>Ga0209677_100006_pt1 | contig 1040422 bp, 888 predicted proteins | sample AraplaCvi_mCL_r2_2_FD_184285 | JGI IMG/M metagenome (GOLD analysis project Ga0209677, IMG submission 184285) | Arabidopsis root microbial communities from North Carolina, USA - plate scrape CL_Cvi_mCL_r2 (SPAdes) (version 2) | ecosystem: Host-associated > Plants > Roots > Endosphere | place...
CCTTCCTGATGGGCAATGCCGAGACCGTCATCATCGTGCCCGGCTATGGCCTGGCGGTGGCGCGCGCCCAGCATGCCCTGAAGGAACTGACCGAGAAGCTGACCCATAACGGCGTGACCGTGAAGTACGCGATCCACCCGGTGGCCGGCCGCATGCCGGGCCACATGAACGTGCTGCTGGCCGAGGCCGAGGTGCCCTACGACCAGGTCTTCGAGATGGAAGACATCAACAGCGAGTTCGCCCAGGCCGACGTGGTGCTGGTGCTGGGGGCCAACGACGTGGTCAACCCGGCAGCCAAGGACCCCAAGTCCCCAATTGCCGGCATGCCCATCCTGGAAGCCTACAAGGCCAAGACGGTGATCGTGAACAAGCGCTCCATGGCCGCCGGTTATGCGGGCCTGGACAATGAACTGTTCTACATGGATAAGACCATGATGGTCTTCGGTGATGCCAAGAAGGTCATCGAGGATATGGTCAAGGCGGTGGAGTGATCCCTGCTGTTCCGAAGAGATAAAAAAAACGGGTTCCGCACGATGCGGAACCCGTTTTTCCTTGGAAGCCTGGAGATGGCTTACTTGGTACCGAAGATACGATCACCCGCATCGCCCAGACCCGGCACGATGTAGGCGTCTTCATCCAGGTGCGAATCCAGCGAGGCGACATAAAGCTTGACGTCCGGATGGGCGTCGGCAAACACCTGCACGCCTTCCGGCGCGGCCACCAGGGCTACGAAGATGATGTGCGAGGCCGGTACGCCGCGCTTCTTGAGTGCATCCACGGCATAGACCGCCGAATTGCCGGTGGCCACCATCGGGTCGCACAGGATCATGATGCGGTCCTGCAGGTCGGGCAGGCGCACCAGGTATTCCACCGGCAGGTGGTTCTCGTCGCGATAGACGCCGATATGGCCTACGCGGGCCGAGGGGATCAGTTCCAGCAAGCCATCGCTCATGCCCACACCGGCGCGCAGCACCGGCACCACGGCCAGTTTCTTGCCGGCGATCACCGGCGCTTCATAGCTTACCAGCGGGGTTTCGATGGTTTCGGTGGTCAGCGGCAGGTCGCGCGTGATCTCGTAACCCATCAGCAGCGTGATCTCGCGCAGCAGGTCGCGGAAGGTGCGGGTGGAGGTGCGCTTGTCGCGCATGTGCGAGAGCTTGTGCTGGATCAGCGGGTGATCGAGGATGAAGAGATTCTTGAAGCGCGGGTCTTGTTTCATGGCAAATGCGTTCTGGCGGTGGGGAAGCGGCGGGCGCCGCTATCTGCGCATTGTCTCATTTCCTGACCGCGTGCGCGATGCCGCACAAGCCTGGTGGGGCTTAGCGGCGGCCGAACAGCATATGTTCGGCCAGCAGGTCGCGTGCACCCGGGATCAGGTCGATTGCGCCCAGCGACAGGCCCAGCACGGCCTGCAGCGGCGAGCCCTGGGGTGATCCGGCGAAGATGCGGGCCATCGTGTCGGTCAGGCGGATGGTCAGGCCACGATCCTGGCCGCGCTGGCGCTCGAAGGCCTGCAGTGCCTGGGGCGAGCGTTCGCGTGCCAGCACATCGGCCAGCACGCGGGCGTCGCGCAGGCCCAGGTTCAGGCCTTGGCCGGCGACCGGGTGCAGGGTCTGCGCGGCATTGCCGATGGCCACCACGCGCTGCGTCTGGCTGGGCCGGGCATTGAGGCCCAGCGGGAAAGCATGGCGCTGGCTGATGCGGGTGAAGCGGCCCACACGTTGGCCAAAGGTGGATTGCAGCGCCGCCAGGAAGGCGGCATCGTCCAGGGCCAGCAGCCGTTCGCCGGTGGCCGGGCGCACGCACCAGACCAGCGCGTAGCCATCGTCCTGCGGCAGCAGGGCCAGCGGCCCTTCGTCGGTGAAGCGCTCGAAGGCGCGATGCGGGATGGCCTGGTCGGCATGGACATGGGCGATCACGCCCAGTTGCTGGTAGTCGCGTTGCAGGGTCTTCTGCTGCTGTTCGCCAAAGACGCCGCCTTCGGCCTGGATCACCAGTGGCGTACGCAGCGTGCGGCCATCCTTGAGGGTGACGGTGACGCCGCTGTCGTCTTCCTCGACGGCCACGGCCTGGGCCGGTTGCAGCAGGTGCAGGCCGAGCGGGGTGAGGCGGGCGGACAGGGCGCGGTTGACCTCGCCATAACGAACCACATAGCCCAGCGCCGGCAGGTCGTAGTCCTGGCGGTCCAGCAGCGTGCGGCCGAAATGGCCACGGCGCGAGACGTGGATCTGCTCAATCGCCGTGGCAGCCGGGCCGATGGCACTCCAGGCGCCCAGCTCGTCGAGGATCTGGCGACTGCCGTAGGAGAGGGCGAGGGTACGCGGATCGGCGGCGGCATCCTCGGGGGTCTTCATATCCACGAGGGCGATGCGCGCAGCAGTCAGTCCGCGTTGCGCCAGCAGGATGGCGATGCTCTGGCCGACGGGGCCACCGCCACAGATGATGAGGTCGAAGTCGACGGATTGCATGATGCCGGGGTGCGCTAGGCAAGAAACTCAGGAAGGCCTCATTGTAACGGAGCGCCCTGCGCCGGGCTTGATCCGGCGCAGGGCAGGTCCGTTCAGCCCTGACGCATCAGGGCTTCGATACCCTCTACGGTGTTGGGGACACCAGTGGTCAGCAATTCGCAGCCGGAGGGCGTGACGTGGGCGTCGTCCTCGATGCGGATGCCGATGTTCCAGAACTGCTCCGGCACCCCTTCGGCCGGGCGCACGTAGATCCCCGGCTCGATGGTCAGCACCATGCCTGGCTGCAGTGTGCGCCAGGGCTTGTTGCCCTGGGCATCGGCCGGGTCGCGGTAGTCGCCCACGTCGTGCACGTCCATGCCCAGCCAGTGGCCGGTGCGGTGCATGTAGAACTGGCGATAGTCGCCTTTCTCGATGACATCCTGCAGCGAGCCGACCTTGTTTGCATCCAGCAGCCCGGTGTCCAGCATGCCTTGCGCCAGCACCTTGACGGCGGCGTCATGGCCATCCATGAAGCGCTTGCCGGGGGCGGTCTCGGCGATGGCGGCGTTTTGCGCGGCCAGCACGATTTCATAGAGCGCCTTCTGCGGGCCGCTGAACCTGCCATTGGCCGGGAAGGTACGGGTGATGTCGGAGGCGTAGCTGTCCAGTTCGCAGCCGGCATCGATCAGCACCAGGTCGCCATCCCGGATCTCGGCATCGCCGGCACGGTAGTGCAGCACGCAGCTGTTGGCGCCGGTGGCGACGATGGAGCCATAGGCCGGGTATTGCGAACCGTTGCGGCGGAATTCATGCAGCAGCTCGGCTTCCAGGTGATATTCGCGCAGACCGGGGCGGCACAGGCGCATGGCGCGGCAATGGGCTTCGGCGGAGATGATGCCGGCGCGCTTCATCAGGTCGATCTCAAAGGCGTCCTTGAACAGGCGCATGTCGTCCAGCAGCACACTCACATCCACCACCGCGCCGGGCGCAGCCACGCCGCTGCGGGCCAGTGCGCGTACGCCCTGCAACCAGCGCTGCAGCTGCGCATCGCGCTTGTCGTCCTGTCCCAGCGCGTAGTAGACGGCGGGGGCGTCGGCGAGCAGGGCGGGCATGCTCTTGTCGAGTTCTTCGATGGGATGGGCGGCGTCCAGGGCGAAGAGCTGCTGGGCAGCCTGCGGACCATGGCGGTAACCGTCCCAGATCTCGCGTTCCAGATTCTTGTCGCGGCAGAACAGGATGCTGCGGTTTTCCTTGCCGGCCACCAGCACCAGTACCGCCTCGGGTTCGGTGAAGCCGGTCAGGTAGTAGAAGTAGCTGTCATGGCGATACGGATAGTCGGCATCGCGGTTGCGCATCACCTCGGGCGCAGTCGGGATGATGGCTACGCCGCCACCGGCTTTCTGGAGGCTGGCGATCAGGCGCGCACGGCGCGCGGCGAAAGGAGTGGCGTCGAAGCTCATGGGCGATTTCCTTGCGTGGGCTGGTTCAGGGCTTCCAGTTGTTCGATGGTGCCGACGTTGTGCCACACACCGCGATAGACGTCGCCGCCGACCTGGCCGCGTGCGGCATACTCGCGCAGCAACGGGCCGAGCTTGGCGTGCTGGCCGGGGCTGATGCCATCGAACATCTGCGGGCGGTAGACGCCGATGTTGGCGAAGGTCAGCTTGGACTCACCCTCGTTGGCGATGCTGAAGTTGTTGAGCGCAAAGTCGCCCTCGGGATGGAAGGGCGGATTCTTGACCAGGTACAGCCAGGCCATGTCGCGCTGGTCCGCGGGCAGGGGATTGCCCCACGGATCTTCGTCCTCCAGCACGGTGAGCAATTCGGCATAGTCGAAATGGGGGCACCAGATGTCACCGGAGAGGGCGATGAAGGGTGCCTCGCCCAGCAGGTGGCGCGCCTGGGCGATGCCGCCGGCGGTTTCCAGCGCCGTCCCTTCGGGCGAATACTGCAGCCTGGCGCCGTAGCGGCTGCCGTCACCCAGCGTGTCTTCGATCATCTGGCCCAGGTGGGCGTGATTGATGACGATCTCGGTGATGCCGGCGCGGACCAGCGAGAGGATCTGCCAGACGATCAGCGGCCGTCCGCGCACCTTCAAGAGCGGCTTGGGGCAGGTGTCGGTGAGCGGACGCATGCGTTCGCCACGGCCGGCTGCGAAGATCATGGCTTTCATGGTCGGCGCCTCAGAAGGTGTAGCCGAACTTGGGCGCGTGTTCCTGCTCCAGCTTCTCGATCAGGCGCACCAGCGGCGTGAAGGCGACATAGCGGCGCGCGGTCTTGAGGGTGTATTCCATGACCAGCGGCAGGTCCTTCAGGTAGCCGTCCTTGCCATCGCGGTGCCACAGGCGGGCGAAGATGCCCAACACCTTCAGGTGGCGCTGCAGGCCCATCCACTCGAAATCACGGTAGAAGGTGTCGATGTCGGGCGTCACCGGCAGGCCGGCGCGGCGGGCCTTTTCCCAGTAGCGGATGGCCCAGTCCAGCACCATTTCCTCGTCCCACTGGATGTAGGCATCGCGCAGCAACGAGACCAGGTCGTAGGTGATGGGGCCGTAGACCGCATCCTGGAAATCGATGATGCCGGGATTGCCCTTGGGCAGCACCATCAGGTTGCGCGAATGGTAGTCGCGATGGACATAGACCTGCGGTTGCGCCACGACGTTGGCCAGGATGGCGTCGAAGGTCTTGTCCAGCACTGCATTCTGTTCGTCGGTCAGGGTCACGCCCAGGTGCTTGCCGATGTACCACTCGCGGAACAGTTCCAGCTCGCGCAGCAGCAGCGGACGGTCATATTCGGGCAGGGCCTCGGGCTTGCTTTGCGCTTGTAAAAGTACCAGGGCGTCGATCGCATCCATGTATAGTGCGTGCGCACTATCGGCACTCAACTGCGAGAGGTAGGTGGTCGAGCCGAGGTCCGAGAGCAGCAGGAAGCCGCGTTCGGCATCCTGGGCCAGGATCTTGGGCACGGTCACGCCGGTGTCGGCAAACAGGCCGGCCACCTTCACGAAGGGACGGACGTCCTCCTGGGGCGGCGGCGCATCCATGACGATGACGCTGCCGCCGGCGGGCGTATCCACCCGGAAATACCGGCGGAAACTGGCGTCGGCAGAGGCTGGGCGCAGGGTGGCGGGCAGTACCGGGGTATCGACCAGGGTGTCGAGCCAGGCATGCAATTCGGAAAGACGGAGATCAGGGGTGGAACCAGGTGAAGACATGAACTATCGGAGGAAATCGTTTGACGAGGTTGAGTTCCCATATAATAAGGGATTAAACCCAAAAAATCCGCCTGCACGGTATCTAGCCACTCTTTTCATGATCCGGTTTTCCAAGTCTTTATCCGAACGTACTGTCAACTGGCGGCTGGCGCGTCTGTTTTCCTCGGCGATGGCCCTGGCTTCGGCCTCGGCCCTGTTGCCGTTGACCGTGCACGCGCAGATGACCCTGCCCAAGCCGGCTGCCGCGCCCGTGCAGGACCAGGATGCCCCGGTCAACGTGAGCGCCGAGCAGATGACCGGCCGTCCCGACCGCCAGGTCAATCTCGACCGCGACGTCGAAGTGGTCAAGGGTGCCACCACCATCAAGTCCGACAAGGCCGAATACCGCATCATCCAGGATGAAGTCGAGGCCACCGGCCACGTATGGATGCAGCGCCTGCAGGACCAGTACACGGGCGACCATGCCCAGATGAACATGGGCACCGGTGCCGGTTTCGTGACCAGTCCGACTTACCTGATTGGCAAGAACGGTGGGCGCGGCAAGGCCGAGCGCATCGATTTCCTCTCCGACGACCAGGCCCAGGTGACCCAGGGCACCTACAGCACCTGCGAGGCGCCGGATCCCGACTGGTACCTGCGCGCCAACACCATGGACCTCGATAGCGGGCGCGATGTGGGCACCATGCATGGCGGGCTGCTGTATTTCAAGGATGTGCCCATCCTGGGCTCGCCCTGGATGACTTTCCCGCTGTCGGGAGAGCGCAAGTCCGGTGTGCTGCCGCCCACCTTCGGCGTGACCAGTACTGGTGGCGCCGAGCTGGCCGTGCCGTACTACATCAATCTGGCCCCCAACTATGACCTGACGCTGGTGCCCAAGTACATTGCGCGACGCGGCCTGCAACTGGGCGCCGAGACGCGCTACATGGGCGAGACCTACTCCGGCATCACCAATGTGGAGGGGATCCAGGACCAGGTCACCGGCACCAGCCGTTACTCGCTGTCCTCGACCCACACCCAGACCCTGATGCCTGGCCTGCGTCTGGCGTGGGACCTGAACAAGGCCTCCGACAACGACTATCCGTCCGACTTCGCCCATTCCATCACGGGCAGCACGCAGCGCCTGCTGGCGCGCAACGTCAGCATGACCTACACCGGCACCTACTGGAGCCTGGTCGGCCTGGTCTCCAAGTACCAGCTGCTGCAGGACGTCAATGCGCCCATCACCAAGCCCTACGACCGGGTGCCGGAAATCACCTTCAACGGCAACCGCTATGACATCGGTGGCTTCGATTTCAGTACCGTGGCCGATTTCACCCGCTTCTCCAGTGGCGACCTGATCGGTGGTGATCGTGCCTATGTGACGCAGTCGGTGTCCTATCCCATCGTCCGCCCGGGCTATTTCATCACGCCCAAGCTGACCCTGGACGCGACCAGCTATAACCTCAACAACGTATCGGCCGGCCAACCGACCAATCTGACGCGCACCGTGCCCACGCTGTCGCTGGATTCCGGTCTGGTCTTCGAGCGCGAGTCCAATCTGCTCGGCCGCAGCATGACGCAGACGCTGGAGCCGCGCCTGTTCTACGTCCGTACCCCTTATCGAGACCAGTCGCAGTACCCGGTCTTCGATTCCGGCCTGGCCGATTTCAACTTCGCCCAGATCTTTACCGAAAACCGTTTCGTCGGCCATGACCGCATCAGTGACGCCAACCAGTTGACGGCAGCCCTGACTTCACGCCTGATCGAGGAAAACGGCCTGGAGCGCCTGCGCGCGGCCATCGGCCAGCGTTATTACTTCGCCGATCCCCAGGTCAACATTGCCGGCACCACCAGCACCACGCTGGGCAGCAAGTCCGACCTGTTGCTGGCCCTGGGCGGTCAGATCAGCAAGGAATTCTCGACCGACAACACGGTGCAATACAGCGAGACCCTGCGCCAGATGGTGCGATCGACCTTCGGCATACGCTGGCAGCCCGCCCCCAAGCGCGTGCTGAACCTGCAATATCGCCTGGATCGCACCTACATCAACCCCTATACCGGCGTGCTCGATCCGCTCAAGCAGGTCGACGTCTCCGGTCAATGGCCGCTTACCCAGCGTATCTACGCCGTGGGCCGCGTGAACTACTCGATTCCCGACCGTACCGTGGCCGAAGGTCTGGCCGGCTTCGAATACAAGGCCGATTGCTGGGTCTTCCGGGTGGTGGCGCAACGCATTCCGACCTCCTCCACCAAGGCGTCGACGGGCTTCTTCATCCAGCTTGAACTCAATGGCTTCTCCAAGATCGGCTCCAACCCCATGGATGCGATCAAGAGTAGCGTGCCGGGTTACCAGAACGTGAACCTGCCGGATTCGACCCCGGACAGCAATCTCTAACCTTTTTCCGAACCATCGATTAGTCCATGCGTAATATGCGTACACCACTCCTCGCAACAACCAAAACAGTGACCGCGCTGCTGTGCATGCTGGGCGTGATCAGCAATGCGCATGCGCAGTTCGCCACGACGATCATCCCGGTGACGCCACCGGAGACCGCGCCGCAACCGGCGCCGGCCAAGCCGGCTGCCGCCAGGACGGCGGCTCCGGTCGCGGCCCCTGCACCGGCCGCCGCGCCTGCTCCCGCACCGGCGGCCGCCCGCACCCGGGTCGAACCGCGTCCGGTCGATTCCATCCTGGTGGTGGTCAACAATGAAGTCATCACCCGTCAGGAAGTGGCCGAGCGCCTGGCCAGCGTGGAAAAGCGCATGGCTGCGCAGAATGTCCAGCTGCCGCCGCGCAACCAGCTGGTGCGCCAGCTGGTCGAGCGCATGATCGTCGAGCGCGCCCAGGCCCAGACTGCCAAGGAAAGCGGCATCGTGGTCGATGACGCCATGCTGGACCGTGCCATGCAGCGCATCGCCGAGCAGAACAAGTTGTCCATGCCGGAGTTCCGCAAGCGCCTGGAAGCCGAGGGCATGGTCTACGCCTCCTTCCGCGAAGAGATCCGCCGCGAGATTCTGAGCCAGCGTCTGCGTGAGCGCGAAGTGGACAACAAGGTGGTGGTCACCGAGTCCGAGATCGACAACTACCTGGCAGCCGAAGCCAACGCCGGCGGCCAGCGCCAGGAACTGGACATCGCCCAGATCCTGGTGCGCGTGCCCGAGAACGCCTCGCCTGAACAACTGGCCGCCCGCCGCGAGCGTGCCGAGGATGTGCTGCGCCAGCTCAAGACCGGTGCCGACTTTGCCAAGACCGCCGCCACCTACTCCGACGCCTCCGACGCCCTCTCCGGTGGTGATCTCGGCTGGCGTCCTGCCGAACGCCTGCCGCAGCTGTTCCTGGATGGCGTGGCCAAGCTGCAGGATGGCCAGATCAGCGGCCTGCTCAAGAGCGGCAACGGTTTCCACATCCTCAAGCTGGTCGGTCGTCGTGCCGCCGATGGCGCCCAGGCGGCTGCCCCGGCCGTGCAGCAGACCCATGTGCGCCACATCCTCATCAAGGTCAACCAGGTGGTCACCGCCGCCGATGCCAAGCGCAAGCTGACCGAACTCAAGGAGCGCCTGGACCATGGTTCGGCCACCTTCGAGGAACTGGCCAAGCTGTACTCCAACGACCTGTCTGCCTCCAAGGGCGGCGACCTGGGCTGGGTGTATCCTGGCGATACCGTGCCCGAGTTCGAGCGCGCCATGGACCAGTTGAAGCCGGGTGAAGTCAGCCAGCCCATCGAGTCTCCCTTTGGCTTCCACCTGATCCAGGTGGTGGAGCGCAAGACCGACGACGCCTCCAAGGAACGCGCCCGCCAGGCAGCCCGCCAGGCCATCCGCGAGCGCAAGATCGAGGAAGCCACCGAAGACTGGATGCGCCAGATCCGCGACCGCGCCTACGTCGAGTATCGCAACGACGAGTAAGACCTGGTACCGGCAGGCCCCGTGCCTGCCAGAACCCGCGCAAGAGGCCGGCCCAGCAGCCGGCTCTTGCATTTTTGAAGCCCGATATTGCCCAAAGTGGAAGTGGAAGACGCCATGAACCGACCCATCCTCGCACTGACCTGTGGCGAACCGGCCGGCATCGGCCCCGAGATCTCGTTGCGCGCGGCCTGGGAGCTGCGCCAGGAGGTGCGCTGCATCCTGCTGGGCGACGCTGCCCTGCTGGCCCAGACCGCACACGACATCGATAGCCAGATGCGGGTGGCCGCCATTTCCATCCAGGCCTGGCGCAATGGCGGCTTGCCGCATTTCCCGGTCGATTGCATCACTGTCATCGACTGCCCGGTCGCCGAGCCGGTACGTCCTGGCCTGCTGGATGCGCGCAATGGCCGCGCCGTGTTGCAGACCCTGGACCTGGCCGTGCAGGGCGCACTGGATGGTGCCTTCGCCGCCATCGTTACCGCTCCGCTGCAAAAGAGCACGATCAATGATGCCGGCGTCCCCTTCACCGGTCACACCGAATACCTGGCCGAGGTCACCGGTACACCGCAAGTGGTGATGATGCTGGCCGGCGGCGATGCGCCGCATCTGCGCGTGGCACTGGCCACCACCCACCTGGCGCTCAAGGATGTGCCGGCGGCCATCACCGCCGCCAGCCTGGCCCGTACCCTCGACATCCTGCAGGCCGACCTGCGGGGCAAGTTCGGCATCGCCCAGCCGCGCATCCTGGTGACCGGGCTCAACCCCCATGCCGGCGAGAACGGCTACCTGGGACGCGAGGAAATCGACGTCATCATTCCCGCGCTGGAGGCTGCGCGCGCACGCGGTATCGACGCCCGTGGCCCGTATCCGGCCGATACGCTGTTCCAGCCCAAGTACCTGGAAGAGGCCGACTGCGTCCTGGCGATGTACCATGACCAGGGCCTGCCGGTACTGAAGTTCGCCAGCTTCGGCCATGGCATCAACATCACGCTGGGCCTGCCGCTGATCCGTACCTCGGTCGACCACGGCACCGCACTGGATCTGGCTGCCGCCGGACTGGGCCGGGCCGACCATGGCAGCATGCTGGTGGCCATCCGCGCCGCCGCCGACATGGCGCGCCGGCAAGCCGCTGCACGTACCTGAAACATCGCAAGACACACTGGAATCGCCCCATGAAACACATCCCGCGCAAGCGCTTCGGCCAGAACTTCCTCACCGACGACGTGGTGCTGCACGACATCATCCGCTCCATCGCCCCTGCACCCGACGACGTCATGGTCGAGATCGGCCCGGGCCTCGCCGCGATGACCGCTCTGCTGCTGGACGGCCTGCGCCATCTGCACGTGGTCGAACTGGACCGCGACCTGGTGCAACGCCTGAACAAGCGCTTCGATGCGGCGCGCCTGACCGTGCACTCGGCCGATGCGCTCAAGTTCGACTTTGCCAGCATCCCGGTGCCGGCCGGTCGCAAGCTGCGCGTGGTGGGCAACCTGCCCTACAACATCTCCAGCCCCTTGCTGTTCCACCTGGCCGAGATCGCGCCGCAGGTGCAGGACCAGCATTTCATGCTGCAAAAGGAAGTGGTCGAACGCATGGTGGCCGAGCCCGGCAGCAAGACCTATGGTCGCCTGTCGGTGATGCTGCAATGGCGTTACCACATGGAACTGCTGTTCGTGGTCCCGCCCACCGCCTTCGATCCGCCGCCCCAGGTCGACTCGGCCATCGTGCGCATGATCCCGCTGGCACAGCCGCTGGAATGCGACCAGGCCAAGCTGGAGCAGGTGGTTACCAAGGCCTTCTCTCAGCGTCGCAAGGTGATTCGCAATTGCGTAGCCGGGCTGTTGTCCGAAGAAGAGCTGGTCCAGGCTGGTGTCGATCCTCAGGCCCGCCCGGAAGCCGTCCCGATGGAGCAATTCGTCGCGCTGGCGAGGCTCCTGGCAGCACGCCAGGGCTGAGGCCAGGCTTGTCTTGCGATCATGGTTGCAGGAGTTGTCACAGCCGCGCCAGGATCCGTAAGAACTGTAACGAAGTTTCATAATCGGTGGATTTGAAGTGAAGCTGGCCTATAGTTGAATCGTGCCGCGACGAAAAGCGGACTTATTTGACAGGAGCCAATCATGGCCAGCAAGAAAATCGCATCGGTATTGATCGCCACCACCCTGCTCGCATCGGCTGCCGCCGTCAGCACGCCTGCCATGGCGCATGACCGGGGTGGCGACGGTGTGGCGATCGCTGCCGGCATCATCGGAGCCGTCGCCATCGGCTCGCTCATTGCCAACGCCAATTCCGCACCGGTCTACCAGGCGCCGCCGCAGCAGGTGTACTACCAGGCTCCGCAGCCGGTGTATTACCAGCCGCCGCAACAGGTGGTCTACGAGCAGCCGCGCTACTATGCGCCGCCGCCGCGCCCGGTGCGCTATGTCGAACGGACCGAGGTGCGTACCTATCGCTACGATGATCGTCCGGACTACTACTACAGCCGCTGAGCGCAGGTACGCAGGCATCCGCAGTCTTGAGGAAAAAAGGGCGACCGTGAGGTCGCCCTTTTTTCGTCTGCGTCGCCCGCCGCCGCAACGGATCGCAGGCGCGGAATAAGGCGAGACAAATTGACAATTTGGTCGCAAAATGACGAGCCATGCAGGACAAACCGCCGTTGATCGATGATTCCTATCCAAGCGATGAACAGGGACACGACAAGTCACGCAATGCGAGCCGATATCACTGTCGACGATCTTCGCTCGGCCTTGGCAGCGGGCCAGTTCTGGCCGGCGCTGCAACCGCAGGTGCATCTGCGCACGCGCCGCATTACCGGCTTTGAAATGCTGGCACGCTGGAGTTGCCCGGTGCGAGGCCTGGTCGCGCCGGTGGATTTCATCGCACTGGCCGAGGAGGGCGGCCTGCTCGACGAGTTGTTGCTGAACCTCTTTGCCAGTGCTACCGCCGCCATGAGCGACTGGCCCGACGAGGTGCGTCTGGCCATCAATCTCTGTCCGCGGCAATTGCTCGACTCGCGCCTGCTCGATCGCCTGCTGGCCGTCATGAAGGGGCGTGGCCTGCCCGTTTCGCGCTTGCAACTCGAAGTGACCGAAAACTCCCTGGTGCAAGACCACGAGCGCACCCTGCAGACCCTGCTGGCGGCCAGGCATGCAGGCGCCAGCCTGTCTCTGGATGATTTCGGCACCGGCTATTCCAGTCTCACGCGGCTGCGCGCCTATCCCTTCGACGAACTCAAGATCGACGCCAGCTTCGTGCGTACCATGGACCAGGATCCCGACAGTTTTCGCATCGTGCTGGCGGTGGCCGGCCTGGGCCGCAGCCTGAAGCTGCACGTCGTGGCCGAAGGGATCGAGACCGAGCACCATGCCGAGTTGCTCAAGCGCATGGGCTGCGAGATCGGCCAGGGCTTCCATCTCGGGCGCCCGATGCCGGCCGACCAGGCCAGGGATCTGCTCATCGCCAGCGGGGTATGGCGCCAGCGCGAGGCCAGCATCGACACCTCACCCTTCCAGCGCTGGCACCAGCTGGAATCGCTCTATCGCAGTGCGCCCGTGGGCTTGTGCTTCCTGGACCCGTCGCTGCGCGTGGTCAGCGCCAATGCGATGATGATCGATCTCCTGGGCGCCAATGCCGGGGCCGAGCTGGAAGGGTCGACGGTGGCCCTGTTGCTGGACCGAGCCGAGCATCGGCCCCTGCTGGAGATGATCGACCAGGTCCTCTCTGGCGCGGCTGTCGCCCCCATCGAATTCTTCAATTCCCGCACCGGGCGCACTTCCTTGCTGGCATTCCAGGCGGTGCACAGCGATCCTGGCGAGCTGCTGGGGGTCTCCGGCGAGGCCGTCGACATCACCGAGCGCGTCGGTGCAGAGCATATGGTGCGCGAGAGCGAGGAGCACTTCCATCGGGTCATCGCGCTGTCGCCCAACATCCCATGGGCGGCCACGCCCGAGGGTGTGGTGGACTACATGGGGCCGACCTTCGAGTGGCAGCCGGCCTGGAGCAGTGTCCAGCGCCACCAGCACTGGCTCACCCGCATGCCCGAGGAAGACCGCCTGCGCGTACGTCGCGAGTGGCTGGACAACCTGCCCACGGGCCGGCCCTTCTACACGGAGTTCCGCATCCTCTGGCCAGATGGCCAGTGGCGCTGGATGCGCAGCCAGGCTTCACCGCATCATGGCCCGGGCGGAGAGATCGTGCGCTGGTATGGACTGATCGTGGACATCAGCGACGAGCATCGCATGCAGCGCCGCATCGCCGAGCTGGAAGAACGTATCCGTCAGCTGGAGCAAGGGCCACCGGCGGGGGCGGCGCAAATATAAGATAATGTCGGGCTGTGTCACATTAGCTATCAAAAGGAGTCGCCAAGTGAGAATGTTGCATACGATGCTGCGCGTGGGCAATCTGGATCGGTCGATCGATTTCTATACCCAGGTACTGGGCATGAAACTGCTGCGCAAGAATGACTATCCCGACGGGAAGTTCACGCTGGCCTTCGTCGGGTATGGCGATGAACGCGACCACACCGTGCTGGAACTGACCCATAACTGGGACACCGAATCCTACGACCTCGGCACCGGCTACGGCCACATCGCCATCGAAGTCGAGGACGCCTACGCCGCCTGTGACGCGGTCAAGGCCAAGGGTGGCGCGGTCACCCGCGAAGCCGGCCCGATGAAGCACGGCAAGACCGTGATCGCCTTCGTCACCGACCCGGACGGTTACAAGATCGAGTTCATCCAGAAGAAAGAGCAGTACAACGCCGCCGACTGAGGCGCGCGCCTGTCAGCTTGCCAGCCCGCGCATGCGGGCTTTTTTCATTGCGCCCGGCGCGGCGTGCATCAGATACCTCCCAAGAACCGCAGGAACGCCAATTGAGTCTCTACCACCTCTCCCTCCGCCATCTGCGCCGTCTCTGGACCGAGTACGGCATCCTCTGGAGCGGCGCCATCCTCGTCGGCCTGGTGGCAGTGCTCTATGCCCAGGCTATCGAAGCCGGCTTCGGTGTCTTCCGCGCCATCGAGCATCGCTCACCCTGGCTGCCCCTGTTGATGACGCCGGCGGTGTGCGCCGCCTGCGTCTGGCTGACGCGGCGCTTCTTCCCCGGTTCGGAGGGCAGCGGCATTCCTCAAGCCATCGCTACGCTGCACGGTGATACCGCCGAGCGCGGCAATGCCTTGCTGTCGATACGCGTGTTGCTGGGCAAGATCGTCTTGTCGGTGGTGGCCATCGCCGGGGGCATGACCATCGGTCGCGAGGGACCCACGGTACAGATCGGCGCGGCCATCATGTACAACCTGCGCCGCTTCTATCCCGCCGGCTACGGTCACATGGAACGCCGCCTGATCCTGGCCGGCGCTGCGGCCGGCCTGGCGGCGGCCTTCAATACGCCGCTGGCGGGGATCGTGTTCGCCATCGAGGAACTCTCGCGCAGCTTCGAGCAGCGTGCCAGCGGCGTGGTCATCACCACCATCATCTTCGCCGGCCTGGTGGCGCTGTCCATCAATGGCAACTACACCTATTTCGGCTCGATTGCCTTCCCTGGCGAGACCAGCGGTCGGCTGATCCTGGCGGTGGTGGTGACGGCAGTGCTGATGGGCGTGGCCGGGGGCGTGTTCTGCTGGCTCATCCTCAACCCGACGCGATGGATTCCCGCGACCGTGGTGCGGCTGCGCGCCGAACGCCCGGTGATCTTTGCGGCGCTATGTGGTTTCATCGTGGCGGTGATCGGCGTGGCTGCCGGTGGCGCCACCTTCGGCAGCGGCTATGAACAGGCGCATGGCTTGCTCAATGATGGCCAAGGCCTGTCGGTGTTCTACCCCTTCCTGAAATTCGCCTCGATGATCGGCTCCTACCTGCCGGGCCTGCCTGGCGGCATCTTCGCGCCTTCGCTGTCCATCGGTGCCGGGTTCGGCAACCTGCTGCACCTGCTCTTCGGCGGTACGTCCTTGCCGATGCTGGTGGCGCTGGCGATGGTCGGCTATCTGGCGGCAGTGACGCAGTCACCCATCACGGCTTTCGTGATCGTCATGGAAATGGTCGATGGCCATGCGCTGGTGATTTCGCTGATGGCCACGGCGCTGATCGCCTCGGCGGTGTCCAAGCTGTTTGCACCACCGCTCTACGAGACCCTGGCCGAGCGCTACCTGAAGCACTGACCCGCCAGGCTGCCTGGCGATTACCAGCGCAGCAGGCGTGGCCCCAGCAACAGGCCGATGGCGGCCGGGATCAGGATGCCCAGGAAGTACCACAGTCCCCAGAAAGGCACGCCCATCTCCGGGCAGTGCAGGCAATACACCAGCGTGGCCGAGGAACCGGCCAGCAGTCCCGCCACGCCGCCGCACAGGCGCAGGCGGGTCGGAGCCATGGCCTTGACGGCCCAGGTGATGCTGCACAACAGGGGCAGCGAGAGCAGGGCGATGTTGAAGGGGCAGCTGCGCCAGGTCGAGCCCATCAGCAGGGGAATGCGCTCGGCCGCCGGCGCCAGCGCCAGTACCAGGGCGCTGCCGATCCAGATCGCCAGGCTCGGGGCGGCTACACCTGCCCAGCGCAGTCCCACATCCAGTCCGGGATGCAGCAGGCGATGCAGCACCAGCAGCGCACCTGCGGCCAGGGTGGCGGGGAAGGCCAGCTTGACCCAGAACAGCGGCGTCCTGGCGATTTGCATGAGGTCCGGGCGCAAGCCATACAGCATCAGCAGCAGGGCCAGGCTGGCGGCGCCACCCAGCAGCAGGGCCTGGATCATGCGCCGGCGCGGCAAGCCGCGATCCACCGGCGCCACCTCATTGGCCATCATCGAAATCAGGTCATCGGTCTTCATGATTTACAAACTCTCTCGTATGCGGGCTGCCAGCGCCTTGAGGCCGCGGTGGATGCCCACCTTCACGGCCGACTCCGACAACCCCGTCAGTTGCGCCGTCTGCGCCACTGACAAACCTTCCAGCTTGACGTGCACGATCGGCAGGCGCTGCTTGTCGGGCAGCTGTTCGAGCAGCACGCCGATATCGCGGCGGGCCTGGGCCGGCTCTTCGTCGCTGGCGGCGAAGAGCTCCTGGGCCTCGTCCAGCGGATCGTTGAAGGCTTCGCGGCGCGAGCGCGAGCGCAGGAAGTCCATCAGCTTGTAGCGCGCAATGGCATGTACCCAGGCGGTCAGCGGCTGCTCGGGACGATAGGTGTGGCGCGCATTGTGGACCGCCAGCAAGGTCTCCTGGACGATATCCTCGACCTCGTCCTGCAGGTGATGCAGGCGCTTGCGCAGGAAGGCGCGCAGTCGTCCGCTCAGTTCCGCCAGGAAAGTACGGTAGGCCACCGCGTCGCCATCGAGCCCGGCCAGCAGGAGGGCGCGCAGGCGCTCTTCGCTGGGATGGCTCTGTGCGTGCGCAGCCGGTGCGGCTTTGCGCATGGCGGGCAGGTCGTCGGCGGGCTGGTGCGGACTGGCGCTCATGGAAAAGACCAGGGAATTAGTTGCCAGCATTATGCACTCCCTGGCCGGGCTGCGGTCTGTCGATCTGCTTCATGCTTCTCATCCGGTTGGCTATCCAGTCTGCTCTTGCGGCTTGCGCGGCCGTTGTCCATTTTCCTGACAATTCGCTGCGCAAGGTCCACCGGTTACAGCGCCCGCCAAAAAAAGATCGTGAAAATTTTCGTCGCGGCTGTAACCGCCGGCGACGAGGCCGCGAATTAGCCTACAGACCGGCGACGAAAACGCTGCCGGTCACCGCAGTTCCCAGAAGTACCTAACCATTCGACAATCCAGACCAGGAGTCACACCATGAATACCCGTACCTTCGCCACCGCCGCCTTCACCCTCGCTACCCTCGCTTCGGGTGTGGCCATGGCCCAGACCCAGCAACCGGCCAAGCCCGCCGCCATGGAGAAGTGCTATGGCGTGGCCATGGCCGGCCAGAACGACTGCAAGGCCGGTGAAGGCACCACCTGCGCCGGCACCGCCAAGATGGACTACCAGGCCAATGCCTGGAAGAACGTGCCGGCTGGCACCTGCACCTCGATCAAGACCCCGCGTGGCATGGGTTCCCTGAAGGCCATGTAAGGAGTGCCAGGATGAACGCGCCACGCATGGACACCGGTGCCGGTCTCGGCCTCAAGCCCCGCCACTTCGACCTGGCCCTGGCCGGCGATGCGCCGGGCTTGTGGTTCGAGGTCCATCCGGAAAACTACATGATGGACGGCGGACCGCGCCTGGCCTGGCTGGAAGCGGTACGCAGCCGGCATCCGGTGGCCCTGCATGGCGTGTCGCTTTCCCTGGCCGGGCCCGATGCCCCGGACCCGCAACACCTGCGCCGCCTGGCGGCGCTGGCCGAGCGCATCGAGCCGGTGCTGGTCTCTGAGCACCTGGCCTGGTCGCGTGCCGACGGCCGCTACTTTCCTGACCTGCTGCCGGTGCCGCGTAACAGCAGTTCCTTGCAGCGCCTGGTCAGCCATATCACCCAGACCCAGGACACCCTGAAACGCCGCATCGTCCTGGAGAACCCCTCGCACTACCTGCACATGGATGCTCACACGTGGAGCGAGCCCGAGTTCCTGGCCGAGCTGGTCAGGCGTACTGGTTGCGGCCTGCTGGTGGATGTCAACAACGTCCACGTCAGCGCCGCCAATATCGGCATCGATGCCGTGGCCTACCTGGCGCAATTGCCGGCCGCCGCCATCGAGGAAATCCACCTGGCCGGTCACAGCAGCGACCAGAGCCTGCCCGGCCTGCTGGTCGACAGCCACGATGCCGCCATCGCCCCGGCGGTGTGGCAGCTCTATCGCACGCTGGTGGAGCGCATCGGGCCGCGGCCCACGCTCATCGAGCGCGACGGCAATATCCCCGAATTCGAAGTCCTGCTGGCCGAACGCGAAATCGCCCAGCAGGTGCTGGATGGCCTCTCGCAGGAGCAGGCAGCATGATGCGCGACGACTATCACCAGCAATTCCTGCAGGCCATCTGGCACGGCCAGAGCACGCACCCGCTGGTGGCGGCGCTGGCCGCACAGCCAGCCTTCGCGGTCTATCGCAACACCATCTTCAAGGGATGTGTGGATGCACTGGCCGGCAACTATCCGACACTGCAACGTCTCATCGGTGACGCCTGCTTCCACGACGTGGCGTTGGCCTATGCGCGTGAGCATGCGCCTGACGATGTCTGCCTGATCAATTATGGGCGTGGCTTTCCGGCCTTTGTCGCGGGCGTCGAGGCATTGGCGGAACTGCCTTACCTGCCAGGCGTGGCGGCGCTGGACCGGGCCTGGAGCGAAGCCCATCTCGCCGCCGATGACGCACCGCTGGAGATGGCGGCATTGCATGAGGCGCTGGCGCAAGGCCGGGATGTGCGGCTGGTCTTGCATGCCGCCACGCGCTGGCACAGCGACGACAGCCATCCAGTGTTCTCGATCTGGAGCACCCAGCGCCAGGAAGAGGCAGCGCCATCGCCCGAGCTGGCCTGGCAGGGAGAAAGTGCGCTGCTGACCCGTCCTGACGGCGAGGTGCAGTGGCGCGCCATCGGCGCCGGCACATGCGCCTTCCTCGCTGCCTGCCAGCGCGGCACGCACATCGCCGAGGCCGCTGCGCTGGCACAACATGCAGAATCCGGGCTGGATATCGCGCAGATGCTGGGCGAGCTGATCCAGGCCGGGGCCTTTACTTCCTTCCAATTCCCATGACGGAGAACGACATGTCTCATCCTGCCTCCTCGCACATCAGCGATGTGCAACCCGCATCCCGTTCGCTTTGGGCACGTGGTGCCGCGCTGGCCAGTCGCCTCATCGGCGACAGCCTGCTGGCGCTGGTGGCACGCATATCGATTGCGGCGATCTTCTTCCTCTCCGGACGTACCAAGGTCAGCGGTTTCCTGACTCTGAAGGACAGCACCTATGTACTGTTCCAGGAGGAATATCGCATCCCGCTGGTGCCGCCCGATATTGCCGCGCACATGGCGGCCTATGCCGAGCACCTGTTCCCGGTGCTGCTGGTGCTGGGCCTGTTCACGCGTGGCGCGGCACTGGCCTTGCTGGGCATGACCACGGTCATCGAAGTGTTCGTCTATCCCGACGCCTGGCCCACGCATTTGTCCTGGGCCGGCCTGTTGTTGTTGCTGGTCGCGCGTGGTGGCGGTGCCTGGTCGCTGGATCGTCGTCTCGGTATTGCATGAACTTCTTTTGATGCCTGCCAGCTGCGTCAATTTGACGCAGCTGCGCCTCTCCGCCACCACGGCCTCTCTCCAACCTGGCCACGCGTGCGCCGTCGTCACCGCGACAATTTGTCGCAAGGATCTCCCATCGTGCTTGTCCATAATCGGCCCCGCCTGTCGCGCCCCGGCGCGCGGCGACCGATAACGACAACCACAGGGGAATCCCATGAAGATCACACCTTGCGCCTGCGCCGTCGCGCTGGCCTGTACCACGGCCGGCCCTGTGCTGGCGCAGAGCCAGGAAGAAGAACGCCTGCCCACCATCACCGTGCGCAGCGACAAGCCGCGCCAGACCACCAGGAGCACCAGCGACAGCGCCCTGTTGCTGGCCGACCAGCCCGGTTATGCCACGGCCGCCGGTGGCGGCGTGTCGGCTCTGCCAGTACTCAACGGCTTTGCCGCCGACCGTCTCAAGATCCGGCTCGACGGCATGGAAGTCACGGCCGCCTGCGGCAACCAGATGAATGCACCCATGTCCTATATGCCACCCGCGCAGGTGGGCTACACGCGGGTGATCGCCGGCATCACGCCGGTGAGCATCGGCGGCGACAGTATCGGCGGCACCATCGAGTTGTCCTCGCCGGTGCCGCAGTTCGCCGACGAACCCGGCAAGTTGCTCAGCAAGGGCGGCTTCTCGGTGTCGGCGCGCAGCGTCAATTCGGAAGTCTCCGCCTCGGTCAATGCCACCGTCGCCAGCGAGAACCTGTCGGTGGCTTATGTGGGCAGCCGCTCGCGTGCGGAGAGCTACACCGCCGGCAATGGCGACAAGGTTCTTTCCAGTCTCTACGAGAGCAACAACCACGCGCTCACCATGGCCGCCCGCGGCGACGGCCAGCAGATCGTGCTGAAGGTCGGCCAGCAATACATTCCCTACCAGGGCTTCCCCAACGAATACATGGACATGACCGGCAACCGGTCCACCTTTGCCAATCTTGGTTATGACCGCCGCTATGACTGGGGCATGCTGCATGCGAAGTTGTACTGGCAGCGCACCGAACATGAGATGGGATTCTTCTCCGGCGAGCGCACTGGCGTGATGCCGATGGACACGCGTGGTCGCGACATGGGTTACACCCTGCGAGCCGACATCGACCTGGGGCAGGACGGCGCCAGCGTGCTGCGCGTGGGGCAGGAGTATCACAGCTTCCGTCTCAACGACTACTGGCCGCCGGTGAGTGGTTCGATGATGATGAGTCCGCGCACCTACGTGAACATCAATGGCGGCACGCGCGACCGCATGGCGTTGTTCGCCGAATGGGAGCACAAGCTGGATGCACGCTGGACCACGCTGGTGGGCGTGCGCGATGAACTGGTCAAGAGCGATACCGGCAACGTGCAGTCCTATGGCACCAACATGATGAACCTGCCCGACCTGAATGCCGCCAATGCCTTCAATGCGCGTGAGCATGCCCGCACCGACAACAACATCGACCTGACCGCACTGGCACGCTTTGCACCCGACGATGGCCGCACTGTCGAGTTCGGCTACGCCCGCAAGACCCGTTCGCCCAATCTCTACGAACGCTATACCTGGGGGCGCGGCGGCATGGCCATGCGCATGACCAACTGGTTCGGCGATGGCAGCGGCTATGTCGGCAATCTGGATCTCAAGCCCGAGATCGCCAATACCCTCTCCGGCACGGTCGACTGGCATAGCGCCGACAGCGAGGGCGGCGAGGGTGGTGTGCCTCGCTGGTTCGTCAAGCTGACACCCTATTTCAGTTACGTCCAGAACTACATCGACGCCGATGTCGTGGGCAGCTTCAATACCTACGGTGTGGCCGCCGCACCCGGCAACCTGCTGCAGTTCGCCAATCACGATGCCCGACTTTACGGTATCAACGCCTCATGGAAGTGGCCGCTGCTGCAGTCCGATGGCATGGGCGAGATCGCCTTCACCGGCAAGGCCGGCATCACACGCGGCAAGCGCACCGATGGCGGCAACCTGTACCACATGATGCCCTTCAACGTCCTGGCCGCGCTGGAACAGAAACGGGGCGCCTGGATCAACCGTGCAGAACTCGACTACGTGGCCCGCAAGACCCTGGTCGATGCCAACCGGCGCGAACCGGTCACGGCCAGCTACACGGTGGTCAACTTGAAGAGCAGCTACCGCTTCAACCAGAGCATCACGGTCTCGGCCGGTGTCTCCAACCTGTTCAACCGCAACTATGCCGATCCGCTGGGTGGCGTCTATCTCTCGGGCCTGGCGCGGGCCAGGTCGGGCAGCCTGCAGGCCTTGCCCGGTTATGGTCGCTCGCTCGACGTCGGTGTCAACGTCAGCTTCTGAGGTAGTGGAGAGGGAAGGAGAGCGTGCCGATCAGAAGATCGGCATGGTCTCCGGCGCGCTGTCGCGCAGGGCTTTCTTGGCCGATTCGAATTCGGGGAAGATCGATTGCACCGTGGCCCAGAAGCGCGGGCTGTGGTTCATCTCGCGCAGGTGCGCCAGCTCGTGGGCGATCACATAGTCGATCAGCGGCAGGGCGAAGTGCATCAGCCGCCAGTTCAGGCGGATGCGCGCGTCCGAGGTGCAGGAGCCCCATTGCGTGGTGGCCGAGGACAGCGCGAAGGAGCGATAGCGCACGCCCAGCTTCTCTGCATAGATCATCAGGCGCTTGCCGAACAGTTCCTCGGCGCGTGCCTGTAGCCAGCCTTGCACGCGGTCCTTCAACTGCTGCTCGCCGGCATCAGCGGGCAGGCTCACGTTCAGTTCACGGGTGACTTCATCGAGGTATACCGCCAGGCGCTGGCCGGTGCGGATGCGCAGCGTGATGTCGCTGCCCAGGTAGGGCAGGGTGGCGCCGTCGCACCATTGCATCTGCGGCTGCAGGCGGCGCGCCGAACGCTCGCGGCGCTCGTTGAGCTTGGTGAGGATCCAGCGCTGTTTTTCGCGGATGGCATTGTCGATCTCGGCCAGCGTGACCCACTTGGGCGCCGTCACGCGCAAGCCTTCGTCGCTGACCAGGAAACCGATGGTGCGGCGCTTGGAACGCAACAGGGCGAAATCGATGGTGTGCTCACCCAGCTGGATGCGGCGCTTGCCATCGGCCGGGCGGCCGCTGGGCGGCGCCAGCAGAGGCTTGACCGGTGCCGGTGGTTCGGCGATCAGCGGCGTGGGCAGCGGCGCGGCATGCACCACCGGGTTGGGCGTGACGATCAGGGGCGGTTGCACCGTGGGCGATGGCAGGGCCGGGCCCAGGTCAAGCGGCGGCGCGGGAGCCGGCGTCGGTTCGGACGCCGCAAACAAGTCCAGTTGCAGCGAGAGCTGGTCGGGATTGGTCTTGGGTTTGCGGAGCAGTATCAAGGCAGTCGCGGCGTCCTGTGTTGCAGTTGGCTAAGGATCAAGACCCTGCAGCATCGCTGGAAGCAGCGGCTGTAGCGGCCGGCCGGGGCGCGCTGTTTTTGTAGACGTCCGGCGAAATCACGCGCATCTCGGATTCTATCCAATTTTCGACGCGCTCGTTCAACTCCTGCGGATTGAGGCCTTCCGGGGAGATCGGCTTGCCGATGGAGACGGTGATCAGACCAGGCTTCTTCACGAAGCTGCCCTTGGGCCAGCATTCACCGGAGTTCATCGCCACAGGCACCACCAGGGTGTTGGTTTCCACGGCCAGGCGCGAGCCGCCGGCCTTGTACTTGCCCTGGGAGCCGACCGCAGTACGGGTGCCTTCCGGGAACATCATGATCCACTGGCCATCGCGCAGGCGGCGACGGCCATGTTCCAGCACCTGGGCAAAGGCATCGCGGCCCTTCTTGCGGTCGATCGGGATCATGCGCAAGAGACCGATGCCCCAGCCGAAGAAGGGGATGTAGGTCAGTTCCTTCTTGAACACGAACACCAGCGGACGCGGCGTGTTGATGACGTAAAAGATGGTTTCCCAGGCCGACTGGTGCTTGGAGAGCAGGATCACCGGCGCATCCGGGAAATTCTCGGCACCGCGGATCTCGTAGCGGATGCCGCAGATCACGCGGGCCGTCCAGATCACGAAGACGTTCCAGCGCGAAGTCCACCAGTAGCGCTGGGCGTAAGGGAAGGGCGCCGACAAGAGGCAGGCGAAGGACCAGATGACGGTAGCCACGGCCATGAGGACCATGAAGACCACCGAACGCAGGATCAGGATGAGGCGCAAAGTTCTATCTCCCATGCCGTAGCATGTCTAGGTGTTGGATGAGTGCTGCCCGGGCAATCCGGGCCGGCTTCACTATACCGAAACGCCGACGGGTGACTTCAGGATGAAATCAACTACCGCCGATAAATCCGGGTAGACCAGCGTGCCCGGTGGCAGGCCGCCCTTGGCCTGGGTCTTCTCACCCTTGCCGGTCAGCACCAGGTAGGGGGCGCAACCGGCCACATACCCGGCCTGCAGGTCGCGCAGCGAATCGCCCACGGTGGCCACGCCGCCGCGCAGGCTGATGTTGAAGCGCTTGGCGATCTCGTGGAACATGCCCGGCTTGGGCTTGCGGCAGTCGCAATTGTCGTCGGCCGAGTGCGGGCAGAAGAACACCGCATCGATATCGGCACCGACCTGCTGGGCGGCGCTATGCATCTTCTGGTGGATGGCGTTGAGGGTCTGGATGTCGAACAGGCCACGCGCCACGCCCGACTGGTTGGTGGCCACCACCACGCGATAGCCGGCCTGGTTCAGGCGCGCAATCGCTTCCAGCGACCCCTTGATCGGGATCCACTCGTCGGGTGACTTGATGAAGGCGTCGGAGTCATGGTTGATGACACCATCGCGATCGAGAATGATCAGTTTCATGCCTTTTGCTTCCCTTCATGAACACCGCCGCGCAGGGACTGGCCCATGCGCGGCGGAGCGGTATTGCGGTTGCCATCGCCGTCACGGCAGCGACGGCGATGCCTGTCTTGTCAGGCGGCCAGCTTGGAGATGTCAGCCACCTGGTTGAGCATGCCATGCAGCTCGGCCAGCAGGGCTTGACGGTTCTTGCGCAACTGCTCGTCCTCGGCGTTGACCATCACGTCGTTGAAGAAGGCGTCGACGTTCTGGCGCAGCTGCGCCAGCGCCTTCAACGCGCCAGCGAAGTCGCCTTGCGCATAGGCGGCCTGCACCTGCGGACGGGTGGTCTGCATGGCACTGAACAGGCCTTGCTCGGCGGCTTCCTTGAGCAAGCCTGCCTGCACCGCACCGTGACCATCGATGGCCACGCCTTCGATCTTCTTGAGGATGTTGGTGATGCGCTTGTTGGCGGCTGCCAGGGCTTCCGCCTCGGGCAGGGCGGCAAAGGCTTGCACGGCTTGCAGGCGTTCCACCACGTTGTCCAGCACCTCGGGCTGTTGCGCAACGACTGCTTCCACTTCGTTCTGGGCAAAGCCGCGCTCGCGCAGCAGGCCGCGCAGACGGTCGTAGATGAAGGCCTGCACGTCGGCGCGCGGGTCCTTGAAGTTGGCGTTGCCGGCGAACAGCGCCACGGCGGCATCCAGCAGCGCCGCCAGCGACAGCGGCAGGCGCTTCTCGACCAGCATGCGCAGCACGCCCAGGGCGTGGCGACGCAGGGCGAACGGATCCTTGTCACCGGTCGGCTGCAGGCCGATGCCCCAGATGCCGACCAGGGTTTCCAGCTTGTCGGCCAGGGCCACGGCGGTGCCGGTGGCGGTGGTGGGCAGGGCGTCGCCGGCAAAGCGCGGCTGGTAGTGTTCGGAGGCGGCCAGGGCGACGTCGTCGGCTTCGCCGTCATGACGCGCGTAGTAGGTCCCCATGATGCCTTGCAGCTCGGGGAACTCGCCCACCATGTCGGTGAGCAGGTCGGCCTTGGCCAGCAATGCGCCACGTTCTGCCAGTGCCACGTCGCCACCCAGCAGGCCGGCGATCTTGCCGGCCAGGGTCTGCACGCGCTCGGTGCGCTGCAGCTGGTTGCCCAGCTTGTTGTGGTAGACCACGTTGGCCAGCAGGGGGACGCGATCGGCCAGGGTTTTCTTCTTGTCCTGCTCGAAGAAGAACTTGGCATCCGACAGGCGCGGACGGACCACGCGCTCGTTGCCGCCGATGATGTGCTCGGGCTGCGCGGTCTCCAGGTTGGAGACGATCAGGAAGCGCGAACGCAACTTGCCATTGGCGTCGGTCAGGGCGAAATACTTCTGGTTGGTCTGCATGGTCAGGATCAGGCACTCCTGCGGCACCGCCAGGAATTCATCCTCGAACCTGCATTCGTAGACCACCGGCCATTCGACCAGGGCGGTCACTTCGTCCAGCAGCGCCTCGGGCATCAGCACCTGGTCGGCGCCGGCCTTGGCCAGCAGGGCGGTGCGGATCTTCTCGCGGCGCTCGGTGAAGCTGGCGATGACCTTGCCTTGCGCGGCCAGGGTCTCGACATAGGCGTCGGGCGCGGCGATCTGCAGCGCGCCGGAAGACAGGAAGCGGTGGCCCAGCGTGGTACGACCGGCATCCAGGCCCAGCGTATTGATCGGCACCACGTCGTTGCCCAGCAGCGCCACCAGGTAGTGGGCCGGACGCACGAAGTGCACGGTCTCGCCGGCGGCGCGGCCGAACTGGCGCTGGTAGCTCATCACCTTGGGGATGGGCAGCTTGGACAGGCTCTCGTCGAGCGCCGCCTGCAGGCCCACGGCCAGGGCCGAACCCTTGGCGGTGTAGGTGTAGAAGAAGCTCTCGGCCTTGCCATCCTGGGCGCGTTCGAGCTGGTCGGGCGTGATCACGGTGGCCCCGGTGGAGGCGGCCAGCGCGGCCAGCTTCTTGACCAGTGGCGCCGACGGACGGCCTTCGGCATCCAGGGCGACGGTCACCGGCAGCACCTTTTCACGGATGGACTTGTCGGGCGAGGCGGCGCGCACGCCGGTGATGGACACGGCCAGGCGACGCGGGGTCGCATAGGCGGTGGCGGCGGCACCGGTATCGAGGTAGCCGCGGCTTTGCAGGCCATTGAAAATGCCGTTGGCAAAGGCGTCGCCCAGCTTGGCCAGCGCCTTGGGAGGCAGTTCTTCGGTGACGAGTTCTACGAGGAGTGTCTGGTTCATGTTGTCTGTCTTGCTGTCTTGCTCGGGACGCCGGCCTGCATCACTGCTGCCGGCGCCGCTCATGTCATTGCCCTTGCCGTCTTAGGCGGCGACCTTGTCCTGCCCCAGCATCGGGAAGCCCAGGCGCTCGCGCGACTCGAAATAGGCTTGTGCCACGGCACGCGAGAGATTGCGGATGCGGCCGATGTAGGCAGCGCGCTCGGTGACCGAGATGGCGCCACGGGCGTCGAGCATGTTGAAGGTATGGGCCGCCTTGAGCACCTGCTCGTAGGCCGGCAATGCCAGCGGCACTTCCATGAGACGCTTGGCTTCGGCTTCGTAGTTGGAGAACAGCGAGAAGAGGAACTCGGTGTTCGAGTACTCGAAGTTGAAGGTCGATTGTTCCACTTCGTTCTGGTGGAACACGTCGCCGTAGGTCAGGCGCTTGGTCTCGCCGTTCTCGGTCCATTCGGTCCAGACCAGGTCGTAGACGTTTTCCACGCCCTGCAGGTACATGGCCAGGCGTTCGATGCCGTAGGTGATCTCGCCCAGCACCGGCTTGCAATCCAGGCCGCCGACCTGCTGGAAGTAGGTGAACTGGGTCACTTCCATGCCGTTCAACCACACTTCCCAGCCCAGGCCCCAGGCGCCCAGGGTGGGGTTTTCCCAGTCATCCTCGACGAAGCGCACGTCGTTTTGCTGCAGGTCCAGGCCCAGTGCCTGCAGCGAGCCCAGGTACAGGTCCAGGATGTTTTCCGGTGCCGGCTTCAACACCACCTGGTACTGGTAGTAGTGCTGCATGCGGTTGGGGTTCTCGCCATAGCGGCCATCCTTGGGACGACGCGAGGGCTGGACATAGGCGGCGCGCCACGGCTCCGGGCCGATCGCGCGCAGGAAGGTCGCGGTGTGCGAGGTGCCCGCGCCGACTTCCATGTCGTAGGGCTGCAGCAGGGCGCAGCCTTGGGCGTCCCAATATTCTTGCAACTTGAGGATGATTTGTTGAAATGTCAGCATCGTATGTGGTTGCCTGGTGAACCGGCGGAGCAATTGCGAAAACCTTGGATTTTAGCGTCTTTTGGGGTGTTTGACCCGGTTTTGGCCGGGTCGGGGCGCCACGCCGGGAGGCCGGTGTGGCGCGTGGTGCTTCAGCGTCGCTGTCAGTGGCGGATGCGGGCGGCCTTGTTGCGGCCCCAGGCCAGCAGCAGCATCAGGATGGCCAGGCCGACCACCAGCTTGTTGCCCAGCAGAATGTAGGGCGTCTGGCCGCCATAGCCCTGCACCTGCGCGGCCAGGGTGCCGCGTGTATAGGGCGGCAATTCGCTGGTCTGGCCACCCGGCAGGATCACGGCGGTGGCACCGGTATTGGTGGCGCGCAACATCGGCCGGCCGGTTTCCAGCGCACGCATCTGCGAGATCTGCAGGTGTTGCGGCAGGGCGATGGAATTGCCGAACCAGGCGATATTGGACAGGTTCAGCAGCACGCTGGCCTCGGGCTGGGCGGCGCGGTAGGCATCGCGCAACTGGCCGGCGATCTCTTCGCCGAACAGGTCTTCGTAGCAGATGTTGGGGAGCACCCACTGGTCCTTGACGCCGAAGGGCGATTGCACCGGCGCGCCACGGCTCATGTCGCCCAGCGGGATATGCATCATGTCGACGAACCAGCGGAACCCGGGCGGGATGAATTCGCCGAAGGGTACCAGGTGGTGCTTGTCATAGCGATAGGGCAACAGTTCCGAGCCCACCCCGGGGCCGAAACCCAGCACCGAGTTGGCATAGATCTGGGGGCCGTCCGAGAGCGGAATGCCCAGCGCCAGGTGACTCTGGCTGGTTTGCGCGAAGCGGGCGATACGAGCCAGGTAGGCCGGCGGCAGTTGCTGCGGCAGCAGGGGAATGGCGGTCTCGGGCGTGGCAATCAGGTCGGCCGGCGCGGCACTGATCATCTGCTCGTACAGGGTGAGCGTGTAGACCAGCGCATCGTTGGAGAATTTCATTTCCTGCGGGATATTGCCTTGCAAGAGGCGCACCGTGATCGGCTGGCCTTGCGGCGCAGTCCACTGCACCTGGCGCAACACCACACCGGCGGCGCACAGCAGCGCCACCACGCACAGCGGCAGGATGATGCGTTGCCCGGTGCCGGCCACGCCCTTGCGGCGCAGGCTCATCCACAGCAGCGCCAGGGCGCCGGCAGCCAGCGCGGCGATCCAGCCCACGCCGTAGACGCCGCCGACAGCGGCAAAGCCGGACAGCGGGCCGACGGTGTGGGCATAGCCCGATACCAGCCAGGGGAAACCGGTAAAGACCCAGCCGCGCGCCCATTCCGACAAGGCCCACAGCGCCGGCAGCATGCACAGCGCCAGCACCAGCGGTTGCGACGACCAGCGCTCACGCAGCCAGCCGGCCAGCGCCGTGGCGGCGCCGGCATACAGGCCCAGGTACAGGGCCAGCAAGGCCACGGCCAGCGCCGCCATCCAGGCCGGCATGCCGCCATAGTCGTGCATGCTGATATAGAGCCAATGCACGCCCGCGGCCGCCCAGCCGAAGCCGTACAGCCAGCCACGCAGGAAATGGCCGCGCACGCCATGCCGCTGCCCGGCAGGGGCGGCGATCACGCCATGGAACAGCCAGGCCAGCGCCAGGACCTGCAAGGGCCAGAGCTTAAAGGGAGCGAACGCGAACACATTGAGGGCGCCGACCGCAGCCGGCAGCAGCAGGCGGGTCAATGTGCCGAGGCGACCGCGCGCGGCAGTGTCCCCGCGCAGTCCGGGCAGTTCGTGTGGGGCAGGGGAGTTCACGCTAGGCAGGTACGGCGAGGGAGAACATCATTGGTCTTCCAGCGGCACCGGCGGCAGCTTGGACACCAGCAGGACGTGGACCTGGCGCGCATCGGCGCGCAGCACTTCGAAATGCAGGCCGTCGATATCGAATTCGTCGCCCTTGCGCGGCACCCGGCCAACATGGTTGGCGACCAGGCCGCCGATGGTGTCGGCATCCTCGTCGGAGAAGCGGCTGCCGACCTCGGTGTTGAACTGCTCGATCTCGGTCAGGGCCTTGACGCGCCAGCGCGCGCCATGGGGGCCGTCCTTGAGGGGCAGCACGTTGTCTTCGGCTTCGTCGAAATCGTATTCGTCCTCGATGTCGCCGACGATCTGTTCCAGCACGTCCTCGATGGTGATCAGGCCGGCCACGCCACCGTATTCATCGACCACGATGGCCATGTGGTTGCGATTGGCGCGGAAGTCGCGCAGCAGCACATTGAGACGCTTGGATTCGGGGATGAAGATGGCCGGGCGCAGCATGTCGCGTACATCAAAGGATTCCTCGGCGTAGTAGCGCAGCAGGTCCTTGGCCAGCAGGATGCCGACCACCTTGTCGCGTTCGCCATCCACGGCCGGGAAGCGCGAGTGCGAGGTCGACAGCACGTCCGGCATCCAGGTCTCGATGGGCTTGGAGATATCGATGGTATCCATCTGCGAGCGCGGCACCATGATGTCGCGCACGGCCAGGTCGGAGACCTGGAACACGCCTTCGATCATCGACAGAGCGTCGGCATCGATGAGATTGCGCTCGTGTGCGTCGTGCAACACTTCGAGCAGTTCTGCCCGGTTCTCGGGCTCGGGGGAAATCAGTGCGGTGAGTCGTTCGAACAAAGAACGATGGGGTTTAGCGTCAGATTTGACGCTACTAGGGTGATCTTGCATGGCGTTAGGCGCGAGCCCGACGTAGTTTCGAAGAGCCATAGGATACAACAATTATGTGACAAGTCCACTAAAGGCAGCCTGTGCGACACCCCCCCTCCAGGTCAATTGACGCCGCATTTTCCGGCAGGAAATCCGCGACGAAACGAAAAAAGCCGGCATCAGCGATGCCGGCAAGAACTTCCTCAGGGATGTCAAACAATTACAAATCGATACGACTGCTATTACTACGTGCTACACGAACTGCCACAACGTACTGCCACAACATGTTGCCACTACCCACTGCAACTACTCTGTGACGACTCCTTATCCTGCCTGCCTTGGTGATCAGGCGTAGGCCAGCGCCTCCATGCGCATGCCGCCCTGTGCGGCCAGCACCGGTGCGACGCTGCGGCTGGCTTGCGGCGCGGCCTGTGCCGGCGACAACTTGAAGACGCTCACCACATCGGTCAGCGCCACGGTCTGTTGCTGCATGGAAGCGGCGGCAGCAGCGGCTTCCTCGACCAGGGCGGCGTTCTGCTGGGTGGCCTCGTCGATCAGGGCGATGGCGCGGTTGATCTGCTCGATGCCCATGGTCTGTTCGCTGCTGGCGGCGCTGATGTCCTGCATGATGTGGGTCACGCTCTTGATGCTCTCGACCACTTCATGCATGGTCGAGCCGGCTTCGCTGACCTGCTTCTCGCCCATGGCAACCTTGGCGACCGATTCATTGATGAGGCTTTCGATTTCCTTGGCGGCGGTGGCCGAGCGTTGTGCCAGGGTGCGCACTTCAGAGGCGACCACGGCGAAGCCTCGACCTTGCTCACCGGCACGGGCGGCCTCCACGGCGGCATTCAGGGCCAGGATATTGGTCTGGAAGGCGATGCCGTCGATGACGCTGATGATGTCCACGATCTTGCGTGACGAATCGCTGATGGCTTGCATGGTGTCGACCACCCGGCCCACTGCGGCGCCGCCACGGGCTGCCACTTGCGAGGCGCTGTCGGCCAGGCGGTTGGCCTGGGTGGCGTTGTCGGAGTTCTGCTTCACGGCCGAGGTCATCTGTTCCATGGCCGAGGCGGTTTCCTGCAGCGAGCCGGCCTGCTGTTCGGTACGTTGCGACAGGTCCATATTGCCGCGCTTGATTTCATCGGAAGCCACGGCGATGGTGTCGGTGCCCTGGCGTACTTGACCCACGATGTTGACCAGGCTGTCGTTCATGCCCTTGAGTGCGGTCATGAGCTGACCGAGTTCATCGCGGCTCTTGATTTCGATATGGCTGCCCAGATCACCGGCCTGGACGCTTTGCGCCACACTCACGGCTTGCGCCAGCGGACGGGAGATCGAGCGGGTCAGCAGCCAGGCGATGAGCGAACCCAGGCCCAGGGCGGCGATGCTGGCGATCAGCATGGTCCACTTGGAGAGCTGGTAGGCCGCTTCGGCCTCGGCCACATTGGCTTGCGAGCTGGCGTTGAGAACGGTGTTGAAATGTTCGATATGGGCGATGACGCGGTTCAGGATGGGCATGCAGTCCTTGACCAGCGAGACCCGTGCGGCTTCGCTCTGTTGCGAGGTGGCCTTCTTGACGATATCCACGGCCACCGGCAGGTACTCTGCTTCCAGCTTGCGCAGCTGCGCAAGCATGTCCAGTTCCTGGGCCGAGGTGGCCGGGTCCTTCATCAGCTCGGTCAGCCGGGCCATGCCGGCGTCGATATCCTTTTGCGCGCTGCCTACCAGGTCGAGATCGCCCTTCTGGCCGGCAGGATCCTGTACCAGCGCCAGGTTGCGCGCGGCAATGGCGCGCAGGCCAATGGCGAATTGCACCTTCGAGAGAGCGGCCAGCTTGGCCTCGTCCACGCTGGTCAGGTAGACCACCCGTTCGTTCAGACGTGCCACCTGCTGCAGCCCGAATCCAGCCACCGCCACCAACAGCACCAGTACTGCGGCAAAGCCGAGGCCAAGACGATGGCCGATCTTCAAGTTGTTCATGAGACTCTCCCTTTTGGAATTGGACTGCTTTTTAATGGATTCATTGTTGTCCATGCAGAGCATAAATTCCATCGGGCGATTCCTGATCTTGATCATGAATAATTAGAACCCATTTCATAAATAAGCGTGAGATGCGTTCTGCCCAGAAAGGGCACTGGCAAGGCGCGCGACGCGTCGTGTGGCGGTGCCACACGCAAGGAGTGCAACGCGGCCAGCGCCCTTTCTGGGCAGAACCCGTAGGGAGCGGCCCGTTTGGGCGAATTGCTGCGTTACGAATTTGGGTCAAGACGCCCAGTCTTGACCCAAATTCGCGCCTTGCACTTCATCCCAAACGGGACTCGCTCGCACTCACGCTTATTTATGAAATGGGTTCTAACAAGATCACGTGATTTTCGATGAGGAAACATTGTCCTGAAACATCGCCGTCGGTCTCTTGCCAGAGGGCACTGGCAGGGGAGGAGCGGCGTGACCAGCGTTCTTCACGGCAGTAGGGCGCAGGCAAAAAAAAACCGGCCCTGCTGGCGCAGGCCGGTTTGCATCGGGACACCGGGAGGCGCTCTCAGCGCGCCGCGTAAGGATTGTCGTAACCCAGTTCGGCCAGGATCTCGGTTTCCAGGGATTCCATTTCGGTGGCTTCTTCGTCGTCCTCGTGGTCATAACCTTGCGCATGCAGCACGCCGTGCACGACCAGATGGGCGGTGTGTTCTTCCACGCTCTTGTTCTGCTCTGCGGCTTCCTTTTGCAGGACGTCGGTGCAGAAGATGATGTCGGCCTGGGTGACTTCGCTGTCTTCGTCCTCGGTATAGGCGAAGGTCAGCACATTGGTGGCGTAGTCCTTGCCGCGATAGTCACGGTTGAGATCGCGGCCCTCTTCGCTACCCACGAAGCGCAGGGTCAGTTCAGCCGGCGCGAACAGCGCGGCCTGCACCCAGCGGCGCAGCAGCGGGCGGGTGATGGATTCTTTGAGGCGGTCATCGGCATATTGCACCGACAGGGTGAGCTTAGGCTTTGGCATGACGTGGCTTGGCGGATTTGGTCAGGAGATTGGTGGCCGCGCGCGCGGTAGCGCGTGCGGTGTCGGGTTTGTGGCCGCCGGCGCTGTCATAGGCATCGACGATGCGCGCCACCAGCGGATGGCGTACCACGTCGGCGCTGGTGAAGCGCGAGAAGGCGATGCCCCGCACATCGTGCAGCACCGAGACAGCATCGACCAGGCCGCTCTTCTGGCCGTGGTGCAGGTCGACCTGGGTGACGTCGCCGGTGATGACGGCCTTGCTGCCGAAGCCGATGCGGGTGAGGAACATCTTCATCTGCTCCGGCGTGGTGTTTTGCGCTTCGTCGAGGATGATGAAGGCGTGGTTCAGCGTACGTCCACGCATGTAGGCCAGCGGTGCGATCTCGATGGCCTGCTTTTCGAAGAGCTTCTGGGTGCGGTCGAAACCCAGCAGGTCATACAGGGCGTCATACAGCGGGCGCAGGTAGGGATCGACCTTCTGCGCCAGGTCGCCCGGCAGGAAGCCCAGGCGCTCACCCGCTTCCACCGCGGGGCGCGTGAGCACGATGCGCTGCACGGCGTCGCGCTCCAGCGCATCGACCGCGCAGGCCACCGCCAGGTAGGTCTTGCCGGTGCCGGCCGGGCCTATGCCGAAGGTGATGTCGTGCTCCAGGATGGCATTCAGGTACTGGCTCTGGTGCGGCGTACGGCCGCGCAGGTCATGCTTGCGGGTCTTCAGGACGGGGCTGTCGGGCGGCAGGGCATCCTGGCTCTCGCGGGTCTCGATGGCTGCGGCTGCCGCTGCCGCAGCTGCCGCAGCGGAATTCGCCTTGCCACGGCGCGCCGGCAAGGGCGGCAGGCCGGCCTCTTCGTCGGCGGCGGCATGGGCGCGCTGCTCGACCAAGGCCAGCTGGATATCATCCACGGCGATGGCACGGTCGGCCACGGCATAGAAGCGCTCCAGCACTTCCACTGCGCGCTCGGCATTGGTGCCGGTGACCACGAAGCGATCGCCACGGCGGAAGATGGTCACGTCCAGCGCCGCCGAGATCTGGCGCAGGTTTTCATCGAGCGGGCCGCACAGGTTGGCCAGACGCCGGTTGTCCAGCGGCTGGGGCGCGAAGTGGTGAGGCTGGTTGGGGATCTTTTTCAATGCAGGATTCCGGGTTCAGGGTTCGGTGTTGAGTTTCAGTGCTGGGTCACGATCTCGCCGCGCAGCGAGAAGGGGAAGGCCTCGCGAATGGTCACCTCGACGAACTGGCCGATGAGGCGCTGGCCCTGGGGGCCGCCGTCGAAGTTGACTACGCGGTTGCTCTCGGTACGGCCCTGCAGCTCATGGTCGCGGCGTTTGGAGACGCCATCGACCAGGATGCGCTGCACGCTGCCGACCATGGACGCGCTGATCCTGGCGGCATTGTCGTTGATGGCGGCCTGCAGGCGCTGCAGTCGTTGCAGCTTGACCTCGGGCGGGGTGTCGTCGGCCAGGTTGGCCGCCGGCGTGCCGGGACGGGCGCTGAAGATGAAGGAGAAGCTGTTGTCGAAACCGACATCCTCGACCAGCTTGAGCAGGGCCTGGAAATCCTCCTCGGTCTCGCCGGGGAAGCCGACGATGAAGTCCGACTGCACCGTGATATCGGGGCGCACCTTGCGCATGCGGCGGATCACCGACTTGTATTCCAGCGCCGTATAGCCGCGCTTCATGGCCGCCAGCGTGCGGTCCGAGCCATGCTGGGCGGGCAGGTAGAGGTGGTTGCACAGCTTGGGCACCTTGGCATAGGTGTCGATGAGGCGCTGCGAGAATTCCTTGGGATGGCTGGTCACAAAGCGGATGCGCTCGATACCGGGCAGCTCGGCGATGTATTCGATCAACAGCGCGAAGTCGGCGATCTCGCCATCTTCCATCGTGCCGCGATAGGCATTGACGTTCTGGCCCAGCAGCATGATTTCCTTGACGCCCTGGTCGGCCAGTCCGGCCACCTCGGTGAGGACATCCTCGAAGCGGCGCGAGACTTCCTCGCCGCGCGTATAAGGCACCACGCAATAGCTGCAGTACTTGCTGCAGCCTTCCATGATGGAGACATAGGCGCTGGCGCCTTCCACCCGCGCCGGCGGCAGGTGGTCGAATTTCTCGATCTCGGGGAAGCTGATGTCGACCTGCGGACGACCGCTGTAACGGCGCTCGCTGATCATCTGCGGCAGCCGGTGCAGGGTCTGGGGGCCGAACACCATGTCCACGAAGGGCGCGCGCTTGATGATCGCATCCCCCTCCTGCGACGCCACGCAGCCGCCCACGCCGATGAGCAGATCAGGATTGTTCTTCTTGAGCGAACGCAGCCGGCCGAGGTCGGAAAACACCTTTTCCTGGGCCTTCTCGCGAATCGAGCAGGTGTTCAGGAGGATCACGTCGGCCTCCTCCGGGCGATCGGTCTTGACCAGGCCCTCGGCCAGGTTGAGCACGTCGGCCATCTTGTCCGAGTCGTACTCGTTCATCTGGCAGCCGAAGGTTTTGATGAATACTTTTTTCTGCATAGATCTTTACTAGCGAAGAGCGCAAAGGAGTTCGCATGCCATCATGCGGGCGCTGGCCCGGGGGAGGGCGGCGGGCCGCCGGAATCGGGTACCGGGGTGGTGGACGAGCCTGTCCTCAAAGGTGGGCGATTATATCACCGCAAGCCCCGCCGGGCGGGCCTGCCAGCGGCCCGCATGCTGTCTGTCCGGCAACCTTCAGAGCTGCCGGCAGCAGGCCTGCAGCCACTCAAGCACCGCCCGCAAGCGGGGCACGGCCTTGAGGTCGCGGTGGAACACCGCCCACATCTCACGTTCGACCTGTGGCGTGGCATCCACGGTCTGCAGTTCGGGCGCCACCAGGTAGCCCGGCAGCAAGGCCATGCCCACGCCGGCACGGGCGGCCATGCACTGCGCCATCAGGCTGCTGCTGCGAAAGCGCACCGGATTGCCGGCCGCATGGGCGGCGATCCAGCGCGTTTCGGGAATGTCGGGCAGGCCATCGTCATAGCCGACGAAGGGCACCGTCTTGCGTGCGCGCCGCCAGGCGGCCACGTGCTCGGGGGTGCCGCAGAGGTAGAAGCGCATCGTCCCCAACGGGCGGGCGATCAGTTCGCCATCCTGCGGCCGCGCGAAGCGCAGCGCCAGGTCGGCTTCGCGCCGGGCCAGGCTGACGGTCTGATGACCTATGGTGAACTCCACGTCCAGCGCCGGCCAGCGTTCCAGCAGGGCGGGCAGGCGTGGCGCCAGGAACAGGGTGCCGATGGCGTCCGTGCAGGCCAGGCGCAGCTTGCCTTCCAGGCGCAGATCCTCGCCGGCCAGGGAGCGGGCCAGCTGACGCGTCTGCTCCTGCATGGCGCGCGCGGCTGCCAGCACGGCCTCGCCCAGGCGGGTCAGCTCGATATCGTCGGCGCGACGTGAAAACAGCGGCGCGCCCAGCGATTGCTCCAGCTGCTGCAGGCGCCGGCCGATGGTGGCGTGGGTCACCTCCAGCATGCGGGCCGCGCCCGAGAGGCTGCCGGCGTCGATGAAGGCGGCGAAGCTGCGCAGGCTTTCCCAGTCTGCCTTTTCAATTGCACTGGTGGCGGAGCGGGCCTTGGCTGTTAATTTATTCACAGGTAGATAGCGATTTTTTGGAATGGTAGTGCGTATTTTAACGGGCTAAGATCACTTCATCCGCATTTCAACCCATCACCTGTCGTCATCAAGCAAAGGAGCCCGACCATGGCCATTCCCCAGACCCTGATCCAGATCGCCGGCGGCGTCGCGCGCGTCGCATCCTGGCAAGAGGCGGTACTGCTGGTCATCGACCATCAGACCGAATACACCACCGGCCGCGCGCCCATGAGCGGCATCGACGCCGCCGTGACCGAGATCGCCGCGCTGCTGGCGCAGGCCCGCGCAGCCGGTGCACCAGTGATCCACGTGGTCCATCACGGCAAGCCGGGCGGCGCGATGTTCGATCCGCAGGGGCCGCATGTGGCCATCATCGATGGCATCGGTCCGGTGGCCGGCGAGGTCACGATCGTCAAGGGCTTGCCCAATTCCTTCGCGGGTACCACCCTGGATGCCGAACTGAAGAAGACCGGACGCAAGTCGCTGGTGGTGGCGGGCTTCGCCACCCATATGTGCGTCAGCGCGACCGTGCGTTCGGCGCTGGACCATGGCTATGCCTCAACCGTGGTGGCCGCCGCCTGCGCCACTCGCGACCTGCCCGATCCGCTGGGCGGCCAGCCCCTCGCAGCCGCCGACATCCACCGCATTGCCCTGGCCGAGCTGGCCGATCGCTCCGCCACGGTGGTCAGCCGGGCCGCTGACCTGCTCCCAGGCTGACGCAGCGACGTTTCAGCCTGGACTGGCAAGGCAAGGAGGATGGCACGAGGGTGCCATCCTCCTTTTTTTGTGGTGCGGGAGCGTGACTTATCGAGAAGCGGATCGATATCGTCGATTTCCTCACAAAATTTCATCGCGATGCAACCTGGGAACTAGCAATAATTAGAAATTGAGAGAAAAGATTCATTGAGGCAAAAAATGCCGGGATGAAATCAGTTAGTTTGTCGGCTGTTCAAAATTCATGCCTCAGCGCAAAGTCGGCTGGCAACGCCGCTCGCAGGGTGCATGGCAGGCTTGCAGGCAGCATGCGGCAACGACCGCCATGCAGGTATTTCATAACAGAATGCACACCCAGGTGCAGGATGCCGGTACGGCAGTAGCCAAAAAGGATTAGTCGCCCATGATGTCGGCAGTCTATCGCGACAGGCTAGATGCCTTGCTCGCCAGTGGTCAGCGCAGGATCCTCGGTATTGCCGGTGCGCCCGGCAGTGGCAAGTCCACGCTGGCGCAAGCCTTGCTGGAGCAGGCCGGCGACCGCGCCGTGGTGCTGCCCATGGATGGCTACCATCTCTCCAATGCCGAGCTGGCCCGTCTGGGCCGCGCCGCGCGCAAGGGCGCCGAGGACACCTTCGACAGCGCCGGCTACGTCCACCTGCTGACGCGGCTGCACGGGCAGGCACAACAGGCATCGGGCGAGGTGGTCTATGCGCCGCAGTTCCTGCGCGAGATCGAGGAGGCCATCGCCGCTGCCATTGCCGTGCCACCCGAGGTCCAGCTCATCATCACCGAAGGCAATTACCTGCTGCTGGAGCGTGGCCACTGGGCGCGCGTGCGTTCCTTGCTGGACGAATGCTGGTACGTGGAGATCGATACCGCCTTGCGCGTGGAGCGGCTCATTGCGCGCCATATGCAGTACGGCCGCAGTCGCGAGCAGGCCACGGCCTGGGTCCTAGGCAGCGATGAAACCAATGCCGCCCTGATCGAGACCACCCGTAGGCGCGCCGACCTGGTGTTCCGCTGGGACTGACAGGTCCGGTGCGCATGGCCTTCCCGATCAGTAAGGTCGCAGTACCCGTAGTGCCCGAAGCAAGCAGTCAACAACAATCATCCCCCCAAAAAACGGAGACAAGCATGATCAAGAAATCCCTCGCCATGGCCTGTTCGATGCTGCTGCTGGGCGCCGCCGCCCAGTGCGCGCAAGCGGCCGACAAGCCGCTCAAGTCGGTCGGTGTCACCCTGGGCGACCTGGCCAATCCCTTCTTCGTCGCCATCGCCAAGGGTGCCGAAAGCGGTGCGCACAAGATCAATCCGGACGCCAAGGTGACCGTGGTCTCCTCCAAGTACGACCTCAACACCCAGGTCGGCCAGATCGAGAACTTCATCGCCAACAAGGTCGACATGATCGTGGTCAACGCCGCCGATTCCAAGGGCATCGGGCCGGCCGTGAAGAAGGCCAAGAAAGCCGGCATCGTCGTGGTGGCGGTGGACGTGGCTGCCGAGGGTGCCGACGTGACCGTGATGTCGGATAACACCATGGCCGGCGCCGAGTCGTGCAAGTTCCTGGCCGACAAGTTGCAGGGCAAGGGCAATGTGGTCATCGTCAATGGTCCGCCGGTCTCGGCGGTGATGGATCGCGTCACCGGTTGCAAGGCCGAGTTCAAGAAATCGCCCGGCATCAAGATCCTCTCCGACAACCAGAACGCCGGCGGCAGCCGCGATGGCGGCCTGACCACCATGTCCAACCTGCTGGCCGCGCACGGCAAGATCGATGCGGTCTTCGCCATCAACGACCCCACTGCCATCGGCGCCGAACTGGCGATCCGCCAGGCCAAGCGCAGCGACATCAAGTGGATCAGCGGCGTCGATGGCGCGCCTGACGCCGAGCGCGCCCTCAAGGACAGCAAGTCGCTCTTCGCCGCCTCGCCAGCCCAGGACCCGTATGGCATGGCCGCCGAGAGCGTGGCCATCGGCTACCAGCTCATGAATGGTCATCCACCCGAAAAGAATGTCAAGCTGCTGCCGGTCAAGCTGATCACGCGCGATAACGTGGCCGATTACAAGGGCTGGGTGCCGGCCAACTGAGGTCGCGCTGGCGCTCCTTCCCTCCCTGCCGGCGTAGTCCTTGAGCGGATGCGCTGGCAGGGCTTACTTCTTCCTGGAACCATGACCTCCACTCCGATATTGCAGATGAGCGGCATCAGCAAGTCCTTCGGCGCGACACGGGCGCTGTCGGACATGCACCTCAACATCCGCCCCGGCGAGATCCACGCGCTCATGGGCGAGAACGGTGCCGGCAAGAGTACGCTGATGAAGGTACTCTCCGGCGTGCATGCCCCCGACCATGGCCAGATCCTGCTGGACGGCAAGCCGGTCGCGTTGCGCGACCCGGCCGCCAGCCGTGCCGCCGGCATCAACCTGATCTACCAGGAACTGGCGGTGGCGCCCAACATCAGCGTGGCCGCCAATGTCTTCATGGGCAGCGAATTGCGCAACCGCCTGGGCCTGATCGACCATGCTGCCATGCGCAGTCGTACCGATGCCGTGCTGGCGCAACTGGGTGCGGCCTTCAAGGCATCGGACCGCGCCGGTCGCCTCTCCATCGCCGAGCAGCAGCAGGTGGAGATCGCCCGGGCACTGGTGCATCGCAGCCGCATCCTCATCATGGATGAGCCGACCGCAGCGCTATCCGAACGCGAGACCGAGCATCTCTTCGGCGTGGTGCGCCGGCTGCGCGATGAAGGCCTGGCTGTCATCTACATCAGCCATCGCATGGCCGAGGTGTATGCGCTGGCTGATCGCGTCACGGTGCTGCGCGACGGCAGCTTCGTGGGCGAACTCTCGCGCGAGCAGATCGATGGTGAACGCATCGTGCAGATGATGGTGGGGCGTTCGCTGGGCGAGTTCTACCAGCATCGCCGGCTCTCACCCGAGGAGGCGGCGCAATTGAAGACCGTGCTGCAGGTGCGCGGCGTGGCTGGCGGCAAGGTCAGGCCGGCGTCCTTCGAGGCGCGCGCAGGCGAGGTGCTGGGACTGGCCGGGCTGGTGGGTGCCGGGCGCACTGAACTGGCACGCCTGCTGTTCGGCGTCGATGCCAGGAGCGCTGGCGAGATCCTGCTCGACGGCGTGGCGGTGCAGATCGACACACCGCGCGCGGCCATGCGCCAGGGGATCGCCTATGTGCCCGAGGATCGCAAGGGCCAGGGGCTGTTCCTGCAGATGGCGGTGGCGGCCAATGCCACCATGAACGTGGCCGCACGCCATACGCGCTTGGGCCTGATCCGGCGTCGCTCGCTGCAAGGCGTGGCCGGCGCCGCGATCAAGCGTCTCAATGTCAAGGTCGCCCACGGCGAGGTGGCGGTGGGCAAGCTCTCCGGTGGCAATCAGCAGAAGGTATTGCTGGCGCGCTGGCTGGAGATCGCCCCGCGGGTGCTGATCCTCGACGAGCCTACGCGGGGTGTGGATATCTACGCCAAGAGCGAGATCTACCAGCTTGTCCACAGGCTGGCCGAACAAGGTGTGGCAGTGATCGTCATCTCCAGCGAATTGCCGGAAGTGATCGGCATCTGCGATCGCGTGCTGGTCATGCGTGAGGGCAGCATCACGGGCCAGCTCTGCGGCCCCGACCTGACCCAGGAAAACGTCATGCGCCTGGCCACCGATACAGGCGCAGCGCCTGCCACCACTCTTCCTAACGAATCCCATGGCTGATACCAGGACTCCCATGATGCACAATGCCGATGCCGGCGCACAGGCTGCGCCGCGATCCACCTCCACCGCACAATGGCTGCTGCACCGGCTGGGCATGTTGCCGGTGCTGGTGGTGTTGTACCTGTTGTTCTATGCGCTGACGATCTATCTCAGTGGCGATGGCACCTCCAACTTTGCCTCCGCCGAGAACACCATGAACATCCTGCGCCAGGTCGCCATCAACCTGGTGCTGGCCGCCGGCATGACCTTCGTCATCCTCACCGCCGGCATCGACCTCTCGGTGGGTTCGGTGCTGGCCGTGTCGGCCGTGCTGGGTATGCAGGTCTCGCTGGGGGCGGCGCCGGGCTGGTCGATCCCGGTCTTCGTGCTCTCCGGGCTGGTGATGGGCATGCTCAATGGAGCCATGGTGGCTTTCCTCAACATCAATGCCTTCGTGGTCACGCTGGGCACGATGACGGCCTTCCGCGGCGCGGCCTATCTGCTCGCCGATGGCACCTCGGTGCTCAACAACGACATTCCCAGCTTCGAGTGGATCGGCAATGGCGACTTCCTCCATGTGCCCTGGCTGATCTGGGTGGCGGTGGCGGTGGTGCTGCTGTCCTGGGTCATCCTGCGCAAGACGGTGCTGGGCATGCACATCTATGCCATCGGCGGCAACCTGCAGGCGGCGCGCCTGACGGGCATACGCGTGGGTCTGGTGCTGCTGTTCGTGTATGCCATCAGCGGCCTGTTCTCGGGGCTGGCCGGGGCGATGTCGGCCAGTCGCCTGTACGGCGCCAACGGCAACTGGGGCAGCGGTTATGAACTGGATGCGATCGCCGCCGTGGTGCTGGGCGGAACCAGCCTGATGGGCGGTGTCGGCACGATCTGGGGGACGGTGGTGGGCGCGCTCATCATCGGTGTGATGAACAACGGCCTGACCATCCTCGGGCTGTCCTCATTCTGGCAATACGTGGCCAAGGGCGCGGTGATCGTGCTGGCGGTGATCCTGGACAAATGGCGTCAGAAGGACGCAAGCCAGTGAGGCCCCACATGACGCAACTTCCCGATGTCGAAAGCCTGCGCTTCCTGCAGGATCATGTGGCCAGCACCCTGGCCTTCTACGATCGCCATGCCATCGACCCGCAGGGCGGCTTCTATCACTACCTGAAGGACGACGGCAGCGTCTACAACCGCAGCCATCGTCATCTGGTCAGCGCCACGCGGCTGGTGTTCACCCAGGCCATGGCCTATAGCCACACCGGCCAGGCGCGCTATCTGCAGCAGGCCCGGCAGGCGCTGGCGCAGATGGAAACTTTCCGTCATGCCCAGGGGCCGCTGGCCGGATTGTTCGCCTGGACCACCGAGGCCGGCCGCATCGAGGATGGTACGGTGATGGCCTATGGGCAGGCCTTCGTGCTGCTGGCCTATGCGCATGCGCATCGCATCGGCCTGTGCGATGAAGAGGCGGTGGCACAGGCCTTCGAGCGGATGGAGACGGCCTTCTTCGAACCGCAGCAACGTGCCTACGCCGACGAGATCACGCCGCTCGGTGAGCGCATCGGCTATCGCGGCCAGAATGCCAACATGCACATGTGCGAAGCCTGCCTGGCCGCCTACGAGGCCACCGGACGACAGCGTTACCTGGAGCGCGCGCAGCTACTCATCGAGCGTTTCGTCTTCGAGCTGGCACGGCAGTCGCAGGGGCTGGTGTGGGAACATTATCGCCAGGACTGGTCGCTGGACGAGGACTACAACCGTGGCAATCGCGACAACATCTTCAAGCCCTGGGGCTTCCAGACCGGCCATCAGACCGAATGGGCCAAGCTGCTGCTGATCGCCCATGGGCATGCACCGCAGCTGCCCTACGTGGCGCGTGCGGCCGAGTTGCAACGCGCGGCCTGGCAGCATGGCTGGGATCCCCTGTACGGCGGGCTGATCTACGGCTTCGGTACCGACTTGCGGCCCTACGACACCGACAAGTACTTCTGGGTGCAGGCCGAGTCATTCGCCAGTGCCTGGCGCTTGTGGCGTGTCACCGGTGAGGTGGAATTCCGCGACCAGTACCATGCCATCTGGGCGTGGAGCTGGGCGCACCTGGTCGATCACCAGTACGGCGCGTGGTTCCGCATCCTTGCCGCCGACGGCACCAAGCTGGAGGACACCAAGTCACCGGCCGGCAAGGTGGACTACCACACCATGGGGGCCTGCTGGGATGTGATGGCAGCGGGCGGATTGCGCCAGCAGCGCTGATCCGCGCCCCGCTCAGGGCGTCTTCAGGAAGACGCTGTCGTAGATCCTGCGGATCTCGGCGGCAGAATCGGGATCGTGCCAGCGTTGCACGATGGCGCGGTAATAAGGCTTGTCGCGATACGCCACGAGCACCTTGTCGACCTGTTCGATGACCTTGCGCCCCCATTCGTTCTTCGGACACATCACGCGGTTGAACACCACTTCATCGGCCTCCTGCGTAGGGATGGCCACCAGTTCGCCGGGATGGCCCATGACGCTGGCCTGGTAGAAGGCCAGCAGGGGCAATTCGATCATGTAGTCGATACGCCCGGCCAGCAGCATGCTGATGGCCTCGACCTGCTCCGAGTAGTTCTCGCGCGGGGGATAGGCGGCCAGCAGCCTGTCCACGGTCGGGCTGTAGGAGCGGTCACGCATCACCGAGGTGGTGAGCTGTTGGTTCTGCAGCAGGGCCTGCAGCGATTGTGGCGATCTGAACTGTGCCTGGCGGTCGCGGCGCACGATGACGCGCAGCGGCAGGAAGATCGAGGTGGGCAACGAGAAGTAGGCATAGGCTTCGCGCTCGGGCGTCTTCAACGCGCCGATGTAACACCAATGGCTGCCCTTCCTGATCTCGGTGATCACGCGCGGGAAGGGCGCGGACAGGTCGACATGGTCGTACTGGGGCAGGTGCTCGCGGATGACGCCCAGGGTCAGGTCGAAGATGCCCTGCTGCGCCCATTCGCCCTCGCGGATCATGTAGGGCGGCACGTGATGCCGCCCCCAGATGATCTGGTCACCGGCCATGGCCAGCAGGCCGGGCAGGGCCAGCAGAAGCAGGGCCAGGAACTGACGGAATGCACGATGCAACATGGCCGGCTTTCTTCGATAAACGGTCAGGCTAGGCGGGGATGTCCGCCACCAGCGTCTGGTTGCGCCCCAGTACCTTGGCGCGATAGAGCGCCGCATCGGCCGTCTGCAGCAGGGTGTGGAAATCGCCTTCCGGCGGAGGCACACAACTGGCCACGCCGACGCTGATGGTGATGCGTCCGAACTCCGACATGCCATGCGGGATGGCCAGGGCATAGATGGCTTCGCACATCTTGTGGGCGATGCCGTTGCCGGAATCGGCATCGGTATCGGCCGCGATCAGGGCGAACTCCTCGCCACCGTAGCGCGCCACCGTGTCGCCGGGCCGGCCGACGGTCTGCTGCAGCGCCTGGGCAACCTGGCGCAGAACGGCGTCGCCGGCCACATGGCCATAGTGATCGTTGTAGTGCTTGAACCAGTCCACATCGATGATGGCCACCGTCAGGGGACTGCCGGCGCGGGCGCAGCGGCGCCATTCCTGGACGAGTGTCTCATCGAAGCAGCGGCGGTTGGCAATGCCGGTGAGACCATCGGTCAGGCTGAGCATCTTCAACTGGTCGTTGGCCTGGGCCAGGTCACGGGTACGCTCGGCGATGCGCAGCTCCAGCGAGCGGTTCAGGGCACGCAGGGATTGCTTCTCCTGTTCCAGCTGATCGTAGAGCCGCTGGTTTTGCACGGTATGCTTGCGCAGGCTGGCCAGCATGGCATTGATGGCATCGGCCAGGAAGTGCAGCTCATGCTGCTTCTTGCCCGGCAGGACGATGCTGCTCTGGGCATTGGGCTGGTTCAGGTCCTGCTCCCGCACGAAGCGGCTGAGCTTGGTGATAGGCTCGCCCAGCCAGCGCTGGAACACATAGAGGAAGATGAACCACAGCACCAGGGTCTTGATGATGGAGTTGATCAGGATCAGCGTGAAGCCGTAAGCCACTTTCTTGATGACCACGTGGCGGCTGGAATACACGGTCCAGGAACCGATGTCATGGCTGACATTGTGCTCGTCGCGATACAGGATAGGAAAGCGATGGCTGGTGGACGCATTGAGGAAACCGGCCGCTACCATGCTGCGCACGCCATCGGCATCGACATGGATGTGGCGGCCCTGGCTGTCGAAGACATTGCCGCGCGCCATCACCAGCCGACCCTGGGGATCTTCGATCTTCACTCCTGTCACCACCGGCAGGTTGCTGATGCCCGCCAGGGTGGCGCGTTGCACGTCACCCTGGAAGCGCCAGGTCGAGCTGGCCAGGCTGGCCCCGAAGGTCCTGTCCATGGCCAGCAGTTCGCTGTCGATGCCAGCCTTGGTGTGCTGATAATCGGCGCTGAGCTGTACGCAGGTCACGATGAGCGTGACCACGAAGTAGCTACCGAAGATGATGCGCAGCAGATGGACAGCCAGGGAATTCTTGGAGAGCAAATTCATGTTCTTGCGCACTTTAGGCTATCGGTATGCTTTGCTCGAAGTGGAACAGGTTATGCGGGTCATACTTCTTTTTCAGCCGCATGAGTTGTGGCAGGTTGTCGCCATAGTAGGCCTTCGCCCAGTGCGGCAGCTCCCGGCTGGGGAAGTTGACGTAGGACTGCGGCAGCATGAAGCGCTGCATGGCCGCGAAGTATTCCGACAGCCAGGCCTGCTGCCGGCGCACCACGTCGGGTTTGTCGATGGGCGCCCAGGCGCTTTCCATTTCGAAGATATAGTTGGCGTTGCGATGCACGTAGGCCGTGGCATCGGTGGCGACTTCCCTGACCTTGCCGCCGATGGCGAAGAGGATGCCCATGTTCTCGGGCAGCAGCGAGCCGCCCGGCCATTTCATCATCCACTGCAGCATGGTCTCCAGCGCCTCCGGCGGCAGCGACTCGGCCACGTAGGAAGAGCGCAGGTCGTACATGCCGTTGGGGTCATCGGTGATGAGGTAGTCACGTGCCTGCCAGTAGCTCATCTGGCGGATGTCCTGCTTGAGCGGCTTGACCAGCTTGAGCGCCGGCGCCAGCGCTTCCAGCGCCTTCTCGCGCGGGCCGAAGAATTGTCCCAGCGTCGTCACCAGCAGTTGCTCGCGACGCGGGAAGGCGCCGGGGGCGTCGGGATAGGCCTTGGTGCGGGTGGAGATCTGCTGGGCGTGGTTGTTCTGGATCTCCTGGAGCGCCGTGAGCAGTTCGATCTGCTTCTCGCCAGGCCAGACGATGTTGAAGATGGTGACATCATCCTTGACCTCGTGCAGCTCGAAGCTGAAGGCGGTATTGATGCCGAAATTGCCGCCGCCGCCACCGCGCAGTGCCCAGAACAGGTCGCGATGGTCGCCCTGGGCATCGGCGCTGACCTGCTGGCCGTTGGCCAGGACCACGTAGGTCTGCACCAGGCTGTCGCAGGTCAGGCCGGCATGGGTGGCGGAAAATCCCCAGCCGCCGCCCAGCACCAGGCCGCTGGCGCCCACCGTGGGGCAGCGGCCGGAGGGAATGGCGAAGGTCGAGCCGCTGAACGCGTCGGCCATGTTCTGGTTGCTGGCGCCGGCCAGGATATAGCCACGGTTCTTGTCAGTATCGAACCAGACCTTGTTCATGGCCTTGACGTCGATGAGCAGGCCGCGCGTGGTGGAGAAGCCGGCGTAGTTATGGCCGCCCGAGCGTACCGCGAACTTCTCACGGTGATCGGCTGCCCAGCGCAGGCAGAGCTGTACGTCGTGGGCATCGGCGCACATCGCCACGGCACGCGGCAGGATGTCGGCAAAGCGGGCGTTGTTGGGGGCCGCTGCCATGGCATATCCCATTTCACCCGGCAGGATCAGCCGGCCATGCAGACTGTTGCGCAAGGCCCGCAGGTTCTTGGGCGTATGCAAGGCAGCAGCGGTGGGCCTGGCCGGCGCGGCTTGCAACGCTGCCGGAATACTGCTGGCGTACAACAGAGCGGCGCCGGCCTGCAGGAACTTGCGCCGTGGCATGTCCTTGGAATCACCCATTTTTTCCCCTGATGAAGTTGTTCTCGCCGCGCCGGTGGAGCCGGTGCGCTGGTCGGATCATTCTATCGCTTGGTTTTGTTGTCTTGCGCAGGGAAATTGATTCTTTCGTACATCTTTTTTGTAATTACGTGATTGTTAGTGATTATCTGTGACTATCTGGAATGTAACTGCGTGCTACGGCTGGCACAGGGCCTCACTCAGCCACTGCCGGTCGGCCGCGAAGCACTGGATCAGCCAGGCACTGAATGAGGCCAGTGGCAAGGGCAGGTTGCCATCCTGGCTTTGCGGATGGACCAGCCAATACGCCGCGTCTTGCCAATCTTCAGCCGGGAAGGGCGCGACCAGCATGCCCTGACGCAATGCCAGCGATACCAGCGACCAGCGCGCCAGCGTCACGCCCTGGCCGGCAATGGCCGCATCGATGGCCGCGCTTTCGTGGTTGAAGACGATCGCCGGCGCGGCCGTCATGTCGGCGCCATCGATGCCATGCCGGGAGAACCAGCCGGTCCAGGCCTGGCGGTCGTGGACATGCAGCAAGGTCAGCCCCCGTAGCGCGCGCGCTTGGCCATGGCCAGCCAGGGCCGGCGCGCACACCGGCAGCAGGCGTTCCTCGCTCAATCGCGTGCAGGACAGTTCCGGCCAGGGGCCGACGCCATAGCGGATGGCGGCATCGATGTCTTCGCGCAGGAAGTTGACGTGTTGCTCGCTCTGCGTCAGGTGCAATTCGAGTTGCGGATGCTGGCGGGCGAAATCGCCCAGGCGCGGCACCAGCCATTTTGCCGAGAAATTCGGTGAGCAGGACAGCGACAGGCGCGCCGGGGCAGGGTGCGACGCCAATGCGGCGGTGGCCCGTTCGATGTGATCCAGCGCCACACCGATGGCTTGCAGGTAATCGGCGCCGGCCGTGGTGAGACGCAACTGGTTGGGCAGGCGCTCGAAGAGCGGGCGGCCGAGTTCTTCCTCCAGTGCCTTGATCTGGTGGCTCACCGCACCCTGGGTGACGCACAGCTCCTGTGCGGCCAGCGTGAAGCTGCAATGGCGTGCGGCGGCGTCAAAGGCGCGCAGGGCATGCAGGGAGGGAAGTTTGCGAGCGGCCATGGGCATGAAAAGGATTGGGGCTAGCCTGAGAAAAGATGCTTTGCGGCATACCGACGCTGAAAAATATCATGGATGCCATGTCATTGCAGCCCGGCCATTCAGGGCGGCGATGGCAGCCTTTCCAATGCCTGACCTCTTGAGGAGTCTTCATGAATCTGCAACAACGTCTCGACCAGCTTTCTCTCACCTTGCCGGCCTCGTCCGCACCCGGGGCGCGCTATGCCAGCGGTGTCCAGCACCAGGGCCTGGCATGGATCAGCGGGCAGCTGCCGCGCGAGGGAGATCGCGTGCTGGTGGCCGGCAAGCTGGGCCGCGAAGTCTCGATCGCCTCTGGCCAGGAAGGCGCACGCGCGGCGCTCCTGCGCGCGCTGGCCGCGTTGCGCGATACGGTGGGTGATCTGACGCGCATCGAGCGCATCCTGAGGCTCAATGTCTATGTCAACAGTAGCGATGATTTCAGCCAGCAGAGTGCGGTTGCCGATGGCGCCTCGTCGCTGATCTATGAGCTGTTCGGCCCGGAGCTTGGCGCGCATGCGCGCACCAGCGTGGGCGTGGCGCAATTGCCGCGCAATGCCTGTGTCGAACTGGATATCGTGGTGGCGCTGGAGGTGTAAGCGTGATTGGCAGCCGGCAGGGCGGGACTTCCTTGATTCCTGACAAGGCAAGCGGTGGACGAGCGCGCATAATGGGCAGGAGATCATACGCTCCGGGATCGTTCACACAGGATGAGGTTGCAATGGATACGCGGGATTACTTTGGAGTTCCTCTGGCCAATGTGCAGGCTGCACAGGCGCATCATCACTATGCGAAGCACCTGCGCCTCAATACGCGCGTGCCCACTCGCAGGGAGGTGGCCTCGCTTCCCGCGCACGAATTGCATCCGCTGCTGCTGGACTGGATGACCCGCAGCGCCACCGAGATCATTCCCAGCCGGGTGCAGATCAATGAAGTCCTCGCGGTATTGCGTGCGCGCGCGGATCAGGCATCGTTGCAGGAGGTGGTGGGGATGTGCGTCAACTATCTCCAGCAGGATTAGGTGCAATTCGGCGCAACTACTGCATGACTGGTGGGCAAAACAAAAAGCCCGTTGGCTCTTGCGAGAACAACGGGCTTTTCGGACGACGCCGCATACACATGAGATGTCCATGCAGCGACGGGTATCTGGTGGTGATAGGTGGACTTGAACCACCGACCCCAGCATTATGAGTGCTGTGCTCTAACCAGCTGAGCTATATCACCAGAGGAAAGCTCGCTACTATAGTGTCCGAGGCTGGTTCTGTCAATACTTTTTTGAGATATTCCTCAGTCAAGCACTTTTAATTATCCACAGCCGCTTCGCGCAGCGCCGTTTCGACCTGGGTCAGCACCGTTGCCGTCGCGTCATCACGGTTGCAATCGATGCTGATGCGATCCGGCATGGAGCGCAGCCAGGTCAATTGGCGCTTGGCCAGCTGGCGGGTGGCGGCGATGCCTTTCTCGCGCATGGTGGCGGCATCGATGCTGCCATCCAGGTATTCCCACATCTGCCGATAGCCTACGCAACGCATCGAGGGCAGGCCCAGGTGCAGGTCGCCCCGCGCGCGTAGCGCTCGTACCTCGCGCTCCAGGGCGCCGTCGCGCAGCATCAGGTCAAAGCGCAGGGCGATGCGCTGGTGCAGCACCGCACGGTCGGAAGGCTCCAGCGCCAGCGGCAGCAAATTCAAGGGCAGCGGCTCGGCCGGCTTTTGCGATAGCAGCGAGGACATCGGCTGTCCGGTCAGCAAGATGATCTCCAGCGCCCGCTGGATGCGCTGGCTGTCATTGGGCTTGAGCCGGGCGGCGGTGACCGGGTCCAGCGTGGCCAGCCTGGCGTGCATGGCGGGCATGCCGAGGCGCGCGGCTTCTTCGTCGAGCTGCGCACGCAGCGCCGGATCGGCTTGCGGCAGTTCGTCCAGGCCGTCGCGCAATACCTTGAAATAGAGCATGGTGCCGCCCACCAGCAGCGGCAGCTTGCCGCGCGCGGTGATTTCCATGGCCAGACGCAGCGCATCCTGGCGGAATTGCATGGCCGAGTAAGCCTCGGCGGGGTCGATGATGTCGATGAGATGGTGCGGCACTTCGGCCAGCTCGTCGGGCGTGGGCTTGGCGGTGCCGATGTCCATCTGGCGATAGACCAGGGCCGAGTCGACGGAAATGATTTCGCTCGGGATGCGGCGGGCGATTTCCAGGGCGGCGGCGGTCTTGCCGGAGGCCGTCGGGCCCATGATGGCCACGGCCAGGGGAGTACGGGCGCTCATGCTCTTACTGGCCGCGCAGGAACAGCTTGTCCAGGTCCGACAGGGCCATCTGGGTCCAGGTGGGGCGGCCATGGTTGCATTGGTCGGAGCGCTCGGTAGCTTCCATCTGGCGCAGCAGCGCATTCATCTCCGGCAGGGTCAGGCTGCGATTGGCGCGCACGGCAGTGTGGCAGGCCAGCGTGCCCAGCAGTTCATTGCGGCGCTCCAGCAGTACCCGCGAGCCGCCGTATTCGCGCACGTCGCGCAGCACGTCGCGCGCCAGGGTCTGGGCATCGGCATTCTTGAGCAGCGCCGGTACCGCGCGCACGGCCAGCGTGGTGGGCGACATCACGGCGATATCGAAACCGAGCGCCGAGAGTGTCTCCTGGTGTTCCTCGACCGTGCCCACTTCGACCGGATCGGCGTAGAAGGTGACCGGGATCAGCAGCGGCTGCACGAACATCTCGTTGCCGTCCAGCGCCGTCTTCAATTGCTCGTAGAGGATGCGTTCGTGGGCGGCATGCATGTCCACCACCACCAGGCCGGCGCTATTCTGGGCCAGCACATAGATGCCATGCAATTGCGCCAGCGCGAAGCCCAGCGGAAAATCGCCGGCCGGCAATGGTGCTGCTGCCTGGGGCGAAGCTGCGCCGTAAGGGGCCGTACCCGCGGCGGCAGGGGACATGCCGCTGCCTACCTCGCTACCTGCGTCGCCGCGCTCATTGCCACGCTCGTCGCGGAACATGGCGCCATAGGCCTGGGGATTCTGGCGCACGCCGAAACCGCTGTGGCCGCCGAAGGAGAACGGACGCGGCTGCTCGGCGAATTGCGCCGAGAAGCTCTGCTGTTGCTGTTCGCGCATCCACGGCAGCGGGGCGTTGGCACCGCCCGCACCCGGCGGGGTCGAAGGCGCGGCCGTTTCGTTGCCGGGCTGCTGCGGCAGGTTGCCGAAGGAGGCGGCCGAGGTCTGCGCCAGCGCGCGCGAGACGGCATGGAAGACAAACTGGTGCACAGCCCGGCTGTCGCGGAAGCGCACCTCGATCTTGGACGGGTGCACGTTCACATCCACCAGGGCCGGGTCGAGGTCCAGTGACAGCGCATAGGAGGGATAGCGATCACCATGCAGCACGTCCTGGTAGGCGGCGCGCACGGCGTGGGTGAGCAGCTTGTCGCGCACGAAGCGGCCGTTGACGTAGAAGTACTGGCCGTCGGCGCGGGCCTTGGAAGCGGTGGGCAGGCCGGCGAAGCCATGCAGGCGCAGGGGGCCGGCGTTCTCGTCCAGGGGCAGGCGGGCATTGGCGAATTCATCGCCCAAGATGTGGGCGCTGCGCTTGGCGAATTCGCCCACGTTCCAGTGATCCACGGTCTTGCCGTTGTGCGACAGCGAGAAGCTCACATCCGGGCGCGCCAGCGCAATGCGACGCACGACCTCGGCGCAGTGGCCGTATTCGGTCTGCTCGGACTTGAGGAACTTGCGTCGCGCCGGCGTGTTGAAGTAGAGATCCTGGACGTCGATGGTGGTGCCCTGCGCGCCCGAGGCCGGGGCCACGGTACCGAATTGGGAGCCGGTGATTTCCCAGGCATGGGCGGCATCGGCGGTGCGGCTGGTGACGGTCAGTTGCGCCACCGAGGCGATGGACGCCAGTGCCTCGCCGCGAAAACCCAGCGTCGAGACATTCTCCAGGTCGGTCAGCGAAGCGATCTTGGAGGTGGCATGGCGCGCCAGCGCCAGCGGCAATTGCTCGGGAGGAATGCCACGACCGTTGTCGGTGATGGCGATGCGTTTGACGCCGCCCTGTTCGAGGCGCACGGTGATCTGGGTGGAGCCGGCGTCGAGGGCGTTCTCCAGCAGTTCCTTGACCACGGCCGAGGGCCGTTCGATGACCTCGCCGGCGGCGATCTGCGAGATCAGCTGATCGGGCAGGGCCTGGATGGGGCGATGGGTGTTTTGGGACACGCTGGCGGACGGGGAGGAGTGCGGTGCATTCATGGCGCGATTATACCTTTGCATACCGCTCCATGCCGCCGCCCAGGCCGGCCCTGGCGTGACGAAGCCGCCCGCAGGCGGCTTCGTCAGGGGGCTCTGCGGAAAGACGTATCAGATCCGGAAGCGGCTCACCACGGCGGCCAGGTGTTCGGCCTGCTGCTGCAGTGATTGCGCAGCGGCGGCGGCCTCTTCGACCAGGGCGGCGTTTTGCTGGGTGCTCTCATCCATCTGGGCGATGGCACGGTTGATCTGGTCGATGCCTTCGCTCTGCTCGCGGCTGGCGGTGGTGATCTCGCTGATGACGGTGGAGACGCGACGCACGCTGTCGACCACGTCGCTCATGGTGCTGCCGGCCTGGTTGACCAGCTGGCCACCGGCTTCCACGGTCTGTACCGAGGCATCGATCAAGCCCTTGATCTCGCGCGCCGCGCTGGCGCTGCGCTGGGCCAGGGTACGCACTTCGGTGGCCACCACGGCAAAGCCGCGTCCCTGTTCACCGGCGCGGGCTGCTTCCACGGCGGCGTTCAGGGCCAGGATGTTGGTCTGGAAGGCGATACCGTCGATGACGCTGATGATGTCCACGATGCGTTGCGAGGAGGTGTTGATGGCCTCCATGGTCTGCACCACCTGGCCGACCACTTCGCCACCATGGCTGGCCACGTCCGAGGCCGAGTCCGACAGCGCGTCGGCCTGCACCGCATTGGCGGCGTTCTGCTTGACGGTGGAGGTCAGCTCTTCCATGGCCGAGGCGGTCTCTTCCAGGGCGCCAGCTTGTTGTTCAGTACGGGAGGAAAGGTTGAGGTTGCCGGCCGCGATCTCGCTGGCGGCGGTGTTGATTTCCTCGGTGCCGGCGCGCACGCTGGCGACCACTTCCGACAGGCCCATGCTGATGCCGTTGAAGGCGCCCATGAGACGACCGATCTCGTCGCTGCTGTGGACATGCAGGCGGGTGGTCAGGTCGCCGCCGGCGATGCGGTCGGCGGCCTGGCAGACCGCGTCCAGCGGACGGCTGACCATGCGGTTGACCATCACCGTCATGATCACCGCCAGTACCGCCAGGAACAGCAGGCCCAGGCCGATGTAGAGCTTGCGCATGGAACGTACTTCCTGGGTGATCTCGTCGACCGAGGCTTCACCGGCGATGACCCAGTTCCAGGCCGGATAGTGGGTGAAGGCGATGATCTTGCGACGGCCATCGACGGCCGTGTACTGCAGCGTGCCCTGCTTTTGCTGCAGCATGGTCTTGATGTAGGTGTCGCCGGCGGCATCCTTGAGGTCGAGCAGGCTGGCGCCTTCTTCCTTGCCTTCGCGCGCGGCGCCGGCGATGAGCACGCCCAGATCCTTGCCTTCACGGGCATTGAGGGCGTAGAAGTTGCCGGTCTCGCCGATGCGCAGGGCCTTGATCTGGTCCTTGAGTGCCTTGACGTCGGGCGAGATGTCGATGCCCACGTAGAGCGCCGCGATGACCTGGCCGGCGCCGTTCTTCACTGGTACATACTTGGTGATGTATTGCTTGCCGAACAGCGTGGCCAGGCCACTGTAGGACTTGTCGGCCTTCAGTGCCGCATAGCCCGGATGGGCGCGGTCGAGCAGGGTGCCGATGGCGCGTTCGCCGTTTTCCTTCTTCAGCGAGGTGGAGATGCGCACGAAGTCCTCGCCGGTCTTGGCGAAGATGGTCGCGGTTACGCCGGTCTCTGCGGTGAAGCGGTCGGGGATGGTGAAATCGAGGTTCAGGTCATGGCCGTCGTTTTGCAGCACTGGCGTGGCGCGCTCGCCGATCTGCACCGTTCGCCCTTCATCGAGGACGAATTTGCCCGTGAACTCATTGCCGAACATGCTGGAGAAGCGGTCGACCTGGCTGTTGACCGAGTGATCGAACATGCCGACCATGTTGGCCACGCTGCGGCTGTCGTTGCTCATCTGTTCCACCGAGCGCTGCTCGATCATCTGCGAGGCCGAGGTGGTGATCAGCCACAGGGCGATCACGAAGACGATGCCGACCAGGGCCACCATCATGGCGGTCAGCTTGGCACCGACCGATCGGTGCAACAGGGAGGGGGATGCGCGCAGCGCACCAGACTTAACGATAGTCATGGCTGTTCTTGTTCTTGAGCAAAAAGCGTCAACTTGGAAAGGCAGATACCGAATGAGACGGTTGCGGTCGCGCGTGGCGGCCATGTCGGCAACCCGCCGTACGGGATGCCGCAACAACACTGCCCGCCGTCTTGCCGTCTTGCTGAATCGGCATGGTGGCGGGACGTACAAGTCCGAGGTGTCCAGAATCGTTGTCCTGGCACCAGGGAATGAAAATCAGTACCTGCGAGGGAAGCGGTCAGTATATCGTCAGGTTTTGCGGTACATCAAAATTCTTCGAATGTTTGCGCCCACATTTGGTTAAGCTGTTGTTTTTCCATGCGGAAAATGCCTTTTTGGCATGACATGGCGATATCAGGTCCCGGACATCGGCTCCCGCCCCCACACGCAGGCTTGGCCGACCCGGTAGTCGCGCACCCAGTGTTCCAGGTCGTCGGCCGACATCGGCCGGGAAAAGTAATAGCCCTGTGCCACATCGCAACCTTGCTCGATGAGCAATTTGTATTGCTCGGCATCTTCCACGCCTTCTGCCACCACGATCAGCTTGAGGCTTTCGCCGATACGGATGACGGCATTGGTCAAGGCGCGCACGGCATCGTCCCGGGCCATGTCGCGCACGAAGCTCTGGTCCAGTTTCAGCTCCGACACCGGCAGCTTGCGCAGGTAGCCCAGGCTGGAATAGCCGGTGCCGAAATCGTCCATGGCCAGCGGGATGCCCAGTGCATGTACGGCGGCGATGGTCTGGTTGGTGCTGGGATTGGTATCCATGAGCACGGTTTCGGTGATTTCCAGGGTCAGGTCGGTGGGGACCAGGCAATAGCGGCGCAGCAGGCCGGTGACGAACTGCGGCAGTTCCAGGTCATGGAAGTTGGTGGCCGACAGGTTCACCGAGATCGACGGCACGCGGATGCCGCGTCGGCGCCAGTCGGAGAGCTGGAAGCAGGCTTCCTCCAGCGCCCATTTGCCCAGTTCGCCGATCAGGCCGCATTCCTCCGCAATCGGGATGAAGCGCCCGGGCGAGATGTTGCCCAGTTGCGGATGGAACCAGCGGGCCAGCGCTTCCACCCCGTGCAGGCTATGGTCGTGCAGGTTGACCTGGGGTTGGAAATGCAGTTCGAAGTCGCCGCCGCGCAAGGCATCGCGCAGGGCGCTTTCCAGGGCCAGGCGCTCCTGCGCCATGCTGTTCATTTCCTCGCTGAAGAAGCTAAAGCGCCCGCGATTGACCGACTTGGCCTGGTACATGGCGATATCGGCCCGGTGCAGCAGGGTTTCGATGTCATTGCCGTTGTCCGGGAAGATCGCCACGCCGATGCTGGCCGACGGGTTCAGCGCCGTGCCGTTGATATGACAAGGCATGGCCAGGCGTTCCTGGATGCGCTTGACCACCTCGGTGAGGTGCTGCGTATCGTACTGGGTCAGCACCACCACGAATTCGTCACCCGAGAGACGGCCGACGATATCGGAGCGCCGCGCCTGCGATTGCAGCCTTGTTGCCACCGTGCGCAGCAGCTCGTCGCCGGCCTGGTGGCCCAGCGAATCGTTGACCTGCTTGAAGCGGTCCAGGTCGATGAACATCACGGCCACCGTGGTCTGGTTGCGTTGCGCGCTGGCGATGGCCTGGCCGGCCTGCACCAGCAGCAGGCTGCGGTTGGGCAGGCCGGTGAGCGAATCGTAGAAGGCCAGCTGGTGGATGCGCGCGCGCGAGGCTTCGCGTTCGATGGCCAGCGCACACAGGTGTAGCCCGGCATCGACCAGCAGATGGTGGAAGGCACTGGGCTGGCGCGGCTGGCGATAGTAGAAGGCGAAGGTGCCGATCACCTTGCCATCGGCCGCCTTGACCGGCGTGGACCAGCAGGCACGCAGCCCGTGCGGCAGGGCCAGTTCCTTGTAGTCGGCCCAGTGCGGGTCATGTTCGATATCCTCGACGATGACGGTCTGGCCGGTGAAGGCCGCCGTGCCGCAGGAGCCCACCAGCGGGCCCATCTGCACGCCGTCGATGGCGCGGCTATAGAGTTCGGGCAGGCTGGGTCCGGCCAGGGTGTGCAGGCGGCCCTGTTCGTCCACCCGCAGGATGGACGCGATCACCTCGGGCGCGACCCGCTCCACCTCTTCGCACAGCAGGTTCATCTGCTCGGCCAGCGAGCTGTCACGCGCCATGGCGTTGAGCACCCGGTACTGCAGGACTTCATGCACCTTGGTATTGGTGATGTCGGTCATGACGCAGACCGTATTGATGAGCCGGCCGCTGGCATCCAGGATGGGATTGACCACGGCCGACATCCACAGCGGCTGCTCGTGCAGGTCGTGGATCAGGTCCTCGGTATGGAAGCTGCGTCCCTCCAGCAGGTCGCCATGGCAGCGTTCGATGGACTTGATCACCGTGGGATGGCCGGCAAACAGCTCGGACGGGCGCTTGCCCAGCACCTGCTGGCTTTCGAAGCCCAGCATGCGGGTGAAACCGGTATTGTGGAAGACGATGCGGTTCTGGTCGTCGGTGATGAGCACTGCGTTGTCAGTTTCGTTGATCCCCAGCGAGAGCAGATGCAGGTGCTCGCGATCGCTCTGTTCGCGGGTGACCCGGTAGGTGACGTCGTTGCCGATGCAGATCACCCGCTCGGTCCTGCCATGGCTATCGAGCAGGGGCGAGTAGGTGGCTTCCCACCAGATCGTGCGGCCATTGCGGGTGCGACGCGGGAAGCGGCCGGAGAAGAAACGTCCGCGCGCCACGTCATGCCAGAAGGCGGCATATTGTTCGCTGGCCGCGTAATCGGGCGTGCACAGCAGGCTGTGCGGCTGGCCGATGAGATCGTCGGCCAGGTATTCCATGGTCTTCAGATAGTTGTGATTGGCCGCCAGGATGATGCCTTCGCAGGAGAGCTCCACCACGCCCAGCGAACGGTTCAGGGCGCTCAGCACGCTGTTGCTGTGACGCGAATCATCGATATGTGAGCTGATATCGGCGGCCACCGAGATCACCTTGGCGAGCTGGCCCTGGGCGTCGAGGATGGGGCTGCAAAGCGATTCCAGCCAGACGATGGTGCCCTCGACATGACGCCGCTGCAGCGTGCCGGCGATGATCTCGCCCTGGCGCAGGCGTTGCCAGAATTGCTGGTAATCGGCGGTGTCGACATACACCGGATCGCACAGCATGCGATGGTGTTGCCCTACCACCTCATCGCGACGATAGCCCAGCATGGCGAGGAAGTTGTCATTGGCCTCCAGGATGGTGCCATCGGCGCTGAATTCGAGAATGGCCATGGAGCGCCACAATGCCGTCAGCAACGCATCCCGTTCGTCGCCGGGCAGGCGCTGGTGCTCGTGTTCGCCGATGAACGGCTCCTGGCTCCCCATCTCGGCCCCCTCTGTCAACCGGTAACGACGCCGCCCCGGCGCCCTGCCATCACGCAGTTCGTAAGCTCAGCTTTATTCTCGTAAAGATGAAGTAAAGCCGTCTTGATCATATGCCAAAACGCATCGTCTGTGCGTGGTGCCGCGCCGCCGTGGGGAGGGACGGATCCTGCGCTCTTGCGGGGAGTGCTCAAATGTCCCTCGGCTGCTTGCTGCAAAGAAATTCTTCTTGTTTTATCGGCTCGGTGCGGGTTTTTCTTTATAGTTGTCATACTGCTTTATTTGTACCGGCAGCGATACGCCCTTTAGCCGGGTGGGCGTCGTTGCAAGGCGGAGGAGGGGGGAGGATGGTGTATGATGCCCCGGCGGGATGGAGAGATCGCCGGCGCGGCATGTTTCCCTGCTGAAACATGCAACCCCACGGCGATGGGGCGCCCCCTGGCATCAATGATTCACAGACGATTGGGCATATGGATTATCTGCAGTTGCTGGACGTGCTGGTGCACGTGGACAAATACCTGGGTGTCCTCATCGAGCAGTACGGCACCCTTATCTATGCGGTGCTGTTCCTGATCGTCTTCTGCGAGACCGGCCTGGTGGTGTTGCCCTTCCTGCCGGGCGATTCGCTGTTGTTCATCGCCGGCACCTTCTGTGCCACCGGCGCCATGGATATCTGGGTGCTGATGACCCTGCTGGTCGTGGCCGCAGTGGCCGGCAATACGCTCAATTACTGGATCGGCGGCTGGGTCGGACACCGGATCTACACCCATAACTACCGCTGGCTGAACCCCGAAGCCCTGCAAAAGACCCATGCCTTCTATGAAAAGCATGGCGGCAAGACCATCGTCATCGCCCGCTTCACCCCCATCGTGCGCAGCTTCGCCCCCTTCATCGCCGGTGCTTCGGCCATGAGTTTCGGCCGCTTCCAGCTCTTCAACGTGCTGGGCGCCTTCCTGTGGGTGGTCGGCCTGGTGGTGCTTGGTTATCTGTTCGGCAATATCCCGGTGGTGCAGCAAAACCTGAATTGCCTGGTGATCATGGGCTTGATCGGTGCCGTCATCCCCATCTTCGCCGGGGCGCTGTGGCAGGTGTGGCGCAAGCTGCGCGGCAAGCGCAAGGTCAGCAACGCCTGAAGGTGATGCATATCGCATAAAAAAAACGGCGCTGGTGACAGCGCCGGTTTTTTTTCAGCATCCGCAGTCCGGTGCGTGGCTTCAGGTCAGGCGGTTCTTGGCCAGCGGTGGATTCTTGGCAAAGTAGTTGCGGATGCCGGTGAGGATGGCATCGGCCATCTGTTCCTGGTAGCGCTCGTCGGTGAGCTTGGCTTCTTCTTCGGGATTGGAGATGAAGGCCGTCTCGATGAGGATACTGGGGATGTCCGGCGCCTTGAGCACGGCGAAGCCGGCCTGTTCCACCGCCCCCTTGTGTAACTTGTTGATGCCGCCGATTTCCTTGAGGACCGCATTGCCCACGCGCAGGCTGTCATTGATCTGGGCGGTGGTGGAGAGGTCCAGCAAGACGCTGGCCAGCTGGCGGTCGTGGGTCTTGATGTTGACGCCGCCGATCAGGTCGGCCGAGTTTTCCTTGTTGGCCAGCCAGCGGGCAGCCGTCGAGCTGGCGCCCTTTTCGGACAGCGCGAACACCGAGGAGCCGCGCGCGGTGGGCTGCACGAAGGCATCGGCATGGATCGACACGAACAGGTCGGCCTGCACCTTGCGCGCCTTGACCACGCGCTGGCCCAGCGGCACGAAGAAGTCGGCATCACGGGTGAGCATGACGCGCATGTTGGGGTATTGCTCGATCTTGCGCTTCAAACGCTTGGCGATGGACAGCACCACGTCCTTCTCGCGGTTGCCGCGCGCACCGGTGGCACCAGGATCCTCGCCGCCGTGGCCGGGGTCCAGCGCGATGGTGATCATGCGGGTCATCTGCATGCGTGGCTCGTCGGCGGCCACCTTGGGATTGCGCTCGGCCTTGTCCTCCGGCTGCGGCTTGGCCTCGGCCAGCGGAGCCGGGTCAGGCTGCTTGGCGGGGGGCTGGGCCGGTGCCTGTGCCAGCGGCGGGTTGGGATTGGCCGGTGCTTCCTTGAGCCAGTCGCCCTTCTGGATCAGGGCGGCAATCGGATCCTGCGGATTGGCCGGGTACAGGTCGATGACGAAGCGGTACTTGTATTCGCCCACCGGTGCCAGGGTAAAGACCTGCGGCTTGATTTCCTCCTTCAGGTCGAACACCAGTCGTACCACATTGGGCTGGTTCTGGCCCACGCGCACCTGCTTGACATAGGGGTCGTTGGGCTGGATCTTGGCCACCAGGTCCTTCAAGGTGCTATTGAGGGCGATGCCCTCGATATCCACCACCAGGCGGTCCGGGTTCTTGACCACGAAATGGGTGACCTTGAGGTCGCTATCGTTTTCCAGCGTGACGCGGGTGTAGTCGTCGGACGGCCAGACGCGCACGGCCAGGATCTGCGAGGCCATGGCGGGTAGCGGGGTGACGACGGAGACAAACAGCGCGCCACCGGCTTTGAGGATGGTGCGGCGGCTTTTGGACTTCACAGGTTGGGAGCGAATTTCAGTCGAGCGAGGCATTGATGACCCTTGTCGGACAACGCACGCAATTCTACATCACGACCGTGCTCTGCAAGCGACAGGCTGACGTGAATGTCCGGCGGCGGCAACACCGGCGCGCCCTTTTCGGGCCATTCGACGATACAGACGGAGTTTTCGTTGAAATGTTCACGAAAACCGGCATCGAGGAACTCCTCCGGGCTGGCCATGCGGTACAGGTCGAAGTGGATGACTGTTACCATGCGCTCTGCGAGCTTCACCTCGTAGGGTTCGGCCAGGGTGTAGGTCGGGCTCTTGACCCGCCCCTGGTGGCCGGCCGCATGCAGCAGCGCGCGCGTGAGCGCGGTCTTGCCGGCGCCCAGGTCGCCGTGCAGGTAGAGCGCCAGGCCCGGGGTGAGCACCTGCGCCAGGTCGGCGCCCAGGCGCGCGGTCGCGGCTTCGTCGGGCAGGTGCATGTGGAGGTGGAGTCGCTGCATACTGATCTTGGTAATCTTCGTTTTTTCGTCACACTGGTTCATGACCGCTCTCGACCCTCCTGCCGGCCTCGTCGCCGCCACCGATCTCGCCGACCTCGCCGCCGCCATCAAGACCTGGGGCCGCGAGCTGGGGTTTGCCGAGGTGCGCATCGCCGATGTCGACCTGTCGCACCGCGAGGCGGGCTTCCAGGCCTGGCTGGACAAGGGTTATCACGGTGAAATGGATTATATGGCAAGCCATGGCCTGAAACGCGCCCGTCCGGCCGAACTGGTGCCGGGCACGGTGCGCGTGGTCAGCGTGCGCATGCCCTACCTGCCGCCACCGTCCGCCCCGGAGCAGGCCGACTGGCGCGCGCACGAAGAGACCCGCAGCGCCGATCCCGGCGCCGCCCAGGTGTCCATCTATGCGCGCGGGCGCGACTATCACAAGGTCTTGCGCGCCCGCCTGCAGCAGCTGGCCACCCGCATCGAGGGGCGTATCGGCCCCTTCGGCTACCGCGTCTTCACCGATTCGGCCCCGGTCATGGAGGTGGCGCTGGCCGAGAAGGCCGGGCTGGGCTGGCGCGGCAAGCACACCCTGTTGCTGCACCGGGAGGCTGGCTCGATGTTCTTCCTGGGCGAGATGCTGACCGACCTGCCGCTGCCGGTCGACGACCCCGTCACCCCCCATTGCGGCCAGTGCAGCGCCTGCATCACGGCCTGCCCGACCGGCGCCATCGTCGCCCCCTACGAGCTCGATGCCCGGCGCTGCATCTCCTATCTCACCATCGAATTGAAGGGCAGTATCCCCGAGGACCTGCGCCCGCTGATCGGCAACCGCATCTACGGTTGCGACGATTGCCAGCTCTACTGCCCCTGGAACAAGTTCGCCCAGCGCGCCAGCCTGCCCGACTTCGACCCGCGCCACGGGCTGGAGAGCGCCAGCCTGGTGGAGCTGTTCGGCTGGAGCGAGGAGCAGTTCCTCAAGAACACCGAGGGCAGTGCGATCCGCCGCATCGGCCATGAGCGCTGGCTGCGCAACCTGGCCGTGGGCCTGGGCAATGCCGCGGCCACCCCCTCGCATCGTGGCGATGCCGCCATCGTGGCGGCCTTGCAGGCGCGCCTGGGGCATGAGGCGCCGCTGGTGGTCGAGCATGTCCGCTGGGCGCTGGAGCAGCACGGATACATGGAGTAAAGTGAGCCTCCCACAAGAGGAGGAGAACCCATGACAAGAATGAAGCCGCTGGTCGTGCTGGCCCTGCTGGCGGCCGCCCAGGCTGCCCAGGCTGCAACCCCGCAGGACACCCTCACCGTCCCCGGCCTGCACCAGCGCGCCGAAATCCTGGTGGATCGATGGGGCGTGCCGCACATCTACGCCGCCAGCGAACGCGATGCCTTCTTCATGCAGGGCTTCAACGCCGCCCGCGACCGCCTGTTCCAGATCGACCTGTGGCGCCGGCGCGGACTGGGCCAGCTCTCCGAGGTCTTCGGCCCGGCCTACCTGGCGCAGGACCGCGCCACCCGGCTGTTCCTCTATCGCGGCGACATGAAGCGCGAATGGGCCTCCTACGGACCAGGTTCGGAGGACGTGGCGCAGGCCTTCGTGGAAGGCATCAACGCCTACATCGATCATGTGTCGCTGCACCAGGAGCAGCTGCCCTACGAATTCCGCCAGCTCGGCTACCTGCCGGCGCGCTGGCAGGCCGAGGACGTGGTGCGCATCCGCAGCCACGGCCTCACGCGCAACCTGCAAAGCGAGGTCGCGCGCGCCCGCGTGGCCTGCGCGGCCGACCTCAAGTCCGACGAGGTGCGCTCCGGCCTGACCCCGCCCTGGACCGCCCAGATGCCGGAGGGCCTGGACCCCTGCCTGCCCAAGGACTTGCTGCAGGTCTTTACGCTGGCCACGCAGGGCGTGCGCATCACCCGCGAGAGCCTGTCGGCCGCTGCCACCGCGCGCGACAGCCAGCTGGTGCGGCTGGAGCCGGATCCGCTGGCCAATCCCGAAGAAACCATGGAAGGCAGCAACAACTGGGTGGTGGCGCCGGCCAAGTCGGCCACCGGTCGCGCCATCATGGCCAACGATCCGCACCGCGCCTATTCGGCCCCCTCGCTGCGCTACATCGCCCATATCAGCGCTCCGGGGCTGGATGTGATCGGGGCCGGCGAACCGGCGCTGCCGGGCATTTCCATCGGCCATAACGGCACCATCGCCTTCGGCCTGACCATCTTCAACATCGACCAGGAAGACCTCTACGTCTACCAGTTGAACCCGGAGCATCCCGACCAATACCTCTACCAGGGCAAGTGGGAATCCATGCGCGTGCTGCACGAACCGGTGCGCATCAAGAATGGCGCGCCCGCCGTGGCCGACCTGATGTTCACCCGCCATGGCCCGGTGATCTATGTGGACCAGGCCAAGAATCGCGCCTATGCCGTGCGCTCGGGCTGGCTGGAGCCGGGCATGTCGCCCTATTTCGGCAGCATCGCCTACATGCGCGCCCGTGACTTCAAGCACTTCAAGGCGTCGATGCTGAACTGGGGCGCGCCCACCGAGAACCAGGTCTATGCCGACGTGAAGGGCAATATCGGTTGGGTACCGGGTGGGCTGGCCCCCAAGCGGCCCAACTGGGATGGCCTGATGCCGGTGCCCGGTGATGGTCGCTACGAATGGGCCGGATTCTGGCGCGGCGACCAGCTGCCCTCGACCTACAACCCCAAGCAGGGCTGGTTCGCCTCGGCCAACCAGATGAACCTGCCGCCGGATTATCCGTATCGCGAGCGCAAGCTGGGCTTCGAATGGACCAACAATTCGCGCTTCACCCGCATCAGCGAAGTGCTGGCCAGCCTGCCCAAGGTGTCGCTGCAGGATTCGATGCGACTGCAGAATGACGACCTGGCCATTCCGGCGCGGCGCCTGGCGACCTTGCTCAAGCCGCTCTCCTCGGAGGACGCCAATACCAGCGCCGCCCTGGCCATCCTGGGCCATTGGGATTACGTGGAGCGGGCCGATGCGGCGCAGCCGGCGCTCTATGAAGTCTGGCTGTCGCGCCATCTTGGCCGGGCCTTCAAGAATGCCGTGCTGTCCAAGGCGGCCGCCGACGCCATGGGTGCGCCCGATACCGCCGTGCTGCTCGATACGCTCGAGCAGCCCAGCCCGGCCTTCGGCGCCGATCCCGCCCAGGCCCGCGCCAGGCGCGACCAGGTGTTGCTGGACAGCCTGGGCGAAGCCTATGCGGAGATGGTCAAGCTGCAGGGCGCCGACGCCAGCCAATGGCAATGGGGCAAGCTGCACCACAACCTGATGGCGCACCCGCTGGCCGACGTGGTCGACGAGGCCACGCGCAAGAAGTTGAATGTGGGGCCCCTGCCCAAGCACGGCGGCGCCTATTCGCCCAACCAGTCCACCTATCGCGTCAACGACTTCCGCCAGACCAATGGCCCGTCCTTCCGGGTGGTGGTCGATGTGGGCCGCTGGGATAACTCCTGGGCGGTCAATTCACCGGGCCAGTCGGGCGACCCCGACAGCCCGCATTACCGCGACCTGGCCGACAAGTGGTTGAAGGGAGAGTACTTCCCGCTGCTGTACTCGCGGGCGGCCATCGAGAAGGTGACCGAGCGGCGTATCGTGCTGCAACCCGCGAAGCAGTAGAGGGCCGTCCCCGGCTGGCGCCGGGTCAATGCACCAGCGCCAGCCAGAAGGGAACGGTTACAGCCGACACCAGCGTGCCGAAGGAAATCAGGAAGGCAGTGAACGGCCCGTTGCCACCCATGCGCGCAGCCAGGATGTAGCAGCTGGAGGCAGTCGGCAGGCAGCAGAACAGCACCACGATCTTCAACTGCAGCGGCGGCAGTTGCAGATGACGTCCGATCAGGTAGGCCGCCGCCGGCACCGCCACCAGCTTGATGGCGGTGAACCAGGCTACCACCGCGCGGCTCTCCTTGAGTCCCGACAGGCGCAGGCCGGCGCCCACCATCAGCAAGCCCAGCGCAATGGAGGCGCCGCCCAGGCGCGTGAGCACCACGCCCGCCACCTCCGGCAAGTGCAGGCCCAGTGCCGAAAACGTCAGGCCGCTGGCGGTGGCCAGCAGCAGCGGATTCTTGGCCAGCTCGCGCAACAGGCTGCCATTTTTCGCCGCCAGCGCATGGACGGCCGCGATATTGCACAGGGGGACGCCGAATCCCAGCAGGATCGCCATCAAGCCCGCGCCTTCTTCCCCGGCCATGCGGGTGGCCAGCGCCAGTGCGATATAGGAATTGAAGCGGTAGGCGGTCTGCATGCCCGACTCGTAGGTCATCGGTGTGGCGCGCAGGAAGGCCTTGCCCAGCCAGGTCAGCGCGATCCCGCATAGCAGGGCCAGCATGCCGGTCTGCACCAGGCCGCCGGTGACGGCCAGATCGACCTGCAGCCGCGCCGTGGAATGGAACAGCAGGGCCGGGAAGAGCAGGAAGTAGACCAGTTTTTCCAGGCCGGCCCAGAATTCATCGCCCCAGTGGGTGATGCGATAGACCAGCACGCCCAGCGCGATGAGGCTGAAGTCGGGCAGCAGGAGCTGGAGGATTTCCACGCCGGCTTACTTGAGCAGGCGCGCCAGTTCGACGGCGGTCTTGACGTTCATCTTGTCGAAGATATGGGCGCGGTGGACCTCGACGGTACGCATGCTGATGCCCAACTCATCGGCGATGACCTTGTTCATCTTGCCGGCCAGGATCAGGTCCAGCACCTCGCGCTCGCGCACCGACAGGGCCGCCAGCCGGCCTTGCACGGCATCCTCGGCGCCGCCGGCGCGGGAGCTGGCCAGGGCTTCCAGCACGCGATCCATCAGCTGGTTGTCGTTGAAGGGCTTTTCGAAGAAATCGAAGGCGCCATTCTTGAGCATGTCCACCGCCATGGGGACGTCGCCATGGCCGGTGAGGAAGATCACCGGGCGGCGATGCAGCAGGCCCTTGGTCTTGAGTTCGTTGAACAGCGCCACACCGCTGCTGCCGGGCATGCGCACATCGAGCAGCAGGCATTCGCCCTCGGCATCGATACCGGAGGCGCTGGCCAGCGCCGCCAGCAGGGCCGGGCCGCCATCGTAGGCGCTGGCCGCGATATTGCGCGAGCGTGCCAGCCAGGCCAGCGAATCGCGGATGATCTCTTCGTCGTCAACTATGTGCAGCATCGGTGTGCGGGTCAGCAGGTCAGCGGGTCTCGGGGACGGGCCGCAGGCAGGCCTCGGCAGTCTCTGTTGTTTTAGGAGTTCCCGCCCTGGGCGGGTAGTGAAAACCGGAAGATTGTACCGCCAGCCGGGTTATCGGTGTAAGTGAGCGTGCCGCCGTGGAATTCGATGGTGGTGCGGCAGATGTTCAGGCCCATGCCCATGCCCTCGGCCTTGGTCGAGAAGAAGGGCGAGAACAGCCGTGCGGCCACGTCTTCGCTGATGCCGTGGCCCTGGTCGATGACCGAGACGGTGACCGATTCTGCACCATCGTCGTTGCGGGTGAGTTCGGCGCTCACGCGCAGGATGCGGCGCGCCGAGGGCACCGCCGCCATGGCCTGGATGCCGTTGCGGGTCAGGTTCAGGATCACCTGTTCCAGCAGCACCTGGTCACCCAGCACCGGCGGCAGGGAGCTTGGCACCTGCAGTTGCAGCACCACGAAGAACTGCTGGGCTTGCAGTTCGATCAGCGGGGCGATGTTGTCGATCAGCTGGCGCATCAGCAGGCGCTGGCGCGCCGGCTCGCGCTTCTTGACGAACTGGTGCACGCTGCGGATGACGTGGCCGGCGCGTTGCGCCTGGGCGTGGATCTTTTCCAGCGCCGGCTGCAGGGCCTGCGGATCGGCATGGCCCTGCTGCATCAGGTTCAGGGCGCCGGTGGTGTAGCTGGAAATGGCTGCCAGCGGCTGGTTCAGCTCATGGGCCAGAGTGGAGGCGATCTCGCCCATGCTGGCCAGGCGGGCGCCGGCCTGCAGTTTTTCTTCCTGGGTGCGGCTGAGGTCTTCGGCGCGCTTGCGTTCGGAGACATCCAGGATGGACCCCATCCAGCCGGTCTGCTTGCCATGCTGGTCCACCAGCGGCGACTCGAAGATCAGCACCGGGAAGCGCTCGCCATCGTGGCGCTGGAAGATGGTCTCGAACTGCGGCGTCACCCGTCCGGCCAGGACATTGGAGAAGCGCTCCTGGTATTCATCCATGGCCTCGGGCGCCCAATAAGGCATGGGTGGGACCTTGCCCACCAATTCCTCCGCAGGGATGCCGACCATCTTGCAGAAGGCCGGATTGACGTAGGTGATGCGCCCCTCCAGGTCGCGTGCGCGCATGCCGGTGACGAGCGAATTTTCCATCGCCGCGCGGAAGCTGGCTTCGCTCAGCAGCGCCTCCTCGGCCTTGGTGCGGCGGTTGATATCGCGCCACAGCGCCCACAGGCTCCACAGCAGGCCCAGCGAGAGCACGATCACCGAGCCCACCAGCAGGTTGGGCAAGAGTTTGGGGGCGCTCTTGGTGCTATTGGTATAGAGCACCAGCGTCAGGCCGGGCAGCTCCAGTTCGCGCCGATGGGTGTAGACGTTCAGGCCCGGGCCGCCCGAGGAGCGGCGTGCCACCACGTTGTCGTCGGTATCGGTGAGCGAGATTTCATTGTCCTGGGCGAACCACCACGGCACCATCTCATTGAGGATACGCGCCACCGCATAGCTGGCCACCAGGCTGCCGATGTAGTGGTTGTCGCGAAACAGCGGCACGTGATAGTCCATCAGCATCGGCTCGGCGATGCCCGGTGGTACCGCCGGCGGGCTGTAGAGCGGGCGGTGCATCTGGCGCGCGCGTTCACCGGTCATCACCGAAGGCTGCGAGAGATCGGCGCGGGTGATGGGGAAGTCATCGGTGGAACCTACCGGTCGGCCGTCGGCGTTGAACCAGGTGACGCGGTAGAACTCGCGGTTGTTGCGCAGCAGGGCATTGAGGCGGCTGCGGAAATGGTCCTGGTGCAGGCGGCCATTGATGATCTCGCGGCCGATGATGCGCATGCTCTCGTCGTCGCGGCTCAACTGGAAGCGGATCGCCTGTTCCACCCAGAGCGAATCGGCGATCAACTGTTCCAGCCGCTCGCTGGCTTCCATCTGCTGCGCCTGGCGGGGCAGCCAGATCAGCGTGGCCACGAACAGGCAGAGCAGCAGGAAGGGGATCAGCCAGCGCATCCGGGTCTTGCGGCCGGAAGCCTGCAGCAGCGAGGCGGCAGTGGCTTGGGGGGCGGGTGGCTGGGGTGGCGTGGCTTTCATGACGCCGCCAGTGTAGCCGCGGCCGTGGGCTTGCGCCAGCGTCGCGCCGGGCGAGAATGAACAAGGTGCAGGATTGTGGTTATCCACAGTTGCCCCAATTTGGTGAAGCTATGCAGAATGCCGAGGCAACGTGCGACCCGCGCCAAGGTCTATAACAAAAATCAATAAATCATTTATATATTTATACCCTCGGGGAGACACCATGAAACTGAAGTCCTTGCTGCTGGCCTGTTGCGCATTCCCGCTCGCGGCCATCGTCAGCACCAGCGCCCTGGCGCAACAACCCATCGTCATCAAGTTCAGCCACGTGGTGGCCAACGACACACCCAAGGGCAAGGCTGCCGAGCGTTTCAAGGAGCTGGCCGAGAAAGCCACCAAGGGACGCGTGAAGGTAGAGGTCTATCCCAACAGCACGCTCTACAAGGACAAGGAAGAACTGGAAGCCCTGCAACTGGGCGCGGTGCAGATGCTGGCGCCGTCGCTGGCCAAGTTCGGCCCGCTGGGCGTGAAGGAGTTCGAGGTCTTCGACCTGCCGTATATCTTCCCCACCAAGGAAGTGCTGTACCGCGTCACCGAAGGCCCGATCGGCCGTGACCTGTTCAAGAAGCTGGAGCCCAAGGGCATCACCGGCCTGGCCTACTGGGACAATGGCTTCAAGGTCATGTCGGCCAACAAGCCCCTGCATCACCCGGCCGATTTCCGTGGCCTGAAGATGCGCATCCAGTCCTCCAAGGTGCTGGACGCGCAGATGCGCGCGCTGGGCGCCAACCCGCAGGTGCTGGCCTTCTCCGAGGTCTACCAGGCGCTGCAGACCGGTGTGGTCGATGGTACCGAGAATCCGCCTTCCAACCTCTATACCCAGAAGATGCACGAAGTGCAGAAGCACGTCACCATCTCCAACCACGGCTACCTGGGCTATGCGGTGATCGTCAACAAGAAGTTCTGGGATGGCCTGCCGGCCGATATCCGCACGGCCCTCGAAGGCGCGATGAAGGACGCCACCAAGTACGCCAACGCCATCGCCCAGCAGGAGAACGACGCCGCCCTGGCGGCCGTCGAGAAGACCGGCAAGACCACCGTCTATCGCCTCACCGATGCCGAGAAGGCCGAATGGCGCCGCGCCCTGCTGCCGGTGCAGCAACAGATGGCCAGCCGCATCGGCAAGGATCTCATCGACGCCGTCAACAAGGAATCGGCGGCGCTGGGCCAGAAGTAATCCGTTCCTGTAGCACCTCGTACCTGTAGCGTGCAATACCGCGCGCCCGCGCATCCGGCGGGCGCGGGCAATATCCCCGATCACAACGACAATCCGAAAAACCGGAGCCTGGCGGCCGCACGTAGTCCGTGCCGGCCACCGGGCGCAAGGAGACACTATGAAGTTACTCGACCATCTGGAAGAGTGGCTGATCGCGTTCCTCATGGCCGCCGCCACCTTCATCATTTTCCTGGCCGTGGTCCATCGCTACGCGTCTGGCCTCGACATCCCCTGGCTGCAAGACCAGCTCATCCAGATCAACATGAGCTGGGCCCAGGAGCTATGCATCTACATGTTCGTCTGGATGGCCAAGTTCGGCGCCGCCTATGGCGTGCGTACCGGCATCCACGTCGGTGTGGACGTACTGATCAACCGCTTGAACACCCCCTGGCGCAACAAGTTCGTGATCTTCGGCCTGCTGGCAGGGGCTCTCTTCACCGGCATCGTCGGTACCTTCGGCGCCGAGTTCGTCTACGACATCGCCCAGCACGACAGCACCTCGGAGGTGATGGAAGTGCCGATGTGGATCGTCTACCTGGCCGTGCCGCTGGGGTCTTACCTGATGTGCTTCCGTTTCCTCCAGGTGGCGTGGAATTTCCACCGGACCGGCGAATTGCCCAAGCATGACCATTCCCATGTGGAAGGTCTGGACGAAGAAACCAGCGGAGGTAAAGCATGAACGCAGCCATCATTTTCGTCTTGCTGTTTGCCCTGATGCTGACCGGGATGCCGATCTCGATCTCGCTGGGCCTGACGGTACTGACCTTCCTCTTCACCATGACCGACGTGCCGATCCAGTCGGTGGCGTTGAAGCTCTTCACCGGCATCGAGAAGTTCGAGATCATGGCGATCCCCTTCTTCATCCTGGCCGGCAACTTCCTCACCCACGGCGGCGTGGCGCGGCGCATGATCAACTTCGCCACCTCCATGGTGGGACACTGGCATGGTGGCCTGGCCTTGGCTGGCGTGCTGGCCTGCGCGCTGTTTGCGGCGGTCTCGGGATCGTCGCCGGCCACCGTGGTGGCGATCGGTTCCATCATCCTGCCGGCCATGGTCAAGCAGGGCTTCCCCAACCGCTTCGGCGCGGGCGTGATCACCACCTCCGGTGCCCTGGGCATCCTGATCCCGCCTTCCATCGTGATGGTGATGTATTCGGTCTCCACCAATACCTCGGTGGGCAAGCTGTTCATGGCCGGTGTGGTGCCGGGCTTGCTGCTGGCCTTCCTGCTGGGGCTGACCACCTGGTACCTGGCGCGCAAGAACAATTATCCGCGCCTGAGGAAAGCCACCTGGGCCGAGCGCCTGGTGGCCTTCCGCAAGAGTGGCTGGGGCCTGTTCCTGATCATCATCGTCATGGGCGGCATCTATACCGGCGTGTTCACGCCTACCGAAGCGGCGGCGATGGCAGCGGTGTATGCCTTCATCATCTCGGTGTTCGTCTACAAGGACCTGCGCCTGAAACAGGTGCCCAAGGTGTTGCTGGACTCGGCCGCGATGTCGGCCATGCTGCTCTACATCATCACCAATGCGGTGCTGTTCTCCTTCCTGGTGACCAGCGAGAACATCCCGCAGGCGATGGCGGCCTGGATCACCAATTCCGGCCTGGGGCCGATCACCTTCCTGCTGGTGGTCAACGTGCTGCTGCTGCTGGCCGGTAATGTGATGGAGCCCTCCTCGATCGTGCTGATCATGGCGCCCATCCTCTTCCCGGTGGCCATGAAGCTGGGCATCGATCCGGTGCACTTCGGCATCCTCATCGTGGTCAACATGGAAGTGGGCATGTGCCATCCGCCGGTGGGCCTGAACCTGTACGTGGCCTCTGGCATCACCAAGATGGGCATCACCGAGCTGACCATCGCGGTCATGCCTTGGCTGCTGACCATGCTGGGTTTCCTGGCACTGGTGACCTACTGGCCAGCGCTGTCGCTGTGGCTGCCTAACCTGGTGTTCAACTAGGCGGCAAGGGCGCGGGGAGCCGGTTGTCGTGGTGCGCACCACACTGGTGCCGGCTCCTCTAGTTGTCAGTCAAGTTGCTGAAAAGTATGTTGGTTTTGCCCCGAAAAAGTGCTTTGAAAGCGCACGGAGTGCTGTTAAAGTGCGGGCTTTGCTGAAACGGCAGTCTTCATTTGCCGACCCAGCAATCGAATACGGCAGTCTTTGAACAGGTTTTTGGGTTGTTGATGTACGCGTATTGCCGGCGGCCTTTCCGACACATCGGAGCGGCGCAGGCAGGCGGCACCGGATACAAAGCGGGTGGTGCATAACAAACGGTATCGATACCGGGAAACTGAGGAGACGTGCATTCGATTGAAGCTGCCCAAGCAGCCGGGAATGCATCAGGAGTATTTGAAGGCGCATCCGAGGATGCGCCTTTTTTCTTTGCACGCTTCCGTGCGGATTTTCCTTCTATACAATTTATATTATTTGCAACGTCGTCTCGTCATTCGAGAACGCGTTCGCCGTCCGGCGTGAGGATCACTGCCGCCAGGCGTGCCTGCTCGCCTTCCTGCACCGTCACCTGCCCGGGATCCAGGTAGATGGCCTGCAAGGCCTGCGCCAGTTCCCGCCCCCTGGGGTGACTCAGTTCCAGCCGGCGCAGGCGACAACCGCGCTCGGGCAGAATGGCCGTCGGATGGGGCCGGGTCTGCCACTGGATCAGCGAGGGCATGAGGCCATCGCAGGCCGTGCTGCCATCGGGGGCAATGGTGATGAGCCAGCGCAAGCCCGCCCGGCGCATGTTTTCCACCCGTCCCGGGGAAATCGGGCTGGCCAGCGCGGTGGTTTCGATATCGTCGCAGCGCGCGACCCAGTGCGCCAGGCGCGGACTGGCGTCGGGCGCCAGATGATCCAGCCCGAACCAGCGCGGCCGCCCCGGGGAGGGCGCGGCCGGATCGATGGCGATGACTTCCAGGTAGGCGCCCGGACCCAGCGGCAGCAGCGCATTATGCGTGCCCATGCGGATGTGCTTGCCACCCACGCGCGGCATCATGGAAACGCCCAGGCGTTCGCTTACCCAGGCCATGCCTTCGGCCAGGGTGCGGGCGGTGACCACGAGGTGGTCGATGTCAGTCTGTCGCGACTGGGTGAACATGCGGCAGCTCTCCTTGGTAAGTTGCCCGGCGGCGGTCAGGCCGGGACACAGTGAGACGGTTAGAATACGGGTTCCTCATTTTCATGCCACGCCATGACCGCTGACAGCGCCGTCCCTCGTCCAGCCAGTTCGCCCTTGAGCGAGCTGTTTTCCGCCGTGGTGCATACGCCCTTCGGCGGCATGGGCATCCGCAGCCAGGCGGGTGTGATCCAGGAGATGGTCTACCTGCCCCGGCACTATGCCGAGAAGGACGCCACCGATGCCGTGGCCGCGCGTGCCGTGCAGCAGATCCAGCGCTACCTGGCCGATCCCGGCTATCGCCTGCGACTGCCGCTGGCGGAGGTGGGGAGCGTCTTCCAGAAACGGGTCTGGCAAGCGATTGTAGCCATTCCCAGCGGCCAGGTGCTGACCTATGGTGACGTCGCGCGCCGCATCGGTTCGGCGCCGCGCGCGGTGGGCCAGGCCTGCGGTGCCAACTGGCATCCGCTGGTGGTGCCGTGTCATCGGGTGACGGCCGCGGGTGGATTGGGAGGCTTCTCGCATCATGACGAGGCTGATGGCTTCTTCCTGGAGGTCAAGCGCTGGCTGCTGCGCCACGAGGGCGTGACGGGATATTGACGGCGATGGGACGCACCACACCGAAGATCGAAGCGCCCGCGCCCAGCCGTGAGGCCATCGATGAATTCTGCGACAGCCTGTGGCTGGAGGATGGCCTGTCCAAGAACACCCTGGAGGCCTACCGCCGTGACATGACCCTGTATGCCCACTGGCTGCATCAGGAGCACGCCCGCTCGCTCTACGAGACCCGCTCCGAGGATCTCAACGCCTACTTCGCCGCGCGCCATGAGCAGAGCAAGCCCAGTTCCTCCAACCGTCGCCTGGCAGTCCTCAAACGCTTCTTCCAGCTGGCGCTGCGGCAGAACCACATCGCCGCCGATCCCTGTCTGAAGCTGCGTTCGGCGCGCCAGCCGCAGCGTTTCCCCAAGACCTTGTCCGAAGGCCAGGTCGAGGCGCTGCTGGCGGCCCCGGATGTCTCCACGCCGCTGGGCCTGCGCGACCGCGCCATGATCGAGCTGATGTATGCCAGCGGCTTGCGGGTGTCCGAGCTGGTGTCGTTGAAGGGTATCGAGGTGGGCATGAACGAGGGTGTGCTGCGCGTGACCGGCAAGGGCAACAAGACGCGCCTGCTGCCCTTTGGCGAGGAAGCCCTGGCCTGGATGACGCGTTACCTGGAACAGGGGCGCGCGCAGATCCTGCAGGGCCAGGTCGATGATGCGCTGTTCGTCACCGCGCGTGGCGGACCGATGACACGCCAGATGTTCTGGACCCTGATCAAGAAATACGCGCTGCAGGCCGGCATCACGGTGCGGCTGTCGCCGCACACGCTGCGCCACGCCTTTGCCACCCACCTGCTCAACCACGGCGCCGACCTGCGCGTGGTGCAATTGCTGCTGGGCCATGCCGATATCTCCACCACCCAGATCTATACCCACGTAGCGCGCGAGCGCTTGAAGCAACTGCATGCCGCACATCACCCCCGCGGTTGATCTTGCGGCATAATGTGCGCCCATGGCGGCGCCGGCCCGTGTGGCCGGTCAGCCCGCTGTCAGGAAGAAAACCGATCCATGAGCGCCAAGAAAGAACACATCTCGGAAACTCCCGCCACGCAGTTCCTGCGCAAGCAGGGCGTCGCCTTCACCGAGCACCCGTATGACTACGAGGAGCATGGGGGCACCTCGGTGTCCTCGCGCGAGCTGGGCGTGGAGGAGCATGTGGTGGTCAAGACCCTGGTGATGCAGGACGAGGCCGCCAAGCCGCTGCTGGTGCTCATGCACGGCGACTGCAAGGTCTCCACCAAGAACCTGGCGCGCCAGATCGGCTGCAAGTCGGTCGAGCCCTGCAAGCCGGAGGTGGCCAACCGCCATTCCGGTTTCCTGATCGGCGGCACCTCGCCCTTCGGCACCCGCAAGAGCATGCCGGTCTATGTCGAGGCCAGCATCCTCGAACTGGACAAGATCTATATCAACGGCGGCCGGCGCGGCTTCCTGGTCGGCATCGAGCCCGCTGTCCTGCTCAAGGTGTTGCCGGCCAAGCCGGTCAACTGCGCCTTGCATGACCCGGCCTGACAAGAACCCGAGACAAGAGAAAGAACGCATTCATGTACAACATCCTTTTCGCCATCGCCGCCTACCTGATCGGTTCGCTCTCCTTCGCGGTGGTGGTGTCCAAGATCTTCGGCCTGGCCGATCCGCGCACCTACGGTTCCAAGAACCCCGGCGCCACCAATGTGCTGCGCAGCGGCAACAAGAAGGCGGCCGTGCTGACCCTGCTGGGCGATGGCTTCAAGGGCTGGCTGGCGGTGTGGCTGGCGCAGAAGTTCGGCCCCCAGTATGGCGTGGATGACACCGGCATTGCCCTGGTGACGCTGGCGGTGTTCCTGGGTCACCTGTGGCCGGTGTTCTTCCGCTTCGTCGGCGGCAAGGGCGTGGCCACTGCCCTGGGCATCCTGCTGGCGCTGGACGTGTGGCTGGGCCTGGCCACGCTGGCGACCTGGCTGGTGGTGGCCTTCGCCTTCCGTTATTCCTCGCTGGCGGCGCTGGTGGCGGCGCTGTTCGCGCCGTTCTACTATGGTCTGCTGTTCGGCACCACCGATGGCATCCTGCTGGCCGTGGTGGCCATGGCCGCGCTGCTGGTCTATCGCCACCGCAAGAACATCGGCAACTTGCTGGCCGGCAAGGAAAGCCGTATCGGCGACAAGAAGAAGGCGGCCAAGTAAGGTCCGCTCTTCTGCTGACTTCCAAAGAAAATGGCCGCATCAAGCGGCCATTTTCTTGTCCATCCCAATTCTATAAATGATTTACGTCGCCGCCGCGCTGGCCTGCGGCGGCCGCAATTCATCCAGCGGCCAGCGCGGGCGCACGCCGAAGCCATACTCGCGGCGCGCCGCGCCTGGTTCCTCGCGCAGGCGCATGGCGCCGGCAAAGGCAATCATGGCGCCATTGTCGGTACAGAACTGCAGTTCGGGATAGAAGACCTCGTAGCGGCGCTTGGCCGCAGCCGCATTCAAGGCCGCGCGCAGCTGGGCATTGGCGCCCACGCCACCGGCAATGACCAGGCGCTTGAGGTTGGTCTGCTTCAGGGCCGTCATGCACTTGGCCACCAGCACGTCGACGATGGCGTCCACGAAGCCGCGCGCGATGTTGGCCTTGTCCTGTTCGCACAGGTTGCTGTCGAGCTTGCTGTGTTGCTTGACCACGGTGAGCACGGCGGTCTTGAGGCCCGAGAAGCTGAAATCGAGGTTCTTGGAGTGCAGCATGGGGCGCGGCAACTGGTAGGCGTTCGGGTCGCCGAACTCGGCCAGGCGCGAGATCGCCGGCCCGCCCGGATAACCCAGGCCGAGCAGCTTGGCGGACTTGTCGAAGGCTTCGCCGGCGGCGTCGTCCAGGGTCTCGCCCAGCAACTCATAGCGGCCCACGCCATCCACCCGCATGAGCTGCGTATGGCCGCCCGAGACCAGCAGGGCGATGAAGGGGAAGCGCGGTGGCTTGCTGGCCAGCAGCGGCGAGAGCAGGTGGCCTTCGAGGTGATGGATGCCCAGCACCGGTTTGTCCAGCGCCAGCCCCAGCCCACAGGCCACCGACGCGCCCACCAGCAAGGCGCCGGCCAGGCCGGGGCCCTGGGTATAGGCGATGGCGTCGATCTCGTGGGCCTCAGTAGCGGCCTCGGCCAGGGTCTGCCTGAGCAGCGGGATGGCGCGACGGATGTGGTCGCGCGAGGCCAGCTCGGGCACGACGCCGCCATATTCCTGGTGCATGGCGATCTGCGAATGCAGGGCATGGGCCAGCAAGCCGCGCTCGGTGTCATACAGAGCGAGGCCGGTTTCGTCACAGGAGGATTCGACGCCGAGAACTAACATGGATGGACTTTTATGAAACAGCCGCCGTCACCGGAGGGCAGGCGGCCTGCGCCGCAGGGAAAGGCGCTATTGTAATGGAAAGCCCGCCCCGGGCGCCCAGCCTGTGTGGCGGAGCGGTTTTTTGGTGTACCCTTCGGCCATGTCAAACCAAGCCCCCCCATCTGCTCCGGCCGAGGCCGTCGAGCTTGTCCAGACCGATACGCAATCGTTTGCCGCAGCGCCCTTCATCAAGGAGATAGGGCGCGGCAAGGATGGCGCGCGCAGCCTCTCGCGCGAGGATGCGCACAGGATGTACCAGGCCATGCTGGACGGTCGCGTCGCTGATCTGGAGCTGGGTGCCATCCTGCTGTCCATGCGCATCAAGGGCGAGTCGGTGCAGGAAATCGCCGGCTTCCTGGACGCCGCCGAAGCTTCCTTCACGCCCTTGCAGGCGCCGCCCGGCCCGTACGCGCCGGTGGTGCTGCCCAGTTACAACGGCTCGCGCAAGATGGCCAATCTGACGCCGCTGCTATGCATGCTGCTGGTGCGTCGTGGCGTGCCCGTGCTCATGCATGGCGTGACCCACGATGCGCAACGCGTGACCAGCGCCGAGATCTTCAGTGCGCTGGGCATCGCCCACGCCAGCAGCGCTGGCGAGGCTGAAGCCTTGATGGCCTCGGGCCAGCCGGCCTTCATCCCTATCGAGGTACTCTCGCCCAAGCTCTCGCGTCTGCTGGGTATGCGTGCGCGCCTGGGCGTGCGCAACTCCACGCACACGCTGGTGAAGATCGCGCAACCGTTTGCGCAACCGGCATTGCGTCTGACGTCATACACCCACCCCGAATACCTGGCCATGCTCAGTGATTACTTCGCCCATGCGGCACCCCATGCGCGCGGCGATATCTTCCTCATGCGCGGGACCGAAGGCGAGACGGTTGCCAATGCGCGCCGCGCCCAGCGCATCGACTGGTTCAGCTTTGGTCAGAAAACCGTGCTGGTGGAAAAACAGAGCGTGGCCGAGGATTTGCCGGACCTGCCGGAGGGACGCGATGCCATCACCACCGCAGCCTGGATCGCCGAGGTGCTCGATGGCCGCCGGCCAGTACCCGAAGCCATCGCCGAGCAGGTCGAGCATTGTGCCGATGTGGCAGGTCGCATTGCGCGGCGCGCGTGATATCGAGGCGGGCGTGGACGAATTGCCACAGGCTCTCTTGTGCAGCGGGAAGCTGACAGGGTGACAGGATTGCTTGCTGCGGGAAGACGGTAGAAAAAGGAAAAAAATGCCGGCCATGCAGCCGTGAGGCGGGAGAAGAAGTCAGGATCCCGGGGGAGAAGGGATCGCCAATCGGAGGGACGTGGAAGACGCGCCGGGAGACCTTGCGGTCAGTTTCGGGTGCGGCGCCGGCTGCCCGTTTTTGCCGTCGCTGCCGATTTTTCTGGCGCGCTGGCAACCGCTTGTGAAAACGCGAAGATCACTTCCTTGACGATCTTGCGCTGCGGCGCAGGCAGGTTGATGAAGGCTTCGAAGGCCTCGCGCTCGCGGTAGCCGATCGCCTCTTCCCAGCGGGCGCGGCGCTTGTCGATGCGCTTGCCGATCTCTTCGCCGAAGCGCAGGTGCTGGGGCGTGACGATGAGCCATTCGGCCAGCGTCTCCAGCTTGTCCTGCTTGGGCATCGATTCGCCCAGCAGCCAGCGACGCACGCCGTGCAGGGTCATCGGCTTGCCCCAGTATCTGAGATTGAATTCCCGTTCCAGGACGGCGGGCTTGGGTTCGTATCCTGCTTTTTCCATCGCGGCGCGCAGGCGCTTGGCGAATTTTTGATTGGCGGTTTCCATGTTTCGAAGGTACTTTGACGTAGAGCTTTTCGGGGTACGTTTGCGTTTGAGATGAGTTACGCCGCAAACGTGATTTATAATCACTGGCCTGGAGCGCATGATCGTCGTCGCCGTGCAGGCCGGCCTGAAATCCGCGCCAGGCAAGGCTGGTAGGTGATTGCAGCGTGCAGTGGAGTGGCCATGCGCAAGTCTCCGATGCGATGGTGGATCAACTGTGCAGACCGATCAAGCTGGCTCTTGGTGGGGGTGGATGTCAGGTCATCAGGCCACTTCATGTACGTAGCTGGTCGTGGACCAAAACGGTGCATCACTGCCACAGACACAGTGCATGCCGGATGCAGGTAGGGATTGATCTTCTTGCTCCATTGTCAGTCCAGTTGCGGCACGCCGTCAGTGCTTTATTAATTTATTTTTAATTTTTGTGTCCCTTGCGAGACAGGCCGGATCATCGCCACACCTGCATCGCAGACCGGTTTTTTCGTCTTGAAGCGGCTAGAATAGCGGGGTGCCGACGCCGATGCTCGGCGCGGATGGAAATCAGGAACCGATATTTTTCCCATCTGCTGGGGATGTTATTTTGTTAGACAATCGGATCTCTTTGCTGGATGTCCTTTCCCACCGGGATCCCGAGGCAGAAACACGCTGTGTGAACCAAGACGAATAATCAAAGAAGTCAGCAGCATTCTTGTACGGCCGTTTGGCTGATTAGTTTTTTAGTTACGTAACTTTTCGATATCTCCGGAATCGGTAGAGGCAGATTGGGGCGGCCCGGCATGGTGCGGCGCATCCTTTACACTCCCCCGGTCCCGGATGGAACGCGGCGACCCGTTGCCCTGCAGCGGTGGATCGACTGACGCCCTGATGTGCCGCCGTTGCCATCGATGATGGTGGCAGCGCAGCAGGAGCGGAATGGCCGCGATACCGTGCAGGCGTCATTTCCTGCGGGCTGCCAGCGATGGCCCGCGTGGACAGGGCGCAAACGAGTCCGGGTTCTACGCATGTCAGGTTCCTTTCATTTCCTGCTGTTGGCGTTTGCCTTGCTGGTCGTCAGCCTGTCGGCCTACGCTGCGCTGGAGGTTGCCGAGCGCATCGTGATTCAGGAGGCGCCGCATCGTCGTCTGTGGCTGTCCCTGGGCGCCCTGGTGCTGGGCCTGGGGATCTGGGGCGCATTGCAACTGACGGTGGCTGCGCTGCGCCTTCCCATCGCGTTGGGCTTCGAGGTGCGGCTCTCGGCGCTGGCCCTGTTGCTGTGCTTGGGTAGCGCCTTCTACCTGATGCACCTGAGCGGATTGCGTCGACCGCATCCGGCGCGTCTGCTCATCGGTGGATTGTGCATCGGTGCGGCCGTCAATGCCGCCTTCCACATCCTGCTCAAGTCCTTGCAACTCACCCCGGCGCTGCAATACCGGACCTTCCTGCTGGTGCTGGCCCTGGTGGTGACCGAGCTGGTGGCGGTCTTCATGGTGGCGCTGTTCTCGGCCAGCAACGGTCGCAAGCCCATGAGCGGCTCCCTCAATTCGCAGCAGGCACGTCGTGTGCTGGCGGCATCGCTGGTCGGGGTGGGCCTGGTGGCGAGCGCCGCCGCCGGCCTGCGCGCCCTGGTCATCGATGCGCAGGCCCTCAGCATGGGCGTGCACAGCCTCCTGCGCGAGCATATGGTCAATGGCATCGTTTTCCTGGCCTTCCTGGGCATGGCACTGGCCCTGGTCATCAGCGGGGCGCAACGTAACGATGTACTCAAGAAGATCGTCGGCCGCACCAATGACAAGCTGCTGCACTTTGCCACCCACGATGTGCTCACCGGCCTGCCCAACCGTGCCCTGCTGTCGGATCGCATCCATCACGCGGTGCAGGTGGCGCGCCGTAACGGCAAGCCGTTTGCGGTGCTGTTCATGGACCTGGACGGGTTCAAGGCCATCAACGACTCGCTCGGCCACGCCGTCGGCGATGGCCTGCTGGTGGCGGTAGCGCAGCGCATCCGCGACTGCATCCGCGGGGAAGACATGGTGGCGCGCATCGGTGGTGACGAGTTCGTGGTGGTGGTCAGCAACCTGGCCTCGCCGGAAGTGGTGGAACATCTCTCGGAAAACATCCTGGCCGCGCTACGCCAGGATTTCCGCATCGAGGAGGCCACCCTGCGGGTGACCTCCAGCATCGGCATCGCCGTCTATCCCAACAGCGGGGATACGGTCGACACCCTGATGAAGAATGCCGATGCCGCCATGTACGAGGCCAAGCAGAGCGGTCGCAATACCTATCGCTTCTTCGAGCCGGCCATGCATGCCAGCGCCATGCGTCACCTGCAGGTACGCCATGCCCTGCAGGAAGCCATCGAACGGCAGCAGTTCCGCCTGCACTTCCAGCCCAAGTATCGTGGTGCCAGCAAGGAGCTGACCGGGCTGGAAGCCTTGTTGCGCTGGACCCACCCCGAGCTGGGCGAGATGGCGCCGACCGAGTTCATCCCCATCGCCGAACGCTCCGGCCAGATCCTGCCCATTGGCGATTGGGTGCTCAATGCGGTCTGCACGCAGATCGCGCTCTGGGATGCGGCCGGGGTCAAGCCGGTCAAGGTGGCGTTGAACCTGTCACCGCTGCAGATGCGCAGTGACCTGGTGGACCGCATCATCAGCGTGGTCGGCAAGACCGGCATCGCGCCGCAGCGGCTGATGTTCGAGATCACGGAAACGGCGGCGATGAAGGATGTGGAGCGCAGCACGCGCGTCATTGGCGAACTGCAGGCGCTGGGTTTCGATATCGCCATCGATGACTTCGGCACCGGCTATTCCAGCCTGGCCTACCTGGCGCAGTTCCATTGCAGGCAGGTCAAGATAGACCGCTTCTTTACCTCGCGTCTGGACCTGGAAGACCATTCCGGACGCGCCATCGTGGCCGCCATCATCGCGCTGGCGCATGCCCTGCAGATGGAAGTGGTGGCCGAAGGCGTGGAGACGGAAGGGCAGTTGCGCGAATTGCAGTTGCTGCATTGCGACCAGGTACAGGGTTTCCTGCTGGGGCGGCCGGCCGAGGCGCCGACTGTGCCGGGGCTGCTGGCGGCCAGCAATGATGATCTCTTCGCGGGGACTGCGGTCAGGCCTTAGCGGCGCGGATGGCACGGCGCTGGATCAGGCGCAGGTAGGCCAGCAGGCCCGCACCCACCAGGCCCAGGCTGGCGCTGTTGGCCAGCCAGAATCCGGCAGGGCCGCGCAATGCCGCCGGCGTCCATCCCAGCGGATCGAGCCCCAGCAGATAGCCCCCACCCAGGCCCACGCCCCACAGCGTGACGGCATAGATCACGGTCGGCACCACGGCCACCTTGTAGGCCCGCAGCACGAAGGCGGTGGTCACCTGCAGGGAATCGAAGAGCTGGTAGAAGGCGATGTAGAGGAACAGCGGCAGCGCTGCGCCGACGATGAGCGGGTCGGGTGTATAGGCGTGGATGATGTGCTCGCGCGTGAACCAGACCATGATCCCGATGAGCACCGACAGCGACATCGACAGGCGGATGCCGGCATTGCCGATCTTCTTGGCCACCTGCATGTTGCCGCCACCGATGGCTTGCGCCACCAGGGTACTGGTGGCGCTGGCGATGGACAGCGGCAGCATGTAGAGCACCGTGCCGACATTGGCGGTGATCTGGTGTCCGGCCACCGGCACCGCCCCCAGGCGCGCGATGAAGACCGCCATGAGCGTGAAGGCGGTCACCTCGATGAAGTAGGACAGGCCGATGGGAATGCCCAGCCACAGGAGATTGCGCAGGATCTTCCAGGACGGCGCCACGAAGCCGCTGCCAAACAGTTTCAGTGGGCGGTAGGCCGGCAGTCGCGCCACCAGCAGCCAGGCCACCATCATCATCAGCCAGGCGATCAGGGTGGTGGCGATGGCGCAGCCGGGGCCGCCAAAGGCCGGCAGGCCCAGGCCGCCGAAGATCAGCAGGGCATTCAGGGGCAGCTTCAGCAGCAGGCCGCAGACCTGGATGGCCATCACCATCTTGGGCCGCGCCATGGCCGTGTTCAATGCCGAGTAGACGCGGAAGAACAGCGTCGCCGGCAAGGCCAGTGCTTCGATGCGCAGGTAGAGCGTGGCTTTCTCGACCAGCTCCGGCGGGGCCTTGGCAAAGGCCAGGAAGACCGGCGAGAACAGCAGCACCAGGCCGCCCACGATGGAGAGCAACAGGGCCAGCCACAGCCCCTGCTTGACCTCACGCCCGATCTCGCTCAGCCGGCCGGCGCCGAAGAGCTGGCCGATGGTGGGTTGCAAGGCCTGCAGCACACCGGAGAGGCCGACGAACACGCTCACATAGATCGATACCCCCAGGGCCAGCGCCGCCAGGTCCAGCGCCGAGAAGCGCGACACCATCACGGTATCGATGACGCCATTGGCGATCAGCGCCAGCTGGCCGACCAGGAGTGGCCAGGCCAGCCGCGCGATGCGGCCGACATGGTGGCGCGAGGAGAGGGCGGGCAGCTCGGTGGTCACGTACGGGAATGCTTGAGCGCGGCCGGGCTAGCCGCCGACGCGGCGATACAGGCGGAAGCGCTCGTCGCGGTCGGATGGCCGGCGGCCCTCCCAGACCATGCGCCAGGAGCCGGGGTACTGGCGCAGCATGATGGAGGCATCCTGGTTGCTGATGTCATCCTGCAGCAGCAGGTAGTCGCAGGTTTGGTCGCGTTCGTCGGCAAAGCGCACCTGGCCGAAGTAGGCGAAGGAGGCGCGCTGCGCCGGGCCGACATTGCTTTGCACACATTGCTTGACTGAGCTCAGCTTCGATTCGATCTGCTCGGCCACACCCGCGTAGCTCTTGCCGTAGTTGACCCAAGGCAGCCACAGGGTCATCAGCAGTACCCAGCACAGGATCACGCCGCCCGAGGACAGCACCACCGCGCGCCACAATACCGAAGGACGGCGCGAGATGCGCCAGTGCACCACCACGATCCAGGCCAGCGTGGCTGCAATGGCGATGGCCAGCGAGATCCAGGCAAAGCCGGGTTTGAATCCGGGCGCCAGCTTGTAGGCGTTGCGCGCGAGCTGGCTGGGCCAGCCGGTTTCCTTGGCGATCCAGGCGATCCAGATGAAGGCCGCCGAGGTGGTCAGCGTCATCACCGAGAACCAGTCCACGGCATTGATGGCGCTGCGTTTCATGGTCGGCAGGCCGAAGGCCGCCAGGATGGCCAGCGTCGGCAACAGCGGCAGCAGCATGCCTTCTTCGGTGTGGACATTGACCAGCACCAGCAGCGTGACCGGCACCAGGAAGGCCAGCGGCAAGGCGATGTGCAACGAGCGCAGCTGACGCCGCCAGGCGTACAGCGCCCAGCCGGCGAAGGGCCAGGCCGGCCAGGCGAACCAGACGCCATACTTGCCCAGGAACGCCAGGGTGGTCAGCGTGGGACGGTTCAACTGGTAGATGTTCCAGCTCATCCAGAGATCGAACTGGCCGGCTGCCTCCTGCGGGATCAGGGTGTGCAGTGTCCTCACCCAGGCTGCGCAGATGAGGGCCGCCAGCGGCAGCGATACGGCCAGCACCAGCACGGCGGCGCGGCCATCCTGGCGTACTGCCGCCAGTACCAGCAAGCCAGTCAGCACGGCCACCGGCAACACCCAACCATAGGTCAGCACCAGCATGCCCAGCGCCAGGCCCAGCCATAGCGCATGGCGGGCGCGATGCTTGTCGAACACGCGCGCGGCGCCATACATGGCATAGGCCACCAGGGCGATCTGCAGGGTCTTGGGGCTGGTCTCATGGCTATGCAGCAGCAGGCCGAGGAAGCCGAGGTAGATCAGGAAGGCGCCATCGGCCAGCGTGCGGCCGAAGTCCTTGGGCTCGGGCTGGCCGCCGAAGGCCAGCTTCAGGGGCTGGGCTTCGGTACGGCGGCCCAACAGGTAGGTGGTGTACCAGATCGACAGCGAGCCGACCAGGAAGCAGCCGATGGTGGACACCCGCGCGGCCAGCGGGTCGCCGAGCAGCCAGCCGAAGAGCTTGATGCAGATGGCGCCGAACCAGTAGGCCAGCGGACTCTCGGCCGGCAGCGGCAGGCCGGCCACGTTGGGGGTGAGCCAGTCGGAGAGGGCGCCATGGGCCATGGTCCACATGATGCCGAAGCTGGTGGCGTCCTCGTTCTTCCACGGGTCGCGGCCGATCAGCCCGGGCAGGATATAGAGGAGGGCGAGCGCAAGCAGCGCCACGCGCGGGAGCGCATTGGTCGCTGCGGCGGGGAGACGGACTGGCTTCATCAAGATCTTGTTGCTCTTGTTCTGTGCTGCGTGGTTGTGGTCGTCGTGCTGGCCGACTGGGCTGGCAGCGAGGTAGACGCTGGCGTCGGCGGTTTATTTTTTTGCAGGCCTCATTGTGCAGGAATTCGCCGTAAATAGTTGTTTCTGACTGCTACAGCCAGATGAGCTAGGGCAAGCCTGGTTGCCGGGAACATCGAGGCAGGGCAACAGGGCATAACAAAAAAAGGCAGCCGGAGCTGCCTTTTTCTGAGGGAAGTACTGATTACGCCTTCGAGACAGCAGTCTTCGAACCGACGGAACCGAACTTCTGGCGGAACTTCTCGACGCGGCCAGCGGTGTCGACGATCTTGTGCTTGCCGGTGTAGAACGGGTGCGATTCAGCCGAAACTTCGATCTTCACCAGGGGATATTGCTTGCCTTCGAACTCAGCGGTTTCGCGGGTGCCGATGGTGGAGCGGGTGATGAACTTGAAGTCGTTCGACACGTCGTGGAACAGGACTTCGCGGTAATCCGGGTGGATGCCTTCTTTCATGATTGCCTCAAGAGTAGTTTGGTAGCCAATCGCCACTTCGTCGGTCGCCCTGCTTCTTGACCCGATTGATGATCACTTGCCGGTTTGGAAAAGTCCGAAATTATACAATCAAATCAGGGGCTTGGGTCAAGGTATGCAGTGCCCAGGCCAGTCCGGACGTGGTTTTTCGGGATCATTGGCGAGGACTGTGTTGCCTCGGAAGCAATAAAAAACGGCATGCCTGCGTGCAGGCATGCCGTTTCACCGGGTGAGGCAGCGATGCGATGCGCTTAGTTGCCGCGACGCATCATGTCGAAGAACTCGGCGTTGTTCTTGGTGGACTTCATCTTGTCGAGGATGAATTCCATCGCCTCGATCTCATCCATGTCGTACATCAGCTTGCGCAGCACCCAGATCTTCTGCAACTGGTCGGGCTTGATCAGCAGCTCTTCACGGCGGGTGCCGGACTTGGAGAGGTTGATGGCCGGGTAGACGCGCTTCTCGGCCAGGCGACGCTCCAGGTGCACTTCCATGTTGCCGGTACCCTTGAATTCTTCGTAGATCACGTCATCCATGCGCGAACCGGTTTCGATCAGGGCGGTGGCGATGATGGTCAGCGAGCCGCCTTCTTCCACGTTACGCGCCGCGCCGAAGAAGCGCTTGGGACGTTGCAGGGCGTTGGCATCCACACCACCGGTGAGCACCTTGCCGGAGGCCGGGATGACGGTGTTGTAGGCGCGTGCCAGACGGGTGATGGAGTCCAGCAGGATGACCACATCCTTCTTCATTTCGACCAGTCGCTTGGCCTTTTCCAGCACCATTTCGGCGACCTGGACGTGACGCGTGGCCGGTTCGTCGAAGGTGGAGGCCACCACTTCGCCGCGCACCGAGCGCTGCATTTCGGTCACTTCTTCAGGACGCTCATCGATCAGCAGCACGATCATCACGGTGTCCGGATGATTGGTGGTGATGGCGTGGGCGATGTGTTGCAGCATCACCGACTTACCCGACTTGGGCGAGGCCACCAGCAGGCCGCGCTGGCCGCGACCCACAGGCGCGATCAGGTCGATGATGCGGCCGGTGATGTTTTCCTCGCCGCGCATGTCGCGCTCCAGCTGCAGCAGCTTGTTGGGGTGCAGGGGCGTCAGGTTTTCGAACAGGATGCGGTGCTTGGAGGCTTCCGGCGGTTCGCCGTTGACCTTGTCGACCTTGACCAGGGCGAAATAGCGCTCGCCATCCTTGGGCGTACGCACTTCCCCTTCGATGGAGTCACCGGTATGCAGGTTGAAGCGGCGGATCTGCGAAGGCGAGATATAGATGTCATCGGTGGACGCCATGTAGCTGGCGTCGGGCGAGCGCAGGAAGCCGAAGCCGTCAGGCAGCACTTCGAGGGCGCCATCGCCAAAGATCTGTTCGCCTGATTTCGCGCGCTTCTTCAGGATGGCAAACATGAGTTCCTGTTTGCGCAGGCGTGCAGCGTTCTCGATGTCCAGGCTGATTGCCATTTCCAGCAAGGCAGAGACGTGCATCGCTTTGAGTTCTGATAAGTGCATATGAGTGTCCCGGGACGGGAAAAATTAAGGTGGGGGAGGGAGTTGCGTGGTGTGGTTCTGGGAACAAGCCCGGCGCTGCGGGCGCCGGGCAGATGGCAGCGCGAGCGCGCCGCCATCGGATGCATGATTTAGATGTTGCTGTCGATGAACGAGGTCAGCTGGCCCTTGGCCAGGGCGCCCACCTTCTGGGCTGCGGCTGCGCCATTCTTGAACAGGATCAGGGTCGGGATGCCGCGGATGCCGAACTTGGCCGGCACGGCCTGGTTGGAGTCCACGTCCAGCTTGGCGATTTGCAGCTTGCCGTCGTATTCCTTGGCGACTTCTTCCAGGATGGGGGCGATCGCCTTGCAGGGGCCGCACCATTCCGCCCAGAAATCGACCAGCACAGGCTTGTCGGACTTCAGCACGTCGGCTTCGAAGGAGGCGTCGGTAATATGTTTGATGTTTTCGCTCATGGCAGATCCTCGGGTGGAGGCAATGTAGTAAGTAGTCAAATAGCGCCGGTGGACACATACCATTGAGCCTGGCGTGAGCCATCAACGCTTCCGGAGTTGCTTGGTGTACGTGGAGTCGTTGCGCGCCGATTCAAGTTATATTTGAAGCGCGGCAGAGGTATGCGGCGGGATACGGAAGCAATCATAACTCATTTTGGGCGAAAGTGTAGACGACCAATGGGGAGCTTGTTGTCTGTCATCCTCACTTCCCCGGTCGGCTTGCGGGCGAGGCCGGGAGCGGCTTTGCCGTCGGCGGCGCGGGGCAATCTGGTGCGCCGGGGCCCTCGCCTGACATACAATGCGCTGCAGTCCAGCGAGGCCGGTGATTGAAAAAAACTGTCAGGGCGAGAGAAAAATACAATGACCGGATGCCCGCCGCAGACCCTTTTTAGACCGTTTTCACGACTTCCCGGGCCTCCGGGACATTTCCTGACCGTTTTTGAAGCTTCCTGACCGCATGCTGCTAGCGACCGTACCGATCCCTCCCTCCCCCGATTTTTGGCAACAGGCTGTGCGCCTGTTGCTGCAACCGGGCCAGCCATTGGGGCAGGCCTTGCAGGAGCAGGACGGTGCGGCGCTGGATTTTTCGGGCGTGCAATTGATGGTGCCGGCGTTTTCCCATGCGCAGAACTTCAAGGCAGCGCTGGCGCGTGAGCTGCGGCGGCCTTACATCGCACCGCGCATCAATACCCTGTCGGGCTTGTTGGCCATGCAGCCGCCCGGCGAGCAGGCGCCGCCCTCCGAGAGCGAACGCCTCATGCAGTTGTATGCGCAGCTGCGCGAACATGCCTGGCTGAAGAAAATGTTTTCCGCCCGCCGCAATGCCGACCTGCTGCCGCTGGCGCATACGCTCCTGACCCTGTCGGACGAGCTGACCCTGGCGCTGCTGCCTGAGATCCGCGCCGCTGCGCAGGATGCGGATGATGTTGCTGTCGGTCGCTGGACCCAGGCGCTGGCGCAGCTGCTGGAGCCGCTGGCGCCCTCGGCGCATGGCATGCTCTCCGACGAAGCCGCCCTGGTCTGGCAGGTCTGGAAGAGCCAGCTCGATGCCGGCGACCGTATCGTCCAGCGGTTCGATGCCATGCTGGCCCTGGCCGAGCGCGCCAGCCTGCCGCTGGTATGGGTCAGTCCGACCGAGCCGGAGCCGCTGGATGCGGCCTTCCTGGACACCTACGCACGGTGCCAGCCGGTGCGCATCGTCACGCTGGACTGGAGCCGGCAGGCCATTGCTCCACTGCATCCGCTTTACCTCTCGGCCTGGGGGGAACTGGTGCAGGAGGACCAGGGCATCCCGCCCGACGACGCCGGGTCGGAACACGTCACGCTGTCGCCCCCCGCGTTGCCCACCTTGTGTGCGGCCACGGATCTGGAGAACGCCGCCGTGCAAAGCGCACAGATCGTGTTGCGCTGGCTGGAGCAGGGCAAGAACGAGATCGCCATCGTCGCCCAAGACCGCGTCACCGCCCGTCGCCTGCGCGCCCTGCTGGAGCGCGCCCAGGTAGCGGTGGCCGACGAGACCGGCTGGAAACTCTCCACCACCCGCGCCGCCGCCGCACTGGCGGCCTGGAACGACCTGGTGTCGGCGCGCGGCGAGACCAATGCGCTGCTGGATCTGCTGAAGTCGCCCTTCGTCTTCCCCGCCGAGGAGGGCAAGGCCGACCGCGTCATGCGCATCGAGGCCCGCCTGCGTCGCGCCAACATCGCCGGCGACTGGCAGGCCCTGCAAGCGACCTTTGCCGAATCCAGCGATCCCGCGGAGCTGCAATGGATCGTCACGCTGGCCAGGCAGGCCGCGCGCTTTGGTGGTCGCAAGACGCTGGCGCAATGGTGTGACACCCAGCGCGCGCTATGCCAGGCCCTGGGGATGGAAGCGGCGCTGCGCGAAGACGGCGCCGGCGAACAATGCCTGTTGATGCTCGACGAGATCGCCGCCGAGCAGGGAGGACTGCAGGACAGTTTCTCCTTTGCGGAATGGCGCGCCTTGTTGAACCTGCGCCTGGATGCGACCTCCTACATGCCGCCCATCAGCGATCGCCGCGTGGTGATGCTGCCGCTCAACGGCGCGCGCCTGCGCCGCTTCGATGCCGTCCTGGTCATCGGCGCCGACGCCGCCCACCTGCCTTCGCCGCCGCAGGAGACATTGTTCTTCTCCAATGCCGTGCGGCGCGAGTTGAACCTGGCCACGCGCGCCACGCGCCAGCGTCAGCAATTGCGTGACCTGACCGAATTGCTGTGCGTGAACGATGAAGTCGTGCTGTGCTGGCAGACCCTGCAGGATGGCGAACCCAATCCGGTCAGCCCCTGGCTGCAGCGGCTAGAACTGAAGCTGGCTCAGCATGGCCAGCCGCCCTTGTCGCGCCTGGATCTGCCACCGCCGCCGCGCAAGCTGCTCGCGCAATCCTCCCGGATGCCCGCGCCCAGCGCGCCCGAGCTGTTGCCGGAAAAACTCTCGGCCAGCGGCTTCGGCACCTTCCTGGCCTGCCCCTATCAATTCTTTGCGGCGCGCATGCTGCGTGTGGCCGTGATGGACGAACTCTCGGACATGCCCGAGAAGCGCGACTACGGCAGCTGGCTGCACGAGATCCTGAACCGCTATCACGAACACCTGCGCGACCACGCCACGCCGCTGGCGGCGCGCTCGGCGCTGCTGGAGGCAATCTCGGAGGAAGTGTTCCAGCGCGAGATGCAGCAGCACCCGGCGGCGCTGGCCTTCCGTGCGCGCTGGCAGAAGGTGATGCCGGCCTATCTGCTGTGGGCCAATGAACGCGAAGCCGAAGGCTGGCATTTCGCCTTTGGCGAGCAGGCCCAGTCGCAGCGGCTGGCATGGGAGGGCGGCGGCGTGGAACTGCACGGCCGCCTGGACCGCGTGGACCAGAACGACAATGGCCAACAGGCCCTGCTGGACTACAAGACCCGCAGCGCCGCCAGCCTGAAGCAGAAGCTCAGGGACGAAGACGACCACCAGCTGGCCTTCTACGGCCTGCTGGCCGGCGGCAGGATGGCGCACGCCCATTACGTGGCGCTGGAACTGGGCGCCGACAAGAAGACCGGCGACGCCGCCGCGCCCGATTTTGAACGGAAACAGCAGATGCTCAAGCAGCAGATCAGTACCACCATGCAGCAGGTGGGAGAGGGCGCGCCCTTGCCCGCCAACGGCGTCGAGTCGGTATGCCAGTATTGCGACATGCGCGGCCTGTGCCGCAAGGGAGCCTGGCTGTGAGCGCACATGCAGAGCTGAGCCCAAGGCAGGCGGCCGCCTATGAGGTCGACGGCCGGACCGTCGAGGCTGCCGTATTTACGCAAGAGGCGTGCAATCCGCATCGTTCCGTCGTGGTGGAGGCCTGCGCCGGCAGCGGCAAGACCTGGCTGCTGGTGGCGCGCATGCTGCGCCTGTTGCTGGCCGGAGCCCAGGCCCCGGAGTTGCTGGCCATCACCTTCACCCGCAAGGCGGCCCAGGAAATGCGCGAGCGCCTGATGGAACTGCTGTTCGAACTGGCGCTGGCCGACGAGCAGGAAGCCGCCGCGCTGCTGCGCGAGCGCGGCGTGGCCGAGGGCGATCTGGCGCGCCTGCTGCCGCTGGCACGTGGCCTGTACGAGCGCATCCTGTCCTCGGAGCAGAGCCTGTCCATCGATACCTTCCACAGCTGGTTCGCGCGCCTGCTGCAGATAGCGCCCTTGGCCTCGGGCGTGCCGCATGGCTATACGCTCACTGAAAAGAATGGCGAGCTGCTGGACGAAGCCTATCGCCGCTTCATGCAGCAGCTCGCCCAACCTGAGGGCGAGCGCGTCAAGGCGGCACTGCTGGCGCTGTATGAGCTGGTGGGCGACTTCAATGCGCGCCAGCTGCTCGACGCCTTCATCGACAAGCGCGCCGAATGGTGGGCCGCGACCCAGCACGATGTCGCAGCAGACGACGAAGAGGGGCAATCCGATACACCGACGCCATTGCTGTGGCTGGAACGCATGTGCGGCGACGATGCGCGCCGCGATGCGCGTCTCTCCCTATGGGAGCAGCCTGCGCTGCGTGCACGCGCCAGCCAGGTGGCCATCCTGCTGGGCCAGGGCGGCGCGGCCAACAAGACGCGGGCGGTGGCCATCGAAAGTGCATTGAGTGGCGAGGCATCGCTGGAGAACTTCGAGAGCCTCTACAGCCAGTTCGTCGACGACAAGGACAAGCCGCGCAAGAATGGCAAGGTGAAGACCTTCGTGGCGGCCCTGGTACAGCATTTCAGCCTCACCGAGGAGGCCGCGATCGAGGCCTTCGAGGAAGAGTTCAATGCCGTCGGCGAGGCCCTGCGCCAGTTGCAGGGGCGCAGCAAGGAGAGGCTGGTGATGCAGCTCAACGCCGCCGTCTTCAGCGCCGGTCGCGCCTATCTGGAGTGCTACCAGGAGGTCAAGTCCGAGCAGCGCGTGCTGGACTTCGCCGATCTGGAATGGCAGGCCTACCGCCTGCTCAACGACGAGGCCAGCGCCGCCTACCTGCAGACGCGCCTGGATGCGCGCTACAAGCACATCCTGCTGGACGAGTTCCAGGACACCAACCCGCTGCAATGGAGCATCGTGCGCTCCTGGTTGCGCGCCTACGGTGACGATGCCGCCCAGCCCAGCGTATTCGTGGTGGGCGATCCCAAGCAGTCGATCTATCGTTTCCGTCGCGCCGAGCCGCGTGTGTTCGTGGCTGCGCGCGAGCTGTTGCGCGCCCAGGGCGCGGCCATCCTGCGCGCCAACCAGACGCGCCGCAATGCCAGTGCCGTGGTCGAGGTGCTCAACGACTCCTTCGTCATCGGCGGCAATGCGCTGTTCGCCCGCCAGACCACGCTGGGACTCGACGGCGGCGAAGTGTGGCGGCTGCCCTTGGTGAAGCAAGACGAAGGTGCCGAAAACGTCAATCCCGAGGAGGCCACCGGAGAAGACCCGGGAGAGGCACAAGTAGAGCGCCCCACCTGGCGCAACCCGCTGACCACGCCGCGTGATGATGAAGCCGATGCGCGCCGCCTGCTCGAAGGGCAGGCCCTGGCGCAGGCCTTGCTGAAGGCCTACCGTGAGGTGCCGGTAGTGGATGGCAAGGGCGAGCGCGCCATGCGCTGGAGCGACGTCATGCTGCTGGTGCGCAAGCGCAGCCACCTGGCCGCCTACGAGAACGCCTTGCGCGCGGCCGGCATCCCCTTCATCTCGGACAAACGCGGTGGCTTGCTCGAATCGCTGGAAATCGCTGACCTGATCGCGCTGCTGACCTTCCTCATCACGCCCAACGACACGCGCGCCCTGGCCCACGTGTTGAAGAGCCCCATCATCGGCGCCGCCGACGACGACCTGGTACAGATCGCCCGCCGCGCCGCGCAGGATGACGGCGGCCACTGGTGGGCGCGCATGCTGGCCATGCAGGATGAAGGTGTGGCCTCGGCCGCACTGGTGCGTGCGGTGCATCTGCTGCAGCGCTGGCTGGGGGCGGCCCCGCACCTGCCGGTGCATGACCTGCTGGACATGATCCTGCACCAGGGCGACCTGGTGGCGCGCTATGCGCAGAATGCCTCGCCGCTCACGCGCAGCCAGACGCTGGGCAACATCGCCGCCTTCGTCGAACTGTCGCTGAACATGGATGCCGGCCGCTATCCCAGCCTGCCCAAGTTCATCGATGCGCTGCGGGTGCTGCAACGCAGTGCCGGCGGCGATGCGCCCGACGAGGCCAGCGTGGATGCCAGCGCCGAAGCCGTGCGCATCCTCACCGTGCACAGTGCCAAGGGGCTGGAGGCGCCGGTGGTGGCCATCCTCGACAGCAATCACAGCGAGTCGGTGGAAGACAACCTGGGCATCCTCTGCGAATGGCCGCAGGACCAGGACGCGCCCACCCACCTGTCGGCATTCGGTCGCCGCAGCGAGCGCGGCATGGCGCGCGAAAAGTTATTCATGGAAGAAGACGCGCTGCGCAAGCAGGAAGACTGGAACCTGCTCTACGTCGCCGTCACCCGCGCCAAGCAGTTGCTGCTGGTGTCCGGCGTGGCCGGCACGCGTGGCGCGGGCGAGGGCGGCGTGGTGGAGGGCAGCTGGTACCAGCGCCTGTTCGCCAGCGATGCGCCGGTGCGTGAGATCAGCCAGGAGAGCATCGATGGCGCCGATGTGGCGGCCATCGAGGAGCATTTCACCTTGCCCCTGTTCGATCCCAGGCCCATGCCGCCGTCCCTGTTTGGAATGGAAGGTGGTAGCGCGGATGACGCCATGCCAAGGCCCACCACCGAGGATGGCCAGCTCACCGGCAGTGATGCCATCGATGAAGGCGTGGCCCTGCACGCGCTGCTCGAACGCATGACCCACGGGAATGCATGGCCGCTGCCATTGCCGGCCGCCTCTGCGCTGGTGCGCTGGCTGGGCGTGTCGGCCGAGATGGCGCAGGTGGTCCATGCACAGGCGCGCGTGGTGCTGGCGCAGCCGCAGCTGGAGCGCTTCTTCAATCCGGCCCTGCATCGCTGGGCGCGCAACGAGATGGAGATCGTCGCCGCTGGTGGCGTCATGCGGCTGGACCGCGTGGTCATGTTCGATGACGAAGTCTGGGTGCTCGACTATAAGCGTCGCCTGCTGGAGAGCGAGCGCAGCGATTACGCGGCACAGCTGGCCCGTTATCGCGGCGCGCTCGTGTCGGTCTTTTCTGACAAGCGAATCAGGTCTGCGCTGATTACCGCTGACGGCGCGTTGCTGGAACATTGAGACCGTCTCCACTTCCCGTCAACTACTCCATGCGCTGCGGATAGGTTCCCTAAATTCAAAAAACATCAGATCAGGAAATTCAGTTATTCCGTTGTACTATAAAAAAGATCATCGCGACGAGTGGCATCATCAGCTCACCGGATGACCGGCAATCCAGATCATGCCGGCATCGCAGTGACGACATCTCCCGGCAGGGTTCCGAACGCATCGTCGGAGAACCTGCCGCCGCTCTCGCGATCCGCGCAAGCCATCGCGCGGTTCCACGAAACTAATCGTTACAGGAGGAGATATGGAGTGGGCTCTTCCGTCTTTCACCCTCGCACAGACGCTGCAATGGAATGCCTTGCTGGTATTCGGCGGCTTGCTGCTCTTTGGGCTGATTGCGGGCTACGTTGTTTCCAAGTCCCCGTGGGTGCCACGCATCACGGGTTATCTGCTGGTGGGTTTCCTGCTCGGCGCGGGTGGGTTCAACCTGCTCTCCGGCGAGGTCCTCAAGGTCACCAACATCTTCGCTGACATCGCGGTGGCACTGGTGGTCTACCAGCTCGGCCGCTACGTCGACATCGGCTGGCTGCGCCGCGAGAAGTGGCTCATGATCACCGTGGCCGTCTCGGCGGTATTGTGTTTCGGCTTCGTCAGCATCGCGCTGACCTGGTTCGGCACCGATTCGGTGATGGCCCTCCTGGGCGGAGTGATGGCCATCGCCACCGCACCGGCCGTGGTGCTGGTGGTGCTGCGCGATCTCAAGGCCGAAGGCCAGGTCACGCGGCGCCTGGCGGCAATGACGGCGCTCAACAATTTCGTCGCGGTGCTGGCGGCCTATGCACTGCTGCCGGTGATTGCGCATGAGGCCGGCACGCCCTTCTGGACGCTGATCCAGCACACCCTGTACTCGCTGGTGGGTTCGGCCATCCTGGCCTACCTCACCTACTGGCTGATGATGCCGCTGGCACGCCTGCTGGGCCGCGAGAGCAGTTCGCAGTTCGTGCTGGTGATCTCGGTGATCGCGCTGGCCATCGGCGTGGCGCATGCGCTGCACCTGCCGGTGATGCTGTCGATGCTGATCTTCGCCATCCTCTCCAAGAACCTGGATCGCCAGTTCGATCTCATGGAACTGGAGTTCGGCGTGGCCAATGAACTGTTCGTGGTGATGCTCTTCGTCACCGTGGGCGCGTCGATGAAGCTGTCGGACCTGGGATTGCTCGGCTTCTCGGTATTGATCCTGATCGCCGCGCGCTTCCTGGCGATGGGACTGGGCATCTTCCTGTTTGCCCGCTTTGCGCGCATGAACTGGCGCCAGGCCGGCTTGCTCACGCTGGGCACCCTGCCCATGACCGAAGTCGGCGTGGGCCTGATGCAGACCGTGTCCTCGCTGTACCCGCACACGACGGCCAATGTGCTGCCGCTGCTGGCGGGCAGCATGGTGGTCCTGGAATTCCTGGGTCCCGTGGCCACGCAGTTTGCGCTGATCAAATCTGGAGAGAGTGGACGCGAATGAATACCGACACACTGATCCGCAATGCGAACGAAACGCCGGAGGCTCCTGCGCACCCGGCCCATGTGGCCGGTCCGCAAGGCAGCGCCGGCATCCTGCCGTTCGGCTCCTCGACGCCCTACACCATGGGCATCGAACTGGAGCTGCAACTGGTCAATCGCCGCAACTACAACCTGGCCAGCGACGCCGTCGACCTGCTGAACTGGATCGAGCCGCGCGACCTGCAAAAGCAGATCAAGCTGGAAATGACGCAAGGGATGATCGAGCTCAATTCCGGCATCCACACCCGTGTGGACGAACTGATCGAGGAGTTGAAGGGCCTGCGCAGTGCGCTCAACAATGGCGCGCACTATCTCAACATCGATGTCTCCGGCGGCGGCGCGCATCCCTTCCAGCACTGGAACGAGCAGCGCATCACGCCCAGCGAGCGCTTCCACTACCTGCACGAGAAATACGGCTACCTGGCCAAGACCTTCACGGTCTTCGGGCAGCACATCCATATCGGCGTGGCCAATGGCGACGATGCGCTCTATCTCACGCACGCCTTCTCGCGCTACGTGCCGCATTTCATCGCACTGTCGGCGGCGTCGCCCTTCTACCAGGGCGCCGATACCAAGTTCGATTCCTCGCGCAGCAACGTGGTGCGCGCCTTCCCGCTGTCGGGCACGGCGCCGGTGCACACCAGATGGGCCGAGTTCGAGACCTACTACGATGAGTTGCTGCAGATGGGCATCATCGCCAGCATGAAGGACTTCTACTGGGACATCCGTCCCAAGCCGGAATATGGCACCGTGGAAATCCGCGTCTGCGACACCCCGCTGACCATCGAGCACGCCGCGCACCTGGGCGCGTATGCGCAGTTGCTGGCGCGCTGGATATTGACCGAGCGGCCCTTCGTGATCGCCGATGATTTCTACCTGCTGTACCAGTTCAACCGCTTCGAGGCCAGCCGTTTCGGTCTCAACGGCATGCTGGCCTTGCATGGCGAAAGCCCGTCGCAATCGCGCAAGCTGCCCATCTACGAGCATCTGCTGCAGCAACTGCAGTTGCTGGAGCCGTATGTGCAGAACGAGGCGGAACGCCAGACCATCCTGCGCCTGCGCCGCATTGCGCACGACCGTCTGTCGGATGCGGGCTGGCTGCGCCAGATGTTCGCCCAGCGTGGATCGCTCAATGACATGATGCGCCTGTCGTCCGAATTGTGGATGGGCGTGGAGCCGCCGCCTTACTTCCAGTGAGGGGAGCAGTGATTGACGGGTGTTGAAGAAATTCCATCCTCCCGGGCGATTGCAGAGCGCAGGGGATGATGGTGGGCAAGAGGACCGGGGACCGGTGTCGCGAGACGCCGGTCCCTTGTCTTTTGCGGTCCGACTTGTCTTGATGGGCCTGGATCGCCGACAATCATGCTTTTTTCAAGCGACCTCGGCCTGCACCGAGCGGCGTGCCGGAGCCTGCATGAGCAATCCCCCCAAGCAATTTGATGTCGCCGTGATCGGCGCTGGCGCGGCCGGCATGATGTGTGCCGCGGTCGCCGGCCAGCGTGGCCGCCGCGTGGTGCTGATCGATCATGCAGGCAAGCTGGCCGAGAAGATCCGCATCTCCGGCGGGGGACGCTGCAATTTCACCAATGTCGGCGCCGGCCCGCAGAACTACCTGTCGCAGAATCCGCATTTCTGCCGCAGCGCCCTGTCGCGCTACACGCCGCAGGACTTCATCGGGCTGGTCAAGCGCTACCGCATCGGCTTTCACGAGAAGCACAAGGGCCAACTGTTCTGTGACGATTCCGCTGAGGACATCATCGCCATGCTCAAGGCCGAGTGCGACCTGGGCAATGTCAGCTGGCGCATGCCCTGCGCGGTGCAGGAGGTGGGCAAGAGCGGCGAGTCCTTCCGCATCGCCACCTCTGCCGGCGAGATCCGGGCGTCCAGCCTGGTGATCGCTACCGGGGGGCTTTCCATCCCCAAGATTGGCGCGACCGATTTCGCCTATCGCATCGCGAAGCAGTTCGACCTCAAGCTCATCGAGCCGCGCCCCGGTCTGGTGCCGCTGACCTTCGACGGCAAGGGCTGGCAATCGCTGGTGGAACTGGCCGGCATCGCGCTGGAGGTGGAAGTGGAGACCGGCGTGAAGAAAGAGCGCGGGTATTTCCTGGAAGACCTGTTGTTCACCCACCGCGGCCTTTCCGGTCCGGCCATCCTGCAGATTTCCAGCTTCTGGAAGCCGGGCGCGCCCCTGACCCTGAACCTGCTGCCGCAACTGGACGTGGCCGAGACCCTGATCGAGGGCAAGGGCACGATCAAGAAGAACCTCGGCAACATCCTCGCACAATGGCTGCCGAACCGCCTGGCCGAAGGCTGGCTCAAGATCAACGGCTTCGATGCCGGCGCGCGCATTGCCGACCTGCCCGACAAGTCCTTGAAGAAGCTGGGCGATTCGCTGAACCGCTGGGTGATCGTCCCCAGTGGTTCGGAAGGCTATCGCAAGGCCGAGGTGACCCTGGGCGGGGTGGATACGCGCGAACTGTCGCAACAGAGCATGATGGCCAACAAGGTGCCGGGCCTGCACTTCATCGGCGAGGCCATGGATGTCACCGGCTGGTTGGGCGGCTATAACTTCCAGTGGGCCTGGGCCTCAGGCGTGGCGGCCGGTTCGGCGGTGTGAGCGGGTTTTTCTTGTGTATCACCCTTGACTTCAGGCATAGCATCAGCTTGACTGTGATAAGTGACTGATTCTTATCCGTTTTTTACGGAAGGGGTGGAAAAAATGCCACGTTTGGCCTTCCAATCGCATGCTACTACTGCTACAATCGCTTTCTTTGCTAATCCAACCTAACCTTTTTGGTTTGAATTTACATGACCACTATTCGCGTTAAAGAGAACGAGCCGTTCGAAGTTGCAATGCGTCGCTTCAAGCGCACCATCGAGAAGACCGGTCTGCTGACCGAACTGCGCGCACGCGAGTTCTACGAAAAGCCGACCGCTGAGCGCAAGCGCAAGCTGGCTGCTGCCGTGAAGCGTCACTACAAGCGCATCCGCAGCCAACAACTGCCGAAGAAGCTGTACTAAGAATTTCCCGCCGCGCGCTCGTGCGGCCGATGTGTAAACCCGCTCCGGTGTTGGTCCGCAGCGGGTTTTCGCATTTTTTGCCTTTTTTCGTATTGGTTGCCCGATTGTTGGCCGGACTTTCAGTTGCCTGCCCGATCCGGTGCTGGCCTGGATTTTCCTCCCCGGCACCCCAAATAAGCAGGCAGGACAGCATTTCGGGCTGGCGATAAGCCCATCCATGTTCTACGATCCTATGACGGGCCGCCCTAGTTGCCGCCCGGAATACTGGATGCGGGATGGCGCCAGATTGCACAATACTCATCCACCTCATCTTCGGAGTACCTAATGGGTTTGAAAGAGCAGATCACGGAAGACATGAAGGCCGCCATGCGCGCCAAGGACATGGGCAAGCTGGGTACCATCCGCCTCTTGACCGCCGCGATGAAGCAGAAGGAAGTCGATGAGCGCATCGAGTTGACCGATGCCATCGTGCTGGCCATCATCGACAAGATGGTCAAGCAGCGCAAGGACTCCATCAGCCAGTTCGAAGCCGGTGGTCGCCAGGATCTGGCCGACATCGAGAAGGCCGAACTGGCCGTGCTGGCCGCCTACATGCCGGCCAGCCTCTCCGACGACGAGATCAAGGCTGAAGTGCAGGCTGCCGTGGCTGCCACCGGTGCTGCCGGCCCCCAGGACATGGGCAAGGTCATGGGCGTGTTGAAGCCCAAGTTGGCCGGTCGTGCCGACATGACCGCCGTGTCCGCGCTGGTCAAGGCCGCGCTGGCGGGCTGAGCGGCGTTTTCATCCGATTGCGCGTAGCCGTCCCGACCAGGTGATTCCTCAGTCATTCATCCAGGACCTGCTCAACCGCGTCGATATCGTCGACGTGGTGGGACGTTACGTGCAATTGAAGAAGGGCGGCGCCAATTTCATGGGTCTGTGCCCCTTCCACAACGAGAAGTCCCCCAGCTTTACCGTCAGCCCGACCAAGCAGTTCTATCACTGCTTTGGCTGCGGTGCACACGGTACTGCGATCAGCTTCCTGATCGAGTATTCCGGCATGGGCTTCGTGGAGGCGGTCAAGGACCTGGCCCAGAACGTGGGCATGGTGGTGCCCGAGCGCGAAGACAGCATCCCCCTAGCCCAGCGCCAGGAAAAGCAGGCCAAGAGCATGGCGCTGTCGGATGTGATGTCGCGCGCCAATGATTTCTATCGTCACCAGTTGCGTGCCGCGCAACCGGCCATCGCCTACCTCAAGGGGCGGGGCCTGACCGGCGAGGTCGCCGCGCGCTTCGGGCTGGGCTATTCGCCCGACGAGTGGGATAGCTTGCGCCAGGTCTTCCCCGAGTATGACAACGAGGCCCTGGTCGAATCGGGCCTGGTGATCGACAAGAGTGAGGAGGGCGGTGCTCACCGCAAGCGCTACGACCGTTTCCGTGGCCGTGTGATGTTTCCCATCCGCAATACCAAGGGCCAGGTGATCGGCTTCGGCGGGCGCGTGATGGATGGAGGCGAGCCCAAGTACCTGAACTCACCCGAGACGCCGCTGTTCCAGAAGGGCAGCGAGCTCTACGGTCTGTTCGAGGCGCGCCAGGCCATCCGCGAGGCCGGCTATGCGCTGGTGACCGAGGGCTACATGGATGTGGTGGCGCTGGCACAGCTGGGCTTCCCGCAGGCGGTGGCGACCCTGGGTACGGCATGTACGCCGATCCACGTGCAGAAACTGTTGCGCCAGACCGACCAGGTGATCTTCAGCTTCGACGGCGACAATGCCGGCCGCCGTGCCGCGCGCCGCGCGCTGGAAGCCTGCCTGCCGCATGCCTCGGACAACAAGACCATCAAGTTCCTGTTCCTGCCCAAGGAGCATGATCCTGACAGTTACGTGCGCGAAATGGGCGCGCCGGCCTTCGAAGAGCAGATCCGCGAAGCCCTTCCGCTGTCGCAGTTCCTGCTGCGCGAAATCATTGGCGACAATGACCTGCGCACGCCCGAAGGCCGCGCCCACGCCCAGTTTGCGGCCAAGCCGATGCTGCAGGCATTGCCGGCATCATCACTGCGCCTGCAGATCGTGCGCAGCATTGCCCAGGCGACGCAGTCAACGCCTTCCGAGCTTGAAACATTGTTTGAACTGGAGAAGCCCGTCGCCCGTGTGCGCAGCGCACCGCCGCGCACCAAGCGAACCGCGCCGGTGGGGCTGGAGCGGCAGATCATGCGCCTGTTGGTGGCGCATCCGCAGCTCTCGGCCGACCTCGACGATGGAGCGCTGGAAGCGATTTCCCGCATTGCCCCCGACCAGGCCGAGATGCTGATCCATCTGGTGGGCGTAGCCCGCGGCATGGGCGAGCAAGCCAATTTCGCCGCCCTGGTCGAGCATCTACGCGAGGGTGGCCCCGAGTTCGACTCGATGATCGCGGAAATCGCCGCCGAGTCCGAATCCGAATTTGATGTCGTGCGCGCCGAGATGGGTGGTGCCATCCGCCAGGCCCGCATCCGTGCCCTGGACGAGGAGATGCAGGCCCTGGTGGCCTCGAACCTGCGTACCGAGGAAGACCGTAACCGCTATCGCGAGCTGATGCAGCGCAAGGAATGGCTCAAGCGCCAGGCGGCCGGCACGGCAGCGGCATGAAGATACCGGCGCGTTCCGGAACGGAGCGCCGAAAGAAGGGTGTGACCGGCAGCTTGCGCAGGCCAGGCAGCTATCGGTGACAGGGAGGTTGTGCGGGAGTGTCTGCCGGGGTGAGCGGGCTTGGATGGGGTGCTGGGGTAAAGCGGAGCAAATTGCCGTGATTTAAAGCCCGATCGCCGGTTTTCGCCGCTTGATCCCAAGGAAAAGGGCCCCATCTGTGCTATAATAGAGGGCTTTAGTTCCGCCGGATGGCTCTTTTGCATCCTCACCCTGCGGCAACATGGATCGCCCTCCGGCGCATCGGAGAGTGGTCCCGGCAAGCAGCCTGATCGCTTGCCGGATCTGGATCGGCAAGACTGCCTGCCCTCCATGATCGGTGTACCGCAAGCTTAAAAGGAACGTTGCGCGTGCAGCCGGAGTCTACCGGGAAACCGGGGCCGGAGTTGCATCATTAGCATGACTTGATTGGCGCAATGAGTGAATTCTCAATTGGCAGTTGATTCTATGGCAAATGCAATGAAGAAACCCGCGAAAACTCCGGTAACGTCCGTCAAGAGCAGCAAGGCGGCAACGGCAGTAAAATCGGCCGCTGTTGTCAAGGCTGCACCGGCCAGCAAGACGGTCGCCGCCAAATCGCCAGCCAAGGGGGCGGCGAAGGCAACCAGCACCGTTAAACCCACGGCAAAGACTGCAGCAGCAGCGACGCCTAAGAAAGCGGCAGTCCAGACGACTGCCGCCAAGCCGGCCCGCGCCGCAGCACCCAAGGGGACTGCAACGCCGGCCAACAAGTTATCCCAAGCCGCCGAACAAGCGGTTTCCGTGAAATCGACGAAGACTTCCGTGACCACCAAGAAACCCGAAACCAAGACCGCCAAGACCACCAAAGCCGCAAAGGTCGAAGGCAAAGACGTCAGCGCGACTGCCGCGTCGAGCGTAAGTCAAACCACTGATGCTGCCGCCCTGGCAGCCATCGACACGTCCGGCTATGTGCTGCCGAGCGTCAAGGTGCCGGGCCGTCGTGGCCGCAAGCCCAAGGAATTCCAACCCGAGAGCGACGAAGTCGCCGCGCTCAATACCATCGAGCGCGCCGAGCTGAAGGCGGTCGACAAGGCCAAGGCCAAGGACCGCAAGGCCAAGGAAAAGGCCCTGTTGAAGGACGCCTTCTCCTCCGACACCGAAGCCAGCGAAGAAGAGCTGGAACGTCGTCGCCAGAAGCTCAAGACCCTGATCAAGCTGGGCAAGGAGCGTGGTTTCCTGACCTTCTCGGAAATCAACGACCACCTGCCCGAGAACATCGTCGATCCGGAAGCCATCGAAGGCATCATCGGCACCTTCAGCGACATGGGCATCTCGGTCTACGAGCACGCCCCCGACGCCGAAACCCTGCTGCTGTCGGACAACGTGGCCAACGTCGCCAGCGATGACGACGCCGAAGCTGCGGCCGAAGCCGCACTGTCGACGGTGGACTCCGATTTCGGCCGTACCACCGACCCGGTGCGCATGTACATGCGTGAAATGGGCTCGGTCGAACTGCTGACCCGCGAAGGCGAAATCGAGATCGCCAAGCGTATCGAAGATGGCTTGAAGGACATGATCCAGGCCATCTCCGCCTGCCCGACCACGATCGCCGAGATCCTGGCCGCTGCTGATCGCATCTCCAAGGACGAGATCAAGGTCGACGAGATCGTCGACGGCCTGGTCGACCCGAACGAGTCCGAGCAGCAGGTGGAAGCCGCCGCTTCAGACTCCGACGAGGACGACGAGGAAGAGGAAGAAGACGAGGAAGAGGACGAAGAAGAGGAAGGCGAGAGCAGCGGCTCCGGCGCCGCCGGCTTCTCCGCCGAACAGCTGGAACAGTTGAAGCGCGATGCGCTGGGCAAGTTCGCCGTCATCGGCACCCAGTTCGAGAACATGCGCAAGGCCTTCGAGAAGGAAGGTTACAACTCCAAGCCCTACGTCAAGGCGCAGGAGATCATCTCCAACGAACTGCTGGGCATCCGCTTCACCGCCAAGATCGTCGAGAAGCTGTGCGACACCCTGCGCGCGCAGGTGGACGAAGTGCGCACCGTGGAACGCCAGATCCTGGACGTGGCCGTCAACAAGTGCAACATGCCGCGCGCCCACTTCATCAAGGTCTTCCCCGGCAATGAAGTGAACCTGGACTGGGTTGATGGCGAAGTGGCCGCCAACCATGCCTACAGCGCCGTGCTGAGCCGCAACGTGCCGGCCATCAAGGAACTGCAGCAGAAGCTGATCGACCTGCAGGCCCGCGTGGTACTGCCGCTGCCGGACCTGCGCGCCATCAACAAGAAGATGGGCGCCGGCGAGAAGAAGGCGCGCATGGCCAAGCGTGAAATGACCGAGGCCAACCTGCGTCTGGTGATCTCGATCGCCAAGAAGTACACCAACCGTGGCCTGCAGTTCCTGGACCTGATCCAGGAAGGCAACATCGGCCTGATGAAGGCAGTGGACAAGTTCGAATACCGTCGCGGCTACAAGTTCTCGACCTATGCGACCTGGTGGATCCGTCAGGCCATCACCCGCTCCATCGCCGACCAGGCGCGCACCATCCGTATTCCGGTGCACATGATCGAGACGATCAACAAGATGAACCGGATCTCGCGTCAGATCCTGCAGGAAACCGGTGCCGAGCCGGATCCCGCGACCCTGGCGATCAAGATGGAAATGCCGGAAGACAAGATCCGCAAGATCATGAAGATCGCCAAGGAGCCGATCTCCATGGAAACGCCGATCGGTGACGACGACGATTCGCATCTGGGCGACTTCATCGAGGACAACAACACGCTGGCCCCGGCCGACGCGGCGCTGCACGCCTCGATGCGCAACGTGGTCAAGGACATCCTGGACTCGCTGACCCCGCGCGAAGCCAAGGTGCTGCGCATGCGTTTCGGCATCGAGATGTCCACCGACCACACGCTGGAAGAAGTGGGCAAGCAGTTCGACGTGACCCGCGAGCGTATCCGCCAGATCGAAGCCAAGGCGCTGCGCAAGCTGCGTCACCCATCCCGTTCGGACAAGCTGAAGAGCTTCCTGGAAGGGAACTGATAGCAGGGTGTCAGGATTGGTCGGCGGGATGTTAAAATCGCCGGCTGATTTTTTGGCCCCCTAGCTCATGCTTGGTTAGAGCAGCGGACTCATAATCCGTTGGTGCCGTGTTCGACTCACGGGGGGGCTACCAGAGTACATAAGGCTTTCAACGCTGTTTGCGTTGAAAGCCTTTTTGTTTTGCGGATGGCGTTGCCAGAATATTGCCAGTTTTCAGCAGGATTGATTCGAGTTTTGGTCCATCAAGTTGAAGATGGCCGACGACAAATAATATGGAAACGACTAGGACTAGCCTGATGGCTAGCCATAGCTGGTGTAGGCGGTTTGCTTTCACGAGCAGCCCTTGGTCTCTGCCGTCTCCGATACTTTGTCGCAGACGGATTGGAGGGTGGTCAGTTTCTGAAGACGGACACAGTTTGGCTTAGGCGGCTTGCCTGTTCTTTCAGAGATTGGGCCGCTGCTGCTGCTTCTTCGACGAGGGCGGCATTCTGCTGGGTGACCTGGTCTATCTGGGCGATTGCCAGATTGACTTGTTCGATGCCATCCGTTTGTTCGCGGCTCGATGTAGCAATTTCGGAGACAATGGTTCGAACCTGAGCGACTGCCGTCACGACTTCGTTGATGGTCTTGCCTGCGTCTTCTACCAAATTCCTGCCTGACGCGACTTGGGCTACTGAGCTATCGATAAGCTCCTTAATGTCCTTCGCAGCCGCCGCGCTACGCTGCGCCAAGGTACGAACTTCCGAGGCTACGACCGCAAAGCCGCGACCTTGCTCGCCGGCCCTGGCTGCTTCTACTGCAGCATTCAACGCCAAGATGTTGGTTTGGAACGCGATGCCATCGATAACGCTGATGATGTCTGCTATCTGACGAGAAGAAGCATGGATGCCATTCATTGTCTCGACCACCATACTTACCGCATGGCCACCTCGATTGGCGATATCCGATGCCGCGCTAGAAAGGGAATCGGCCTGCCGAGCGTTATCGGCATTCTGTTTGACGGTCGACGTGAGTTGCTCCATAGCGGACGCAGTTTCCTCCAGGGAGCTTGCCTGGTGCTCCGTTCGTGAGGAAAGGTCGAAGTTGCCCGTAGCGATTTCGGTGGCACCAGTGTTGATGGTGCTGGTGCCATCTCGTACGTCATTGACGATGTCCCGAAGGCTGCGCATCATTCCCCGCATAGCAAGCATGAGCTGCCCAATCTCATCCTTGGTCGCTTCTTGGGTGCGGGACTGTATCGACTCAGTCAGGTCGCCCTGAGCGATGCGTTCGGCCATCGTGACGGCATGGGAAAGCGGCTGCGATATCAAGCGTGCAATCCAGAGGGAAAGGGCCGCGGCGCAGACGACGCATGCAGCCAAGAGCGTCGTGATGCCCATCTTTGCTGCGCTGAAGGTGGCATCAGCCGTGGCGCTGGAGTCCAGGGCTCCTTGGTCGTTGATGGCTACCGCGCGCTCAAGTGCATCAATCGTCTTCTGGTAGACCGGCGCCATGGCGAAGCTGACTTCTAGTGCAGCAGCTTTATCTCCCCCGAGGGACATGGTGATGACTTTTCGATGTTCCGTCATGAACCGCTCATACTCAGCCTTCACATTGGCGAATGCCTGGCGCTCCGGTTCGGAGACTAAGGTTTCGCCGTACTTCTTGAGCTCCGCATCGATGATGGATTCTTGTTGGTCAGCGCTCTTCTTGTTGCCGGCCATCTTGGCCGCATCAGTGAGCAGAATGTGTTGGGCTTCGCTACCGCGCAGCCTTACCAAGGCGACCTTGATTTGGGAGAGATTTCGAACTTTGGGGAGCCAGTTACTGGCAATTTCGCCAGACGCTGCGTTGACCTTCGCTATTTGAATGAGGGCCAAAGAGCCCAGCGCAAACACCAGCATGATGACGATCGAGAAGGTCAAAAGCAGCTTCTTGGACATTCTCAAGTTATTGAACCAACGCATTGACCTCTCCCGCGGCCCATATAGGGTCATATTAATTTTGCAATTTCAGACTTCAAAAGCAATCGGGGGAAGCAATTGCTTCCCCCGAATGTGATTTTCCGATTGCTTTACTTGGCCAGCATCGGGCGGCGTGTCATCGTGACTGTGATGAACGCTCCGACGACCAGCAAGATGCCTGCGATACCGAATGCCCAGTCATAGCTGCCAGTTTCGGCGATGACGTATCCAGTAGCGATAGGGGCCACCATCCCGAAGATATTGGCGCCGACAACCACGAACGCCATCGCCTTGCCTACATCTTTGGAGCTAGGCAGTAGGTCATTCAGGAGGGCGAAGTTAAGCGATGTGGTGGATGCAATACCGGTCAGCGTCAGCGAGAACACAATCAGAAGCACTGTCAGGTCGTCAGTGAAGGGCACAGCCAAGATAACGGAGCCAAGCAGCATTGCCACGGCAACCGCATTGCGGCGACGGCCACTCGCTACACCACCACCCTTGACATAGAGGTCGCTCAAACGACCAGCAAGGACGCAGAGAACAACCGCTACGGCATAGGGAACGGCTGCGAACAGGCCCGTCTTACCAATCGACAGATGGCGGGTGTGCAGCAGATAGCTCGGGAGCCAGGTCAGAAAGAGGTACTGGGTGTAGACGTTGCAGCCTTGGGTCAGTGCCAGACCCCATAGGGTGCGAGTCTTCATGAGAGCCAGCAGACCTTGAGCTTCCTGGGTGTTGGCGTTCGAGGCCGCGGCTGGTTTCGTCTCGCGCTCACGGATAATCTTTTTGCGCTCTTCGTCACCCAGCCACTTGGTCTTCTCTGGAGTGTTGAAGAACATGAGCCAGGCGGCCAGCCAAACGAAGCCGATGGCACCAGCAATCACGAACGAGAGACGCCAGCCGTACTCGGTAACCAAGTACGCTAGCAGCACCGAGCAAATTGCCGGACCGGCATAGGAGCCGCTGTTGAACAGAGCGGTAACCAAGCCACGTTCGCTTGCCGGAATCCACTGGCGAATCACCTTGGCACCGACCGGGTTGCTGCAGGATTCACCACCACCCATGACCAAGCGCGCAGTGAGCAAACTGGCGAAGCTACCGGCGGCGCCGGTCAGGGCAGTCGCTGCCGACCAGATGAAGATGCCCCAGCCGGCGATGCGTTTTGGACCGAAGCGGTCAAGCAGCATGCCCATGGGAAGCAGGAAAAGCGCGTAGCTCCAGATGAAGGACGAGAAGAGGTAGCCCATGCTAACCGTCGACAGACCGAATTCCTTGGCGATAGGTGCAGCTGCAATCGACAGAGCAACTCGGTCCATGTAGTTAATCATGGCGAGGGAAAACAGGAATACGGCTATCCAGCCGCGGCGATATGACATGAGGTCTCCTTGGGAAGATGGTGTCCCATCTTCAGAAAAGCATTAAGTGAACACAAAGTGCACTAATGAATGTAAAAAAAGCGACATTCTTGGCGTGTCGCATAAATTCGCAACCTATTCTTAGATGAATAAGCCGGCTACTTGCACTGGTACTTTGAGACTAAACATCTCGTTTCCAACGGCAAATCCCCAACCATCCTCTGCTAGCTACCGTACAGCTTGCTACCCGAGAGGGCCTTGGCCGTGGTGGCTATCTGACTTTCCTGATTGCGGGAGTCCTGATTGCGTTTTATGATTATATAATGCATAAAAATGAATGCGCAAGCAAACTCAAATTTTGCTGCAGATCTACATCGCTGACACCATACACTGCCTTTTGAGGTGGGTTTAGTGCATTGGCGGGGCGCTAAAGAATCAACCTGAAGATGGAGATGTTTTAAGAATGACTCGAATGTTCGCCTATACAGGCTGCCGCACGACCCGTGAGCGTAATGCGCGCGGTAAAGGGATTGGTGTCTATTCGGTAGACGGAGATAAATGGACGTTGGTAGAAACAAAGCCTACGTTGGATAACCCGTCTTTTCTGGCTTTGAATGCCGACCAGACAGTGCTCTACACAGTTCATGGAGACGGCGGCGATGTGAGTAGCTTCAAAATCGACGAGGCCACCGGCAAGCTGACGCACCTGAATACCCAGTCATGCCTGGGAAAGAATCCTGTGCACCTGGAGTTCTCTGTTGATGGGTCGCATCTGCTGATCGCAAACTATGCCACCGGTAACCTTGCCAAGCTCCCGGTGCTCGGGGATGGTTCATTGGGCGCCGCGGTGAAATCCGATACTTTGCCTGGCACACCTGGGCCGATTCCGAAGGAGCAAGGCAGCTCGCACCCACACCATATCCCCAGATACGTCACCGCGAGTATTAACTCCAACTGGCACATCGTGCCCGACAAGGGCTTGGATACGGTCTTTGCTGTGAATTGGCAGGACAGAGAAACGCCGAAGATACTTCCATACCGTTGGCAAGCGGGTTCTGGCCCGAGGCATTCGGCATTCCATCCCACGCTACCGCTGATTTATGTGGCGAACGAATTGAACTGCACGATGACGGTCTGGCTGTTCGATGCGAACTCTGGTGAGTTGAGACCGCTGGACACAATTCCCACTGTGCCAGAAGCTATGCGCGCGGCTAGTAGCGCCGCCGGCATTGCTATTCATCCGTCGGCAAACGCGCTCTATATCTCTAACCGCGGACACAACTCAGTGTGCGTGGTGCAGCTCGACCCACAGAACGGAAGGCCGAGGATGAGCGAGTGGGTCTCCACGGATGGCGACTTTCCTCGGTTCATCTCGTTGGACCCACAGGGACGTCATTTGTACGTGGCGAACGAGCGGACCGATACCATTGTGCAGTTCGCTATCAATCAAGAATCCGGCCATCTTGTGCCAACCGATGAGGTCGTTGAGACTGGGAGCCCGGTCTCAATTGTCTTCAAGACGCGGTAATTCAGGCGGGGGCGCTAGTCGGCCCGTGCCATGTGAAAGAGGGGAAGTTCGCAAGAACTCCCCCCTCTTTTTTGTGGCTACTTGGAGCTGCTTAGGTCAGCGGCTTATTCCAATAGGTACGGATGTTGGTGAACTCGCGGATACCAGCATCTGCCAGTTCACGGCCGTATCCGGACTTCTTCGTGCCGCCGAACGGGACGCGGGCGTCAGAGGCGGTCATGGCGTTGATGAACACGGCGCCAGACGTGATGCGCTTTGCCAGCTTCACCGCGCGATCCTTCGAAGCGCTCCAGATGCTGACCGACAGGCCGAACTGAGTGGCGTTGGCCAGACGGATTGCATCTTCATCGTTCTCGGCGACGGCGATTGCAGCCACGGGGCCAAAGGTCTCTTCATCAAAGGCCGCCATGCCAGGCCCGGTACCTGCCAGCACCGTTGGCTCGTAGAAGTAGCCGTTGCCTGCACCAGCCTTACCACCGGCCAGCAGCTTCGCGCCAGCAGCTATGGAGCGGTCTACCTGAGCTTGCAGTGCTGCACGCAGGTCGTCACGAGCCAGCGGACCGACTTGGGTCTTCGGGTCGGTCGGGTCGCCGACAACCAGTTCGCGGACGCCCTTGACGAACAGCTCCGAGAAGGATTCGGCCACAGCCTTGGAAACGATGAAGCGCTTGGCGCAGACGCAGCTTTGACCACCGTTGTTGTAGCGAGCCTTCACAGCAGTAGCAGCGGCCAAAGCAACATCAGCGTCCTCCAGCACGATGAAGGCATCGGAGCCGCCCAGTTCGAGAACGGATTTCTTGGAGACACGACCGGCTGCTGCGCCAACAGCGGCGCCGGCTCGGTTCGAGCCAGTCAGCGTGATGGCGGCGATGCGGTCATCAGCAATCAACGACTCGATGGTGGCCGGCACGTCGCCTTCGGGTACCACCAGCGTCGTCAGCAGACCGGCTGGAATACCTGCCTTCTCCACCAGCTTTTGCAGAGCCAGAGCGCTGCCGGTTACGTTCGGGGAGTGTTTCAGCAGCACGCCGTTACCTGCCGTCAGCGAGGGGATGGCGAAGCGCATGACCTGCCACACCGGGAAATTCCAAGGCATGACAGCCAGCACCAAGCCGATGGCTTCGTAGCTGACCCAAGCTTCGACGCCTTCGATGGCGGCCGGTTGGTCGCCCAGGATGCGTTCGGCATTGTCAGCGTAGTACAGCGCAGTGACCGCAGACTTCTCAAGTTCGCCAGCGGCTTCAGCCAGAGGCTTACCCATTTCGGCGGTAATCAGGGCAGCCATGCGGTCCTTATCGGCGCGCAGTTGCTGGGCCAAGCGACGAATTGCCTCGACGCGCTCTTGCAGAGGGCGTTGGCCCCATGCAGCGGCGGCAGCGTGGCCAGTGACAACAGCCTGCTCGATTTGGTCCTTGTTCCAACCCTCGTAGGTCGCCAGAACTTCGCCGGTAGCAGGGTTGATGGTCTTGATTTGATTGCTCATTCTTGAATCCTTTGTGCCCGGTGTTCTCAGGAGTGATGGAATAGACGCTTAGTGATGGTGTTCACCTGACTGCCCTTGACCACGCATTGGTCAGCAGCTTCACGCCACTTGGCGAAGTGCGGCGCCGCGCGGTGGGCGTCGATGGCGGCCTCGTCTTCATACAGTTCGTAGAAGATGAAGTGCAGCGGGTTCTTGGTGTCCTGGGTCACGTCGAAGTAATGACAGCCAGGCTCATCGTTGAAGGTTCGGGCGGCGTTTTCCTTGATGGCGGCCAGGAATTGGTCCAGACGTTCTGCGTGGACTTCCAGTCGTACTACCAATGCAATCATGCTGTGCTCCAGTCTTAGGCGGGATTGAAATATGCGGGCAGGGCCACAGCGGTCTCGGTGGACAGCTTGAGCAAGCTCTGCCAAGTGTTATCGGCGATGGTGATGCCTGCTTCGGCCAGACGACGGGTGTTGCTGTCTTCCAGCTCGCCAGGGAAGAAAATATCGTCAGTACCGTCTGCCTTCGGGATGTCTTTGATTTCGTTGATGAGCGCTTCCATGCGTGCAGCGAATTCGCCTTCTGACATCATCGACTTCACGTCGATGGTGATGAGCAGGTGGCCGCAGCCGCTGCGACGAGTCGGGTCATAGGGGCCAGCGACAGTGCTACCGAAGTTGCTGCCTGTGAGTACCCCTGCCAGAACGTCCATCATGAAGGAGATGACGTAACCCTTGTGGCCGGCCATTGGCAGAATCAGGCCGTGAATCGCCTTCTGTGCGTCCGTCGTCGGAACACCGTTTTCATCAGCGGCCCACAGGGGCGGAATGTCTTGGCCGCGTTCGGCTGCCAGGTAAATCTTGCCGCGTGCGACAGCCGTATTGGCGATGTCCATCACGGCGACGCCCTTGCTGCCGGCGGGGGCTGCAATCGACCAAGGGTTGGTGCCGATAGCCTTTTGCTTGCCGCCCCAAGGTGCCATGGCGGGGCTGGCGTTGGTCGCCAAGAAGGCTACGCAGCCAGCTTTAGCCGTTTCGCGGGTGAAGTAGGCAGCTGTGCCGAAGTGATTGGAGTTGCGAACGGCGACTGCGCTGATGCCATGCTTGCGTGCACGTTCGATTCCGAGGTGGACCGCTTCCATGGTCAGCGTTTGGCCAATACCATGATGGCCATCCACAACGACGATGGCGCCGTTGTCTTGCACGATTTCACTCTTGGTGACCGCTTCCATGGCACCACTGCGCAGGCGCTCGACGTACCAAGGCAGACGCAGCATGCCGTGAGAGGAATGCCCCCACAGCTCGGCCGTGACCAGGCTATCGGCCAGCAGATGCGCATCTGCCTGGGGAACGCCGGTAGCTAACAGAACCGCCGTACCGAATTTCGTGAGCTCATCGGCTTTAACAAGGTGGGACATAACCGCTCCTAAATGTCTTAATGCAGAAAATTGGCGAATCAGCCTCTTCTTTGGATGGTGCGCCTGCATGAGGCTCTGCCCGGGCTGATATCAAGGGAATAACAAGGCCCCGCACAACCGCCGGCTGCGGTCATGCGTGGCTGAAGGCAGGGGGGGAATGCCCCGAATTTGATGTGTGGCTTACTTGACGACGTGTTCAGCGGAGACCGGAGCGGTCGCGCCGGTTTCGGTCAGAGTGCGTGTGGCGTCGGTACGCGCATAAATCCACATGATTTTCATGGGGTTGGTCTTCGACAGGTTGCGGAAACGATGCGACACGTTGGGAGGGATAAAGGTCACATCGTGCGGTTTCAGTTGGAACTCCAGACCGTCGATATCCATGATGGCTTCACCTTCCATCAGAACAACGCTTTCTTCACAGTTGTGGCTATGAAACGCGATTTCGGCGCCACCACCGAAGGAGGTGTAGCCGGTGATGAAAGCGCTGCAGCCCAGCGAGGGGCCGACCAGGGGAGTCGTGCGGGCACCGCCGCCACGCTCATACGTCTTCAGGTCTTCAGGCTTCAGCAGTGCTGCTTGGGAAGGGGTCTTGATGGTCATGGCTTGCGGCTCCGTCGTCGAATTCGAAAAGATGTTTTCTCACATCGCACACATACGATAGCATTAACTGCTCACAAAAAACAATTTAAATTTCTATCTGAGGGCGCGGGCTTTGACGATTTGGGATGTTTTCCCCACATTTGTGCGATTTGGTGTCTGCTCATTGGATAACTATTCCTGATGGACAACAAATGATGGGGGCGCGCCCCAATCCGGGGGGCTGTTTGGGTAAAATCACGGATGTGCGCGATTGCACTGCATATGACGTAAATGCAAACGCCTATACATAGAAAAGGAATCGCCGTGGCCGAAGCCCAAATTGAACTCACCCCGTTGCAGAGCCGAGTGGCACGCGAAATTGTTGCGTACGCCAGGCGTGAGAACATGCGAGCGGGTGAGCATTTGGCCGAGAGCATGCTGGCGGAGCAAATTGGCACCTCGCGGTCGCCGGTCAATGTGGCACTCAAGCACCTCGCCAAGCAGGGTGTCCTTCAGCACGACCTGAACCGAGGATATTTCCTGAGTAAGGACGCCTTGGCGCTCGACGGTGTAGCGAAGCAGTTCTCAGCCGAGCCCGATGACCCACTCTATCTCCGTATCGCTGAAGACCGGCTGGCCAAACGCCTGGACGATGAAGTCAGCGAAGCCGACCTCATGCGTCAGTACGACACCTCCCGCAGTGTATTGCGCAAGGTTCTCTCCCGCATTCAGCAGGAGGGCTGGGTCGAGAAGCTGGTCGGGCATGGCTGGCACTTCCAGTCTCTCATTGACTCGCCGGACGCCTATGAGGAGAGCTATGTCTTCCGGGCTGCGGTAGAACCCACCGGCCTGCTTGCGAACACTTTCTCGGCGCCGAAAGCAGAAATCGCCTCAATTCGCCGGCAGCAGCAGTTTATTGTTGATGGCGGATACCTGACCATGACCGAAATTGAGCTATTCGAGTCGAACAGCCAATTTCATGAAGCGTTAGCTAAGTGGTCCGGCAATCGATTTATCTATCAATCGGTGCGTAGGACGAACCAGTTGCGTCGCCTAGTTGAGTACCGACAGGCGCGTGCTCGCGAGCCTCGTAAGGTCCAAGCGGAAGAGCACTTGGCCGTATTGGATGCCATTCAGGGGCAGGACATGTTGAAGGCTGCATCGCTGCTGCGTAACCACATTGATGGCGCGCGCCGCGGCAAGGGCTATGGCCCGGACATTTTCACCAAAGAGCAGAAATCCTCGAAGTAGTGCGGCCCCAGTTCAGGGGAAGCAGCGCCCCGCCTAGGCAGGGCGCTGTCGCTTTATTCTGAGGAGTGCGGATGGCCATCACTTTGTTCCGCTCAGTTCGTTCTGAACCATTTCGACGAAATATTGAGGCGATACATCAAAAGCAATAGCAAGCTTGAATATCGTATGCAGCGAAGGCTGCTTTTGTCCTAATTCAATTTCCGGGACAAAGTTGGAAGGCCGGCTGAAATGTCCCTCCATGTTTGCTAAGCTAGTTCTATCCGGTTGCGGCCGTTTTCTTTTGCTTTATAAAGTGCTGCGTCGGCCGCAGCAAATAGTCGCTGGAGATCTGTGTGATCGGAGTTTAACGACGCCACGCCCATGCTGGCGGTTACCCGGATTGCATCGTCGCCGAAAGGAATTGCCGTATCCGCTATTTGTTTTCGCAAAGACTCGGAAAATATCTGTGCACCCTCTATCGAAGTCTGGGGCAAGGCGATACAGAGCTCCTCACCGCCGTAGCGGCCAGCGATGTCGCTGGTACGGACTCCGCGCAAAATGATTTCTCCAACGTTGTGCAGGACCATATCGCCGGCAGCGTGACCCAGCAAATCGTTGATTTTCTTGAAGTGGTCGAGATCAATCATGACCAACGATAAGGGCGTCTCATACCGGCGACTGCGTTCGACTTCGCTATCGAGTCGTTCGAAAAGGACGCGACGGTTCAGTAGACCTGTTAGCGTGTCAACGGATGCCAAATGCTGTTCCCGTAATAGTGCTTGCTTGAGCAAGCCTTCGCTTTCCCTCAACTCAAGCAAAGCCATTGCTTGCCGCGCTAGGCCGGACAAGAGATCACGTTGGCGGTCGCTAAGGTTACGTGGTTGCTTATCCCAAATACAAAGGGTACCTATACGGTATCCATCGCAAGTGACCAGATTGGTGCCCGCATACATGCGCATGCCGGTATCCGCCATTACTTGAGAGTGTGCCGTCTTTTCGTCGTGTTTCAGATCGGCAATTTCTAGCACCCCATCCTGCAAGATAGTCCACGAGCACGCGGCGTCATCCCGCGGGATCAGCATGTCAGGCATGCCAACGCTCGTAAGCGTCCGAACTAAGTTTTCTTCGACGAAGGTAATCAGAGCGTAAGGCACGTCGCAGATTTCAGTGGCGACCCGCGCCAGCAGGGAAAAATCTTTTTCCGATAGCGTATCAAGCTGGAGGTAGCGCCGCAGAGCGCGTAGACGGCCTACCTCATTGTCGGGGCGAGGGATAGAGAGTGCTGATTCCATGGCCACTTACCTCCTGTCGTTCCTTCTTTTGGCAGATGTTATCGCATCGAAATTTGTCGGACAAGGAGATTGCGAAGGCACGCGGCTGGCTTGGTGTCAGCAACCGGGCAGGCAGCACCGTGGGATTTACACGGCCTCGCCAGCGCTCGATCAGACCGATCACAAAACCAGCGCTGAGTCTATTCATACCTGGTTTGTCTGCTCGAGATGTGCACCTGCAGCCGAGCAGTTCCCGCTACTTCGTTCCACCTTCCCACAGGTAACCTATTGGAGCTGTACCGGATGTGGTGAGACATGTTCGAACTGCTATTTTGAGATTTCGGGAGTAATGGGTGTGATGGGGCCTGCAGACGTATGGACGGGCGACATCACGCCACGCGCTCCAAAGAACGAATGCGCCGCCTGAGCCAATCTGCTTAGCCATTTCGCACCCTTATACTTCAGAGGTTCTCTCACGATCACCGCAGCCACCCCTGTGGGTGTAGGGAGCCAAAGATCAGCTAGTAACCGCATTCTTGATATCAAAAAACTGCGCGGCGTAGTTGGAGGGCAACAAAGGCAGACCTCGTATTGCGTGCCGAAGCCGCCCTCCAATGGCGCAATTCCATATCACCGCAAATGGTAGCCGCGGGCTATGCCGCAGCCATACCATAGCCACCTTGATCAGAGCCCCAGATCGGAAAGGCCGGGATGATCGTCGGGGCGACGACCCAGCGGCCAGCGGAAGAGTCGCTCGCTTTCGGCGATGGGACGGTCATTGATGCAGGCGTAACGGTTGAACATCAAACCGTCTTCATTGAACTCCCAATTCTCGTTCCCGTATGAGCGGAACCAGTTGCCGGAGTCGTCGCGCCATTCATAGGCATAGCGCACGCCGATACGGTTCCCGGTGAAGGCCCACAGTTCCTTGATGAGGCGATATTCCAGTTCCTTGGCCCACTTGCGCTCCAGAAAGGCGCGTGCTTCTTCGCGACCATTGGCGAACTCGGCACGATTGCGCCAGCGGGTATCCAGGCTGTAGGCGAGAGAAACCTTTGCGGCGTCACGGGTGTTCCACCCATCTTCGGCCAGGCGCACCTTTTCGATGGCTGACTCGCGGGTGAACGGCGGAAGTGGCGGACGGATTTCGGTATTGGTAGACATGATATGACCTCAACGGTTAGGAGAATTTGACCCTGCTTGTTGCTGCAGGCTTGATAAAAGCAGGGCGGCCGCCCTGCCAGCACTATCGGCGGCACCCGCATCACCGGTGACCATTGCAACTGCTGTTGCGCCGTCGATCAGAATCAGAAAATAATTTGCGACCTCATCCGGATCGGACAAGCCAGCCGCACCGGTCAGCTCGCGCAGATAGGAAAGCAGGCGCTGCTTGTGCAGCGTCGAGACCGCGCCGATGTCGGGATGGGTCACCCCCAGCTCACCGGCGGCGTTGATGAACGCGCAACCATGGAAGTCTTCGTTCTCGAACCATTGGCGCAGCGCTGGGAATATCGACGCCAGCCGCTTGACTGGCTCGTCGGCCCGTGACGTCGCCTCAATGAACCACGACATCCATCGCTGGTCTCTCGCCAGCAAGGCGGCCGCCACCAACTCTTCCTTGGTCGAGTACAGCTTGTAGATGCTGCGCCGGGCCACGCCGGATGCCTTGACGATGGCATCTATGCCGGTGGCGTGAATGCCGCCCGCATAAATGAGCTTTTCCGTGGCCGCCAGCAGGCGGGAAACGAGAGACGCGTCGTCGATGGTGTCCATGATGATTTCGTGCTTGAGAATGATCGTTCTCAATATAGTAGAACGATCATTCTCTAAGGTCAACTACTTTTTCACGTGTCCTCTACGTTGTTGCTGAATCGATGTATGACTGTTGTCCGGATTGTCTTTACGAAGTTTGGGCAACAGCATGGATCGCACCGTGGGCATGTCCAACCATCTGGCTGGGCGGGCGGTTGTCTCTGCCAGCGCGCGGCAAGGAGAATAGATTGGCTAACTTTTTGCTAGTCCACGACGCTTGGCAAGGCAAGTGGGTCTGGTCTGCGGTCAGTGCCGCCGTGCCGGCTGCAGCCGCGTGAAGGAAATCGATAGCGGGCATTCGCCGTTTCTCTCCAGGCCGACTGAGACGGCGGAGACGCTGCATCGGCTGGTGACGGAGTTATAGCCGTTCTTCAAGCGGTGAAAACCGTCTCGGCAATGCGGGCTACACCGAACGTAACGGAAATGAAGCTCCCTTGGTCGTCCACGATGGATTTCGGTCCGCCATGGGCGCAGTCAGCAATGAGCAAGCCTGCACAATCGCGTGAAAGCCAGGGCAGCTGCAGACTGGTAAGCATCCCGGCGCCGCAGTAGGGCAGCGCTACGTGGCTTAGGGGCCGGGGAGATGGCGATGTTGCGCAGATCGGAATGCTGTTCGCCGATGGCCTCGGGAAGGATGGTGACCAGATTGCTGCGTCTGACGACTTCAATCAGAGCGCCAATGGTATTGGCTTCGATGGCGATGGCCGGTGAAATCTTATGCGCGCGCATGTAGTCATCGACATGATCTCGCGTCGCGAAATCAGGGCTCAGCAGACAAAGCCGTTCCGAGGCCAGCATCTGCGGTGTGATGCCGCCCTTGCGCTTGAAGAAATCATGGTGCTGGCCCACCACCACACTCAATCGCTCCTTCAGCAGCGTCTCACATTCGATCTCTTCGTTAGGGCGCGAGACACGAAACGCGATGCCCAGATCGACCTCATCGGCGGCAACCGCTGCCGATATGGTGTCAAGAGACATTTCCTTGAGCCGTACCGTAATCCCCGGATACTGTGTCTGGAATGCAGCCAGTAGCGGGCCCACCAGATAGGCGGTGAACGTCGGCGTAGTGGCCAGGCGCAGTTCTCCCCGCTCAAGTTCCTGCACGTCCAAAATGGCACGCCGTCCGACATCCAATTCAAGCAAGGCCTTACGGGCGTGCTCGATATATACGCGGCCTGCATCCGTCGTCTTGACCGCGCGGCCGCTGCGGTCAAGCAGCACCACGCCAAGCGACTCCTCAAGTTGAATGATCTGTTGCGACAGCGTCGGCTGAGACACATGGAGAGCCTCGGCTGCACGCGTGAAGTTGCCGTGCTCGGCAACGGCAAGCAAATAGCGGATATGACGAAGCTGCATATTGCCCTCCAGAGATGTTGCGTATCCCCACATGCCAGAGCGGCTTCAGCAACTTCAGAAACACCCGGATGCGTTACGCCAACTATTGGTAAAACCAATCGATTCTATAAAAAACTAGTCTTGGTAACAATAGCTCAAAGGAGGGATGATGGACTCATCGCAACGAGGAGCAAGCACATGAAACCGTTTATCGAAGGTGCAATGAAGTTCCAGGAAGACGTCTTCCCGGCAATGTCGGGTCTGTTCCAGAAACTGGCCACCAATCAGAATCCGGGGGCGCTGTTCATTACCTGTTCAGATAGCCGCGTCGTGCCTGAACTCCTGACGCAGCAACAACCTGGTGATGTGTTCGTCATTCGCAATGCCGGCAACATCGTGCCGTCCTACACATCGGAACCTGGCGGCGTCACGGCAAGTGTGGAGTACGCGGTGGGGGTGCTCGGTGTCACCGATGTCGTGGTCTGCGGCCATAGTGACTGTGGTGCCATGACCGCCGTGGCCAAGCACACCTGCCTGGATCACCTGCCGGCGGTGGCGAACTGGTTGCGTCACTGCGACGCCGCCAAGGCTGTCAACGAAGCGCACCGTCACGATACGCCCGAGGCGAAGGTCAGCGCGATGGTGTACGCCAACGTGATTGCGCAGCTGACCAATATCCGGACTCATCCAACCGTCGCTCTGGCCCTGAAACAGGGCAAGCTGTCCCTGCATGGATGGGTGTATGACATCGAAACCGGCGCCATCAATGCCCTCGATGGCAAGCAAGATCTCTTCGTCAGCCTGGCCGATTACCCCGACGCCGTCGCCTTCAGTTATTCCGAGCAGCGCAAAGCTGCATGACCTTTCCCAACCATAGAAGGAGCCTTACCGTGATTCAATCGAATGTGACCCAAGATGCACGCGTCGAACTCACCGCCCGTATCATCGAAGCGAAGGCCAGCAAAGACCTGAGCTTCAGCGACCTCGCCGAAGGCACCGGCCTGCGCGTGGCCTACGTGACCGCGGCGCTGCTGGGACAGCACGCTCTGCCCCGGGAGGCGGCCGAACTGGTTGCCGGCCGACTCGGCCTGGACGCCGGCGATGCCCGCCAATTACAGGCAATTCCGCTGCGCGGCAGTATCCTTGGCGGCGTGCCCACCGATCCGACGATCTATCGCTTTTACGAAATGGTGCAGATCTACGGCACGACCCTGAAGGCACTGGTTCACGAGCAATTCGGCGACGGCATCATCAGCGCCATCAACTTCAAGCTGGACATCAAGAAGGTCGACGATCCCGAAGGTGGTTCGCGGGCGGTGATCACCCTGGATGGCAAGTTCTTGCCTAACAAGCCGTTCTGAATCCTGGAAACATAATGCCCAATCCTTTCGGAGGTGCTGCGATGAACGTTGAAGAGGATCGCCTCATGGTGTCTTGGTGCGAGGAATTGGCCGAGACGAGGCGTCTGACGGTCGAGCCTACTGCGGAAGGCTGGTGGGCTAGGCTGGATGGCTTTCCTATGTCTTATGGGGAGACCGTAGGTGCCGCGGTGATGTGGGCTTTTATTATGAGTCACAAGTCCGCGTACGAGTGAGATGCCAGTGGGTTGACCGCGTAGCGGCCTTCGGAAGATAGTGGAAAGTGGGCCAGATGGCGAGGGTCAATGCCGCAAGAAAATCAACAGTATGATTTTCTTGCGGCATAATTTTTCCTGAGTGGAATTGGGTCCACTACGCTTCAAAAAATACTCTCAAAGCAACCAGATTCACTCGCACGTTGCTGGACACCAATAGACGAAGAAGATCTCTAAGTTTTTGAATTATTGGGGATTTTATACTCCACTGGAATTGGCTGAACTGATGTTTGGTGGCGCTGTCGCATCCGCCCAAGCGAGAAAAAGCTCTGTTCTCCCGCTTACTTCCCCTGCTCATCTCAGCTGTTACCGCGCTATAGTCGACCCAGACCATTCGACCACTTCGCGCCATGATGAAAAACAACGCCATGGATTACCTGCCGCGCATGGTGATCTTTTCCCGGGTCGTCGAGCTGGGCGCCTTCTCCAAGGCGGCTCGCGAGCTGGAGCTGACCTCGTCGTCAGTGAGCCAGCACATCAGTGCGCTTGAAACCATGCTCGGTACCACCCTGCTGCACCGGACCACCCGCAAGCTTTGCCTGACCGAAGCCGGGCAGGATTTCTATGCCCATTGCGCGCGTATCGTCGCGCTGGCCAACGAGGCGCGCCAGAATACCGAGAGCCTGCACAATGAACTGGTCGGTGAATTGCGTATCGCCGCCTCCAGCTTCATGGCCACCGAATACCTGGTGCCGGCGCTGGAGGAGTTCATTCGCAGCCATCCCAAGTTGCGCATCAACATCGACGTCAACGACCACAACATCGACTTGATGGACAAGAGCGTGGACCTGGCGCTGCGAGTGGGGAAGGGGCCCGGTGCGACCGATATTGTCCTGGCGCAACTGGATGCGGTGCTGTGCGCTGCACCTGCGTATCTGCGCTCGCACGGGCCAATACACCGGCCCGAGGATCTGCAGCTGCAGGACTTCCTGTTCTTTACGCCCCATGGCGCCACGGTTGAACTGAGCCTGCGTGATCGCGGCGGTCAGTGCGTGCAGCTGCGGCTCACGCCCCGTCTCACCGCCAACCACGCGCGTTCGCTGCGCAAGCTGGCCTTGCAGGGCCACGGTGTGGCGCGTCTGCTGAAAAGCAAGGTTCAGGATGATCTGGATGCCGGACGGCTGGTGCGGGTCTTGCCGGACTGGTCACTGGATTCCTACAGTGCCTTCCTCACCACAAAATACCGCGACGCGATGCCGGCCAAGATACTGACCTGCATCACACATATCCAGGCTTATTTCAACCGCCGCCATCCAGGCGAAGACCCGGTTTCGCAGCCCGGTTGAGCGGGCCTGTCGTCAGCATCTCAGTGCCTGGCTTTTGATCCAATCCTCTCCGCTGCGCTCGGCGATGGCATCGGTCTGGCCGTCGGCCCCAAGGTCGACGATTTCGTTTTCCAGCGCCTCCATCGAGGCCGTATTGGTGAAGGCCTTCACTACCGGGCGCGTGAGATCCTTGCGGTTCTGGCGGATGACCAGCGCAGTGCGTCCCGAGCGCAGCGTGACGATGGAGCCCAGCGGGTAGATGCCCAGCGTCTTGACGAAGGCCAGGAAGATGGTGCGGTCGAAGTGCCCCTGCCAGGATGCCATGCGCGAGAGCGAATCGGCCGGATCCCAGGCCGCCTTGTAGACGCGATGCGAGGTGACTGCATCGTACACGTCGCATACCGCCGCCATGCGCGCATACAGGCTGATCTGCTGTCCTTGCTGGCGGGAGGGGTAACCGGTGCCATCCATCTTTTCGTGATGATGCAGGCACACTTCCAGTACGTAATCGGGCACGCCGACCAGGCCTTGCAGATAGGCATGACCCAGCGCCGGATGACGCTGGATGATGCGATATTCCTGGTCGGTCAGCCGATCCGGTTTGTTGAGCAGTTCCAGCGGGATGAAGGCCTTGCCGACATCGTGCAGGAATCCGGCCAGGCCAGCCTGCTGGCACGCCTTGTCGTCCAGTCCCAACGTGCGCCCCAGCGCGACCATCATGGTGCAGACCGCAATCGAATGCAGGTAGGTGTATTCATCGGCACGCTTGATGCGGATGATGCTCAGGAGGGCGTCGGCATTGTGCGCCACCGAGGCGGCAATCTGTTCCACCAGCTCCTTGCATTTGCGCACATCCAGCGACTTGCCCAGGCGGGCTTGGCTGAATACTTCCTGCGTGGTTTGCCTGGCCATCTCGTAGAGATGGAGGGCGTCGCTGAGGTCGAGGTCCAGCGGGCCGGTGGGGTCCATTGCCGCGGCACTGACAGGCGCTGCGGGTGGTGAGGGTGGAGCGGCACTCTCGTCCGGGGGCAGCGCTGCGCTGTCACTGTCCGGTGCAAGGCCCTTGTGTACGTCGATCCAGCAGTAGGCGTGATCGGTCTGCTGGGCCTGTCGTATTTCATCCTCGGTGCGGATCATGAAGCTGGCACGCCAGAACGGCGAGGCGATCCAGGCGCCATTGAAGCCCGAGAAATACATGCCTATCCTGAGTTGGCTGACAGGGATTTTTCTCAACTGCGTCATGTGGCTCGGTGATAGGGTGGAAGAGCAGATCGGAGCGACCAGTCGCGCAGCTGCCCGGTTGCTCTGGATGCGCTGCATGCACGATGGCCTGGTGTCGCCGCAATGTATTACATTCCCGCTCGATTGATTAGAGCCTTTCCGCTAACGAGTCCGGTAAATATTTTTAAGTAATTGCACCATCAGCGGGCGCGGCCTGGCATTGTTAAGCTGGATTAACCAGTCCGCTCGCCAAACTGCGGCTAATCAAATTGCACCTTTTGTAATACAGTGGCCTCTGCCGAACCCAGCCGGAAATGTGTCGGGGGGCACTGCGGGTACAAGCCCGCGCCGGCGCCGCGCCACCCAGGAGGGGAATTCCGGTGGCGCGCACTGAAGAGGGACGCGGGCGATGCCGACAATCGCAGGATGCATCCGACTTTCCTTTCAGAAACGGCCGTCAATGGACAGATCAGGCATCTGCTCGGCATCGTGATCGACATTGGCACGCAAGGCCCCGGCGGCGCTCGGCTCGCTCTAAGCTCGGCCGTGGACTTGCATGAGTAAAAGGCATTGAAGCCCCAGAAATAATCGTTTTATCCCGACCCCGCGCTGCCCTTACCATGAGGCCATCTCATAGTCACCCGGTCAAAGGCACGCACATGACGATTTCCGCGTACAACAGCAATCTCCATCAACTCCTGCTTTCCCATTACGGGGATGACGCTCTGGTGCAGCGCCAGTTCGTGCGCCTGGATGTGCCGGCCTCGACCTTGCGTCCGGTCGGTCAGGACGTCTCCCGCCTGGAACTGGCCCAGGCCCTGAACATGCTGCTCTTCGAGCAACTGCTGCAACACGTCTCCACCGGTCGCGACTACGTGGCCGATGCCGAGCGCGAGGGGGTGAAGATCTGCTTCGACCATGGCGCCGTGCGTACCGTGCGCCTGGGCCGCGATACCGGTTTCCCCGATGGAGAGGCACTGTTCACCAGCGTGCTGTTGCCGCTGGGCTATCAGCAGACCGGTACCTATCCGCTGGCACGCATCAAGATGACCGGCCGCGTCTATACCCATGCCGACGATGCCGAGAACATCGCCCAGTTCTTCGTCAGCGAACTGCATCCCGAGCAATTTTCGCCAGCGTTCCAGCAGACCGTCGATGCCGTCCTGGCCTCGTCGCGCAATCCCCTGGGTGACGAAGTGCAGGCATTGCTGGCCACGCTGTCGGCCCGGGGCAGCCTGCCGCTGGCCGATGCCAAGCGGCTGCTGCCGGCCGTGCTCAACTGCTTCGCGCGTCATCATGACCTCCCTACGGTGGCGCAGTACGAAGCCCTCAAGGCCGAGTCGGCCGAGATGGCCTGGATCTCCACCGAAGGCAATGCCTTCAACCACGCCACCGACCGTGTGGTCGATGTCGTCGCCACGGCCGAGCGCCAGCGCGAGCTGGGCCGTCCGATCAAGGACCTGGTCGAGGTCTCGCGTAATGGCCGCGTGCGCCAGACGGCCTTCCGCGCCGTCAAGGTCGACTACCAGCTGCAGGGCGAGGATGGCCGGCCGGTGGCGGTGAGCGTGCCGGGCTCGTTCTACGAATTCATCAGCCGCGACTATTACGTCGACGAGGCGGGGCAGAAGAAGCTGGATCTGAGCTTCGACAGCGGCAATGCCCAGGGCATCTTCAAGATGACTGCAGCGGGCGCCACCGCTACCGAGGCGGCCAGCGCCTGCTGAGGTGCTGCCGCAGTCTTCCGGCGCAGGGGGCGGCATCGATTTTGCTATAGTGCGGGGTCATTGTCCCAGCGGATTTCGCCCCATGCGCCGTTTCATCCCGTCCACGTCCTGCCTGATCGCCTTCGATACCTCGGCGCGTCACATGTCGTTTACCAAGGCGGCCAATGAATTGCACATGACCCAGGGTGCGGTGAGCCGGCAGGTGGCGATCCTGGAGGAGTATCTCAACGTCAAGCTGTTCGAGCGTATCAACCGCCGCCTGATCCTCACCGAGGCCGGGCGCGACTATGCCGGCCAGGTCTCCACCATCTTGAAGCAGATCGAGATGGCGACCTTCCAGGTGATGACCTACAACAGCCTGGCCAGCGTGCTGAACCTGGCGATCCTGCCGACCTTCGGCGTGAAGTGGCTGATTCCGCGCCTGGCCAAGTTCTCGGCGGCCTATCCCGATGTGCTGCTGAACCTGAGCACCGAGGTGCTGCCCTTCGATTTCAATACGCGCCAGGTCGATGCCGCCATCCATTTCGGCGAGCCCGACTGGCCTGATACCGTGATGGTGCGCCTGATGGGTGAGGAGGTGGTGCCGGTCTGCAGCAAGGCCTTGAATGACCGCATCGCCGCCATCGAAGACCTCGGCAACGTCACCCTGCTGCAGCACACCACCCGCCCGCAAGCCTGGCAGGACTGGTTCCGCCATGTCGGCGTGGATTGTCCCAATGCCCTGGCCGGTCCGCGCTTCGAGCAACTGGCCATGGTGATCCAGGCCGCCGTGGCGGGCATGGGCGTGGCCCTGATGCCCAAGTTCATGGTCGAGACCGAGATCAGCCTGGGGCAGTTGCATGTGCCCTTCCCCTTTGCGGTCAAGAGTCCGCAGTCCTACTACCTGGTCTATCCCGAGAAGAACGCGGGCAAGGCCGCCATCATCAAGTTCCGCGACTGGATATTGAGTGAACTGAAGGCCGGCTGAGCCGGCAGCGCGCCTGCATTACTTCGGTGCAATCCGGCTCGTGCATACTAAAACTCATGGCCGGCGTTTTCCACTGATCGCCGCACCGTCCTCTTCGGACAAGCTCCCCCCGATACTCAGGCGCTGTGCGCCATCCCAGCTGGATCAAGGCCTGACGCCGATCGTGGCGTGATGCATCGCACCATCCTTGCACATCCTCACGCAGGGGCCGGCGCCATTGCGGTGCATTGGAAAAAGTAATGATGTGGTGACATTTTTTGGTTTTAAGAATTGCCCCGCCTGTCCTTATACTCCATCGTTCCAGACCCCTCCCACTCCATTGATAACAAGGGACCTCCATGTCTTCTTCCAGCATTTTCTCCACTCTCGACTTCGACCTGTCGGCCTATGCCGGTAGCGACCTGGTGATCCGCTCGCCGCGTGATGGCCAGATCATCGCCCAGCTCAAGGCGCAGAGCACCGCACATGCCGAGACCGTGATCGCCGACGCCCAGCAGGCCTTCCAAGCCTGGCGCGAAGTGCCCGCACCGGTGCGCGGCGAGCTGGTGCGCGTGCTGGGCGAGGTGCTGCGCGAGCATCGCGACGCACTCGGTGCCCTGGTCACCCAGGAAGCCGGCAAGATCCTCTCCGAGGGCCTGGGCGAGGTGCAGGAGATGATCGATATCTGCGACTTCGCCGTGGGCCTGTCGCGCCAGCTGCATGGCCTGACGATCGCCTCCGAGCGCCCCGGCCATCGCATGATGGAAACCTGGCATCCGCTGGGCGTAGTGGGCGTGATCACCGCCTTCAATTTCCCGGTCGCGGTGTGGGCCTGGAATGCCGCGCTGGCATTGATCTGCGGCAACGCCGTGGTGTGGAAGCCCTCCGAGAAGACCCCGGTGACCGCGCTGGCCGTGCATGCGCTGTTCGCGCGTGCGGTGGAGCGTTTCTCCGCGCAGCGCCCGAACCTGGTGCCAGCCAAGCTGTGCCAGCTTCTCATCGGCGGCGCCGACCTGGGCGAGACCCTGTCGCGTTCGCCGCTGGTGCCGCTGGTGAGCGCCACCGGCAGCGTGCGCATGGGGCGCAAGGTCGCCACAGTGGTGGCTGAGCGCCTGGGTCGCAGCCTGCTGGAACTGGGCGGCAACAACGCCATGATCGTGGCGCCCTCGGCCGACCTGAGCCTGGCCCTGCGCGCCATCACCTTCTCGGCAGTGGGCACGGCCGGCCAGCGTTGCACCAGCCTGCGCCGCCTGTTCGTCCACAGCAGCATCCATGACCAGGTGGTGGCGCAGATCAAGCGCATCTATGCCAGCGTCAAAGTGGGTGATCCGCTGCGGCCCGATACCCTGGTCGGCCCGCTGATCGACCGTGCCGCCTTCGATGCCATGCAGTCGGCACTGCAGCAGGCCCGTGCGCAGGGTGGCGAGGTCACCGGCGGCGAGCGCGTCGAGGTGATGGGGGAGGGCTGGTATGTGCGTCCGGCCCTGGTCACCATGCCAGGCCAGACCGCCATCATGCATCACGAGACCTTTGCGCCCATCCTCTACATCGTCAAGTACGACGAGCTGGGTGAGGCGATTGCTCTGAACAATGCCGTGCCGCAGGGCCTGTCCTCGGCCATCTTCACCAACGACATGCGCGAGGCCGAGCTGTTCGTCTCGGCCGTGGGCAGCGATTGCGGCCTGGCCAACGTCAACATCGGCACCAGTGGCGCCGAGATCGGCGGCGCCTTCGGTGGCGAGAAGGAAACCGGCGGCGGCCGCGAATCGGGTTCCGACGCCTGGAAGAACTACATGCGCCGCGCCACCAACACCATCAACTACAGCAAGACCTTGCCGCTGGCACAGGGAGTGAAATTCGACATCGACTGACGGGCACTGCCTCGATATCAGTACAAGAAGAACAAGAAGCCAGGCGAGGGGCGCCTGGCGGTATTGACCACGTTTCCACACCCCGCCGCAGGCGGGGATCCACATCGGCAAATCGGCAAGGAGTTGAGTGATGAAGATGAAGTACCTGGCAATGACCTGTGCAATCGCGGCGACCATGGGTGCCATGACCGGCGTCCAAGCGCAGACCAAGACCATCTACGTCGGCATGAATGGCGGCACGATGGAAAAGAACTACACGGCCTCGATCTTCCCGGACTTCGAGAAGGCCAACAACGTCAAGGTCGTGGTCGTGCCGGGTACCTCCTCGGACATCATCGCCAAGATGCAAGCCCAGAAGGACAAGCCGCAGATGCATGTGGCCTTCCTGGATGACGGCATCATGTACCGCGCCATCAACATGAGCCTGTGCGAGAAGGTCAAGGATGCCGCCGTCCTGAAGGACGTCTATCCCTTCGCGCGCCTGGCCAACGACCAGGCCGTGGCCATCGAGATGGGCGTGCTGGGCATCGGCTACAACAAGAAGCTGTTCGCCGAGAAGGGCTGGCCGGCGCCGACCTCGTGGATGGATTTCGCTGATCCGAAGTACAAGCAGAAGGTGGTCTTCCAGTCCATCTCGGCCAGTACCTTCGGCCTGTATGGCTTCATGATGTTCAACCGCCTGGTGGGCGGTACCGACAAGAACGTCGATCCGGGTTTCAAGAAGTGGGGCAGCAGCATCGGCCCCAACGTGGTGGAGTACCTGTCGAGCTCGGCCAAGATCTCGGAGATGGTGCAGACCAATGAAGCGGCGATCTTCCCGCTGACCGTCACCGGTATCGCCAACCTCAAGGACAAGGGTATCCCGGCCGAGTTCGTCACGCCCAAGGAAGGCGGCGTGCTGCTCATGACCGGCGCCTGTCCCATCAAGGGCAACAGCGAACCCGAGCTGTCCCAGAAGCTGCTCGAATACCTGCTGACCCCGGCGGTCCAGGCCAAGAGCATGGCCCTGGCCAATTCCATCCCGGTCAACCGCAACGTGCCGCTGTCGGAAGCCGCGCAGGCCAAGCTGGGCAAGAGCGAAGTGCTGACCAAGAACCTCAATACCGTGGACTGGGATGTGGTCAACGAGAAGCGCTCCGAGTGGAACAATCGCTGGAACCGCATGATCGAGCAGTAATCCATGGGCGCGACGACCTCTGCCGGTCGTCGCGCTTGCCTTTCTTTGCTGTGTGATTGCAGTGTGACTTGTGCCGCCTTCGGGTGGCGCAGGGGCACTGTCGTCCTGATTTTTTCCTGCCCGCGTACGACCATGACCGCCGCCTACCGCTTCAATCCCGCCTTCCAGTCGCCGCAAGGCTCGCCCATCCGTGAACTGTTCAAGTACACGCAGCAGCCCGGCATGATTTCCTTTGCCGGGGGCTATCCGGCACCGGCGCTGTTCGACGCCGATGCCCTGGCACGCAGTGCGGCTGCGGTGCTGGAGCAATCCCCCGCAGCCTGCCTGCAATATGGCGCCACCGAGGGCACGGCGGTGCTGGCCCAGGCCTTGCGCCAGCTTACCCGCGAGCGCATCGGCGGCACCGGCGAGGTGGCCGACCTGATCGTCACGACCGGTTCGCAGCAGGGCTTCGAGCTGCTGCTGCGGGTCATGCTGAGCCCGGGCGATTGCGTGGCCATCGAGCGGCCGTGCTATCCCGCGGCGATCCAGGCACTGCGGCTGGCCGGTGCCGACTTGCTGGAAGTGCCAGGGGATGAGGCGGGCATGGATACCGATGCGCTGGAACAGCTGCTCATCGCTGGCGCCCGTCCCCGGTTGCTGTATGTGGTGCCGACCTTTGCCAATCCGACCGGTGCGACCCTGCCGCTGGCACGTCGGCGACACCTGCTAACGCTGGCGGTGCGTTACCAGTTCCTGGTGATCGAGGATGATCCATATGGGCAGTTGCGTTTCAGTGGCGAGGTGCAGCCGCTACTGCTGCAGCTGGCGCAGGAGATCCCGGGGGCCGCTGACTGGCTGGTGTACCTGTCCAGCCTGTCCAAGGTGGTGGCGCCGGGTTTGCGCATCGGCTGGATGTGCGGCTCGCCCGAGATCCTGCGCCGGGCCGTGATCGCCAAGCAGACCGGCGACCTCTGCACCGCACCGTGGATGCAGATGGCAGCGGCGCGCTACCTCACCGACGGCTGCCTGGAGGCACATCTGCCGGCCATCATCGCCACCTATCGCGAGCGCTGCGAGATCATGCTCGATGCCCTGCGACGTGCCTTCGGTGAATCGCTGTCACTGATCGCGCCGGAGGGCGGCATGTTCATCTGGGCCAGCTGGAATGATGGAACCGATGCCACCGCACTCTTGCACGAGGCCGTCAGGCAGAACGTGATGTATGTGCCCGGCGCCGCCTTCTATGCACAGGACGCCGACGCCGCGCGGCTGCGGCTGTCCTTCGCCAATGCCCAGCCTGGAGAGATCATCGAGGGCGTGGCACGCCTGAAGGCCGCCCATCTGGCTTGGCAGCGGGCAAAAGAAGCCTGAGCCAGGCCCGGGCCGGCAAGCCCGTGTTGACGGGAGGAAATGCCCAGCCTTGCTCGGCTTGACGCAGGTCAGGATTGTCAGGGTTTGCGATGGTGAGCGCATCGCAAGGGGCGCATCATCGGGGCTGCACTTTTGCATGCTTCACGTTGTCGTCGGCAGCCACAGCCTTGCCAGCAGATCCGCTCGTGCTTGCCGTCGGCCCTGTCTCTCATGGCTTGGTACCAGCGCCTCTCCCTGCCGTTCGTACTGCTTTGCGCCCTTGCCCTGGCGGGTGGCGCATGCCTGCATTTCCTGGGGCAGCCAGCCATGGCCCAGTGGTTATGGCTGGGCAGCGCTTCGCTGGTGCTGCTGTTCATCCTGGCCGAGTCTGTCCAGGCCTTGTGGCGCAGGCAATGGGGGCTGGACCTGATTGCCCTGGTCTCGCTGGCTGGCGCCGTTGCCCTGCATGAATACCTGGCCGCCGCCGTGATTGCCCTGATGTTTGCCAGCGGACGGGCCCTGGAGAGTCACGCCCAGCAGCGCGCCAGGGAGGAAATGTCAGCCTTGCTGGCCAGGCAGCCCAGGGTGGCGCATCGTCAGGACGGTGAGCGCATCCAGACCGTGCCGCTGGAGCAGGTCGTTCCTGGCGATCGCCTGCTGGTGCGGCCCGGCGAGACGGTGCCGGTGGATGGCACCTTGCTGTGCCCCGCAGTGATCGACGAAGCAACCCTGACCGGTGAATCCCTGCCGGTGACCTACCCGCAGGGAGCGGCCCTGGCCAGCGGCTGCATCAACGCCGGCGAGGCATTGACGCTGTTGGCCGTCAGTACTGCCGAACAGGGGACCTTCGCCCATATCGTCCGCCTGGTGCAGGCAGCGCAGCGCACTCGCGCACCGGCTACCCGCATGGCCGACCGCTACGCCTTGCTGTTCGTGCCGCTGGCCCTGGGAATGGCGGGGCTGGCCTGGCTCTTCACCGGCGACCCGCATCGGGCCCTGGCGGTGGCGGTCGTGGCCACACCCTGTCCCCTGATCCTGGCCGTGCCTGTCGCGCTGGTGTGCGCCATGTCGCGATGCGCCCAGCGCGGCGTGCTGATCAAGCACGGCGCCGCGCTGGAAAGACTGGCACAGGTGGACATCCTCTTTTTCGACAAGACCGGCACGCTTACGGGCGGCAAGGCCAGCCTGAAGGCTATGAGCGTGGCACCCTCACGACAGGCGGACCAGGTGCTGTCTCTGGCCGCCACGCTGGAGCAGATGTCCGTCCATGCGATCGGACAGGCGGTGGTCAGCGCAGCCGTCGAGCGCGGTCTGCAGTTGGGCATCCCCGAGAACGTGCGCGAGCAGCCCGGCGCCGGGCTGTCTGGAAACGTGCAGGGACTGGAAGTGCGGGTGGGAACGGCCGATTACGTACTGGCCGCAGCCAGCATGCCGCCCTGGGCCGTCAGGCTCGGGGAGCGCGTGGGCTATGAAGGCGCGGCGGGTGTCTACATCGGCGTGGACGGCCAGCTCGCCGGTGTGTTGCACATGGCCGATGAGGTCCGGCTGGAAACCCCGCGTGCCCTGCGGCTGTTACGGGCCTGCGGAGCGCAACGTATTGTCATGCTCACCGGAGACCGGCGCGATGTGGCTACGACCATCGGCCAGTCCCTGGGCGTGGACGAGGTGATGCCTGAGCAGAGCCCCGCCTCGAAGCTGGAGGCCATCACCGCGGCGCGCCATCACGGCGTGACGATGATGGTCGGTGATGGCGTCAATGATGCGCCGGCATTGGCCGCCGCCGACATCGGCGTGGCCATGGGGGCCAGGGGCGCGGCAGCGGCTGCGGAGTCGGCACAGGTGGTCTTGCTGGTGGATCGTCTGGACCGGCTTGCCTTCGCCGTCCGCGTGGCGCAGCAGACGCGTGCCATCGCGCTGCAAAGCGTGCTGGTTGGCATGGGACTGTCGGTGATGGCCATGGGCGTGGCCGCGTTCGGCTACCTGCCGCCGGTGGCAGGCGCGCTGTTGCAGGAGATGATCGATGTGGTCGTCATCCTCAATGCCTTGCGGGTGTTGCGTGTGGAAAGAGGGAGCGCGACCGGGCAGATCACGGCCGAGGAGTTGCGCAAGCTGCAGGACGAGCATGCCCGGCTGGCGCCGGTACTGGACCGTCTTCTCGCACTGGCCGATGGCGCCGGTACGCTGTCGGCCGCCGCCCTGCGCGAAGAACTGGCCTCGCTGAGCCAGTTGCTGCAGACCACGATCCTGCCTCATGAGCTGGGCGACGATGCCCGCCTGTATCCGCGCCTCACGCACCTCATCGGCGGCCTCGATCCGCTGGCGCCGATGAGCAATGCCCACCGCGAAATACATCGCCTCTGTCGCCAGGTCGAGCGCCTGTCTGCACAGGCGCGCGACCTGGAAGCCGATACCGCCATGACGCAGGAAATACGGCGGACACTCTATGCGCTTCACGCCATCCTCTCCCTGCATTTCGCCCAGGAAGAGGAGATCTATCATGGGCTGGCCTCATGAAACCAGAGGCCGCCGTGGTCTCTACAGATCGATCTTCATGCGCGCCACCACGGTGCGCTCGGTCCCGGGCATCACGTAGAGGTTGCCCCACGATCCCACGTAGTAGTTACGGTTGAACAGGTTATGCACGTCCAGTGAGAGGCGCACGTTCTTGCTGACCTGCCAGTAACTGAGCAGCTTGACGGTGGTGTAGGCCGGCAGCGAGTAGGTGTCGGCCGTATTGCCGGAGCGATTGCCCACGTAGTTCACGCCACCGCCCAGGCCGTAGCGGGTGCCATTGGCCAGTGCATCCTCGCGCATGGCCAAGAGGCCAGCGCTGTAGGCCGGGATGTTGGTCAGGCGGGTGCCGGCGGCCAGGGTCTTGTCGCGGGTGACGCGGGCATTGTCCCAGGAGAAGTTGGCCGAGAGGCGCCAGTGCGCATCAATCTGTCCATAGGCATCGGCCTCGAAGCCGGTGCTCTTGACCTCGCCGGCCGCCACCGAGTAACCGGCCACGTCGCTGGCGGTGAGCACATTGGTCTTGGTGATGTCATAGAGCGCGAAGTTGGCGCCCAGGCGCTCGTCCTTGCTCTGCAGCTTCACGCCGGCCTCGTAGGCGGTCGAATGCTGGGGATCGAAGGCGCGGCCATTGATGTCCACGCCGCTGTTGCCACGGAAGGACTTGCCCGCCGTCAGGTACACCGAGCTCCAGCTCGTGGGCAGGTAGGTGATGCCGGCGCGCGGCGAGACCGCGCTCTGTTGCTGCGAGGCGGTGGTGACGCCGCCGACGCGGTTTTCCACGCTCTGGTTGTACTGGTCCCAGCGCAGGCCGCCCAGCAGCTTCCATTGCGGCGAGAGGCTCATCTGGTCCTGTACGAACAGGGCCTTGACGCGCTGGTTCTCGTCCGAGCTGGAAGTACGATTGGTCAGCGGCAGCAGGGCACTGCCATAGACCGGGTTGTAGATGTCGATGGGCGTGTTGGCCGAACGCAGGATCTCGGTATTCATCCACAATGTTGAGGCTTCGGCCCCCATCAGCAGGGTGTGCCCGATGGCACCCGTAGTGAAATTGCCCTGCAGTTCGGCCTGGAAGGCCACATCGCGCGAGGGCAGCTGGCGCCAGGTGCGCGTGCGGTTCAGGGTGCGGTTGTCGGCGGCCAGGGGATTGCTCAGCGCGGCTTCGGTGTAGTAGCCGTCGAAGCTGCTTTCCTTGTAGCTGGCGCCGAACTTGGCGCGCCATTGTTCGGAGAGCGTGCGCTCCAGGGTCAGCTGATGGGTGTTGCTGCGCATCTGCATGTTGCCATCGGAGGGTTCGCTGAGCACGCGATCGCGCGGCAGCGTGCCCAGCACACCGCGCACATTGATGATGCCGCGATCCAGCGGCGTGCTGGCCTGCAGGAATTCACCCTCGTAGTTCAGCAGCGTGTCGCGGTCGATCACCCACGCCACCGAGGGGGCCACCAGGGAGCGACGGTTGTTGAGCAGGCTGGAGCGGCTATCGCCCTCTTCGGTCATGGCGATGAGGCGATAGGCCACGCTCTGGCCCAGCGGGCCGGTGCTGTCGACCGAGGCGCGCCTGAGGCCACCGGTGCCGGCACTGAGTTCGGCGCTGTTCTTGCTGGTGAACTGCGGTTTCTTGGTGACGATGTTGATGGTGCCTCCCGGTTCGCTGCTGCCATACAGGGCCGAGGCCGGTCCCTTGAGGAATTCGATGCGTTCGATATTGGCCGTGTCGCGGCGCGGATTGTAACCACGCGAGCCGGGGAAGCCATTGATCAGGAAGCCCATGTCGGTGCTGCTGAAGCCGCGAATGGCGAAGTTGTCCCAGGTGCCGCCGAAGTCATTGAGACGGCTGATGCCGCTGACGTAGTCCACGGTGTCGGCCAGGCGCACCGCACCCAGGTCTTCGATCTGCTGGGTGGTCATCACGCGTACCGACTGGGGGATCTCCAGCAGGGGCGTATCGGTGCGGGTGGCGCCGCTGGTGGAGGGGGTGTTGTAGCTGGCCGGGTTCTTGTCGGAGACCACGCTGATCTCGGGGAGGGCGCCGGCCTGGTTGCCTGCACTGTCTTTGCTGTCATCGGCCCAGGCCAGCGGGGCCATGGTCATCAGGCTGGCGGCCAGCCAGTGGGCGGGACGAAGGTGTTCTCGCTGCAATCGCATCTGCTTGATTCTTGGCTTGGTAGTCGGGATGCGAAATATAAATGATAATCGTTAGCAATTGTTGGGATTTTGTAAGAAATGGTGGGCGATGATGTCGATTGGATACAGGTCGATGCGGGTGGCCAAGGTGACCGACGGCCTGTGCGAGAGTGGTTTTCGGCAATAAAACCCGGCTTTTACTAGCGCAGATCAAATCATGGCCAGACTGCCGCCGCGCTCGCCGCGCGGCCTCACTATACTGGGGCCGGTCCGCTCGAGAGCCTCATGAGGGCTCTCCCGACGGCCCACCATTGATTCGTTCCTGGGATGTCGCAATGCTCGCCAAACTCAAAGCCACTTTCAATTATTTCAACGAGGCCGTTCCCTTCCGTCTGGTGCCGGCCCTCATCACCACGGCAGTACTGATCCTGCTGCTGCTCACGCCCTGCCCACCGGGGCTGGCGCCCAAGGCCTGGACGCTGGTGGCCATCTTCCTCACCACCATCGTGGCCATCATCCTCAAGGTCATGCCCATCGGCGTGATGGCGATGATGGCCATCGTCATCGTCTCGCTCTCGCAGGTCACCTCCAATTCGTCCAAGGGGGCCATCGCCGATGCGCTGGCCAGTTTCTCCAATCCGCTGATCTGGCTCATCGTGGTGGCCATCCTGATCTCGCGTGGCCTGAAGAAGACCGGCCTGGGGCGGCGCGTGGGCCTGATGTTCATCGCCCTGCTGGGGCGCCGCACCATCGGCATCGGCTACGGCCTGGCCATCTGCGAGCTGGTGTTGGCGCCCTTCACGCCCAGCAATACGGCGCGTGGCGGTGGCATCGTCCATCCCGTCATGAAGTCGATCGCCAATGCCTTCGATTCGGACCCGGCCAAGGGTACGCAGAACAAGGTGGGCAGCTACCTGGCGCTGGTCAACTACCACGCCAATCCGATCACCTCGGCCATGTTCCTCACCGCCACCGCGCCCAATCCGCTGGTGGTGAACTATGTGGCCAAGGCCACCGGCCATGCGCTGCAACTGTCCTGGACCACCTGGGCGCTGTGCATGCTGTTGCCGGGGCTGGTGTGCCTGCTGCTCATGCCGATGGTGATCTACCTGATCTCGCCGCCCGAATTGAAGGCCACGCCCAATGCGGTCGATTTCGCCCGCAGTGAACTGGCGACCATGGGGCCGCTGGGCGCCAGCGAGAAGGTCATGCTGGGGACCTTCGGCCTGCTGCTGCTGTTGTGGGCCAACGTGCCGGCCATGCTGCTGGGCGAGGCCTTTACGCTCGATCCCACGGTGGTCGCCTTCGTCGGCCTGTTCGTGCTGATCATCACCGGCACCATCGACTGGGACGACGTGCTCTCCGAGAAGAGTGCCTGGGATACCCTGGTCTGGTTCGGTGCGCTGGTGATGCTGGCCGAGCAGCTGAACAAGACCGGCGTGGTGGCTTGGTTCTCCGATGGCATGAAGGCGGCCATCGTCGCCAGCGGCATGGGCTGGTTTGCGGTGGCGGCGGTGTTGTTGCTGGTGTTCGTGCTGTCGCACTATTTCTTTGCCAGCACCACGGCCCACATCAGCGCCATGCTGCTGGCCTTCCTCACGGTGGGGGCGCAACTGCTGCCGCCGCAGTACGTGATGCCCTTCATGCTGATGATGACGGCCGGCTCGGCCATCATGATGACGCTGACCCACTACGCCACCGGCACCTCTCCCATCATCTTCGGTAGCGGCTATGTCTCCATGGGAAAGTGGTGGGGCGTGGGCTTCGTGATGGCCGTGGTGGAGTTGCTGGTGTTTGCGACGGTGGGGAGTATGTGGTGGAAGGTGTTAGGGTTCTGGTAGGGGGGCGTCGACTTTTATCTTTAGGAGGCAAGTGAGCATGGTTCGTCAAATTGCACCGGTGACACCGGGAGAGTTGCTCCTTGAAGAGTTCCTCCTGCCCATGGGGATCACCCAATATCGCCTGGCGAAGGAAATCGGCGTGTCCCAATTGCGTATCAGCGAAATCGTCAATGGCAAGCGCGCCATCACGGCCGATACCGATCTGCGGCTGGCGCGTTTCTTTGGTTTGTCCGATGGATACTAGCTGCGTGCCCAGGTGGCCTACGACACGGAGATCGCGCGCGACAAGATGCGCGATGTGCTGGCCGGCATCCGGCAATGGCAACCCAGGGAACACTCATCGAACTGATTTCTCCCGCGTATACGAAAATGGCGGCTCACCAAGAGCCGCCATTTTTCTTGCCCGCAAAGACCGCGCCTACCTCAGATCCAGCACGATACGCCCGTCGATCTTGCCCTCTTCCATGCGCGCGAAGATGGCATTGATGTTGTCCAGCTTGTCCCAGCTGAAGGTGGCGGCGACCTTGCCTTCGGCGGCGAAGACCAGCGATTCTTCCAGGTCCTGGCGGGTGCCGACGATGGAGCCGCGCACCGTGATGCGCTTCAATACCGTATTGAACACCGGCAGGGTGATGTCACCCGGCGGCAGGCCGACCAGCGCCATGGTGCCGCGCGAACGCAGGAAGCCGAACGCCTGTTCCATGGCCTTGGGCGAGACTGCTGTCACCAGCGCGCCGTGGGCGCCGCCGATGATGCGCTGGACTTCGTTGACCGCATTGATGTTGCGACCATCGACGACCAGATCGGCCCCCAGCTTCTTGGCCAGCGCCAGCTTGTCTTCGTGGATGTCGGCGGCGACCACGTGCATGCCCATGGCCTTGGCGTATTGCACGGCCATGTGGCCCAGGCCACCGATGCCGGAGATCACCACCCATTCACCGGGGCGTACCTCGGTTTCCTTCAAGCCCTTGTAGACGGTCACGCCGGCGCACAGCACCGGGGCGGCCGGGCCGAAGTCCAGGCCATCGGGCAGGCGGCCGACATAGTTGGGATCGGCCAGGCCGTACTGGGCAAAGCTGCCATTGACGGAGTAGCCGGTGTTCTGTTGTTCTGCGCATAGGGTTTCCCAGCCGGTGCGGCAGGGCTGGCAGCAGCCGCAGGCGGTGTGCAGCCAGGGCACGCCGACGCGGTCGCCTTCCTTGATGCGCTTGACGCCGGCACCCAGCGCAGCCACGTAGCCAGTGCCTTCGTGGCCGGGGATGAAGGGGGGCTGGGGCTTGACCGGCCAATCGCCATGGGCGGCATGCAGATCGGTGTGGCACACGCCGCTGGCTTCGAACTTGACCAGGATCTGGCCCGGACCGGGCGTCGGGATGGGGACTTCCTCGATGGACAGGGGCTTGCCGAATTCGCGGACGACGGCGGCTTTCATGGTTTGCGTCATATGCACTCCTTGAGGGGGATCATCAGGATGCGTGCAGACTGGCGGCGGCTTCGCGACTGCATGAGCCACCTGCCTTGCCTGTGCGCGCATCCCACTATCCCCCGGCCGTGCAGCGACGACAATCGATGAATGCCGATGAATTGATCCATGTCTCCCAGTGCCCGAAAACAGGGAAGGGCGACACGTAAAACAGCGTGATGACTTAACCGGAAATCAACAAAAGGAAATCAGCAACATTGCACCGGATCATCATTTCGCAATCACCACTTCCACCTCGGTCTCGGCCAGTACCTTGGCCAGCTCCGGCGGTGGCGGGGCATCGGTGAAGAGCACGTCGATCTGCGAGAGGTGCGCCATCTTCACCAGCGCCTGCCGGCCGAACTTGCTGGCGTCGGCCACCAGCCAGACCTGGCGCGATTGCTCGATGATGGTCTGGGCCACCTTGACCTCGCGCGCGTCGAAGTCGCGCAGCACGCCATCCATCTCGATGCTGGAGATGCCGATGATGCCGATGTCGACCTTGAACTGGCGGATGAAATCGATGGTGGCCTCGCCCACCACGCCACGGTCACGCGGACGCACCACGCCACCGGCGATGATGACTTCCAGCTCGGGATTGCTGCCCAGCGTGGTGGCCACGTTGAGGTTGTTGGTCACCACGTGGAGGTTCTTGTGCTGCTGCAGGGATTGCGCCACCTCTTCAGTGGTGGTGCCCAGGTTCAGGATCAGCGAGCAGCCATCCGGCACCCGCGCGGCCACCGTGCGACCGATGCGCCGCTTGGCCTCGGCATGCATGACCTGACGCTGCGGATAGGCGATGTTCTCGGTCGAGGACAGCAGACCGACCCCGCCGTGATAGCGCGCCAGCAGGCTCTCATCGACCATGGCCTTGACGTCGCGGCGCACCGTCTGGGTGGTCACGTTGAGTTGCTGCGCCAGTTCTTCTACCGAGATCGTGCCGTGCTTGCGCACGCACTCCAGCAGGGTTTGTTGCCTGGGATTGAGCATTTTTCTATTGAAAATTGAATAACAATTTTGATCGAATACGAACATTAAAAAACATAAACGAACTTAAAACAACAAATAATTGTTGATTTACTTTCGGGATGTCGCTTATCTTACGGTGCATTGGCAAGTCCCGGGGACGACGCGGGTTTTGCGCGCAACGAATGAAGCGGAGATGAGGCGAATGGCGCTCGAATACGATCTGTTGGTGGTAGGCGGTGGCATCAACGGCGCAGGCATTGCCCGCGACGCGGCCGGCCGTGGCTTGCGGGTGTTGCTGTGCGAGCAGCATGACCTGGCCCAGCACACCTCGTCGGCCAGCACCAAGCTGATCCACGGCGGCTTGCGCTATCTCGAGTATTACGAATTCAAGCTGGTGCGCAAGGCCCTGCAGGAGCGCGAAGTGTTGCTGCGCTCGGCACCGCACATCATCTGGCCGCTGCGCTTCGTCATGCCGCATGACGCCAACCAGCGCCCGGCCTGGATGATCCGCGCCGGCCTGTTCCTCTACGATTACCTGGCCAAGCGTGAGATCCTGCCGGCCTCCGAAGGCGCCAATTTCAGCCGCCATGTGGCCGGTCAGCCGCTCAAGGGCGATTATCACCGTGGCTTCGTCTATTCCGATGGCTGGGTGGACGATGCGCGCCTGGTCGTGCTCAACGCCATGGATGCACAGCAACGCGGCGCCCGCGTGCTCACCCGTACCCGCTGCGCCAGCGTGCGCCGCGAAGGCGAGCTCTGGCATGCCGTGCTGGAACACCAGCAGGGCAGTGGCGTGCAACTGGAGGAAGTACGCGCACGCGCCATCGTCAACGCCGCCGGTCCCTGGGCTGCGCGCTTTGCGCAATCGGTGCCGCAGGCCAAGCCGGGGCGCAGCCTGCGTCTGATCAAGGGCAGCCACATCGTGGTCAAGCGCCTGTTCGATCACCCGTATGCCTATATCTTCCAGAATCCCGACAAGCGCATCATCTTCGCCATCCCCTACCAGGACGAGTTCACGCTGATAGGCACCACCGATCTCGAATACCACGGCGATGCCGGCAAGGTCGAGATCGACCAGGGCGAGATCGACTACCTGTGCGAGATGGCCAACCGCTATTTCAAGCGCCAGATCTCGCGCGACGACGTGGTCTGGACCTATTCGGGCGTGCGTCCGCTGCTGGACGACAGTGCCGAGAACGCCTCGGCGATCACCCGCGACTACCTGCTCGAATGCGATGATGCCGGCGCCCCCATGTTGAATGTCTGGGGCGGCAAGATCACCACCTACCGCAAGCTGGCCGAGGAAGCGCTGGCCCTGCTGGCACCCAGCCTGGGCGCGTCCACGCGCTCCTGGACGGCCACCGCCCCGCTGCCGGGGGGCGACCTGCAGGAGGCGGGAAAGCTGGTCGGCCGCTACGATTTCGATGCCTTCCTGCGGGCTTTCCAGGCGCGCCATCCGTGGTTGCCGGACGCACTGGCGCGTCGCTATGCACGCAGCTATGGCACCCGTGCCGAACATATCATCGGCCAGGCCGACCGCATGGCGGCGCTGGGCGAGGAACTGGCGCCCGGCCTGTATGAGGCCGAGGCGCATTATCTGGTCCAGGCCGAATGGGCGCGCAGCGCCGACGACATCCTGTGGCGCCGTAGCAAGCTGGGGCTGCATTGCCAGCCGCAGCACCGGGAGCGGCTGGAGACCTGGCTGGCGCAATTGCCCGACCCAGGCTCCACGCCCCGCTAAGCCCAGGTCGCCGCAAGCCATCAATCAAAAATAGCAGTGAGGAGACAGCGTGACCCTGGAACTAAGACAAGTGGCCAAGACGGTCGGTGCGCAAACGCACCTGTACCCGCTTGACCTGAGACTGGCCGCAGGCGGGATCAATGTCCTGCTTGGCCCCACGCAGGCCGGCAAGACCTCGCTCATGCGCATCATCGCCGGCCTGGACAAGCCTACCGCCGGCAGCGTGCTGGTCGATGGCCGGGACGTGACCGGCGTCGGTGTGCGCGAGCGCAACCTGGCGATGGTCTACCAGCAATTCATCAACTACCCAGGCCTGACGGTGTTCGAGAACATCGCCGCGCCGCTGCGCCTGCAGAAGCAGCCTGCCGCCGAGATCAAGCGCCGCGTCACCGAGATCGCCGAGAAGCTGCACATCGCCCACCTGCTGCAACGCCTGCCGGGCGAACTCTCCGGCGGCCAGCAGCAGCGTACCGCGCTGGCGCGTGCGCTGATCAAGCGCGCCCCGCTGGTGTTGCTGGACGAGCCGCTGGTCAACCTCGACTACAAGCTGCGCGAGGAATTGCGCAGCGAACTGATTTCGCTCTTCACCAACGGCGACACCACGGTGGTCTATGCCACCACCGAGCCGCAGGAAGCCTTGCTGCTGGGCGGCCATACGGCGGTGATGCACGAAGGCCGCCTGCTGCAGTTCGCGCCGACCCTGGAATTGTTCAATTCACCGGCCTCCACCCAGGTAGCAGCGATCTTCAACGATCCGCCGATGAACCTGCTGGATGCCACCGCCGAGGCTTCCCCCGACGGTGTGGTGACCTTGAAGATGAATGACGGCAGCGTGCTGGAGATCACCGGACGCAAGCTGCGCCTGGCCCCCGGCCAGCGCTGCAAGCTGGGCGTGCGCTGCAACGACGTGCGCCTGCAAGCGCTGAGCGCACCCGGTGTGCAGCTGGGCTGCAGCGTGTCGCTGGCCGAACTGAGCGGCTCCGAAACCTACCTGCACCTGCGCCATGGCGACATGCCGCTGGTGGCTCAACTCTCGGGTGTGCATGACTGCGCCATCGGCAGCACGGTCCAGGTCAGCATCGCCGCATCGCAAGCATTCCTGTTCGATACCGAGGGCCGCCTGTTGAGCGCCCCGATGGAGACTCACTGACATGGCCCGCATCGAATTCAGAAACCTGGGCCACGCCTACAGCGGCCAGCCCGCCAGCCTCAAGGACTACGCCCTGCAACCCATGAACATGGTGTGGGAAGACGGTGGCGCCTATGCCTTGCTGGGCCCCTCCGGTTGTGGCAAGTCCACGCTGTTGAACATCATCTCGGGCCTGCTGCAGCCTTCCGAAGGGCAGGTGCTGTTCGACGGCGTCGACATGACCCGCATGGCCACCCGCGATCGCAACATCGCCCAGGTGTTCCAGTTCCCGGTGCTCTACGACACCATGAGCGTGTTCGACAACCTGGCCTTCCCGCTGCGCAACCGCAAGATGGCCGAGCGCGAAGTGCAGGCGCGCGTGCATGAGATCGCCGAGATGCTCGATCTCTCGCGTGACCTCAAGCAGCGTGCCGCCGGCCTCTCGGCCGACGCCAAGCAGAAGATCTCGCTGGGACGCGGACTGGTGCGCAAGGACGTGGCGGCCATCCTCTTCGACGAACCGCTGACGGTGATCGACCCGCACATGAAGTGGGAGCTGCGCCAGAAGTTGAAGGAGATCCACCATCAGCTCAGGCTGACCCTGATCTACGTCACCCACGACCAGGTCGAGGCACTGACCTTCGCCGACGAAGTGGTGGTGATGACCGAGGGAAAGGTGGTCCAGCAGGGCCAGCCGGAAGCCCTGTTCCTGCGTCCCGACCATACTTTCGTCGGCTATTTCATCGGCAGCCCCGGCATGAACTTCTGCCCGCTCTCCATCGAGGGCGACGCGGTCATGATCGGCCGCCAGCGCGTCCAGGTGGAGCCGGCGCAATTGCAGGCGCTCAAGAACGCCAACGGTGAACTGAAGCTGGGCATCCGCCCCGAGTTCGTCGAGCTGGCTGCTGCCGGCAGCCCTGGCGCGGTCAACGCCGAGATCACCCAGGTCCAGCACCTGGGCACCAGCCAGCTGGTGACGGCCCAGGTCGAGGGCATGAGCATCAAGGCCCGCGTGGCACCGGAGACCCGGGTCGCGGTCGGACCGCAGTGGCTCAGCCTGGCCGGGGCGCAGACGATCTACTTCAGCAACGACCAGAGAATAGGGCGCTAAGCACATGAACAAGCCATACAACAACAAGGCCTGGTTCTTCATCCTCCCGGTCTTCCTGACGGTGGCCTTCTCGGCCATCATCCCGCTGATGACGGTGGTGAACTACTCGGTGCAGGACATCATCAGCCCCGAGCAGAGCGTCTTCGTCGGCCTGGAATGGTTCAAGGACGTCATGCGCGACAGCGAGCTGCATTCGGCCCTGCTGCGCCAGCTGATCTTCTCCTTCTGCGTGCTGCTGGTGCAGATCCCGCTGGGCATCGTGCTGGCGCTGGCGATGCCGCACAAGGGCTGGAAATCCTCGGCCACCCTGGTGATCCTGGCCATGCCCCTGCTGATTCCATGGAACGTGGTCGGCACCATCTGGCAGATCTTCGGACGTGGCGACATCGGCCTGGGCGGCTATGTGCTCAACCTCCTGGGCAGCGGCTACAACTACGCCTCCAATCCGCTGGATGCCTGGCTGACCGTGCTGGTGATGGATGTCTGGCACTGGACCCCGCTGGTGGCACTGCTGGCCTTTGCCGGCCTGCGCTCCATCCCCGACGCCTACTACCAGGCTGCGCAGATCGATGGCGCCAGCCGCTGGGCGGTGTTCCGTTACATCCAGCTGCCCAAGATGCGCGGTGTGCTGGTGATCGCGGTGCTGTTGCGCTTCATGGACAGCTTCATGATCTATACCGAGCCCTTCGTGCTGACCGGCGGCGGTCCTGGCAACTCGACCACCTTCCTGAGCCAGTACCTCACGCAGAAGGCAGTGGGCCAGTTCGACCTGGGTCCGGCGGCGGCCTTCTCGCTGATCTATTTCCTCATCATCCTGCTGTTGTCCTTCGTGCTCTATAACTGGATGCAGAGTGCCGGCAACGACAGCGCCAACGTCACCGGGGGCCATCATGAATAAGACCCAGGACAATACCGTCACGCGCATGCTGGTGATGGCGATCTACATCGCCTTCACGCTGATCCCGCTGTACTGGTTGCTCAACACCTCGCTCAAGACCAACGAAGAGACGCTGTCGGTCTTCACGCTCTGGCCCAACCAGCCGACGCTGAACAACTTCAAGGTGATCTTCACCGATCCCTCGTGGTACTCGGGCTACATCAACTCCATCATCTACGTGGCCATGAATACCGTCATGTCCCTGCTGGTGGCGTTGCCGGCGGCATATGCGTTCTCGCGCTACCGCTTCCTGGGTGACAAGCACATGTTCTTCTGGCTGCTGACCAACCGCATGACGCCGCCGGCGGTGTTCCTGCTGCCGTTCTTCCAGCTCTATTCCACCATCGGCCTGTCGGACACCCACATCGCCGTGGCCCTGGCGCACATGCTCTTCAACGTGCCGCTGGCGGTTTGGATCCTGGAAGGCTTCATGTCGGGCGTGCCGCGCGAGATCGACGAGACCGCCTATATCGATGGCTTCTCCTTCCCGCGTTTCTTCGTGCGCATCTTCCTGCCGCTGATCAAGTCCGGGGTGGGTGTGACGGCCTTCTTCTGCTTCATGTTCAGCTGGGTCGAGTTGCTGCTGGCCCGCACGCTGACCTCGGTCAACGCCAAGCCCATCAGCGCCATCATGACCCGTACCGCTTCGGCCGCCGGCATGGACTGGGGCATCCTGGCCGCGGCCGGTGTATTGACGATTATTCCCGGGGCACTGGTGATCTGGTTCGTGCGCAACCATATCGCCAAGGGCTTCGCGATGGGGAGAGTGTGATCATGGCAAGTGCATTTTCGTGGATGTCCTGGACGGTGCCGGTGGCGATCTTCTTCGCATGCGTGGCGCTCATGCTGGTGGGGATGACGATCTGGGAGGTCCGTTCTCCCACCATCGAGCGCAAGGGCTTCCTGCCCATGCGCACCACACGCGGCGATCGCCTGTTCATCGGCTTGCTCAGCGCGGCCTATATCAACCTGGCCTGGGTCGGTCTGACTGATATGGACCAGTGGTATGCCGCGGCCCTGGGTTTGCTTGCATTACTGGTGATCATGCGAAAGGGTTGATCCGATGACTCCCGTTCGTCCTGAGTAGCGGCGTAGCCGCGTATCGAAGGCGCTTCTGCTTGAGCGCCTTCGATACGGCCCAGGTGGGCCTACTCAGTCCGAACGGATCGTATTCGTTGGGCCACGGGTTTGGGTTTTGTAGCAGCAGGCAGTAGATCTGACACTAGAACGGTCGTCCGGGGATTCTCCTTCCCTACCCGGCACGCCAAATCAGGGGAAGGTGACGAGGAGACATGATGCAGAACATGCGGAAAATCAAATTAACCGTCCTGGCCGGTGCCTTGGCCATGGCGGGTATCACCGGTAACGCCTGGGCCGACATGAAGGCCGCCGAGAAGTGGGTGGATGGCGAGTTCCAGCCCAGCACGCTGTCGCGCCAGCAGCAGGTCAGCGAGATGCAATGGTTCATCGACGCCGCCGCCAAGCTCAAGGCCAAGGGCGTCAAGGAAATCCACGTGGTCTCCGAGACCCTCGATACCCACGTCTACGAATCCAAGACCCTGGCCAAGGCCTTCGAGGAAATCACCGGCATCAAGGTCATCCACGATGTGATCCAGGAAGGTGACCTGGTCGAGAAGATGCAGACCTCGCTGCAATCGGGCAAGTCCATCTACGACGGCTGGGTCAACGACTCCGACCTGATCGGTACCCACTATCGCAATGGCCAGACGGTCGTGCTGTCGGACTACATGACTGGCGCCGGCAAGGAATACACCAACCCCGGACTGGACCTCAAGGACTTCATCGGTACCAGCTTCACCACCGCGCCCGATGGCAAGCTCTACCAGCTGCCCGACCAGCAGTTCGCCAACCTGTACTGGTTCCGCGCCGACTGGTTCGCACGCAAGGACCTGCAGGACAAGTTCAAGGCCAAGTACGGCTATGACCTGGGCGTGCCGCAGAACTGGTCGGCCTATGAGGATATCGCCGCCTTCTTCACCAACGACGTCAAGGAACTCGACGGCAAGAAGGTCTTCGGTCACATGGACTACGGAAAGAAGGACCCGTCGCTGGGCTGGCGCTTCACCGATGCCTGGCTGTCGATGGCCGGTGCCGCCGACAAGGGCTTGCCCAATGGCTTGCCGGTCGACGAGTGGGGTATCCGCGTAGCCGACGACAAGTGCACCCCGGTGGGCGCATCGGTAGCCCGTGGCGGCGCCACCAACTCGCCGGCGGCGGTCTATGCCCTGACCAAGTACCTGGACTGGATGAAGAAGTTCGCCCCGCCCGAGGCACTGGGCATGACCTTCTCCGAAGCCGGCCCGGTGCCTGCACAAGGCCATATCGCGCAGCAGGTGTTCTGGTACAGCGCCTTCACCGCCGGCATGACCAAGCCCGGCCTGCCGGTGGTCAATGCCGACGGCTCGCCGAAGTGGCGCATGGCCCCTGGCCCGCACGGCCCGTACTGGAAGGAAGGCATGCAGAACGGCTACCAGGACGTCGGTTCGTGGACCTACCTGAAGAGCACCCCGCCGGACCAGATGGCTGCGGCCTGGCTGTATGGCCAGTTCACCACCTCCAAGACGGTGTCGCTGAAGAAGTCCATCGTCGGCCTGACCTTCATCCGCGATTCCGACATCCACTCGGACTACTTCACCAAGAACGCCGCCAAGTACGGTGGCCTGATCGAGTTCTATCGCAGCCCGGCACGGGTGGCATGGACCCCGACCGGCAACAACGTGCCTGACTATCCGAAGATGGCGCAGCTGTGGTGGAAGAACATCTCCTCGGCCATCTCCGGCGAGAAGACCCCGCAAGGTGCGATGGACAACCTGGCCGATGAGATGGATGGCATCATGGCCCGCCTGCAGCGCGCCGGCATGAAGAACTGCGCGCCCAAGCTGAACCCGAAGAAGGATCCGGCCAGCTGGCTGTCCGACAAGGGTGCACCGTGGGCCAAGCTGGCCAACGAAAAGCCCAAGGGTGAAACCATCGCCTACGACAAGCTGTTGCAGGCCTGGAAGGATGGCCGCGTGCGTTAAGATGGCGTGAGCTTGCAGTGCATGTCATCCCGGCTGCGGCCGGGGTGACATTGTCGTTTTTGCGAGGCTGCATCCAAACCGCTCTCAAGTCAGTATCAAGTTCGTTTCAAGTCCGTCAGCAAGGAACCACCATGGCCTATCTGCTCGCCCTCGACCAGGGCACCTCCAGCTCGCGCAGCATCATCTTCGATGAGCACGGCGCCATCGTCGCCAGCGCCCAGCAGGAATTCCCGCAGATCTTCCCCCAGCCGGGCTGGGTCGAACACGATCCCCTGGACCTGTGGCACAGCCAGTTGCAGACTGCGCAGAAGGTGCTGGCGCAAAGCGGCATCAAGGCTGAAGAACTGACCGCGCTGGGCATCACCAACCAGCGCGAGACCACCGTGGTGTGGGAGCGCGCCACCGGCAAGCCGGTCTACAACGCCGTGGTGTGGCAGGACCGTCGCGCCGAAGTGGTCTGCGCCGCCCTGCGTGAGCGCGGCCTGGGCGAGGCCATCCGCGAAAAGACCGGGCTGGTGCTGGATCCGTATTTCTCTGGCACCAAGCTGCGCTGGATCCTCGACAACGTCGCCGGACTGCGTGCCCGTGCCGAGCGCGGCGAGCTGCTCTTCGGTACCGTCGACAGCTGGCTGGTCTGGAACCTGACCGGTGGCCGCCTGCATGTGACCGATGTGTCCAATGCCTCGCGCACCATGCTTTTCAATATCCACACCGGTGCCTGGGATGCACAATTGCTGGACTGGCTGGCGATCCCGGCGTCCATGCTGCCGCAGGTGCATGCCTCCTCCCATCTCTATGGCGAGATCGACGCCGCCCACCTGGGCGCGGCGGTGAAGATCGGTGGCATCGCCGGCGACCAGCAGTCGGCCCTGTTCGGCCAGGCCTGTGTGCGTCCCGGCATGGCCAAGAATACCTATGGCACCGGCTGCTTCATGCTGCTGCATACGGGCGAACAATGCGCCCGATCGCACAATGGCTTGATCAGCACGGCGGCCTGCCAGGTCGACGAAAAGAAACAATATGCGCTCGAAGGCAGCGTCTTCATCGGCGGTGCCGTGGTGCAATGGCTGCGCGATGGCTTGAAGGCCATCAAGACCTCCACCGACGTGGAAGGCCTGGCCGCCTCGGTGGAGGATTCGGGTGGGGTGGTGTTCGTGCCGTCCTTTACCGGACTGGGCGCGCCATACTGGAATCCCTCGGCCAAGGGCGCCATCGTCGGCTTGAGCCGTGGCAGCACGGTGGCCCACATCGCGCGCGCGGCGCTGGAGTCGATTGCTTTCCAGAGCACCGCCTTGCTCAATGCGATGGTGCGTGATGCAGTCTCGCCGATCACCGAACTGCGCGTGGACGGCGGGGCGGCGGCCAACAACCTGCTGCTGCAGTTCCAGGCCGACCTGCTGGGCATCCCGGTGATCCGCCCGCAGGTGACCGAGACCACCGCCCTGGGTGCGGCCTATCTGGCCGGGCTGGCGACCGGTGTGTATCGCGATCTGTCAGAGTTGTCGGCACAGTGGCGCATGGAGCATACCTTCCTGCCCACCATCGGCCGCGACCAGGCCCAGGCGCGTATCCACGCCTGGGAAGCCGCCATCGCCCAGGTCAGCGCCGGCTAGGCATTGGTCACGGGCGGTGCGCCGGTGCTGAGCAATTGCATGGAATCGAGGTGGCTCACGCGCGCCCATTCTTCGCCGCCGCGGGCGACGATGGTGTCGGCTTCAGGCGTGGCCAGCAGGTCGAGGATCTCGGTGTCGCTGACCTGCATGTCGTCGTTGTAGCGGAACACCTTCAACACCGGCCGGGTCAGATCCTGGGCGTTCTGGCGCACCACGAAACCGGAGCGGCCCGACTCCAGCTTGACGATGGAGCCCACCGGATAGATGCCCAGCGTCTTGACGAAGGCCAGGAACATGGCACGGTCGAAATGGCCGGTCCAGGTCGCCATGGTGGAAATGGCCTCGGCCGGATCCCAGGCGCGCTTGTAGGGGCGGTCCGAGGTGAGGGCATCATAGACGTCGCAGATCGCCGCCATGCGTGCGTACAGCGAGATGGACCCGCTGCGCAGCGCCTCCGGGTAGCCGTTGCCGTCGATCTTCTCGTGGTGGTGCAGGCAGACATCGCGCGCATAGTCGGGGACGTTGGGATCCTGGCTCAGGTATTTGTAGCCCAGTTCGGGATGCTTCTTGATGAGTGAGAATTCCTCATCGGTCAGCTTGCCGGGCTTGTTGAGCAGCTCGTGCGGGATGAAGGCCTTGCCCACGTCATGCAGGAAGCCTCCCAGGCCGGCTTCACGGCAGGATTTCTCATCCAGGCCCAGGGTGCGACCCAGCGCCACCATCAGGGCGCAGACCGCCACCGAGTGCAGGTAGGTGTATTCATCGGCCAGCTTCAGACGTAGCACGCTGAGCATGCCGTTGGGGCTTTCCAGGACCGAACCGGCGATTTCCTCCACCACCGAGACGCAGCGGTCCATGTCCAGCACGCGGCCCATGCGGGCTTCGCTGAACATGGCCTTGGTGGCCTTCTTGGCCGTCTCGCGCAGGGACATGGCGTCCAGCAGGGTGGCATCGATGGCCGGTGCCGGAGCCGGTTCGCTGGCCGCTGCCGGGGCGGCGGGCGCGGCGGACAGGTCGGCGACGTCAGCGACTTGCTCGCCCTCATCCTCTTCCGATAGCACGTCCAGACCCTTGGAAATATCGATCCAGCAATAGGCGATGCCGCTGGCATGGGCCTGTTTCAGGTCGGCGTCATTCTTGAGGAGGAACTTGTTCTTCCAGAACGGATGGTCCAGCCATGCGGCCTCGAAGCCGCAGAAATACATGCCGAGGACCAGATCCTCCACTTTGATTTTTTTTAACATTTCCTTGTATCTCTACGGCATACCGGGGCAACGATGGACTGCGGCATCACGGTCAAGTCAGCCTTGATCGGGATTGCCATTCGTTAATCATCTCATATGAATGAGTGGATGTGAACGGTTGCGGTGAACCGTGATGAAGTGAGATCTGATTGTCGCTGCCGCCCAAACTTGCTAAGATGCGGCGCGGAGATGGCATTCCTCCCCGAACCGCCGCCGCCCCCGCGCTGCGGCTGATGATGCCTACGGAACCTGGACTACCGGGACTGTAGGCACGCGCATATGGCAGACACGCCTGTGCAGCCTCCGCTCCTGTCGGCCAGGCTGGTAAAACCCACAATCGCTGCCACATGAACCTGTCCTCCTTGCCTCCATCCCTGCGTCCGCTGCCCTACGCCATCAAATGGTGCCTCATCGCAGCCCTGGTTGCCTTGCTCTCGGGCTCGGCCTCGGCGCTCTTCCTGTTTTCGCTGGACCTGGCCACGCGCACCCGCGAGGCCCATCCCTGGCTGTTGTGGCTGCTGCCGCTGGCCGGTTTTGCCGTCGGCTGGATCTACCTGCACACCGGCCGTTCGGTCGAAGCCGGCAACAACCTGCTCATCGACGAGATCCATGACCCCGCCAAGGTGGTGCCCCTGCGCATGGCGCCGCTGGTGCTCATGGGGACGGTGGTGTCGCACCTCTTCGGCGCCTCGGTAGGGCGCGAAGGGACGGCCGTGCAGATGGGCGGGGCATTGGCCGACCAGTTGACCCACGTGTTCCGGCTGCGTCCCGAAGACCGCCGCATCCTGCTCATGGCCGGCATCAGCGCGGGCTTTTCCTCGGTATTCGGTACCCCCATGGCCGGCGCCCTGTTCGGTCTGGAAGTGCTGGCCATCGGGCGCATGCGCTATGACGCCATCTTCCCCTGCTTCGTGGCGGCCATCGTCGCCGACCAGGTCGGCCTGCTGTGGGGCGTGCATCACACCCATTACCTGATGACGGCCAGCGCCGCGGTGACACCCTGGACGCTGGCTGCGGTGATGCTGGCCGGCCTGGTGTTCGGGCTGGCCGGCATGCTCTTTGCGCGGAGCACGCACGCCTTGTCGGCATTCATGAAGAAGCGGGTGGCCTATGCGCCGCTGCGCCCGCTGATCGGCGGCATCGTGGTGGCACTGGCGGTGTGGGCCTGCGGCACCCACCGCTACATCGGCCTGGGCATCGATGTCATCGTGGAGGCCTTCCAGCATCCTCTTGCGCCCTGGGATTTCCTGGGCAAGGGAGCATTCACGGTCCTCTCGCTGGGTACCGGCTTCAAGGGCGGTGAGGTGACACCGTTGTTCTACATCGGCGCGACCCTGGGCAATGCGCTGGCACCGGTGCTGCAATTGCCTTTCCCGTTGCTGGCTGCGCTGGGTTTCGTGGCCGTCTTCGCGGGGGCGGCCAATACCCCGCTGGCTTCTACCGTCATGGCGATCGAACTCTTCGGTGCCGGCATCGGGCCTTTTGCCGCGCTGGCCTGCGTGGTCAGCTACCTGTTCTCGGGTCACACCGGCATCTACAAGTCGCAGCGGCTGGGACAGGCCAAGCAGCATGGGCCGCGTCCGCCACCTGCGCACTGACGAAAAAAAGCCCGTCCTTTTGGGGACGGGCTGGAAAGATCCGCTGGATGTCGTCGCAGCGGACAAGGGGAAAGAGGAGTCCCGATGTCGCCACTGTAGGCCGCGAAAATTAAGCCAGACTTAAATCAGCCTTGAATTTATTGCCGTGTAGCAACGTCGCGTGCGTGCATCATCCCTCCTTAAATTTGCAAGAGGACGAGAAATTCATCCGGCCTCGCTGTTAATCTTGAACCCAATCGGATTGCTGCATAACAACGGGGGAGGGATCCGAGCATGGCGACGAGTCGAGGCTGCGTGGGGGCACGCGCCGGCACCTGCCGGTCAGATAGCCTGCGGCTCGGCCATTCCTGCGGCCCAGTTAACAACGGGGTCATAACAGCCCATGACATTGCAACCTGCTCCGGCCAGTCCGGGGATCGGTTGCGCCTGCTTCATCCAGTCGCTCCAACCGACTCAATTCATCTACATCCACATCCACTGCCGGCACAGCGCCGGTTCAAGACACCATGAAATTCTCTTCCTTGCGCACCCGGCTCATCGTTCTGTGTGGCGGTATCGTCGTGCTGGCGATGCTGGCCATCGTCCTGACCAACTTCCTGACGGCGCGCTCGCGCACGATGTCTGCGCTGGACAGCCAGATGGCACAACTGGCGAAAAGCCAGGCTGCCACCATCGCCGAATGGGCCGACTCCAAGAAGCTGGTGGTACGCTCCATCAAGCAGGCCGCCGATGCGGCCGATCCCCTGCCTTTCGTGAAGGCGGCCGAGACCGCCGGTGGCTTCGATCTGGCCTACCTGGGCTATGCCGACAAGCACGCAGTGTTTTCGCAGCAGCGCACGCGTGCCGCCGACTACGATCCGACCCAGCGTCCCTGGTACAAGCAGGCCGCTCAGGCCAATGGCGCCATCCTGACCGCGCCCTATACCAGCGCCAGTACCGGCAAGCTGCTGGTGACCTTCGCCGAGGCGGTCGGCAAGGATGGCCAGGTGGCGGCCGTGGCGGCGGCCGACGTGCTGCTCGATACCGTGGTGGCCGACGTCGTGGCCATCAAGCCCACGCCCAACAGCTATGCCTTCCTGGCCGACCTGTCGGGCAAGATCATCGCCCATCCCAATGACAAGCTGCGTCTGAAGCCCTTGTCCGATCTCGACAGCGCCATCAGCGCGCAATCGCTGGGCGAGGCCATGAGTGCCAACGCCCACCAGGATGTGGCCCTGGATGGCCGCAAGCAGATGCTCTTCGCCGCTCGTGTGGCCGGTACCGACTGGTTGCTGGTGGTGGCGGTGGACCGCGCCGATGCGCTGGCCTCGCTGTCGGCCATGCTGGCCAGTTCGGGCGTCATGGCGGTGCTGGTGACGGTGCTGGCGGCGCTGGTGCTGGGCACGCTGATCTCGGCCATCCTGCGCCGTCTCTCGGCGGTGCAGCGCGCGCTGGAAGAAATCGCCGATGGTGACGGCGACCTCACGCGACGCCTCGATACCCACGGCAGCAGCGATGAACTGGCGCGCATCGGCGCAGCCTTCAACCGCTTCGTCGACAAGGTCGAGCATGTGATGCTCGACATCCGCGACGCCAGCCACACCATCCATGCCGCCTCGCGTGACATCGCCAGCGGCAACATGGACCTGTCGCAACGCACCGAGTCCCAGGCCAGTTCGCTGGAAGAGACCGCCGCGGCCATGGAGGAACTCACCTCCAGCGTGCGCCACAACGCCGACAATGCCATGCAGGCCAACCAGCTCTCGCAGTCGGCCTCCGAGATCGCCGGCCGAGGTGGCGAGATGGTCGACCAGGTGGTGCAGACCATGACGGCCATCAACGCGTCTTCGCAGAAGATCGTGGACATCATCAGTGTCATCGATGGCATCGCCTTCCAGACCAATATCCTGGCCCTGAACGCGGCCGTGGAAGCGGCCCGCGCCGGCGAGCAGGGGCGTGGCTTCGCCGTGGTGGCCTCGGAGGTGCGTTCGCTGGCCCAGCGCTCGGCCACGGCGGCCAAGGAAATCAAGGTGCTCATCACCGACTCGGTAGAGCAGGTCAAGGCCGGCGAGCAGACCGTCAGTGATGCCGGCACCACCATCCGCAGTGTGGTCGAGAGCGTGCGCCGGGTCAGCGATGTGGTCGCCGAGATCAGCGCGGCCAGCCGCGAACAGAGTCAGGGCATCAACCAGACCAACGACGCCGTGGCTCACATGGACCAGGCTACCCAGCAGAATGCGGCCCTGGTCGAAGAGGCTGCCGCCGGTGCCCAATCCTTGCAGGAACAGGCCTCCAGGCTGGCCGACATCGTGGCGCTGTTCCGCCTCAGCGATGCGCGCCGGCAATGATTTCCAGGGGGTATCGATATGTGGCAGGCGTCAAACAAATCAGGAAAAACCTGAGGGCAGACGCCGATTTTTTGATTACAATCACAACATCGATCAATAATATTTCGACAACATTCCTGGGAGGGGTCATGAAAGTCCTGTTCGCAGCCTTGCTGATGACGCTGAGCACTGCTGTGCTTGCCACCCCCATATCACCCAGCGCAGCCGACGTGACCTTGGCGGGTTCGCCGGCCGACAGCTTCGTCTATGCCAGCGGCAATGCCCAATCGGGCTCCAACGGTAACCCGTCGCTGTTCAACACCAGCTTCACCGGTACCTGGAACCTGCTCGACAAGATCGGTTCGAACGGCGCCCAGGTGGGGACACCCGCGACCGTGCTGGGCTCCAATTTCACGCTGACGCTGAAGCTGGCCAACAACGGCACCTCTGGCACCTGGAGCATCACCTCGACCAAGAACATCACGCTGGACCTGGTATTTGCCATGCATGCGGGCAATGGCACCGGTTCCTTCCTGTTCGACGACGTCAGCCTGCTGGCGGGCCAGACCCAGAACGGCACCTTTTCGATCAAGTGGCTCAACAATGGCGGTCAGGTACCGGGTTATTCCAACCTGACGGTGTTCTACACCGATGCCGTGCAGCCGCAGGCGCGGGTGGTACCTGAGCCGGCAGGCTATGCGCTGCTGCTGGCAGGTCTGGGGTTGATGGCGGTGATGGTGCGTCGTCGCCGTACCATGACGGCGGCAATGCCCGAGCCGGCCTGATCGATCCCGACCGCCATGAAAAAACCGCGCTTGCTGGCGCGGTTTTTTTTCGTCCCGATCCTGGTCGGATCAGCTTTCCTTGAGATTGGGCAGCAGTATCGTCAGCAGCCCAGCCAGCGGCAGGAAGGCGCACAGGCCATAGACCCAGGCGATGCCATAGAGGTCGGCCAGGTGGCCCAGCAGCGCCGCACCGATGCCGCCGAAGCCGAACATGAGGCCAAAGAACACGCCGGCGATCATGCCCACCTTGCCCGGCACCAGTTCCTGCGCGTACACCACGATGGCCGAGAACGCCGACGAAATCACCAGACCGATCACCACCGACAGCACTCCCGTCCAGAACAGGTCGGCGTGTGGCAGCAGCAGGGCGAAGGGGGCCGCGCCCAGGATCGAGATCCAGATCACCAGCTTGCGTCCGATGCGGTCTCCGATGGGGCCACCAACGAAGGTACCCACGGCCACTGCGCCCAGGAACAGGAACAGGTAGAGCTGCGAGGTCGCCACCGGCAACTGGAAGCGGTCCATCAGGTAGAACGTGAAATAGCTGGTGAAGCTGGCCATGTAGAAGTACTTGGAAAACACCAGCAGCGCCAGCACCACCAGCGCGCGGCGCACCGTGGCCGCAGGCAGTTGATGGGTGGCACGCGGCTTGGCGCGCCCGCGCGCGGTCGCCAGGTGGCCGCGATACCAGGCCGACACCCGCGAGAGCACCACGATGGCCAGCAGCGCCAGCACCACGAACCAGGCCACGTGGCTCTGGCCGTAGGGCACCACGATGGCCGCTGCCAGCAACGGGCCGAAGGCCGAGCCGGCGTTGCCGCCGACCTGGAAGGTCGATTGCGCCAGGCCGAAACGTCCACCCGAGGCCATGCGCGCAATGCGCGAGGCTTCCGGGTGGAAGGTCGAGGAGCCGACCCCGATCAACGCCGCCGCCAGCAGGAAGGCACCGAAGCTGCCCGCCAGCGCCAGCAGCACGATGCCCACCAGAGTGGCGACAGCGCCACTAGGCAGCAGCCAGGGCTGCGGGTGGCGGTCGGTGTACATGCCGATCCAGGGCTGCAGCAGCGAGGCCGTGACCTGGAAGGTCAGGGTGATCAGGCCTACCTGCGTGAAGCTCAGGCCATAGCCCGACTTGAGCATGGGATAGATCGAGGGCAGCAAGGCCTGGATCATGTCATTGATCAGGTGGGCGCCGCCGCAGGCGAGGATGATGCTCATCACCAGCGGTTGCGCGGCCAGGGCCGAGGGCGTGGGGGAGGGGCTAGGGGGCGTCAGGTGCGCCGAGGGCGTGTGGGACGCGCCGGAGTCAGTGGTACTGGTCATGGCTGTGGAGGGGAGTAGGTCATCACATTGGAGGATGCAAGAGTATCATTGGCACCTATTCATGCCGATGACACTTGTTAGCGAGTAAATGCCATGGTGGCCACCCTCAAGCCCGTCAGTCCCAGCCAGGAAGCGATGCTCTTCCAACATTGCTCCAGCGTGGTGGTGGCGTTCGCCCGCGATCTGGCCTACCGTGACTTGTTGACGGCGCACTCGCACCGGCGCGGCCAGTTGCTCTATGCGGTGGAAGGGGTGATGCAGGTGCGTACGCCCCAGGGGGTCTGGATGGTACCGCCCCAGCGTGCGCTATGGGTGCCGCCCCATGTGGAGCATGAAATCCGCATGCTCAGCAAGGTCAGCATGCGCACCCTCTACATCGCCGAGGAGGAGGGCCGCGCCATCGGCGCACAGTGCCGTCTGCTGGAGGTGTCGGTGCTGCTGCGCGAGCTGATCCTGGCCATGCTGGCCGAGCCGCGCGAGTACCAGCCACACAGCCGTGCCGGCCACGTGGCTGAGCTGATCATGTCGGAACTGGCGCGCTCGCCCGATATCCCGCTGGCCATTCCCTGGCCGGGCGACCGCCGCTTGCAGATGATCTGCGAAGCCATCCTGGCCGATCCGGGGCGGCAGTTCTCGCTGGCCGACTGGGCCGGTGTGGGAGGGGCCAGCGTCCGCACGGTGATCCGGCTGTTCCCGCGCGAGACCGGTTTGCAGTTTCGCCATTGGGTGCAGCAGGTCCATCTGGGCGAGGCGCTGGTGCGGCTTTCACGCGGGGACGCCGTGGGCGTGGTGGCGCAGGCGCTGGGCTATCGCAGCCAGAGTGCGTTTTCCAACATGTTCCGCAAGGCCTTGCGCACCACGCCCAACCAGTATCTGCGGCGCCAGGAAAAGCGTCGCATCACCCTCAGCGAGGAGTAAGAGCGGCTCAGTAGTGGATCACCACCACATTGGGGCCTTGCCGCTTGCCTACAATCGCCTTGGTGGTGCCGCCCTGTGCGGTGGCCGGCTGGGCTGGCTGGCCCGGTTGTTCGGGATCGCGTTCGAGGTAGTAAGGGTCATCCTGCGGTGCCAGCGCGGTGATCGCTCCCCGCACCTGGCGGGCGTGTTCGCTGGCCACACCGCCACCGGTGGAACAGACCTGGAAGAAATCCGCGCTGCCCTCTGAAAAATCGACCCGGCATTTCTCGGCCACGATCACCGAAATATCGAGCGCGCCCGCATTGGCGGCAAGCAGCGCGTGATCCCAGTTCACCTGGGCAAACGTGACCAGGGCAAGTAGCGCGACGGCCAGGAAAGACTTGTACATGGGCATTCTCCTATGGCCCTGACTCTAACCAACCGAGCCGGGGTGCGGCATCGGAGATATCCTGAGCACGTCACGCCAACCTGTCCCGACGCAACGGCAAATCGCCCGATACGCCGCGTCCCGCCTGGATCATGCCGATTTGCAAGTGTAAAGATAGCCGGCCTGCGGCCGTAACCAAGTCATGGGAACTCCACCACGGGAGAACGAACATGGCGATGCAATCCGACCTGGCCATCGCGGTGCGCGATGTGCCGCCGCCGATGGCAGCTTCTCAATCCGGCGGCAATGCCCAGGAGCAAGCCCTGGCCACGGCCGCTGCCGCCACGGTCGCGGCCGCAGCGACGGCCAGCGCCGCTGACGAGGGCGTGACCCTGAGCCTGTCGGCGCAGGGCCGGCTGATGGCTGCCTTTGCCGATGCCGTCGACAGCGTCACTGCCCCGGTCACGCAAGCAGCCACCGGCAACGCCCAGGTGCAGAGCGGCAATACCGTCTCGCCGGTGGCCGCCCAGCCGGTCACGCGGGCCACCCTCTTCGCCATCGAGTCGCGCCTGGTCGCCGCGCGCAGCGGCGCCGATGCGATCGCGCGCGCCGACAGCGAAGTGCCAGCCTCCAGCGATGCGCAACGTCTCCAGCAGGCCCGCCAGGCCACCGAGTCCCTGTATGGACGTGCAGCCAATCCCTTCACCGGCCTGTCGCGCGCCGAGCTCTCCGCCATCGTCTATGACGAGAGCGGCGCCTATACCGTCAATGAGCGCTATGCCGCCGCCAACCAGCGCACGGCGCTGGACCAGCAGTTCTGGACACCGGTATTCCAGCAAGCGATGCAGAGCGGCAACTGGCAACCGGTGATCACCGCCGCCCTGTTGTTCTATGCCACGCTCTCGCCGCTGGAGCAGACCGCCTATCCGGCCAATTACGTGCAACTGCTGCAGCAGTACCTGGACCTCTATCAATGGCAGCCCTCCACGCCACTGCCGCCACAGCAGCAAGTGGACCTGGCGCACATGCTGGAAACCCTGGTCCTGCCGACCGGGCCGCTGATGCTGGCCGGCGGCGTGATCCGCGGCCTGGTGCTGCCGCGACCCGGTCCCTCGCTGGCCGAGCTGATCGCCGCCGCACCGCGCCTGGCTGACCTGATCCAGATCGACAACATCGCCCACAGCGTCCAGGACAGCGCCTACCTGGTGCTGCTGCAACGGGTCTTCGGCGTGGGGCGTCGCGAGGATGAGCCCGCCGTGGCACGCCGCGCCGCCGCAGGCGTGGCCAGCAGCAACTATCTCAACGACAGCGATCGCCGCTACCTGGCGCAGGCCTACGGCTACGTCCGCCAGCATGGCCTGGCACTGGAGGATGTGGATGCGCTGGCACGCGATCTGGCGCGTTACCGGCGCTCGCGTGCAGAAGCAAGCCAGCGCAGCAGCGCATGGGAGAGGACCCATGGTGATGCTGCGACGAGCTCCTCCGCCAGCCCCGGATCTGCGCCGGTGACGCGCATGAGCAGTGCCGATGTCGCCACTGCACAGCGCCTGCTCAACGGCGCCGCCGCCCACGCGACTACGCTGGACCATGCCTTCCTGGCCTGGCTGCTCGATCCGGTCAACGCCGTCGCCGAGCAGGGGCAGGAGGGGCGTGCCGTGAGCCTGAGCGCGCTCGAGAAGCTGTTGGCAGGCCTGGCGGGTGTACGCATCGATGTCGCGCAGGACGACGTTGCCGAACCCGAATCGGTGTATCGCCTGGTACTGCAGCGTATCGCCTTGCAGGGCTTCGCCGCCGAGGCGACGTCCCAGCGTGGCGCACAGGAGGCGCCCAACCTGACGCTGGCCGCACAGATGGCCGCGCAGGCCCGTAGCGATGCCGCCGAGCTCGCCTTCATGAATAACGCACTGATGCTGCTGAAGATGTATCGCCTGTCGCTGAAGATGAGCGATACCGAGCAACGCACCCTGGCCGAACTGGTCTATTCGCAACTCAAGAAGCGCCGTGCGCGTCCGCGTCGCGGCAAGCTGTTCCTGGCCTGGGCCACGCGCAGTCCCTGGATGCCGTCGCTGTCGGTCTGACGTCCAGCACCAGACTGCAGGGGCAAGCCGTGCTCAGGGCAGATTCTCGCGCAGGATCACGCTGATACGCACGGCCTCCACACCGACCTGGGCATCCTTGCGCTCGCGCAGGTTGGAAAAGATGCGCACGCAATTCATGATCATGTTCTGCGGATGCTGGGTCAGCACCGCATCCAGCGTGCCGTCGATGAGCAGGCCGCGCGTATCGGGCGTGAGCCCGTGGCCGATGAAGACCACCTGGTGTTCCCGACCGCATTGCTTCAAGGCCCGCCCCACGCCATCGGAAGCGCCGCCGATGTTGTACATGCCGGCCAGGTCGGGATATTGCTCCAGCAGGGTGCGCGCCTGCTTGTAGTTGGTGTCGGCGTCGTCATGGCCTTCGCGCAAGCCGACCACTTGCACCTGCGGACAGAGCTCCTCCAGCGCATGCAGGAATCCCATTTCCCTTTCCTCGTGGCCGCGATAGCTGAGGCTGCCGGCGATCATGGCGATCTTGCCGGCCTTGCGTCCCGCGCGCGGATGGGTGACCTCGCGCCCCAGGAAACGCGCCAGCAGGTAGCCGGCGGTGCGACCGGCGGCGCGGTTGTCCATGCCCACATAGGCGGCGCGCTCCGAGTTGGACAGGTCGGAAATGAGCGTGACCACATGCACACCTTCCTGCACCAACTGGCTGACTGCCTCGCGCACCAACGGATGCTCCAGCGCCATGAAAGCCACGCCATCGGCGCCGCGGCCGTAGTGCAATAGCCGCTGCGCCAGCACGCGCGGATTGAAACCCTCGATGTGGTGGCATTTGCAGCGCACGTTGAAGGGCGCCAGATGGTCTTCGGCAAAGCCGATGTAGTCGCCCAGCATCTGCATGTAGCGGTTGCTGCGCGGCGGCAGCAGGAACACCAATTCCATCGGGGCCGGCAACATGGCCCGATAGAGATCGGCCTCGGGCAGATAGTCCAGCGCGGCGGCGGCCTTCATCACCTTCTGCTGCGTCGCCGCGCGCACTCCGGCACGGCCGTTGAGAACCCGATCGACCGTGGCGGTGGACACGCCGGCGGCCGTGGCGATATCGACGACGCGGGCGCGGTTGCCGGCATTTGCAAAGCGTTGCTGGGACATGGCGGGACCTTGGAGAAGACATCAAAAAACATCAAAAACCATCAACGCGGAGCTTTGACCCCGGGATTCGGGCGCGGCTATTCTGCCTCCTGAGCCCGGCCTGCAAGGATGATCTCTTCCGGGGCAAATTGCCAGTGTCTGGCAAAACCAATCAGAAAACATCAAATGGAGACGATCATGAACGAGTCGCGAAAGCCCCGTATTGCACCCGCCGTCGCAGCGCGCCGGCGCTTTCTCAAGCAGGCCGGCGCGGGATGCGCGGCCCTGGCCGCAGGCCTGCATGCCGGCCAGGCCCAGGCTGCCGAATTCACGCTCAAGTACGGCAACAACCTGCCCATGACGCATCCCATGAATGTGCGGGCCAAGGAGATGGCCGAGAAGATCGCCGCCGAGTCGCGCGGCAGGGTGGACCTGCAGGTCTATTCCAACGGCCAGCTCGGCACCGATACCGACATGCTCTCGCAGGTGCGCTCGGGCGCCATCGACTTCTTCACCATCTCGCCCGAAGTGCTGGGCACGCTGGTGTCGGCCGGGCAGATCAGTGGCGTGGGGTTTGCCTTCCGCGACTACGAGCAGGTCTGGGCCGCCATGGATGGCGATCTCGGCGCCTACGTGCGCAAGGAGATCGCCGCCCGCACCTCGCTGTTCGCCTTCGAGAAGTGCTGGGACAACGGCTATCGCCAGGTCACCACCAGCACCCGCCCCATCGTCACCCCGGAGGACTTCAAGGGCATGAAGTTGCGTGTGCCGCCCAGCCCGCTGGCGACCTCGCTGTTCCGGGGCTTCGATGCCGCGCCCACCAGCATCAATTTCGCCGAAGTGTATTCAGCCCTGCAGACCAGGATCGTCGAGGGCCAGGAGAATCCACTGGCGGTGATCTCCACCGTCAAGTTCTATGAGGTGCAGAAGTTCTGTTCCATGACCAACCACGTCTGGAGCGGCTTCTGGTTCATGGGCAACAAGAAGTCCTTCGAGCGCCTGCCCAAGGACCTGCAGGAGATCGTCACCCGCAACATCAACGAGGCCGGACTCAAGCAGCGGGTCGATGTCAAGGCGCTCAATGCCTCGCTGGTGGCCGACATGAAAGCCAAGGGCCTGCAGTTCAACGACATCGACAACGCCGCCTTCCGCGCCAAGCTGCGCGGTGCCGGCTTCTATGCCGAATGGCACAAGAAGTTCGGTGACGATGCCTGGGCGCTGCTGGAAAAAGTCACCGGCAAGCTGGCCTGAACACCGCTCACCGATTTCACACAAGGACAACCATGAGCCGCTTTCTCGGAGAGATCAAGCAGTTGGGATATGTGGTGGCCGATATCGAGGCCGCGATGCAGCACTGGACCGAAGTGCTGGGCGTCGGGCCCTTCTACTACATGGAGAGGGTGCCACTGAAGAACTACCGCTATCGCGGCCAGCCCTACGAGATCCACAATTCGGTGGCGCTGGCCAATGCCGGCGGCGTACAGGTCGAGCTGATCCAGGCGCGGTGCGACACGCCCTCGATGTACCGCGATTTCATCCAGCGAGGGCAGGAGCGCCAGAGCGGCCTGCAGCACGTGGCCTACTGGACCGAGGACTTCGAACGTGACCTGGCGGCCCTGCAGGCGCGCGGCTGGAAGGTGGGCATGAGCGGAGAGGTGGGCGAGCGCGGGCGCTTTGTCTATTTCGAGACCGAATACCACCCCGGCACCGTGATCGAGCTGTCGGAAGTGGCCGGCCCCAAGGGCAAGGTGTTCAAGCTCATCCGTAGCGCCTCCGAAAACTGGGATGGCCGTGATCCGGTGCGTTCCTTCCCTGACCTGGGGTCATTGTGATGGCGGCACTCCACATCACGGCCGATTACCTGATCGAGACGCCACTGCCACCGCAGCAGGTGGCCGAGGTGATGGCCGGTGAGCAATCCAGCGGCACTTTCGTGCGGGTGGCCGGCGAGACCGACGACCTGCGTGCGCGTGCCCGGGCGCAGGTGCTGGACGTGCAAGAGCTGGAGCCGCTGGAGCGGCCCAGCCTGCCCAATGCCTGGCAGCAGCGCCAGCAGATCGGCGGCCCCTATCGCCGTGCGCGCGTGCGCATCGCCTATCCGGTCGACAACATCGGCCCCAACCTGCCTACGCTGGCAGCCACCGTGGCCGGCAATCTCTATGACCTGGGCGAAGTCACCGGCCTGCGCCTGCTCGATGTCCAGCTGCCGGCGGATTATCGTCGCCAGTTCGAACTGCCGCGCCAGGGCGTGGCCGGTACGCGCCGCCGTAGCGGCGTGGCGCAGGGCGCCCTGCTGGGCAGCATCATCAAGCCCAATGTCGGCCTGTCGGCGGAGGAAACCGCCGCGCTGGTGCGTCGGCTGTGCGAGGCCGGCGTGGATTTCATCAAGGATGACGAAGTCTGCAGCAACCCAGTGCACGCGCCACTGGCGCAGCGGGTGCGTGCCGTGATGCGCGAAGTGCGCGCGTATCGCCAGCGTAGCGGGCGCAATGTCATCGTCGCCTTCAACATCAGCGACGACCTGGATGCCATGCGACGCCATGCGGACCTGGTCGAGAGCGAGGGAGGCGACTGCGTCATGGCCAGCCTGAACTGGTGCGGCTATTCCGCCATCCAGAGCCTGCGCCGCAGTACGCCACTGATCCTGCATGGGCATCGCAACGGCTTTGGCATGATGTCGCGCGCCCCGGCGCTGGGGATGGACTTCAAGGCGTACCAGGTGCTGTGGCGGCTGGCCGGCGTGGATCACCTGCATGTGCATGGCCTGGATGGCAAGTTCGCCGAATCCAACGAGGAGGTGGTGCAATCGGCACGCGCCTGTCTCACCCCGATGGCGGCCGACGATGCCGTGCTGCCGGTGTTTTCCAACGGCCAGTGGGCCGGGACCGTGCACACCACGCGCAGGGCGGTGCAGGGGGATGACCTGCTGTTTCTCTCCGGCGGTGGCATCCTGGCCCATCCCGATGGTGCGGCGGCCGGCGTGACCAGCTTGCGCCAGGCCTGGCTGGCGGCGCAGGCCGGCATCGCGCTGGAAGAGCAGGCCCGTAGCGTGCCGGAGCTGCGGCGCGCCATCGCGTTCTTCGGGGCAGGGAAGCGGTGAACCCCTTCCTCGATGGCCGGCCCAAGATCGCCTTCTATGGCGACGACTTCACCGGCGCCACCGACAGCCTGGCCACCGCCACCCTGGGGGGCTTGCGCAGCCTGTTGTTCCTGCGCGTACCGGACAGTGCGCAATTGCGCGCAGCCGGCCGGCTCGATTGCCTGGGCATCGCCGGCACGGCGCGCTCCATGGCGCCCGGCCCGATGCACGATGAGCTGGCTCCGGTGTCGGCTTTCTTCTCTGGCTTGCGCGCGCCGGTGACGCACTACAAGATCTGCTCGACCTTCGACAGCGCACCCGGTGTCGGCAACATCGGCGCGGCCGTCCGTCTCCTGCGCGCGCGCATTGCCAATCCCTTTGTCCCCATCGTCGGCGGCCAGCCCAACCTGCGACGCTATTGCGTGTTCAGCCAGTTGCATGCAGCCGGGCAGGAGGACGGGGAGGTGTTTCGCATCGATCGTCATCCGACCATGTCGCGTCATCCGGTCACCCCCATGGCCGAGGCGGACCTGCGCGTGCATCTGCAGCAGCAATCACTGCGCGTAACCGGCGTGCATTACCCCAGCTATGGCGATGACGAGCGGCTGGCAGCCGAGGTCGATGCGGCGCTGGCCGGGCAGCCTGATGCGCTGCTCTTCGATGTCAGCCGCGAGGCCGAGCTGGCCGGCATCGGGCGCCTGATCTGGGATCGTGCACTGCAGCAGCCCTTGCTGGCTGTGGGTGCCAGCGGGGTGATCCAGGCCCTGCTGGCCGCCTGGCGCAGCCGGCAATGGCTGGCGCCGCAGGCGCCGCCAGCGGCGTTCATCGCTCCCGCACAGGGCCCGGTGCTGGTGCTGGCCGGCAGCCTTTCGCCGACCACGGCGCGGCAGGTGGAGGCGGCGCATTCGTATCGCAAGCTGGTGCTGGACGCGGGCAGGCTCCATGCTGCTGACATGAGCTACCGTCATGCGACCGCGCGTGAAATCGCCCACCTGCTGGGCCAGGGCATCTCGGTCCTGGCCTGCACCAGTGCACCGCATTCGGGCCGCGTCGGTGAGCCGGACGCCGCGCACAGGCTGGCGCGTAGCGGTGGCGAGCTGTTGCACGAGATCTTGCAGATGCACCCGCTACGACGTGTCGGCGTGGCCGGCGGTGATACCTCCAGCCATGCGCTGCGTGCATGTGAGGTGTGGGGGCTGTCCTATCGCGGCCAGCTGGCGCCGGGCGTGGCCTTGTGCAGTGCGCATGCCGATGCCGCACACCTGGAGGGCATGGAACTGATGCTCAAGGGCGGGCAGATGGGCGGCGATGACTTGTTCGAGCGGCTGCTGCACGGCAGCGCGTGCGCCGCGACGGCCGCCTAGCCGGGCGGCCAGGCGCGTCGCAGGATGGCCTCCTGCGCGGCCAGGGTGCTGCTGCCCAGGGTGCCATAGACGCGTCCGCCATCGCTATCGGCGCGGCTGGTCAGGAAGGCATCGGCCGAGTTGGCGGGCGCATGCCGCGCCATGAGCATGCCCTGCAAGGCCAGCACCAGTTGCTGCACCAGCCGGCGCGCGCCGGCCTCGCGCTCCTCTTCGGGAGCGGCCAGCATCTGCTTGAGCGCGTGTACGCGAGGCTGCAGCAGGGGATGCGTGCTGGCGGCCTCGTCCAGCTCCAGCAACAGCAGGGACAGGCCCTGCACCTCGCGCGACATGGCGCGCAAGACATCCAGGCACATCACGTTACCCGAGCCCTCCCAGATCGAATTGACCGGTGCCTCGCGATACAGGCGCGCCATCGGGCCGCTCTCGACATAGCCGTTACCGCCCCAGACTTCCATGCATTCGCCGGTGAATTCGACGGCGCGCTTGCAGATCCAGAACTTGGCGGCCGGCGTGACGATGCGTTTCCAGGCCCGCTGCAGGGCATCGTCGGGGGCGTCGAAGGCGTGCGCCACGCGCAGCATGAGGATCGTGGCGGCTTCGCTCTCCAGTGCCAGGTCGGCCAGCACGCTGCGCATGACGGGTTGCTCTGCCAGCAGGCGGCCGAAGGCACTGCGATGGCGCGCATGGTGGATGGCCTGCACCAGCGCCTGGCGCATCAGGGCAGTGCTGCCGATGACGCAATCGAGCCGGGTGTGGTTGGCCATCTCGATGATGGTGGGAATGCCGCGTCCATCCTCGCCGACCATGATGCCCATGGCCTCCTCGAATTCGACCTCGCTGCTGCTGTTGGAGCGGTTGCCCAGCTTGTCCTTGAGGCGCTGGATCAGGATCGGGTTGCGCGTGCCGTCGGGCAGCCAGCGCGGCACGAAGAAACAGGACAGGCCGTTCTCGGTGCGTGCCAGCATCAGGTGGGCGTCGCTCATCGGTGCCGAGAAGAACCATTTGTGGCCCGACAGCAGATAGGCGTGGCCACGTCCCTCGTTCAAGGGATCGGCCGGCATGGCGATGGAGGCATTGCTGCGCACGTCCGAGCCGCCCTGTTTCTCGGTCATGCCCATGCCCACCAGGATGGAGCGCTTGTGCGGGATGGGCAGGTCGCGCGTATCGTGCTCGCGCGAGAACAGGCGCGAGCGCAATTGCTCGAACAGTGCCGGTTCCTGCTGCAGCACCGGGATGGCGGCGAAGGTCATGGTGGTCGGGCAGAGCGAACCGGCCTCGACCTGGGCATGCAGGTAGTAAGCCGCCGCGCGCGCGGCATGGGCGCCATCGCCCGGTTGCATCCAGGGCAGGGCGTGCAGGCCTGCATGGCGCAATTGCTCCAGCAGCGTGTGCCAGGCTGGATGGAAATCGACCACATCGATGCGATGGCCGGTGCGGTCATGCGTGCGCAGCACCGGCGCGTGGCGGTTGGCCAGGTCGGCCAGCTCGCTCATCTCGGCGCTGCCCAGCAGTTCGCCCTGGCTGCGCAGGGTACAGTCGTGCCAGGCGGCGCCTTCGCGCTGCACGGCTTCGCCCAGTGCCAGGTCGCGGGTGTATAGGTTGGTGTCGCGCAGGTCGGGGACCTGGTTGCTGATCTCATGGGTATGCATGTCGTCTCCATCAACGTGCGCCGTCGAGTCTGCCTGTGCTTGTTGTTGTAGAGGCTGGGGGCGGCGTGTTCCTCCAGTGTAGGCCATTGCCTTGCGGTAGGTGGCGCGGCCTGCGCTTTAAACGAATTGGCTATATCTATATAAGCATCTTGTTAGGTACGGCCGCCTGCATAGGTGAAGCTTCATATTAGAATGCTCCTTTCGACCAGAGATCGCCCGTGTCCATCCACGGCCGCGCAAGGAAGCCAAGCAGATGTCCTACCCGACCATCGAATCCACCATCGGCAACACCCCGCTGATCCAGCTGCCCCGCATCGGCGGCGAAGAAGCCAAGCGCCGCAACAACCTCATCCTGGGCAAGCTGGAAGGCAATAATCCGGCCGGTTCCGTCAAGGACCGCGCGGCCTATTCCATGATCACCCGCGCCGAGGCGCGCGGCCAGATCAAGCCGGGCGACACCCTCATCGAGGCCACCAGCGGCAATACCGGCATCGCCCTGGCGATGGTGGCGGCCATGCGTGGCTACAAGATGGTGCTGCTGATGCCGGAAAACCTCTCCGAAGAACGTCGCCAGAGCATGGCCGCCTACGGCGCCCGCATCGTCCTGACGCCCAAGAGCGGCGGCATGGAATACGCGCGCGACCTGGCCGACCAGATGCAGAAGAACGGCGAGGGCCTCATCCTCGACCAGTTCGCCAACCCCGACAATCCGCTGGCGCACTACGAGACCACCGGTCCCGAGATCTGGCGCGACACCAAGGGCGGCATCACTCACTTCGTCAGCGCCATGGGCACCACCGGCACCATCATGGGGGTGGCCCAGTACCTCAAGGAACAGAATCCCCAGGTGCAGATCGTCGGCGCCCAGCCGGAGGAGGGCTCGTCCATCCCCGGTATCCGCAAGTGGCCCGAAGCCTACCTGCCCAAGATCTTCGACCGCTCGCGCGTGGACCAGATCGAATCCGTCAGCCAGGCCGATGCCGAGAACATGGCCCGCAAGCTGGCCGTGACCGAGGGGCTGTTCTGCGGCATCTCGGCCGCTGGCGCCTGTGAGGTGGCAGTGCGTCTGTCACACCAGCTGGAGAATGCCACCATCGTCTTCGTGGTCTGCGATCGCGGCGACCGCTACCTGTCCACCGGCGTGTTCCCGGCCTGAGGCACGGCCAGGGCAATAGGCTCGGCACAAAGAAAAACGGAGCCCCCTGGCTCCGTTTTTTTGTATCCCCGTCAGTACGTTACCAACAGCAGGTGGCGTCTTACTCGGCGCCGCCGCCAGTGGCTGCCACTGCGGGGGCCGGTGCTGCGCCTGGCTTGGGCTTGAACTGCTTGTCGCTGATACGGAACTTCTCGCGGCGATCACCCATCAGTTCGCGCAGTTCGCGGATGGACAGTTCGCTGACTTCATGCATGCGGATCAACAGCGATGCACCCACCGGCAGGCGGCGGTGACGGATCTTGCTGATCACCGGCGGCGCCACTTCCAGGGCGCGCGACAGCGCTGCGTCGTTCTTCAGGTGCAGCTTCTCGATGAGCGCGTCCAACAGATGGTTGGGATCGTAGTTGACGTGATCGGAGATGGAGTTGGTTTCAGCAGTATCGTTGGTAGTCATGATCGGGACGTTCCATTATGCAGATGTTTGTGGAAGGCATTGCGCCTAAGCATTAATTGTTGGTAAAACTGCAAAACGCGACTGACGCTATCTGACTGCAACACAGCTGCCTTCTCAGCTGGATAGCGAAAGCCCTATCAAAGAACGACTTCAAAACAACCCTAGCGAGTTCTCTGACCAAGTGCGCTTGGAGCAGCACAGCAATAATTCTATGTCTATATAGAAATAATTGCACATTTTTCATGCAGTCAGAAAATTCTATTCCACAATAGTTGCAAAAACCCATTTTCGAATTTGTAACAGATATTAACAGCATTAATTCAATATTTGCTAGCGTTGTCTGTTTGATACGACAAATGGCAACAAATTCCAGCCAGTTAAGCCCAAGTTACGCAAGGTAGCCATGTTTTTCTCAAAGATGGCGGCCGCATCCGGGTAGGCGGCGACGGCACGATCGATGCTGCTTTCTCGCAACAGATGGAGGATGGGAAAAGGCGAGCGATTGCTGTAGTTCTCGATATCGTCGGGTTGCGCATCGGCGAACTGGTAGTGCGGATGGAAGCTGGCGATCTGCAACTCACCGTCCAGCTCCATCCTCTCCAGCAGTTGGTCGGCCCAGTCCAGGAAGTCGTTGTATTCGTGGAAGTCGGCTAATGCGAGCGGAATGATCAGCAGCGTGGTGTCGATCAGTTCGGCATCGGCTTGTGCCAGCAGGGCCAGCTCCTGTTCCAGGTCGCTGATCAGGCTGTCCCAGTCCTGAGCATGGCTGACACGGTAACGGACCTGGTCCTTGACGTGGACCGACTTGGCAAACGGGCACAGGTTCAGGCCGATGACAGCCTGTTCCAGCCAGGCACGGGTGAGGGCGACGACCTCGTCGTCGCTGCGGGCAGGGAGGGGAGCGTTCATGGCTGGCATTGTCGCATGCACCATACCGCCGGCGCATCATGTCACTACGCACAAATGCGCAGAGGCGGCCCAGATCGGCTATGCTTGCCAACCTTTGGCGGCGAGCCTGTCGCCGCTGTCCAGACAGAACAACATCCCATGGCGCTCAAATCCACCATCTTCAAGGCCGACCTGCAGATCTCCGACATGGATCGGCATTACTACCAGCAACATGCGCTGACCATTGCCCGTCATCCTTCCGAGACCGACGAACGGATGATGATCCGGGTACTGGCCTTCGCCCTCCACGCCAGCGAGGCGCTGGCTTTCGGCAAGGGCTTGTCCGATACCGACGAACCCGACCTGTGGGAGAAGGATCTCACCGGTGCCATCGACCTCTGGATCGAAGTCGGTCAGCCCGATGACCGCGCCATCCTCAAGGCCTGCGGACGTGCCGGACGCGTGCTGGTGTATAGCTACAGCAGCGTCTCCAACATCTGGTGGAATCAGACCGGCAGCCGCGTCGAGCGCGCCAAGAACCTGAAGGTGGTCAATATCCCCGCCGAGGCCAGCCAGGCATTGGCGGCGCTGGCCCAGCGCACCATGCAGCTGCAATGCACGATCCAGGATGGGCAGATCTGGCTGGGCGCCAACGAAGACATGGTCTTGATCGAGCCGGAAACCATCAAGGATTTTGCCTGATCCTCTCAGGCGGATTCTGACGGCTGCTGATTCGTATCAACTCCTTGACCACGTCGAGAGGGTGTCAATCCATAAAAAGTTCTCGCGCATCGATGAAGGCCTGCTGTAGATAGTCAGCCACGATCCGGATGGGAACGTCTTTCCGGTCTTGCCTTCGGATCAGCAGCCAGATTTCGCGCGACGGTGCAGAGAACGACAGAGTGCAGGGTTGAAGTTTCGGCGTCGTTCGTCCGATGTAGTGGGGCAGCAGGGCGATGCCGATTCCGGCGGTGGCCGCCGTCGCTTGAGCCACCTGGTTGTTTGCCCGAAACACCAGTCGTGCCCGAGGGAAATGGCGCGCCAGCCAAATCGCTTCAGGAAGGTAGGCATTGGCCTCGTCGAAACCGACGAAAACAGGTTCAGCGCCGGCCTCGACCTGCTTGCACAGCGCACGTGTTCCATAGAACCCGAATCCCATCTGACCGAGTGGCTTTGCGATGACGTCACCGTCTTTCGGATGATCAAGTCGCACCGCAATGTCGGTGACATGGCGCTCAAGGCTGACGGAACGCAGATCGGTGGCCAGATCAATATCCAAGCCCGGATGCTGCGCCGGCAGCCGCGCCAGCTTGCCGATCAGGAAACCCTGAGATAGGCCAGGTGGCGCATTGACTCGCACAAGTCCACGCGGTGATCCATCCGTCGCGGCTCCTCGTCCTAGTGTCTGTACCGCGGTTTCCATGTCGCTGGCCGCCGCCAGGGCGTGCTCCCCGGCCGGGGTGAGCACGTAACCTCCCGGGCGCCGTTCAACCAGGTTTTCTCCCAGTGTTGCCTCCAGCGACCGTAGGCGACGCGAGATCGTCGAGTGAGTGGCCGACAGCGCTCGCGCCGCCGCCGACAGGCTTCCGTAGCGTCCCAGCGCGAGGAATACGCGGACATCCTGCCAATCCGGTTCTGTGCGTTTTTTCTCAGTCATTGATGAAGAATAGCGGATTTTCAATCAGCTGGCTCAGGCCTAAGCTTCATTCCAAGCCAACTGCATCGGCCCTGGATTTCCCGTTCAATCAGCGCACTGCGCACTCATCAGAGAAGAAAACCATCATGAACAATCAACAGAAAGTCGTCATCGTCACGGGTGCGTCCCAAGGCTTGGGCGAGGGTATCGTCAACGCCTTCCTGGCCCGTGGATATGGCGTGGTCGGTACTTCGCGTTCCATCAAGCCGTCAACACATCCGAACTACGTAACCTACGCCGGCGACATCGGCAACCCCGCAACGGCCAAGAAAGTCGTCGAGCTGGCCCTGGCAAGCTTCGGCAGGGTAGACACGCTGGTCAACAATGCCGGCATTTTCATCGCCAATGAATTCACCAAATATTCCGAACAGCAATATCAGGACATGTTGTCGACCAACCTGAACGGGTTCTTTTACATGACCCAGCAAGCGATCGAACCAATGCTAAGGCAAGGCGGCCACATCGTGCAGATCACCACCACGCTGGTTGACCAGGCTAATTCCAAAGTGCCGTCGGTGCTGGCCTCCGTCACAAAGGGGGGACTGGCTGCCGCCACCCGCAGCCTGGCAATTGAATACGCATCGCGCAATATCCGGGTCAATGCGGTCGCACCAGGCATCATCAAGACGCCCATGCATGCTCCAGAGACGCACGCGACGCTGGCCGACTTCCATCCGATGAAGCGCATGGGTGACGTGAACGATATATCCCAGGCGGTGCTGTATCTGGAAGATGCCGGTTTCGTCACGGGTGAAATCCTGCATGTGGACGGTGGCCAGATTGCCGGCCATTGATCGACTACAACACCAAGGAGGAAATGACGATGCCCTATGTGAATATCAAGGTCACCAAGGTAGGTACGGTATCCGGTGCCGTCGCTACTACCGCAGAGCAGAAAAGAGCGCTCATCAAAGGGGTCAGCGATCTTTTGTTCGATGTGATGGGAAAGCCGAGATCATCGACATTCGTCGTGATCGAAGAAGTGGAGCTGGAAAACTGGGGTGTCGGGGGAGTGCCGGCTCAGGAGTACCGGGCGCAGATGGCCGTGCAGGAAGGTGGTAAGGGATAGCCTGCCTTAGACGCCCGTTATGCGCCAGTCGTCATCGCGAGAGCCTGCATGGCAGGCTCTCGCTTTGCTGCAGATGAGATGGCGTCTGTGTCGGATGTCATTGCTGTGTCTAAAGATGCATTCGGGTAAGCTATCGTTCGCTGGTCTACCGACGATAGGCGCGCGAAGTCTGCACCAGGCGGTGACAGCGATGGCAAGAACAACAAGGATGGAGACTCGTGAAAAAACTGGCACTGGTGGTCTTCGATGGGGTGCAGGCCCTCGATGTGGCAGGTCCTCTGGATGTGTTCGCAGAGGCCAATCTGCTGTTGCGCCAAAAGGACCGTTATGAGATCAGCCTGGTCGGCGAGCGGCCCGACAGCGTGCTCTGTTCCAGCGGCATTGAATTCAAGGTCCATTGCGACTATCGCCATTTCCGTGATGTCGCTGACCTGCTGTTGGTCTCCGGTGGACCACGGGTGCCGGAATATAGGCCCGATCCCGATTTCTTACAATGGCTGCAAGCGCGTTCGCAACAGGCGGAGAAATTCGGCGCTGTCTGCAATGGCGTTTTTTTGCTGGCACACGCCGGGTTGTTGAGCAGCCGCGTGGTGACCACGCATTGGGACCACGCTGCGCGCCTGGAAGCACAATTCCCCGATCTGGATGTCAGACCCGACAAGATCTTCGTGCGCGACGGCAACTTGTTTACCTGCGGTGGCGTGACGGCTGGAATCGATCTTTGCCTCGCGTTGCTGGCCGAAGACTGGGGACATGAGTTGGCAGTCAAAGTGGCCAAGCGGCTCATCGTCTATATACGCCGCGATGGTGGCCAGTCCCAATACAGTCCTTACCTTGCTGTCGGACCGGACGAAAACTCGCTGGTGGCCAAGGTGCTGCATTACGTGTCCGATCACATCAGCGAGCGTCTGAGTATCGAGGATATTGCAGATGCCGTCGGCGTCAGTCGCCGCACCTTCGCCCGCGCTTTCGCCAACCATGCACAGGTGACACCTTCGGTCTTCGTTGAACAAGTCCGTGTGGATTTCGCCCGGAAGCTGGTGCAAGAGACCGACGTGCCATTCAAGACAGTGGCCTTCCGTTGCGGCTTCAATAGTGCCACGCATATGCGCGCCACCTTCGCACGGGTGTTAGGTACGACCCCCAAGCTGTATCGTGAAGCCTTCCGTTTGAAATTCCCTTCCAATTGAATAGCCGGCGTCCATGCGCCGGCTTGTTTTCCCGTGACACTTCCGTGCCGATCTTTCCTAAGCCTTGAGCAAGCGTCCTGTTGCGAGTGCGTGCAATGTAAGTACTGCCAGCACCGCCACCGAGACTGTCAGCAGACATACCAGGATCGTCGCCATCAGCTTCAAGCCGCCGACCGCCTCGGAATAGACCAGTGCGGCATTGGTCAGGGCCGCCATCGGAAAACCGATACCCCACCAGGAGGGAGAAAAGGGGGCCGGCCTGATGGCCAGCCGATAAGACACGATGACGAACAGGAACAGGCCGAAGTAGAACAACAGCGCTGCGAACGTGTCGACCGTGCCAGAGAGATTGACGTAGGCGATGAAACCTACACCGAACGGCGCCACCATGATCATCTTCGATGGCCGCAGTGCGCCCGCGAGTGACTCCATATGCACGAGGCGCGAGAAGATCAGCACGAAGAAGACCACTGCACTGACGCTGCCCACGCCTGCGGCGAGCAAGTTGATCTCATGTGCCCAGCCACTGGTAAATTGACCGCCGGTCACCACGATGTCGAGGCTCCCGACTCCGGCAATGAGCCACGATGGCGCAACCGAGGTCGGCGCGACGTTGCCGTTCAATAAGCGCGAGACCATCAACGAGGCCAGCAGCAGCGTGATGACGACGCCCACCAGCCAGACTGCAAGCTGCAGGCGAGCATCATAGTTTCTCAGCAGGCTGGACACCAACAAGACGCTGATGCCTACGGTACCGAAGAAGCTACCCAGCACCGGATGTTCGAATTCCAGGCGGACCTGCTCGGGGTACTTGAGGTACTTGGCAGCGTACGAGAGCACCAGTATCGCGAACACTGCCATGGCGACGATGCCGATATAAGTGGCTACCTCCCCGCCGCTGCCATATTCCTTGCCAACCAGGCGCCAGGCGAGTGCCAGGCCGGCGGTGCTCATCACCGAGCCGAACAGGCCCACTGGCAAATGCTTGACCGATTGTCTTTGTCTCTGCTGCTTAATTGCGGGGGCGGTTGGGATGGTATTCATGGTCAGGACTCCAGTCTTCGAATAGCAACTTGCGTTGGGTAGTCGAATTCTGCTGCATCCATTGGAGCCTGTGCGCGGTAAGCGCGCGCCTGTCCCAAAACCGATGCAGCTTGTCCCTAAACTGACGGCCCTTGTGAACTTTCCGCTGCAGGTGGCTTGTTCATCGCTGTCCGTTACGCGCACTTTGATGCTTCTTGTTGCGGTAACAGACATGCAAGCCTGTGGAAAACTCAGCTCTTCTCCAGTGCGTCCGCGCGTCCTTGCAGATGCGCCAGCAGGCGCTGTCCTTCGGCCGAATGGAACCATGCCGCATGGCCGAGGAAGTAGGTGTCATAGGCCAGCGAGGCATTCATGGGCGACTGTGTCACGCCGTGGAAATAATCCAGCTCGGCCAGCGCGAACTCGGCATGCACCAGCGGCAGCAGGGCCGCCAGTGCCCGCAGCTGGCGCGCTGTCAGCGGCGCTAGCGCCACATAGCCATCCAGCAGGGCATCGAGCAGGTCCAGGTGTACCAGATGTACATCGCGCTGCGGGATGGACAGCCATTCGACGATGTTGCGCTCGATGGCCGTGGCCAGGTCATGCAGCGCGCAGGTGCGGTCGCACAGCCCGAAGTCCAGCACCGTCTGCACCTGCGCCGTTGGGGTGGCGTCGCTCCACAGCAGATTGGAGGCGTGCCAGTCGTTATGCGTCCACAACGGGACCAATTCATCCAGATAGGGTTTGAGCGCCGCATGCCAGGGCAGCAGGTGTTGTGCCACTTCGCCGCGCCAGGGCCGGTCTGCGAGGTAGTCGCTGATGGCCGGGCGTTGCTCGATATAGGCCTGCAAGGGGCGTACCGGGTCTTCCTGCGAAAAGATGCTGAAGCTGGAAATGAGCGGCCGCGCTGCCCGTGCCGGTGCATCGTAGCCTTGCGCCGCCAGGTGCAGGCGCGCCAGCATGTGGCCGGCCGAGCGGGCGTGGGCATGGCTGGTAAAGGGCGTCCACGAGATCGCTTCGCGATACAGGTCTACCCCCGGCGCCAGCCGGAATACTTCATAAGTCCAGTAGTCATCGGCCAGCGCAGTGGCACCCTCTGCAGTGGGCAGCGCAGTGCTGACCGGCAGGCCGCCTGCATGCAGATGCGCCACGAAGCGATGTTCCTCGCCCAGTGCCGCCACGTCGCGCACGCGCGCATGATGACGCTTGACGATGATGGGGCCGCTCTCGGTCTGCATCACGCAGGCCGCCGAGAACGGGCGCGGGCTATGCCACTCCAGCCGCAGCGGCTGGCCCACACCCGGATAGTGGCGCAGGATGCGCGCCACCTCGGCCGAGGTCAGCGCGGGCCAGTCGGAGATGACCGGCTCGGCGCCCATGCCGTGGCTGATGACGCGGGTGAGATGATGCGAGGCTGCTTCCATGCGCGGGTACCGCTCAGAAATCGTATTGCAGTGACAGACGGGCCGTACGCGGCGCACCCAGATGGACGTAGCCGTCGCCGAGGTACTGGCCGGCATCCTTCCAATAACGCTTGTCGAAGATATTGTCGATATTGGCGCGCAGGGTGGCGACATGGCCGTTCATGCGCAGCTTGTAGCGCAGGCCGGCATTGAAGACATGCACCGCCGGCAGGACCACGCTGCCATCGCGGGTGGCCGGTTTGCTGGCGCTGTAGTTCCAGCTGCCCATGAGGTTCAGGCCGTCCATGCCCGGCAGGGCATAGTCGGCATAGACGGCGCTGCGCAGGCGCGGCACGTTGATGACCTGCTGGCCGTCATAGGCCGGGGTGCCGGTATCGGTGGCGCGGGCACGCGTGGCGGCCACGCTGGCGCCGATGGCCAGGCGCGGCGTGAGCTTGCCGTTGGCGCCCAGTTCGATGCCGGTGTTGGTCTGCGTGCCTTGCTGCACATAGGTAAAACCGGCCGTGCTGTTGTCCGGCATCTGGTATTCGTAGGCCTTGCGGATGCGGAACAGGGCGGCCGTCAGCGCCAGGTCCGGCGAGACGTCATATTTCACGCCCGCCTCCAGTTGGCGTGCCACCGACGGCGGCAACGTGGTCGGGTAGTTGCTGACCCAGAAGGGCGCCACGCTGCCCAGCGAGAGGGTCTCGGCATAGCTGCCATAGAGCGACATGTTCTGCACCGGCTTGAACACCAGCGCCCATTGCGGCAGGAACAGGTTGCGGGTGGTATCGCGCGTGACCGATCCGTCGGAGCCGAAGGCCTGTTCCTTCAGCCAGACCTGGCGGCCGCCGGCGATCAGCTGCCAGCGTTCGGAGAACTGCAGGCGGTCGCTGAAGAACAGTGCCTTCTGGCGGCTGTCCAGGTTGCGATAGGCCGGGCCGGGCACATCGGTGGAGGGTGACAGAGCCGGCGTGCCGCTGTAGATGTTGCCACTGCCCACCAGGGTGCTGATGCCATCGGACTTGTCCACGGTACGCCGCGTCATGGACAGGCCCAGCGTCAGCTCATGCTGCAGCCAGCCGGTGGCGAACTTGCCGATGGCCACCGCCTGCGCTTCGTCATTGCGGCGCTCGTCGTCGGGCACGCGGTAGTCATAGACATCGAAGTCGCCGTTGGCGGCAAAGGTGGAGGAGGCACCGCCGCCGCTGCCATAGGGGAAGGCCAGATAGTCGTCGATCACCGCACGGCTGCGGCCGGCCTGGAAGTAGCCGCGCCAGCTATCGCTGAATTCGGTGTCGATGCGCAGGCGGGTATTGAGCGAGCTGTCGCGCACCGGTTGCGCCCAGGATTGTGGCGTGAGCATGGTGCTGGGCGAGACGCCCGAAGGCAGCGTGGTACCGCCCAGCAATTGATAGCCGGCCACCGAGTGCTGGGCCTTCTGCTGGTATTCGGTATCGAACTGCACCAGCGTCTTGGCGGAGATCGCCCAGGTCGCCGAGAGCGAGGCGAAGTCGCGCCAGCCATCGCCATTGTTGACGTAGGAATGGATATCTTCATGCGCGGCATTGATGCGCAGGCCGAACTGCTTCTGCTCGCCGAAGAGCGTACCCAGGTCGGTAGCCAGGTAGCGCGATCCATAGGAATCGGTGCCCAGCGTGATCGAGCGCACATCGGCCGGGCGCTTGGTCACGTAGTTGACCAGGCCACCGGCGGCCACCACACCGGCTTGCAGGCCGGCCACGCCCTTGAGGAATTCGACGCGCTCCTTGTTCTCCAGCGCGATGGTCTGCTCGCCGGCAGCGCTGAGGCCATCGATGCGATAGGCGCTGGCCGGATCCAGCGCAAAGCCGCGGATGCTGAAGTTCTCGTAGTAGCCCACGGGGGCGTAGTTCTCGTTGATGGAGGCATCGTTCTTGACCACGTCCGAGAGCACACGCGATTGCTGGTCGCGCATCTGCTGCTGGCTGACCACCGAGACCGAGGCCGGTGTGTCCAGCAGCGGGGCATCGTCGAAGCCGGCCACCGAGGCCGAGCGGGCGCGCGCGCCAGCGCTGCCGGTGCCACTGGCGGTGACATTGACCGTGGGCAGGCTCTCGCCCTTGTCGTCAGGGGTATCGGCGCGGGCTACGGTGGATAGGCCAAGGGAGCTACCGGCCAGCGTCAGCATCAGCGAAGAGGCCAGGGGGGCAATGCGTTTCATGTCGGATCAGGGGTCAGGAAAATAAAATACAGGAGCAGCTGGAGCAGGGCTGCCGTGCACCCGCGTCGCGCAGGCCGTGCAGCTATCTCAGCGTTGTTTGCTCAGTGCTCAGTGCTCAGTGATTACGCGCCGAAGCCACCGCGCGCCCCAGTTCGGCCACCGACATCGCATAGAAGTAGCTGCGATTGTACTGGGTGATGGCGTAGAAGTTGTTGGTGGCGATCCAGTACTCGGTGGGGCTGGTGCCGTTCTGCAGGTCGACCAGGCCGAAGCGCATGCCCGCCGGCAGGGCCGGCACCGCGATGCCAGCCGCGCGCAATTGCTCCTCGGTGTACTTGGCTTCCAGGCCCTGGTTGAGCATGCCTTCCCACTGGCGGTTATCGGCCGAGACCGTGACCGGGAAGGCCACCGGTTCGCCGCGCTGCCAGCCATGCACGGCCAGGTAATGGGCGACGCTGCCGATGGCGTCCACCGGTGAATTGCGCAGGTCGATCTTGCCGTCGCCATCGAAGTCCACTGCGTATTCGCGAATGCTGCCGGGCATGAATTGCGGCCAGCCGATGGCGCCGGCATAGGAACCACGCAGGGACAGCGGATCGATGCCGGCCTCGCGGGCCAGCAGCAGGGTGTTTTCCAGCTCGCCACGGAAGAAGGCCATGCGCGCTTCGCGGTTGGGCGTGTTGGGGTAGTCGAAGGCCAGCGTGGTGATGGCATCCATGGCGCGGAAGTTGCCGGTGTTGCGGCCGTAGACGGTTTCCACACCGATGATGCCGACGATGATTTCCATGGGCACGCCATATTGCGCTTCTGCGCGCGCCAGCGCCACGCCGTAGGTGTTCCAGAACTCCACGCCGGCATTGATGCGCACCGGCTCGACGAAGCGCGCACGGTAGGCCGCCCAGTTCTTGGGCTTGTTGCTGGGTGCGGGCTTGATCAGCTGGATGGCGGTATCGAGGTAGCGGGTCCGGGCGAACAGCGCATCGAGATCGCTGCGACTGAACTGGTTGCGCTCGACCATCTCATCGATGAAGCGGCCGACTTCCTTCCAGTCGTTGAAATGGACGAACTCGCCCTGGTCTTCCGGCGCCACCTTCTTCTTGGGCTGGGCCTTCTTGCTGGTGTTCTTGGCGCTGGCCTTGTTCTTGGCAGGCTTGTTCTGGCTGGCCGTGTCAGCGGCCTGCACAGCCGGCGGCAGGGCGCACAGGCCGATCAAGAGCAGGGTGGAGGACAGGACAGTCAGGCGGGGCAGGGTGATGGGCATGAGTGGCGAAGCTGTGGTGGCGGAGCGCTCTGCTACGGTCTGGCGCGCTCTGGTAACGGGGCAAGACAAGTCCGGGAGTATACCGCATCACGCCGCCTGCCCCGCCGTGGTGCATGTCGGCGTGAAGAGAGGCATCGCAAGGTACACGATAGGCGACAGCGGATGTACACTAGCCCGAAGAGACAATCCGGGCCGGCGCAGCAGCTTGCCTGACAGCAACGATAGCAACAAGAGCAATAATGACCACCGCCATCTATACGCACGCCGATTGCCAGCGCCATGAAATGGGGGACTGGCACCCCGAATCGCCACTGCGCCTGCAGGCCATCGAGGATCAACTCATCACCAGTCGCATCGACCAGTTCCTGGAACGGCGCGAAGCACCGTTGGCCGATCCGGCCGAGCTGGAACGGGTGCATTCCGCCAAGGCGGTGGATTACGTGCGCGAGCACAGCCACGCCCTGAGTCTGTCCGGCGAGCGCTACCACGCCATCGATGGCGACACCCTGCTCAACAAGCACAGCTGGAAAGCTGCTCTGCGTGCTGCCGGCGCGGCCGTCGCCGCCACCGATGCGGTGCTGGCGGGTGAACTCGACAACGCCTTCTGCGCCGTGCGCCCCCCTGGTCACCATGCCACGCGCGACAAGGCCATGGGCTTTTGCCTGTTCAACAATGTGGCCGTGGCCGCGCGCCATGCGATCGACGTGCATGGCCTGGAGCGGGTGGCCGTGATCGATTTCGATGTCCATCACGGCAATGGCACCGAGGATATCTTCGCCCACGATCCGCGGGTGCTGATGGTGAGCTTCTTCCAGCATCCCTTCTATCCGTTCTCGGGCGATGGTCCGACCGAGCCGCATATCGTCAACGTCCCGGTGCCGGCCTATTCCGATGGCAGCGCGGTGCGCCAGGTGGTCACTGACAAATGGCTGCCGGCATTGCACGCGCACCAGCCGCAGATGATCTTCATCTCGGCCGGCTTTGATGCCCACCGCGAGGACGACATGGGCCAGATGGGTCTGGTGGAGGCCGACTATGCCTGGATCACGCGGCAGGTCATGAAGATCGCCGACCAGTATGCCAAGGGGCGTATCGTCAGTTGCCTGGAAGGCGGCTACAACCTCTCGGCGCTGGCGCGCAGCGTGGTGGCGCATCTGAAGGTGCTGGCCGACCTGGAGTAGCGTTGACGGCCCTGCCTGTTCAGGCTGTCTCGTAGGCGGCGATGATGGTGTCGGCCACCGCCCGCACGCGCGCCGTGCGGTTCAGGTCGCTGTGCAATACCAGCCACATGTCATAGGGGCTTTCCCGTTGCGGCCAGATGCGCACCAGCCCGCTGGCCGCGTCGCCTACGTGGGTGGGCAACTCACCCAGGCCGAAGCCGGCCAGCAGGGCGTCGAACATCACCAGTCCGGTACTGACTTCCATGGCCACCCTGGCGTTGGCGATCGACTCGCCGCAGACCTGCTCGGACTTCTGGGCCGAGACGCTGCGCGGATAGATCACCACGTCATGTCCCTTGAGACCGCTGCCGGGTTCGGGCAGGCCGCGCTTCTTCACATAGGATTTCGAGGCATAGATGGCCGTATGCAGCCGCTTGAGGTGGCGCGCGATCAGGTCCGGCGCGTCCGGGCGCACGGTGCGCACGGCGATGTCGGCCTCGCGCTTGGTCAGGTTGGTGATCTGGGTCGAGGTGGACAGGATCACCCGGATCTCGGGATGCTGTTCACGCAGGCGTTGCAGCGCCGGTAACAGGAAATGACGCGCCGTCAAATCGGTCGCGGCCAGGCGCACCACCCCGCACAAGCGCTCATCGATGCCCTGCATCTGACGCTGCAACTGCTCGGCACCCTGTTCCATCTGGGTCGCCGCTGCTGCGGCCAGCTCGCCGGCCGGGGTAGGAACATAACCGCTGGGGGTGCGCAGGAACAGGCGCGCGCCCAGTGATTGCTCCAGCGCCGCCAGGCGCCGGCCCACCGTGGCCTGGTCGATCTCCAGCCGCTCGGCGGCGCCACGCAGCGTGCCGGCCCGGTGGATGGCCAGGAAGATGCGGGCATTGTCCCAATCCATGATGGACTCCTGATGGTGTTGCTATTGCTATTGGTATTGGTGATGCATATTTGCATCGGCCTGCCGATTTTATACCTCTTTATTGCATCATCGGTGGAGCCTAGAATTGCTCCTCATCGTGGCCTGCACCGGAGATCCCGGTGGCAGGCTTGCCGGCCTCCCGGCTTCATCCTGCAGAAAGAAACCATCCATGTCCTCTTCCTCCTGCCCTGCCGCGCCGGCCTGCGCCGCTGCCACGCCGACGCCGGCTGTGGCCACCGTCCACCGTGGAGGCCTGCTGCCGCTGGTGGCGCTGGCCATCGGTTTCGTCATGGCCATGCTTGACGTCACCGTGGTCAATGTCGGCCTCTCCAACATCGCCACCAGCCTGGATGCGCCGCTCTCTACGCTGGTCTGGATCGTGGACGGCTATACGCTCACCTTCGCCGCCATGCTCATGGTCGGTGGCGCACTGGCTGACCGTTTCGGCGCGCGCCGTCTCTATCTCACCGGCCTGTTCCTGTTCGTGCTGGCTTCGCTCTTGTGCGGGGCGGCTCCCAACGGCCCCTTCCTGGTGGCGGCGCGGCTGCTGCAGGGGCTGGGCGCGGCCTTCTTCATGCCCAGTTCGCTGAGCCTGCTGACCCATGTCTATGAGGACGACCGCGTGCGTGCCCGCATGCTGGGCGTGTGGTCGGCCACCGTGGGCCTGGCCGCGGCGGTCGGGCCACTGGTGGGCGGCGTGCTGATCCACTGGCTGGGCTGGCGCAGCGTGTTCCTGATCAACGTGCCGGTGGGCTTGCTGGGCCTGTTGATGGCGCGCCGGCTGATCCCGCAGGTGGCCGGCCATGCCCGTGCGTTGCACCTCTTCAGCCACCTGGCCGGGGTGGTGATGCTGGCCGGCTTGTCCTTCGTGCTGATCCAGGGGCCGGTATATGGCTGGACCTCGGCGCGCATCCTGGTGGGCCTGCTGGTGACCCTGGTGGCTGGCGCCGCACTGGTGCGCCATGAATGGCGCGGAGTGGCGCCGCTGCTGCCCAAGGCGCTGTTTGCCACGCCGCAGTTCGCGGCGGCCAATGGCATCGGCTTCCTGATCAACTTCGGGGTCTATGGCAACCTGTTCTACCTGGCGCTGTTCCTGCAACAGGGGCGCGGTGCCGATGCCCTGCAGACCGGGCTGCAACTGGTGCCGATGATGGCGGTGATCTTCATCGGCAATCTCAGCTCGGGCCGCATGGCCGCCCATTGGGGGCCGCGCGTGCCGCTGCTGCTGGGCTTGTCGGTGGGCACGGTCTTTACCGCCGTGGCCACCTGCTTCCGGCCGGAGACGCCGTACTGGCTGGTGGCGCTGGTCTGCGCGGCCGCCAACCTTGGCATCAGCACCGCCATCCCCGCCATGACCACGGTGGTCATGCAGGTCGCCGGCAAGGCCCACGCCAACAGCGCCGCCGCCGCGCTCAACGCCAATCGCCAGATCGGCGCACTGGTGGGTGTGGCCCTGATGGGGGCGATCCTGCACAGCGTGACCGGATGGAACGTGCGCAACCCCCTGGCCTTCGGCGTGATGGCAGCCAGCTATGCGCTGGCGCTGTGGCTGGTGTGGCGCTTCGTGGGTGTTGTCAGGAAGCAATGGGAGGGGAGTCGCGCCTGAGCCGATTGTTGTTCGGCGTCCATGCGCCTGGCTTTGCGGTGGACGTCATGGGCGGTTTTGTTAGGGTTTGAGCGGCCGGGGCCGTAAAATAGCGCCTTCAACGCAATACGCACCAGAAAGAAATCCCGCATGTCCATCCAATGGTTCCCCGGTCACATGAACTCGGCCCGCCGCAAGGCCGCCGAGAGCATGGAAAAAGTCGATATGGTCATCGAAGTGGTCGATGCCCGCCTGCCGCAGGCCAGCTGCAATCCCATGATCGAGCAGCTGCGCAATGCGCGCCAGCGGCCCTGCCTGAAGATCCTCAACAAGACCGACATGGCCGATCCGGTCGCCACCCAGGCCTGGATCGATTACTACAACAGCCAGAAGGGCGTGACCGCCGTCGCGCTGTCGTGCAAGAAGCCCGCCGACGTGGCACGCGTGCCCAAGCTGGCCCTGCAGGTGGCGCCGCATCGCGGCACGGCCCTGAAACCCTTGCGCATGATGATCATGGGCATCCCCAACGTGGGCAAGTCCACGCTGATGAATGCGCTGCTCAAGAAGCGCGTGGCGGCAGTGGGCGACGAGCCGGCCGTGACCAAGACCCAGCAGCGTCTCTACCTGGGCAACAACATGGTGCTCACCGATACCCCGGGGATGCTGTGGCCCAAGATCGAGCATCCCAGTGATGGCCTGATGCTGGCGGCCAGCCACGCCGTGGGCAGCAATGCGTTGATCGAAGAAGAGGTCGCCACCTTCCTGGCCGACCTGCTGCTGCAGCGTTATCCGCAATTGCTCAAGGCGCGCTATGGCTTCGATACCGAGGGCATGGATGGCGTGGCCGTGGTCGAAGGCGTGGCGGCCAAGCGAGGCTTCCGTCTCAAGGGCGGCGACTTCGATTTCGAGAAGGCCGCGCACACCTTCCTGCAGGATTACCGCAGCGGCGCACTGGGCCGTATCTCGCTGGAGACACCAGCCTCGCGCGCCGAACTGCTGGCGACCTACCGCTCCACCGACAATCCCGATGCGCTGCCGGCCGAGGATGAGGAAGACGATGAGGACGAGGACGATTACGACTGGCGCAATGCGCCGGATCACCGGGACCGCAGGGACTGAGTCCGCTCCTGCGCTTGGGCCGGTTCTCCATCCGGCTTGGCTAAATCATATAAATGATTTTCCGCTCCGGAAAAGCAAAAAGGCCAGCTCGATGAGCTGGCCTTTGCATTTGCTGCGGGGGTGATTACCAGGAGGTGATCACGGAACCCTTGTACTTCTCCAGCACGAACTTCTTCACTTCCGGGCTGTGGTAGGCCTTGACCAGCTTGGCGACCCAGGGCTTGTCCTTGTCGGCAGCACGGATGGCGATCACGTTGGCGTAGGGGCCGGTAGAGGCTTCCACGGCGATGGCGTCCTTGGTGGGCGACAGGCCGGCCGATTCGGCAAAGTTGCCGTTGATGACGGCGGCGTCGAAGTCATCCAGCGAACGCGGCAGCTGGGCGGCGTCCAGTTCGACGATCTTGACCTTCTTGGGGTTCTCGACGATATCCAGCGGGGTGGCCTTCAGACCGGCATCGGCCTTCAGCTTGATCACGCCCTTGGCTTGCAGCACCAGCAGCGCGCGGCCGCCGTTGGTGGGGTCGTTGGGCACGCCGACGCGGGCGCCGGTCTTGAGGTCGTTGAGCGACTTGATCTTCTTGGAGTACACGCCCATCGGGAAGGTGATGGTGCTGCCCACGCTGATGAACTTGTAGCCGCGATCCTTGATCTGGGCATCCAGGTAGGGCTGGTGCTGGTAGGAGTTGGCGTCCAGGTCACCGGCCGACAGGGCGGCGTTGGGCTGGATGTAGTCGGTGAACTCGATCACCTTCAATTGCACGCCATCCTTTTCGATGATCTTCTTGACCTGCTCCATGATCTCGGCGTGCGGGCCGGCGGTCACACCGATCTTGATCTGCTCGTCCGCGAATGCGGGGGCGCTGACCAGGCCGGCGGCCAGGCCCAGGCCTGCGATGAATTGAATCAACTGACGACGCTTCATGACTTTCCTTTCAAGCTTATGAGATGCGCGGCGGGTAGCCGCGCTGTTTTGTCTTATCGTTGTGAGCGATGTTGTCGCTGCCGATGGGCGCAATGCTGTCAGCGATGGCTCAGCTTGCGCACCAGCAGGTCTCCCAGGGATTGCACCAACTGCACGAACACGATCAGGATCAGCACCACGGCCAGCATCACTTCCGGCAGGAAGCGCTGGTAGCCGTAGCGGATGCCCAGGTCACCCAGGCCGCCGCCGCCGATCGCGCCGGCCATGGCCGAGTAGCCGACCAGGCTGACGAAGGTGATCGTGAGACCGGCGACGATACCAGCAAATGCCTCTGGCACCAAGACCTTGTAGATGATTTGCCAGGTGGTGGCGCCCATGGCCTGGGCGGCTTCGACCAGGCCGTGGTCGACTTCGCGCAGGGCGGTCTCGACCAGGCGGGCGATGAAGGGCGCGGCCGCAATGGTCAGCGGCACGATGGCTGCGGCGGTACCGATGGAGGTGCCCACGAAGAAGCGCGTCATCGGAATCACCGCCACCAGCAGGATGATGAAGGGCGTCGAACGCACCGCGTTGACCAGCAGGCCGGCGATGCGGTTGAAGGTCACATTGGGTAGTACGCCATCGCGCTCGGTGATGTGCAGCGCGATGCCCAGCGGGATGCCCAGCACGGAGCCGACCAGGCCCGAGATGACCACCATCATCAGCGTCTCACCGAAGGAGCTGACGAACAGATCGATCAGTTCAGATGACATGGTTGAGCTCCTCGACGACGACGCCCTGCTCGCGCAGGTATTGCATGGCATGGTTGATATTGTCCTGGGTGCCGTTGGCGAGGATCGCCAGCGAGCCGAAGGCCTGGCCCTGGATCTCGTCGATCTGGCCGTGCAGGATGTTGAAATTCAGGTTGAAGCGGCGTACCGCCTCCGACAGGTGCGGCTGGTCCACATCGTTGCCGGTGAAGGCGAAGCGGAACAGGTGGTCGGTGCCCTGGCCGGCATCGGCTCGGGCCAGGCGCTCGCGCAGGCGCGCCAGCACGCCCTTGGGCAGTTCATGGGCGATGACGTCGCCGATCAATGCGCGGGTGACTTCGTGGCGCGGCTGGCGGAACACCTCCAGCACCTCGCCCTGTTCGATCACCTGGCCGGCTTCCATCACGGCCACGCGGTCGCAGATGTCCTTGATGACTTCCATCTGGTGCGTGATCAGGACGATGGTCAGGCCCAGTTCCTTGTTGATCTTGCGCAGCAGCTCCAGGATGGAGCGGGTGGTTTCCGGATCCAGCGCCGAGGTGGCTTCGTCCGACAGCAGCACCTTGGGATCGTTGGCCAGTGCGCGGGCGATGCCCACGCGTTGCTTCTGGCCGCCGGAGATCTGCGCCGGGAAGCGGTCGCGCAACGCGGTCAGGCCGACCAGTTCCAGCAGCGGCTCGACCTTGGCGGCGATCTCCGCCTTGCTCTTGCCGGCCAGTTCCAGCGGCAGCGCGATGTTGTCATAGACGCTGCGCGAGGAGAGCAGGTTGAAGTGCTGGAAGATCATGCCGATGCCGCGACGCGCTTCGCGCAGCTGGGCGGCCGACAATGCGGTGAGGTCCTGGCCATCCAGCAGGATGCGCCCGGAGGTGGGGCGGTTCAACAGGTTCAGGGTGCGCACCAGCGTGCTCTTGCCTGCGCCGCTGCGGCCGATGATGCCGAAGATCTCGCCTTTGCGGATCGACAGATCGACATTGCGCACCGCTTCGACATCGCCGAAGCGCTGAGTGACAGCTTGTATTTCGATCATGATGGGAAGAGAAATGGCAGCGGCGCCCGGGTCAGGTACTGCCAGCATCGGCATGTGCGAGACGCCGTGGGCGAGAACAAAACCTCAGGTCTCCACTGCCATCGATATTTTTATAAGAAGCCGCTATTTTAAGGCTGTCCAGTTATATAGGGAAAATAATTTTTCGTTTATGCATATAACGACAGCGTCTTATCAAATCGCTGCCAGCCTGTGTGCTGGCGGGTTTGCGGCAATTGACCAGGTCCAGGGCAGGGGCTTCCTGCGGGATGGGAGCGTGCGGCGTCACCTTACTTTGTTCCATCATGATGTGCTTGAGTGAACGGCAATGTTGCAGATCATTAATGACGATGAAATGCGAGTAGCGCTTGTCAATACGAAAATTATTCCAGTTTTCGAAACTATCACTTTCCTCGGGTGCTGTTTTTCCGCTTTTCCAACGGGACTAAAGTTCGTCCGTGGCCAGGAAGATGACCCGTCTCCCCCGGCTCCACAAGACCAAGATCATTTAGTCAGAACCCGTCAGAAAGCACATCATGAAACCCCGTCATCTCCTCATCGCCCTCGCACTGGCCGCCACAAGCGGCGTCGTGATGGCTGATTCCGCCTATGCACAGAGCAGCGCCGCCCAGGGCAAGACCCGCGCGCAGGTCATCGAAGAACTCAAGGCTGCGCGTGCCGCCGGCCAGGTCGACGTCAGCGACGCCAACTACCCGGCGCTGCCGGCCTTCGTCTCCACCAAGAGCCGCGCCCAGGTCATCGAAGAGCTCAAGGCCGCGCGTGCTGCCGGCCAGGTCGACGTCAGCGACGCCTACTACCCGGCGCTGCCGGCTTTCGTCTCCACCAAGAGCCGCGCCCAGGTGCAGGCCGAACTGGTGGAGTACCAGAAGAACCCGGATCCCCAGGGGCTGCATCGCGGCTATTGAGTCGCCGGCCCGCCGGCCTGCCACGGCCGGCTGAACCGCACATCGTGCTTACGCCACAAGATAACAAGATCACAAAGATCACGAGAGGAATCCATGTACTCCTTCAACGCCACAGAACTGTCCGTGCGCCTGCCTGACATGCTGGAGCTGGCCGACATCGACGAAATCGTCCTGACCCGGGAGGAGGGTGAGAACCTGATCGTCGTCAAGGAATCGGTCTGGCGCGGCATCCAGGAGATCGCCCACCTGTTTGCCACCGACGTCAATGCCAGCCGCTTGCTGACCAGCCTGCAGCAGTTGCGTACCGAGTTCCTGTCGCAAGCGGAGGTGGAAGGATGAAGCTGCTCATGACCCACATGGCCCAGGAGGATCTTGCCTTCTGGCGCCGCAAGGATAGCCGGCTGGCGCGTCGCATCGTCGGCTTGCTGCGCCGCCTGCGCGATGGCGAACAGTTGCCGCCGCAACAGGTGTCGGCCTTGCCGCTGCGCCTGCAGGGCCTCTCGACGGTGCGTATCGATACCGAGCACCGTCTGGTGATCGAGCGCCTGCGCGACTGTATCGTCGTGCATCAGTGCCGCTTCCACTACTGAGCTGATCCCCCTAACTGGCAAGCTTTGTGACCAGCCTTGACGGCGCCGCGCGGCCCTTTTGGCGCCGGCGTCGTATGCCCGGAGTCGGTGTTCACGTGAGAGGGCTCCTCGCAAAGGCTTGTCCGTCTGCAGTCCGGATTGCGTCTCCTTGCGCCCCGGAATTGTGGACTTTGGGCCGACCGCCTCCGGAAACAGGTACCCGGATTGTTGCAATTTTGCATCAATTCAATGGGTTTCCTGCTTCCCGGAATCGCGAGTCGGCCCTTTTTTATTCACTTTTCCATAGACTTATATGTTGGATAAAAGATACATAAAAATAGAAATAAACAAGAAAAACAAAAATTGAATTGTTTGAAAAAACAAATATTGATTAAATAAATTAAGACTTCTTGATGTTTCTTTCTGGAAGCCTGGGGTGGTCCGGCAGCCTGGCAGGGCGGCTGGACGATCAACAATCAAATAGCAATTCAATAAACTTTGGAGTTCCTCATGAAAAAGTCCCTCCTGGCTCTGGCCGTACTCGGCGCCTTCGCAAGCGCGGCCCAGGCGCAAAGCTCGGTCACCATCTACGGCATCATCGACGCCAGCCTGTCCTACAACAGCAAGGTTGCCACCACCGGTACTGGCAATGGCAACCGCATGGGTGTCGATTCGGGTGCCATCAATGGTTCGCGTATCGGCTTCAAGGGTAGCGAAGACCTGGGCGGCGGCCTCAAGGCCCTGTTCAACCTGGAAAACGGCTTCACCCTGGACAACGGTGCTGCTGCCCAGGGTGGCACGCTGTGGGGCCGCACCTCCACCGTAGGCCTGTCGGGCAACTTCGGCGCCGTGCTGCTGGGCCGCCAGAAGGACTTCACCGACGACATCGCCGCCTTCACCTCGGTCAAGGACTTCGGTGGCATGGTCAGCCAGGTGCACGCACGTGACCTGGACCGCACCAACGGCGAACGCGTGAACAACTCGATCCGCTATAACACCCCCAACATCAACGGCTTCTATGGCAGCGCCATCTATGGCTTCGGCGAACAGGCCGGCCAGAACAGCGCCGGTCAATCCTTCGGTCTGGGTGGTGCCTATTCCAACGGTCCGTTCAACGTCGGCCTGGCCTACTTCCAGGCCAAGAAGGCGGCCGGCAGCGCTACCGCAAGCGACGTCAACTCCAGCAACGCCACCACTTGCACCAACGCCGTCGGTTCCGCTGGTGACACTTGCCTGAAGACCTGGACCCTGGCGACTTCCTACCAGTTCGGTCCGGCCAAGGTCTACGGTTCGTGGTCGCGCGTGAAGCTGCCGCTGGCGACGGCCGGTTCGGCTTCCTCGTTCTCGGCAGCGTCGGCTGCCAGCTACGCGGCTGACAGCACCGGTCAATACCTGGTGGGCGGCGTGAACAACGAGAAGAACGACATCTTCGACATCGGCGTGAACTACGGCCTGACGCCGGCGCTGTCGCTGGTGGGCAGCGTGCAATACACCCGCGCCAACTTCGTCAACGCGTCCAACGGCCGCCTGATCCAGCTGAACCTGGGCACCAAGTACGCCCTGTCCAAGCGCACCAGCCTGTACGCGATCTACCGCAACCTGCGCGCCTCCGACACCTACAGCCCGGGCGTGACCAGCGCTCAGGCACCTGGTTCGGACAGCAGCCAGAACGCCTTCAACGCCGGCATCATCCACACCTTCTAAGCGGTTGGCAAGCGCTGATGAAGGGGCCCGCGTCATCGCCTGCGGTGGCACGGGTCGACGGATTTCCCCGGTGGTGTCGCCACGGCGTGCCATCGGGTCTTCGCGCCAGGCTTCATGGCCTGGCAAAGAAAAAGCCCGCATCCTTGCACGATGCGGGCCAGACATCTACCCCGATGGGGGATGCCGTACCCGGTGTCAGAAACTATGGATCAGGCCGGCGCTCACCGCGGTCTGGCCGCGATCCGCACCCGGGATACGGTCCTTGCTCAGGCCGACGTTGTACATGTCGGAAGAGCGCAGATGACGCGCAACGGTATAGACGGTAGTGCGCTTGGACAGGTCGTATTTCGCGCCGAGGCTGTACTGGGTCATGCGGCCGTCATTATTGTTGACGAACTTGGCGCGGGTGAACTGCACGCTGCCGATCAGGGATAATGCCGGCGTCAGACCGTATTTGGCGCCCAGGTCCCAGGTGGAACTGGATGCATTGTCGAAGCCGCCGATGACGCCATTGCTTGCAGCATCGAAGCTGACACTGGCGGTTTTCTTGTTGAGCTTGCCATCTCTGGCCAGCGGCAGCTTCACGCTCGAGTAGGAGCCGTACACCTTGACGGCGCCGAACTGGTAGGCCGTGGCCAAGGTCCAGGTCTTCAGGCAGACGTCGCCATTCTTGTTCTTGACGGGATCTTTTCCATTGCACGCTGCCGCGCCATTGACGTCGCTGGCATTGGTCGCGTCACCCATCTTGCTCTGGAAGTAACCCAGGCCGATATTGAGCGGACCGTTGGCATAGAGACCACCCAGGCCAAAGGATTGACCGGAACCGACCTTGCCGGCTTCTTCACCAAAACCATAGATGACGCTGCCCGTGAAGCCACGGAAGTCGGGGCTGTTGTAGCGGATGGAATTGTTGACGCGCTCGCCATTGGTACGATCGAGGTTCAGCGAATGGACGCGGCTGACCACGCCACCGAAGTCACCCGGCGAGGTGATGCCGCCGACATCGTCCAGCACATCTTTTTGACGACCGGCCAGCACGCTGCCGAATTTGCCGACCAGGCCGACGGTGGCCTGGCGCCCCCACAACACGCCTTTCTGGCCAGCTTCGCCGGTGTCGACATTGAAGCCGTTCTCGATGGTGAAGACGGCCTTCAGGCCGCCGCCCAGATCTTCCACCCCTTTCACGCCCAGACGGGAGCCCTTGAGCAGGCCCGAATCCAGGGCCAGCAGGCTGCCGGTCTTCTCGCCGGAAGTGGCGATCTTGTTGGTGTAGGACAGGCTTGCATCGACCGCACCGTAGATCGTGACCGAACTCTGCGCGTAGGCCGAGGCGCTGAAGACACTCAATACAGCCAGGGCCAAAATGCTTTTTTTCATAGAAAACTCCGAAGTGGTTTGATGTAGTGCTGCGTGGCGGAAGCGCGACAAAGCGCTCCGTAACCTCAAGATGAATCAAGAAGTCGTTGCCAATCTAAACCAACTTTGGTTTTTCAAAATACAGATAATTTGTAGTGTGCTCGTATTTGAGAGTATTCCGACGCGTTATTACAACGGTGGAGATGAGGCAAGAAGACAGCTTTTAATAGTGGAATCTGCATTGATGCACCACGATGCAGCCGGGAAGCCGCTCTATGACCAGGTAATGCTCAGAATCCAATCGGAGCGCATACAAGGCGGCTACTCGCAAAGGCAGGCGGGAAATACGTTGGGGAGGAATGTGCTGGCCGTCACGCAAACGACGCAGAAGGCATAGCAGCTGTCGGGCTCTGGAGCGCTCGCGACGACGCCAGTAGGAGAGATCTTCGCGGGCCAGAACGGTGAGATGTATTTTGCTCATCGGCCCACCGGGTGGTCGAGCAGATCGGCCCGTGCCTGGAGCAGGCTGCGCAGCAACCGGTCGCTATTGATATCGGTACCCAGCAGATGCATGGCGTCCTGCATGGCTCGCCATACGGACTCACGGACCAGGACCAGGGACTCGCCCTGATCGCGTGTCAGGGTCACTTCATCAATGTCGGCCAACTCCAAGACAGCATCGAGTTGACTGGAGAGTTGACTGGCAGATAAGAAATACATGATCAAGTCCTTCACTCCATCCTGATTCGGGGTGTGGTATCCCCGGAAGATCAGGAAAGATAAGTCAGACGGAATGCATCCTTTTCGATTTACAAAACGAATACTGATTTAGGAAAGTTATTCGATTTTTATCTCGTTCAACGTCGAATGATCTGGCCACTGAGATGCAGGCAGACGGGAAGCCGGACGCCATGACAGTTCTCCTCACGTGCGAGCACCGATGTCAAGCATGTGCCGGCAACAGGACAACAAAAAACCCGCATCGTCGCCGATGCGGGTTTTTCTGGCGTTGGCCATGCAGGGCATGGCCGGCAGCCGGAGGGCAATTACATCATGCCGTCCATGCCACCCATGCCGCCCATGCCACCCATGCCGCCAGGCATGCCGGCCGGCTTGTCGTCAGCCACTTCGGCCACCAGTGCGTCGGTGGTCAGGATCAGGCTGGCCACGGAAGCCGCGTTTTGCAGGGCCGAACGGGTCACCTTGGCCGGATCCAGCACGCCCAGTTCCACCAGGTCACCGTAGGTGCCGTTGGAGGCGTTGTAGCCGAAGTTGCCCGAACCTTCCAGGACCTTGTTCACCACCACCGACGGCTCGTCGCCGGCGTTGAAGACGATCTGGCGCAGCGGTTCTTCGATGGCGCGCAGCACGATCTTGATACCGGCTTCCTGGTCGGGGTTGTCGCCCTTGAGGTCCTTGACGTTGGCGCGAGCGCGCAGCAGGGCCACGCCACCGCCAGGCACGACGCCTTCTTCAACAGCAGCGCGGGTAGCGTGCAGGGCGTCTTCGACGCGGGCCTTCTTTTCCTTCATTTCGACTTCGGTGGCAGCGCCAACCTTGATCAGTGCAACACCGCCGGCCAGCTTGGCCACGCGCTCTTGCAGCTTTTCGCGGTCGTAGTCGGAGGTGGCTTCGCCGATCTGGGTGCGGATCATGGCCACACGTGCCTCGATGCCGGTGGCTTCGCCAGCGCCGTCGATGATGGTGGTGTTTTCCTTGCCGATTTCGACGCGCTTGGCTTGGCCCAGTTCAGCCAGGGTAGCCTTTTCCAGGGTCAGGCCGACTTCTTCGGCGATCACTTGGCCACCGGTCAGGATGGCGATGTCTTCCAGCATGGCCTTGCGGCGGTCGCCGAAGCCAGGAGCCTTGACGGCAGCGGTCTTCAGGATGCCACGGATGTTGTTGACCACCAGGGTGGCCAGGGCTTCGCCTTCGACGTCTTCAGCCACGATCAGCAGCGGACGGCCAGCCTTGGCGACTTGTTCCAGCACCGGCAGCAGGTCACGGATGTTGGAGATCTTCTTGTCGAACAGCAGGATGAAGGGATTGTCCAGAGCGACGATCTGCTTCTCTTGGTTGTTGATGAAGTACGGCGACAGGTAGCCACGGTCGAATTGCATACCTTCGACGATGTCCAGTTCGTTTTCCAGCGACTTGCCGTCTTCAACGGTGATCACGCCTTCCTTGCCGACCTTTTCCATGGCCTTGGCGATGATGTCGCCGATGTCCGCGTCAGAGTTGGCCGAGATCGAGCCGACTTGAGCGATTTCCTTGGAGGTGGTGGTGGGCTTGGCCAGGTTCTTCACTTCGCCGACGATGGCGGTGACAGCCTTGTCGATACCGCGCTTCAGGTCGGTCGGGTTGAAGCCGGCGGCGACGTACTTGAAGCCTTCGCGCACGATGGCTTGTGCCAGCACGGTTGCGGTGGTGGTACCGTCACCGGCGTTGTCGGAGGTCTTGGAAGCGACTTCCTTGACCAGCTGGGCGCCCATGTTTTCCAGCTTGTCCTTCAGTTCGATTTCCTTGGCGACGGAAACGCCGTCCTTGGTCACGGTCGGGGCGCCGAAGCTGCGCTCCAGAACCACGTTACGACCCTTGGGGCCCAGGGTGACCTTGACTGCGTTGGCCAGGATGTTGACGCCGTTGACGACCTTGGCACGTGCTTCATCGCCGAAAATAACTTGCTTTGCTGCCATGTTGGATTCTCCAGAATTCGGTTCAGTTCATGTCGCCGGGCTCAGAAGTGAGCATGCCGGCGGGTATCTTGCTGCCGATGGCCCTCTATATCAGTGAAGATATGCTCAGGCCGGATGTCGAATTACTTTTCGACGACGGCGAACAGGTCTTCTTCGCGCATGACCAGCAGTTCCTGGCCATCGATCTTCACGGCCTGGCCGGAGTACTTGCCGAACAGCACGCGGTCGCCGACCTTCACGGCCAGTTGACGGACCTTGCCATCTTCCAGGATCTTGCCATTGCCGACGGCCAGGACTTCGCCTTGGTCCGGCTTTTCGGTCGCTGCGTCAGGCAGGACGATACCGGAAGCGGTCTTGGTTTCCTGGTCGAGGCGCTTGACGATAACGCGATCGTGCAAAGGACGAAGATTCATGAGAACTCCTTCAATTTCAATAAGTTAGCGTTGATTGCGGCGAAGCCTGCAACGGGTTTTCTTCCAAATGCAGCAAACCTCACCGCATGAAAAAGGGGGCTGTCAGGCCGGCTGTTAGCACTCTGCCGTGACGAGTGCTAAGTATAGGGATGGGTTGGGGAATTTTCAAGACGTGAATTTTTGGCGTTTGCCATTCTTCTCCGCAAGATTGACACCATACCTTGCAGCAGCCAGGAGACTGCCGCATTCACGTTCGGTACTCCACCGGGAAGTCACATCCATCAGCAAGCCCGTTGAAATGTAAAAACAAAGTTTTTTTTACATCCGAAAATCGCATAAAAATCGGAAAAATCCCTTTATTATCAATTACTTGCGATTTGACTTTTTGGTCTGCTAGAGCTATCTTCGGCCATCCAATTTTTGGCAACCTTCGAAAATGTCCCCTGGAGCCATGAAGCTTCTTGAACTGCGCAAGCACCTCGGCATGAGCCAAGAGGCGTTTGCGGAGAGCATCGGCGCATCCCCCTCTCAACTGAGTTACATCGAGAGCGGTCAACGCCATGTACCGGATAAACCCAGTGACATTTTGCGAATATGTGATGGATTGCCACTTTCGCCACATCAATATGCGGCGTTACATGAGGCGCTAAGGCTTTCATCTGGGAAATTTCGACTTTCGCCTGGCGCGCCAGAAGAGCAATTTTTGCTATTGGCTGCGTTGCGTGATGCCGTTATCAGCGAGCCCTCACGAGCGAAAGTTTTGCAATGGAGAGAATTGCTGCTGGTAACCGCTAAGCAAACGTAAGCAGAATTAACTAAGCCTTAACTAGGAGGATCTAACGAGGACAACAGATTTGAATTTAGCCGCCTGACAGGCAGCAACTAGCTGCCTTCAGGGGATGACGCATACAGATACTACGGTGTAGGAACCTCAAGTATCCGTCCGCGTCCTCCCCCTGTCAAGTTACGCCCCCTGTTTTTGAGATGCCTTTCCCGGCAGGGGGACTTGCACCCTAAACATTTTGACGTTTTGGAGGTTACATGGAGCCAATTGGAGTGGGCCGCCGCATCGTAAGAAGAAATCCTCATCGAATTGTGGGCACGATTTCATTTCCTACTCTTGGAAATGCGGATAGGGAATGGGAATCCGTAATGGAAAGGGATGCTTACGCGATCATTGGCTATTGCAGCGAGGTCGTTGGTATCAACACACAACCCTTTTCATTCACATATGAGTTGGGCACAGGAAAAAAAGCAACCTATACCCCTGATGCTCAGATTCTGTTCAAGGAAGGGCGCGAAGTACTACTCGAAGTAAAGCCAGCAATCTTCGCCCTAGCGGATGATGAGTTCGAGCGACTGAGCGCGATAAAAAGACACTGCAATCTACATGGAGTCGGATTTGATATTTTGACCGACCTCGAAATCCAGGCGAACCAAGTCCGTTTGGAAAACATTTTTTTGCTCCGTCGCTTCTCCAGCACGATGAATCTGAGCGAAGCGGCGCACCTAGCTGCGAAAATTTTAGGCGACTACGGCCCCCAGACTGTAAATCAGCTTACTGACATAAGTGGCGGAGCCTTATCCGGCCAGACAATTTTTTCATTGATTGCTGATCGAAGGTTATCTATTGACTGGGGCGTTCCGCTCACGCTCAACAGCAAAATCTGGTTTTCTCAGACGAATCCTACGAATCTCTCATATGGCCAACTACGGGCTGAAGCCGAAACAAATCGTTTGGTGGGCGAAAGCGCTCTGGGTTGTGGAAAAGAGATTCAACGAGTCATGGCGCTTGAGAAGGCTAGTCGACGGCCAGTGTTACCTCCTTTCGCATGGGGTATTGGTTGAATATCTTTTTAATAGAGAGTTGATTCTCCTCGATATAAAAGATGTTCCATTAGAAGACGCCAGCATCGAGGTGCTGAGGCGTATTACGTCGACGCTAAATTATATGAATTTGAAATGAGCTATTTCTTGGGAAAAGGCTTGCTCATCGAGCAAGAAAAAATAATTTACGAATATCTCCACCGATCTGGTCATCGTATCCATTTCAAAGAGGTTCAAACGAGTGACATCATTACGATAGAAGAAGACGACTTTCATTTGAAACGGGAGAACGGCGAAATAAAAATTCTTTGCGCACGGGCATCTGATACAGAGATAGAGACATCCGAAGAATCTGTTCATCCCGACGTCTCTGCATTTCCTGAAAAGGTACAAGCCTCCGCCTTGAGAGCTTACAGCTACGTCAGAGGAATTCAGCAACGAGGCATTACTCGTGGTGTACTCCACTTGATCGAAGAGGCTATTGAGGAAATTTCCTTGGAAATTAGCGATCTGTCACCGCCAAGCTCGCGAACGGTTTCTTCGTGGGCTGAAAAATATGAGAAGAGTCAGGGAGATCTATTTTCTTTGCTAGACAAGCGAGCGTGCAAGCGAGTAGTTAAAAGAAATAGTGCAGAAAATGAGCGTTTAATTCAAGAGTCCATAGAAGCTATTTGGATGAATCTGAAACGTAGAGATATTCGTCAGACCTATCAAGCATATCTTGATGCGATAAGAATAGAAAACGATAGGCTCGGCAAGATTGGCATCGCTCGGATGGAATGTGTTTCCGAAAGAACCTTCTATCGAAGGGTAGCGGAGGTTCATAAACGGGACGCGGCAATCGCTAGATTTGGGCGCGCTCATGCGAACAATGAGTTCCGAATGATAAAGGGCCATCTCCCTGCAAAACGGCCGCTTGACTATGTAGAAATTGATAGCACCATTCTGGATCTCTATATCGTTGACGATAACTTAAATCTGCCGCTAGGACGGCCTACACTCTATGTGCTGAAGGACCGATACAGCGGGATGGTATTAGGATTCTTCGCTTCGTTCTCAGGATCTTCCGCAGAAGGTGCATTGACAGCTATTGCGAATTCATTCAAACCGCGTAGTGAGATAAAAAAGCGATTTCCTAGCATTAAAAATGATTGGCCCATCGCTGGTCCCGCAACTGTATATGTCACCGATAACGGAACAGATTTTCAGTCATTAGCTTTTAGAAGGGGAATTGCTGAGCTAGGAAGTATTCAGTCTCGTTGCGAGGTTCGCACTCCTTGGCACAAACCAAGCGTTGAATCATTTTTCAATGTCTTGAATGGCTCCCTCCTTGAAGCAATGCCGGGAAAGACTTTTTCGCATGTGTTGAAACGATTCGGATATGACCCTGTGAGGGATGCAGTGGTCCGATTTTCAGTTTTTGTTGAGCTCCTCTACAAATGGGCTATTGATTACCACAATCAAAGGCCTCATTCGCGAAAGCATCTCTCGCCGAATCAGCAATGGATTGAAGCTATGAAGGAACTCCCACTTCCACTTCCTCCTGATCCTCGCTCTATAAATTTAATGATTGGCGAGACGAGAACAGCTAAGCCCAGTCATGAAGGAATTCGGTGCGAGAACCTGCACTATTCAAGTCCCGAGCTCATTGACCTTTATCACCAGGCTCGGCCACAAAAGATTGAATTCAAAATATCGCGTCAGGATCTCGGTCGGATTTACGTTCTGGATCCCCGTCACCGTAGATACATCGAAGTGCAATGTACTCGCATGGATTATGCGCACGGACTATCTTTAACGCAGCACAAGATGATTTCTAAGTTCAATAGAGAAAAAGGGCGGGCATCGAGTTCTACGGAGGAATTAATCGCATCTAAAAAGGAACTTACAGAAATTTTGATGGAGGACATCGGACGGAACAAGAGGGCGAACTTAAAGGCCAGTAGATACGCAGGAATTTCGAGTGAGAATGTTTTAGATGGGAGAAATACTTCGATCTCTGTAATTCGAGAAGAGAAGGCCCGAGGAGCTGAAGAGCCTGATGTCGATGTGCTCTTCGATGCAATTTCCGCCTATCCAGCCATTTTCAAGCAGAGAGGTACCTAAGATGTACCAGACGCAATTGCTAGATCCCAGAGAGAACCGTATGTTATTCGACGAGAGCAACAGACGCGACGGCGTAACGAGCATCGAAGGGCGATCGTTAGATCGCGCTGCTTCAGTAGAAGCGATAACAATTCAAACGCCACAACTAGTAAAAGCAGTTGAGTTGATAACGACACTTATTCAAAGATCTGGGGTCCTTTGTGATCCGGGTGGGCTCCGTATTATTGGCGCGCCAGGTGCTGGAAAGACACTCATACGCGATCTGATGATTGCAAATTACCCTCGTTCCGTTGGACCAGATAAGCAGCCAATAGTGCCAATACTGTCCATTGAAATGATGCCCGCTCCTACGGTCTCTCAGATCGCCTTGAGAATGCTTAAAACGCTTGGCGATCAGTTTGACAATCACAGAAATTCAAACGAGAGAACTGTAATTTTGAAGGAATTTATTCGACGTGCAGGCGTGCTGATTATCTTTATTGATGAGTTTCAGCATACTGTTGAGGGCGGCCGTAACAAGTCCGCCAATACGATTGCAGATTGGCTGAAGAGCCTTTATGACGAGGTGAAAATACCAATTGTTTTCTTTGGAACGCCCATCTCCACGAAGCTGTTTCAAATTAGCGAGCAACTTGCTAGTCGAATTCCCGGCGAGTATGAACTAAGAGCACTTCGGTTCGACGCAGAATTCATTTCAATTCTCGCCTCATTCAACCAGAACATGCCTATTCAGATTCATGCTGAGGACTTTAAAAAGCTCGCCAAGGCCATCTGCAAAAGCACAGTTGGAAGTTTACGGCTGCTGAAAAAGCTATTAAAGGAGGCGGTGATTATTGCTTCCAACCGGGAAGCTACTTCGCTTATTGGCGCGGATTTCAAGCTTGCTTATGACCGAATTATTTGCCATGGTCAAAACCCTTTCGAGGAGCTTGTGTGAGAAAGCCCGTTAAGCGCCTCCTATTCCCGGTTATGCCAAAAAAAGGAGAATCTCTTGTGGGATTATTGATGCGAGCGGCAGAGAATAATGGCCTCAAAAGTCCGACCTCTATTTTAAATGCTCTGAACGGTAAGATCGGACGTCCGCCTCGCGTAGAACATATAGAAGATTTTGCTGAGATGATTGGATGTGACCCCACATTGATTCCTCCATTGTTCGGATTTGTGAATTGGCGCAATGGTGAAAAGCAATGGGATATTGAGGGAAACGTCTTAACCAAGGAATATTTTGTGCGTTCGAGGAGCGTCGCTGTTTGTCCTTGCTGTCTTAAGGAGGATGTTTATTTAAGAGCTTCCTGGGAATTGACGCCTTATGTGACGTGCTCGCGGCATGAATGCTTTCTGATCGACCACTGCGAGTCTTGTTCTCGCCCGCTTAGATGGAACCGCAATCAAATGGCCTTTTGCCCCTGCGGTCACGATCTCAGAATCACTAGTATTCAAAGGGCATCTAGTGGCGAGATTTTTCTTAGCTGGTTAATTGATTGGAAGCTTGACTATAGCTCGCACGTAAACCCAAAAATCCTCAACGTTGTTCATCGAGATGTACTCACATGGCTCTCTAAATTGTCCTTGGACGAATTATTTCGCAGTGTATGGTTCTTGGGGCACTGCTTGGCTGATTTCGAGAACACAGGGAAAGGGCATGGAGTAAGAAAAGGACAACTTGTAGACGCTGCTAATATCGTCCGCCGATGGCGCGTCATGCTCCAGGAGTGGCCGTCAAAATTTGACGAAAAACTCCTCCGAATAAGTGATCGAAAATTTGCTCAGACATCCATGGGACTAATGGAAAAAACTTTCGGTCCTGTGCATACCTATGTTGTGGACGAACTCAGAGGAGAAAATCTGGAGTATCTGCACCAAGCCTATAAACAGTTCGTGATATTTCAATGGGGTAAATACTTGCGGCCGCCTAAATCTATTTTCGATGGGCAATTATCACTACTTTGGGACTAGCAGGAGCCGATAGCATGTCGATAAAAATTTTCATAGATACTGAATTCACCGACTTCATTGAGCCACAGTTGATTAGTGTTGGATTGGTATCAGAAGCGGGTGATGAGTTTTATGCTGAAGTTCCCTTTGACCGAAAGGCTTGCAGCGATTTTGTCTTGCAAACAGTGGTTCCCATGCTTGGGTATGTATCGGATGCCTACAGTGAAAAATCCTTTCTATCTGAGAAACTAATAGGCTGGCTGCTTGAAGTACGGCATAGCGTTGACAGTGTTGTCATTTGCTGTGATTCGCAAATCGACTGGGATTTATTCCTCGAGCTATTAAGGGGAGAAATTCCTCCTTGGTGCCAGAAGCGTTTAATCGCCGATTGTCTGGATGAAAACTTGCGCTTGAGTTACTACGAGGAAAGTCGTCGGCCTGAGCATCACGCACTCAACGATGCACATGCAAACCGGCGCGCGTTTAGGGAGCAAGACGTAGCGAACTAAGGCTATTTTTTAATGCCATCTTTGTCTTTTGACTCAAGAGTTATGGTAATTGAAATCTTGCGTTAAGATCACTCCTATTGATGTTGGATAACACAACATTTGGGGATCGCTGATTTGGTGCCAGAGTTTGAGGGGGCAGACTGACTGCGATAAGGTTAATTGTGAAAATTACAATAATTCATGGCTGAATCTCTTTTAATAGCGCAAAAATTACGGCGAGCTTTTTCGGACGAGGAATTGATCTCCGTTGTCAGAAAATCTTCTGATGTCACAAATTTAAACAAATATATTAAAGGAGCTGCAGACAAGAGGGCCTTGGAAGTTGCAATTGACAACTATGACCGCGAAAAGAGAGGGATGAAGAAATACTCATTTCCGATCAAGCCTCGAGGAAGAGCGGTGGCGGAGATCTCGCAAGCAGTAAAGCGCACAAACTTAGAGAGTCTTCCTCCTTCATTCTTGCATTTTGCTTTTTTGAATTTCTTGACGGGCATCCATGCGAAGCTACTCGTCGACTTTCTTTCGTATCTTGGGATCAAGTGCGATTCCACAGGGCGGATCACCGATAGTTGTGAAATTGATCAAAAGTACAAAGCGCCGCATGCGCTAGATGACCTACTGGCTCAACTCAGCCTTAAATACGGAAGCAAAGCAGTTTTCCAATATTTTGTGGCTCTAGATGCCTTTCAATCTGGCTTTTCCTTTGTGTCTTTCTACTTCGATCAATTAGAGGAGTGGTGTGAAGATGCATATAAGAATGAAGTATCCGATGCGGTAGTGAATGAGAATGTTGATGTGTTGGAGTCCGACGTTATTTCGAACGTATTAAAAACCGAAGCCGTCTCTGAAAATGACGCAGAAGAAAATACCTCTGACGATGAGCCTTCCCAGCTTAACGACGATTCGAAATTAGAAGCTAACCATGAGTCTGATCCCCTCTCGATAAAATGGGTGCGTTTGTGTTCTGATTTCGAGAAGGTCGTTGCTGCTCTCAAATTGGGAGTCATTCCTGATCCCTCAGACTTTGTTCCAGTTTGGCAGGATGTTTATTCAGAAGTGCAGGCTAGATTGGATGCAGTAGGCCTGGAAGGTTCAGCGTCTTTGGCGCAGTTGAAATATGCAGAAGCGAAAAGACGATATCTGGAGGTAATGGAGCCTCTAAAAAAGTTGCTTTCTATTCGTAGCACTAGTCCTAAAAATGTAAGTCTGGCAGAGACAATTAAGCGAGATATTCGGGCTTTAATTGACGCGCTTCCAGACGATGGATTGCAGCTTCATCAAAATAGGGTTACTGCCTATTCAAATCTGATTTTCTTGGTGGAGCGAAGCCAACATGGTTTTGCGAATCTGGAAATTGAGGACATATATAAAAAAATTGAATCCGAGCTAGGTTCATCGATCGCTTTAGCTGCCGTCGTAGGTAGCTTCACGCTGGACGAGGAGAAAGTCAAAGCACCTTTGACTAGTGACGATAAGGTTATTGAGCATACAGATCCTAATTCCTTGGATCTGACTTCATCGACTGTAACGTCAGAATCCGAGACACCTTCACCAGGAAGAGTTTTAATCCCGGATTCGGTTGATGTTTCTATTGAGGGCAGTGAGGGTTCCTCGGTTATTCCCATTGCAGATGAAGGCCAGGATTCTCATCATCAGAATCTCCCTATCCATAAGCCAAGTTTCTTCGCACGTAGTTTTTCTGATTTTCGCAATTGCAACTGGATTGGTTTGTCTGCAAATGTTGAACCCGTCCCGTGGCAGGAAGCTAATTTTTGCTTACGTTTAAACGAGGCCGCAGAAGCCACGTTATCGACGGAGTCTCTTGCATCCGTCTATATTCTGCAAAGAGCTGTCGAGGAGTTAGGGGAGCATCCGGTCTTGACGACCACTTCGATCTTGGAAGCTGCCGATATTTTACAAGGAGGTGTGCCGAGGACCCGGCCATCAAGGCTTGCTGAAGTAAATGGTAATTCTAGTGGTCCTGAGATAAAACTTCTTTTGACGTTGGAAGCATTGGCTCCAGGTGAGGACCTCTGGAGCTATTCGGAGAATATCCAAAACTTTCTCCGCGGAACATCGTTTGCCAATCAGACGTTGAGCCGAACCATCGCTGCACTGATTAGCGCAGCATCGAATCAAGTGTCTCTGATATCTCATTTGCGTCGACGCCTTCCTGTTTATGGACAGGATGCTTCATCAGATGCCTCGTCGTTAAGACGATTGGTTGATGGATTTAGTGATACGTATACATCCTTGAAATCAACTTCCATTAGAGGCCTGCGAACTGATCATTGTCGTTCAGCATGGAAGTCTTTTCTGGAAGAATACGTTCTTCCAATCTCTAAACTTATATTAATAGACAATCCGGAGAAGATTGACGCAGATCGGCTGCAGGCTTTTGCAGAGTCATTGGGTAAAAATGCAGAAATTGTCTTCGAAGAGTGGGAAGCTAAATTTGAGGACCGATCCAAGATGGATCGTGACGTTCGTGAACTTTCGTTGAAGATTTTTGCACTCGTCAGGCAGGTCCGGGATACTAGGCAAAAAAATGCCAATGCTGATTCTATTGCGCGATTCGACCTTCCTACTGCCGCTGAGTTATCAAGTCTAGCCAGCGAGGAGTTATCGGATAACGTCGAGAAATTCTGCAAAGAATTAGTATTCTCGCTTTCGGCTGTGAAAGACCTATCAGATCCTCTGACTTTAACGCAGAAGGATCTGATTAGACGCCCCGAGCTTGCCTTATATCTTGGCCTCAGCGAGCCACTCAGGATGTCGGCATTTCAATTCGATGCTCGTAAAGTCCCTATAGAACAAATTGCTCCAGCTGCGGCTGTTGTATTGCAGCCGGGTTATGACCTGCCCAATGAGAATGAAATATCACAAGTCCTGAAGGATCGGTTAACGGGTATTCACCGACTTGACGTGATGGCGATGTATCTTGGCGACCAGGCTATCAATGCAAGCGAGCGTGCACGATTCCAGCGTCAATTTAGAGACTTCGGTGTAGAAGAAGCCGATGCAGCGTACCAGGCACTCGAAGCTGCTTGGGTCGAATGCGATGCTATCGGATCCAATCGAGCTGTGGAGATCCGTGTATTTCTTGACGAAGCTAAGGTATTGCTGGATTTGGTTGAAACGGCGACGTTTGGTCATACGGCACTACTGATTTCTTGGCTTCAAGAGGTTCGCAAGTGTTGCGAAGTGGAAACAAATAAAGTCGCGCAGGAGCTGCGAGATGATGTCGCCAAAAATGCTCCTGAGCGATTGAGCCAGGTAGAGTCAGCTATTGCTGCGAGACGTTTTTGGGAACTAGATTCGTCTTTAGGAACCGAGGTACTCGAGCGAGTTGAGGAGTCTCGGTGGTTGCAATGGCGACAAGCAGACAGCGATCTTCTGAACGACCTTCCCCGCAATATTCGAGAGATTGCGTCCGTGAGTGGTGGAGAGCTACAGGAGTTAGTCGAGTTGTGGTTCAGCACAAATCCGTCGGAAGAGTCGCGGCGTCTTTGCCGTCGCTTGTTCTATACGTTCATTAGCGGAGAAATGTCGACGGTTGGGACACCAAAGAGAAGAACAAAGCAAGATGCCCTATTCGACCGGGAGCTCAAAACAACTCGTGTTGTAATTGATTGTTTGAGCGTTTTGAAAAGGTTGGAACGAGAGGGCCATAATCCTACGTTTGTGCCTCAATTGAATTCGTTCAAATCTATAGTCATCCTGTCAGCTCCTCTTAGTTTGCGTGCAGTAACGTCTCCAGGCACATTGGCTACCTTCGTTCACTCTGAGCTTTATAAAGATGAGGGCGCGAATGCCTCGGAGAGTCTTGCTGTGGTGCTGACTCCTATGCTGGCACCGTCCATGCGAGGGGACATTCTTGATGAATTCCAGAAGAGACAAAAAGCGTTTACGGCGGTCCTGGTAGACGACAATGACTTGTACAGATTAATTGCCAAAGAAAAAGCCCCCCTTAATGATATTAGGCCTTTTCTGGAGGTGATTTTTGAACAAATCCCGCTAGGGAATCCCGTTTCTTCGCCATATTCTGGCCAAGATGGGCAGCATATTCGCCGAGAAATGTTTGTTGGGCGCGAAGATTTAGCTAGAAAGCTAGCAACTACGAGCGATTATTCCCGTGTCTTTTCCGGAAGAAAGCTTGGTAAGTCGGCCTTCCTGAAAAGTGTCGCACGCTCTTTCGATAATTACTCGCTGCCGTCTAAAAATACTCTGCATGTACTCTTCATATCAATCGCTGGGGGGGATAGCGAGAAATATATTGAATCTAGAGTAGTTGCTGAGTTGCATGCGAAATTCCCATCGTTGTTCGAAGCTAATTCAAAACAGGTTGACCTTGATCTGATCGATTGTATTAACTACATCATCAAAACTCAGCCCAAAAGTAGTCTGTTGCTGTTACTCGACGAGGCTGATTCATTCGTTGAAGAGCAGCTTCGTTCCTATGATCGAAATAGGGAAAAATGTCTCAGTTTTAGATTAATGAAAGAGGTGAGTCAGCATACTGATCAAAATGATCTTCCTCGCGTTCGTGTCGTATTCTCTGGATACCGTGTGACCAACACCAGGGAAGGCGCGTGGGCGAACGCCGGCGGCGTTCTGATTCTAAACCCTTTGGAGACCAATGAGGCTTCCAAGCTAATAGAGGGACCGCTCGCCAGACTCGGGATTGACGTAAGCAGTCAGTCCAGATTTATTGCGAAGAGATGTGGCAATCAACCGGCAATTTTGAATCGTTTCGGAGATACCTTAATAAAGTATCTTCGGAACACACGACTTCATTCGCGAAAGAGCGTTGTCAAAGTGGAGAGTAGCCATGTTGGCGCTGCTTTCAATGATCCGAGTATCGCCGCTGAGATCAGAACAGTGATGTTCAACAATTTTCAAGGGGATGCAGCGGGGCAGGTGATTTTTGCGGCGACGCTCTTAGCATTTTCTAAGTTGGCGCCAGGTCTTGAACTGTCCGATGCTCCACGTGCGATATTGGAGCAGATAGTCCTGATTGATTCCGACCTAAACTGGCTTGAGAAACGAGATCCGTCGCTAACAGGCGAGATTGAGCATTATCTCAACGACTTCGCAGATAGAAAGCTCGTCACTAATCGAGCTGTTCGAGGTTTGCTGCTTTGTAGGCTTAAGGTCGGGCACTCAATGCCAATTCTTCTGGCTGGAGACTTGCCTGGACAAATCCGCAAGGCGATTACTTCACTTCGAGACGATCAGAATGCCTCGACTTCCCCTCTACGATGCGTATTCCCAGATGCACAGCTGGATGCTCTGAGAAAGGCGTTTGAGACCGATGAAAAGGTTACCGCAGTCGTCGTCACAGGCTGCTGGCGTAGCGCATTGCAAGATGCGAGGGTAGGCATCGCTGATCGAATTGGTATCAGCCCTCTTTCAGTTGGGAGGTATAAGGGAACGGATAAATTCGTCGCGGTTATTGACACTAGCACCGTTGAGTTCGAAGAGCTTTTGGCAACTTCCGCTGAAAAGCATCTTGTTGTTGGCGGGGCGGATGTGGCCAGACGTATGCTTCAACTTCGTCTTTCAAGTGCAGCCTCAAATATCCATTGGCAGTCACTTTCTCGCGTTCCAGAGCTTGGTAGTAAATGGTGGTTTGAGCAGCTACGGCGATTCCATTTCCAGTTCCCAGGTGCGGCGCGAGAGATCGCAGATTGTACGGGGCAAATACCTTTGCTGCTGCAGCGATTTGATGACTTGATGACCCAGTCCTTCGCTGAAGAGGAGGAAATTTCTCACTCGAGTTTTCAGAAAGTGAAGCAGGACTTTCTAATGGGATTCGATGTGATAGCAGAAGATCTGCAAAATGGAGATGCGGCTGTAAGACTTGAAAGACGGGAGCTGGAGGTTTTAGTTCTGCTTTGCGTAATGGCGAAAGAATATGAAACGCTCCGATTGCCAGAGGATTTTACCGATGAATTGTGGAAGGACACGAATGCGTCCAAGATTTTGCGTATAGACGGTCCTCGAGAATCAGACTCGGTAGCGATCGAGTTGATCGAACAATTGGGGCTAATTAAGGTAGATCCTGAAAAGGGCGTGATCTACGACGACGGTCGACCAGATCCGATTTTCGTCATTGCGGATCGGATCTCCAATGTTCTTTGAATCACTTCTACTAGGTAGACCTGCCCGCTGGGACTTCGCCGGCGGGCTTGGTCTTAATAGTTGGATCGATGCGCGGCCATGGGAAAGCGATGGCGGTGTCTACGTGGTTTCAGTAGCTCCCGATTTTCCCGGCGATTTGTATTTTAGGGCATTGCATAAACTCGTTTGTAGTTGTGCCGATGGGCTACGTATCCGGGCGCAGTTTCTAGATCTATCCGACGCCTCTATGTCGCTACGCCAGGCAATTGGTGAACACATCGGGTGGCACACTAATGACGGACAGCACAAATTTAGGGAGATGCTAAGAGAGCATCAGGCTACGACGGAAGGCCTTGTTTATTTTGTATTGACAGGCAAGAGTGGCGATATCGATGAGGCTTTCGTTATGGCGGATTTCTGCGCGAAATCAGGAGTGGTATGCCCATTTACGATTTTTGTCTTGTCTACAGGCTCAAATGATTCTGCGGTTGCTCAGCATATCGACATGAAGACGGGTTGGATTTCTGAGGCACTTTTTCAAGATCTAGAGAATAAGACAGAGTTAGAGCTTTGGCATAGCTACAACTATCATCGGTTCATTTGGGAGGCGGCTGGTTCACCAATGATTACCAGGCTGATGGAGCAAAAATTTGTCGAGAGTGGCGTTCTAGAGCGTTCAGAAAGTACTACGGAGCGTGTACTCGAAGATATCGCCGAGTACTTGAGCGGGCAGTGTGAAATTCAACTGGACGAGCTCGTAACGTTTATCGGTAACGGACGAGAAATAGGGGTTCAATCGGATAGTGCAGAGTTGCGCGCAAAGGATTTCGCAGCAATTGGTTTGCTATGGCGTCCTCGGCAATGTAACGATTGGATTTTGCCGGGATGGGTTGCTCGCAGCCTCTTGAAGAGAAAAAAAAGAGTAAATCCTTGGTTACTTCGACGTAGTCTAAATTGTTTATCAATTACTGGTGATATTTTCGCCGCATGTATTTCTCTTGAAATGGGGCTGCGTCAAAAATATGTCACAACATTAAGCAATAATCATCTGACTCCCGACGCTCTAGAGCACTATGCCGCTTGGCAAAAACGGTCTAGAGACGAATTTATTTGCTATTCAGCGGAAGTCGCACCAAATAGAGAGTTTGATGTGATGCAAGGTGGCCCCAAGTATTTGGCAGACGCTTGGATTTTTTCGAGTCTTGGCGAAATACAGCAGGCATTGAAAGCGCAATCGAGCACTCGATATTCGACGAGCTTTTTGGACGCGATTAATCAGTTGCGACTACTAAGAAACTCTCTTGCTCACAGCCATCCAATCGCTTGGAATCATATTGTTGCGCTGAAGGGGATTTCAGCGCTCGTATAAGACGAGAGGCTAATCCAAGCGTATTTGTTGTTTCATCGGATGTTTAGGGCTCTTTCTTAGGCTTGAGCAATGGCTAGGGACTTATAAAAATCGTCCGCGTTACCAATCGCCAGCGGGGATTCCTCAGGGCGAGCTCTATCGTCATTAATGTCTAGGCGCAAACGTTTTTCAAAATAATATAAAAGTGCGCGTCTGACGGAGATAGTCACGCGTCCATCAGTCATGCCAAAATCATATTCGACGATTCGCTGTTGATTTTCAGTGAGTCGCGGATTTGGAATCAAGCAAACATCGATTGTCGTGTTCCAGTTGTCATCCTCTTCAGGAGCCGCCCCTGGCTCGCTTTCGTCGCGGACATCAGTGCAGCGAGAGACAATGAAATCCTTAAATCTTGAGTCGAGGTGGCAGTAAGCCCTAACATGCCACCGCAATCCATCGTAGGCGAACGCGTGAGGGGTAATTCGCCTCCATATTTTTTCGCTAATTGTTTTGCTCATCGACTGATAGAAAATCTCAAGTGATTTCCTCGAACGTACTGCGCCAATCATCTTTTTCAAAAGCTTTGGTTCGATTTTTCTAGATGGAATCGGTAGCGCATCTACGCATATTTCTTCAGAAATCCACGTATCTCCAGAGCTAAATACCGACTCAGCGATACCTTTCAATTGAAAGAGATAGGTGTCTGAGTTGGGCTGAATAAGACTGGCAGAAAATTTCTCTGATGCAATGTATTTCTTCTCACTTACATCATAAGTTAGGTTATCAGGGGCTATTTTCTGATACGCGGCAAGATCTGCAGAGGCTTGCGGGACAGAAACACCAAATTTTTCAGTAATGTTTTTTCGGTTTACACCTCCCTCCCAAAAAACCATAAATTCAATAAATTCAAGACGTTGCATGGCGCCCCATCGAATTGGCGTAACAATTTGTTTCAATTTAGCTCTCCCTTATAAGGATAAAGAAACTTGACTGGTATTGTTTCTTTACATAGTATTGAAACTATACCTGCAACGTCCCTTTGAGTCCATTGGCCCGGTGCATGTTCAATTCTTGAAAGGAAGAAATATGCATCGTGTCACTTTTTACAACGTCGGAGATGGGGATTCGAGTCAGATTGTCTTGAGCAACGGGCGACGCGTGATGATGGACTTCCATCATTTGACCAAGAGCGAAGATGGAAAAGGGCCTGAAATCGATCTTTGCAAACGGATTCGGGACGAGTTGAAGGAGTCCGAACGAGATTATCTTGACGTGGTCGCGTTTACTCACGGCGACGCGGATCACATTCAGGGCGCAGCATCCTTCTTTGAACTAGAGCATGCGGACTGCCATAGGGGAGATGGCCGGATCAAGATGCGAGAAATGTGGCTGCCAGCTGCGATGGTGGTCGAAGATGGAACTCAAACGCAGCAGTCTTCTGATCGGATTCTGTTACGACAAGAGGCGCGCTATCGCTTGCGCGAAGGTAAGGGAATCAAAATCTTCTCTAAGCCGGAGCTTCTGAAGGATTGGATGCTGGCTCAGGGAATCGATTTTGAATCAAGAAAGCATCTTTTCATCGACGCTGGGAATGTTGTGCCTGGTTTTACCCTGTCTGAAGATGGAGTTGAGTTCTTCGTTCACTCTCCTTTCGTTGAGCATACTGATGAGGGAGATGATCTCCGGAACAGCTGTGCATTAATTTTTAACGTTCGTTTCCAAGTGGGCGGGACGCTTACAAATTATCTTGCGGTAGGTGATTCTACGTTTGAAGTCTTGGAACAGATTGTTCGTATCACCGAATACCATGGCCGCGGAGATCGTCTGCAGTGGGATCTTTTTAACATCCCGCACCACTGTAGCTATAAGGCCCTTGGACCAGAAAAGGGAATAAATGAAACTATTCCCACGGCGCTCATCGCTAAATTGTTGAAGTATGGGAGCAGAGGCGCCTACGCCATCAGCTCTTCTTCTCCAATCAGCAATGACAGCGAAGCGCATGAAAAAAAGATGCCTCCGCATATCCAAGCCCGTAGAACATATGAGCGTTACATTCGTGAGATCAACGGGAAGAAATTCTTGGTGACAATGGAGGAGCCTCACGCATATCGCCCACAACCTACAACATTTGAGATCGGTGAGGGGGGCTGTATTCTCAAGCGAGTAAGTGCGTCAGGCGCTGCGATTGCTGTTTCTACCGCGCCTCCGAGGGCGGGCGGAAAATGAGTCAGCACCATTTTCTTATTGGAGACGTTATCCAGCGTGGTCAGGCAACCCAGAAATTGACAATACGGCGTGCCGTGGAAATGGTCGCCGCTATTCAAGTAAATCGGGATGCTACGCTAGTTTCGATCAATAAGATTGAAGCCGAAGGTGCAGAAGTAGTTGTGTTTGATCTCCTCTGTGATGAGATCGCCGCACGCAATAAATTCGATATTGATTTTGTTGAGCGCATTGCTTTGATTTTCTATCCAGATACTCGCCGACTACTTGATACATATGCATTGCGCAAAGACTTCCCTCGCGGAACAGGCCACCAAAATCACGTCGGCTTAGATCGTCCTGCAAGTCTATGTTTGTATTCAGAGTCGCCGGCTAGCGTCTATCGGACATGGACTGCAGAGAAACACATCGCAATTTTGCAGCGGTGGTTAGAGGGGGCCGCAACCGGCGCGTTACATTCGTATGATAAAAATCCAGAGCAATTTTATTACGTCAGTACACTGGAACTGGTGCTCCCTTGGGATTTCGATGAAAAATTGGGAAATTCTGATTTTGGTTTGACTATCAAGGCATTGAAGCACAAGACGTTGATTGGCGAAATGAAACGTTTGGAAAAGGGATGCACTAGGCACGCATACGACATGTTTCCGCTTGCCGTTCGGGTATCTCCAATCGTCGGGAATTCGATCGAGTATCCACCTTCCAATTTATGGGAGTTGGAGGAGCAATTGCAAAGACGTGGTGCCTCAATACTTCAGCAGCTAGAAGCACAGTTGAGAAATATGATTGGCTCGGGCTGCCAGTCGGAAAGCGTACCGAAAAAATCTTTGTTGGTTCTCTCGATACCCCTGCGGTCTTCAACTAGTGAAGAGCCAACACGATTGCAGCGACAGGCTTTTCTAATTGATGCTGCGCCCTGCCAAATTGGCGAAGCCCTGCGTATTTGTTTTAGAGACGTTGAGAAGCCCGGAACCTATTATCAGGAAGCGTTGAGCGCGGGAACCGTGGATGAAGTATTGCTCAGGAGATGCTTGGTCGAGCCCATTGAGGTTCTAGATCAATTGACTGTTGAGCGTGCGCGTCTTTATTCTGGAGAAATAAGTAGCGGTCCCCACATCTTGCTGGCAGGGGTGGGGGCTCTTGGCGCAACAGTATCCTCGGCGCTATGGGCAAAAGGTTGGGGGGCGTGGACGCTTGTCGACGATGATCACTTGAAGCCGCACAATTTTGTCCGATTTCCGGTGGGTATTCATTATCTTGGTTGGAATAAGGCGGAAGCGATAGCGGACGTGTTTAGAACAAGTGATCCTGCCGGTACAGTTCCCGTGAATGTGTTTTGTGGCGATGCATCCGATACGTCAAATATTGAGCTAAAAAAATCATACGAAGAAGTCGATCTTATTGTCGACGCGACTACTACCGTTGATTTTCCTAGACTATTGAGTCACCAGGCACAACGGGCCAGGATGGTTAGTATTTTCGTTACGCCAAGCGGGGATGATTGCGTTCTTCTGGCTGAGGATGCAATACACCAATATCGAATGGACTCAATCGAGGCCCAATATTACCGGTTCCTCATTAGTTCTGATTTTGGCGCGATGCATCTCGCAGATAAATCCGGGGCGGTGCGTACTGGCGCCAGTTGTAGAGACATTTCTCTTACGCTGCCTTTTAATAAGATAGCTGCTCATAGTGCCATCCTCTCCGAGCAAATTCAGGCGTTGCCTTCGGACAGACCGTTGGCAAGGATATGGCGGCGTGATCTTCCTACAGGCGAGACTAAGTTGGCGGAGATCCCGTTGACACCTACTCGTTATCAGCAAGTAGGTCAGCTCGTTGTGATCTGGGACGCAGAATTAGAAGCAAAGGTTGCTGCACTGCGAATCAAAAACCTTCCGAATGAAACAGGTGGGATATTGGTCGGGTACTTCGATTTAAACGTTAATAGCATCTACATCGTTGATATTCTCGCAGCTCCCCTCGATAGCATATCGTTGCCCTTAGAATTTGAACGTGGGACGGAAGGTCTGGCGGAGAGACTCCAGGAGATTTGCATCCGAACGTTTGGGAGTGTGCAATATCTTGGTGAGTGGCATTCGCATCCGAATGGATTGGATGCGCTCCCGAGTGAAATGGATTTTCGGCAAGCAGAGTGCCTAGCGAAAATAATGAAAAGAGATGGCTTGCCAGCTTTGATGCTGGTAGTGGGAGAGCATGAGAAAAATTTTTACTTATGTGATGGAAGTCCTTCGCGCTCTATGACCCTCTCTTCGACGGCGGTCGAGACATGAAATTACTAGTGCCATCTTTCGCATCTTTTGATGAATATGAACGGAAGGCTCGTGTCTTTCCTGCGCTTTTGGTTATGTTGCCGCTTGTGATTCCTGTGTTATGGGGGTTGGGGCCTAAAAGTCCTATGCTGACTGCACTACTGCTTGCTTTGTCTGGATGCGGAGCCACATATTGCATCGCTAGCATTGCTAGATCTAGCGGAAAAAGCTTGGAAGAGAAGCTTTTCCACGCATGGGGGGGCAAGCCAACAACCTTGATTTTGCGGCATCGTGATCATTTCTTAGATACTTATAGCAAGCGCCGCTATCACGAAGAGATAGAAGCAAAGTTGGGTGTGAAAATGCCAAGCGCCGAGGAAGAGACGGGCGACCCGAAGTATGCCGACGAGATCTATGAGGGGGCGATAAGGAAACTTCGTGAAGCTACTCGTGGCAAGACAAAGTCGCTTCTTCATCGGGAAAATATTTCCTATGGCTTTCACCGAAACATGATGGCGTTACGGAGGCTCGGAAGTATTACCTGTTTGATGGGGAGCTTCGTTGGACTTGCGATGTATAAAGAGACTTTTAATTCTCTGCCTAGTTTCAGTATTCCAGAATCGTTACATTCGCAACTAGGGGGAATGATCTCAATTGGTATTTCTTTGATGTTGCTTTTTGTTTGGAGAAATTTCCATCGAGAAGCGGTCAAGAACGCAGCATATTGCTATGCGGAGCGGTTGCTGGAGGAGCTTACGCATTTACCAAAAAAGCGGAAAACAACATTAAAAATATAGACCAGATTTTTAGTGTTGGGGTGTATCGAAACAGCTCATTTTTACCAATGGTAACGGGATGCTTGCGACAAGATGCGTCCCATGAAGAATGGAATACATGCAAAAAAAACTGAATAAGAATCGTCGTCTCAATAACCAAGAAGGATCTTCTTGGCTCGCCGATTATGCGAAGAAAAATCTTCTAAAAACTGCTTCGGCAGCTTGTACAACGTATGGGTTGATTATTATCTTTACGTACCATCTTCAGATTGAGTACTACCCACCTTTCAATCTTTCGTCGGCGGGAGGCACGATACTTTCGGCAGCATATGTGGGTTTTTTGATTGCACTTGTGCTTAGCCTGCTGTTGTTCATTCCGAATTATTTTATTTGGTCCTATTGTTCAGCGCTGAGTGAAAAAGAGCGTACTCCACGGGCATTGGAGCTCGTCGCGGTAACCTTAATTCTCTTTTGGTCCTCAACCGGCTTTCTTCTTTTCGCATTTGAATACAAGATTGAAATGAACTGGCTTTTTGCTCTGTTCGCGGTAACTTTTCCTCTCGCGTGGATTTACAAGGGTTGGTCGCCATTGAAACCCGGGGAGTTGGTGTTAATGCCATCTCAAGCAATGCCCTGGCGCTCTAACCCTGGGGACAATGGATTCGGTAGCCGTATTCGTAGAATATTCCGAGAAAAAAGAGATCGCATCGGATTCTCATCTTGTGTTGTCGTTGTCGGCTTAACACAGGTGTTTTCAATACTAGTATTTATGCTCTTTATATCCGGATCGCCTATCGCGGACAAAGAGAGCGTGGACTGGTGGATGCTGTCTCAAAATATATTTTTAACCAGTCTGATAATGCAGGTCGTAAGTGGCTTTTTGTTGGTAACGTTTTTGAATAAACGATTCCGCGCATGGAGGTTTGCTGCAATCGGCATCGCCTTGCTCTATCCATTTTTGTTTGGTCTTGCTCTCGGAAGCCCTTCATTTCTTTTCTCCACGGTAGCTTATCAAACAAAAATTGGTAACTTTCTCGCATCAGATATCGCACTTTCAGCCCAGGTTTGCGATGCACTAGCCAAGAAAAATGGTACGAGTTGTCAAACGCTAGATAACGGTTCACATCATCTCTGTAATGCAGTGGTCATGTCGCGCGCAGGATCGGAACACTATGTACAAATATCCCTTCCTATACAGTCAGACAAGAAAGTCGTGGGAAACCGAATAGTTGATGTCTATATTCCTGAGCGAGAGATATTGAAGACAGAGGTCGATCCCAAAAAACGATTCCATAGCAAAGAGCAAATACAAAAATACCTTCTCGCGCACCCATCTATCTGTCCAGCTTGATGTACAGATACAAGTTTTGTTACGAAACTCTCGGGTGAAAATGTATTGAGAGGTGGCGAGGAAGAGAATGAGTTTGGCGGTGGTACTAACGACAGCCTTGGTGTAGGGCATCGGATTTACTGCAAGAACGAGCGTCAGAACCCATAGGATCTGCAGAATACGGTGGCAACGTCAGGTCGTTGAATTTGGCGAAAGCTCTAGAAAAGCTGCGGAAAACAATGGGTTCCGGTGCAGAGTTGAATGGCAAACGCCAATTTTGTCCGCGATCATAAATAATGACACTGCGATCAAAAATAATGACACTGGAATTCGTATTAGAATCAAGGACTTGAAAGTTTTTATGAGAAATTTCAGTGCTTAGGTTCGCTGCTTCGGCCATTTGTCAGTAACTTTTCAGCAGAAGTTGAAATTTATTTTTTAGTGTTGGTTGCCTTCGCCTTTGCGTATTTGAGCAGGATTGTGGTCTAAACATGGGTCAACTTAGGATGCAAATTTCTAATCGCATGTCTGCTCCTATTCGACAGGAGGCATTCTATTTCCCGATATGGGAAGACAATTGGCCCCTAGGAGTTCTGCACGCGTGCAAGCTGCGCTGATGCTACATATGTCGGAGCCAAACGAAATGGCCGAACAAATGTTCGGCCATTTCGTTTGAATTACCACGCCTGAGATTACGGCACTGCAAACACGTATTACTACGCGTTCCGACTTCGCTTAGGCGTATCGGACCAATTTCCAGATAACCGACTTGCCATTGTGCGGAGGCATAACGTTGTGGATTGCAATGGGCGCAGTCGTGGACGGGTTGTCCTGAGACTGCCAGACACCGCTTTCGGGGCAGCGTTGTCCGGTACTTGCGGTAGTTCCGATTGGTTTCTTCATACTAAGCTCCTATAACTGTCAATAAAGTGCCCGAGGGGGCGCATCGATCTGGCGACTGATGACTTCGTCTGCAGTACATCTTCTCGCCTCAACCGTATGACTAGTTTGTCGAAATTAGCATAAAGATAATATAAGAGCGGCATTAATCTTTGCTTATTCCGGGGGCACATATCTTATGTGACCAATGGAATGTTGATTTGCTCGCAGAATTGACCCTCTCCAATTGACCCACCTTCCACTGCCTTCCAAAGGCAGCTACACGGTCGTACGATCCCTCATATCCCAGTTCCTTCAGCTCCAGGAACATCTGTTTCAGGGTTCGTCTTTGCTTTCGAGATTTGGCTGCTTCAGCGGTTAGCCATGTGGATAGCCGAGGTACGAATTCATCGAGCGAACTTGATGATTGCCTTGTGGGATAGGACGGTTCAACTGCTTCCGATCGAATGTATCGTCGAACTGTGTTGCGGGAAATGTCGAGCCTGCGGGCGATCTCCCGAATTGAGATGCGGTCTCTGATGTACCAGCGTCGAATAATTCCAAGTAGGGCCACGTCTATCACTCCGTTCTCCCGCTCGCTGTCATGAGCAGGATTGTGGTCTAAACATGGGTCAACTTAGGGTGCAAATTTCCTGGAAAAGTGGGTCAGTTTTCAGTGCAATTCAACAATACATAATTGGAAAAAGGAATCTGGGCCGCATTGCCCGATTGCGTCCCCTGAATGACCAGCTCCGGACGCTGGCGCAAGGGCTTGGCGTCGGCCTCAACCTTGTCAAAACCCAGCAGCTGCAGCTGGGCGTTGTCGTATCCGCCGCAGCCCCAGTTGCGTCCCCAATTTGCCGATATCAGCACTATCCCCTTGGAGCCCGAACTTTGCGCCAGCGCGGCCTCACTGAAAGGCTTCGCTGGTTCGGCCGAAACCGTATTTGCCAGCAGCGAGAAAGCTGCCGCCGCCCATGAGAGTCTTGCTCTGCCGCTGATGCTGGAAATCCCCGTGACGTACTTCATGCTTCCCCCTTGCTTTTAGTGTTCTCAAGTTCGGTTTCTAGTCCGCTTCTTGTCCGTTGCAGATCTTATAAATTCTGCACAAAAAACGCCACGATTTGGCGTTCTATAGAACGGTGGTTAGCGGCACGGTCTCTTGTCCCCTCCGGATCCCTACAGATTTCACCGGCTGCAGAAGCAAGAGCCGGAGTGCAGACATCGGTAAAGACGAAGTGTCCAGCCGGAGAGGGGCGGTGCCGCGCGCAAATCAAGCCCTAGTGGCAGTGAAGACTGACAGACCCTCACAGGTCGCGTCGAAAAACTTTACACGCATGATGGCCTGTTGCGGATGAGTCGTATAAGTCGCTGATTTTGAATAAGTAATTTATCTGGCATAGCGATTGCTTATATTGGCATTAAGACAATAATTCAGGCCGGTTTTTACTTCGGCTCAACAGTTAGTTAATTAATTAAATTGATATAGGTTCGTCATGGGCAAATTCATCGCCACTCATCGCTTCATTTCCCAACGCCTGCGTTCGCTGTCCACCTCGACGCTGGCGGTAGCAGTCCTTGGCCTGGCCAGCGCCGCATCGGCCTCGGCCACGCCGGTCAACCTGGTGACCAACGGTAACTTCGATGCCAACAACGTCGGCAATGGCTGGTCCAGTTTCGCCAACGGTTCGGTCCCCGGCTGGACCAATACCCGTAACAACGATGGCATCGAAATCGACCATAGCGCCATCCTGGGTGGCGCGGCCTACACCGGCACGACCCAAAGCGCCGAACTCAACGGCGGCACCTGGGACACCATCTCGCAGACCATCACCGGCCTCACCGTGGGCCAAACCTATGTGCTGTCGTGGGCCTATGGCCAGCGTCCGGGGTCGGGCCGCCAACAGACCAACATCACCTTTGGCGGTAACCTGGTGACCAGCAACGTGAGCAGCGGCGGTGCCGATTTCCTGACCTGGAGCCTCAATACCTTCAACGTCGTCGCCACCAGCACCACCGAAGTCCTGTCCTTCGCTGCGGTGGCCGGTCTGGGTAACCCATCCGTGGGTAACGAAATCACCGCCGTCTCGCTGACCGCTGCCAATGTGCCGGAACCGGCCAGCCTGCTGCTGTTGACCACGGGCCTGCTGGGCCTGGGTTTCGCGCGCCGCAAGAAGGCCTGACAGGCCTGATGTCATCGGCGCCGCTGCCTTGGCATCGGCGTCGATACGATGATCGCACTCACCCTGCAGGCGGTACGCTGCAGGGTGTTTTCAATTGGAGCGGAGCTTATGTGGCTGGCCGTCTACACGGGCGGCTGGCGCCGCACCGCACCTAGGCCAGGACCGGTCGCGGGACGATCTCGCCCAGCTCCAGCGGCTTGCTGAACAGCCAGCCCTGCGCATGGATCTCGGAGGCGATCTCGCGCACGCTTTGCAACTGGCTCTCGGTCTCGATACCTTCGATGACCACTTGCAGTTCCAGCTCGTGGGCCAGGCGCAGCAGGTTGGGGACGATCGAGCGCAAGGGCGAGACCGTGCTCAGGGCGCTGGTGAAGAGGCGATCGATCTTGATGCCATCGAACTGCGCATAGGACAGGTGTGACAGATTGGCGCTGCCGGTGCCGAAGTCATCGATCCACAGGGCGAAGCCGGCCTGCTTGAGCAGCTCGACGTGCTGGGTGAAGACGGGCGAGCGGATGTCGGCGCGCTCGGTCACCTCCAGATGCAGCTGCCAGCGCAGTTCGGGGATGTCGGCCGTGATCTCCATGGCGAAGGCGATGAAGTCCGGATCCTCGATATCGGCCACTTCCGTATTGATGGCCAGCATGAGCGCGCCATCGCCTTGCAGGGTGGCGCCCATCTCGCCGATGGCACGTTCCAGTACCGCCTTGGTCAGCGCGCTGCTCAGCCCGTGCTGCAGCGCCAGTGGCACGAACACTTCGGGGCCGATCTCGGAACTGTGATCCGGCCGCCAGCGCGCCAGCGCTTCATAACCCTTGAGCGTGAGGTCGGTCACGCACACGATGGGCTGGTACAGCAGGACGATTTCACCATCGAGGATGGCATTGCGCAGTTTCTCGACCACACCCTGGCTGCGTCGGTGGCGCAGAAACAGCAGGCAGGCCAGCGTGCCTGCCAGCAGGCCCGCCGCCAGTACCCCCAGGAATGCGCCCGGATAAGCCAGCGGCAGCCAGTGCAGGCGCGCCGAGGCTTGCGCGCACAGGCTCATGTCGTTACTGCACTGCAGGACACGGAATTCGGGCAACAGTCGGATGGCGCCGGCGGGGTTGTAGCGCAGGCTCTCGCGTTCGGCATAGACATAGCTCTGGTCGCGGTTGGTAATGCGCAGGGCCACGTCCTGGTAGAAGCGATTGAGCTCGAAGGTGGTTGGCGAGGCGATCGCCAGGCTATGCCCGAAAGCCACCATGTTGCTCAGATAGTGGGTCTTGAGGATGTCCTGCTGGCTCCACACCAGATAGTCGCGGTATTGGTAATGCGGCACCGGCAGGCGCGAATGGGCATCCAGGCGACCCCATAGCGCGGTACACAGGACCACGCCCTGGTCCACGCGGCCCATGTCGGCCACGAAGCTGTTGGCATAGGCGATATGGCGCAACAGGCCCAGGTCGGCATCCGAGCAGGAATCAAAGGGACTGGCCTCGGCGCGCTTGAGGGCATCGACCGTGGCGCGACCGGCGTCTTCGGCCCGCTGCAGCGCCTGCGTCGAGGAGGCGTCGATATGGCCGATCTCAGCGATGCCCAGCACCAGTTGCGCCAGGACCGCCAGGCCGAGCATGGTACAGCCCCCCCACAGGAGGAGTTTCCACAAGGAACGGCGACGGAACGCGGTCTGGGTCATCGATCGAAAACGAAATGATTATTTTCGACCGCAAGCTTAATTTAAAACACCGCGCCGTCTTTTGTTTTTTTTGCAATTCGTTGCGGTATTGATAATGACGGCAGTGATGATTTCCAAAAGCTCATCAACAAGATGTCTTTGGGAACTATTCTTGGGCTATTTCTCGCCGCGCAGGATGACACCTGCCTGTGCGCGGCGAGTGCAGCCGATCAACTGCGCGTGGCGATGGCCGGATAGGGGCCGAAGCCTTCGGGCCAGGGCGTGAGGATCTCGTAACCGCGCGCGGTCACCACGACCATGTGTTCCCACTGCGCCGACAGCGAACCGTCGGCGGTGATGACGGTCCAGCCATCGTCGAGCTGGCGGGTGTGGCGCTTGCCGGCATTGAGCATGGGCTCGATGGTGAAGATCATGCCTTCCTTGAGCGGCAGGCCGGCCCCGCGCTGGCCGTAGTGCAGCACCTGCGGCTCGTCGTGGTAGGTGGTGCCGATGCCGTGGCCGCAGTATTCGCGCACCACCGAGAAACCGTCGCGCTGCGCCACCGTCTGGATGGCGTGGCCGACATCGCCCAGGGTAGCGCCGGGGCGTACTGCCAGGATGCCGGCACACATGGCTTCATAGGTCGTCTCGACCAGCTTGCGCGCGCCAGCGGCAGGCTGGCCGACGTAGTACATGCGGCTGCAATCGCCGTACCAGCCATCCTTGATGACAGCCACATCGATATTGATGATGTCGCCATCCTTGAGCACCTGGGCACCCGGGATGCCGTGGCAGATCACCTCGTTGACGGAGCTGCAGATGGTCTTGGGAAAGCCGTGATAACCGACGTTGGCCGGCTTGGCCTTCTGCACCTTGACGATATGGTCGTGGCAGATGCGGTCCAGTTCATCGGTGCTCACGCCGGCCCTGACGTGCTCGGTGATGATGTGCAGCACTTCGGCCGCGAGTTGCCCGGCGTGGCGCGCCTGGGCGATTTCTGCGGCGTTGCGCAGCTTAACTTTTCTCATGCTGGTCTGATCTCGGTTTGCCGCAGGGTAGGCGGCGGTCGTTCGGTCGCCTATTTTATCCGTCTCGGCGTTTGCCCGCCGCTGCCTTTTTCTTTTGCTGTTTGTCCTGTTGGTCCTGTTTGTGCTGTTTGCACTTCTATGTAAAATCGATGATTCAACGCCGATCCATCAATTGCAGAGATAAATCAATCGCCTCATGGAACTGACATGGAACTGAGACAGCTGCGCCAATTCGTCGCCCTGGCCGAGGAAAAGAGCTTTACCCGCGCGGCCTCGCGCTGCCACATCGTGCAATCGGCGCTGTCGTCCTCGATCCGCCTGCTGGAAGAAGAACTGGCCGCGCCGCTGTTCGTGCGCACCACGCGCCGGGTCGAGCTGACCGCCGCCGGCGAAGCCTTCCTCGACAGCGCCCGGCGCGCCCTGGGCGTGCTGGAGCAGGGCGCCACCGATGTGGCCGATGTCAATGCCATGCGTCGTGGCCGGCTATCCATCGGTACGGTGCAGAGCCTGCCATCCTTCGTCGACCTGCCGGCTGTGCTGGCGCGCTTCCATCGGCGGCATCCAGCCGTGGAGGTGAGGTTGTGCCAGGGCGCCGCCGGCGAGCTCAACGAAAAGGTCGCCTCGCGCCAGCTGGACATGGCCATCCTGCCTGTGGACGAAAGCGGCGAGGGCTTGCACAGCGAGATCATCGCCTGCGAGGATCTGGTGCTGGCCTGCCACGCCACGCATCGACTGGCCCGCGCCAGGTCGGTGACGCTGGAACAACTGGCCGACGAGGACTTCGTCGACTTCGAAACCGGCCTGGGCACCCGCGTGCTGGTCGATCGTGGCTTTGCCGAAGCCGGCCTGCGCCGTCGCCTGGCCTTCGAGGTCAGCGACCTAGTCACCCTGCTGGACCTGGTGGCCCATGGCCTGGGCGTGGCGCTGTTGCCGCGCGACGTGGTGCGTGGCCGGCGCGGCAAGCTGGTCAGCGTCAACCTGCGCGGCGTGCAATTGTGCTGGGAGCTGGTGGTCACGCACAAGTCGGCCGGCCGCAATGGCGCGGCGGTGCTCGATGCGGCACCGGCGGCCTTCCTTGAGTTGCTCATGGAGCAGGCGCGCGAAGAAGGACGGGCCTAAGCGTCATTGTTCGCCCGTGGTCGGTGCTGGCTGTGCCTGCAGTGGCGGGAGAAAATTTTTCATCAGTTGAAGAGACGTGCAGGCGTTGCGCCATGCGCTGCAAATGGAATAATCGGTTGGCGCGACATCGAGTCCATCTCTGGCTTGATCCCGCCCCGCCGGTGGATGACCGGACACTTTCCCTGATCCTTTCCAGCCAGATGCCATGACCAACAAATCGGACAACTCCAAGCCATCCAAGAAAGCCCCCGCCGGCATGCAGCGCGGCCTGACCTCCTATGGCGACCAGGGCTTTTCGCTGTTCCTGCGCAAGGCCTTCATCAAGGGGGCCGGTTACACCGACCAGGCGCTGGACCGCCCGGTCATCGGCATCATCAATACCGGCAGTGCCTATAACCCCTGCCACGGCAACATGCCGCAGCTCATCGAGGCGGTCAAGCGCGGGGTCATGCTGGCGGGCGGCTTGCCGATGGATTTCCCGACCATCTCCATCCACGAGAGTTTCTCCTCGCCCACCTCCATGTATCTGCGCAACCTGATGTCCATGGATACCGAGGAAATGATCCGCGCCCAGCCCATGGATGCGGTGGTCCTGATCGGCGGCTGCGACAAGACCGTGCCGGCCCAGCTCATGGGCGCGGCCTCGGCGGGCCTGCCGGCGATCCAGCTGATCACCGGCTCCATGCTGACCGGCTCGCATCGCTCCGAGCGCGTGGGAGCTTGCACCGATTGCCGGCGCTACTGGGCCAAGTACCGCGCCAGCGAGATCGATGAAGCGGAAGTGGCCGACGTCAACAACCAGCTGGTCGCCAGCGTAGGCACCTGTTCGGTCATGGGGACGGCCAGCACCATGGCCTGTCTGTCCGAGGCACTGGGCATGACGGTGCCGGGTGGCGCCTCACCACCAGCGGTGACCGCCGACCGCATCCGCATCGCCGAACAGACCGGCCAGCGCGCGGTACAGATGGCCGTCGACGGCCTCACCATCGACAAGGTCCTGACCGAAGACGCCTTCCACAACGCCATGCGCGTGTTGCTGGCCATCGGCGGCTCCACCAACGCCATCGTCCACCTGGCCGCCATCGCCGGCCGCCTGGGCATGACCATCGACCTGGCCCGGCTCGACCAGATGGGCCGCGAAACCCCGGTGCTGCTGGACCTGAAACCCTCCGGGCAGCACTACATGGAAGACTTCCACGCCGCCGGTGGCATGGCCACCCTGTTGCGCGAACTCAAGCCGCTCCTGAAGCTGGATGCGCTCACCGTCACCGGCCGCACGCTGGGCCAGGAGGTCGAGGCCGCCGGCCCGGGTTTCGCCCAGGAGGTGGTCAGGACAGTGGCCAACCCGATCTATCCACAGGGTGGCATTGCGGTGCTGCAGGGCAACCTGGCGCCGGGTGGTGCCATCATCAAGCAATCCGCCGCCGACCCCAGGCTGATGGAGCACGAGGGCCGCGCCGTGGTCTTCGAGGGGATCGAGGACCTGGTCACGCGCATCGACGATGAGGCCCTCGATGTGACCGCCGACGATGTGCTGGTGTTGAAGAACATCGGCCCACTGGGTGCGCCCGGCATGCCCGAGGCGGGCTATATCCCGATCCCGCGCAAGCTGGCCCGCGCCGGGGTGAAGGACATGGTGCGCATTTCCGACGGCCGCATGAGCGGCACCGCCTTCGGCACCATCGTCTTGCACGTGACGCCGGAGTCGGCCATCGGTGGTCCGCTGGCCTACATCCGGTCCGGTGACCGGGTACGCCTGAGCGTGAGCCGGCGCGAGATCAGTGTCTTGGTGTCGCAGGAAGAACTGGCGCGGCGTGCGCAGGAGCAGCCGATCGTGCGGCCCAGCGCCGAGCGCGGCTATCGCAAGCTGTTCCTGGAGAACGTGACCCAGGCCGACCAGGGCGTGGATTTCGAGTTCCTGCGCAGTGCCAGCCTGCAGCGGGCCAACAAGCGGCCGTGATGGCGCTGCGGGCATCGTTCGCGGACACGAGCCTATAATCGCTCCACCAACCCCGCTCGCGCCGTCCCGGTGCGAGCGGGGTGTCAGCCCACAGGAGCCGTCGAACATGACCCCAACACATGAAAAAAACCTGAAGATCGATATCGTCTCCGATGTCGTCTGTCCATGGTGCGCAGTCGGCCTGGGAGGCCTGGAAGCGGCCTTGCAGCGCATCGGTCCGGACCTCCAGGCGCAGATCACCTTCCACCCCTTTGAACTCAACCCGGACATGCCGGCCGGTGGCCAGCGCCACCTGGACATCATCACCGCCAAGTACGGCATCAGCGCCGACCAGGCCCGGGCCAACCGCGCGCAGATCCGCGAACGTGCCGCCAGCGTGGGATTCGTGATGAACCGCGACGATGACAGCCGCGTCTACAATACCTTCGATGCTCATCGATTGCTGTCCTGGGCCGGGGAGCAGGGTGCGCAGCTGGCGCTCAAGCAGGCCTTGCTGCGCGCCTATTTCACCGATGGCAGGGATATCGGCGACACCGAGGTGCTGGTGTCGCTGGCGCAATCGGTGGGACTGGATGGCCAGGAGGCCCGTGCCGTGCTGGAATCGGAGCGCTTCGCCAGCCAGGTGCGGGAAGAGGAGCAGCTGTGGGCGCAACGCGGCATCCGCAGCGTGCCGGCGGTGATCGTCAATGACCGCTACCTGATCGAAGGCGGCCAGCCGCCCGAGTTCTTCGAGCAGCAGCTGCGCGCCATCATGGCCGCGCCGCAGCCGGCGTGAGGCACGCGGTGGCGCTCACTGCGGCGACACTCCTCAGATGAAGCGCCGAACCGCTTTGCCGCCAAACAAGGCCACGCCCAGCATCACCAGCGCCACGCCCGCGAAGCTGGTCTGCAGGCCCAGGTGCTCGGCCACGCCACCGATGAGCACCGGGCCCAGCAACATCCCCCCATAGGCAAAGCGCGCGACCGCGGCGATGCTCTCGGCGGCGGCCATGCCTGGCACGCGGGCGGCCGCCAGGAAGAAGATCGGCATCAGGTTGGCAATCCCGAGTCCACCCAGCAACAGGCCGGCCATGGTGACCAGCGGTTCCGGCCAGGCCGCCGCCAGGGCAATGCCAGTCGCGCCGGTCGCGCCACTCCAGGTCAGGGTGTGCAAGCCGCCGATGCGTGCGCGGATGCGGTCGCCGCTCAGACGCCCCAGTGCCATGCCGGTCGAGAACGCCGCATAGCTGTAGCTGATCCAGGCGCCGGGCGACTGCGCCACGTCGCGCATGTAGACCGCCGCCCAGTCATACATCCCGCCCTCGCAAACCAGCGCCAGAAAGGCAAGGCCGCCCAGAACCAGCACCATGCGTCGGGCGCTGCGGTCGCTCCCGTGGGGAGGCGCAGTGGCGTCGCCGGTGTCGTCGGGCAGGGCGAAGGGGCCGATGGACAGGGCCACGGCCAGCGTAGCGGCTCCCACCAGTGCCGCATGCGCCAGCGGTGACAGGCCCGGCACGGCACCCAGGGCGGAACCGGCGATGCCGCCGATGCTGAACATGGCATGCAGGGTGGACATGATGGGACGCGTGCGCTGCCCCTCCACCAGCGCCGCCTGGACCGACATGGCCACATCGAAGGCCGCCATGGCGCTACCGAACACCAGCAGCAGCGCCACCAGCACCCAGAACTGCGGCGCCAGCGGAATCAGCAGCAGCGTGGCCGCATAGAGCATGCCGACCTGGCGCAGCGCGGTGGCACTCCCGACTCGGGCAATCCACTTGCCGGAGCGGCCCATGGTCAGCAACGCGCCGGCAGCCACGGCCAGCATGGCCAGCGAGAGCACGGCATCGGATAGCCCGAAACGCGCCTTCACCGAGGGGATCAGCACCCCCCAGGTGGCGAAGGTGGCGCCATTGACGAAGAACTGCGCCATGGTGGCGCGGGTGGCATTGTGCACGCGCGTGCGATGGGAAGCGGAGGAGGCGTCTTGCATGCCGGTACTCATGGATCTACTGCCTTGAAAATCAAAAAGTGAGACTTTGCCAGCTTTTGATTCATTAGTTAAATGGAATATTCAGATCATATTCATCTATCAAGATGATTAATCATCACCAGGGCGGTGGCAAGAGCGATGCAAAAAAGCCCGGCCAGCTTGCGCCGGACCGGGCTGAGGGACTACCGAGGAGGAGGGTTTGGCGCAGGACTATCGCTTTACCATTCGGCAAAGCTGCCATCCTTGTGGCGCCAGATCGGGTTGCGCCAGCGGTGGCCGACTTCGGCACGCTGACGGACATATTCTTCATTGATCTCGATGCCCAGGCCCGGGCCTTGCGGGATCTTGACGTAGCCGTCTTCATAGGCGAACACGTTCTTGTCGCGGATGTAGTCCAGCAGGTCATTGCTTTCGTTGTAGTGGATGCCCAGGCTCTGCTCCTGGATGAAGGCGTTGTAGCTGCCGGCGTCGACCTGCAGGCAAGAGGCCAGTGCGATCGGGCCCAGCGGGCAGTGCAGCGCCAGCGCCACGTCGTAGGCTTCGGCCATCATGGCGATCTTGCGGGTCTCGGTGATGCCGCCGGCGTGCGAGACGTCGGGCTGGATGATGTCCACATAGCCTTCGGAGAGGATGCGCTTGAAGTCCCAGCGCGAGTACAGGCGCTCGCCCAGGGCGATCGGGGTCGAGGTGAGGTGGGCGATTTCCTTCAGCGCTTCCGAGTTTTCCGACAGCACCGGTTCCTCGATGAACATCAGCTTGTACGGCTCCAGTTCCTTGATCAACACCTTGGCCATGGGCTTGTGGACACGGCCGTGGAAGTCCACGCCGATGCCCACGTTGGGGCCGACAGCTTCGCGCACAGCCTGCACGTTGGCCAGGGTCAGCTCGATCTTGTCGTGGCTGTCGATGAACTGCAGTTCTTCGGTGCCGTTCATCTTCACCGCTGTGAAGCCACGCGCCACGGCGTTCTTGGCTGCCGCTGCGGTATCGGCCGGGCGGTCGCCGCCGATCCACGAATACACGCGGATGGAATTGCGCACCGCGCCACCCAGCAGCTGGTGCACCGGCACACCCAGGGCCTTGCCCTTGATGTCCCACAGCGCCTGGTCGATGCCGGCCAGCGCGCTCATGTGGATGGCACCGCCCCGGTAGAAGCCGCCACGGTAGAGCACGGTCCAGTGGTCTTCGATGTTTCGCGGGTCCTTGCCGACCAGGTAGTCGGCCAGTTCGTCCACGGCGGCGGCCACGCTATGGGCGCGGCCTTCGACGATGGGCTCGCCCCAGCCGACGATGCCTTCGTCGGTCTCGATCTTGAGGAAGCACCAGCGCGGCGGCACGATGAAGGTGGAGATCTTGGTGATTTTCATTGTTCTATCCGGTTATGCGGTTATGCGGTTATGCGGTTAATCTGTTCAGCTGATGAATGATCGCAGGGCGATCTGTTGAAACGATGAATGTCTGATGTGCAATGTCAGCCCAGCGCCTTCCAGGCCGCCACGAAGGCTTGTGCGCGCTGGCGTACCTGATCGGCCGTCAGGCCCGGCGTATACAGCGCCGAACCCAGGCCGAAGCCGGAGGCGCCAGCCGCGCGGAACACCGCCATGCCTTCGGGGGTGATGCCGCCCACCGGCAACAGCGCGATGTCGCGCGCAATCACGGCGCGCCAGGCCTTCACTACCTTGGGACCCAGCTGTTCGGCGGGGAACATCTTGAGGACGTCGGCGCCGTTGTCCAGCGCGGCGAAGGCTTCGGTGACGGTGGCCACGCCCGGTGCACTGTAGAGGCCGGCATCGCGGGCGGCGCGGATGATGGCGCCATCGCTGTGGGGCATGACGATCAGTTCGCCGCCAGCGTCCTTGACCTGCTGAACCTGGGCCGTCTTGAGGACGGTGCCGGCGCCGACGATGCAGTCGGCCGGCAGGCTCTTGCGCAGGATGGCGATACTGGCCAGCGGTTCGGGCGAATTGAGCGGCACCTCGATGATGCGAAAACCGCTTTCATAGAGCGCCGCGCCGATGGCCTGGGCTTCTTCGTTGCGCACGCCGCGCAGGATGGCGATCATGCCGGTCTGCTGCAGGGCGTCGGTGAATCGTTGTTGATCAGGGGTAGACATGGGTTCTTCCGTAGTGCGTTGTCGTGAGGGCCTCAGGCGACCAGTCCGGCGTGCCGCGCCAGCGTCCACAGGCCGGTTTCGGTGGCGTCGGTGGCTTCGCTGACCGGGCCCAGGCCGTAGAGATCCAGCGCCAGGCGATAGCGACGGCACAGGCCGGGGTCGCCGATGAGGATGATGGCTTGCTGCTGCGCCGGATGCAGGCTCTTGAGCGCAGCGATCTCGTGCCCGATCAACAGGCCCGAGAGGTAGTCCGGTTGGGCCTGGGCGGCCAGCTCCCCGGTCAGCCCCAGCGTGCGGCTGCTGAAGATGTTGGAGAGCACGCCGGCCCGGCCTTCGGGGCTTTGCGCCACGGCCGCGCCACGCAGGAAGGCGGCGTCATCGGCCACGTCCGGCTTTTGCATGGTACGGCCCAGGATGGTGTGGCTGCACAGGGCGCCATAGACCTCGCCGGTCATGAAGGTATCGAAATGGGCGATGCGGCCATCGACCACGCGTACCCACTTGGAGTGCGTACCGGGCAGGCCGATCAGCAGCTCGCCTTGCTGGCGGGTTTGCAGGGCACCGATGACCTGCGTTTCCTCGCCACGCATGACATTGGGCAGGGCGGCGTTTTCCAGCAGGCCGGGGACGATCCACAGGGGCCGACCCAGGCCCGTATCGACTTCGGTCAGCTGGCTGCCGATCAGATCGGGGGCCAGCGGGACGTTCAGGTAAGCGGCCTCGCGCCAGCCCTGCTTGCTGCCGACCATGCCGGCGGCGATCAGCGGTGCTTGCGGCGCGGCCTGCAGCCAGTCGCCGCAGGCGCTTTCCAGCGCGGCGCGGTAGGCGGCCTGGGGATCGTCGCCATGGGCCACGGCGGGCAGGTTCATGATGCCCCAGGGATGGGCGCGGCGCTCCACCACCTGGCCGCTGGTGTCGAAGCGGTAGCAGCGCAGGGAGGAGGTGCCCCAGTCGAGGGCGATCAGGGCGCAGTCTTGCTTGTGGTGCGGATTCATCGTCATGGTGGTGCCGGCGTCAGCGCGCCAGGCTGGTGTGTTGGGTGGTGGCCTGCGGCAGCTCCTGGGCGATCTCGCAGACCGTGAAGCGGGTCAGCAGCACCATGTCCTCGCCGGGGGCCAGGTCGATCAGGCCGGGGCGGTTGGGCAGGTGGAAGGCGTCGATCGGGTGGGTGACCGGTTCCAGGCAGAAATACGGCAGGCCATCGGGGCGGAACATCAATACATAGCCGCTGCGGTCGGTGGTGTGCATCTGCAGGCGCAGGCCGCGGGTCGGATCCTCGATCATGGCCAGGCCATCCCAGCCTTCGAAGCAGTTGTCGACCAGGCCGCCTTGCAGGGCGGCGGGGCGGTTGTAGTCCCAGCCGGGCGGCAGCGAGCGGGTGAAGCTGGTGGGGATGCGATCAGGCCCGCTGAGCCACACCCCGCGCGCACGGAATTGCAGGCGCGTCTGGGCGTCACGCAGGAAGTAGGGATGCAGACCCAGGCCGAAGGGCAGGGTTTCCTCGCCGGCATTGGTGACGCGCAACTCGATCTCCAGCGCGTTCTCGCGCAGGGTCAGCAACTGGCGGGCGCGGTAGATATACGGGTTGCCGTCGCAACGGTGCGAATCCAGCTCCAGCGTCATGCGGTCCTCGGCCTGGGCCGAGATGCGCCAGGCCTGGCGCCAGCTGTCGCCGTGGATGGGATAGGGTTCGCCGGCGCGGTTGGGTTGCAGCGGGTAGTGCCGTCCATCGACTTCGAAGCCGCCGCCGGTGATGCGGTTGGACCACGGCAGCAGCGGGAAGCACGAAGTCGCATAGAGCGCGGCCGGATCGGCGCTCCAGGGCCGCAGCAGCGGCAGCCATTGGCGATCGCGCTGCCACTCCCAGCCGGCCAGCGCGCCGCCCAATGCGGGCAGCACATGCAGGCGCTGGCGCCCGGATTGCAAGGTATGGATCGCCGGCAGCCCCTGGGCGCCTGAGCGGTTGGCATCGGTTGCTCGGGAAGGCATGGTGTCTCGTATCTTGTTATGGGGTGCGACGCGCGTCATCGGTGCATGGCTGCTTCCCGTTACCGGGATCTCGAAGGCAATGGGTGCAGGATGGCAGCTGTTCATCAGGGGTCGCGCCCGGTCTCTACGCAATGCGCTTCAAAAAAAATCAGGCCGATCCTAACATCGCCCCCCAATAGGGAATAATGAAAAAATGATCGCAAACGATATCAAAATTGCGTAAGCCGCGCTGGCACCGGGGTAATTCGGCATGCTCGCTGCATCGCGTGCGGGCCTCCTGGCGCGGGCGGCCATTGATGTGCGAAACGGTATCGAAAAACATTAAAAATTCATTGGATACGGATTAGTCGCTTGCCTAATATGGAGCGCGAATCAAGGACGATCAGGGCTGTTCGCGATTCCAGCCGCACCGCGCCGTCATCACTATTCCTATAAGTCAAACGCATCCCCCCGGCGCAGCGCATCTCACGCATAAATCAAAGGGAAGTCCACACTTCCCAGCCAACGGAGACTGACAATGAACTCGAAAAGAAGAGCGCTTCTGGGCGCAGCCATCTGCATGGGCCTGGGCAGTAGCGCCATCGGCCTGTCCGCATTTGCGGCCGACAAGCCGCTCACGATGGGCTTCTCGCAAGTGGGCGCAGAAAGCGAATGGCGCACCGCCAACACCGTCTCCATCAAGGAGGCCGCCAAGCAGGCCGGCGTGAACCTGAAGTTCGCCGACGCCCAGCAGAAGCAGGAGAACCAGGTCAAGGCGATCCGCTCCTTCATCGCGCAAAAGGTCGACATCATCGCCTTCTCGCCCGTGGTGGAATCGGGCTGGGAAACCGTGCTGCGTGAAGCCAAGGCCGCCAAGATCCCGGTCATCCTCACTGACCGCGCCGTCAATGTCAGCGACAAGTCGCTCTACGTGACCTTCATCGGTTCGGACTTCGTCGAGGAAGGCCGCCGCGCCGGCCGCTGGCTGCTGGACAAGGCCAAGTCCATGCCGGCCGGTGACGTCAACATCGTCGAACTGCAGGGCACCGTGGGTTCGGCCCCGGCCATCGACCGCAAGGCCGGTTTCGAGGAAATCATCAAGACCGATCCGCGCTTCAAGATCATCCGCTCGCAGACCGGCGACTTCACCCGCGCCAAGGGCAAGGAAGTGATGGAAGCCTTCCTCAAGGCCGAGGGCAAGAAGATCAATGTGCTCTTCGCCCATAACGATGACATGGCCATCGGCGCCATCCAGGCCATCGAGGAAGCCGGCATGAAGCCGGGCAAGGACATCACCATCATCTCCATCGACGGCGTCAAGGGCGCCTTCGAAGCGATGATGGCCGGCAAGCTCAATGTCACCGTCGAATGCAGCCCGCTGCTGGGCCCGCAGCTGATGCAGATCGCCAAGGACGTCAAGGCCGGCAAGGAAGTGCCCAAGCGCATCACCACCGAGGAAAGCGTCTTCCCGGCCGAGGTTGCGGCCAAGGAATTCCCCAACCGCAAGTATTGAGGATGTCTGGACGGGCCTGCGTACTGCCGTTAGGGGGCGGCACGCAGGCCTGATGCTATCTGATGTGGCTTGATGCTTTTTGATGGGCATGAGGTGTTCTGATGGAGTTGCGATGACGATGGCACCCGGGGCGCAGGAGCGCCCCATGCTGGAACTCTCCGGTATTCACAAGGCATTTGCGGGCGTGAAGGCGCTCAGCGATGTCGGCTTGCGCCTGTTCCCGGGGGAGGTGCATACCCTGATGGGGCAGAACGGCGCAGGCAAATCCACGCTGATCAAGGTATTGACCGGCGTCTACGAGCCCGATGGCGGGCGTATCGAACTCGATGGCCGGCCCATTGCGCCGGCCTCTACCCTGGAGGCGCAGGGGCTGGGCATCAGCACGGTCTACCAGGAAGTCAACCTGTGCCCCAATCTGTCGGTGGCCGAGAATATCTTCGTGGGGCGCTACCCGCGCCGCTTCGGCCGCATCGACTGGAAGAGCGTGCAGGCGCAGTCGCGCCAGCTGCTGCAGCAATTACAGATCGATATCGATGTCGGCGCGCCGCTGTCGTCCTATCCGCTGGCGATCCAGCAGATGGTGGCGATTTCGCGCGCCCTGTCGGTGTCGGCCAAGGTGCTGATCCTCGACGAGCCCACCTCCAGCCTCGACGAAGCCGAGGTGCAGCAGCTCTTCAAGGTGCTGCGCCGCCTGCGCGAGCAGGGCATGGCGATTCTCTTCGTGACCCATTTCCTGGACCAGACCTACGAGATCTCGGACCGTATCACCGTGCTGCGCAATGGCTTGCGCGAGGGTGAGTACCTGGTCTCGGAGCTGTCGCGACTGGATCTGGTCAACAAGATGGTGGGCGCGCCTGCGGTCGATCATCGCAAGGTCGAGGCCGGTGCCGAGGCGCTGGCCGCCGGACTGTCGACCGGCGAAGCCAGCCGTGGCGAGGTCTTCCTGCAGGCCGACGAATTCGGCCGGCGCGGCGTGCTGTCGCCGCAGACGCTGCAATTGCGACGCGGCGAAGTGTATGGCCTGTGCGGTCTGCTGGGCTCGGGGCGTACCGAGATGGCGCGCCTGCTGTTCGGCGCCGATCGCGCTGACAGCGGCCAGCTGCGCATCGAGGGACGCAGCGTCAGATTCAATGTGCCGCGTGACGCGATCGCGGCCGGCATCGGCTTCTGTTCGGAGGACCGCAAGAAGGAAGGCGCCATCCTCGAACTGTCGGTGCGCGAGAACATCATCCTGGCCCTGCAGGCCAGGCAGGGCCTGTTCCGCGTGCTGCCGCGCAAGCGCCAGAACCAGATCGCCGCCGATTACGTGAAATGGCTGGGCATCAAGACCGCCGACCTGGAGACGCCCATCGGCCTGCTCTCCGGCGGCAACCAGCAAAAGGCCTTGCTGGCCCGCTGGCTGGCCACCGATCCGGGCATGCTGATCCTGGATGAACCCACGCGCGGCATCGATGTGCGCGCCAAGCAGGAGATCATGGATTTCGTCATCGCCATGTGCCGCAAGGGCATGTCCATTCTTTTCATTTCCTCGGAGATTCCCGAAGTCCTGCGTTGCAGCGACCGCATGCTGGTGCTGCGCGACCGGCGCGCCTGCGGCGAGTATGAGCGCGGGCAGCTCGATGAACAGTCGGTGCTGCAGGTGATCGCGGGAGAAGCCGCATGAGTGCCTCCATGGATTCCAAACTGATTCCCGACGCCACCGCACCGGGCGGCGCGCCCATGCTGGCCTGGCTGCTGCGTCATCCGCTGGTGCGGCCGCTGGCGGCGCTGGCGGTGTTGCTGCTGATCGACCTGTTGCTGGTGCCGGGCTTCTTCCGGCTGGAGATCAAGGACGGCCACCTCTATGGCGCCCTGATCGACATCATCAACCGCGCCGCACCCCTGATGCTGGCCGCGCTGGGCATGACCCTGGTCATCGCCACGCGCGGCGTGGATATCTCGGTGGGGGCGGTGGTGGCCATCTCCGGGGCGATGGCGGCCATCCTCATCGGCGGCAAGATGGTGGTGGTCGATGGCGTGTCGCAGTATGTCAGCAATGTGCCGATGATATGGGCGCTGGCCGCCGCGATGGGGGCCGCGCTGCTGTGCGGCGCCTGGAACGGCCTGCTGGTGGCGGGCCTGGGCCTGCAGCCCATCATCGCCACGCTGATCCTGATGGTGGCCGGGCGCGGGCTGGCCCAGTTGCTCACCGATGGCCAGATCGTGACGGTGTACTACAAGCCCTTCTTCTTCCTCGGTGGTGGTTACCTGCTGGGCTTGCCGTTCTCGCTCTTCATCGCGGCGGCCATGTTCGTGCTGCTGGCCGTGCTGATGAAAAAGACCGCGCTGGGCCTGTTCATCGAATCGGTCGGCATCAACCCGGTGGCTTCGCGCCTGGCGGGCATCCGCACGGCGGCGCTGATCTTCTTCGTCTACATGTTCTGCAGTGCCTGTGCCGGTCTGGCGGGCCTGATGATTGCCTCCAACATCAAGAGCGCCGACGCCAACAACGCCGGCCTGTTGCTGGAGCTCGATGCCATCCTGGCCGTCACCCTGGGTGGCACCTCGCTGGCCGGCGGCAAGTTCAGCCTGGTGGGCAGCGTCATCGGCGCGCTCATCATCCAGACGCTGACCTACACCATCTATTCGCTGGGCGTGCCGCCGGAGGTCAACATGGTGGTCAAGTCCGTCGTGGTGTTCCTGGTCTGCCTGTCGCAGTCGCCCGAGTTCCGTCGCCTGTTCAAGAGGTCCGTATCATGATGTTGTCGCTTTCCCTGCGCCGCGCGTTGCGGGCGCCCTGGTTCACCTCGCTGGTGACGGTGCTGCTGCTGGTGGTGATGCTGGTGGCCGGTGCCATCGGCTATGACGGCTTCCTCTCGCCACAGGTGATGCTGAACCTGCTGATCGACAATGCCTTCCTGCTGGTGGTGGCCATCGGCATGAGCTTCGTGATCCTCTCCGGCGGCATCGATCTCTCGGTGGGTTCGGTGCTGGCCCTGACCACGATGGTCGCCGCCTACCTGCTGCAGAGCTGGCACTGGCCGCCGCTGCTGGTGATCGCTGCCGTGCTGGCCATGGGCGCGGCCTTCGGCGCGGCCATGGGGGCCATGATCCATTACTTCAAGCTGCAGGCCTTCATCGTCACCCTGGCCGGCATGTTCCTGGCGCGCGGCCTGTGCTACCTCATCAGCATCAACTCCATCACCATCGACGAGCCGCTGTTCGTGGCCATGTCGCAGACCCGGCTGGAACTGGCGGGCCTGTTCATCTCGCCCAGCGTGGTGATCGCCCTGGGCATGCTGGCGCTGGCGATCTGGATGGCCCATTGCACCCGCTTCGGGCGCGCCGTCTACGCCATCGGCGGCAGCGAATCCTCGGCCCTGCTGATGGGCTTGCCGGTGGGGCGCACCAAGGTCTTGGTGTATGCCTTCAGCGGCCTGTGCGCGGCGCTGGCGGGGGTGCTGTTCTCCTTCTACATGCTCTCCGGCTATGGCCTGCATGCGCAGGGCGTGGAACTGGATGCGATCGCGGCGGTCGTCATTGGTGGCACGCTGCTGACCGGCGGCTATGGTTACGTGGCCGGCACGCTCACCGGCGTGCTGATCCTGGGGGTGATCCAGACCCTGATCGCCTTCGATGGCAGCCTCAGTTCGTGGTGGACCAAGATCTTCATTGGCGCGCTGCTGTTCGTGTTCTGCGTGGCGCAACGCGTGATTTCGCTGGGGGCCTCGCGCGGCAAACCGGTGGCACCGGCGAAAGCCGCGCCAGCCGGGGCTTGAGCGGGATTTTCTAAGATTAGTTTAGATAACTTTACATAGAGGGAGTTATACCGAAAAACATATCCATTACGCTCAAAAAATCATTAGAAATGTATTGGTAAAGACATTAATGTAGAGCCCGCAAAACAGTTGCTCTGCATGTCATTGATCAGGAATCGCGGCGCTGTTTGGACAAAAACTACAACACGCCATTCCATAACAAACTGGAGACTCTAAGCATGAAAATCAAATCGGTATTGACCGGCATCGCACTCGGCCTGGGCGTGACCCTGATGTCCATCAGCGCGCAAGTGAGCGCGCAAAGCAAGGCGCTGGTCGGCGTGGCCATGCCCACCAAGTCCTCGGCACGCTGGATCGCCGACGGCAACAACATGGTCAAGGTCCTGAAGGAAAAGGGTTACCAGACCGACCTGCAATACGCTGAAGACGACATCCCCAACCAGCTGTCCCAGATCGAGAACATGCTGACCAAGGGCGCCAAGGTGCTGGTGATCGCCGCCATCGACGGCACCACCCTGACCGACGTGCTGCAGAAGGCCGCCGACAAGGGCGTCAAGGTCATCGCCTATGACCGCCTGATCCGTGGTTCCAAGAACGTCGACTACTACGCCACCTTCGACAACTTCCAGGTCGGCGTGCTGCAGGCACAGTCGCTGGAAAAGGCCCTGGGCCTGAAGGATGGCAAGGGTCCGTTCAACATCGAACTGTTCGGCGGTTCCTCGGACGACAACAACGCCTTCTTCTTCTACAACGGCGCCATGTCGGTGCTGAAGCCCTACATCGACAGCGGCAAGCTGGTGGTGCGCTCCAAGCAGATGGGCATGGACAAGGTCGCGACCCTGCGCTGGGATCCGGCTACCGCCCAGGCCCGCATGGATAACCTGCTGTCGGCCTTCTACACCAACGCCAAGGTCAATGCCGTGCTGTCGCCGTATGACGGCCTGTCCATCGGCATCCTGTCCTCGCTGCGCGGCGTGGGCTACGGTTCGCCCCAACAACCCTTCCCGTACGTTTCGGGTCAGGATGCGGAAGTGCCGTCGGTGAAGTCCATCATCCGTGGCGAGCAGTACTCCACCATCTTCAAGGACACCCGCGAACTGGCCAAGGTCACGGTCGGCATGGTCGATGCCGTCCTGGGTGGCAAGCAGCCCCAGATCAACGACACCAAGACCTATAACAACGGTGTGAAGGTGGTTCCGTCCTACCTGTTGAAGCCGGTCGTGGTCGACAAGTCGAACTGGAAGGAAATCCTGGTCGGCAGCGGTTACTACACCGAAGCCCAACTGAAGTAAGTACCACCCGGGCGGCGTCGATGGCATCTGCTCTGCGCCGCCCGCTGAATCTTTCGCAGCACGCATATACAAGATCAGCATAGTCCCGCCCTGTGCGGGACTAATACTTTCAGGAAGATGCGCTTGCCCACATGCAACGCATACGAGACTTAAAAGTCCGGTTACGTCACTGACGCAAGACCGGCAGAAGAGAGGTCAGCATCATGAGCAACATTCTGGAAATGCGCGGCATCGAGAAGAGTTTCCCGGGTGTGAAGGCGTTGAACAACGTCAACCTGGCAGTGCGCGAAGGCGAGATCCACGCCATCGTCGGCGAGAACGGCGCCGGCAAGTCCACGCTGATGAAGGTGCTCTCGGGCGTGTACCCGCACGGTACCTACTCGGGCGACATCGTCTACAAGGGTGAGGTGCGGGCCTTCAAGGATATCCGCGACAGCGAACACCTGGGCATCATCATCATCCACCAGGAGCTGGCGCTGGTGCCGCTGCTGTCGGTGATGGAGAACCTGTTCCTGGGCAATGAGCAGGCCAGTGGCGGCGTGATCGACTGGGAGCAGTCCTACGTGCGCGCCAAGGCGCTGCTGGCCAAGGTCGGCCTGAAGGAATCGCCCCAGACCCTGGTCGGTGACCTGGGCGTGGGCAAGCAGCAGCTCATCGAGATCGCCAAGGCGCTCTCCAAGGAGGTCAAGCTGCTGATCCTGGACGAGCCCACCGCCAGCCTCAACGAAAGCGACTCCGATGCGCTGCTGGAACTGCTGCTGGAACTGAAGCGCCAGGGCATCGCCTCGATCCTGATCTCGCACAAGCTCAACGAAATTTCCAAGGTGGCCGACTCCATCACCGTGCTGCGCGACGGCACCACGGTCGATACCTTCGACTGCCGCGCTGAACCCATCAGCGAAGACCGCATCATCCAGCACATGGTCGGCCGCGAGATGGCCGACCGCTATCCGCAGCGCGATCCGCAGATCGGCGACGTGATCTTCGAAGTGCGCGACTGGCGCGTGCACCATCCGCTGCATAGCGACCGCCTGGCCATCAAGGACGTCAACATGACGGTGCGCGCCGGCGAGATCGTCGGTATCGCCGGCCTGATGGGCGCGGGCCGCACCGAACTGGCCAAGAGCATCTTCGGCCGCGCCTACGGCAAGAAGATCAGCGGCAAGGCTTTCCTGCATGGCAAGGAAGTCGACCTGTCCACCATCCAGAAGGCCATCGACAAGGGTATCGCCTACGTCACCGAAGACCGCAAGGGCGATGGTCTGGTGCTGGAAGAAGACATCAAGAAGAACATCTCCCTGGCCAACCTGGGCGGCGTCTCCGAGCGTACCGTCATCGACGAGGCACGCGAATACAAGGTGGCCGCCGACTTCAAGAGTCAGATGCGCATCCGCTGTTCCAGCGTGTTGCAGAAGGTGGTCAACCTGTCCGGCGGCAACCAGCAGAAGGTGGTGCTGTCGAAGTGGCTGTTCTCGCAGCCCGAGGTGCTGATCCTGGACGAACCCACGCGCGGCATCGACGTGGGCGCCAAGTTCGAGATCTACAACATCATCAGCAAGCTGGCTGCCGAGGGCAAGTGCATCATCATGATCTCGTCCGAGATGCCGGAACTGCTGGGCATGTGCGACCGCATCTACGTGATGAACGAAGGCCAGTTCGTAGGCCATCTGCCCAAGGCCGAGGCCAGCCAGGAAAACATCATGCGCGCCATCATGCGCAACAAGCGCATCGATGAGCCGGGCGCGTCGCCGCTGTCGCAGGCGGCCTGAAGACAGGCGGCCAGAACGCATCACACCAAGCCGGAGCCAAACCGGCGGCAACTACCATAAAGACCAGAGAGCACCTGAGGAGCAAGACAATGGAGAGCATTGACATGAGCAAGAAACCGGTCGTCGCCAGCGGCGCCGCCGAGAAGAAGGACTATGGCAGCTTCCTGAAGAACAACATGCGCGAGTACGGCATGCTGATGTCGCTGGTGGCCATCATGGCCTTCTTCCAGATCATGACCGACGGCACGCTGATGCGTCCGCTGAACCTGACCAACCTGGTGCTGCAGAACAGCTACATCGTCATCATGGCGCTGGGCATGCTGATGGTGATCGTGGCCGGCCACATCGACCTCTCGGTGGGTTCGGTGGTGGGCCTGATCGGCGCGCTGGCAGCGGTGCTGATGGTGGACTATGGCTGGGGCTTCGTGCCGGCCTCCATCGTCTGCCTGATCGCCGGTGGCCTGATCGGTGCGGCGCAGGGCTACTGGATCGCTTACTTCAAGATCCCGTCCTTCATCGTCACCCTGGCCGGCATGCTGGTCTTCAAGGGGATGGCGCTGGCGCTGCTGCAGGGCCAGTCCCTGGGCCCCTTCCCGCAGACCTTCCAGATGCTGTCCTCGGGCTTCATCCCTGAACTGACCGACGCCACCGGTTTCCGTACCACCTCGCTGATCGTCGGCATCCTGGCCGCCGTGGTGCTGGTGCTGGTCAAGCTGCATGGCCGCCGCAAGCAGACCAAGCATGGCATGGAAGACGAGCCGGTGCTGTTCTTCCTGTTGAAGAACGGCGTCTTCGCGGCCGCCATCATCGCCTTCAGCTACCTGCTGTCGACCTATCGCGGCATGCCCAACGTGCTGATCATCATGTTTGCGCTGATGGTGCTCTACACCTTCGTCACCAGCCGTACCACGCTGGGTCGTCGCGTCTATGCCGTGGGCGGCAATGAAAAGGCGGCCAAGCTGTCGGGCATCAAGACCGAGCGCGTGTCCTTCTTCACCTTCGTCAACATGGGCGTGCTGGCCGCGCTGGCCGGGCTGATCTTCGCGGCCCGCCTCAACACCGCCACTCCCAAGGCCGGCCTGGGCTTCGAGCTGGACGTGATCGCGGCCTGCTTCATCGGCGGCGCCTCGGCTTCGGGCGGCGTGGGCAAGGTGATGGGTGCGGTCATCGGCGCCTTCATCATGGGCGTGATGAACAACGGCATGTCCATCATGGGCATCGGCATCGACTACCAGCAGATGATCAAGGGCTTCGTGCTGCTGATGGCCGTTTGCTTCGACGTCTATAACAAGAACAAGTAACACCGGTGACCAAGGCGGGCACAGCCCGCCTTTTGCATTCGGGACCACCAGATTCGATTTCGTCAGACACCAGGAACCCAACAATGAGTAGCGACAAGAAAGACAAGAGCCGCACACTGCGCTCGGCCGGCTGGTTCGGTACCGCCGACAAGAATGGCTTCATGTACCGCAGCTGGATGAAGAACCAGGGCATCCCCGATCACGAGTTCCAGGGCAAGCCGGTCATCGGCATCTGCAACACCTGGTCGGAGCTCACGCCCTGCAATGCCCACTTCCGCAAGATCGCCGAGCACGTGCGGCGCGGCATCATCGAGGCCGGTGGCTTCCCGGTGGAGTTCCCGGTGTTCTCCAACGGCGAATCCAACCTGCGCCCCACCGCCATGCTGACCCGCAACCTGGCCAGCATGGATGTGGAAGAATCGATCCGTGGCAATCCCATCGATGGCGTGGTGCTGCTGACCGGCTGCGACAAGACCACGCCGGCCCTGCTGATGGGCGCGGCCAGCTGCGACGTGCCGGCCATCGTCGTGACCGGCGGCCCGATGTTGAACGGCAAGCACCAGGGGCGCGACATCGGTTCCGGTACCGTGGTGTGGCAATTGTCGGAACAGGTCAAGGCCGGCGAGATCACCATCCATGATTTCATGGCGGCCGAAGCCGGCATGTCGCGTTCGGCCGGTACCTGCAACACCATGGGTACCGCCTCCACCATGGCCTGCATGGCCGAGTCGCTGGGTGTGTCGCTGCCGCACAATGCCGCCATTCCGGCCGTCGATGCGCGTCGCTATGTGCTCGCGCATCTGTCCGGCATGCGTATCGTCGACATGGTCTGGGAAGGCCTGACCCTGTCCAAGATCCTGACCCGCAAGGCCTTCGAGAACGCCATCCGTACCAATGCCGCCATCGGTGGTTCCACCAATGCCGTGATCCACCTGAAGGCCATTGCCGGCCGCATCGGCGTGGATCTGGAACTGGAAGACTGGACCCGGATCGGCCGTGGCACCCCCACCATCGTCGACCTGCAGCCCTCGGGCCGCTACCTGATGGAAGAGTTCTATTACGCCGGCGGCCTGCCTGCCGTGCTGCGCCGCCTGGGCGAGGCCAAGCTGTTGCCGCACCCGGATGCGCTGACGGTGAACGGCCAGACCATGTGGGACAACGTCAAGGACGCGCCGATCTACAACGACGAAGTGGTGCGTCCGCTGGCCAAGCCGCTCATCGACGACGGCGGCATCTGCATCCTGCGCGGCAACCTGGCCCCGCGCGGTGCGGTCCTGAAGCCCTCGGCGGCCACGCCCGAACTGATGAAGCATCGCGGTCGTGCCGTGGTCTTCGAAGATTTCGCGCACTACAAGGAACGCATCAACGATCCTGACCTGGATGTGGATGCCTCCTGCGTGCTGGTGATGAAGAACGTCGGCCCCAAGGGTTACCCCGGCATGGCCGAGGTGGGCAACATGGGCTTGCCGCCCAAGGTGCTGGCCACGGGTGTGAAGGACATGGTGCGCATTTCGGATGCCCGCATGAGTGGTACCGCCTACGGCACCGTGATCCTGCACGTGGCGCCTGAGGCCGCTGCCGGTGGTCCGCTGGGCATCGTGCAGGATGGCGACTTCATCGAACTGGACGCCTACGCCGGCAAGTTGCAGCTCGACATCAGCGACGAGGAAATGCAGCGTCGCCTGGCCGAACGTGCCAAGGTACTGGCCGAACGCAAGCCCGAGATGGTCGGCGGCTACCAGTCGCTGTACGTGGATCGCGTGCTGCAGGCCGATGAAGGCTGCGACTTCGACTTCCTGGTGGGTTGCCGTGGCGCGGCCGTGCCCAAGCACTCGCACTGATCTTTTACCATTCGAATGGGCCGGTGTCGCTGCGTGGCGACGATACCGGCCGGCAAGGAAATTTCATGAGCAATACCCCCCAGAACGTACAACTGGCAAGCTTCCCCAGCCTCAAGGGCAAGCGTGTCTTCATCACCGGTGGCGGCACCGGCATCGGCGCAGCCATCGTGGAAGCGTTTGCGCAACAGGGTGCGCACGTGGCGTTTGTCGATATCGCCAGGGAAGCCAGCGAGGCCCTGTGCAAGGAACTGGCGGCCGCCGGTTACCCTGAGCCGTTGTTCCGTCACTGCGACCTGCGCGACATCCCGGCTTTCCAGAACACCATTGCCGAGCTGCAGGGCAAACTCGGCGACTTCGATGTGCTGGTCAACAATGCCGCCAACGACGAACGTCACAAGCTGGAAGACGTAACCCTCGATTACTGGAATGATCGCATCGCCATCAACCAGCGCCCGTCCTTCTTCGCCGTGCAATCGGTGGTGGAGGGGATGAAGCGTCGTGGCGGTGGTTCCATCATCAACTTCAGCTCCATCAGCTGGCATCAGTCCAGCGGTGGCTTCCCGGTCTACACCACGGCCAAGGCCTCGACCCTGGGCCTGACCCGTGGCCTGGCGCGTGACCTCGGTCCGCACAAGATCCGCGTCAACACGGTCACGCCGGGTTGGGTCATGACCGAGCGTCAGATCAAGCTGTGGCTGGATGAAGAAGGCAAGAAAGCCATTGCCCGCAACCAGTGCCTGCAGGAAGATCTGCTGCCCTGGCACCTGGCGCGCATGGTGCTGTTCCTGGCTGCTGATGACAGTGCGATGTGCACCGCCCAGGAATTCATCGTGGACGCGGGCTGGGTCTGAGGAAGGAGATCGGCATCTTCCCCTTGGGGAGGGGCTGCTCTGTTGGTGTCAGGAAAAGAGTCGCCGGAGGGCGGCTCTTTTTTTTGGTGGCTATCAAAACTTAGTTTTTGTTGTTTTTTTGCTGCTGCTTTTTTTAATTTTCTGTGGAACGAAAAATATCGAGTCGTTCGTTTTTTCTGTTTCGATCAGATCGGCTTACTCTTCCTTACATTTCTTAATAAAACTCCGGGGCGAAATGAGGCTTGGCCGCCACATAATGCCCTGGCCTCACATCGCAGGCCGATATCAGTAAATCATTTTCGCCACTTCACGGATGGCCTGCAGCACCAGATTGGCGCCCGGCGAGAGCAGGTTGTCCTGGCGCGTGATGATGCCGAAGCCGGCCATGCGGCAGGGCAGTTCGATGGGCAGGATGTCCATCAGGCGCGCCTGCGTGTAGTAGCGCGCCACCTCGGTGGGCATGGCATAGATGAAATCGGTCTGCTGCAGGAGGCTGGTGATGAACAGGATGGCCGTGGTATCGACCACGTTGGACGGCGGCGCCAGGCCTTGCTCGCGGAACATCTGGTCGCAGCGCGCGCGCAGGATGCTGCCCTTTGGGGCCATGATCCAGGCCTCGCCGGCCAGGTCGGCCAGGCTCAGGTCGGTGCGCGACTGGAAGGGATGGCCCACGCGGGCGACCGCGCAGACCGGTTCATCGGCCAGCTCTTCATAGGTCAGTCCGCTGCGGGCTTCCTCGTCGAGGATGCGGCCGATGATGAAATCGAGTTCGCCGTGCAGCAGGCGCGAGAGCAGGATGTTGCTGCTTTCCACCTCGACGCCGATGCGCAGCATCGGAGCGTTTTCTTTCACTCGCGCAATGGCAGGAGGCAACAAGGCCATGCCCGGCGAGAGGATCACGCCCACGTCGACCTGGCCGGAGAGCCCCGATTTGAGCGCCACGATGTCTTCATGCGCCTTGGACAGGCTGGTCAGCGCCATGCGTGCATGGCGGATCATCGCCTCGCCATAGATGCTGGGCCGCATGCCGCGCGGCAGGCGCTCGAACAGCGACACGCCCAGCATGTCCTCAAGGTCCTTGAGTTGCTTGGAAGCAGCCGGCTGCGTCATGTTCAGCTCGCTGGCGGCGCGGTGGATGTTGCGGGTGTCGTCGAGGGCGATGAGCAGAAGGAGTTGGCGGGTCTTCAATCGCGCCCGCAGAAACCAGTTCGGATCACTGTTTTTCATAAGTCTCCGGGGGATGTTTTTTAGGTTTTGTAAGTCGAATTTTTATTAGAAATTCATGATATCAAATCGCATATCGGAAATGCTAAAGATTTCATTGGAAAGACATGAACGTAAAAATTAGTATCTAGCCACATTCCGGGCTGTACAAACCATCGGACACAGCATCCGGAATGAAAGAAGAGAAGGTCGGGCAGCACCAAAACAAAAAGTTGGGAGACCGTCAGGGGTCCGTCAGGATTCAAGGGGTCTGAAGTGCAAGCGCTGCACGACCAAGCCCACCGACGAAAAAAATTTAAACGGCAATATCCACGGAGACTATTCATGAAGCAAGTGAAGCCATCCTTTACTGGAGCAAAGACCCTGTGCGCGCTCGCGCTGATGGGTGCGTTCTCGGCATCGGCACAAGCACAAACCAGCAGCGTCACCATCTACGGCCGTGTTGTGGCAGGTGTTGACTTCCAGACCAATGCAGGCACCAACGGTACCGGCTCCAAGTGGAGCGCGGCGAACAACCAGTGGGGTACCAGCATGATCGGCTTCAAGGGTACGGAAGACCTGGGCGGTGGTACCAATGCCTTCTTCCTGCTGGAATCCGGTTTCAATTCGACCAAGGGCGCCTTCAACGGTTCGGATACCAGCAACGGTAGCGCACTGTTCAACCGTCGTTCCTACGTCGGCCTGTCGTCGGCCACCGCCGGCTCGATCAAGTTCGGTAAGAACCTGTTCATCAACAACGACATCTGGTACCTGGATCCGACCGGCCAGCAGGCCATCGGCACCGCCAGCCTGGTCAACGGCCGCAACTGGCCCGGCGCCAGCAACATCATCGAGTACAACAGCCCCGACATGGGTGGCTTCACCGTCGGCCTGCAGACCAGCCTGGGTGAGAAGCCGGGTTCGTTCAACGGTGGTGTGGCCAACGCCGGCACCAGCGATGGTCGCAAGGACGGCATCTCGCTGGCCTACCAGAAGAATGGCCTGGAACTGCGCGCCATCTATGACGTGGTCCGCGATTCCAACGGCAACTACAGCGACATCTGGGGTCATTCCAAGGAGCTGATCCTGGGTGGTACCTACAAGTTCGACAAGCTCAAGATGTTCGCCGGTTACGAAAACCTGCGTGCTCCTGATGCTACCGGTGGTGCACCGGATCGCGCCAACCACTACTGGCTGGGTGCCAACTATGACGTGACCCCGCAACTGCAACTGGTGGGTGCATGGTTCCACGTCAACGCCAACAACGCCTCGGTCAGCAGCACCGGCACCGGCAACGGCGGCGGCACTGCCAACCTGTACATGGCCGGTATCAACTACTTCCTGTCCAAGCGTACCCTGCTGTACGTGGACATCGGTACCGTTCATAACGGCACGGGTGCCAGCCACGCGCTGGAAAACGGCGGCAACGTCGGTCCTTCCGGCCTGAGCCAGACTGGCGGTTACTTCGGTATCGCCCACTCGTTCTGATGTAGCGAACAGTAGTATCTGTAATCCTTCCTGAGGTGGTCTTGATGTAGTTGAGGGTGGGCGCAAGCCCACCCTTTTTTGTCGTTGTGGCGGGCAATTTGCACGCCGGCGACCGGATGTAAATTGTTTTTATATTGTTTATCTCGTTTTTCTCGTTTTTCTCATCTCTTTGATTTGCAGGCGGAACCCCGATGAATGCGCAATTGCTGGTCGATGGACAACATGAACTGGGCGAAGGTGTGCTGTGGTGTGAACGTACGCAATCGGTCTTCTGGACCGACATCCACGCCGCCCGCCTGTGGAACCACCACCCGCAAAGCGGCGCCACGCGCAGCTGGGGCATGCCCGAGCGCCTGTGCTGCTATGCCTTCACGGCCGATCCCGAACAGTTGCTGATCGGGCTGGCTTCGCGCCTGGCCTTCTTCCATCTCTCTACCGGCACCATCACGCCGATCTGCCGGGTCGAGGACGACCTCCCCACCACACGCCTGAACGATGGCCGTTGCGATCGTCAGGGGCGTTTCATCTTCGGCACCCTCAATGAGGATGCCGGCCGCGAACCCATCGCCAGCTTCTATCGGCTCAATACCGATCTCGTCCTGGAGCGCCTGCCGCTGCCGGGGATCGCCATTTCCAACAGCATCTGCTTCAGCCCCGATGGGCGGCTGATGTACCACTGCGACACCCTGACCAAGAAGATCATGGTCTGCGACTACGCGGCCTCCGGCGCGGTAAGCGGCCAGCGTGTCTTCGCCGACCTGGCGCAGCAGCCGGGCAGTCCTGACGGCTCCACCGTCGACGCCGACGGCTATGTCTGGAACGCCCAATGGGGTGGCGCGCGGGTAGTGCGTTTTGCGCCCGATGGCAGTGTCGATCGCATCATCGACATCCCCGCTACCCAGCCCAGCTGCGTGGCCTTCGGCGGCGCCGCCCTCGATACGCTTTACGTGACGACCGCCCATGAAGGCATGGACGCGCAGCAGCGCGCCCGGGATCCGTCGGCCGGCGCCTTGTTCTCGGTCACCTTGGAGGGCGTGCGCGGCTTGCCTGAAGCGCGTTTCGGCGCTTAGGCAGAGCAGCCCCCCCCGCTGGTTCAGGCGCCGAAGCTGGAATCGCCCATCAGGCGCGACAGCCGCGCCGAGATTTCCTGGACGATGCCTTGTACCTCGTCCAGGCTGGGATTGACCTTCTTGTCGATGCGTTCGATGTAGGGGACGTTCAGGGCGGCCAGCATACGGTTGTTGGCGCCCATGATGGGGTAGGACAGATTGATGACGCCGCGGATCTGGCGGCTCTCCATGCGCGAGTGGCCGCGCTTGCGGGTCTCGTCGATCTGGCGCATCAGTTGCGCGGCTTCGATCTCTTGCTCGCCATCCATGCGCACATGCGCGGCCAGCATGCTGGCACGCTCGGCCTCGTCGCGGAAGGCCAGCAGCACATGGCCGGAGGCGGTATCGGTAAGGCTCACCAGCGCTCCGACCTTGAGGCCAAAGGCCCAGCGCTCGGGGCTGTCGACCTGGGCCACCACGATCACGCGGCCGGCCTCGTAGACGGTCAGATGGCTCGATTGCACGGCGCGGTTGGCCAGCTCGCGCATGTGCGGCAGGGCAGTGCTGACCAGCGAGCGGATCGGCTGGTGGTGATGGGCCAGCTCGAACAGTTTCAGTGACAGGCGGTAGTGGTCATTGTCGGCGATCAGGTAGCCGCGCTGTTCCAGCGTCACCACCATGCGGAAGATCTCGTTGACGCTGCGCCCCAGTTGCCGGGAAATCTGGTTCAGGGTCAGCATCTGCTCGGAACGGCTCAGCAGTTCCAGGATATCCAGTCCCTTGTCCAGCGCCGGCGCGGCATAGCGGGTCTTGGTGGCGCCATGGTCATCGTCGGTGTCGGTGAGCACGGCGGCGGTCTGCACGGCATCGGCGTCGGAGGGATTGATTTTCCTGGTTCTGGGCATGGTGGCCTGGTCGCTCGTATCGAGGTGGGATATACCTTGGATTCCCGAAATTATTTGAATGATTGCCGAAATTTCCGGTCTGGATTGTAGGCGATTTTATAGATGATGCAATTTTATTTGTAAAAGTATTTTTTACTGGTTCAAATATTGTTAATGTTTTGTCATTCATTAATCGATATCAGTCGTTCCCGAAACTTCATCGGCTTCGCCTGCCATTGAGAGGATAATCAAGGTTATGCTCTGTCACCCACATATGAAAAGTAATTTTATTTGTGAGTGAATCGGGGGCTCGGGCCCCATAGACGATAAAAATGGCAGGCCGCCCACTGCGCAGCCTGCCCGCCGAGGAGACCGGCGTACGCCCACGTTGGCAGCGTGCCGTCAGGATCGGCGATCCAACCTAGAGACCGATGACCAAGATTACCGCCATGCGCGTGCTGGACGTGCGCTTTCCCACCTCGCAATCGCTGGACGGCTCGGATGCGATGAATCCGGATCCGGACTATTCCGCTGCCTATGTCATCCTCGATACCGACAACGCCGAACTCAAGGGCCATGGCCTGACCTTCACCATCGGTCGCGGCAACGAGATCTGCTGTGCGGCCATCCGCGCCATGGAGCACCTGGTAGTGGGCCTGGAGCTGGAATGGATCGCCGCCGACATGGGCCGCTTCTGGCGCCATGTCACCTCCGACAGCCAGTTGCGCTGGATCGGCCCGGACAAGGGCGCCATCCACCTGGCCACCGGTGCGGTGGTCAATGCCGCCTGGGACCTGTGGGCCAAGGCCGCCGGCAAGCCGCTGTGGCAACTGGTGGCCGACATGTCGCCCGAGGAACTGGTGCGCACCATCGACTTCCGCTACCTCACCGATTGCATCACCCCCGATGAAGCACTGGCCCTGCTGCGCGCGAAGGAAGGTGGCAAGGCAGAGCGCCTGCGCATCCTGCAGCAGGAGGGCTATCCCTGCTACACCACCTCGGCCGGCTGGCTGGGCTATGACGATGCCAAGCTGCGCCGCCTGTGCCAGGAAGCCATCGATGCCGGCTTCAGTCACGTCAAGCTCAAGGTCGGCCGCGACCTGGAAGACGACAAGCGCCGCGTGCGCATCGCCCGTGAGGTACTGGGGCCGGAGCGCCGCCTGATGATCGATGCCAACCAGGTCTGGGAAGTGGACCAGGCCATCGACTGGGTCAATGCCCTGGCCTTTGCCCAGCCCTGGTTCATCGAGGAACCGACTTCCCCCGATGATGTGGAAGGCCATCGCAAGATCCGCGCGGGCATCGGTGCGGTCAAGGTCGCCACCGGCGAGATGTGCCAGAACCGGGTGCTGTTCAAGCAATTCATCATGCGTGATGCCATTGACGTGGTGCAGATCGATTCCTGTCGCCTGGGCGGCGTCAACGAGATCCTGGCCGTGATGCTGATGGCCGCCAAGTATGGCAAGGTGGTCTGCCCGCACGCCGGTGGCGTAGGCCTGTGCGAATACGTGCAGCACCTGTCGATGATCGATTACCTGTGCATTTCCGGCAGCAAGGAAGGGCGTGTGACCGAATACGTGGATCATCTGCACGAGCATTTCGTCGATCCCTGCGTGGTCAGGAACGCCGCCTACATGCCGCCGACCCGGCCCGGATTCTCCATCGAGATGAAGCCGGAGTCGCTGGAGCAGTACCGCTTTCGCGGCTAGTGCGCGAAAGCCCGCAACAGATAACGATATAAAAAATAACGGAGACTGAAGTGGACCTGAACCTGCAAGACAAGATCGTCATCGTCACCGGCGGCGCCTCCGGCATCGGCGGCGCGATCAGCATGCAACTGGCCGCCGAGGGCGCCATCCCGGTGGTGTTTGCGCGCAGCGAACCGGAGCCGCAGTTCTGGGCGCGTCTGCTCGAACTGCAACCGCGCGCGGCGCTGTTCCAGCTGGAGCTGCAGGACGATGCACGGTGCCGCGAGGCCGTGGCCGAGACCGTGCAGCGCTTCGGGCGACTGGATGGCCTGGTCAACAATGCCGGCGTCAATGACAGCGTGGGGCTGGAAGCTGGCCGCGACGAATTCGTGGCCTCGCTGGAGCGCAACCTGATCCACTACTACGTCATGGCACACTATTGCGTCCCGCACCTGAAGGCCACGCGTGGCGCCATCGTCAATGTCTCGTCCAAGACCGCCGTCACCGGCCAGGGCAACACCAGCGGCTATTGCGCCTCCAAGGGCGCGCAGCTGTCGCTGACCCGCGAGTGGGCGGCGGCCCTGCGCGATGATGGCGTGCGCGTCAATGCGCTGATCCCGGCCGAGGTGATGACGCCGCTGTACGAGAGGTGGATCGCTACCTTCGAGCATCCCCAGGAAAAGCTCGACGCCATCACCAGCAAGATCCCGCTGGGCAAGCGTTTCACCACCGCCGAGGAAATGTCCGACATGGCGGTCTTCCTGCTGTCGGGCCGCTCTTCGCACACCACCGGGCAGTGGGTCTTCGTCGATGGGGGCTATACCCATCTCGACCGCGCCCTGACCTGAAGGAGCCGCGCATGCGATACCTGCTGGCCCTGGACCTGAAGGATGATGCGGCCCTGATCGCCGAGTACGAGGCCTATCACCGCCGCATCTGGCCCGAGATCGCACAGCACCTGCGCCGGCATGGCGTGACCGGGATGGAGATCTATCGCCTGGGCACGCGCATGACCATGGTGATGGAGACCGACGACGCCGTCTATGATGCGGCGGCGATGGCCGCCGCCATGCAGGACGATGCGCGTGTGCGTGAGTGGGAGGACCTGATGTGGCGTTTCCAGGCGCCCACGCCGTGGACGCCTGCCGGGGAGAAGTGGGTGGCGATGACCCGCATCTTCGACCTCGGACAGCAGCCGTGAGCACTGCCTGAATCGGTAGTAACGGCCGCAAAGCCGGCACAGCGACCGCCAAGTTGCAGCAAGCATCGAGCATCGACCAGGACCCGGGACAGGGCCGGCGATGCATCCAGGATGAGCATAAAAGAAGACCAGGAGACACCCGCCATGCCCGACACATCGACAGCCCCTGCAACCACAGCCACGCCGGGCGCCACGGCTGCGCCGCTGATCGCCCTGCGCAACGTCTGCAAGCGCTTTCCCGGCGTGCTGGCGCTGGACAATTGCCAGTTCGAGCTGGCCGCCGGTGAGGTCCACGCCCTGATGGGGGAGAACGGCGCCGGCAAGTCCACGCTGATGAAGATCCTCTCCGGCGTCTACCAGTGCGACAGCGGCGAGATCCTGCTGGACGGTCGGCCCGTGCAGATCAGCGAGCCACGCCAGGCGCAAGCGTTGGGCATCGGCATCATCCATCAGGAACTGAACCTGATGAACCACCTCACGGCGGCGCAGAACATCTTCATCGGCCGCGAACCGCGCCGTGCCCTCGGCCTGTTCGTCGATGAGGATGCGTTGAACCGCCAGGCTGCCGCCATCTTCGCGCGCATGCGCCTGGATCTCGATCCGCGCACGCCGGTGGGTGAGCTGACCGTGGCGCGCCAGCAGATGGTGGAGATCGCCAAGGCGCTGTCCTTCGATTCGCGCGTGCTGATCATGGATGAGCCGACGGCCGCACTCAACAATGCCGAGATCGGCGAACTGTTCCGCATCATCCGCGACCTGCAGGCGCAGGGCGTGGGCATCGTCTATATCTCCCACAAGATGGATGAGCTGCGCCAGATCGCCGACCGTGTCAGCGTCATGCGCGATGGCAAGTACATCGCCACCGTCCCCATGGTGGGGACTTCCATGGACAGCATCATCGCCATGATGGTGGGGCGCGCCCTCGATGGCGAGCAGCGCACCCCGCCTGATACCTCTTCCAATGAAGTGGTGCTGGAGGTGCGCGGCTTGAATCGTGGTCGCGCCATTCGCGACGTGGGTTTCCAGTTGCGGCGCGGCGAGATCCTCGGCTTTGCCGGCCTGATGGGCGCGGGCCGCACCGAGGTGGCGCGCGCCATCTTCGGCGCCGATCCGCTGGAGTCGGGCGAGATCATCATCCATGGCGGTCGTGCGCTGATCAAGTCACCGGCTGACGCGGTGGCCCATGGCATCGGCTACCTGTCGGAAGACCGCAAGCATTTCGGCCTGGCCGTGGGCATGGATGTGCAGGCCAATATCGCGCTCTCCAGCATGGGCCGCTTCACCCGCGCCGGTTTCATGGACCAGCGCGCCATCCGCGAAGCGGCGCAGGGCTATGTGCGCCAGCTGGCCATCAAGACGCCATCGGTGGAACAGCAGGCGCGCCTGCTCTCGGGCGGCAATCAGCAAAAGATCGTGATCGCCAAGTGGCTGCTGCGCGACTGCGACATCCTGTTCTTCGATGAACCCACGCGCGGTATCGATATCGGCGCCAAGAGCGAGATCTACAAGCTGCTCGACGCCCTGGCTGCGCAGGGCAAGGCCATCGTCATGATTTCCTCCGAGCTGCCCGAGGTGTTGCGCATGAGCCACCGCATCCTGGTGATGTGCGAAGGGCGCGTGACGGGCGAACTCTCCCGCGCCGAGGCCACCCAGGAAAAGATCATGCAGCTGGCCACGCAACGCGAATCGGCGGTGCTCTAGCCACCTCTCTCCAAAAATACGCCGCCCCATTCCATCCGAACCCAGAGCACCGACGATCATGGCAAACAATATCCACTCCGCTCCCACCGCATCCATGGCCACTCCAGAGACTTCCCCGGGCTTGCGCGCCCGCCTGTTCAACCCGGCCGCGCGCCAGAAGCTGCTGGCCTTCGCCAGCCTGTTGCTGCTGATGGTGTTCTTCAGCTTCGCCTCCAGCAATTTCCTGGAGGTGGACAACCTGGTGAGCATCCTGCAATCGACCGCCGTCAACGGCGTGCTGGCCATTGCCTGCACCTACGTCATCATCAGTTCCGGCATCGACCTGTCGGTAGGCACCATGATGACCTTCTGCGCCGTCATGGCCGGCGTGGTGCTGACCAACTGGGGTATGCCGCTGCCGCTGGGCATCGTTGCGGCGATCTTCTTCGGCGCGCTCTCGGGCTGGGTCTCGGGCATGGTGATCGCCAAGCTCAAGGTGCCGCCCTTCATCGCCACGCTGGGCATGATGATGCTGTTGAAAGGCCTGTCGCTGGTCATCTCCGGCACCCGTCCGATCTACTTCAACGATACCGAGGGCTTCACCGCCATCGCCCAGGATTCTCTGATCGGCGACCTGATCCCGGCGCTACCCATTCCCAATGCGGTGCTGATCCTCTTCATCGTGGCCATCGGCGCCTCGGTCATCCTCAACAAGACCGTGTTCGGCCGCTATACCTTCGCCCTGGGCAGCAACGAGGAGGCGCTGCGCCTGTCGGGCGTGAAGGTGGATTTCTGGAAGGTCGCGGTCTATACCTTCTCGGGCGCCATCTGCGGCATCGCCGGCCTGATCATCGCCTCGCGCCTGAATTCGGCGCAGCCGGCCCTGGGCCAGGGCTACGAGCTGGACGCGATTGCCGCCGTGGTCATCGGCGGCACTTCGCTCTCGGGCGGCACCGGCACCATCCTGGGCACCATCATCGGCGCGTTCATCATGAGCGTGCTGGTCAACGGCCTGCGCATCATGTCGGTGGCGCAGGAGTGGCAAACGGTGGTCACCGGCGTGATCATCATCCTCGCGGTGTACCTGGATATCCTGCGTCGCCGTCGTCGCGCATGAGCTTGCCCATGCGGACCTGATTGATTTTGCTGTTGCACATCAACCCCGTCGGCATCTCGGTGCCGGCACTCCATCATCGATAACAAAAGGAGACTTACCCGTGTTCAAGAACAAATTACTCGGTGCCGCCCTGGGCCTGGCCTTTGCCTTCGGTGGCGCCCCTGCGCAAGCGCAGGAAGTCTATATCCCCCTCATCTCCAAGGGCTTCCAGCACCAGTTCTGGCAAGCCGTGAAGGCCGGCGCCGACCAGGCCGGCAAGGACTACAAGGTCAAGGTGAGCTTCGAGGGCCCGGAAACCGAAGCCATGGTGGACAAGCAGATCGACATGCTCTCCGCCGCCCTGGCCAAGAAGCCGCAAGCCATCGGCTTTGCCGCCCTGGACAGCAAGGCCGCCATCCCCCTGCTCAAAAAGGCGCAGGCCGCCAAGATCCCGGTGGTGGCCTTCGACTCGGGCGTGGATAGCGACATCCCGGTCACCACCGCCACCACCGACAACCGCGCCGCCGCAGCCCTGGCGGCCGACAAGATGGCTGACCTGATCGGCAAGGAAGGCGAGATCGCCGTGGTCGCCCATGACCAGACCAGCCGCACCGGCATCGACCGTCGCGATGGCTTCCTGGAACGCATCAAGTCCACCTATCCCAAGATCAAGGTGGTCAGCGTGCAGTACGGTGGCGGCGATCAGCTCAAGTCGACCGAGGTCACCAAGTCCATCCTGCAGGCCTATCCCAAGCTCAAGGGCGTGTTCGGCACCAACGAAGGCTCGGCCATCGGTGTGGTCAATGGCGTCAAGGAAATGAAGCGCAAGATCATCATCATCGGCTATGACTCCGGCAAGCAGCAGAAGGACGCGATCCGCGAAGGCGTGATGGCCGGCGCCATCACCCAGAACCCGGTGGGCATCGGCTACAAGACCGTGGAAGCGGCGGTGAAGGCGATCAAGGGCGAGAAGCTGCCCAAGATCATCGATACCGGCTTCTACTGGTACGACAAGAGCAATATCGACGATCCGAAGATCACCGCCGTGCTCTATGACTGATCTGCTGACGGCGTGATGGTGCGGCGTTGGCATCGCCAGCCGACCGCGTCCTCCGCCACCCCGGCGCCGCCATCCGGCGGCGCCTGTTCTTTTGCACACCGCCTCGCTGCCCCCTGCGGGAGCAGCGGGGCCGCTGGATCCCCCCTTTCCTGACCTGACCGAGACCACCATGAAGCCGCCCCGCATCGACGCCCACCAGCATTTCTGGCGCTACCGCGCCGAAGACTATCCGTGGATAGGCCACGGCATGGACTTGCTGGCCTGCGACCGTATGCCCGGGCAGTTGCATCCCGTGCTGGCCGCCGAGGGGCTGGACGCCTCCATTGCCGTGCAGGCCCGCGCCGGCCGCGAGGAAACCGGTTTCCTGCTGGAGCTGGCGCGCCATGACCGGCGTATCGCCGGGGTGGTCGGCTGGGAGGATCTGTCCTCGCCGCACCTGGCGGCCAATGTGGCGCACTGGGGCCGTGGGAAACTGCTGGGATTTCGCCATCAGATCCAGGACGAACGCGAGGTCGGCAACTTCATCGAGGCCCCGGCCTTCAATGCCGGCGTGGCCTGGTTGCAGCAGCAGGGCTATGTCTACGATGTGCTGGTGTATGCGCGCCAGATGCCTGAGATCCAGGCCTTTTGCGAGCGTCACGACCGCCACTGGCTGGTGCTGGATCATCTGGGCAAGCCGGCGCTGACCGAGTTCGGCCGCAGCGATGCCGCCCTGGCCGACTGGAAGCACGAGCTACGCAAGCTGGCCGCCTTGCCCCATGTCGCCTGCAAGCTCTCCGGTCTGGTGACCGAGGCCGATTGGCTGCGCGGCCTGCGCCAGAAGGACTTCGACAATATCGTCATCTGCCTGGATGCGGCGCTGGAAGCCTTCGGCCCGCAACGGCTCATGTTCGGTTCGGATTGGCCGGTGTGCCTGCTGGCGGCCTCCTATGCCAAGGTGGCCGGCGTGGTGCGTGAGTGGGGTAGGACGCGACTGTCGCTCACCGAGCAGGCGCAGTTGTGGGGTGGTACGGCCGCACGCTGCTACGGCCTGGCCTGATGCCCGCCGACGCCGCCAAGCGCGGCGTCTTCTGACGCTGCTCAGTGCGGCGGCAGCGAGGTCGTGAAGCCGTTGAAGGCGACATGCAGCATGTACTTCACGATGTCCTCGTTACCCATCTTGCTGAACTTCTGCAGATAATCCACCGCCGGGTCACAGGTGCGGGCGTAATAGCTGTAGAGCACCACGTCACTGGGCAGGGTGGCATCGATATCGCCGGCCTTCTGCGCCTCCTTCACCAGCTTTTCCAGCTGCCCATTGAGCTTCAGCACGCGCATGACGTACTTGACGTTGCGCATGAGCATCTCCCGCACCGGCGTGCTGGTGGAGGGCAGGAAGGGCAGGCCTCCTTCCAGCCGCACCCGCAGCGCCCATTCCAGCATCGCTTCCAGTTTGCCGCGCGCAGTGGCGATCCCGCCCAGCTGCGCCAACTGGTCGATGGCGCCATCGATCAGACGGATCATGGTCTCGCCCACCAACTCTTCCTTGGACTTGAAGTGCTTGTACAGGCTGGGCTTGGAGATGCCCACCGCTCCGGCCACGTCGTCCATGGTCATGAGGTCATAGCCCTTGCTGCCCAACACCGTCGTGGCCGCGTCCAGGATGGCGTTCTCGCGCAGCTTGAAGGCCTGGTCCTTGAAGCTCAGTTTTCCAAAAATACTCATCGGTAATTTAAGTTACTAATCGGTAGATTTTATTTTGTATTGGTAGTAATCTTAGCACCACAGCGACGGCCGAGCATGCAAGAACGCCGGAAAAACGCTCGCGACACACATAAAAACATCATGCCAGCCAGGCTGCGGCGAGTTTTTCCCGCTGGATGGCAAGGGTGGCCTCGATAACCAAAAGGGTGGACCGGACTTCATGATTCCTAACGGACAACGTATCGCCGTCATCGGCGCCGGCATTGCCGGGCTGGCCAGCGCCTACCTGCTGGCGCGCCGGCATGAGGTGGTGCTGTATGAAGCGGCAGCGACCCTGGGCGGCCATGCCAATACGGTCGAGATCGCCCCGCAGGGGCGGCCCTTTGCGGTCGATACCGGTTTCCTGGTGTTCAACGACTGGACCTATCCCAACCTCATCGCCCTGTTCAAGGAGCTCGATGTCGAGACCTATGCCACCGACATGTCCTTCGGCGTGTCGATGGACGAGGGCCAATTCGAATGGGCCGGCACCAATCTCGATACCGTCTTTGCCCAGCGCAAGCGGCTGTTGCAGCCAGCCTTCCTGGGCATGCTGCGCGACATCCTGCGTTTCAACCGCGCCGCCCAGGCCAACCTGGCGGCCTGCGAGGGTCGGCCGCTGAGCCTGCGTCACCTGCTCGACGAGGGGCGCTATGGCGCCATGTTCCGCGATGCCTACCTGGTCCCCATGGCCGCTGCCATCTGGTCCAGTTCGCCGGCGGATATCCTGGATTTCCCGGCGGCGACCTTCCTGCGCTTTTGCATCAACCACGGTCTGCTGCAGATCAATGACCGTCCACGCTGGCGCACCGTGCGCGGTGGCTCGCGCGAATACGTGCGGCGCATCGCCGCCACCTTGCCCGATGTGCGCCTGGGCAGTCGCCTCGCGAGCGTGACCCGCAACGAGCATGGCGTGCTGGTGCGCAGCGCAGGCGATGCCGCGCGTGAGGAACAGTTCGACGCCGTGGTCTTCGCCACCCATGCGCCGCAGACGCTGGCCCTGTTGCAGGATGCCACCATCGAGGAGCACCAGGTGCTGGGCGCGGTGCGCTACCAGGCCAATACCGCCTGGCTGCACAGCGACCTGAGCCTGATGCCGCGTCGTCGCAAGGTCTGGTCGGCCTGGAACTACCTGGGATCGCGCCACAGCGACGGCAGCCGCGCCGTCTGCGTGAGCTATTGGCTCAATCGCCTGCAGGACCTGCCCTGTCAGACCGATGTGATCCTGACCCTCAACCCTCCCCAGCCGCCGGCGGCGGCTACGGTGATGGGGCGCTTCGACTACGAGCACCCGGTCTTCGACCAGCCCGCCATCGACGCCCAGCGGCGCCTGCCTGGCATCCAGGGCCGCCACCGGGCCTGGTTCGCCGGCGCCTGGACTGGCTATGGCTTCCACGAGGACGGCCTCAAGTCGGCCTTGCGGGTGATCCGCGATTTCGGCGTCACGCCGGCCTGGGCTTCGCTATGAAACCGCTGGCTATGCCATCCGCGCCACCGCCCGCGCAATTGCTGCGCGGGCAGGTGATGCACCAGCGCCTGCGCCCGGTGCTGCATCGTTTCGTCTATCCGGTGTTCTGCGTGCGGCTGGACCTGGCACGCACGGCCGAGGCCGGCAATGCCTGGTTCGGTGTGGACCGGCCACGCCTGATGAGCGTGCGCACCCGCGACTACGGTGCGCGTGACGGCAGTGACCTGGCCACCTGGGTGCGCGAGCAGCTGCGTCAGGCGGGGGCCGCGGCAGACGGGATGATCTGCCTGCAGACCTTTCCCCGGCTGTTCGGCTTCGTCTTCAACCCGATCAGCCTGTTCCTCTGCCATGACCGCAACGGTGCGCTGCGCGCGGTGCTGGCCGAGGTCAACAATACCTTCGGCCAGACCCAGCATTACCTGCTGCAGGCCAGCGATGGCGGGGCCATCGGCGAGGATGCGCGCCTGAGCTGCCACAAGCTGATGCACGTCTCGCCCTTCTGCGAGGTGCGCGGCTTCTATCGCTTCCGCTTGCGCGACCGGGGCAATACCGCCTTCGTCGGCATCGACTACTACGACCATGGCCAGCCGGATGAGGCCGATGGCGAGCTGCAGCCGCTCATGCGCACCTCCATCGGTGGCCATCTGCAGCCGCTGACGGCTGCCTCGGCACTGGCTGCGCTGTGCGCGCAACCGCTGCTCACGCTGGGCGTGGTGGCCCGCATCCATTGGCAAGCCTTGCTGTTGTGGCGCAAGCGTGTGCCCTGGTTCCGCTTGCCCGAGCGCCCCGTGGGCGTCGACTCATCTTCTGGAAAGGAAACCCTGCCGTGAATCACAGTCCCGCCCTGCAGAGCTCTGCACGCCGTACCGGGCCGCTATCGGCCCGCCTGTTCCTGGCCATGCTGGAACGACTCGACCATGGTCATCTGGAATTGATCACCCCCCATGGCACCACGCTGACCTTTGGCGACCTGCGCCAGCCGCCCAGCGCGCAATTGCACATCCATGATTGGCGTGCCTGCGGCGCCATCCTGCGCGCTGGCGATATCGGTTTCGGCGAGGCCTATGGCGCCGGCTGGGTCGATACCCCCGACCTGGCCGCGCTGCTGCGGCTGGCGCAGCGCAACCGCCGGGCCCTGGTCGGTGCGGTCGAGGGGGGCCGGCTGGCGTCGTGGTGGTATCGCCTGCGCCACCTGCTGCGCGCCAATACACGCAGCGGCAGCCGCCGCAATATCCATGCGCATTACGACCTGGGTAACGATTTCTACGGCCTGTGGCTGGACGAGACCATGACCTATTCCAGCGCCATCTTCAGCGCCCCTGGTCAAAGCCTGGCCCAGGCCCAGGCCGCCAAGTACCAGCGCATCGTCGACCAGCTCGGTCTGCGCGCCGGCGACCGTGTGCTGGAGATCGGTTGCGGCTGGGGCGGTTTTGCCGAGCATGCGGCCCGCCTGGGCATTGCCGTGCATGGCGTGACGATCTCACCCTCGCAACTGGCCTTCGGCCAGGAACGCATGCGGCGTCAGCAACTGGACGGCCTGGCGCAGCTTGAACTGCGCGACTACCGTGACCTGGACGGCCACTACGACGCCATTGTTTCCATCGAGATGTTCGAGGCCGTCGGCGAGCGCTTCTGGCAGACCTATTTCGACACCGTGGCAGCGCGCCTCAAACCGGGTGGGCGTGCCCTGGTGCAGTCCATCACCATCGACGAGGCGGTGTTCGAGCGCTATCGCGACAGTGCCGATTTCATCCGCGAATTCATCTTCCCCGGCGGCATGCTGCCCAGCCACGAGCGCTTTTCCCGGGCAGCCGCCCAGGCCGGACTGGCTACGCGCGACCGCTTCCACTTCGGCCGCGACTACGCCGAGACGCTGCGCCGCTGGAACGAGGCCTTCCAGCTACGTCGCGAGGCCATTGCCGCGCAAGGTTTCGATGAGCGTTTCCGGCGCCTGTGGCAGCTCTATTACGTCTTCTGCGAAGTCGGTTTCGACGAAGGCCAGATCGATGTGGTGCAGTTCCTCTTGCACAAGGAGTAAGCCATGGGTGCCATGTTTTCCTGCATGCGCGGCGGCCTGCTGCGCTGGTGCGGTGTGCTGTCGCTGGCCTGGCTGCTGGGCGGCTGTGCCGGGCAGCAGATCAGCGACTATGCCGGCAAGACTCCCGTGTTCGATCCGGCCCGGTTCTTCCAGGGACGCACCGAGGCCTGGGGCATGTTCCAGAAGCGCGGTGGCGAGGTGGCGCGACGCTTCCATGTGATCGTCACCGGCTCGGTGGCCGGCGATACGCTCACGCTGGACGAGCGTTTCCGCTATGACGATGGCCAGACCCAGACCCGCGTCTGGACCCTGGTACGCCAGAGCGATGGCAGCTGGCGCGGTCGCGCCGGCGATGTCATCGGCGAGGCGCTGGGGCAGACGGCCGGCAATGCCCTGCACTGGAACTACACCTTGCTCTTGCCCGTGGACGACAAGCAATACGAAGTGCAGATGGATGACTGGATGTACCAGATGGACGAACGCACGCTCATCAACCGCACCAGCATGCGCAAGTTCGGTGTGGAAGTCGGACAGGTGACCCTGTTCTTCCGCAAGGAGCAGCCATGAATACGCAGACACGCCCCGCCCCCAAGAATGTGGCCCAGGAGCACGAACCTGCCCAGCCCGTGCGCCCGGCGCCGCTGTTCGGGCCGATGAATCGTCCCCTGCAGGACCTGCGCGGCCTGCGTATCTGGCTGGTCGGCGCCTCCAGCGGCATCGGTGCCGAAATGGCACGCCATGCGCTGGCCGCCGGTGCGCGGGTGGCCTTGTCGGCGCGTCGGGCCGATGCCCTGGAAGAAGTCGCCGCCGGTTACAAGGACGCCTTCATCGCGCCCCTGGATGTACTCTGCCGCGACGCCTGGCGCGACCAGCATGCCCGCATCGTGCAAGCCCTGGGCGGGGTGGATTTGCTGGTCTTCTGCGTAGCGAAATACCGGCCCGAGCGCAGTTGGGAAGTACAGGAAGAAGAAGCCGAGCACACCCTGCGCACCAACCTGGCCAGCGTCTATTCGGCGCTGGGCGCGGCGCTGCCTGAGATGCTCGCGCGCGGCAGTGGTGGCATTGCGCTGGTGGCCAGCGTGGCGGGCTATGTCGGCCTGCCTGGCGCCACCGTCTACGGGCCGGGCAAGGCGGCGCTGATCAACCTGGCCGAAATCCTCTACAGCGATTTGCGCCCCCGGGGATTGAATGTCTACCTGGTCAATCCCGGTTTCGTGAAGACCGATCTGACCGACAAGAACGACTTCCCCATGCCGGCCCTGCAGACCCCGCAACAAGCGGCCCAGGCCATCTGGCGCGGCATCGTCGAGGGGCGCTTCGAGATCCATTTCCCGCTGCGCTTCACGTTCTGGCTCAAGCTGCTGCGGCTGTTGCCGTTCCGCTTGCGCTTCATGCTGTTCCAGCGCTTCCTGCTGAAATGACGATGGCTAACCTGGACCGTTTGCTGGCGTGGTACGGCACGCTGGATCGTGACAGCCTGGCGCGCATCGGCGAGTTCTATGCGCAGGATGCGCATTTCAAGGATCCGTTCAACGACGTCAAAGGATTGCGCGCCATCGCGGCCATCTTCGAGCACATGTTCGAGACCACCGAGGCGCCGCGTTTCGTGATCCTGGAGTCGATGGGGCAGGGCGCCCAGGCCTTCGCCACCTGGCGTTTCGAGTTCGGGCTCAAGGGCCGTCTCTATACGGTGCTGGGGGCGACCCATTTCCGTTTCGATGCAGCGGGCCTGGTGAGCGAGCACCGCGACTACTGGGATGCGGCCGAGGAACTGTGGCAGAAGCTGCCCGTCATCGGTGGGCCGGTGCGGTGGTTGCGCAAGCGGTTCGAAGCGGCTCATTGACTTGTCTGCGGCGCCAGACGGTTGTTATGCGGGCGTCATCTGGTCGCTTTGGCAGACCTGTATTCCATGCCGGAAAACCGGTGATCGGAAAATGCAAGGCTGAAGCCTGACTTTTCGTAGAAACGGATTGCCGGATTTTCGTTGAACACCTTCAGGCGTATGGCCCTCCATTCGTCGTCGAGGAGCTCATCCATGATGAACCGCATCATGGCGCCACCGATGCCCTGACTGCGGTATTCGGATAGCACTTGCATATCGTTCAGGTAAAGGAAGCCCGGCTCGCACCTGATCGAAAAATATCCCACGCGAGCGTCCCCGACCCAGGCAATGAAACCGTTGTTCGATTCCCACCCGCGTTGAAAACTTGCATCCGACCACGCCATCCCATGTGCGAGGTAGTACGGGCGCATGTTGGAGAACACCAGCTCTCTGGCGAAAGAAAGGTCCTCGATGCCGGCGGGGCTGATCCTCAGTAGTCCATTCTTCATGGGGAGGGATTGATGCATGACTGCATTTCTGTACGAATCGCAAGGCGGCTGCACGACTTCCTTTAAATCTTACTGATCGCTTTGAGGCAATTGCCGCAAGGCCTGCAGGGAGGGAATGCCGGTCCATGTCATCAGGGTCTGTTCCTGGCCCGGCCCGTTGGCGCGCAGCCATTGCGACAGTTCGTTACCTGCCTGCGCGCCGTAGACGCGATGCGAATGAATGATGATCAGGCCCGTCCCGTCGACCAGCACGAAGCGGGCGAAGACCGCCTCCAGGAAACCCGGATTGCCCAGGACCGCCGCGATATAGTGCTCGGCCGGCCGGGTCTCGGAGCGCGGTATCGAGTTGGTGCGCACGACCTTGCCTGCGGTCTGGTAGCGCTTGAGCACAAGGTTGGCCAACTGCGCCAGCTTCTCGCCATCGGTGGCCTGGTCGATGACGTTGATCGTGATCATGTCGGTCCAGTGGTTCAGATCCGTCTCGGCCGGCGGCGTGAATTCGTTTTGGCCATTTTTCGACCAGCGATGCTGGTAGTCGAGCTTATCGAAGCTCAATTCCTCTGCGCCAGCGGCCAGCGCCAGTGCTGGAAGCAAAGCCAGGATTGCCGCCAGACTGCGCAGCGGGCGAAGCAGCGAAACGGTGGGGGGCATGGCGGTTTCCTTGTTGTAGTAGTCACCATTATAGGACGAGCGCTGCGGACGGGCGCCTCGTCCATCATCGCTGACACTGGGAGGCAGCCGGGGAATGCACTATCATTCGCCCTGGTCCTATCCTTATCCCTTCAGGTTAAACGCATATGTTCACCAAGCACTTCGACGTAGATCCCGCCCATATCGACTTCCAGGGCGTAGTCGATGGTCTCTACTATCCGTTCTACATGGAATGGACGCGCCATGCGTTCATGAAAGAGGCATTGGGGATCGATATCGAGGAGGAATTCAAGCAGGGCAAGATGTACATGGTGTTGGAATATTCCCTGCGCTTCCGCAAGAGCCTCAAGCAGGGTGACAAGCTGGAGGTCACCTGCGAGCTGCAGAAGAACGAGAAACGTAACCGCGTCAATTTCTTCCAGCAGATCAATGTCAACGGCGTCACCTATACCGACGCGACCTTCGTGGCGACCTGCTTCGTCAATGGTCGTCCCTCGGTGCCGGAGGCGGTCGCCCAGGCACTGGCGCGGCTGGACTAGCCTGCCAGGCGATATCATCTGACGGTAGGCGCCCGGCGTGCCGGCAAAGTCAGCGCGCAGTCAGGAACACCCTTCCAGGGAGGGCCGAGGACGATGCAAGCGTGGTACCCATCACCTGCATCAGGGCCGGAGGGTGTTTCGCCAACCAAGAATCCGTGCCGCGGGAGGCGGCCAGTTCAGCGATGCTCAGGATACGAAAACTAACGTTGCGTCAGCAATTCTTGATGGCTTTGGCGGGAATCCTCTTGCTCAGCGGTGTGGTGAGCTACCGTTTTTCCAGCTGGTATCAGGAAGATGTGACCCAGACCCTCGGGCTGCGCCTGGTCGAACGCAACGTGCTCTATGAGAAGAGCAAGCTGCAGACCCTGATCTCGCGGGAAGTCGTGCTGGTCCAGAAGATGGCGAGTTCGCCGGTCCTCAAGCAATGGATCCAGGCCGAGCAGGCGTCTGATGTCCGGGCACGCGCCCTGGCCGAGCTGGAGGACTATCGGCATTTCTTCCAGGGACGCCGTTATTTCTTCGCCATCGCCGGCTCCGGCAACTACTACTTCAAGGACGACAAGAGCACCGGGGACGCCAATCGGCCCTTGTATACGCTGCAGAAGACCGATCTCAAGGATGGCTGGTTCTACGCCATCCTGGGCCGGATCGCAGACGTGCAATTGAATGTGGAAACGGATATCCACGTCAACAAGACCCTGGTCTGGATCAATGCCGTGGTCCACGATGCGCAGCGGCATGCGCTCGCCGTGGTCGGTACCGGCCTTGACCTGCCCGAGGTATTGCAGAGCGTGGAGAGCCGCAGCGTCGAGGTGGAAGGGCAGAACATGCTGGTCGATGCCAACGGCGCCATCCAGCTGCATCCGAATATTCACCTGATCGATTTCGCCTCCATCCGGAAAGCCCAAACCGGCGAGTCCCAGAGCACGATCTTCAGCCTCGTCAGCGCGACCGAGGACCAGGCGCGGCTGCGCCAACTGATGGCCGAGCTGAAGTCGGGGGAGCGGGTGACCGCGTCGATGACGGCCAGCATCGATGGCAGATCCCATATGGTCGCGTTGGCCTGGGTGCCGGAGATCCAGTGGTTCGTGGTGTCCATCATCGCGCCCTCGGTGGCGATGTCGGCATCGCATTTCCCGTCCGGATTGCTGTTGGCTGGCGGGCTGCTGGTGGCGGCGCTGGTGCTGGCTGCGATCTGGTTCGAGAGCGGCTTGCTACGCCGGCTGGTGCGCCTGGACAAGGCAGCCCAGGCCATTGCGAAGGGTGATTTCACGGTGCGCCTGGAGTCGACCTCGGAAGATGAGATCGGTCGCGTTGCCAAGACTTTCCTGGCCATGTCCCGGCGGATCGAACGCTATACCGACGATCTGCGCCGGCAGGTCGCCGAGCGTACCGCCGAGCTGGTGGAAAAGAACCGCGAGCTGGAGACCCTGTCCACGACCGACCCCCTGACGGGGCTGGCCAACCGCCTGCGGCTGGATGACTTGCTGGCCAATGAGCAGGCCGCCGGCGAGGCGCGCGGGACGCGCTTCTCGGTGATCCTGATCGATATCGACAAGTTCAAGAGCGTCAACGATACCTATGGACATCAGGTGGGCGATGTCGTGCTGGTGCGGATCAGTCGCCTGCTCGAACAGCATGTGCGGGTCCGGGATGTCGTCGGGCGCTGGGGCGGAGAAGAGTTCCTGGTGATCTGTCCGGATGCCGACGCCGAGGAGGCCGGCGTGATCGCCGAGCGCTTGCGGCAGGCCATGGCCGAGTGCGATATCGCCGTCACCGGGCCGAAGACCGGGAGCTTCGGCGTGAGTACGTATGTATCGGGGGACAGTATCCAGTCGATGATTGCGCGGGCCGATACGGCGCTGTATCGCGCCAAGGAGTCCGGGCGCAACCGCGTGGAGAGCGGCTGAACCCGGATGCACAGGTGCGGCCCTAGTCGGTGGTGCTCGGACTCCAGAACGCCTGCCGCACCGCCGGCAGGGCCAGGAGACGCTCCACCAGGGCATCGAGTTCGTCGCCATCGACCGAGGTCGCTGCCAGCGTGGCTTCGATTTCCACTTCGTCTTCGGTGAAGGGCCGCACATCCAGGCCATGCGTGGGATGGCGGCTTTGCTCCAGCATGTCGGTGACGGCGGCCAGGACATGTTTCTGGTGCTCGCTCTCCACGATCAGGTGCAGGGTATTGGTGACTTCCACCGAAGGCACGTCCAGCGGCTTGCGGTTGATGGTGTTGACCACCGGCCGCAAGAGCGTATTGGCGGCCAGCACGAACACGGTGGCCAGGATCGCCTCCAGGATCAGGTCGGCACCGGCAGCCGCCCCCACGGCGGCCGAACCCCACAGGGTGGCGGCGGTATTGATGCCGCGCACATTGCCTTCTTCGCGCATGATCACGCCCGCCCCCAGGAACCCCACCCCCGAGACCACATAGGCCACCACGTGCACGGCGCCGTCATGGCCACCCATGCGGTTGGCCATGTCCACGAACACCGCCGCCCCCAGCGCCACCAGCACATTGGTGCGCAGGCCGGCGGTACGTTGCCGGTACTGGCGTTCCAGTCCGATCAGGCCACCGAGGATGAAGGCGGCGGTCAGGCTGACAAAGGTGTCGAGCAGCGAGGCGAGGTCGATGTTGCGGATGAATTCCATGGACGGTTCCGGTCAGGCATGTTGGGGCTGAAGCGCCGCCGTGGCTGGACGGACGTCCACGGCGGCTGCGCAATGTTGCGCGATGATGCCCCAACTTTGCAACAAGCGCATGACAAGACCGTCAGGCGCAGCTCACGGCCCCGACTCCACTGAGCGGCTTCGCTCAGGCTGCCTGCTTGCCCTGCTGGTGCATGAGCGAGTCATCACGGCCCGGCTTGACCGGCGTGAAGTCGCGATGGGCGATGAATTCCGGCCGGGTTGGCTTGGCGATGGCATTGGAGACCGCGTTCAAGGTCAGGTAGACGATGCGGCGCGGGTAGGGCGTGATGTTGCCGGCCGAGCCATGCACCAGGTTGGCATGGAACATCAAGACGCCGCCGGCCTTGCCGGTGGGGGTGACGATGCCGTTCTGTTCCACCAGCTCGGTGACGGTGGGCTGGTCCAGCGTCCAGAGTGGGTAGGAGGTGGTCTCCAGGTCATGCTCGGACTTGAGCGCGCCGCTCTTGTGGCTGCGCGGCACCAGCATCAGCGGTCCATTGATGGGCATGACCTCGTCCAGGAAGACGGCGATGTTCATCGCCCGCGCCTCGGGCATGCCGTCGTCGGCGTGCCAGGTGGGGAAATCCTGGTGCCACTGCCAGACCTCGCCGGTGAAGGCCGCCTTGGCGTTGATCTTGAACTGGTGCACGTAGACGTCCTCGCCGAAGAGCTGCTGCAGCGGCTCTACCAGGCGCGGATGGCTGGCCAGGGTCCGGCAGGCGTCATTGTAGGTGTGGGCGGCGAAGGCGGTGCGCGGCGCACCGTTCTTCTCGCGCCAGATCTCGGGGCGCTGCTGGGCCAGCACCTTGGCGGCCTCCTGCTTGAGCAGCGCGATCTCGTCGGCATTGAAGCATTCGGGCAGGAACAGGTAACCGGTGTCGTCGAAGTCCTTCAGTTGCTGGGGGCTGAGTTGCATGGCTGTCTCCTCTATCTCTGTTGATGGTGCCGGGATTGGCTGGGTGTTTTTATGTATTTGTGTGTTCTGTATACAGAATGCGTGCTTATGTCGGCTTTGTCAAATGCCACTTTCCACAGGCCTCTGCGTGAGTGGGCCGCAGGCCCTACAATCGACGCTTTGCGCCTTCTGGCGCGCCCGATGACTTATCCACAAGGAGTTTGCATGAGCAGCAAAGTAGCCCTGATCACCGCCGCCGGCAGCGGCATGGGTGCCGCCGCGGCGCGCCGCCTGGCCGCCGATGGCTTCAAGGTCGGCATCCTGTCCTCTTCCGGCAAAGGCGAGGCGCTGGCCGCCGAGCTGGGCGGGGTCGGTGTGACCGGTTCCAACCAGTCGGTGCAAGACCTGCAGAAACTGGTCGACCTGGCCGTGGCCCAATGGGGCCGCGTCGATGTACTGGTCAACAGCGCCGGCCACGGCCCGCGCGCGCCCATCCTGGAGATCAGCGACGAGGACTGGCATCGCGGCATGGATACCTACCTGCTCAACGTGATCCGCCCCACGCGCCTGGTCACGCCGCTGATGCAGCAGGCCGGTGGCGGCACCATCATCAACATTTCCTCGGCGTGGGCCTTCGAGCCGTCCGACATGTTCCCGACCTCGGCGGTGTTCCGCGCGGGCCTGGCGGCCTTCGCCAAGCTGTATGCCGACAAGTACGCGCCCGACAACATCCGCATCAACAACGTCCTGCCCGGCTGGATCGACAGCCTGCCGCAGCGCGAGGAACGCCGCGCCGGCGTGCCCATGCAGCGCTACGGCACCAGCGCCGAAGTGGCCGCCACCGTGGCCTTCCTGGCCTCGGAAGGGGCCGGCTACATCACCGGCCAGAACATCAAGGTCGATGGCGGCCTGATGCGTTCGGTCTGATCCTGCTGCTGAGCTGCGCTGCCTGGCACCATGGCCATCAGGCTGTTTGCCCGGCAGCGTGTTTCATTTCTTTCTCGTCGTATCTGCAAAAAAGTATCAGTCCGCATCGACTGGTGATGTAGAAAGCCCGGCCCGACGGGCACTAAGATGCTGGCAATGACAGAAACTGCAAAAAGCCAATCCGCAGTTTCCACGAAAAAAATGCTCTCGATCGAGAGGAGACATGATGCAGCCCGACCTGGAACTGGTCCATATCCGCAAGGGCGAATCCTTTGCGGCATGGATGCACGGCTACCCTTTCCGTACCGTGCGCTGGCACTACCATCCTGAATACGAGATCCACCTGGTGGTGGCGACCTCGGGTCGTTTCTATATCGGCGACCATATCGGCGACTTTGCACCTGGCCAGCTGGTCATGACCGGGCCCAACCTGCCGCAGAACTGGATTTCCGATATCGGCGAGGACGAGGTGGTGCCGGTGCGCTCGCTGGTGATCCAGTTCCCCGAGAAGCTGGTGCAGGATTGCGCGGCCAGCATCCCCGAGATGGACGCCATCGCCCCGCTGATCGAGCGCAGCCACCGTGGCCTGCTGTTCGACCAGGCCACCAGCGATACCGTGCGCCCGCTGATGCAGCGCCTGATCGACCAGCGCGGCCTGAAGCGCCTGGCGCTGTTCTGGGAAATCCTCGACGTGCTGGCCAATTCGCCCGATCCCGAGGTGCTGGCCAGCCTGTCCTACAAGCTGGACCTGTCGGGTGTGAACGGCAGTGGCCTCAACCGCGCCATCGCCTACCTGCGTGAACACCTCACCGACGACATCGGCGAGCAGGACCTGGCCGACATGGTGGGCCAGAACCTGAGCAGCTTCTCGCGCGCCTTCAAGCGCCATACCGGGACCACCCTGGTGCGCTACAAGAACCAGCTGCGCGTGGACCTGGCCTGCCTGGCCCTGCTCACCCGGCCGGAGGCCCGCATCACCGATATCTGCTACGAGACCGGGTTTTCCAACCTGTCCAATTTCAACCGTCACTTCCAGAGGATCAAGGGCATGTCGCCCTCGGTGTTCCGCACCACCTTCGCCACCAATGGCGTCTTTGCCGGTGCCGGCTAAGCCAGGCAGGCGTTAGACCACGACCCAGATCGTCCCGCCCGCGGGAACCCAGGATTCAGGAAAGCCTCGCGCTCTCCCGAAGAGGACAGGTCTTGCCTGTCGACCCCAAATGACACACGTCAAACAAGAAATGGAGACTGAGATGAAGAAAGCACTGCTCGCGCTGGCCCTGTCCACCGCATCCCTGGCTGCCGCACCGGCGATGGGCCAGGAGCTGTCCAAGCTCAAGATCGGCATGAGCTTCCAGGAGATGAACAATCCCTATTTCGTCTCGATGAAGAAGGCCCTGGATGACGCCGCCAAGTCCTTCGGCGCCAAGGTCATCGTCACCGATGCGGCCCACAACGTGGCCAAGCAGATCGCCGACATCGAGGACATGCTGCAGCAGAACATCGACATCCTGCTGATCAACCCGACCGACTCGGCCGGCGTGGAAGCGGCCGTGAAGGCGGCCAAGGCGCGCAACGTGATCGTGGTGGCGGTCGATGCCAATGCTTCCGGCCCGGTGGACATGTTCGTCGGCTCCAAGAACAAGGATGCCGGTTACCAGTCCTGCCGCGCACTGGCGGATGCAGTGGGAGGCAAGGGCGAGGTCGCCATCCTGGACGGCATCCCGGTGGTGCCCATCCTGCAGCGCGTGGAAGGCTGCAAGCAGGCCCTGGCCGAGTACAAGGACATCAAGCTGGTGGCCACCCAGAACGGCCGCCAGGACCGCTCGGTGGCGCTGGGCGTGGTGGAGAACATGATCCAGTCGCGCCCCAACCTGAAGGGCATCTTCTCGGTCAATGACGGTGGTGCCATGGGCGCGCTGGCGGCCATCCAGGGCAGCGGCAAGGACATCAAGCTGACCTCGGTGGATGGCGCACCCGAGGCCATCAAGGCCATCGCCGATGGCGGCCCCTTCATCGAGACCACCGCGCAGTTCCCGCGTGACCAGGTGCGCGTGGGCCTGGCCATGGCGCTGGCCAAGAAGTGGGGCGCACGCGTGGTGCCCAAGGAAGTGCCCATCGACGTCATGCCGGTGACCAAGAAGAACGCCGCCGGCTTCAGCTGGTAAGCGCCTGGCATGGCGGCACTGTCGTGCCGCCACGCCGCCATGCTTTCCTTTATTTTCCTTGATGGAGGCAGCCATGCTCCAACTGACTGGTATCAAGAAGAACTTCGGCCCGGTGACCGTGCTGCGCGGCGTCGACCTGCAGGTAAGCGCCGGTGAGGTCCATGCGCTGCTGGGCGAGAACGGCGCGGGCAAGTCCACGCTGATGAAGATCCTGTGCGGCATCGTCACGCCTGATGCCGGCGAGATCCGCATCGGCGGCCAGGAGCGCCGCTTCGCCAGCTACGACGAGGCCATCGCCGCCGGCGTGGGCGTGGTGTTCCAGGAGTTCTCGCTGATCCCCTACCTGGACGCGGTGGACAACATGTTCCTGGCGCGCGAGCTGCGCAATCCCCTGGGCCTGCTCAAGCGCGCCGCGATGCGACGCCGGGCCGCGCAGATCATCGCCCGGCTGGGCGTGGAGATCCCGCTCGACGTGCCGGTCTGCAAGCTCTCGGTGGCCCAGCAGCAGTTCGTCGAGATCGCCAAGGCGCTGGCCCTGGAGGCGCGCCTGCTGGTACTCGATGAACCGACCGCCACGCTCACGCCGGCCGAGGTGGAACACCTCTTTGCGGTCATGCGCGGCCTGCGGGCGCAGGGCGTGGCGATCATCTTCATCTCGCATCACCTGGAAGAAATCTTCGACATCTGCGACCGCATCACGGTGCTGCGCGATGGCGCCTATGTCGCCACCTGTGCGGTCAGCGAGGTGGACCAGGCACGGCTGGTGGAGATGATGGTGGGGCGGCGTATCGAGAACTGCTTCCCGCCCAAGCCGGGCATCCCCGCCGATGCCGAGGTATTGCTCGACGTGCAGGCCCTCCAGCTGCACCGCAACGCACCGGTGTCGCGCTTCCAGTTGCGGCGCGGCGAGATCCTGGGCTTTGCCGGACTGGTCGGTTCGGGCCGGACCGAGACGGTGCTGGCCATGCTGGGAGCACATCCTTCGGTACGCTGCGAGCTGACCATGCAGGGCGTGCCGCTGCGCTTTGCCGATCCGGCCCAGGCGCTGCAGGCCGGCATCGGCCTGCTGCCCGAGAGCCGCAAGGAGCAGGGGCTGATCACCAGCTTCCCCATCCTGCACAACATCTCGCTGAACAACTACGGCAAGTACCGCCGGGGCGGCCTGTTCCTCGACCGTCGCGCCGAGGCCGAGGCCACCCGCGCCGCCATGCAGCGCGTGCGGGTGAAGGCGCCGCATGCCCAGGCCCGGGTCGATACGCTGTCCGGGGGCAACCAGCAGAAGGTGGTGATCGCCCGCTGGATCAACCACACCATGAAGGTCCTGGTCTTCGACGAACCCACGCGCGGCATCGACGTCGGCGCCAAGGCCGAGATCTACCAGCTCATGCGCGAATTCACCGCGCAGGGCTATTGCATCCTGATGATTTCGTCGGAACTGCCGGAGGTGGTCGGCATGGCCGACCGGGTCTGTGTCTTCAAGGGCGGTGGCATCGTGGCCACCGTCGAGGGAGCCGCCCTGAATGCCGAAGAGATCATGACCCACGCCACCACCGGGAGAACCCGCCATGCAGCATGACGCCAACGCAATGACCGCAGCCCCGCTGCCATCCTCTTCCAGCGCCCGCTGGCGCAGCCTGATCCATTCGCCCCTGGCCTTGCCGCTGGCCGGGCTGGTGGTGGTGTCGCTGCTGATGGGACTGTCCTCGGACAATTTCTTTACCGTCTCCAACCTCCTCAACGTGCTGCGCCAGGTGTCCATCGTCGGCATTCTCGCCGTGGGCATGACCTTCGTCATCCTCACCGGCGGCATCGACCTGTCGGTGGGGGCGGCCATGGCGCTGGCCGGCACCATGTCGGCCGGGCTGATCGTCAATAGCGGCTTGCCGGCGCCGATTGCGCTCTTGGCCGGCATCGCGCTGGCGGTAGTGATCGGCCTGCTCAATGGCGCCCTGGTGGCCTGGGGCCGCATGCCGGCCATCATCGTCACGCTGGCCACCATGGGCGTGGCGCGCGGGGTGGGGCTGATCTACTCGGGCGGCTATCCCATCTCGGGTCTGCCGGGCTGGATTGCCTGGTTCGGCGTGGGCCGCATCGGCATCATCCCGGCGCCGGTGATCCTGATGCTGGTGGTCTATGCGCTGGCCTGGGTGCTGCTGCAGAGGACGCCCTTCGGTCGCCACGTCTACGCCATCGGCGGCAACGAGATGGCCGCCCGCCTGTCGGGCGTGAAGACGGCGCGCGTCAAGCTGGCGGTCTATGCCATCTCCGGCCTGACCTCGGGGCTGGCGGCGATCATCCTGACGGGCCGCCTGATGTCGGGCCAGCCCAATGCCGGCGTGGGTTTCGAGCTCGATGCCATCGCCGCCGTGGTGCTGGGTGGCACCGCCATCGCCGGCGGTCGCGGCCTGGTCATTGGCACCCTGATCGGCGCGGTGCTGCTGGGCATCCTCAATAACGGCCTGAACCTGATGGGCATCAATCCCTACCTGCAGGACATCATCCGCGGTTTCATCATCCTGCTGGCCATCTATATCGCACGGGAGTGGCGCTGAGTCTGTTCGGCCTCTTCCACTTTTCTTATCCACAAGGAGATACAGCATGACGCAATCCCTGGACGGCAAGATCGCCGTCATCACCGGCGCCGCCTCCGGCATCGGCCTGGCCACCACCGAAAAACTGTTGTCCCTGGGCGCCACCGTGGTCATGGTGGACTGGAACGCCAGCGCCCTCGAGACCCTGGTGGCGCGCCTCGGTCCCCGCGCCATCGCGCAGGTGACCAACCTGCTCGACGCCGACAGCTGCGCGGCCATGGTGCCGGAGATCTTGGCCAAGGTCGATCACATCGACATCCTCTACTGCAATGCCGGCACCTACATCGGTGGCGATCTGGTCGATACCAGCGCCGAGGCCATCGACAGGATGCTGAACCTCAACGTCAATGCGGTCATGAAGAATGTGCACGCAGTCGCGCCCCACATGATCGCGCGCAAGACCGGTGACATCGTCGTCACCTGCTCGGTGGCGGGGCACTTCCCGACCTATTGGGAACCGGTCTATGCCGGTTCCAAGTGGGCCATCACCTGCTTCGTGCAGACCATGCGGCGCCAGATGATCCCGCATGGCATCCGTGTGGCGCAGGTCTCGCCGGGGCCGGTGATCTCGGCCTTGCTGGCCGACTGGCCGGAGGAGAACCTGCGCATCGCCAAGGAATCCGGCAGCCTCATCGAGCCCACCGAGGTGGCCGACGCGGTCGAGTACATCCTGACCCGCAATCGCAACGTCACCATCCGCGATATGCTGGTGCTGCCAACCAACTTCGACCGCGTGTAAGCAAGCGGAAGAGGAAACGGCAGGCGCAGACCAATAACATCAAGCGAGGAAAGATGGAGACCTACCTGATCGGCATCGACGTCGGCACCGGCTCGGCCCGGGCCGGCGTATTTGACGGCAGCGGCCAGCTGCTGGCCAGCGCGAAACATGAGATTGAGGTGTACCGCGACGAGCGGCGCGCCCGCGTGGAGCAATCCAGTGCCCAGATCTGGGAGGCGGTCTGCCACGCCGTCCGTGCCGCGGTGCGCTCTGCCGACATCGATCCTGCCAGGGTGGTGGGGCTGGGCGTGGACGCCACCTGTTCGCTGGTCGTGCAGGGGGCGCAGGGGGGCGTGGGCGACCCCGCCCATCCGGAACGCGATGTCATGGTCTGGATGGACCACCGTGCGCTGGAACAGGCCCAGCGCATCAATGCCGGTGGTCATGCGGTGCTGTCCTATGTGGGCGGGGTGATCTCGCCGGAGATGGAAACGCCCAAGCTGCTCTGGCTGAAGGAAAACCTGCCGGCAGTCTACGCCAGCGCCGCCCACTTTTTCGACCTCACCGATTTCCTGACCTGGAAGGCGACCGGCTCGCTGCAGCGCTCGTCCTGCACGGTGACCTGCAAGTGGACCTACCTGGCCCACGAAGGCCGCTGGGATGCCGACTACTTCCACCGCATCGGCCTGGGCGACCTGGCCGAGCAGGGCTTTGCGCGCATCGGCCGGGAGGTGGTCTGGCCGGGCACTCCCCTGGCTGGGGGCCTGTGCGCAGAGGCGGCGCAGGCACTGCAACTGCGCCCCGGCATTGCGGTGGCGGCCGGTCTCATCGATGCGCATGCCGGTGGCGTGGGCACGGTGGCCGCCCGGGGTGGTGCCGAGGATGCGGCGGCCTGCATGGCTTACGTGTTCGGTACCTCCTCCTGCACCATGACCAGCAATACCGAGGCCGTGCTGGTGCCGGGCGTCTGGGGACCGTACTACAACGCCATGGCGCCGGGCATGTGGTTGAACGAAGGCGGGCAGTCGGCGGCGGGGGCGGCTATCGACCATCTGTTGACGCTGCATCCGGCCGCACCGCAGGTGCGCGCCCTCGCTGCCGCCGAGCAGATGGAATTGCCGCAATGGCTGGCACGCCAGGCACTGGCGCAGGCCGGTGATCCCTCTGATGCCGTGTGGCTGGCCGGCCAGATCAACGTGGTGCCGGAATTCCTCGGCAACCGCTCACCGCTGGCCGATCCGCAGGCGCGCGCCGTGTTGCTGGGACTGGGCATGGAACACGATACCGACAGCCTGGTGGCGCTCTATGTGGCCGGCCTGTGCAGCCTGGGCTACGGCCTGCGCCAGATCATCGAGGCCCAGGCCGCGTGCGGCGTGCGCATCGCCAGTATCTCGGTCTCGGGCGGCGCCGGCACCCATGCGCTGACGCGCCAGTTGATCGCCGATGCCACCGGCGTGCCGGTGGAGGTGACCGCCTGCCCGGAGCCGGTGCTGCTGGGTTCGGCCATGCTGGCGGCGGTCGCCGCCGGCGTGCATGCCGATCTCAGGCGCGCCATGCCGGCCATGTCCCGCGTGGCCGGACGCAACGAGCCGGCCAGCGGTCGCATTCGAGCCTTGCACGCGGCGCGCTACCAGGCTTTCATCAAGAGCCAGCAACTGGCGCGCGAGCTGCGCGAGAGCCTGGCGCCATTACTGGCTGCGCATGACGCTGGCCAGCCTTGAAGAGGGAGCAAGCATGGATTTCTCAGGACAATCAGTCATCATCACCGGTGCCGGCAAGGGCATAGGTCGCGCCTGCGCCCACCTGATGGCACAACGCGGCGCCGAGGTGATCGCGCTCTCGCGCACCGCCAGCGACCTGGCGCGCCTGGGCGAGGAGATCGGCGCACGCACCATCGAGGTCGACCTGATCGACCCGGCCGCTACCCGCGCCGCCATGGCCGAGGCCGGCACGGCGGACTTCCTGATCAACAGCGCCGGCACCAACGTGCTGCAATCGACCCAGGCAATGAGCGATGCCGGCTATGAGGCGGTGATGGGCGTGAACCTGCGGGCTGCCCTGATCACCTGCCAGCAGTTTGCGCTGGCCCGCATCGCCGCCGGTGGCGGCGGGGCCATCGTCAACATCAGCTCCATTGCCGGTCATCGCGGCTTTGCCGAGCACCTGTGCTACGCCGCCTCCAAGGCCGGGCTGGAAGGCGCCACGCGGGTACTGGCCAGGGAGCTGGGGCCGCATGGCATCCGCGTCAATGCGGTTGCGCCCACCATCACCCTGACCGAGCTGGCCGAGGCCGCCTGGAGCGATCCGGCCAAGGCCGCACCGATGATGGTGCGCCATCCAGGCGGACGCTTCGCCTCGGCCGAGGACGTGGCGCGCAGCATCGCCATGCTGCTCTCGCCTGACGCTGCCATGCTCAATGGTGCGGTGGTGCCGGTGGATGGGGGATTTCTGGCGGTATAGCGCCCACTGGATACAAGAAGGGCGGCCCCTTGGAGCCGCCCCTTGCCGGATGATGATTGGACGCGCTTAGCGACCGATCTGGTGACCGATCACGCCACCCACGGCGGCGCCACCGGCGGTGCCGATGCCGCTGCCGCCGGTGAGGATGGCACCGCCGACGGCACCGATGGTGGCGCCGATGGCGGTGTTCTTGTCACGCTGGTTCATGGTGCTGCAGCCGCTCATGGCAGTCAGTGCGAGGGCGGTTGCGGAAATGGCGGCGATCTTGTGCAGAGTTTTCATGATTGTTGTCCTGATCGTAAGGGGTTGTTCCTGGGAGTGAGAGTCCGGCCCCGCGATCTTCGCTGTCAACACCGATGATCCGGAGCTGGTACGGTCATAGACCGGTAGAATCTCAAAAAAATTCGAGATGTAACACGCTTATCAAGATCTCTTACACTTGTTACATACTCGCCCGCCCCACCCACATCCTTCGGAGACTTCATGCCCCTGACATCCCGCCTGCGCAGCACAGTCCGTCTGTTGCTTGCCTGTGCTGCGCTGCTGACGCTGCCGGCCACGACCACCGTCCACGCCGCCGACCTGCCCCGCGTGGTGGAAGGCGACTGGGTTGCGCCGCGCTTCCAGTTCCACGACGGCCAGGTGCTGGAGAACCTGCGCCTGCACTATCTCACCCTGGGCGAGCGTAGCCATCCTGCGGTACTGGTGCTGCATGGAACCTACCAGACGGCCGCGGCGATGCTGTCCCAGGACTTTGGCGGCCAGCTGTTCGGGCCCGGTCAGCCGCTCGATGCCAGCAAGTACTTCATCATCATTCCCGACGGTATCGGCGTGGGCAAGTCCAGCAAGCCCTCCGATGGCCTGCGCGCGGCCTTCCCGCAATACAACTATGCCGACATGGTGCAGGCCCAATACCGCATGCTCACCGAAGGCCTGGGGGTGCAGCACCTGCGGCTGATCATCGGCAACTCCATGGGCGGCATGCAGACCTGGCTGTGGGGGGGCAGCTATCCCGGGTTCGCCGACGGCCTGGTGCCGATGGCCTCGCAGCCCACCGAAATGGCCAGCCGCAACTGGATGATGCGGCGCATGCTGGTGGAATCGATCCGCCAGGATCCGGCCTGGAACAACGGCAACTACACCGTGCAGCCGCCTTCGCTGCGCCTGGCCAACAACATGTTCGTCTTTGCCACCAATGGCGGCACGCTGGCCTACCAGGCCAGCGCCGGCACCCATGCCCGGGCCGACAAGCTGGTCGACGAACGTCTGGCCGCGCCGGTGACGGCCGACGCCAACGACTTCATCTACCAATGGGGTTCCTCGGCCGACTACGATGCCGCCCCGGGATTGGCGAAGATCCGGGTGCCGGTGCTGGCCATCAACTCCGCCGACGACGAGCGTAATCCACCCGAGACCGGCATCATGCAGGCCGTGCTGCAGCAGGTGCCGGGGGCGCAGTTGCTGCTCATCCCGGCCAGCGCCGAGACGCGCGGTCATGGCACCACCGGCATGGCCCGCTTCTATGTGCGTGAGCTGGCGCGCTTCATGCAGGCATTGCCGCAGTGACCGGGGCGCACATCAGTCGTTCACATAGAGCTCATAGCCGCTCTTGCCACTGCTCTTGACGTGGTACATGGCCGTGTCGGCCTGCTGCAGCAGCATCGACAGGTCATTGCCATGCAAGGGATACAGGCTGATGCCGATGCTGGCGCCCAGCTGGAACTGCTGGCTGCCCACGCAAATCGGCGCGGCCAGGCGCGTCAGCAGCTTCTTGGCGATTTCCGGGGCCTGCTCCTTGTGCTCCAGCTGGGTGGCGATCACGGTGAATTCATCGCCCCCCAGGCGTGCACAGATATCGGTGCTGCGCACACCCTCCTTGAGACGCTGGGCCACGCACTTGAGCACTTCATCGCCGACCGCGTGCCCGGCCTGGTCATTGACCGGCTTGAAGTTGTCCAGGTCGATGTAGTACACCGCCACCAGGTGGTGCGGCCGGGTCGCCAGCAGCAGCGCCTGATCAAAGAGATTGTTCATGAAGTGTTTGTTGTAGAGCCCGGTCAGCGGGTCCTTGAAGGCCATCTTCAGGGCCTTGGCCTCGGCATTGATGAGGCGTTTCTGGAACACCGACAGGATCGCCGTGAGCATGGTCATGTACTGCAGCATCACCAGAGCCGTGCCGAGCACGAAGCCGTTGTCCAGCCAGTTGGGATAGAAGCGGCCAATGGTCGAGCCGGTGGCCCAGTGCAGCGACAGGGCGGCGCTGGCCGTGCCCATGACCCGACGGATCAGCGCTGAGCAATCCAGATCTTCCCGGGTCACCAGCCAGGTCAGGTAGCCCAGTGCGAAGACATTGAAGGCGGCATAAGGCGCGCTCTTGACCAGGGGGAAGGGCGCCGAGCCAGCGACGAGCAGCAGCCACAGTTCGGTCGCTGCCGCTGCCAGGTATACCAGCAGGACGCTGCGCCCTACCTCGAAGAAGCGCACGAAGCCGGTGATCAGGAAGGCCTTTTCCAGGATGTTGAAGCTGCCGTAGATGGCATTGGCTATTGTCGGATCGGCACCGACGCTGAGCGCGGCCAGGCTCACCCGCGCAACGAGTGCACAGCACATGGCCAGGGCCCACCAGCCGGCACCGGGATTGGTGCGCGGAATCCTGGTCGCCAGCAGGAAAAGCACGATGAAAACGCAATAAACGCCTGCCCCGAAGGCGTGCACGATATCAAATTGCATTGTCCCCCCTCGTTACGCCGCAGATGGCCTGTAGAACAAGGTTTCATCCCCTTGCCCATCATAGCGAAGGGGAATTTGGACGTATAGCGATTTGTATTATGCCAACTGCATCATGCGATATGGCAACGTTGGTGCGCGGCAAGCGCAGGTGGTGTGGGCCTCACCCGAGTCTGGCCTCGCTGGGGGGATGGCCGATGATGCGCTTGAAGGCGCGGCTGAAGGAGGCTTCCGAGTCATAGCCGAGGCGGTTGGCCACCACTGCCACGCGCAAGCCTTCGCGGGCGATCCAGTGACGTGCCTGGAACATCTTCACGCGAGCCACGTACTTGGCCGGGGTTTCACCCACGGTACTGGAAAACTTTTCGATGAAGCTGGAGCGCGAGGCGCCCATCACCCCGGCCAGTTCGGCCACCGACCATTCCCGCTCGGGGTGCTGGTGCACCGCTGCCAGCACGCGACCGACCTGGGGACAGCGCACTGCGGCGATCCAGCCGCTGGCATCGGTGCAGGCACATTCCACCCAGCCACGGATGATGCTGGCCGAGAGCACATCGGCCAGTCGCGCCAGGATGCCGCAGGCACCGATGCGGTTGAGCGCCACTTCACGCTCCATGGCGTCCAGCAGGGGCAGCACGGCCGGGTCGCGTTGCGCCAGGTCACAGGCGCGCATGGCCTCGGGCATCATCATCAAGAGCGGATGCAAGGGGTCCAGGTTGAAGCGCATGGTGCCCGAAAACAGCACATGCGAGGGCGGTGTGACGCCGCTGGGGGCGCTGTCGTCGACCAGGTAGAGATTCTCGGCCACGGCCTTGCGGGCCAGCCGGCTGATCTCCACCGTCGGCAGTTCCGGGGCGCTGGCCAGCACGTGGCGCGATCCGCGCGGCAGCAGCAGGGCATCGCCGGCGTTGAGCTGCATCCAGTCGTCCCGCCCCACCTGCATCCAGCAACTGCCCTGGGCGACGAAATGAAAGCTGGCCTCGCGCCGGGCCGGGAAGGCTACCGCCCAGGGCTCGTGCAGCACGTAGCGGGCATATTCCACGCCATCCAGGCGCAGGCCCAGCAGTATCTCGGTCAGCGGGTCGATGCCGTCGGGTTTGCGCATGGCAGCCTCGGTGGGGCCGGGTTCGCTCAGGTTTGGACGAATAGTCATCTAATTGCGAAGTATAGGCATGGAAAGTCCTGGTATTTAACCATAGACTGCGTCTTCCATGTCATCAAGAGGTTTTCCATGTCCGAGCTTAGCTGCATCGACGCGCCAGAGGCCCCCACGGCCACGGTCGCCAGCCACCCGCAGCCTGCGGCCGCGATTTCCGAGCCGCACGCCAACTGGGGCGGCATCGCCAGCCTGGCGCTGGGCGTCTTCAGCCTGGTCACGGCGGAGTTCCTGCCGGCCAGCCTGTTGACGGCCATTGCCACCGACCTGGGCGTCTCCGACGGCGCTGCCGGCCAGGCGGTCACGGCCACCGCCATCGTCGGCGCCATCGCCGCGCCCACCATTCCGCTGTTGACCCGCAATCTCGACCGCAAACGTGTGATCGTGATGCTGTCGCTGCTCCTGCTGCTCTCCAACATCCTGGCCGTCAGTGCCGGCAGCCTGCCGGTGCTACTGGTGGCGCGGGTGATGCTGGGGGTGGCGCTGGGCGGCTTCTGGTCGATGGCCGCCGCGCTGGCCATGCGCCTGGTGCCGGAGCGCCTGTTTGCCCGCGCCATGTCGCTGATCCTCACAGGCGTGTCGGTGGCCACCGTCTGCGCCGCCCCGGTGGGCGCCTACATGGGCAACCTGTGGGGCTGGCGTAGTGCCTTCGTGGCCGCCGGCGTGGTCAGCCTGGGCGCCATCGCCATCCAGCTGGTGGCCATTCCCCGGCTGCCGCCCAAGGATCACCCCAACCTCAAGGTGCTCTCCGAGCTGCTGGGCCGCACCGATGTGCGCGTGGCCCTGCTGGCGGTGCTGTTGGTGGTGTCGGGCCACTTTGCCGGCTTCACCTACATCCGTCCGCTGATGGAGCAGATCACCCACATGTCGGTTTCCACCATCTCGGCGGTGCTGCTGGGCTATGGCGTGGGCGGCTTCTTCGGCAACTTTGCCGGCGGCTTCATCGCCGAGCGCAGCGAACGCTATGCCATCGTCGCCGGCGGCGCTCTGATCGCGCTGCTGGCAGCCTCCCTGTGGGTGGCCGGCAGTTCGCCGGTGGTCACGGCGGTAGCGATCACGCTCTGGGGCTTTGCCTTCGGCGCCTTCCCGGTGGGATTCCAGACCTGGATCGTACGCGCCGCGCCGGACCACGCCGAAGGGGCAGGGGGCTTGCTGGTGGCGGCCTTCCAGATCGCCATCGCCAGCGGCGCCATCGGTGGCGGCCTGATGGTGGATCATGTGGGCGCGCTGGGTGGTCCCATCTTCGCGGTGATCACCATGACCCTGGGCACCCTGCTGACCCTGCGCTACGGTCCGCGTGGCGGTGGTGCGCCGGTGGCGGCGGGCGCGCATCTCTAAGCGACCGTCATGTCCTGATGATGGCCGGGATGTAGGGCGCTGTTGCGTTGCGCATCCCGGCCATCTGTGTGTCGTCCTCTTCACGCCGATGCGGCATCATGGCGTTTCTTCTCCTCCCGCAAGGAACCCATGTCCGCCCTCCACCCGCCCCAGCCCACCCTCACCGGCCACCTGGTCGAACTGCGTCCCCTGCAAGCCCTGCATCGCGCGGGCTTGCTGGCCGCCGCCGCCGATGGCGAACTCTGGAACATGAGCGTTACGGTGATACCGGGCGAGCACAACATCGATGCCTACATCGCCACCGCCCTGGAGGGCCGCGCCAGCGGCAAGGTCATGCCCTTCGTGATCGTGGCGCCGGACAGCGGCAGGGTGCTGGGCACCACCCGCTACTGGAAGATGGATGCGGCCAACCGCAAGCTGGAGATCGGCCACACCTGGCTGGCGCGCTCGGTGCAGCGCAGCGGCGTCAATACCGAGGCCAAGTTCCTGCTGCTGCAACATGCCTTCGAGGTGCTGCAATGCGTGCGCGTGCAATTCACCACCGATGTGCTCAACGAGCGCTCGCGTGCGGCCATCCTGCGCATCGGCGCGCAGCAGGAGGGGATCGTGCGGCGTGAGCGCATCATGCCCGACGGGCGTCGGCGCGATTCGGTGCGCTTTTCCATCATCGATGAAGAATGGCCAGCCGTGCGCCAGGCCCTGCTGGAGAAGATGCAGGCCCGGCGCGACGCGCGGGCCTGAATCCTGAATCCTGAAGCCGGCGCTGCCGGGCCGGCTCAGGCCTGGGCCACGCCCTCGCGCTTGAGGCGGTCGGTGGCCAGCAGGTTGTTCTTGGTCTCCTGGATGTGCCGCTCCAGCAGCGCCGCCACGCGGGCGGCATCGCGCTGCCGGCAGGCTTCCAGGATCTCGAAGTGATCGTGCTGCGGGGCATCCTTGCCGGTGGCCAGCGACATCATCTCGTGCGTGTAGCGATCGGTGTTCAGGCAGAACTCCTCGATCAGCCGCCGCAGCTTGGTGTTGTTGGACGGCGCGCACAGCGCCAGATGGAAGCGGCGGTTGTACTCGGCCCATTCGGCCACCGACTCCGAGGCGTTGTACAGGTCCAGGATCTCCTGCAACTGCGCGATATCCCGCTGCACCATGTTGGGCACGGCAATCTTGGCCGCATGGCATTCCAGCGCGATGCGGATATCCATCATCTCGCATAACTGGGTCACGTCCATGCCGGCGACGACGGCGCCGCGATTGCGCTGGTAGGTGATCAACCCCTCCGACTCCAGCTGCCGCAAGGCCTCGCGTACCGGCAGGCGGCTGGTGTTGAAGCGTTCTGCCAGAGCATCCTGGCGCAGCTGGGTGCCGCTGGCCAGGCTGCCGTTGAGGATCTCGTCACGCAACTGGTCGCGGATGATTTGCGGGAGACCGCGTTCGGCCTTGGCCCGGCTTGTTTGCGTTGCCATCAATGAATTCTTATATCGTCAAGGATCCCGCTTGCGCCCGGAAGCGGGCTGGCGCCTGAGCCGCCGGCCCGATCGGCGCGACGCTTCGACGTTCTTTCCTCTTCCAGTATTGCCCTGTGGCACTGCTCGCGTTCCACGGAATCCGCGTTCTCAAAACTTCTCATTGTGCCTCAACTTTTCCTCTGATAGACTGGATCCAATTATTTGTAACTGGATCCAATCTGTATTATTTTGAATATATTAATGAATACTTCATATCCAATGACTGCCAACGAACCGGTCCTGAATTACGCGCCGCGCAGCGCCGAACGTGAGTCGCTGCGTGCCGAGTTGCTTGCCCAGAAAAATGCCTGCCGCGAGCTGCCGGCCATGATCAATGGCGAGCGCGTCTACGGCAGCACCGCTACCGCCGTGCGTGCTCCGCACGAGCATGAGCGGGTGCTCGGCAACCTCTATCACGCCGACCGCCAGAGCGTGGTCGCGGCGGTCGATGCGGCGCTGGCGGCCCAGCGCGAGTGGAGCAGCTGGTCTCTGCAGGAGCGCTCGGCAGTGTTCCTGAAGGCGGCCGACCTGCTGGCCGGCCCCTGGCGCGCGCGCATGAATGCGGCCACCATGCTGGGCCAGAGCAAGACCTGTTACCAGGCCGAGATCGATTCGGCTTGCGAGCTGATCGACTTCCTGCGCTTCAACGTGCAGTTCGCCCACGAGATCGCGCAGATGCAACCGCAGCACGCGCCGGGTGTGCGCAACCGCAGCGAATATCGGCCGCTGGAAGGTTTCGTCTACGCCGTCACGCCCTTCAACTTCACCGCCATCGGCGGCAACCTGGCGATCGCGCCGGCGCTGATGGGCAACACCGTGCTGTGGAAGCCGGCGGCCACCGCTGCACTGTCGAACTATCTCTTCATGGAACTGCTGGAAGCAGCCGGCCTGCCGCCGGGCGTGATCAACTTCGTGCCGGGCGACCCGGTCGAGATCAGCAACGTCGCCCTGAATCACCCGGCGCTGGCTGGTGTGCACTTCACCGGGTCCACCGCCGTCTTCGACACCATGTGGAGCGAGGTCGGCCGCAACATCTCGCGCTACCGCAGCTATCCGCGCCTGGTCGGCGAGACCGGCGGCAAGGACTTCGTGCTGGCGCACCGCTCGGCCGACGTCGATGCACTGGCCGTGGCCCTGGTGCGAGGTGCCTTCGAATACCAGGGGCAGAAATGCAGCGCCGCCTCGCGCGCCTATGTGCCGGCCTCGCTGTGGCCGGCGGTCAAGTCGCGGGTGGTGGCGATGGTGAAGTCGATCAAGATGGGTGATGTCTGCGACTTCAGCAACTTCATGGGGGCGGTCATCGACAAGCGCGCCTTCGACCGCATCCGCACCTACCTCTACCGCGCCCGCGAAGATGCCACCGTGGAAGTGCTGGTGGGTGGCAAGTGCGACGACAAGACCGGTTACTTCATCGAGCCCACCGTCATCGAAGTCCAGGACCCCCGTCATGCGCTGATGGAAAACGAGATCTTCGGCCCGGTGCTGGCGGTCTACGTCTACCAGGACAGCCAGTGGGACGAGGTCTTGCAGCTGGTCGACGGCACCAGCCCCTATGCCCTGACCGGCGCGGTCTTCGCCACCGAGCGCGCGGCCATCCTGCAGGCCGGCCAGGCACTGCGCTTTGCGGCCGGCAATTTCTACATCAACGACAAGCCCACCGGCGCCGTGGTCGGCCAGCAGCCCTTTGGCGGAGCGCGCCGCAGCGGTACCAACGACAAGGCCGGATCGGCGCTGAACCTGTTGCGCTGGGTCTCGCCACGCACCGTCAAGGAAAGCTCGGCACCCCCGCACGACTACACCTACGCGTACATGAATAAATAAAGCAGGCGCTACAGCAGGTCCGCCGCCGGCCGGTTGCCGGCAATTCCCGCTATCGGGGCCGAACCGGCAGCAGCGCTGCCAGGGGAGGCTGTGTCTTTTTTTTCTTAAAGAGGAGTGAGCAATGAGGATCAAGATCAATGCGGCCACCTGGATGGCCTTGGCGGCCTGCACGGTGACGGCCGGCGCCATGGCGCAGCAGACCGTGCAGATGGGGGCGGTGCTCTCGCTGACCGGCGCCAATGCCACCGTGGGCGAGGACGTGCGCCGCGCCGTGGACCTGGCCGTGGACAAGGTCAACAGCCAGGGCGGTGTGCTGGGCAAGAAGTTCTCGGTCATCATCGAGGACTCCGGCGGCAATCCGACCACGGCCCTGAACGCGGCACGCAAGCTGGTGTCGGTGGACAAGGTACCGGTGGTCATCGGCGAATACTCCTCCGGCATCAGCATTCCGCTGGGCCAGTACCTGGTCAAGGAAGGCGCGGTCCATATCAACATCGCCAGCACCAGCATCAAGATCCGCGATATCGGCGCCACCTCCTTCAACCTGATCGGCCTGGAAAACTTCGGCAACCGCTTCTCGGCTGCCGATACCTGGGCGCTGGGCTACCGCAAGGTCGCCATGATCGCCCCCAACAATGCCTATGGCCAGGGCGTGGCCCACGGTTTCAAGGAAGAGTTCGAAAAGCTCGGCGGCCAGGTCGTCACCGAAGTGCTCTACACCGCCGGCCAATCCACCTATCGCCGCGAGCTGCAGCAGATCGCCCGCAGCGCGCCGGATGCCTACGTCTACACCGCCTATGGCCAGGAGTCGGCCATCATCAACCGCGAAGCCTTCGAACTGGGCCTGCGCAAGACCCCCTGGTACGGCATCCTGCTGTCGATGTGCCTGTCCGACACGCCTGCCGAGATCGCCAACGGCCAGTTGGGTATGGAGGTGGGCTCGGTCGACGGCCCGGCCGGTCGCGCCTATGCCGAGGCCTTCCGCGCCCGCTACAAGGAAGGCATGAAAACCTCCTACACCGGCTACGCCTATGACGCGGTGATGATGACGGCTGCGGCCATCAACAAGGCCAAGTCGGTCAATCCGGCCGAGGTCGCTAGCGCCCTCAAGGAGATCGGCCGCGCCTATCCCGGTGTGACCGGCGCCATCAGCTTCGATGCCGATCGCCAGCGCCAGGATCCGCCCTATGCCCGTCTCAAGTTCGACGGCAAGGTCGTGCCACGCTAAGTCCTGAGTTCCACGTTGCGGGTGTGAGCTTGTGTCATGTCGCCATGGCCAGCCTCTGCCTTGCCCCGCTGTACGGACCGCCGCCGCTGGCGACGGTCCGCCCTGCAATTCCCGGAGTTTCCCGATGTTCCAATTCCTGATTGACACACTGGTCCGCACCTCGGACCTGGCGCTGGTCGCGCTGGGTCTGTCGCTGGTGTATGGACTGGTGAAGTTCCCCAATATCGCGCATGTGCAATATGCCATGCTGGGGGCTTACCTGAGCTATTTCTTCCAGGCCGCCGGCGTGCCGATGGCCCTGGCGATCCTGCTCTCCTGTTGCGCCGTGGGCGCGCTCACGCTGGTGCTGCACCTGCTGGTGTTCCGCCGCCTTTTGCGCTCCGGCCCGGCCATCACCATGATCGGCTCGCTGGCACTGGCCATGCTGATGGTGGCCTTCACGCTGGGCCTGTTCGGCTCCTTCCCGCTGATGTTCAAGTTGCCGCTGACAGCGCCCCTGCAGATCGGCGAGGTGCGCATCGGCCATACCCAGCTCTATGCGCTGGCCACCACGGTCCTGCTGCTGGTGCTGTTTTCGGCGCTGCTGTTCTACACCAGCACCGGCCGCGCCATGCGTGCGCTGTCATGCAATCGCGCCCTGGCAGCCGCCTCCGGCCTCAATGCCGAGAACATCACGCGCCTGGTCAACTTCAGCAGCGGCGCCCTGGCCGCCCTCGGCGGCAGCATGCTGGCCATGACCAGCGGCGCCCACGTCAACCTGGGCTACGACATGCTGCTGCCGGTGTTTGCCGCTGCCATCCTGGGCGGCCTGGGCAATCCGCTGGGCGCGGTGGCCGGGGCCTTCCTGATCGCCCTGACCGAGACGGTGGTCACCAACCTCAACTTCGGCTGGCTGCTGGGCAAGCCGGTGGCATTCCTGCCGGTGGCCTACATCAGTGCCGCTTCCTTCCTCATCCTGCTGCTGGCCTTGCTGTTCAAGCCCTACGGCCTGTTCGACCGCGAGGTGCGTCGTGTTTGATTTCCTGATCTTTTCCCTGACCATCGCCGGCATCTACGCCATCATGGCGCTGGGTCTTAACCTGCAGGCCGGCTATGCGGGCTTGCTCAACTTCGGTCATATCGCCTTTGCCGGCATCGGCGCCTATGCCACCGGCATCCTCACGGCGGCCGGCTATCCGGCGCTGGTGGGCGCGTGCGTGGGCGTGCTGGTGGCCGTCGTGCTGGGCTGGTGCATTGCCCGCCTGGGCCGCCAGCTCGGCGCCGACTACTGGGGGATCGCCACCCTGGCCATCGCCGAGATCCTGCGCACCGTCGCCACCAACGAAGACTGGCTCACCGGTGGCGCGCAGGGCATCAGTGCGATTGCCTTCCCGCTGGGCAATCTGCCCCGCCCCTGGGGCGCGCTGGGCTTCCTGGCCCTGGTGCTGGCCCTGCTGTGGGTGCTCGCACTGGCCAGCCAGCGTCTGGGCGATGGCCGCTTCGGTCGCGCCCTGCGGCTCATGCGCGAGGAACCCAAGCTGGCCGCCTGCATGGGCTACGACCTGCGCGCGCTGAAGTCGCGCGCCATCATGGCCGGCGCCGCCACGACCGCCATCGCCGGTTCGCTCTATGCGCATTACATGAGCTTCGTCGGCCCCGACTACATGCTGGCCTCGGAGACCTTCATGCTGTGGACCATGCTGATGATCGGCGGCATGGGCAATACCGTGGGCGTCATCACCGGCGTGCTGCTGGTGCAGGCCGCCTATTGCCTGGTGCCGTTCGCCAAGGACAGCCTGCACTTCGGTTCGGACATCGCCGGCGCCCTGCGCATCGGCCTGATCGGCCTGATCCTGCTGCTCTCGTTGCTATGGCGCAGCCAGGGCCTGATCCCCGAAAAACTGAGGAAGATCCAATGACCAGCCTGCCCCTCTCCACTCCCACCCCAGCCCTGCTGGAGGTCAGCTCCCTGGCCAAGGCCTTCGGCGGCAACCGGGTCCTGCAAGACGTCAGCTTCAGCATCGGCGCCGGCGAGATCGTCGGCCTGCTGGGCCCCAACGGCTCCGGCAAGAGCACGCTGCTCAACACCATCAGCGGCTTCGAAGCCATCGACAGCGGCTCGGTGCGCTACCGCCAGCAGGAGATCGGTCGCCTCAGCGCCCACCGCATCGTCGCGCGCGGCGTGGCGCGCACCTTCCAGCTACCGTCGATGCCGGAGAAGATGTCGGTCATCGAGCTGGCCATGGCCGCCGCCACCAGCCATCACGGTTTCTGGGAAACCCTGGCCGCGCGCAGCGGCGTGCGCGCCGCCGAAGCCGCCGCACGCGAGAAGGCCACCCGCCTCCTGCATGAACTGCTGCTCACCCATGTGCGCGACCTGCCGGCCGCAGCCCTGTCGGGCGGGCAGAAGAAACTGCTGGGCATCGTCTGCGCGCTCATGGGCGACCCGCAGCTGCTCATGCTCGACGAGCCCACCGCGGGCGTGCATCCCAACCTGCGCAACGACATCGTGCAAGCCCTGCGCCGCCTCAATGCGCAAGGCATGACCATCGTCATCGTCGAGCATGACATGCACTTCATCCGCGAAGTCTGCAGTCGCTGCATCGTGCTGGACCGCGGCCACATCGTGGCCAGCTGCGCACCGCAGGAACTCTCTTCCAACGAGCGCGTACTGCAAGCCTACCTGGGCGGCGGTGCGCAAGAACAGGGCAATGCCATGGAGGCCGCACAATGATCGTCATCGACAAGCTGGTAGCCGGCTACAGCGCCGAGGTCGATATCCTCAAGGGCATGACGCTGTGCGCCGAACATGCCGAGATCATCACCCTGCTGGGCCCCAATGGCTGCGGCAAGTCCACCCTGCTCAAGACCATCGCCGGCTTCCTCAGGCCGCGCCAGGGCAGCATCCTGCTGCAGGGCAAGGATGTCTCGACTCTGCCGGTGCACCACAAGATCCGTCATAGCGGCATCGGTTTCGTGCCGCAGACCGAGAACGTCTTCGCGGCGCTGTCGGTGCGCGAGAACCTGCAGGTCGGCGGCCACTACATGGCGCGCCAGGAGGCACGCGAGCGCATGGAGCAGCTGTGCAGCACCTATCCCGTGCTGGGCCGCAAGCTCAATGCCCCGGCGGCATCGCTGTCGGGCGGCGAGCGTCAGATCCTGGCGCTGGCGCGCGCGCTGATGCCGCGTCCGCGCCTGCTGCTGCTGGACGAGCCCTCGGCGGGGCTCTCGCCCAAGGTCTTGCTGGAGGTGTTCGAGGCCATCGTCACCGTGCGTGACCAGGAGCAGGTGACCATCCTCATGGTGGAACAGAACGCCATGGAAGCCCTGCGCATCTCGGACCGCGCCTACGTGCTTTCCATGGGGGCGGTGGCATTGACTGGACGGGCCGGGGAGTTGATGAACGATCCCCAGGTCAGGGAGCTTTATCTGGGTGGCCGCGCTGCATGATGGCAGACGCGTGCTTTGCGGGTCGTGGCGCAAGCCGCGGCCCGTTTTTTTTGCGCTAGGATCAACGGGGAGGAAGGCAATGGGACGTGACTTGACGATCAGGGCAGGCCTGGTCTGGGGCATGGGTTTTCTGTCGGCACTGCTGGTGTCGCTGGGCTTGCTGGGCCTGTGGAGCCTGTCGGGCAGCAACAGCGAATTGCGCGCCATGTACGCGCAACGGCTCTTGCCCATGCAGCAGCTGGTGCAGGTGATGGCGGCGCTGGACCGCAGCCGTTCTGGCATTGCGGCGGCCATCCTCAATCCGGCCGATGTGGCTGCCGAGATGCAGGCCCTGCAGCTTGCCCTGAAGGAGGGCGAGCAGGCCTGGCATGCCACCCAGGCCGGGCTGGAGGATCAGCAGGAACGTCAGCTGGCCGCGCAATTCACGCAAGCCTACGAGCAGCTCAAGAAGCAGGGCGTGCTGCCGGCCATGGAAGCGGTGGCGGCCTTCAACATCCCCGGTGCCACCGAACTCTACAGCCAGAACCTGGCGCCCCTGCATGCCCGTGCCAGCGTGCCGATGACGCAACTCATCGCCCTGCAGCGCGAACGCGGCGAGGCCATCTATGCCCGTTCGCAGCAGCGCTATCACCTCGTCTTCGTCGCCTGCGTGGCGGCCATGTGCGCGGGCCTGCTGTTTGCCGTGCTCATGGCCGTGCTGCTGGTACGGGCCATCTCGCGTCCTCTGCAGCAGGCGGTCAATATCGCCGTGCGTGTGGCCGATGGCGACCTGGGGCAGTCCATCGGCGCGGCCGGCAACAATGAAACCGGCAAGTTGATGCAGGCCCTGGCGAGCATGCATGCCAACCTGGTCCACATCGTCTCCAAGGTGCGCCACAGCACCGATGCCATCGCCACCGCCTCGGCCGAGATCGGCAACGGCAACCGCGACCTGTCACAACGCACCGAGAGCCAGGCCGCCTCGCTGGAAGAGACGGCCGCCTCCATGGCCAGGCTCACCGAGGCCGTGCGCGAGAACGCCGAGGCGGCGCAGCAGGCCAACGGCATGGCGCAACAGGCGGCCGGGGTGGCCGCTGACGGCCAGCGTGCGGTGAGCCAGGTGATCGACACCATGCGGGCCATCGATGGTGCCTCGCGCGAGATCGTCGAGATCATCACGGTGATCGACAGCATCGCCTTCCAGACCAATATCCTGGCCCTGAACGCGGCGGTGGAAGCCGCGCGCGCCGGCGAGCAGGGGCGCGGCTTTGCCGTGGTCGCCGCCGAGGTGCGCACGCTGGCCCAGCGTTCGGCCAGCGCCGCGCGCGAGATCAAGGGGCTGATCGGCGACACCGTCGACAAGGTCGCCACCGGCAGCCGCCTGGTGCGCGAGGCCGGCGCCACCATGCTGCGCATCACCGGCAGCATTGGCGAAGTCAGCCAGATCGTGGCCGCCATCGCCGACAGCAGCCACGCGCAACGCCAGGGCATCGAACAGATCCACCAGGCCGTGGCCAGGATCGACCAGGGCACGCAGCAGAATGCCGCCCTGGTGGAGCAGGCCAGCGCCGCGGCCGGGGCCTTGCAGCAGCAGGCGCGGGAACTGGCCAGCGCGGTCGGGGTGTTTCGCATCGCCGGCGCGGCTGGCCACCTGGGCGGCTAGCGGCGCGGCTGGGCGGGGCGCTTCAGGCCGTGCGCGCCTCCAGCGGCACACGTTGCAGGAAGCGCTCGAAAGAGGCCAGGAAGGCCTGCTCCGGCACCGTCAGCTTGCGCTGGCGATGCCAGGTCAGGAAGACATCGATCTCCGCCACCGGGCCACCCAGCGGCAAGACCTTCAACTGGCCGTCGGCCACGTCCTGGCGGATCAGGTGCTCGGGCAGGAAGCTCAGGCCCACGCCGGCCACCACCATGCGGCGGATTTCTTCCACGTGCGGCGAGGTGCCGGCGATGTGGCCGGTAAAGCCCTGCTGGTCGCGGAACACGGTCAGCGGCGAGAGCGTGTCGCCCAGCTGGTCGCTGGCGAAGCAGACGAAGTTCTGCACCAGCAGCTCGGCCATGCTGACATTGCGCTGGCCGAACAGCGGGTGATGGCGCCCGCACACGATCACATAGCGATGGCGCAGGAACAGCAGGCGTTCCAGCTTGTCCACCGGCTTGCGACATAGGCACAGGCCCAGCGCACTGGTGCCTTTGGCCAGCGCGTCGAGGATGGCGGCACTCTGCATGACCTCAATGCGGAACTCCACCCGTGGATAGCGGCGATGGAAATACGCCAGGAAATCGTCATAGGCCACACTCTGCACCCGGCTCATCAGCAAGAGCCGCAGGCTGCCCGCCACATCCTCGCCGGCCTGGCCGGCGGCACCATCGATGCGCGCCACCATGCCATACATCTCGCGCGCCACGGCATAGATCTCCTCGCCCAGCGGGGTGAGCCGGAACTCGCCGTGACGCCGATGCAGCAGCACCCCGCCCACGGTCTCCTCCAGCCGCCGCAGCGCCTGGCTCACTGCCGGCTGGCTCAGGCACAGCGTGGCGGCGGCACGGCCGACCCCGCGCTCCTGCACCACGAACATGAAGGTGCGCAGGAGGTTCCAGTCGATGCGTTCGGAGGAGGGCGCGGCCGGCGCGGGAGGGAGCGGGCGAAAGCTGGCAGGGTCGGCGTTCATGGGCGGGCGAAGGGTGGGGGGGCAGGTCAGGGATGCGCCAGTCCGGCGAAGAAACGCGCCGCATTGTCTTGCAACCCGGCGATATAGTAACCGCCTTCCTGCACCACCAGCGTGGGCAGCCCGAAGGCTCCCACGGCGCGCCCCAGCCGCTCGAAGCCGGCCGCGCTCACCCCCACCACCGCCTGCGGATCCTTTTCGAAGATGTCGAAGCCCAGGCTCAGCACCAGCACCTCGGGCTGGTACAGGGTGATGGCGCGGCAGGCTTGCGCCAGCCGCTCGAAGAAGACCGACTCCGGCGCCCCATGCGGCATGGGCAGGTTGAGGTTGTAGCCATGCCCCTCGCCGCTGCCGCGCTCGTCCTCGAAACCGGCCACCACCGGATAGAAATTCTCAGGGTCGCCGTGGATGGAGACGTACATCACATCGCGCCGCTCGTAGAAGATCTCCTGGATGCCCTGGCCGTGGTGCATGTCGGTATCGAGCACCAGCACGCGCCGATGGCGCTGGCTCAGCATCTGCGCGGCGATGGCGGCATTGTTGAGGTAGCAGAAGCCGCCGGCGGCGTCGCGCCGGGCATGGTGGCCGGGCGGGCGGCATAGTGCATAGGCATGGCGCTGGCCATCGAGCAGGGCCTGCGCCCCGGCGATGGCGCATTGCGCCGACCAGTAGGCCGACTGCCAGGTCTGCGGCCCCACCGGGCAGCTGCCGTCGGCCAGGTAGTGCGCCGCCTTGGCCAGCACCCCGCGCAAGGGATTAGGCGAACGCACGAAGATGTTGGAGACCACCTCGTCGCCCCAATCCTCGGGCAAGCGCTTCCATTGCCCATGGGCATCCTGCAGGAACTGCAGGTAATCCAGCGCATGCACCGCGCCGATGGCAGCTGCGCCGGCGTCTGGCGGGGCTTGCACGTCGAAGCCCAGGGCGGTGGCGATGGCCGCCAGCTCATCCAGGCGTTGCGGGACTTCCTGGGGCACGCGCATCTTGCCGCGCGAGTAATAGCTTTGCGGGTGGTGCAGTTTCTGGTCGGGATGGTAAAAGGTCTTCATCAGATCTCCTGCGCGCGTGCGGACGGCGCCACCAGGCGCTCATGCTGCGCACCCAGGCGCGACACACACAGCATGGACAGCAGCGAGATGCCCGAGAACAGCAGCGCCAGCGGCCACCAGTGGCCCTGGAATTTCTCGGCCAGTACCGTCCCCAGCAGTGGCGTCAAGCCACCGAAGATCGCCCCCGAGACCTGGTAGGCCATCGAGATGCCGGTGTAGCGGATGCGGGTCGGGAAGGCTTCGCTGACGAAGCCGGCGATGACCGCGTAGTAGGCGCCGATGAAGAGCACCGCCACGCCCACGCCCAGGGTGACCGTGGTCAGTGAACCCATGTCCACCAGCCAGAACATCGCATAGGGCGACAGCACCGACAGCGACGCCACCAAGACCAGGAAGCGATGGTTGCCGATGCGCCTTGCCAGGTGCGCGGCCAGCGGCGTGATGAAGAACTGCATCACCGACACCACCAGGAGACAGTTGAGCACCAGCGCGCGCTGCAACTGCAGGTATTGCGTGGTGTAGACCAGCATGAAGGTATTGGTGAAGTAGAAGCCGGCAATGCCCAGCACGTTGGCGCCGATGGCCAGCGCCAGCAGGCCCGGAGCGCCGCGCAGGACTTCGCCCAGCGGCGCGCTCTCGGGCTTGGCCGAGCGGGCCGGCAAGCTGGCCCGACGGGCCTGTTCGGCCAGGAAGTCGGGCGACTCCTGCACCGACAGGCGGATGGCAAAGCCCACCGCCAGCAACAGTGCGCTCACCAGGAAGGGCAGGCGCCAGCCCCAGTCGAGGAAGACCGCATTGTCCAGCCCGCTGACCAGCTTGAACATCAGCGTGGCCAGGATCAAGCCGGCCGGGCTGCCCAGTTGCGCGAAGGAGGCCAGGAAGGTGCGGCGGCTGCGATCCGGCGAATGCTCGCTGGCCATCAGCACCGCGCCACCCCATTCGCCGCCCACGGCAATGCCCTGGATGAAGCGCAGCGCCACCAGCGCCACCGGCGCCCACACGCCTATGCTGGCATAGGTCGGCAGGAGGCCGATCAGGACCGTCACCGACCCCATCATCAGCAGCGTGACCACCAGCGACTTCTTGCGGCCCACACGGTCACCGATATAGCCAAACACCGCGCCCCCCAGCGGCCGCGCCAGGAAGCCCACGGCAAAGGTGCCGAAGGACGCCAGCGTGCCGTAGAAACCATTGGTGGTCGGGAAGAACAGCTTGCCGAACACCAGGGCCGAGGCCATGGCGTAGATGTAGAAGTCATACCATTCGATCATGGTGCCGACGAAGGCGGCCAGTGAAGCGCGTACCGGCTGATGCCGGGGTGTGGCGGTTGCAGTGTGCATGGTTCCAGGCTCCCTGTTGTGGATGTTGATGTTGTGGGTGAACTGGATTTATACGACTGCGGCGCTCATAAGAAAAATTAGCTTTTTGAATTCATTACATTCGATTTCCTTATCCTCTTCTCGCAGGATGTTGGGTCTTTGCAGTCGCTTGTTCTGGGTGGTATAAAATGACTTGTTAATGTGGTCATTATGTTGCAGCATGGCATCGTAGCGACCTTATCCATAACTGCGAGGGCGAAATGCAAGCTAATCAAGTTTCCAAGACCGAGTTCAAGGCCAAGGCACTGGAATTCTTCCGCCAGGTAGAGGCCTCCGGAGAATCCGTGGTGGTCACCGACCATGGCAAGCCTACGCTGGAGGTGCGCCCGTTCCGCCCGTCCGAGCGTGAGCCGCTGGACATCCTGGCCGGCTCCGTGCTGCGTTACGAGGACCCCATGGAGCCCGTTGACGTCGAGTGGGAGGCGGCACAGTGATCGTCCTCGATACTCATGTGCTGGTGTGGTGGGTCAACGGTGATGACACCCTCAGCCGTAAGGCGCGCCAGGCCATCCAGAAAGAGCTGGATGGGGGCGAAATCATCGTCTCTGCCATTTCCGCGTGGGAAATCGCCATGCTGGTCGAGCGCGAGAAGCTGGTGCTGTCGATGGACGTGGAGAGTTGGCTGGCAACCGTGGCCGAGATCGATGCGGTGCGGATCGTTCCGGTGGATGTCGCGATTTCGCTGAAGTCGGTGAGCCTGCCCGGCGAGTTCCACAAGGACCCTGCGGACAGGATGATCGTTGCCACGGCACGCAGGCTGGCCGCGCCGCTGGTGACCAAGGATGAGAAGATACGCGCCTACGCGCATGTCAAGACGATCTGGTAGATCGTCCTGACGCCCTGATCATTGATGCGCCGGATCAGATCCCACCCATGCATAGGTACTTCACCACCAGATAGTCATCGATGCCGTAGTGCGATCCCTCGCGCCCCAGCCCCGATTGCTTCACGCCGCCAAACGGCGCCACTTCGTTGGAGATCAGGCCGGTGTTGATGCCCACCATGCCCGATTCCAGGCCTTCGGCCACGCGCCAGATGCGGCCGATGTCGCGCGAGTAGAAATAGCTGGCCAGGCCGAACTCGGTATCGTTGGCCAGGGCCACGGCTTCGTCGTCGGTCTTGAAGCGGAACAGCGGCGCCATCGGGCCGAAGGTCTCTTCCCGCGCCACCCGCATGGACGGGGTGACGTCGGCCAGCACAGTGGGCTCGAAGAAGCCATGGCCCAGCGCATGGCGCTTGCCGCCCAGCAGCACGCGCGCCCCTTTTTCCACCGCATCGGCGACGTGCTGCTCGACCTTCTGCACGGCCTGTTCGTTGATCAGCGGACCCTGGGTGACGCCATTCTCCAGGCCATCACCGACCTTGAGCTTTTGCACGGCCGCCACCAGCTTGGCGGCGAAGGCCTCGTAGACGCCGTCTTGCACGTAGATGCGGTTGGCACACACGCAGGTCTGGCCGGCGTTGCGGTACTTGGAGGCGATGGCGCCTTCCACGGCCGCATCCAGGTCGGCATCGTCGAAGACGATGAAGGGGGCATTGCCCCCCAGCTCCAGCGACAGCTTCTTGATGCTGGAGGCACTCTGTTGCATCAGCAGCTTGCCCACCGCAGTGGAGCCGGTGAAGCTGATCTTGCGCACGATGGGGTTGGCGGTCATCTCGCCGCCGATTTCCTTGGGCGCGCCGGTGACCACGCTGAAGATGCCCGCCGGGATGCCGGCGCGCTCGGCCAGCACCGCCAGGGCCAGGGCCGAGAAGGGTGTGGCTTCGGCTGGCTTCAAGACCATCGGGCAGCCGGCGGCCAGGGCCGGGCCGGCCTTGCGGGTGATCATCGCGGCCGGGAAGTTCCACGGCGTGATCGCGGCACAGACGCCGATGGCTTCCTTGACGACCACGATGCGGCTGGTGGGCGAGGGCGAGGGGATGGTGTCGCCGTAGGTGCGCTTGCCTTCCTCGGCGAACCATTCGATGAAGGAGGCGGCATAGCCGATCTCGCCACGCGCCTCGGCCAGCGGCTTGCCTTGTTCGGTGGTCATGATCAGGGCCAGGTCATCGGCGTGGGCCAGCATCAGTTCGTACCAGCGGCGCAGGATGGCGCTGCGCTCCTTGGCGGTCTTCTTCTTCCAGGCCGGCCAGGCGGCGTTGGCGGCTTCGATGGCGCGGCGTGTCTCGGCCGCACCCATCAGCGGGACATGGCCGACCAGCTCGCCATTGGCGGGATTGTGCACCGCCAGCGTGGCGCCGCCATCAGCGTCGCACCAGGCGCCGTTGACATAGGCTTGCTGGCGCAGCAGGGAAGGGTCTTTGAGTTGCAGCATATCGGGACTCCGTTGAAAAGGCGCGGCTCAGAAGCGCGCCGCTGCCTTGTTGCGCCCGCGCAGCCACTCCAGGGCCAGCAGCAGGCAGGTCGAGAAAATGATCAGGATGGTCGCCAGCGCGGCAATGGTCGGGCTGATGTTGTCCTTGATGCCGGCGAACATCTGACGCGGCAGCGTGGCTTGCTCGGGGCCGGCCACAAAGAGGGTGAGAACCACTTCGTCGAAGGAAGTTGCAAAGGCGAACAGCGCCCCCGAGATCAGGCCCGGTGCGATCACCGGCAGGGTGATGCGGAAGAAGGTACGCAGCGGACTGGCCCCCAGGCTCAGGCTGGCACGCACCAGGTTGTGGTTGAAGCCCTGCAGCGTGGCCAGCACCGTGGTCACCACGAAGGGCGCGCCCAGCGCGGCATGCGCCAGGATCAGGCCGAGATAGCTGTCGGCCAGGCCGATGCGGGCGAAGAACAGGTACACCCCCACCCCCACCACCACCACCGGCACGATCATGGGCGAGATCAGCACGGCCATCAGGATGCCCTTGCCACGGAAGTCGGACTTGTTCAGGCCGACGGCGGCCAGCGTCCCCAGGACGGTGGCGATGACGGTCGCCGCCGGGGCCACGATGAAGCTGTTCCGGGCGGCGCGGATCCAGTCATCGGAAGCGAACAGGTTCTCGTACCAGCGCAGCGAGAAACCCTTGATCGGATACATCAGGAAGCTGCTGTCGGAAAACGACAGCGGGATCATCACCAGGATGGGCAGCACCAGGAACAGCAGCACCAGCAGGTTGAAGCTGCGCGAGGCAAAGAACCAGGCCCGTTCGACGAGCGAGGTGTAGGGTGGAAAAAGAGGCGGTTTGTTCATGGCGTTCTCCGTGATTCTTGTCGTGGACCTGTGCCTGGATCAGCCGATGCCCACGTCGACCTTGGCAAAGCGGCGATAGACGCCATACAGCACCAGCGTGGCGCTCAACAGCAGCGCACCCAGCGCGCAGGCCATGCCCCAGTTGATGGTGGTGTTGATGAAGTAGGCGATGAAGTAGCTCACCATCTGCTCGTTCGGTCCACCCAGCAATGCCGGCGTGATGTAGTAGCCACCGGCCATGATGAATACCAGCAGCACGCCCGCGCCCACACCCGGATAGGTCTGCGGCACGTACACGCGCCAGAACGCGGCGAAGGGATGGCTGCCCAGCGAGACGGCGGCTTTCAGGTAGGTCGGCGGCACCGATTTCATGACGCTGTAGAGCGGCAGGATCATGAAGGGCAGCAGGATGTGGGTCATCGAGATGTACACGCCGACCCGGTTGAACACCAGTTCCAGCGGCGACTGCGTCAGGCCCGCCAGCATCAGGGCCTTGTTGACCAGGCCTTCGGATTGCAGCAGCACGATCCAGGCGGCTACGCGCACCAGGATGGAAGTCCAGAAGGGGATCAGCACCAGGATCATCAACAGGTTGGCGCGACGCTCCGGCATGGTGGAGAGCCAGTAGGCCAGCGGATAGGCCAGCAGCAGGGTGATGATGGTCACCACCGCGCTCATCCACAGCGTGCGGCCGAAGATGGTGCGGTAGATGGCGCTATCGGGGCTGGCCGCTTCGATGTCGCCGAACACGTTCTGGCGCAGATCCAGCGAGGCCAGCAGGTAATAGGGGGAATAGACCGAGCCGTTCTGGGCGATCACGCGCCAGACGTCCGGCTGTCCCCACTGTTCATTGATGGCGATGATGGCCGCGCGCGCGGCGGCCGGAGCCAATGGCTTGCCCTCGCCATCGCGCAGCGGCATGGCGCGCGTGGTGCCCATGATGAGCGAGCGCGAGCCCGGCATCTCGATGTTGATGCGACGCGCCAGGTTGCCGGCGGTGGTGTCTTCCTTGGCACGGGCCAGGTCTTCGGCTAGCGCCGCGTAGGCCTGGTCGGGCAGGGCCGCCTTGCGGTCCCACTTGGCCAGCACCGCCACGGTGTGCGGCAGGGTGGTGGCCACTTCCGGGTTTTCCACCGCGCGCTGCAACAGCGCCACGATGGGCGCGACGAAGGTCAGCAGCAGGAAGATGGCCAGTGGCGCAATCAGCGCCAGCGCGCCCAGTCGTTTGCGGGTCTGGGCGGCGCGCAGTTCGCGCTTGAGTTGCTGCGGGTCGGGTTCGGCCAGGGGCATGGCGGCAGTGGAGCGGGTGGCGATGGTGGTCATGTCTCGGTAGTCCGGTGGCAGCAGTTTCAACACAACGGTTCCAGGAAATCAGCGCGCCGTTGCGGGACGCATGCAACTGCTGCTGCAATACCCGCTCCCGTTCGGACTGAGTAGGCCCTGCAAGGGCCGTATCGAAGGCGCGCAGAGGTGGGCGCCTTCGATACGCGGCTACGCCGCTACTCAGGACCAACGGGAGTGGGAGCGCGCAGCTGCATGGGACCTGTTACTTCGCGATCCAGGCAGCGAAGCGCTGTTCCAGCTCTTCGCCGTGGTCGGTCCAGAACTGCAGGCTCAACTGCACCGCGTCCTTGGCATTGGCCGGCGAGGTCGGCAGGTTGCCCAGGGTCTTGGCGTCCAGCAGCTTCAGGGCGCCCTTGTTGACGGGGCCGTAGGCGATGTTGTTGGCATAGACCTTCTGGTTCTCGGGCTGGCTGGCAAAGTTGATGAACTTCTCGGCCAGGGCCTTGTTCGGCGAACCCTTGGGGATCACCCAGTAATCCAGCGTGTAGACGCTGCCGGTCCAGACCACCTTGAGGTTCTTGCCTTCGCGCTGGGCAGCATCGATGCGGCCGTTGTAGGCGTTGGCCATGACCACGTCACCCGAGGCCAGGAACTGTGCCGGCAGGGCGCCTGCATCCCACCACTGGATGTTGGGTTTCAACTGGTCCAGCTTCTTGAAGGCGCGCTCCACGCCTTCCTTGGTGGCCAGCACCTTGTAGACGTCCTTGGTCGGCACGCCGTCGGCCATCAGGGCGAACTCCAGGTTGTACTGGGCACTCTTCTTCATGCCGCGCTTGCCAGGGTATTTCTTGGTATCCCAGAAATCGGCCCAGCCGGTCGGTGCGGTCTTGAGCTTGTCGGCATTGTAGGCCAGCACGGTGGACCAGACGAAGGCGCCCATGCCGCATTCGCTGACGGTGGCTTCGGGGATGTAGTCGTCCTTCTTGATGGTCTTGGCCAGGTCCAGTTTTTCGATCAGGCCGTCGTCACAGGCGCGGTTGAGGTCGCCGCCGTCGATTTCCACCACGTCCCAGCTGACCTTCTTGGCTTCGACCATGGCCTTGACCTTGGCCAGTTCACCGTTGAATTCGGCGGTCACGACCTTGGTGCCGGTGCTCTTCTGGAAGGGTTCGACGTAGGCCACCTTCTGCGCGTTGCCATTGGCGCCGCCGAAGTTGACCAGGGTCAGTTCAGCGGCAGAGGCCGCGCCGGAAAGCAGCAGGCCCAGGGCGAGCGGGGACAGCAGGGCGGGTGTCAGGCGTTTCATTGTTGTTCCTCGTTGGTTATCGTGCTTGTTGACAGTGTTGAGCTGGATCGGACTGCGAGGCAATCTTTGTTGCCTAAAAAACTAACAAATGGAACTGCAACTTCAAGGTGTGACTAAACAAAAAACTAAGTAAAAGGAGGAGCGGGAAGAAGCAATCAGGGCATCAGAGGAAACAGCGCAGGCGATCCTGCGCAATATGCAGCACCACGCTGCTGCCCTCGGTCAATCCCGCCAGCGCCGGGTCGGACAGCGAGAGCTTGACGAAGCAATCTTCCTGCCCGGTGACGGTGCAACGCACCCGCACGTGGTCGCCGAAGTAGATCAGGCCGGCGATGGTGGCGCGCACCGTATTGGCTTCGGCGCTGCCGCCGGCGGCCAGGCGGATGCGTTCGGGACGCACACAGGCGGTGACGGCCTGGCCGGCATGGGCGCGGTGTACGTTCAGGCCGCTCAGCACGGTGCCGTCGGCCAGGCGCAGGCTGCAGTGCTCGCCCTGTACCGATTCGACACTGCCCCTGAAGCGGTTGTTGTCGCCGATGAAGTTGGCCACGAACTGGTTGTCGGGATACTCATAGAGCTCGGTCACCGGCGCCAGTTGCTGGATCACGCCCTGGTCGAACACGGCCACGCGGTCCGACATGGTGAGCGCTTCGCTCTGGTCGTGGGTGACGTAGACGAAGGTCACGCCCAGGCGCTTGTGCAAGGCCTTCAGTTCGAGCTGCATGTGTTCGCGCAGCTGCTTGTCCAACGCGCCCAGCGGTTCGTCCATCAGCACCAGTTGCGGGTCGAACACCAGCGTGCGCGCCAGCGCCACGCGCTGTTGCTGGCCGCCCGAGAGCTGGGTCGGATAGCGCTCGCCGAACTTGCCCATCTGCACCATGTCCAGCGCCTGCTTGACCTTGGCCTCGCGGGTGGCGCGATCCATCTTGCGCACCGACAGCGGATAGGCCACGTTCTGGGCAATGGTCATGTGCGGGAACAGCGCGTAATTCTGGAACACCATGCCGATGTTGCGCTTGTGCGGTGGCACCCGGTTGAGCAACTGGCCTTCCAGGCGGATCTCGCCGCCGGTGGGGAATTCGAAACCGGCCAGCATCATCAGGCAGGTGGTCTTGCCCGAGCCCGAGGGGCCCAGCAGGGTGAGGAACTCGCCGCGACGGATATCGAGGTCGAGGTTCTTGACGATCAGGTTCTCGCCGTCATAGGTCTTCTTCACGCCACAGAACTGCACCAGCGTATCGCTGTGTTCGCCGCGTGCGGGTGCAGCATCCTGCTCCGCCTGCTTCATCGCATAAGCTGCCATCATTCGTCCTCTCTTTTACGCGCGGCCGGATTCTTCGCCCGGCCCGTCTACCCAATGTGTTGCTCTAACAGCTTGGTGCAATGCAAGACTCAGGCCAGCTTCATGGCCGCCGTCAGGATGCCCAGTGCCTCATCCATGACGGTATCGGGAATCGTCAGCGGGAACAAGAAGCGGATGACGTTGCCGTAGCTGCCGCAGGTCAGCAGCAGCAGGCCATGTTGCAGTGCGTGTTGCTGGACCTTCTTGGTGTACTCCGCATCCGGCTTGCCGCTGGCCGGGTCGAGGAACTCCACGGCCACCATCGCGCCCACGCCGCGCACCTCGCCGATCTGCGGCACGGCCGAGCGCAGTTCGTTGAGATGTGCCTTGAGCCTGTCGCCCAGGCGAGCGCCGCGCGCCACCAGGTTTTCTTCGGCCATCACATCCAGCACGGCCAGGGCCGAGGCCACCGCCAGCGGGTTGCCGGCATAGGTGCCGCCCAGGCCGCCGGGGGCGGGCGCATCCATGATCTCGGCGCGACCGTTGACGGCCGACAGCGGCATGCCGCCGGCCAGGCTCTTGGCCATGGTGATCAGGTCGGGCAGGACGTCGTAGTGTTCCATCGCAAAGAGCTTGCCGGTGCGGCCATAGCCGGTCTGCACTTCATCGGCGATGAGCAGGATGCCGTGCTCGTCGCACAGTGCGCGCAGGCCGCGCATGAACTCGGCCGGCGCGGCATAGAAGCCGCCTTCGCCCTGCACCGGCTCCAGGATGATGGCCGCCACGCGCTTGGGATCGACGTCGCTCTTGAAGAGACCCTTGACGGCCTCCAGCGCGTCTTCGCTGCTGATGCCGTGCAGCGCATTGGGGTAGGGCGCGTGGAACACTTCGCCCGGGAAGGGGCCAAAGCCCAGCTTGTACGGCGCCACCTTGCCGGTCAGTGCCATGCCCATCATGGTACGGCCATGGAAGCCGCCGGCGAAGGCGATGATGGCCGGACGGCCAGTGTGGGCGCGGGCGATCTTGATGGCGTTTTCCACGGCTTCGGCGCCGGTGGAGAAGAAGGCGGTCTTCTTGGGATAGTCGCCCGGGGTTACCGCGTTGATGCGCTCGGCCAGTTCCACGTAGCTGGCGTAGGGCACGATCTGGTAGGCGGTGTGGGTGAATTTTTCCATCTGCGCGCGCATGGCGTCGAGCAGCTTGGGGTGGCGGTGGCCGGTGTTCAACACGGCGATACCGGCGGCGAAATCGATGAAGCGGCGACCCTCGACATCCCACAGCTCGGCATTGGTGGCACGTTCGGCGTAGAAGTCGCACATCACGCCCACGCCGCGCGGGGTGGCGGCATTCTTACGTTCTTGCAGCGCTTGGTTGCTGGCCTTGCTGGTCATTGTTTGCTCCGTTCTTGCTTCGTTGAGTGGCGCCATCGCGGCGCGAAAAATACTGGATCGGGAAACAATATAAAACCCAAGTGGCACTGTAATATAGAGCCAATTTCAAATATTTGATGGTGCCACTTGAAACTCGCTTCCCTGTCCGACTATCTGCTGCTGCGCATCAATCGCCCCCCTTCCAAAGCGGGTGTCGCCAAGGGCCGTGCCGCCGCCAGCCGCGAGAGCAATGCAGCGAAACCGGCCGCCGCGACCCCCGTGAACCGGCAGATCTACCAGTTGATCCGCGAGGCCATCCTGGCGCAGACGCTGCCGGCGGGCATGCAGTTGCCGTCCTCGCGCGACCTGGCCGTGGAGCTGGGTACCTCGCGCAACACCGTCACCTATGCCTACGAGCAATTGCTGGCCGAGGGTTACCTGGAGAGTCGCACCGGTGCCGGCACCTTCGTGGCCGATACCGCCCCGGACCAGATCCCCGATGCGGTCGAGCGCAATGCGGCGCTGACCGATCCTTCCGGCAAGTCCGAGCTGTCGGCGCGCGGCGCCATGCTCACGCGCCAGGCCGGGGTGGGCGAGCGGCAGTGGGGTGCCTTCATGCCCGGCGTGCCGGACGTCACCTGCGTGCCGCACAAGATCTGGGGACGCCTGCAGAACAAGCACTGGCGCCGTTCCAATTCCGACCTGTTGACCTATGGCCCCGGCGCCGGCTATGCGGGCCTGCGCGAGCAGGTAGCCGAATACCTGCGGGTGGCGCGCTCGGTGAACTGCACCGCCTCGCAGGTGTTGATCACCACCGGCATCCACCAGTCCATCGATATCGTGGTCAAGCTGCTGGGCGAGCATGGCGATAGCGCCTGGGTGGAAGACCCTTGCTACTGGGGCACGCGCAGCGTGCTCAATTCGCTGGGCATCCAGTCGGTGCCGATCGCGGTGGACCAGGAGGGCATGCGCATGCGCCTGGCCAACCTGCGCCGGCCGCCGCGCTTCATCTGCACCACGCCCTCGCACCAGTACCCGCTGGGGATGGTGATGAGCCTGTCGCGGCGGCGCATGCTGCTGGAGTACGCGGCCACCCACAAGGTGTGGATCATCGAGGATGACTACGACAGCGAATTCCGCTATGGCGGTCGGCCGCTGGCCTCGCTGCAGGGCATGGATACCCAGGACCGGGTGCTCTACATGGGCACCTTCAGCAAGATCATGTTCCCGGGCTTGCGCATCGGTTTCCTGGTGGTGCCGGAGTCGCTGTCCCGTGCCTTTTCCACCGGGATCGCCGAGCTGTACCGCAATGGACAGGTGTTCCTGCAGGCGACCCTGGCCGACTTCATGGCCGAGGGACATTTCGCCTCGCACATCCGCAAGATGCGCGTGCTCTATGCCGAACGACTGCAACTGCTGCAAGCCTCGATCAACCGCCACTTCGGCGAGAAGATGACCATCACCGGCGGCGAAGCCGGCCTGCACCTGGTACTGGGCCTGCCACCGGAATGCGACGACGTGCTCATCTGCGAGCAGGCGCTGCAGGCGGGCATCATCGTGCGCCCGCTCTCGCGCTACTACATGTACGCACGCGGCGCCCGGCGCGGTCTGCTGCTGGGCTATGCCAGCGTACCCAATGACGAGATCGCCCGTGCCTTCGACAAGCTGGCGGCGGTGATCAAGCGCAACCTGCCGGGCTGAGCATTTTCGTCTTCAGGAGGAAAGTCTTTCTGGACGGGGCGGCTGTATCGGCGTGGCGGCCCGGCCTAAGATGCAGGTCCGGGCATGCCTTGCCCCGATTTTTCCATTCAGCTTCGTCAAGAGGATTATTCATGAAAGCCATTGCCTACCTCCAGCACGGCCTGCCCATCGCGCATCCCGATGCCCTGGTCGAGATCGACCTGCCCATTCCCACGCCCGGCCCGCGTGACCTGCTGGTAGAGGTGCGGGCGATTTCGGTGAACCCCGTCGATACCAAGATCCGCGCCGGCGTGGCCGTGAAGGAGCCGCGCGTGCTGGGCTGGGATGCCGCCGGGGTGGTGCGTGCGGTAGGCCCGGAGGTGACCCTGTTCAAGGCCGGCGACGAGGTGTTCTACGCCGGTGCGCTCACGCGGCCAGGCTCCAACAGCGAGCTGCAGCTGGTCGATGAGCGCATCGTCGGCCACAAGCCGGCCAGCCTGGGATACGCCGATGCCGCAGCCATCCCGCTGACGGCTATCACCGCCTGGGAGCTGCTGTTCGACCGTGTCGGCGTGCCGGAGCAGGGTGGCCAGGGCCGCAGTCTGCTGATCATCGGCGCGGCCGGCGGTGTGGGTTCCATGTTGACGCAACTGGCGCGCAAGCTCACGCAGCTGACCGTCATCGGCACCGCTTCGCGCCCCGAGACCGCGGAGTGGGTCGGCAAGCTGGGCGCGCACCACGTGATCGACCACAGCCAGCCGCTGCAGCCCCAGCTGCAACAGATCGGCCTGGGCGCGGTGGACATCGTCATCAGCCTGACCCATACCGAGCAGCACTTTGCCCAGATCGTCGAGGTGCTGGCGCCGCAAGGCCAACTGGCCCTGATCGACGATCCGGCCACGCTGGATGCGGTGCCGCTCAAGCGCAAGAGTATTTCACTGCACTGGGAGTTGATGTTTACGCGCTCGCTGTTCGAGACGGCCGACATGATCGCCCAGCACGAACTGCTGGAGCGGGTGGCGGCGTTGATCGATGAGGGCGTGCTGCGCACCACCACCGGTGAACATCTCGGCCGCATCAATGTGGAGAACCTGCGCCGCGCCCATGCGCTGCTGGAGTCCGGCCGGGCGCGCGGCAAGGTGGTGCTGGACGGTTTCTGAGCGATCTGCGCCTTAAGCGGCCAGCTCTTGAGCGGTCAGGTCTTACGCGGTCAGGTCTTGCGCAGTCAGGTCGGGCGCAAACCAGATCGCGCGGTCCCGGCCGCTCGACTTGGCCGTGTAGAGCGCGGCATCGGCGGCGCTGAGCAGTTGCGCGCAGCATTGTTCCGAGGGGGGATGGTCGGCCGTGGCCACGCCCACGCTGACCGTGGCAATGCCCGCGGTATTGCCCTCGTGCGCCAGACGCAGCGAGCGGACGGTTTCACAGATCAGGTTGGCAATCTGCTGAGCGCCCTCGCGTGAACATCCCGGCAGGATCACGGCGAACTCTTCGCCGCCGTAGCGCGCGGCCAGGTCGCCAGGGCGGCGCACGCAGCTTTCTATCGCGGCTGCGATATCCTTCAGACAGTGATCGCCTTGCTGGTGGCCATAGCGGTCATTGTAGAGCTTGAAGAAATCGACATCGATCATCAGCAGCGACAGTTGGCCACCGTGGCGATAGGCACGGCTCATCTCGGCCTCCAGCGTCTGGTCGAAATAGCGGCGGTTGGCCAGGGTAGTGAGGCTGTCGTGCAGGGCCAGCTGGGCCAGCGAACGATTGAGCGAGGCGAGCTTGCGCCTGGCCTGGCGCAGCCGCAGTTCGGCCAGTTCGCGGGACCTGGCGCTCACATGCAGCCGCCATCCGAAGAACGACACCAGCACCAGGCCGGTCAGCACGAAGATCGAGCGTACCAGGGTATTGCCGGCCCAGGCGGCCAGGGCCTCGTCCTTGGACAGCGCCGCCGCGACGAAGAGCGGATAGTCTTCCACGCGCTTGAAGCTGATGTAGCGGGCCACGCCGTCGATAGGCGAGGTAACGAGTGTCACGCCCTCCCTGGCCTGCAGGATCAGGTCCCGATAGATCGGCTGGTTGCTCAGGTCCAATCCGATCACGTCCTCATGCAAGGGGCGACGATAGAGCGTGATGCCGTTCATCAGGCCCATCGACAAGGCGCCTTCGTTGCCGATCTCGAAGCGCTGATAGAACTCCTGGAAATAGTCTGCATTGATGGTGGCCAGGGCGACGCCGCCGAAGCTGCCGTCGGGCTTGCTGATACGGCGGCTGATGGTGAAGATCCATTTCCCGGTGGAACGGCTGATGACGGGCGGCCCGATGTGGGGCATCAGGTCGGGGTGGTCGCGGTGGTACTGGAAGTATTCGCGGTCGCTGTTGTTGTATTGCGTCAGCAGGGTGTCTTGCGAGGTGACCAGCCACTTGCCGCGCTCGTCGTAGATGAACAGGCCATTGAGGGAGCGCAGCTCGCGCACATGGTCGACCAGCAGCGCATGGACGCGGGCCAGCGAGGCCGCACCGACGCCATCGTGGCGGACACGCTCGGTCATGTCGGTGAGGACGAGGTCGGCTTCCTTGAAGGTCTCGTTGGCGTGCTGCGCCAGCGCGAAGGAGACATTGCTGACGGCCGCGTGGGTTTCCTGCAACTGGATCTCGCGCGCTTTCCAGGCATTCCAGATTTCGATACCCAGCAGGGCAGCGCAGATCGCGCCGACGAAGTAGACGATGAAACTTGATGTGTGGAAACTCCTTGTCTTGGTCACCATTGCCTCCCTGAGCGCGGATCATCTGATTTTTCTTTTAATATCAGGATCATCCTCCCTCATGGCGTGCAAGGTAATCAGGCAAAGCCTGATACGGCCTCAGGTCGGTTGCTGGGCGGGAGAGTCGTCGGGGCAGCGGAAGAGGGGCGGGAAAGCTGGAATGGCCTGCGGCGGATGACCCCGGCAGCGCAAGCCTGCCGCCTGGGGCCTTCAAGTTCTCAGGGCTTTACCACTTCCCCGGCGCCGGCACCGCGCAAGGGCCTTCCACATCGACGCTGGTGAAGTCGGCCGGGCCGACCACTTCCAGGTATTCCATATCGGGCGAGTAGTCGAAGAGGAAGTGGCGGATACCCGGGCGCTGGTGCACGCAGTCGCCGGCTTCGACCAGGGTTTCCTGGTCTTCGTACATGAACTTGGCCCAGCCCTTGAGCATGTAGACGATGTGGAACTGCGCTTCGTGGATGTGCCAGCCGGTGCCGGCTTCCGGTGCGTTGTTGGCGCGCACCAGATGGGCGATGACCTTGCCGCCGGTGGCCTTGGCAATGCCGAGGTCGCGGTAGGTGAAGAAGTCGCGCAGGCCGCCGCCGACGAAGGTGGTGTCACTGGGCTTGACGTGGGAGAAGGTGTTTTCCTGGGTTTGCATGGTGGAGTCTCGCAGTGGTTGAGGGCAATCGGATGAAGCAGGGTCGATCTCGTGGCGCCGGCTTACTGGGCGGTCCAGCCGCCGTCGGCCACCCAGGTCGCGCCGCGGACCTGGGCGGAGAAGGGCGAGCACAGCATCAGGGCCAGGTTGCCCAGTTCGGCTGGGGTGACGAACTGGCCGGAAGGCTGCTTCTCGCCCAGCAACTGCGCCTGGGCCTGCTCCGGCGAGAGCTGCCGGGCCGCCGCCAGGTCGTCGATCTGCCGTTGCACCAGCGGGGTCAGCACGAAGCCGGGGCAGATGGCGTTGCAGGTCACGCCGGTCTTGGCCGTTTCCAGGGCGGTGACCTTGGTCAGCCCGATCAGGCCATGCTTGGCCGCCACATAGGCCGACTTGCCGGTGGAACCGACCAGTCCATGCACCGAGGCGATGTTGATGATGCGCCCCCAGTTGCCCGCGCGCATGCCGGGCAGGGCCAGGCGGGTGGTGTGGAAGCTGGCGCTGAGGTTGATGGCGATGATGTCATCCCACTGCTGCGGATCGAAGGCTTCGATCGGTGCCACATGTTGGATGCCGGCATTGTTGACCAGGATGTCGACGTTGCCGAATCGCTCGCGGGCGGCAGCAAACATCGCCTCGATCTCTTGCGGCTTGCGCATGTCGGCCGGGTGGTGGATGGCTTGTACGCCGGCAGACTGGATGGCGTCGATGGCGGCCCGGCTGTCGCCGAAGCCGTTGAGGACGATGTTGGCGCCGGCCTGTGCCAGTACCGTGGCGATGCCCAGGCCGATGCCGCTGGTGGAGCCAGTGACCAGGGCGGTTTTTCCGTTGAGATTGCTCATGTTGTTTTCCTTGTGCTCAGACCAGGCCGGTGGCGTAGAAGACCGCGATGACGAAGAACACGGCCAGCGTCTTGATGACGGTGACGGCGAAGATGTCGCGATAGGATTCGCGGTGGGTCAGGCCGGTGACGGCCAGCAGGGTGATGACCGCGCCGTTGTGGGGCAGGGTATCCATGCCGCCGCTGGCCATGGCGACCACGCGGTGCAAGACCTCCAGCGGAATGCCGGCGGCCTGCGCGCCCTGGATGAAGTTCTCGCTCATGGCGGCCAGGGCGATGCTCATGCCGCCCGACGCCGAACCGGTGATGCCGGCCAGCGAACTCACCGACACCGCGGCATTGACCAGCGGATCGGGCACGCTCTTGAGCATGTGGCTCACCGCCAGGAAGCCGGGCAGGGCCGCGATCACGCCGCCAAAGCCATATTCGGAAGCCGTGTTCATCGAGGCCAGCAGGGCCCCGCCCACGGCCGTCTTGCTGCCTTCGGCAAAGCGTTCGCGCACGGTCTTGAAGGCCGTCACCAGTACAAAGGCGATACCCAGCAACAAGGCGCCTTCCACGGCCCAGATGCCGACCATGGAAGCGGTTGCGACCGTCACCGGCTTGGCCAGCCCGGGCAGGGTGACTTCGCTTTGCGCGCCGTACCACTGCGGGATCATCCGCGTGAGCACGAAGTTGGCCACGCCCACCAGCACCAGCGGGGCAATGGCCAGCAGGGGATGGGGCAGGGACGCTGTCTGGACCGGCTCCGGTTCGTTGGAAAGATTGGTGCCGTAACCTTCGCCGCGCTTGAGGGCGGCGCGACGGCGCCATTCCAGATAGCTCATGCCGACGGCGATGATGAAGAGCGCGCCCAGCACGCCCAGCAGCGGCGCCGCCCAGGAGGTGGTCTTGAAGAAGGTGGTGGGGATGATGTTCTGGATCTGCGGCGTGCCCGGCAGCGAATCCATCGTGAACGAGAACGCCCCCAGGGCGATGGCACCCGGCATGAGGCGCTTGGGAATGTCGCTCTGGCGGTAGAGCTCGGCGGCAAACGGATAGACCGCGAAGACCACCACGAACAGCGACACCCCGCCATAGGTCAGCAAGGCGCACACCGCCACGATCACGGCGTTGGCGCGGGAGCTGCCGATGTAGCGGATGGCGGCCGCGACGATGGCCCGCGAGTAGCCCGACAGCTCGATCACCTTGCCAAAGACCGCACCCAGCAGGAAGACGGGGAAGTAGAGCTTCAGGAAGCCGACCACCTTTTCCATGAAGATGCCGGCGAAGACCGGCGCCACGGCGGAAGGGTCGGTGAGCAGGACCGCTCCCAGGGCCGCCAATGGAGCGAACAGGATGACGCTGTAGCCACGGTAGGCAGCGAGCATCAGGAAGGCGAGGGCAGCGATAACGATAATGAGTGACATTGCGTCTCCGGTAGTTTTTTTAAGATGCACGGTGCGAGGTGGACCCGCCCGTACTCCCACCAATGGCAACAACCATGCCATCGGGATAGCAGGCCAGATGCAGGGAAATCCGGCCCGATTTCGTTGAAAAGTCTACAAATCGAGAATTGTGTGAGGAAGTTTGTCTCCAATAGGAGATAATTCTCGAAATGGAGAAAGGTGCTACTACGATGTTATCCACCGAAGAAGCCGGTGTGCTGACCAATTACGACTTCGTGGCACGGCGGGCCATGGAATCCCTGTTTCGCACGCTGGAGAATTTCAGCGAGGGCACCATCGTGGTCGACGCCCAGGCGCGCGTAGTCTGGATCAACCAGCGCTACGCCACGCGCTTCGGCTTTGAAGACCCGCAGAAAGCGATCGGACTTGATTGCGAGAAGGTCGTTCCCAACAGTCTCATGCGGGAGGTGGTCGAGACGGGCAAGCCCATCCTGCTGGACCTGATGGAGACGCGGCAGGATCCGATGATCGTGATCCGCCTGCCCATCCTTGATGACGAAGGCAATTGCGTGGGCGCGGTGGGTTTTGCGCTCTTTGATGAGCTCAAGACGCTCACGCCGCTGGTGGCGCGCTATGACCGCATCCGCGAAGAGCTGGCCAGTGCGCACCGCACCCTGGAGCAGACGCGGCGTGCCAAATACACCTTTGCCAGCTTCATCGGCAACTGCTCGGCCACCCTGGAAGTCAAGCGCCTGGCGCGCCTGGCGGCGCAATCCGATGCGCCCACCCTGTTGTTGGGCGAGACCGGCACCGGCAAGGAGTTGCTCACGCACGCCATCCACGCGGCCTCATCCCGCGCCACGCGGCCGCTGGTCAGCGTCAATGTCGCGGCCATCCCCGACACCTTGCTGGAGGTGGAGTTCTTTGGCGCCGCCCCCGGGGCCTACACCGGCGCCGAGCGCAAGGGGCGCAAGGGCAAGTTCGAGCTGGCCGATGGCGGCACCCTGTTCCTCGATGAAATCGGCGACATGCCGCTGATCCTGCAAAGCAAGCTGCTGCGCGCCATCCAGGAGCAGGAGATCGAGCCGATCGGTTCCAACCGCATCATCCGGGTCGACGTGCGTATCATCGCCGCCACCTCGGCGGACCTGCCGGCACTGGTGGCGGCGGGGAAGTTCCGGGCCGATCTGTATTACCGGCTCAATGTGCTGCCCATCCCTCTGCCACCATTGCGTGAGCGCCAGCTTGACCTGCTGCCGCTGGTCTACTCGCTACTGGACGAGATCTGCTCCCGCACCGAGCGCCATGTGCCCGTCCTGACCCAGGCGGCCCTGCAACTGCTGGGGCAATATCACTGGCCCGGCAATGTGCGCCAGCTGCGCAATGTGCTGGAACGGATGGTGGTCACCCAGGAGGGCCGGGAGGTCGACGAAGACAGAATCGCCTTCCTGCTGGGCATCAGCCTGCCGTCCGCGCCGCCGGCGGCAGCACCAGCGGCGGCGGGCGAGGAAGCGGTATCAACTGCCGATGCGCCGGGCTATGCCGATGCCATGGCCCGGTTCGAAGCGCAGTACCTGGCCAGGGCACTGGGCCAGCATGCCGGCAACGTGGCCAGTGCAGCGGCCAGTGTCGGACTGAGCCGTGCAGCCTTCTACAAGAAGCTGAGCGCGCATAAAGGGGCTGGGCTCATCAATGCACAGAATCAGTGGGCGGGTGGGTGAGGTGACGCTGTGCCTTTCATCTGTAAAAATTGGCCTCGGTGCAAATTGTGGTGGCGAGATAACGCCACGCGCATCATCAGCTTCCGTGCTGCCAATAAAACTGAATCGGAGGGTTACCATGGCTGGCTCGAAACCGCAGACAAATCGTGAAAAGGCATTGCTTGCCATGAAAACCCCACCGCCTGATGGGTACTATGAATGGGATGGCAAGGATGAAGATGATCGCCCTCTCACCAGAGAAGAAATGCAGGAAGGCATCAAGCAGGCTCGCAAAAAAATGGGGCGACCGTTAGGGAGCCGCAAAACTGCGACGACGATCCGCCTTGATGATGAGATCCTTGAGGCCTTCAAGGCTACTGGCCCAGGCTGGCAAACCAGGCTCAACGATGCGGTCAAGGATTGGCTCAAGACTCACTCCCCGGGATAGCCAGCAAGTTCATCACTCTTGACAACATGTTGAGCCTGCTGGTAGGCGGGTGATGGGCAGTGTTTGTCTCCTGCACGCGCCTATTTGGACCGGTTGATGACCGCCACCATATAGTCGTTCAGATCGCGGAAATCCTTGACGGACCAGGCATGGGGCGGCAGCTTGTAGCCGTTTTCCTTCAAGGTACGGGGGATGAGGTCGCCGTTGGGACGCAGGATGACGGAGGACACGATCACTCCCGGATACTCCGCCAGGCGCCGCTTGAAGGCCGGCGTGGTCAGGTCCGGGGTGGGCGGGTCGCTCTTGCGCGCCAGCGGGCCTGTTCCCTTGATATCGGCCCCGTGGCACATGGCGCAACGGCCCATGAAGAGCGCCTCGCCGTTGCCGGCATGCGCCGTGGACATCGGTGTGATGACGGTGGCAGCCAGCAATAGCGGCAACATTGGCAATACCTGCTTGCCTTTACTCATTTCCTGATCTCCCATTGTCTTCGTTTGGTTTTATTCGCCGGTTACGCAGCGCGCTCGGCCGGACGGGCATTATCGCTCAAGCCGGGCGTGAGACAGGCAGCGGATGCGCTACCCGGCGTCGCCATGTGGGAGGTGTTTTTAATTGTAATCATGATAACGAATCTTGTTCTCGTCCCCATGCATGGTAAATTACGGAGTCCGGACCGGCTCATGGTGTCCGGGCCCCTCGACAACCCCCATAGGAACCCTAGTTGGAAAACATCTTGCTGATCGTCGTGGCCTTCTTCCTGGTCGCGTTGAACGGTTTTTTCGTTGCAGCAGAATTCAGTCTGGTCAAGTTGCGTCAAACACGCATCCGGGCCATCGCAAAGACCCAGGGCTTGCGCGGCCGTATCCTGGCGGTGGTCCATAACCAGCTCGACGCCTATCTCTCCGCCTGCCAACTGGGCATCACCCTGGCCTCGCTGGGCCTGGGCTGGATCGGTGAACCCGCCTTCGCCCGCTTGCTGGAGCCGCTCTTTGCGCTCCTGGGCGTGAGCAACCAGGAACTGATCCACGGCGTCTCCTTCGTCTTCGCCTTCCTGGTCATCTCCTTCCTGCACATCGTCGCCGGTGAACTGGCCCCCAAGTCCATGGCCATCCGCAGCCCCGAAAAACTGGGCCTCTGGTGCGCCTTGCCGCTGTATGGCTTCTACTGGGGCATGTATCCGCTGATCTGGGTGCTCAACGCCAGCTCCAACTGGCTCCTGCGCGTGGCCGGCCTGGGCGCGGCGCATGGGCATGATGCCCACTACTCTTCCGAAGAGTTGAAGCTCATCCTGCGTGCCGGCAACAAGAGTGGCAAGAACGGCAAGTTCACCCGCGACGAATGGAACGTGCTGGCGCAAAGCCTGAACTTTGCCGAGATGGACGTGGCCGACATCATGCGCCCGGCCAGCGAGATCGTCGCCCTGGGCGATGACAAGACCCTGCAGGAAAACCTGGACATCATCTACCGCAACCGCTTCTCGCGCTATCCCTACTTCGACGCCGAGCGCGAGCAGGTGCTGGGCCTGGTGCACCTGAAGGATGTGTTCCTGGCGCAGCAGGATGGCAAGGCCATCGTCAACCTGAAGGACTACCTGCGTCCGGTGCAGTACATCTCGCCGGCGCTGCCGGCGCTGGACCTGCTGCGACGCTTCCGCACCGGCACGCCGCACTTCGCCATCATCGGCAAGAAGGGCCAGTCGCCGGACGGCTTCATCACGCTGGACAACATGTTGAGCCTGCTGGTGGGTGAGATCCGCGACGAGTTCCGTCACAACACCGGCGAATGGACCCGCCAGGACGACGGCACCCTGCTGGGCAAGGGCAGCCTGCCCATCGTCACGCTGGAGAACATGCTGGGCATCGACATCGAGTACGACGACAGCATCGACTCCGTCGGCGGCCTGGTCATGGAAAAACTGGGCGACCTGCCCAAGGAAGGCCAGAAGATCGAGTTCCCGGCCTTCGACGTGGTCATCAAGCGCATGTCGGGGCCGAAGATCGTGCTGGTGAAGGTGTATCCGAAGCTGGTGGACCTGCGCGAATAGCACGCGGGGAGAGGAGAGGCCTCTATCGCACAGGTGGAAGCGATCGAAACGGTGTCATGCAGATCGGCAGATGCCGTTGACGTCACCGCTTTCGATGACGTGATGGTTCAGACGCCGGCCTCTTGATGCCTCTTGATGCCATTTGATGCCATTGGATGCCACATGATGGCTCATGAGGCCCGTTCATTCCTGACCGGCATCCCGCTCCTTTCTGCGAATCCTGTTCTCGGCCAGGAACCTGGTGGTGGAAATCAGCAAGGCCTGGGTATGTGCGTCGGCGCGCCGGTAATTGTTCACCAGCGCGTCGATTTCACACTTGAGTTGGCTGGCGGGTTCGGTATTGCCTTGACCACTGAGCAGCCAGTTGATATCGATGCCGAAGCGCACACGCATGCGGCGCAGCAGCTTGCTGCCGGGCACGCAGCGGCCACGTTCGATCTGGCAGATGTGGTTGGGCGCAGTCATCAGTTCATTGGCGAAATTGCACTGGCTGATGCCCAATTCCAGGCGTGTCGACCGCAGGCGCTGGCCGATGGATTGCTTGCTTGCATTCATGTTCATGTCGATGCCTTGTTCTGGTTGGACGGGGATCCCTCCCTGCGCCGTGTTCTCCTGCAGCACTGTGGCTGCTTATGCTTTCTCAGGGCTGATGCCTGGGAACGACGGCGTCCTGCGATTGAAGCGACGAACTAGAGCTGCATTGCCGACTTATACCCCAAAAATCGTGTGCGTGTTAGCGGCATCGTACCTCACGTTCTGCAAGATCAGCGTATAGGTCTGCCGTTGCGCCCCGGCGCCATCCAGATCCACCACCAGCGCTGTGCCACGTCCATCTGCAGTGGCGCCGACGCTACTGACGAAGCTTCGGTAGTTGTCGGCCGTGATGTTTTGCTTCCAGACCTGCACCTTGTCCAGACCCAGCTGGAAGTCGGTGACCGTGGCGCTGAAGTTGATCCAGTTACCGGCGGCATCCTTCGCCCCGCTCCTGCCGAAGGCGCCTACCGTGAGCGTATCCGCACCGGCCCCGGTGGTGACCTGGGGCACTGTCAAGGGCTCCGGTGGGCTCAAGAGCATGCCGTCGTTGCCATTGCCGCCGGTGAGGTTGCCCATGTATTGCGGCGCCCAGTACCAGCCCAGGGACACATCCTTGATCGTCGAGGTCTGGCCGTTGTGGATGCTGCCTTCAGTGATGTTGGTCACCGTCACGGTCAGGTCGCGGTACAGGCCCGGGGCCAGCAGGTTGGGCGCTGCCTGCAGCGTGAAGCTGCTGGTGCGCGCATCTTCCGTGGTGCTGAGCTCGAAGGTGTCGAAGCCCAGCATCCTGCCGCCCATGTTGAGGGTGACCAGATATTTCTGCTTGCCCGTGACGCCGGGGGTGTTCACGCTGCCGCTGAAGATCAGGCCCTTGTCATAGAAGCCAGTGCTCAAGCCTGGATCGGTGACCGAGGTGTAACGGTCACCGCCCATCAGCACAGCCTTGGCATTGGCGTCCGGGTCGTAGGAGGCCTTGACCGTCAGGTTGCTCAACACCGGCGCTTTTGTGTCCAGGCCGATAGCGAACGTCTCCGCCGCCGACTGGGCGGTGGCGCCGGCAGGAGTGGTGAACTTGGCCACGATGGCGTGGTCGCCCTTGGCCAGGCTGTCGGTGACCGTCAGGTTCAACGTGATCCTGGCGGCGGTGCCTGCGATGTCGGAGCTTACCAGCGTCTTGCTGACCAGCAGCTTATCCCCCTCATACAAGCCGATGGTGTCACCCACGGCGGCCCTGCCGCGATCAAAGGTGACGGCGATGGTCGGCGTGCTGTTAGTGTTGGTCGTGGTGGTCTGGTAGAGCAGGCGGATGTTGCCCATATCGTAGCCGCTGTTACCGTCGCCGTTGTTGCCAGTGAAGCGATACATGTCCGTATCGGAGTTGACGAAGCCGCCCTTATTGGCCAGCTTCAAGACGCCACCCGAAATGTCGAACGTCACCTGATCCCCCTTGACGTCCTTGTGCGCCTGATGGCTCACGGGGATTCTTCCCTTGCTGACCGGCGGCGAAGTAAAGGTGAGGTAGCTGCGATATTTGTCTTCGATGGTGTCGGGCCCGTTGATAGACTGACCACCCCAGTCGCTGGAGATCGCCTTGAGTGCGGTCAGGAAGCTGCCCGGCGTGAAGCCCGCAGGGAGGGGCACATTGACCTCTTCCCCCGCCGTGAGGTTACGCTTGAAGCTGTCACGGCCCAGGTCCTTGTCCAGCGTCAGCAGGCCGTAGCTGATCTGGTTGCCAGCATCCACCTTGGCGACTGATAGGGTCGGCAGCTCACGGGTATCGACGCGCACGGTGGAGCTGACCTGTGTGCTGTCATTGCCGGCCATATCAGTCAGGGTGATCTTGAGCAGCCGGTCGACGGTGGTGGTCGACGTGCTCTTCATGCGTAGCGCATCCAGAATGGTCTTGGCCTCGGCGCTGGTGATGGCCTCGCCGGAGGTCTTGCTCAGTACCACCTCCTTGCGGGACGCTGCCGGCCTTGGGTCGGCAAGCGAGGTCACCGAGTAACTCAACGCCGCAATACCGCCTAGGGTGAAGGTGCCGGTATTGTTTCCGCTCACAGGGATGATGTCGGGGATGCCCTCCACCCTCAGACCGTCCCTGAATTTTTCCGCTTCCAGGCCGGTGTATTCCAGCTTGATCTGGCGGATATCGGTGGCGGGGGCGATGGCGATGGTCTTGTCGAACAAGCCGACCCCGCTGCCTGTCTGCAGACTGGTCAGGGTGGTGATCTTGGTCGTGGCGGTCTGGAGGCCGCTGGTGTTGGCATCCAGGTCCAGCACGGGGGCCGTGGTGTCGAGGATCAGGCGGGCGGTGGAGTAAGGTCCGCGCCGATCGTCCGCGCCTGCCTGTATCAGGCGCAATTCGGCCACGCGTTCGCCGTCCCTGGCGCTGGCATTGGACAAAGCCATCGATTCGATGATGGCCTCGACTTCCCGACCAGTTAGTAACGCGCCGGATACCTGCTTGGTGATCGTGAGGGTGCGGCTGGGTGCGACGTAGTCATAGCGCAGGCCAGCAACGCCACCGACGGTCCTGCCGATGAAGCTTTGCGAGGCATCCAGGTTCAGGGCCGAGCCCAGCATGAGCTTGTCGTTGACGACATCCAGTCCGGCACCCGAGAGCTTGACCTCCAGACCACGGATGTTGCTGCCGGTAGGGGCGGCAATCTGACTGTCGAAGGGCACACCAGTGACCAGGCTGGTATCCAGGAAAGCCTTGTGGCGCGTGGCCAGCATCACGGTCTGCTGGATGACACCGGTGGTGTCGACCACGAAGGTGCGGGTGGCGTCGCTGAAGTTGCCGGCATTGTCGATCTGCCGGACCACGATGCGCGCCCGGCCGTTGCCGGTCAGGGTGTTACCGGTGAGGGTGTGGGTGTGCTCATCGATTCGCCATCAGCGAAGGGGATGCGAACGAAGCAGCCGCAAAATACACGCGTCTGCCATAGTGATGGCCGGTCCTTGGGTGGGTAAATAGCTCGCCGGAAATTCAGCGGAAACCAAAAAGAATCACTAACTTCTCATCTACGAATTTCTGGAATTCGATCGAATGATTTTTGATTCAAGGATTTGTAATTGTTCTGAAGTGCAGCCGATGGAGAAGGGTAGGGGCACTGCGGGTCTTGATGGGGTGGGATTTCTCGTAGGGAGCGAAGTACAGATAGGGACGTCTTGTAGCGCCGGGATCGGATCCCGGGGAATGAAAAAACCGGACTGCGTCGACACACAGTCCGGTTTTTCAATTCCGCGCAAGCTGGCTACACGCGCTTAGCCTGGCAGCGCAAAGCGCATCAGCCCGACCTCAGAAGCCCAGGGTACGGCCATCCGGATTGCGTGGATCCGAGAAGCCGTCAAAACCGTCCGGCTTGATCTGGATGGTCTGGGTGCGGCCCATGGCGGCTTGCACGCTGATCCTGTAGCCCTTGCCTTGCAACAGCTTGATGGTGTCGGGGGACAATCCCTTTTCCACGCGCAACTGGTCCGGCTCCCACTGGTGATGCACGCGCGGTGCGATGGTGGCCTCGGCGACGTTCATGCCGTGGTCGATCACGTTCAGCAATATCTGCAGCGTGGTGGTGATGATGCGGCTGCCACCGGGGCTGCCGGTGACCAGGAAGGGTTTGCCATCCTTGAGCACGAAGGTCGGTGACATGGACGAGAGCGGACGCTTGTAGGCCTCCACGGCATTGGCCTCGCCGCCGATGAGGCCGAAGGCGTTGGGCACGCCAGGCTTGGCGGAGAAGTCATCCATCTCGTTGTTGAGCAGGATGCCGGTGCCGGCGGCGACGATGCCGCTGCCGAAGCTCAGGTTCAGCGTATAGGTGGCCGCCACCAGATTGCCGGCCTGATCGGCCACCGAGAAGTGGGTGGTCTGGTCGCTCTCGTAGGGCTGGGGCTGGCCAGCCTTGATCTTGCGGGAGGGCGTGGCGTGGAGGGGATCGATCCGCGCGGCCAGTGCGTCGGCATAGGCGCGCGATGTCAGGCCCTTGACCGGGATCCGGGTGAAGTCCGGATCACCCAGGTATTGGGCGCGGTCGGCATAGGCCAGCTTCATGGTCTCGGCCATCAGGTGGATGCTGCGGGCGCTGTTGGCGCCATATTGTCCCAGCGGGTAGCGCTCCAGGATGTTGAGCATCTGGATGATATGGACGCCGCCCGAGCTCGGCGGCGGCATCGATACCACGTCATAGCCGCGATAGTTGCCCGAGACCGGTTCGCGCTCGGCGACCTTGTAGTTGCGCAGGTCCTCGGCGGAGAGGATGCCGCCGTGCTTGTCCATCTCGGCCACGATCTTGCTGGCGATCTCACCTTCATAGAAGGCCTTGGGGCCCTGTGCTGCGATCAGGCGCAGGGAGTGGCCAAGGTCGCGCTGTACCAGCAGTTGGCCCTCCGTCAGCGGATGGTCCTGCTGGAAGAAGACCGACCTGGAGGCCGCCCAGCGCCCCAGGTTCGGGCGCTCGGCCTCCAGCACCCGGGCCAGGGTACGGCTGACCGGAAAGCCCTTCTCGGCCAGTGCGATGGCCGGCTCGATGACCTGTTGCAGGCTCATGGTGCCGTATCTGGCCAGCGCTTGCGACAGGCCGGCCACCGTGCCCGGCACGCCGACGGCCAAGTGGGTATAAAGCGAACGGCCGGGATCGACGTTGCCTTTCTTGTCCAGGTACATGTCGCGGGTGGCGCGCTGCGGGGCCATCTCGCGGAAGTCCAGTGCCACGTTCTTGCCGGTCTTGGCATCGTGGATCATCATGAAACCGCCGCCGCCGAGGTTGCCCGCGTTGGGCAGCACCACGGCCAGCGCGAAGCCCACGGCCACGGCGGCGTCGACGGCGTTGCCGCCCTGTTTGAGGATGTCGGCACCTACCCGGCTGGCCAGTTCCTGCTCACTGGCCACCATGCCATGGCGGCTGTGGACGGGGGTGATGATGTCATAGCTGAGGTCGTACTTGATGACGGGAGCAGCGGCTGGCGCTGCGGTCGGCGTCTGGGCGCTGGCCGGTGACCAGGTCAGCGCGCTGCACAGTGTGAGCAGCGCCACGGCAGCGGGGCGGCAGCGGCCGGTAAAAATCTGCATGAGCGAGGTTCCTGTTGATCGGAAGGCAGAGCAATCGAATCTGCCAGTGGTTGAAGTCAGGTGCTCTCCCGCACAGCCAGTTCAAAGCCCAGATCCAGCCTGCCGCGGGCGATCTCTTCGCCCTTGAGCTGCTGCACCAGCATCTCGGCCGACTTGTAGCCGATGTCATAGCGTGGCGTGACCACGGTGGTGATGGAGGGCGTGGCACAGGCGGCCCAGGAGAGGTCGTTGAAGCCGGCGATGGCCATCTCGCGCGGCACGCTGATGCCCTGGCGCTGGCATTCGAACAGCGCACCCAGGGCCAAGTCGTCGTTGCAGCAGAAGACCGAGTCGCAGCTCGGGTGCTGTTCCAGCACCCGGCGCAGCAGTTGCGCGCCCATGTCCACGGTGGTGGGCAGGGGCAGCAACACCTCCACGTCGGGATCGATGCCGGCTTCCTGCAAGCCTTTGCGGAAGCCTTCGCGGCGCTTCATCATGCGTGGGTCGAGCTGGGCGGCCAGGAAGGCCGGGCGGCGATAGCCGCGCTCCACCAGGTGGCGCGCCACCGCGTAGCCGGCCCGGATCTGGGAGAAGCCCACCGAGAGTTCATGGTGGCTGCGTCCCAGGTCGAACATGCGCACGGCCGGGATGGCGCGGCTGGAGGGACGGCTCTGCAGGATCTCGTACTGCTCGCTGCTGGAGAGCAGGAAGCCGGCCGGCGCATGGGCCAGGTAGGTGGCGATGAGCTGTTCTTCCTTGGCGCGGTCGTAACCGGTCTCGCCGATCAGGAACTGGTAACCGGCCCCGGCCAGGTAGTCGCGGATGCCCGAGAGGGTTTCGATGAAGACCGTATTGGTCAGCGAGGGCACCAGCACGGCCACCACCAGCGAACGCGCCGAGGCCAGGGTCGCGGCGGCCTGGTTGGGCACGTAGCCCAGCTTGTCGATGGCGGCGAAGATGCGGTGGCGTGACACTTCCTGCACCAGCGCCGGTGTTTTCAAGGCGCGCGACACCGTCATCGGGCTCACCCCGGCCTCGGCGGCCACATCGATGATGGTCACGCGGCCGGTGGCGCGGCTGCCTCGGGTGGCGGGAACGGACTTGGGCTTGGACTTGGGTGCTGCGCGCTGGGTCATGGGAAGAGGGCGGTTTCTGGTTGGCGACATGATACCTGCTTGCGGTGGCGTGAGGCGCGTCATCATCAGAAACCGTTCGGGCCGCGTATCGAAGGCATACAGGCAGGAGCGCCTTCGATACGCCGCTGCGCGGCTACTCAGTCCGAACGGGGGGGAGGGGGACACGCAGTCGCTATCCGTATCCGTAGGGCAGCAGTGGGGCCTGATTCGCCACAAATCTGCCGCACCGCAACACAACAAGTGTTTGACCCTGTTGAAATGTTAGCGTTATCATCGCGCCCCATGTTAACGCTAACATCCGAACCTCCGGGCACACGGCGGCGGGGTCGGCCGAGACATACCACACTCAGGACAATCAGATAAAACACTACGCAGATAGTGCCGATGTACGCGCCGCCCCAAGGGCTGGCCGTCGGAGACGTTCGTCCCGCCGCTGCACTGGCCGGGGCGGTCTGCGCATGGCCGGCCATTGTCGTTGCGTGTCATCGGCCATCAGCATATGGAGATCCCCATGCTGGGCATGAGCCACGACGCAACCTTGCTGTTCAATGCAGTCATCGCGATCCTCGCGCTGATCCTGATGATTACGCGCCTGCGCGTGCATCCGTTCATCGCGCTGACCATTACCTCGGGCTTTCTCGGCCTGATCTCGGGCATGCCCTTGCCCAAGATCGTCAAATCCTTCCAGGACGGCTTCGGTGGAGTGCTTGGCTTCGTCGGCATCGTGCTGGGCCTGGGCACCATGCTGGGCAAGCTCATGGCCGAGTCCGGCGGCGCCGACCAGATCTCGCAGACCCTGGTGCGTGCCTTCGGCCGCCAGCGCGTGCACTGGGCGATGATGATGGGCGCCTTCCTGGTCGGCATTCCGCTGTTCTTCGAGATCGGCTTCGTGCTGCTGATCCCGCTGGTGTTCATCGTGGCGCGCCGTTCGGGCGTGCCGCTGTTCAAGATCGGCATGCCCATGCTGGCCAGCCTGTCGGTGATGCACGGCCTGGTGCCGCCGCACCCGGGCCCGCTGCTGGCCATCGGCATCTTCGGCGCCGATATCGGCAAGACCATCTTCTATGGCCTCATCGTCGGCCTGCCCACCGTCATCATCGCCGGCCCCATGTTCGGCTCCTTCATCTCGCGCTACGTCGATATCAAGCCCTCCGAGGAGCTGATGGCGCAACTGGCGCGTGAACCGCAGACCAAGAACCTGCCGGGCTTCACCGTCACCCTGGTGACCGTGCTCTCGCCGGTGTTCCTGATGTTGCTGAAGACCTTCGTCGACGTCACCCTGCCCGAGGGCCACGCCATGCGCGACCTGATGGACTTCATCGGCAATCCCATCGTGGCTCTCCTGGCAGCGCTGCTGCTGGCCACCTGGACCTTTGGCATCGCCCGTGGCTTCAGCCGCCAGCAGGTGTTGAAGTTCGTCGACCAGAGCCTGGCGCCCACCGCTGCCATCGTGCTGATCATCGGCGCCGGTGGCGGCTTCAAGCAGATGCTGGTCAATTCGGGCGTGGGCACCGCCATCGGCCAGCTGGCCGTGCACGCGCAGATCTCGCCGCTGCTCTTGGCCTGGTTCGTGGCCGGCGTGATCCGCGTGGCAACCGGCTCGGCCACGGTGGCTACCATCACCGGTGCCGGCATCGTGGCCCCACTGGTGGCGCTGATCCCCGGCACCAACAAGGAACTGCTGGTGCTGGCTACCGGCGCGGGCTCGCTGATCCTGTCGCACGTCAATGACGCCGGGTTCTGGCTGGTCAAGGAATACTTCAACATGAGCGTCGGCGAAACCTTCAAGACCTGGACGCTGATGGAAACCCTGATCTCGGTTGTTGCTATCATCTTCATCATGTTGCTCAACCTGGTCGTCTGATCCACCCACGACGCAACGCCCGGCTGGTCCGGGCGTCGCTGCTTTCAAAGGAAACCCCATGTCCACCTCCGCCCGCTACATGCTCGGTGTCGATCTCGGCACCACCAGCACCAAGACCGTCGTCTTCACCCTCGATGGCAAGGTGGTCGCCCAGCATGCGCAGGAGTATCCGGTACTGTGTACCGAGCCGGGCATGGCGGAGCAGGACCCGAAGCAGATCGTCGAGGCCGCGCTCGACTCCATCGCCGGTGCCGTCAAGGCGGCCCAGGCCCGGCCCGAGGAAATCGCGCTGGTGTCCTTCAGCGCCGCCATGCATAGCGTCATCGCGCTGGATGCCGACAACGGCCTGCTCTCCAACAGCATCACCTGGGGCGATATCCGCGCCTCGGTCTGGGCCGAGTGCATCAAGCGCGAGCATGACGGCAACGCCATCTACCGCCGCACCGGCACCCCCATCCACCCGATGTCGCCGCTGTGCAAGCTGATGTGGATGCGCCACGAGAAGCCGGCCGTCTTCGACAAGGCGGCGCGTTTCGTCGGCATCAAGGAATACCTGCTGTACCAATTGTTCGGCCAGTGGGTGGTGGACCATTCCATCGCCTCGGCCACCGGTATGTTCAACCTGCGCGAACTGGCCTGGGACCAGGGTGCGCTGGCGCTGCTGGGCGTCAAGCCCGAGCAGCTTCCCACCCCGGTGCCGACCACGCACCGCCTGCCGGCCTTGTCGCCGCAGATGGCGCAGCGCCTGGGCCTGTCGGTGGAGACCCCCTTCATCATCGGCGCCAATGACGGCGTGCTCTCCAACCTGGGGGTCAACGCCATCGAGATCGGCCATGTGGCCGTGACCATCGGCACCTCCGGCGCCATGCGCACCGTGATCGACCAGCCCCTGACCGATCCGCACGGCCGCCTGTTCTGCTATGCCCTGACCGAAAAGCACTGGGTCGTGGGCGGCCCGGTCAACAATGGCGGCAACATCTTCCGCTGGGTGCGCGACGAACTGGCCACCGCCGAGGCAGCCGTGGCCCGCGACGAGGGCGTCGATCCCTACGAAGCCCTGACCCGCATCGCCGAGAAGGTCAGTCCCGGCGCCGAGGGCCTGCTGTTCCATCCCTTCCTGGCCGGCGAGCGGGCGCCGCTGTGGAATGCCGACCTGCGCGGTTCCTTCTTCGGCCTGGGCCTGCACCATGGCAAGCACCACATGATCCGCGCTGCGCTGGAAGGCGTGATCTTCAATCTCTACAGCATCCTGCCGGCGCTGGAAGAGCTGGTCGGCCCGACCAAGCGCATGATGGCCACCGGCGGCTTCGCCCGCTCGGCGCTGTGGCGCCAGATGATGGCCGACATCTTCAACCGCGAGGTGGTGGTGCCCGAGAGCGTGGAGTCCTCCTGCCTGGGCGCGGCCGTGCTGGGTGCCTGGGCGCTGGGCCTGGTGCCGTCGCTAACGGTGATCTCGGAGATGGTCGGCTCCACCAACCACCACGTACCGGAGGCCAAGGCGGTGGCCGTCTATGGCCGCCTGCAACCGATCTTTGCCGCCATCCCGGCCAAGCTGGAGGCGGAGTACCACGCCATTGCGGCGTTCCAGCGCGAGCTGGGGCAGCACAGTTAATACCGTCGATCCAGCTGTATTTATCGTTTTTCAGATGTTCCGATTTTTCCGATAGGAGACAGCATGTCCGTGAAAACCACTTCGTTGCCCGCAGGCTTGCAGGGCTTTTCGCTGGAAGGGAAACTGGCCCTGATCACCGGCTCCTCCGGTGGCATCGGCCTGGCACTGGCGCGCGGCATGGCGCAGGCCGGCGCGGCCATCGTGCTCAACGGCCGTGATGCCGGCAAGCTGGCCGCCGTGGCTGCGCAACTGCGCGCCGAAGGCCACACCATCCATGAATCCAGCTTCGACGCCACCTCCTCGGAGGCCGTCAAGGCGGCCGTGCAGAAGATCGAGGACGAGATCGGCGCCATCGACATCCTGGTCAACAATGCCGGCATCCAGCGCCGCAATCCGCTGGAAGAATTCAAGGAATCGGACTGGCACGAACTCATCAACACCAACCTCAACAGCGTCTTCTACACGGCCCAGGCGGTGGCGCGCCACATGATCCCGCGCGGGCGCGGCAAGATCGTCAACATCTGTTCGGTGCAGAGCGAGCTGGGTCGTCCCGGCATCGCGCCCTATACCGCCACCAAGGGCGCGGTGAAGATGTTCACCAAGGGCATGGCGATCGACTGGGGCAAGTACGGCATCCAGGTCAATGGCCTGGGCCCGGGTTACTTCAAGACCGAGATGAACATGGCCCTGGTCAACGATGCCAAGTTCACCGACTGGCTGGTGGGCCGCACACCCTCGCGTCGCTGGGGTGATGTCGAGGACCTGGTGGGGGCGGCGGTATTCCTCTCCAGCGATGCCTCGCGCTTCGTCAACGGCCATATCCTCTACGTCGACGGTGGCGTCACCGCGACCCTGTAAGCCCACACGTCCCCCTCAGGAGAAGAACATGCAACAAGGTATCGTCATTCACGCCCCGCACGACCTGCGCATCCAGGACCTGGAAACGGGCGAGCTGCAGCCGCAGCAATTGAAGGTCAAGGTCAAGGCCGGCGGCATCTGTGGCTCCGACCTGCATTACTACCACCATGGCGGTTTCGGCGTGGTGCGCATCAAGGAACCGATGGTGCTGGGCCACGAAGTCTCGGGCCAGATCGCCGAAGTCGGTTCGGCCATCAGTGATATCGCCCCCGGCACCCGTATCGCCATCTCGCCCAGCCGTCCCTGCGGTGTGTGCAAGTACTGCCAGGAAGGCAAGCAGAACCACTGCCTGGACATGCGCTTCTACGGCAGCGCCATGCGCACCCCGCACGTGCAGGGCGCGTTCCGCCAGGAGATCGTCATCGAGCGCTCCCAGGCCCATATCGTGGCCGACCACGTCACCGATGGCGAAGCGGCCATGGCCGAGCCGCTGTCGGTGGCGCTGCACGCCGTGCGCCGTGCCGGCCCGCTGGTGGGCAAGCGCGTGCTGGTCACTGGTTGCGGCCCGATTGGCGCGCTGGTGGTGATCGCCGCCCGCCGTGCCGGCGCGCTGGAAGTGGTGGCCACCGACGTGGCCAAGATGCCGCTGGAAGCCGCCCTCAAGGTCGGTGCCGACCGTGCCATCAACATGGCCGAGACGCCCGACGCCCTGAAGGCCTATGCCGCCGACAAGGGGACCTTCGATGTGCTGTTCGAGGCCAGCGGCAACGAACGCGCGTTAGTCGGTGCGCTGGAAGCCCTGCGCCCGCAGGCCATCATCGTGCAGGTCGGTCTGGGTGGCGACATCCAGTTCCCGGCCAACCTGCTGGTGGGCAAGGAACTGGACTGGCGCGGCGCCTTCCGCTTCCATGAAGAGTTCGCCATGGCCGTGGAGCTGATGAACAGGAAGCTGGTCGATGTGAAGCCGCTCATCTCGGCCACCTATCCCATCGAGAAATCGGTGGAAGCCTTCGAGATCGCCGGTGACCGCTCCACCATGATGAAGGTACAGATCAGCTTTGCCTGAGTAGCGGCGAGGTAAAGACGATGCCGTCCGGGATGTTTCCGGGCGGCATTTTTTTTTGGGGATGATTCCTGATGAGGCTGAAGCCAGCTGATTTGACATCGGCACGCGTCCCCTATATTTTCGCAACACGCAGTCAGTGGCACAGAACCACATCGCAGCTGCCGGGGAAAGCAAGAGACAACGCTCTGGGGAGAGACGATCATGGCAAGGCCTTATGCGCTGACGGTGGGCCAGCGCCTGTTCCTGTTGATCCTGGTGGCCATGCTGGGCCTGGCCGCCACCGCAGCGGTCAGCCTGCGCCAGATCGAGAATGTCTACCAGGCGGCCCGTTACGCCCAGATCAATACGGTGCCCAGCATCATCCTGCTCGATGACGCCCAGACGGCCTTCAATGGTATCCAGCGCCGCCTGTTCCAATACATCCTGAATACCGACGACGGCGATCGCAAACGGCTGACGCAGGAAATGGATGTCTTGCGCACGCGGCTGGCGCAACACTTCCTGAACTATGAACCGTTGGTGTCGGACCAGCGTGACCAGGCCATGCTGGCCACCGACAAGTCCCGCCTGGAAGACTTCGAGGCCGTCGGCCGGCAACTGCTGGCGCTGGTTCGCGAGGGCAAGCCGGCGCAGTACAACAGCTTCGCCAGGACACAATTGCGCGAGGCCATCGACAAGACCAATGCGAGCTTCATGGCCCATCGCGCCTACAACGTCGCGCTCGGTGACGCCGGTGCGGTGACCGCCGAGCAGATCATCCGCAGCGCGCTGACGACCGTCATCGAGGTGGCGCTGGCGGTGCTGGCGGTGATACTGCTGATGGGCTGGATGCTCACGCGCACGCTGCTGCGCCAGCTGGGAGGGGAGCCGGCCAATGTGGTGAGTGTGATGAAGCAGCTCTCCGATGGCGACCTGTCCCAGCCCATCCCGCTGCGCCGGCGCGACCAGACCAGCATGATGACGGCCATCAAGAAGACCGTGGACAAGCTGGGCCAGGTAGTCTCGGATGTGACCGACAGCGCCGAGAGCCTGGTCAGCAGCGCCGAGGAGGTGAGTGTGACGGCGCAGTCGATCTCGCGCGCCTCGACCGAGCAAGCTACCGGTGTGGAGCAGGCCAGCGTGGCGTTGGAGCAGATCCACAGTTCCATTCTCAGCACTTCGCAGAATGCCCGGCTGACCGACCAGATCGCTGCGACTGCTGCCAACGAGGCAGGGGCCTGCGCCGAGGCGGTCAAGCAGATGGTCATGGCGATCCAGCAGATCGCCAGCAAGATCGCGCTCATCGATGACATTGCCTACCAGACCAACCTGCTGGCCTTGAATGCCACCATCGAGGCAGCCCATGCGGGCGAGCATGGTACCGGTTTTGGTGTGGTCGCCGCAGAAGTGCGGCGCCTGGCCGAACGCAGCCAGTGGGCCGCGCACGAGATCGATGAGCTGGCGCGCGTGAACGTCGCCATGGCCTGCGCGGCCGAGCAGCAGCTGGCCGGCATGGTGCCCACCATCACGCGTACCTCCGAGCTGGTGCAGGACATCATGCAAGCCTCGGAGGAGCAATCGATGGCGGTCAGCCAGATCAGCGCCGCCACCAGCCAGCTGGCTCAGGTGATCCAGCAGAATTCGCTGAGTTCGGAAGAACTGGCGGTGACCTCGGAGGAGTTGAACCGCCGTGCCATCCTGTTGCAGACGGCCATGGCCTTCTTCAAGTTCGACCTTAGCGCAAGGCTTCCACGATCTGCTCCAGCTTGACCGCATCGGCGGCAAACTGGCGGATGCCTTCGGCCAGCTTCTCGGTGGCCATGGCGTCGCCGTTCAAGGCCAGGCGGAAGGCCTTTTCGTCCAGCGAGATGCGGGTGATATCGGCTGCTGCTGCGGCTTCCTGGCTCAGCTTGCGTTCCACCGGGGCGTCGGTGTCGGCCAGCTTCTGCAGCAGGTCCGGGCTGATGGTGAGCAGGTCGCAACCGGCCAGTTCGACGATCTGCGAGGTGTTGCGGAAGCTGGCGCCCATCACCTCGGTGGCGTAGCCGAACTTGCGGTAGTAGTTGTAGACCGCCTTGACCGATTGCACGCCCGGATCGTCGCTGCCGGTGTATTCCTGGCCGGTGGACTTCTTGTACCAGTCATAGATGCGGCCGACGAAGGGCGAGATCAGTTGCACGCCGGCCTCGGCGCAGGCAATGGCCTGCGGCAGGGAGAACAGCAGGGTCAGGTTGCAGCGGATGCCATCCTTTTCCAGCAGCTCGGCGGCGCGGATGCCTTCCCAGGTGGAGGCGATCTTGATGAGTACGCGTTCGCGGGCGATGCCGGCTTCTTCATACAGGCGGATCAGTTCGCGGCCCTTGGCCACGGTGCCGGTGGTGTCGAAGGACAGGCGCGCATCGGTCTCGGTGGAGACGCGGCCGGGGATGATCTTGAGGATTTCCAGGCCGAAGGCGATCAGCAGGCGATCGATGATCTCGTCGGTGCTCTTGCCGGCATTGGCCTTGACCACGGACGCCAGCAGCGGCTGGTACTCGGCCTTCTGCACGGCCTTGAGGATCAGCGAGGGGTTGGTGGTGGCGTCCTGCGGGGCGAAGGCCTTCATCGCCTGGAAGTCGCCGGTGTCGGCCACGATGGTGGTGTACTGCTTCAACTGGTCAAGCTGGCTCATGGAAAGTCCTGTTGCAAAGTTGGAAGAATGGGGGACATCGCCATTGTACGCAATCGTGCTGTCCTGTCTGTCGGCCAATCGCTGACACTTGATCTGGCGCGCTCCTGGTCAGCGGAAGAAGGAGTCGAACTGCATGTCGAACTTCTGCAGCGACTTCTGCGCGTTCTGCATCTTCTTGCGGAATTCCGGCCCCCGTCGCAGCGCCAGTCCCACCGCCAGGATGTCGATCACCACCAGGTGCGCCAGGCGCGCCGAGATGGGCGTATAGGGGTCGATGTTGAAGGACAGGTCGATGGGCACCAGCACCGTGGCCAGCTCGGCCAGCGGGGTGCCGGACGGACCCAGCACGATGATGTCGGCGCCGCCCTTGCGCGCCAGCTGGATCGAGCGCAGCAGGGCGGCATTGCCACCGCGCTGCGAGATCGCCACCACGCAGTCGCCCGCTTTCAGCAGCGAGGCCGCGATGCTGTGGATGTGCGGGTCGGAGTAGGCCACCGTCGGTACGCCCGAGCGGAAGAACTTGTGCTGGGCATCATTGGCCACGATACCGGAGGTGCCCTGGCCGTAGAACTCGATCTTGTTGGCGCGCGCCAGCACGTCCAGCGCCAGCTGGATGGCATCCGGGTTGAGGTGGTTGCGCAGGTCCAGCAGGGTGTTGATGGAGCGGCTGCAGATCTTGTTGACGAGGTCGGCGGCCAGGTCGTCCTGGGCCAGCGTCTCGTCGGCGCCGGGCAGGGCCAGGGCCAGGCTCTGCGCCAGCTTCAGCTTGAAGTCGTGCCAGCCCTCGTAGCCGATGGCGCGGCAGAAGCGGATCACGGTCGGCTCCGATACCTCGGCGTTCTTGGCCAGCGCCGTCAGGTTCTCCGCCAGCGCCAGTTGCGGATTGGCGAGGATGGTCGCAGCCACCTTCTTCTCCGACTTGGAGAGGGAGTTGATGTGGGTGCGGATGGAGTCGAGCAGCATGGACATGATGGCCGGGTGTGTTGCTTAGACTTCGGGCAGTGCTTCTTCGCGCCACTGCAGGCCGTCGCGACCGATCAGTGCGCTGGCGGCGGCCGGGCCCCAGGTGCCGGCGTTATAGGGCACGGGGTCGGCTTCCTGTTGCTCCCAGTGGTTCAGGATCGGTTCCACCCATTCCCAGGCGGCTTCCAGTTCGTCGCTGCGCATGAACAGGGTCAGGTGACCGCGCAGCACGTCCAGCAGCAGGCGCTCGTAGGCGTCCATGCGCGGGGTCTTGAATTTCTCGCGGAAGTCCAGTTCCAGCTCCACCGGGCGCAGGCGCATGCCGTCGCCGGGTTGCTTGGCCATCAGGTTCATGTGCAGGCCTTCGTCGGGCTGCAGGCGGATCACCAGGCAGTTGGGGGTGTCGTTCTGGTGCGCGAAGATGGAGTGCGGCACGCTCTTGAAGCGCACCACGATCTCGGCCAGCGAATCGGCCATGCGCTTGCCGGTGCGCAGGTAGAAGGGCACGCCGGCCCAGCGCCAGGTATCGATCTCGGCCTTCACCGCCACATAGGTCTCGGTACGTGACTCGGGGTTGGCATCGGCTTCCTTGCGGTAGCCCGGCACGGCCACACCATTGACGTGACCGGCGCGGTACTGGCCGCGCACCACGTTCATGGCCAGCGTGGTCGGGGTAAAGCGCTTGAGCGAGCGCAGCACCTTGAGTTTTTCGTCACGCACGGCATCGGCCGAGTTGGATACGGGCGGCTCCATGGCGACGATACAGAGCAGTTGCAGAAGGTGGTTCTGCAGCATGTCGCGCAGCGCGCCGGAGGTGTCGTAGTAGTCGAAGCGGCCACCCACGCCGAGCTCTTCGGCGATGGTGATCTGCACGTCCGAGATCCACTCGCGGCGCCACAGCGGTTCGAACAGCACGTTGCCGAAGCGCAGCGCCAGCAGGTTCTGCACCGCTTCCTTGCCGAGATAGTGGTCGATACGGAAGATCTGCGATTCCTGGAAGTAGCGGCCGACCTGGGCGTTGATGTCACGGGCGCTCTTGAGGTCGCGGCCAAGCGGTTTTTCCAGCACCACGCGCGAGGCTGGCGTGACCAGCCCGGCCTTGGAGAGGTTCTCGCAGATCGAGGCGAACAGGCTGGGCGGCGTGGCCAGGTAGAACACGCGGGCCAGGCCGTCGATGTCGCGCAGGGCTTCCTTGAGGTGGTCGAAGCTGGCGCCTTCCTTGGCATTGACCGAGGCGTATTGCAGGCGATTGCTGAAACGGTCCCAGACGGCGGCGTCCAGGTTGGCGGCCGGCACGTGGGGCTTGGCGGATTTTTCCACCAGCTGCAGGAATTCCTCGCGCGACTTCTCGTCACGGCCCAGGCAGACGATGCGGGCATCGGGCGGCAGGTCGCGGGCGCGATCGCGGGCATACAGTGCGGGCAACAGCTTGCGCATCGACAGGTCGCCGGTGCCGCCGAATAGAACCAGATCGAAATCGGAAATAGCCATGGTAGGTAAGGTCTCTGTGTGCGTTATCTACGTCGTACTAGGTGGCGGGCATCAGCCCTGTCGCGCTTGTGCCGCCTGCCGCGCCAATGCGATCAGGGCATTGGTGGAGGCGTCGTGCAGCGCCGGATCGGGTTCGTTCTTGAGCTCGCCATGGATGGTCTTGGCCAGTACCTTGCCCAGTTCCACGCCCCACTGGTCGAAGCTGTTGATGCCCCAGATGGCGCCCTGCACGAAGGTCTTGTGCTCATACAGTGCAATCATGGCGCCCAGCGCATGCGGGCTCAGCTCCGGCAGCAGCAGGGTATTGCTGGGGCGGTTGCCGTCGAAGGTTTTGTGCGGCAGCAGCGCCTGGAGTTCCGCTTCGTCCACACCTTGCTTTTCCAGATCGGCACGGACCTCTGCAGCCGCCTTGCCGCGCATGAAGGCCTCGGACTGGGCGAAACAGTTGGCCAGCAGCACGTCCTGGTGCTCGGCAAGATGGTGCGAGGGTTTCAGGACGGCAATGAAATCGATGGGCGTGACATCGGTGCCCTGATGCAACAGCTGGAAGAAGGCGTGCTGGCCGTTGGTGCCGACATCGCCCCAGATGAAGGGACAGGTGGCCACGCCCACGGCGGTACCGTCTCGGGTGATGCGCTTGCCGTTGCTCTCCATGTCGAGCTGCTGCAGATAGGCCGGGAAGTAGCGCAGCCATTGATGATAAGGCGCCACCGACAGCGATTCGCTATTGAAGAAGTTGCGGTTCCAGATGCCGATCAAGGCCTGGATGACCGGCATGTTCGATTCCAGCGGAGCTTCGCGGAAATGGCGGTCCATCGCATGGGCGCCGGCCAGGAAAGCCGAGAAGTGGTCGAAGCCGATCAGCAGCGCAATGGGCAGGCCGATGGCCGACCAGACCGAATAACGCCCGCCGACCCAGTCCCAGAAGGGGAACATGTTGTCGGGGTCGATGCCGAAGGCGGCCACCTCGGTCGCATTGGTGGAGACCGCCACGAAGTGGCGGGCCAGGTCGGCCTCCTTGCCGTGGCGCAGGAACCAGGTGCGCGCCGACTTGGCGTTGAGCATGGTTTCCTGGGTGGTGAAGGTCTTGGAGGCGACGATGAAGAGGGTGGTCTCGGGGTCCACGCGCGAGAGCACTTCTTCCAGGTCGTGGCCATCCACGTTGGAGACGAAATGGGCCTGCAGGCGCGCATGACGGTAGTCGCGCAGGGCCGTGCAGACCATCTGCGGGCCCAGGAAGGAGCCGCCGATACCGATGTTGACGATGTCGGTGATCTCGCGCCCGGTATGGCCGCGCCAGGCGCCGCTGCGCACGCGCTCGCAGAAATCGCGGATATGGTTCAAGACGGCATGAACGTCTTCGCCCACGCCGTGTCCATCCACCAGGGCGTCACAGGCGCCGGCCGGTGCACGCAATGCGGTGTGCAGCACGGCGCGATGTTCTGTAAAGTTGATCTTCTCGCCGCGGAACATGGCCTCGCGCAGCGTTTCCACGCCACGCTCGCGGGCCAGGCTCATCAGCAGCGACAGGGTCTCGGACTGGATGCGATTCTTGGAATAGTCCAGCAAGAGGCCGGCGGCGCGCACGTGCATGCGCTCGAAACGATCAGGTTGCTGCGCGAACAGGTCGCGCATGTGCCAGTCCACGGCCTGGACGTGATGTTGTTGCAATGCCTTGAAGGCGGCCGTGTCGGTCAGTGCGGTGGTGTGCATGGTCTGGTGTCGGTTGGCTGTCGTGGCCTGGCAAGTCCTGGCAAGTCCTGGCTGCCTGATCTCCTGCAGCCGGCCGCGATACGTATTCTTGGTGCAACGGTGAAACTATACATCAATTGCGAACGGAATGGTAATTTCACTACAGTTTGTGACGCGGCCATGACAAGTTGGCGGGTTTGCCGGAATAGCCCGCAAACGCAGACTGATAAGGCTTTTACGTGGATTTTTGTAGGCGCAATGAAAAAATGGATGCGCCGCGCATGTTGCAGCGCTCTAAGTGTATGATTTCATTCGTTGAAAATTGTGTAGTAAAATTACATTGTTAACGCTAACAGGAAAAAGACAATGCCTCTCAACGCTACCTTAGCCAGCGTCACCCGGCGCATCGCCGAACGTAGCCGTCCTTACCGGACCGCTTATCTCGAACGACTGGAAGCGGCTCGCCGCAAGGGCGCCCAGCGCGGTGCGCTGGCATGTACCAACCTGGCCCACGGTTTTGCGGCCTTCCCGGCCAATGACAAGCTGAAGCTGAAGGAAGACAAGGCGCCGTCGCTGGCCATCGTCTCGGCCTACAACGACATGTTGTCGGCGCACCAGCCGTTCGAGCGCTTCCCGCAGATCCTGAAGGATGCCGCCCGCGAGGCTGGCGCCGTGGCGCAGTTCGCCGGTGGCACGCCGGCCATGTGCGATGGCGTCACCCAGGGTCAGACCGGGATGGAGATGTCGCTGTTCTCGCGTGACACCATCGCCATGGCCACCGCCATCGCGCTGTCGCACAACATGTTCGACGCTGCCCTCTACCTGGGCGTGTGCGACAAGATCGTGCCGGGCCTGCTGATCGGCGCGCTGCATTTCGGCCATCTGCCGGCGGTGTTCGTGCCGGCCGGCCCCATGACCAGCGGCATGAGTAACAGCGACAAGGTCAAGATCCGCCAGCTCTACACGGCCGGCAAGATCGGCCGCGCCGAGCTGCTGGAGGCCGAGTCCAAGTCCTATCACGGTGCCGGTACCTGCACCTTCTACGGCACCGCCAACAGCAACCAGATGCTGATGGAAGCCATGGGCCTGCACCTGCCGGGCGCCGCCTTCATCACCCCCAACACCCCGTTGCGCGATGCCCTCACTGCCGAGGCCGCCCGCCAGGCCGCGAAGATCACCGACCTCGGCGCGCACTACACGCCGGTGGGCCGCATGATCGACGAGAAGGCCATCGTCAACGCCATCGTCGCGCTGCACGCCACCGGTGGTTCCACCAACCACACCCTGCACCTGGTGGCCATCGCCAAGGCGGCCGGCATCGTGATCGACTGGGATGACTTCGACAAGCTCTCCGCCGTGGTGCCGCTGATCACCAAGATCTACCCTAACGGCAGCGCCGACGTGAACCACTTCCACGCCGCCGGTGGCACCGGCTTCGTGCTGCGCGAGCTGATCGATGCCGGCCTGATGCATGACGACGTCACCACCATCCTCGGCCAGGGCCTGCGCCAGCACTGCAAGGAGCCGATGCTGGCCGCCGAGGGCAAGGATGGCCGCCCTGGCACCGTGACCTGGCAGGATGCGCCGGCCCAGAGCGGCGACGACACCGTGCTGGGCACGGTCGCCAAGCCCTTCTCGGCCGACGGTGGCTTGAAGCTGCTGCAAGGCAATCTGGGCCGCGCCGTCATCAAGGTCTCGGCCGTCAAGCCCGAGCACCGCATGGTGGAGGCACCGGCCGTGGTGTTCCATTCGCAGGAAGCCTTCATGGCGGCCTTCAAGGCTGGCGAGCTGGACCGCGATTTCGTCGCCGTGATCACCTTCCAGGGCCCGCGCGCCAATGGCATGCCCGAGCTGCATGCGCTCACCCCGGCACTGGGCATCCTGCAGGACAAGGGGCGCCACGTGGCGCTGGTCACCGATGGCCGCATGTCGGGCGCATCGGGTAAAGTGCCGGCCGCGATCCACGTCACGCCCGAAGTGCTGGGCGGTGGCCCCTTGGGTCGCGTGCGCAATGGCGATATCATCCGCCTGGACGCCGAAGCCGGCACGCTGGAAGCCAAGGTGCCGGCCGCCGAGTGGGAAGCGCGCAGCCAGGATGTGTCCGACCTGTCGGGCAACCAGCATGGCATGGGTCGCGAATTGTTCAGCCTGTTCCGTAACGCGGTAGGCACCGCAGAAGAGGGCGGCGCCACCTTCGGCCTGCCGCCGATTTTTGAGAAAGAGAAAGCATCGGTATGAAGACCACACTGGAAATCATGCGCGCCTCGCCGGTCATCCCGGTGATCGCCATCGACAAGATCGAACACGCCGTGCCGCTGGCGCGTGCCCTGGTCGCGGGCGGTATCCGCGTGCTGGAAGTCACCCTGCGTACCGAGCACGGCCTGCCGGCCATCCGCGCCATTGCCGAGTCGGTGCCGGACGCCATCGTCGGTGTGGGCACCCTGACCTCGCCCGAGGAATTCGTCGCTTCGCGTGATGCGGGTGCGGTCTTCGGTGTGTCGCCCGGCCTGACGCCGGCGCTGATCGAAGCCGCCAAGCGCAGCGGCCTGCCGCTGTTGCCGGGCGTGATGACCCCCTCCGAGGTGATGGCTGCGCGTGAAGCGGGCTTCCGTCAGCTGAAGCTGTTCCCGGCGGTGCCGGCGGGTGGCATCGGCATGCTCAACGGCATTGCCGGTCCCTTGGCCGATGTGTCGTTCTGCCCCACCGGCGGTATCACGCAAGAGACGGCGCCGCAGTTCCTGGCGTGCAAGAACGTGGTCTGCGTGGGCGGCTCCTGGCTGACCCCGAAGGCGGCCATCGAAGCCGGTGACTGGGACAAGATCACCGAGATCGCCCGCGCGGCCAGCGCCTTGAAGAAGGCCTGAGTTTTCCACAGGCCGGTGGGTAAAAAAAGGGCGGTACCGGGTTGATCGGTACCGCCCTTTTTCATGGGGAAGGCAGTTCTACTTCTTGCCGGCCAGCGCAGGTTCCGAAGGCGCCTGCGCCTGCTGCCTGAGCCGGTAGGCCAGCACCAGCAGGATGATGCCCAGCACGATCATCGGCACCGACAGCATCTGCCCGGCCGAGATGGTGATGCCGCCGAAGTGGACCTCGTAATCCGGTACACGGAAGTATTCGGTGAAGAAGCGCGCACAGCCATACAGCAGCGAGAACATGCCCGCCACCGCCATGCGCGGGCGGGAGTGGCGCGAGAAGATCCACAGGATGATGAACAGCAGGATGCCATCGACCAGCATCTGGTAGATCGGCGAGGGATGGCGCGGGATGTTGTCCACATTGGGCCAGATCATGGCCCAGGGCAGCGAGGGATCGGCCGGGCGACCCGGCAGTTCGGCGTTGATGAAGTTGCCCAGGCGGCCGGCGGCATAGCCCAGCGGCACCATCGGGGCGATGAAATCCATGATGTCCATCAGGTTGCGGCCGCGCTTGCGACCCCACAGGTACATCGCCAGCATCACCCCCAGGAAACCGCCGTGGAAGGACATGCCGCCCTTCCAGACCGCGATCATGTCCGCCGGGTGGGCAAAGTAGTAGGCCGGGTTGTAGAACAGGATCTCGCCGATGCGCCCGCCCAGCACCACGCCCAGCACGCCATAGAAGAGCATGTCGTCGAGGTCCTCCTTCTTCCAGCCGACGGCGGCGATGTGCGGCTGCTTGATGCGCAGGCGACCCAGCGCGATGAACTGGGCAAAGGCCAGCAGGTACATCAGGCCATACCAGTGGACGGCCAGGGGCCCGATCTGCACGGCGATCGGGTTGGGCATGGGGTGGACGAGCATGAGTTTGATCTTTCTGTTGTGGAGTCAAACGGCACTTGGAGCCTGGCCGAAGGAACAAGTTCTGGTCTGCATTTGGTCGGGACCCGGGTCAGGCCGTTTGGTCCAGCAGCTCCAGCAGCGCTCGCAGTACGCTGGAAGAGCTGTCGCGCCGCCAGGCCAGTCCGGTCTGGATTTCCGGCGCCGGGTCGCTCAGGCGGCGGTAGTCGACACCCGGGCGCTTCAGGTTCGACACGGATTGTGGCACAAGCGCCATGCCCATGCCAGCCGACACCAGACCGACGATGGTTTGCATCTGGATGGCTTCCTGGCCGATATGGGGCGTCACGCCCGCATCGCGAAAGCAGGACAGGATGGTGTCATGGAAAGCCGGCGAGATCCTGCGCGGGAAGATGATCAGCGGCAGCTCGCGCAGGCTTTTCAGGGAGACCGGACCGGGCTTCTTGACCGTGCCCTCGGGCAGGGCCGCAATCAGTGGCTCCGACAGCACCGGCCGCACGTCCAGCAGGGCGGCGGCTTTCTCGGGCAGAGGGGGCAGCAGCAGGCCGGCATCGATCTTGCCCTGCATCAGGTCTTCCAGCTGGATGTCGGTGGTGGCTTCGCGCAACTCGATCTGCACCTGGGGATAGCGGGCGCGGAAGCGTTGCAGCAACGGCGGCAGGATGCTGTAGTCGGCGCTGGAGATGAAGGACAGCGACAGCAGGCCAGAGGCCCCGCTGGCAGCACGTCGCGCCAGGTCGGGCAGGGCGGCGGCCTGCTGCAGGATGCGTTGTGCTTCCGGCAACAATGCGGCGCCGGCGGCCGTCAGGGCCACGCTGCGCTTGGTGCGGTGGAACAGGGGGGTACCCAGCAGGTCTTCCAGCGCGGCGATGGTCTGCGACAGCGGCGGCTGGGTCATGTGCAGGCGCGCGGCGGCGCGGCCGAAGTGCTTTTCCTCGGCGACGGCAGCGAAGTAGCGCAGCTGGCGTAGTTCCAGGCGGGGTTGGTCGGACATGGACTGATATCGATTCCGAATGAGTCGGATGCCAATGATATCTCTGGCCGACAAGTGAGGGCAAGGCGGGGCGGCGATGAGGTGTTTCTGTCATGGAATTTGATCTATGACAGTTATACGCAAGTACAGATATGGGAGCCGGTACGAAGCCGGGTAGAATGGCTGCGCCTGTAAAGCGCCTTGACAAGTGTTGCAGCAGGCGATCGTCGTCCACCGCACGCTGAGGAGCCCCCATGAAATACCTGTTGTTGATCGCCACCCTGGTGGCCGGTTCGGCCATTTCTGCCGAAGCCATGGCCAATGAGCAACTGGCCAAGTCCAAGAATTGCATGGCCTGCCACTCGGTGGATGCCAAGATCGTCGGTCCCGCCTACAAGGAAGTGGCCAAGAAGTACGCCGGCCAGAAGGATGCCGAAGCCAAGCTGGTCAAGAAGGTGCTGGAAGGCGGCAGCGGCGTCTGGGGCGCAGTCCCGATGCCGGCCAACAAGGGCCAGGTGACCGAAGCCGAAGCCCACCAGCTGGTGAAATGGGTGCTGAGCCTGAAGTGATCGGCCAGCGCTGCATGAGAAAAGGAGACCTGGGTCTCCTTTTTTTTGTGCCCTGTTCATTGCGGAACGATGAGGTCTGTGGCCAAGCGCACTCTTGCCTGATCGGCCAGCGAATATTTTCGGCAATTCGGAATCGCATCGTTGCATCGATTAAATCATTGTAATCGCTCGATTACAATGATTTAATGTACTCCATTAAACCACTCCCCCAATTCACATCCTGGCTCGACGGCATCAAGGACAGTACGGTACGTGCTGTGATCGTGGCAAGGATCAAGCGTCTGGAACGTGGATTGATGGGGGATGTCTTGTCGGTCGGGGAGGGAGTCTCCGAGTTGCGTATCCATGTGGGCCCAGGTTGGCGGGTCTACTTTACCCAGCGGGGCAGGAAATGCGTCATTTTGCTGGTTGGCGGTGAGAAGAGAACACAAGCCAACGATATCAAGCGTGCCCAGGAATTGGCTGCAACACTGGATTGGTGGAGGGAATAAAAATGACTGGACGTATCAAAGTAGCGGATCTTCCGGAGTTCGATGCGGCGCCGTATCTCGACAGTGAAGAAGCCATCGCTGCCTATCTCACCGATATACTCGCGGCCAACGATGCCGGCTTGCTGGCGTCGGCCTTGGGCGATATTGCCCGTGCGCGCGGCATGAGCGAGATCGCCAAGTCGGCCGGAATTACACGCGAGGCACTGTATAAGGCATTGCGTCCTGGCAGCGCTCCTCGCTTCGACACTGTCAGCCGGGTTTGCGCCGCACTGGGAGTGCGATTGGTCGCTCAGGCGATCGGTTGATTGAATGGGATCGCACTTTAGGAAATCGTGTCGATCCCATTCAAGTTGCGAAGTAAAGAGCCGTGCTCAGCCTTCTTGGCCCGGACTTACTTCAACCACTCCTTGATCCGCCCACTCAACACCTCGCAGCTGATCCCATAGCGGTCATGCAGGGTCGGCAAGGCACCCGCGTCGAGGAAGGCGTCGGGCAGGCCGGCCATCTGGAAGCCGGCCGGTTGCACGCGATGGCGCATGAGGGTGCTGGCGACGATCTCGCCCAGGCCGCCGATGACCGAGTGGTTCTCGGCCACCACTACCAGGCGGTTCTTCTTCTTGACCTGTTCGATCACGGTCGCCTCGTCGAAGGGCTTGATGGTCGGGCAGTGCAGCACGGCCACGCTGACATTGTCGGCTTCCAGGGCCTTGGCCACTTCCAGTGCGCGCATGGTCATGAAGCCGCTGGAGATGATCAGCACATCGTTGCCGTCGCGGATTTCCTTGGCGCGGCCCAGTTCGAACCTGTAGTCGTATTCATCCAGCACCAGCGGCACGTTGCCGCGCGCCAGGCGCATGTAGACCGGGCCCTGATGGGCGGCGATCTGGGGGACGGCCTGTTCCAGGTCCAGCGCGTCGCAAGGGTCGACGATGGTCATGCCGGGAATGGCGCGCATCATCGCCAGGTCTTCGGTGGCCTGGTGGCTGGGGCCGTAACCGGTGGTCAGGCCCGGCAGGGCGCAGCAGATCTTGACGTTCAGGTTTTCCTCGGCAATCACCTGATGGATGAAGTCATAGGCGCGGCGGGTGGCAAACACGGCATAGGTGGTGGCGAAGGGCACCAGGCCTTCCTTGGCCATGCCGCCGGCGGCGGCCATCAACAGCTGCTCGGCCATGCCCATCTGGAAGAAGCGTTCCGGATAGGCCTTCTGGAACAGGTGCAGGTCGGTGTACTTGGCCAGGTCGGCGGTGAGGCCGACGATCTCGGGACGCTCAGCGGCATATTCCACCAGCGCCTTGCCGAACGGCGCGGCCTGCACGCGCTGGCCTTCGCCGGCGATGGAGGCGATCATGGCCGAGGTGGTCAGGCGCGGTTTCTTTTCTGCGACGGTGTTCATGCTTGGCTTCCTTGTTGGTAAGACTGGTCGAGGATGGTCAGGGCCTGCTGCCATTCGGGCGGATCGACGCGGATGAAGTGGTTCTTCTCGCGCTGCTCCAGGAAGGGGACCCCCTTGCCCATCAGGGTGTCGAACAGGATCACGCGCGGCTTGGCTTGCTTCAGGTTGCGAGCGGTATCGAAGGCCAGCACCACGGCCTCCAGGTCATTGCCGTCGACCCGTTGCACATGCCAGCCGAAGGCGGCCCATTTGTCGGCCAGCGGCTCGAATCCCATGATCTTGCTGGAGGGGCCGTCGGCCTGCTGGTTGTTGATGTCGACCAGGCAGATCAGATTGCCCAGCTCGTGGTGGGCCGCCCCCATGGCGGCTTCCCAGGTGGAGCCTTCGTCCAGCTCGCCATCGGACATGGAGTTGTAGACGAAGGCCGGGTTGTTGTTGTAGCGCAGGCCCAGTGCCATGCCCACACCGATGGCCAGGCCCTGGCCCAGCGAACCGCCGGAGATTTCCATGCCCGGCGTATAGGTCGCCATGCCCGACATGGGCAGGCGGCTGTCGTCGCTGCCATAGGATTCCAGTTCTTCGTCAGCAATGACGCCGGCTTCGATCAGGGCCGCATAGAGGGCGATGGCGTAGTGACCGTGCGAGAGCAGGAAGCGGTCGCGGCCGCTCCATTCGGGGTCTTGCGGGCGCAGTTGCATGGCGTGCTTGAAGGCCACGGCCAGCACGTCGGCCCAGCCCAGTGCCTGGCCGATATAGCCTTGGCCCTGGACCTCGCCCATGCGCACGGCATTGCGGCGGATGCGGTATGCGCTGGCGCGCAGGTTTTCCAGATTGTCAGACATTGCGATTCCTTGCTTAGAGTGTGCTTGCATTGAGAGGGATCAGAGGAAGCCGACCGAGAACCACGGCACGAAGGCCACGATCAGCAGGCCCACCACCAGCGCGCCCAGGTAGGGCCAGATGCGCTTGACGGCGACGTCCGGATGCACCCGTCCGATGGTGCAGGCCGCGTAGTAGCCCAGTCCGAAGGGCGGCGCGAACAGGCCCACGCCCATGGAGAGGATGATGACCATGGCGTAGTGCACCTCGTGTACGCCGATGGCCTTGGCCACCGGGAAGAGCAAGGGCGCGAACAGCACCATCGCCGGGATGCCCTCCAGCACGCTGCCCAGTACCACGAAGGCGGCGATCGACACCAGCAGGAAACCGTACTTGCCGCCCGGTACGCTGGTCATGGCCTCGGCCAGGGAGTGCGAGAAGCCCGATTGCGTCAGCGCCCACGACATGCCGGTGGCGGTACCGATGATGAAGAGGATGGCCCCCGACAAGGCCGCGGTATCGACCAGCATGGGATAGAGGCGCTTCCAGTCGAACTTGCGATAGACCAGCAGGCCCGCCACCACCGAATAGGCGATGCCGATGGTGGAGACTTCGGTGGCGGTGGCCACCCCCTCCACCACGGCGGTACGGATCAGGATGGGAAGGGCCAGCGCCGGCAGGGCGATGATGAGGGTACGCAGCACCACCTTGCCCGGCGCGCGCTGGATGCCTTCGACGATCTCGGCACTGCGCCAGCGCGCGAGGATCGCCAGCAGGACCGCCAGCACGATGCCGGGCATGATGCCGCCGGTAAAGAGCGCCGCAATCGAGACACCGGCCACCGAGCCGATGGTGATGAGCACCAGCGAGGGCGGAATGGTCTCGGCCATGGCGCCGGAGGCGGCCAGCAGCGAGATCAGCTCGCCTTCATGGTTGCCGCGCCGCTTCATCTCGGGCAGCAGCACCGGGGCCACGGCCGCCATGTCGGCGGTCTTGGCGCCGGAGATGCCCGAGACCAGCAGCATCGCGCCCAGCAGCACATAGTTCAGGCCACCGCGCACGTGCCCCAGCAGCGAGGCCAGGAAATCCACCATGGCCTTGGCCATGCCGGTCATCTCCACCAGGTGGCCCAGCAGGATGAACAGGGGCACGGCCAGCAGGATCAGCGAGGACATGCCTTCGTCGAAGCGACCGGCCACCACGGCCAGCGGGCTGGTGGTCACCGTCAGCAGGAAGGCCACGGTGGCCAGGCCGAAGCAGAAGGCGATGGGGATGCCCAGCAGCACCGACACGCCCAGCACCAGGCCGAAGAAGACCACCAGGTTCCAGTTGCCGATGGCTTGCAGCCAGCCGGCACCGAAATACATGGCCGCACCCACGGCGGCCAGCAGGGCTACCACGCCCACCAGGTCGACCAGCTTCTGGCGCGAGATGCGCAAGAGGCAGATCACGATCATCAGCGCCGCACCCACCGCCACGGCAGCGGCGCGCACCGTATTGGGCCAGCCCAGGGCCGGGGTCTGCACGAACATCTCGTCTTCGGCGTATTCCCACATCGGCTGCATCAGGATCAGCAGCATCACGCAGGGGGCGATGATGGCCAGTGCCTCGGCCCAAGCCTTGCCGCGTTCACTCAGGTAGCCCACTAGCACGGTAGTGCGCATATGGGTGCCGCGCCGCAGGGCCACGGCCGCGCCCAGGTTGGCCAGCCACAGGAAGAGGATGGACGCCAGTTCATCGGCCCAGGGAATGGGGCTGTTGAAGATGAAGCGCATCACCACACCCGCCAGCAGCACCCCCACCTCGCCCACCACCAGGGCGGCGGCGGGGATCTCGATGGCATGGCCCAGCCAGTTTTCCAGGCGCGCAGCCAGCGAGCGGCTGTCGGCCACCGGCTGCTCCAGCGACAGGGCGCTCATCCCAGGCTCCCGACGCTGTTCTGCAACAGCTTCCAGGCATCATCGCCAAACTTGGCGCGCAGGTCCTTGTAGAAGGTGCCACGGGCCAGCGCTTCCTTGAAGGAAGCCTTGTCGGCCTCGATGATCTGCACGCCCTTGCCCTGCAGGTCGTTGCGGGCGAAGCCGGACAGCGAGGCGATGTCGGCGCGTTCGTCGGTGGCGGCCTTGTCCAGTTCGCGACGCACGATTTCCTGGATGTCCTTGGGCAGCTTCTCGAAGGCGCGGCGGTTGCCCAGGATCCAGTAGGCATCCCAGACGTGATTGGAGATGGTGCAGTACTTCTGTACTTCGTAGAGGCGCGCGGTGCTGATGATGGCCAGCGGGTTTTCCTGGCCCTCGACCAGCTTGGTCTGCAGCGAGGAATAGACCTCGTTGAAGTTGATCGGCGTGGGGCTGGCGCCCAGGGCCGTGAACAGCGAGGTCAACATCGGCGCGGCCGGCACGCGCAGCTTCAGGCCCTTGAGGTCGCCGGCGGTCTTGATCGGCTTGGTGGAGGTGGTGATCTGGCGGAAGCCATTGTCCCAGGGCTTGGACATGGTCAACAGGCCCACCTTCTCGATCTGCGCGCGCACGTAGGCGCCCAGCGGGCCATCCATGGCCTGCCAGACTTCCTTGTAGTCGTGGAAGGCGAAGCCGGTATTGACGATGCCGGCCGCCGGCACCAGGGTCGAGAGCACCACGCTGGCCTGGTTGAAGAACTCCACGCCGCCATTGCGGATCTGCGACATCAGGTCGGTGTCCGAGCCCAGCTGGTTGGCCGGGAACAGCTTGATGTCCAGGCGTCCGCCGGTGGCGTTGCGGATACGGTCGATGGCTTCCTGCGCACGCTTGTTGACCGGGTGCGACGGGTCCTGGCCGGTGGCGAACTTGTAGTTGAACTCGGCGGCGTTGGCGCTGCGTGTGGCGATGGAAAACAGCGGCAGGGCCGCCCCCACGGCGCCGGCCTTGAGCAGCTGGCGGCGACGCATGGCGGGTTGGCCAGGTTTGCTGTGGTCTTGGGTCATGTCTGGTCTCCTGTTTGTTCTGGTATTGCCGGCCAGGCCGGCATGGTGATGAGAATGGCTTAGTGGATCAGCATGCCGCCATTGACGTCCAGCGTGATGCCGGTGCAGTACTGCGACAGGTCGCTGCCCAGGAACACGCAGGCACCGCCGATATCCTCGGCACGGCCCAGGCGGGCCAGGGGAATGGTCTCGGCGATCTCGGCCTTCTTGTCCTCGGTGAGCTTGCCCTTGATGATGTCGGTGCCGATCAGGCCGGGCGTAATGCTATTGACGCGGATGCCCTCCGGCCCGAACTCGCGCGCCATGGCGCGCGCCAGGCCCAGTACGCCGGCCTTGGCCGCCGAATAATGCGGGCCGCCCAGGATGCCGCCGCCGCGCTGGGCCGACACCGAGGAGATGCAGACGATGGAGCCACTCTTCTGCGAGCGCATCGCCGGCAGCACCGCTTGCGACATGTAGAGCGTGCCGCGCAGGCTCACATCCAGGATGCGGTCATAGTCGCTGCCGGTGATCTCCAGCGTCTTGACCGGCTGGGTGATGCCGGCGTTGTTGACCAGGATGTCGATGCGACCGAACTGGCGCATCGCCTCGGCGGCAGCGGCCTCGCAGGAAGCCTTGTCGGTGACGTCGGCGACCAGGCCCAGATGGCCCTGGCCCAGACGCGCGGCCGCCCCGGCCGGATCGGCCTGGGCCAGATCGAGCACCACCACGCGGGCACCCTGGGAAGCCATCAGGCGCGCCGTGGCGAACCCCAGACCGTTGATTCCTGCACCGCCGGTGATGACGGCGACCTTGTCCTTGAGCAGCATGTCGAATATCTCCAGAAAATTGCGTTCGGTTGCGGAACACCGGAGACAACGCAGGTGCGGATGCTGCAATGCAGCGGCGAGGCGATACGCCCATGTCTCCGTTATTGTTCTTGAGGTGCATGGTCGAACTTTCCTCGCCTGACGACAAGCGAAGTCTCGTCATGTTAAAGTGATGATCTGTCATCTTAGCTATCAGCCCCAGCCATGGCCGTTCTCCCGCCGCTGCCCAATCTCCAGGCCTTCGAAGCTGTCGCACGGCGCAAGAGTTTTGCGCTGGCCGCCGCCGAGCTGCATCTGACGGCTTCGGCCGTGAGCCACCAGGTGGCGCGCCTGGAGTCTTACCTGGGGATCCGGCTCTTCGAGCGCAGCGCCCATGGCGTACGCATCACCACCGCCGGCGAGACCTACCTGAGTCGCATCCAGGGCGCCATTTCGGCCATCACGGCGGCGTCCATGGATGTGCGCCAGGGCGTGAGCAATACCCTCTACATCCATTCCGCACCCAGCATCGCCAGCCTGTGGCTGATGGCACGGCTCAACGACTTTGCGCGCAAGCATCCCGAGATCACCTTCAACCTGTCGGCGGCCCATTCGCTGAGCAACTTCGAGCTGGGCGAGGTCGATATCGATATCCGCTACGGCATCCCCAACTGGCCGGGATTGGTGGTGGAGCCGTTGCTGGAGGAACGGGTCGTGCCGCTGGCCAGTCCGGCGTTCATCCGCGAGCACAGGCTCAAGAAACCCGCCGACCTGCTCGGCGTGAAACTGATCCGCAGCAATGTGAGCGTGGTGCAGTGGGCCGACTGGTTCGCCGAATTTACCGACGTGCGTCCACCCGAGCAGTTTCCGGTGCGCTTCGACCGCGCCCAGATGTCGCTGGATGCGGCCACGCAAGGACTGGGCGTGGCGCTGGAAAGCGCGACCATTGCCGCGCGTCATATCGAGGAAAAAAAGCTCAAGCCGATCTTCGGCCTGGAGCGGGCGATCGCGGTCAAGCCGCACTTCGCCGTCTATCCGGCGCACCATGCGCGCCGACCGGCAGTGGCGGCCTTCCTGGAGTGGTTGCGCGAGCAGGCGGCCAGCCAGCCCTAGCGCATGTCCTGCTGGCGGGCGATCTCGCGGCGCTTCATGACCAGATAGTCATCGCGGCTGACTTCATGCAACTGGCGGGGGTATTGCTCGGTGGCGTCGTACCAGTGCGCCAGGCGGGTTTCCAGCCGGTCGGCAGGGGTTGCCTGGAGGCTGGCCAGGTAGGCGTCGATGGCCAGGTAGTAGCGCATGGTATTGCGCTCCACCGTGGCGCGGCTGCCGTTGATGTATTGCGGCTGGCCGTCTGCATTGCGTTTGAGCAGGCTGAAGCCGACCTTGTCGCGGCCTGCCGTCATGAGGTAGGCGCGCAGGGCGAGCTTGCTGGCCATGCCGTAGGAATAGGCATAGCCGAAATGCAGGAAGGAGCGCTGTTCGTCCAGGGGGATGGCTTCGATGCCGATGCGGTAGTCGGAGGTGCCCAGCGGCCCCTTGTCGGCCTGCATGGACGCGGAAAGATAATCGCCACCACCGGCGCCACCCCGATAGCGCAGGTCGACGCGGTAGGTATCGTCCAGTTCTTGCTCGGTCTTCTTGCCGACCTGCATGCGCAGGAGCGGCCGACCACCTTGGTCGAGCAGGCGGCAATACTTGGTGTTGAGATGCAGGATCAGGATGTCGCACCAGTGCGCCGGGCCCTCAAGTGCGGCACGCACCTGGGCGAACGGGTAGGGCAGCACGGCATAGATGTCGCCCTTGACGCTGCCGCCGTCCTCGCTGGAGTCGAGGTAGAGCGGGCGGTGGTAGGCGTTGTCGGCAAGCTGGCCCTGCAACTGGGCATAGCGCGCCTGCATTTGCGCAGCACCGAGCTGGGTTTGCGCCGCCGCCGGCAGCGCCAGGGTGGCGCACAGTGCAAGCCGGGTAGCAAAGCGGATCATGACGGATGGCAAGACAGACTCCTCTTTTGTCGTGGCTGAGCCAAGCTATAGCAGGCGCGCCCAGACGCTGGCACCGAACTCCTTCATGCGTTCGCTGATGGGGCGCTGTTCCCACTGCTCCCGGGTGATTTCGCGAGAGACCTCGAGATCGCGGTCGAACATCGCCTTGACCTGGGTCCCGAACGAGGGGCTGAGGATGACGGCATTGATCTCCTGGTTGAAGACGAAGCTGCGCCAATCCAGATTGGTCGAGCCGATGGTGGACCAGACGCCATCGATGACGGCGGTCTTGGAATGCAGCAAGGCATCCTGGCGCTCGAAGATGCGTACACCCCCTTCCAGCAGCTCCTGGTAGAACGAGCGCGAGGCGTACAGCACCAGCGAGGAATCGCTGTGGGAGGGCAGGATCAGGCGCACGTCGACACCACGCCGCGCCGCGGCTTTCAAGGCTTCGCGCAATTGCGGATCGGGCACGAAGTAGGCGTTGGTGAGGTAGATCGAATGTTCGGCGTGGTGGATGGCCGAGAGGAAGGTGGCGTAGATGACGCTATAGGGATCCTCCGGCGTGCTGCCGATGGCGCGCACGATCTCGCTGCCGGCCGGGGCGACGGTGGGGAAGTAGGCGTGATCACCCAGGTCAGGTCCGCGCTGGCGCTGCCAGGTATCGATGAAGAGCTTCTGGAACTCCAGCGCCACCGGGCCATCGATGCGTACCTGGGTATCGCGCCAGGGGATCTGTTCACCCTCCTTGTCCAGCTGGGGTTTCTTGCGACGCGTGCTGAAGGAGCCGCTGGAATAGACACTGCTGATGTTGATGCCACCCACGAAGGCGGTCTTGCCGTCGACCACCAGCAGCTTGCGGTGGTCGCGCTGGTTGACGGCCCAGTCCTTGCGCACTTGCGTGGGATTGAAGGGATTGTATTCCAGCACATTGACGCCGGCATCGATCATGGGCTGGAAGAAGGCGCGCGGGGTGTTGAGCGCGCCCACGCTGTCATACATCAGGTTGACCTGCACGCCCTTCTTTTGCATGGCGATGAAGAGCTGGGAAAACTGGCGACCGACCTCGTCGTCTTCCATGATGTAGGTTTCCATGTTGACGTGGTGGCGCGCCGCCTGGATGGCCTGGGTCATCGAGGCGTAGGTGGCCGGGCCGTCGATGAGCAGGGTCACCTTGTTGCCGGTGACCAGCGGTGCACCGGTGATGGCGCCTTCGATGGCGACGTGGCGATCCAGCAGGGTGTTGTCGGCGTTCTGCTGGCGCAGCTTCTCCAGCGTGGCGCGGGCCTGTTCGTCGGAGAGCACGCCGCGCCCGCCTTTCATCTGGATGTTGCGCGCCGAGTGCGTGTCCATGTCGGGCACGATGGTGGGCAGCGAGCCACAGCCGGCCAGCAGCGTGGAGAACAGCATGAGCAGGAGCAGCGTACGCCAGCTCCGGGTGTTGGTCTTGTTGTTGATCATGGCAGGATCCCGATGACAGATACTGTGCGGGCCAGTATATGACGGCCCACCGGCGCGTGGCGCGCGCACGGCGCTGTCCTACAACACAAAGCGGGGGCAACCTACAGGATGCTGTGGCATGGCGGCCAGCAAGAAGGGAAGGCGCGGAGGAGGTGCCGGGGAGGCGCGGGTGCCGCCCCGGAAGGAACGACTCAGTAGACGTCGCGACGGTAACGGTTCTGCTCGATGAGTTCGTGCAGGCCGGCTTCGCCCAGCACTGCGCTGAGTACGGCATCGACACCGGCGGCCATGCCATCGAGGCTGCCGCAGACATACAGTACCGCGCCCTGCTCCAGCCACTGGCGCAATTCGGCAGAGGCCTCGCGCAGGCGATCCTGTACGTAGATGCGCTGGGTCTGGTCACGCGAGAAGGCCAGGTCCAGGCGGGCCAGCTGGCCTTGCTGCAGCCATTGTTCCAGTTCAGCCTGGTAGAGGAAATCGTAACGGGCGTTACGTTCACCGAAGAGCAGCCAGTTGCGGCGCTGTCCGGCCTGGATGCGAGCGCGCAGGTGGCCACGCAGGCCGGCCATGCCCGAACCGTTGCCGATGAAGATGGCCGGCACATCGCCCTCGACCGGGGCGAAGCCCGGGTTCTCGCGCAGGCGCACCTGCAGCGGGGCACCGATATTGGCGAACTCGGTCAGCCAGCCGGAGGCCAGCCCCAGGCCATCCTCGCGGCGGACCTGGCGCACCAGCAGGTGCAGCGCGCCATCCTGTGGCACCGAGGCCACTGAGTAGGTCCGCTGTGCCAGGGGTTGCAACTGGTCGGCCAGGCTCTGCGCATCAGTCCCGCTGGCCGGATGCAGGGGCAGGACGCTGCGTGAGAGGACGTCGGCCAGCGTGCTCTGCACGCCCTGGTGCTGCACCGGCGTGGCGCCGTCCAGGTGCAGGCGTTGCAGCAGCAGGGCGATACGGTCGGGCGCATGGCGCGGCATCACATCCAGCAATGCGCCGGCCTGCCAGAGCGGCAGCGGGCCGTCCTGGCTACGCAATTCGAGATGGAAGATCGGTTCGCCCTGGCTGCCTGTGTTCAGGGGGCGGCGCTCGGTGAGCGTCCACGATTGCCAGTGCGCATCGCTGGCCGGCAGGACTTCGCCCAGCGCTGCGTCCAGACCTTGTGCGGCCAGTTGGCTTTCCCACTTGCGCAGCGCCGCGCTGTCCATGCGATCGACTTCCACCAGCGGGAACAGCGGCCTGGCGCCGCACTGGCGCAAGCCGTGGTCCAGCGTATGGCCGAAGCCGCAGAAGCTGGCGTAGTGACGGTCACCCAGCGCCAACACGGCGTACTGCACATGCGCCAGCGACTGGCCGGCGGCCTGGCGCAGGCGGCGCTCGAAGCCGCGCGCGCTGTCGGGGGCTTCGCCTTCGCCGAAGGTACTGGCGATGACGAGGATGCGCGGATAGTGGCGCAGCGTCTCGGGCGTCGCCTGGGCCAGCGCCTGCAGGGTCACGGCGACGCCGCTGCGGCGCAGGCGGGCAGCGGTGTGCAGGGCGATACGCTCGGCCTGGCCGGTCTGGGAGGCATAGGCCACCAGCAACTGGCCATCATTGGCAGCGCCGGCGGCGCCAGCGTCATGCAGGGCGGTGCGTTCGGCGCGCAGGGCGGCCTTCTTGCGACGGCGGTCCAGATAGAGCATCCAGCCGGTGATGCCGAAGAGCGGCATCATCAGGCTGGCGATGGCCATGATGATGCGGCCGGGCAGGCCGAAGTAGGTTCCCATGTGCAGGGGGTAGATGGCGGCGATGAAGCGCCCGCCGGTGCTCTTGTCTTCGTAGCGTTCCAGCTGCTTGATCTCGCCGCTCTGCGGCAGCACCACCATGCGGCTGCGGGCGCGCTCATGGGGGGCGTCGTGGCCGAGGTAGAAGATCTGCACCGGTTGCGTCCCCTGTTCGGGCAGGCGCAGTTGCGCGCTCTGGTAACCGGGCGCCTTGGCCAGGAAGGCCTGCCAGGCCTGCGTCAGTTCCAGCGGGACCGGTGCGCCGTCGTCCTTCTTGTCGTTGCCTTTACTTTTACCGCCGCGCTGCATCGCCGGCGCCCTGCGTTCCTCGCCGGCGAGGGCGTTGACGCCGTCCTTGAACCAGTCCAGCGCCCAGTAGGCGCCGGTGGTGGCGAAGATCACGTACATCACCAGCGACCAGGTGCCGATGACCGAATGCAGGTTCCACAGGAAGGAGCGGCCCTGCAGCCGGAAATCCAGCCGCAGCCAGGCCCGCAGCGACAGTGGCCGGCGCGGCCAGCGCAGGTACAGGCCCGACAGCGCCAGGGTCAGCAGGCACAGGACCAGCGTCCCCAGCACGATCTTGCCGATCTCGGTAGGCAGCAGCAGCCAGCGGTGGAAGCGCTCGATGATCTCGAAGAATTCCTGACCCGTCACCGGTCCCAGCAGCGCGCCGGTATAGGGATCGGCATAGCGCGCCTGGCCGCGCCGCTCGCCCGGCGGCGGTGCGAACACCACGCGCACCGAAGCGCCGGGCTCGGAGCTGAGGGTCATGGTGGTCACGCGGCGGCCGGGTTCGTCCGTGCGCAAGCGTTCCAGGATCTGCTGCGGGGTGAGGGGCTGCTGCTGGCGCACCTGGACGTGGATCACGCCGGGGCTCAAGGCGTCCATGATTTCCTCGCGGAAAGCCAGCATCGCGCCGGTCGCGCCGATGGTCATCAGGACGGTGCCGGCGGTGATGCCGATGAACCAGTGGAGTTGGAACCAGATCTTCTTGAACATGCTGTCGGAATGGCGGGGCGGCCGGGTGGCCTGCGCCTCTGGGCGCTATCTGTTTATCTTCCGTGCCGGGAAGGGGACTCGGCCGGGCGGGTGGAGCGTCCGCTATTATAAATCAGATGAAAATGATTCTTATTGGTGTTTGAGAATCTTTAACTTGTGCCCTGCCACGCATGCAAACTTTCTTTTTGGAAACAGTGACTTCTGTCTGCTTGCCTGTCCTTAGCCCAGGATCATCCTCAACATCGCCCGCGTCAGTCCACTGTGCGCATCGGCCGCCACATCGATGATGCTCAGGTGATGCGCCTGCGGCGCCTCCACCACCTCCACGGCATGGCCCGACTGGCACAGCGTGGCGGCATAGGTATCGCGCTGGCGCAGGAATTCCTCCGACTCCTGGCCGCCGGCGCAGAGCAGGGCGCGCACGCCGTCGGGCATGGCCAGTTGCAGGGGGCTGGCCTGCAGCGCGTCCGAAGGCGACAGGTGCAGTGCCTCGTTGAGATAGGACAGGCGGACTGGTTCCAGGTCATAGATGCCGCTGAGGCCACAGATGCCGCGCACCGGCGCCGCGCGCAATGCCGCAATCAGCGCGGCCAGGTGGGCGCCGGCCGAATGGCCCATGAGCCAGATGGCATCGGCGTCGAAACGCAATGCACCGGCCTTGGCGTGCAGCATGCGCAGGGCCCGGCCGCAGTCGGCGGCGATGTCGCCCATCCGTACCTGCGGCGCGAGACGGTAGTTGAGCAGCGCCACATTGATGTCCTGCGCCAGGTAGGGCAGGGCCAGATGGCTGAACTGGTGCTTGTCCAGCGAGCGCCAGTAGCCGCCGTGGATGAACACCAGCAAAGGCCGGTCATTGTTGGCGCCGGGAAAGAAATCCAGGCTCTGCAGCACATCATCGCCATAGGGCAGGTCGGCCAGGTGCGGGCGTTGCCGGCGGGCGGCACGGCCCGCTTGGTCGAAGCGGTCGAAATAGTCCTGGAAATCGGCAACGCGCTGGCGCACGTTGTATTGCCGGTCCAGTTCTTCGCGGGTGTAGTCACGGTAGATCTTCATGGCCTGGGGTCTCCCTTGTTGTGCGTTGGCACCGTCCCGGTATGGCGTGCGCCTTACTCGGCAAACTGTTCTGAAATGAGTCCGCGCAGCCAGACATTGCCCTCATCCTGATTGTAGCGGCGATGCCAGAACATGTTGGTCTGTAGCGAGGGCAGACGCAGCGGCGGCTTGATGTAGCGCAGGCCGAACGGTGTGGCGGCGCTCTCGGCCAGCTTGCGCGGCACCGTCACCACCAGTGCGGTGGTACTGACGATATAGGGCACGGCGGTGAAGTGCGGCACCCGGAAGCGCACGCGCGGCAGGATCCCGGCCTTTTCCAGGTTCTGGTTGATGCGGTCGTAGGGGCTTTCCTGCGAGGACACCATCAGGTGCTCGGCCGCCAGGAAATCCTTCAGGCTCACCTCGCCGCGCCGGTCCAGCGCATGGCCCAGGCGGAACATGCTGACGTACTCTTGGCGGAACAGCCGCCGCTGATACAAGGCCCCGGAGACATTGTCGAAGGCGCCGATGGCCAGGTCGACCCGGCCCGACTCCATCTCGCTCTTCAGGTCGATGGCGCCGGCACGCACCGTGCTGATGCTCACCCCCGGCGCCACCCGCGCGCAGGCCTCGATCAAGGTGGGCATGAAATAGACCTCGCCGACATCGGTCATGGCGATGGTGAAGTGGCGCTCGCTGGTCTGGGGCGAGAAACCTTCCTGCAGATTGAGCGCCCGTGCCACTTGCTGCAGTGCCGCAGCCACCGGTTCGGCCAGTTGCGTGGCCAACGGGGTGGGCTGCATGCCCTGCGCGGTACGCACGAAGAGCTCGTCGCCGAAGCTGCGCCGCAGCCGCGCCAGCGCATTGCTGACGGCCGGTTGCGACAGGCCCAGGCGGCGGGCTACCGAAGAGATCTGGCGTTCCTGGAACACTTCCTGGAAGACCACCAGCAGGTTGAGGTCGATATCGCGGGGTTCGATGAGGGGCATGGCTGTGCAGCAATATTCACGAAATGAATGGATTGTATTTTTGCATTTATATCGTAAAAGAAGGGGGATTGCACTACAGTGTCAGCGCGATAAGAACAAGAATTTCCTAGCATTGTCCGGCCTCCTTACGTGAGCGCTGCGGGCAAGAAAACCAGAAAAATCCAAGTCCAAAAGACGAAAGACAGAGAGGAGCAAGACAATGAGCAACCACCTCCGTGGCGCTCTCCCCATGGTCAATGTCGACCAGGTGGTGGAGCAGGGCCAGTTCGGCGCATTCCAGTTCAGCCTGCTGCTGCTGTGCGGCCTGTGCCTGATCATCGACGGTTTCGACGTCCAGGCCATGGGCTACGTGGCCCCGGCCATCATCGCCGACTGGGGCGTGAGCAAGGCCAGCCTGGGGCCGGTGTTTGGCGCTGGCCTGTTCGGCATGCTGCTGGGCTCGCTGGTACTGACCCCGGTGGGCGACCGCTACGGCCGCCGTCCGGTGCTGATTGCCTCCACGCTCTTCTTCGCCGCCTGCATGCTGGCCACGCCCCTGGTCACGACCCTCGACCAGCTGCTGATCGTGCGCTTCATCACCGGCTTCGGTCTGGGCAGCATCATGCCCAATGCCATGGCGCTGGTGGGCGAGTTCAGCCCGTCTTCCTCCCGCGTCACGCGCATGATGCTGGTGTCCTGCGGCTTCACCGTGGGGGCGGCCGCAGGCGGCTTCGTGAGCGCCGCGCTGATCCCGGCCCACGGCTGGCATGCGGTGTTCTGGGTCGGCGGTGCGGTACCGCTGGTGCTGGGCCTGGCCATGCTGGCCTGGCTGCCCGAGTCGATCCAGTTCCTGGTGCTGCGTCGTCGTCCGCGCCAGCAGGTGGCACGCTGGCTGCGCAAGCTCGACCCCGCCATCGTGGTCGATGAGCAGACCCAGGTCGTGGTCAAGGACGCCAAGGCCGAGGGCATGCCGGTGGCCGAGCTGTTCCGCGATGGCCGTGCCGGCGTCACCCTGCTGCTGTGGCTGATCAGCTTCATGAACCTGATCAACCTGTACTTCCTCTCCAACTGGTTGCCCACCCTGATCCGCGACGCCGGCTATTCCACCAGCATGGCGGTGCTGATCGGTACCTCACTGCAGGTGGGCGGCGTGATCGGTACGCTCTTGCTGGGCCGCTTCATCAACCGTTTCGGCTTCACCCGCGTGCTGGGCGTGTGCTTCCTGCTGGCCTGCATTTCCATCGCCCTGATCGGCAAGGTGGCAACCGTGCCGGCGCTGCTGTTCGTCACCGTCATCGTGGCCGGTTTCTGCATCGTCGGCGGCCAGCCGGCCGTCAACGCACTGGCCGGTACCTACTATCCGACCACACTGCGTTCCACCGGCATCGGCTGGGCGCTGGGCATCGGCCGCATCGGCTCGGTAGTGGGCCCGGTGATCGGCGGCCAACTGATCGCCCTGCAGTGGACCAATGGTTCGCTGTTCGTCGCCGCCGCCGTGCCGGCACTGATTTCGGCGCTCACCATCGCGCGCCTGCATCGCACTTCCCGAGGAGCACCTGCATGAATACCATCGCCGATTCTTCCCTTAGCCATGCCGTCGAGACCCGTGGCTACCAGTCCGGCTTCGGCAACGAGTTTGCCACCGAAGCCCTGCCGGGCGCCTTGCCGCCGCACCAGAATTCGCCGCAGCAGGCCGCCTATGGCCTGTATGCCGAGCAGATTTCCGGTACCGCCTTCACGGCCCCGCGCAGCCACAACCGCCGTTCGTGGTTCTATCGCATCCGCCCGGCGGCGGTACACCATCCTTTCGAGGCAATGGAGCAGGGCAAGCTGCTGAGTCATTTCGATGACGTGGCACCGCCGCCCAACCAGCTGCGCTGGGATCCGCAACCCATGCCCAGCGCACCCACCGACTTCGTCGAGGGCCTGGTCACCATGGCCGGCAATGGTTCGCCGCAAGCCCAGAGCGGCTGCGCCATCCACCTGTATGCGGCCAACCGCTCGATGACCGACCGCTTCTTCTACTCGGCCGATGGCGAAATGCTGATCGTGCCGCAGGCCGGTCGCCTGCAGTTGCGTACCGAGATGGGTGTCATCGAGATCGAGTCGCAGGAGATCGCCGTCATCCCGCGTGGCGTGCGCTTCCAGGTTCGCCTGCCGGACGGCGAGGCACGCGGCTATGTCTGCGAGAACTTCGGCGCGCTCTTGCGTCTGCCCGACCTGGGTCCGCTGGGTTCCAACGGCCTGGCCAATCCGCGCGATTTCGCCACGCCCCATGCCTGGTACGAAGACCGCGAGGGCGACTTCAGGCTCATCGCCAAGTTCGGCGGCCATCTGTGGCAGGCCAGGATCGGCCATTCGCCGCTGGACGTGGTGGCCTGGCACGGCAACTACGCGCCCTACAAGTACGACCTGCGTCACTTCAACACCATCGGCTCGATCAGCTACGACCACCCCGATCCGTCCATCTTCCTGGTGCTGCAGGCGCAAAGCGACACGCCAGGCGTAGACACGATCGACTTCGTGATCTTCCCGCCGCGCTGGCTGGCCGCCGAGAACACCTTCCGTCCACCCTGGTTCCACCGCAACGTGGCCAGCGAATACATGGGCCTGATCACCGGCCAGTACGACGCCAAGGAAGGCGGCGGCTTTGTGCCCGGCGGCGGCAGCCTGCATAATTGCATGAGCGGCCATGGACCGGATGCGGCGACCTTCGAGAAGGCCAGCCACATCGATACCAGCAAGCCCAACAAGGTCGATCACACCATGGCCTTCATGTTCGAGACACGCAACATCCTTTGCCCCACGCGCCATGCGCTGGAGTCGCCGACCTTGCAACGCGATTACCAGGACTGCTGGCTGGGCATCCAGAAGAACTTCAACCCGGAGCGCGCATGAGCCTGCCTAGCCTGAAACTGAACGAAACCCACGATACCGACCTGCGCAGCTGGGTCGACAGCGCCAATGCCGACGCCTGCCCCTTCCCGATCCAGAACCTGCCCTATGGCGTGTTCCGGCGCAGCGGCAGCGAAGAAGCGCTGCGTGCTGGCGTGGCCATCGGCGACCAGATCCTGGACCTGCCGGCCGCCCAGGCCGCCGGCGCCTTCTCGGGCTTCGACGAGGTCACGCGCCACGCCGCCCATGCGGCCTGCGCCGGGTCCACCCTCAATGCCCTGATGGCGCTGGATCCGGCGGCCTGGTCGGCGCTGCGCCTGGCGCTCTCGCGCCTGTTGCGCACCGGCTCGCCGCACCAGACCGAACTGGCCGCCTGCCTGGTGCCGCAGGCCCGGGCTGAGTATGGCGTGCCGGCCGCCATCGGCGACTACACCGATTTCTACACCTCGATCCACCATGCCACCACGGTAGGCAAGCTGTTCCGTCCAGACAATCCACTGCTGCCCAACTACAAGTGGGTGCCGATCGGCTACCACGGGCGCGCCTCCTCGATCGCGGTCTCGGGCCAGCAGTTCCGCCGTCCGGTCGGCCAGACCCGCGCGCCGGATGCCGAGACACCCAGCTTCGGCCCCTGCAAGCGGCTGGACTACGAACTGGAGCTCGGCATCTTCATCGGCGGCGGCAATGCTCTGGGCGAGCCGGTGCCGATGAGCCAGGCCGAAGAGAAGGTGTTCGGCCTGTGCCTGTTGAACGACTGGTCGGCACGCGACGTGCAGGCCTGGGAATACCAGCCGCTGGGGCCCTTCCTGTCCAAGAGCTTCGCCTCCACCATCTCGCCCTGGATCGTCACGCTCGAAGCGCTGGCGCCGTATCGCTGCAGCTGGACCCGTCCCGAAGGCGATCCGCAGCCGCTGCCTTACCTGGATGCGCCCACGCTGCGCGAGACCGGCGCCATCGACCTGCAACTGGAAGTACTGATCCAGACCGCCGCCATGCGCGAGGCGGGAAGGCCGGCGCAGCGCCTGTCGCTGTCCAACTACCGCGACGCCTACTGGACCGTGGCGCAGCTGGTGGCGCATCACACCGTCAATGGTTGCAACCTGCGCCCGGGCGACTTCCTGGGTTCCGGTACACTGTCCGGACCGCAGCCCGATGAAGCCGGCTCGCTGCTGGAGCTGACCACTGGCGGCAAGGCGCCCATCACGCTGGCCGGTGGCGAGAAGCGCGTCTTCCTGGAAGATGGCGACACCATCATCATGCGCGCCGTGGCCCGTCGCGACGGCCTGCCGCTGATCGGTTTCGGCGAAGTGGCCGGCACCGTGTTGCCGGCGCGCCTGCTGGCCTGAGACCAGATTCTTTGTCGGAGGAAAAAAGAGGATGACAACCCTGTTCGGCTATTTCCGCAGTTCGGCGTCCTATCGCGTACGCATCGCCCTGAACCTCAAGGGCGTGGCCTACGACACGGCGCCGGTGCATCTGCTCAACCAGGGCGGGGAGCAGTTCCTGCCCGCCTTCACCCAATTGAACCCGCATTCGCTGGTGCCGGTGCTGGCCGTCGAGGGCCGCCACCTGACGCAGTCGCTGGCGATGCTGGAATACCTGGAAGAGCGCTATCCCATGCCCGCGCTGCTGCCCGGTGACGCCGGCCAGCGCGCCCACATCCGCGAGCTGGCACTGGCCATTGCCTGCGAGATCCATCCGCTGAACAACCTGCGCGTGCTGCGGTATCTCAAGCACGAGTTGGGTGTGGAGGAGGAGCAGAAGAACGCCTGGATCCAGCACTGGATCAAGCTCGGCTTTGCCGCGCTGGAGCAGCAACTGGCCGCCGATACCACACGCGGCCATTTCTGCGTGGGCGATGCGCCCACCATGGCAGACTGCTGCCTGGTACCGCAGATGTTCAATGCCCGCCGCTTCGAGGTGGACATGGCACCCTACCCGACGCTGCGCGCCATCGAGGATGCCTGTAACGCCTTGCCTGCCTTCCAGCAGGCCCACCCCTCGCAGCAGCCTGACGCTGCCTGAGCCGGCCGGATCAGCCCTGCTGGCGCCGTGGCACCAGCAGGTTGCCGGTCATGATCAGCACCGGTTCGTCATGCTGGTTGTAGGTGGTCACGCGATGATTGAGGAAACCCTGCCTGGGTTTGGACTGCGAGGTCTTCACGCCCAGCACTTCCACGTCCAGCCGTAGCGTATCGCCCGGCCGGGTCGGGCGCGGCCAGCGGAATTCATCGAAACCGGCGCCGATCAATCCTCCCTCGATACTCAGCGTATCGACCAGCAGGCGCATGGTCAGCGCAGCCGTGTGCCAGCCGCTGGCGGCCAGGCCGCGGAAGAAGGTCTGCTGTGCGGCGGCCTCGTCGAGATGGAAGGGTTGCGGATCGTATTGGGTGGCGAATTGCTTGATGGCGTCGGCGTCCACCGTGATGGTGTGCGGCGAGCTGAAGGACTGGCCTGGCTGGAAATCCTCCAGGTACTTGGGCTGGTTCACGACGTCTCCCTGTCATTGTTCTGGAAAGTGAATGCCCGCCGTGATCGCTTGATCCGGCGGGCATTCAGTATAACGACAATAGCGACAATAACGACGGTGCCGACAGCCGATCAGGACTTGCTGTTGAGCTTGGCCAGTTGCTGCGTCAGGTAGCTCTGGCGCGACTGCATCCCCGCCAGCGTGACGTTGAGGCGGTTGAACTGGTTGGTGTAGGTGTCCTTGATGGTTTGCAGGCGGTCATTGACCGCGGCTTGCTGGTCGGTCACCACCTTCAGGCTGGCTTGCAGGCCCTTGGTCTTGGTGGCCAGTGCACCGCTGTCGCCGACGATGTTGTCCATGAGTTTCTGCAGCTTGGGCAGCACGCCTGCCTCCGCACCGAAGAGCTTGCTGATGCCGTCGAAGTTCTTGGTGGCGGCTGCGGTCAGCTTGGTGGCGTCCAGCGCCAGCGTGCCATCCTTCTGGAACGAGATCCCCACCTGCGACAGGTTGGCCGTGCCACCGTCTCCCAGCGCGCCCAGCATGGTGCTGCGGATCTGCCCCATCAGGTTGAGCACCGTCGATTCCGAGGCCAGCGGCGAACCGGTATTGGCCTGGCCCTTGGTGGTGGACGGGGTCTGCTTGGTGAGGCTGGCCACCGTCTTGGCCAGGGTGTTGTAGGCGCTCACGAAGGTATTGGCTGCGGTGCTCAGGCCGCTGGTGTCATTGGTGATGGAGAGCGTGAAATTGTCGCTGCTGTTGGTGGGCTTGTTCAGATTCAGGGTCACGCCGGAGATGGCGTTGGTCACCTTGTTGCTGCTGCTGGTGACGGCCACGCCGTCGATGGTCAGCTGCGCATCCTGGGCCTTGGTCAGCTGTCCCATGGTACTGCCGCTGAGCGCAGCATAGGTATCGCTGCCAGTGAGCTTGACGGCGGCCGTGCCATTGGGTTTGAGTACCAGATGGTTTTGCGTGCCGTCGTTGCTGATGCTGGCCGTCACACCGGCATTGGCATTGTTGATGGCGACCATGACATCGTTCAAGCCAATGCTGCCGCTGCCATCGAGATCGGTCGGGGTGATGGTGAAGGACTGGCCACCCACCTGCAGCGCCAGGTTGCCGGTGGTGTAGGTCTGGTTCGTATCCACCCCCTGGGTGGTGATGCTGCCGCTGGGGTCAAAGCCGAACACCGCATAGGCCCCGGTGCCGGTGACGCGCAGGTTGTTGGCGGCGCCGCCGTCCTTGGCCGTGATGACCAGGTGGTTGTTGGTGCCGTCGCTGACGATGGAAGCATTCACGCCCGCATCGCTGGCATTGATGGCATCGCGCACGCCGGCCAGGGTATTGGTCTTGGGCTGGATGATGGTGGTCGAGCCGTTGCCCGTCTTGATGGCCAGCACGCCATTGTCGAAGGTGGTGCCCGGGGCGATTGCCCCCGAGCTGACCTTGACCGCCTGCGCCAGCTGCGTCACCGCGATGTTGTATTGGCCGGACGCGGCCTTGGTGGCATCGCGCGGCGCCTGGATCTGGGTCACGGTGCTGGCGCCCGGATTGGCCGGGTCATAGGCTAGCGTGGACAGGCTGTTGTTGGCGGTGACCTTGATGGTGTTGGCCGTGCCGCCGGAATTGGATTCGAGCACCAGATGGTCACCACTGCCATCGGTCACCACCGAGGCGGTCACGCCAGCCTTGGAGGCATTGATGGCGTCACGCAGGCCGGTGATGGTGGCGTTGGCCTGGAGGGTGATGAAGGTGGGCTGGTTGGTGCCGACCTTGATGGCCACCGAATCACCCGCATTGAACAGCTGACCCGTGGGGAAGCCGGCCGACTTGATCTTCTGGCTCAGCACCTTGGTCGATTCGTCGCTGTTGGTATCGGCGGTGAATGGATCGGTGGTCAGGTTGCTGCCGGAGCCGGCGTTGGAGATGGCCGTCTTCTGCGTGCTGAAGCTGGCGGCGTTCAGTTGCTTGAGGGCGTTCTGGTAGGTCGTCATGGCATTCTTCAGGGTGCCATAAGCCGAGATGAGCGTATTGAAGCCGCTCTCCTTGTTCTTCAGCGGCGTCAGGCGCGACTTGCTTTCAACGCCGACCAGCTGGCTGACCAGGGTCGCGACATCGAGCGGCCCGGCGGACGTTGAAATGGTTCCTGTGGAAGTTGCCATGGTGAAAGCCCCTGAATAATGAAAATATATTGTTGTCTTTTTGGTATGCCGCCAGCCGTGCCAGACCCGGTCTTTTGCACAATCGCAGTGCAAATAGCTTACAAATCGTCAGCTTGCGGAGAGGTTAACGGCAGTGGTTAAGAAATGTAAAGGGTAGTTTCGTGACCGATAGTGACTTTTATTTGGGGGTTTTATGGAGATTTGATGGAGATGGCTAAATCCGCGCAAAGGAGGGGATGTGCCATGGACATCCATTGCCATGCGGCAATGTCAGACGGGTGACGCGGCGCGGAGGACCACGCCGGATGGGGGGGCAGGAAGGCGGTCGGGGCTGAAGCCCTAGGACTGGATGAATTTTTCCAGCGGATAGTGATGCTTGATGAAGGGCGACTTGATGACGATGTAGCTGAAGTACTTCTCGATGCGCAGGTTCTGTTCCAGCAGGGACTCGATCACACTCTGGTAGTGCACCACGCTGCGGGTCATGAACTTGAGCAGGTAGTCATAGCCGCCGCTGACCAGGTGGCATTCGATGATCTCGTCGACGTTGCGCAGATGGGCTTCGAACTTGGCGAAGTCCTCGCGCCGATGGTCCGACAGCGTCACCTCGGTAAAGACGATCTGCACGTCGGCCAGCTTTTCCAGGCGGATGTAGGCACCGTAGCCGCTGATGTAACCAGCCTTCTCCAGGCGCTTGACGCGGATCAGGCAGGGACTCGGCGAGAGGCCTACGGCATCGGCCAGGATCACATTGGTGATGCGGCTGTTCTGCTGCAGGTGACACAAAATCCTCAGATCGATCCGGTCCAGTTTCAACGCGCCGTTATTCATCATCTTGCCTCGGTTAATCAAGTCATCCGGCCGGCCCGTTTCTTCACCAAACGGGCCGGCCGGATGTTGCCAAACATTTTATACGTTCTGGCCCTGCTTGCCGTGTCCGGAAAGCAGGCTTTTGCAAGTACCGCCGCTGCTGGCCTCAGCCCACGGCCCGGCGCACCTCTGGTTGCGCCAGTACCTCATCGAGGATGGCCTTCAGGCGCGCGAACATCAGCGCGAAGTCATCTTCGGTGAAGCACAACGCCGGCGCGAAGCCCAGGATGTTGTCGCCGAAGGCACGGAACACCAGACCATGCCGGTAGGCCGCCTGGAAGATGCGGTCATGCAGCTTCAGCTCGGGGGCGAAGCGGGTCTTGCCGGCCTTGTCGGCCACCAGTTCCAGCGCGCCCAGCAGGCCCCGGCTGCGGGCGTCGCCCACCAGCGGATGCGCCAGCAGCGCGCGCAGGCCAGCGGCGAAATGCGGTTCGACGCGCCGGCCGTTCTCCAGCAGGCCACCCTCTTCGTACAGACGCAATACCTCCAGCGCCACCGCCGCGCTCACCGGATGGGCCGAATAGGTCTGGCCATGGCCGACCACGGTGGTCAGCGGCGCGCCATCGGCAATGCCGCGATAGACGCGGTCCGACATCATCACCGCGCCCATGGGCGCATAGCCGGCGGTGAGGCCCTTGGCCATGGTCATCAGGTCGGGCTGCGCGTCCTCATCCAGGCAGGCAAACATGGGGCCGGTGCGGCCGAAGCCGGTGATCACCTCATCCACCACGAAGAGGATATCGAGTTCGTTGCAGGCCAGCTGCATGGCCTTGAGCCAGCCCTTGGGCGGCACGATCACGCCACCCGAACCCTGGATGGGTTCGCAGAAGAAGGCCGCCACCCGCTCGGCCCCCAGCTCGGCCACCTTGCTGCGCAGCGCCTGCACCGAGGCGGCGATGATGGCGGCATCGTCGGCCAGCTCGCTGCGGTACGGATAGGGCGAGGGGATGTAGTGCTGGGTCGGCAGCGGCAGGTCGAAGTTGAAGTGGAAATTGGGCAGTGCCGTCAAGCCCGCACCCACCGACGAGGAGCCGTGATAGCCGCGTTGCAGGGCGATGAAATGCTTCTTCTGCGGCTTGCCGATGGAATTGTGATAGTGCGTGATGTAGCGGATGGCAGCATCGACCGCATCCGAGCCACCCAGCGTGAAATAGACATGCTTGAGCGATGCCGGGCTGATGTCCACCAGCTTCTTGGCCAGCAGGATGGCCGGTTCGCTGGCGAAATGGAAGTAGCCGGTGGCATAGGGAAGGCGCTGCATCTGCTCGGTGGCGGCACGGATGACGCTCTCCTGGCCGTAGCCGGTGTTGACGCACCACAGGCCCGAGAAGGCATCCAGCAGTTCCTTGTCCTGGTGGTCGGTCAGGTAGGCCCCGCGCCCGGACTTGAGGATGATGGGCCCCAGTTCCTCATGCTCGCGGAAACTGGTGACGGGGTGGATCAGGTGGCTGCGGTCGAGGGCAGCCAGGGTCGAGGTGTGCATAGAGGAGGACTCGCTGACGATGGCGTTGAACAAGGAAGTCCGCGCAGGCGGTACAACCGGCATGGAGTCAATGCTATTCCCCGGCGCTCGCAGCAACTGCGCAAGATGCGGGGTCAAAAAAGCATCTTGATGGGTTTTGCGGGCGCTCTCGGCATTTTCTGCGGCGACTCTCCCCGCTGCGTGTGAGCCATCAGCCGTCAGCCCAGCGCCTGGTTGACGATCGAGAAGAGCTGCATGCCAGCGTCGCGCACCGGTGGCGTGCCATGGCGCATGCGCGTGACGTGGTCCACGCAGGTCATGCCCAGCTTGTCGAACCAGGCCGGCAAGCCCGAGGAGGCGAACACGTCGATGCGCACGAAGGAATCCGAATAGGTATTGATCCAGTGCGCGATCAGACCCTTGGCGCGCTCGGCGTCGGGGGCGACCACCGGGCCGATCACGCGGCCGTGGCCGAAGCGGCGCACGAGGGCAAAGCCGAGCATCTCGCCATCCCGGTCCAGGGCTACGCCCTCGGAAATCTCCAGCAGCGCCAGCAACAGCTTGCTGCGATCCATGCCGGTGGCGCGGGCATCGAGTTCCAGCAGGGTCGTCACGTCGTTCTTGCCCATCGGGCGCACGCGCTCGCCTGGCGGCAGCGACACCAGCACCGGTTGCGCCGAAGCGCCCTGGAACTGGTGCAGCACGTCTTCCTGGATGAAGCCCAGCTGCTTGTACAGCGGCGTGCCGGCCGCCGTGGCATTGACCATCAGGCTGCGGCCATCGACCTGCTCGGCCACGTGCTGCATGAGCCGCCGCCCCAGCCCGCGCCGCTGCAGTTCGGCCTGCACCAGCAGCATGCCGATGACAGCGTGGGACTGGCCGAAGGTGGTGCACACGACCGAGCCGACCACGCGCAGCGGCGCATCCGGTGCCGGGTTCTCCAGCAGGTAGCCTTGCCCCATCTGCAGCAGGAAAGCCCAGTCGTCCAACCGGTGCGGCCACTTGAACTGCAGCGAGAGGCGATGGCAAGCCCCCAGGTCATCCGGTTCCATGGCCCGCAACGTCAGCGCCGGCATCGGCGTGGAAGTAGCAGGGGCGGAGGGTGTCGAGGGCGCTGGCATGATGGCTCCTGTTGGGTTCGGTGGATGCGCGGGCGGCTGGCTTAGAGCTGACCCTGGCAGACGTACTTGATATGCAGGTAATCGTCCAGGCCATGGACCGAGCCTTCGCGGCCATAGCCTGATTCCTTCACGCCGCCGAAGGGCGCGGCCTCGGCCGCCAATGCCCCTTCATTGACGCCGACGATGCCGCTTTCCAGCGCCTCGGTGACGCGGTGGATGCGGCGCACGTCATTGGCATAGAAGTACGCGGCCAGGCCGAAGGGAGTGGCATTGGCAGCGGCGATGGCTTCGTCCTCGGTGGCAAAGCGCGTCACCGGCGCCACCGGGCCGAAGGTCTCTTCGCTGCTGCACAGCATCTCCGGTCCGACATCGGTCAGTACGGTGGGGGCGTAGTAGTTGTCGCTGGCATAGCCCGGGCCTTGCAGGCGCTGGCCGCCGGTGACGACACGGGCCCCGCGTGCCACCGCATCGCGCACGTGCTGGTCGATCTTGGCAATGGCACGGGCGTTGATCATGGGGCCGATCTGCGCACCGGGGTCGGTGGCCGGGGCCACCTTCAGGGCCGCCACGCGCGCACCCAGCTTCGCGACGAAGGCGTCATGCACCGCCTCCTGCACGTAGATGCGGTTGGGACTGACGCAGGTCTGGCCGCCGTTGCGGAATTTGGCGGCCATCACGCCGTCGATGGCCGCATCCAGGTCGGCATCATCGAAGACGATGAAGGGCGCATTGCCGCCCAGCTCCAGCGAGAGCTTCTTCAGGGTATCGGCCGAATGACGCGCCAGGTGCTTGCCCACGGCGGTAGAGCCGGTAAAGCTGATCTTGCGCACGCGCGCATCGGCCAGCCAGACGTCGACCACTTCAGGTGTACGCTCGCGCGAGGCGGTGACGATATTGATCACGCCCGCCGGTACGCCTGCTTCCTGGGCCAGCCTGACCAGCGCCAGCGAGGTCAGCGGCGTATCCTCGGCCGGCTTGCACACCACGGTGCAGCCGGCAGCCAGTGCCGGCGCGATCTTGCGGGCGATCATCGCCGCCGGGAAGTTCCATGGCGTAATGGCCGCCACCACGCCCACCGGCTCCCTCAGCGCCAGCATGCGGCGACCGCTCACCGGGGCCGGGATGACTTCGCCGTTGATACGGGTGGCTTGCTCGCCAAACCATTCGACATAGCTGGCGGCATAGGCCACCTCGCCTTTACCCTCGGCCAGCGGCTTGCCCTGTTCGCGCGAGATCAGGCGGCCCAGGTCTTCCTGGTGGGCCATCAGTAGATCGTTCCAGCGCTTGAGGATGGCGGCGCGCTGTTTGGCCGGCGTGGACCGCCAGGCCGGGAAGGCCGCAGCAGCGGCATCGACGGCGTCACGGGCATCGGCGGCACTGCCGTCAGGTACGCTGGCAAACACCTGGCCGGTGGCCGGATCGCTGACGGCCAACTGGCGGCCATCGCTGGCACCGCGCCACTGGGTGCCGATCAGGTGGGCGCCGGGCAAGAGGTCCTGGCGCTGGAGGTCGAGTGAGATCATGGTGGGCATTCGATATTGAAAAGATGGGGGAAGGCTCAGGCCAGCTTGTCCTTGAGCTGGTAATACAGGCCGATCACGGGCAGGAACCAGGGCGGCCCGAAATGGCCGGGGATGGCGGGCCACTCGCGTTCACACCAGGGATTGGCACGCTCGTCGCCGGCCATCACCTGCGCCATGCACTGGCCCATGTGCACCGACATCTGCGTGCCATGGCCGCTATAGCCCATGGAGTAGTACAGGCCGTCGCGCTGGCCGGCCTGTGGCAGGCGGTCGCGGGTCATGTCCACCAGCCCGCCCCAGCAATAGTCCAGGCGCACCTGGCCCAGCTGCGGGAAGGTCTGCTGCAGCCCCTGGCGCAGGATCTCGCCGCTGGCCGCGTCCGACTGCGGGCTGGACATGGCGAAGCGGGCGCGTCCGCCAAAGACCAGCCGGTGGTCGGTGGTCATGCGGAAGTAGTGGTGGATATTGGCTACCGTGGTGTAGGTACGCTGCTGCGCCAACAGGGTGCGGGCCCGTTCGGCCCCCAGCGGCTCGGTCACGACGATGAAGCTGCCGATGGGCACGATGCGGCGGCGCAGCCAGCCGAAGCTGCCATAAGCACCATGGCGGCTGGCACCAGTGGCCAGCAGGACCTGCTTGGCCAGCACCGTGCCACGGGAGGTATGGACCCGATGGGCGTGGGTCTGGCCGATGCGTTCCAGCCGCTTTACCTCGGTACCGGTATGGATGCCGGCGCCCTGGCGCTCGGCCGCCACTGCCAGACCATAGGCGAAGCGGCCCATGTGCATCTGCGCGCTGCGCTTGTAGAGCAGGCCGCCGTGGAAGCGCTCGCTCTGTACCTCGGCGCGCACCTGGGCGGCATCGAGGATGGCCACGTCGCGGTCCACGCCATCGGCCACCAGCCGCTCGGCGCTGCGCTGCAGCGCTTCCATCTGGCCCGGCCGGGTGGCCAGCTTGAGCTTGCCATGGCGTAGGAAGTCGCAGGCGATCTGTTCTTCCTCGACCAGCCGCGCCACGGTATCGACGGCGTCGTCATAGGCGTGGTACCAGGCGCGGGCGCGCTCCACGCCGACCCTGGCGGCGACCTCGGCGTAGTCCACTGCCAGGCCGTTGTTGACGTGGCCGCCATTGCGCCCGGAGGCTTCGGCGGCTACGTGCGGCCCGGCTTCCAGCACGACCACGCTGGCGCCACGGCGCGCCAGCGCCAGCGCGGCCGAGAGGCCGGTAAAGCCGCCGCCGACGATGGCCACATCGACCTGGGTCGGCAATTCGCGTGTCGGGGAGATGTACAGGGGCGCCGAATCGGTCCAGTAGGATTCCAGCTTCATGGTCAGGGCAAGGAAGAAAAAGGGTGGGGGAAATGCCATCGGCCACGCCGGGGCTGCGTACCGGCACAATGCGCCATGACATCGAGCATACGGCCATGTGGCCAGCGGCGTGGCGCGAACTGCGGTGGCGTGGCGGCATGGCATGCCGTTCTCGCGCCGGGTTTCAGCATGTTGTGTGCGGGTGTGGCGCCCATGGCTATTCTCAGTAACCGCGCTGACGGTCGATCAGGCCCAGCAGGGGCAGGCCGGCGCGATGTCGCCGCAGGTTCTCCAGCACCGCATCGACCGCGCCGTCGGGCTGGGTCATGCTGGCGATGTGCGGCGTGATGACGATATCGGGATGGTGCCAGAAGGGATGGCCGGCCGGCAGCGGTTCGGTACGGCAGACGTCCAGTACCGCCGCACTCAGCTGGCCCTCCTGCAGGGCGGCCAGCAGGTCGTCCTCGACCAGGTGGCCGCCGCGTCCCACATTGACCAGCGCCGCGCCACGCGGCAACTGCGCGAACAGTTCGCGGCACAGCACGCCGCGCGTGTCATCGGTCAGCGGCAGCAGGCAGATCAGCACGTCGGTGCGCGCCAGGAAGGCGGCCAGGCCGTCGCAGCCGCTATAGCAATCCACCCCCTCGATCTGGTGCGCCGAGCGGCTCCAGCCGGCGCAGGGGAAACCCAGCCCCTGTAACTGCTGCAGCACGGCACGCCCCAGCATGCCCAGGCCCAGCACCCCGACCCGGCAGGCCGAGGCCGGGCGCACCCGGCGCGCCTGCCAGACCTCCTGTTGCTGCTGGCGGGCGTAGTAGCGGCTGTCGCGGTGCAGGCCCAGCACTGCATGGGTCACGTATTGCACCATGCCGGCGGCAATGCCGGGCTCGGTCATGCGTACCACCGGCAGTTGCGGCGGCAGACAGGACATGTCGAACTGGTCGATGCCCGCCCCCACCGAGAACAGGATTTCCAGGTTGGGGAAGCGCTCGGCAATATCCTCGGGCGGCGTCCAAGCCGCCAGGTAGCGTACCTGGGCCGGATCGCCCTCGTAGGGCCAGAGGTGGAAGGACAGCTCCGGCGCCTTCTGCGCAAAGAGCCTGCCCCATTCGGCGCCGCGTTCGAGATCGGCCTTGTAGAGAAAAGTCATGATGTCCTATGCGCCGGCATCAGCCCAGCGCCTGGTTGATGAGGCTATATGCGTGCCACTGCGCATCGCCCTTGGGGGGCGTGCCGCGGCACATGGTGACGACGTCGTCCACGCAGGTCATGCCGATCTCCTGCAGCCAGTCGCGCAGGCCGCTGCGTCTGGGCACGTCGATGCGCAGGAAGCTGCCGGTAAAGGTGCTGACCCAATGACTGATGAGTCGCTTGGCATCCTCGGGATCGGCGGCGATCACCGGGCCGATGACGCGACCGCGACCGAACTCGCGCAGCATCGCCACGCCCTTGACGTGGCCATCCTGTTCCAGCACGGCCACCTGGGCAAACTTGAGCAGGGCCAGCAGCAGGGCGCTGCGGTCCATGCCGGTGGCATGGCGGTCCAGTGCCAGCAGGGCGGGGATTTCCTCCTCGCGCAGCGGCCGGATGCGAGCGCCTGACGGCAGCACCGGCGGCGCTGCGTGGGCGCTGGCGCTCTGGTGTTGGCTCAGCGTATCGGTGACGCGGAAGCCCAGCTTTTCATAGAGCGGGCGCCCGGCGGCGGTGGCGTTGAGGATCACGCTGCGCACGCCGGCATCGGCCAGCAGGGTCTGCATCATGGCCCGGCCCAGCCCCCGGCCCTGCAGGGCGTCGCTGACGATGACCAGGCCCAGGGTGGCGTAGTCGGAGCCGAAGTGACACAGCATGCCGCTGCCGGCCACGACTGCTGCGCCATCGTCCTGGTCGGATTCGTGTTCTATGACATGGCCCCGGCTGACGGCGTGATGGAAATGCCAGTCCACCAGCCGGTGCGGCCATTTCAGATGCTGGCTCAGGGCGTGGCAGGCTTCCAGGTCGGTGATGCGCATGGGGCGCAGGGTGGTCTGCTGTGCCGGTGAGTCCGGCAGCGTACTTGCAGCTTGCATGGAGTATGTCCTTGTTGGGTCCGGTGCAGGAGGCCATGGCACAGCATGGCCGCTCACCAGCGATGATGCCTCTTAACAGCACGGCGGCGGTGGTTTTGTCAGGCGCGAATTCGCAATCTTATGGCGAGTTGGCCCCTGTTCTCGGCACAAAATTGGGCAGCTTCGGCATTAGCATGGATCGCCCGGCGGACTTGTCCTGCAACGGGGAGCAGGCGACCGGCCGGTCAGCCGCGCGCAGCAGGCAGGTGCGGGGTGCTGCACCAGGGTGGTGAAAATGCCCCAAAGCAGCGCGCCCGGCTCGCATTGCTGCACTGCTCGGCAAGCTATGCTGATTTGGCCAGCGAAAACACATGTTTCTGTTTCGCGGCCCGGTCAAAAAGGAATAAATCGCAGGTATCGCCATGTTGTAATCCTTGTCATGCGGCGAACCCGCAAGCAGGCAAATCAAGCAAGCAGCCGTAGCCCTCGCAGGACCATTCCGGTGACGCGACCATTTTTTTGATAGGACGATCTTCCATGAGTACTTTCAAGCCCAAATTCATCACCTTCGACTGCTACGGCACGCTGACCCGTTTCCAGATGTCGGAAACGGCCCAGCGCATCTATGGCGATCGCGTTTCGGCGGCTGACATGCCGTTCTTCCTGCGCCAGTTCGCGGCCTATCGCCTGGACGAGGTGCTGGATCAATGGAAGCCCTACGAACAAGTCTGCAAGAACGCCATCACCCGCACCTGCGCACGCTGGGGCATCAAGACCAATGACGAGGAAACCGGCGCCTTCTACAAGGCCGTGCCGACCTGGGGTCCGCACGCCGACGTGCCGGCCGGCCTGTCCAAGGTGGCCAAGGAATTCCCGCTGGTGATCTTCTCCAACGCCGACGACAGCCAGATCATGCACAACGTCGAGCAGCTCGGCGCGCCCTTCCACAAGGTCTTCACCGCCCAGCAGGCGCAAGCCTACAAGCCGCGCCTGCGCGCCTTCGAATACATGCTCGACAACCTGAACTGCAACCCGGAAGACGTGCTGCACGTCTCCTCCAGCCTGCGCTATGACCTCATGCCGGCCGCCGACATGGGCATCAAGAACAAGGTCTTCGTCAACCGCGGCCATGAGCCCTCCACGCCCTACTACGGCTATACCGAGATCAAGGACATCTCGGGCCTGCCGGGCGTGCTCGGTCTGTAAGTCAGTTTGACGGGAGCGCAGTGGCTCCCGCGTAGTCGGTATTGCCCCGGTGTCTTGCCGAGCTGGTATCAAGCTTGCGAGGAGGATGCCGGACCCATCAGGCGGCTTGCCTCTCCGGAGGGATCTGCGCAGCAGACGGCAGGGCAGGCCAGTGGTCTTCGTGGTTGAACTTTTATCGTGAGGCTTTTCATGAGCAAGCAGGAAAACGGACGACACCCCGCAGCGGGGCAGATCATCACCGGCGATACGCTGGAACACGCACAAGGCGGCTTCACCCGCCGCGACATGATGCGCACCTTGCTGGCCGGCAGCCTGATGACGGTGAGCGGCACGGGGCTGCTCAGCGCCAGCGGTGCCGCCATGGCCCAGGCCGCCCAGACCGGCAAGCGCGGTGGCAAGATGCGCATCGCCACCCAGACCAGCTCCACCGCCGACACCCTGGACCCGGCCAAGACCGCGCACTCCACCGACTACACCCGCGTGCACATGTTCTACAACGGCCTCACCAAGCTCGACAGCAAGCTGGGTCCGCAGATGGTGCTGGCCGAGGAAATGCTGACCACCGATGCCATCACCTGGACGGTCAAGCTGAGGAAGGGCGTCAACTTCCACGACGGCAAGCCGCTGGTGCCGGCCGACGTGGTCTATTCGCTCATGCGCCACAAGGACCCGGCCACCGCCTCCAAGGTCAAGGTGCTGGCCGACCAGATCGAATCGGTCAAGGCCAGCGGCCCCAACGAAGTGCAGATCAAGCTCACCAGCGCCAACGCCGACCTGCCGGTGATCCTGGCCACCGCCCAGTTCCTCATCATCCGCGACGGCACCACCAGCTTCACCACCGCCAACGGTACCGGCGCCTTCAAGATCAAGGAATTCACCCCGGGCGTGCGCACCATCGCAGTCCGCAACGAGAACTACTGGAAGTCCGGTCTGCCCTACCTGGACGAGGTCGAGCTCTTCGGCATCCCCGACGAGGCCGCGCGCGTCAATGCACTGCTCTCGGGCGACGTGCACTGGATCAACGACGTCAACGCCCGCTCCACCGGTCGCGTCAAGTCCACGCCGGGCTATACCGTCATGGAGACCAAGTCCGGCCAGTACACCGACCTGGTGATCCGCCAGGACGTGGCTCCGGGCAACAGCATGGACTTCACGCTGGGCATGAAGTACCTGCTGGACCGCGAGCAGATCAAGATGGCCGCCTTCCGTGGCTATGCCGTCACCGCCAACGACCAGCCCATCGACCCGACCAACCGCTTCTACTTCGCCGGCCTGCCGCAGCGTCCCTATGACCCGGACAAGGCCAAGTTCCACCTGGAGAAGGCCGGCGTGCTGGGCAGCACCATCCCGTTGGTAGCCTCGGTGGCCGCCACCGGTTCGGTGGACATGGCCGTGCTGATGCAGCAGAGCGCCGCCAAGATCGGCCTGAAGCTGGATGTGAAGCGCGTACCGGCCGATGGCTACTGGTCCAACCAGTGGATGAAGGTGCCGGTGGGCTTCGGCAACATCAATCCACGTCCTAGCGCCGACATCCTGCTGACGCAGTTCTTCAAGTCCGATGCCCAGTGGAACGAGTCCGGCTGGAAGAACGCGCAGTTCGACCAACTGGTGGTGGCCGCGCGTGGCGAGACCGACTTCGCCAAGCGCAAGCAGATGTATGCCGACATGCAGACCCTGATCCATGAAAAGGGCGGACTCGGCATCCCGGTCTTCATCACAAACCTGGAAGGCATCAACAGCAAGGTCAAGGGCATCGAGCCGGTGCCGCTGGGTGCCTTCATGAACTACACCTGTGCCGAGTACGTCTGGCTGGACGCTTGAGGCGTACGCCCCAAGTCAAGAGAAGTGCATGTCTTGCGGGGGCGGCCGAGGCCGCCCCGCACGCTGCCAAGCGAGGATAGCTATGAATGGTATGGTCCTGCGTCTGATCCTGCGCCGCCTGTTGCAGGCAGCGCTGACGCTGTTGCTGGTGTCGGCCGGCGTTTTCTTCATCACCAACCTGTTGCCGGGCGACGCCGCCCAGGCCGCGCTGGGCCAGGCCGCCACGCCCGAGACGGTGGCCGCGCTGCGGCTGCAGTACGGGCTGGACCTGCCGGCGCCGCTGCGTTATGCACAGTGGCTGGGCAACCTGCTGTCGGGCAATCCGGGCATGTCGCTGGTCAATAACGTGCCGGTGGCGCAGATGATCGGTGGCCGCCTGCCGGCCTCGCTGATGCTGGCGGCCGTCACGGCAGCCGTGTCGGTACCGCTGGCGCTGGTGCTGGGCATCGTCTCGGCCATGTACCGTGGTTCGACCTTCGATCGCGTGGTCAATGTCAGCGCGGTGTCGCTGGTGTCGGTGCCGGAGTTCCTGGTGGCCACCGTCGCGGTGATGATCTTCGCGGTCAAGCTGCGCTGGTTGTCGGCCTTGTCGCATGCCACCGATGCCACCACCGTGGCCGCCTTCGTCAAGGCTTATGCCATGCCGGTGATGACGCTGTGCTGCGTGATCGTGGCCCAGATGACGCGCATGACGCGGGCGGCCGTGATCGACCAGCTGCGTTCTTCCTACGCCGAGATGGCGCTGCTCAAGGGCGTCAAGCGCACCCGCATCGTGCTGCGCCACGCCTTGCCCAATGCCATCGGCCCGATCGCCAATGCGGTCGCGCTGAGCCTGTCCTACCTGCTGGGCGGGGTGATCATCGTGGAGAGCATCTTCAACTATCCCGGTATCGCCACCCTCATGATCGATGCCGTCACCACCCGTGACATGCCGCTGGTGCAAGCCTGTTCGATGATCTTCTGCGCCGGCTACCTGCTGCTGGTGCTGGCGGCCGATGTGCTGGCCATTGTTTCCAATCCGAGGTTGAAGACGCGATGAAAGCACTCAATGATTCCGCAAGCGGCCAGGCCGCATCGCCCAAGGTTCCGGCCACCGGGCGGAGGCGCCGTCACTCCACCATGGCCTGGATCGGCATGGGCATCGTCGGCTTCTGGCTGCTCATGGCCATCATCGGTCCTAGCATCGCCCCCTATGATGCGACGGCCATCGTCGATACCGACGTGTTCTCGGGCATGAGCCGCAAGTTCCTGCTCGGCAGCGACTACCTGGGCCGCGACATGGTCAGCCGCATCCTCTTCGGCACCCGCGCCACCATCGGCCTGGCACTGGCGGCCACGCTCATGGCCAGCATCACCGGTACCGCCCTGGCGCTGTTCGCGGCCCTCTCCGGCGGCTGGCGCGACGCCCTCATCAGCCGCGCCCTGGACGCCCTGATCTCGATTCCCAGCAAGATGTTCGCGCTGATGATGGTGGCCACCTTCGGTTCGTCCATGACGCTGCTGGTGGTGACGGCGGCCATCACCTACATGCCTGGTGCCTACCGCATCGCCCGTTCGCTGGCGGTCAACGTGCAGGCCATGGAATACGTGCAGGCCGCCAGGGCACGCGGCGAAGGTGTCTGGTACATCATGACCGTGGAGATGCTGCCCAACATGATCCGTCCGGTACTGGCCGACTTCGGTTTGCGCTTCGTCTACGTGGTACTGCTGCTCAGCGGCCTGAGCTTCCTCTCGCTGGGCGTGCAACCGCCCGACGCCGACTGGGGCTCGCTGGTGCGCGAAAACATTTCCGGCCTGGGCGAAGGCGCCCTGGCGGTGATCATGCCGGCCCTGGCGATTGCCTCGCTGACCATTGGCGTGAACCTGCTGATCGATAACCTGCGCGGCAAGCGCGCTGCCAAGGAGTGAGCCCGTGATGCAGTTCGACCAATTCCTCGGCAAGACGGCGGCAGCTGCCGCCACCGGGCAAGGCCAGCCGCTGGTGCAAGTCACCGGCCTGCGCGTCAATGCCCGCAAGGATGACGGCTCCCCGGTGGAGATCGTCAAGGATGTCAGTTTCAATGTGGCGCGCGGCGAGGTGCTGGCGCTGATCGGTGAATCCGGTTCCGGCAAGACCACCATCGCGCTCTCGCTGCTGGGTTATGCGCGTGCCGGCTGCCATATCGCCGGCGGTGAGATCCGCATCGGCCAGCGCCAGATCGACCGCATGGATGAAAAGGCCTTGCTGGCCATGCGCGGCCACCACGTCGCCTACATCGCCCAGAGCGCGGCGGCGGCCTTCAACCCGGCCCGCACGTTGATGGACCAGGTCATCGAAAGCGCCCTGCAGCACCGCGTGATGGACCGTGCCACGGCCACGCGCAAGGCCGTCGAGCTGTTCCGCGCGCTGGCGCTGCCCAATCCGGATCAGATCGGCCAGCGCTATCCGCACCAGGTCTCCGGTGGCCAGCTGCAACGCGTGATGGCGGCCATGGCTCTCATCACCGACCCGGAACTGGTGATCCTGGACGAACCCACCACGGCCCTGGACGTGACCACCCAGATCGAGGTGCTGCGCGCCTTCAAGAACGTGGTCAAGGAACTGGGCACCACGGCCGTCTATGTCTCCCACGACCTGGCCGTGGTGGCGCAGATGGCCGACCGCATCATCGTGCTGCGCGATGGCGCCGTGCGTGAGATCGGCCAGACCGGCCAGGTGCTGCATGCCCCGACCGACAGCTATACCCAGAGCCTGGTGGCGGCAGCTTCGCCGGCCGAGCGCATGGCGCAGGTGCGCGAGGCGCTGCCGGCCGATACGCCTGCGCCCGCCGAGGCCAAGGCGCCGCTCTTGCGCATCAGCGGCCTGATCGCCGGCTACGGTGCGCCGGATCGCTTGGGCCTGCCGGGCGTGCGTATCCTGGACGACATCAACCTGACCATCGAGCGCGGCCGCACCGTGGGCATCATCGGTGAATCGGGCTCGGGCAAGACCACCCTGGCGCGCGCCGTGGCCGGCATGATCGCCCCGGCACGCGGCAGCATCCAGCTCGATGGCGAGAACCTCTCGCCCACCCTGGAAGGGCGTAGCCGCGAGCAGTTCCGCCGCGTGCAGATCGTGTTCCAGAACGCCGACACGGCGCTGAACCCGGCCCACAGCATCGGCCGCATCCTCAACCGCCCGCTGGCCTTCTATCATGGCCTCAAGGGCGAGGCCATGCGTCGCCGCACCGCCGAGCTGCTGGATCTGGTACGCCTGCCTTCCAGCGTCATCGACCGCCTGCCCGCCGAACTCTCGGGCGGCCAGAAGCAGCGCGTGAACCTGGCCCGCGCCCTGGCCGCCAAGCCCGACCTGATCCTGTGCGACGAGGTCACCTCGGCCCTGGATACGGTGGTAGCCGCCGCCATCCTGGAACTGCTGGCCGAGCTGCGGCGCGAGCTGCAGGTGTCCTACATGTTCATCAGCCATGACATCAGCACGGTGCGCGCCATCTGCGACGACATCGTGGTGCTGTACGCTGGCCGCATGGTCGCCAACCGCCCGCGCGAGGCGATGATGGCGCCGCCTTATCACCCGTATTCGCACCTCTTGCTGTCCTCGGTGCCGGCCATGCAGCAGGGCTGGCTGGAGCAGGTCGGCGGTGCCGGCCAGCGTGCGCTGCCACCCATCGGGCCGGTCGATGCCTCGCCCGACATCTGCGCCTTCCTGCCGCGCTGTGCCTTGCGTGTGGATGGCGTGTGCAACGTGGTGCCGCCACGCCGCCGCAACATGGAACATGGTGGCGAGATCCTGTGCCACCGCTCCGACAGCGAGCTGCAGCAGGCCCAGGCGCCGCTGCTTCCGGTCGAGGGTGTGACGATTTGACGAGTTGACGATGCGCCTGCGGCACTTCGCAGGCGATCCCCCGGGCCGCAGCCGACTGGGCACTGGACTCAGTCGCCGGCCCTTCTCCAGGAGAAGACATGACTGCAGTGCTGGTGTTGTACCGCGCCTCGGGCGCCCCCGTTTCGACCGCATTCCGCCCCGGTGGCCTGGGCAAGGATGATCCCTTTGCGCCCTGGCGCGAGATCGCCTGGCAGGGCAGTGGCGCCATGAGCGCCGGTCGCCTGCGTTTCGAGGGCAAGCTGGAGATCGCCCGCTTCCCGCATGTGGAAACGCTGACCGTGGTGCAGGGTGAGCTGACCGTGGAAACCGCCGGCGCCGCGCCGCTGGTGCTGAACCCGGGCAGCGGCATGGTCATCGGCGTGGGCACGGCCCTGCGCGTGACGGCGTCGTCGCAGGCATTGGTGATGTTCTGCGCCGCAGAATGCGCGCAGGCCACGCAGGCGGGCGTGTTCCCGCTGCGCGCCGAAGCCGACTTCAAGCCCTCGACCACGGTGATGGATCCCAAGCTGCTGCTGGGTCCGGCACCGCAATGCCGCAGCGACAACGTCATCAACGAAGAGAGCATCAAGTACCTGGCCGGCACCTGGGATGCCACGCCTTACCACCGCATCGTGCGCGCCCATCCGGTCAATGAGTTCATGCACATCCTCGATGGCACCGTCTATTTTGCCCAGCCTGATGGCAGCGTGGAAACGGCGGGCGCGGGCGACGCCATCTTCGTGGCGCAAGGCGCCTCGATCGGATGGGAAAGCCGCGTGCGCGTGGCCAAGTTCTACGTCGTGCAGACTGTCGTGGCCGACAGCGAGGAGAAATAAGCATGTCGCCTCCGCTGAACCGGGTACAGACCCTCACCACCCCTCCCGCCTCGGCCGACGTGGTCGTCATCGGTGGCGGCATCATCGGCATCTTCACCGCCTATTACCTGGCGCGGCGCGGCGTGTCGGTGGTGCTGGTCGAGAAGGGCTGGGTGGGTGCCGAGCAGTCCAGCCGCAACTGGGGCTGGTGCCGCCAGCAGAACCGCGATGCCCGCGAGCTGCCCATGGCCACCAAGAGCATCGACCTGTGGGAACAGTTCAGCGCCGAGTCCGGCGAGGATACCGGCTTCACCCGCTGCGGTCTGCTGTATCTGTCCAATGACGACGAGGAACTGACGCGCTGGGCCAACTGGGGCCAGTTCGCCAAGACCGCCGGCGTGACCACCTACATGCTCGACAGCAAACAGGCCGGCGAACGCGGCCAGGCCACCGGTCGCAGCTGGAAGGGCGGCGTCTTCTCGCCCACCGACGGCACCGCCGATCCGGGCAAGGCCGCCCCTGCGGTGGCACGCGCGGTGCTCAAGCTGGGCGGCAGCGTCATCCAGCAATGCGCCGCGCGCGGCATCGAGATGGAAGGTGGCCGTCTGTCTGCGGTCGTCACCGAGGCCGGCGTCATCAAGACCCGTACCGCCGTATTGGCTGGCGGCGCCTGGGCCTCCTCGTTCTGCCGCCAGCTGGGTATCCGCTTCCCGCAGGCCTCGGTACGGCAATCCATCATGAGTGTGGCGCCCATGGAGCAGCCGCTGCCGGGGGCGCTGTTCACCTCGGGTGTGGCCGCCACGCGGCGCAGCGACGGCTCCTATGCGTTGGCCATCAGCGGTCGCGCGCGGGTCGATCCGACCGGACAGTTCCTGCGCTTCTCGCCGCAGTTCCTGCCGATGTTCGCCAAGCGCTGGCGCAGCCTGTCCCCGGGCGGCCTGGAGGCGCTGCGCAGCGGCCACGAAACCCTGTCGCGCTGGCGCCTGGATGCACCCACGCCGATGGAGCGCATGCGCGTGCTCGATCCCAAGGCCGATCCGGTGGCCATCCGCGCCACTCACCGCCGTGCCATCGAACTGCTGCCCGAGCTGCGCAATGCCAGGGTCACGCACACCTGGGCCGGCTATGTGGACAGCACCCCCGATGGCGTCCCTGGCATTGGCGAGACGGCACAGGTGCCGGGCCTGATCCTGGCGGCCGGCTTCTCCGGCCACGGCTTTGGCATCGGCCCCGGCGCCGGTCACCTGATTGCCGACCTGGCCATGGGGGTGACGCCCATCGTCGATCCCCGGCCGTATCACCCGAGCCGCTTTGCTGCCTCCGCCTGGGGCAAGGTCGCCGACTTCTAGGACACATGCTCATGAGATCCCCCCTACAACAGCTCCGGCAAGCGGGCCGGCTGGAGCACTTCTACATCGACGGCCAGTGGGTCGCGCCCGACGGTGGCGAGCGGGCCGCGGTGGTCTGTCCGGCCAGCGAAGAGACCCTATGCGAGATCGCCCTGGGCAATGCGCACGACGTCGAGCGCGCGGTGCAAGCTGCGCGCCGTGCCTTCCCGGCCTGGGCGGCGACAGCCCCGGCGCAGCGCGCAGCCACGCTGGCGCGCCTGCATGGCCTGCTGCTGGAGCGGGCCGAGCTGTTCGCCCAGGCCCTTACGCTGGAAATGGGCGCCCCCATCAGCTATGCCCGCAGCGCCCACGTGCCGCTGGCAGCCGAACACCTGCGCGTGGCCAGCGAGAACCTGGCCAGCTACCCCTTCATCCGTCCACGCGGCACCACTGCCATCGTGCGCGAGCCCATCGGCGTATGCGCGCTGATCACCCCCTGGAACTGGCCGATCTACCAGATCACCGCCAAGGTCGGCCCGGCACTGGCGGCGGGTTGTACGGTGGTCTTGAAGCCCAGCGAGCTGTCGCCGCTGTCGGCCTTGCTGTTTGCCGAGATCGTCCATGAGGCCGGCATCCCGGCGGGTGTCTTCAATCTGGTCAATGGCAGCGGGGCGGAGGTGGGGGCGGCCATGTCCGCCCATCCGCAGGTGGACATGGTCTCCATCACCGGCTCCACCCGCGCCGGCGTACTGGTGGCGCAGGCTGCCGCACCCACCGTCAAGCGGGTGGCGCAGGAACTGGGCGGCAAGTCGCCCAACCTGGTCTTGCCCGACGCCGACCTGGCACGCGCCATCCCGCCCGGCGTGGCGGCGGCGTTTCGCAACATGGGCCAGTCCTGCAGTGCACCGACGCGCCTGATCGTGCCGCGCCGCCAGCTCGACCAGGTACACGCATTGGCATTGGCCGCAGTGGCGCAGATGCGGGTGGGCGACCCCGCCGACTCCGCCACCACCCATGGCCCGCTGGCCAATCGCGCGCAGTTCCTGCGGGTCCAGCAGATGATCGAGGCCGGCCTGGAGGATGGCGCACGCCTGCTGGCGGGCGGGCCGGGGCGGCCGGAAGGATTGGAGCAGGGCTACTACGCACGGCCTACCATTTTCTCGGAGGTGCACACCGACATGGTGATCGCCCAGGAGGAAATCTTCGGCCCGGTGTTGGCGATCCTGCCTTACGACACCGTGGAAGAAGCCATTGCCATCGCCAACGACACCGTCTACGGCCTGGGTGCCCACGTGCAGGGCAGCGACCAGGACCTGGTGCGCGCCGTGGCCGCGCGCATCCAGTCGGGCCAGGTGCACCTGAACTATCCAGCCTGGGATCCGCAGGCGCCCTTCGGCGGCTACAAGCAATCCGGCAACGGGCGCGAGTATGGCGTGGAGGGGATGGAGGAGTACATGGAGACCAAGTCGGTGCTCGGGTACTATGCCTGACCGTTTTTGAGCCTTTGACGCCTGCAGCCTGTAGAGAGACCCCGGCATGGACATTCCCGATAGCATCTTCAGCGAACATCGCACCCACTGGGCCAGCCTGCGCCGCGACCTGCACGCCCATCCCGAACTGCGTTTCGAGGAGCATCGCACCGCCGACGTGGTGGCCGGCGAACTTCAGGCCCTGGGGTATGAGATCGTGCGTGGACTGGGCGGCACCGGTGTGGTAGCCAGCCTGCCGGGGACCGATCCGGCACGCGCCGGCATCGTGCTGCGCGCCGACCTGGATGCCCTGCCCATCAAGGAAGCCAATGACTTCGCCCACGCCTCCTGCACCCACGGCGTGATGCACGCCTGCGGCCATGACGGTCATACCGTGATGCTTCTGGGCGCGGCCCGGGTGTTGAAGCAGATGCCGCGCCTGCCGGGCAGCGTGCATTTCGTGTTTCAGCCGGGCGAGGAGGGCGGCGCGGGGGCGCGCAAGATGATCGATGATGGCCTGTTCACGCAGTTTCCCACCGAGGCCGTGTTCGGCATGCACAACTGGCCGGGTTTGCCGGCCGGGCATTTCGGTCTGCGCACCGGCCCCATCATGGCAGCCGGTTCGCGTCTGAAGATCACCATCACCGGCCGTGGCGCCCATGCGGCGCAACCGCACCTGGGGATCGATCCCATCCCACTGGCCTGTTCCATGGTCTTGCAATGCCAGACCATCGCCGCCCGCCACAAGGATCCGGTTGATCCGGCCGTGATCTCGGTATGCATGTTCCATGCGGGTGATACCGACAATGTCATCCCGGACCGCGCTGAACTGCGCGGCACCATCCGCACGCTGTCGTCCACGCTGCAGCAGAAGCTGCAACGCGATATCCAGCAGATGTGCGAGGCGCTGGCCGGCGCCTATGGCGCCCAGGTCGAGGTGGAGTACTTCCAGTATTACCCGGCCACCATCAACACCCCGGCCGAGACTGCCTTCTGCGAAGAGGTCATCCGCGCCACCTTCGGCGATGCCCGCATCCGCAATGACATCCCCGCCAACATGACCTCGGAAGACTTCGGTTTCATGCTCGAAGAGCGTCCCGGCACCTATGTCCTGATCGGCAATGCGCCGCAGGACCGGGCCTCGCCGTCGCTGCACCACCCGCAATACGATTTCAACGACGACGTCATCGAAGAGGGCGTGCGCTACTGGGTGGCATTGGCCCGGCGTTATTTCGAGCGATGAAGCGCTGCAATGGCATGTCAGGAGAGCATTTCCATCAGCAGGCTTTGGTCGCTCTTTTTCAGTTGTTCCATCACGCGATCGTACATATGGCGGCGGCGTTCGAAAAATTCGGTTGGAGTATGCATCGTCTGCAAACTGTGCAGTGATTGGAGGAACGTATCCAGGAGAGTCTTGAGATACGACTCCAGATTCGCACATAGAAGAGCGGCCTGGTTGACCCGCCCAGCGCTATGCACGATATCGCAGCGTGCGCGATAGATTCGTTGGATCTGCCACTTCACTGATTGTTCGTGCTTGCCAAGCGCATCAGACAGCGCAGGGGGCGTCGCAAACTTGGCAAAGAAGCGCTCGAAATATAGTGCCGCATAGGGTGATCTCGCTACGGCAGCGGTGACGGTTGCTTGGGTAGCGCCGTCTGTTAGAAAGGCATAGATTTGATTGGGCATATATACCGAATAGTCGATATCTGCGTTCTGTGCATCCTTGACGGTGACCGCGAAATGCTTCATCGCGGTTTTTGCAGCATCCAAGTGCTTCATAACGTAAGACAAGGTTACGGTCGGGTACAGAGCATTCTCGACAGCGTTGCCTATGCCACCATTTCCTCCCGCCTTAATCAGATACTCCAGTGCCGTCCACCAGTTCACCAGTTTGTTTTCCAAATTGGAAGTCTCAGCACCGGTCCGGTATAGACGGAATGCAGAGTAGATTCGATCCTTGAAATCTTCTCTCAATGCGCCACTCGACACTAGCCTTGCCAGGCGATTCATGAACTCGTGGAGTTGGCCGGTCGTGATTTCTCTGGGAGGATTTGGAACGGTCTTCAGTATCGGCAGCAGAGTATGATGGCCATCTTCCTTACCGACCAGGAAAGAGTCCGACAGCGCAAAATTCTGCTTTAGAAAATCGTAACGGACCACATCGAGCACTTGTTGGATATGAACTGCCGCGCGCATGCCTGCGATGCGACTGTCGTTGGTGGTCAGCGTCATTGATGCGAAGACCTTGCTTTTTGCAGGTTCCATGAACTTCTTGACCGCACGACTGGCATCCGCATGTGCAGGCCCGATCTCCGCGCTGAACTCGATATCACCGACGTTACGGGGAATTGCGTCCGCGTTTGATAACTGGTTCACTGAAAAGGTAATTCGGTACCGCTTTTGGTGGCTGGCAAGCCGATTGAACATCCAATCCAAGGCATGAGTAAATTGATAGGGCTGCCCCGTTGGTGTATGCGGGCCATCCTCACGCAGGCTAGTCCGGTACATCTTGAAAAGTGACTCGATGCTCCAGCCATCGGCAACTAGACAGCTTAGAAGTTGACTGGTGACTTTTTGTATTTTCTCCAGATCTGGATCATGACCAGACGCAGGGTGTGCAGCTGCGAGTGATTTGGAAAGCCATCCTGTACACGACGCAACGAATTGGGCCTTGAGAGCCGAGAGCAGCTCACGTCCATATGCATCGATCAGTTTGGTATGCTTTTCGGCCTCCTTGGGTTTGGCTACAGCCTCCTTGAGCAGCAAGAGCAATTCACGTTTTGCAGCCAGATAAGGCGGAAGATCGAGCAAGAAGGAATCTTCGAAGATTAAAACAAGTTCTCGCCAGATGCGGGTTTTGTCATCCACACCGAATTGGCTTTCAGCAAGGCTTTTCAGCGTTTCTTCGAGTATATTGACTGGGTTCATTACCCTGACTCGAAATGCGTCGACCGAGAATTCGTGGACCTCATTGAACCAGGTCTCTACAAACAGTAATTGACGGTGATTGAGGACGGTGGCGCTCTCTAATTTGTCGAATCGCATATTTGCGTTGCCAGTCAAAAATGATAGACTATAGTAATGTCATTTTCCTGATGGCAACAAGTCAAGGGGTTCGGTGCTGACTGGTCTGGGGTAGTTCCCGCTTAAGCTTCCACCCCAATTTATGCCAACGGCCCACTGTGTGGGCCGTTTTGCGTTGTGCGCCTGGTTTAACCCGATTCCGGGGGAGCCTCACCGAGGCCGCAACGCCCCGCTCAATCCAGCTTGAACTTGCCCACCACGGCGGCCAGGTTGCCGGCCTGGCCCTGGAGTGAATCGGCGGCGGCAGCGGCCTGTTCGACCAGGGCCGCGTTCTGCTGGGTGGTTTCATCCATCTGCGTGATGGCGCGGTTGACTTCATTGATGCCGCCACTCTGTTCCTGGGTGGCGGCGCTGATCTCGGCGACCACGTCGGTGACCCGCTTCACACTCGCCACGACCTCCGTCATGGTGGTGCCGGCACGTTCCACCAAGGCACTGCCGGCGCTGACCTTCTGCACCGAGTCATCGATCAGTCCTTTGATTTCCTTGGCGGCGCCGGCCGAGCGCTGCGCCAGCGAGCGTACCTCGGAGGCCACCACGGCAAAGCCGCGTCCCTGCTCGCCGGCCCGGGCCGCTTCCACCGCCGCATTCAGGGCCAGGATGTTGGTCTGGAAGGCGATGCCATCGATCACGCTGATGATGTCGGCGATGCGGCGCGAACTCTCGCTGATGCCTTCCATCGTCTGCACCACCTGACCCACCACCTCACCGCCCTGGCTGGCGATGTCAGAGGCGGTTGCGGCCAGCTGATTGGCCTGGCGCGCATTGTCGGCGTTCTGGGTCACGGTGGAGGTGAGCTGTTCCATGGCCGAGGCGGTCTCTTCCAGCGAACCGGCCTGCTGCTCGGTGCGATTGGACAGATCGAGGTTGCCGCGCGCGATCTCCTGGGAGGCGGTGCTGATGGTGTCGGTGCCGTGGCGTACCTCGCTGACGATGTCGCGCAGGCTCTCGTTCATGGCCCGCAGGGCTTCCATGAGCGCGCCGGTCTCGTCGCGGCCGGCCGGACGGATGCGCAGCGTCAGGTCGCCACGGGCCACGCCCTGGGCGATCTGCACCGCGTCCTTCAGCGGCCGCGAAACATTGGTGGCCACCACGAAGGCCAGCAGCGAGGCGATCAGTACCGTCGCCGCCAGCAGGCCGACGATCCAGCGCTGCGCACCGCGGAACACGCCCGAGGCCTCTTCATCGGCACGGGCGCTGCCGTTGGCGTTGATCTTGACGATGGCATCGAGGTTGCCCAGCATGGTGCGATAGAGCTTGGCCGACTCGCCGTTGAAGAGCGCGCGGGTCTCGTCGTATTGCTGGTTGGCGGCCATCTCGGCCAGCTGTTCATCGACCTTGACGTAGGCGGCGAGGTTCTTGGCGAACTGGGCGTACTGTTCTTTTTCCTGGGCTTCGACCAGGCCTTGCTCGTAGAGCGAACGTTGCTTGGCCAGCGCATCCAGGCGCGCCTTGATGGCCTGGTTGGCGGCACTGCGTTCTTGCGGGGTGACCGCCGTGACCAGTTCCAGCTCGTTCAGGCGCAGCGGCGGCAGCGAACTCTGGATGCCGCGCGCGGCGTCCATGGCCGGCATCCACTTGCTGACGATCTCGCCGGAGGCATTGTTGACCTGCTTGAGTTCCTTGATCGCAAACAGTCCCTGCAGCAGTGTCAGCGCGATCACCACGGCAAAGGACAAGGCCAGTTTTTTGGCGATGTTCAGGTTGTAGAACCAGATCATGTCGTCCTCGCATTCGATTTATATCGTTTTCGGTATCGGATCCAGATGCGAAGATCAAGCTCCCGGCCGGCCCCGCTCCCATTGCCGGTCGGCTGGCGCCGATGCGTCGCGCTGTCCACGCATGGCTGAATCGGGAGCGATATTAATCAGGAGCAAGGATTGCGGCCAATGAAATTAATCGCTGGGGCAATGTGCGAATTGATATCGATCCGCGCGATATTGTTAAAAAAGCAGGCCTGCAGGATAGGCTTCTTGACCAGGGCAGCTTGTAATAAGATGTGCGTAAAACTCACTTCTTTGAAGCTCTTCTGATGCGCAGAAAGATCCCCTCCACGCAGGCCCTGGCCGTGTTCGAATCCGCCGCGCGCCACCAGAGCTTTACCAAGGCGGCCAGCGAGATGGCGGTCACCCAGAGCGCGGTATGCCGCCAGGTGGCGGCGCTGGAGGAGTTTCTGGGACTGAAGCTGTTCCGGCGCACCAAGCGTGGCGTGCGCCTGACCGAGGCGGGGGTGAGCTACAGCCACCAGGTCGGCCAGCGGCTCGATGAAATCGAGCGCGATGCCTTGCACCTGATGTCGCGCGATGGGCATGGCGATACCCTGGAGCTGGGCGTCATGCCCACCTTTGCCACCAAATGGCTGCTGCCGCGCCTGCGCTCCTTCCTGGAGGCGCATCCGGGCGTCACGGTCAACCTGCGGCCGCGCACGCGCCCCTTCCTGTTCGAGGAAACCAACCTGGACGCCACCCTCTACGCCGGCCAGGCCAGCTGGCCCGGTACCGAGGGCGTATTCCTGATGCGCGAGAGCATGGTGGCCGTCGCCAGCCCCGCGCTGATCGGGCAGGGGCGCAAGCTGACGGCGGCGCAACTGCTGGACTATCCCCTGCTGCAACAGAGCACCCGGCCCTATGTGTGGCGACAATGGTTCGCCTCCTTCGGCATGCAGGTGCAGAACGATCTGGTGGGCACGCAACTGGAGCTGTTTTCCATGCTGACCCAGGCCGCCATCGTCGGCATGGGGGTGGCGCTGATCCCGCCTTTCCTGATCGAGGACGAGCTGCGCCAGGGCCTGTTGACGGTGGCCGTCGAGCACGACTACCTGAGCACGCACTCCTATTACCTGATCTATCCCGAGCGCAAATCCGAGCGTCCTTTGCTGCGGCTGTTCCAGGACTGGCTGGAGCAGCAGGCGCGGGATTATCGGCTGCCCAGCGGGCTGGGCTGAACGCGTTTTTTTGTTGCCTGTAACAAGTGCGTAAAGAGCACATGGTGTTGCAAACAATTCGTTTGCGGGGACGGTACCGATTCCTTATATTTCAGGCATACCCGGCGCAGGCCGGGATCGAACGTTTTTATCCTTTTCTTTCGAATCGAGGCCGTCATGACCGCATCGCAGAACCGCATCTCCTTTGACCATGCTGACCCGCTCCTGCTGGAGCAACAGTTGACTGCCGATGAACGCCAGGTACGCGACGCCGCCCAGGCGTATTGCCAGGACCGTCTGGCGCCGCGTGTGCTGGAGGCCTTCCGCCACGAGAAGATGGACGTGGGCATCTTCCGCGAAATGGGCGAGCTGGGCCTGCTGGGGGCCACCATCGACGAGCAGTACGGCGGCGCCGGCCTGAACTATGTCTGCTATGGCCTCATCGCCCGCGAAGTCGAGCGGGTCGATTCCGGCTATCGCTCCATGATGAGCGTGCAATCCTCGCTGGTGATGACGCCCATCAATGCCTTCGGCAGCGAAGCACAGAAGCAGAAATACCTGCCCAAGCTGGCCAGCGGGGAATGGATAGGCTGCTTCGGCCTGACCGAACCCAATCACGGCTCCGACCCCGGCAGCATGATCACCCGCGCGCGCAAGGTGGCGGGCGGCTACAGCCTGAGCGGCAGCAAGATGTGGATCACCAACAGCCCGGTGGCTGATGTCTTCGTGGTGTGGGCCAAGGATGATGCCGGCGAGATCCGTGGCTTCATCCTGGACAAGGGCAGCAAGGGCCTGTCGGCCCCGGCGATCCACGGCAAGGTGGGGCTGCGCGCTTCCATCACCGGCGAGATCGTCATGGACAATGTCTTCTGTCCGGAAGAAAACGCCTTCCCCGATGTGCGCGGCCTGAAAGGCCCTTTCACCTGTCTCAACAGCGCCCGCTACGGCATTGCCTGGGGCGCGCTGGGGGCGGCCGAGGATTGCTATGAGCGTGCGCGCCGCTACACCATGGACCGCCAGCAGTTCGGTCGTCCGCTGGCGGCCAACCAGCTGGTACAGAAGAAGCTGGCCGACATGCTCACCGAGATCTCGCTGGGCCTGCAAGGCTGCCTGCGCCTGGGCCACCTGAAGGACGCCGGCAATGCCTGCATCGAGCAGACCTCCATCATGAAGCGCAACAGCTGCGGCAAGGCACTGGACATCGCCCGCCTGGCGCGCGACATGATGGGCGGCAATGGCATCAGCGACGAGTTCGGCGTGGCGCGGCACCTGGTGAACCTGGAAGTGGTCAACACCTACGAGGGCACCCATGACGTGCACGCCCTCATCATCGGCCGTGCCATCACCGGCCTGGCCGCCTTCGCCAACTAGGGCGATATGACGACAGGCCGCCATCCGGGCGGCCTGTCATCAACTCTCGTACTTCATACACCTCACCGACAGATCACAGCACGCCGCGCTCACGCAGTGCGGCGATGCGCGCCTCATCCATCCCCAGCAAGGACTGCAGCACTTCCCCGGTGGCTTCGCCCAGCGAGGGCGGTGCCTGGCGTACCGGCAGGCGCTGGCCATCGAAGCGATAGGGCGGCGCCAGCACCTTCACGCTGCCCGCTTCGGCATGGGGGTGGGTACTGACCAGCCCGGCGGCGGTGGCGCGCGGGCTGGTCAGGGCTTCGTGCAGGCCCAGCACTTCTCCGCAGGGAATGCCGGCCTGGTGCAGTTTCTCCAGCAGGTCGGCGCGCTTGCGCGCCTTCAGTTCGCGATTGATTTCCGGCACCAGCACATCGCGGTGCTTGCCACGGCTGACATTGGTCTTGAAGCGATCGTCCTCGGCCAGGTCGGGGCGCTCGATGACGCTGTGGCAGAAGCGCTGGTACTGGCTGTTGGTCCCCACGGTGATGACCAGCCGGCCATCGGCGGCATCGAAGACGCCATAGGGAATGATGGAGGGATGGGCGTTGCCATAGCGCGGCGGGTCTTCGCCCAGGATCAGCGCTTCCAGGCCGTAGTAGGAGGTGATCATCACGCCGCAGTCGAACAGGGCCATCTCCACATGGCGGCCCTGGCCGGTCTGGTTGCGCTGGTACAGCGCGGCCAGCACCGCCTGCGCCGAATACATGCCGGTAAACAGGTCCACGGCGGCCACGCCCAGCTTCAGCGGCGGCTGGGTGGCCTCGCCATTGAGCGACATCAGGCCGGATTCGCCCTGGATCACCAGGTCGTAACCCGGCCGGCTGGCCTCGTCACCGCTGCTGTCATAGCCGGTGATGGAGCAATAGATGAGGCCAGGATTGTCGCGCCGCAAGGTCTCGTAATCCAGCCCGAACTTGTGCACGCCACCGAACTTGAAATTCTGGATCACCACATCGCTCTGGCGTGCCAGATCACGCACGATCTGCTGGCCTTCCTCGGTCTGCAGGTCCACGCTGATGGAGCGCTTGTTGCGATTGACGCTGTTGAAATAGGCGGTCTCGGTGGAGCCGATGCGGGTACCCCAGTCACGGGTATCGTCGCCGCGCACCGGATGTTCGACCTTGATGACTTCGGCGCCGAGGTCGCCCAACACCATGGCACACCAGGGACCGGCCAGCACGCGCGACAGGTCCAGCACGCGCACGCGGGCCAGAGGCAGGGCTAGGGTCTGTTCAGACATGAATTCTCCTCATTGGACAGGATGCTCCGCTGGCCACAGTGGGCATCCCGGTATTGTTGTTATGGTTGACTATCGTTCAGTGGACGTCCCCGTCCATCATCGTCCGTCATCGTCCATCGTTCTCTGAAGCAGCGGACCGCAAGCGGCGGAAATCGGCCGGCCGCTTCTGCAGGAAGGCGGCGATGCCCTCGGCAGCCTCGTCGTCGCCCTGCGAGACCACCATGTGCTGCGCCTCCAGGTCCAGCTGCTGTGCCAGCGTCGCACCATAGGCGTGATGGCACAAGTCCTTGATGCGGCCCATGGCACGCGCCGGGCCGGCTTCCAGGCTGGCTGCCAGCGCGACGGCAGTCGCCAGTGCCTGGCCCGGTTCAGCCAACTGGTTGACCGCGCCCATGGCATGCAGCCGTGCACCGTCGAAGCGCTCACCGGACAGGCATAGCTGGGTCAGCTGCTGGCGCGAGAGAAACTGCGCCAGGAAGGCGGTGGCGCCGCCATCCGGTGTCAGTCCCACTTTCACATAAGCCACCGAGAACTGTGCCTCGCGCGTGGTGACCAGCATGTCACAGGCCAGCGCCAGCGACAGCCCGGCACCGGCGGCACCGCCCTCGACGGCGGCGATCACCGGCTTGCCGCAGCGGCCGATGCGGCGGATCAGATCATGCAAGCCCTCCAGCCGCTCGCGCCGCTGCTCGGGCGTCATGGTGCGGCGTTGTGCCAGCAGGCGCAGGTCGCCCCCCGAGCAGAAGAATCCACCGGCCCCCGCGAGTACGATGGCGGCCACCTGCGGATCGGCCTCGGCCTCGTCGAGTGCGCTGCTCAGGGCGAGGTACAGGTCGGCATTGATGGCATTGCGCGTGGCCGGATCGTGATTGACCAGGATGCGTACCGCCCCCTGTTGTTCACGCAGGACCGTGCTCATGTTCGTGCTCATGTCCGTGTTTCACGACCCAGCGCGATGTGGCGCTGCAGGTGATGGTCTTCGTCGCCGAGCTGGTGGTCGATCATCACAAGGCGCTTGGCGTAGTGCGACAGCGGCAGCTCCCAGGTCATGCCGATGCCGCCGTGCAGCTGGATCGACTCTTCGGCCACCAGGGCGCCGATGCGGCCGATGCTGAACTTGGCCGCCGACAGCGCGCGTTCGCGGGTCACGCGGTCGGCCTCCAGTGCGGCAGCGGCATTGATGACGGCCGAGCGTGCCTGTTCCACCTCCAGCAGCAGATCGGCCATGCGATGCTGCAGGGCCTGGAAGCTGCCGATGGGCAGGCCGAACTGCTTGCGCGTGCGCAGGTAGTCCAGCGTGGCGGTCTTGGCGACTTCCATGGCGCCCAGCGCTTCGGCGCACAGCGCCAGGATGCCGCGCCCGATCACCCGTTCCAGCAGCGCGGCGGCGTCGCCGGCCTGGCCCAGCAGGGCGTCCGGGTCCAGTGTCACCCCCTGCAGCAGCAGGTCGGCCACGCGGCCGCCGTCGATGGTGGCGCTATCCTGCAGTTGCAGGCCGGGCGTGCCGGCCGGCACCAGGAAGAGCGAAATGCCGGCGCTGTCGTCGCTGTTGCCTGCGCTGCGTGCCGAGACCAGGAACAGGTCGGCCGCCTGCGCCTGCAGCACCACTGCCTTGTGGCCATCGAGGCGCCAGCGGCCGTCGGCCTGTTGCTCGGCGCGCGTAGTGACGTGATGCAGTTCGTAGTGGCTGTCGGCTTCGTCGTGCGCCAGTGCGGCCAGGGTCTGGCCGGCGATGATCTGTTCCAGCAACGCGCGCTGGGCCGGTGTGCCGGCGCTGGCGATGGCTTCGCCCACCAATACGGCGCTGCCCAGCAGGGGCTCGACCAGCAGGCCGCGACCGATCTCTTCGAAGACCACGGCGATGTCGAAGCCGCCGCCGCCGTAGCCGCCATCGGCTTCGCGCAGCAGCGCGCCGATGACACCCATGTCGGCCAGTTGCTGCCACATGGCGCGGCTCATGCCGGCCTCCGACTGGATCACCTGGTTGCGATGCTCGAAGCCGTATTGTTCGGCGATCAGCCGGCGCAGGCTGTCGGCCAGCATGCGGCGTTCTTCGGTGTGCTCGAAATTCATGTCGGGTTCCTCACAGGCCAAGGATCATCTTGGAGATGATGTTCTTCTGGATTTCATTGGAGCCGCCGAAGATCGACAGCTTGCGGTTGTTGAAGTAATGCGCAGCCGCGCCGGCCGCTTCCTCGGGCCCCAGGGTGTGGCCCTGGTAATCATCCTCCAGCGCCTGCCGTTCATAGGGGCGGGCGTAGGGACCCATGGCGCGCCGCGTGAGCGAGGTGATCTCCTGGCGGATCTCGGTGCCACGGATCTTGAGCATGGAGCTTTCCGCACCCGGCACGCCGCCACCGGCCACGGCGGAGATGACGCGCAGGTTGGTGGTCTTCATGTTTTCCAGATCGATCTCGACCCGTGCCATGCGCGCGGCGAAGAGGGGATCATCGGCCAGCGCCCGGCCGCTGCGTTGCTGGCGCTGGGCGATGTTCTTCAGGCGTTCCAGCGCCGCCACCGAGAAACCGATGCCGGCGATATTGGTGCGCTCATAGGTCAACAGGTACTTGGCACAGCTCCAGCCACGGTCTTCCTCGCCCACCAGGTTCTGTACCGGGACGCGCACATCGGTGAAGAAGACCTCGTTGACTTCGCGCTCGCCATCGAGGGTGATGATGGGGCGTACCTCGACGCCGGGCGCATCCATGTCGATCAGCAGGAAGCTGATGCCCTCCTGCTTCTTGGCCTCGCGGTTGGTGCGCACCAGGCAGAAGATCATGTTGGCGTAGTGGCCCAGCGTGGTCCAGGTCTTCTGGCCGTTGACGATGTAGTGATCACCCTGGCGCACCGCATGGGTCTTCACGGCCGCCAGGTCGGAGCCGGCGCCGGGTTCCGAATAGCCCTGGCACCACCAGTCCTGGCCATTGAGGATGCGCGGCAGCCAGTGGCGTTTCTGGGCCTCGTTGCCATACTTGATCAGCACCGGTCCCAGCATGTTCACGCCGAAAGGCACGACCCGGGGGGCATTGGCCAGGCAGCATTCATGTTCGAAGATGAACTTCTCGATGACGCTCCAGCCGGTGCCGCCATATTCTTTGGGCCAGTGGTTGGCCAGCCAGCCGCGTTCGTTGAGGATGGCATGCCATTGCGTCATGTCGTCGCGGCTCAGATGCTTGCCGCTGGCGACCTTCTCGGCCAGCGACGCCGGCAGCTTCTCGGCCAGGAAGGCGCGCACGCTGTCGCGGAAGGCGGTTTCGGCCGGGGTGAAATTCAGATCCATTCCAGACTCCTCGATGACTTAGATACTCAATAGATTTCAAACAGGCCGGCCGCACCCATGCCGCCGGCAATGCACATGGTCACCACCGCATAGCGCGCGCCCCGGCGCCGGCCTTCCAGCAGCACGTGGCCGGCCAGGCGGGCGCCGGTCATGCCGAAGGGATGGCCGATGGAGATGGCGCCGCCGTTGACGTTGAGACGCTCCTCGGGAATCCCCAGCCGACGTTGGCAATACAGGGCTTGCGAAGCGAAGGCTTCGTTGAGTTCCCACAGGTCGATGTCGTCCACGCTCAAGCCATGGCGTGCCAGCAGGCGTGGTACGGCAAACACCGGGCCTATGCCCATCTCGTCGGGCTCGCAACCGGCCACCGCCAGGCCCCGGAAGGCGCCCAGTACCGGCAGGTTGGCGCGTTCGGCGGCGCGCGCTTCCATCATCACGCAGGCCGAGGCGCCGTCGGAGAGCTGCGAGGAATTGCCGGCCGTGACGAACTGGTTCGGCCCCATCACCGGCGCCAGCTTGCCCAGCGCCTCGAAGGTGGTGCCGGGACGGTTGCAGTTGTCGGCCTCCACCGTGACCTCGCGCAGGCTGGTCTGGCCGCTGGTCTTGTCGGTGACTTGCATGGTGGTGGTGCAGGCGACGATTTCGTCGCGATAGCGACCGGCCTCCTGGGCGGCGGCGGTCTTGCGCTGGCTGGCCTCGGAGAAGCGGTCCTGATCCTCGCGGCTGATGCCATAGCGCGCCGCGACGATGTCGGCGGTCTCGATCATGGGCAGGTACAGGGCCGGCTTGTGCTCGACGATCCACGGGTCCATGCCGGCGTCACCACTGTCGGTGGCACTGCGGCTGCGGATCTGGGAGATGCTTTCCACACCACCGGCGATCATGGCCTCGGCGCCGTCGACCACGATGCGGCCAGCCGCCATGGCGATGGCTTGCAGGCCGGAGGCGCAGAAGCGGTTGACGGTGGTGCCGGCGATGCCGATCGGCAGCCCGGCGCGCACGATGGCCTGACGGGCGATGTTGCGGCCGGTCGTGCCTTCCGGATAGCCGCAGCCGAGGATGGCATCCTCGATCTGGGCCGGGTCGAGGCCGGCGCGTTCGACCGCGGCGCGCACGGCGAAGGCGGCCAGGGTCGGGCCCGGGGTGATGTTGAATTCGCCGCGATGCGCCTTGGTCAGGGGCGTACGGGCGGTGGCGACGATGACGGCTTCGCGCATCATGGGGGTCCTCTTGAGAGTGGTCTTGAATGCTGTGGATTGCGCCGCGCGGTTCAGCCGGCCTGGTTGAGCGACTCGAAGCTGGCGCCGCGTTCGACCAGCTCCACCAGCAGCGGTGAGGGTGTCCAGAACAGCGGGTCTTCCTCGGCAAAGCTGCGGATGTCGGCCAGGATGGCCGGCAGGCCCACCATGTCGGCGTACTTCATCGGCCCGCCGCGATAACGCGGGAAGCCATAGCCGTGCAGGAAGGTCACATCCACGTCCAGCGGCCGCAGGGCGATGCCCTGGTGTACGACGTTGGCGCCCTCGTTGATCATCGCGGCCAGGTAGCGACGCAGGATCTCCTCGTTGCTGAAGCTGCGCGGCGAGATGCCGGCGCGCTGGCGTTCGGCATCGATGATGGCCAGCACCTCCGGATCGGGCGTGCCAGTGCGGGCGCCATCGGGATAGAGATAGTAGCCGCGCGCGGTCTTCTGGCCGAACCAGCCGCGCTCGCACAGCCGGTCGGCGATCTGCACGTAGCGCGCACGCGGATCGCGGGTGGCGGCGCGGCGCTTGCGGGTGGCCCAGCCGATATCGCCGCCGGCCAGGTCGGCCACCTGGAAGGGGCCCATGGCAAAACCGAATTCGCGCACGGCCTGGTCGATCTGGTAGGGCGAGGCACCATCTTCCATCAGGGCGTCGGCGGCCTGGCGATACACGGCCAGGATGCGGTTGCCGATGAAGCCATCGCAGACACCGGCACGCACCGGTACCTTGCGCAGGCGCTTGGCCAGCTCGAAGGCGGTCGCCACCACGTCATCGGCGACCTGGCGCGGCACCACGATCTCCAGCAGCTTCATGACGTTGGCCGGCGAGAAGAAATGCAGCCCGATCACGTCGGCCGGCCGCGTGATGCTGGCGGCGATGGCATCGATATCGAGATAGGAGGTATTGGTGGCCAGCACGGCGCCGGGTTTGCAGACGCGGTCCAGCTCGGCGAACACGGCCTGCTTGACGGCCAGGTCTTCGAATACCGCCTCGATGACCACATCGGCGTGGGCCAGATCTTCATAGCGGGTACTGCCTTGCAGGCGGGCCAGCACGGCGCTGCGGGCCTCGGCGCTGAGCCGGCCCTTGGCGACCTGGGCGTCGTAGACCTTTACCACATGGGCGCGGCCGCGCTGCAGAGCGGCATCGTCGCGCTCGATCATGGTCACCGGCAGGCCGGCATCGAGCACGGCCACGGCGATGCCCGCGCCCATGGTGCCGCCGCCGACCACGCCTACGCTGGCGATGGCGCGCGGTTTGGCATGGCGGGTCTCGGGCGCCTTCAGGACTTCGCGTTCGGCGAAGAAGGCGTGGATCAGGCCGGCACGTTGTGGGCTGTCCAGGCATTGCAGGAACAGCTTGCGTTCCAGCGCCAGGCCTTCGTCGAAGGGCAGGGTAGTGGCGGCTTGTACCGCTTCGATGATCTTCAGCGGCGAAAACAGGCCGCGCCACTTCTTGCCGGCCTCGGCTTGCACCGCCTCGATGGCCGCCAGTGCAGCAGCACGGTCGGCCAGCGCGCCGGCATCACGGGTGCGGCGCACCGGGGCCTGGGCCTGCAGCAGCGCATCGAGTGCGCGCAGGCCTGCGGCGGTGGTGTCCGTACCTTCTCCCAGGCTGTCCACCAGGCCCAGCGCGAGCGCTTCCGGCGCGCCCAGGTGGCGGCCGCTGAGCATCATCTCCAGTGCCGCCGCCGCACCGATCAGGCGCGGCGCGCGCTGGGTGCCGCCGGCGCCGGGCAGCAGGCCCAGTTGTACCTCTGGCAAGCCCAGGCGGGCGTCGGGCATGGCCAGGCGGTAATGCGCCGCCAGCGCCACTTCCAGGCCACCGCCCAGGGCCGCGCCGTGGATGGCCGCCAGGACCGGCTTGCTGCAGGCCTCGATGCGGTTGCACAGATCGGTGAGCAGGGGGGCTTGCGGCGGCTTGCCGAATTCGCGGATGTCGGCGCCGCCGATGAAGTTGCGACCGGCGCCCACCAGCAGGAGGGCGCGAACCTCGGGATCGGCATCCCCTTGCTCGATGGCGGCCAGGATGCCGCGACGCACGGCCACCCCCAGGGCGTTGACCGGCGCATTGTCGATGGTGACCACCAGGATGGCACCGGTGCGCGCAAGGTGGACGGGGGCGCCGTGGTCGGCATTTTGAGCAGACATGTCGGGATCTCCAGTTTTAGTTGGTTCGCAGTGCGAAATTCAAGTTCGCAAATTGATTTGATCGCCAACGATACCTCATTTGCTTCCCGTGTGTAAACGGGGCGCCAAAGGAAGCTCGTTGGGACATCATCTATTTCGGGAGCCCTTGTGTGGCGGGGTGTTGCGCAGAGGATGGCGTTTGCGCGCGGGGCGAATTTCATTGCGGCGCGGCGGCTGCAATTCAGCTGAAATTTATTTGTTCTGCACAGCGGAACACGTGTTCGCAATTAATTGACAGTGCGAATCGAGGTGTGTACATTTCACAGCCAATGAGGGCAAGTCGGGGTACCGGCAGCGCCCGGACGAGCGAAAACGGAGAAGTGACGGATGGATGAGATTGTGGCGTTCAAGGGCGAGGATGACAGCAACGACCGGCAGTTCGTCAATGCCCTGGCGCGCGGTCTGGAAATCCTGCGCTGCTTCCGTCCCGGCGAGATCTACCTGACCAATACCGAACTGGCCAAGCGTACCGGCCTGCCCAAGCCGACCATCTCGCGCCTGACCCATACCTTGACCCGCCTGGGCTATCTCGAATATTCCGAAGACCAGGGCCGTTACCAGCTCGGCTCGGGCGTGCTGGCGCTGGGTTACTCGCTGCTTTCCGGCATGGACGTGCGCAAGCTGGCCCGGCCAGCCATGCAGGAGCTGGCCGACTATTCCCAGTGCAACGTCGCCCTGGGTATCCGCGACCGCCTCAGCATGGTCTACATCGAAGCCACGCGCGGCCAGTCGGCCGTGACCCTGCGGCGCGACGTGGGCTCGCGCATCCCGCTGGCTACCACCTCGATGGGACGTGCCCTGCTGTGTGCCTTGCCACAGAACGAACGCGATTTCCTGATGGACCACATCCGCCTGCGCAATGAAGAGCAATGGCCCAAGGTCAAGGCGGGGATCGAGCAGGCTTTCCGGGATTTCCAGGATTATGGTTTCTGCATCTCTGTGGGCGAATGGGAAAAGACCATCAGCGCCGTCGGCGTCCCCATGATCGACGCCAACGAAGAGAAGGTCATGGCCTTCAACTGCGGCGGCCCGGCCTTCATGCTCACCCGCGAGATGCTCATGGAAGACCTGGGCCCGCGCCTGGTGGCGGTGGTGCGTTCGGTGGAAACCAGCATGGGACGGCACTAAGCCGCGCCGCTGCTGGATCAGCGCAAAGAATCAGTAGAAGCAGGCATGGAGACAGAGAGAACCGGCTGACCGGTTCCGGCAATTCGGCAGTACCGCAACACCACAACAAGAAACAGCCGTTCGGGTCTTGACCGACCCCCTTCAGCAATAGGCATCACGCGCATCCCGTCCTTTTGGACAGGACTTCCGCCGATGCCCGCACAGACTGGCCAGAGACGTGATCTGGCCGGGCGGGGACCTTGCGCCCCGACCCGGCGGGGAAGCGCTCGTCCTGACGCCGTGTGCCTATCGCTGAGGCGGGTCGTACGGGTGCGGATATCGTCATCCCCTGGCGCAGCGGCTACATCACTTTCATCAGACCAAAGAGGTGGAGACAATGACAAGCAGGTATCAAGGCATCAAGCGCGTGGCCATGCTGGCCTGGGCCGCGTCGGCACTGGTGGCCGGCACGGCCGCAGCCGAGGAGCTCAAGGTGGGCGTGGAGATCCCGCTGACCGGCAGCCTGGCGCGGGTCGGCTCGGGCATGCAGGAGGGCATCAACGTGGCCGCCGAGGTGTTCAACAAGACCAACGGCAAGCACAAGGTCAAGCTGGTCACCATCGATGACGAATCGGCTCCGGCCAAGGCCATTGCCGCCGTCGAGAAGCTGGCCGGCGACGGCGTGCTGGCCGTCACCGGTGGCTATGGTTCCAACAACATCGCCCCGGCTGCAGACGCCGCCGCCAAGGCCGGCCTGGTCTACGTGACCTCGGGCGGCGTGGATGACAACCTGGTCAGCAGCGGGCGCAAGAACTTCTTCCGCATCAACAACGTGGCCGGTTACCAGAAGGCCATGGTGGGCCTGCTGGAGGACATGAATGCGCGCTCGGTCGCGATCGTCTACTCGACCAAGGAAGCCACCGCCGCGCTGGCCAAGGATCTGGAGAAAGCCTGGGGCGCCAAGGGACTGAAGGTGACCACGCATGCCTTCGATCCGGCCATCAGCGACTTCAAGCCCATCATCAACAAGATCAAGCTGCAGGACAAGCCCGAAGTCATCGCCATGATCGGCTATGAGAACGACTACGTCGGCATCCTGCGCGCGGCACGCGTGTTGAAGCCGGCCGTCAAGGCCATGGTCGGCGTGTGGTCGCTGGCCACGCCGAAGATGGCGGCTGATTTCCCCGACCTGGTGCCCAATGTCTATGGCACGGCGCTGCTGCCTTACCCGGCCCAGTTCACCACGGCCGATGGCAAGCTCTTCGAGGAGACTTATCGTCGCCTCTACAACAAGGACCCGGACTACCTGGGCCAGTTCGGCTACGTGCAATCGATGCTGCTGTTCGAGGCCATCGCCCGTGCCGCCGACAAGGGGACGCTGAAGAAGGGCGGCGTGGCCGAGGAGATGCGCAAGACCGACCGCGAGACCCTGATCGGCCGCGTGCAGTTCGGCAGCAATGGCGACAACCTGAACTTCACCCATCATATGGGGCAGCATCAGGGCAACAAGGTGACCATCGTCTGGCCCAAGGACGCCGCCACCGGCAAGATGAATTACCCGGCCGTACCCTGGTAACACCGTCCGGGCGCGCACGCCGCTTGCCATGGGCAGCGGTGGTGGTCGCGCCCGCGTTCAATCCAATGGAATGCAGACATGAGTGAACTGATACTGCAAGCCCTGTACTCGGGGCTGCTGCAGGGGGGCTCGTATGCCCTCATTGCCCTGGGACTGGCGCTGGTGTTCGGCGCCATGCGGGTGATCAACCTGGCCCAGGGCGAGCTGGTGCTGCTGTCGGCCTACATCGCCTACTCGGTGGAATCGGGAATGGGACTGAACCCGGTGCTGGCCATTCCGATTGCGCTGGTGGTGGTGTGCCTGACCTCGGCGGTGGTGTATTTCGTGGTCAGCCGCATCAAGAAGGACCGCGAGATCAACTCGCTCATCCTCACCTATGGCATAGGCGTCATTCTCACCAACGGCATGCTGCTGGTGTGGAAGGCCGACATCCGCTCCACCAGTTCCGAATGGATGCAGGAAGCCTTCGTGCTCGGCCCCTTCTACAGCATGCGTAGCGAGGTGCTGTTCTTCGGCGTGAGCCTGGTGATGATGGCCGGCCTGTGGTGGTGGCTCTCGCGCAGCTGGTACGGGCGCGCGGTACGGGCCGTCTCCAGCAACCGCGATGCCGCCAAGCTCATGGGCATCAATCCCGGCTATACCGAACTGGTGTCCTTCATCGTGGCCGGCATCCTGGCTGCGTTTGCCGGCGTGGCGCTGTTCAGCTATGGCGTCATCAGCCCGGCCTATGGCGGCGTGCTGACGGTCAAGGCCTTCATCATCACGGTGCTGGCCGGGGTCGGATCGATCCCGGGGGTGCTGATCGGAGCGGTGTTGCTGGGCGTGGCCGAGGCGCTGACGGTGACCCTGGCCAGCTCGGCCCTGCAGGAACTGGCCGGCATGGGATTGTTCCTGCTGGTGTTGTTCATCATGCCCAATGGCTTGTTCGGGGTACGGGGAAGACGAGGATGAGCATGCAGACGACCAAGAATACGACCAAGAATACGACCATGAGCAAGACCAGCCTCTTGGCCCTGTTGGCCCTGTGCGTGGGCGGACCGCTGCTGTTTGCCCAGGACCACTACGTGATGAGCCTGCTGGTGGCTTCCATGGTGATCGGTGGCATCGCCCTGTCATGGGCGCTGCTGGGCAACCTGGGCGGCATGATCAGCTTCGGCCACGCCGCCTTCTTCGGCGTGGGCGCCTATACCTCGGCGGTGCTGAGCATGAAGTTCGGCGTGCCGGTGCTGGCGGCGCTGCTGCTGGGCGGGGTCGGGGCGCTGGTGGCGGCGCTGGCGATGTTGCCGGTACTGCGCCTGCGCGGTCCCTACTTTGCGCTGGCGATCCTGGCCTACGCGCATATCTTCCGCATCCTGGCAACCGAGTGGACTTCCATGACCGGCGGCTCCGGCGGGCTCTCCAGCATCCCCCCGCTGCCCACGTTGCCGGGGCTGGACCTGTCCAGCAAGATCGGCGCGTATTTCGTGATCCTGTTCATCGTGCTGGTGTTTGCCGTGATCTACGCCCGCCTGCGCGAGAGTCACTACGGCCTGGCCTTGCGCGCCATGCACGAGAGCGAGGACGCCACCCGCGTGGTCGGCGTCAACAGTGTCGTGCTCAAGGGCATGATGCTGCTGCTGTCGGCCTTCATGTGCGGCGTGGTGGGGGCGTTCAATGCCCACTACATCAGCTTCCTGGAACCGGACTACGCCTTCAGCGCCCTGTGGGTCACCATCCCCATCGTGGCGGCCATCTTCGGCGGTTACCGCAGCATCAGCGGCCCGGTGGTCGGCGCCGTGGTGGTCTACCTGCTGGACCAGCTGGTGTTCAAGAACATCATTCCGTCCGGCCACCAGCTGGTGCTGGGCGTGCTGCTGGTAGCGATGATCGTCTTCAGCCCGGACGGCCTGCTGCCGCTGCTGCGCAAGCTGTTCAAGGGCAAGTTCACGAGGAGCAAGCATGCTGCAACTTGACAAGGTATCGGTGCGCTTCGGCGGCCTGACCGCCGTCAATGAAGTCTCGCTGGAGGTCGGCAGCGGCGACGTGGTCGGGCTGGTGGGCGCCAATGGCGCCGGCAAGACCACGCTGTTCAACGCCATCTCCGGGCTGGTGCGGCCCACCGGCGGGGCCATCCGCTTCAACGGTGCCGATATCCTGCACGCCCCGCTGCATCGTCGCGCCCGCCTGGGGATCGGCCGTACCTTCCAGATTCCGCAGCCCATGCATGAACTGACGGTGCGCCAGAACCTGGTCGTGGCGCAGCGCTTTGCCACCGGCCGCGTCGATGAGCGCAAGATCGCCGAGGTACTGGCCTTCACGGGACTGGCGGAGAAGGCCGACCGCGATGCCGCCAGCGAACTGGCCCTGACCGAACTCAAGGCACTGGAAGTGGCCAAGGCCCTGGCGACCCAGCCCAAGCTGCTGTTGCTCGACGAAGTGCTGGCCGGCCTGGAGACCAACGGCAAGCGCCGCTTCATGCAGATGCTCAAGGGTTTGCACGAGGCCTTTGCGGTGGGCATCGTCATCATCGAGCACGACATCGAGACCATCAGCCAGCTGTGCCATCGCGTGGCCGTGCTCAATTTCGGCCAGCTCATCGCCGAGGGCAAACCGGCCCAGGTGTTCAGCGATCCCGCCGTCATCAAGAGCTATACCGGAGCCTGACCATGCTTGAAGTCACCAACCTGCGCGCCGGCTACGGCGCCATCAATGTGCTGTGGGATGTCTCCCTGAAGGTCGGGCAAGGGCAGCTGACCACCATTATCGGCCCCAATGGTGCCGGCAAGACCACGCTGCTGCGCGCCATCATGGGACTGCTGCCGATCGGCCAGGGCCAGGTCAGCCTGGATGGCCGGGTGCTCAATGGCATGCCGACCTGGGAGATGTCGCAGGTCTCGATGGCCATGATCCCGGAAGGACGCATGATCTTCCGCGCCATGAGCATCGAGGAAAACCTCATCATCGGCGCCTTCGCGCCCCAGCACCGTGCCCGCGTGAAAGACAACCTGGAACGTGCTTACGCCATGTTCCCGCGCCTGCGCGAGCGGCGCCGCCAGCTGGCCGGTTCGCTCTCCGGCGGCGAGGCGCAGATGCTGGCCATGGCGCGCGGGCTGATGTCGGAACCGAAGCTGCTCATCATCGACGAGCCCTCGCTGGGGCTGGCACCGGTGGTGGTCAATGAACTCTTCGAGATCCTCACGCGGCTCAAGGAGGAGGGGCGCACCATCGTCCTGGTGGAACAGAACACCGAGCGCGCCGTCGGCGTGGCCGACCATGTCTACCTGATGCAGAGTGGCAAGGTCATCCTGTCGCAGACGGCGGCCGAGGTCGATCTCGCTCATCTGCACGATCTTTATTTCGCACGCTAGCAGCGATGCGGGCACGCTTTCGAGCTGACGGTATTGGAAATGCCGTCGTGACCAGGGAACAGGAGTAGTCGATGCAGATGGCGCAGTTGCTTGAACAATATGGTCCACGCGAATCCATGGAGTACGACGTGGTGGTGGTGGGTGGCGGACCGGCCGGCCTGGCGGCGGCGATCCGGCTGAAGCAGTTGTCGTCGGACCTGTCGGTCTGTGTGCTGGAAAAAGGCAGCGAAATCGGCGCCCACATCCTCTCCGGCGCGGTCATGGATCCGCGTGCCCTGAGCGAACTCATCCCCGACTGGAAGGAGCAAGGCGCGCCCCTGGACACACCGGTGACGGAAGACCGCTTCCTCTTCCTCTCCGCCACCAAGGCCTACAAGACGCCCAACTGGCTGCTGCCCAACTGCTTCCAGAACCATGGCAATTACGTGATCTCGCTGTCCAACGTCACCCGCTGGCTGGGCCAGCAGGCCGAGGCGCTGGGCGTGGAGATCTTCCCGGGCTTCCCTGCCGCCGAGGTCCTTTATAACGATGATGGCTCGGTCAAGGGCGTCGCCACCGGCAACATGGGCATCAACAAGGAAGGCGAACCCGGCCCCGAATTCCAGCTGGGCATGGAACTGCACGCCAAGTACACCTTCTTCGCCGAAGGTGCGCGCGGTCACCTGGGCAAGCAGCTGATCGCCAAATACAAGCTGGATGCCGGCCGTGATCCGCAGACCTATGCCATCGGCATCAAGGAATTGTGGGAAGTGAAGCCTGAAGTGCATCAGCCCGGTCTCGTGATCCACACCGCCGGCTGGCCGCTGGCCAACGATACCTATGGCGGCTCCTTCCTGTATCACCTGGAGAACAACCAGGTGGCGGTAGGCTATGTGGTGGGCCTGGCTTACGAGAACCCCTACCTGTCGCCGTTTGAAGAATTCCAGCGCTACAAGACCCACCCGGAGATCCGCAAGTTCTTCGAGGGCGGCAAGCGCCTGTCCTACGGTGCCCGTGCCATCACCGCGGGCGGCGTGCAATCGCTGCCCAAGCTGGTGTTCCCGGGTGGCGCGCTGCTGGGCTGCGATGCGGGCTTCCTCAATGCCTCGCGCATCAAGGGCAGCCACGCCGCCATCAAGAGCGGCATGATGGCGGCCGAGGCGGCCTTCCAGGCCCTGGGTGAGAATCGCCAGTCTGATGAGCTGGCCGCCTATCCGGCCGCCTTCGACGCCTCCTGGCTGAAGGAAGAATTGCACAAGGCCCGCAACTTCAAGCCCTCGATGAGCCGTGGGCTGGTCACCGGTACGCTGCTGGTGGGCATCGACCAGGTGCTCTTCGGCGGCAAGGCGCCGTGGACGCTGCGTCACACTCATGCCGACCACGAATGCCTCAAGCCGGCGGCCAACTATGCGCCGATTGCCTATCCCAAGCCGGATGGCAAGCTGACCTTCGACCGCCTCTCGTCGGTGTTCATCTCCAACACCAACCACGGCGAGGACCAGCCCGCCCACCTCACGCTCAAGGACAAGAACGTGCCGGTGCAGATCAACCTGGCCAAATATGCCGGCCCGGAATCGCGCTACTGCCCGGCGGGAGTGTATGAGTTCGTCAGGAACGAGGACAACAGCGAACGCCTGCAGATCAACGCCCAGAACTGTGTTCACTGCAAGACCTGCGACATCAAGGACCCGACCCAGAACATCGTCTGGGTCACGCCTGAGGGCGGGGGGGGACCGAACTACTCGGGGATGTGATGCCTCACGGCTGGGCTACCCGCACCCGCTCGAAGCGCCCGGCCAGTCCGACATAGGCCAGGATGCCCAGCACGCCATGCGCGGCTACGAACCACAGCGCATTGGTGAAGGAGCCGGTACTGGCCAGCACATAGCCGATCACGATGGGGGTGACGATGCCGGCAATATTGCCGATGCCATTGAAGACGCCGCCGCTGAGACCGACCATGTTTTCCGGCGCGGTATCGGCCAGCACGGCCCAGCCGATCGCGGCCAGGCCCTTGCCGAAGAAGGCCAGCGCCATCAGCGCGATCACCACCACATTGGAATCCGAGAAGTTGGCCCCCACCAGCAGGGTCGACAAGGCCATGCCGAGTACGTAGGGCGTCTTGCGCGCCAGCGAGGGATGCCTGCCGCGCTGGATCAGCCAGTCCGAGATGACGCCGCCCAGGATGCCGCCGCTGAAGCCGCAGATGGCCGGCAGCGCCGCGACCCAACCGGCTTCCATGATGCTCATGCCGCGTCCCTTGATCAGATAGATCGGGAACCAGGTGATGAAGAAGTAAGTCAGCGCCGTGATGCAGTACTGGCCGATGTAGATGGCCCACAGGTTGCGGTTGCGGAACAGCACCGCGACCTCGGCCAGGCTGGTGCGCTGCTTGCGGTTGACTCGATTGCGTTCCAGGTCGACCAGTGCGCCACCGGCGCGCATGTGTTCCAGTTCGGCCGCACCCAGTTGCTTCTGCCCATGCGGTTCGCGGTAGAAGGAAAACCACACCACCCCCAGCACCAGGCCGACCGCGCCCATCCAGAGGAATACATGTTCCCAGCCCATGCGGTGCGTGAGCCAGGCCATCATCGGGGTGAACAGCACCACCGCCATGTATTGCGCCGAGTTGAACAGGGCCGAGGCGGTGCCACGCTCGCGGGTGGGGAACCAGCAGGCCACGATGCGCGAATTGGCGGGAAAGGCGGGCGACTCCACCAGCCCCAGCATGAAGCGCATGAAGAACAACGCACCGGCCGCCGCCACACCCGACAAGCCCAGCCAGCCCACCGTCCCCTGCAGCATGGTGAAGACCGACCACAGCAGCAGGCTGGTGCCATAGACCCGGCGCGCGCCGAAGCGGTCGAGCAGCCAGCCGCCGGGGATCTGGCCGATGGCGTAGGCCCAGGCGAAGGCGGAGAAGATCATTCCCAGCATGACCGGGTCCAGGCCCAGTTCCTTGACCACGCCGGTGCCGGCAATGGACATGGTGGCGCGGTCGGCGTAGTTGACCACGGTGACGACGAAGATCAGGGCCAGGATGCGATAGCGGAAGCGGCCGACGGTGGCGCCCTTGGCAAGGGCGCTGCCATCGCGGCGCTCGCCGATGGCCGGGGATGGGGTGCCGGATTGATGCATGGTGTCTCCTCCTGTTGCGGATGGTGTGTTATGTAGGGTGCTGCCGGGCCGCGCTCAAGCGGTCACGCTGGTCGGCGGGCGCTGGCCGGCGAAGCAGGCGGCCAGGTTCTCCAGCACGATCTCGCCCATGGCCAGTCGGGTTTCCTCGGTGGCGCTGGCGCGGTGCGGTTGCAGCACCACGTTGTCCAGCGCCAGCAGGGCAGGGGGTACATGCGGTTCGTCGGCAAACACGTCCAGGCCGGCGCCGGCGATGCTCTTCTGCGTCAACGCCTCGACCAGGGCCGCTTGGTCGACCAGCTTGCCGCGTGCCACGTTGATGAAGTAGCCCTGCGGCCCGAGTGCAGCCAGTACTTCGCGGGTCACGATCACCTGGCCATGGTCGGCCGAGGCTGCCAGTACCAGGATGTCGACGCTGGCGGCCAGTTCGGCGATATCGGCTACGTAGCGGTAGCCGCTGTCATCCTGGCGCTGCGGATCGCTATAGGCAATCGACATCGAGAAGGCGGCGGCGCGCCTGGCGATGGCATGGCCGACCCGGCCCAGGCCGATGATGCCCAGGCGCTTGCCGCTGACCTTGTGCGACAGCGGCTGGGCGCTCTTGCCCCACTGGCCGGCACGGACGATGCGCTCGCCCACGCCGAGATCGCGCAGCGTCATGATGATCAGGCCCAGTGCCATGTCGGCCACGTCTTCGGTGAGCACGCCCGGGGTGGTGGTCACATGGATCTTGCGGCGCGCGGCCTGCTGCAGGTCGACCGCATCGGTGCCGATGCCGCTGATGGCGATGATTTCAAGCGCCTCCAGGCGGTCCATGAGGGCGTTGGAGAGGCCCTTGACGCCGCCGGTGACTACGCCGCGCACGCGCTGGCCGACCTGGGCCAGCAGGGCCTCGGCCTGTCCTGCCTGTTCGGCCTGGTAGAGGCGGTGCACCGTGTAGTCGGCGCTCAGCCGAGCATCGATGGGGGCGGGGATGGCTTGGGTCAACAGGATGTCGATGGGCTGGCGCACTGGGTTCTCCGTGAAGCAGGCCTGTGGACGGGCCTGCCGGGTTGATCTGGTGGGCCCAGTATAGGAAGACGATCAATGTTCGTCTAACATAGATATCGGATGGATCAATACAAGAATTGAATTGCTGAATCAATCAGCAATGCAAATCGAAACGCATCGTGGACCTCATTCATGGAACTACACCAACTTCGCTGTTTCGTCGCCGTAGCCGAGGAATTGCATTTCGGGCGGGCGGCGCAGCGCCTGTTCATGACGCAGCCGCCGCTGAGTCGCCAGATCCAGATGCTGGAGCATGCGCTGGGCGTGGAGCTGCTGGAGCGCAGCAGTCGCCAGGTACACCTGACGGCGGCCGGCAGCAGCTTCCTGCGGGATGCCCGGCAGATCCTGGCCTTCTCCCAGCAGGCGGCCTTGTCGGCGCAGCGTGTGGCCGGCGGCGAGGCCGGGCGCATCACGCTGGGCTTCACGGCAGTGAGTGCCTACAGCATGATCCCCGCATTGCTGGTGCAGGCCGGTGCGCGCCTGCCGGAGGTGGAGCTGGTGTTGCGCGAGATGGTGTCGGTGGCGCAGATGGAGGCGCTGGTGACCGGCATGATCGATGTCGGCTTCATGCGCCAGGTGGTGAGCCGGCATGCGCTCTGTCATGAACTGGTGCATCGTGAAAGGCTGCTGGTGGCGCTGCCCATGGGGCATGCGCTGGCGCGTCGCAAGCAGATCGCCCTGCGCGACCTCGACCAGTTGCCCTTCGTCATGTACACCCAGTCCGAGGGACGCTACTTCTACGACTGCATCGCCGGGATGTTTGCCAGTCACGGCGTCACGCCACGCTACGTGCAGCATGTCGGCCAGACCCATACCCTGCTGGGTCTGGTGCGGGCCGGGCTGGGTGCGGCCATCGTACCGGAATCGGCGCGCGAGCTGCACATGGGCCGCGTGCAATTCCGCCCCCTGCAGGATGCGGCCGCCCATGCCGAGCTCTACCTGTGCTGGCGCATGGATAACGACAATCCGGCGCTGCCGGCATTTCGTGCGCTGGTGAGCGAGTTCTTTGCCGGCCAGCGCTGAGCGACGGCCGGCCAGCTAGATCAGAAGCGTGGTTTGACCGTCTTCCAGTCCGGCTTGTATTTGCGCATCTGGCCCACGTCATCGCGCTGGCGGATGCCGCATTCCAGATAGAGCTCGTGCAGCTTGCGCAGCTGGTCGTGATCCAGCTCCACGCCCAGGCCCGGGGCATCGGTGATCTGCACGCAGCCATTGCGGATGGGCAGCTTGCCGCCCTTGATGACTTCCTCGTCGGCTTCCTGCCAGGGGTAGTGGGTGTCGCAGGCATAGGAGAGGTTTTCCACTGCGGCCGCCACATGCGACATGGCCATCAGGCTGATGCCCAGGTGCGAGTTGGAGTGCATCGATACCCCCAGGCCGAACACGTCGCACATCTTGGCCAGGTGTTGGGTGTCGCGCAGGCCGCCCCAGTAGTGGTGGTCGGCCAGCACGATCTGCACGCTGTCCAGGGCCACGCTGCGGCGCAGCTCGTCGAAGTCGGTGACCACCATGTTGGTGGCCAGCGGCAGGCCGGTGCGGCGGTGCAGCTCGGACATGCCTTCCAGCCCCGGGGTCGGGTCTTCGTAGTATTGCAGGTCGTCGCCCAGCAGTTCGGCCATGCGGATGGCGGTCTCCAGCGACCAGTTGCCGTTGGGGTCGATGCGCAGCGGTGCATTGGGGAAGGCCTTCTTGAGCGCCTTGATGCAGGCCACCTCATGCTCCGGCGCCAGTGCGCCGGCCTTGAGCTTGATGCTCTCGAAACCGTTTTCCTCGATCATCTTGCGCGCCTGCGCCACGATCTGTTCCTCGCTCAGGGCCTCGCCCCAGGCGTCCGGCGCATAGGGGCTGTCGATGTGCTGGGCGTACTTGAAGAAGAGATAGGCGCTGAAGGGGATCTGCTTGCGAATCGCACCGCCCAGCAATTCCACCAGCGGCACGTTGAGGTAGCGCGCCTGCGCATCCAGGCAAGCCACTTCGAAGGCCGAGTAGGCGTTGGAGACCGCCTTGCTGGCATGCGAGCCCGGTGCCAGTTCGGCGCCGGCATTGCTGGCCGGGGCCATGGAGGCGACCACGCGGCGCACGATGGCGCGCAGGCCGTTGAGGTTGAACGGGTCCAGGCCGATCAACTGGCCCTTGACCAGGTCCAGGATCTTCAGTGCCGGGGCATCGCCATAGCTCTCGCCCAGGCCGATGTGGCCGTTGTCGGTCTCGATCTCGATGATGGAGCGCAGGGCATAGGGTTCGTGGATGCCGCTGGCATTGAGCAGGGGACCATCCTTGAAGGCGATGGGGGTGACGGTGACGCGGACGATTTTCATGGTGGACTCTCTACGGGCAGGGCGAGGATGAAAGCGGGGTTATCGGTGTGTCGGAGCAGGGCAGGGCCGGTCAGTCCTTGGCCCCGGAACGGGCCAGGAAGACCACGCCGGCGGCCACCAGCGAAGTGATCGCCAGGCCCAGCAGGCCGCCCTCGATGGAGCCGGTGCGCTGTTCCAGGAAGCCGAAGGCAGTCGGGGCGACGAAGCCGCCGAGGTTGCCGATGGAATTGATCAGCGCGATCACCCCGGCGGCGATGCGGGCATCCAGATAGCCCTGCGGCAGCGGCCAGAACAGCGAGGAGGCAGCCTTGAAGCCGACCGCGGCAAAGCAGATCGAGACGAAGGCAAAGCCGGCATTGCCGAAGGTGGAGACGAACATGCCCACGGCGGCAATCACCAGGGCCGTGGCGGCCCAGGCCTGCTGGTGCTTGTAGCGCGCGGCCAGGGCGGCGAAGGCGTACATCGCCACGATCGAGATCAGCCAGGGAATGGAGTTGAACAGGCCTACCTGGAAATCGCTGAAGCTGCCCATCTTGCGGATGATGCTGGGCAGCCAGAAGGTGGCGCCGTAGATGGTCAGCGAGATCGAGAAGTAGATGAAGCAGAAGATCAGGATCTGCGGGTCGCGCAGCAATTGCAGCACCGAGACGTGCGCGGGTTTGCTCTTCATGCGCTCGGCCTGCTCGGCGACGATGGCGCCGGTGACGGCATCGCGTTCCTGCACGCTCAGCCATTTGGCATCGGCCGGCATCGAGTCCAGCCAGAACCAGACGAAGCCGCACAGCAATACCGAGGCCATGCCTTCGATGATGAACATCCATTGCCAGCCATGCAGTCCGCCGCCATCCAGTTGCAGGAGACCACCCGAGATCGGGCCGGAGAGGATGGAGGCCAGTGCCGAGCCGGACAGGAAGATCGCCATGGCGCGCCCGCGCTCGCTGGCCGGCAGCCACTGGGTGAAGTAGTAGATCACGCCGGGGAAGAAACCGGCCTCGGCCGCGCCCAGCAGGAAGCGCAGCAGGTAGAAGGTCGATTCGTTATGCACGAAGGCCATGGCGGTGGCCGCCAGGCCCCAGGTGGCCATGATGCGGGTCAGCCAGGCCTTGGCGCCGAAGCGCTGCAGCAGGATGTTGGAGGGCACCTCGAAGATGGCGTAGCCGATGAAGAACAGGCCGGCACCCAGGCCATAGGCGGCGGTGCTGATGCCCACGTCGGTGGCCAGGTGGCTGCGCACGAAGCCGATGTTGACCCGGTCGATGTAGTTGACGATGAACATGATCACGAACAGCGGCAGCACGCGCTGCTTGATCTTGGCCACGGCCTGGGCCAGTACGGCAGGTGCGGCAGGTGCGGCAGGTGCAGCGTTTGCTGCGGCAGCACTGCCTGCGGCCAGGGGCGCGGCCGGTTGCTTCAGTGATTCCACACGGGTCTCCTCGGTTGTCATGGGGCATGCCGCCTGGCTTCTGCTGGCCATGGTCGTGACGGAATCGTCCTGCATGCTTCGGTGGAATGCATTAAAACACTAATATATTAGTGCGTCAATGATACTGACGCGGTTTATCATGCAGGGTCTTGTAGGCAACTTCGGCGAACTCACCGGATGGCTGCCTCTCTAGTTATTCAGGATTCCTGCATGAGCACCACGACCGCCGACACTATCGTCATCACGCCACCGCCGCTGGACCGTTCGCGCCAGTCGGCGCCACAGGTCTTCGAGCACCTGCGCGAACTGATCATCGCCATGCGGCTGACGCCGGGGACGGTCCTGCAGCGCGCCGAGCTGGCCGAGCAGTTCGGCCTGAGCCAGACGCCGATCCGCGATGCCCTGATCAAGCTGGGGGAGGAGGGGCTGGTGGATATCTTTCCCCAGCACGCCACGGTGGTCAGCGCGGTCAATGTGACGCTGGCGCGGCAGGCGCATTTCCTGCGCCGTTCCATTGAGCTGGAGATCGTCCATACCCTGGCGCAGCAGCCCGATGCGGCGCTGGTGACGCGCCTGCGTGACAGCATCGAGGTGCAGCGTGTACTGGCCGAGCGCGAGAATTACGCCGACTTCGTGCTGGCCGACCAGGGTTTCCATCGCCAGATGTACGAGGCCGCGCAGGTGCCCGAGCTATGGGCCATGGTGCGCCGGCAGAGCGGCAACCTGGACCGCTTGCGCAACCTGCACGTCCCCATTCCCGGCAAGACGCAGCGCGTGCTGCGCGACCATGCCGCCATCGTCGATGCGATTGCCGCCGCCGATCCGCCGGCGGCGCAGGCAGCCCTGCGCGAGCACCTCTCCGGCACGCTGGCGCAGCTGGAGGCCATTGGCGAGCGCTTCCCCCACTATCTCAAGTATTGAGCGCTGTCGCGCGTGCAAGCCGGCGAGCTAGCCAGCCTGCACGCCGTGCCGCGCAAGATGTTCCACCAGGCGCCGTGCCGGCACGGCCAGCGCCTCCAGGTTGCGGAAGCAGATCGAGAATTCGCGTTGCGCCCAGTCGTCCTCCAGCGGGATCATCTTCACCTGCGAAGCTGAGGCATAGAGGCTGCTGATCTCGATGGGGATGATGCCCACGGCCAGGTTGGCCGAGACCACGCGGAAGGCCGCATCGAAGTTCGACACCAGCACCCGGTAGCGCACCGGCCGGCCGATGCGGGCGGCGGCGCGATGCATCATGATCACCACGGCGCTGTCGGGGCGCATGCCCACGTGTTCGTAGTCCAGCGTGTCTTCGTAGCGGATCGACTCAAAGGAGGCCAGCGGATGGTCGCGATGCACCGCCAGCGCCAGCCTGTCCTTGCGATAGGGCAGTTGCTGCAGCTCGCCCAGGTCGGAATGGTTCCAGCACACGCCGATGGCGGTGCTGCCTTCGCGCATGTTGCGCAGCAGTTCATTGGTCAGGCATTCCTCGATATCGACCTTGATCTGGCTGTTCTGCGGCTCGCGCATGAAGGATGAAATATCTTCCAGCAGGGACTCGGCCATGGCCGAGGGCGTGGCCAGGATGCGCACATTGCCCTTGATGCCGCCGGCGAAGGCGGTCACGTCGGTCTCGATGCGCTCGGCCGCGAACAGGATGGTGCGGGCATGCTCGGCCAGCGCCAGGCCGGCCGGCGTGGCCTGCACGCCACGGCGGGTGCGCACCAGCAGGCGCACGCCCAGGTTCGACTCCAGTTGCGCAATGCGCTTGCTGATGGCCGAGGCGGCGATATGCGATTGCTCGGCCACGCGCGCCATGTTCTGTTGATCCAGCACGGCCACCAGCAGACGCAGGGTGGTCAGGTCGAGGTCTCTCATGGCCTTGTCTGCCTTTCCGTTTCGGAATGTCTGAGCTTCCAATATAACGCTATACATCCAAACGGAGAAGTCTAGAATCCGCCACATGTCCCCGGTGATCGTCCGGGGGCAACACCACACGACATCACGAACAAGACAGCCTGCCGGCCATGACCGGCGCGCAAGGAGACCATGATGAGTACACCTTCGACGGCCTTGCCGTTCCCCACTGCCGCAAGCACCTTCCAGGGGGCCGGTTCGGCCGCCGACATCACCGCACGCATGGACCGGCTGCCGGTCACCCGCAGCGCCTGGATCCTGGTGCTGCTGATCTCGCTGGGCGGCTTCTTCGAGATCTATGACCTGGTCTTCACCGGCTACATCGCCCCGGGCATGGTCAAGAGCGGCCTGTTGAGCACCACCACCGCGCACTTCTTCGGCTCGCAAGGCATCGGCGCCTTCATCGCGGCCACCTTCGCGGGTTTGTTCGTGGGTACTTTCTTCCTGGGCTTCCTGCCGGACAGGTATGGCCGCCGCGCCATCTTCACCGTATCGCTGCTGTGGTATTCGGTGGGCTCGGCCATCATGGCCTGCCAGACCAGCTCGGAGGGGCTGCTGCTGTGGCGCTTCCTCACCGGTATCGGCGTGGGTATCGAGATCGTCACCATCGACAGCTACATCACCGAGATCGTCCCCCAGCACATGCGCGGTCGCGCCATGGCGCTGAACCAGGCAGCCATGTTCATGGCCGCGCCCAGTGCGGCCATCCTGTCGTGGTGGCTGGTCCCCTTGTCGCCCTATGGCATCGATGGCTGGCGCTGGGTGGTGGCGATCGGCTCGGTGGGGGCGGTGCTGGTCTGGTTCATCCGCCGCTCGGTGCCGGAGAGCCCGCGCTGGCTGGCCCAGAAAGGCCGCTTCGCCGAGGCTGAGGCCGCCATGCAGCGCATCGAGGCGCGTGCCCAGGCCGATTCCGGCAAGCCGCTGCCGACACCCCAGCCAGTCGTGGAGGAGATCCGCGAAGCGCGCGCCTCCTACCGCGAACTGTGGCAGCAGCCGTATCGCTCGCGCTTCCTGATGCTGGTGGTGTTCAATTTCTTCCAGGCGATTGCCTACTACGGCTTCGCCAACTGGGTGCCGACGCTGTTGATCGCCCAGGGCATCACGGTCACCAAGAGCCTGCTGTATTCCTTCATCATCGCCTTCGCCAGCCCCATCGGCCCGATGCTGGTGATGACGGTGGCCGACAAGATCCAGCGCAAGTGGCTCATCGTCGGTGCGGCCGGTGCGGTGGTGGTGTTCGGCATCGCCTTCTCGCAGATGAGGGACCCTCTGCCGCTGACGGTGCTGGGCATCCTCATCAGCCTGTGCGGCTCGATGATCTCGGTGAACTACCACGCCTACCAGACCGAACTCTTCCCCACCCGCATCCGTTGCCTGGCGGTGGGCATCGTCTACTCCTCCAGCCGGGTCGGGGCGATGCTGTCGGGCTTCCTGATCGCCTTCTTCCTGCGTGACTTCGGTGTCACCGGTGTCTTCGCCGGCATCACCTGCGCCATGCTGGCGGTGATGATCTCGATCGGCTTCTTCGGTCCCCGCACCAATGGCATGCGCCTGGAAGAACTCTCTCGTTAAGCCCTACAGCCAAGGAAACCGAGCATGCAACCCTCCCATCCCAAGCTCGTCGTCCAGGAAGTCGGCCTGCGCGACGGCTTGCAAAGCATCGCGCAAGTGATGGCCACCGACGACAAGCGCCGCTGGATCGATGCCGCCTATGCGGCCGGCTTGCGCTACCTGGAGGCGGCCTCCTTCGTGCCGGCCCGGTTGTTGCCGCAGATGGCCGATGCCGCCGAGGTGATCGCCCACGCGCTGACTTATCCCGATCTGGTGGTCACCGCCCTGGTGCCCAATCTCAAGGGCGCGGAGCGTGCGCTGGAGGCCGGTGTGCATCGCCTGGTCGCACCGGTCTCGGTGAGCGCGGCGCATAGCCAGGCCAATGTGCGCAAGTCGCCGCAGGAGATGGTGGAAGAATTCCACCGCATCCGCCAGCTGATCGATCAGTCGCCGGCAGGCCCGGCCCGGCCGCGCCTCATCGCCGGTCTGTCGACGGTGTTCGGCTGCACCTTGCAGGGACAGGTGCCGCTGGCCGATATCGTGCAGGTATCACGTGGCGTCATCGAGGCCGGTTGCGACCTGCTGGCGCTGGGCGATACCACCGGCCATGCCACGCCGGGCCAGGTCGGCGAGGTGCTGCAAGCGGTGCGCGCGGTGGCCGGCGAGCGCCTGGCCATCGCCCACTTCCACGACACCCGTGGCCTGGGGCTGGCCAATACCCTGGTGGCGCTGGAACACGGCATCCGCGAATTCGACGCCACCCTCGGTGGCATCGGCGGTTGCCCGCATGCGCCGGGGGCCTCGGGCAATGTCGCCACCGAAGACCTGGTCTTCATGCTCGATAGCCTCGGCTACCACAGCGGTATCGACGTGGTGCGCCTGCTGGCCGCGCGCCAGCTGCTGGAACAGGCGTTGCCGGGCGTGACCCTGTATGGCGCGCTGGCGCGTGCCGGCCTGCCGCATGGCTACGCATCACCACATCATCACGACAACGACGACAAGCATCATCAAGCACAAGGGGTAGCAGCATGAGCAGCGCACATTCCACACCGGCAGGCGGCGACGACGACCTGCCGCTCAAGGGCATCCGCGTGGTCGAGATGTCGCACATGGTCATGGGGCCGACCTGCGGCATGATCCTGGGTGACCTGGGCGCCGACGTCATCAAGGTCGAGCCGCCGCGCGGCGATGGCACGCGCCGCCTGCTGGGCACCGGCGCCGGCTTCTTCCGCACCTTCAACCGCAACAAGCGCAGCGTCACGCTGGACATGGAGAGCGAAGCAGGCGTGGCCGCCCTGCAGAAGCTGGTCGATGGCGCCGATGTCTTCATCGAGAACTTCAAGCCGGGCCGCATGCAGCAGCTGGGCATCGATTACGAGAGCGTGCGCGCACGCAATCCGAAGATCATCTATGTCTCCCACAAGGGCTTCCTCAAGGGCCCCTACGACCAGCGCCTGGCACTGGACGAGGTGGTGCAGATGATGGCCGGCCTGGCCTACATGACCGGCCCGGTCGGACGTCCGCTGCGCGCCGGCAGCTCGGTCAACGACATCATGGGCGGCATGTTCGGCGCCATCGGCGTACTGGCGGCCCTGTACCAGCGTCGCGACAGCGGCCGGGGCAAGGAAGTGCAAAGTGCGCTCTTCGAGAACTGCGTGCTGCTCTCGGCCCAGCACATGCAGCAGTATGCGGTCACCGGCGAGGCCGCCGCACCGATGCCGGCACGCATCAGCGCCTGGGCGGTGTATGACGTGTTCGAGCTGGCCGGTGGCGAGCAGATGTTCATCGCGGCCACCGGTGACACCCAGTGGCGCACGCTGTGTGAGGTGCTGGAACGGCCTGACCTGCTGGCCGATGCACGCCTGCAGACCAACAACCAGCGCGTGCTGCTGCGTGAATGGCTGCTGCAGACCCTGCGCGCCACCCTGTCCGGCATCGACGGCAAGGTCCTGGCACCGCAGCTGGAGCGACGCGGCATTCCCTTCGCGCCGATTTCACGGCCCGAGGAATTGTTCGACGATCCTCACCTCAAGGCCAGCGGCGGCATGGCCCGTCTGACGCTGGAAGACGGCAGCCAGACCGACATGCCGCTGCTGCCCATCTCCATGGATGGTGCCCGCCTGCAACCGCGCCGGCCCATCGCCGGCATCGGCGAGCACACCCATGAGGTGCTGCGCGAGCTGGGCTATAGCGATGCGCAGATCGCCATCTTGGCGCAGAATGAGCTGTCGAAAACGGCTTGAGGGCTGCTTCGGTTGCCAGTCGACCCCAGCGCCAGATACATCCACCCCGATCCACCCCGATCCACCCGCATCCCTGCCAGGAGAAGCGCATGAAAGACCTCTTTGACAACCCGATGGGACTGATGGGCTTCGAGTTCGTCGAGTTCGCCTCGCCCGTGCCGGGCCTGCTGGAATCGGTGTTCGCCGCCATGGGCTTTGCCAAGGTGGCGGTACACCGCTCCAAGCAGGTGAGCCTGTACCGCCAGGGCGACATCAACTTCATCATCAACCACGAGCCGCGCAGCCACGCCGCCTATTTCGCCGCCGAGCACGGTCCCTGTGCCTGTGGCATGGCCTTCCGGGTCAGGGATGCGCACCGGGCCTATGCGCGCGCCCTGGAGCTGGGCGCGCAGCCGGTCGAGATCCCCACCGGGCCGATGGAGTTGCGTCTGCCGGCCATCAAGGGCATCGGCGGCGCGCCGCTGTACCTGATCGACCGCTTCGGCGAGGGCAAGTCCATCTATGACATCGATTTCGAATTCATCGAGGGCGTGGAGCGCAATCCGCCCGGCGCGGGCCTGAAGCTGATCGACCACCTGACCCACAATGTCTATCGCGGCCGCATGAGTTACTGGGCCGGCTTCTATGAGCGCCTGTTCAACTTCCGCGAGATCCGTTACTTCGACATCAAGGGCGAATACACCGGTCTGACCTCGCGGGCCATGTCGGCCCCGGATGGGCTGATCCGCATCCCGCTCAACGAGGAGTCCTCCAAGGGTTCCGGCCAGATCGAGGAATTCCTGATGCAGTTCAACGGCGAGGGCATCCAGCATATCGCGCTCCTGACCGACAACCTCATCGATACCTGGGACCGCCTGCAGCAGGCCGGCACGCCCTTCATGACCGCGCCCCCGGCGACCTACTACGCCATGCTGGAGCGGCGCCTGCCGGCGCACGGCGAGCCCGTCGACGCGCTCAAGACGCGTGGCATCCTGCTCGACGGTACCACCGGCGAAGGCGGACGGCGGCTGTTGCTGCAGATCTTCGCCAAGCCTCAGCTGGGGCCGGTGTTCTTCGAGTTCATCCAGCGCAAGGGCGACGAAGGCTTCGGGGAGGGCAATTTCAAGGCCCTGTTCGAATCCATCGAACGTGACCAGATCGAGCGCGGTGTGCTGCAGACATCCTGAGCAGGCTGCACCGGATCATAAAGAAAAACGCCCCGCCATCGCAGGATGGCGGGGCGTTGTTCATGGAGCTGCCGAGCTTCAGGCCTTGGACTTGCCGTCCTGTGCCTTGGCCGCTGCCAGCGCGGTCATGTTGATGACGCGACGCACGGTGCTCGACGGCGTCAGCACATGCACCGGTGCGGCCGCGCCCAGCAGGATGGGGCCGATGGTGGTGCCCTGGCCGCTGCTGGTCTTCAGGACGTTGAAGAGGATGTTGGCGGCATCCAGGTTGGGGCAGACCAGCACGTTGGCCGAACCGGTCAGGCCGCTGTCGGCCAGGCCGACGCTGTGGCGCACCTTCTCCGACAGCGCGGCGTCGCCGTGCAGTTCACCGGCGGACTCGATCTGCGGCGCCAGCTTCTTGAAGTGCTCGTGGGCCTGCGCCATCTTGCGGGCCGACGGACGCGAGGAGCTGCCGTGGTTGGAGTGCGACAGGAAGGCCACCTTGGGCGGCACACCGAAGCGCGCCACTTCTTCGGCGGCGGCCTGGGCGATGCGCGCCAGTTGCTCGGCGTCCGGGCTGTCGTTGACGTAGGTGTCGGTGATGAAGAGGGTCTGTTCGGGCAGCAGCACGGCGTTCAGTGCCGCGAATTCCTGGGCGCCGTCCTTCAGGCCGATGACCTTTTCCACATGGGCCAGGTGGCCGTCATAGTTGCCGTCCAGGCCGCACAGCATGGCGTCGGCGTCGCCGGCCTTGACCATCAGCGCAGCCAGCAGGCTGCCGCTGGCGCGCACGTCGGCTTCGCTGCCACCCTGGTAGTGGGCGGCGTAGCCGGCCACGCGGGCATCGGTGGCCGGATCGATGATCTGCACGTTCTGGCCCGGCTTGATGCGCAGGCCGGCCTTCTTGATACCGGCTTCGATGGCGGCGGGACGGCCCACCAGGATGGGCGCAGCCAGACCTTCGTCGGCCACGAACTGCACCGCGCGCAGCACGCGCTCGTCTTCACCGTCGGCGTAGACCACGCGTTGCGGGGCGCGCTTGGCGGTGTTGAAGACGGGCTGCATGAACATGCCGGTCTGGTAGATGAAGCGGGTCAGCTCGGCGCGGTAGGCGTCGAAGTCGGTGATGGGGCGGGTGGCCACACCGGATTCGGCGGCGGCCTTGGCCACGGCCGGGGCGATCTTGAGGATCAGGCGCGAATCGAAGGGAGTCGGGATCAGGTAGTCGGCACCGAACACCAGTTCCTTGCCGGGATAGGCGGCGCTGACCTCGGCGCTGGTCTCGGCCTTGGCCAGGTCGGCGATCTCGCGCACGCAGGCCAGCTTCATGGCTTCGGTGATCTTGGTGGCGCCGCAGTCCAGCGCGCCACGGAAGATGTAGGGGAAGCACAGCACGTTATTGACCTGGTTCGGGTAGTCCGAACGGCCGGTGGCGATGATGCAATCCGGACGAACCGACTTGGCCAATTCGGGGCGGATTTCCGGTTCCGGGTTGGCCAGGGCCAGGATGATGGGCTTGTCGGCCATGGTCTTGACCATGTCGGCGGTCAGCACGCCAGGAGCCGAGCAGCCCAGGAAGACGTCGGCACCATTGACCACGTCGGCCAGGGTGCGTGCCTCGGTCTTGATGGCGTAGCGTTGCTTGGAGGCGTCCAGGCCACCGGGGCGGCCTTCATAGATGACGCCCTTGCTGTCGACCATGTAGACGTTCTCGCGCTTGACACCCAGGCCGATCATCACTTCCACGCAGGCAATGGCCGCCGCGCCGGCGCCGGAGACGGCGATCTTGACGCTACCGATGTCCTTGCCCACCAGTTCCAGGCCGTTCAGCAGGGCCGCCGAGGAGATGATGGCGGTGCCGTGCTGGTCGTCGTGGAAGACCGGGATGTTCATGCGCGCCGACAGCTTCTGCTCGATGTAGAAGCACTCGGGAGCCTTGATGTCTTCCAGGTTGATGCCGCCCAGGGTCGGCTCCAGCGAGGCGATGATCTCGACCAGCTTGTCGGGGTCGGTCTCGGCCAGCTCGATGTCGAACACGTCCACACCGGCGAACTTCTTGAACAGGCAACCCTTGCCTTCCATCACCGGCTTGGAAGCCAGCGGGCCGATGTTGCCCAGGCCCAGTACGGCGGTGCCGTTGGAGACCACGGCCACCAGGTTGCCGCGCGAGGTGTAGTCGAAGGCCTTCAGGGGATCGGCTTCGATATCCAGGCAGGGATAGGCCACGCCCGGCGAGTAGGCCAGCGACAGGTCGCGCTGGTTCGACAGGGGCTTGGTGGGGCGCACTTCGATCTTGCCGCGCGACGGCGTACGGTGGTACTCACGGGCGGCGTCACGAAGAAGTTGCTCTGTGGCACTGATTTGTTGGGTCATGATCTTGATGAAGAATAAAGACGGTAAGGAGACGGTAGACGGTATTGAGACGAAATTCGGTGGTTCGGCGATCCGGTGACAGGGAAGGCGAGGGAGTACAACCTTGGTCCCTTCCCGGTGTTCCGGCAAGTGCTGTTTCCTGCTTCGAATGCGGTGGATCAATCAACGCAGCGGTCCTGGCCGCTACGGATCCGGAGTTGCACGCGGGAACCTTGATCCACCATGCTTGCTTCGGTCCTCTCCGGGGCTTGTGGCGGCCGGATCGGGAGCGGGGAGGGGGATATTACCTAAATTTTCGCCACTCGGGTTTTTTGCATCGGCTTCATGCAGGATCGGCATGAAGTTATGCCCCTCGGGAGCAGCGGCACAGCCCTCTGCGGATGTGCAAAGGCCGGCTTGCGCCGGCCTCGTTTATTCAAGCTATCGACGCCGTCGATCGGCGTCGGCATCGCATCATGCGCCTGCCAGGAAAGCCTGCAGGGTGCGGTTGAAGGCAGCCGGATGCGACACGTTCATGCCGTGCGAGGCACCCTGGATGACCTGCTGCTCGCTTTCCGGGATCCATTGCGCCAGGGCGGCGATGTTGTCGCGGTACATGCGCGGGCTCTTCTGGCCACCGACCAGCAGGGTCTTGCACTGCAGTTCGTTAGCATCCATCGCGTTATAGGCCGGCAGGTGATCGCGGAACTGCAGGGGCAGGGTATTGGCATTGGCCGTGGCCATGGCGCGGAAGCCGGCCGGGCTGCGGCTCCAGGCGCCGGGCATGCTGACCGAGTCAACAAACATTTCCAGGCCGGCGTCGATATCACCGGCTTCGATCAGTTCGGCCACCTTGGCGCGCAAGGCCAGCGTGGCAGGGGAGAGTGCACCGGCATCGGCGTTGTCGGCATGCAGCGGGCCACCTGGGTCAGCCAGGGTCAGCGAGCGGATCAGCTGGGGATACTGGTGTGCCGCGTGGAAGGCCACGCAGGCGCCGCGCGAGTGACCGACCAGGTGCACCGGTCCCAGGTCCAGGCCGGCGATGAGCTGTGCCACCTCGTCGGCATGGGTGGACCAGGAGAATGTGCCCTGCGTACCGAAGTCGGCGCCGGGCCAATAGTGGCTCAGGCTCAGCGAGACGCAGTGGTAATCACGCGACAGTACCTCGGCCTGGGCATTCCAGTAGCGGTAGTCGCACAGCGAGCCGTGCACGAAGACCACGGTCTCCCCGCTCCCCTTGGAGACATAGGGCAACTGGCCACTGGCGTGGGTGTGCATCAGGCGCAGATCGGGGTCGGCAAAGGCGGCGAGGTCGGTACGTGCATTCATGGGTGAATTCCTTTGTGTGCACTATGCCCGATGCGATGCTGCAAGAAAATCGCGTAATATTGATCGTTGCTATCAATTTTTCTGATCAATATGAAAGCTTTGGACCTGGATGTGATGGCCATGCTGGTGGCCGTGGCCGACACCGGAAACTTCAGCCGCGCGGCCGAATTGGTGCATCGCACGCAATCGGCGGTGAGCATGCAGATCCGCACGCTGGAGCTGGCGCTGGGCAAGCCGTTGTTCGTGCGCAAGCCGCGCAGCGTCATCCCCACGCAGGACGGCGAGGTGTTGCTGACCTATGCGCGGCGCATGCTGACCCTGCGCGACGAAGCCTGGGCCGCCGTGGTGCGCCCGGACGTGACCGGCCGCGTGGTCATGGGCATGCCGGACGACTATGCCTCCTCGCTGTTGCCGCCCATCCTCAAGAAGTTCTCGGCCAGCTATCCCAAGGTGGAAATCCAGGTGGTCGGCCTGCCCAGCTCGGCGTTGGCGCCGATGGTCAAGGACGGCAGCGTGGATCTGGTCTGTGCCACGCGGGTCAAGGGGATCTCGGGGGAGTTCGTGCGCTTCGAGCCGATGGTCTGGGCCACCGTGCCCAGCGCGGGGGATATCTGGCGCGAGCGGCCCTTGCCCATCGCGGTGTTCCTGCCGGGCAGCGTGGCGCGCGAGAACGCCATCCATAGCCTGGAAAAGGCCAGGATCGGCTACCGCACCTCCTACGAGAGTCCCAGCCTGATGGGACTGTTGAGCATGGTCGAAGCCGGCCTGGCGGTGGCGCCCCTGGCGCGGTGCGCGGTACCGCGCCATTTCACCCTGCTGGACCAGGCGCATGGGTTGCCCGATATTGCGCCGCTGGAAGTGGTGCTGGCGCGCAGTACCAAGTCCAAGCGGCCGCCCTGCGATTTCCTGGCCGAGAAGATCATGGCGGAGTTGCGGCGCTGATCACCCGCTGGCGCTGCGGGCTCGATGCTGGCAGGAACCTGATTCAGCTGCGCCGGATCGTCACCTGGCAGGCGCGGATGGCCTCCCGGCCCAGCAGCATGCTGCCTGCGCCGCTGTAGGGCTGTGCAACCGTGCCGCTCTGGTAGTTGCCGGTGAAGCGGAATTTCCAGATTTCGTCTGGCTGGTCGAGGCGATAGCCCACACCCTTGAGTTCCAGCAGCCCGTCGGCGATCCGTCCGGTCAGGGCCTCGGCCACCTTGTCGTCCCTGCGCCTGAGCGTCACCGTGGACTCCACGACCTGCACGTCGAAGTCGGCCTGATAGGCGGCATCGGCTGGCGCACCACCCTGGCGGGCGGTGCATTGCATCTGGCCGCTCCATGCTGCCGATGGGACCGATGGCGCCGATGGTGGCGATGGTGGCGATGCTGCCGGGGGCAGCGGTTTGGGCGTGTCGATGACCGGGGCGGGCGCTGCCACGACGGCCACTGGCGCCGGGACCGGTGAGGCGTTAGCCGCTGGCGCCGGAGTGGGCGCAGGTGTCGCCGTCGTGGGCAGGGCTGCAGCAATAGCCGTAACCTTCGCGGCACTGGCCGTAGCAGCAGTCGCCGCCCGCTTGGCCAGGGCATCACGGCCACGGGCTTCCAGTTCCCAGATCCACTCTGCGGGAACGGCAAAGGAGAGATTCTGCAAGGTAGTGCCGGCCAGCATGGCGGTGGTGATGCCGATCAACTGGCCCTTGTCGTTGAACAGGCCGCCGCCGCTGGAGCCGGAGGAGATCGGTGCCGAAATCTGCAGGAAGCGCAGCTTGCCCTCGGCATCCAGCCGCAGGGCAGACAAGAGGCCATCGCTGATGGTTTCCTCCAGCGCGCTGGGTGCGCCCAGGGTGAACACCTTCTGGCCCACGCGCAGGTTGCGCGACGGGGCAATGGTGACCGCCGGAGCCGTCAATCCCTCGACCCTGACCTGGCACAGATCGCGTTCGACGTCGGGAAACTCCAGCTTGCCGGGCAGGCTGACCTTGCCCTGGCGCAGCGTGAAGCTCCTGGCGTGGGCCAGCACGTGGCAGTTGGTCACCAGGCGTCCCGGCCCGATGACCACCGCCGAGCCGGCGCTGATGGTCTTGCCCTGGGCATTCATCGCATTGACGACCCAGATGCTGGGGGATACCTGCTGGAACAGGGTTTCGGCATCCAGCGCATGCGCCAGGGTGGCATGCATGGACAGCGCCAGGAAGGCGGCGCGGAGCTTGGGGGTGAGCGGCGTCATCTCAATCCATTCACAGAGGCGGCAGAAGGTACTTCAGGTCATCCAGGGTAACCCGACCCCTGGGCGGACCCGGGACGATGATCAGGGCCAGCTTGAGCAGTTCCATATCTGACGGCGCCCGCTCCTTGCCGGCCGAGCGCACGAAGGGGCCGACCAGGCGCAGCACCACATCGGCGCGCACCAGCGTGCGACCCGGATAGGCTGCGGGATTCTTGACCAGCTTGATACGACCCTCGTTGGCGTACTTGATCACCGGCGCGGTGGGCACATAGATGAAGACCGGTGCCGACGTGGTGGCCGTGGGCGTGATCCGGGACAGAGCATCGTCGTCGGCGGCGCTGGCCGTGGTGCGATAGGCCGGCTTGCCGTCCGGCGCGCTGCTTGCCTGCGGCACCGGGGTCTGTTCGTCGCTGCGCAAGAGCATGAAATGCGTGTAGCCCTTTTGCGTGGTCAGTTCGGCGCAGCGGTAGATCCAGTATTGCCAGACCATGTCCTTGGTGGTCATGCCGTTGCCGGAGAAGCGGACGCGGTAGACGTCTTCCTCGATCTGGGTATCGGTGTAGCCGCCGGTGTAACCCATGGGGCCATAGGTCGTGGTGCAGCCAGCGAGGAGGAGGCAGGCCAGTGCGACAGCAGCGCCCCAGCGACTTGGAATTGAACGCATCATGGTGGTGTGATCAAGCTTGTTGCGCGCCCGATGACGCGGCACGCGATGGCCATGCGATTGGCCGCAGCGGCAGCCGGACAGGCGCCACGCTACGGTGACGAGGCCGGTTCAGCAGCTGGTTCTGCGGCTGTGGATCACGTCGCGCCGTGCAGCGGTGTGGTGGCGGTGGACACTGGAACGATGCTGCCGTCGGCAGATGAATGGATTGCTCATGATTTCCCCGTGATTTTCATGATGACCAGGGTCGGCAGCGCAAACGTCGGGTGGCGTCCGACCTGGTGTTTTGTTGTTTTGTTTTTGCCGTCTGTCACGATGCATTGTCAGCGACCTGTCAGGCGCCGTCAGGTTAGCACATGGCCAGGCCCAGTGGTAAGGCGGGGCTGTCTCTTTTTGCCCATGTGCCCAGCCCGGCCTCTGGCCACGCCACTGAACAACGGCGCTTGACTTCGCGATGCGCTCTACCTATGATGCATACAAATCGATGTATATGCATAGATGTATATGCAGTGTTTGTGGCAGCCCGGTTCCTTCCAATCTGCCGCCCCGTTCCCCTGAATCCGAGATGCCCATGAGCAAGGAAGTTTGCACCTGTACCCCATTGCGCCGCCTCACGCGTACGATGACCTTGCTTTACGATCATCACCTGCAGCCCAATGAGCTAACCATCACCCAGTATTCGCTGATCAGCCGTATCGGTCGCCTCGGGCCGATCGCCAACATCCTGCTGGCTGCCGACATGGGCATGGACCGCAGCACCCTGAGCCGGGCCCTGAAGCCGCTGATGGCGGCGGGCTGGGTCGAGACGGTCGACCTGCCCGAGGAGGCCTTGCTGGACAAGCGCTCCTTCGCCTTGCAACTGACCGCCGCCGGCCGGATCAAGCTGGAAGAGGCGCGCCCCAACTGGCGCCGCGCCCAGGACGAGATCGACCGGCAACTCGGCCCCAAGCTCTCGCGCGAGATCATGGACGTCATCGAAGACGCCTATGCCCGCCTTCAGGATCTCTGAACCAGCACCCCCTTTTCAGCAGTTTTTCCAACCTCCACCCAGCGTCATCCCCTCCACCAGGATCGCAATGAACAAGCTTACCCAATCACTCGCCAACGCCGTCGCGCCACGATTCCACTATGCCTGGGTCGTGGTGGGCGTGATCTTCCTCGTGCTGTTGTGTTCTGCCGGCATCCGCGCCACGCCGTCGGTGATGATCCTGCCGCTGGAGCAGGAATTCGGCTGGAACCGCTCCACCATCTCGGTGGTGATCTCGGTCAACATCGCCCTCTATGGCTTGATCGGCCCGTTCTCGGCCGCTGCCATGCAGCGCTTCGGCATCCGTCGCGTGGTGCTGGGAGCACTGGTGCTGCTGGCCAGCGGCACGGCCTTGTCCACGCTCATGCACATGCCCTGGCACATGCTGCTGTCCTGGGGTTTGCTGGTGGGCGCCGGCACCGGCGTGGCCGCCAATACCCTGGGCGCGACCATCGTCAGCCGCTGGTTCGAGACCCGGCGCGGCCTGGCCATGGGCTTGCTGACCGCCAGCGCGGCTACCGGCCAGATGGTGTTCCTGCCGCTGATGGCGTCCATGGTCGGCAATTACGGCTGGCGCTCGGTGGCGTTCCTGGTGTCGGCGGTGGCCTTGCTGGCCATTCCGCTGGTCTGGCTGCTGCTGCCGGAAGGCCCGGGCGCGGTCGGCCTGAAGATGGTCGGCCAGACCAGCGATACCAAGGATGAAGGCCTGTCCCGTCGCAATCCGTTGGCCATTGCCCTGGGCGCGCTGCGCACCTCGGTGCGCATGCCGGACTTCTGGCTGCTATTCATGAGCTTCTTCGTCTGCGGCCTTTCCACCAATGGCTACATCGGTACCCAGTTCATCGCCATGTGCAATGACTATGGCATCAACGAAGTGAGCAGTGCATCCATCCTGGCGGCCATGGGCATGCTGGACCTGGTCGGCACGACGCTCTCGGGCTGGCTGTCGGACCGCTACAACCCGCGTGTTTTGCTGTTCTGGTACTACGGCCTGCGCGGCCTGGCGCTGATCTTCCTGCCGTATGCTTTCGGCCTGCAATACTACGGCCTGACGCTTTTCGCGCTCTTCTATGGCCTGGACTGGATCGCCACCGTGCCGCCCACCGTGCGCCTGGCCAATGACGTCTTCGGCCGCCTGGCCGCACCCGTGGTGTTCGGCTGGATCGTCGCCGGCCACCAGCTGGGCGCGGCCACGGCCACCACGGTGGCCGGCTATATGCGTGCCACCCTGGGCAACTACACGGCTTCGTCGATCATGATGGGCGTGGCCTGTCTGGTGGGTGCGGTGCTGGTGTTGCGCATCAAGGGCAATCAGGGCAATCCCGGCAGCGCCCAGACCGCAGCGGCCTGACGACCTAGGCGGCCGCCTTCTCCGGCTGGCGTAGCGCTGCCACCGCGCGCGCCAGCCGTCCCACCGCATCCTGCAGGACCTCGTCGGCGGCCGCCGTGGACAGGCGCAGATAGGGCGACAGCCCGAACGCGGCACCATCCACCACCGCCAGCCCCTCCGACTCCAGCAGCCACTGCACGGCGTCCTGGTCGTTGGCGATGACGGCGCCATCCGGGCGCACCTGGCCGATCAGCCCACCGCAATGCACGAAGGCAAAGAAGGAGCCATCGATGCGCCGCAGCGCCAGGCCGGGGATGTCGGCGATGGCGTCTTCCACCAGCCTGGCCCGGCGCGCATAGGCCTCACGGGCGATGGCCGCGAAGCTCTGGTCGGGTGACTCCAGCGCGGCCAGCGTGGCGGCCTGGGCAATCGCATTGGGCCCCGACGAGACCTGTGACTGGATCACCACCATCGCCTGCACCAGCGCCTTGGGGCCGGCGCCCCAGCCGATGCGCCAGCCGGTCATCGCATAGGTCTTCGAGGCGCCCCCTACCAGCAGGCTGCGCGACTTCAGGTCCGGCGCCACGTGCAGCCAGTGCGCCGGCGCCTCGGGCGTGAACCAGATGTGTTCGTAGAGCTCGTCCAGCAGCACCAGCACCTGCGGATGGCGGCGCAGCACCTCGGCCAGCGCGGCCAGTTCATCGCGGTCGTAGACGGCGCCGGACGGATTGCCCGGCGTATTGAGCACCAGCCAGCGCGTGCGTGGGGTGATGGCCTCTTCCAGCGCCTCGGCGCTGAGCTTGTAGCCGTCCTCGATGCCGCAGGGGATGAACACGGGCACGCCATCGTTGACCAGCACCATGTCCGGGAAGGACGGCCAATAGGGAGTCGGGATGATGACCTCGTCACCCGCATCCAGGGTGGCGGCGAAGGCGCTGTAGATCACCTGCTTGCCACCGGCGCTGACCAGGATGTCGGTCACGCCATAGTCCAGTGTGTATTCGCGTTGGTACTTGGCGCCGATGGCACGGCGCAGCGCCAGCGTGCCGGGCGTGGGTGTGTACTTGGTCTCGCCGCGTGCCATGGCGGCGTTGGCCGCCTGCTTGATGAACTCCGGCGTGTCGAAGTCGGGCTCGCCGGTGGTCAGGGAAATCACGTCACGGCCCTCGGCAATCAGTGCGGCGGCACGTGCCGCCGCAGCGGCATTGGGCGAAAGCTTGACGCGGCGCACGCGCTGTGACAGCGGGAAGGCGGGGGTATCGTTGCTCATCAAAAGGGGCCTTTCTTAGGGGGGGCATCAGGTGGTCGGTCGGCGTGCCTGGCTTACTGCCGGGCCACCTTGGCGGCGGTCTCTTGCTGGGCGCTCTTGTAGACCTCGAAATCAAATGGCGCGCGGTCGAACTTCCCCTTCAGGGCGAGATCATGGCGGCTGGCGATCCACTGGTCGGGCACCCCCCACTTGCGCGCCTGCTTGAGCAGGAAGCCGGAGCGGTGCCAATCCTGGATGGCCTGGTCGACGAAGGCCTGGGTGTCGCTTTCACCCTTGCGCATCCAGACTACGGTGGGGGAGGGGATCAACTGGTCCTGCGTGCCCAGGGTGTAGTCCTTCCACTGTTCGCTGCCGTCACCATGCAGGGTGTTGTAGAGCACCGGATAGACATGCACCGAGGCGTCGCAGGTGCCGCCCTTGAGCGCCAGCAGGGATTCGGGGATGCCGCGCAAGCCCTTGACCACCGCGCCATAGCTCTCGGCCAGCGGCTTGGCGTAGTTGCTGCCCTGGGAGACGCAGGCGACCTTGCCGCGCAGGTCTTCCCAGCGCTTGATGCCGCTGGACTTGGCCACCAGCGCGCCACCACCGATGAGGTCGTAGGGCGTGGGGGCGAAGGCCAGGGTGTCGTTGCGTTCGCGGGTCCACTGGATGTTGGCCACCAGCAGGTCGACCTTGCCGGTCTGCAGGAACTGCACGCGGGTGGAGGCGGTGACGGAGACGGTTTCCAGCGTCACGCCCAGGCGCCGTGCCAGGTCGCCGGCCAGTTCGGCCTGGTAGCCGCCGGTCTTGCCGGTGGCCGGGTCCATCACGCCGAAGGGCGGACTGACGCCATCGACCCCCACCGACAGCTTGCCGCGCTGCCTGATCTTGTCGAGCGTGGTGTCGGCCTGGGCGCTGTGGCAGGCCAGGGTGGTGAGCAGGAGGGCCAGCAGGGGAGCGGTACGGGAGAGCGAGGAGAGGCGCATGGGTGTCATCTGGGCAGGTGCCGTGGAAAGAGCCATCCATCTTGCGCCCGCCCCCCGCGCCCTCGCAACGAAGCTTTTTGCGCTTGCTAATGCGCTTTGTGGTGCCGGCCCTGCCGCCTGAACGAGGGCCGGCAGGTACATCAGTCGATCAGCGTGATACCGGTATGGCCTTCGCGTTCCAGCTGCGCCACCAGGCCCAGTTCCCACTCCAGATAGTCGACGAAGCCCGCATTGCGCAGGGCCAGGTCCTGATGCAGGTAGGGGCTGAAGCTCTGGTCGTCGTCGCCGGTGACCACGCCCTCGCCACCCTGGGCGATGGGCAGGTCGGCACGTCGCCATGCCTGGGTGCCGCCCAGGATCGAGGCCACCTCATGGCCGCTGCGCTGTGCTGCGTCCAGGCCCGAGGCGATGCTGTGGGCCAGCACGCCATCGGCCGAGGCCAGCAGTACCGCCTGGCCGGCCGGCAAGGCCGCGATGTGTTGCACCAGGCTACCCGGTGCCACGAAGGAGGCGCCGGCGATGTGGCCCTTTTCATAGGCGGCGCGGTTGTCGATATCGATCACCAGGGCTTGTCCTGCGCTGACCCACTTGGCTGCCTGCGTGGCCGCCACTTGCGGCGCGGGCGGATTGGGGGCCAGCACGCGCAGCGGTTCCGCGCCGGTGACGCGGCTGGCCAGCGGGCCATGCGCAGGCGGGGTGTAGACCGAGACATCCCAGCCCAGTTGCGCCAGCCAGGCGCCGGTGGTGAGAGCGCGCACGCCATCCCAGTCGGCCAGCACGATGCGCGCGCCGCGCGTGGCGGCATATTCGTCGGTAGCTTGCACCAGCTGACCACCGGGTGCCCAGCGCCAGCCTTCCAGATGGCCGGCTTCGTATTCCTCGCGGGTGCGCACGTCGAAGCGATACAGGGTGCGTTCCTGTCGTTTCTCGGCATCCTCCTGCCAGCGTTGCAGGGTGGCGGCATCGATGCGACGCACGCCGGCACGCTCGGCTACGGCGGTGGCGCGCTGGCGTGCGGCGGCCAGGTTCTCGGGCGAGGGTTCGGGCAGCGGGGTATGGCGGCCGTGCGCCAGTTCGCGCCCGGTCAGCAACCAGTCCATGGTGCCGTTGCGCAGCGAGACCACACGATTGGGAATGCCGGCATCGATCAGGGTCTGCGCGCCGACGATGCTGCGGGTGCGGCCGGCGCAATTGACCACCACCAGCGTCTCTGGATCGGGGGCCAGTTCGCCGATGCGATAGACCAGCTCGGCCCCGGGCACGCTATGGGCGAACGGCAGGCTGAAGGCGGCGAATTCCTCGGGCGTACGGCTGTCGACCACCACCAGGTTCTCGCCGGCCTGGACCGAACGTTCCAGTTCCTCGGAGGTGATCCAGGGCGTGTGCTTCTGGTGTTCGATGACTTCGCCAAAGGCCTTGCTGGGCACGTTGGTGCCGCTGAAGATTTCCAGTCCGGCGGCGGCCCAGGCCTCGGTGCCTCCGGCCAGGACAGCGACATTGGTCCAGCCCAGGCGCACCAGCTGGTGGGCGGCGGCATGGGCCACGGATTCATCGCCATCGGTGACCACCACGCGGGTCTGGCGGCGCGGCACCAGGCGGTCGATTTCCAGCGGCAGGCGCCACAACGGCGCCGAGGCGGCGAAGAGGATGTGACGGCGCGCGAAGACACCGGCATCGCGCACGTCGAGCAGCGCGATCTCATCGCCGTCGGCCAGTGCGGCCTTGAGTTCGGTAGCCGAGATGCGGGCATGGCGGATGCCGGCCGGTGCGCTGAAGGTGCGATAGCTGCCGCCGCTGCGGGTTTCGAAGACCACGCGCTCGGGCATGCGGTCCAGGCCGCGACCATAGAAATGCAGGTGCAGGCCGGTCTGTTCGCCCACCAGTTCGATGGTGTGCACATCGGTGGGACTGAGGATCACCGAGTTGCCCGCCACCACATCGATGGTGCGCTCGGGCGTCAAGGTGTCGCGCGCCGGATCGCTGGTCTTGTCGCGACGATAGAAGATGTTGCGTTCTATCCCCTGCACGCCGCTGATCATGGCCCAGGTGGTGTGGTCGTGCGGCAGCACGGCCTTGCCCGGCAGGCCGGCCGACAGGTAGAGGGCATAGCTGCCGTCGGCCTGTTCGCTGAGACGATAGACCACGGCCGGATGGTCGGCATCGACGGCGAAATCCTTTTCGGGGAACAGTTCGCGCTGTTGGGTCAGCACTTCAAGCTGGCGCGCCACCGCCTGCAATTGCGCGCTTGTGGGCTGGGTCGGATCGGGCAACAGCTGGCGCGCGCTGGCGATGAAGTGCGCAACGGCAGCAGCGCGGCGGCTGCCGGTATCGGCCGGGGTGGGCGAGAGGGAAGCAACGATGGCAAGCGGGGTCGAGGTCATGGCGTCGGCAGCGGAAGGATGGAAACGGGTGTGTCACGGTAAGCCCCGCCCCGGGGGCTGGCAACGAAGAAATCCGCCGATCCATATACGCAAATCGCTTGTGGCCGCGATCACAAGAAAGCTGACGGATCTCTGACAAACATCAGGGATGCCACCGCAAGGATGCAGTACGCACGCAAAGAAATCGCCGCTCGGCCATCCCGGCCGCGCCAATTCCCGCGCAGTCATGAGAGAATCATTTCCCACCCTCGCCAGTTTGCCGGCGCATCCACGATGCCGGCCTCCCAGCAAGGGCAGGCGGCGCGGTTCGTGCAGCAGGGCGGACCCTCCGAGTCGGCCAGTGGCGGTGGTTTGCCACGCCTGGTTTGTCATCCTTCCATCCGTTTGCACATGAAGAAGAAATCCAATAAATATCGCTTCCTGGCGCGCGTCAGGTCCATCTTCCAGAATCCTGCCCTGGCCTGCCTGCCCGTGATGGTGGTCATGGCCTTGCCCGGCCAGGTCCACGCCAACGAATCGACGATCCCTCAGGTCGAGCAGAAGGAGGCGCTGGCCTTCCCGGCGGGTGCGGCGGGGCGGCCATCCTACGTGGCCAAGTGGCAGCGCCATTTCGAGGCGGGCAACAATCCCATCGGCGAGATGCAATCGGGCCTGTTCTGTTCGCGCAAGGGCGATATCCAGTGGAATGCCAAGACCGCCGAGTTGCTGCTGCCGACCCAGGTGATGTTTGCCCGCTTCCGTGGCGAATTGCAGAAGTACGGCTATCCGATTCCGGTGCCGAAGTCGACGCCGCTGTTCGTCGAAAAACCTGACGAGAACGCCAAGGAAGCACCCAAGCCGGTCGATACCAACCTGCAGATCGGCGTGGTGATTTCGCAGGTATTGACCAATCTTTGCCTCAAGGGCAATACCTCCTGGACCGGTGACGCCTACGTCAAGCTGGAGTGGCAGGTTTTTGCGCCGGATCAGAAGAAGGTGATCTTCAGGACCACCACCGAAGGCGTGGCCAAGGTGCGTGACAAGACCATGGATGGCCCGATCTCGCTGATCCCGGTGGAAGCCTTCGCGGCGGCGGCGCGCAACCTGCTCTCCGATCCCAATTTCGCGCTGGCCATCCAGACCCCCTATGACAGCGCCGCCGCTGCCGCCAACCAGGCCACGCCGGCCGGCCCGGTCGTGAGCACCCCGCCCGGCACACCGGTCGGTATCGACAACCGTGTCGCCGAGCGCCAGGGAACCGAGATCGCCAAGTCCATCACCGAGCTGCGCGCCGCCGTGGTGACGGTGCTGGCCAACGGCGGTTCGGGTACCGGTTTCTACATCGGTAGCTCCGGCTGGCTGCTGACCAACCATCATGTGGTCGGCGAGGCCAAGGTGGTCAAGGTGCGCTTGCCCACCGGACGCGAGCTGGTGGCCGAGGTGATGCGGGTCGATGCCACGCGCGACGTGGCCCTGCTCAAGACCGAGGCACCCGGCGTGCGGCCTATGCCCCTGCGGGTCGATGAGCCGGGCATCGGCGAAGACGTCTATGCGCTGGGTTCGCCCCTGGGCGATACCTTCAACACCACGCTCACGCGCGGCATCCTCAGCGGCGTGCGCGTGCTCAAGGACCAGGAATTCCTGCAGAGCGACGTAGCCATCTTGCCCGGCAGCAGTGGCGGCCCCTTGCTGGACAAGTCGGGCCAGGTGGTCGGCATCACGGTGGCCGGCCTGGGCGCCAAGGGCCTGGCCGGGATGAATTTCTTCATCCCGCTGGCCAGCGCCATCGACAAGTTGAACCTGCAGTTGCAGAACCAGGGGCCCAAGAAGCAGTAAACCCTGCTTTTTCTCCGCATTGAGCGCACCTGCCTGGACCAGCTGTTTTCCCAGGAAATGTGGTGGTCTGGTAGTGCGCTCTTCCGCGTGACTGCGTCGAATCACTACGACGGATAGTATCGTCGCTCCGGATGGGGATGGCTCAGGAAGTCATGGTGCGAGATATGCCACCCGTAAGCGCCTGCCAACCAGAATACCAGGCAGTCGCCTGCCCGTAGCTGCTGCACGGGGACATCGCGTGCCAGGGTGTCCTTGGGGGTGCAGAGTTCTCCGCAGATCGTGACTTGGCTGTCGTGCAGGCTGGGGCGGCTGAAGGGATAGGCCCATTGCTCGCGGGGGAAGACCGTGAACGGATGATTGTGCTGCCATGAGGATGGCAGGCGGAAATGATGCGAACCGCCGCGCAGAATGGCAAAGTTCTTGCCATGGTTGTTTTTCACGTCGATCACTTCGCTTACGTAGCAGCCGCAGTCGGCGCTGATGTAGCGTCCGCATTCGAAAATGATCTTGAAGCCGGGCCGATATTGGGTGATCAGTTCCCGCAGCCCGTCGCAGAAACCCTCCCACGCAAATTGAGCGCGCGGGTCCCCGTAGTTGACGCCGATGCCGCCACCGGCGTTGAGCCAGGCGAAGCGGATCTGATAGCGCTCCTCCCAGGCTTGCACCAACTGCAGGTAGTGGCGGACCAGCACCAGGTGATCGCCGACATCCAGGTTGTTCGACAGCGCGTGAATGTGCAGACCTTCCAGCCGGATGTTGGGCAGTTGTTGGCACAGCGCGATCATCGACGGCATCTGCGCCTCGTCGATACCGAACTGGGTGGCTTGCCCGCCCATGCGCAGGGTGGCCTGGGCGTCGCCTGGCAGGCGCGCCGGATTGAGTCGCAGCAGCACACGTGCGGCCTGGCGGCGCCGGCCTGCGATCCAGTCCAGCCGGCGCAGCTGGTGTTCGCTCTCCACATGGATGAGCGTGACGTTCTGGGCCAGCGCGCCTTCGAGCTCGGCATCGGTCTTGCCGGGCCCGCCGAAGATGACCGGGGATTGGCCGTCGAGCGCGCGCACCTTGTCGATCTCGCCCAGCGAGGCGACCTCGAAGCCGTCCAGGCGACGCCGGAGGGTATCGAGGATAGGAGCGTCGCTGTTGGCCTTGATGGCGTAGAACAGCTTGCATTGCGGCGGTAGGGCGCGATGTAGGCGCTCGGTGCGTTGCGCCAGGTGCCGCAGGTCGTAGAGGTAGGCACAGACGGGTTGGGTTTGCGCCTGGAGGTAGTCGGTGATCAGTTGTTCACGCATGTCAGCTTCTTTCGTCTTGGCCGAAACCCGGCTTGTGCTGGGCCAGGTGGGTCGCCATGGCGCGGCGGCAGAGGCCGCGTTCGTCGCCAAGGATGAAGAGTTTGATCTGTTCCCGTATCGCGGCATCGAAATCCTCCCTGGCCCGTGGCAGGCAGCAGAAGGCTTTGCCGCGCGCGGCCGCGGCGCGCTGGATTACACCCACTGCAGCGCGCACGCGAGGATGACGGGTCTGCCACGGCAGGCCCAGGGATTGCGAGAGATCGGCCGCGCCTTCCATCAGTACGTCAATACCGTCGACACCGGCAATGGCTTCTGCCTGCGCCAGGCCTTCGGTATCTTCGACCATGGCGACCACCAGCGTTTCGCGGGTCATGATGTCCATCGACGCTGCCAGGTCCTCGCGGCCATAAGCGCTGTGCCAGGTGCTGTTGAGGCCACGCTCGCCGCGCGGCGCGTAATGGCAGGCACGCACCACCTCCTGCGCCTGTTGCGCCGAGCGGATACGCGGGAACACGACACCTTCCGCGCCGTTGTCCAATGCCTGCATGGCCTGGTAGGGGGCGGCGACCCTGACCAGCGCCGAGACACCGCAGGCGCGTGCAGCCGTGAGCATGGCGGCCAGCTGGTCGGGGCCGATCAGGGTGTGCTCGAGGTCGATGATCGTGAAGTCATAACCGGCCGCCGCGATCAGTTCCACCGTGAGCGCAGCAGGCGTCGAACAGAACAGGCCGAACAGCGGAGCGCTCTGCCCCAGCCTTTGCTTGAGTGCCATCATGTGTTCTCCTGCGGCAGCGCACGGAACGCCGCCAGCGGGTTTGGTGCAGCCTTGGTGCGCAAGCGGATCTCTGGCTGGAAGCGCCGGCTTGCCAGCAGCTCGATATCGACTTGCGCAGCAAAACAGTCGAACAGTGCGAATCGCGCAGCCTGCTGAGGGTGCCTTTGCTGGTGCGCGTGCAGCACGCCGGCGACGATCCTCCAGAAGTCTTGCTGTGGCAGCGCGTAGTAGCGTTCGAAGAGCCAGGTCAGCTCGGCCAGATTGACGAAGAAAAGCGCGTCGAAGGTGAAATCGCGCAGTTCGTCAGCGTCATCGGTCTGGAGGAATGAGTTCGGGTTGACATGGGCGTGCTCGGCTGGCGGAGCCGTGAGCGCCGGCGGTGGCCCCGATAGCAGCGCCTTGCTGAAGCGCACGCCGTCGTGGAAATCCTTCAGTGCGACGCGTTCGGGCCAGCCGTCGACATGCACCAAGAGCATGTTCTGGGCATGCGACTCCAGCGCGGTGCCGTGCGTCCACAGCAGGTGCAGGACAGGCAGCCAGGCGCGTTCGACCAGCGCCTGCAGCCAGCGTTGGGCGCCATATCGGGCGATCCAGGGATCGATATAGGGACGTTCGTCACCGTCGATGTGCAACAACGCGGTCATCGGCGCAGCCTGTTGCGGCGGCGCCAGGTGCCGGTGAATGCTCTCGCGCCAGATGCACGACAGCGCGCCATACTGGCCGCTCGCCGGTGCCTGGCGCGTGTAGCTGACGCCCGCGATCTCGCGCAGGATCACCGGCGCCCTCATCGGTTGCGGCCAGTCGGTCTCGCGCACCAGGGCCTGCAGCCAGTCGCTGATCGGGGCCGCATTCTGCACGGTATGCGGCGCCAGCACACGCGAGGTGGAGGTATTGACCAGGTTCATGGCAAGCTTGAGCGAGGGACGCAGCGGTGCGGCCAGGCTGGCCAGCGTGCGTATCGACTGCTGCGGCAGATACGGCTCTTCCAGCTGGCCCAACAGGTGTAGTTCGCCGGTCGCCAGCGCCTGGTGATAGCCGGGGGCGATGATCTCCTCCCATTGCCAGGGATGAACCGGCAGCGGCAGGTAGTCATCCGGCGACAGGCCGCGTCGCTCCAGCTCGGTGCGAAAGCGCAGATGGTCGGCATCGTGCAGCAGGTGCGCGCCCTCGCTGCCGGCGGCGATGTCGGCGCCAAACGCCGCGCGCGCGCCGGTACGCGGCACGGCCAGCAGCAGCGGCTTGACAGCCTCGGCGAGCTCTGGCGCATAGTCGGCGTTGTCGGCCAGGGTGAAGCCCAGGCGCGACTTGTAGCTGGGGTGGTAGGGGTGGCTGTCGGTCAGGCGTGCTTCCAGGGTGTCATAGGGGGCGGTGCGCAGGATTGCCCTGCCGCGCGCGTACAGGGTTTGCGCGTCCTTGATCTGCGTGGCCAGCAGTTCGGCGGCGAACTGCTGCAGCCGCTGCGGCTCGGCATCGAGCAGCGGGGCGATCTCGGCCAGCAACTGGGCCGGGTCGGTGGCTTCGAGGTCACGTCCGTCGGCGCCGGTGCGCACGATCGGACCGAGCAGACGCACGCGCTCAAAGCTGAAGGTGGTACGTGCCGCAGCATGGTAGGCGACGGCCGCGCCGGCATGGTCTCGACCGGCCAGGCGCAGCCGCCCATCGCGGATCTGTGCATCGGCCAGCGCATCCTCGAACAGCAGGGCCTCCAGCAACTGGCGCAGTACGCGGCGACTGGCCTGGCCGTAGGCGGGACTGGCCAGCAGGTCTTGGTAGGTAGCAGGCGACATCGGTTTATTTCCTCAGGGGATTGGGGATGGAGATCCAGGAAGGTGTTTCGCCTTGCCGGCGGAAACTGCTCAGCATGTTTGCCTTGGCCGGCAAGCTCGGCTGCGCCAGCAGCACCTCGGCCAGCGCACGTGCGTTGCCTGTGCACTGACGCAGGCGTTGGCCGACGTCATCCCACAGGACGTCCTCGCTTGCCTGGCCCAGGCGCGCCAGGCAGGCCGCGACGTGGCCGATGTGGTTGACCAGCACGTAGTACTGGAAGCGATGCCAGGCCTGGGCATCGTCGTACAGCGCTGGACTGCTGGCATCGATCTGATCGGGGAAGGGGAAACGCCCGCGACTGATCGAGGTCCCTTCCATGTCGCGCGCGAAGCCACGGATGGGCCAGCCGCCGCTGAAGCCCACCAGCGAATTCTGCAAGTGGGCTTCCAGACTGATGCCATAGTCGGCAAACAACTCCAGCATTGGCAGCAGGGTGACATCCAGGTAGCGCTGCCACCAGCGGCGTATCAGCGACGCATCCGGCATGGTGTCATCCCCTGTATCGGCGGCCTGATGCAGCAAGCCCAGCAGAGGCGTTGTGCCGGCTGCGGATTCTTCCAGCAGGGCGGCGACCAGGTGGACGTTTTCTGCCTCTTCCGGCGACATGGCTTCCCGGTAGATCACGGCGCAGGCAGCCCGCAGTTCGCGGTCGGGAAGCTTCAGCGTTTCGCTGCCCACTTCCAGCAGGATGCGCAAGCGCGCGCCACGTATGCGTTCCACGGGTAGCAGGCGCAGCGCCGCGCTGGCATCGAGTGCGCGGGCCACGTGCTCGTCCGGATTGTTGCGCACGAAATTGGTGATGCGGATGTTGAGCGAGAGTTTTAAGAACAGTTCTTGTCGCGGCAGCCATACCGTGCGCACCGAGGAGGTCGGCCAGACCCGCTCGCCCAGTGGCCCCAGCGAGATCAGTGTACTGTCGCGCATGAGCATAGCGATGTTGTCTTGTGCCAGCAGGTAACGGGCCTGCCACGGGTGGCAGGGCAGCAGGCGATATTCGCCTTCCCGCAGCAAGGTCTCGGCGAAATGCATGGCGGCAGGGTCGAGCGGGACAGCCTTGCGGTCCAGGGCGCGCATGTCCAGCAGGTCCGAGCGAACGGCGAAGTAATGTAGCTGGAACGAGGCGCCAAGCTCTGGCGCATAGGCGCGCAGATCTTCCTCGGTGAAGCCGTCGGAGGCCTTGGAGGTGACATGGAAGATGTGCCCGAAGCGCAGGCCCTGTTCCGAGCTGACATAGGCCGGGCGTGCCTCCGGCTGTGCGGGCCGGTGGAAGCGACGCACCTTGGCGATGCTGTTGCGCATCAGGCCCTGCAGCCTGGGCTGGCCGTCCCGTTCGGCAGCGGGTGCGGCGGCGGCCAGCGCAGCCGCGATCAGATCGGACAGGCGCGTGACGTCGTCCACCCTGCTCCATCGGCCATCCTCTCGCAGCCAGAGTTCGCCGGCTAGCCGATGGTAGCCGATTGTCGAGAAATGGCTGAAGGCGCCGGCCAGCCTGGCATCGAGCAGGGGGAAGTCGACCGCGAACGGGATCAGGCCCCGGTTGCGCCACGCGGTGCAGGCATCGTCCAGCGCACTGTCCAGCTCGACACCATCCGGAAGGCGCGGATCGGGGTGGGCGGTTTCGCGGCAGTAAGTGTTGATGTATTGCTCGGCCAGGCGGCGTTCGACGCCATCGGTGGCTTGAAGGCCATGAGACATGGGAATTCTCCTCGAATCAGATCTGTTGGGAATGGGGCGCGCCGCGGCCGGGTTGCCAGACTAGTGCGCCAGCCGAGGCGAATAGCAGCGCGACCAGCCAGAGCAGGTGTTGCGGTGGCAGCAGCGCAGTAAAGACCACCACCAGCAGCGGCCCCAGCAACTGCCCTACCACCATGAAGCTGCGGCTAAGACCAGTGAAATGGCCGTTGGCCGACGCTGGCAGCCGGCGCAGGCAGGCCAGCAGCATGGATTGCGTCAGTGCCGCGTAGCACCCCCCCTGGGCCAGCCGCAGCAGGGCCACCATCCACAGCTGGGTACAGGCCATCAGCAGCGCGCTGGAGAGGGCGCAGCCAGCGGCCGCCAGCAGGAAGTGCCGGCGCGGATTGCCGCGGTCGTTGAGCCGACCCCAGAGCGGTCCGGCCAGCATGGTGGCCAGCCAACCCAGCGCGTGGAGCATGCCGATGATGCTGCCAGGGGCCGCCAGCGCGGGGAAACGTACCGGCAGGAACTGTGCGAACACGTTCAGCATGGCGAAGCCGGCGGCCTGGGCCAGGCAGGCGGCCAGCATCCAGCCACGCAGTTCGCGGTCGCGCATGATGGCGGGCAGTCCGCAAAAAGCGGCACTGCTTGTATCCGGCGTCTGTCCTGCGGGTGGTCCCACAGGTTCGTGCGTGCGGCTCCACAGCACCGTTGCGGCGAGCCCGGTCAGCAAGGCACTGGCCAGCAGCATCGGCTGCAGGGACCAGTAGTCGAGCATCACGCCACCCAGTACCGGCCCGAGCAGCGCACCTGCTGCGACGGCACTTTCTTGCAGTCCGAAGTTGCGGCCACGCGTCTGGTCGTTGCTGATGCGGCCGATGAAGGCGGTCAGGATCAGGCCGATGGTGCTGATGCCTTGCAGCAGGCGGCCAGTAATGAAGGCGGCCAGGCTGGAGCTGAGTGCCATTGCCAGCATGCTGGCAATGAAGCACAGCAGCGACAGCAACAGCATGCGCCGATAGCCGAAGCGGTCGCAGAAACGGCCCGCGAACGGTGCGCAGCACAGTGTGCCCAACGCCGGCGCGGCCAGCGCCAGGCTGCTCCAGCGCATCACCGCCGCGGAGGCGGAAACGCTGCCGGCCTGCGACAGCGAGGCGACATACAGGGGCATAACCGGTACCACGGTCATCATGCCGAGTGTGGTGACGCTCTGGCACACCAGCAGCCATGCCAGGTTGCATTGCCGCGAAGCCAATCGCAGCCGCTTCATCCGGTTTGCTCCATTACCAGGGGATTGGCGATCGATCCCATCCTGCTGGGCATGCCGGTGCCGAAATGCTGCCGCTCCAGCAGCGGTGCGAGCACCTGCTTGAAGGGCCACCGTGGCGCCGCCAGCAGCCGCTCATGCAGCAGGGCGGAATCGGTGGCCGACATCGGGATCTCTGCTAGCGCCGAGGCAATGGCCTCGCGCACGATGCGCCAACCGTGGCTTTCGGCGACGTCATGGCGTTGTGCCAGCGCGGCCAGCACGGCGTACAGGTTGACCCCGACGGCCAGTGTCTGAAAGTACGCCAGCAGGTCGTCCAGGTTGTCCAGCTCCAGCGTGTTGGGGGTGCTGCGGTCGATGTGGTAGACGGGCACATCGAGGTTGTTCTTGCGTATCTGCGCTGGGCAGATGCGCAGGGTGTCATGGTCACGCAACAGCAAGGCCTCGATCTCGTCGCCGCGACAGACCAGCAGTACGTTCTGGCCGTGCATCTCCGGCAGTGCGCCGCGGACCACGCAGCGCAGGGCGACGCCCGCCAGCAGCGCCGCGATCCGGGCGAGCAGGCGCCAATCCCCCTCGGCGTCTCCGACACCGCCCAGCAGTTGCACGAAGGCCGGCAGCGTGCCGTCCGCCAGACAGGCCGGCAGCGCCGCCATCGGCACCAGCGTGCGGCCGGGCAGTGCCGGATAACGTCGCAGCAGGCAGGCCAGTTCGCCGCGGTCGGCGATCAGCTCGGTGTGGTCGATAGTGTCTGTGCCGGCGGCCCACCAGTCGTTTTCGTCGCACAGCAGCATGTGCTTGTCCAGCCAGGGATCATGCTCCCTCAACCGGTTGAGGAAAGCCGAGGCCGACACCGCGTTGTGCAGATAGCGGGGCGGCAGCGTGCGGATCGCCCCCAGCGTATTGACCGACAGCGAGAGCTTGAGATGCGTCTGTCCGCGTTGCGGCAGCACCAGCGAACGCAAGGAGGCCGTCGGGGCTGCGCTACCGGCGCTGCCCAGCAGTACGCAGTCGGCGACCTGCCCCGCCTGGCGGGTCTGCAACCAGCGCCATTGCCAGGGATGCACTGGCAGCCATAGCCACGCCTGACCATCCATCAGGACGGCTTGCGCCGCCCGCTCCAGCTGCACCCGCTGGCTGGGGGCGAGCAGCGCGTCGGCCAGTGGCTGGGCGCCGTCCTGCAAAGGGGCAGCGCTGCGCAGGCGGATGCGTGGCACGGCGACCCAGGCCAGCGTGAAGGAGGAGTTGGGTTTGGGCAGGTAGGCTGCCACGTCTTCGTCCCCATCCCAGTCCTTGGCGCGCGCCAGCGGATGGAACGGCCGGTCCTTCAGAGTGCTCAGGCGTTCCCAGTGCAGCAGCTCGTGGGGGGCACGTTGCAGGGCCGCTACGATGGCGTCGGCATCAGCGGCGGTGGTGCGCGCCAGGGCGTGCGACAGATGGAAGAAACGCAGGAAACGGCCCGACTTGTCTTGCCACCACGCCGCCTCCTGCAACTGCGCGACGGTTTCTTGCGGGGACAGTGCATGCGGTTGCGGCCGCTTGGCGTCCAGCAGCAATGCTGCCTGCGGCGCCAGCCGGAAAGGACGCAGACCATGCTGACGCTGGCCGGCCAAGCGCAGGGTGCGGTGCTGGTCGAGTTGTACCTCCAGGAACGCTGTCTTGCCGGTGCCGGCAGGCCTGATGCGGCAATGTGCCGGGAAGTCATACAACCGTTCCAGCCAAAGGGCGTCGATCAAGTCCTGCATCAGCGCCATGGTCCAGGCCGGGCAAGCCGGCGCCGGCTGCTCCAGCTCGTCAGCCTGTTTGAGCGAGAGGGGCATGGGCATCATCCGTACAGCGGCAGTGAAGTGCCGACGTTGTTGGCCTGGGCGAGATGATAGAAGTGGCGGGCGCAGACCAGGTCGTCCAGCGCCATGCCCATGGGGCTGAGCAGGATGATCTCGTCGTCGCGTTCGCGGCCCGGGCGTTCTCCGATGACGATCTCACCCAGTTCCGCGTGCAGTTCTTCGCGGCTGAAGCGGCCTTCCACCACCAGCTGGTTGATGATCTTCTTTTCGCGGTTGGACTGGTCCCAGTCGTCGACGATGACCTTGTCGGCTTTCTCGTAGACGTCCTTGTGCACGTCCATGATGGAGACGTTGCTGACGAAGGCACCGGCCTTGAGCCAGCTGAAGGGCAGGTAGGGGGTATCGGTGACGGTGGCGGTGACCACCACGTCGGCTGCACGCACTGCCGTTTCGGCCGATACCGCCTGCACGAAGCGGACCGCCGGATACTGCGCCGACCAGCGCTGTGCCATGGTCTCGGCGGCCGTTGGCGAAAGATCGAACAGGTGCACCGTGGCGATGTCGGGGAACTGCTCCAGCAGCGACTGGATCTGCATGTTGGCGATCGGTCCGCAGCCGATGCAGGCCACGTCGGTGAATCCGCGCCGTGCCAGGTGTCGGGTCGCGACCGCAGTGATGGCAGCGGTGCGCATGCCGCTGATCAGGCCGCCTTCCATCAGCGCGACCGGATAGTTGGTCCGGGCGTCGTTGAGGACGATCACCGCGCTGGCGCGTTCCATGTTGAAGCTTGCAGGGTTGTGCTGGCGGCTGCCGATCCACTTGAGCCCGGCGATCGGCTGGTGGCCACCCACGTAGCAGGGCATGGCGATGATGCGATCGGCGATATGGTCGGCGCCGGGCCAGCGCAGGTAGGGCTTGAGCGGCTGTACATATTCGCCACGTGCGTGGGCCGCCAGGCCGTCGCGGATGGCATCGACATAGGGTTGGGAATGGTTGCCGCCGAGTGCGACGAGGTCTGCGCGGCTGAGGTACAGAAGGGCGGGGGAGGTCGTGTTCATAGGGTATGTCCGATCAGGGAGGAGGTGGTGGTCTTGGTGGGGCCGTTGGAGCAAGCCCCCAGCGTGCGCTGCAAGTGGCGCTGCTGCACGCGTTGCAGCCAGGCGTCGTCGTAGACGGTGTCGAGGTAGCGGTCGCCGCGGTCGGGCAACACGGTCAGGATGCGCGCCGGCTGCTGCAGCCCGGCGCACAGGCGCTGGATGGCGGCGATCACGGAGCCTGAAGAGCCGCCGGCAAAGATACCCTCGCGCTCGACCAGCTGGCGGCAGGCTACGGCGGATTCGTAGTCGTCGATGTGGATGCATTGCGAAATTTCTTCGCGCCGCAGCAGTTCGGGTACGCGGCTGGCGCCAATGCCCGGCAGCTCACGTGCCGCCGGTGGTGTGCCGAACAGTACCGAGCCAACGGCATCGACCGCTACGACCTTGAGCATGGGCCACTTCTCGCGTAGCCGTCGAGCGATGCCATGCAGGGTGCCGGAGGTGCTCACGCCCAGTACCAGGTAGTCGGGCACCTGCTCCATCTGATGCAGGATTTCCTGGCCTTCGCCGTAGTAGTGGCTCTGCCAGTTGCGCTCGTTGGCGTACTGGTTGACCCAGACAGCCTGTGCATCGTCCTGCAGCAGGCGCTTGACGCGCTGGATACGGGTTTCCAGGTAGCCACCCTGGCTGTCCCGCTCTGACACCATCTCCACCTTGGCGCCGTAGCAGCGGATGATCTTGAGATTGGTTGCGGAAATGTTGGGATCGACCACGGCAGTGAAAGGCAGGCCGTGGATGCGGCAGACCATGGCCAGTGCGATGGCCAGGTTGCCCGACGAGCTTTCGACCACATGAGAACCGGGGCGGATGGAGCCGTCGGCCAGGCCGCGTTCGATGATGTAGCGTGCCGGCCGGTCCTTGACGCTGCCGGCAGGATTGAGCAATTCCAGCTTGGCAAATACTTGATGGCGAGACTGCCGGAACATGCGGGAGAGTTGGACGATCGGGGTGTCGCCGACCTGCTCCAGGATGCTTTGCAGAACCATGGCATTTCCTTTCAATGGCATTTCATGAATATAAATTGGAATGATTCGTATTAACTTTTTAGATGACAATGCCTCCTGTAAAAATCTCCGCCAGCGGTAAACGGAGGTCAAACGGTGAGGAGGGGAGAGGAACAGGCCACTGGGCGCGTTCCTCTGGTTTTTGTAGCTGGTGTACTACGCGTGTACGGTGAGGTGTACTTCCGTTTCCAGGTATTACCAGCGGTGGCTGTAGCTGAGGTTGAGTACCGCGCCGGCGCCGGGCAGGCGGCTGGTGTTGTTGCTGTTGCGCATGAGCTGGCTGTACGCCGGCAGGTAATAGCGGTTGAGCAGGTTTTCGATACCCAGCGTGACCGTGTCCTTGGCGCTGAGCTGGTAGCGGCTGATCAGGTCGAGCGTAGTGTAGCTGCCGACCTCGCGGCGGCCGAAGCTGGTCTGGCCGTTGAGCCGGTAATCGCGCGAGGCGTAATAGGTCGCCTGCAGGCGGTTGCTCCAGTTGCCGCTGGGCTTGTACTGCACATAGGCGGTGATCTTCATCGGCGGGATGCGGTAGCCGGTCATGATCTGGTCGCTGCTGCTGCCTTGCGGTGTTTCGCGGCCCCACATCATGGTGAATGTAGTGCCGCCGCCCCAGGCCGACTCTTCCGGCAGGTAGTCCGCGCCCGCTTCGACGCCGACGATCTTCTCTTGCGTGCGGGTCAGGATCAGGCCGTTGTTGAAGCTTTGCACGTCGCCCAGTTTCGAGGTGGTGTAGAACAGCGCCAGCGTGCCGACGGTGTTGCCGAATGCACCGCGCCAGCCCAGCTCGTAGTTGTTGGTCTTGACCGGTTCCAGCGAGGATGACGAAATGTTGAATGCCGGCGTGGCATTGCGGATCTGAAGGCCGATGTCAGGCAGCTGGAACCCTTGGCTGAACGAGGCGTAGATCTCGTGACCGGCCACCGGCTTGAATACTGCCCCCAGGTTACCCAGCCAGGCGCTGTAGGCGACCGAACCGCCCCTGACCTGCTGCGGACTGGCCGCGCGGATCTGCGAGAGCGGGACGAAGTCGTCGTAGCGGGCATTGGCGTGCTCGTAGCGCAGCCCGCCTTCGATGGCCCATTGATCGTTGAACTTGTGCTGCAATTGGCCGAAGGCGCCGATGGTGCGCGTGGTCAGCGGCGGCATGTACATCAATGTCCCGGTGCGCTGGAAGACCAGGCCGCCGCTGGCGTCATAGGCGCTGGCACTGAAGATATCATCTGGCATGTCGCTGCGTTCCTGGTTGAAGTCCAGGCCCCACAGGAGCTTGGTGTTGTCCGCCAGGGGAGTGTCCAGTGTGGCGCGGCCGCCCAATACCTTGGAGTTCTGCATCACCTGGTCGACGTTGTTGCCGCGGGTGGAAACCGCACGTGCGTCGAACGGCGTGAAGCGGGTGAAGTAGTCGCGATAGTAGAGCTGGGTGGAGAGCGTGCTGCCCAGGACATCCTTGTTCTGGTAGTCGGCGCTGAGCAGGGTGTTCTTGATCTGGTTCTGGTTCTCCAGTTGCAGGCCATCGAGCGGGCGCGCCACGGTCGACCCCGCTGCCAGGCGGGCTACCGAGGGATCCGAGCCGTAGCTGCTGTCCTGCTCGGCGACGTAGCGGCTCACCGAGAATTGCAGGCGCTGGTTGCGATCAATGCGAAAGCCCAGCTTGCCGCCGATGGTGTAGTTGTTGCTGTCGAACAGGTCACCCTGGCTGGGTTCGGGCGCGATGCGGTTGCCGCGGCCGTCGAATGAGCCGCCCACATGCTGCAGGCCGAGGTTGAGCGCGTAGTCGACTACGCCGTTGGAACCCGACATGAAGTGGTTGATTTCTCCGCCCAGGCCATCGCTGCCCAGATGCGAGAGCGCCGACCTGAGCGAGAAGGTGGTTTCGGCGTACGGCTCACCGCCGGCCGGGCGGGTGGTCACGGCGATGATGCCGCCGCTGGCACCGGCACCGTAGATGGCGCTGCTGCCCCGTAGGACCTCCACCTTGTCGATGCTGGTCATGTTCAACGTGGCCATGTTGCGTGCCGAATCGCGGTTGGTGTTGAGCGGGATGCCGTCTACCAGCACCAGCGTATTGCGACCGCGTAGCGTCTGGCCGTAATCGGTGATGGTGTGGCTGGAGTCGGCCATGCCCGGCACCACCTTGCTGAGGACCGTGGCCAGGCTGTCGGAGCCCTGGCGCAGCTCGCTGAGCTCCTCGCGTTCGATCGCCGTGCTCTGGCGGGTCGGGCGGATCAGGGTGCTGTTGGTGCGCTGGGCGCTCACTTCGATGGGCTGTAGCGGGGCCGCGCGGCTGTCGGTATGGCCATCGGTGGCGGTGGCCTTGATGGTGAAGCCGCCACCGGGCAGGCGCCGGGCTTGCAGGCCACTGCCTTCCAGCAGTCGTGAGAAGCCTTCGTCGACAGAGAAACTGCCAGCGAGTCCCTGGCTGGTCTTGCCTTCCAGCAGGCTGCCGTCGAACGACAGCGGTACGCCCGCGCGGGCGGCGAAGCCGGACAGGGCACGGTTCAGCGGACCGGCAGGAATGTCGTACTGCTGGACGGCGCCGGCGATGTCGGCGGCGTAGGCGCTGCCGGCCAGTCCCGAGGTGGTCCATACTAGCGATGCACAGGCGCAGGTGATTGCCATCGACAGCGCGGTTTGTCTCAGGCCGGCCGCCCTGGCCGCCCTGGCCGTCATGCGTTGTCTTGCTCCCCCTTGGGACAGGGATGGGTTCTGATGAGAATTCACTGTCAGCCTTTCGATAGTCAGATTTGTTGTTCTTATCTGATATGCCGCCCGAGAATCGAAAAAGGCTCACTACACAGGAAATTTTTTCAGCGCGGCGTGACCCGCACCCAATAGCGGGTGAAATACTGCATCCGCACCGGCATGGTCTGCTCCAGCAGGGACAGGCTGAGGTCGGTATCGGACAGGGGAAACACGCCGTAGACAGGCAGCGCAGCGACGCGAGGATCGGCCTGCAGGCTGCCGCTTCGGTAGCGGCCGAGCTCGGCGACGAACTGTGCCATCGGCATGCGGTCGGCTACCAGCATGCCAGTGGTCCAGGCCGTGGCGCTATCGTCGCAGGGGCTGGCTGTGCTCACGGCGGTACGCGAGAACGTGGATTGCATGCCGGCGGGCAGGACCGCCGCGGCTGCAGGCTGGTCGGCCGGGCTGAGTTCGACGGCGCCCTCCAGTACCGCGACCCGGCTGCTGCGCTCCAGCTGGCGTACGCTGAAGCGCGTACCCAGCGCGCGGATTCGGCCTTCCTCCACCTCGACCAGGAAGGGGCGTGGCGGTTGCGCCCCATCCTTGGCGGTGGCGATCATGATCTCGCCGCGGCGTAGCTTCAGCAGGCGTTCGCCGGCTCCGAATGCGACGTCGAGCCGGGTATCCGTATTGAGGCTGATCCGGGTGCCGTCCTCCAGCGTCACCTCGTGCCGTTCGCCCACTGCGGTGACGTAGCGTCCTTCGCTGCCGGCCCAGGGGGTGGCGCGATAGGCCAGCCAGGCCGCAGGACCGAGCGCCAGCGCCGTTGCCAGTACCTTGACCGCCTTGCGTCGCTCGGGCAGCGCCAGCTTGCGTAGCGCGGAGGCCCCGGGGGGCGGAAGGGTGTGGAATTTGTCTAGCAGGATGGTGGCCTTTTCCCAGGCGCGTTCGTGTTCCGGGCTGCGCTGGCGCCATTGCGCCAGTCTGACGCGCTGTCCCGGCCCCAGCGGTCCTTCGTGCAGTTCCATGAGCCAGGTGGCGGCCTCGGTCAGAATCTCGTCTGCAATGGCGTTGTCGGCGCCGGTGGCTGCAGGCTTCACTACAGCGCCGCCAGGCACTGGCGAAAAGCCAACACCATATGTCGCTTGACGGTACTGAGCGAAAGATTGAGGAGGGCACAGATATCCGCGTAAGGCAGGCCGTCGAGCTGGGCCAGCAGGAACACCTGTTTCGCCTTGGTCGGCAGGCAGTCGAGGATGCGGTCGATTTCGCCCAGGGTCTCGATGACCATCAGGCGCTCTTCGGTCGACGGATGCTCCGGTTCCGGCATCGTTGCCAGCGCTTCCAGATAGGCTCCTTCCAGTTTCTGGCGGCGCAGATGGCTGTTGAGCAAGCCCTTGGCGATCGTCGTGAGATAGGCGCGCGGTTCGCGCAGGTCGTCCGGAAGCCGCTTGCCGAGCAGGCGCACGAAGGTATCCTGCGCCAGGTCGGCCCCGATGTTCTTGCATTGCAGTTTGTGGCTCAACCAGGTCGCCAGCCATCCATGATGCTCGTTGTAGAGCACACCTATCTGTTGCGTCGGGTTAGCGTTGGACATAGTGGTTTGTTTCCATTCAAGGATTGTGATTGTCTCAATAACTTAAATGCGAATAGTTCTCACTATATATTGGAAGTGTGATGATGCACAACCTCTGGAATGGCGCTGGCCGATTTGGGGAGGTTCGCAGTCGTTGATGGAAGGAACACAGCGCAGCAGCATCAATGAGACGGAAAATCGCAGCGTCCACCTGCTGTCATTTGCATCGCCTGTAGCGAGAAACTTGTTGGCAAAGCTGACTTTGCATCGGTGACAAATCCTGCCCCCGGCGGCCGTACTGAGAAAGACGGAGCCTGGCAGCTTGGTGCGGACGGTTTTGCTGATAACGCTACCAACCCCGATGCTAGAATGCGCGCATGTCCGAGAACCGCACCACATCCCCCGATTCCCTTCCCGATCCCCAGCGCAGCGAGCGCGATGGGGAGGCTGCCGAACCACGTCGTCGCGGCAGTCGCAAGAGTGCCGGTGGCATCACCCTGCGCGATGTGGCGCAACTGGCCGGCGTGGCGCCGATCACCGCGTCGCGTGCCTTGAATACGCCCTCGGCGGTGTCGCCCAAGGTCTTGCAGAAGGTGCGCGAGGCGGTGGAGAAGACCGGCTACGTGCCCAACCTCCTGGCCGGTGGCCTGGCCTCCAACAAGAGCCGGCTGGTGGCGGTGGTGGTGCCGACGGTGATCGGGCCGGTGTTCCAGGAAATCGTCCATACCCTCACCGAGACCCTGGCCGCAGCCGGCTACCAGGTGATGCTGGGCCAGAGCGGCTATGAGAATTCGCGTGAGGATGCGCTGCTCGAAGCCATCATCGGCCGTCGTCCCGATGGCGTGGTGCTGACCGGCATCATGCGCTCGGCCGAGGCCAGGAGGCGCCTCCTGGCCAGCGGCATCCCGGTGGTCGAGACCTGGGATCTCACGCCCACCCCCATCGACATGCTGGTCGGTTTTTCGCATGAGCAGATCGGTCGCGAGGTGGCGCGCTACCTGCATGGTATCGGCCGGCGTCAGGTGGCGGTGGTGGGCGGGCGCGACGAGCGCAGCCAGCGCCGCATGAATGCCTTCGCCCAGCAGGCGCAGGCGCTGGGCATGCATGCTGGCGATGCGCCCATCCCCATGCATCACGTGGTGGCGCCGACCACGCTGGGCCAGGGGCGCAACGGCCTGGCCGACCTGCTGCAGCGTCAGCCCGATATCGACGCCGTCTTCTGCAGCTCCGACCTGCTGGCGCTGGGCGTGATGATCGAGGCGCAAAGCAGGGGCATCAGCATTCCCGGGCAGCTGGCGGTGGTGGGCTTCGGTGACCTGGAGTTCTCGCGCGACCTGCAGCCCAAGCTGACTACCGTGCGTATCGACGGTACCGGCATCGGCCAGCGCGCGGCGCGCTTCATCATCGACCGCGCTGCCGGCATCGAGGTGGCCGAGCGCATCGTCGATGTGGGCTTCACCATCATCCATCGCGAAAGCGCCTGATCCGCTTCGTTCCTTTTCCTTTTTATTGCTTCTGATGCAAGACAAAAATTCTGGTTGACATCAAAATTTGGTACCGCTACCATGCATTTCATTGAAATTTGGTACCGCTACCAAATGAACTGGCGAGAGAGGCTGCTTCGGCCATTGGCGGCCTCCCCAGAAATCACCCGCACCCCGACAACCCCGAGACCCGCCATCGCTGGCGTGAAAGAGAGCAGAGCCATGAGTGCCACCGCATCCTCCGTTGCATCCCCGTCCAACCTCGCCCAGGGCGCGCCCCGCATCACCGACGTGCGCGTGATTCCGGTGGCAGGGCATGACAGCATGCTGCTGAACCTGTCGGGCGCTCATGGTCCCTATTTCACGCGCAACATCGTCATCCTCACCGACAGCGCCGGCAACACCGGTGTGGGCGAGGTACCGGGTGGCGAGGGCATCCGCCAGACGCTGGAAGATGCGCGTTCCCTGCTGGTGGGCCAATCCATCGGCAACTACCAGGGCATCCTGAACCGGGCCCGTGCGGCCTTTGCCGATCGCGATGTCGGCGGTCGCGGCTTGCAGACCTTCGACCTGCGCATCGCCATCCACGCCGTCACCGCGCTGGAAGCGGCGCTGCTGGACTTGCTGGGCAAGTTCCTGGAGGTGCCGGTGGCCGCGCTGCTGGGCGAGGGTCAGCAGCGTGACGAGGTGGAGATGCTGGGCTACCTGTTCTACGTGGGCGACCGCAACAAGACCGACCTGCCTTACCAGTCGGCCCAGGGTGAGGGCGACGACTGGCTGCGCCTGCGTCACGAAGCGGCACTGACCCCGGAAGCGGTGGTGCGCCTGGCGGAAGCAGCCTATGCCCGCTATGGCTTCAATGACTTCAAGCTCAAGGGCGGCGTCATGCGCGGCGAGGAAGAAATCGCCGCCGTCACCGCGCTGGCCGAGCGCTTCCCGCAGGCGCGCATCACGCTGGACCCCAACGGCGGCTGGCTGCTCAAGGATGCCATCCGTCTGTGCCGCGACCAGCATGATGTGCTGGCCTATGCCGAAGATCCCTGCGGCGCCGAGGACGGTTATTCGGGCCGCGAGGTGATGGCCGAGTTCCGCCGCGCCACCGGCCTGCAGACCGCGACCAACATGGTGGCCACCGACTGGCGCCAGATGGGTCATGCGATCTCGCTGCAATCAGTCGACATCCCGCTGGCCGACCCACACTTCTGGACCATGCAGGGTTCGGTGCGGGTGGCGCAGATGTGCAACGACTGGGGCCTGACCTGGGGTTCGCACTCCAACAACCACTTCGATATCTCGCTGGCGATGTTCACCCACGTGGCCGCGGCCGCGCCGGGCAAGATCACCGCCATCGATACCCACTGGATCTGGCAGGATGGCCAGCGCCTGACCCGCGATCCCCTGCAGATCGTGGGCGGCAAGGTCAAGGTGCCGGCCAAGCCGGGGCTGGGTGTGGAGCTGGACATGGCGCAGGTCGAGGCGGCGCACCAGACCTACCGCAACATGGGGCTGGGAGCGCGTGACGATGCGGTGGCCATGCAGTATCTGATTCCCGGCTGGAAGTTCGATAACAAGAAGCCCTGCCTGGTGCGCTGAATCCCGCCCCGGCTGGCCAGAACAAGAGCGCGCTCCAACGCGCCTGCGCCGGTTTGCCAGTGATGGCATCGCTGACCGGTCCTCCGATCAACCTGTAGTACCGAGTCCTGAAGAGGAGACAACTCGTGAATCCTTCCCAAGCATCTGCCAAGGCAGACCTGCTGCTCACCTCGGCGGTGAGCAAGATCAAGTGGCGCATCCTGCCGCTGTTCGTGGCGATGTTCATCATCAATTACATCGACCGCGTCAACATCGGTTTCGTGCGCAGCCACCTGGCCACCGACCTGGGCATTGGCGCGGCAGCCTTCGGGCTGGGCGCGGGCCTGTTCTTCGTGGGCTATGCCATCTTCGAAGTCCCTTCCAACATGCTGCTGCAGCGCTTCGGCGCACGCGCCTGGCTGACCCGCATCATGTTCACCTGGGGCCTGGTGGCGGCTTGCATGGCCTTCGTGCATAACGAGACCAGCTTCTATTTCATGCGCTTCCTGTTGGGCGTGACCGAGGCCGGTTTCTTCCCGGGCGTGGTGTACTACTTCACGCAATGGCTGCCCAACCACGAGCGCGGCCGGGCGATGGCGATCTTCCTGTCCGGTTCGGCCATCGCCTCGATCCTGTCGGGGCCGGTGACGGGCGCCTTGCTGATGATCGAAGGCGCGGGCCTGCATGGCTGGCAGTGGATGTTCCTCATCGAAGGGGGCGCATCGATGCTGTTCTGCGTGGTGGTGTGGCGTCTGCTGGACTCCAGCCCGCGTGAGGCCAAGTGGCTCTCGGCGGAGCAACGCGAGGCGCTGGCCAGCGTGATCGCGGCCGAGCAGGAGCAGCGCGCCGCCAGCCGTCCGGCGCACGTGTCGGCGCTGACGCTGCTGCGTGATCCGCAGATCGTGCTGTTCTGCTTTATCTACTTCGCTATCCAGCTGACCATCTATGGCGCCACCTTCTGGCTGCCGACCATCATCAAGAAGATGGGCCATTTCAATGACTTCCAGGTGGGCCTGTTCAACTCGATTCCCTGGATCGTCGCCATTGCCGCGATGTACTTCTTCGCCGTGCTGGCGGCACGCTTCAAGAAACCGCAGTTCTGGGTCGCCACCACGCTGGTGATCTCGGCCATCGGCATGGCGGTGTCGGCCTTCTCTGGTCCGGTGATCGGCTTCGTGGCGGTGTGCTTTGCCGGCATCGGTTTCAAGGCGGCGTCCTCGCTGTTCTGGCCGATTCCCCAGGCCTACCTCGATGCGCGTATCGCCGCCGCCGTGCTGGCGCTGATCAATTCGCTGGGCAATCTGGGCGGTTTCTTCGCACCGGCCACCTTCGGCTACCTGGAGCAGAAGACCGGTTCCATCCAGGGTGGCCTGTATGCCCTGTCGGCAGCGTCCCTGCTGGCAGCGGTGCTGGTGTTCCTGGCGCGCACCCGTCCCAGTGTGCAGGATGGCGGCGGCCCGGCCGCCGGCGAGGTCAAGGTAGCCAAGCAGCCGGCCTGATCCAGACGATTTTCTCCGAGGTCTTCCTCGTTCGCGCCCTGCGGGCCCGTGCTGTGACGGGCGCCGGGGCGCTTTTTATTGGGCCCGCCTGTCGGGCCGGTTTTGTCCAAGCGCGCCAGCTCCGCCAAACCTATAATGTCAGCCTGCAACCCGCCACCACGGCGGAGCAGAGGCCGCATTCCCTGCGGCAAGACATCAAGGCGGCCTGGCCATGGAAACCCTGTATCACCTGATCGAGCAATATGGTTTGCTCATCGTCTTCGTCAACGTGCTGGTGGAGCAGCTGGGCGCGCCGGTGCCGGCCTATCCCACCCTGATCATCACCGGCGCGCTGGCGCAGGGCGGGCGCTATTCTCCGGCGCTGCTGCTGTTGCTGGCGGTGTGTGCGGCGCTGGTGGCCGATTACGTGTGGTACCTGGCGGGGCGTCGCTACGGGCGCCAGATCATGTCGCGGCTGTGCCGCATCTCGCTCTCGCCCGACTCCTGCGTGCGCCAGACCGAATCGATCTACCTGCGCTGGGGCGCACGCTCGCTGTTGCTGGCCAAGTTCATTCCTGGCTTTGCCTCGATCGCCAGTGCCCTGTCCGGCACCATGGGGACGCGCCGGGTCAGCTTCCTGCTGTGGGATGCGGCTGGCAGCGCCTTGTGGGCGGGCCTGGGGATCTTCCTGGGCTCGCTGTTCAGCTCGGCCGTGGATGACCTGCTCAATGTGCTGGCGCAACTGGGGCACTACGGCATGATGATGATCGCCGTGGCATTGGCCGCCTTCATCGCCAACAAGTGGTGGCAGCGTCGGCGTTTCCGCAAGTCGCTGGAGATGGCGCGCATCTCGGTGGATGAATTGAATACCCTGCTGGAAGAGGGCAATGCGCCCACCATCATCGATGTGCGCTCGCCGCTGTCACAGCAGGATGGCCGCATTCCCGGTGCGGTGACGATCTCCAACCAGGAGATCCAGACCTTCGTCTTCGAGGGCCCCATCGAGGATGAGGTGGTGGTCTACTGCGCCTGTCCCAACGAGGCCTCGGCGGCCATGGTGGCGCGCCAGCTGATGGCGCGCGGCTACAAGAAGGTGCGTCCGCTCACCGGCGGCATCGATGCCTGGCGCGCGGCCGGTTACGCGATCGATGTCTGAATCGCGGTGCCCTGGCGGATGGTCTTGGTGACCGGGGTCTTTTCGCAGATCTCGGCCAGGCGCGTGAGTTGCTCGGCGCTCAGTGTGTTGCCGAAACTGATCTTGCGGGTGATGGTTTCCAGCCCGCTGTCGTCGCGGCCGAAGTGGGCGTCCACGGCGATGCTGCCCAGGTCCCAGCCCTTGCGGTCGGCGTACATGCGCAGCGTCAGCGAGGTGCAGGAAGCCAGCGCGGCCAGCAGCAATTCATAGGGCGCGGGGCCGGTATCCTGACCGCCGTTGCTCTCGGGCTCGTCGGACTTCAGCTGATGGATGCGTGCCTTGATGTCCTGGGCGTAGCCGGCGGCATTGTGCAGGGTGACGTGGGCCATGGGTTCTCCGTTGGGCAGGTGGTTGATGTGGGCGATGTCAGCGATGTGATGAGGAATTGTGTCACAAGGCTCACACCAGCGTGCGCACCGAATTGGAAATCGCACGGGCACATTCCAGCACCAGCGGGCCCAGTTTCTTCTCGGCGTCTTCCACGCTCCAGCGGCTGGTCGGCGCCACCACATGGACCGACGCCACCGGCGTGCGCTCGCTGTTGAAGACCGGCGAGGCGATGGTCATGTCCCCCAGGAACAGCTCCTCCCGGTTGCTGGCAAAGCCGCGCTCGCGGCTGGCGGCCAGCAGCTGCATGATCTCTTCCACGTTGGTGCGGGTGTGGGGCGTGTGGACCGTGCGCTCGCTGGATTCCAGGATGGCCTGCGCCTCGGCGGGTTCCAGCGCGCTCAGGTAGGCGCGGCCCGAGGCCGTGCAGTACATGGGGATGCGGCTGCCGATGGGCATGTGGATGGGAATGAACTTGCTGGCCACGAAGCGCGCCACGTAGACCATCTCGCCATCGTAGGGCTCGGTCAGGTTGACGGTCTCGCCGGTGATGTTGGCCAGCTCCGAGAGGAAGGGATTGGCCACATCCACCAGGATATCGGCGGCCAGGTAGTTGTAGCCCACTTCCATCACCTTGGGCGTGAGCTGGTAGCGCCGCGTCTTGGGGTGCTTGCAGACATAGCCCAGCATCTCCAGCGTATGCACCATGCGTTGCGCCGAGCTCTTGGTGATGCCGGTGGCGCTGGCCACGTCGCCCAGCGTCATGGTGCGGCGCTGGGCATTGAAGGCGCGCAGCACGGCCAGGCCCTTTTCCAGCGATTGGTTGAACAACAGGTCCGATGTGGTCTCGTCGGGCTCGTTCATGCGCGCTCCTGGAGAGTGGTGGGTGGAAGGAATGCCCGATTCTACGCCAATTCGCTTTTTATGTATCGAATATCGATACATAAATATCTATTGACGATACGGATAAACCAAATATACTTATTTGAACGCGTCATATTGATCTTCGCGCCATGCATCGAGGCCATACCGGGCAGTCCGATGCGAGGGCGTTTGCAGTGTTGCAGCATCCGGTCCCGTCAGGGGCCGCAGCAGTTCACGCAGGTCCACGCACCGCCGAGGGTTCTTTTGCACCGTCGCGCGGACTTCCAGTCGTCCATCCTGATCGCGCCTGGTCGCGATCTCGCGCCAAAGGGGAGTCGTATGAAGCCGTTCCATTGCCTGTTCAAACACCTGGTCGGTAGTGTTGCGCTGGCCGCCACCTTCGCTGCCGCGCCCGCCATGGCCCAGTCCAGCTACAACGTGGGCGCCACTTCCACGGGCGTGCCCTTCACCTTCCTCGATATCAAGACCAACAAGCTGCAGGGCATGATGGTCGATACCGTCACGGCGGTGGGCAGCAAGGCCGGCTTCTCGGTCAATATCCAGCAGACGCCCTTTGCGGCACTGATCCCCTCGCTGACCGGCAACAAGATCGACATCATCGCCGCAGCCATGTTGAAGACCGAGGCGCGCGCCCAGATCGTGGATTTCAGCGATCCGGTGTATTCCTATGGCGAGGGCCTGTTCGTCAATGCCCAGGATACGAAGAGCTACAAAAACCTCGATGACCTCAAAGGCGAGATCGTCGGCGCCCAGGTCGGCACCGTCTTCGTGGATGCCCTGAACAAGAAGGGCGGCTTCAAGGAAGTGAAGACCTACGATTCCGTGGCCGACATGATGCGCGACGTCGGCCTGGGCCGCATCAAGGCCGGCTTCGGTGATCGCCCCATCGTGGCCTACCAGCTTTCGCAGGGCGCCAATCCCCAGGTGCGCCTGGTCAAGGAATACCAGTCCACCCTCATGGGGGACGTCTGCCTGGTCATCCGCAAGGGTGACCCCAAGCTGATGGAGCGGCTCAACAAGGCGATCGCCGAGCTCAAGGCCGATGGCACGCTGGCGCGCATCGTGGAGCAGTGGAAGCTGAACTGATCCCGGGGTCAGCTTTACCTTCAGCTTCACCTTCGTCTTCATCATTGCAGGGCAGGACGGGCGCCGCTCCATCGGCGTTCGGCCGGCCTGCTGCCATCGTCATCGTTCGCTACCGCCCATGCTCCTGCAAACCGTGCTGGACTTCCTGCCCATCCTCCTCAAGGGGGCGCTGGTCACTGTCGAAGTCACGATCTATTCCTTCCTGCTCAGTTCAGTGATCGGACTGCTGCTGGCCCTGATGAAAGTCTCGCGCATGAAGCCGGTGGCGCTGGTCGGGGCCACCATCGTCAACATCATCCGCGGGCTGCCCATCATCGTGCAGCTGTTCTACATCTATTTCGTGCTGCCCGACATCGGCATCCAGCTCTCGGCCTTCCAGGCCGGTGTGATCGGCCTGGGTATCGCCTATTCGGCCTACCAGGCGGAGAACTTCCGCGCCGGCATCGAGGCGGTGGACGTGGGCCAGATCGAGGCGGCGCAATCGATCGGCATGCGCGGGCCGATGATCATGCGCCGCGTGATCCTGCCGCAGGCCTTCCGCATCGCCTTGCCGCCCTATGGCAATACGCTGGTGATGATGTTGAAGGATTCCTCGCTGGTCTCGACCATCACGGTGCTGGAGATGACCCGCGCCGGCCAGATGATCGCCTCCAGCACCTTCCAGAACATGACGGTCTATACCACCGTGGCGGTGCTGTACCTGCTGCTGTCGCTGCCGCTGGTGTTCCTGATCCGTCGCCTGGAAATCCGCAACAGCAAGGGGAGGGCGCGATGATCGAGGTCAAGCGTATTTCGAAGTGCTTCGGCCAGCACGAGGTGCTCAAGGATGTCTCGCTGTCGGTCGCCGAGGGCGAGGTGGTCTGCCTGATCGGCCCGTCGGGTTCGGGCAAGTCGACGGTGCTGCGTTGTATCAACGGGCTGGAGTCCTACGAGCGCGGCGATATCCTGATCGATGGCCAGCGCGTGGATCGCGATGGCGCGGATATCCACCGCCTGCGCACGCGGGTGGGGATGGTGTTCCAGCGTTTCAACCTGTTCCCGCATCGCACGGTGCTGGAGAACGTGACCGAGGGACCGATCTTCGTCAACCGCGTGCCGCGTGAACAGGCGCGGGCGCAGGCCATGGCGCTGCTGGACAAGGTGGGGCTGGCAGCGCGCTGCGATGCCTATCCTGCCCAGCTTTCCGGCGGCCAGCAGCAGCGCGTGGCGATTGCCCGCTCGCTGGCCATGCAACCGGAAGCGATCCTCTTCGACGAGCCGACCTCGGCGCTGGACCCCGAACTGGTGGGCGAGGTACTGGCAGTGATGCGCACGCTGGCCGCCGATGGCATGACCATGATCGTGGTCACGCATGAGATGGGCTTTGCCCGCGAGGTGGCCGACCGCGTGTGCTTCCTGCATAGCGGCAGCATCGTCGAATCCGGTGCGGCGGCGCAGGTGCTGTCCGAACCACAGCACGCGCGCACGCAGGATTTCCTGCGTCGCGTGATCGGCAAGTGAGAGCGAGGTCTTGCCCATGACACAGCATTCCAATGCGGCCTTCCCGCTTTCACTGTGGGCCGCCACCGGTGGCGAATTGCCCGAGGCGCCAGCGCTTCAGACCAGCGCGCGCTATGACGTGGCCATCGTCGGCGCCGGCTACACCGGGCTATCCACCGCCCTGCACCTGGCCGAGGCCGGGGTGTCGGTGTGCGTGCTGGATGCCCATGCGCCCGGCTGGGGGGCTTCCGGTCGCAATGGCGGACAGGTCATCCCCGGTCTCAAGTACGATCCCGATCAGCTGCGGGTGATGTTCGGCAGCGCCGTGGCCGACCCCCTCATCGCGGCCATCGGTTCGGCGGCCGACACGGTGTTCGACCTGATCTCCCGCCATGGCATCGATTGCGATGCGCAACGCGGCGGCTGGATCCAGCCCACCCATTCGCATAAGGTGATGCGCGCGCTGGAATCACGTGCGCGCCAGTGGATGGCCGAGGGCGCGCCGGCCGAGCTGATGGATGGCGCCGAAGTGGCGCGCCGCATCGGTACCGGCGCCTATGTGGGGGGATGGAAGGATGCGCGGGCCGGCAGCCTGCATCCGCTCAAGTATTGCCGGGGATTGGCGCAGGCGGCGCAGCGGCTGGGCGTGGCCATCCACGGCGGCACACGGGTGGCGAAGCTGGAACGCCGCCAGGGCGGCTGGCGCCTGCACAGTGCGCAGGGAGCACACATCGACGCAGAGCGCGTGGTGCTCGCCACCAACGGCTACACCGATGAACTGTGGCCGCACTTGCGACAATCGGTGATCGCCGCCAACAGCTTCATCGTCGCCACCCGGCCGCTATCGCCGGCGCTGGGCGCCAGCATCCTGCCGGGCGGCGAGGTCACGTCCGATTCGCGCCGCCTGTTGCTGTACTACCGGCGCGACGCGCAGGGGCGCCTGCTCATGGGCGGACGCGGGCCCTTCAGCGAGCCACGCGGGCCGCAGGACTTCGCTCACCTGGAGCGCTCGGTGGCCTTGCTGTTTCCGCAGCTGGCCGGGGTGGAGTTCGAATACCGCTGGTCGGGGCGGGTCGCCATCACGCGCGACTTCCTGCCGCATGTGCATGAGCCGGCCCCCGGCTTGAGCATCGCGCTGGGCTACAACGGCCGTGGCATTGCCATGGCCAGTACCATGGGCCGCTGCCTGGCGCAGCGCCTGACGGGGCATGCGGGGGCGGTGTTTCCCTTCCCGGTCAGTACCATCCAGCCGATCCCTCTGCATGGGCTGCAGCGTTTCTATATCGCAGCCGGGGTGGCCTGGTACAGCGTGCTGGACCGCTTCTCCTGAGGGGGCTGCGGATCGTGCAGGCGAAAAAAAACCACGCTCGCGCGTGGTTTTTCTTGCCGGGAAGGCGATAGCGCAAGATCAGGCGAAGTTCTTGGCCACGAAGTCCCAGTTGATGATGCCCCAGTAGTTCTCGACATACTTGGCGCGTGCGTTGCGGTAGTCGATGTAGTAGGCGTGTTCCCACACGTCGACCGTCAGCAGCGGCTTGCTGTCGGTGGTCAGCGGGGTGCCGGCGCCGGTGGTGTTGACGATGTCCAGGGTGCCGTCAGCCTTCTTGACCAGCCAGGTCCAGCCGGAACCGAAGTTGGCCAGGCCTTGCTTGGTGAACTCGGCCTTGAAGGCGTCGAAGCCGCCCCACTTGGCGTTGATGGCGTCAGCCAGCGCGCCGCTCGGAGCGCCTTGGCCCTTCGGGGTCAGGCCGTTCCAGTAGAAGGTGTGGTTCCACACCTGGGCAGCGTTGTTGAAGATGCCGCCGGAGGATTTCTTGATGATCTCTTCCAGGGACAGGTTTTCGAATTCGGTACCCGGGATCAGGTTGTTCAGGTTGGTCACATAGGTCTGGTGGTGCTTGCCGTAGTGATATTCCAGGGTTTCCTTGGAAATCGTGGGCGCCAGCGCGTCCAGATCGTAAGGCAGTGCCGGAAGGGTATGTGCCATGATGAATCCTTTCAGTCTTGTTGGTTTGCTACAAAGGGGTCTGTTCCGAACCTGCGATTCTAAAGCGGAAGGCAATTCTTTGCACTCGATCAAATGCAGTGCTTGCCATGCCGGCTTTCGCATGCGTCACGGTAATGCGAATTGTTCCGTTTGCCACGCTATCCGGCGCAGGCCGGCGATATCCGTAGATGCCAGCGGTGGCAAGTCGTTCCAGCTCATCCTGGCATGCGCAGCGCGCATGTCAGGGCCGCCATGGCCAGGTCCGGCCGTTAAAAGCTTATGAGAAAAAAGTCTGCCACAGCTGTCAATACCCCCAGGCGATCCCCATCCCCACTCAATCCAGCCGGGGCTGTACGCTGGCGATGCCGACCTCGGCGCTGCCCTGGGCCAGGCGGATGGTGATCTCGCTGCGCGCGGCCAGCTCGGCCGGGCCGTGCAGCACCCGACCCTGACGGTCGCTGACGATGGCGTAACCGCGTTCCAGCGTGCGCTGCGGGTTCAGCAGCTCCAGCTGGGTCTGCAGGCCGGCCAGTGCCTGGCGCTGGCGCAGCTGCTGCGCCGCCTGCGCAGCTTGCAGGCGGCGCGCCAGGTCGTCCAGGTCGCGCCGGGCGTGGGTGGTGTCGGGCAATTGATGGGCCAGGTGGGTGGCCGCTTGCTCCAGGCGATGGCGCATGCGCGTCAATGGCACGCGGGTGGCGTGCGAGAGCCGGGTGTGTAGCGCTGCCAGCTTGACCCGCTCGTGGGCGATGGTGGCGCCGGGGTTGACCAGGCGGCGCGCCATCCAGTCCACCGTCTGGGCTTTGTCGGTGAGCGCGCGGCGCAGCGCGCGGGTGAGCTCGCCGGCATGGCCGCGCAGCTCGGCCAGCCAGTCCTCGCGGTCGGTCGCGGCCAGCTCGGCGGCGGCCGTCGGGGTGGGTGCGCGCAGGTCGGCGGCGAAGTCGGCGATGGTGAAATCGGTCTCGTGGCCCACGCCGGAGATCACCGGCATGCTGGCCTCGGCGATGGCGCGGGCCACCACTTCCTCGTTGAAGGACCACAGGTCTTCGATGCTGCCACCACCCCGGCAGACCAGCAGGACCTCGCATTCGGCCCGGGCCGAGGCGGTCTGGATGGCTGCGGCGATGCGCTGGGCCGCGCCTTCGCCCTGCACCGGCGTGGGATAGAGCACGACTTCCACATGCGGGGCGCGGCGGCGCAAGGTGGTCAGTACGTCGCGCAGGGCGGCGGCCTGGGGGCTGGTGACGATGCCGATGCGGCGCGGGAAGGTCGGCAGGGCGCGCTTGCGCTCGCGGGCGAACAGGCCTTCGCGTTCCAGTCTCTCCTTCAGTTGCAGGAAGGCGGCGTAGAGGTCGCCCACGCCCGAGCGGCGGATCGCCTCGACGTTCAACTGGTAGTCGCCACGCGGCGCATAGAGGGTCACCAGGGTGCGTACCTCGACCTTGTCGCCCTCGCGCGGCATGAAACCGGCGTACTGGGCGCGCCCCTTGAACATCACGGCGCGCACCTGGGCGCCCTCGTCCTTGAGGTTGAAATACCAGTGGCCGGAGGCGGCGCGGGTGAAATTGGAAATCTCGCCCTTGACCCAGATCAGCGGGAAATTACGCTCCAGCATGCGCGCCACGGCCTGGTTCAGGCCGGAGACGGTCAGCATCGGCGGTCCGCCATCGGCGCCGGTGGCGGCGGGCTGGAGCGGGCGGGCAACAGGGAAGGGAGGGAACTTGTCAGCGGGCATGGGGCGTGGCGGGTCCAGGGGCGATACAATGCGGCATTGTAAGGCCAAGCCGGCGGTGCTTGCCGAGGCCGGCGCAACAGGCTACATTCTGCACCGCAGAAGAGGACGGCTGTCCAAGTGCCCGCCCTGGCCCCGTCCTGCACCCCGGATCCACATCGCATTTCATTAGGAGTTTGTTTTGCTCGCCATCATCCTCGCCGCCGGCTGGCCGATCTGGCCATTGCTGATCGCTTCCATCATCGGCCTGGCGCTGGTCATCGAAAGACTGGTCTACCTGCGCCGCACCCGCATCCTGCCGCCGGACCTGCTGGCCGAGGTGGTGCGCGTGTACCAGAGCGGACGCGTCACCGAGGATGTGATCGACAAGCTGGAACAGAATTCGCCGCTGGGCCAGGTGCTGGCCGCCGGCCTGCGCAACGTCGATGCGCCGCGTGAGGTGATGAAGGAAGCCATCGAGGAAGCCGGCCAGGGCGCCGCGCACCGCCTGGAACGCTTCCTGACCACGCTGGGCACGATCGCCTCGCTGGCGCCGCTGATGGGCCTGTTCGGTACCGTGGTGGGCATGATCGAGATCTTCGCCTCGCAGGATGCGGCCGGTACCAACCCGGCGCAGCTGGCGCATGGCATCTCCATTGCGCTCTACAACACCGGCTTCGGCCTGGCCATCGCCATGCCGGCGCTGGTGTTCTACCGCCACTTCCGCGCACAGGTCGACGGTTTCGTGGTCGACATGGAGCAGCAGGCCGTGAAGTTCGTGGACATCGTGCACGACGTGCGCCGCTGAGCATCGCCGGAGTCGACCATGAATTTCCGCAAGGGACGTCCCCGCGAAGACCTGGAGATCAACCTGATCCCCTTCATCGATGTGCTGCTGGTGATCGTGATCTTCTTGATGGTGACCACCACCTACAGCAAGTTCACGGCGCTGCAGATCACGCTGCCCACGGCGGATGCCCAGAAGGCGCTGGAGCAGCCCTTCGAGCTCAACATCGCGGTGGATGCCAACGGCCGCTACGCCATCAACAACAAGCGCATCTCGGCGCGTGATGCCCAGGGCCTCTCCGACGAGATGCAGGCCGTGGTCAAGGCCGGTGGTGGCAAGGGCGATCCGGTGGTCATCATCAATGCCGATGCGCTGGCCACCCACCAGACCGTGATCAACGTGCTGGAAGCAGCGCGCATGGCCGGCTATCCCAAGGTCACCTTTGCTGCGCAGGCCAGCGGCAAGTAATTCTCATCTTATCTACACCGGCATCAGAACCATCATGGCCCAGGCTGAATCAAGGCCCACCGTCGAAGCCGTCCTCAGCCGCGCCTGGCAAGGCCGTGGCCTGCTGGCCTGCGCGCTGTGGCCGCTGTCGCTGCTCTTCGGCGCCCTGGCCGGGCTGCGCCGCCTGCTCTTTGCGCTGGGCATCAAGCGCGCCCAGCGCCTGCCGGTGCCGGTGGTCGTGGTGGGCAATGTCTTCGTCGGTGGTACTGGCAAGACGCCGTTCTCGATCTGGCTGATCGAAGCCTTGCGCGCTGCCGGCTATACGCCTGGCGTGGTCTCGCGCGGTTATGGCGGTGGCGCCGGGGCGAGCGTGGAAGTCACGGCCGCCTCGATGGCGGCCCAGGTGGGCGACGAGCCACTCCTGATCGCGCAACGCACCGGCGTGCCGCTGGTGGTGGGGCGTCGTCGCGTGGAGGCCGGCCTGGCCCTGCTGGCGGCGCATCCCGAGGTCGATGTGATCGTCTCCGACGACGGCTTGCAGCACTACGCATTGGCGCGCGACATCGAGATCGTGCTCTCGGATAGCCGTGGCGTGGGCAATGGCTGGCTGTTGCCGGCCGGTCCCCTGCGCGAGCCAGCGTCGCGTCGGCGTGATTTCTCGGTAGTCAATGTCGGCAGCGGCGGCAGCGGGGATGCAGCCCCGGCCGGCATGCATGCCATGCAGTTGCAGGCCGAGGAAGCCGTACAACTGGCCCCGCCGGGTGCGCGCCGTGCGCTGGCGACGATGGGCGAGGGCGGCCTGCGGCTGGCGGCGGTGGCCGGGATAGGCAATCCCGGGCGCTTCTTCGCTACGCTGCAGGGGGCCGGACTGGTGTTCAGCGCCCATCCCCTGCCCGACCATTACGACTTTGCGAGCAATCCCTTCGCCGGCCTTGCAGCCGATGTCATCCTGATCACGGAAAAGGATGCAGTAAAATGCAGGGCTATCGAGGCCATCCGAAACGACCCGCGTCTCTGGGTCGTGCCCGTATCAGCGCGCATCGATGGCGCGCTGGCTGAACAAATAGTGGAGAAACTCCGTGAACGCCCGACTGCTTGATATCCTGGTCTGCCCCATTTGCAAGGGTCCGCTGGACTATGACAAGAAAGCCCAGGAACTGATCTGCAAGGCAGACAAACTGGCCTATCCCATCCGCGATGGCATCCCCATCATGTGGGCCGATGAAGCGCGCGAGCTGCACGCCGATCCGGCGGCACCGGCGGCCTGATCCGCTTGTCCTGTCTGTCCTGCCCTTGACCTTCCTGTTGCGCTTTCATCCATGACCTTCACCGTCATCATCCCGGCGCGCCTGGCGTCCACGCGCCTGCCCAACAAGCCCCTGGCCGACCTCGGCGGCAAGCCCATGATCGTGCGGGTGGCCGAACGCGCCGCGCTCTCGGGTGCCGCACGCGTCATCGTGGCCACCGACCATCACGACATCCATGCCGCCTGCCAGCAGCATGGCGTGGAGGTGGCCATGACGCGCGCCGACCATCCCTCGGGTACCGACCGCATCGCTGAAGTCGCTGCCGCGCTGGACCTGGCTGACGATGCCGTGGTGGTCAACGTGCAGGGTGACGAACCGCTGATCGATCCCGGCCTGATCGCCGCGACCGCCGCGCACATCAAGGCCGGCGTGCCGATGGCCACCGCCGCCCACGCCATCGAGAGCGCTGCCGACGCCTTCAATCCCAATGTGGTCAAGGTGGTGCTGAACAAGGACGGCTGCGCGATGTACTTCTCGCGCGCCACCATCCCCTGGCACCGCGATGCCTTCGCGCAGACGCGCGAGGTGCTGCCCGATGCGCACGGCCCCGACCACGCCAATGAATACGTGCCGCTGCGCCATATCGGCCTGTACGCCTACAGCAACCGCTTCCTGCAGCTCTACCCGACGCTGGCGCCCTCGCCGATTGAGCGTATCGAGGCGCTGGAACAGTTGCGCGTACTCTGGCATGGCCACGCCATCGCCGTGCATGTGACCTCGCTGCTGCCCGAAGCCGGGGTCGATACCCCGGAGGATCTGTTGCGCGTGCGCAAGCATTTCGAGGCGCCGCCGGACAGCCCGCTCGTCAAGACCATCGCCTCCCTCTGATCGTCTGGCGGCAGCTTGCATGATCCGGCGCAAAGCGCGCGGCGGTGAGCTGCTGTAAGTTTTATGTCAATCTTGCACGACACAATCAGGCATTGGAGACTGCTTAAAAATCAGGCGTTTGTCATGGTTCGGTAAGATTTTGTGGTAAGTTTCGTCCCAGAGCTGACGCAAACGGAGCGCAAACAAGCTGCATAACCGTCCAGATGGCAGGCATCCTCTGCCATCACGTCACACAAGAATTCAAGCATTCATATTTCAGAAACCTCAATTTAGGAAACAATATGCGCCTCATCCTTCTAGGAGCGCCTGGTGCCGGTAAAGGCACGCAAGCCACTTTTATCAAGGAAAAATTCAACATTCCGCAAATCTCCACCGGCGACATGCTGCGCGCCGCCGTGGCTGCGGGGACTGAACTGGGCATCGCCGCCAAGAAGGTGATGGACGCAGGCGGACTGGTTTCTGACGACATCATCATCGGCCTGGTCAAGGATCGCCTGCAGCAGGCAGATTGCGCCAACGGCTACCTGTTCGACGGCTTCCCGCGGACCACCCGCCAGGCTGACGCCATGAAGGAAGCCGGCGTTGCCATCGACTACGTGCTGGAAATCGACGTGCCCGACAGCGCCATCGTCGAACGCATGAGCGGTCGCCGCGTGCACCCGGGGTCGGGTCGCACCTACCACGTCAAGTTCAACCCGCCCAAGGTCGAGGGCAAGGATGACCTCACCGGCGAAGCGCTGATCCAGCGCGACGACGACAAGGAAGAAACGGTCCTGAAGCGTCTGTCGGTCTACCATGACCAGACCGAAGTCCTGCTGGGCTACTACGGCAAGTGGGCCGAATCGGGCCAGCCGGGTGCGCCGAAGTATCGCAAGATCGCCGGCGTGGGTCCGGTCGAGGAAATCAGGGATCGTGCATTTGCCGCCCTGGCGGAGTAAAGTAAAGCGGACCTCGGTCCGCTTTTTTATTATTCTTTTGAATCACAGCACAACGGGCGGATCGACAGAAAACTAACAAAACAGCATGGATCGCCGGCGCCACCCGCACGAGGGAGCGCTGGCGGCAGCCCCGGTAGGCACAACAATTCCAATAAAAAGGGCGACGTAACTTGGCAGGCGCAGTATCGGCAGCGGCGCGCGGACAGCATGGTCCGGGCGGCGCGGCGGATGTTCGTGATTGTTGATGAGTCGTGATAAAAAAGGAGATAAAGATGGCACTTGCCTTATGGTTCGCCATGGCCTGCGGCGTCGTCGCGGTGATCTATGGACTCGTATCACGGAGCTGGATTCTCAAGCAGGACCCCGGCAACCCCCGCATGCAGGAAATCGCGCTGGCCATCCAGCAGGGCGCGGCGGCCTATCTGGCACGCCAGTACCGCACCATCGCCATGGTGGGGGTGGTGCTGCTGATCGTGATCGCCCTCATTCCCGGCCTGGGCTGGCTGACGGCCGTCGGTTTCCTCCTGGGCGCGGTGCTGTCGGGGGCCTGCGGCTTCATCGGCATGAATGTCTCGGTACGCGCCAACGTGCGCACCGCCCAGGCTGCCACGCGGGGCATGAACGAGGCGCTGGGGGTGGCCTTCCGGGGCGGCGCCATCACCGGCATGCTGGTGGTGGGGCTGGGCTTGCTGGGGGTGACGCTGTTCTTCTGGGCCCTGTTCGTCTACGGCCAGGGGCGCGCGGCCAGCCTGCATGATGCCATCCAGCCGCTGATCGGGCTGGCCTTCGGCGCTTCGCTGATCTCCATCTTCGCGCGCCTGGGCGGTGGCATCTTCACCAAGGGTGCGGACGTCGGTGCCGACCTGGTGGGCAAGGTCGAGGCTGGCATCCCCGAGGATGACCCGCGCAATCCGGCGGTGATCGCCGATAACGTCGGCGACAACGTCGGTGACTGTGCCGGCATGGCGGCCGACCTGTTCGAGACCTATGTGGTCACGCTGGTGGCGACCATGCTGCTGGGCAGCCTGATGCTGAAGGGCATGGAGACCCTGGCGGTGCTCTATCCGCTGGCGCTGGGCGGGGTATCGATCCTGGCCTCCATCGTCGGCTGCTCCATGGTCAAGGCGCAGCCGGGCAAGAAGATCATGTCGGCGCTCTACACCGGCCTGTGGTGGTCGGCGGCGCTGTCGCTGGTGGGCTTTGCCGTGGTCACCTGGCTGCTGCTGCCGCCCGAGCTGCGCGTGCCGCTGATGGGGTCGGCGGTGGTGGGCATCGCCCTGACCGGCCTGATGGTCTACATCACCGAGTACTACACCGGCACCGACTTCACGCCGGTGCGGCACATCGCGCAAGCCTCCACCACCGGCCACGGCACCAATATCATCGCCGGGCTGGGCGTATCGATGAAGTCCACCGCCTATCCGGTGCTGGCGGTGTGCGCGGCGATCCTGTTGTCGTACTGGCTGGCGGGCCTGTATGGCATTGCCATCGCGGCCACGGCCATGCTGTCCATGGCCGGTATCGTGGTCGCGCTCGATGCCTATGGTCCCATCACCGACAATGCCGGCGGCATCGCCGAGATGTCGGGCCTGCCGGATTCGGTGCGCGCCATCACCGATCCGCTCGATGCGGTGGGCAATACCACCAAGGCTGTCACCAAGGGCTATGCCATCGGCTCGGCCGGGCTGGCCGCGCTGGTGCTGTTTGCCGACTACACCCACGCACTGGAGTCGGTGGGCAAGAGCGCCAGCTTCGACCTCTCCAGCCCGGCGGTGATCATTGGTCTGTTCATCGGTGGCCTGATCCCCTACCTGTTCGGCGCCATGGCGATGGAAGCGGTGGGCCGCGCGGCCGGGGCGGTGGTGGTGGAAGTTCGACGCCAGTTCAGCGAGATCAAGGGCATCATGGATGGCAGCGGCCGGCCCGAGTATGACCGGGCGGTCGACATGCTGACCTCGTCGGCCATCCGCGAGATGATCCTGCCCTCGCTCTTGCCGGTGATCGTACCCATCCTGGTCGGCTTGCTGCTGGGCGCCTCGGCCCTGGGCGGTCTGCTCATGGGTACCATCGTCACGGGGCTGTTCGTGGCGATCTCGATGACCACCGGCGGCGGTGCCTGGGACAACGCCAAGAAGTACATCGAAGATGGCCATCACGGTGGCAAGGGGTCGGATGCGCACAAGGCTGCCGTCACCGGCGACACCGTGGGCGATCCTTACAAGGATACGGCCGGACCGGCCGTCAATCCGCTGATCAAGATCATCAACATCGTGGCCCTGCTGCTGGTGCCGCTGTTGCCGGCCATGCCCAACTGATCCGGCGGTGTGTGATTCGCCGCCGCGCTGGCTATCGCTGGCGCGGCGCTGCGTGGGTGCTTGCAGTGTGGCTCATGCCGCCCAAATGAGCGGCATTTACCTGCCAATTCTCATGTCCACCGGCGTGGCGCTGCTGCTAAGCTGGTGCCATGGAGACAACAGAACACAAGACAGGATTGATCCTGACCGGAGGCGGTGCGCGGGCGGCTTATCAGGTCGGCGTGCTCAACGCCATTTCCATGATCCTGCTCGAAGCCGGCTGGCCGGTGCACAGCAATCCCTTTCCCATTGTCTGCGGCACCTCGGCCGGTGCCATCAACGGCACCGCGCTGGCGTGCCGTGCCGATGACTTCGGTGAGGCGGTGCGCGAACTCATGGCGGTATGGAGCAATTTCCAGGTCGAGCAGGTCTATCGCGCCGATTCGCTGGGCGTGCTGCGTACCGGGGCGCGCTGGCTGTCGCTGTTTTCCTTCGGCTGGCTGTTACGCAAGTGGCACGCCAACCCGCCGCAGTCGCTGCTGGACAACACCCCGCTGGTGAGCATGCTGCACCGCCTGCTGGACCTGCCGCGCCTGGACGCGGCGCTGGCCGAGGGACAACTGCACGCGCTGGCCGTGACGGCCTCCTCCTATACCAGCGGCCAGCACATCACCTTCTACCAGTGTGTCGACCAGATCGAACCCTGGCGCCGCACCCAGCGCCTGGCCATCCGCGACCAGATCGGCATCGACCACCTGCTGGCATCTGCGGCCATTCCCTTCATCTTCCCGGCCATCCCGGTCTATGTCGATGGCCGCTGCGAATACTGCGGCGACGGTTCCATGCGCCAGATCGCGCCGATTTCCCCGGCCATCCATCTGGGGGCAACCAAGGTATTGGTGATCGGCGCCGGGCGCATCGGCGAGAAGGGCGAGCAAGCTCCCACCAACACCCCGCACTATCCCAGCCTGGCGCAGGTGGCCGGACATGCCATGTCGGGCATCTTCCTCGATGGCCTGGCGGCCGACATCGAGCGCATCAACCGGGTCAACCAGACCCTGTCGGTGTTGAACGAGGAGCAGCGCAGGCACACGCCGCTCAAGCCTATCCGCACACTGGTGATTTCACCGTCCCACCGCATCGACAGCATCGCCAGCCGCCACGTGGCCAGCCTGCCGCGCCCGATCCGCACCATGCTGGGCGGCATCGGCGCTACCGAGGCGCGCGGCTCGGCGCTGGCGTCCTATCTGCTGTTCGAGCAGGGCTTCACGCGCGAACTCATAGCCCTGGGGGAAAGCGATACTTACGCCAAACGCGAGGAAGTGCTGGCCTTTTTTGAACCGGATACGGCCCAGGTGCTCCAAGCCTCTGCCTGATTTGCTGCCGGTCAAGTGAAACGGGCGTCATGGTTGCCTAGCCGAAAGCAACGCGTTAATCTACGTGGTGCTGTCGCTTTCTATTGACAAAATTGCAATTCCCGGGATGCAAATGCGAGTCCGATTCATTTCCTCGATATTCACCAGATTCTGGCTGGTCCTGCTGACGGCGCTGATGCTGTCGGCGCCGGTCCACGCGCGCGATGCTGCGCCGAGCGCTTTGCCCGAGGTCAACCTTGACCAGTTGCCGCGTGAAGCCCAGCAGACCATGGCGCTGATTCGCCAGGGCGGGCCTTTCCCGTATGACAAGGATGGCGTCGTATTCGGCAATTATGAAGGGGTTTTGCCCCGACAAAAGCGCGGGTATTATCACGAGTTCACGGTCAAGACCCCGCGTGCGCGCAACCGGGGCGCCCGCCGGATCATCAGCGGAGGAGACCCCCGAAGCTCCGGCGAATACTATTACACCAGCGACCATTACAAGACGTTCCGCCGGATCCGGGATTGATCATGCCCGCCAGGTCGGGGCAGACCAGCCCCGCCCGGCCATGCAGGCCCTGCAGCTCAGCCAGTTCAACTACGACAGCCACGACAGCCACACAGCCCCGCCTATGGATACTGAAGGGAGAATGAGTTTGTTTAAAACGGTGCCGCCCAATATCGTGCAGTCCATCCGCGCCTTTCGCGTGGCCGAGCTGCAGCAGGAGGCCGCTCGTCTGGATCAGCATTTTCTCTATGCCTATTGCGCCGAGGCCGTGACCAAGCAGCAGGTGTTGACGACGATCGCCACCGCTTTCCATTTTCCCCGGCATTTCGGCAAGAACTTCGACGCCCTGGCCGACTGCCTCACCGACCTGACCCACAAGGCGGGCAAGCAGATCGGTTTCGTCGTGGTGCTGGAACAATTGCCCAATACCCAGAAATTCGACAAGGAAGCCCGCGAGACCCTGCTGGACGTGTTCCGTGATGCCGCCGACTACTGGGCGGAAAAGAAGGTGCCGTTCCGGGTGTTCTATTCCTTCCAGTAAATTCCAGGACACGCATTTTAGCCACGCCCGGCGTTGCGCATCGTGAAAAACGGCGGCGAGCGGGCCGTCAGCAGGTACAATGCGCACACCATGAGAAGCATTGTCATCCTGATTTCCGGACGAGGCAGCAATATGGAAGCCATCGTCCGCGCTGCACAGACCGAGCGGTGGCCTGCCAGAATCGCCGCCGTCATCAGCAACCGCCCTGACGCCAGCGGACTGGAGTTTGCCGCCGGCAACGGTATCGCCACCGCAGTCATTTCCAACCGGGACTATCCCACGCGCGACCAGTTCGATGCCGCCCTGCGCGAGAAGATCGACACCTTCGCGCCGGACCTGGTGGTCCTGGCCGGTTTCATGCGGATCCTGACCGCGCCCTTCGTGGAGCATTACCAGGGCCGCATGCTCAATATCCATCCGTCGCTGCTGCCCAGTTTCCCTGGCCTGGCGACGCACCGACAGGCCCTGGCCGCCGGCGTGAAGCTGCATGGTGCCACCGTGCACTTCGTCACGCCCGACCTGGACCACGGGCCCATCGTGGCCCAGGCCGCCGTGCCGGTGCAAGAGGACGATAGCGAGGAAACCCTGGCCGAGCGTGTGCTGGAACAGGAGCATGTGATCTACCCGCGTGCCGTGCGCTGGTTCATCGATGGCCGGCTGAGGCTGGACGGCGCCCGCGTGCGCCTGTCTGACTGAACCTGCGCGGGCGCCCGGACGTGGCGCGCCCCGCACCCCGCACCTACTTATATCTTGAATCTGAAGGACCTAGCATGAGATTGCCTCCCGCGATCATTCCCCATACCGAAGAACTGCTGCGCGAAGTCCTGCGTTTCACCGGCCCGGCCGATGTGACGCTGTCGCGTCACTTCCGCGACAACCCCAAGCTGGGCAGCCGCGAGCGCGGCGTGATCGCCGAAGCGGTCTATGGCCTGTTGCGCAACAAGACGGTACTGACCAACTTCGCCGAATCCGGCAGCGGCCCGATGATGCGCCGCATGGCCCTGCTGGGCCTGGCCGATGCCGTTGGCGTGGCGCCCCTGGCGGGTTTGCAGGAAGGCGAAGCCGAATGGCTGGAGCGCGTGGCCCAGATCGACCGCAGCCAGTTGCCCGCGCAGATGCGCAGCAACCTGCCACCGTGGCTGTGGGAGAAGCTGGTCGGCCGCCTCGGCGAACAAGCCACGCTGGAACTGGCTGCCGCCATGAACCGTCCGGCCCCGCTGGACCTGCGCGTGAACGCCTTGAAGTCCGACCGCGACACCGTCATCGCCGAGCTGGCCAAGGCTCCGGTGGCCTGCGAGCCGACCCCGTATTCGCCGCTGGGCCTGCGCGTGCTGAAGAAGCCGGCGCTGCAGAACCTGCCGCTGTTCAAGGATGGCGCCATCGAAGTGCAAGACGAGGGCAGCCAGCTGCTGGCCCAGATCGTCGGCGCCAAGCGTGGCGAGATGGTGGCCGACTTCTGTGCCGGCGCCGGTGGCAAGACGCTGGCGCTGGGCGCGCTCATGCGCAATACCGGTCGCCTGTACGCCTTCGATGTGTCCGAGAAGCGCCTGGCAAAGCTCAAGCCGCGCCTGGCGCGCAGTGGCCTGTCCAACGTGCATCCGGTGGTGATCGCCCACGAGAACGACGCCAAGGTCAAGCGCCTGGCCGGCAAGCTCGATCGCGTGCTGGTCGATGCGCCTTGCAGCGGCCTGGGCACCCTGCGCCGCAATCCCGACATGAAGTGGCGCCAGAGCGTGGAGACGCTCACCGAGATGCGCGCCAAGCAAAGTTCCATCCTGGCCAGCGCCTCGCGCCTGGTGCGTCCGGGTGGCCGCCTGGTGTATGGCACCTGCAGCTTCCTGGAAGAGGAGAACGACGCCGTCGTGGCCGATTTCCTGCAATCGCATCCTGACTTCATCCTGCGCCCCATGAGCGAGATCCTGGCCGAGCAGAAGATTGCGCTGGAGATGGGTGATTACCTCAAGCTGCTCCCCCACCAGCACCAGACCGACGGGTTCTTCGCTGCCGTGCTGGAGCGTCGCGCCGCACAATGATGCGCCAGGCCGCCTCGTGGTTGCAGGTCGCCGTATTGGCCGTGGCCGGCCTGCTGACTGCTGCGGCCCAGGCGCGCGAAGCGCAGCCCGCGCCGCCGGTGACGGCGGCGCAGGGAACGATCCAGTCCGCCTTCGCCCCCTGGGATGACATCGAGGCTCTGATCGTCGAGCAACTCGATGCCGCGCGGCGACAGATCCTGGTGCAGGCCTACCTGCTGACCAGTCGCCCGATCACCGATGCACTGGTCGCCGCCCGCAAGCGCGGCATCGACGTGCGCGTGCTGATGGACAACGGCCAGCTCGACAAGAATGCCAGCGACCGCCTGCGCCAGCTGCGCGGCGCCGGCATCCCGGTGTGGCTGGAGACCGCGTATCGCAATGCGCATAACAAGGTGATCATCATCGATGCGCCTCTGGCATCGGCAACCGTCATTACCGGTAGCTACAACTTCACCTGGTCGGCCCAGCACAAGAACGCCGAGAGCATCCTGGTACTGGGCCGCAATCCCCCGCTGGCCGCGCGCTATGCGCAGAACTGGCAGCGCCATCGACAGGATGCCGAAGCGGCGCCCTGAGCGGCGCGGACCTCTCTGCTTCCGGAACAGTCTCCGGATCCCCTCGTTATCCTGCATTTTTCGCCGACCCGGGAATATCCGTTGCGGGCGCGGCACGCTATCGCCTGCGCCATTGATCTTAGAAGGCCGGATGAAAAGCAGCGGCAAAGGTGTTAGGATCATGTAACTTTCATTGTGAAAGTTACATGTTGACAAGCCCTGGGTGGTTGCAGCCGGGAGGGGCTGTCAGTTTCGCCAGTGGGCGAGTGATCGACACCAGAGAGGTAAGCCATGCATCAGGAAATAGTCATCTGTTCTCCCCGCCGCACCGCCATCGGCGCGTTTGGCGGCAGTCTGAAGGAAGTGCCCGCAGTCGAGTTGGGTGCCCATGCGATCCGTGCGGTCTTGCAGGACAGCGGCCTGGCGCCGGAGTTGGTCGATTCGGTGGTCATGGGCAATGTGATCCAGGCCGGCAATGCGATGAACCCTGCGCGCCAGGCGGCGATCAAGGGCGGGCTGCCCGTTCAGACGCCGGCCATGACGGTCAACCGGGTGTGCGGTTCCGGTGCCCAGGCGGTGGTGACGGCACTGGCTGAAATCCGCGCCGGCCTGTCACAGTGCGTGATCGCCGGCGGGATGGAAAACATGGAGCGCGCGCCCTACCTGCTGCCGGCTGCGCGCGCAGGCATGCGCATGGGCGACGCGACGGTGGTCGATGCGATCCTGCTGGATGGTCTCAACGATGCCTTTTCCGGCAAGCATTCGGGCTGGCACACCGAAGACCTGGTGCAGAAGTATGAACTCAGCCGTGAAGAACAGGACCGCTTTGCCGCACAGAGCCAGCAACGCGCGGCAGCCGCCCAGCGCGATGGCGTGTTTGCCGACGAAATCGTGCCGATCAGATTGACGCTCAAGAAGGGCGAGCAGATCTTCGCGCATGACGAGGCGGTGCGTCCTGACACCACCGCCGAGTCATTGGCGCGGCTCAAGCCGGCCTTCCGTGTCGATGGCACCATCACCGCAGGCAATGCGCCTGGCGTGAACGCGGGCGCAGCGGCCATGATCGTCGCCACGCGCGAGACGGCGCAACGCCTCGGTCTGGAGCCGTTGGTGGCCGTGCGCTCGGCAGCAGTGAGTGGGGTTGAGCCCGGCATGTTCGGACTGGGGCCGGTGCCTGCTGTCAAGCAGGCGCTTGCACGCGCCAACTGGAACATGGCCGAGGTGGACCGCTTCGAGATCAATGAAGCCTTCGCGGCCATAGCGCTGGCGGTCCAGCGCGAACTGCAGATCGCGCCGGAACGCCTCAATATCGATGGCGGCGCCATTGCGCATGGTCATCCGATCGGTGCGACCGGGGCCATCCTGATCACCAAGGCAGCCCATGCGCTCAAGCGCAACGGCCAACGGCGGGCAGTGGTGTCGCTGTGCATTGGCGGTGGCCAGGGGATCGCCCTGTGCCTGGAAGCGCTCTCCTGAAGCACCGGCCGGGCAGGCGGCGCTTGCCCGGCGGCGTACCGCGTCAGCGCTGGTAGTCGCTGTCTTCCAGCAGCATGTCTTCGAAGAAGGCGCCGAACCTGGAGCGTGGGTCGCGCAGATGAATCTCCAGAATCCAGCGCATGGATGCCGGGCTGGCATCGAAGTCGGCCAGCGAACCGGTGTGGATGGCCGCGTGCGGAAAATCGGAGACGCGGTGGCCGGGAAGGTCGAAATTGAGTTCCCAGCCCATGGAGCGCGCGGTGCGGTCGGCGAAGGCGTAGAGCGCGCGACCGCTGAGTCGTTGCTGCGCCCATGCTGCGCGTACTTCATGGAACAGGCGCTCGGCGTCGGCGGCGCAGCGCGCATGGCGCAGTGTGGAGAGGGCAATCTATCGTGATGAAAACGGTGACCATGGTGGTCTTTGAGGGTGTCCAGGCGCTGGGCATCTCCGGGCCACTGGATGTGTTTTTCGAGGCCAACCGCTTCCTGTTGCCACAGGACCGGTACGTGGCTGCAGACCGTGAGCGTCGATAACGCTGCCGTCACCTGTTCCAATGCCATGAGCGTGAACGCCAGCACCGTCTGGCATCAGGCCGGAACCGCTTTCGACATGCTGCTGGTGGCTGTTGGCCGGCGGCCATTTGCCAGCACACCCGGGTCGAGGCCGATCGCATCTACGTACAGGACGAGCGCCTCTACACCTCCGCCGGTGTGATCGCCGGCATCGATCTGGCCCTGTACCTGCTGCGCCAGGATTGGGGTGCCGACGTGGCGCTGAACGTGGCCAAGCGATTGGTCGTGGTCATGCAGCGCACGGGCGGGCGGTCGCAATTCAGTCCCTATCTGAGCGGCCTTCTTGTCATTCAGATTGAGACTCAAGATCAACCTCCAAAAATAGTACTTGGCTACTACACAGGCGTATGCCTGCTTGCCTTGCACCGGTTCGAACACGGCGTCCGACGTTTAGGAGTTCACTGCAGCATAGGGCAAAACGCGCCAGCCAGAGGAAAGACCCGCGCAGAAAGTGTATCGCCGCACCGACAGCGAGGGATAGATGATGCAAATAATATGATGGTAATCATATTTTGTGCTATTGTGCCTGCATGAACTCGATCCCCACCAGCAAAAAGGAACAGTCCCACCAGCGTATCGTGGCGGCGGCCGCACGTGTGATGCGCCAATCCGGCTTCAAGAGCGTCAACGTGGCCGAGGTGATGAAGGAGGCCGGCCTGACCCATGGCGGCTTCTACGCGCATTTCGCCTCGCGCGATGCCTTGCTGGCCGAGGCGGTCACGCATGCCAGCCAGGATAGCGGTGCGCTGGTCAGCGAGTTCGTGGAGAAACTGTCGGCGCGACATGGCAATCGTTTCCAGGCATTCATCGAGATCTATCTGTCTGACAGCCAGATCACGGCCTGCGAGAACGGCTGTCCGGTGGCAGCGCTGTGCAGCGAGATGCGTACCCAGGCGCCGGAGGTGGTGGAGTCGTCGCGACAGGCGATCGTGAGCCTGCAAAAGCTGGTGCGCGAGCTCTTGCCTGAACATCATGGCGAAGGGGCGAGCTGGACGATCGCCGCCACCATCAGCGGCGCCCTGCAGATGGCCCGTGTGCTGGGCGACGGCAAGCAAGGGCGGGCATTACTGGCCTCGACACGCGCCGAGCTGCTGGAGCGTTACGCGACATGAGAGCCGCGCAGGCATGGCATGCGCATATTGGCTTATCCAAAAATATGATGATCGTCATATTTTGAGGCGGCCGGGTAGCTATTGCCGCCGGCGGAGCAAGGCATGTGGATGTGCCACCCGCAGAGGTAGAAACACAACGAGAAACAGAAGCAAAGCAGAAGCAAAGCAGAAGCAAAGCAGAAGCAAAGCAGAAGCAAAGCAACGAGAGACGGACAGATCGGCTCAAGCCAGGCAACACCCCCGAGCCCAACCAACCCAATGAAAGGAATCATCATGAAATTCGAAAACGCAATCGTACTGGTGACCGGCGCTAACCGCGGCCTGGGCCAGGAATTCGCCCGTCAAGCCCTGGAACGTGGTGCCAAGCGCGTCTATGCCGGCGCCCGCGACGCCTCCTCGGTCAAGTTGGCCGGTGTGGAGCCGATCCAGCTCGACGTCACCAAGCCTGACCAGGTCCGGGCCGCTGCCGAGAAGATCGGTGACCTCACCATCCTCATCAACAATGCCGGCATCGCCAGTACCGGCGCCTTCGTCTCCGCCGACGCGCAAGCACAGCTGCAGGATCACCTGAATACCAACCTCTTCGGCGTGCTCAACCTGAGCCAGGCTTTCGCTCCCATCCTGGCCAGAAACGGCGGTGGTGCCATCATCAACATGCTCTCGCTGCTGAGCCTGGTCAGCACGCCGGTGCTGGGCACTTATGGAGTGTCCAAGGCCGCAGCCTGGTCGCTCACCAATGGCCTGCGCCAGGAACTGCGCCAGCAGGGTACCCAGGTCGTGGGCGTGCACGCCGGCTTCATCGATACGGATCTGACCCGCGGTTTCGATGCGCCCAAGGTCAGCCCGGAAAGCGTGGTGCGTCAAGCCTTCGATGCCTTCGAGGCCGGTGCCGAGGAAGTCCTGGCCGATGAACCCAGCCGTCAGATCCATCAGGGCCTGTCGTCGTCGGTGTACCTGGCCGACATCCTGCGCGGTTGAAGTCCCCCCTGGCGGGCGGGCCAGCGTCGTCTGCGGATCAGCGCCTCCTCGCGCTATCGGCAGAGACGCGCGGCCTGGGTTTTGGAGTACAATGACAATCTATTTATCAGTGTAGATTGCCAGGAGCTTGCCATGCGCAAATCCAATGCCGAAGCCGCCGAAACCAGGAAGCGCATCCTGGCTACCGCCTCGGAACTGTTTCTCAACAATGGTATAGCCGCGACAGCCATCGCTGACGTCATGTCGGCCTGTGGCCTGACCCAGGGCGGTTTCTACCGCCATTTCACCTCCAAGGAACACCTGGTCGCCGATGCCAATGCGGTGGCCTTCGACTATATCGTCGCCAATCTGGACGAGCTCACCCGCGGCAAGCCGCCGCGCAAGGCCATTGAACTGATCGTCTTCCACTACCTGCGCCAGCACCAGAGCGAGGACAACCGCCTGCTTTGCCCGCTGGCCAACCTGTCTACCGAACTGGGTCACGCTGACCCCCAGGTCAAGGAAGTCGTCACGGCGGGCTATTCGCGCTTCGTCAAGATGTTCGCGGCCCACTTGATGCGACTGGATTACGAGGACTTCATGGGCCTGGCCGAATCGATCGTCTCCGTCATCGTGGGCGCGGTGTCGCTGGCGCGCATGGCCGATGACGAAGCCCTGGTCGATACCATCGTCGGCAACGCCGAGCACACCGTCAAGCTGCTGCTGCAGCACTCCCCCACCCAAGCCGGCCTGGCCGGCGCCCGCCCATAAAAAAGTCCTGATCAGGCCAGGCCTGGTCAGGACTAAATCCGCTCCCCTCCACAGGCAGCGGTACTCCACGGTGAGCGTCAATCCTTGCGCGCGATCTGCTCGCCGGACGTTGGCGTCGCGTCTTTCCATCCGCCCCCCAGTGCCTTGTACAGCGCGATGCGGTTCTGCACTTCGGCCAGGCCGGTGCGGATGGTCTGCTGCTGGGTGGCAAACCAGGCCCGCTGGGCGTCGAGGTAGTCGAGGTAGCTGGCTTCGCCGCTGTCATAGCGCAGCTTGGCCAGGTCGTGGCGCTGCTGCTCGGCGCGCTCCTGGGCCTGCACCGCGCGCAGTTCGGCACCCAATGTGGCGCGACCGGCCAGGGCATCGGCCACTTCGCGGAAGGCTAGCTGAATCGTCTTCTCATACTGGGCCACGGCAATGTCCCGATCAGCCTTGGCTACGCCGAGATTGGCGCGATTACGGCCACCATCAAAAATCGGCAGGCTGATCGAGGGCAGGAAGCTCCACGCCCGGCTGCCGGATTCGAACAAGCCATTCAATGCATCGCTGGCCGAACCGAAGCTGCCGGTCAGGCTGATGCGCGGGAAGAAGGCCGCCCGGGCCACGCCGATGTTGGCGTTGGCTGCGCGCAGCAGGGCTTCCTGCTGGGCGATGTCGGGGCGCGCCATCAACAGGTCCGAGGGCAGGCCGGCCGGCAGTTCGGCCATCACGCTGGCGCTCCAGGAGGTGTCGGGGCCGGGCAGCAGCGCCGTCGGCACCGGCTGGCCCAGCAGCAGGGTCAGGGCATTCTCATCCAGGGCGCGCTGGCGCTGCGCCTGCAGCACGGCAATGCGGGCGGCTTCCAGCAGCGAATCGGACTGGCGCAGGTCGTAGTCGGAACTGGCGCCCATGTCGCGCAGGCTGATCTGTCGCTGGTGCGAGGCGCTGCGACTATCCAGCGTCTGGCGGGCCAGGGCCAGCAGGCGCTCGTCGGCCACCAGGGCCTCATAGCTGTAGGCGACCTGGGCCACCACGCTGATCTGCGCGGTCTTGCGTGCCTCGTCGGTGGCGTTGAAGCGTTCCAGGGCGGCACCACTGAGATTGCGCACCCGACCGAACAGGTCCAGCTCGAAGGCGGTCACCCCCAGGCCGACGTTGTAGGCGGTGGTCAGCCCACCCTTGCCGGCCGGGGCCACTGCATTGGGAGTTTCCTGGCGGGCACCGGAGACGCCCAGGTTCAGCGTCGGCAAGCGGTCAGCCGACTGCACCTGGTAGAGGGAACGCGCCCGTTCGATGTTCAGGGCCGCCACGCGCAGGTCCCGATTGTGGTCCAGGGCCAGGGTGATGAGCTGGCGCAGCGACGGGTCGCGGAAGAACTCTTGCCATGGCAGGCTGGCAGCAGGAGTGTCATCAGCCGCTTCGGTGGGCGTGGTCGCCAGCTGCTCCGGCCACTGGGTCTGCACCGGCAGGGCCGGGCGTTCATAGGTGGGGGCCAGCGAGCAACCGGCCAGCAGGGTCGCCAGCACAGACGCTGCGCCCAGGTGTTTGATGAGGTTCATGCGAATTCCTTGAGTTGGACAGCCTGCAGGTGAGGGGCGGCAGCGACCGGCTTGCGCACCTTGAACCACAAGGAATACAGCGCCGGCAGGAACAGCAGGGTCAGCAGGGTACCTACGCCGACACCACCGATGAGCACATAGGCCAGCGGGCCCCAGAAGCTGGAATGGGTCAGCGGGATGAAGGCCAGCATCGCCGCCACGGCAGTCAGGATCACCGGACGCGCGCGCCGCACGGTCGATTCGATCACCGCTTCATAGGCCGACAGGCCGGCGTCGAGGTCATGGCGGATCTGGTCGACCAGGATCAGCGTGTTGCGCATCAGGATGCCCGCCAGGCCGATCAGGCCCAGGATGGCGTTGAAGCCGAAGGCCTGGTGGAACACCAGCAGTGTGGGCACGGCACCGACCAAGCCCAGCGGGGCGGTGGCAAAGACCATCCACATGGTGGCGAAGGAACGCACCTGCAGCATGATGACGGTCAACATCAGCACGATCATCAGCGGGAACAGCTTGGCCAGTGCCTGGTCGGCCTTGGCGCTTTCTTCCACCGAGCCACCAGTGTCGATGTGGTAGCCCTCCGGCAGGCTGGCCTTGAGCTGCTCCAGCTTGGGCAGGATGGCGTGGGTCACGTCGGGCGGCTGGGTGCCGTCGCGGATGTCGCCCTGTACGGCGATGTAGGTCTCGCGGTCATAGCGCTTGAGGACGGCATCTTCCATCCGCGTTTCCAGTCGCGCCACCTGAGCCAACGGCACGCTGGCGCCGGTGTCGGTGGTCAGCACCAGATTGCGCAGGTCGGCCAGGTTGTTGCGCTCGGCGTGGGGGCTGCGGATGAGCACGTCGACGGTGCGCAAGCCTTCCCGTACCTGGGTGGCGGGGATGCCATTGAGCATGGCCTGCAACTGGTTGGCAGCGTCGCGCGGCGACAGGCCGACCTGGCGCAGACGCTCCTGGTCCAGGCTCAGATGCACGGTGGGAGTACGGTTGCCCCAGTCCATGTGGACGTCGCGCATGTCGGGGTTGGCGGCCATCACCACGCGCACTTGCTCGGCGATGTCGCGCACCTTGTCCAGGTCAGGTCCGACCACGCGGAACAGCACGGGGAAGGGCACCGGCGGGCCGAACACGAACTGGCTCACGCGCACCCGGGCTTGCGGGAAGCGGCCTTCGGCGATCATCTTGCGGATCTTTTCCTTGAGCACGTCACGCTCGGCGGGGCCGGCGGTGAGCACGATCATCTGGGCGAAGGCCGGGTTGGGCAGCTCCGGATTGACCGAGAGGAAGAAGCGCGGCGTACCCTGACCGATGTAGCTGGAGACGACCTCGGCTTCCGGTTCCTGGCGCAGATTGGCTTCGATCTGCTTGACCACTGCGTCGGTGGCGGCAAAGGCGCTGCCTGGCGGGAGATTGATTTCCAGCGTCAGCTCCGGCCGTTCGGAGTTGGGGAAGAACTGCTTCTGCACTGAGCCCATGCCCACGCCGGCCAGCAGGAACAGGCCCACGGTCACGGCGGCGGTGAGCCACTTGTGATCCACGCACCAGCGCACCAGATTGCGCAGACGCACGTAGTTGGGTGTACTGTAGATTTCATCGTGTCCACCGGCCTTGACGGCGATGTTGGGCAACATCTTCACACCCATGTAGGGAATGAACAGCACCGCTACCACCCACGAGGTAATGAGCGCGAAGGCCACCACCCAGAAGATGTTGCCGGCGTATTCGCCCGCCGTGGAACGGGCGAAGCCCACCGGCAGGAAGCCGATGATGGTCAGGAGCGTGCCTGAGAGCATGGGCGCCGCCGTGGCGGTCCAGGCATAGGTGGCGGCGGCGACACGGCTCAAGCCTTCTTCCATCTTCACCACGATCATCTCGATGGCGATGATGGCGTCGTCCACCAGCAGGCCCAGCGAGAGGATCAGCGCGCCCAGCGTGATGCGGTCGAACACCCGTCCGGTCATGAGCATGATGACGAACACCGCGCCCAGCGTCAGCGGCACGGCGGCGGCCACCACCACACCGACGCGCCAGCCCAGGGTCGCCAGGCTGACTGCGATCACCACCGCCAGGGCCATGAAGAACTTGACCATGAATTCATTGATGGCGGCCTTGATGGCCTTGGACTGGTCGGCGATCTGCTCCAGCGTGATGCCGGTGGCCAGTTCGTCTTGCAGCTTGTGCTGGAAGCTGCCCAGGTCCTCGCCCAGTTGCAGGCCGTTGTAGCCCTTCTTCATGACCACGCCCAGCACCAGGGCAGACTCGCCCTGGGTGCGGATGACGAAACTGGCCGGGTCTTCATAGCCACGTCGTACCTCGGCGATATCGCCCAGCTTGATGGTATGGTCGGCACCCACGATGGGGATGGCCTTGACCGCCTCGATGCTGTCGATGGCACCGTCCAGGCGCAACTGCACGCGCGGACCGCTGGTTTCGACGAAGCCGGCCGAGGTCACGTTGTTCTGCTTGCCCAGGGCATCGATGATGGCTTGCGCCTTGATGCCCAGCGTGGCCAGGCGCTGGTAGGAGATATCGACGAAGATGCGTTGCTGCTGCTCGCCCAGGATGTTGACCTTCTGCACGCCAGGCACGTGTAGCAGGCGCTGGCGGATGTCCTCGGCCTGCAATACCAGCTGGCGATGCGGCAGATTCCTGGCTTCCAGCGAGAAGAGCGAGAAGTAGACGTCCGAGTACTCGTCGTTGATGAAGGGACCGTAGACGCCACGGGGCAGGTTGGCCGCTTCGTCGCCCAGTTTCTTGCGGACCTGGTAGAACTGCTCCTCCACGGTCTTGGCGTCGGTGTCGTCCTTGAGGTAGAGCTTCATGGTCACCAGACCGGGGCGGGCGGCGGTTTCCACGCGGTCATAGGCTTCCAGTTCCTGCAGGCGCTTTTCCAGCCGGTCGGCGACCTGCTCCTGCATTTCCTGGGCTGTGGCACCGGGCCAGGAGGCGGCGATGGTCATGACCTTCACCACGAAGCTGGGATCCTCGGCACGCCCCAGACGGAAGAAGGCGAAGATGCCGGCCACGCTGATGGCGATGATCAGGAACAGCGTGATGGCGCGTTGGCGTACGCCGAAGGCGGAAAGATTGAAGCCGCTCATGATCCGCTCCCCACGCGGGTTTCCGCCAGCAGTTCGACCTTCTGGCCGGCCTTGAGCAGATGGCCGCCCATGGCCACCACGTGCTGGCCGGTGACCAGGCCAGCGGCGATGCGGGCCTGTTCGGCGCCCAGCTGTTGCACCTTCACCGGCTGCAGGCTCACGGTATTGGTCTTGGCATCGATGATCCATACGCCGCTGCCCTTGCCCTGGTCGACCAGGGCGCTGATGGGCAGGGTGACGCCCGAGGCGGCCGGGGCGGCGACATGGATGGTGACGGTGGCACCCAGTGCCGCATGGGCGGCGCTGCCGCCCAGGGCGTAGCGCGCCAGGTAGGTGCGGGTCTGTGGATCGGCCACGGCGGCCAGTTCGCGCAGGGTGGCCGGGGCAAGCGTGTCCGGATCGCTGAACAGCGACGCGGTGGCGCTGCGCTTGGCCAGGCCCAGTTCCTGCTCGGGCAGGTAGACCAGGGCTTCGCGGGCGCCGTCGCGGGCCAGGGTCACCACGTTCTGACCGGCGGCAACCACCTGGCCGACATCGCTGGGAACGGCCAGTACCACGCCGTCCATGTCCGCTTTGAGGACGGCATAGTCACGCTGATGTTCGGTCTCACGCGCCTTGGCGGCTTCGGCACGGGTCTGGGCCACGGCGGCGTCAGCCGCTGCCTTGGCCAGTTCATAGGCCTGGCTGGAGACGGCACCATGTTCCAGCAGCTTGCGCAGCCGCGCTTCCTCGGCCACGGCCTGCACCTGGCGCGCCTGGGCTGCTTCCACGGCGGCACGGGCGGCGGCCAGGGCCAGGTCATAGTCCTCGGCATCGATGCGCATCAGCGCTTGGCCCTTGTGCACGGTCTGGCCCGGGTCCACCAGGCGCTCCACGATCTTGCCGGCCACTCGGAATCCCAGCTTGCTCTCGGTACGGGCATGGACCACGCCGGTAAAGCTGAGCTGTTCGGCGGCGGCAGGCTGCACGGTAGTCCAGGCGACCTTGGCGATACGCTCGGCGGGCGGCGGCGGATGGCCGCAGGCGGCCAGGGACAGCAGGAGCGTGGCGCTAAGGATGGTGCGCCGTGGCAAGCGGGAGAGCTGGGGTTTCATGGGGGCCTCGGAAGAAAGGGGGGGGGGGCTGGCGCTGGCCAGCAATATTAGAGTTCATCTAACCACTAAATATAGATTATCAATGAACTCTAAATTATTCAAGGTTTTTTTGCCGGGCTTGGCCCGAATGACACAACCGATGCCATTGGAGGGGATCAGTCCTGCCCGCTTGCCGGCGGCAGCATGGCATGCAGGGTCTTGCGGCAATTGGCGAGGATGGCTTGCTGGCTGTCCCGACTGAGCGCTACCCGGGCCAGCATCACGGCGCCTACCATGGTCGTGACCAGGGCTTCGGCCAGCCGGCCCGGATCGGCCGCGCCGGCCTGGGCCGCCAGGATCTGAAAGAACTGCACCAGGCGCTGGTAGCCAGCCATGGCGGCGCCCCGTACCAGACGGTCGGCCCGTTGCAATTCGCTGCCCAGATTGGGCAGGGGGCACATGCCACCGCACTCCACGGCATCGAGCTGGCTCAGGTACATGTCCACCGCAGTAGCCAGGGCCTGGCGTGGCGACTGGCCGGCCAGGGCCTGGTCGAAGTGGTCGAACATGCGATCGTTGGCGGCCAGATTGGCCTCGGCGATGAGATGCTCCTTGGACCGGAAGTGCCGATAGAAGCCGCCCTGGGTCAGGCCGGCTGCGCTCATGATGCTGGCAATCCCGGTCTCTGCCAGGCCATCGGCAAGGAACATGCGGGTTGCCGTCGAGAGGATGCGCTTGCGCGTCTCTTCGGTGTCCTGCTTGCTCTTTTTCATGGGATGAACTCCTCTCTGCGAAAACTTCTTGCGAAAGTTAGAGTTCAATTGTAATCTAATTATAGATGTTGAATAAACTCTTAATTCGTGCGGCGTGGTCTTCATTGCGCCGCTTCATTCCCATGCAAGGAGAAACAACATGTCCCTCAACAAAGTGGTGGTGGTGACCGGCGTCTCGTCGGGTATTGGTCGGGCAACGGCACAACTGTTCGCCGCACGCGGGCACGTGGTCTATGGCACCGTGCGCAAGCTGGAGGGTGCGGCCGGCATCGCCGGCGTGAATCTGATCGAAATGGATGTGCGCGATGCCGATTCGGTGGCGGCGGCTGTGCAGGAGGTGATCGAACGTGAGCAGGGCATCGACATCCTGGTCAACAATGCCGGCATGTCGCTGGTGGGTGCCGTGGAGGAAACCTCGGTGCAAGAAGCGCAGGCGCTCTTCGATGTCAACGTGCTGGGCTTGTTGCGCACCAGCCAGGCGGTCCTGCCGTACATGCGCCGCCGGGGCCATGGCCGCATCGTCAACGTCAGCTCGGTGCTGGGCTTCCTGCCTGCCCCTTACATGGGGCTGTATGCGGCCTCCAAGCATGCCGTGGAGGGGCTTTCCGAAAGCCTGGATCACGAGACGCGTCAGTTCGGCGTGCGCGTGGTCCTGATCGAACCGGCCTACACCCGCACCAGCCTGGACCTCAATGCCCCCAAGGTGGCCGCAAGGATCGCCGCCTATGAGACGCAGCGCAATGCAGCTGCAGCAGCCGTGGCGCAGCAGGTTGATCAGGCGCCGCTGCCGGAGACGGTCGCCAAGACCATCGTCACGGCCGCCCTGGAGCGCCGCTGGAAGATGCGCTACACCCCGCCGGGCCAGGCTTCGCTGCTGACCAAGCTGCGCCGTTTCATGCCCGCCGGACCGGTCGATGCCGCCATTCGCAAAGGGCTACGGCTGCAGTGACACTGCCGGCAAGTGCGGGTCGGCGCCGGCCGGGTCTGGTGGGGCGAATTCGCGCTTACATCCATTGAGGAGCTGAGTTCCAGATGTCGATCGCGCGCCGGGGAGGGCGCCGATCGCGTTGGCATTGCAAAAATAGGTCCCGCCACGAGGGAGCCGGTCGCAAAGTAGGTACAATTGCGGGTTCGCCAACCACAGCGCTGAGCACATCCACTCCCGGGCGAGTACCCGCCACGGGCGGTGCGCCATGCCTGCTCCTGGACGGCGCCGCTCTATTGTTTGATCCCTTTGCGGCCAGCCATGACCGACCACTTCCTGTCCTTGTTTACCGACCCCCAACCGCTGGCGCTGCTGCGTCAGCTGATCGTCATTGCGCTGTGCCTGCTGGGGGGCATCGGGCTTTCGCGCTGGTTGCGCAGCCGCTTCGTGCTGCCCAGTGACCAGGAAGAGCAATCGCTGGTGATGCAGATCGGCGTCAAGAGCTTTGCCCGCGTGCTCTCGCCGCTGCTGGCGCTGGCCCTGCTCACCGCGGCCTACTATGCGCTCAGGCGCGGCGGGCATTCGGTGTCGCTGTGGGAAATCATGTTCCCGCTGACGGTGGCGCAGGTGTCGATGCGTTTCGTGTTCTATGTGCTGCGCGGCATCTTCGTCAAGGACGCCACCGTGGGGGCGTTGTTGCATCTGTCGGAGAAGGTGATCGCCGTGCTGGTCTGGTTGTGCGTGCTGATGTGGATCATCGGCGTGTGGCCGGATTTCGTCGATTACCTCGATACCACCACGCTGCCGCTGGGCCGCCACAAGGTGTCGCTGCTGACCATGCTGCAGGCGGGGGCCTCGGTGCTGGTGACGCTGATCATCGCGCTGTGGATCGGCACGGTGCTGGAAAACCGGCTCATGAAGTTCAGCGGCATGCATTCTTCGCTGCGCACCGTCGTGGCGCGCATGGCGCGTGCGGTCCTGATCCTGATCGCCTTCCTGGTGAGCCTGTCACTGGTCGGTATCGACCTGACCGTGCTGTCGGTGTTCGGCGGCGCGCTGGGCGTGGGTATCGGCCTGGGCCTGCAGAAGATCGCCAGCAGCTATGTGTCCGGCTTCGTGATCCTGCTGGAGCGCAGCATGGTGATCGGCGACATGGTTGCCGTGGAGAAATATTTTGGCAAGGTCACCCAGATCAATACCCGCTACACCATCCTGGAGGGGCTGGATGGGATCGAATCGGTCTTGCCAAATGAACTGTTTGTCTCCAATCCGGTACAAAACTATTCATTGACGCATCGCATTGTACGTTTGTCCACACAGCTTACAATTCTGTACCAGGATGACGTCGAAACCGTCTTGTCGATCATGGAACAGGCCGCACTTGAAGTGCAGCGGGTGTCGCAACAGACTGCGCCGCAGGCCTTGCTGATCAAGATCGGCGCCGACGGGCTGGAGCTGGAACTGGGGTTCTGGATCACCGACCCGGAAAACGGACGCCTGAATGTGTTGTCCGACGTCAACAGGGCAATCTGGAAAGCCTTCAAGGCCCATGGCATCCAGGTGGCCCACGCCAAGCGGGATATCCGCATCATGGATGAGCGCAGCTTCCGCCAAAGCCAGGCCAAGGAAAATCCTGATGTCCCAGGCGAACAGAATTCGCGTACAATACCCGGCAATTAAAAGAAATTAAACTCATTTTGCCGGAACAAGTTTGTGTTTCGTTGTGTAGTCCGATAGTTGTTTTCTATTTGGAGTAGTGATGACCTTAGATGCGATCCTCGACTTTGTTGCCAATGGTTTGCTGCATGCAAGCGGTTGGCAGATTGTCATTTACACCCTGGTGATGACCCATATCACCATCGTGGGCGTGACTCTCTACCTGCATCGTTGCCAGGCGCACCGCGCGCTCGACCTGCACGCGATCCCCAGCCATTTCTTCCGCCTGTGGCTATGGTTGACCACCGGCATGGTGACCAAGGAGTGGGCTGCCATCCACCGCAAGCACCACGCCAAGTGCGAGACCGAAGACGATCCGCACAGCCCGCAGACCCGCGGCATCAACAAGGTGATGTGGCAGGGCGCCGAGCTCTATCGCAATGAATCCAAGAATGCCGAGACCATGGAAAAATTCGGTCACGGTACCCCCGATGACTGGATCGAGCACAACATCTACAGCAAGTACGGCTGGCAGGGTGTGGGCATCATGCTGATCATCGACGTGCTGCTCTTCGGCGGCATCGGCCTGACCGTCTGGGCTGTCCAGATGGCCTGGATCCCGTTCTGGGCCGCTGGCGTGGTCAATGGCCTGGGTCACTTCTGGGGCTATCGCAACTACGACTGCATCGATGCATCTACCAACCTGTTCCCGATCGGTATCCTCATCGGTGGCGAAGAGATGCACAACAACCACCACACCTTCGGCACCTCGGCCAAGTTCTCGTCGAAGTGGTACGAATTCGACGTCGGCTGGATGTATATCCGCATCCTGGAAACCTTCGGCCTGGCCAAGGTGAAGAAGGTGGCACCGGTGCCCAAGTTCGACAGCAAGAAGGCCGTGGTCGACTTCGATACCCTGCAGTCCGTCATCGCCAACCGCTACGATGTGACCGCCAAGTATGCCCGTTCCCTCAAGACCGCCTGGAAGGACGAGCTGGATCACCTGATCGAGAAGGCCAAGCTGGAATCGCGCTTCCTGAAGACTTCCAAGAAGCTGTTGCAACGGGAGCCAGGTCGCCTGGAAGATGGCCAGAAGGCGCAGCTCTCCGAGCTGTTCGCCCACAGCAAGGCGCTGCAGACCATGCACGAGATGCGTATCGAGCTGGGCGCCATCTGGGAGCGTTCGCACTCGACCCGCGAGCAGCTGCTGCAACAACTGCAAGACTGGTGCACCCGCGCCGAGGCATCCGGCGTGAAGGCCTTGCGTGACTTCGCCGTGCGCCTGCGCAGCTACGCCTGATCCTGCACTCTCCGTTCCCGGTTCTGTACCGGGACATGAAAGAAAAATCCCCGCCGAGTGATCTGCGGGGATTTTTCTTTGTGGGCTGTCGGCCAGAGCGCCAGGCAGGCAATAAAAAACCCGCAGATCGCTCTGCGGGTTCTTCATCGGTCACCAGCGATCAATTACTTGATCTTGGTTTCCTTGTACTCGACGTGCTTACGTGCCTTGGGATCGAACTTCATGATGCTGATCTTTTCGGGCGTAGTACGCTTGTTCTTGGTGGTGGTGTAGAAGTGACCAGTACCTGCGGTCGACTCCAGTTTGATTTTGTCGCGGCCGGATTTCGCCATGATAGATTTCCTTTACTCTGCTAATTAGACTTTTTCGCCACGAGCACGCAGATCGGCCAGAACGGCATCGATGCCGATCTTGTCGATCACGCGCAGGCCGGCGTTGGACAAACGCAGCGAAACCCAGCGGTTCTCGGATTCGACGAAAATGCGGCGGTTCTGCAGGTTGGGCAGGAAACGACGCTTGGTCTTGTTGTTTGCATGGGAAACGTTGTTGCCGACCATCGGCCCCTTCCCGGTGACTTGGCAGACACGTGCCATGTTAGTACTCCTTAAAAATTTCCGAATTTGGGAAAAACAAGAGTATATGGAAAAAACTCAGGATTTTCAATGACTTGCGAAAAACAATTGTGTCATGATTGATTTATTGCATTTAACAATTTGCAATCCAATTACTTTCCTGATCATTTGTTTTAGACGCAAAACCAGGCCCCATCAGGCTTTGCGGGCGATATGGGGGCTTGCGGCTCAGAGCTTCCCGTGGTCGGCGAAGGAATACAGGCGTGTCCCCGCGACCACGAAATGATCCAGCAACTGCACGTCGATCAACTCCAGGGCGTCGGCCAGGGCCTCGGTGAGCGTGATGTCGGCCTCGCTGGGCTCGGGGTCCCCCGAGGGGTGGTTGTGGGCCAGGATCACCGAGGCGGCGTTGTGGCGCAGGGTGGCCTTGACCACTTCGCGGGGATAGACAGCGGCATGATTGAGCGTGCCGCTGAACAGTTCTTCCATGCAGATCAGCTTGTTGCGCACATCCAGGAACAGGATGACGAAACTCTCGCGTTCCCTGTTCTTGAAGAGAAGCTTCAGGTAATCGGCCACTTTGTGGGTCGAGTTCAGCTTGCTGCCTTCCTTCAGCTCTTCATGAATGGCGCGCCGCGACAGCTCCAGTGCGGCCAGCAACTGGCTGCATTTGGCCGGGCCTACGCCGCTGCCCAGGGCCAGGTTCTTCTCGGCGACATGGAGCATGGCAGTGAGCGAACCGAATCGCTGGAGGGTATCGCGCGCCAGTTCCACGGCATTCTTGCCGGGGATGCCCACGCGCAGGAAGATCGCCAGCAGTTCTGCGTCCGACAGCGCTGCCGCGCCATGTTGCAAGAGGCGCTCGCGTGGGCGCTGTTCCTTGGGCCAATCGATGATGCTCATGCTTGCCTGATCCTGAAATATGAAGAGAGGGGAGGGAGATGGGGGACGAAGTCTTGAGCCGGGTCAACGACAGGCCTTCCCGGTGGGAGAGGGGGCTGCGGCTGACACTGCCGGCAGCGGCGCGGCGGGCCAACGTGGCTTACAATAGCGGGTTCTTGTGCACATTCGAGTTCCTTTCATGTCCAGCCCATCCGTACCCGTCGTCACCGACAACGCCTATCTCACCCTGCATTACCGCCTGGCTTCGCTGGAGGGTGAAGATATCGTCAGCACCTTCAACGAGAATCCGGCCACCCTGCAGTTCGGCCAGGGCCAACTGGCGCCGTTCCTGGAAGCCTGCCTGCTGGGCCTGCCCGAGGGCGCGCACCAGACCTTCGAACTGGCGCCGGCCCAGGCCTTCGGCGAACGTAGCGATGAACTGATCCAGCGTATCTCGCTGGCCACGCTGCAAGAGAATTCGGCCATGGATGAGCAATACCGCATCGGCGACCTGGTGGATTTTGCCGCGCCCGGTGGCGGCCGCTTTGCCGGTATCCTGCGATCGATGGATGATGATGGCGCAGTTTTCGACTTCAATCACCCGCTGGCCGGGCAGACACTGAAGTTCGAAGTGAAAATCATCGGAATCCTGTAAGCACTTAGTAAATTGACGATACAGCGCTAGAGAAGCATTGAGAAACAAGGGAAATACCATGACCATGGACAAAGCCGAATCCGAGATCCTGCTGGCCCAGCCGCGCGGTTTCTGTGCCGGGGTGGATCGCGCCATCGAGATCGTCGAGCGCGCGCTGGCGCAGTTCGGCGCGCCCATCTACGTGCGTCACGAGATCGTGCACAACGCCTACGTGGTCAATGACCTGCGTGCCAAGGGCGCGGTCTTCATCGAGGAGCTGGCCGACGTGCCGGCGGGCAATACCGTCATCTTCTCGGCCCACGGCGTATCCAAGGCCATCCAGGCCGAAGCCACCGAGCGTGGCCTGACGGTGTTCGATGCCACCTGTCCGCTGGTCACCAAGGTGCACATGGAAGTGGCCAAGATGCGTCGCGAAGGGCGCGAGATCATCATGATCGGCCATGCCGGCCATCCTGAAGTCGAGGGCACCATGGGCCAGACCGAGCAAGGCATGCACCTGGTGGAGACGGTAGAAGACGTGCAGCGCCTGCAGGTCGCCGATCCGGCCCTGCTGGCCTATGTGTCGCAGACCACCCTGTCGGTGGACGATACGGCCGAGATCATCGCCGCCTTGCGTGAACGCTTCCCGGCCATCACCGAACCCAAGAAGGGCGATATCTGCTACGCCACCACCAATCGCCAGGAAGCGGTCAAGTTCATGGCGCCGCAGGTGGAGGTGGTGATCGTGGTGGGCAGCCCCAACAGTTCCAACTCCAACCGCCTGCGCGAGCTGGCCGAGAAGAAGGGCGTGCCGGCCTTCATGGTGGACGATGCCGCCCTGATCGATCCGCAATGGGTGGTGGGTCGCCAGCGCATCGGGGTCACCGCAGGTGCGTCGGCGCCGGAGGTGCTGGTGCAGGCGGTCATCGAACGTATCCGCGAGCTGGGCGCGCGCAGTGTGCGGGTGCTCGAGGGCATCGAAGAGAACGTCACTTTCCCTCTTCCCAAGGGGCTGGGAGCACGCACAGCTGCGACCCAGGAACCGGCCTGAGAACTTGTCCGCCTCCAGACGAGGGTGTGAAAAAGGCTTGCAGATGCAAGCCTTTTTCAATTTGGCGCCTGGTATTGCAATAAAGCACGGCAATTCACTGGTCTTACCGCAATTCTTATGTAACAGCGCTCAGTTTTGTGCTGGATTGTGTGTCCGTTCTGCGTATAATTCCGCACCAATATCGACGGGCCACCCAAAAGGTGGCTACGGGCAAGCCCGCTCCAAGCCGGGCGCGCGCCGCCAACGCGGCGTCACGAGACACTGGGAGACACCAAACCATGCAAGTCCATCTGCCTGCCGGCATGGGACGACAGCCTTGTCGCACCCGGCCTTCCTGCACCACGCGCCTGTGCCGCATCCGCGGCGACAGCGGCTGATTCCTCTCTTTTCTTTCTCCCGGATGTCTTCCGGTTCTGGTGGCATGGCCGTCACCATTTATGAAGGGCTGCAATGCCATCCCGCGTGGCGGGAACGGTTTTTGCTCATCGCCATGCTTTCGCGTAGCGCCCACGATGGGGTGGGGCTTCGTGGTTTTCCTGTTTTCATCTAGATCGAAGAGTTATTCATGGACATTTTCATCCAGCAGATCATCAACGGATTGGTGCTAGGCAGCATGTACGCACTGATCGCCCTGGGTTACACGATGGTGTACGGGGTGCTGAACCTGATCAACTTCGCCCACGGCGACATCCTGATGGTGGGTGCGATGGTGGGTCTGTCGCTGCTCAAAGTGGTGCAGCACGTGGCACCGGGTCTGCCGGGCATCGTGCAGCTGGTCATCGCCATCGTCGGCGCCATTCCGGTGTGCATCGTGGTGAGCCTCTTGATCGAGCGCATCGCCTATCGCCCGCTGCGCAATGCGCCGCGCCTGGCCCCGCTGATCACGGCCATCGGCGTATCCATCCTGCTGCAGACCTTCGCCATGATGATCTGGGGCCGCAGCCCGTTGCCCTTCCCGCAGGTGATGCCCTCTGACCCGGTGCATATCGCCGGCGCCCTGATCTCGCCCACGCAGATCATGCTGCTGGTGCTGGCCGTGGCGGCCATGGTGGGCCTGGTGCTGATCGTGGAGAAGACCAAGATGGGCCGTGCCATGCGCGCCACCGCCGAGAACCCGCGCATTGCGGGCCTGATGGGCGTGGACTCCAACAAGGTCATCGTGGTGACCTTCGCCATCGGCGCCGCACTGGCGGCCATCGCCGGCGTGATGTGGGCCGCCAACTATTCCACCGCGCAATTCGCCATGGGCTTCGTGCCGGGCCTGAAGGCCTTCTCGGCAGCGGTGCTGGGCGGCATCGGCAACATCTACGGCGCCATGCTGGGCGGCATCCTGCTGGGCCTGATCGAAAGCCTGGGTGCCGGTTACATCGGTGACTTGACCGGCGACTTCCTGGGCAGCAACTACCAGGACATCTTCGCCTTCATCGTGCTGATCATCGTGCTGACCTTGCGCCCCTCCGGCATCATGGGCGAGCGCGTGGCCGATCGCGCCTGAGTCCTCCTTCCATCCCTACAGAATTACAGAGAAGACATATGGCTCTCCTATCTTTCGACATGAAGCGCAATCCGCAGCAGGCGCGCATCAGCCTCCTGGTCCTGCTGGCGTTGATGATCGTCTTCCCCTTCATCGCCCAGCAGTTCGGCAATTCCTGGGTGCGCATCATGGATGTGGCGCTGCTCTACATCATGCTGGCCCTGGGCCTGAACGTGGTGGTGGGTTTCGCCGGTCTGCTGGACCTGGGCTACATCGCCTTCTACGCCATCGGCGCCTATACCGCGGGCCTGTTGGCTTCGCCGCAGTTCGCGGCGGTGATCGAGTCCTTCGTCAACACCTATCCGGCGGTGGGCAATTTCCTGGTGTGGCTGTGCGGCCCCGAGATCGTGCAGAACGGCATCCACCTGTCGCTGTGGCTGATCGTGCCGGTGTCGGGCCTGTTCGCGGCCATCTTCGGGGCCTTGCTGGGCGCGCCCACCCTGAAGCTGCGCGGTGACTACCTGGCCATCGTGACGCTGGGCTTCGGCGAGATCATCCGCATCTTCATGAACAACCTCAACGCCCCGGTGAACATCACCAACGGCCCGCAGGGCATCAACCTGATCGACCCGATCAAGGTGTTCGGCGTGTCGCTGGCCGGCGAGCCGGGTTCGGGCTCGATGGTGAAGGTGTTCGGCCTGAGCACGCCCTCGGTCAATGCCTATTACTTCCTGTTCCTGCTGCTGTGCATCGGCGTGATCTTCTTCTCGGTGCGCCTGCAGGACTCGCGCCTGGGCCGCGCCTGGGTGGCCATCCGCGAAGACGAGATCGCCGCCAAGGCGATGGGCATCAATACCCGCAACATCAAGCTGCTGGCCTTTGCCATGGGCGCGTCCTTCGGTGGTGTGTCCGGCGCCATGTTCGGCGCCTTCCAGGGCTTCGTCTCGCCGGAGTCGTTCTCGCTGACCGAATCCATCGCCGTGCTGGCCATGGTGGTCTTGGGCGGCATCGGCCACATCCCCGGTGTGGTGCTGGGTGGCGTGATCCTGGCGGCGCTGCCGGAAGTGCTGCGCCACGTGGTGGAACCGCTGCAGATGGCCATCTTCGGTAAGGTCTGGATCGATGCAGAAGTGCTGCGCCAGCTGCTCTACGGCCTGGCCATGGTGGTGATCATGCTGACCCGTCCGGCCGGCCTGTGGCCCTCGCCACGCCATGAAGACCGTCCCGAAGCGGACCATACCAAAGTCGGCACGACCGGCGAAGTCAAAGCCTAAGCAGGAGAAAAAAGATGAGTCAAACACTGCTCAAGATCCGCGACGTCAGCAAGCGTTTCGGCGGCCTGCAAGCCTTGAACGGCGTGGGCATTACCATCGAGCGCGGCCAGATCTATGGCTTGATCGGCCCCAACGGCGCCGGCAAGACCACCTTCTTCAACGTGATCACGGGCCTGTACCAGCCCGATACCGGCACGTTTGAGCTGGCCGGCAAGCCCTATTCGCCGAGCGCCCCGCATGAAGTGGCCAAGGCCGGCATCGCGCGGACCTTCCAGAACATCCGCCTGTTCGGTGAGATGACGGTGCTGGAGAATGTGATGGTGGGTTGCCACGTGCGCACCAAGCAGAACGTGTTCGGTGCGGTATTCCGCCACAAGGCTGCGCGTGACGAGGAAGCGGCCATCCGCGCCAAGTCGCAGCAGCTGCTGGATTTCGTGGGCATCGGCCAGTTCGCCAAGCGCACTGCGCGCCACCTGTCCTATGGCGACCAGCGTCGCCTGGAGATCGCCCGCGCGCTGGCGACCGATCCGCAACTGCTGGCGCTGGACGAACCGGCCGCTGGCATGAACGCCACCGAGAAGCTGGGCCTGCGCGAGCTGCTGGTGAAGATCCAGGCCGAGGGCAAGACCATCCTGCTGATCGAACACGATGTGAAGCTGATGATGGGCCTGTGCAACCGCATCACGGTGCTGGACTACGGCAAGCCGATTGCCGAGGGTGTGCCGGCGGATGTGCAGAAGAACCCGGCGGTGATCGAGGCCTACCTCGGCGCGGGACACTAAGCGAGACCACAGAAGATGACGATAAATATTCTCAAAGTAGAAGGCCTCTCGGTGGCCTACGGCGGCATCCAGGCCGTCAAGGGCATCGCCCTGGAAGTCAACCAGGGCGAACTGGTGACGCTGATCGGCGCCAACGGCGCCGGCAAGACCACGACGCTGAAGGCCATCACCGGCACGCTGCCGGCTAGCCGAGTGGAAGGTCATATCGAATACCTGGGCAATCCCTTGAAGGGCAAGAAGTCCTTCGAGCTGGTCAAGGACAAGCTGGCGATGGTGCCGGAAGGGCGCGGCGTGTTCACGCGCATGAGCATCCACGAAAACCTGCTGATGGGCGCCTACACCAGCGACGACAAGGGCCAGATCGCGGCCGACATCGACAAGTGGTTTGCGGTCTTCCCGCGCCTGAAGGAGCGTGCCGCGCAGATGGCCGGCACCTTGTCTGGTGGCGAGCAGCAGATGCTGGCGATGGCGCGCGCGCTGATGAGCCATCCCAAGCTGCTGTTGCTGGACGAGCCCTCGATGGGGCTGTCGCCGATCATGGTGGAGAAGATCTTCGAGGTGATCCGCAATGTGTCGGCGCAGGGCATCACGATCCTGCTGGTGGAGCAGAACGCCAAGCTGGCGCTGGAGGCGGCGCATCGCGGTTACGTGATGGAGTCGGGCCTGATCACCATGCACGGCCAGGCACGCCAGATGCTGGATGATCCGCGGGTGAAGGCGGCTTATCTGGGTGAAGCATGACCTTCATGAAAGTGGAAAAGCTGTAAACGGTTAAAACGATTTATATCGTTTTCTGTATGAGGAAGGGGCGCAACCTTGGTTGCGCCCCTTTTTTCTTTGCGGGTGCGGCCAGCGCAGCAGGCGTTCAGTGGACAAACAGATAAAGCAATACCAGCAGGAAGGCTGGCACGCCGCACAGCCATGCGAGGAAATACTTGCCCATGATCATTCTCCTTGTGTGGGTGGTCAGTGAGAGGCATCCGTACTGCCCTGTTCGCGTGACAAGCCGGCTCGTTACCGACGCTGCTTGCGCACATTGCTCATCCTGGACCAGTCGAGCTCACGGAACCATCGGACATCGCCGCAAAACCCTGTAGGAAGCGGCCGTCCAGTGCACGCCAAGCCCGCCCCAAGCGGTGGCGGGGCCAATGACCCGCGGGCACCGGGCCATGGAGCGCAAAGTCAATGCTGACAAGGCTTTGCACGTTGTCCTACAAGACAATCGGCCGCCGTCCTATAGAGCCCAGCAGTAGGGCCTTGCTACCATTTTTTCCATGCTGCACATCCTGCAAGACCATCTTGAGACATCTTGACCACGAGGAGACGCAACCATGAACAAGAAGACGATCACCGGCCAGTTTCATGTCGTCCTGGGCAAGTTCCAGGAAAGCATGGCGGCTGCGCTGGGTAATGCGGCGCTGCAGCGCGCTGCACAACGACGCCAGATGGACGGTCGCATCCTGCATGCGGTGGGCGAGGCGCAAGACCTCATCAAGCGTTCGCTGCGCCAGCGTGCCGGTTCCCTTTGAACAAGGTCGGGAGAGTCGCAATGAGTTTCTCACGCAAACTGATGTGGGCCGCCGGCCTGGCCGGTGTCGCTGTAGGTGCGGCGTTGACATCCCTGGCCCGTCAGGCCGGTCAGCGTGAGCGTCGCCTGCAGAGCCTGGCGCTGCAGCGCTGGGAAGATGAAGGCGGCAGTGCGCGCGCCAGCGTGCAGCGCCTGCCGGCGCGCGAACGCGTTCGTTGAACGGTAGGGAAGGGCTAGGCAGTCGTTGTCCTACACGGCAATCGGGCTGGCGCCGATACAGAGCGCGACAAGGAGCCGGTATCTTGCCATTACGCCGATCAATGAAGCAGGTGTCGCATCACGACAGAGGACATGCCGCGCTGGCGAGGCGCCGGCAAGATCAAGAACAACGGAGGAGGCCTTATGGACAAGCTCGTGCTCGGGTGGCTCTTGGGTATACCGGTGCTGATGTTGATCCTGTTGCAGTACCTGATGTAGGCCGCCGCAGGCGCCATTGGCCATTGGCAATCACACCAACCCTTCATGGAGGACAAGCATGCAAGCCAACAAACTGAAGACCGTGCGCAACGATGTGCAATCCCTGTTGCAGCAGGCCCAGGACCTCTTTGCGCAAGCTGCGCAGACCACCGGCCAGAAGGCTGACGAGCTGCGTGCCAGTGCACAGGCCCTGCTGGAGCAGGCGCTCAATACCGCCCACGATGCCCAGTCGACGGTGGTCGAGACCGGCCGCCAGATCGTCACCACCACAGACGACTATGTCCAATCCAATCCCTGGCGCGCCATTGCCATCGGCACCGGTATCGGCCTGCTGGTCGGGCTGGCTGTGGGGCGGTGCGCCGACCACGGTTGATCGGGCCTGATCACGGGGTCCAGCCAAGCGCGCTGACCGAGAGCGGCGCGCATTAGTCAAGAAACCGGAGAAAGGAATGACCATGACCAAGAATCCGCCTCAGACCGAGGCCAGCAAGAAGCAGCCTGCCCGGCAAGCCTTCCATCTGGACAAGGAGGCCATCCGTGCTGCGGCAGGCAAGATCAGCGAGGGCGCTGTCACCGAAGGCTATCGCGGCAATCGCAAGGAAGTCATCGCCATGCTCAATGATGCGCTGGCCACCGAGCTGCTCTGCGTGATGCGTTACAAACGTCACTACTACACGGCCAAGGGACTGGAGATCGAGGCCATCAAGGGCGAGTTCCTGCAGCACGCGCAGGAAGAACAAAGTCATGCCGACATGATCGCCGAGCGCATCGTCCAGCTCAATGGCGAACCGGATTTCAATCCGCAGACGCTGACCGAACGCAGCCACGCGCATTACGACGAATCGGCCGACATCAAGGACATGATCCGCGCCAACCTGGTCGAGGAGCGCGTGGCCATCGAGGCCTATCGCCAGATGATCGAGCGCATCGGTGACGATGATCCGACCACGCGGCACATGCTGGTCCAGATCATGGCGCAGGAAGAGGAGCATGCCGACGACATGAGCGATCTGCTCGGGTTGTAGGCAGGAGGCAATTGGATAACAGGTTAGTTAAGTTAGTTAAGTTAGATAAGTTAGATAAGTTAGATAAGTTAGATAAGTTAGATAACAACCAGGTCCGCACCGCGAGTGCGGCCACACTGACAAGGAGATCATCATGAATTGGGACATCGTGGAAGGCAACTGGAAACAATTCAAGGGCAAGGCCAAGGAGCAGTGGGGCAAGCTGACCGACGACGAGCTCGACGTCATCGCCGGCAAGCGCGACCAATTGGCCGGCCGTGTCCAGGAAGCCTACGGCGTGAGCAAGGAGGAAGCCGAGAAGCAGATCCGCGACTTCGAGACCCGTCACAAGGACTGGCGCCAATAAGCTGGCAGCCACCGGTCAGCCGGCTACACAGGCAGCAGATATGCGGCGTGCGCCGCTACCAATAACAAACCACAACGACAAACCATAACGACAGGAATACCACAATGAAAAAAATCATCGCAACCATGATCTTCGGCGCTGCCGCTATCGGCATGCAGGCCGGCGCTTTCGCCGCCGACCCGGCTGCGGCCCAGTACAAGGCCGACAAGTCCAAGGCCGATGCCGACTACAAGGTCGCCAAGAAGAAATGCGGTCCGCTCAAGGGTAACGACAAGGATGTCTGCGACAAGCAGGCCAAGGCAGACCACGAATCGGCCATCGCCGATGCCAAGGCCAAGCGCAAGGGTGCCGAGGCCGACAAGGACGCCCGCAAGGATAAGAACGACGCCAACTATGACGTGGCCAAGGAAAAGTGTGACGCCTTGAGCGGCGACGCCAAGGACCAGTGCGTGGCCAACGCCAAGTCCAAATACGGCAAGTAAGGCTTCCCCGGACGGCATTTGATCCCGTCTTCACCTTCATCTTTATCATTAGGAGAACATCATGTCCTTGAGCAAAATGTCGCTGACCAAGCGTTTCTTCGGTTTCTTCCTGGCCCTGTTCATGGTTTCGCTGGTAGGTTGTGCCTCCGGCCCGGGCAAGGAAGGCACTGGCGAATACGTGGATGACGCCGTCATCACCACCAAGGTGAAGGCCGCCCTCTTCAATGAACCCAACCTGAAGTCCGCCGAGGTCAATGTCGAGACCTACAAGGGCGTGGTCCAGCTCTCCGGCTTTGTCTCCAGCGCCACCTCGGCTGCCCGTGCGACCGAACTGGCGCGTGGCGTCAAGGGTGTGGTCTCGGTACGTAATGACCTGCGCCTGAAGCAGTAAGAGCGGGAACTTGCCTGGGCGCGACGGGTCTGTTGACCGGTTCGCGCCCATTTGTCTTAAGGTGTTTATCGCCGTAAGCCGCATGGAGCGGGCGATACGATGCGTTTTGCCTTAAGACAGTCTGATTGGCTTAAGGTATAGTAGAAAAGCATTGCGACCGGGCAATCCGCACGGGGCCATCGCCCCACCGAGGCAGGCGGGAGTGTCGGCGTAGTGCGGCAGCAAAGGCGCCAAGCCTGGCCAGTGGCGGTCTTGCGAACCCGACTGGCGCAGTGGCGGCCTATCATTAATACAGTACAGAGTACATCGCGGCACAGGCTGTGTCGCAGTTTCAATTCACCGCTCAATATTGCCATGACAAAAATACTTGTAGTCGATGACCATGCGGTCGTACGGGCAGGTGTGCACCACTTCATTTCTGAAATCCCGTCGATGGAAATCGGCGGAGAGGCCAGCACCGCCGAGGAAGCCATCCGGCTGGTGCGCACCCAGGACTGGGACATCGTCCTGCTCGATATCGCAATGCCCGACAAGAGTGGCGTAGAAGTGTTGAAGCAGATCAAGCGCGAGAAGCCGGAATTGCCGGTGCTGATGCTGTCGATGCATCCCGAGAGCCGCTATGCCGTGCAGGTGCTGCGCAGCGGCGCCTCCGGCTACGTGCAGAAGGAAGCGCTGGCCACCGAACTGGTCAATGCCATCAACACCATCCTGCGTGGGCACAAGTACATCAGCTACGGCGTGGCCGAGCTGCTCACCAGCGAGCCGGTGGATTCGGAAAAGCCGCTGCATGAGACGCTGTCCCAGCGCGAGTACGAGATCTTCTACAAGCTGGGCCAGGGCCAGGGCGTGACGCAGATCGCCGATGAACTGTGCCTGTCGGTCAAGACGGTGAGCACCTATCGTTCGCGCGTGCTGCAGAAGATGAGCATGACCAACAACGCGGACATCATTTATTACGCGATCAAGAACAACCTGATCGATTGAGGCCGTGGCTGTCGCGGCGGCCATGCAACAGGTCGCCATGGCAGACAGGCCAACTGGCAAGGAAGAGCACGGCACGGCGCATCATGGATGACTTTCTCGACACCCGGTTCCAACGCGACAGTGATGGCGCACCCTTGCGCATCTTCCTGGTGGAGGATTCCGAGGATGTGCGGGAGTTGATCGTCGAGAGCCTGGCCGAGATCGCCGGGGTACGCCTGGTCGGCTATGCCGAGACGGAGATGCAGGCGCTGCGCCATCTGCAGCAGAACAGCTACGACGTGCTGATCCTGGATATCCAGTTGAAGCAGGGCAATGGCATGAGCCTGTTGCAGGCATTGGCGCGTTCCAACACGCGTCGCCAGAGCGAGCTCAAGGTGGTGTTCAGCAACCATGTCAGCCCGACCTACCGGCGTGTGGGAGCGCAGTGCGGCGTCCAGCATTTCTTCGACAAGTCCTCGGAGCTGCCGCTGCTGTGTGATCTGCTGCGCGAGCTGGCAGGCCAGAAGCTGGGCGTACCGCGTTCGGCGTCGAACAACAATTCGCCACAGGGATCCGCGCAGGCCGGCGGACGTTGAGGCAGCAGTCCGCTGTCGGGTCGCCAGGGCAGTTCGGCGCGACCAGGCCGGTGCAGGTGTGGGACCACGAGAACAGATCATGGCGATGACGCCGGTGGGGCGTGTCGCACGGGTCGCACAAGAGCAAGGGATATCCGACGATGCAGAAGAATAACGACGGCTTTGGTCCGTCCTCCGCCGACATCCATCGCAATGCATCGGTCGAGTATTTCACGGCCTCGCACGCCCATTACAGCAGCATGGTGACGCTGGCCATGGGGCTGTCCATGGCCGTGATCCTGTTCGGTATCGTGGTGCTGATAGCGGCTTTCCTGGAAGATGAGTACCGGCGCCTGCTCTCGGGCCTGCTGGCCGTGCGCGCGGTGACGGCCATCGGTTTTATCCTGGGGGCCTGTGCGCTGTATCTGCGTTGCGCCAATGGCTCGGGTCGCAGTGTCCTGCCAGGCCTGCTGGCCAATGGACTGGCCTGGCTGCTGCTGTTGCTGGGTGCGGCCACCCTGGTGCATGGGGCGATGTATGCGGTGGGCTGGTTGCCGGTCGACGCCGGTCATCCGCTGTCGCCGCTGGTGATCCCGCCGCTGCTGTCGGTCGGTTTCCTGTTGATGGCGATCGTGTTGCTGCTGCAGGACTGGCGTCTGCCGGGTGGCTACTATCCCTCCGAATACCTGTCCTTCGCCCTCATGGGCTTGTCGGCCATTCCGCTGGTGGGCTACATCTACGGGGTGAGCCAGTTCATCTACCTGGATTTCTACGTGCCGGTGCCACTGCTGTCGGCGCTGGTGTTCGCGTTGCTGGGCGCGGCGCTGTTGATGGCGCGTCCGTCTCATCCGCTGATGGCCGTGATCACGCGCATCGCGCCAGGTGGGCAGATGCTGCGCCACCTTCTGCCGCAGACGCTGTTCCTGCTGCTGGCCTTCAGCCTGCTGCTGAACTGGGGACTCACGCATGGCTGGATCCAGCCTGATTTGCTCTTGCCCACGTTGACGTTGATCAATGGCGTGATCGTGCTGTTCATCTTCTGGGGTTCGGCCAGCCGGCTTGACAGCGAGTACGGCGAGCGCACCCGCAACGCCCAGAAGCTGGCCGAGACCAGTGCCTTGCTCAATGCGGTCAGTGAAAGCACCAGCGACCCGATCTTCGTGAAGAACCGCCAGGGCCTGATGATCTTCGCCAATCCGGCCACGCTGCACAAGCTGGGCAAGACCTGGGAGGAGACCATGTACCGCGCCAGCCGCGAGCTGTTCATGGTGCCGGAGGAGGCCGAAACCATCGACCGGGATGACCGCCGCGTGATGGCCTCGGGCAAGCCCGAGAAGCTGGAACAGACGCTGCACCTGCCGGAGGGCGTGGTGACCTTCCAGACGGCCAAGGTGCCGTGGTTCGGCAAGGATGGCAGCGTCCAGGGTGTCATCGGCATCAGCACCGATATCACCGAGCGCAAGCAGGCCGAAGATGAATTGCGCCAGCGCGAGAGCCAGCTGGAGAAGACCGTGATCCAGCGCACGGCACTGCTGCGCGAACTCACCAACCACCTCGAGACCGTGCGTGAAGAAGAGAAGCGCGCCATTGCCCGCGAGCTGCACGACAACATGGGGGCATCGCTGACAGCCTTGTCGATGCACCTGGAAGGGGTCTACCAGATTCTGCCCCCGGACGAAAAATGGATTGATCGCAAGACCCGCATGCAGGGTCTGATGAAGTCGCTGGTGGCCACTACGCGGCGTATCCAGACCGAGCTGCGGCCCAATACGCTGGACCTGTTCGGCCTGAAGGCGGCCATCTCCGAGCAGCTTGACGAATTGCACGAGCGCACCGGCATCGCCTGCCACGCCAGCCTGCCCGACGAGGACGTGGAGGTCGGCCACGAGATGGAAATCGCCATCTACCGCATGCTGCAGGAAATGCTCAACAACGTCACCAAGCACGCCAAGGCAGGCAAGGTCGACGTGATCCTGGATATCGACGAAGACCATGTGGCCCTGACCGTGCGCGACGATGGCGTGGGCATTCCCGAGGAGCGGCGCGACAATCACAAGACCTATGGCCTGCGCGGCCTGCGCGAGCGCGCCACCTTCTTCGGTGGCCAGGTCGATATCCGCTCCACGCCTGGGAAGGGTGCGCTGATCACCATCAGCCTGCCGATCCGGCCCGAGCTGGCGGGCGCCGAGGTGTAGTCGCCAGGCTGGTCTCCGAGCTGCTGCAAGGCCGCCTGCGGGCGGCCTTTTCGTTTTTCGGGCCGGTCTGTCCGGTGCCAAAGTCCTGCACGGTTTTTCGTTTTTTCCTACGCCGGAAAGGATGACTCTCCGATGCCCCGGCGCGAGGCTCATCGCTACCATGGACTCATCGTCGCTTCAGGCCCATCCGGGCGCGGCGAGGCCCGACGCACGGGTTGGCCGTCGTCGGGACGCCCCCTAACGGTTTATCTACCTACAAGGAGCCATCATGAACAAGGACCAGATCAAAGGCAGCGTCAAAGAGGTAGCAGGCAAGGTGCAGCAGAAGACCGGCGAGCTGACCGGCAATACCACCCAGCAGGTCAAGGGTGCCGCCAAGCAGGTGGAAGGCAATGTGCAGAAATCCTATGGCGATGCCAAGGAAGCCGCCCGTCGCTGAGCTGCGGCCGGGCACAGGCGCGCCCGGCCAGTCGATGCTGCTGGTGGTGTAGGAATCGTCCTACACCAGAATCGGAAACGGCTGATTTTGTGGTGCAGCAATTTCCGCGACCATGTAGCCATCGTGCTGGTAGAGCCGGGAAAGGCAAGAGAGTTCTCGGTGATCGGCGTAAAGATTAGCTCACCGCGAGAAGGGACCCCTGAAAGGGATGACCATGAAAAAAATAGCCGGTATCTGCATCTTGGCCGCTTCGGGCCTGGCCACCTATCTTAGCCCGGCGCAAGCCGCAAGCCCCGACGCTGCTGCGGGAATCAGGAAGTTTCGTTACATGGACATGGCCCAGGTCAGACGCTCTACCGGGCTGCACAACGCAGTGCTGGTGGTGGGACCGGCCAAAAAGCCGGCCAAGGCGGCAGAGCAAGCCGTGCCGCGCTCCCCGGTCTATCGTAACCATGCCGGTCAGGCCGGTGGGCGGGTGATCATGCGGCCGATGACCTGAGCGGCCGATTCGAATCCGACAATGAGGAAGGAGTCATCATGAAAACAATTCAAAAGCTGGTGGCGAGCTCGGTAGCCATCCTTGCATTCACCGCCATGAGCGGCTGCAGCAACATGTCGCAACGTGACAAGAACACCGCCGTCGGCGCCGGCGTCGGTGCCGTGGGCGGTGCCATCCTGACCGGTGGCAGCGGCCTGGGTACGGTCGGTGGCGCGGCCGTGGGCGGCGTCATCGGCAACCAGGTCGGCAAGTAGCCGGTTCACCGGTGGTCTTGCCCCGGCCATGGGGTGAACGACAAGAAACGCCACGACGAGAGATCGTCGTGGCGTTTTTCATCGTCGGTGGCGGAGGCCGTCAGGGAGTGCGGGCGCTGCCCTTGTAGTCGTCATAGATGCGTTTGGCGCGGGCCATGTCGTCTTTATGGGCGGCGCGGGCGTCCTTGCGGCACATGGTGGCTTGCTTGCCGTGCTGCTCCTTGCAGGCATGCAGGGCCTCGCCATAGGCCGCATCGGCCTCCTTGCCGAGGTTCTGCAGTCGTTCCTTGGGGGTGTCGTCGGGCTGGTACCAGCGGGCCGGATCTGCCTTGGAGACATCTTCTTCGGCGGCGTAGGCCGTAGCGTTGCAGAGGGTGGCCACGGCGGCCAGCAGACTGAGAGCGAGGATATTTTTCTTCATCGGTGGTGAACCCCATCACGGAATGTGCGCCATCGGCGTGACGCAAAAGGACACGGCGCGGACGGTGACAAGCACCGACCGCGCCGTGCTCCCCTCCATCCACACCCCCGATGTTATCAGGCTTGCGGTAGCGGAGGCGGGATTGCGTGCGTTCTATATCTTTCCCAGCAGAAGCAGGATCAACAGGATGATGACGATGGTGCCGGCAATGCCGCTGGGACCATAGCCCCAGCCTCGGCTGTGCGGCCATGCCGGGATGACACCCAGCAGGATCAGGATCAGGATGATGAGCAGGATGGTGCCTAGGGTCATGGTCGTTCTCCTTTGTTATTGACATCGTGGGCGCCTGCAGCGCACTGGGCAATGTTGCTGGTGAAATCATAGGACCGGCCCGCCGCCGGCGCGATCAGCGTGCGCCGCAATGCCGTGTAGGACGAAGCGTCCAGGCCCGGTAGGCGGGCGTGACAGCTACCCTCGCACCGGTGCACCGCCAACTTGGTGCAAAGCACAAATGAAGTGCGTGCTGCGCTCGTTTTGATCGCGTTGGCATGCCCTGCCGAGGGCGGAGGCGGGCATCCCCGACTGCCGCGAAGCACCCTGCAGACGCAGGCTGCAAGCGCATTTCAAGCCCCTGGCCGGACCACTGGCACGCTCTTTGCTGATTTGCCGGTAACGCGCAAGCAGTGCGTATCAGGTGTGACCAACGGCGGTCGCGCCGTCCAGGACAAAGGCGTCTTCCGGCATGGTTTCATCCGTGGCGGAACACGCCTTTTTTGTTTGTGGGTTTTCAACGATTCGCAATACAAGGGGGAAGGGTGCTATGCAATCCACAGCCACAGTCACAGCAGAGGCAGGCAAGACGCAGACGGGACAGGATGTAGTCAACGACAAGCGGCGCAAGCTGCTCCAGGGCGGTGCCGCCGGCGTGCTGGGACTGGCCACGGGCGGAGCCTGGGCGGCGGGTTCGGACAAGCCGGAAAAGGAAGAGGTCAAGATCGGCTTCATCCCTCTGACCGATTGCGCCTCGGTGGTGATGGCCTCGGTACTGGGCTTCGACAAGAAGTACGGCATCAAGATCGTCCCCAGCAAGGAAGCCTCCTGGGCCGGCGTGCGCGACAAGCTCACCAACGGCGAGCTTGATGCCGCCCACGTGCTGTACGGCCTGATCTACGGCGTGCAGCTGGGCATCGGCGGCCAGAAGAAGGACATGGCCGTGTTGATGGGCCTGAACCACAACGGCCAGGCCATCACGCTATCCAAGAAGCTGGCCGACAAGGGCGCCGTCGATGGCGCATCGCTGGCCAAGCTGATGCAGAGCGACAAGCGCGAATATACCTTCGCCCAGACCTTCCCCACCGGCACCCACGCCATGTGGCTGTATTACTGGCTGGCCGCCAACGGCATCCACCCGATGAAGGATGCCAAGGTCATCACCGTGCCGCCGCCGCAGATGGTGGCCAACATGCGGGTGGGCAACATGGATGGCTTCTGCGTGGGCGAACCCTGGGGCCATCGTGCCATCGTCGATGGCGTGGGCATCACCGCCACGACCACCCAGGCGATCTGGAAGGATCACCCCGAGAAGGTGCTGGGCAGTTCGCTGGAGTTCGTGCAGAAGTACCCCAACACCTGCCGCGCCATGATGGCCGCCATCCTGGATGCCAGCAAGTGGATCGACGCCTCGCTGGCCAACAAGAACAAGATGGCCGAGGTGATCGCCGACAAGTCCTTCGTCAACACCAGCAAGGACGTGATCGACCAGCGCATCATGGGGCGCTACCAGAACGGCCTGGGCAAGACCTGGGACGATCCCGACTACATGAAGTTCTACGAGGATGGGCAGGTCAACTTCCCCTTCCTCTCCGACGGCATGTGGTTCATGACCCAGCATCGTCGCTGGGGCCTGTTGAAGAGCGACCCGGATTACCTGGCCGTGGCCAAGTCGGTCAACCAGATCGATCTCTACAAGGATGCCGCAGCCATGACCAAGACGCCGTTGCCCAAGGAAGTCATGCGTTCGTCCAGGTTGATGGATGGCACGGTCTGGGATGGCAAGAATCCGGCGGCCTATGCGCAGTCGTTCAAGATCAAGGTGTAAGCAGGACGGAGCCGGCGCACGTCCTGCGTGCCGGCGCGGTGAACTGTCATCAGCAAGGGGAAAGCGATGAGTGCAGTCGTGGAGAGCATCATGGGCGATAACGCCAAGCCGGTCAGCCGCAGCAGTCAGGCGGCCCAGGCCAATCCTGCCAATCATGCCGGCCATGCCAACGAGGAAGAGGTGACCCCCATGGTCGCTGTGCTGGCAGTACGCAGTCAGCGCAAGAAGGTCCCGGGTAGCGCCCTGTTCCTGCGGGTGGCACCGCCGTTACTGGGCCTGGCCCTGTTGGTGCTGGTGTGGCAGATCATCGCCCTGAAGACCAGCAGCTTCCCCACGCCCTGGGTGACGCTGAAGGAGGCTGCGGTGATGTTCTCCGATCCCTTCTATCGCAACAGTCCCAATGACCAGGGCATAGGCTGGAACGTACTGGCCTCGCTGCAGCGGGTCGGCATGGGCTTCGGCCTGGCGGCGCTGGTGGGCATTCCGCTGGGCTTTGCCATCGGCCGGGTGGAATTCCTCTCGCGCATGTTCGGCCCCATCATCAGCCTGCTGCGCCCGGTCTCGCCGCTGGCCTGGCTGCCCATCGGGCTGCTGGTTTTCAAGTCGGCCAATCCGGCGGCGATCTGGTCGATCTTCATCTGCTCGATCTGGCCGATGATCATCAACACCGCCGTGGGCGTACAGCGCGTGCCGCAGGACTACATGAACGTGGCTCGCGTGCTGAACCTGTCGGAGTGGAAGGTGCTGACCAAGATCCTCTTCCCCTCGGTATTGCCCTACATGCTGACCGGGGTGCGCCTGTCCATCGGCACGGCCTGGCTGGTCATCGTGGCCGCCGAGATGCTCACCGGTGGCGTGGGCATCGGCTTCTGGGTCTGGGACGAATGGAACAACCTGAACGTACCGCACATCATCATCGCCATCGTCGTCATCGGGGTGGTGGGGCTGGTGCTGGAGCAATTGCTGGTGGCGCTGGCCAAGGCCTTTACCTATGAACAGGTCAACAACTGAACAGGCGGGTGCACATCATGGATAACATCAACGGCAAATTCATCGACATCCACGGCGTGGAGATGGTGTTCCATACCAAAAAGGGGGCCTTCCACGCGCTGCGCGAGATCAATCTCACGGTGGCCAAGGGTGAGTTCGTGACCCTGATCGGCCATTCCGGCTGCGGCAAGTCGACCCTGCTCAATCTCATCGCCGGCCTGCTCAAGCCCAGCGACGGCGTGCTTCTGTGCGCAAACCGCGAGATCGGTGGACCTGCGCCCGAGCGCGCCGTGGTCTTCCAGAACCATTCGCTGCTGCCCTGGTTGACCTGCTACGAGAATATCTACCTGGGCGTGGAACGCGTCTTCGGGGCCAGCGAAAACCGTACCCAACTGCGTGACCGCACGCGCGCAGCGCTGGCGCTGGTGGGCTTGAGCGCGGCCGAGACCAAGCGTCCCAACGAGATTTCCGGGGGCATGAAGCAGCGTGTGGGGATTGCCCGGGCGCTGGCGATGGAACCCAAGGTCCTGCTCATGGATGAGCCCTTTGGCGCACTCGATGCGCTCACGCGCGCACATCTGCAGGATGAGCTGCTCAAGATCGTGGCCAAGACCGAATCCACCGTGGTCATGGTGACCCACGATGTGGACGAAGCCGTGCTGCTGTCGGACCGCATCGTCATGATGACCAACGGCCCGGCGGCCACCATCGGCGAAGTGCTGGAGGTGCAGCTGGCCCGTCCGCGTGACCGGGTGGCGCTGGCGCAGGATGCGCAGTACGGCCTGTACCGCACGGCGGTGCTGGAGTTCCTCTATCGCAAGCAGGCCCATCCGGCGCGCCAAGCGGCCTGAGCCCGCAAGCCTGCCTGGCGCAACGGGATTTGTCGTTGTGCCTCTCATGAACATGTTGTCGTATCAAGGGGAGCAAGCCATGTCCGATCTGGCCATTATCGATGAGGCAGCCGCCGATGCGGTGGAGCAGGCCGAAGTCGTTGCGCTATCCGGGGAAGTCTTCGGCGCCCTGATCAATCTCTCCGGCCGGCGCCGTTTCACCTCGCAGCGGCTGGTGCTGTATGCGGTACTGGCGGCACAGGGGCAAACGGGTGCCAGCACCACTGCCCGCGAGGCGCTGGGCCTGTTTCGCGGCGCCCATGCGTCCCTGCTGCGGCGTTCGCGGGATCTGCCGGGGGTGTTCTGCCCGGAGCTGGAAGAAGCCTATTTCGGACATACCCAGGGTGATGCCCGCATCACGGCCTTCGCCGACCTGGCCGAGCGCGCCCTCAACGCCATCGAGGACCGCCTCAAGGGAGCGCCGGCGCTGCTGGAGCAGCTGGTGCAACAGACCACGCCCTTGCTGGCCGTGCTCAACGAGATCACCAGCGTCTATGAAGCCCTGTCAAAGAAGCATGCGCGGCTCATGCGCGAGCAGTTGCGCGGCATCATGACCGACATCGAGACCATCGCCCGCGAAGCCAAGATGGTGGCCTTCAATGCGCGCATCGTGGCGGCCCGCTCGGGTCAGGCGGGCAGGGAGTTTTCGGTGGTGGCCGGGGTGCTCTCCAACATCACTGGCGAGATCGACCATCTGGTCAAGGAAGCCTTGAGCGGCGCGGCGGCCTGAGCGGACGGCTCACTTCGCGCTCTTGAACGCCGCCCATGCCACCAGCAGCCATGCGGCCAGGAAGGCCACGCCGCCCAGGGGCGTGATGGCGCCCAGGATGCGCGTGCCGGTCAGTGCCAGCAGGTAGAGGCTGCCGCTGAAGACGACGATGCCCGCCAGCATCAGCTGACCGGCCCAGCGCAGCGCCGCGCCGCCCATGCGCGGCATCAGCAGGGCCACGGCGATCATGCCCAGGGCATGGATGAACTGGTAGGTCACGGCGGTATGCCAGATCACCAGCATCTCTTCGGAGATCATTTTCTTGAGGCCGTGCGCGCCGAAGGCGCCGCAACCCACGGCGATGAACATGTTGAGGGCGCCGATGGCGACCAGGATGCGTTCTTTCATCGATTCGACTTTCAAGGGCGTCACACGTTGACGGTGACCGGGGGGAGTGCTGGCCGATGGGCCGGCAGAGAAAACCTTAGAGCGACACGCGATGCGACTTGCCGAGCCTGAATTCATGCCGCAGCACGAATTGCGAGGTGGCGATCAAGCCCGAGAGGCCCAGCACCAGTTGCGTGAGCGTATCCGGCGGCAGTACCCAGACCGAACCGGCCGGTGCGGCGACGTTGGCGGCGGCGCTGATGACGGGGGCGGCCCAGGCGGCGTCCTCGCTCACGTCGAGCAGGATCTGGCCTTCCGGCGTGGTGTGCAGGTAGATCTCGCCACCCAGTTCCAGCGTGAAGCAGATCCCCTGGCCGGCATTGACTGCGTTGAGCTTGTTGCGCCAGACCACGGCTTGCAGCTCGCGGTTGTAGGTCTCGATCCAGGTCTCGACCTCGTGCACGTTCTGCAGCACGATCCAGGGACGGGGCGCGGGAATGGTATCGGCGCCAGCGACGGCGTCATCGGGGAAGATCGGTTCAGGGGCTTGGTCGGACATGGTCGTGAGCGGGGCGGGTGGCGCACAAGGAGCGGTCCGCGTGGATTCTGGCTAAAGCACGAAGTATACCGGATCGCCCCCGCCATGCCGGCAAGCCGGCCAGCTGGACCCCTGCGTCAGTGCAGTGTAGTCAGACGGCTCCCAACATCTTGGCGATCTGGTCTTGGAGGCGGGCTGCACCGGTCGCGGACAGATGCCACTGATCGGAGTAGTTGGAGCGGCCCTGTTCGATCAGCTGGCAGAGCCGATCGTGACACAGGACATCCATCGGCCGGATGATATCGACGCCGCCGCACAGCGACGTGATGCGCGACTCTACGGTCGAGAATACCTGTTCCATATCGGATTGGGCGTCCCGCGAAACAGTCATGTTTTCGATGGGAGCATGTCTGATCAACTGTTCCATGGCCCAGGTAGAGGGCACATCCCACTGGGCCACCGGGATCGGCGCAACCAGCACCACGTGGCGACCGAGACCCTTGAGGCGGCAGGCCACCTCGGGCAGGCGCTCAGTGAGGATGGACGGCGCGTAGAGGCGATAGAACATGGCCATCACGACCGTATGGAGCGTTGGCGAGGTCTCGATATGCTGGAGCACCTTTGCCTGGTAGCCAGAGGCGCAGGACTGGAATCTGGCCCGATCCGCTGCATCGGCGTAGGGGAAGACGTCGATCGGAGCGCAGCCCGAAACGGTGGCAATTTCGGCACTCGCATTGCTCTGCCTGGAGGCAGCATCGAAGGCAGGCTGCAGCGCATCGGCAAAGGAATCGCCCCACAGGATGGCCGTAGCCGGGCCGGCGCGGCCGGCTCGGCAGAAGGTGGGGGCATGTGCGGCTTTCGCATCATCGCGCTCCAGGAAGCACTCGGCGCGTCGCGGGTTCACATCGGCCGAGGCCAGCTCGGCACGTTGCACGTATTGGGGCAGGCGCCAGGGCATGCCGCCCGACTTGATGGCGGCGACCAGGCCAAGTCCGGTCAGTACGCAGGTCGTCGCATAGCTCCAGCCGATGCGTCGATTGCTCCAGAACTGCCGGTTGTTGCGCAGCGGATTCTCTACCCAGCGCCAGGACAGGTAGCCAAGCAGAATGGAGGCCGAGATACCGCCGATCCTGGCAACGCCTGAGAGATGCCCCTGCTGGAGCAGCGTGAGAAATACGACGATCGGCCAATGCCACAGATACAGCGAATAGGAGATATTGCCGAAAAACTGCATGGGTCCGCTCTGCAGGCATCTGCGCATGTGCCCGACATCGCCGTTGGCAATGAACAGGAGTCCCGTCAAGACAGGGAACAGGGCGACCCAGCCTGGAAACTGCGTTTGTTCGGTTACCGTCAGCATCAATCCGGTCAGCACCGCCGCTGCGCCCAGGCGTAGGGCACCCAGGTTCCTCAAGCTGTTCCAGGCCTCTGATCGCGGCGGATAGAGGGCCAGCAGCCCTCCGGCGAGCAATTCCCATATACGCGAGAAAGGCAGATAGAAAGCGGCGACCGGATGGTGTTGCGTCTGCCACAGGCAGAACGCCAACGAAGCGCCCGACACGATGAGCAGGGCCGGTTTGAGATGGCGCCGGGGAACTGCTTTGAGCAACAGCGGGAAGGCAAGATAAAACTGCCACTCCACGGCCAGTGACCAGGTATGGATCAGTGGCTTGGTGGTGGTCACGGCATCGAAATACCCGGCCTCGCGCTGGAACGCGACGTTGGAAAAGAAGAGCAGCGCCGCGCCGAGGTGGCGCCACAGTTTCAGATAATCGGCCGAGGTCAGGATGGTCGCAAATGCCAGCGAGGTAGCCAGGCAGGTGACCACCAGTGCGGGTGCGATACGGCGCAGGCGCGCGACATAGAATGTGCCCAGGCGGAAGTTGCCGCTGTCCACATTGGCGACGATGTTGCGGGTGATGAGGTAGCCTGAAATGACGAAAAAGATGTCTACACCGATAAAGCCGGCGCGGAAACCCGGGACGCCAAAATGATGTAAGAGAACCAGAAGCACTGCGATGGCGCGCAAGCCATTGATATTTTTCTGAAAGTCCATGCAGGCGAACGATGACCGATTAGCCGGTCATTGTGTCAGGTAGGCCATCAATGAGCAACACTGCAGTCTTGTCGCCATGGACGAAAAAAAAGCACCACGATTTCTCGTAAGTGCTTGATTTTCTACTGCAAATTCGTGGTAGGCCGTGCGGGACTCGAACCTGCGACCAACGGATTAAAAGTCCGCTGCTCTACCAACTGAGCTAACGACCCGAAAGACAGCTATTATAGGCAAACTCTATCGAGGCTGTCAACAAGTCGGCCTCAGATGTTGCGACCAGGCATGCCACGCCGCGTGCTAACCGGCATGCCTGCATATCCTTACTTCAGCGACGACAGGCGATCCTTGCCAGTTTGTGCAGCCGGGGTGCCCGGATACTTGGCAATCAACTGTTCCAGGGTCTTCTTGGCCGCTGCCTTGTCCTTCAACTCGGCTTGCGAGCTGGCGATGTTGAGCAGGGCGTCGGCGGCCTTGGGGTTGTCCGGATAGTTCTTCACCACATTCTGCTGGGCCGCAATGGCCCCCTTGTAATCGCGTTGCGCATACAGGGAATTGCCTTGCCAGTATTGCGCCGAGGCGGCATAACCGGATTGCGGATAGCGCTTGATGAAGTCGGCGAAGGCATTGGCGGCACCCTTGTAGTCGCCACCCTTGAACTGCGACAGCGCCGCATCATAGGCCTGCTGTTCGGGGATACCCACAGCCACCGTCTGGCCATCCACGTTCACCTGCTGCGGTTCGAGCTTGCGCAGGCGGGCGTCGAGGTCGACGTAGAAATCCTTTTGCCGTTGCTGGGCATTGGCAATGTCATTGGTCAAGACTTCGATCTGTCCACGCAGGGCGGCAATCTGCGACTGCAGGTTGTCGTTGCGGTCCGACAGCGTCAGGACACTGTTCTTGTCGGCCTTGTTGGCGACATCGCGCTGCAGGGCTTCGATCTTGGAGCGGATGTCCAGGATGGCCTTGCGCGCCTCGTCATCGTCAAACAGGCCGGCACGGGCGGTAAGCGGTAAGAAAGCCGTGGCGGCCAGCAAGGCCGCCACGGTTACCGATTTCAGTTTGAAAGCGGTATGCATGACAATTATTGGTAAGCGATGTCAGCGCGACGGTTCTCGGCGTAGGACGCTTCATCCTGGCCCAGTGCCTTGGGCTTTTCCTTGCCGAAGGAAACCGCTTCCACTTGTGCGTCGGACACGCCCAGCAGGACCAGGGCCTTGCGGACGGCTTCAGCACGCTTCTGACCCAGGGCCAGGTTGTACTCGGCGCCACCGCGATCGTCGGTGTTGCCTTGGATGATGACCTTGCGATCCTTGTGCGCCACCAGGTACTTGGCGTGGTTTTCGATCACGGAACGGTATTCGGCCTTGACGGTGTAGCTGTCGTAGTCGAAGTACACGCTACGCTTGGCCAGGACGCCTTGCGGGTCGTTCAGCGGATCAACCGAACCGGCGTTGACGGTACCCACGGTGCGGGTGTCGGCACCGTTGCTGGCGCCGTTCTGCACGGGAGCGTTAGCCTTGTCGTCCAGCTTGGTGGACGAGCAGGCGGCCAGCAGGACAGCGCTGGAAACGATGAGGGCGAAGGTACTGATAGTGCGCATTTTGGATTTCTCCTGTCGTGATGAATGTGAATATTGGATTTCTTTATTTCATGAACGGACCCCAGGTCGGTTCCCTGATATCACCGGCCTGCGTCGTGAGACGCTGTTTGATTCGGCCGTCCACGGAGACGACGGCCAGGGATCCGCGACGACCAGATTCCGTCGCGTACATGATGTATTTGCCGTTGGGCGCAAAGCTGGGCGATTGGTCGCGGTTGCCGTCGGACAGGCGGATTTCCTGGCCGTTGGTCAGGTCCAGCGCATACAGCTGGAACTGGCCATCACGACGCGAGATGAAGGCCAGCGTCTTGCCGTCCGGCGAGATGCGCGGGCTGATGTTGTAGCTGCCGGCGAAGGTCACGCGCTGGGGCGAGCCGCCATCCAGTCCGACCTTGTAGACCTGCGGGCCGCCGCTGCGGTCGCTGGTGAAGTAGATGCTGCCGCCGTCGGGCGAGAATTGCGGTTCGGTATCGATGCCGGCGCTATTGGTCAGGCGGCGCAGGCCGGAACCGTCGGCATTGATCACGTAGACCTGGGTGAGGCCATCGCGGGTCAGGGCCACGGCCAGGCGCGAGCCGTCCGGCGACCAGGCCGGGGCCGAGTTGCTGCCCTTGAAGTTGGCCACGATGGAGCGCTGGCGCGTCACCAGGTTCTGGATGTAGACCACCGGCTTCTTCATCTCGAAGGAGACGTAGGCGACCTTGGTGCCATCGGGCGACCAGGACGGCGAGATGATGGGCTCGTTCGAGCGCAGCGCCACCTGGGTGCCTTCGCCATCGGCGTCGGCCACTTCCAGGCGGTATTCGTTGCCGGACTTGGTCACGTAGGAAATACGGGTGGAGAAGATGCCGGGAATGCCGGTCAGCTTCTGGTAGATGTCGTCGGCGATCTTGTGCGCGGTCAGGCGCAGCAGTTGCGGCTGGGCGCCGATGGACAGGGCCGAGAGCTGGGCTCCGGCCACCGTGTCATAGAGACGGTAGCGCACGTCGAAGCGGCCATCGGCCAGGCGCGCCACGCTGCCCACGGCCAGCGCATTGGCGCCGCGCTTCTGCCAGCTGGCGTAGTCGACCGCCGAGGAGTCCGACAGGGCGTCACCATTGTCGATGAGCTTGAAGACGCCGCTGCGGGCCAGGTCGGCCTTGACCACCGAGGTGATCTGCTGCGGCGCGGCCTCTTCACCGGGGAAGGCGGTGATGGCGACAGGGATCTGCGAGGCGCCCACACCGGTGATCTCGAAGCGGATCTGTGCCTGCGAGGCCGGTGCGAATGACAGGCCGGCCACGGCAAGGGCGGTGGCGGCCACGCTGGTCAGGTAACGGGCTTTAATCATCGTTTACTGATCTTTCGGATAATGGGTGAAAGTGAAGCTGGACGGTACCTTGCCATCCTTGTCGGCCGGGAAGGGCTGCGACTTCATGATGGCCGTGCGTACGGCCTCGTCGAAGCCAGGCACGCCGGAAGGCTTGTTCACACGCACCGTGCGCACGGTCCCGTCCGGGAACAATTCGACAGTGTACTCCCCGGCAGGGTTTCCACTGACGTCGCTGTTGTCGAAGACCGTGTTGCTGCGGATCTTGGCGCGCAGTTTGTTGGCGTAGTCAGGCGTGCCCTTGGGGCCCTGCGACTTGGCCGCCGTGCCGGTGCCACCGGTGGTGCTGGTGGTGGTACTGGCCTGGCCCATCATGCGCTTCAAGTCTTCCTGGCGACGCTGCTCGGCAGCCTTGGCGTCGGCCGCAGCCTGCTGCTGCTTCTTCTTGTCGGCAGCCTGCTTCTCGGCGTCGGCCTTCTTCTTGGCCTCGTCTTCCTTCTGTTTCTCTTCCTTCAGCTTCTTCTGCTTGTCGGCCTCGAGCTTTTCCTTCTTCTCGCGGTCGGCCTTGTCCTTTTCAGCCTTTTCCTTGTCGGCCTTTTCCTTTTCAGCCTTGAGCTTGTCGGCCTTCTCCTGCTTCTCCTGCTCTTCCTTGCGCTTCTTTTCCTTCTCTTTTTGCAGGGCGATATCAGGCTTGTCGAGCTTGGGCTCATCGACCACCTTGGGGGCGACGGGTTTGGGTTCGGGCTGGGGTTGCGGTTGCGGCTGGGGTTGCTGCACCACCGGTTCCGGTTCGGGCTGGGGCGGCGTGGGCAGGGGGGCGGCTTCCTTGTATTGCGGATCCCAGATCTCGGCCTCGACCGTCAGCGGCGTCTCGCTCTGCCAGCGGATGCCGACCCAGAAGAACAGGAACAGGGCCACGTGCATCACCATTGCCAGCGTGATGGCACGCCAGCGGCCAGGCGCCTTGGGGATGTTGTAGGGGGCGTTATCGCTCATATCACTTGGGCTTGCGCTCACTTGGTGGCCAGGCCGACCCGCGCAATGCCCTGCTTCTTGGCTTCCGAGATCACCTGCACGACCTCGTCATATTTGATGTCCTTGTCGGCCGAGATCATCACGGCCAGGTCCGGATTGTCGTCATGCAGCTGGCGCAGGCGCTCGGACAGATCGGTCTTGCCGGTCACGGTTTCGGCCTTCTTGCCGCCGCTCTTGGGACCGTTGATACGGATCGTGGCCTGGGTATTGGGCTTCAGGGCGATCTCGATATAGTCCGAAGGCGGCTGCGTGGACTTGCCCGCCGTGGGCAGGTTGATCACGCTGGGGTTGGTGATGGGGGTGGCCACCATGAAGATGATCAGCAGCACCAGCATCACGTCGATATAGGGCACGACGTTGATCTCGGACTTGAACTTGCGGGGACGGCCCCCGCGCATCGATGAACCAGCCATTAGCGTGCCTGACGTTGCAAGATGTTGGAGAACTCTTCGATGAAGCTTTCGAAGCGGATCGCCAGGCGGTCGATATCGTGCGAATAGCGGTTGAAGGCGACCACGGCCGGGATGGCGGCGAACAGGCCGATGGCGGTGGCGATGAGCGCCTCGGCAATGCCGGGGGCGACCGCTGCCAGGGTGGCCTGCTGCACGTTGGCCAGGCCGCGGAAGGCGTTCATGATGCCCCACACGGTACCGAACAGGCCGACATACGGCGACACCGAGCCGACCGAGGCCAGGAAGGCCAGGTGCGATTCCAGTGCATCCATCTCGCGCTGGTAGGCCGCGCGCATGGCGCGGCGGGCGCCGTCGAGCAGGGCGCTGGAGTCGACGGCACCGCCACGGGCGGCCACCGATGCCTTGGCCTTGGTGAATTCACCCATGCCGGCCTGGAAGATGCGTTCCAGCGCGCCGCCGCTGCCGCCGGCCTTGCGGCGGTTGGACAAGGCATCCTGGTACAGGGCGGAGAGGTTGCCGCCGGACCAGAAGACGCGTTCGAATTCCTCGGTCTGTACGCGGGCCGAGCGGATGGTGAACATCTTGCGGAAGATGTAGGTCCAGCTGGTGATCGATGCGGTCAACAGCAGCAGCATCACCAGTTGCACCAGGACGGACGCGTTTGCGATCAGTGAAATGAAGGACAGGTCTTGTGTGACATTCATGGGGAAGTGGGGCGGCTTGAGGGCGGCAAATGGAAGGTGGGTCGGTTAGGGTCGGGTGTCGTCGATGCACTCGGCGCCTTGGTGCGGCGCATCAGAGTGGATGATTTTAAGATGAAGGTTTCGGTTTCCGATATCGTCGATCGTTGTCAAAACGTCAGAAAAATCTTGCAGTCGCGCACAGTTCCAGCACCTTTAAGGGGCCGGAAGTCATTTTCGTTGACATCATGATGCATTCCTGATGCTGTCGAGCAATGCCGGCGGTATCGGGCGCGGCCGGAAGTTGTCCTGGTCCACGCACACCACCGTGATGCTGCCCCGCGCCAGCAGCCTGGGTTCCCCGTCGCAGGCGCTGCTGCCATCCCCAGACGGCAGGCGCCAGGCTTCCTGGATAAATTCCATGGAAGCATTTCGAAGTTTTTCGACCACGACGGTCAGGCGGAGTTCATCGTCCAGGCGTGCCGGGGACAGATATTCGACGTTGGTGTTCTTGACCACGAAGATGGCACCGGCGGTTGCGGCGAGGTGCTGCTGCTGGAAGCCGAGGGAGCGCAGCCACTCGGTGCGCGCGCGCTCGAAGAACTTCAGGTAATTGGCGTAGAAGACTACGCCTCCGGTGTCGGTATCTTCGTAATAGACCCGGATCTTCCAGTCGAATGGACTACTGGCGGCACTCATATGCTTCTTGTTATTGGGAAATCTGCTGTGGCAGCGGCAAGGAAATCATTGTTGCATCATGGGAAACAACCGGGCGCCGGTAACGGTATCGATGCCCCGGCGACGGCTAGAGGCGGCGTTCCTGCTGCACTTATGCAGAGCAGCAAAAACGCCATTCTACCTCATCCCCTGCTTATTGTTGGCGCTTGATGTTGAAGGGGCTGAAGCCCTGACAGGTCGGCATCAACTCCATGTAGTTGATGTTGACGTGGGCCGGCATGGTGGCGACCCAGAAGGCGGCTTCGGCGATATCCTCGGCCGTCAGCGGGGTGGTGCCTTCATAGACTTTGGCGGCGGCGCCATCGTCGCCCTTGAAGCGCACGTTGGAGAACTCGGTCCCGCCGCACAGGCCAGGCGCCAGGTTGGTGGCGCGCACGCCGGTACCCACCAGGTCGGCGCGCAGGTTCAGGGTGAACTGGTCGACGAAGGCCTTGGTAGCACCGTAGACATTGCCGCCCGGGTAGGGATAGGCGCCGGCCACCGAGCCCAGGTTGATGATGGTGCCGCGGCCGCGCTTGACCATCGCCGGCAGCAGCGCATGGGTGATGGTGACCAGTCCCTTGACGTTGGTGTCGATCATGGTTTCCCAGTCCGACAGCGCCACTTCATGCGCCGGGCCCAGGCCCAGGGCCAGGCCGGCATTGTTGACCAGCACGTCCACTTCCTTCCAGTCGCCGGCGAGACTGGCCAGGCCGGTTTCGATGGAGGCCTTGCTGGTCACGTCCAGTACCAGCGGCAGCACCTTGTCGGCACCCAGTTCCTTGACCAGGTCATCCAGGCGCTCCTTGCGGCGACCGGCGGCGATCACCTTGTGACCGTTGCCAGCGAATTTGCGCGCCATGGCGGCGCCGAAGCCTGCGGTTGCTCCTGTAATCAACACGACCATCTCTTGACTCTCCTGTTGTGTGGCGTAAGCGCGGGTGCTGTCGGGCGGGGCGGGTAGCTCCGTGATCGGCAAGCCCGCAAAAGAAAACGAAATTGTAGCCCAAAGCCGGTTTTTACGAGGGCAGGCTCGCTTTCGCGGGATGATGGCAGGGTGTAGGGGGTGTTGCATCCAGGTCATGGTTCTTGCCCAAATCGGCTCGTTTCACTACAATGCGCTCACCATTTCGTCTCACGTGACTGGCGAAACGTCGGGTAAAACCGACCAAGATGGGGATCCATCGGGAAGCGTGAGATTTCAACAGCCGTGCGCCTGGGCAGCCGAATGGACAGTACGACTGAGGCTGCCCGCAATCCCCCCGTTTTTTCTGGCCCTCATTCGATTTTGGAAGTCGCGCATCCGGTATTGCCTCGGCATGCCGTGGCCCGATCTTCGGCCGCACCTCATCAATTTGGAGAAACACCATGTTTGACAAGAACCAGACTCTCGCAAAAGTCGATCCCGACCTGTGGTCTGCCATCCAGAAGGAAAACGCCCGTCAGCAGGATCACATCGAGCTGATCGCCTCTGAAAACTACACCTCGCCGGCCGTGATGGAAGCGCAAGGTTCCCAGCTGACCAACAAGTACGCCGAAGGCTATCCGGGCAAGCGTTACTACGGTGGCTGCGAATACGTGGACGTGGCCGAGCAACTGGCCATCGACCGCTTGAAGGCCCTGTTCGGCGCCGAAGCCGCCAACGTGCAACCCAACTCCGGCTCCCAGGCCAACCAGGGCGTGTTCTTCGCCATGCTGAAGCCGGGCGACACCATCATGGGCATGTCGCTGGCTGAAGGCGGCCACCTGACCCACGGTATGGCACTGAACATGTCGGGCAAGTGGTTCAACGTGGTTTCCTACGGCCTGAACGAAAAGGAAGAGATCGACTACGAGGCCATGGAAGCCCTGGCCCGCGAGAAGAAGCCCAAGCTGATCATCGCTGGCGCCTCGGCCTACTCGCTGCGCATCGATTTCGAGCGCTTCGCCAAGATCGCCAAGGAAGTGGGCGCCTACTTCATGGTCGACATGGCCCACTACGCCGGCCTGATCGCCGCGGGCGTGTACCCCAACCCGGTGCCCTTCGCCGACTTCGTCACCTCGACCACCCACAAGTCCCTGCGCGGTCCGCGCGGCGGCGTGATCCTGATGAAGGCCGAGCATGAAAAGGCCATCAACTCGGCCATCTTCCCCGGTATCCAGGGCGGTCCGCTGATGCACGTCATTGCCGCCAAGGCCGTGGCCTTCAAGGAAGCCGCCTCGCCGGAATTCAAGGCCTACCAGCAGCAGGTGGTCAAGAACGCCGACGTGCTGGCCAAGACCCTGATCAAGCGCGGCCTGCGCATCGTCTCCGGCGGTACCGAGTCGCACGTGATGCTGGTGGATCTGCGCCCCAAGGGCCTGACCGGCAAGGAAGCCGAAGCCATCCTGGGTTCGGCCCACATGACCTGCAACAAGAACGGCATCCCCAACGATCCGGAAAAGCCATTCGTGACCTCGGGCATCCGCCTGGGCAGCCCGGCCATGACCACCCGTGGCTTCAAGGAAGCCGAAGCCGAGCAGGTCGCCAACCTGATCGCCGACGTGCTGGACAACCCGCACGACGCCGCCACCATCGAGCGCGTGAAGGTCGAGGTCAAGAAGCTGACCGACGCTTTCCCGGTCTACGGCTAAAGAAGCAAGCGGGCGGGCCCGCCTGCTGAAGGTCCAGAACACGGCGCCCGTTGCTGCGGGCGCCGTCGTTCATCTGCGCTACCGGCTGGTGGAGCAGGCCGGTAAATTGTTGAAACGTTGAAGTATTGAAGTAATGCGATATGCGGCGACAAGTTCACTGCTGTAGGGTGGCATGTCGCGCCGTTGTACCCCTACGATCTGCGGGATATTGCCCCGCCGTTGAGCTGACCGAATCCATTGCCACCATGAAGTGCCCATTCTGCAATCACGAAGATACCCCGGTGCTGGACACGCGCCTGTCCGAGGACGGCCGTTCCATCCGTCGTCGCCGCCGTTGCGAGAATTGCGACAAGCGCTTCACCACCTATGAGCGCATCGAGCTGACCATGCCGGTCATCGTGAAGAAGAACGGCAGCCGCACCGAGTTCGATCCGGCCAAGCTGCGTGGCAGCTTGATGTTGGCGCTGCGCAAGCGCCCGGTTTCGGCCGAAGCGGTCGATGTGGCCATCCAGAGCATCCAGGACAAGCTCCTGCAGAGCGGTGAGCGCGAGGTGATGTCGGGCCAGATCGGCGAACTGGTGATGCGCGAACTGAAGCGCCTGGACAAGATCGCCTACATCCGTTTTGCATCGGTCTACAAGAGTTTCGAGGACATCACCGAGTTTCAGGATGCCATCGATGAAGTGGGCCAGGAGCGCAAGAATGCGCGCAAGCGCGAGAGCTGAGGACAGGCTTGAAAACAGTCGCGCCATCATGGCGCGCGGGCATAAAAAAACGGCTGCAGATGCAGCCGTTTTTCGTGAATCAAGTCCCGCCTGTGCCGCTGTGCCGGCATCCTGAACCTGACGGTTCAAGTTGGCTGCAGTAGTTCAATTTCGGGTTCATCGGACTAGCGACGCTCACGCCCACCGAACGATCCTACAGCCTATGCTCGTAAATGGTTCAAGGAATATATGGCAATCGCGAACACGGCAGGAGTACGAAGTCTAACGCATTCACCGTCGTGATCCAAGTGCCTTGCGAAAAAATTATGCTGATTTTTGTAACTGCGCTGGACGGCGGGATGGTCGTCCGCCAGGGCTAGTTGTCGTGATGAAAAATGGCTGCCATCGGCAGCCATTTTTTTGCATCGCTTCAATATCCGGCCTGCACGTCAGAACAGTTTTTCCTGCGGTGCCAGCGCCTGGTCGACCACCTCGGTGATGGCCGCGATCTGTTGCTGCCACTGTGCAATGGTGAGACCGGCGAAGGGACCTTCTGCGCGTTGCATGCTCAGCAACTCGGCGGCGATGCCCAGGCCGGCCATCACGGCGATACGGTCGGTGCCCTTGATGCGGCCGGCGTCGCGGATGGCGCGCATGCGTTGGTCGAGATAGGCCACGGCGTGATGCAGGGCGGCCTGTTCGCCTTCCTGGCAAGCCAGGGTGTAGGACTGGCCCATGATCATGGCCTGGATCTGGATGGTGCTCATGCCGCCTCCTCGTTGGCTGGTGCGGTCGTTTCTTCTTCGGCCACCGGCAGTTGCGACAGCACTGCCGCGACGCGCTGGTAGGCCTCGTCCACGCGGGCATTGAGGGTGGCGTTGTCCTCGGAGAGCAGTTTCACTTTCCGGCGCAGCTCGGCATTTTCTTCGCGCAGGCTTTGCGCCAGTTGTGCCAGCTGTGTGACCTTCTCGGCCAGTTGCAGGAATTCGGAACTCATGTGTTGGATGTTCGCAGGATGGGTATGCGCCCTTGGGCGTCATCGGCAATTTCATTGGTCTGCCATTATAAGCGCTTTGCGGCGCGCCCATGACAAGAACGGCTGCACCTGGCAGCCGAAGGGAGTTGGTCTACAGTGTCCTCAAATGGTTCCCGGGAACTCGCGTGAACCTGCCTGCCCCGGCAGGCCGGAGGCTTATTCGGCGCGGCGCACCGGTTGTCCATGCATGCGCATGTAGCCTTGCTGGAGCACGAAGTTGTCGAAGGCCGTCAACAGGGGATGGTATTTCTCGCTGTTACGTTCAAGCTGCATGAGCGCGTAGCCGGTCGCCTCCAGCGTGGAGAGCTGCTCGGGCTTGTGTGACTTGCGAATCGTGTAGCGCGAGATCGGCGTATCGATCAGCACCATGCGCGGCAGCGCCTGCAGCAGCGGATTCTCAAAGAGCATCTTGCGGCTCTTGCGCCAGGTGCCATCGATGACGACCAGGCGTATGCGTTTCAAGGGCTGTTGCTTGTCGATGAGCATGGTGCGGGCATCAAAGTGCGCGGTGTTCGGTGTGCTGGCGTCGTCGGTATAGAGCAATACCGGGTGCACGGTTTCGCTCTCGCTGACGTTGCGAATCCGCGAGGGGGCATGCATGTGCGCCTGCAACTCATCGGCATCGAAGACCGACCCGACCAGCAGCTTGCTATAGGGCAGGCTCAGGTGCAGCAATCGCACACTGTTCTTGGCGTTGTTGACTTCCAGCGGGTGCTGCAGGATCAGTACGTCGACGGCGTGGTCGATGGGCGACGTCCAGTGGCAGATACACGCCGACAGGGCGCGCTGGCAGATCGGACAGAGCAGCCGGCGGGGCAGGAGTTGATCGTGGATGGAAGCCAAGATAGTGAGCCTTCTTCAAGTTGCGCAACAGTTCATCATGCGGACTGGCCAGGAGAACGAGAGGGCGGTGCACCTCTATATTGCCTGCTGGCAAGTCATTTATCGTGGGGGCTAGATTGGACCGTGCTTGCTGTCACGTCAATCGACATTAAGCGAAGTTATTCTCGATTCTTACCGAAATTCAATTGTCATTTTGACGTTTCAGGTTTGCGCCCCTTGCCATCGGCATCCGTCGGCACGATGCTGGAGGGTTCCCCCCTCGGTCGGGCTGCCCCGGTATGCTCATACCTTCAGGAAGTCTTCCTTGCCGCCCAGCCAGCGGGCCAGGTGGCGGTCGACGATATCGGGCGCATGCTGGAGCAAGGCCTGCGCGGTATCGCGGGCCTTCTCGACCAGCCACTGGTCGGTGGCCAGGTCGGCAAAGCGCAGCATGGCTTCGCCTGACTGCCTTGCCCCCAGGAATTCGCCCGGACCGCGGATATCGAGGTCGCGCCGGGCGATCTCGAAGCCATCGGTGGTTTCGCGCATGGTCGCCAGGCGTTGCTTGGCGGTGCCGCCCAGCGGCCCCTGGTAGAGCAGCAGGCACACGCTGGCGGCCGATCCCCGCCCCACACGCCCGCGCAGCTGGTGCAACTGCGACAGGCCGAAGCGCTCGGCATGCTCGATCACCATCAGCGAGGCATTGGGCACGTCCACGCCCACTTCGATGACGGTGGTGGCCACCAGCAGGTGGATGGCGCCGCGGCTGAAGCCTTCCATGACGACCTGCTTTTCCACCGGCTTCATGCGGCCATGTACCAGCCCGATGTTGAGATCGGGCAGGGCCGCCGAGAGCGCCGCATGGGTATCGGTGGCGGTCTGCAACTGCAGGGCCTCGGATTCCTCGATGAGCGGACAGACCCAGTAGATCTGCTTGCCTTCCAGGGCAGCGGCATGCACGCGCTCGATGACTTCATCGCGGCGGTTCTGGTCGATCACGCGGGTGACGATGGGCGAGCGGCCAGGCGGCAGCTCGTCGATGACCGATACCTCCAGGTCAGCGTAATAGGTCATGGCCAGCGTGCGCGGGATGGGCGTGGCCGACATCATCAGCTGGTGTGGTACGGCGGCAGCATCGCCATTTTCGGGATTGAAGCTCTTGTTGCGCAGGGCCAGCCGCTGGCCCACGCCGAAGCGGTGCTGCTCGTCCACGATCACCAGGCCCAGGTTCTCGAACTGCACCGTATCCTGGATCAGCGCGTGGGTGCCGATGACCAGGCGCGCGGCGCCTGATTCGATATGGGCCAGGGCCTCGGTCTTTTCCTTTTTCTTCTGACTGCCGGAGAGCCAGGCCACGCCCACGTCGAGCGGTTCCATCCAGGCGGCGATCTTGCGGAAATGCTGCTCGGCCAGGATCTCGGTGGGCGCCATCAGCACCGCCTGGCAGCCGCTGTCGATGGCCTGGGCCGCTGCCAGCGCAGCCACCACCGTCTTGCCGCTGCCCACGTCCCCCTGCAGCAGTCGCTGCATGGGGAAGGACTGGCGCAGGTCGGCGCGGATCTCTTCCAGCACACGCTGCTGGGCGCCGGTCAGCTGGAAGGGCAGGACCTTGGTCAGTTCCTCGGTGATGCGTCCGCTCACCGGCAGCGCGCGCGAGGTCTTGGCCCGACGCGCTGCCTGGGCGCGCTTGAGCGAGAGCTGCTGGGCCAGCAGTTCGTCGAACTTCATGCGGATCCAGGCCGGATGTGACTTTTCTGTCAGGGCGTATTCATCCACGTCCGGCGGCGGATTGTGCAGCAGTCGCACCGATGGCTCGAAGGCGGCCAGGTTCAGCGTCTGCAGCATCGACGGTGGCAGCGTGTCGCTCCAGTCCAGCCGGCTCATGGCATTGGCGATGGCCTTGCGCAGGTAGGCCTGCGACAGGCCTTCGCCGGCCGGATAGACCGGCGTGAGCACCTCCGGCAGCGGCGCGCCCTCGTTGACCACCTTGTAGGAAGGATGGACCATCTCGGCACCGAAGAAGCCATGCCGCAATTCCCCGCGCACCCGCACCCGGGTACCTTCGGCCAGCTGCTTGGTCTGGCTGCCGTAGAAATTGATGAAGCGCATGGTCAGCTGGCCGCTGTCGTCGCCCACCGTCACGATCAACTGCCGGCGCGGCCGGAACTGCACGTCGCAGGCCGTCACCACGCCTTCCACCTGTACCGTCTGCAAGCCCCGCATCGATGCTTCGGCGATGCTCATGAGGGTGGTTTCATCCTCATAGCGCAGCGGCAGGTGCAACACCAGGTCCATGTCGTTGTGCAGGCCCAGCTTGGCCAGCTTGTTTTCGGGCTTGGCGGGGCCGGCCTTGCTGCTCTTGCCGGTCTTTGCGCGGCTGGCAGGCGAGGTCGTGGCGGCGTTCTTTTTCGCGGTAGGTGGCATGGGCGGCATGTCGACAGAATCGCGCTATTGTACTGTGATTAATTACAGTATCAAGCATGCCGCCCCCCGGTTTCGCTGTCCGGCGTCGCGCTTTATTGTTCGCAGCTTGAGCGCCGAGGTGATGCCGGCACCATGGGAATCAAGGTATCGCCCAGTCGCAAGTCATACGATGGTGAGGCTTTCCATTGCAGCGTCTTGCCGTCCAGTACCTGGCGCAACTGCGCTACGCAGTCGGCTGGCATGTTGAAACTGCCGATGATCTGCCATTGGTGCTGAGCATCTTCGGCCAGCAGCGCAGGGGCATTGCTGCCATCAATGATCAGTACCTGTTCGCGCGGCGCGCCGGGTGGCTTGATGAAATAGGCGTCGCAAGGGCTTGCCATGTCGCGCAGGCAGCCTGGCACCCGGATATCTGCGTCCGTGTAGGGCCATTTCTTTTCGACGATGGCCGCAGGCAAGAGACTTCCTTCAGGGTGCATGCGCACGTTGGAGCCAGGTTTGCCCTGGGGCTCTTTGGCCTGGGCGAGCTGCCAGACATGCTCGGTTTTCAGTGCAAGCTGGGCCTCCTGGCGCAAGGACGACAGTTGTGGATCCTGGGTTCGGGCAATCTCGGCCAGGGCCTGCACACCGTAGCGCTGGCCGTGGTAACGCATGAATTGCACATCCAGCCGTTCTGGCGCGATCCGGCCCGAGTGCAGCCGCGCCAGTTGATCGGCGACGGCAAGGCGCGCCGGATCCACTAGAGGCGTGAGCACAGCCACCGAGACGGCCAGGATGGTGAAGCTGGCTGCGACGTTCACTGGCGCCATGGCGACCAGGCTGGCACTGCGCCGCAGCGCGGCCAGGTAACCGAGGGCATAGATGCTGGCCACGATGATGCACAGTGCCGCCCCGACGCGCTCAGGAGTCCAGCCATACTGGTTCACGCGCAGGCCAAGCGCATAAGCCGCCAGCACCACCAGCGGCAAGGGCAGCGCGCAGGCCACGCGCAGGGACCAGGAAATCACGCGCGCTGGCGCTGCCTGTTCGGACAGGCCATCCTGATAGACCATATTGACCAGCAGTACGAGCAAGGCGGTCGTTCCCAGCAAGACGGCGGTGGCGTGACGGGTTTCCCACAGCGGTTGCAGGCCGGTGACGCACAGGCCCGCCAGGAAGCCGGCCACGATCAGCACCGCCAGCGGCAGCAGCCAGGACAGCATCGTCAGCAGCAGCTTGCGCAGGTTGGCAATGATGGTTGGCTTCACATCGGTAAGGTGCAAGGCTGCCGCATAGGCCAGGGCGGTGACCGGCATGAAGAACCAGGGTTTGCCGATGAGGGTGGAGAGGAAACTCAGTTTGACCAGCGCGAACAGCGAGGCACCGACCAGCAGGATGATCCACAGCACCGTGTTGAACAGGCTGGCAAAGGCCGCTTGCAGCGCCAGCTTCCACGCCCAGGCGAAGTAGCTGGGATAGCTGGCGATCCAGCGCCGGTCCTGGTGCGCCGCCAAGGCCATGGCCTGTGCGATGAACAAGCCAGACAACAGCAGCAGCACCAATTGCGGCGATGGGTTGAGGCGGGTTCGCGCATTGCTTTGCCAGGCGCCGACAGCAGGCCCGTTGAGCCACGCCCATATATCGGTGCGCCAGATGTCGTAGAACGCCAGTGCCGAGATCGGGGCAGTCAGCAACAGGAGCCATAGCCCCAGCTTGCGCGGCCGCATGTGGGATAGGCTGGAAATGGCGATCGGCGGGATGAACAGCGCCACCAGCAAGCCGCAGCGGAACAGCGTGGGGTGCAGCGCCAGCCCGGTCTGATCGCTCCAATGGCGATACAACACGTAGAGCATCAGGCCCTGAATCAGTCCGATGGCCAGGCGCAGGGCAGCGATGCCGCCTTGCTCGGGTGGCGGGGCAGCGGGGCCGGCACGATCGGCAACTGAGGAGGGGCGGTCGGGAAGGGAGGCTTGTATTTGTGTTGTCATCTTGGAAATGATGCGTTGTCGTCTTGCGCCAGGTGAGTGTCAGATGAGCGCCTGATCTGCGTCTGAGGGCGACCTGTCGGCCTCGACAGCGTAAAATAGCGAGTTTGCCATTTGAAGCGCATCGGCAGCCAGCGAGATTTCGGGAGAGTTTTTTCCCATAGCGCAGGCCAGTGTGCGTGCCATTCCCATGTATTGCCTATCCGACTTCGATTTCGATCTCCCCCCCGAGCTGATCGCCCAGACCCCCCTGGCCGAGCGCAGCGCCTCGCGCCTGCTGCAGGTGCAGGGTGCGCAGCTGACCGACCGCCGTTTTTCCGACATCGTCGACCTGCTGCAGCCCGGCGACCTGCTGGTCTTCAACGATACCCGCGTGATCAAGGCACGCCTGTTCGGCGTGAAGGAAACCGGCGGCAAGATCGAGGCCCTGGTCGAACGCATCCTCGATGCGCGTACCGTGCACGCCCAGGTGCGTGCCTCCAAGTCGCCGCCGCCGGGCAGCCGCATCCGCCTGGCCGATGCCTTCGATGTCACGGTGGGTGAACGTTTCGGCGAGTTCTATACGCTGCACTTCCCGGCGGACGCCTTCGAGCTGCTGGAGCAATACGGCAGCCTGCCCTTGCCGCCCTACATCGATCACGAAGCCGACGCCTACGACGAAACCCGCTACCAGACCGTCTACGCCAAGGAGCCCGGCGCGGTCGCCGCGCCCACCGCCGGCCTGCACTTCGACCAGGCGCTGCTGGAACAACTGGCCGCGCGCGGCGTCAAGCAGGCCTTCGTCACCCTGCACGTGGGCGCGGGCACCTTCCAGCCGGTGCGGGTGGAAGACCTGTCGCAACACAAGATGCACAGCGAGTGGTACACGATTTCGCAGGAGACCGTCGATGCCGTGCGCACCACCCAGGCCGCTGGCGGCCGCGTGGTGGCGGTGGGTACCACCAGCATGCGGGCGCTGGAGTCCGGTTCGCAGAGCGGCCAGCTCCAGGCCGGCAGCGACGACACCCAGCTCTTCATCACGCCCGGCTATACCTTCAAGACCGTCGATCTGCTGGTGACCAACTTCCACCTGCCCAAGTCGACCCTGCTGATGCTGGTCTCGGCCTTCGCCGGCTATGATCACATCCGCGCGGCCTACGCCCATGCGATCGCGCAGCACTACCGCTTCTTCAGCTATGGCGACGCCATGTTGCTGACCCGTACCTGACCCATCAAGATATCGAGATCCCCATGCTGGAATTCACGCTCCTGAAGACCGACGGCAAAGCACGCCGTGGCCGCGTCAAACTCAACCACGGCACCGTCGAGACGCCCATCTTCATGCCGGTGGGCACCTATGGTTCGGTCAAGGCCATGTCGCCGCTGGAACTCAACGAGATCAACGCCCAGATCATCCTCGGCAACACCTTCCACCTGTGGCTGCGCCCGGGCCTGGAGGTGGTCGGCAAGTTCGGCGGCCTGCACAAGTTCATCGGCTGGGACAAGCCCATCCTGACCGACTCCGGCGGTTTCCAGGTGTTTTCCCTGGGTGAGATGCGCAAGATCACCGAGGAGGGCGTGCATTTCGCCTCGCCCATCAACGGCGACCGCCTGTTCCTCTCGCCGGAGATCTCGATGCAGATCCAGCGCGTGCTCAACTCCGACATCGTCATGCAGTTCGACGAGTGCACGCCCTACGAGATCGATGGCCGTCCCGCCACCCGCGAGGAAGCCGGCAAGTCCATGCGCATGTCGCTGCGCTGGGCCAAGCGCTCCAAGGATGAATTCGATCGTGGCGAGAATCCCAATGCGCTCTTCGGCATCGTCCAGGGTGGCATGTTCGAGGGCTTGCGCGATGAGTCGCTGGCCGGGCTGGAAGAGCTGGGTTTCGACGGCTTCGCTATCGGCGGCCTGTCGGTGGGTGAGCCCAAGGAAGACATGATGCGCGTGCTGGAACACGTCGGCCCGCGCCTGCCGGCCGACAAACCGCACTACCTGATGGGCGTGGGTACGCCCGAGGACCTGGTCGAAGGCGTGGCCAACGGCGTGGACATGTTCGACTGCGTCATGCCCACCCGCAATGCGCGCAATGGCTGGATCTTCACCCGCTACGGCGACGTCAAGATCAAGAACGCCAAGTACAAGGATGACGAGCGGCCCTACGACGAGACCTGTGACTGCTACGCCTGCAAGAACTTCTCGCGCGCCTACCTGCACCACCTGCATCGTGCCGGCGAGATCCTGGGCGCGCGCATGAACACGGTGCACAACCTGCACTACTACCTGCAGCTGATGCAGGAGATGCGCGATGCCATCGATGCCGGCACCTTCCAGGACTTCGTCCGCAAATTCAAGGAGGACCGCGCGCGCGGCGTCTGAGCGTTACCGGATCAGGAAGCGGCCCGGCAGCAAGCGTGGGCGGCCGCTGTCACGCCGGCTGCTCAAGGCGCAGCGTGAACTTGCTGCCTGCGCCGAGCCGGCTTTCCACGCTGATCGAACCACCCAGCAAGGCCGCCAGCTTCTGGCTCAGGTACAGGCCCTGGCCCATGCCCTCGTGCTTGCGCGAGGCCGAGGCGTCGAGCTGGGTGAAGGCGCGGAACAGCTTGTCCAGATCGCCTTCGCTGATGCCACAACCGCTGTCCTGCACGTCGATCCAGGTGGTGATGCCGCCTGGATGCACATGCTGGCGCAGGTGGATGGATACCTCGCCCTGTTCGGTGAACTTGATGGCATTGCCCAGCAGATTGTTCAGGATGCGGTAGAGGGCGCGACGGTTGATGTATAACGCAGCCTCATCGGCGCACAGTTCCACGTCCAGCTGCAGGTGCTTCCTGACGGCGGCCGGCCTGAGCGCGGCGGCGGCTTCCTGGATGATGTCGGAGCAGAGCAGACTCTCCGGGATCATGTCGGGAGAATCCTCCTCCATGCGCGAGACGTCCAGCAGGCTGGTGATGAGCCCCAGCAGATGCTCGCCGCTGCCCTGCACGGTCAGCAGTTGCTGCTGCTGTTCCGGGCTCAGCGGGCCGCTCATCTGCGACAGCAGGATCTCGGTGAAGCCCAGGATGGCGTTGAGGGGCGTGCGCAATTCATGTGAGGTATTGGCCAGGAAGCGATTGCGCGATTCCACGGCTTCCTGCAGGGCGCGGTTTTTCTCTGCCAGATCCTGTTCGATGCGCTTGCGGTCGCTGACGTCACGAATGGCGCTGACCACGAAGGTCTCGCCTTCGATATCCAGCGGACTGAGACTGATTTCAACCGGGAATTCCTGGCCGTCCCGGCGCAGGCCCGACAGATCCATCGCGCCAGTGGTGGCGCGCAGCTGCGGCTGGTTCAGGTAGCGCGCCATGTGCTGCGGATGGGTCTGGCGAAAACGTGACGGCAGCAGGATCTCGATGGCCTGGCCGTTCAAGGCAGAGGCATCCCAGCCGAACAGGATCCCGGCACGACGGTTGGCCAGCACGATGCGGCCCAGCCCATTGACCACCACGATGCCGTCCGGCACCGAATCGAACAGCCCGTGCACGCGCGCGGCGATGAGGCTGATGTCGCGCTGGACGATGGCTTCGCTGATGTCACGCTTGCAGGAGAGCACATACCGAGGCTGGCCCGCCGGGTCGCGCAGCAGCTTGTTGGACACCGACAGGTGCAGCAGCGCGCCATCCTTGCGTTGCCGTATCGACTGGCATTCGGCCCGGCCCTGGGCGATGGTGTCGGCGAAGACGCGCTCTTCCTCTGCCAGCCGATCGGGCGGCACGATGAACTCGCTCAGGCACTGCCCCATGACCTCTGCCTCGCTGTAGCCGAAGATCTGCTCGGCGCAGCGGTTCCAGTAGATCACCTGGCCCTGCAGGTCCATCAGCACATAGGCATCCGGTGCCTCGGCCAGCAGCAGCCTTTCGACGTCAAGCATGATCGCTCCCGGCTCCCTCCGGGCCATGCAGCAGGACATCCAGGGCGTGCGCCGGCAGTGACTGCCAGGTGCGCGTACCGATGATGTGCATGGTCTGCGACCAGTCCTGCCAGTCCTCCCCGGCCAGGCGATAGAGCTCGACGAAGTCATGCGGTGGCAGTCGCAACTGCTCCAGTGCCACGATGGTCTTGCCCAGAGCGGCGTCGACGGCCTGCGACGGTGCACATCCCAATTCGGCCATGGCGGCCGCTAGGTGCAAGGTCCAGGTGATCTCGCGCTGGCGCGAACCCGGTTCGCCCTGGGAGCTGGCGGGGTCTTCCACATGCAGCACCGCATCGCAGAACAGCTCGGGAATCTTCCAGTCCTGCATCAAGGCAGCGGCAATATTGAGGTGGTTGAAGCCGAACAGCGACTGCTCCATGGCCAGTTGGGCCGGTGCGTCCAGCGCTCGCGTGAGCAGCGACGAATAGCCGGCGGGATGCGCCGAAGCCAGGGTCAGCCTGCCGATATTGGCCAGCAGGCCGGTGCTGAACATTTCGCTCAGGGGGGCGACCCGGGTCAGGCTGCTGATGGCCTGGGCGCTGGAGGCCATGGCAAAGGCATGGGCCCAGAAGGCCGGCAGCTTGAAGTTGACGCAGGTGGCCGGCGCCGTGGTCTCGGCCAGCGACAGCGCCAGCGAGAGCTGGCGGACCGCCTGCAGGCCGACCAGCAGCAGGCTGTCCAGCGTGACGGCGGCGATCGCCCGCAGCCGCTGGGCGTTGAGCACGTTGACGATACGGATGATGCGCCCCGACAAGGCCGGATCGGCCTGGATCAGATGGAGCAGTTCCGCCATGTCGGGGTCGTCCTGGGCGCACATGCGCATGATGGTCAGGCGCACCCCGCCTGGCGAGGGCAGCGCCTGGGCATTCTTGAGCTTCTCGAACAGGGTCGGTTCAATGAATGTGAGCATTCAGTCTTCATCCCGGTAACGGTGGAAAATATCGAGCACCTCGTCCCAACCCGCAAAGAAGGCCTCCACGCAGCGCGGATCGAAATGGCTTCCGGTATTGTCGCGCAAGAAGCCGGATGCGTCTTCCAGGCTCCAGCCCTTCTTGTAGGGGCGCGTCGATGTGAGGGCATCAAAGACATCGGCCACGGCCACGATACGGCCATGCAGCGGGATCTCGTCACCCTTGAGGCCATTGGGGTAGCCGCTGCCATCCCATTTCTCATGGTGTGTACGGGCGATCTCGGCGGCTGCCTGCAGCAGGGGGGATGGGCTGTCCTGCAGGATGTTGGCGCCGATCTGCGCGTGCTCGCGCATGATCGTCAGTTCGTCAGGGTCCAGTCGACCGGGTTTGAGCAGGATATGGTCGGGAATACCCATCTTGCCGATGTCGTGCATGGGCGCGGCGCTGAGCAGCAGCCCCTGTTCCTGGGTGTCCAGGCCCAGATGGGCGGCGATGATCTTGGTGTAGTTGGACATGCGCACCAGGTGTTCGCCGGTTTCGGGATCGCGATAGCCGGCCGCGCGAGCCAGCAGGGCCATCGAGTTCTGGGCCAGCGTCGAGCTCTGGCGCGCCTGCTCCACCACCGCTTCGGAGAGATGGTCGATCTTTTCGCTCATGCTCCGTTGCGACCGTCGCATGGCCAGCATGTTATTGACCCGCGCCAGCAGCTCGACGCGGTTGACCGGCTTGGAAAGGAAATCGTTGGCACTCATCTGCAGCGCCGTGTGACGCAGCTTGAGCCCCATGTCGGCGGTGATCATGATGACCGGCGTCATCGCATGTCCTGGCATGGCGCGAAAACGGCTCAGGAACTCCAGCCCGTCCATGCCCGGCATCATGTAGTCCAGCAGGATCAGATCGGGCGTGTTGGCGCCGCACCAGTCCAGCGCCTGGCGCGCATCGGGGCAGGTGCTGATGCGTGTGTCCGGCAACTGCGACAGCATATGCGTGAACAGCGACAGGTTGGTCTTGTCGTCGTCGACGACGAGCAGGTTCATGTTGTCGATGCCGTTCATCGGGTCTCCCGTGTTCTATCCGCAATGGCCAGGCGCAATTGCGCGAAGGCCTGGTTACATTCCTCGGCCAGCGCGCGTACCCGCACCGGGTCTGCCAGGCGCGCTGCCGTCTCCATTTGCCGCCCCAGCTGGCCCAGCGTCCCGATGCCCAGGTTCAGGCAGCTGCCAGCCAGGCGATGGCCCAGGGCCTGGATCTCGCCCAGGGCGGGATGGTCCTGCTTGCATAGCTCGTCCAGCTCAGTCAGCACCGGTCCGGTATGTTCGACGAACAGCGTCAGCATCTCACCGGCCAGGGACTGGTCTTCGCCGAACAATTCCTGCAAGCGGCTTTCATCGATGGCCGCAAGCGGGGCATGTTCTTCTTCCACCGGCAGTTCCGGCAGGTAGTGCGTCAGCATGGCCGACAATTGCGAGCGCAGCAAGGGCTTGGTCAGGTAGTCATCCATGCCGGCCTCCAGGCATTGCTCCCTGTCACCTGCCATGGCATTGGCGGTCATGGCGATGATCGGTGTGCGCGCCACCTCGCCGCTCATGCGCCGGATGCGGCGCGTGGTTTCATAGCCATCGAGCACCGGCATCTGGCAATCCATCAGGATCAGCGCATAGCGGCGTTGCTCCAGCCGCGCGATCGCCTCGGCGCCATTGGCGGCAATGTCGACCGCATATCCCATGGCATTGAGCTGGTACACCGCTACCTTCTGGTTCATCACATTGTCCTCGACCAGCAGGAGTTCATGCTGCCCCTGTTGACGCCCCGCCGACGCTGCAGCCGCAGGCTGGGGCGAGGTTTGCGCAGTGCTGCCGCTGACCGTCATCGCGCGCAGCAGGTGTTGCTTGCGCAGCGGCAACTGCAGGACATCCGGGCTGTGTTTGCCGTCTATATTAAGTCCGTCCACGCCGTGGTCAAGCAGGATGCATCTGAGTTCTACTCGTTCCTCCTGCAGGCGCTTGAGCAGCGTTGCCGCAGGCAGGTCCCTGACTTCGCTGCTGATCAGCACGGTATCGATGCCGCCGCTGGTGGTGGTGCTGGCCAAGGCGGCCAGGGCGGTTGCGGCGCTGTCAAAGCGCAGTGTTTCCAGGCCGGCGCTGTGCAGGTAATCCTCCAGCATCGCGGCGCTTAGGGCATGGGGTTCGACCAGTGCCACCCGGCGCTGGTCGCCAGCGGCCTGTCGGGCGTGCGCCGGGAGGGGCTGCGCCACCGCAATGCCAATTTCGAACCAGAAGCAGGAGCCGGCACCGGGTTTGCTGTCCACGCCGATGCTGCCGCCCATGAGTTCGACCAGGCGCTTGCTGATCGACAGGCCCAGGCCGGTACCGCCGTATTGCCGCGTCACCGAACTGTCGGCCTGGGAGAACGGCGAGAACAGGCGCTGCAGCGTGTCCTCGTCCATGCCGATGCCGCTGTCGCGTACCTCGATACGGAGACGACAGCGCTCCTTGCCCACTTGCAGGGCCTGCACGCGCAGCACGACTTCGCCGGCGTGGGTGAACTTGAGGGCATTGCCCAGGAGATTGAGCAGGATCTGGCGGATGCGTCCGGGGTCGCCCAGCAGTCGCGCGGGCAGGTGCGAATCCACGTGGGCCAGCAGGCGCACCTGTTTTTCGCGGGCCTTGAAGGAGAGTGCTTCGGTACTGGCCTCCACCACTTCGGCCAGGTCGAACTCGACCACGGCGATATCCATCTTGCCCACATCGATCTTGGAAAAGTCCAGTACGTCATTGACGATGCCCAGCAGGGCGTTGGCCGAATCCTCGATGGCCTTGGCGAATTCGGTCTGTTGGGTATCCAGGCGCGTCGAGCGCAGCAGGCCGGCCATGCCCAGGACGGCATTCATGGGCGTGCGGATCTCGTGACTCATGGTGGAGAGGAAGGCGCCCCGGGTCAGCATGGCCTGGTCAGCAGCGTCCTTGGCTTGCATCAGGCTGCGCGCTGCGCGAGCACTTTCGCGCAGCAGGCGCACCAGGATCAGTGCGTGCACCCCCCACAGGGTGATCATCAGCATGGCCAGCCAGGACGGCAGCGCCGCCTGCGTCAGCACGATCGCACCGACGACGGCCAGGCAGGCTTCGGAGGCGGCCAGCAGCAACTGCCCATCACGGGAAAGGAATCCACTTGGCCAGCCGTGCTTCAAATCATTCTCCCCGCCGCTATGTTGGTGTGATGGTGAGTCCCGTCGGTTCGTGTTGGGATTCAGTTGGTGCTCAATTATATTGAATTTGTAACATATTTGGCAAAATCGATTTATTTGCTTGTGGTTTATTTTCCAAAGCAAATTGGGGCGGATCTTGCTGTATCGCGCAGATGCCTGAGAATGATGATGTATTGTGACTTTAGGCCGATGTTTCAGCGTGATTCAGCGAAAACAAGACCATCCATGTAATTTGATGACATTTAATCAATTTGATTAAATCGGTTAAATCATTTATTATTGATCGCAAGGCTCACAAGACACGAGCTGTATCGATTGCCATCAGGAGCCCCTCCATGCAGATTCATTTCCGGCACTGCAAGTCATTGACGGCCCCGGCCCCGGCCCCGGCCCCGGCCCCGGCCCCGGCCCCGGCTCGGGCGGAGCGGGGGCATTGGTTTGCCCTACTGTTCCTGCTGCTACTGTCGGGCCTGGCGTGGCAGCGTATCGATGCGGCCACTGTCAGCAAGCTGAATGTCTCTGCCATCGTGGTGACCCGCTGTAGCGTGGTCGTGCGCATGGTCGACGGTGCGCCGGTCGTCGCCAATACCTGCGCAGCGATTGCGGCGGGCGCTGTCGATGGTAGTGCTTCGGTCACCGTCAGCGCGCGCGAGCGGCTCATCCAGGTGCAGTACTGAGAGACTGAACACCGGCGCAACGCTCACGCCAGGCCCACTAGCCCGGTCAGGCTGGTTGCCAGCACGGCCAGCAGCACCACCGCCCACGAGGGCAGCTTGAGCCAGACCAGCGCGGCGAACGCCGCCAGCGCCACCAGCAAATCCCGGCCGCCATGGATGGCGCTGGTCCAGACCGGATCGTAAAGCGCTGCCAGCAGCAGGCCCACCACCGCCGCATTGACCCCTGCCAACACCGCCTGCATGTGCCGGTTGCGGCGTACCTCATCCCAGAACGGCAGCAAGCCTGCAACCAGCAGGAAGGAGGGCGCGAAGATCGCCGCCAGGCACAGCAGGCCGCCGGCGATGCCATTGGGCCCGTGCTGCATGACTACCCCGAGGTAGGCCGCCAGCGTGAACAACGGGCCCGGAACGGCTTGCGCCGCGCCATAGCCGGCCAGGAAGACATCCTTGTCGACCCACCCGTAAGGCACCAGTTCGGCCTGCAACAAGGGCAGCACCACATGGCCGCCGCCGAAGACCAGTGAGCCGACCCGATAGAAGATGCTGGTTTCCAGCAGCCAGGGCTGCGGGAACAGCGCTGCCAGCGCCGGGATCCCCAGCAGCAGCAGGAAGAACGCCGCCAGGCAGGCCAGGCCGGTGCGGCGACTCAGCGCCAGCGGCAGATGCTCCATCCCGCTCGAAGGGGTTGCCGCCAGCAGCAGGCGGCCGACCGCACCGGCTACCAGGATCACGGCCAGCTGGACGAAGGGGCCGTGCAACAGCAGCGCGGCAGCCGCAGCGACCAGCATGATGATCTGCCGCCCCAGGCCTTTGCACAGGCTGGCGGCCATGCCCCACACCGCCTGCGCCACGATGGCCACGGCCACGATCTTCAGTCCGTGCACCACATCTCCCGAGAGCCAGCGCGCATCCTCCAAGACCGAGAGCGCCACCACCATCAGCAGCAGGGCCGAGGGCAGGGTAAAGCCCAGCCAGGCCGCCAGTGCTCCGCGATAACCGGCGCGGAAGATGCCCACGGCCATGCCGACCTGGCTGCTGGAAGGGCCGGGCAGGAACTGGCACATCGCCACCAGGTCGGCATAGGCCTGTTCGGAGAGCCACTGGCGGCGTGCCACGAATTCCTGGCGGAAATAGCCGATATGGGCTGCTGGGCCACCGAAGGAGGTCAGGCCCAGCCGGAGGAAGACCAGGAACAATTGCCACAGGCTGCGGCTGGAGGAACTTGAGGTGGACGGGCTATGCATGCGTTGGCTGGGGACGATTAGGGCCGGGCTTGGCGTGGCGCTATCTTAAGAGCGCCCGCCACAAAAATGAAGCGGCGCGCCAAAGCAATCCTGCGGGGAAAACGTCCAGATCACCCTTGATCTCCGGCAAGCTGGCCCGATTTGCGGGAATAGTGCCTGCGCAGTGCTAGAATGCAGGGCTATTTTTCAATCAACCTTTGGAGCCTTACGTGTTTATTTCCGACGCATACGCGCAAACGGCAGCAGCAGCCCCCGGCGGCGCGCTGGGCAACCTGACCAGCTTCCTGCCCATCATCCTGATGTTCGTGGTGCTGTACTTCCTGATGATCCGTCCGCAGATGAAGCGCCAGAAAGAACAGAAAGCCATGATGGACGCCCTGGCCAAGGGTGATGAAGTGGTCACTTCCGGTGGCGTGCTGGGTCGTATCACCAAGGTGAGCGATGCCTACATCACCATCGAAGTGTCGGAAGGCACCGAGATGATCGTGCAAAAGGGCGCCATCACCACGCTGCTGCCCAAGGGCACCATCAAGGGCCTGTAATCCGGGCTGACCGGGCCACGGGCCACACGGTCAATGGGCGCATCGCTGATGCGCCCATGTTGTTAGGGCCCCGGGCCACCCGGCCGGGGTTCTGAACAGGGTGGCAGGCGACTGTCCCCTTCCTGCAAGCAAGAAGCACAAGACCATGAATCGTTACTCTCTCTGGAAATACGTACTGATTGTCGTTGCCCTGCTGTTCGGCGTGATCTATACCGTCCCGAACTTCTTCGGTGAATCGCCTGCGGTGCAGATCAGCAGTGCCAAGTCGACCCTGAAGGTGGAGGCCGCCGTCGCCGGTCGCGTCGATGAGATCCTGAAACAGGGCAGTCTCGCCGCAGAGAGCGTGGCGTTCGACAACAGCGGCGCCCAGCCGTCGGTGCGCGCGCGCTTCGCCACCACCGACATCCAGTTCAAGGCCAAGGCCCTGCTGGAACAGCAACTCAACACCGATCCCAGCGATCCTACCTATATCGTCGCCTTCAACCTGCTGCCCAATACGCCGCAATGGTTGCAGGCGCTGCATGCCTTCCCGATGTACCTGGGCCTGGACTTGCGCGGTGGCGTGCACTTCCTGATGCAGGTCGATATCAAGGCGGTCCTGAACAAGCGTCTGCAAGGCCTGCAAGCCAGCGTACGCAGCCTGCTGCGTGACAAGAACATCCGCCACAGCGGCATCAACCGCAACGGCGACGCCATCGAGATCTCCTTCCGCGACGCCGACACCCGCGACAAGGCCCGCGCTGCCCTGGGCGAGCTGCAGGAGATGGTGCTCACCGACGCCGGTTCGGGTGACGACCTCAAGCTGATCGGCACCCTGCGTGCCGAAGCCCTCAAGCAGACCCAGGAAGATGGCGTCAAGCAGAACATCAGCACCCTGTCCAAGCGCGTCAACGAGCTGGGCGTGGCCGAGCCGCTGATCCAGCGCCAGGGCGCCGACCGCATCGTGGTCGAGCTGCCGGGTGTGCAGGACGTCTCGCGCGCCAAGGACATCATCGGCCGTACCGCCACCCTGGAAGTGCGCATGGTCGACGAGAGCGTGGTGCGGGGCACCGAGGAAAGCTCGGCCATCCCGTTCGGTTCCGAACTGTTCAAGGTCGGCAAGAACGCGCCGGTGGTGCTCAACAAGGAGCCGGTGCTGACTGGCGACTACATCTCCAACGCCTCGGCCAGCTTCGATGAAAACCACCAGCCTGCCGTGAGCATCGACTTGAACGGCGACGGCGGCCGCAAGATGCGCGAAGCCACGCGCGACAAGGTCGGCAAGGCGATGGCCATCGTCCTGTTCGAAAAGGGCAAGGGCGAAGTGCTGACCGTGGCCACCATCCGCTCCGAACTGGGTTCGCGCTTCCAGATCACCGGCATGGGTTCGCCCGAGGCTGCCGCCGACCTGGCACTGCTGCTGCGCGCCGGTTCCCTGGCCGCGCCCATGGACATCATCGAGGAACGCACCATCGGCCCGCAACTCGGTGCCGATAACATCAAGAAGGGCTTCGACTCGGTGCTCTACGGCTTCCTGGCGATGACCGTCTTCATGGTGATCTACTACCAGCTGTTCGGCTTGTTCAGCGCCCTGGCGCTGTCGGTGAACGTGCTGCTGCTGGTGGCCTTGCTGTCCACGCTGCAGGTGACGCTGACCCTGCCGGGTATTGCCGCTATCGCCCTGGCGCTGGGCATGGCCATTGACTCCAACGTGCTGATCAACGAGCGCATCCGCGAGGAACTGCGTGCCGGCAATTCGCCGCAGGCCGCCATCGCCGCCGGCTTCGACCGCGCCTGGGCCACCATCCTGGACTCCAACGTGACCACGCTGATCGCCGGCCTGGCGCTGTTGATCTTCGGTTCGGGTGCCATCCGCGGCTTCGCCGTGGTGCACTGCCTGGGCATCCTGACCTCGATGTTCTCGGCCGTGTTCTTCTCGCGTGGCGTGGTCAACCTCTGGTACGGCCGCAAGAAGCGTCTGTCCGGTCTTGCCATCGGCCAGATCTGGAAGCCCCAGGGCGAGGCGCTCACCACCTCGGGCAAGGCCTCGACCAAGCGCGGCGCAAAGTAATCTTGCACTGAGCCAGCACAACGTACAGCACAGCCAGTTTCAAGCCGGACCGCGCAACCAGCCGCGCGGCCGGCACCGAAAGGATAGCGATGGAATTTTTCCGCATCAAAAAAGACATTCCCTTCATGCGTCATGCCCTGATCTTCAATGCGATCTCGGCACTGACCTTCGTGGCAGCGGTGTTCTTCCTGTTCACCAAGGGCCTGCATTTCTCGATCGAGTTCACCGGCGGCACGGTCATGGAAATGGCCTACAGCAAACCGGCCGACCTGGAGAAGATCCGCAAGTCCATCGAAGGACTGGGTTACCGCGACACCCTGGTGCAAAGCTTCGGCACCGCCCAGGACGTGATGATCCGCCTGCCGGCGCAGCATGGCGTGAACGCCAGCCAGCAGAGCGAGAAGGTGACCGCGGCACTGAAAGCCGATGACCCCGAGGTGCGCCTGCAGCGGGTGGAATTCGTCGGTCCCCAGGTCGGTGACGAACTGGCCCACGATGGCTTGCTGGCGCTGGGCATGGTGGTGCTGGGCATCGTGATCTACCTGGCCTTCCGCTTCGAGTGGAAGTTCTCGGTGGCGGCGGTGATCGCCAACCTGCACGACATCATCATCATCCTGGGCTTCTTCGCCTTCTTCCAGTGGGAGTTCTCGCTGACGGTTCTGGCCGCCATCCTGGCCGTGCTGGGTTACTCGGTCAACGAGTCGGTGGTGGTGTTCGACCGGGTGCGCGAGGCTTTCCGTGATCGCCGCTTCGGCAAGCTGTCCACCCCGGAAGTGCTGAACCACGCCATCACCAGCACCATGTCGCGTACCGTCATCACCCACGGCAGCACCGAAATGATGGTGCTGGCGATGTTCTTCTTCGGTGGTCCGACGCTGCACTACTTCGCGCTGGCGCTGACCATCGGTATCCTGTTCGGCATCTATTCGTCGGTGTTCGTCGCCGCTGCCCTGGCCATGTGGCTGGGCGTGAAGCGCGAAGACCTGATCAAGCCGGTCAAGGTCAAGGACGAGAACGGCGGCGCGGTGGTCTGATCCCCGCGTGCTCCGGAGCAAGGGCTGCAGCGTTCGCGCTGCGGCCCTTTTTCATGAGAGGCCCGCAAACGCGGGATAATGCGGCTTTCATTGCCGATCGCATCATCGCATCCCAGGTTCACCCATGAGCACCACGACCATCACTGCCGACTTGCACGACATCGACTACGACCGCCGCTTCGGCGGCGTCGCCCGCCTCTATGGCGCCCAGGCATTGCAACGCTTCGCCCGCGCACGCGTGTGCGTGGTGGGGGTGGGCGGGGTCGGCTCGTGGATCGTGGAGGCGCTGGCGCGCAGTGCCATCGGCCACCTGACCCTGATCGACCTGGACAACCTGGCTGAATCCAACGTCAACCGTCAGATCCACGCCCTCACCAGCACCCTGGGCCAGGCCAAGGTCACGGCCCTGCATGAGCGCATCCGCCAGATCAACCCGACCTGCGTGGTCACCGAGGTGGAAGACTTCGTCGATCCGGAGAACGTCGAACAGATGCTGGGCGGAGGGCGCTTTGACTATGTCATCGACGCCATCGACAACGTGCCGGCCAAGGTGGCGATGATCGCCTGGTGCCGCCAGCATGGCATGCCGATGGTGACCATCGGCAGCGCCGGCGGGCAGATCGATCCCACCATGATCGAGATCCGCGACCTCTGCCGCACCGAGCAGGAGCCGCTGCTGGCCAAGGTGCGCAAGCGCCTGCGCTCCCAGCATGGCTTCCCGCGCGGGACCAAGAACAAGTTCCATATCGATGCGGTGTTCTCGACCGAGCCCTTGCGCTTTCCCGAGGTGGCCGAGGGCGAGGCCTGTGTCATCGCACCGGCCGAGGATATGGATGTGGGTGAAGATGCCGTCGATATGGCCGATGCCGCCCAGGCCGGCGTCACCGGCCTGAATTGCGCCGGCTTCGGCTCCGCCATGGTGGTCACGGCCAGCTTTGGCCTGGTGGCCGCCGCCCACGTCCTGAAGAAGCTGGCCCAGCAGGGCTGAGCCAGCGGCGGGCAGGCTCAGTGGCCGCCGCCTTCGTCGACTTCCACCTTCACCTGCGCCTGGCCTTCATGGCGGTGCGCCGACACGCACAGCAGGACACTGGCCGTCACCAGCAGCATGGCGGCGATCTCCAGCAGGGTCGGCCAGCGTTGCTCCCACAGGAAGCCGTAAAGCAGAGCGAAGAGGGTTTCGAAGAGGATCATCTGCCCGATCATGGTCAGCGGCAGCAGGCGGCTGGCCTTGTTCCAGCAGGCATTGCCGAACAGCGAGGCGAAGATCGCCACGCCGGCCGAGACGGCCACGAAGTGCAGCCACTCCTGGCCTCCATGCGGCGTCAGCATGACCGTGAAGGCAGGCAGGGCGATGAATAGCGACAGCAGGCCGGTCACCACGCCGATCAACAGATTCCAGTCATGCGCCGAGATGGTGTGCAGGCGTGCCAGCCAGTGGCTGTTGCCCACCGCATAGGCTGTCCACGACACCAGCGCCGCCAGCGCACAGAAGAACCCGATCAGCTGTTGCGTGCCGTCGCCGTGGCCAGCGCCGGTGGCCAGCGATTGCCAAGCCACGCAGGCGATGCCGGCCAGCCCCAATACCAGCGACGGCGCCAGCCGCGCAATCGGCACCGCGCCCTTGCCACGACTGCCGATGATGGTCACCGCCACCGGCAGGAAACCGATCACCAGCGAGGTCATGGCCATGCCGCCCAACTGCACGGCGCTGGCCAGGAAGACGTAGTAGACCACGTTGCCCAGGAGGCTCAGCCACACCAGCGCGCGCCACTGCGCCGCCCCCAGTTGCGCCAGCAGCTTGCGGGCACGCGGTGCGATCAGGATGGCGGCGAAGAGGCCATAGGCCAGGTAGCGCCCGGCCGACAACTGCCAGGGGGAGAATGCGCGGGTCAGCTCGGGTGCAAGGAAGACCAGCCCCCAGGCCGCACCCGCGAGTGCGCCGTAGAGGATGCCTTGCAGGATCGTGTTGGAACTCATTGATCAGGCCATGCCTTGTTGGTGGAAGGCTGGCAGTATGCCGCAGGATGGCGGCAAAGGCTTGGCCGGGGCTCCCGCAATCTTGTTGCGGACTACCGGATGGCGATGAGAGCAGGGGCCCGGCACAAAAAAGACACGCCGGACCAGGCCGGCGTGTCTTGCAGATGACAGGCGGGTGTGGCCTACATCACCGTGCCGAACAAGCCGGCACCGACAAAGGCCAGCGCCACCACGCCGATGCCCATGGACAGGTAGGCCAGCAGCGTCACCCCGGTGATGATGGTGGCCGAGGCCAGCACGATGGCGACCTGCAGCATGCCGGCGGCCATTTCCATCTTCTCGTACTTCTCCATGTAGGCATGGGCCTCATGCTCGGCTTCACGCGCCTTGTGGGAGAGTTCCTTCTTGCCTTCGCCGCTCTTCTCGTCGCTGTCGTAGTGGGCAATGGCATCGTCCAGCTTGGCGATGGCGGCGGTGACGCGCTCATCCTTGGGATTGCCCAGCAGGCTCAATTGCGTCTTGGCCAGTTGCGCCGCATTGCCGCGCACCGACTTGGCCTGGAAGAAGGACCACAGGTTGGCCGCTTCCTGATGCTTGAGAATGACTTCGGTCTGGTAGGACTTGGACAGGGTCTCGGTGATGGCCAGTATCAGTGCCAGGATGGCGATGAGCAGGGCAAGCTTCTTGTTGCCGGAGGCATGGGCGTGCTCGGCGTGTTCCAGATCTTCGGTGGCTTCCGTCATGGTGCTTTTTTGTAATGTGGAGGGAATGGCGCCGCCCGATGCGCGGGCGGCGTTTCCACAACGGTCCAGAGCGCTATCGGTTGACCTGGGTGGAGCACTGGCTCGTGTTTTTCCCGGGCAACGGGAGGCCGCCGCTAGCGCGGCCGGCGCAGCGCCCTTACCTTGCCGCTGCTGCCGCCACCGGCATAGAAGAGGCTGCCACCGTCCGATTCCAGGCCGCTGATCATGATGCCCTGCGGCATCGTCCATTGTGCCAATACCGCGCCGCTGCCGGGATCGACCTGTCGCAGCTCGCTCTGCTCGCCTTCCCAGGTGGCGTGCCAGAGCTGGTCGTCGACCCAGGTCACGCCGGTGACGAAGCGGTCCGAGGCGATGGTGTGCAGGATGGCGCCGGTGGCCGGATCGATGCGATGGATCTTGCGATCGCGATACTGGCCCACCCAAAGGCTGCCTTCGGCCCAGGTCAGGCCGGAGTCACCCCCCTGGCCGGGGGCGGGGATGCTCGACACCACTGCGCCGGTGGCCGGGTCGATCTTGTCGATGCGCTGCTCGGCGATCTGGTACAGCCAGGTGCCGTCGAAGGCGGTGCCGGCGTCGCAGGCCCGTTCCAGCGCGCGGGCCGATTGCCCGCTGCCCGGATCGATGGCGATCAGTCGCTGGCCGGTGGCAGCCCATACCTGTTGGCCATCCCAGCTCACGCCGTGGATCGGCGGTGTGCCGGGGAAGGGGCCGAATTCGCGCACGATCTCGGCCTGGCCTGTGGTCGGGGTGGTGTCAGTGTGGGTCTTGCCGTGTACTTTGATGTCCATGGTCGCTCCTGATGGTGAGGGTAGGGCGCAGGCCCGTGTGCGAGAGGCGAGGGCTTGCGGTAAGCACACTCTAGGGCAAGGCCAGCGCCACCGGGAGTAACAAGATTGTCGTGAATCCGGCCAGCGGTGGGGCCAACCAGCGGCGCGCACGGGCACGACCGATGGCGCGTACCTGGCCGCTGCTTTCCAGTTCGGCCAGGGCGCGTTGCACGGTGCGTTGGCTGGCTTGCAGTGCCAGCGCCAGGGACGAGGTCGACCAGGCGGCGCCATCGGCCAGCAGGGCCAGCAATTGCGCCTGCTCGCCCGGCATGGGCGGCATCAGCAGCGCTACCTCGCCGTTCTCGGGCGGGCGCAGGACAAAGCCGTCCGCACTGGCATCGATACGGGCCAGGCCCCGGGCCAGTCGGCGCAAACGACCGATCTCCACACGCAGACGGGCGCGGTGGGTCTCGTCGGGATCGCGCAGGCGGAAGGCCGCTTCGATCAGCCGCTCGCGCGAGGCGTCAGCCGGCCAGGCCTCGGCCAGTGTGCGCGCCAGCGCAAACAGGACCGGGCGCCGTGCCAGGGACAGGCGCAGTGCACCCAGGCTCAGCATGCGGCGGCAACCGTCGACCACCAGCACCGGGGCATGCCGCAAGGCGGCCACCTGGTCCACACGGAGCACTTCATCGCCATCTGGGAGGATACGGCGCGCGGCCGGCCGTTGCAGGGCCAGGGCGGCATCTTCCACCTCGGCCAGCAGCGCCGGGATACCGGCTGCCACGGCGGCCGCGCGGGCCCTGTCGAAGGCCTGCCTGGCCGCGTCGACTTCAAGGATGCGCATCATCAATTCGGCCTGCAGCAGACTGGCCAGTGCGGCTTGCGCAGGGGCCAGCGCCAGCGTGGCCAAGGGGGCCAGCATGGTCGTGGCATCCTGCAGGCGTCCCAGCAACAACAGGCGACGCGCGGCAATCAGGCGCGCCTGGTGGGTGTTGGCGTGATCGGCTTGCGCTTGCAGGGTGTCCAGCGCCAGTTCCAGTGGGCGCGTGGGCGCGGCCACGTCGCGTTCGGCCAGCGCCACTTCAGCCTCGGCCACGACACAGCGCGCGCGGGAAAGCGGCTCGCGCGAACCGAACTGGCGACCGGCGCGTCGCAGCAGCTCGCGCGCACGCGGGTAGTCGCCCAGTTGTGCCATGGCGATGCCGCGCAAGGCCAGCGCAGACGGATCCTCGCGCAGCGCCACCCGCTTGAGGGCGCCCAGGGGATCGCCGGCGGCTAGCGCGCGGGCGGCGGCGGAGATGAGCGAATCCATGGCAGGCAGCATACACTGCCATTCGGAAAGTGCAGGACCCTGCGGGACAGGGGGATTGGAAAGTCCAACCTGGTCAATAGGAAATAACAATCATCATATGGATATTAATCAATTACATTAATGCTCATGTTGATTGACCGGGACACGGATCCTGGTGGAGTGCCGCGACGTCATCAGGCTGTCGCATTGCCTCACCAGTATCTCGTTGCAACAAGCCGGCCGCGCGCAGCCCTCACCGCTTACCCGGGTGGCGCGACGTGGCCACCGGAACATGCCCGTTTCCCGGTCCGGGCATGAAGACTCGATGGGTCGATGATAAGGAGAAGATAGCAATGTCGAATGAAGCCAAGTGCCCCTTTAACCACACTGCCGGCGGCGGCACCAGCAACCGCGACTGGTGGCCCAAGCAGCTCCGCCTGGACCTGCTGGCCCAGCATTCTTCCAAATCCAACCCCATGGGTGAGGATTTCAATTACGCAGAAGCCTTCAAGAGCCTGGACCTGGCCGCCGTCAAGGCCGACCTGGCCAAGGTGATGACCGATTCCCAGCCCTGGTGGCCGGCCGACTTCGGCCACTACGGTCCGCTGTTCATCCGCATGGCCTGGCACAGCGCCGGCACCTACCGCATCGGCGATGGCCGTGGCGGCGCCGGTCGCGGCCAGCAACGCTTCGCCCCGCTCAACAGCTGGCCCGACAACGTCAACCTGGACAAGGCGCGCCGCCTGCTGTGGCCGGTCAAGCAAAAATACGGCAACAAGATTTCCTGGGCCGACCTGCTGATCCTGACCGGCAACGTGGCGCTGGAAACCATGGGCTTCAAGACCTTCGGTTTCGCCGGTGGCCGCGAAGACGTGTGGGAACCGGACCTGGACGTCTACTGGGGTACTGAAACCACCTGGCTGGGCGGCGATGATCGCTACGGCAAGGGCAAGGCCGGTGCCGCTCACGGCGAAATCACCGCCGACGCCGACCGTCACGGCCAGGAACAGGCGCGCACCGCGCCGGCCGGCCGCAATCTGGAAAACCCGCTGGCCGCGGTGCAGATGGGCCTGATCTACGTCAACCCGGAAGGTCCGGAAGGCAATCCCGATCCGCTCGCCGCCGCCCAGGACATCCGCGAAACCTTCGCCCGCATGGCCATGGATGACGAGGAAACCGTGGCCCTCATCGCTGGTGGCCACACCTTCGGCAAGACCCACGGTGCCGGCGACGCCAAGCATGTCGGCCGCGAACCCGAAGGCGGCGACCTGGAGAGCCAGGGCCTGGGCTGGAAGAGCAGCTTCGGCAGCGGCGCCGCAGGCGACACCATCAGCTCCGGCCTGGAAGTGACCTGGACCCAGACCCCGGCGCAGTGGAGCAATTACTTCTTCGAAAACCTGTTCAACTACGAATGGGAACTGACCAAGAGCCCGGCCGGTGCCCACCAGTGGGTGGCCAAGGGCGCCGACGCGGTGATCCCGCACGCCCATGGTGGTGCGCCGATGCGTCCGACCATGCTGACCACCGATCTGTCGCTGCGCTTTGATCCGGCCTACGAAAAGATCTCGCGCCGTTTCCTGGAACACCCCGAGCAGTTTGCCGAGGTCTTCGCCCGCGCCTGGTTCAAGCTGACCCACCGCGACCTGGGTCCGCGTTCGCGCTATCTCGGCCCCGAAGTGCCGGCCGAAGAACTGATCTGGCAGGATCCGCTGCCCAAGGCCGATGCCCCCGCGCTGCAGGCCGCTGACATCAGCGCGCTCAAGGCCAAGGTACTGGCCTCGGGACTGACGGTTTCCGAACTGGTCTCGACCGCCTGGGCGTCGGCCTCCACCTTCCGTGGTGGTGACAAGCGTGGTGGCGCCAACGGTGCGCGTATCCGCCTGGCCCCGCAGAAGGATTGGGCGGCCAACCAGCCGGCCCAGCTGGCCAAGGTGCTGTCCACGCTGGAAGGCATCCAGTCCGCCTTCAACCAGGAGGGCAAGAAGGTCTCGCTGGCCGACCTGATCGTGCTGGCCGGTAGTGCCGCCGTCGAGAAGGCCGCCCAGGATGCTGGCGTGTCCGTGAGCGTGCCGTTCCATGGCGGTCGCGTCGATGCCTCGCAGGAGCAGACCGACGTCGCTTCCTTCGAACCGCTGGAGCCGGTCATCGATGGCTTCCGCAATTTCCAGAAGCAGCGTTTCGCGGTGCGTGGTGAAGACATGCTGATCGACAAGGCGCAACAGCTGACCCTGACGGCGCCGGAGATGACGGTGCTCATCGGTGGCCTGCGCGTGCTGGGCAACAATGTCGGCGGCAGCACCAAGGGCGTGTTCACCAGCCGTGTGGGCGTGCTGACCAACGACTTCTTCGTCAACCTGCTGGACATGGGCACCGAGTGGAAGGCGACCTCGCCCGCGCAGGAAGAGTTCGAAGGCCGCGACCGCACCAGCGGTGCCGTCAAGTGGAGCGGTAGCCGCGTCGATCTGGTGTTCGGCTCCAACGCCGTGCTGCGCGCCCTGGCCGAGGTCTATGCCAGCGCCGACGCCAAGGAAAAGTTCGTCAAGGACTTCGTGGCGGCCTGGGTCAAGGTAATGGAACTGGATCGCTACGACCTGAAGAAGTAAAACCGACGGCTGCCCCACCGGCAGCCCCGGTAGCAGGACAGCAGCACTCGGCGGGCCGCAGGGCCCGCCGTTTTTTTGCCTCTGTGCCGTCGATGTCATCGAGATGTCATGGAGTCGCGCGCTGCGAGGGCTATAGTGCGGGCTCGATCTTCCTTCACGAGCGAGGCGCACGATGGCCCTGAGCCTGGATGACATCGCCCTGCTGTTCGCACGGCACGGCCACACCCAATACACCGGCGAGCCGGTCACGCAACTGGAACACGCGCTGCAGACGGCGCTGCTGGCCGAGCAGGAGGGTGCCGCGCCCAGCCTGATCGCCGCCAGCCTGCTGCATGACCTCGGCCATCTGCTGGAAGACCTGGGTGATACGCCCACCCTGTCGGGCGTCGACGATCTGCATCAATACCGCATCCTGCCTTTCCTGCGCGCGCTGTTCGATGAGGACGTGCTGGCCCCCATCGCCTTGCACGTGGACGCCAAGCGCTACCTGTGCGCGACCGATCCGGATTACTTCACCGCCTTGTCCGCCGATTCGGTGCGCAGCCTGGCCTTGCAGGGCGGAGTCTTCGATGCGCAACAGGCTGCGGCCTTCATCGCACGTCCCTATGCGCAGGATGCCGTGCGTCTGCGGCGCTGGGATGACCGTGCCAAGACCGCCGCACTGGCTACACCCGACTATCTGTATTTTTCGCGCTATATCGTGCAGAGCCTGCGCAGCGCGCATCCTTAGTGGCTGGCGAGCGGATCAGTCTGCGTCGCTGCTCAGATCGTTCTTGCGATAGGCCGCCGGTGTGGTGCCGCGCAGCTTGCGCATGGCATGCGTCATGACGCTCTGGTCGGCATAGCCGCAGCGTTGTGCCACCGCAGCCAGTGGCAGGGAACTGGTGCGCAGCAGCTGGCAGACCTGCGCCATGCGCATTTCGGCCAGCCAGGCGCGGGGGGAACTCTGCAGTTCCTGCTGGAACCAGGCGTGCAGCCGGCCCGGGCTGATGGCAGCGACGGCCGCCATGTCTGCCACCGTCCAGGGATGGTCCAGGCGGGCCTGCACCTGCGCCATCATCCGCTGCAGGCGTGAGCCGGTGTGGGGCGGGCGCATCGACAAGGCATCCAGCAGCAGCGGTACCCAGTGTTGCAGGGGCGCGGTATGTCCGGTGGCCAGGGTCATGGCCATGAATTCGACCAGCTTGGTTGCCGCCGGCGGCACCGGCAGGAAGGGCCGATGCGCCAGCCAGTCCAGTTGCGGTTCGCTCATCGTCGCTGGCGCCAGGTCCAGCACCAGCGAGCGATTGTCGCCGCCGGCACAGGTGGCATGGCGCATGCCGGGTTCGACGAAGGCGCCGGTGAGCGCATCGGCGCAGCCCTGGCGGCCTCCGATGTCGAGCTCCAGCCGCCCCGACAGGGGCAGCACCAGCTGCGGGAAATCATGGTGATGGGCCAGTGATTCGTCGCGATAGCTGCGCAGGTGGAGTTGGGTGGTCACGATCGATATCAATCTGGCGATGCGGCGCCCCCAGCGGGTGCGCCGCTTGCGGTGTGGCTTACTGCATGTGCCAGCCGTGGCTGACCACCACTGACTGGCCGGTCAGCGCATTGGTCGGGAAGGCCGCCAGGAACACCGCCGTCTGGGCCACGTCCTGGGTGGTGGTGAATTCACCATCGACGGTGTCCTTGAGCATGATCTTCTTGATGACATCTTCCTCGCTGATGCCGAACTCCTTGGCCTGCTCGGGGATCTGCTTTTCCACCAACGGCGTGCGCACGAAGCCCGGACAGATGACATTGGTGCGGATCTTGTCCTTGGCGCCTTCCTTGGCCACCGTCTTGGCCAGGCCCAGCAGACCGTGCTTGGCTGTCACGTAGGGTGCCTTGAACGGCGAGGCCAGGTGCGAGTGCACCGATCCCATGTAGATGATGGAGCCGCCACGACCCTGCTTGATCATCGCCTTCATGGCTGCACGCGTGGTCAGGAAGGCGCCGTCCAGGTGGATCGCCAGCATCTTGCGCCAGTTCTCCAGCGACAGCTCGGCCACCGGGCTGATGATCTGGATGCCGGCATTGCTGATCATGATGTCCAGGCCGCCATAGGTATTGACCGCATCGGCCACGCCCTTGTCGACCTGGGTTTCGTCGGTCACGTTCATGGCCACGGCCATGGCGGTACCGCCGGATTTGGCGATCTCCTCGGCGGTGGCTTTGGCGGCGTCCAGCGCCAGGTCGGCGATGACGACCTTGGCACCCTGCTTGGCGTATTCGACCGCGATTTCCTTGCCGATGCCGCTGGCCGAACCGGTGATGAGGGCGACTTTATCCTTGAGTAACATGGCTTTCCTTTATGTTTCGAGTTGACGGACATTGCAAAGCTTGACCGGCTCTGCCGCCCGCATGCGTGCGGGCGGTCAGCGGGCCGGTCTTCAATCCATGGTTTCGATGGACAGCGCATCGAAAGATTCCTCGGGCCCTGCGGCCCGTTTCCCTGTACTCGTGCAGCACCACCGTCCCGATGCGGGTGTCTCCGGGCGCTGCGTTTGGCTGCTTCCATGACTTTCTGTCACGCCATTGTAACGCCCGCAGCGCAGTTGTTGCTGCACCGCCAAAGACAGCTCAATCGTCATGTGGGTGAAACAATCGCTCGTTAGTCTGTGCAGCGTTATCCCGGGGACATTGGCCGTTTCCCGAAGCGTGTTGAACAAAAAATCGTCTTGTTTCGGAAACGGCGCTGTTTTGAAGGGGAGTGGTTTGGAAATCGATGCGAAACCGGGCAGTTTCCGGTGGGCAGCAAACGTCGATATTCATTCATCCTCTTCACTTATCACCATAAAGGACCATGCATGAGACTGCTTACCATTCCTGCCGATGCCAACCCGAGTTTTTCCAAGCTGAGCTTGAGCCTCGCGAGTACTCCGGAAGAAGTGCGTGAAGTGCAGCGCCTGCGCTACAAAGTCTTCATCGAAGCCATGAACCTGTCGGCCCTGGCCAATCCGGAAGGCCTGGACAAGGACGAATTCGATGACTATTGCGACCACCTCATCGTGCGCGACAGCAAGACCCTCTCGGTAGTGGGCACCTATCGCGTGCTCAGCCCGCACGGTGCGCGCCGCATGGGCAAGTTCTACTCGGAGCAGGAATTCGATCTCTCGCGCCTGGACAACATCCGCGGCGTCATCGCCGAAGCCGGCCGCGCCTGCATCCACCCCGACTACCGCAGCGGTGGCGTGATCATGATGCTGTGGGCCGGCCTGGCCGCCTACATGCGCAAGGAACGCTGCGAATACCTCATGGGTTGCGCCAGCGTCAGCCTGGCCGATGGTGGCCACAATGCGGCCGCCCTGTACCACGCCTTCCGCGAGAAGAACCTGGCCCCGCCAGACTACCGCGTCACGCCGCACCTGCCGTTCCCGCTGGAAGACCGCGAAGCCGGCATCGAACCGCAGATCCCGCCGCTGCTGCGCGGCTACCTGCGCAGCGGTGCCTGGGTCTGCGGCGAACCGGCCTGGGATCCCGATTTCCACTCGGCGGACTTCTTCCTGCTGCTGCCGTTGTCCAAGCTCGACAGCCGCTACGCCCGCCACTATCTCAAGGACACGAGGGCCGCATGAAGCCACGCGAACAGTTCATGGACAAGGCCCAGGGGCTGTTCGCCGGCCTGGGTTCCCAGCACGACCAGGATAACGACCAGGGCGAGGACGAAGCGCGGCGCGATCCGCTGCGCTTCCGCACCATCTGGATTTCCGACATCCACCTCGGCACCACCGGCTGCCAGGCCGAGCGCCTGCTGGAGTTCCTGCGCGCCACCGAGTCCGACACGCTCTACCTGGTGGGCGACATCATCGACGGCTGGCAATTGAAGCGCCGCTGGTACTGGGACCAGAGCCACAACAACGTGGTGCAGACCGTCCTGAAGAAGGCCAAGAAGGGCACCAACGTGGTCTTCGTGCCGGGCAACCACGACGAAGTGATCCGCCAGTTCATCGACCTCGACTTCGGCGGCATCAAGATCCGCGACGAGCTGGTCCACGTCACCGCCGATGGCCGTCGCATGCTGGTGCTGCATGGTGACCGTTTCGACGGCGTCATCGCCTGCGCCAAATGGCTGGCCTATGTGGGCGACTCGCTCTACACCATGATCCTCAAGTTCAACCAGTGGTTCAACAGCTGGCGCGCCCGCGCCGGCCTGCCTTACTGGTCGCTCTCGCAATACCTGAAATCCAAGGTCAAGAACGCGGTGAACTACATCACCTCCTTCGAGGACGCATTGGCCGACGAAGCCCGCAAGAGGGGCCTGGACGGCGTCATCTGCGGCCACATCCACAAGGCCGAGATCCGCGACATCGGCGGCGTGACCTACTGCAACGACGGCGACTGGGTAGAGAGTCTCTCGGCGCTGGTGGAAGATCCCAGCGGCGAGCTGCGCCTGGTGTCGTGGCAGGAGATCATGCAGTTGAAGCGTGCCGCCAAGGAAGCACGGCATGCCGCCCGCGACCTGGTACCGGTCTGAGGCCGCTGCCGGATCGCAACAGATTGATTCCGTTTTTACCGCTTATACAAGTTATGCGCATTGCCATCATCAGCGACGCGGGTGAGCCGCAAGTCAACGGCGTAGTCAACACGCTGCGTGCCACGGTGCGCTGCCTGCGCGCACTGGGACACGAAGTTCTACTGTTGTCGCCGCGTGATTTTCGCACCTTTGCCTGCCCCACCTATCCCGAGATCCGGCTGGCCTACCAGCCTTATGCGCGCATTTCAGCGGCGCTGGAGGGCTTCCAGCCCGACTGCATCCATATCGCCACCGAAGGCCCGATGGGGCTGGCTGCACGGCGTTATTGCCTGCGCCACAAGCTCGGCTTCACCACCGCCTATCACACCCGCTTCCCGGAATACCTGGCCGCGCGCAAGTTCCTGCCCAAGGCCATCACCTACCGCCTGCTGCGCTGGTTCCATGGCCGCTCCGAAGCCATCATGGTGCCTACCCCGGCCATGAAGCTGGCGCTGGAGCAGCAGGGCTTCCGCAATGTCGTGCTGTGGGGCCGCGGTGTCGATACCGAACATTTCCGGCCGGCAGTGGAAGACCATGCCTGCATCGAGCGCCCGCTGTTCGTTTATGTGGGGCGGGTGGCGGTGGAAAAGAATATCGAGGCCTTCCTCAAGCTGGACCTGCCTGGCACCAAGTGGGTAGTGGGCGACGGCCCGCAGCTGGAAGAGCTGACGCAGCGCTATCCCCAGGTACGCTTCCTGGGCGCCAAGGGGCAGGATGAATTGCCGGCCTACTACAATTGCGCCGATGTCTTCGTGTTCCCCAGCAAGACCGATACCTTCGGCCTGGTGCTGCTGGAGGCCATGGCCTGTGGCGTCCCGGTAGCGGCCTACCCGGTCGAAGGACCGATCGACGTGGTCGCCAATGGCGTCTCCGGCATGCTCAACCAGGACCTCAGGCAGGCCTGCCTGCAGGCCCTCGCGCTGGACAAGGAAGCGGTACGCGCCCATGCGCGCAGCCGCTCCTGGGAGGCGGCCACCCAGCAATTCCTGCAGCACCTGCACCTGGCGCACCAGGTTGCGCCAGGCACGGTGGCTGCCATCAAGCCGGCACCCGAATCGCGCTAGCAGGACGCATTTCCCCCATCAGTTCCAGGAACGGAAGCGGTGATGCCGGCCGGCATCACCGCTTCTGCCGCTCTCTTTGGCCGCTCGCTTCTTCCGTTCCACCTCACCGGTCCCGCAGAGGACCAGATTTCGTCATCGCACGTACATCTCACGTAGGCGAGACTTGCTAGTGGAACGGAATTTGCTAAAACTCAAAAGTCGCATTGTGCATTGAATTTATAGTTACGCATGTGCACAGGAGCGTCATGGTCAGCCGGTCATCGTACCGTGGCAGTTTCTGCAGGACCAGACAGGGGGGAATGACGATGGGACAGTTGCTTGCCAATTTGAAACTTGGGCAGAAGTTTGCCTTGCTGGGTTTGCTGGGACTCATCCTCTTCGGTGTACCCACGATATTGTTCGTCAGCAATGCGGAACGCGTGATCACCTTCAAGAAGCAGGAGATCGCAGGCGTGGAGCCGGTGCGCCGTCTCTTGCGCGCCGTGCAACTGATGCAGCAGCATCGCGGCATGGCCAACGTCATGCTCAGCGGCGCCACCGACGTGGCCGCCGCGCGCGAGGGCAAGGCCCGTGAGGTGGACCAGGCCCTGCAGGTCCTGGGCGAAAGCCTGGCCCCGTTGCAGCAGGATGATCCCCAGACCGCAGGGCTGCTCAAGGCGCAGCAGCAGGCCTGGAACAAGGTGCGTGATGCCGTGGCTGCCAGATCCCTGGGGGCCGCGGACAGCTTTGCGGCCCACAGCGCGGTCATCACAGCCCTGTTCGATCTCAATGAGCGCCTGCTCGACCATTACCACTACACGATCGATCCCGACTTCGACAGCACCCAGCTGATCAATGCCGCCTTCATCGCCATGCCACAGATGACCGAGGATCTGGGGCGCGCCCGTGCGCGTGGCGCGGCCCTGTTGCTGAAGAAGGAGATCCGGCGCGAGGACCGGCTGGAGCTGGTGGCCATGCTGGAGCGGGCCCGCGAGCGGCTCGATGCAGCCAGCAAGTCCTTCGCCAAGGGCGTCGCCGCCAATGCCGCCATCGGTGCTGCGCTGGGCGCCAGCTTCGACCATGCCAACCGGCTGGGCAACGAGGCCATCACCCTGGCTCGCGAACAGGTCTTGCTGCCGCAGGAGCTGAGTTTCCCTTCGGATGCCTATTTCAAGCAATTCACGGCTGCCATCGATGAACAGTTCAAGTCCATCAGCCAGGCCACCGAAGTCCTGGCCGCACAGCTGGAGCAGCAGAACGCGGCGCTGCGCCGTCAGCAGCTCACCGTACTGGGCAGCATCGTGTTGCTGGCCTTGCTGGTGGCCTGGCTGGGCGTGCTGATCACGCGTTCGGTGACGCGTCCCATCCTGGCCTCGGCCGATATGGCCCGGCGCGTGGCCGACTATGACCTGACCGTACGCAGCGCGGTCAGCGGGCGCGATGAGTCAGCACAACTGCTGGGTTCGCTCAATGCCATGACGGGGAGCCTGGGCGGGATCGTGGGGAATGTGCGTACCAGCGTCGAGGTGATCCAGCATGCCTCGCGGGAGATCGCCACGGGCAATTCCGACCTGTCGCGCCGTACCGAGTCGCAGGCGTCCAGTCTGGAGGAAACCGCCAGCGCCATGGAAGAGCTCACCTCGACCGTGCAACACAATGCCGAGAACGCGCGCCAGGCCGACCAGCTGGCCGGTTCGGCCGCGCGCCTGGCCGAGCGCGGCGGTGAGGTGGTCGGCGACGTGGTGCAGACGATGGCGCAGATCAAGGAAAGCTCGCGCCGCATCGTCGATATCATCAGCGTCATCGATGGCATCGCCTTCCAGACCAATATCCTGGCCTTGAATGCGGCCGTGGAGGCGGCCCGCGCCGGCGAGCAGGGGCGCGGCTTCGCGGTGGTGGCCTCCGAGGTGCGTTCGCTGGCCCAGCGCAGCGCCAGTGCCGCCAAGGAAATCAAGCACCTCATCGGCGACTCGGTGGAGAAGGTCGATGCCGGCGGCAAGCTGGTCGACGAGGCCGGGGTGACCATGAGCGAGATCGTCAGTTCGGTGCGCCAGGTCGCCGGCATCATGAACGAGATCACCCACGCCAGCCAGGAGCAGAGCATCGGTATCGGCCAGGTCAACGACGCCATCACCGAGATGGAATCGATCACCCAGCAGAATGCCGCGCTGGTGGAGCAGGCGGCGGCCGCGGCCGAAAGCCTGCAGCAACAGGCCGAGCGCTTGTGGGAGGCGGTCAGCGTCTTCCGCACCGGCGAGACAGGCGCGGCGCTGGCCGCCGGCAGGCTGGCCGGAAGCGCGCAGATGCTGGCGCTGGCATCCGGCTGAGGGTTCCAGTTTTCGTGAGGTTTGGCGCGCCCTGGAGGCCCCGACTTTCTGCCCCAATTCGGGGCGCCGCCAGCCAGGTTTTGACGATCCAATAACTATGCAAAACTAACATATGGGCATGCTCACAAAGCATTGGCTTGCCCATGCTACGCTCTTCTAAGATGCGCCACGCCGGTCATTGCGTAAAGATGGCGCAGGTCGGTGGCGTGTCGACGCGAATAGCCCGGGGGCTGACACGTCGGCAGGCAGTAAGAATCAATAACAAAAAACTAACAAAAAAGATCTCGTCGCGGTGCCCGGTTTGCGGTCGCTGCGCAGGATGCTTGCCCGTTGCGACGAGCCGAAGACACCGCACGGGCAGCGGGCATGAATCATGCTGAAGGCCTGCCACGAGGGAAACACCTGGAGCGCGCGCCGGCGATCTGCATTGCCGGCCGATGTCAGCATCACACAGTCGTTGTTAGAGGGAAGAGCACATCCATGATTCAACATCTCAAGATCGGCAGCCGCCTGGCACTGGGCTTCTGCCTCATCCTGCTGCTGGCCACCGCGATCCTGCTGATCGGCCTGTGGCGCATGGCCGAGCTGGAGTCCAGCAGCGAATACGTGATCGACAAGAAGGTCGCCGCCATGACCACCGCCATGAACATGCGCGAGGCTGGCAGCGAGCTGGCGCTGGCGCTGCGCAAGGTGGTCACGCCCACCGATGCGGCCGAGGGCAAGGCCGAGGACCAGCACCTGGGCAAGATCCTGCAGGCCTACGGACGCTACGAGAAGGAGATCACCACGCTGGCTTCCACCGGGCGCGGCAAGGAACTGCTGGCGGCGACCAGCGGCGAGAGCAAGAAGCTCTTCCCCATCGTGGAGAACATCCGCCAGCAGGTGGCCAGCAACAATTACTTCGATGCGGCCCAACTGCTCAAGAGCGACTTCCTGCCGGCCCATGAAAAATGGATGGGCAGCGTCGCCGCCCTGGCGACCTTCCAGCAGGACGACATGAAGGCCGCCCATGCAGAGGCCCAGGACAGCTATCGCAAGGCCCAGATCGGCATGCTGATCATGGGGGTGATCACGCTGGGGCTGGGATTCTTCCTGACCTTCGTCATCACGCGCTCCATCATCAATCCCCTGAAGCGCGCCGGCGGCATCGCCGCCACCATTTCCAGCGGCGACCTGACCCAGGAATTCCACGACCAGGGACGCGACGAGGCGGCCACCCTGGTCAACGCACTGGGCGCGATGCAGGCCAACCTGGCCAGCACGCTCAACGAGGTCAAGGAGAGTGCGGCTGTCATCGCCGTGGCCTCGCATGAGATCGCGCGCGGCAACGTCGACCTCTCCAACCGCACTGAGTCGCAGGCCTCCAGCCTGGAGGAAACCGCCAGCTCGATGGAACAGCTCACCTCCACGGTGCAGCAGAATGCCGAGAATGCACGCCAGGCCAATCAACTGGTGGTTTCGGCCTCGGACTACGCCACCAAGGGCGGGCGCGTGGTAGGTGACGTGGTGGCGACGATGGGCTCCATCAAGGAAAGCTCCAGCAAGATCGTCGATATCATCGGTGTCATCGATGGCATCGCCTTCCAGACCAATATCCTGGCCTTGAACGCCGCCGTCGAGGCCGCTCGCGCTGGCGAACAGGGGCGCGGCTTTGCGGTGGTGGCGTCCGAAGTGCGCTCGCTGGCCCAGCGCAGCGCCACGGCGGCCAAGGAGATCAAGCAGCTCATCAGCGATTCGGTGGAGAAGGTCGATGCCGGCGGCAAGCTGGTCGATGAAGCCGGCGCCACCATGAGCGAGATCGTCACCTCGGTCAAGCACGTGGCCGACATCATGGGCGAGATCACTGCCGCCAGCCAGGAGCAGAGCGCCGGCATCGCCGAAGTCAACAATGCCATCGCCCAGATCGATGAGATCACCCAGCAGAACGCCGCCCTGGTGGAACAGGCGGCGGCCGCCGCCGAAAGCCTGCAGGAACAGTCAGATGTGCTGGCGCGCGCGGTGGCGGTGTTCAGGCTCAGGACAGCCCAGGCTGCCGCACCGGAGTCTCCGATGGCGTCGGTGCCGCCGGTGGTCAAGACCGTCCCGTCACGCAGTGTCAATGCGCCTGCCGCCGTGGCTGCGGCCCCCCGTCCGGTGGCCAGCCTGCCGCCCGCAGCCACCAAGGGCAAGCAGCCCGCGCTGGCGCGCGATGATGAATTCGAGGAGTTCTGAAGCGCCTGCCACAGAGTGAAAACGTAATTAAAAGTAAAGTTCTTATCCTCGACGCCGCCAGCTCCACAGCTGGCGGCGTTTTTTTGGTCAGTATGCTGTCAAGCAGGGAAGGTGAGAATTTAAGATAATTGCGTTGTTGCCGTTAAGCTATATCAATCGCGGCATGTCGGCGCTCCGGCAAGGGGAGGGTGCTGCCATGCCCGGCCAGGGGAAACAGGCGCGCCGCCGCAAGACCAAGAGACAAGGACGGCACATGCCTGCGCTCGCAGAGGCGGCCCCCGGGATTGCAAGCCGAGGTTTGCGGCGCACTTACTTCATCCACCGGAACTATTCCAATGTCCATCAAAAACCTTTCGATCAAGGCGCAACTCGCCATTGCGGTCCTTGTGTTGTCCACCCTCCTGGTCGCCATCGGCGTCTCGGGCCTGCTGGGGATGTCGGCGGCCGTGAGCATCAACCGCCAGCTCTCCGAGGAGCGTATTCCCAAGACCGTGGCCGCCGACAATACCCTGATCTGGATCGGCCGCCAGCGCACCTCGCTGGATCAGGCCGCCCTGACCAGTGATGCCGCCTGGGCCGAACGTATGTACGGGATGGATGCCAATGCCCGCAAGGAAGCCCTGCAGTGGTGGGCCAAGTACACCGCGTTGCCGCAGACCGAAGAGGGCCGCGCCCTGGTCAAGAAGGTCTCGGATGGCATCGACAAGACCGAGCAGGAGCTGACCCGTTTCGCCGAAGTCATCAAGGCCGGCGACCGCCAGGCCATCGGCGACCAGGCGCGCAAGGTGGGTACCATCTATACCGCCATGCAACTGGATGGACAGGCCCTGAGCAAGTACGAGACCGAGCAGGCCACCCTGAGTCTGGAGGCATCGGCGGCGCGTTATGAGGCCTCGCGCATCTTCACCATCACGGCCATCGTGGCCGGCCTGTTGCTTGCCTTCTTGAGCTGGTGGTCGCTGCGTCGTGCCATCGGCGAGCCCATGCAGCGCGCCTTGAAGCACTTCGACGCCATTGCCGGTGGCGACCTGACCCAGCCGGTCGAGGTACATTCGAAAAACGAGATGGGCCAGTTGCTGGACGGACTCTCGCGCATGCAGGAGAGCCTTTCGCGCACGGTGCGCGCGGTGCGCGGTGGCAGCGAAGCGATTGCCACAGCCACCCGCGAGATTGCTTCGGGCAACCTGGACCTGTCCTCTCGCACCGAGCAGCAGGCGGCTTCCCTGGAAGAGACCGCCTCCAGCATGGAAGAGCTGACCAGCACCGTGAAGCACAATGCCGACAACGCCCGCCAAGCCACGGCAATGGCGGTCAACGCCTCCACCATCGCCGCCGACGGCAATGCCGTGGTGGGACGCGTGGTACAGACCATGGAAGAGATCCGCGAGAGCTCGGCCAAGATCACCGACATCGTCAGCATCATCGACGGTATCGCCTTCCAGACCAACATCCTGGCCCTGAACGCGGCCGTGGAAGCTGCCCGTGCCGGCGAGCAGGGCCGTGGCTTTGCGGTGGTCGCCACCGAAGTACGGGCGCTGGCGCAGCGCTCCTCCAGCGCCGCCAAGGAAATCAAGGAACTGATCATGCACTCGGTGGACCGGGTGCAGGCCGGTTCCGAGCTGGTCGGCCAGGCTGGCGACACCATGAGCGATGTCATCAACGCCGTGCAACGCGTGACCGACATCATGAGCGAGATCTCGTCGGCCTCCAACGAACAGAGCGCCGGCATCGACCAGGTCTCGCGCGCGGTGACGCAGATGGATGAAGCCACCCAGCAGAATGCCGCGCTGGTGGAACAGGCCAGCGCCGCGGCCAAGTCGCTGGAACAGCAGGCGCAGGGGTTGATGCAGGAAGTGGCGATCTTCCGTGTCGGCGGTGCCGAACCGGTGCGCCCCGCCTATACGGCGCCGCTGTCCGCTCCCAAGACAGCAGCGCGCCCGGCGCCAGCTGCGGCCAAGCCGGCGGCTGCGCTGAAGCGCCCGGCACCGGCCGCAGCTGCCCCTGCCGCACCCGCCCAGGCCAAGCCCGCACCGCGCGCCTTGCCCAGCAGTGATGATGGCGACTGGGAAACCTTCTAAGTCCGACTGTCCTGCGCACTAACAAAAATCGCCGCGACCAGGCTATGCCGGTCGCGGCGATTTCATTAATACTGAAGCAAGGTGGGCGAGGGATTTCAGCGCGGATGCTGCTTGCCGGCCGTAGCCACCAGTTCCGGCGCGATCACGGCCTTGAGGTAGTTGGTGGTCACGTCACCCCGTTCGCGCTGGGCGATCCACCACACATTGGCCTTGCGCAGCGACCACTCCTGCGCCTGGCCGGCGATCAGTTGCGCGGCCACCAGGCCCAGTGTGGGCTGGTGACCCACGATCAATACCGGTTCGCGGCTGTCGGGCCAGTTGGCCGCGCGCAGCAGGTCGGCGGCGCTCATGTCGGGTGCCAGGTCGGCATGCACCTTGTACTTGCGCTTGAGCGCTTCCACCGTCTGCAGGGTGCGCGTGGCGGGGCTGACCAGGATACGGCAGCTTTCGGGCAGGTTGCGGTCCAGCCATTCGGCCATCTTGGCGGCCTGCTTGTGTCCCTTGGGGGTGAGGGCGCGGCCCTCGTCGGGTTCACCCAGTTCTGCCTCTGCATGCCGCCATAAAATCAGCTCCATCTCAGCTCCTTTGCGCAAAATCCTGCGGGTCCTTACTCGTCGGGTGGCGTGGCCGGAATGCCCAGGGTGGTCATCAGGTGTTGCTGGGCGTTGAAGCTCTGGGCCTTGGTGCGCGGCTTCCTGAGCGTATAGACGCCATTGACGTCCAGGTGCCAGGAATGGGTGTTGTCCTTCAGGTAGGGATTGAGCCCTTCCGAGATGACCCGCTTCTTCAAGGTCTTGTCCAGCACCGGGAAGGCCACTTCGATACGGCGGAACAGGTTGCGGTTCATCCAGTCGGCGCTGGCCAGGTAGACGTCATGGGCCAGGTCGTTGCGGAAGTAATAGATGCGCGAGTGCTCCAGGTAGCGACCGATGATGGAGCGCACCTTGATGTTCTCGGACAGTCCGCGCACGCCCGGACGCAGTGCGCAGGCACCGCGCACGATCAGGTCGATCTTCACGCCATCGGCCGAGGCGGCGTAGAGGGCACGGATCACCGACTCGTCCAGCAGTGCATTCATCTTGGCAATGATGCGCGCGGGTCGTCCTTCGCGGGCGATCTGCGCCTCGTTGCGGATGGCGCGGATGATTTCCTTCTGCAGCGAGAACGGCGCCAGCCACAGATGCGAGAGGCTGCGCGGCTTGGTCAGGCTGGTGAGGTGGATGAAGACCTCGTTGACTTCGGCGGTGAGCTCCTGGTTGGAGGTCAGCAGGCCGAAGTCGGTATAGAACTTGGTGGTGTTGGGGTGGTAGTTGCCGGTGCCCAGGTGCGCATAGAAGCGCAGGCCGCGCTCCTCGCTGCGGATCACCAGTGCCAGCTTGGCGTGGGTCTTCAGACCGACCACGCCGTAGACCACCTGGGCGCCGGCCTGCTCCAGCTTGACCGCCCAGTTGATGTTGGCTTCCTCGTCGAAGCGCGCCATCAGCTCCACGATCACCGTCACTTCCTTGCCGTGCTGGGCGGCGTAGATCAGCGCTTCCATCAGGTCCGAGTTCATGCCGGTGCGGTAGATGGTCTGCTTGATGGCCAACACCTTGGGATCATGGGCGGCGCTGCGGATGAAGTCGACCACCGGCTGGAAGGACTGGAAGGGGTGATGCAGCAGCACGTCCTTGCGGTCCAGCGCGGCGAAGATGCTCTCGTTGGCCAGGTGCGGCGGCAGGGTGGGCGAGAACGGCGGGAAGCGCAACTCCGGCAGGTCCACCAGGTTGACGATCTCGCTCAGGCGCACCATGTTCACCGGCCCCTGCACTGCATAGAGGCGGTTACGCTCGATGTTGAACTGGTTCAGCAGGAAGTCGGCCAGGTGCTCCGGGCAATTGGCCGCCACTTCCAGGCGCACGGCCACGCCAAACTGGCGGCTTTGCAATTCGGTCTCCAGCGCCTGGCGCAGGTTCTTGACCTCTTCTTCATCCACCCACAGATCGCTGTTGCGGGTGACCCGGAACTGCGAATAGGCAATGATCTCCCGCCCCGGGAAGAGGTCGGCGATATGCGCATGGATCACCGAAGAGAGCAGGCAGAATGAGCAACTGCCCTTGGGCGAGAGGTTGGCCGGCAGCTTGATGACGCGCGGCAGCACCCGTGGCGCCTTGACGATGACCACTGCGGTACCGCGTCCGAAGGCGTCCTTGCCCGAGAGCTCGATGATGAAATTGAGGCTCTTGTTGTGGACCTGCGGGAAAGGGTGGGCCGGATCCAGGCCAATGGGTGTCAGCAGCGGTCGCACATGTTGTTCGAAGTAGTGCTTGACCCAGGCGCGCTGGGCTTCGTTGCGGTCTTCGTGGCGCAACAGGTGCACGCCGTTCTTGGCCAACTGCGGCAGGATCTCTTCGTTCAACACCTGATACTGGCGCGCCACGATGCGATGGCATTCGGCACTGGTGCGCTCCAGCGCGGCGCGCAGCTCGGGCGGATCGATGTTCTCGCCCTCGATGCGGTTGGCCAGCAGGCTGGCGATGCGCACTTCAAAGAACTCGTCGAGGTTGCTGCTGCAGATGCAGAGGTAGCGCAGCCGTTCCAGCAGGGGCACGCTGGGGTCTTCGGCCTGGGCAAGCACGCGGCGGTTGAAGGCCAGTTGCGACAGCTCGCGGTTCAGGTAAATCGTGTTTGCGGGAAGTTCAGGTTGGGGGCTGCTTTCCGGTTTTGCTTTTCTGATCATCAATGGTCCCTGTCCATCCACTTTGTGCCGGCAGTGTATTTAGGATGTATGACGAGTTTATGACAAGTATCGTGAGTGTTTGTCACATTTTTCTTAGTATAAGAGGAGAAAAAATTGATGACAAAATCACATTTATCTTTTAAACGATTTAGCACAATCCTCCGTGACATGGATCTGTCAGGAAAAAACCATTCCACAACGGGCGCGGGTTTGCGGGCAGGGAAGGGCGCTCGCTACCCTGCATTTGATTATCATCATGTCAACACTGACGCCCATGTCACAAATCTGATTTCACTGAGCCGAATGACAAGTCCGGGTCATAAACTCGTCACATTAGCTGGTTAAAGTTCGCCCTGTCTCAGAAGTCATCCCTCCCATCGTGATGTTTCTAGCTGACGTTCCTCTCTCAAAATCATAGGAGTAGTTGAAATGGGGTTTAACCATCTGATCAAATCTGTTGCAGTCGCAGTGGCTGGCGCTTTCGCTTTCAGCGGTGCCGCTCATGCAGCAGAAATCACCGGCGCTGGCGCCTCCTTCCCGTACCCGGTCTATGCCAAGTGGGCCGAGCTGTACAAGACCGCCACCGGTAACAGCCTGAACTACCAGTCCATCGGTTCCGGTGGTGGTATCAAGCAGATCAAGGCCAAGACCGTTGATTTCGGCGCCTCCGACGCCCCCCTGGCCCAAGCCGAACTGGCTGAAGCCGGCCTGACCCAGTTCCCGGCCGTGGTTGGCGGCGTGGTGCCGGTGGTCAACCTGGACGGTGTCACCCCCGGCCAGATCAAGCTGTCCGGCCAGGTGCTGGGCGACATCTACGCTGGCAAGATCACCAAGTGGAACGCTGCTGAAATCGCCGCCCTGAACCCGGGCGTGAAGCTGCCGGCCGAAGACATCACCGTGGTCTACCGTTCGGACGCATCGGGCACCTCCTACGTGTTCACCTCCTACCTGTCCAAGGCCAACGCTGACTTCAAGGCCAAGATCGGTGCCGGTACCGCCGTCAAGTGGCCCACCGGCGTGGGTGGCAAGGGTAACGAAGGCGTCGCCGCCAACGTGCAGAAGGTCAAGGGCGCGATCGGCTACGTCGAGTACGCCTACGTGAAGAAGAACAAGCTGAACTACACCCAACTGAAGAACAAGGATGGCAACTTCGTCTCCCCGGACGATTCCTCCTTCAAGGCCGCTACCGCCCATGGCGACTGGGCCAAGACCCCTGGCTTCGCGGTTGACTTCACCGACGCATCGGGCAAGGAATCGTGGCCGATCTCCAGCGCCACCTTCATCCTGCTGCACAAGGAACAGGCTGGCGATGGCGCCAAGGGCAAGGAAGTCCTGAAGTTCTTCGACTGGGCCTACAAGAACGGTGGCAAGGTCGCTGCTGATCTGGACTACGTGCCGCTGCCGGATTCGGTCACCAAGCTGGTGGAAGATTCCTGGAAGAGCAACGTCAAGGATAGCGGCGGCAAGGCAATCTGGTAATCCAGCACCACGTCGTGCCGGGCTGACAAGGCCCGGCCAGCAAGCTTCTTCCTACGGAGCACACGGGTCATTGCAGCGAAAACGAGCAACTCTGGACAGCAGAGCATTCGCAGCAATGGCCCGTTTCAATGGTGAACTCAAATGAGCGCTAATTATTCCACCACGGCAATGTCGAATACCGAAGTCAAAAAATCCGCGACAGAGACTGAAAGTGCGCAGGTCGCGCGCGAGAAGTTGATGGCCGTCATGCGCCGCCAGCGTCTGCAGGATTTCTTTTTCCACAAGATCACCCTGATCTTCGCCCTGTCCGTCCTGTTCATGCTGGGCGGGATCATCGTTTCCCTCTTCATCGGCGCCGCGCCTGCCTTCCAGGCTTTCGGTCCAGGCTTCATCACCCGTGTCGAGTGGGACCCTACCAATGAAGAATTCGGCGCCATGATCGCCATCGTCGGCACCCTGTCGACCTCGATCATCGCCTTGCTGATCGCCTTCCCGGTCAGTTTCGGCATCGCCCTGTTCCTCACCGAAATCTGCCCGGCCAAGCTGCGTCGCCCGCTGGGCACCTGCGTGGAACTGCTGGCAGGCGTGCCCTCCATCATCTACGGCATGTGGGGCCTGTTCGTGTTCGCGCCGCTGTTCTCGGAATACGGTCAGCCCTTCCTGAAGGCCACGCTGGGCCAGATCCCCGGCATCGGCATCCTCTTCTCCGGCCCCACCATGGGCATCGGCATCCTCACCGCCGGCCTGATCCTGTCGGTGATGATCATCCCCTTCATCTCCTCGGTGATGCGCGACGTGTTTGAAGTCGTGCCCGCGGTCCTGAAGGAATCGGCCTACGGTCTCGGCTGCACCCGCTGGGAAGTGGTGCGCAAGGTGGTGCTGCCCTACACCAAGACCGGCGTGGTCGGCGGCGTCATGCTGGGCCTGGGTCGCGCACTGGGCGAGACCATGGCGGTCACCTTCGTGATCGGCAACTCGCATCGCCTGTCCTGGTCGCTGTTCTCGGCCGGCAACTCGATCGCCTCCACGCTGGCCAACGAGATCGCCGAAGCCTCCAGCAAGCTGCATGTGTCCTCGCTGTTCGCCCTGGGCCTGATCCTGTTCGTCATCACCTTCATCGTCCTGTCGGCCGCCAAGATCATGCTCATGGGCATGGCGCGCAAGGAAGGAGCCAAATAATGAACCAGACCGTACAAGCCACTGCTGCCGATGCCGCCAAAGCCCAGGCCATCAACCCCGTCTACCGCAAGCGCCTCATGCAGCATCGCGTGGGCATGCTGTTCTCCTTCCTGGCCATGGGCATGGGCCTGTTCGTGCTGGCCTGGATCCTGCTGACCCTGGTGGTCAAGGGCGTGGCCGCCCTGAACCTGGGCCTGTTGACCGAGAACACCCCGGGCCCCGGCGACGCCGGTGGCGGCCTGCTCAACCCCATCGTCGGCAGCCTGATGATGGTCGGCCTGAGCACCCTGATCAGCACCCCCATCGGCATCCTGGCCGGCGTCTACCTGGCCGAGTACGGCGAGGAGAGCAAGCTGGCCCAGGTGACCCGCTTCGTCACCGACATCATGCTGTCGGCGCCGTCGATCGTGATCGGCCTGTTCATCTACGCCATCTACGTGGCCAACGTGAACCACTTCTCGGGCTGGGCCGGCACCTTCGCCATCTCGCTCATCGCCATCCCGGTGGTGGTGCGCACCACCGACAACATGTTGAAGCTGGTCCCCAACGGCCTGCGCGAAGCCGCCTTCGCCCTGGGTGCGCCGCGCTGGAAGGTGGCCATCATCGTGCGTCTGCGGGCGGTCAAGGCGGGTGTCGTCACCGGCGTGCTGCTGGCCGTGGCCCGTATCTCGGGTGAGACCGCACCGTTGCTCTTCACTGCGCTCAACAACCAGTTCTTCAGCACCAACATGAACCGTCCGATCGCCAACCTGCCGGTGGTGATCAACCAGTTCGCCATGAGCCCCTATGACAACTGGGTCTCGCTGGCCTGGGGCGGCGCCCTGCTGATCACCTTCAGCGTGCTGCTGCTCAACGTGCTCTCCCGTACCCTGTTCAAGCAACAGATCCCCGGCTAATTCTCCAAGTGACCGACATGACTACTGCTCATCAAATGGCAAGCCAGACTCCGACCGCATCCGCCAGCGCCGCTGCGGCCAAGAAGGCGACGATCGAAATCTCGCAATTGAATTTCTATTACGGTGGATTCCAGGGCCTCAAGAACATCAACCTGAACATCTTCGAAGGCAAGGTGACCGCCTTCATCGGTCCCTCCGGCTGCGGCAAGTCCACGCTGCTGCGTACCTTCAACCGCATGTATGACCTGTACCCCGGCCAGCGCGCCGAGGGCAAGATCATCTACGCGGGCAACAACATCCTCGAACCCGGGCAGGACCTGAACATGCTGCGCGCCAAGGTGGGCATGGTGTTCCAGAAGCCGACCCCGTTCCCGATGTCGGTCTACGACAATATCGCCTTCGGTATCCGCCTCTATGAAAACCTGCCCAAGGGCGAGATGGACGAGCGCGTCGAATGGGCCCTGAACAAGGCCGCCCTGTGGGGTGAAGTCAAGGACAAGCTGCACAAGAGCGGCCTGTCGCTCTCCGGTGGTCAGCAACAGCGCCTGTGTATCGCGCGCGGCGTGGCCGTCAAGCCGGAAGTGCTGCTGCTGGATGAACCGACCTCGGCGCTGGACCCGATCTCCACGGCCAAGGTGGAAGAGCTGATCGGCGAACTGAAGAACGACTACACCATCGCCATCGTGACCCACAACATGCAGCAGGCGGCCCGTTGCTCGGACTACACCGCCTACATGTACCTGGGCGAGCTGGTGGAGTTCGGCGAGACCGACCAGATCTTCATGAATCCGGTGCGCAAGGAAACCCAAGACTACATCACCGGCCGCTTTGGCTAATCGGGTACGGCCTGGGCTACTGCGCATCCCGATCTCTGCGCTGCGATGCTCGCCGTACCCCAGTACGGCTGCGCTTCTCCCGCAGACCTCGGGATTGCTCGCTACGCCCATGCCGCACCCCGAACCGTAGTCAGGGAACTCATTCTTTAAATAATTTTTCTTTTAGGGACGTCACATGACCGGCGATCATTCCTCTAAACAGTATGACCAGGATCTGGAACAGATCCGCTCCAAGGTGCTGGCCATGGGCGGTATGGTGGAGCACCAGTTCCAGGATGCGATTGCAGCCTTCCGCAGTGGTAACCTGGAAGTCGCCCACCGCGTCATGAAGGACGACGAGGCCGTCAACCGCCTGGAAGTCGAACTCGATGATGCCTGCAGCCACCTGATCGTGCGTCGCCAGCCGACCGCCAATGACCTGCGTACCGTCATGGCCACCATCAAGATCATCACCGACCTGGAACGCGTGGGTGACGAGGCGACCAAGATCGCCCGTACCGCCATCCACCTGCACAAGCGCGGGATCGGCCTGGTGTCGCACTACGAGACCGTGAGCCTGATCGCCGAGCAGGCCATGGACCAGCTGCGCAGCGCCCTGGATGCCTTCGCCCGCCTGGATGACCAGCAGGCGGCCGAGCTGATCAAGGCCGATGAACGCATCGACCATGGCTTCCGCTCCATTACCCGCAGCCTCATCACCTTCATGATGGAGGACGCGCGCACCATCTCGGGTTCCATCGATACCCTGTGGGTGGCCAAGGCCATCGAGCGCATCGGTGACCATGCCAAGAACATCGCCGAGTACGTCGTCTATGTGGTCGGTGGCAAGGATATCCGCCATACCGACTTCGGCTCGGCCAAGGCCCAGCAGGACGACGAAGACTAACAAAAATGGCAGCGGATGACGCGCCCTGGGGAGGGACGCGTCCTCCCGGATTGCGGAGGGGGAGACCCGCGATAATGCTGAGAGCCAGAGAATATGACTACTATCCTGATCGTCGAAGACGAACCCTCGATCGCTGAACTGATTGCCTTTACCCTCAAGGAGGCAGGCTGGTCCAGCTTCGTCGTCTCCAATGCGGCTGCGGCCTGGGACTTCGTCCAGCATCGCGCACCGCAGCTGGTGCTGCTGGACTGGATGTTGCCCGACCGCAGCGGCCTGCACCTGCTCTCGCGCATCCGCGCCGATCGCCAGTTGCAGCAGCTGTCGGTGATCATGCTCACCGCCAAGAGCATGGAAGAAGACAAGATCGCCGGCCTCGACAATGGTGCCGACGATTACATCACCAAGCCCTTCTCGCCGCGCGAACTGACCGCGCGCATCAAGGCGCTGTTGCGCCGCAAGAGTCCTGAGCATGCGCAGGAAGTGATGTCGGCCGGTCCCATCACGCTCGATCCGGCCAGTTGTACGGTGAGCCTGTCGGGCGGGCGTATCGATATCGGCCATGCGGAGTACAAGCTGCTCAAGTTCTTCCTGGCCCATCCGGATCGGGTGTTTTCGCGCAGCCAGCTGCTCGACCGCGTCTGGGGCGACCATGTCGTGATCGAGGAACGTACCGTCGACGTCCACGTGCTGCGCCTGCGCAAGGCCTTGCGGGACGCCGAGTACCTGATCAAGACGGTGCGCAGCGTCGGTTACATGCTCTCCACCAAATAAGCCCGCGCACGCCGTATTCAGGCGACAATACTCCGTCGGGCGCGCGGGCGCCCCCCTGATCTGTCTGCGATATCAATGAGTCCACAACTGCTGTTCTGGATTCCTGCCGCCTTGCGCCTGGTGTTATGCCTGGCCGGTGCAGGAGTCGTCGGTTTCTTCTTCGGCCCCATCGTCGGCCTGTCGGTGGCGGTGCTGGGCGTGGGGGCGATGATGGTCACCCACCTGCATTACCTGTTGCGTCTGTCGCTCTGGCTGGATGACTCGGGCCAGTCGCGCCTGCCCGATGGCTGGGGCGCCTGGACCGACGTGTATGCGCGCCTCTATCGCATGCGCCGCACCGACGAGAAGAACCAGGCCGAGCTGGCCGAATGGCTGGCGCGCTTCCGCCAGGCCATGAGCCTCTTGCCCGATGGCGTGGTGATCATGGACGACGTGCTCTTCCTCGAATGGTGCAATCCCGCCGCCCAGCAACACCTGGGCCTGAAGCAGGAGCGTGACAAGGGCATGCGGGTGACCAACCTGATCCGCAATCCAGCCTTCATCGACTACATCATCCTGGGGCGTTACGAGCAACCGCTGACCATGGCGCTGCATGAGCGCAAGCTGATCATCCAGATCATCCCCTTCGAGAACCGTCGCCAGATCCTGGTCACCCACGACGTGACCGAGTCGGAGCGTATCGACATGATGCGGCGTGACTTCGTGGCCAATGCCTCGCATGAATTGCGCACGCCCCTGACGGTCATCAATGGCTTCCTGGAGATCGCCTTGGCCCAGCCCAACCTGGATGAGGCCACCCGTACCGCGCACCTGAAGCTGATGACCGAACAGGGACAGCGCATGCAGAATCTGATCGACGACATGCTGACCCTGACGCGCCTGGAGTCGATCGACTATCCCTTGCGTTCCGAGGTGCTGAAGGTGCGGCCGCTGCTGGAGCGCATCGCCGAGGAAGGGCGTGCCCTGTCGGGTGGCAAGCACGAGATCCGCCTGTTCCTCGATGGCCCCGATCTGAAGGGCAATGCCGACGAGTTGCGCAGCGCCTTCACCAATCTGGTCACCAATGCCGTGCGCTATACACCGGAGGGGGGCGTGATCACCCTGCGTTGGCAGCACGACGAGCAGGGGGCGCATTTTGCGGTGCAAGATACCGGCATCGGCATCAGTCCCGAACACATCTCGCGGCTCACCGAACGTTTCTATCGGGTCGACAAGAGCCGTTCGCGCGAGACCCAGGGCACCGGCCTGGGCCTGGCCATCGTGCGCCACGTGCTGTTGCGCCATCATGCCACCCTGGACATCGCCTCCGTGCCGGACCACGGCAGTACCTTCACGGTGCATTTCCCCAGTACCCAGACGATCGAGGATTTTGTGGCGCTGCACTAGAACCCATTGCATCAATAAGCGTGGGATGGGTTCTCGGACCTGTGGAAAAAAGGATGCTGCGGCATCCTTTTTTCATGCCCATCGCGACGCTGCGGCGTATAGTCGTACCGGGAGATCGAAAACGCCAGCGACCAAAAGAATAAGAAAAAAATCGCGAGCGCAAGCCGGCAGGCACTAGGTAAAAATACGAATACCTGGTGCACTGGCTTGTTGGCAACAATAGCGCTGCGAGAGTACCGGCTCCCGAGACCAGACAAGACCGAGGCAAGCTCCCGGACCAGCCCGTGCGAGGGACGCTCCGGGAGCCAGGCCGCTCTCCGATAAACCGCCGCTGGCATCGCCCACGGACATTTTCCTCCGAGAGAACAATATGCGTTATTTTGCCAACATGAAGATAGGCCGTCGCCTGGCGCTGGGCTTTGCCGTCATCCTGGCCGCTGCCAGCGTGGTGGTGGCCTTGTCGATCTGGCGCCTGGCCGGCATTGCCACGGCCACCGAATCGATGATGCAGGTCCCGCTGAGCAAGGAGCGCCTGGTGTCGGACTGGTATCGCACCATCCACACCAGCGTGCGTCGCACCACGGCCATCGCCAAGAGCAGCGACCCCAGCCTGGCGGCCTTCTTTGCCGACGATGCGGCCAGCGCCACGCGCATGTCCACCGAGCAGCAGAAGGCCATCGAGGCGCTGCTCGACAGCGATGCCGAGAAGGAGGTCTTCGCCCGGCTTTCTGCGGTGCGCAAGGACTACATCAAATACCGCGATGCCATCACCAAGGCCAAGGCCGACGGCCAGGCCGAGGAGGCCGGCAAGATCCTGGCCGGCCCCTATGACGTCGCCGCCAAGGGCTACCTGGACCTGCTGCAGCAATTGCTGAACCTGCAACGTGCCGGCATCGACCAGATCGCGGCACACATCCAGGAGGTCTACTATCAAAGCCGCAACCTGATGCTGGCGCTGGCAGTGTTGCAGGTGGTGCTGGGATGGCTGTTTGCACGCAGCCTGGCGCGCGGTATCACGCGTCCGCTGGAACGGGCCGTCGGTGTGGCCGAAGCGGTGGCCGCGGGTGACCTCACCACGCGTATCGATCCCGTACTGGCCAGCCAGCGTGACGAGACCGGCAAGCTCATGCATGCCCTGCAGGCGATGACGGCCAACCTGGCGCGCATCGTCGGCCAGGTGCGCAGCGGCACCGATGCCATCGCCACCGCCTCGCGCGAGATCGCTACCGGCAACCTGGACCTGTCGGCACGTACCGAGCGCCAGGCCGGTGCCCTGGAAGAAACCGCCTCGGCCATGGAAGAGCTGACCTCGACGGTGAGCCAGAATGCCGACAACGCGCGCCAGGCCAACCAGCTGGCGGCGTCGGCCTCGGCGGTGGCGCAGCAGGGTGGGGAGGTGGTGGGGCAGGTGATCGCCACCATGGGGTCCATCAACGAATCCTCGCGCAAGATCGTCGACATCATCAGCGTCATCGATGGCATCGCCTTCCAGACCAATATCCTGGCCCTGAACGCCGCCGTGGAAGCCGCGCGCGCCGGCGAGCAGGGGCGTGGGTTTGCCGTGGTGGCCTCGGAGGTGCGCTCGCTGGCGCAGCGCTCGGCCTCGGCCGCCAAGGAGATCAAGGGCCTCATCGATGATTCCGTAGCCAAGGTGGGCTCGGGCAGCGAACTGGTGGTGCGTGCCGGCAGCACCATGGACGAGGTGGTCACCAGCGTGCGCCACGTGGCCGACATCGTCGCCGAGATCACCGCCGCCAGCGGCGAGCAGAGCGATGGCATCAGCCAGGTCAACCTGGCCATCAACGACATGGACCAGACCACCCAGCAGAACGCCGCCCTGGTGGAGCAGGCGGCGGCTGCCGCCGAGGCCATGCAGGAGCAGGCGGTACGCCTGTCGGAGGTAGTCAGCCAGTTCAGGCTGCAGGACCAGGCTCCGGCCGGCGTGGGAGCGGCCCCCCTGGCACAGGCGGTCCCGCTGGATATCACGCCGCCACGTCCGGCCCTGCAACGCTGAGTGCTGGCCCGCCCTGCGGGCCGATCAGGAAGAAAGAGGACCATCCGGACATCCTGGTGGTCCTTTTTTTTCATCCGTCGGCAGGGCCATGTTGTTGCTCAGGAAATTCCCGATGGCAATGAAGTGTCGGTCATTTCATCATTCGCATCATGACCTCCTCCCTTGTCATTGCTGTCCCCCGCAGGTGCTTGCTCTGTGAGGCGATGTCCAGGCAAGCGGACCCGAACGGGCTTTACCCGACTTCGCAGGAGGCCAGGGCGAACGTGTCGCCCTTGGGTATGAGCTTCCAGTCTCCCATCGAGGCCGGCCGAAGAACCAAGTCAGCATGTTGAGATATTGCCATGTCCGGTCCCGATTTCACCCGATCCCTGTTGCAGGTTGGCGCGCGCGCTGAGCGTTCCATCTGGCCCCGGCTGGGGCTGCTGGCCCTGTGGCTGGGGGTGTCGCTGGTGCTGCTGGCGGCCATCACGGTGCGGGTGGATCTGTGGGCCCAGTGCGTGGTGGCCGGTTCCTCGGTGGGACTGATGTTGCTCATGCGCAAGCTCGGCTATGTGCGCCGCCTGCGTGTGTTCTTTCTGCTGATCTCGGCCTTCCTGATGCTGCGCTACATGTGGTGGCGCACCTTCCATACGCTGGTCTACGACAACTTCTTCGACTTCTGCTTCATGATCGCGCTCTACCTGGCCGAGGTCTATGGTACCGGGATTGCGCTGCTGAGCTTCTTCGTCAACGTCCATCCGCTGAACCGCACGTCACCGCCGCTGGACCTGGACCCGGCCCGGCTGCCTACCGTGGACGTACTCATCCCGACCTACAATGAACCCGCCTCGATGCTGGAGGTGACCCTGCGCGCGGCGCTGGACATGCGCTATCCCGGCACCCATCTGAAGGTCTACCTGCTCGACGACGGCGGCACTGTGCAAAAGCGCAACCAGGCCTCGCCGGCGGGTGCTGCCGAGGCGCTGGCACGGCACATCGAATTGCAGGAACTGGCCCGCCGCCACGGCGCGCACTACCTCACCCGCGAGAAGAACCACAACGCCAAGGCCGGCAACATCAACGATGCGCTGGCCCATTGCCAGGGCGATCTGGTGCTCATCCTCGATGCCGACCACGTCCCGACCGTGGACTTCCTGGAAAAGACCATCGGCTTCTTCCAGGAAGACCCCAAGCTCTACCTGGTGCAGACGCCGCACTTCTTCATCAACCCCGATCCGGTCGAAAAGAACCTCGACATGTTCGGCCGCATGCCGCCCGAAAACGAGATGTTCTATGCCGTCATCCAGCGCGGACTGGACTTCTGGGATGGCGCCTACTTCTGTGGTTCGGCCGCAGTGATCCGCCGTTCTCACCTCGACGAGGTGGGGGGGATCGGCGGCGTCTCCATCACCGAGGATGCCGAGACGGCCATGAAGCTGCATGCCAAGGGCTATCGCAGCGCCTACCTGAACGAGCCGCTGATCTCGGGCCTGCAGCCCGAAACCTTCGCCAGCTTCATCGTGCAGCGCCTGCGCTGGACCCAGGGCATGGTGCAGCTGTTCCTGCTGCGTAATGTGTTCACCATGAAGGGACTGTCGCTGCCGCAGAAGCTTTGTTATTTTTCCAACACCTTCTACTGGTTCTTCAGCTATGCGCGCGTGATGCTGCTGCTGGCGCCGATGGCCTACCTGGTGCTGGGACTGCGCTTCTACAGCGCCAGCATCCCCGAGTTCTTCGCCTACGGCCTGCCGGCCATGGTGGGTGCCATCCTGACTTCGGACTACCTGTTCGGCCGCTATCGCTGGACGCTGGTATCAGAGCTCTACGAGATGCTGCAGTCGCTGTTTTCGCTGCGCGCCATCTACCTGGTACTGAAGAATCCGCGCGCGCCCAGCTTCAACGTCACCCCCAAGGGCGAGCATCTGGAAGAGGACACCATCTCGCACCTGGCAGGTCCTTTTTATTTCGTCTATGCTGCCATCGTACTCACGTTCGTGGTCGGGCTGTGGAAGCTGTTCCATGCCAACGAACATCAGGACGTGATCATCTCCGCCCTGTGCTGGGATGTGCTCAACCTGATCATCTTGAATGCCTGTATCGGCGTGCTCTACGAGCGCAAGCAGCGGCGTGCCTCGCCGCGCGTGCCGGCCAATCTGGATGGGCGCGTCGGCGTGATGGAGCCGGGTGCGGTCCAGGGCAAGCCGCGACTGGCGCAGGCCCTGGCGTGCCGGGTGCTCGATGTGTCTTCCGGCGGCGCTTTGCTGCAGTTCGACATGGCCATGGCCGGGCAGGTCGACCTGCTCATGAATGGCCTGCGCGTGTACAACGCTGCCCTCGGTCATGACAGCCTGCTGCCCATCGAGGTGCGCAGCAGCTATAGCTCGCCGGACAAGCAGCGTTTCCTGGTCGGCGTGCGCTTTACCGATCGCAGCGTCAAGGGGCTCTCGGAGACCGTGGCCCTGTCCTCCGGCGACAGCGCCCGCTGGTCGGCTTACCGCGCCTCGCGCAGCATTCGCCAGGGCGTCTTCGGCAGTATCGTCTTGCTGGTGCGCTTAGGCCTGGTCCATGCAGGCGGCCAGTACGTGTTGTTTGCCAAGGGCTTGGCCAGTTACCTGCAGCGGCATCTGCTGGCGCCGGTGCTGGCGATCCCGCTGGTGGCGTCCATGCCGTATCGCGTCAAGCGTTTCTATCATCATCTGACTCACTGAGCGGCCGTCCTATGTCCTTTTCCAAGATTGTTGCGCGTGTGTTTCCGGCCTTGCTGTTGCATGCAGTGGTACAGGCCGCGCCCATGCCGGCGCCTGTCCAGGCCGCCACCAAACCTGTGGTCACCGCCAGTGTGGCAGCACCCACGCCGACGCCGCCGGGGCGCGAGATCCGCCTGGCCGACATGGGCGCCAAGCCCGGTGCCATGCGCCTGACCCGGCTGGATGGCGCGGCGATGATCAGCATCCCGGTCTCGCGTCGCGAATCACTCAAGTCCGCCATCCTGCACCTGGTCGCGACCAATTCGATCGCGCTGGACAACCGCTCGCAGCTCCTGGTCAGGCTCAACGACAGGACCGTGGCGCAATTGCAGCTCTCGGCGCGCCAGCCCGAGATCACCGCCGATATCCGCCTGCCGCTGGAGCTGCTCAAGCCGGGCTACAACCAGTTGTTCTTCCGCGTGGCCCAGCATAGCCAGGACAACCAGTGCGAAGACCCCAACGCGCCGGAACTGTGGACCGAGATCGATACCAGCCAGTCCACCCTGCGCCTGCAATCCGAGCTCAAGCCGGTGACGCCCTTGCTGTCGGACCTCAATGACCTGTTCGACCCCAAGCAGAACCAGGCGCAGAAGTTCAACATCATCACGGCCGTCCATCCCGATAGCGACGATGCCCTGAACGCCGGCGGCATGATCGCCCAGGGCATCGGCCTGAAGCTGCGCTACGCGCTGGCGCCGATCAGCCAGGTCGACGCGCGCGCCGGCACTGGCGCCGGTGCGGTACCGGGCCTGCAGCTGGCTGGACTGACCGACGCCGACAATGTCCTGGTCGGCACCGCCGAGCAGCTCAAGCCCTACCTCGATGGGCGCATCCTGGCCCAGATCCGCGACAGTTTCCTGGGTATCTATCCCATGCCCGACGGCCAGCACGTGATGCTGGTGGTCTCCGGCACCAATGCCGGCCAAGTCAACCGCGCGGCGCAGGTGTTTGCGTGGCAGCACCTGGAGTTCCCGCAGCAGGCGCAGTGGAATGTCAGCGACTTCACGCCGCCGGAGTTGCCCAACTACCTGCCCCAGGCCAATATCGCCACCGAAGGAACCTACAGCTTCAAGCAGCTCGGTTTCAATACCGCCCCGATCACCACCGTCGCGCCGGCGACGGTGAACGTCAACATGCCGCCGGACGTCTATGCCCAGGAAGATGCGCAGATGGAGTTCCACCTGAACTTCTCGCAGGGGGCCATGATCAACTCCAGCATGGTCATCAATGTCTATCTCAATGGGGTGTTCCAGCGCGCCATCTCGGTGGAGGAGCGGCAGGGCGGCTTCTACGACAATTACCGCATGAGCTTGCCGTTACGTCATTTCAGGCCGGGCAACAACGTCCTCTCCTTCCATCCCGTGATCATGCCTAACCGCCAATGCGAGCAGACCGGTGCGATCTACATGAGCCTGTTCGACGATTCCACGGTGAAGGTCCCCTTCATCTATCGCTTTGCCCAATTGCCGGACCTCTCGCGTTTTGCCAGCAACGTGTTTCCCTATGTGATCCACGGCGATGGCAATCAGCTCAGCCTGGTGGTGGCCGGACGTGACAGCGCCACCATCGGTGCAGCCTGGACCCTGCTGGCCAAGATTGCGCAGAAGCAGACGCTGCCCATGGCGGCCGCCCAGGTCACCTTCGGCAAGCCCACCGTCAATCGCCATGCCATCGTGGTGGGCAGCGTGGGCAGCCTGCCGGCCGACATGCTCAAGGATGCGCCCTGGACGCTGGAGAAAGACATGATCTTCGCCGGCGCCTCCATCCCCGTCGCGACGCCCACGGCCGAATCGAACTGGCTGCACCAGCAATTCAACAGCATGGCCGGCACCAACCGCAGCAATACCGAATCCACCTACCTCAACACCAGTGTGGCCGGGGATGCGCAATTGAACCGGCAGCTGCTGGTGATGCAGTTCCGCTCGCGCCTGATCGACAAGAACACCGCCACCGTGTTCGTCTCGGGCAACCCGGAGCAGCTGTTGCAGGGCATGCGGCAGATGGTCAGCCCGGCCTATTGGGATAACCTCGCCGGCGATGTGGCCTTGCTCTCCTTCGGCAGGGCGGAGCTGGCCACCCAGCGCATCGGTGCCACCTATGACCAGGGCAGCATCGGCGGTCCCCAGTATCTCGGTTACATGGTCTCCAAGTATCCGTGGATCTGGTACTGCATCGTCATGCTCGCCTTGCTGGTATTGGCCTGGTTGAGCTGGCGCCAGCTGCGCGCGCACCTGCGCCGCCGCCAGGGACAACGCAACATCGAGATCTGAGCATGAGGCCGCTGCTCGGGCATCCCCATCGTGCCTGGCTGCTCGGCCTCTTGGCCGGGATGCCGGTGGCCCAGGCTCAGCAAGCCAATGTCACCAGCGTGCAGCGCCAGGACCAGTCGGTCCAGGTGCGGCGCGCCGAGGGGGCGGGCCAGGTCCGCCAGGCCGATGGCACCCAGGCCGCGCGTGCGGTGCAACAGGCACTGAACTCACGTCGCCAGCAGCAAGGCCATGACCTCGCCGAGACCCGGCGTCGCCAGCAGCAGGCCGTGCTGGCGCGCAGCATCGAGGAACCCGCTGATGCCGCGGCCGATACAGCGCCACCGGGCGTGGACGAAAGCAGCCTGTGGGCATTGCTCAAGCGCCACGACCTGGCGGGCTTCGACCGCCTGCTGGCGCGCTCGCGCAAGCAGGACGACTTGTGGACACCCTCGGCGGCACTGTTGGCCGAACGTGCGCGGCAGCAGAAGGAAGCCGAGATCGAACGCGTCTTCGCCTACGCCCGCAGTGGCGGCCCGGTAGGCGCGCTGACCGGCAGCCAGCTGCAGACGCTGGTGAGGCAATATCCGCAGGAATTTTCCTGCCAGCGCATCGACCGCCTGTGGAGCGCCGCCGAGATCTTCGCCCGCGCCGGCCGCAAGGACGACGCCCTGGCCCTGTACCGTTCGGTCTTCCCCGATTGCACCCCGGCGGACAATCGCATCGCCACCCTCTACATGGCGCAGCAGACCCTGGGCGCCGACAGCGATGCCGTGGCCGGCCTGATCGCGCTGGAGCAGCAGGGCGGGCAGCGCGACGCCGCCGCCCAGGCGCGCCTGCAGCGCATCCTCTACGACCGCCAGTTGACGCGCCTGGCGGCGCTCGATCCCGCTAGCGCCGAGGCGGCGCGAGCGCTGCCGGCCATCGCCGCCGAGATCCTGAGCTATCAGGATGTCGCCACCGCCACGCTGGCCGGCTGGATCATGCTGGGACAGCACCAGACCGACCAGGCCCAGGACTGGTTCCAGCAAGCCTTGCAATGGCAGCCCGGCCATGTCGATGCGCAGATGGGCTTGCTGCAGATCCGTCTCGATGCCGGCGATATCGGCGGTGCGCAATCCCTGCTGGCGCTTCCGGAAGTGGCGGCCGACCCGCGCGCACGCGGTCAGCGTGCGCGGCTGGCCCTGCTGCGTGCCGACCGCTTCAATCAGGAGAAGGATGCCGATGCCAGCCTGGCCGCGCTGGATGAGGCAGAACGGCTAGGCGCCACCCGCGCACAGACCGCGCCGCTGCGCGCCTGGGCCTTGTATGGAAAGGGCCGCCATGACGAGGCGGCCTCCTTGTTCGCCACGCAGTACCGCGCCACGCAAGACGCCCGCATGGCCGAAGGCTGGGCCTTGTCGGAGAACGCACGTGGTCGCCTGGATCAACTGGCCGCCAGCAAGGAGGCCCAGCAGGCGCCGCTATCGACCTACGTGCTGGCACTGCAGAGCCAGCAGTCGTACTACCGCAAGCAGTTCGTGACCGCCCATGCACTGCAGCAGCGCGCCCGTTCGGAGGCCCAGGCCAGCGTGGACATGGAGCCCGAAGGGCAGGGCACGGGCGGCGAGGATCTGCGCAAGAGCGTGCAAGCCTATCTGCATGACGAGCTGCAGGGCCTCACCGCCGCTTCGCTCACCCTGGGCGCAAGTTACGCCAACCACGCCGGGGTGGACGGCCAGGGACATCTGGAAACCTTGGCGCCGACCGTCCATGCGCAATGGTTCGGCGGGGCCGACCAGACGCGCCAGTACGACCTGCGCCTGCGTAGCCTGCGCCTGCAGGCCAATGCCATCACGCCCGACGCCGTGGCACGCGCCCTGGGCACGCCGGCCACGGCACAGCAGTCGGGTCTGGCCAACGTGCGCGAACTGTGGTTCGGCGCCCAGGACAGTGTCTGGCTGACCGAGCTGGGCCGGCTGGCTTGGCAGGGCGCCGTCGGTGTCACCGATGGCGGCGTGGCCGGCACCGACCTGCACGGCCAGGCCAGCGTGGGCCAGCAGACCTCCTGGGGCAGCTGGAATGCCTATGCCGGCAGCAACCCAGTGCGCGATTCGCTGCTGTCCTGGCGCGGCCAGGCCATGCCGGGCAGCGGCCAGTGGTGGGGCGATGTGCGTCGCACTGCCCTGGGCGCCAAGACCCTGTGGCAGTTCGCGCCGCGCTGGAGCATGGCAGCCAATGCCGAGCTGGCCAGCTTCAGCGGTCATAACGTGCAATCCAACCGGGCCGTGGCACTGGACCTGGGGGCGGGCTACGATCTGAAGTTGCAGGGTTTCGATTACTTCAATGTCGGCCCGGCACTGCACTACCTGCACTACGCCAACAACCAGAACCAGTACGGCTGGGGCCTGGGCGGCTATTACAGCCCGCAGCGCTCCCTCAGTACCGGCATCGCCACCCAGTTCCTCACGCCCGAAGGCCGCCAGTCCCAGCTGTCGGGCAACCTGGAACTGGGCTGGAACACTGCTGCCCAATCGGCCGCAGCCTGCCTGCCGGTGGCCTATCGCGGCGCCAGCGCCGCCGGCATCGATTGCGCTTATGCTGGCAGCACGGACCGTGGGGCCTACGCTCATGTGCAGATGGCCGCGGTGAAGCGACTGGCGCCGCGCTGGCAACTTGGCGTGCAGGGCGATGTCAATCTCACGCCGGGACGTGATCGCCAGTATGCGGCGATGGTGTTCCTGCGTTACTTCTTCGAGGACCGCGCCGCCGTGTTCAGTCGCGACCTGCCCACCAGCACGCGTGATTTCTCCGCACAAATGGATGATGGACGATGACCCTGGAATCCCCCCAGCGACGCCGGTTACTGCAGGCCGGTGCCGCGTTGAGCTTGTCGACCCTGGCGATGCTGCCGGCCGTGGCCGCTGACTTGCCGCTCCCGGCCTGCCCGCGCGACTGGCCGCAATGGGAGGCGTTCGCGCGGCGCCACCTGCAGGCCGACGGCCGCATCATCGACTACGCGACGCCGCAACAGCAAAGCACCTCGGAGAGCCAGTCCTACGGCATGTTCTTCGCGCTGGTTGCCAATGACCGCGCGCGCTTCGAACGCATCTGGCGCTGGAGCCGCGACAACCTCGGAGCCGGCGGCGAGCACCTGCCGGCCTGGCTATGGGGCAAGCGTGATGATGGCAGCTTCGGCGTAATCGACGCCAACGCCGCCGCCGATGCCGATCTGTGGTTCGCCTACAGCCTGCTGGAAGCCGCGCGGCTGTGGCAGCTACCCGCCTACGCCCAAGCCGCGCAGGCTCTGCTGGAGCAGGTCAAGGCGCAGGAGGTGCGCAGCATGGGGGCGCTGGGACCGATGTTGCTGCCGGGCCCGCAGGGCTTCGAGGAAGGCCCGCAGCGCTGGCGCCTCAATCCCAGCTACCTGCCGCTGCCGGTGTTGCGCCGTCTGGCCGCCGCCGATCCGGGCGGGCCTTGGGCCACGATGGCGCCAGCCACGCTGGCGCTGGTGACGCAGGCTTCGCCGCATGGCTTCGTCCCCGACTGGCTGCTCTACGAGGCAACTCAGGGCGCGCAACCCGATACCGGCCGTTCGGTACAGGGCAGTTATGACGCCATCCGCGTCTACCTGTGGGCGGGCATGACGGATGACGCCGACGCACTGGCCGCGCCTTTGCGCCGGGTGCTGGCGCCGATGTGCAAGACCATCGTCGATCACGGAGCGCCACCCGAGAAATGCAATACCGTGACCGGTGCCACCGAAGGGCAGGGGCCGATAGGTTTTTCTGCGGCGCTGCTGCCCTTGCTGGCGGCCTCCGGGCAGGACGATGCGTTCGCCGCGCAACGGCAATCGGTACAGCAGCGCTGGGACGCCTGGCACAAGGATGAGCAGGACAAGCCTGGCGGCGCCGATGTCGGCGAATTCAATTACTACAACAGCGTGTTGACGCTCTTCGGCCTGGGCTGGGTGCAGCGCCAGTACCGCTTCGACAGCACGGGCCGCTTGCAGCCGGGCTGGGTTTGCGCGGGCTAAAAAAAAGCCCGCCGTGAAGGCGGGCAAATACTGGAACTTGATATAGAAATGATTTATATCATTTACGGAAATTTCTCTTACTGCTGCGCGGGTTCCCTGAAATAGATCCTGCGCGGCAGGCCCCATAGCAGCAGTGCCGCACCCAGCAGGCATTCCAGCGCCACCACATACAGGCCGATGGCGGCGCTGCCGGTCAGGTCGCGGATCTTGCCGACCATGTAGGGCGTGATGATGCCGCCCAGCTGTCCCACCGAATTGATCAGGGCGATACCGGCCGCAGCGGCCGCACCACTGAGCACGCGCGGCGGCAGGATCCAGAACAGGCCGATCCCGGCGATGATGCCGGTGGCCGCGGCCGACAGCGCCACCACCAGGATCAGCGTGTTGCTGCCGAACCAGGCACTGGCGGCATAACCGATGGCACCCATCAGCGCGCAGGCGGCCAGGTGCCAGCGGCGCTCTCCGGTACGGTCGGAGTTGCGGCCGATGACGATCATGCCCAGGCCCGCGCACAGATAGGGCACCATGGAAATGAGGCCGATGATGAAGGTGTCATCGGTGCCGGCCGACTTGATCAGCTGCGGCATCCAGAACACCAGTCCATAGATGCCCGAGGCCAGCATCAGGTAGATCAGCGACATCACGATGGTGGTCGGCTGCTTCAGCGCCGCGCCGAAGGAATGGGCCGCCTCGCTGCGCGGTTCGGCGGCGATGCGCTCTTCCAGCAGCTTCTTTTCTTCGGGTTTGAGCCAGCGCGCGTCCTGGATGCGGTCGTCGATGACCAGGTAGCACACCACCCCCAGCACGATGGAAGGAATGCCTTCCAGCAGGAACAGCCACTGCCAGCCATGCAGGGCGCTCACGCCATGGGTGAACTTCATGATGCCGCCCGAGATCGGGCCGCCGATGATGCCGCACACGGCGATGGCCGCCATGAACAGCGAATTGATGCGACCCCGGCGCACCGACGGGAACCAGTTGGTGAAGAAGTACAGCGCCCCCGGCACGAAACCCGCCTCCAGGCTGCCGATCAGGAAGCGCAGCACATAGAAGCTGGTCTCGCTGGAAACAAACATCATGGCCGCCGAAGCGATGCCCCAGGTCACCATGATGCGGGCGATCCAGCGCTTGGGGCCGACCTTGTGCAGGATCATGTTGCTGGGCACCTCGAAGAGGAAGTAGCCGACGAAGAAGATGCTCGCGCCCAGGCCATAGACGGCGTCCGAGAAACCCAGGTCGCTCTGCATCTGCAGCTTGGCGAAGCTGATGTTGACGCGATCCAGGTAGGCGAAGACGAAGCAGATCATCAGCAGCGGCACGAAGCGCCAGGTGATGCGGCTGTAAAGCCGGGATTCCAGATCCGACGCGGTGGCCGGATAGGTAGCGGTGGTCATGGGGTGTCTCTCCTCTAGCTTTTTCAGAAAATGAAGGCGCAAAAAGTCCATCGCCTCCGCGCAGTGCGGGAGGTCGTCTTGTTCTAATATTATTTGCGGGGCAGGCGTACGGAGGGATTCCGTACGCCCATGCCGGTGATGCGTTCCGGGCCGGCGTATCAGTAGGTCGCGCGGCCGCCCGAGAGATCGAACACCGACGCGGTGGTGAAGGAGTTCTCTTCCGACACCAGCCAGGCCACCATGGCCGCCAGTTCTTCCACCTTCACGAAGCGTGCGCGCGGGATCTTGGAGAGCATGTAGTCGATGTGCGCCTGGGTGCACTGTTCCAGGATGCGGGTCTGCGCCGCCGCCGGGGTGATGGCATTGACGGCGATGTTCTTGGTCGCGGTTTCCTTGCCCAGGCTCTTGGTGAGGGCGATCATGCCGGCCTTGGCGGCGCTGTAGGCCGAGGCGGTGGGATTGCCTTCCTTGCCGGCGATGGAAGCGATGTTGACGATGCGGCCGTAGTTCTGCGCGATCATGCGCTGGACCACCACCTGGTTGACGTAGAAGGCACCGTTGAGGTCGATGTCGATGACGCGGCGCCATTCCTCCGGCGAATAGTCGGCTACCGGATTATTCTGTCCGGCAATACCGGCGCTGTGCACCAGGATGTCGATGGACTGGGTCAGCTTCTCGGTGGCCTCGATGGCTTTCTTGACGTCGGCTTCGCTGGCGATATCGACCTTGATGGTCTCGACATGACCCAGCGCTTCGAGCTTGTTGCGGGCGGTGGCCAGAGCCTGCTCGTCCATGTCCCACAGCACGACCTTGGCGCGGCCTTGCAGCAGGCGTTCGGCCACGGCATAGCCGAAGCCCTGGGCGCCGCCGGTGATGATGGCGCTGCGGCCCTGGAAATCGTAATGATTCATTGGGTTCTCCTTCCCTGTTTCGGTCATTGGGGTGGCGCAGGCCGCTTGGGCCTGCGCATCATTGTTTTTCTTGTGTGAGGGGTGACGCGCGATGAGCCGTCAGGCTTAGGCGTCGATGGTCTTCTGCTGTTGCTCACCCAGGCCATCGATGCCCAGGCGCATGACCTGGCCGGCGCGCAGGTAGACCGCTTCCGGCTTGACGCCCATGCCCACGCCCGGCGGCGTGCCGGTGGAGATGACGTCGCCCGGCTGCAGGCTCATGAAGCGCGACAGGTAGGACACGATATGGGCCACGCCGAAGATCATGGTGCTGGTGTTACCGTTCTGGTAGCGCTTGCCATCGACTTCCAGCCACATGCCCAGCTTTTGCGGATCGGCGATTTCATCGCGGGTGACCAGCCAGGGGCCGATGGGGCCAAAGGTATCGCAGCCCTTGCCCTTGTCCCAGGTGCCGCCGCGTTCGATCTGGTATTCGCGCTCGGACACATCGTTGACCACGCAATAGCCGGCCACGTGGGACATGGCGTCCTTCTCGTCGATATAGGTACCGCCCTTGCCGATGATGACACCCAGTTCGACTTCCCAGTCGGTCTTCTTGGAGCCGCGCGGGATCTTGACGTTGTCGTTGGGGCCGACCACGGCCGAGGTCCACTTGTTGAACACCACCGGTTCGGCGGGGATGGGCAGGTTGGATTCGGCGGCGTGATCGGCGTAGTTCAGGCCGATGCAGATGAACTTGCCGATGTTGCCGACGCAGGCGCCGATACGCGGATTGCCGTCGACCACGGGCAGGCTGTTGATATCCAGGGCGCGGATCTTGGCCAGGGAAGCGTCATCCAGGACGGCACCGTTGACGTCCTTGATATGGGCGGAAAGGTCGCGGATCTTGCCGGACTGATCCAGGATACCGGGTTTTTCTTGGCCAACCGGGCCGTAACGCAGGAGTTTCATCGTTGTTTCCTTGAAGAAAAAGAGTGTCTCGGAGTGGCGCCCTGGTGCGGTCCCGGCAGCAATGCGGGGAGGACGCGGGACGGCCTGCTTGTTTTTTCAGGGGTCGATAATACCAGTTTATTGGTAAGACCAATAGGCCAATTTGAGGTCATCTTGGCGATGGGGCCGTTTACGGCGTCCCCTCACTCAGTAGGTTGCACGTCTGCCAATGCAACCAAATCTGCTTTCCGCGATATGTAGCTTTCTGGTGTCCGCCAATTATCAGATTCGTGTCAGCAAAAAGTCAGTTCTCAGTCAGGTTGCAAATCGGAAATCAAGCCAGAATCACATCAATATTTTAATTCTTGTCTTTTGGGAGTTATTCGGACAGATGGCGGCTGGGCTGCACGCATCATCATTGCTCTGCCATGCAGCGTCCGCCCTGTGGGTGAGCGCCGGGTCTGAAGTCATTCGCTGGAGTGCATTCGATGTGGAAGGATTGCCAATGAACAATGTCTTGATGCGATGTGCCGCTTACTTTCTTAGAGGTGTTTTCCACTTCTTGCTCTTTGTTCCGTTGGCCGTTCACGCGATGGAATTCGAGGTGCGTGTTCCATTCGTGGTGATGTCTGGCTCGGTGACGGGAATGGAGCTGCGAGAACTGAAGTCTGTCCTGGAGAAGAATCCAGGGATCACTACGGTCGTTCTGAAAAACTCCCATGGGGGAGATGCTGCCACCGGATATGCCGTGGGCGAATTCATTCGCGAGCGAGGACTGAATACCGCGCTTTCAGGCTATTGCATTTCTTCGTGTTCACGCATGTTCTTGGGCGGAAAGGAGCGGCAGTACAGCGATGACCAGCCTCTCGAAAAGACCTTCGTCGGATTTCATGGCAATTACGGTAACGATGGAGGCCTGCTGATCGCGCGCATGGAGATGCTCAAGGAGTGGATCGTCAAATACAGTGACGGCAAGGTGAATCCGGTTCTGCTCGATCAATGGGTGCACATCAGCAATCACCATGGCTATGCAGCGTTCTACCACCGAGATGCCCGACTGCTGCCTAGTACCAAGAAGGTGTTGCTATGCCAAGGCACGGAAGAACGCGGAAGGCGGCAGGAGCAATGCGCCAAGCCTGAGATGGGGGATGCGCTGGAGAATGGAGTGGTGACAACTTGGGAAGTTTTGAAGATTAAGGCATAACAGAACTTTCAACATGCTCCGTCTTCGCTAGGCGTAAAGTGTCTGGGTCACGTAACTCCGCCGCTCGCATGCATGATCACCACAGCCGGAATTTTGCCCGGCGCCGGGTTAGTGGGAAAGCGCAATTCTCCCGTGATTGGTTCGTCGAAGGAGATCTTCTTCTGGTAGATCTGGCGGAAAGTGGTATGCCGGTTGGCCGACATGAAATCGATCCGCCCGCTATCGGTGGCCGTGAGGCTGCTTCTGATCTCCTGCGCTTGCACCGTGAAATCCGGTACAAGCATCGACAGCAGACCCAGGAGCGTGGCACGCCCAATCGTGCGCAGAAAATATGAAAATCGTTTAGTTTTAAAGTTGACCATGGTCTGGCTTTTTATGCGGATGGCATCGCGTTATACGCTTCGATTTGATAAGACTATTCGCTCCAAAGTTTTTTCTCGAATTGCTGATCGGCCTTGGTCCAGCACGAGCGGTCCATTCAAAGAGGGGCCATTCTGCGAGCAAATCAACAATAGGTATAAAAGAAAAAGCTGCATAAGCAGCTTTTTCCTTGGAGATGTCGCAATTTTCTATCGTCAGAACTGATAGCGTAGCCGCACATCAGCCGTCTGCGCAGCATAGCCCCGCGCCGCTTCCAGCGTGTAACGCGCTGCCAGTGTAAGGTTCTGACTACGCGCCAGTGTCGCACCGAGCACCAGCACAGCTGTGTTGGCGTTCGCCGCAGCACCTTGCGTTGTGAAGCTGGTCGCGCCACTGGAATCAGCGGCAAAATTGGCAACTGATTGCATGCTGGTATCGCGATACTCATGTCGCCAGCTCAGTTGCACTGACGGCGTCATTTCGCCATACGATGTCTTGTACGAGCGTTCCAGTTTTGCGCCGACATCGCTTTTCACGGACGCATTGCTGGCCGAGTTGACTCGCAATGCCGCCACACTGCCGGTTTCGGTATAGGCATCCTGGCTTTGGTGGGTGTAGGTCACCCCCGCAATCGGTGTCAGCGTCGTTGCATTGTCGAGCATGAGTGGATAACCAGCCTGCACTGATGTCACATACTGTGTGCCGCCGAATGAACCCGCCGCGCTGCCGCTAAAACCTGTATAGCCGATGTTGCGTTGAGTTTCGTACCTTTGCTTGACCATGCCTGCCGCCCAGTTCAGATACCAGCGTTCAGCGCTATAACCGGCATACGCCATCAGCCCATAGGCCTTGATTTGTGCCGAGCTGCCGGCATTGTCACCGCTGTCGCTGACTGATGTATTGGCATAGCTGAACACGCCACCGACACGCCACCTATCGTCGAGTGCGGTATCAGCACCCAGCAGCAAGCCGCTGTAACTGGCGTTATAGCCACTGATGCTGCTACTGCTTGCCTGATTGACCTGGCCGCCGAACGCCTGGCCCCATGTCGCGACATCGCTGCCGCGTTCGCCCGTGGCGACACCGGTACTACCGCCAGCCTGCGCTACCCGCAGGTTATCGATGTGCGTCGACGTAATATTTACTATCGATTGGGTGGCTATCTGCGACGATTGCACCGCTGCCCTTGTATTGGCGGCCGGACTCAGTTGAGCACCGGCGCGATTGGCCTCGGCCGTGGAGCCAAGCGCCACGGCGGCGTTATACATATTGAGTACGTTTGCATCGGTGCCGTTGTAGCTGAACAAGCCATTGAGTGAGGAAACGGCATCGCTATTTGTCGCGCGACGGATCGGACTCGATGAACCGGATGATCCCGCTCCCAAGGTCAGGATCAGATCTGTCAGGGCGCCGTTGCCACTGTCCACGACGCTGGCACCTGTCACGACACCGCTATAGCCGGTCGCAGAATAGTTCAGTGCGCCGGCATTGTAGTTGGCGGTCGCGGCCTGCACCACGACAAACTTTTGTCCTTGCGCAAAACTATACGCAGTGACCGGTTTGAGCACCACACTGGAACCGGAATTGAACGTGGCATTCCCCGTCACCACCAGTCGACCATAACCGCTGTCGGCACTGACCACGCCGGTAGCTATCGCGCCGTTGGCCACGCCAATATTGAGCGTCCCGCCGGCAGTCTGGCTATAGTTGCCGGTGACGGTGATGCTGTTGTTGACTTGTAGCGTGGCGCCGGTATTGGTGACGGCATTACCGCCAACATTGATGTTGTCGTTGAGCAGTTGATTGCCCGACGCAAAGACAACATTGGAATGTGTATTGGTAATGACACCGATATTGCCTGTTCCGACTCCACTGCCGGAGCCGGTCAGGGTCCCGAAGGTCGATCCACTGCCGCCGTTGATGCTCAGATTATTGGTGGTCGCGTTGGTGATGCTGCCTGAAATGGTGCCACTGTTGGTGAACGAGCCGATTGTGCCGGATGCAGCCGTAGGGAAAGTGACGGCATTGATGGCGATTGCATTCGTGGTGCCGCGAATGAGCCCGCTATTGTTCAACGTCGTAATGGTGCCGGTGTTTGATATGCCGACAGCGCCGCTGATGGTGCCGCCATTGTTGTTCAGTGTCGAAATGGTGCCGGTATTTTCAATACCGGTTGCAGCGCCACTGATCGTTCCGGTGTTCGTCAGGGTACCGATACTTGTGGAGGCGCTCAGAAAGATGCCGGCTGCGGTGCCGCCCTGGATAAGGCCACCGTTATTGACGGTCGTGATGGCACCGCTGAGAATCTTGAAACCATACGAAGTGCCGCTAATGACGCCGGCATTGTTCAGCACTCCCAGCGAACCGCTGCTTTGGCTGTTGTAACCGGTCCGACCGCTGAGCGTGCCGCCGATGTTGTTGTTAAGCGTGCCTATGCTGCCCTGATTTGCAATCGCAAAAAAACTTCCGGCAATGCTGCCCGCGTTGGTGAGCGTACCGATTGTGCCGGTGTTGCTGAGGGCTGTCGGGCCGGTAATCGAGCCGCTACTATCATTGTTCAGCGAGGTAAGGGTGCCGAGATTGGATAGACCGATGGCAGTTCCGTTGATCGCTCCATCGTTGGTGAGGGATCCATTTGTTCCGTTGGCGGTAAAGGCCGTTGACGCGCTAATTGCGACACTATTATCAATAACTAGCGAGCCGCCGCCGCTCCAGGTCACGTCGAGCAGAGCGCCGCCCGAGAGCGTACCGCCTCCCGAGATCGTTATACCCGCCTGTGCTGCCGTGGAAGTCATCGTGGCCAATGCTGCCGTGATGGAGAGGACCAGAAGCGTCCGATTGCCCGTTGTGAAATTTACCCGGCGTCTTGTTTTATGCATTTTTTCTTTTCTCTCGGCCCAATCCGTTTGATAACTGCACGAATTAAAAATTGATATTTCGGCAATTATCGAATAGATGCTCAAAGATTTTCTGTTTTATGTGAAGATTTTATTGGGCTGACGCTGGAGGACAACATCGCTTTCATGCAAATGAGATGTTTGGGAGGATTTGACGTGGATTTTTGCCAACGGAAAGGCAGGTGAGTATCTAGAGAAGGCGTTACTTTCTCAAGTGCAAATCGCTGATGGGGCGGCGTTACAGAGTGGCATGCACCAATATTCCGCTCTTTGTGGGTAGATAGTTTGTTAATTGAAACTATGTTTCCATGAGGAAAAGAAATTTCGCATTCATTTTGGAAGCGATTTCCCGAGATATCGCTGCATTTATTCGGTCATTCGCATTTCTAAGTCATTGATAAGCCATTAATGTATGAGAGGCGAATTTCCCAAATGAATTCGACGCGACAACTATCCCATCCCCCCACGCCTGCTGCGATGAGCAGGCGTGGGGGGACTGCTCACGGTCAACCCGGGACGCAGATTTCTTCAGAAATGGATTGACCTGCCTGGACCGGGCCAATGGGGTCACTCCAGGGCGACTGCGGGACCATGTCGTCGCTCCCGAGCTGGAACACGCTGACTGCGATCGAGAGTGCGTCCGAATGCCGCTCCAGCATCGCCGAGGCCGCACTGACCTGCTCTACCAATGCGGCATTCTGCTGGGTGCTCTGGTCCAGGTCGGACACGGCCGTATTGATCTCGGCGATTCCGGTGCTTTGTTCGCCAATGGCCGTGCTGATCTCGTAGATGATGTCGGTGACGCCGGAGATGCTTGTGACGATGCTATCCATCATCGTGCCGGCTTCGCGCACCCGCTCGGCACCACGCAGTACTGTGCTTTGCGAGACTTCGATCAGCGATTTGATTTCCTTGGCCGCTGCCGCACTGCGGCCAGCCAGGCTTCTTACCTCGCTGGCCACCACCGCAAAGCCGCGTCCGTTCTCTCCAGCACGCGCCGCTTCGACCGCCGCATTGAGCGCCAGGATATTGGTCTGAAAGGCGATACCGTCGATCACGCCGATGATATCGGCGATCTGGGCCGATGCTCGGGCGATCTCGTCCATGGTCTGCACGCTGCTGCCGACCACCTGGCCGCCTTTCCTGGCCAGGCCGGTGGCTTCCGAGGCCAGCTGGTTGACCTGGGCGGCCGCGCCGGCCGATTGCTGCACCGAGCGGGTCAGGTCGGCTAACGCGGCAGAGGTCTCTTCCAGGCTGCTGGCCGAGATCTCGGTGCGTCGCGAGAGGTCGAGGTTGCCGGACTCGACTTCGCTGGCGGCAACCCTGATGGAATCGGCGCCGCGCCGGATGTCCTTCAGGACGATCTGGATATGCTCGACGAACTGATTGAACGCGCCGGCGATCTGGGCGATCTCGTCGTCGCCGTTCACCTTCAGGCGCTGGGTCAGGTCGCCGCTGCCGGCGCTGATGGCATCCATGGCATCGCGGGCGGTGGAGAGGCGCTTGAACGAGCGCGCGCTCAAGGAGCCGCTGACGACGGCGGCCACCAGCGTCAGCACCACGATCAGGATCACGGTGGCATAGATCACATCCGAGAGGCCGGCGCGTGCCTCGCTCCGGTCCAGGGCCACCACCAGGTACCAGTCGGTGCCGGCGATGGCCCTGACCTTGAGCAGCTTAGGCGAGCCCGCCAGGTCCACGGTGGGCGCATCCGCTGACTGTGTCCAGGCCACTACGTGCGCTGGTGTGAGTTCGGGCGAGATCTCGGACGCGTCCTTGAGGACGTACTGGTTGTCCGGGTGCGCCAGCACCTGGCCATCCTTGCTGATCACGAAGCTATAGCTGGATGGCGTAGGTTTGATCGCCGAGACGACCTCCTTGAGCTCGACCAGGGAAACCGCGCCCTGGACGACACCAGCCACGCTGCCGTTGCGCAGCATCGGTTCGGAGATGGCGACGAACAGCTTGCCGCTACTGGCGTCGCCATAAGGCTTGGTCACGATCAGCTTGCCGGCCTCGATGGCCTGCTTGTACCAGGGGCGGGCGGTCGGATCGTAGCTGGGAGGCACTCCCTTGTCATTGGTGTAGAACGTCTTGTCGGTCCAGCCGGCCACGACGACCGAGAAACCTCCTGCGGCCAGCATGTGCTTTACCAAGCCTTGTGGATCGCCGTATTGGACGTCCTTCGCGGCGGCGTTGACCTGGGTGATTTTGGCGCCGACCCATTTTTCAACGGCTAACGAATTGCCCCGGGCAATCTCGTCGATGTCATGGTTCAGCGTCTTCATCATGCTGTCGCTGACGATGAAGTAGGTCGCCACGCCGGTGATGCTGAGCGCGCAAATCACGGTCAGCGAAGAGATCAACAGAATCCTGGCGCGAAACGAACGCAATAATGAAAACCTCATGGTTGCTGCCCCTCGTAGTGTTGCAAGATCATCGGCAAGATATCGCCCTCCCCAAGCACGGGATCCATGCCTGAGGGTCGGAAAGATGCACGCCGTGTGGAGTTGGAAGTGGGTGCGGTCGCGCTTGATAGCGCCGCCGGTTCTCCGGTTCTGCGCGATTGATCCTACGCACCTTCGCAAGCGACGACAACGTGGTCGTTGAACTTCATCCACAGGTGACGGAGTCGCCGTGCAAGCGACCAGATCGGCTGACGGTAAGCTGACGGCGGTGCGGAAACGCCCACCGCACGTGGCGAAGCCGCATGTGGCAGCTTGCAGGCGCAGAGCTGACATGCCTGCCGTGAGGGGCGCCGTGTTCTAAAAAACAGAATCGATTTACTGTTCGCGTGCAACCCCCGCATAGGCCTCCATCCCCATCATCGGGGCCGTGCCGACGCTTGTTACGGCATGCCCGTTTCTTCCGCGCGGGCGGCCGATGCCGACAGGGCAATCCGGCGAATCTCTTCAATGACGGCACGGATGGCCGGATGCTTGTGATCGCCACGGCGGTACACCAGCGAGATACGGCGCTGGATTTGCGGCACGATACGTATCGGCCTCAGTGACGCCGGCAACTGACCAAGCCGCAACCCCGGGACGACGGAGATGGAGCAGTCGCTTTGCACCATCGAGGCGATGATTTCGGCGCCACGGCATTCGGCATTGATGCGCGGCGAGAACCCTGCCTGGCGGCAGAGATCGAGGACGAATTCGCCATAGAAGCTGCCGGCCGAATCGAGCGCCCACTGTTCATCCTTCAATTCTTCCAGCGCGATACTGTGACGATCCGCCAGTGGATGGGTCGGCGCCAGGATGGCATATAGGCCGTCGTCCAGCAGGTCGGTCTGCTCGACCGTCTTTTCCACGCTGGCCAGGCGCAGCGAGACATCATCCACGATGGCGATGTCGGCGTTCCAGGAGTTCACCGCCGCCAGTCCTTGAGAGGGTTCAAGTTCCACCAGCGTCAGCTGCAGGCGCGGAAAGCCTTGGCGCAAGGCGAGCATGACTGGCGGCATCAACGCCGCCGCCGCGCTGGCGAACGCGGCGACGCGGACATTGCCACCGATCTCATCGCGCATGGCTGCGAGATCGGATTTGGCCTCGTCCAGTGCGCGCAGGATCCGGTCGACGTGTTCGACCAGGACGCGGCCGGCCTGTGTCAGCCTTACCCCCCGGCCATGCCGTTCGGTGAGCATCTGTCCCAGCTCTTCTTCCAGCTGGGTGATCTGCTGGGATACCGCCGAGGGCGTGAGGAACAGGGCTTCCGCTGCGGCGGTGATCGTCTGGCGGGCGGCTAGCTCTCGCAAGGCCTTGAGTCGGGTGAGGTCCATTCAATTCCTTGCGGATCGTTCAGTTTGGCTAAGGGGGTCTTCAACAAAACTTAAATTGATGCGCGTAATGGGCGCTCCTACAATTCTGTCCAAATATCGCAGCGAAGACAACGGAGAAGATATGGCAGTGAGCGTATTCGACATTTTCAAGATCGGCATCGGCCCCTCCAGTTCGCACACCGTCGGCCCGATGCGGGCGGCGCGCATGTTCACGCATGCGCTGGTCGAGGGCGGCCTGCTGGAGTCGGTGGTGCGCGTGCGCAGCGAGATGTTCGGTTCGCTGGGCGCCACGGGGCGTGGTCACGCCACCGATACGGCGGTGCTGCTGGGTTTGTCAGGCCATGAGCCCGACACGGTCGATGTGGAGCAGATCGGACCGATGCTCGCGCGCATCCGTGGTGATGGCGAACTGATGCTGGCAGGCAGCCACCGCATCGGCTTTGCCGAGGCGCAAGATCTTGTGCTCAACGGTCTGCAATCCTTGCAACACCACGCCAATGGCATGCGCTTCAGCGCCTATGACGGGCACGGCGCGATACTGGCGAGCAAGGTCTACTACTCGGTCGGTGGCGGTTTCGTGGTGAGCGAAGAAGTGGCAGCGGACCGCGAGCGCAGCCGCACGGTCGCGCCCGGACTGGATGTGCTGCCGCTGCCTTTCCACAGCGGGGCCGACCTGCTGCGCATCGCATCCCGTGAGGGCTGCAGCATCGCCGACATCATGCTGCGCAACGAGCTGCACTGGCGCAGCGAGGAAGAAATCGTGCGTGGCCTGCTGGGCATCTGGACGGTCATGCGTGAGTGCGTAGCCCGCGGCTGCCGCACCGAAGGCGTGTTGCCGGGCGGGTTCAAGGTGCGGCGACGTGCCGCGTCGCTGGCGCAGCGTCTGCGCGATTCCTCTGCGGCCTGCGTGGATCCGTTGGCCGTGATCGACTGGGTCAACGTCTACGCGCTGGCCGTCAATGAGGAGAACGCCGCAGGCGGGCGCGTGGTGACGGCACCCACCAACGGCGCGGCCGGCATCGTGCCGGCGGTGTTGCACTACTACGTGAATTTTGTCGAGGGGGCCGATGAGCGCGGGGTGATCAATTTCCTGCTCACCGCAGCCGCCATCGGCATGCTGTACAAGGAGAATGCCTCGATCTCGGGCGCCGAGGTGGGTTGCCAGGGCGAAGTCGGCGTGGCCTGCTCGATGGCTGCCGCCGGCCTGTGCGCGGTGGTGGGCGGCACGCCCGAACAGGTGGAGAACGCCGCCGAGATCGGCATGGAGCATCACCTGGGCATGACCTGCGACCCCATCGGCGGGCTGGTGCAGATCCCCTGCATCGAGCGCAACGCGCTGGCCTCGATCAAGGCCATCAATGCCGCGCGCATGGCGCTGCACGGTGATGGCGTGCACCACGTCAGCCTGGACCAGGTGATCAAGACCATGCGCGAAACCGGCGCCGACATGATGACCAAATACAAGGAAACCTCGCGCGGCGGGCTGGCGGTGAACATCATCGAATGCTGAGCTGGGCGGCCTTGTCCGGCATCAGTTCTGGCTGAATTCGACCACCAGCAGCGCGGTCGCGATGCCCTTGCCGGTGTTGGCGATGGCATGCTGGACGTCGACCCGGTAGCGTGCGGTCTCGCCCGGGCCAACTTTCTGCTCGGCGTCGGCCGAGCGCACCATCATGTGCCCGCTGAACACCGTCAGATGCTCGCGCGAGCCGCTTTCGTGCGCTTCCGAGGCCAGCACCCCGCCCGGCTCTATGCTCAGCTTGTACCACTCGACCCGGCCGGCCTGTTCGATCGGCGCCAGGATCTTCAATTCGCACTTGCGGTCCGGGCTGCGGATGACCGGTGTGGCGTGGTCGGTCATCAGCATGATCGCTGGCGCGTTGGGCTGTTCGCGCCCGGTGGCCAGGAAGTCGGCCAGCTCCACGCCGAGGGCGTTGGCCAGACGCCACAACACGGCCACGGTCGGGTTGGACTGGTTGCGCTCGATTTGCGAGAGCATGGATTTGGAGACGCCCGCCCGGCGCGACAATTCGTCCAGCGACAGCTTGCGCGCCTGACGTAGCGCCTGCAGCTTTTCGCCAACAGCCGGCGGTCCGTCATCCCTTGGTATCCCGGTAGAAGCTTGCATCGTCTTAGGTTGTTCGATATATTGGATTTGTGTTCGATATATTGGTTAACGTTCGATTTGACGATCGAATTCACTTTAAAGGACAAGCATCGTGTCAACCAGCAATGACTTCTATACTGCCATACGCAAGGAGCTGCAGTCCATCCGTGATGCCGGGCTATACAAGGCCGAACGCGTCATCACCTCGCCCCAGGCGGGTTCCATCACCACCCAGGAAGGGCCGGAGGTGATCAACCTCTGCGCCAACAACTACCTCGGCCTGTCGTCCCATCCGGAGGTGGTGGAGGCGGCCCGCCAGGCGTTGACCGAGCGCGGCTATGGCCTGAGCTCGGTGCGCTTCATCTGCGGCACGCAAGACCAGCACAAGGTACTGGAGCGGCGGCTGTCGGACTTCCTCGGCACGGAGGACACCATCCTCTACGGCTCCGCGTTCGACGCCAACGGCGGCTTGTTCGAAACCTTGCTGGGCCCGGAAGATGCGGTCATCAGCGATGCCCTCAACCACGCCTCCATCATCGACGGCATCCGCCTGTGCAAGGCCCGGCGCTATCGTTACCAGCACGACGACCTGCAAGACCTGAAGCGCCAGCTGCAGGAGGCCGATGCCGCCGGTGCGCGCTTCAAGCTGGTGTTCACCGACGGGGTGTTCTCGATGGACGGGACCATCGCGCGACTGGATCAGATCCGGCGCATCTGTGATGAACACGGCGCGTTGCTGGGCGTGGACGATAGTCACGCCACCGGTTTTCTGGGCGCGCGCGGACGCGGGACGCACGAGTTGCGTGGCGTGTTCGGCCGCATCGACATCATCACCGGCACGCTCGGCAAGGCCCTGGGCGGCGCCTCCGGCGGCTTCACCAGCGCCCGCGCCGACGTGGTGGCGCTGCTGCGCCAGCGCTCACGGCCCTACCTGTTCTCCAACACCCTGGCGCCGTCCATCGTCGGTGCCAGCATCAAGGTATTGGACTTGCTGGAAGCCGATACCAGTCTGCGCGACCAGCTCGAGTACAACGCCAAATACCTGCGCGCCGGCCTGCAGTCGCTGGGCTTCGAGATCAAGCCGGGCCAGCATCCCATCATCCCGGTGATGGTGCATGACGCCATGCCGGCGCAGCTGCTGGCGCAGCGCCTGCTGGAACTGGGTGTCTACGTGATCGGCTTCTTCTACCCGGTGGTGCCGCAGGGCCAGGCGCGCATCCGCGTGCAGGTCAGCGCGCGCCACTCCAAGGAACAGCTCAACACCGCGCTGGAAGCCTTCGGCCAGGCTGGCCGTGAACTGGGGATCATCAAATGAGCGCCGTACCCCGCATCCTCATCATCGGTGCCAACGGCCAGCTCGGTACCGAACTGGCGCTGGCGCTGGCCGAGCGTTACGGCCGCGAGCAGGTCATCACCAGCGACCGCGCTCCTACCGGTCGCCACCACCACATCGCGCACGAGATGATCGACGTCACCGACATCGGCCAGCTGCAAGACGTGGTGGAGTACCGCGGCATCACGCAGATCTACCACCTGGCGGCAGCGCTCTCGGCCTCCGGCGAGCAGGCGCCCACCTGGGCCTGGCATCTCAACATGACCGGCCTTTTGAACGTGCTGGAAGTGGCCAAGAACAAGAAGCTGGACAAGGTGTTCTGGCCCAGCTCCATCGCTGCCTTCGGCCCCACCACGCCGGCTGACCAGACGCCGCAGAACACCGTGATGGAGCCCAGGACCGTGTACGGCATTTCCAAGCTGGCCGGGGAGGGCTGGTGCCGGTGGTACCACGCCAACCATGGCGTGGACGTGCGCAGCATCCGCTATCCGGGGCTCATCTCCTACAAGACCCTGCCCGGCGGCGGCACCACCGACTACGCCATCGACATCTTCCATTCGGCGCTCAAGGGTGAGCCATACTCCTGTTTCCTGGAGCGCGGCGAGGAGCTGCCGATGATGTTCATGGATGATGCGGTGCGAGCGACGATAGAACTGATGGAAGCGCCGGCGGAGAACATCCGCGAGCGCGGCAGCTACAACCTGGCCGGCGTGAGCTTCACGCCGGAACGGATCGCCGCCGAGATCGCGCGCCGGGTGCCGGGCTTTCGCATGCGCTATGCGCCCGACTTCCGCCAGGCGATCGCCAGCAGCTGGCCCAACTCCATCGACGACAGCCGCGCCCAGGCAGACTGGGGATGGCATGCCCAGTACGACCTGCCGCGCATGGTGCAAGCCATGCTCGAAGGTCTGGCGCACCTGCGCGCGGACCAGTCCGCCGCGGCCTAGCGCATCGACGCCAGGTGCAGCGTCATGTGCTGCATCATCTTGTTGGCCGCTGCCGAGAGGCGGCGGCCGGTACGTGCGATCAGGTGCGCTTCGGCGTTCTCCATGATCGCCTGGCGCACCGGAATGATGCACAGCTCGCCGGAGGCCAGCTCCTCGGCGGCCACGAAGGAGGGCAGGAAGGTCACGCCCATCTTGTGGCGCACGAACTGGCGCAGGATGTGGAATGAGTTGGTGGTGATCTGCGGCTTGAAGCGGATCTTCTCGGTATGCTCCACCAGCTGCAGGATCTGGCGCAGCCCGAAGGTGGCGTAGTTCAGCGCCATCGGGTAGTCCAGAAACTCACGGATATCGAACGGCCCCGGCTTGCCCAGCAGCGCAAAGCCCGGCGCCACCACAGCGTAGATCGGCTGTCGGCTCATCTTGCGCGAGACGATGCGGGCGTCGGGCGGCGGATTCATGATCAGCCCCATGTCGGATTCGTCCTCGCTCACCTTACGGATGATCTCATTGCTGCCGGCCACGTCCAGCACCACCGAGATGTCCTTGTACTCACGGCAGAACTTGGCCATCGGCCCGGCCATCAGGTCGGCCACGAACCCCTCTCCCAGCACGATATGTACGCTGCCCTTGCGCAGGCCGCGCATCTCCTGCAGCACGCTGAGCACGTCGTCGCGGTGCGAATTCTGTTCACGGAAATAACGCAGCAAGACCTGGCCCGCCTCGGTCGCCTTGATGCCGCGCGTGTGACGCTCGATCAGCGGGATCGCCAGCTCTTCTTCGAGCAGGGCGATCTGGCGGCTGACGGCGGAGGGCGCGATGTTGAGGGCATCTGCGGCGGCCCGCATGGTGCCGCGCTGGATCGATTCGAACAGGTAGACGAGACGCGCTTCGTTGAGGTTTCCGTACATGTGGCCGTTTTCCGTGTTCTAAAAAATAGAATCGATTTGATGTCTGCGTGCGATCCATTATAGATCGCTTCCTCCACATAATCGGCCCTCGAAAGGCAACCGGAAAATATTTACGCGAGGAGGCAGGGAGATGGAAAAGACAATCGATACCCAACTGGTGGGCGAGGACCAGCAAGGCTTGCGTATCGCCAAGGTGGTGTGTTTATCCGTGGCAATCATGGTGGCGGCGGAACTGATCGGATCGGCGACATTCAGCGTTGGCCCTGGCAAGGTGGTGATGCTGCCGATGGTGTGGGCGCTGCTCATCGGTGTCGCCGTCGGCCTGGCCAAGGACCGGCTGCCGTGGGGGTTGCGGCTGGACACGGCAGCGCAGTTCGACGCCGCCAAGATCCTGCAGCCGGCGTTGCTGCTGTTCATCGCCAAGCTGGGCCTGCTGGTAGGCTCTTCACTGCCGCAGCTGGCGGCCTCGGGATGGGCGCTGGCATTGCAGGAGTTCGGCCACTTCGTGGGCACCATCATGATCGGCCTGCCGCTTGCCCTGATGCTGGGCATCAAGCGCGAAGCCATCGGCGCCACCTTTTCGGTGGGTCGCGAACCCAGCCTGGCGATCATCGCCGAGAAGTACGGCATGGATTCGCCGGAAGGCCGCGGTGTGCTGGCCGAGTACCTGACCGGCACCGTCTTCGGCGCGCTCTTCATCGCCGTGCTGGCGGGTTTCCTGGCCAGTTTGCATGTGCTCGATCCGGTCGCACTGGCGATGGGTGCCGGCGTCGGTTCCGGCAGCATGATGGCCGCCGCCTCGGGGGCCATCGCCGCGCTGCAGACACCGGAAGTGGCCAAGCAGGTGGTGACCTTCGCCGCCGCCAGCAATCTGATCACCACCACCATCGGTACCTACTTCACGCTGTTCATCTCGCTGCCGCTGGCGGTGTGGGCCTACCGCGTTCTGGAGCCCGTGATCGGCCGCAAGGAGCGCGCCGTCGCCGCTGACAAGCGCAGCGCCGCCGAGCCGGTGATCGACCACGGCGCGCCGCTGGGCCTCCTGGGAAGCGCCGGCGCCTGGCTGCTGACGGCGGCGCTGACGGTGATCGTGGAATGGATGTCGCGCGGCACCAGTCCGATCGTCTCGATGGCGGCGATGGCGGTGATCCTGGTGCCCGTGGTGGCTGGCGTGGCGGTGGCACGCCTGGCCGGTGGCCGTGTGCCGGCGGTGTGTACGGTGTCGCTGATCGCGATGGCCATGACCTCGCCCTGGTGCCCGCTGGCCGCGCAGATCGTGGACCTGACCGGCAAGGCCAACTTCCTGTCCTTCCTGACACCGGTGCTGACCTTCGCCGGCCTGTCGATCGCCAAGGACGTGCCGGCCTTCCGCCGCCTCGGCTGGCGCATCGTGGTGGTGTCGCTGGCAGCCAATGCCGGCACCTTCATCGGCGCGGCGCTGATCGCCCAATTCTTCCATCATTAATTCAACGAAGGGCATGGAGCAGAAATGACGAATATGGATAAGCAGCTGGTTGCCGACATGACCGCATGGCGTCGCACCATCCACAGCAATCCCGAGATGGCTTTCGAAGAGCATGACACCGCCAGGCTGGTGGCCGAGGTGTTGCGCGCCAATGGCATCGACGTCGTTACCGGCGTGGGGCGTACTGGCGTGGTTGGCACCCTCAGGCGCGGTGCCGGCCCCAGCACCGGGTTGCGCGCCGACATGGACGCGCTGCCGCTGGTGGAGAAGAACAGTTTCGGCCACAAATCCTGCCGCGACGGCACCATGCATGCCTGCGGCCACGACGGCCACACGGCCATGCTGCTGGGCGCGGCCGTGGCGCTGAGCCGCGACCAGGACTGGAAAGGTACGGTGCATTTCATCTTCCAGCCGGCCGAGGAATCGGTGGGTGGCGGCAAGGTGATGGTCGAGGATGGTCTGTTCGAGCGCTTCCCCTGCGACCGTGTGTTCGGCCTGCACAACTGGCCGGGTGTTCCCGCCGGCCGCTTCGCCATCAACCATGGCCCGATGATGGCCTCGTTCGACACCTTCGAGATCACCATCCAGGGTGTGGGCGGCCACGCAGCCATGCCCGAGCAGGCAGTCGACGCCCTGGTATGCGCCAGTCAGCTGGTGCTGGCCCTGCAGACCATCGTCAGCCGCCGCATCTCGGCGCAGGATAGCGCGGTCGTGAGCGTGACCCAGATCCACGGTGGCGAAGCCTGGAACGTGCTGCCCGACAGCGCCGTCGTGCGCGGCACCGTGCGCTGCTTTTCCTCGACGATCCAGCACCGCATCCAGGAGCTGCTGGCCGAAGTCGCGGGCGGCGTGGCGCAAAGCTGCGGCGCCAGGGCCACCGTATCCTACCGCTACGGCTACCCGGCCACGGTCAACACGCAGGCCGAGACCGATCTCGCGATCAAGGCTGCCTCTGCCGTGGTTGGGGCCGACAACGTCACATGCGATTGCGTGCCCGGCATGGGTTCGGAAGACTTTGCCTTCATGCTGGCCAAGCGTCCCGGCGCCTATATCTGGATGGGGGTGGACCAGGGCAGTACCGTGCCGCTGCACAACCCGCACTACGATTTCAACGACGAAGTGATCTCGCACGGGGCGGCATTCTGGGTGCAGCTTGCGAAGTTGTCTGGAGAGGGCCTCAATGCAAAGGAGGAGGGCGGTTTTGGCTTGACCAGCGCAGCTTGACGCGTTATCGCTGGCTGCGAACACGGTCGCCAAGAAGATATTCCAACATCTGCTGAATCTGGAGATGCACGCGATCTTCATCGAAGCCACCGGCCAGGGTCCCGTCACTAAGTAGGCCAAGCTGGCACCGGCACCGGTCGCCGAGGCATGTGAAGGCAGCGCCGCAGTGCGGGGCCAGCGTCCGGTTATCGTGGCAGGCCTCTCCTGAGGACATGCCGGCTGACCCAAAGAATAATGGTCCCGGAAAGGAGAATCACCCCCGCGGGAACCTGCCCTGTACGATGTCGCGCGGTGTCACGCCGTGTACCCGCTTCATCCATGCCGCCATGTGGCTCTGGTGTGCGAAGCCCGCCTCCAGCGCAATCTGGCTCATGCTCAGCTGCCCTTGCACCAGCAGCGATCTGGCCCGTTCCAGGCGGCGCTGTACCACGTGCCGGTGCACTGGCTGGCCCATGGTCTCGCGAAACAGCACCTTGAAATGCGGCACGCTCAGTTCGGCCAGGGCGGCCAGCTCGGCCAGCGACAGGTCCTGGTCGAGGTTGGCTTCGATGTAGTCGATCACGCGCGCGGCGGTGCGCGCGGAGAGCGTGCGCCGCTTGCGATCGGTGGCCACATCGGCCCCCACCAGCCGCACCACCATCGCCGTGGCCAGGCTCTGGGCATAGAGCACATCGGAGGCCTCGTCAGCCTCAAGCTCGGCCAGCAGCGCCCAGGCCGCATGCTGGAAGCGCGTATCGCGCCATTGCAGCTGTGGTCTGATCAACGCAGCATCCGATGACAATCCCATTTCCTCGCAGGTCTTGCGCACCAGTTGTTCGCTGAACCACACGCTGAAGATGGTGCAGTCGGCGTCGTCCGACCATTCGCCGGCCATGCCGGCCGGCACGATGTCGACGTCGCCATGGGCTTGCAGGCGCACCGCGCGTGCCGTGTCGCAGCGGCAGATGGCCTTGACCGGGCGGCCCACGTGGACTCCGACGCGATGATGCATGAACGCCGGCACGCGGTGCAGGCCGGCGGCGACCCGGTACACCTCGGCGCCGAAGCCCGACCAGGCCAGTGCCTTGCTCGACAGCAATCTCTTGCGTTGGCCGGAGTGCGGCGTCAATGCAATGGCTTGTGGATGGTTGGTGTTCATCAAGACTCCTTGGCAGGGTGCGGATGTCGCATTCTGCGTCATTTCCGCAGCGACGTGTGCGCCGCCGGCCGAGCTGTACTGCACTTCGTCATCCGAATCTGCTGGCCGCCCTCTTTTTCTGCGCGTTTTTCCTTGCGGCGCTCAGTAAGATCGGCGCTCCGCAAACGAAGAAGGCTGATCATGTACGTGATTTTTGGAGCATCAGGCAAGGTCGGCGCCAGCAGCGCGGCGGCCCTGCGCAAGGCCGGCAAGGCGGTGCGCGCCGTGGTGCGCAAGCCGGCCCAGGGCGAGGCGCTGGCGCGCATCGGCTGCGAGGTGGTCAGCGCCGATCTCGATGACCTGCACTCGATCCTGCGCGCCCTCGATGGCGCGCAGGCGGCGCAGCTGATCTGCCCGGTGGCCCAGCAGGCCATCGATGCCGCGACCGCCATGCGCGCCATGATCCATAACGCCGCGCAGGCCCTGAGCGCGCATTCCGGCATCCGCGTACTGGCCATATCGGATTACGGTGCCGAGCTGGAGGCCGGCACCGGCATCACGCTGCTCTACCGCGAGCTGGAACAGCGGTTCGCGCAGGCCGTGCCGCGCCTGACGTTGCTGCGCTCGGCCGAGCACATGCAGAACTGGGCGCGGGTGCTGCCGGTGGCGCTGGCCACGGGGCATCTGCCGACCTTGCATGCGCCTGCCAACACGCCGTTTCCCACCGTCTCGGCGCATGATGTCGGCGCCATCGCAGCGCAGCTGTTGCTGGAGGAAAGGGACGACGCCGGTACGCGCGTGGTGAGCGTGGAAGGGCCGCGTCGCTACAGTGCTGAGGATGCTGCGCGGCTGCTGGGCGAGGTGTGTGGCCGGGAGATGCGCATCCATGTCTTGCCACGTCGGGAGTGGGCGGCCACGCTCGCGCGCGCGGGTATCAATGACGCGCTGGCAAAACTCATCATGGAAACCAACGACGCCCAGAACAGTGGCCGCATCGGCACCGAGGCCGGCACCGAGGTGCGGCGTGGCACGACAGGTCTGCGCGAGGTGCTGGCCGCGCTGCTGACGGCTTAGGCCAGGACTTGCGATCAAGGAGACGACATGCAGTATCTGCTGAAGAAATGGGCTGACCTGCCTTGCCCGGTGCTGCTGATGGAGGACGCCATCTGTCAGTCGCTGGAGTGCGCGCTGTACCGATGCCTCATCGCCGTGGCGCGGCGATTGCGTTGCGAGGGACTGGTGCAATTGCTGGAGGCCATACCGGACGACAACGATGACTTCCGCTGCCCCTGAGCCTTGGTGCGACCCTTGCCCGGGCCGCACCGTTTCCTGCAGGATGGCGACCGGCATTGCACCGGTGGTCGTCACTTCACCCCGGCCGACTGCGCCATCCGGTCAAAATCCCCATCCAGCTTGTCCAGTGACGCGGCGATGCGCTGCCTGTGCGCCTTGATCCAGGCATCCTGCTGCGCCACGCGCGCATTGGCTTCGCGCAGCATGCGGTCCATCTCGGCCGGTTGCGGGCCGCCGACGGTGGCGCGGTTGCGCACGATGGCCACCGGGTCCAGGGTGCTGCGGAACTCCTGTTCCGACATCGGCAGCACCTGCGGGAATTCCGAATTCAGCACCGCCTCGTGATAGATGCGCTGCGCGTCGGCATAGGGGAAGTCGAGCGGACGGATATCGTGGGCCTTGGCGTATTCCACCACCTCCGAGGCGAAGTGGTGCCCCACCCGGAACGGCAGCTTGTACTTACGCATGAGCACATCGGCCAGCTCCTGCGAGGCGGTCCAGTCGCTGTTGAGTTCTTCCAGCGCGCGCTTTGGATCGATCACCAGCGCACCCAGGATGCTTTCCCAGTTCTTGAGCACCTTGGCCGTATTGAGCACCATCTCCTTGTTGGGCTTCACATCCTTGGGATCGCTCATGCCAGGCGGGATGTTGTGGGCCACGATGGCGATGCCCATGCCCTCGGAGAGCACCATCGAGGCATCGCGCCGGGTGCTGTTGAGCAGGCCGGGATTGCGCTTCTGCGGCATGGCTGAGGAGACATAGGTGTTGGCGCCGCCTTCCTGCAGCAGGATCCACGGGCGCGGCTGGGCGTATTGCGTCATCACATCCTGGATGAAGGCGCCGGCATGCAGGGCGATGGAAGAGACCACGGCGCCGGCTTCCACCGGGCCATCCACGGCCGAGAGCTGGGCGGCATCGTAGGCGTTGTCGACGATGGCGGCAAAACCCAGGTAGTCGGCCATGCGCTGGCGATTGAGCGGCCAGCTGGTGCCGTTGAGGACGGTGGTGCCCATGGCCGAGCGGTCCAGGCGCGCATAGGCTTCGCGCAGGCGTTGCGCATCGCGGTCCAGGGCGGCGGCAAAGCCGAGCAGGTAGTGGCCGTAGCTATTGGGCTGCGCGGCCACGCCATTGGTGTAGTTGGGCACGATGGTGTCGCGCTGGCTGGCGGCCAGCTTGACCAGGGCGGCGGTGGTGGCATTGAGCTGGGTGGCCAGGGTCAGCAGGTCTTCGCGCAGGATGGCCGCGCGCAGCGTGGCCAGCATGTCCTGGCTGGAGCGCCCGGCATGCAGCAGCGTGATCTGCGGGCCGGCCGCCTGGATCAGCAGCGGCTCGAAGGTGATCACCAGCGTCGGCCGCTTGGCGCCCGGCAGCTCGCCATCGGCCAGCACCTTGCGGATGCCCTTGACCACCAGCGGCGTCATCGACTTGTCCAGCAAGCCTTCGTCGGTATTGATGACGGCGCTGGCCTTGTTGATTTCGCCCAGCCAGAAGAATTCATCGTGGCGCGCGGTTTGCTGGGCGTGCAGCGGGGCCGTGCTGCCCAGCAGGGCGGCGGCGAGGGCGAGGGTGGTGAGCTTGGGCAATGCTGTCTCCTGGGTGTGCGTATGGCGGGGGGGAGTAGTTGTTGGAATAAGCCGCAACCGTCAATGAAAACGGCTTGCAGGGCGCCTATCTTAGCGGGCAATTGCGATTCTGTTTTTTCTTGCTGCGGTGACGCGGCAGGGGCGTCGCCGCAGGTAAGATATACTGTTCATTCATACAGTCATTTCTCCATCCTCCCGTCACCGCAATGCCCGACGCCGTCGACCATCGCTACTACTACCTCGACAATTTCCAGCAGGTGCTGGACTGGATCGCCCAGCGCTACGACGACCTGCTCAGCGTCGAGGAACGTGATTTCATTGCCACTTTCCCCGGCTTGCCCCTGGCCTCGCGCGCGCTGTTCGTGCGCATGATGATGCGTCGGGGCGAGTTCTTCCGCGCCAGCAAGCTCGACTATCCCGAGATCGGCGAACCGTTGCAGGCGGCTGCCGCCTTGCCCGCCGCCTGGCTGGACTACGACCCGGTGCTGACGCTGGAGCAATTTTTCGACCTCTCGACCAAGCCTGAGCTGGTCCGGTGTTTCTCTCTGGATGGCACCCTGAAGTCGGCACGCAAGAGCGAACTGCTGGCGCGGCTGGCCCAGGATCCCGCTCACACTCGCGCGCGTGCCTGGTCGCAGTGGCAGGCAAGCGCCACGGATGTGCTCCTGCACCTGCGCCAGCAGGCCCTGTGTGACCGCCTGCGCCTGATGTTCTTTGGTAACCTGCGCCAGGACTGGAGCGAATTCGTGCTCGCCGACCTGGGCATGTTCCGCTACGAGCGCATCGCCTTCTCGCCGCAGGCGCGGGGTTTCCGCAGTCGCGCCGACGTCGATCACTACCTGCACCTGCATGCCTGCAAGGAGCGCTACCACGCCGGCGAGGCGCCGGCTGCGATCCTGCCGGCGCTGCTGGCAGGCGTGCCGGCGGGTGGCTACGACAATGCCTGGCTGGCCAGCCGCTTCGATCGCCTGATGTTCCAGCTGGGGCAGGCCTTCGAGAAGGCCCAGGACTGGACGCAGGCACAGGCCGTCTATGCAGCCAGCCGCTATCCCGGTGCGCGCGCCAGGACGGTGCGCGTGCTGGAGAAGCACGGCAAGTTCGGCGCCGCCCATGCCTTGCTGCAGGATGCCTTGCGTGCGCCCGAGAGCGAGGCGGAGCGCCAGCACCTGCTGCGCATGGCGCCGCGCCTGGCGCGCCAGCTGGGGCATCCGCCGCCAGCACGCGAGGTGGCAGCGGTGGTGGAGCGCATGGACCTGGTCCTGCCGGCCACGGGGCAACGCGTCGAGATGGTGGTGCAGGCGCATCTGCAAGGCACCCAGGCGCCCGTCTTCTATGTCGAGAATGCGCTGGCCACGGCGCTGTTCGGCCTGCTGTGCTGGGACGCCATCTTCGCGGCGACGCCGGGTGCCTTCTTCCATCCCTTCCAGCGTGGGCCTGCCGATCTCTACAGTGCTGACTTCCATGCGCGCCGGCAGCAGGAATTCACGCATTGCCTGGCCCGTCTCGATGACGGCAGCCATCGCCAGGCCATCCTCTCCACCTACGATGCCAAGCACGGCCTGCAGTCTTCCTTCGTGGCCTGGGATTGGTTGTCGCGAGAGCTGCTGGTCATGGCGCTGGACTGCATTCCGACAGCGCACCTGAAGCTGTGGTGCCTGCGCATCCTGGAGGATGTGCGTGAGAACCGCAGTGGCTTTCCCGACCTGATCCAGTTCTGGCCGGGTGAGCGGCGCTACCGGATGATCGAGGTCAAGGGCCCCGGCGATCGCCTGCAGGACAACCAGCAGCGCTGGCTGGCCTATTGTGCCCGCCACGACATGCCGGTCGCTGTGTGCTACCTGCAATGGACATCGGAGGCAGCATGAGCGAGGACACACGCTATACCGTCTCGGTGCGAGCCCTGTGCGAGTTCACCGCCAAGCAAGGAGACCTCGACCTGCGCTTCACGCCCACGCCGACTGCGCAGGAGGGCATGGCCGGTCACGCCCTCGTCGCCAGCCGGCGCGGCGAGTCCTACCAGCGCGAAGTCGCACTGGCGGGCGAGCATGGCCCCCTGCAGGTACGCGGCCGCGCCGATGGCTACGACCCCGCGCGGACCCTGCTGGAAGAGGTGAAGACCTATCGCGGCCAGCTGGCCAGCATCCCCGACAATCATCGCCATCTGCACTGGGCGCAGTTGCGCGTCTATGGGCATCTGCTATGCCAGAAGGAAGGGCTGGAGAGCGTCAACCTGGCGCTGGTGTATTTCGATATCGGCAGCCAGGAAGAGACCCGCTTCGAAGAAAACCGCAGCCGCGATGAGCTGGCCGCGATCTTCGTGCAGCAGTGCCAGCGCTTCACCGCCTGGGCCACGCAGGAGCTGGCGCACCGTGACGCGCGCGATGCGGCGCTGCAGGCGCTGCGCTTTCCGTATGGCGATTTCCGCCCTGGGCAGCGACAACTGGCCGAGGCGGTCTTCCGTGCCCAGGCCAGCCGGCGCAACCTGCTGGCGCAGGCCCCGACCGGGATCGGCAAGACCCTGGGCACCCTGTTCCCGGCGCTGAAGGCGGCACCTTCGCAACAGCTGGACAAGATCCTCTTCCTGGCCGCCAAGACGCCCGGCCGGCAACTGGCGCTGGATGCGCTGGCCAGCCTCAAGGGCGACACCGGCTTGCCGCTGCGCGTGCTGGAACTGAGCGCACGCGACAAGGCCTGTGCCTATCCGGATCGCCTTTGCCGCGGCGACTCCTGTCCGCTGGCGCAGGGCTTCTATGATCGCCTGCCGGCCGCCCGCGCCGCCTGCCTGGATGCTCCGCTGCTGGATCGCCAGACCGTGCGCGAGATCGCCCTGCAGCACCAGGTCTGCCCCTACTACCTGGGCAGCGAGATGACGCGCTGGAGCGATGTCATCGTCGGCGACTACAACTACTGGTTCGATGGCGGCGCCATGCTCTATGCGATGGTGCAAGCCCATGACTGGCGCGTGAGCGTGCTGGCTGACGAGGCCCACAACCTGGTGGCGCGCGCCCGCAGCATGTACAGCGCCCAGTTGCACCGCGCCGGCCTGCGCGCCGCCCGTGCCGTGGCGCCGCCCGTGGTGGCCAAGGCGCTGGAGAAGCTGGGTCGCGCCTGGAGCGCCACCGGCAAGAAGGCCTTGCTGCCCTATCAGGTGCTGGAGACGATTCCGCCGAAACTGGTCGATGCCTTGAGTGCCAGTGTCAGCACCATCAGCGAACATCTCGCCCAGGTCGCGGTGCCGCTGGAGCCGCCGCTGCGCGATTTCTACTTCGAGGCCATGGCCTTCGTGCGGCTGGCCGAATCCTTCGGGCCGCATTCGCTGCTGGACCTCACCCGCGAGGATGAGCGCAATACCGTGCTCTCGATCCGCAACGTGGTGCCGGCGCCTTTCCTGGGGCCGCGCTTTGCCCAGGCCCATGCCACCACACTGTTCTCGGCCACGCTGGCGCCCTGGCATTACTTTGCCGACCTGCTGGGCATGCCGCAGGACACCGCCTGGATCGATGTGGAGTCGCCGTTCCAGGCCAGCCAGCTGGAGGTGCGGGTGGCGGCCGACATCTCGACCCGCTGGCAGGGCCGTGCCGCGTCGGTGGCGCCGATCTGTGTACTGATGGCACGCCAGTATCATGAGCGGCCGGGCAATTACCTGGCCTTCTTTTCCAGCTTCGACTACCTGCAGCAGGTACGTGACGCCTTCGAGCGTGCCCACCCCGATATTGCGACCTGGCAGCAATCGCGCCGCATGAGCGAGACCGATCGCGATGCCTTCCTGGCCCGCTTTGCCGTGGGTGGGCAGGGCATCGGGTTTGCCGTCCTGGGGGGCTCTTTCGGCGAGGGCGTGGATCTGCCGGGCGAGCGGCTCATCGGCGCCTTCGTGGCTACGCTGGGACTGCCGCAGGTCAATCCGGTCAACGAGCAGTTGCGCCTGCGCATGGATGCGCTCTTCGGTACCGGCTACGACTACACCTATCTCTACCCCGGCATGCAGAAGGTGGTGCAGGCGGCCGGCCGGGTCATCCGCACCGAATCCGATCGCGGGACGGTCTGGCTGATCGACCAGCGCTTTGCCCAGTCCCGGGTGCAGGCCTTGCTGCCGGACTGGTGGGTCGTGGCAGGGCAAAGGGGTGATATACGCTCGGATCAGCTCGTTTGATGTGGATTGTATACGCAATGCGTAAATAATTTGATTTAACTGGCGTGAGTGTCTATCATTCTGCGTATGGATATCGCACAACAAGTCTTTCTGCGCAACGCATTGCGTAGTCTCAACATGACCCGCGAGGGTTTTTCGCAACGCATAGGCTGCACCAAGCGCGCCCTGGACACCTGGCTGCTGCCCGATGAGTCCCGCGAGTTCCGGGCCATGCCGGAGATGGCGCGCCGCTTCATCTCGGAGATCCTGCAGGCCCATGCCGGCCAGGCTAGTCCGCAGGAAGGCGCGCCGGGCAGCGAGGCAGGGCAGGTGCTGCCCCGCGAGTTCGGTCGCTTGAGCCACCTGCTCTCGGTCGAGCAGTTCACCCGGGACTCAGCCGAGCGGCTCTGTACCCTGGCTGACGCCATGCAGCCCATCGCACGCCGGCGCAAGGTCAGCCGCGTGCTGGAAGGGGCGGTACTGGCCAACCTGTTCTTCGAGGCCAGCACCCGCACCCGCCTGAGCTTTGCCTCGGCCTTCATGCGCCTGGGCGGCTCGGTGTGCGATACGACCGGGTTCACCTATTCCTCCATGGCCAAGGGCGAGTCCATCGCCGATACCAGCCGCACCATCAGCGGCTACGCCGACGTGATCGTGGTGCGCCATCCCGAGCAGGGCTCGGTGGCGCAGTTCGCCGCCGCCACCAATGTGCCGCTGATCAATGGCGGTGATGGCGCCGGCGAGCACCCGACCCAGGCACTGATCGATCTCTACACGGTACAGCGCGAATTCTCGCGGCTGGGCAAGCTGGTCGATGGTGCCCATATCGTCATCAGTGGCGACCTCAAGTACGGCCGCACGGCGCACTCGCTGATCAAGCTGCTCTCGCTTTACAAGGCCATGCGCTTCACGCTGGTGTCGCCGCCCTCGCTGGAGATGCCGGACGAGATCACTCAGCTGATCGCCCTGCGCGGTCACGATGTGGTGGTGGCCGATCGCCTTGAGGATGCCCTGCCCGGTGCGGATGTGGTCTACACCACGCGCATCCAGCGCGAACGGCTCACCGGCGAGCGCATCGATGCCTATCTCGCGGCCTTCGAGATCAACCGCAAGGTGATCGACCAGTACTGCAAGAAGGATGTCATCGTGATGCACCCCTTGCCGCGCGACAGCCGTCCCGGCGCGCACGATCTCAATACCGACCTGGATGGCGATGCACGCCTGGCGATCTTCCGCCAGACCGACAATGGTGTGCCGGTGCGCATGGCGATCTTTGCCACCGTGCTCGGCGTGGAGGGCCTCGTGCAGCGCTCGCTGCATGACGCCGCCTGGGCAGTGCCGCAGGCGATCGGGCCGCATGATCTGGCGTTGGATGAGCTGCCCTATGTGCTCAGCTCGACTCCCGCACCACAACCCTGAACCCCACATCGACGATGCGATGCGCCGGCTCCTGCCCGGCGATCCTTTGCAGCAGCGCTTCGGCCGCCAGTTCGCCGATGGCCTGGCGGTCGACCTTGACGGTGGTCAGGGCAGGGTAGGTGTGGGCAGCAAAATCGAAGTCGCCAAAGCCGATCACGCCCAGTTGCCGGGGAATGCTTATGCCCCGTGCCAGTGCCTCGGTCAGTACGCCATGGGCCAGCGGGTCGCTGCCGCAGGCGATGGCGTCCAGCGCATGGCTTTGCGCGATGAGCGCGGCCAGGCCTTCCCGGCCATGTTGCAGCGTGGCCGGCGAGGCGCTCAGGATGCTGGTCACGGGGGCGACGCCATGGCGCTGCAAGGTCTCGGTAAAGGCCAGGCGACGGCGCGTGGAGCGGTCGTCGTCCAGCCAGAGCATGGCGATCTTGCGGTAGCCGCGCTCCAGCAGATGGGTGGCCATGGCTTCGCCCACCTTCTCATGCGAAAACCCCACCACCATGTCGATCGGTGAGGGTGACTGGTCCCAGATCTCCACCACCGGGGCGCCGGTGGAGATGATCTTCTGGCGTGTCTCCGGGGCATGCCTGATGCCGGTCAGCACGATGCCATCGGGGCGCCGGCTCAGGATGGCCGAGATCAGCTCTTCTTCCCGCGCATTGTAGTAACCCGACAGGCCCAGCAAGAGCTGGTAGTTGGCCCGCCACAGGCGGTCCGACAGGGCCTGGATCGTCTCCACGAAGATGGAGTTGGAAATCTGCGGCACGATCGCCGCGATCAGCCGCGTCTTGCTGCCCGTCAGGGCGCCGGCCAGCTGGTTGGGGATGTAGCCGGTGATGCGCACCGCGCGCTGCACCGCTTCCACGGTGTGCGGCTTGACCAGCTCGGGTTTGTGGATGGCGCGCGAGACCGTGATCGGCGAGACCCCGGCCACCCGCGCCACATCCTTGAGCGTCACGGCCATGCGGTTGGGTAGCGCGCCCAGTGACTCGCCATGGGTGGCAAATTCTTCGATGAAGGGCGGGGGGGACTCGGTCGGTTTCATGTTGCTTGGCTAGGTCGGCCCGGCGCCAGTGCGCGCGGCTGTCTGTGGCCGCCTATGATAGCGCAATCAAAATTCGATTGACCTTTTTCCGTCAGGCGGCTCATAATGATTGCGCAATCATTTGTTGCGACCACAATAACAACATGCGGCCAGCCAGGCCGCGACGATGTGGCGGCGACCCGTACGACAGGGCGGTTCCGGCATGCGAGGCATGCCCGCGCTCTGCGTCACGCAGGGAGTCGACCCGCATGAGCCATCCGTGTTTTCCAGTGCAGTAGGGAGGGATTGATCCCTCCCTATTGTTTTGCCTAGAAATGATTGCGCAATCATTTGTTAGGGCCGGCGGCGCGGATCGAGTAAATGAACCTCAAGGAGACAACAACATGCAAAGAGCAGCACCGGCCAGCACGAAGCGAACCCAGGTCCGCTATCTCATCCTGGCCATGATTTTCGTGGTGACGGTGTTCAACTACGTGGACCGCGCCACCCTGTCCATTGCCGCGCCGGCCATGCGCAAGGACCTCGGCTTCGATGCCATCACCATGGGCATTGCCTTCTCGGCTTTCGGCTGGGCCTATACGGTGATGCAGATCCCGGGCGGGATCCTGCTGGACCGCATCGGTTCGCGCGTGCTGTATGGCCTGAGCCTGATCGTCTGGTCGGTCTTCACCTTCCTGCAGGGCTATGTCGACCTGTTTTCATCCGCCTTCCTGGTGCTCTTCACGCTGCGCTTCCTGATGGGCGTGGCCGAGGCGCCGGCCTTTCCGGCCAACAACCGCCTGACCGTGATGTGGTTCCCCAAGCATGAGCGCGGCCTGGCCACGGCCATCTTCCAGTCGGCCCAATACTTCGCGCTGGCGGCCTTCACACCGGTGATGACCTGGACGCTTAGTCGCTGGGGATGGCACTACATCTTCTTCGTCACCGGCGCGGCCGGCATCGGTCTGGGGCTGCTCTGGTTCGCCGTGGTGCAGGAGCCCAAGAAGCACAGGCGCACCAATGCCGCCGAGATCGCCTATATCGAAGAGGGCGGCGGCATGCCCACCATCGGCGATGTGAAGACGCCATTCTCCTGGGCCAACATCAAGTCCATCTCGGCCAACCGCATGATGGCGGGCATCTACCTGGGCCAGTTCTGCCTGACTTCCATTACCTGGTTCTTCCTGACCTGGTTCCCCACCTACCTGATGGAAGCCAAGGGCATGTCCATCCTCAAGGTCGGCCTGGTGGCGGCGATCCCGCCGCTGGCCGGCTTCATCGGCGGCATGGTCGGCGGGGTCTGGTCGGACTCGATGATCCGGCGCGGCTACAGCCTCACGGCGGCGCGCAAGACGCCCATCATCATCGGGCTGTTTGCGTCCTGCTCCATCGTGGTGGCCAACTATGTGTCGTCGGTGCCGATCGTGGTGGCGGTGATGTCGCTGGCCTTCTTCGCCAAGGGCGTGGGCAACCTCGGCTGGTGCATCGTCGGCGATGTCTCGCCCAAGGAATCGATGGGCATCGCTGGCGGCATGTTCAACCTGTTCGGCAACCTGGCCAGCATCGTCACGCCCATTGCCATCGGCTACCTCGTCAAGACCACCGGTTCCTTCGAAGCCGCGCTGACCTACGTCGGTGCCGTGGCGGCCCTGGGTGCCTGCTCCTACCTGTTCGTCGTGGGCAAGCTGGAGCGCCTGGACGGCGGCGATTCGTCCGCGCCGCCGCAGGAACGCTTGGCCACCGGGCAGGGCCAGCGCGCTTGAGCATTCATTTTCCCCATTCTCCAATCAACGCATTTCCAGCAGGAGTACACATGAGCGTTACCACCACCTCCGCAACCTCCTCGGGCGACAAGATCGCCTGGGTCAGGATTTCCTCGACCTACCTGCCGCTGGCCAATCCCATCAGCGATGCCAAGGTCCTCACCGGACGCCAGAAGCCGATGACCGAGATCGCCATGCTCTTCGTCGAGATCGAAACCACCGACGGCCACCAGGGCCTGGGCTTCAGCTATTCCAAGCGGGCTGGCGGCCCCGGGCAATTTGCGCATGCCCGCGAGATCGCCCCGGCCATCCTCGGCGAAGACCCCAACGACATCGGCAAGATCTGGGACAAGCTGTGCTGGGCCGGCGCCTCGGTGGGCCGCAGCGGCCTGTCGACCCAGGCCATCGGTGCCTTCGACGTCGCCCTGTGGGACATGAAGGCCAAGCGCGCCGGCCTGTCGCTGGCCAAGCTGCTGGGCTCGCATCGCGACTCGGTGCGCTGCTACAACACCAGTGGCGGCTTCCTGCATACGCCGCTGGAGCAACTGCTGGTCAACACCACGGCCTCGCGCGAGAAGGGCATCGGCGGCATCAAGCTCAAGGTCGGCCAGCCCGACTGCGCCCTGGATATCAAGCGCGTCGCGACGGTGCGCGAGCACCTGGGCGACTTCCCGCTGATGGTCGATGCCAACCAGCAGTGGGACCGGCCGACCGCGCAGCGCATGTGTCGTACCTTCGAACAGTTCAACCTGGTCTGGATCGAGGAGCCGCTGGACTGTTATGACTACGAAGGCCACGCCGCCCTGGCTGCCCAGTTCGATACGCCCATTGCCACCGGCGAGATGCTCACCAGCGCTGCCGAGCATGGCGAGCTGATCCGCCACCGCGCCGCCGACTACCTCATGCCGGATGGTCCGCGCGTAGGCGGCATCACGCCCTTCCTGAAGGTGGCCGGGCTGGCCAGCCACGCCGGGCTGATGCTGGCGCCGCACTTCGCCATGGAACTGCACGTCCACCTGGCAGCGGCCTATCCGACCGAACCCTGGGTCGAGCACTTCGAATGGCTGGAGCCGCTCTTCCATGAAAGGCTGGAGCTGAAGGACGGCCGCATGCTGGTGCCGACCCGTCCCGGCCTGGGTCTGACCCTGACCGAGCAGGCCCGCGCCTGGACTCGCGAGAGTGCCGAGATCGGCCAGCGGCCCTGAACTCGGGTGAGGCCGCCGGATGCGGCCGCACGTCAGTTTCCCTGGTGAAACATGCGGCTGGTTGACCCGGCTGCCGGCCTTGATGACGTCGACATTTTGGAGTGTGGCCCGCCTGCCTGCTAAACTGGCCGACTTGCCCACTGAAAAAAGCGGCCTCCAGGCAGCGTCCTGGCTAGCATCAACACCAAATTGACTGACGACATCGACCCTTCCGCCCCGGCGGACGACCACGAATCCGGCTCCTTCGAAAGCTACTTCCGCGATCCCGCCATGGCGGCCGAGTCGCCCCTGGCCTGGGGCCTGGGGCAGCGCCTGGAGGTGCTGGACGCCTTGCGCGGGCTGCTCTCGGGCGGCCAGGCGGCGGCACGCCTGCGGCTGTGGGTGTTCCTGGAGCTGGCCGCCAAGCCACAAGGGCGGCTGCAACGCGAAGACCTCAACCAGCTTTTCTATGCCCTGAAGCCCGAGGCCCTTGACACTGCCCTGAAGCGCCTGCGCGAGCTGGGTCTGGTGGTCTGGGATACCACGGCGCAGGATTACTCCCTCTCACCGCTGGCCCAGCAGTTGCAGTCCTTGCTGGCCCCGCTGACGCGCGCCGTCGGCGAGGATGACGACATGGCCGCGCTGCTGGCCCAGGTGGCCGGCGCCCAGGCACTGGGTTTGTCCGATCCCAGCCAGATCCGCCATCTGCACGCCCAGCTGGCGCGCCTGCACGACCAGTTCGCCGATGCCATCGAAAGCGGTTCCGAGGCCCGCCTGCGCGAGGCCCAGCCACGCTTCGAGCGTGCCCTGAAGCTGGTACACCGGGCCGGCGAGGCACTCACCGCCCTGATCCGCAGCGAACACGACGACGCCCGCCTGGAGCGCGAGGCGCGTGCCCTGGGCAATGGCCAGGCGCGCCTCTTGACCATGGCCAGCCAGTTCACCCGCGCCCTGCAGCAGGCCGACCGCCAGCGCGTGACCCTGGGCAGTACCGGCGTGACCAGCTCGGACGTGCGGCGCTGGCTGCAATCCCATCCCGATCCCTCGCAACTGATGGGGGAGGCGCTGTCGATGGGCGTCAAGCCGGTCTTCATCAGCGGCCATGAGCTGGTGGACGTGGCCGAGGGCGAATTCGAACGCGACCGCCCCGACCCGCAGCGCTCCCAGGGCCTGCCGCCGCCGTCCCAGGCCGTGGCCGGCGAGATGGAAACCCTGCGCATGCCGGTGGAGCTGGGTGACCTGATCAGCCAGCTGACACAGCTTGCACAACTGCCCGAGCTGGCTGCGGCCGGAACCGACACGATCAGCGCCCAGCCGCTGGCCGATGTGGTGCTGGGCGGCAGCTTCGGCAAGGCCGCCTACCGCATGCAGTTGCTGCCCCTGCTGGGCGACCGCCAGGCCCGCACGCTGCAGGGCCAGACCGGCGACCTGGCGCGCCTGCCGTGGCAGGCCGGCTTCCTGCCGGTCATCGAAAAAGTCGATGACCCCGATGTGCTCGCCATGAGCGCCGGGGCCATCCATCCCGAGTCTTCCCAAGAAAAGAATCATGAGTGATACCCCCGACGAGGCCGGCCTGCTGGCCGCCGAACTGCTGGCGCGCCGCTGGTTGCCGCGCAAGCATCCGCGCGTGCGTCGCGCCCTGATCGATGCCGACCTGTGGCAAGCGCTGCAGGACCGCCTGGCCCAGGTGGGCCTGCGCCTGGTGGACAACATCCACGCCGACCATATCAGCGTGGTGCTGGTGCGTGGCGCCGAGCGTGTGGTCTTCGGCGAGGCCGGCATGGATGCCAACAACAATATCGAGCTGCCGCGCGACGCCATCTCGCTGCTGGTGGTGCTGTGGTCGCTGATCGTGCTGCCCAAGCGCGAGCGCCAGTCGGCGCGCGCCAGCAGCGGCGAGGGCGAGCAGCAGGAAGAAATGTTCAACAAGGAAAAACCCATGCCCAGCGCCGCCGCCGTCAGCCCGGTGGTGTCCTACCGATCCCTGCTGGCCGACTTCGGCCCGCAGCTGGGCAAGAAGATGCGCCTGGATGGCAATCTGCGGCGCCTGGAGGCGCATGGTTTCATCGCGCGTCGCGGTGACGATATCGCCGAAGGCCCGCTGCTGGACCTGCTGCTGGACTACGACGCCCTGGCCCCGCGCATCCTCGATGGCGCGCTGGGCGATGTGCTGGCGCGCGCCACCGCACGTGAGGCGCAAGCCGAGGCCGAGGCAATCACGCCCGCCGATGCGCATGACGATCCCGACGCACAGTCACAACAAGATCCCGAGGGAGACGCCTGATGTTCCACCTGCAATCCCTTGAACTGCTGCAGTGGGACTATTGCCAGCGCCTGACCATGCCGCTGGACGGTTCCATCATCACCATTGCCGGCCCCAACGGGTCGGGCAAGACCACGCTGCTCGATGCCATGCGCACGCTGCTGGGCCTGGAGTGTTCGGGTGGTCGCAGCTACAAGACCTACGCCCGCCACGCCAATGCCGATACCACCTGGCTGCGGGCCACGGTCGACAACCGTCCGCACGGCCGCCAGACCTCGACCCGCCCCTTCGCCCGCAACCTGCTCTATGCCGACCAGGTGACCCTGGCCTGCCGCATCGAGCGTAATGGCGGCGACTGGCAGCGGCGTTACTGCATGAGCGATGGCGACGTTTCCATCGAAACCCTGGCCCAGATGCCGGAGAAGGAATGGCTGGGCCTGGAGCATTGGCGCAAGCGTCTGGAAGGCGCCGGCCTGTCGCGCGCGATTGCCCGCGTGCTGGCGCTGGAGCAGGGCCAGACCGACCGCCTGTGCGAGTTCTCGCCCAAGGAATTGCTGCGCCTGGTGTTCGAAGTCTTCGGTGACCAGGAAGTGCTGGACCGCTATGAAGAAGCCCGTCGCCACCAGCGCGACCTGGCCGCCGAAGTGGTCCTGGCCGAGCAGGAACTGGCGCATAGCCAGGCGCAACTGGCGCAGCTCGACAGCCGCGTGAACCTGTATCGGCAATACCAGGGCAAGCTGCGCGAGCGCGAGATCCTGGCCGCTGAAGTCATCCCCGTGTTGCGCTGGCACGAAGAGCGCCAGGGCACCGCCACCCGCCTGCGCGAGCTGCATCGCCAGCGCCTGCACCACAACGCGCAGCGACGCCAGCGTGCCGGCGACGGCCTGCAGTTGGCGCAACTGGTGCAACAGCAGCAGGAAGCCCGCGACAGGGTCGTCATGCTGGAGCAGGACAAGAACGATGCCCACAGCGCCCAGCAAAAAGCGCGCGATGCCGAGAAGCCGGTCGAGGCGCTGGTGCGCCAAGCCGACGAACTGCAGGCGCTGTCGGCGGTGGAGGGCGACTCCGCGCAGCTGATGGCGCGCGTGACCGAACTGGAGCAGCAGAAGAACGAACTCAATGACCGCTGGCGCACGCTGGAGGGCCAGCGCAAGGATGCCCAGGATGCGCTGGAGCGCCTGACCGGCCAGCGCCAGGCGCCCAAGCCGGGCGAGGTGCAGCAGTTCTCGCGCAGCCTGCGCCAGGCCGGCATCGGCCATCACATCCTGGCCGACCTGATCGAGATCACCGATGACCACTGGCGTGCCGCTGCCGAAGGCGTGCTGCGCGCCTCACGCTGGGTGGTGGTGCTGGAAGATGGCAAGGACGAGGGGGCCGCCATGGCCCTGGCCGAGCGTGAGCGCTATCGCCACTACGTGGTCTCCGATGTCGCCGCCGCGCCGGCCCAGCCGCCGGCCGACAGCCTGCTGGCGGTACTGCGCTTCTCGGCCAAGGCGCCGTCCTGGCTGTTGCGCCAGCTGGCGCAGATCAGCCGCGTGGCCGACACCGTCGAGGGTGCGCGCCAGGGGGGCGAGTGGATCACGCCGCAAGCCTATTGGCGCGATGGCCGCGGTGGGCGCAGCGTCTGGAGCGACCCGGGCGATTACCAGTTCGGCGCCGCCGCGCTGGCCTCGCGCCAGGTCTCGATCCAGAAACGCCTGGCCACGCTGGACGAGCAGTTGACCGACGTGGTGCTGCAGCAGAACGACATCAAGCGCCAGCTGGAGGCCGCCAGGAAGGCCAGCGAAGGACATCTCGCCATTGAAGAGCTGGCCCGCCGCAGCGAGGAATTCGAAGAAGCGCGACGCCAGCTGCCGGCCCTGCGCCTGGCCCGCGTGGCCGCCAGCGAGCGCTGGACCCGGCTCGACGCCGAACATGGCGAGGCAATCGCCCAGCGCACCACGATCGATGGCAAGCACGCGGCCCTGCAACGCCGCCTGCGCGAGACCGAGGGCGACCTGGCCGGCCAGGAACGCGAATGGCGTAGCCGCCATGACGAGCAGCGCGCCCGCGCGCTGGCCTCGCGGGCGCAGAAGGCGCGCTTCCCGCAACGCTGGATCGCTGGCGACGCCCTGCAATCGCTCTACGAGAAATACACCAATGCCAAGCAGGCCGAGCTGCGCATGGGCGCGGTCGAGCACGAGCTGGAGAGCGGCAACTGGGAGAAGGATGCCAGCGTCGAGGACAAGCACCTGATCATGCAGGGCACCGTGGGCAACCAGCGCAATGAACTGGATTCGCGCAAGGCCAGCAATTCGGCCGCCGAGGAAGCCGTGGGCAATGCCCGCGAGCGTTACATCGACGTGCTGCGCGCCACGGTGCGGCGCTATCGCCGCAACATCGTCGATCTCGGCGCACTGGCCGGCGTGGTGGTCAGCGCCGACCTGCCGCACCTGGAAAACGACGACAGCATCCTGCGCCAGGCCGAGCTGAAGGTCAGCTTCAATTTCGACGGCAAGGGCGAGATCGGCCTCAATGATGGCGAAGCCTCCGGCGGCCAGCAGGTGATCAAGTCGCTGATCCTGCTGGTGGGCCTGCTCAAGGACGACGACATGCCGGGCGGTTTCGTCTTCATCGACGAACCCTTCGCCCACCTGGATGTGCGCAACATCCAGCTGGTCAGCAACTTCCTCAAGTCCACCCGCGCCCAGTACGTGTTGACCACGCCGATCACCCACAACGTCGAGGTGTTCGAGCCGGCCGATATCACGCTGGTGACCTCCAAGAAGCCGCGTGAAGCCCGCTGGGCGCCGCCGATCGGGGTGTTGCAGCGGCGTTTGCGGCTGGAAGCCTGAGGCCCTACTACATGAGCGCCTTGATCGAGACATATTTGCCTAAGAATCGTCGCACGCGTGTGGCATCCGGTGATGTGCCGACCAAGCTGCGGCCCTTTAGCGCCATGGAGTTGGAAGTGCTGCGCTTGTGGGTGGGGGAGGATGAAACGCATGGTAAGCACAAGCGTGAATCCATGTTGAAGAAGGCCAAGAGCAAGGTTGACGGCTTCGATATCGAAGACGGTGACCTCCTGGTCGAGCGCTTGCTGCAGGATGGCTGGGTGATCAGCTTTGAGATGAAGAACGACGGTGCCTGGTCGTGGACAGCTTTCAGCTGGCGCGACCTGGCCCGACTTCAGACCTTGCTGGGTGCGACCAGCGTCTTGCAACGCCAGCAGCGACGCCAGGTGTTGCTGGAGGATGCCAGGCGTCGCTTGCTTGCGCGCGTGCAGAGCCGTTCTCCGGACGATGCCGATCTGTCGTTCGATCATGATCTGGCGCAAGCAATCGAAGGGCTGGAAAAGGCCAGGGCATTGGCTCCCGAAGCATTGGAACGTCGTCTGACCTTGATGTTCGCCGTGGCGGACTGGCGCGATAATGGCCAGCAGGGCATGCGCAATGATTTTGCGCTTTCCGTGCGGGATGGGACAAAGGCAATTGAAGCACGCGAATGGCGCTGGCTGGAGGCATTCTTCGATCTTGAGGCCCTGGGCATCAGCCGTTTTTCCCAGACGGCATGGATAGCGGGAGACATCACCCTGTTCTGGGGGGCGCGCAAGATGGACGTAGCGGCCGTACACTTTCTTTGCGTTCCACTCAAGGACATGCTCACCCTGGAGCGTATAGAGGGAGTGCGGCAATGGTGGCTCATCGAGAATCGCACCAGCTTCGAACGCCAGGCGCAAGCGCTTCCATCAGGGACGGCTCTGCTATGGATGCCGGGACGTCCTTCTTTCGGATGGCTGGAGATGGTGGCCGCGCTGCTCGGCAAGGCCGCTGCTCCGGCCAGGATCAGCGCCGATGCTGACCCTGCCGGCGTGGATATCGCGTGTACGGTCGGTGCGCAATGGGAGCAAGCGGGCCTGCCTTGGGAACCCTATCGGATGGGCGTGGAAGAGTTGATGGGGACAAGGCAGTTCTGGCCTCTGGGCGACAAGGATAGACAACTGCTACCGGGCTTGCTGGCTAGAGAAGGGCTCCCCGTCTCGTTGCGTGTCCTGTGCGAGGCCATGCAACGAGAGGGACGCAAGGCCGAACAAGAAGCCTGGTTATAGACGCAAGATCCTGTACGCCGCCGACATATCACCGATGGACTATCCGGCCCGTGCAGTGACTGAGTGCATCCGCATGTACTCAGTCACTGCTCACTGCGTCAGGAACTGCACCACCGCCTGCGTGAACGCGCGGGGCTGCTGCTGGTTGGAGATATGCGCCGCATCGAACTCCACATACAGTGCACCGGGAATGGTGGCGCGCATGAACTGGGCGTCCGCCGGTGGCGTGGGGACGTCGCCGCTGCCGGCGATCACCAGGGTCGGCGCGCCGATGCCGGCAATGGCTTCGCGCAGGTCGTTGTCGCGCACGGCGGCACAGGCGCCGGCATAGCCTTCGGCGGGCGTGGCCAATAACATGGTGGTCAGGGCCTGCACCTGCTGTGGATTCTTCTCGGCATACTCCGGTGTCAGCCAGCGCGAGACCACGGCGCCGGCAATCGCGCCCAATCCCTCCTTGCGGACCGTGTCGATGCGGCTGTTCCAGGCTTCGGCCGTACCTATCTTCGCGCCGGTATTGCAGAGGATCAGCTTGTCGACACGCTGCGGATGATGCACCGCCAGCCACATGAAGGTGCTGCCACCCATGGACAGGCCGCAGAAGTGCGCACGCTCGATGCCCAGCTGATCCAGCAGGGCGATCACGTCGCCCCCCAGCTGCGCGATGCTATAGGGGCCGGGCGTGACGCCGGACTGGCCGTGGCCGCGCGTGTCATAGCGCAGCACGCGGAAATGCCGGCTCAGTTCGGGGATCTGCGGGTCCCACATGGCCAGCGAGGTCCCCAGTGAATTGGAGAGCACCAGCACCGGCAGGGAGGCATCGCCGTCGAGTTGGTAGTGCAGCTGGATGCCGTTGAGATTGGCGAATGGCATGGAGAAATCCTTGTCGCGCCCGCGGACCTGTGGCCGGCAGGCGCCTGGTTGAAGCGTCAGAGGGAGTCGGATCAGCCGATCTGGGCGATGGCCGACGGATGCTGGGTCAGCGGCGTGACCGAGATCGTCATGAAGGGGTAGAGCGGCAGGTTCGAGAGGATCGTGTGCAGCTCGTCATTGCCCGAGACATTGAAGATGCTCACGTTGGCGTACTGGCCGACCACGCGCCAGAGGTCGCGCCATTTGCCTTCGCGCTGCAGCTTCTGCGACATTTCCTTTTCATCCTTCTTGAGTGCGTCAGCCACTGCCTTGTCGACCGAGGCGGGGATATTGACCTGCATCTGAACCATGAACAGCATGATGTTTGCTCCGTTGTCGTTGTGGGGTTTGTCTCGGAATACGCTTGATACGTCTTTTCTGATTGTTCGATAAGCGAACATTAATTCTTTATTCGCACAATTTAGTGTAGGCCGCCGTTCGCGACGCTGTCAACACACGTTGTCTTTGGCCATCCTTCGTCAGCCATCGCGCCGGGGACTGGGAAAGCCGGTCGCCGGGAAGGAGCTGGTATCGATGTCCAGCCAGGCCGGATGCTCGGCGTACATGTCGGCCACCAGTCGCTTGACGGCCTCGATGTACCAGGCGTTGTCGTTGATGCGATGGGTCAGGATGATGGGCGAGGTGGCGCGGGCATCATCGATGAGGCGGTAGTGCAGGTCGTTGCGCAGCCGCGCCGAGGCCGGGATCAGGCACAGTCCGGCTTCGGCCGCCACCAGCCCCAGCGCGGTCTGGATCTCGCGCACTTCATGCACTTCGGCGGGGTGGATGTCCTGGTCGTTGAGCAGGCTCAGGATGTGGTCGGCAAAGCTGGGGCGCGGTTCCTTGGGATAGACGATCAGCTTCTGCCCATGCACCTCCTTGAGGCTCACGCGCTGGTCGCTGGCGGCCAGGGCAAAGGCCGGCGGGATGGCCAGCACCAGCTTTTCCTCGCGCAGGACGATGCGCGCCACGGTGGCGTCATTGCTGCGGATGCGGCCGAAGCCGACGTCGATGCGGCCCGACTTGAGCGCCGCGAACTGCTGCATCGAGGTCAGCTCGACCAGCTGGATGTCCACGTCCGGATAGTGCTGGCGCAACTTGCGCACCAGCATCGGCAGGCCGCCGTAGAGCGTCGAGGCGACGAAGCCGATGGACAGGGTCTGGCGCTGGTTCAGGCCGATCTGCTGGGTGGCGTTCTTCAACTGCTCCAGGCGGTTGATGATCTGCAGGGCCTGTTCGTAGAACACCCGGCCCGCTTCGGTGAGGCGCAGGGGGCGGCTATTGCGCAACAGCAACTGCACGCCCAGTTCCTCCTCCAGCAGCTGGATCTGGCGGCTCAGCGGCGGCTGGGCGATGTGCAATTGCTCGGAGGCGCGGGTGAAGTTGCGGGTGTTGGCAACGGCCACGAAGTATTTGAGTTGTCGGATATCCATGGTCAAAAATCATATCCCGGTGGCAGTGAACCTGTCCAATTCTCAAATTTCCATGGGTTTACGCCACAACTATATCGATAAGGTATGAAACTAGACGTATTTGGTGTTGGCATTGCAAGCCCTTCCGGGTGTTCAATGCGAAGCATGGAACCCACACAACACATTCACTCTGCGGCAGCCCCGGCGAAGATCGACCGGGTCGAGACCTTCCTGGTCGACCTGCCGACCATCCGGCCCCATCAATTGTCCATGGCGACGATGAATGGGCAGACCCTGATGCTGGTGCGCCTGTACTGTTCGGACGGCACCGTGGGCGTGGGCGAGGGCACCACCATCGGTGGCCTGGCCTACGGCGCGGAATCGCCCGAGGGCATGAAGCTGGCCATCGATACCTACTTCGCGCCGTTGCTGCTGGGCGCGGACGCCAGCCTGATCCCAGCCATCATGGCGCGCCTGAACAAGGCCATCCAGGACAACCGCTTCGCCAAGTGCGCCATCGAGACCGCGCTGTTCGACGCGCTGGGCCAGCGCAGCGGCCTGCCGGTGTCGCAACTGCTGGGCGGTCGTGCCCGTGAAAGCTTGCCGATCGCCTGGACCCTGGCCTCGGGCGACACCGCCCGCGATATCGACGAGGCCGAGCGCATGCTGGCTCAGCGTCGTCACAAGATATTCAAGCTCAAGATCGGCCGTCGCGAGGTCGAGGCCGATGTCGCCCACGTGGCTGCCATCAAGAAGGCGCTGGGCGACCGTGGCACCGTGCGGGTGGATGTGAACATGGCCTGGAGCGAGCTGGAAGCCCAGCGCGGCCTGGCCGGCCTGGTCGATGCCGGCTGCGAGCTGGTCGAGCAACCGGTGGCCTCGGCGCAGGCCCTGGCGCGCCTGAAGGGCAAGTACCCCATCGCCGTGATGGCCGACGAATCGCTGACCGGCCCGGCCTCGGCCTTTGCGCTGGCACGTATCGGTGGCGCCGATGTCTTCGCCATCAAGATCGAGCAGTCCGGTGGCCTGCGCGCGGCCCAGCAGGTGGCCGCCATCGGCGACGCCGCCGGCATCGAGCTGTATGGGGGCACCATGCTGGAAGGCGCCATCGGCACCATCGCCTCGGCCCATGCCTTTGCCACCTTCCGTGAACTGCAATGGGGTACCGAGCTCTTCGGGCCCCTGCTGCTGACCGAGGAAATCCTCGCCCAGCCGCTGCAATACCAGGACTTCCAGCTGGCCGTGCCGCAAGGTCCGGGTCTGGGGATCGTGCTGGATGAAGATCGCGTGCAATACTTCCGGCGTGATCGCAAGCAAGGAGCATCCGTTACCGCAGTCAGGCCGGCCAAGCTGGCGGGCTGAACAGACAAGATTTCTTTTCCTTCCAACAAATCAAACAGGAGACACACATGGCAGCCAAGATTTTCAGCACCCCCGAAGTACAAGACTTCCTGCGCCTGGCCAGCGGCCTGGACACCGACGGCGGTAGCCCGCGCACCAAGCAGATCGTGCATCGCATCCTCTCGGACCTGTTCAAGACCATCGAAGACCTGGAAATCACGTCCGACGAATACTGGGCCGGCATCGCCTACCTGAACCGCCTGGGTGCTTCCAGTGAGGCCGGGTTGCTCTCGCCGGGCCTGGGCCTGGACCGCTTCCTGGACATGCGCATGGATGCCGAGGATGCCGCCCAGGGCGTGGTCAACGGTACCCCGCGCACCATCGAGGGACCGCTGTATGTGGCCGGCGCACCGGTGGAGCAGGGCTTCGCCCGCCTCGATGACGGCAGCGACAAGTCCGGTCACACCCTGATCATGCACGGCACCATCTTCGGCGCCGACGGCAAGCCCATGCCGGGCGCCAAGGTCGAGGTCTGGCATGCCAACACCAAGGGCTTCTATTCGCACTTCGACCCGACCGGTGAACAGCGTCCCTTCAACATGCGTCGCACCATCATCACCGATGCCCAGGGCCGCTACAAATTCCGCAGCATCGTGCCGGCCGGCTACGGCTGCCCGCCCGATGGTCCGACACAGGGCCTGCTCAACGAACTGGGCCGCCACGGTAACCGTCCGGCGCACATCCACTTCTTCGTCACCGCCGACGGCCATCGCAAGCTGACCACCCAGATCAACATCGATGGCGATCCGCTGATCTATGACGACTTCGCCTATGCCACCCGCGAAGGCCTGGTGCCGCCGCTGGTGGAGCGTACCGATGCGGCCAGCATCAAGGCCGAGGGACTGGAAGGCCCGTTTGCCGAGATCGTCTTCGACATGAAGCTGAGCACCCTGGTCCAGGGCGCCGACAACCAGATCGTCGACCGTCCCCGCCTGGCCGCCTGAGCGCGCTAGCGACCAAGCGTCGCAAGCACTACCCGCCAATCCTCCCCCTGCCTGTTGACACGCCGCGATGGCTGGCCATCGCGGGGGGAGGCTTGCACCCTGGAGAAACCGCACCATGAACACCATTGCCACCGCCGACAAGTACGATGAGGTCGAGAAGTTGCTGGAGACCGCCCTGCAGGAAGACAAGGCCAACGGCATCTTCCGCTGCCGCCGCGACATCTTCACCAACCCCGAGTTGTTCGAGCTGGAGATGAAGCATCTCTTCGAATCCAACTGGGTCTATCTCGCCCACGAGAGCCAGGTCGCCAACAACAACGACTACTACACCACCTGGATCGGCCGCCAGCCGGTGGTGGTGACCCGTGACAAGAACGGGGAGCTGCATGCCGTCATCAATGCCTGCGCGCACAAGGGCGCCATGCTGTGCCGGCGCAAGCACGGCAACAAGAGCAGCTTCACCTGCCCGTTCCACGGCTGGACCTTCGGCAATACCGGCAAGCTGCTCAAGGTGAAGGACGAGAAGACCACCGAATACCCGGTCTCCTTCAACCAGAACGGTTCGCACGATCTGACCCGGGTGGCACGCTTCCAGAACTATCGCGGTTTCCTCTTCGGTAGCCTCAGTGCCGATGTGATGCCGCTGGAAGACTACCTGGGCGAGACCCGCGTGATCATCGACCAGATCGTCGACCAGGCTCCCAATGGCCTGGAAGTCCTGCGCGGCAACTCCAGCTACATCTACGACGGCAACTGGAAGATGCAGATGGAAAACGGCTGCGACGGCTACCACGTCAGCACCGTGCACTGGAACTACGGCGCCACCATGAGCCGCCGCAAGGAAGGCGGCACCAAGGCCACCGATGCCAACAACTGGAGCAAGGCCGTGGCCGGCGTCTATGGTTTCGAGAACGGCCACATCCTGCTGTGGACCAATACCCTGAACCCGGAAGTGCGCCCCATCTGGAACCAGCGCGAGGAACTGGCCGCCCGCGTGGGCCAGGCCCGTGCCGACACCATCGTGGCCCAGACCCGCAACCTGTGCCTGTATCCCAACGTGTTCCTGATGGACCAGTTCGGCACCCAGATCCGCGTGGCCCGTCCGATCAGCGTGGACAAGACCGAGATCAGCATCTTCTGCTTCGGCCCCAAGGGCGAGAGCGCCGAAGACCGCCGCGTGCGCATCCGCCAGTACGAGGACTTCTTCAACGTCTCCGGCATGGGCACGGCCGATGACCTGGAAGAATTCCGCGCCTGCCAGGCCGGCTACGCCGGTTCGACCGTGCGCTGGAACGACATGAGCCGCGGCGCGCCGCTGTGGAAGGACGGTCCCGACGAGAACGCCATCAAGATGGGCATGAAGCCGCTGCTGAGCGGCGAGCGTAGCGAGGACGAGGGCCTGTTCGTCTGCCAGCACCACTACTGGACCGGGCAGATGCGCCAGGCCGTCGAGAAGGAACGTGCCGCCGCACGGCAAGGAGCACAACAATGAGCATCGCCAATCCCGTCGATCATGGCACCGTCAGTGCCTTCCTCTATCGCGAGGCGCGCCATCTGGATGAGCGTCAATGGGAGTCGTGGCTGGAACTGTATGCCACCGACGTCGATTACTGGATGCCGGCCTGGGACGACGACGACCAGCTGACCGAAGACCCCAACAGCCAGATCTCGCTGATGTACTACCCCAATCGCGACGGTCTGGAAGACCGCGTCTTCCGCATCAAGACCGAGCGCTCCAGCGCCTCCATGCCGGAGCCGCGCACCAACCACATGATCACCAACGTGGAGATCCTGGAAGAGCGCGACGATGCCGTGGACGTGCGCTACAACTTCCATACCCTGAGCCACCGCTACAAGATCACCGACCATTTCTTCGGCACGGTGCTGGCGACGCTGCGCAAGGTAGAGGGGGGCTTCCTGATCGCCCGCAAGAAGATCGTGCTGAAGAATGACTATATCCGCCAGGTCATCGACGTCTATCACGTCTGACCGGCAGCAGGAGACACAAGATGAGCAGCTATCGCATCGCCCTGAACTTCGAAGACGGGGTCACCCGCATCATCGAGTGCGGCGCCAAGGAAAAAGTACTGGATGCGGCGTTCCGCCAGCGCATCAACCTGCCCATGGATTGTTCCGACGGTGTGTGCGGCACCTGCAAGTGCCGCGCCGAGAGCGGCCGGTATGACCTGGGTGACGACTACATCGAGGACGCACTCAGCGAGGACGAGGCCGCTGGGGGCATGGTGCTGACCTGTCAGATGGTGCCGCAATCGGATTGCGTCGTCGCCGTGCCGGTGCCCTCCAGCACCTGCAAGACCGGGACCGCGAAGTTTGGCGGCACGGTGGTCGACATCACCGCCTTTGGCGACGCCGCCTTTACGCTGACGCTGGACACCGGCGCCGATGCCCCGGCCTTCCTGCCCGGTCAATACGTCAACATCGGCGTGCCGGGCAGCGACCAGCACCGTTCCTACTCGTTCAGCTCGGCCTCGGGCGATGCGCGCATGAGCTTCCTGATCAAGAACGTGCCGGGTGGTCTGATGAGCGGCTGGCTCGCCAGCGCCCGGGCCGGCACGGCGCTGGAGATGACGGGGCCGCTGGGCAGCTTCTACTTGCGCCCGGTGACCCGGCCGCTGCTGATGCTGGCGGGCGGCACGGGGCTGGCGCCCTTCCTGTCGATGCTGGAAGAACTGGCGCGCCAGGGCCAGACCCTGGCCCAGCCGGTGCACCTGATCTATGGTGTCACCCGCGACCAGGACCTGGTGCTGGTGGAACAACTGGAGCAATACGCCCAGCGCCTTTCCGGCTTCAGCTTCAGCACCTGCGTGGCCGACCCCGCCACCACGCATCCGCGCCAGGGTTACGTGACCCAGCACATGCCGGCGGCGGTACTGCATGATGGCAACGTGGATGTCTACCTGTGCGGGCCGCCGCCCATGGTGGAGGCGGTGCAGAAGCACTTCCAGGCCAATGGCATCACCCCGGCCAGCTTCCACTACGAGAAGTTCGTCACCAGCCAGCCGGCCCCGGTGGCCGTGGCGGCATGAGCAGCGTGCCGATGAAGCATCGCTTCGCCGGTCGCGTGGCGGTCGTCACCGGCGCCGCGCAGGGCATCCTGCGCGGCGTGGCCCTGGGGATTGCGGCCGAAGGCGGGCGGGTGCTGCTGGTGGACCGCGCCGATATGGTCCATGAGGTCGCCGCCGAAGCCGCCGACGGCCGTGGCCTGGGCTTCGTCGCCGACCTGGAAACCTACGAAGGCGCGCAGGCCGCCATGGCCTATGCGGTGCAGGCCTTCGGCGGCATCGACGTCCTCATCAATGGCGTGGGCGGTGCCATCCGCATGCGGCCCTTTGCCGAGTTCGAGCCGGCCCAGATCGATGCCGAGATCCGCCGTTCGCTCATGCCCACCCTCTATGGCTGCCATGCCGTGTTGCCGCATCTGCTGGCGCAGGGCGGCGGCACCATCGTCAATGTCTCTTCCAATGCCACGCGCGGCATTCGCCGGGTGCCGTATTCGGCGGCCAAGGGCGGCGTCAACGCACTGACCATGGCGCTGGCCATGGAATATGGCGAGCAGGGCATCCGCGTGGTGGCCACCGCCCCGGGCGGCACCCAGGCCCCGCCGCGTCGCATCCCGCGCAATGCCGCCGGTGACAACGCCCAGGAGCAGGTATGGATGCAGGAGGCCGTGCAACAGGTGACCGGATCGACCTTCTTCAAACGCTACGCCACGCTGGAGGAGCAGATCGCGCCCATCCTCTTCATGGCCTCGGATGAAGCCAGCTACATCACCGGCGCGGTGCTGCCGGTGGCCGGCGGCGACAACGGTTGATCAGGACAACGATACAAGGAGACAACATGCCAGAACGCAAAGCCATCATTCCCAAGGGGATGGAAGAGGTCTACGACAAGATCGGCTATGCCCCAGGGCTGCGGGTGGGCAATACGATCTACGTATCGGGCCAGATCGGGCGTGACCTTTCCATGCAACTGGTGGAGGGCCGCGAAGCCCAGATCGTGCAGGCCTTCGAGAACCTCAAGCTGATCTTGGAGACGGCCGGTGCCAGCATGGCCGACGTGGTGGACCTGACCACCTTCCACACCGACATGCGCGACCTGCCGCTGTTCATGAAGGTGCGCAACCGCTATTTCACCTCGCATCCGCTGCCGCCCTGGACCGCCATCGGCGCCCACATGCTGGGCGGGGCGCCTGGCTACATCATCGAGATCAAGGCAGTCGCAGAACTGTAGCTGCTCACGCAAGACCATAAAAACGAAACGGGCCACAGCCCGTGGTATCGCCAGAACAAGACTTATAACGACGCAATACAACCGATACAACGGAGGAGATCCATGAAAACACAGGAAGTCGGCCAGATCATCGACGGCGCGCCATTCACGCGCTTCCACTGGATGGTGATGTGCCTATGCGCATTGCTGCTGATCTTTGATGGCTATGACCTCTTCATCTACGGCGCGGTACTGCCGGTGCTGATGAAGGAGTGGGGCCTGAGCCCGGTGCAGGCTGGCGCGCTGGGCAGCTATGCGCTGTTCGGCATGATGTTCGGCGCCTTCATCTTCGGCCCGCTGGCCGACCGCATCGGCCGCAAGAAGGGCGTGGCCATCAGCTTCATCCTCTTCAGCCTGTCGACCTTCGTCAGCGGCTTCGCCACCACGCCTACCGAGTTCGGGGTCTACCGCTTCATCGCCGGCCTCGGTTGCGGCGGCCTGATGCCCAATGCGGTCGCCCTGATGAACGAGTACGCCCCCAAGCGCCTGCGTAGCACGCTGGTGGCGGTCATGTTCAGCGGCTATTCGCTGGGCGGCGTTCTGTGCGCCGGCCTGGGCATCTACATGCTGCCGCGTTTCGGCTGGCAATCGATGTTCTTCGCCGCCGCCGTGCCGCTGGTGCTGTTGCCGGTGATCCTGTGGAAGCTGCCGGAGTCGGTCGGTTTCCTGCTGCGCCATGGCAAGGAGGATATCGCCCGCTCCATGCTGGCCCAGGTCGCCCCGCAGGTACGCATCGACGCCGACGCGCAGCTGGTGCAGGCCGAGGCCAAAGGCGCGGGCGTGCCCATGCTGGACCTGTTCAAGCATCAGCGCGCCGTGGGCACGCTGATGATCTGGCTGTCCTTCTTCTGCTGCCTGCTGATGGTCTATGCGCTGGGTTCGTGGCTGCCCAAGCTGATGGCCAGCGCCGGCTACAGCCTTGGCTCGTCGCTGTCCTTCCTGCTGGCGCTGAACTTCGGCGGCGTGGTCGGCGCCATCAGCGGCGGCTGGCTGGGGGATCGCTTCACCCTGCCCAAGGTGGTGCTGGGCTTCTTCGCGCTGGGCACGGTGGCCATTGCGCTGCTGGGCATCAATAGCCCGATGGCGATGCTCTACCTGCTCATCATCATCGCTGGCGCCACCACCATCGGTACCCAGATCCTGCTGTATGCCAATACCGCCCAGTTCTATCCGCAGGCGATCCGCTCCACCGGCCTGGGCTGGGCCTCAGGCGTGGGACGTACCGGTGCCATCGTCGGTCCCCTGCTGGGTGGCTGGCTGATGGCGGCCTCGCTGCCGCTGAGCATGAACTTCGTGGTCTTTGCGGTCCCCGGCCTGGTGGCGGCGCTGGCCATCGGCGTGTTCATCCTGCGCTATCGCGGCACGGTACCGGCGGCATTGGAAAGGCGTGGCGCTGCGGCTGTCTCACGCAGCGTTTAAGATCGGATCCTGTAGCGGCTGTGGCTGCTGCAGTGGCCGGGTTGGCGCCTTCGGAGGCTGGTCTTCCGCAGGCGCCGAGCCGTTTGTGGCTTGACATTGCGGCGGCGTTGCCGCGCTTGCCTGCACTATCCGGTAGCGGAAAAATAGCAAGGACAGATTCATGGCGCATAAACACGGTTCGCTCACCGCCTGGGTGGCGGGCTTCCTGGCAGTATTGATTTCGTATGCGGGGCCGCTGGTGATCTTCGTGCAGGCCGCCCATGCGGGGCATATCCCGGCCGCGCAACTGGTCTCCTGGATCTGGGCCATCTCCATGGGCGCGGGCGTGAGCGGCCTGCTGCTGAGCTGGTGGTTCAGGATGCCTATCATCACGGCCTGGTCGGCACCGGGCACGGCCTTGCTGCTGAGTCTGTTCCCGGCGATCAGCATGCCCGAGGTGGTGGGCGCCTATCTGATGGCCGGCGCGCTCATCGCCCTGATCGGCGTGACCGGTTACTTCGAGAAGATCCTCGCCTTCATCCCCAAGGGTATCGCCGCCGGGATGATGGCCGGCATCCTGTTCCAGTTCGGCGTGAATGCCTTCCGCTCCAGCGTCGATGCGCCGTTGATGGTGCTGGCCATGCTGGCGGCCTACCTGGCGGGGCGGCGCTGGTGGCCGCGCTACGGCATCGTGGTGGTGGCCCTGGTGGGTTTCGCGGTGGCCTTCGCCGCCGGCAAGACCGACCTGCGGGTGCTGGGGCTGGAACTGGCCAGCCCGGTCTTCATCGCGCCGCAGTTCAGCATCGGCGTGTTCTTCAGCTTTACCGTGCCGCTGGTGCTGGTGAGCCTGACCGGACAGTTCCTGCCGGGCATGGCGGTGCTGCAGCTGGCTGGCTATCATCCGCCCTCGCGCGCGGTGGTGACCGGAACCGGCGTGGCCTCCATGCTCACGGCCTGTTTTGGCGGCATCACCATCGTGCTGGCGGCGATCACGGCGGCGCTGTGTACCGGCCGCGACGCCCACCCCGAGCCGGGCAGACGGTATATCGCGGGCATTGCCAATGGCGTCTTCTACCTGGTGGGCGGCTGTTTCGCGGCCTCCATCGTCAAGCTGTTCACGGCCTTCCCGGCGGCGCTGATTGCCGCCCTGGCGGGGCTGGCGCTGATCGGCGCCATCGTCTCCAACATCCGCCTGATGAGCGATGAAAGCACTTACGTGGAACCCTCGGTGATCACCTTCCTGGCCACTGCCTCGGGCATGAGCCTGTTCGGACTCGGAGCGGCTTTCTGGGGCGTGGTCTTCGGCATGGCAGCGTATTGGCTGTTGGGCCGCCCGGTGAAAAGACAATGACAAGGAAAGAGACAAGCATGGAGATGCAGGCAGACCATTTCGACCGGCTGGCGCGCGATGTGCTGGCCGTGGCCCCGGCACTCGCGCATGACCTGGCACGGCTGCGCACCCTGGCACGCCGCGCAGCGCCCCCCACGGTCACCGTGGTGGGCAAGTACAACCATGGCAAGAGCCGGCTATTGAACGAGCTGATGGGCCGCGACCTGTTTGCGGTGGCCGACCGTCGCGAGACCGTGACCCTGGCCGAGCACCTGCAGCAGGATGTGCGCTGGCTGGACGCGCCAGGACTGGATGCCGACGTGGCCGAACTGGACGACAGCCATGCCCAGGAAGCGACCTGGCTGCAGGCCGACATCCGCCTGTTCGTGCATGCGGCCAAGGAGGGCGAGCTCGATGCCGCCGAGCGCAGTCTACTGGCCGCCTTGCGCGAGGACCAGCAGCGTACCCGGCGCCAGACCCTGTTCGTGCTGACCCAGGTCGACCAGATGGCCGATGCGGCGCAACTGGAGCGGGTCAGCGCCGCCATCCGTGAGCAGGCGCCGCAGCTGGACCTGCATCCGGTCTCGGCGACGCGGCATCGCGCCGGCGTGGAGGGCGGCAAGAAGCTGATGCTGGAGAAGAGCGGCATCCCGGCCCTGCAGGGCTTGCTGGCGGAAGCCATGGCACAGGTGCCGCAGGCACGCCAGCATGAGACGGCCTTGCTCTTCGGCGAGCTGGCCGCACAGCTGGCGCAACAGGCCGAAGTGGCGCAGCAGCACCAGCACACGCTTCAACAACGCCAGCAGCTGCAACGCCGCGACTTCGAGGCCGGCCTGGCCGAGGTGCTGGCGAAGGTGGAACAGGACCTCCTGCCGGTACTGGAGGTGCAGGGCATCGATGCCTCCCTCATCCCTGACAGCGCCGCCGATGAATTCAGGCTGACTGCCGGCAAGCGCGAGCGGGCGCGTATCCAGATCGCCTATTCACGCGCCTGCATCGCCATTCGCGGCCATCTGGTCAAGCATGGCGTGGAAGGCTTGCCGGCTGCCCAGCAGACCTCGGTGCGCAGCCTCGATACGGTCATGGTGGCCGTCATGGGTGTGTCGGTGAAATACCGCGACGACTTGCGCCGCCGTTTCTGTGAGCCAGCCGGGCGGGCGCAGCTGACCGAGTCCTTTCTGCACTACTACGAACTGTCGGAAGACCGGCAGGCACTGGCGCAGGCCATGGCCGAGGCCGGCCAGGCGCTGCAGGCCGCACAGCGCGCGCGGCAATCGCTGGCGCTGCTGGAGGCCTTATGAGCCGGAACGAGCAGGACTTCATCAAGGCGGTGCGCCATCCGGGCGGCGATGGTGTTGACCTGGCGCCCTTGATGGCGCGCATGCGTGCGTGGCTGGCCAGCCTGGGGCAGGCGCTGGAGACCGGGCGCATCGGCAGTGAGGGCTTGCGCCCTGGCAGCGCACTGGCGCTGCGCATCGAGGCCATCCTTCGGGAGCTGGAAGAACAGCAGCGCCATCGCCAGCAGCAATGGCAGGCACTGGCGCCGGCGCGCGCCCTGGCACAGCATTTCGAGGGCAAGGTGATGTTGCTGGTGTTCGGCAAGTTCAATGCCGGCAAGAGTTCGCTGTGCAATTTCCTGGCGGCGAGTTTTGCCCGGCAGGGGCAGGCGGTGCAGTACTTCCACCTGGAAGGTGGGCAGATCGCGGCCAGTGGGCAAGCCTTCCACGAAGGTGCCACCGAGACCACGGCGCGCCTGCAGGGTGTCTGCCTGGGCGACGGGCTGGTCTTGCTGGACACGCCCGGCCTGCACTCGGCCACCGATGACAACGCGGCCCTGACCCAGCGTTTCCTGGACAGCGCCGATGGCGTGCTGTGGCTGACCAGCTCGACCTCGCCGGGCCAAGTACAGGAGCTCGACGAACTGGCCCGTGAACTGCGGCGTGGCAAGCCGCTCTTGCCGGTGGTCACGCGCAGCGACGTGATCGACGAGGATGAGGTCGATGGCGAGATCGTCAAGCTGTTGCGCAACAAGTCCGATGCCAACCGGGCCGACCAGGAGGGCGATGTTCATGCGCGCGCCGCCGACAAGCTGCGCTCGCTGGGGGTGGCGCAGGCGCAGTTGAAGGCGCCGGTCTCGGTGTCGGCCCATGTGGCGCGGACCCAGGGCGAGGATGCGCAGGCCATGGCGGGCGCCGGTTTCGAGCGCTTGTATGCGGCGCTGCTGGCGCTGCTCGGGCCGGCGCTGTCGTACCGGCAGCGCAAGCCGGGCGAAGTGCTGCTGCATCACCTGCAGGAAGAAGTGCTCGCCCCCATGCAAGCCCACACCCTGCCGGCGCTGGCGGCCCTGCGGCACGCCGTGCGGGCCGAAAGGGAATCGCTGCCAACCCGCCAGGCGCGCATCGTCCAGCTGGCCTGGCGCGAGATCATCCCGGGCTTGCCGGCACTGCTGGAACAGCATGCGCCGGCCGGCGACGTGCGGGCCGTCTGCGACGCGCTCGCGCAGCAGATCAGCCTGGCCTTTGCGCATCATGCGCAGGCGGTGCTGGAGGGCTACGTGCTGGTGTTGCCGGAGGCGATCCGGATCGAAGCGCCGGCGAACGGCTATGAGCCGGTCGGCGAGGACCTGCCGGTCTCCTACGAGAAGCTCTACGCAGCACTGGACCAGGCGGTGCTCACCCTGCTGGAGCAACAGGCCGCAGCGCTGGTGCAGCATTGCGATGAGCAACTGGAAGCGCTGGCACAGGCGGTGCGCCGCAAGCAGGACATCATTCACCAGGGCCAGCACAGTCTGGCCGCGATCGAACGGGACTTGCGCGGGACAGCGCAGGCCGATGCGCTGGCACATTAGAAGAACACGCCGCCGCACCATTCAAAAAATACAGAGAGGAGACAGGGATGTTGACCAACAATCTCAAGGGCCTGTGGCTGGCCAGCGCGGTCGTGGTGGTGGCCGGCAGTTGCTGGAGCATGTTGGCCTCGGCGGGCGGCCCCATCGATATGGGCCTGGCCTTGCTGCTGCCGCTGGTGATGACGGGCGTGCTGCTGACAGCGCGCCGGCCGTCAACGGCCGGCGCGCAAGCCGAAGAGGCCGGCATGCGCTTGCCGATGGTGACCGGGCAGGTGGTGATGGAGGAACTCGCGCCCCAGGGCGCGCAGGTGAGCCAGGAGGACATGGCAGCCCTGCAGGAGCGCGTACAGGAATTGCTGGCCCTGCTGGCGCAGAGTATCGCCGACATGGGGCGAGCCGGCGTGGTGGCCCGTCAGTCCGGCGGCAGCGTCGACCGTGCCGTGGCGGCGGTGCAGCAGGTGGTCGACTCGGTGGCCACGATCAGTCGCTACATCGATGCCTCGCTGCAGACCTATCGCGACCTGGTGGCCCAGGCCGCCACCATCGGCAGCATTGTCGAGGACATCCACGAGATCTCCAGCCAGACCAACCTGCTGGCCCTGAATGCGGCGATTGAAGCAGCCCGCGCCGGCGAGAGCGGACGCGGCTTTGCCGTGGTAGCCGCCGAGGTCAAGCGGCTGGCGGCGCGGGTGGGCTTGTCCAGCAAGGAGATCGGGCGCATCGCCGACTCGCTCAGCCGCTCGTCCGGCCATGCATTGCGCGAGGCCGAGCAGGCGGTGACGCAGGCCGGTGTCGGTCGCACCGGTGCAGCGGCGGCGCACGAGGCCATGGCAGAGGTCATCGAAGGCGCCCGCAAGCGCGTGGCCATCGTCGGCGGGATCAATGACGCGCTGGCGCAGCAGTCGCGGGTGGCGGAGAGGCTGTCGCAGCAGATGCAGGGCTTGCAGCAATCTGGCGAGATGGGGACGTAGCTGGATGTGGCTGGCCGCATTATATGTGCGGCGATATTCCGTTCGACATTTTTTGAGTGCATGAGAGGTAATTCGCACGTCACCCCACACCTCATAGGAAGGTCATTAACATCGCGCAGTTACCGCTGACTGCCGAATTCATCCTGCCAACGAAATCGGCCCCGTAATTCGCGGCATTTCTTGCATCGCCTTTTTCTGCTTGACTATTTTTCGTTAATAAACGAATATGGATTGCTATGCCATCGAGCATTACCTGACCCCAGGGAGCGGGAAAGATCCTTATCTGGACTGGATACGTTACTTACGCGACGTGCAAGCCAAGATAGCGATCATCCGTCGCGTCGCACGGATCGAGCGTGGGAATTTCGGGGATCACAAGTGGTGCCGTGATGGCGTCTGGGAATTGCGTATCGATGTCGGCCCTGGCTATCGGGTGTACTACGGCGTGGTCGCTCAACGTGTCGTGTTGCTGCTGTGTGGCGGTGACAAGCGAACTCAGGATGCGGACCTCGACCGTGCAGTGAGCTATTGGAGAGACTGGCAACGGAGGGCCGACCAATGAGAAGCAGACCCCATGATGAGGCAATGGCCGAGCTGTATCACAGCGATCCGGCACTGGCGATCGAGATGATCAACAGCATCCTCGCCGATGGCGACCAGGGCGAACTGATGACGGTGCTGCGCCAGGTCGCGCAGGCCGTAGGGGGTGTGCAGGCGGTCGCCGAACAGGCCCATCTGAATCCGACACAGCTTTACCGGACCTTGTCACCCCAAGGCAATCCTGCCTTGAGCAGCTTGACCGCCATTCTCAAGGCGCTGGGCTTGCGGTTGGCGGTGCAGCCCCTGGGGGGCCAGCGCCGTTAAGTGCTGTCAGGTGCTTCAATCTGCTGATTTGTTGGCTCAATATTAATAAATCGCCTATTCCACCAACTGGTTCACCAATTATTTCGTATTGTCATCACGCAACGTTTCCATGTGGCTATCCAGGCCATTCCTTGCCTGACGCGGCCTGCCGCTCCGTCGTTGCTTTTTCGGCACGGATAGTTTCTTAAATTTGATATAGTCGGTAACGCAGGCCACTCCTAGAATCGATTGGCAAGTCAGTATCGCAAGTACCGGTCGGGGCCGGTCTTGCTGTGCCGGCACAGGGGCAAGCCGGTCATGACGGACCGCCAAGGGATGGTCCGCCGCCGGGGTGCCGTGGATAACGCGGTAGGAATGACAACAATGATCAAGAACATACGTATCGGCTCGCGCCTGGGGGCGGGTTTCGCCGTGGTGCTGGTGTTTTCCATGGTGGTGGCGGCTACCGGCATCTGGCGGCTCAAGACGGTGGCGCAGCAGACCCAGCAGATGATGGATGTGCCGCTGAAGACCGAACGCCTGGTCTCGCAGTGGAATACCCTGCTGCTCATCGCCATCCAGCGCACCACCACCGTGGTCAAGAGCCACGACCCGGAACTGGAAGCCTTCCTGGGCAAGGAGGCGGCCGCCTCCAGCAAGGAATCTGCGCAGACCCTCAAGGATGTCGAGACCCTGCTGACCAGCGAGGATGAAAAGAAGCTCTTCGCCACCATCAATGCCGCCCGCAAGCAGTTCCTGACGATCCGCGATGAAATCTACGCGGCCAAGAAGCAGGGTGATGCCGCCAAGGTGGACCAGCTCTATCAACAGCAATACATAGGGATCGCCAAGCATACCCAGGAGGCCATGGGGGCATTGCTCGACTTCGAGCGCGCCCGTATCGATGACATCTCCGCGCAGATCCAGAAGGACGCTGCCAGCAGCCAATGGCAGATATTCGCGTTGGAGGCGGTGATCCTGCTCTGTGGCGTGGCTTTTGCGGTGCTGCTCACGCGCAGCATCACCCGCCCGGTCCATGCGGCGCTGGCCATCTCGCAACGCGTCGCCGCGGGTGATCTGACCTCGCGTGCCGTGGTCATGGGGCGTGATGAACTGGGCCAGCTGGTGGCGTCGCTGCAAGGCATGAGCGAGCGCCTGCATGGCGTGGTCTCTACCGTGCGTCATGGCGCCGACAGTATCGCCATCGCCTCGGGTGAGATCGCCAACGGCAACCTGGACCTGTCGGCCCGCACCGAAGAACAGGCCGGCGCCCTGGAAGAGACGGCGGCCTCCATCGAGCAACTCACCTCCAGCGTGCGCACCAATTCCGAGAACGCCCATCAGGCCAATGATCTGGTCAGCTCCGCTGCCTCCGTGGCCGGGCAGGGAGGCGTGGTGATGGACCAGTTGATCGCCACCATGGCGACCATCAACGAGTCCTCGCGCAAGATCGTGGACATCATCGGCGTCATCGATGGCATCGCCTTCCAGACCAATATCCTGGCCCTGAACGCTGCGGTGGAGGCGGCCCGTGCCGGCGAGCAGGGTCGCGGCTTTGCCGTGGTGGCTTCGGAAGTGCGCGCGCTGGCGCAGCGTTCGGCGGCAGCGGCCAAGGAGATCAAGCAGCTCATCGATGATTCGGTGGAGAAGGTCGGCGCCGGCAGCGCGCTGGTGGAGCAGGCCGGCAAGACCATGCAGGAAGTGGTGGGCAGCGTGCACGGCGCTCATACGCTGGTGGGCGAGATCAGCACCGCCAGCCGCGAGCAGGCCGAAGGCATTCACCAGGTCAACCAGGCGGTGGGTCAGATGGATGGCGTGACCCAGCAGAATGCCGCGCTGGTGGAACAGGCCGCCGCTGCCGCCAAGTCGCTGGAAGACCAGGCTGCCGAGTTGAAGCGGGCAGTGGCGTTCTTCTCCTTGCAGGCGGCATGACGGCATCGCCGGCGGGTGAGGCCGGCGATTGTTCTGTGCAGCAGGAGGGTGGGGGTAGCGAGCGTCAGGCGGCCCGCAGGAACTCCGGGCCGAAGTCCATCAGCACGTCGCGCACCAGCGTGGCGGTGCTCTGGCAGCCCAGCTTGTCCTTGACGCTGGCACGATGCACATCCACCGTCTTGACGCTGATATTGAGATCGCGGGCGATGAGCTTGCTGGACTGGCCCATGATGACCTTCTCAAGGATCTCGCGTTCGCGCACCGTCAGCGTCTTCAGGCGTGCCTTCAGCAACTGGCGGCGCTCGCGGGCCTGCAGGTTGCCGGCCACGTTCTTGAGCGTCATCTGGATGCGTTCGAGCATCTGCTGCGAGTTGTAGGGTTTTTCCAGAAAATCGACCGCGCCGTTGTGCAGGGCACGCACCGACATCGGGATATCCCCATGTCCTGAGACGAAGATCACGGGAATGTCGGCACCGATCTCCTTCAAGCGATCCTGCAGCTGGAAGCCGCTGATCTCTGGCATGCGCACATCCAGGATCAGGCAGGACAGGCTGTTGGCGTCGTAGGCCTTGAGGAAGGCTTCCGGGCCATCGAAGCATTCGGTGCGAATATTGACCGAGCTCAGCAGCCAGGCCAGCGACGTGCGAACGGCTTCGTCATCGTCGACGATGTAGACCACCGGCGGGTTGCAGTCCATCATCTCTCCTTGTCTCGTCAAAATGGAGCCGGTGATCACCGGCGCAATTTCCGACCCTCTCGATTTCTTGAAGGGCCGGTTGGCATGAATCAAAGCAGCACGCTTTGACCTATGCAAAAAACAGGCCTGAAATTCTCGGGATCAGCGACACTGTAACATCCCCAGGACGGTGAATGTCTAGGTATTTTTACCTAGATGATTAGCCGCAATCCCCTGTGGGGCGGGCATTTGGCACGAATTGTGTGCATCGTTGGCATGTCTTAACCTGCTGTTATCGAGCGCCGTGCATCATCGGCGTGCAAACCAGGGAGTTTCCATGAGCGCCAATGCAGTACAACAAGACCACGCCATCTCATCCACCTCCTCCGAGGGCGGCGCCACGACCCCGCCGGCACGCCCGGTACTTGCGCCGGAACAGCTGGAATTCCGCCATGCCATGGCGCACCTGCCGGCCGCTGTGTCCATCATCACCACCGATGGTGAGGGCGGCCGTTGCGGCATCACTGCCAGCGCGGTGTGTTCGGTCACCGATACCCCGCCCACGATCCTGGTGTGCATCAATCGGGGCAGTGCCATGCATGACGTCTTCAAGAAGAATGGTCGCCTTTGCGTCAACGTGCTCTCCGACGAACTGGAGCAACTGGCCATGCACTTCTCCGGTGCCACCAAGGTTCCCATGGAAGAGCGCTTCTCCTGGGATATCTGGGAAGCCCCGGGCGAACTGGGGCAGCCTGTGCTGGCCGATGCGCTGGTGAAGCTGCAGGGGCGCATCCGCGAGTTCAAGGAAGTGGGCACGCACTCGGTGATGTTTGTCGAGCTGGCCGAGGTCAAGGTCAATGAAAAGAAGGACAGCCTCATCTACTTCAACCGCCTGTTCCATAAGGTCAAGCGCACCGTGCTGTAGGCAGCCTCTTTACATCCGGAAATGATGCCGTCCCTGTTCGCTGCGGACGGCATTTGTCTTTCCAGGGGCCATGAAATAGCCGTTCGGACTGAGTAGCTGCGCAGCGGCGTATCGAAGGCGCGGCTACCTCTGCGTCTTCGATACGCGGCGTTGCCGCTACTCAGTCCGAACGGGGGAGATGGTGTTAGTTTTGTCTCAAAGGTCGAGCACCAGCATCCCCGACCTGGCGCGTGAGACGCAGGTGCAGATCTGGTCATTGGCCGCCTTCTCCTTCTTGGACAGGCAATTGTCGCGATGGTCCGGCTCGCCCTCCAGCAGCGGCACCACGCAGGTGCCGCAGATGCCTTCGCGGCAGGAGGTGTCGATGACGATGCCCTCGCGCGCCAGGATATCGACGATGGGGATGCCCACCGGAATCTGCACCACCTTGCCCGAGCTGGCCAGCTTGACTTCGAAGGCGCCATCACCACCACCGGCACTGGCGGCAGCGGCAGGCGCGGCCTGGAAATGCTCCAGGTGGATCGCATCTTCGCTGCGGCTGGCAGCGGCGCACTTGACCACCGCATCCATGAAGGGCGCCGGGCCGCAGGTATAGACGTGTGCTTCCTTGCTGCCGGCTTCCAGGCAAGCTGCCAGGTAGTGTTCCATCTGCGCCGGCATGACCGCGTAGTGGAAGCGCACGCGTGCCGCAAATGGCGCCGTCTCCAGCAGCTCGGCGAAGGCCGCATGCTCGCGGGCGCGCACGAAGTAGTGCAAGGTAAAAGGCTTTTGTTCTGCCCACAGGCGATAGGCCATCGCCAGCAGGGGAGTGACGCCGATGCCGGCGCCGAAGAGAAGGTGTTCGGGCGCCGCCGCATCCAGTGCAAAGAGGTTGCGCGGTGCGCCCACTTCCAGTTCCATGCCCAGCTGCACGGCATCGTGCAGGGCAGCGGAGCCACCCCGTGATGCCGGCTCGCGCTTGACGGCGATGGTGTAGCCGCAATGGTCTTCCAGCGGTCCGCACAGCGAGTATTGGCGCATGATCCCGGTCGGCCCGGTGATGTCGATGTGGGCCCCCGGCTCATAGGCCGGCAGCGGGGCGCCATCGGCACGCACCAGGCGGAAGGAACGGATATCACCGGTTTCATCGGTGAGACGGTCTACGATCAGTTTCATGTTCAATGCCAATACTCGGTTACCTGGAGACGATGTGCGATGTACGTCCGGACTTACAGCAGGAAGCCCAGGGCGTTCAGGCTATCCATCGAGTTGATCAGGCGGATCACCTTCTGCTCGATCTTCGGTCCCTGCGCGGTAAAGCGCAGGCGGTGCGTGACATTGGCCACGAACATCGTGTGCTGCTGGCGCTTGTAGCCCACCAGTACCTGGGCCGAGTTGATTTCCACCAGCTCGTCCGACAGGTGCACCGGCACGAAGCGCGACACCGTGCGCACGGTGGCGGCCGCATCCACCGCCGACATCGCGTGGCCCGAGGTCAGGCGCTCGATGCGGATCTTGCGCATGTGGGCATTGTCGTAGGCGTAGTTCAGCGTGGCCGCGAAATCGGTGGTCTCCTGGTCGATCGGCACCACGTAGTAGCCATCGTCGCTCCACAGCGTCTGCCAGGTGGCGTAGTCCTTGCGGTCCAGCAGCTCGGCCTCTTTCCAGATGAAGGCGATGGCCCGGGCCATTTGATCGGGGATGCCTTGCAGGGTGTCTTGTTGGTTCATGCTGATCACTTCTCCATCATCTTTTTCCACATGGCATAGGCTTCGCGCATGCCGGTTTCATCAGTCGAGTGCGACACCTTGTCGCCGTTGTCGTCCACCCATTCGCGGTTCAGGCCGCGGTTGACCAGGATCGGTGCATTGCGACCGGCGTACGAGCCGGTCTGCACGCGCTCCCAGGCTTCGGCGTCGTCGGGGCTGCCGAAGCCGAACGGACCCTGGAAGTGTTCGTGGATGCGCAGGCGTTCGCGGTTGGCGATCTCGGGGCCGCCATCCATGCCCAGCGCGACGTGGCGGATCTGGGTCTCGCCCACCGACACCGGATGCAGCACCCGGAAGAAGGACATCGACATGGCCACATTGGGGAACAGGTTCAGGTTGAAGCCGGCGCCGTGCAGCGAGCGCACGATGCGGCGCACCTGTTCCGGCGGCATGGTCTTGGATAGTTCCTCGACGACGTGGGCGAAGCGCTCCTGCAGTTGCTCGCTGCCATCGTCCACATCCAGGTCCACGTGTTCCGGCACCATGATCATGACGCTGTGGCCATTGCCCAGCGAACGGGTGATGGACTGGTCGTCGGTCATGAAGGAGAGCATCTCCGAAGTCTCTTCATCCACCGAGGACAGGAAGGTCTTGTGGACCACCGGGAAGTGATAGCCGTCGGTAGTGTTCTCCAGCTGGATCTTCCAGTTGCCCTTGAAGCTGAACTTGTGCTCGCCCTGCACCTTGATGGGGAAGCCGGCGCCCTGCTTCATGAACAGGTCGATCCACTTCTTGGCATGGCCCAGGAAGTCCGACAGCGGTTCCACTTCCTGGTTGAAGGAGGCGAAGATCATGCCGTTGTAGCTGTCCACGCGCAGGCTCTGCAGCGGCAGGTCGGCCTTTTCGATGACGTCCTCATAGCCTTCCGGATAGGGCAGGCCGCGCAGCTTGCCGTCCAGGGCATAGGACCAGCTGTGATAGGGGCAGGTGAAGCCGGTGGCATTGCCCTTGTGCTTTTCGCAGACGGTGGCGCCGCGATGGCGGCAGCGGTTTTCCAGCACGTTGATCTTGCCGGTCTTGTCGCGCACCACGATGACCGGCTGGCGGCCGATCTGGGCGGTCTTGAAGTCGCCCGGGTTCTTGATCTCGCTTTCATGGCCGACCCAGATCCAGGTCTTGTAGAAGATCTTGTCCATCTCGGCTTCGAAGATGGCCGGGTCGGTATAGAGAGAGGGATCGACCATCGCATCCTGCACCAGGTCGGCATGGGATGACTCGGTCTTGCGTGGGTGGAAGCGTAGCGGTGCGTTCATTGCATTCTCCAGTGGCTTGCTGTCGTTGTCAGTGTGGATTCGAGGCGGGCGTCGGGGTGTTGTCTTGAGCGCACTCAGCGCGCGGTCTTCAGTAGCTGTTCGAGATGCAGGCCCAGCGCGCAGATGCGCTCGTCCTCGCCCTTGCGCCCCACCAGCTGCAGGCCGGCCTTGAGCGGGCTGCCGGCGATGGGAACCGGAATGCTCAGCGCAGGATGGCCCGACAGGTTGAAGGGGCGCACCAGCGAAGAGAGCGTCAGTACCGAGGTCCCCTGGCGGATGGCCTCCAGCGTCGGCGGCAGCGAGGGCAGGGTGGGCAGCAGCAGTGCATCGGCGTCGGCCAGGGCGGCGTCGACCTCGGCACTGAAGGCGGCGCGCACCTCTTCGGCATGGGCCACGGCGGTATCGGTGGTACCGGCGGCGGCCGAGAGACGCTTCTCGATATCGGCGCCCAGCTTGCCGCGTCCCAGCAGATGGCCGAAGGCGGCGTGGGTCTCGCGGTTGATGAGGGTCATGCCCGCTTCGAAGGCGGCTTGCATGTGCGCTGCTGTCCAGTGCGTGCCGCTCCAGCCGCTGGCGGCAAAGGCGGACTGCACGGCGGCGGTGATGTCGGCATCGGCCTGCACCGTCACCAGTTTTACGCGGGCCGTGGCGGCGGACGAGCGTGCGGCAGCCACATCGAAGCCCGGTGCGATGCTGCCCATGGCGCTGATGATCAGCTCCATGCTGCGGGCAAAGGGGCCCACGCAATCCAGGGTGCTGTGTTGGGGATAGGCGCCGGCGCGGCTGACCCGGCCGAACGTGGGCTTGAAGCCGGCCACGCCGCAGCAGGCGGCCGGCAGGCGGATCGAGCCGCCGGTATCGCTGCCGATGGACAGGTCCACCAGGCCGGCGCCAACCGCCGAGGCCGAGCCGCTGGAGGAGCCACCGGTCATGCGCGCCGGATCCTGCGGGTTCACGGCGGTGCCGTTCCAGTCATTGATGCCGGTCATGCCATAGGCGAGTTCATGCATGTTGGCGCGGGCGGTGATCTGCCAGCCATCCTGCAGCAGCCGTGCCACGACCTCCGCATGGGCTGCCGCCGGAGGCGCATCGGCCAGCGCGGCGCTGCCGCCACCGGTGGGCTGGCCGGCGATGTCGATGCAATCCTTGATGGCCACTGTGGGGCCGCTGCCACCGAGGTGGAAGCGCGAGAGCAGGGCGTTGCCGGTGCCGGGGGCGGTGCGTTCGCTCATCCTGCGGCTCCCAGGCAGGCGATGCGGGCTTGCATGCGCAGGGCATCGGTAGCGGCGGCGCCGGTACGCTTGCGCGGGGCCGGCATGGTCGAGGCGGGTGGCTGCGAGCTTGGCAGGCAGAGGCTGGGCTCAGGTGTCATGGGGCATCCGTCCAAAAGTTGCCTTGCAGGCTGAAGGTCCAATACGGGCGCCGGATGCAGGCGATCTGCTTGGTTGATGTCAGGCATTTTAGAAGTCACCTTAAAATAGATCAAATTGATGTAAAATATTTTTCCAATAAGTGGGATGGATTTTGATCGCCATCCTCTCTCCTGCCTGTGCTCACCTACCGGAACTGCAATGGCCACCTTCAACAACATGGACCTGAACCTGCTGCGCGTCTTCCAGGCCATCGCCGACGAACGCAGCCTGACGCTGGCGGGCAACCGCCTGCACCTGTCGCAGCCGGCGGTGAGCTATGCCCTGGGCCGGTTGCGGCAGATCTTCGACGACCCGCTGTTCATCCGTACCAAGGAGGGCATGCAGCCCACCCCGGCCGCGCTGGAGCTGTCCAAGCCCATCAATCGCGCCCTGCAGGCGGTGCAGGATGCGCTGCGCTACACCGAGCGCTTCGACCCGGCGGCCAGTACGCGCGTCTTCCGCGCCTCGATGACGGACGTGGCCGAGATGATGTTCCTGCCGCACCTGTGCGAAATCCTCACCGAGCAAGCCCCGCACACCCGCCTGCAGGTGGAGCAGGTGCCGCCCGCGCATCTGGAAGAAGCCTTGCGCACCGGCCAGCTCGACTTCGCCTTCGGCAACCTGCCGGCCTTACAGGCGGTGACCTGCCATGAACTGCTGTTCCGCGAAACCTATGTCTGCATGATGCGCAAGCGCGATGGCCTGCCGCAGCGCAGCCACCTGGAGCTCGATGAATTCCTGGCGCTTTCGCACGTGCTGGTGGAGTCCGCCGAGAGCAGTCACCACCAGGTCGAGAATTCCTTCCGCACCCTGGGCGTGCAGCGCAAGATCAGTCTTTGCATTCCGCACTTCACGGTGCTGCCGCGCATCCTCGGCAAGTCCGACCTGGTGGCCACGGTACCGGCGCGCATTGCCAAGCTCTTCCATGGCGAGCATCCCGGGGTCTTCCTGTCTTATCAACTGCCGGTGCGCATTCCAGCCGTGGACATCACGCTGCACTGGCACCAGGCCTTCGACAACGACGCCGGCAATACCTGGCTGCGCCAGATCGTCATCGACCTGCTGCAGCAGTACGGGCGCAGCAGCTAGCCGGCTGTTCCAATGCAGAAGGCCCGTCTCGCGACGGGCCGCCTTGCTGCTTGCCGGAGGGAGCGCAGGATGTCGGCTACGCTCCCTCCTCCTCAAGAACTCGCCGCCGCTCAGAAGCGATGGCGCATACCCACACGCACGGCCGACTGGTTGCCGGTGGACGACTGGATGCCGCCGCCAAAGACCGGGTAGGCGTTGTAGCCCTTGTCACGGTCATAGACTGCGCCCACATAGAGGTCGGTACGCTTGGAGATCTTGTAATCGGCCATGGCGATGAAGGCCTGGGCATTGCCCACGCCCTGGTTGCGGTTCTGGAACTGATAGGCCGCCGACAGATCCCACAGCGCGGTCAATGCATAGACCGTGCCCAGTTCATAGGTAGTGGCCTTGGCGCTGGTGGCGGTATTCTTGACCTGGGTGATCACGCCGAAGGGCTTGAAGGCGCCCAGCTGGTAGGTCGCACCGAGACCATACATGCGGGTCGACGAGGCGCCCACGGCATCCTTGATGTCGGTATAGGCCAGCGCACTGGAGAAGGCGCCGCTGTCGTACTGGCCGGTGGCGCTGAGGGTGCGGCCGGCGGTGTTGTTGCCGGCGACTTCGCCGAAGCCATACATGGCACCGAAGCTGAAACCGCCCATCTTGGCGCTGGTGTACTTGAGCGAATTGTTGGTGCGGTCACCGGCATAGATGTGGTTGTTCAAGGCGCCGGCATGGGCCGCGTCGGCATGCAGGCCCCAGGCGAAGGAGCCGGCCGGCGACAGCGCACCCATCGCATACTGGCCACCCAGGTTGGCCATGAAGTCGTACTGGCGACCCACGCTCAGCGAACCCCAGTCGCGGCTGCCGATGCCCACGAAGGATTGGCGGCCGAAGATCAGGCCGCCCTGGCCCAGGCTGCCATCGTCGGCGCCGAAGCCGGTCTCCAGGGTGAAGAAGGCGTTCAAGCCACCGCCCAGGTCTTCGGTCCCCTTGAAGCCGATGCGGCTGCCTTGCGCGATGCCGCTATCCATGCGCAGCAGCGAGGCGCCGCCACCACCGGTCTTCAAGGCATTGGAGTAATAGGTCAGGCCCAGGTCGATCAGGCCATAGATGGACACGGTGCTCTGTGCGTGTGCCACGGTGGTGCCGGCCGCGAAGAGGGCGGCGGCCAGTAGTGTCTTCTTCATGAAACAAGGCTCCCGGTGATAGTGCAGTCTGTTGAGATACAGTCTGGATGCAGCCTGCGGTGGGCTGCATGGCGAGCATGACGTCAAGTCATGTGGGGCCATCATAGGAAGCACGTTTGCGTCAGATCAAATTGATGCAGCGGATAGATGCAATAAGTACGATTCATGCATGCGGCAGATAAGTCGCCGATTCTCGAATCCGGTGCATGAATCCTTCTTTTGGCGGGCTATTCATGCGTGGCGGCACCACGCGAGTGCGCGCGATCACCAATCCGGCGCGCATCGTCGCGGGATTAAAGGAATCTTTAGTTGTGGCTTTCGACCAACGGCAGCGTGAAGCAGAAATGCGTGCCGCGTGGTGTGCCCGGCTGCGCCCAGATATCGCCGCGATGGCGCGCGATGATGTTCTTGCACAGTGCCAGGCCAATGCCATTGCCGCCGACCTTGGAAGAGAAGAAGCCATCGAAGAGCCGCTCGCGATGACCGGCATCGATGCCGCGTCCCTCGTCGGCCACTGTCAGCCGCGCCAGCCCGGCCTGTCTGGCCGTGCTGATGCGCACGCGCCGCTCGCCCTCGGGGAAGTCGCCCATCTCCTCGATGGCATTGAAGGCCAGGTTGAGGATCACTTGCCCCACCAGCACCTTCTCGCAACTGACCACCACCGGCTCGGCGCAGGGGGCGATTTCCAGATGCACGCGGCCCTCGACGGCCTTCATCTCGATGAACCAGCGTACCTCCGCCAGCACCTCGTTGAGATCGATGAGCGTCTCGCTCTGCTCCAGCCTGACCACGTATTCGCGCACGCTCTTGATGATGCTGGCGGCGTGATCGACCTGGCGTCCGGCACTCTCCAGTCCCCAGACGATCTGGCCGGTCTGTTCGCGCAGTGCCTCGATCTGTTTCAGACGCAATACCGAACCTTCGAGGAAGTTGCGGATCGCCGCCAGCGGTTGCGACAGTTCGTGGGCGATGGCGGTGGCCATCTCGCCCATGGCATTGTGGCGCGCCAGGTATTCCAGCGCGGCCTGGTCGCGCCGCCGGGCTTCCTCGGCCTCGACCTGGTCGGTGATGTCGCGGAAGTGCAGCAGGTGGCCCTTGAGGTCGTTCTCGATCTCGATGTAGCGGCACACCGCATGGTGCCAGCGCACCACGCCATCCTTGCGCACGATCTGGTAGCGTAGCGGGAAGGAGATCGCATCCGGCAGCGCCAGCGTGAGCAGCTCCAGCAATTCCTCGCGCGAGTCCGCCAGGCAGAGTTCTGGGAAGTTCTTTGGCAGGTGCTGCCCGGGCCGCACCCCCAGCAGCTTGCGTCCGGCGTCGCTCAGATAGTCGATGCCGCCATCGGCATGCAGCACCGCCACGCCCTCGTCGGAGTCCTGCATGAATTCCTTGAGCCGGCTCTCCAGTCGTTTCATCTCGCGGCGGATCTGTTCCTCGCGGGCGATATCGCGGAACTGCACCATGATCACATCGCGCTCGGCCAGCGGCACCAGGGTGGCGATGGCCTCGGAAAGGATCTCGTCGCCGTTCTTGGCACGGTAGCACCACTCCACCATGTTGGTGCCGTGCAGTACCGCATCGTGCAGCCACTTGCGCCCGATCTCGCGGCGGTACTCGTGCGACTGCCGGCTCATGTCGGGCGCCTTCAGCGGCAGCAGTTCCTCCAGCGTGAAACCCAGCACCTTGCAGGCCGAGGGATTGGCCCAGAGGATGGACTTGCTCTGGGCGTCATGCAGGATGATGCACATGGGCAAGGCATCCATCATGCGGCGGAAGTCATCGAGGCCAAAGCGGATGGCGTCGTCGGGCAGGGCGGTAGCGTCAGGCATCGTGGTCTCGCGGCTCTCTTCATGGCAAGTCCGGGACCGGGTAGGGAATGGCAGTCCTGGCTTGCGGCTGGGGTTTGGAACGGGCGCGGGCAGCTAGGGGTTTTCTTTAGAAGAGTCCTCCTCATCCCCTAAAAAAGCTGCAGCGCTCCCGATTGAACCGGGCAACGCCGCTCCCTACACTCGACTTCATTCTGATGCAAGCAACCTGGAGAATGCAATGTCCGTGATGGAAAAGCCGGCCGCCCTGGCGGCACGAGAAGACGATGCGATGGCACCGCTGCTGGCCGAGATCCGCGCGCGCCGCGACGAGTTCGGTCAGCAGCGCTTCGTGCCACGCGACTTCATCGCGCAGTTGAAGAAGGTCGGCGTGTTCCGCGCCGCCACGCCGCAATGCTTCGGTGGCAGCGGCCTCTCGCCCATGGCCTTCCTGCAGATGATCGAGAAGATCTCGGAAGCCGATGCCTCGGTGGGCTGGGTGGCCAGCTTCGGTTCGGCCTCGGTCTACCTGGCGGCCTTGCCCAAGGCGACCCAGGCCCAGCTATATGCGAAGGGACCCGACCTGACCTTTGCCGGTGGTCTGTTCCCCATCCAGCCGGCCACCCAGGTCGAGGGCGGCTGGACCGTCAATGGCACCTGGAAGTTCGCCAGCGGCTGCAAGGGCGCCGACGTGCTGGGCGTGGGCATCGGTGCGGCCGTGCCGGGCCAGGCCGGCTCCAAGCCCCGTACCGCCGTGCTGCCGCCGCAACAGGTCGAGATCGTCGAGAACTGGGACGTCATGGGCCTGGCCGGCACCGGCAGCCACGACCTCAAGGTCGTGCAGCAATTCGTGGCCGATGAGTGGACCTTCATCCGGGGCGGCGAATCCACCATCGACGAACCCCTGTACCGCTATCCCACCATCGCCTATGCCGCCCAGGTACTGGCCGTGGTGAACCTGGGCGTGGGTCGCGCCGCCATCGACGAGATCAACCAGATGTCGGGCGGCCGTGTCGCCATCACCGGCGCGCCCAAGCTGGCCGACCGATCCTATGTGCGCATCGAGGTGGCCAAGGCCGAGGCGCGCCTGCGCTCGGCCCGCGCCTTCCTCTACGACGCCACCAATGAAGTGTGGCAATCGATCCTGGCGGGCAATCCCGTCACGCCCGAACAGGTCAGCCTGCTGCGCCTGACGGCGGTCGAGATCGCCAAGGTCGGCAACGAAGTGGTGCAAGCCATGTTCGGCCTGGCCGGCACCACCGCGATCTACAGCAGCCATCCCCTGCAGCGCTACCTGCGCGATGCCGCCGTGGTCAAGCAGCACGCCTTCCTGGGCGAAGGCATCTATGACGGCGCCGGTGCGGTGACGCTGGGCGTGCCGCCGATGCCGGGATTCCTGTAACGCATGACCCAGTACGTTTGAATTTCCTGATATCCCGTTTTCAGTCGGAGCCTCCATGAGCCAGACCCCAAGCAATGAAAAAGAACCGCTGCGCGTGTTGTTCTGCGTCGGCGTCACGCAGAACTTCTTCGACCTGCCCGCCACCGAGACCGGCCCGGTGTGGCAGGCCTATGGCCAGATGATGACGGCACTGGCCACCATGGACGGCATCAAGGTGCTGGGCACCATGGATGACGACCGCCTCATGGTGGGCAAGTCCGACGCTGCCCCCTGGACCTTCTACATGATGGCCGACGTGGCCGACCTCGATACCGTGGTGGCCGCCTGCAACCTGTTCCGCACCACCATGGTGGGCGAGCACCGCCTCTGGAAGTACGGCAAGATCGAAGCTCGCGTCGGTCGCGCCCTGATCATCCAGGGCGGCTGAGATGGACAAGAAGATCGCCCTGGTCACCGGTGCCGCGCGCGGCCTGGGAGAGCGCATTGCGCGCAAGATGCACGCCGCCGGCTACAAGGTGGCGCTGGCCGACGTGGACCTGGAACTGGTCTCGGCCGTGGCCGCCAGCCTGGATGCCAGCGGCGCCACCGCCATGGCGCTGGCGCTGGACGTGCGCCGCAAGCCCGATTTCATCGCCGCCTGCGACGCCATCGAGTTGCGTTGGGGCGGTGCCGCCGTGCTGGTCAACAATGCCGGCCAGTCGCGCGTGGCAGCGTTGATGGAGATCACGCCGGAACAGTTCGACGAGGTCACCGCCATCAACCTCAAGGGCACGTTTCTTGCATGCCAGGTATTCGGCAAGCGCTTCGCCGATCGGGGTTACGGCCGCATCATCAACATCGCCTCGCTGGCTGGCCAGAATGGCGGCACCGCCACCGGTGCCCACTATGCGGCGGCCAAGGGCGGCGTGCTGACGCTGACCAAGGTGTTCGCCCGTGAACTGGCCGGGGCCGGAGTGACCGTCAATGCGATCTCGCCGGGTCCACTGGATCTTCCCATCGTGCGCGAGATCGTGCCGGCCGACAAGCTGGCCGCGACCATCGCCAACATCCCGGTGAAGGCGCTGGGCGAGCCCGACTTCATCGCCGATGCGGTGCTGCTGCTGGCCTCGCCCGATGCCTGCGCGGCCACCGGCGCCTGCCTCGATATCAATGGCGGCCTGTACATGCGTTAAGCTCCGCTTGCTGTCCACGCCACCGGTGGCAGCGCGGGGAATCGCTGCCATCCGTCTCATCAACACTAGGGAGAACCACATGTTGCACAAACGCCTGATTGCCACCTCCACGCTGGCTGCACTGGCGACCTTCGCCGCTCTTGGCGCGGGCAATCCTGCATTTGCACAGGTCAAGATCGGGGTCGTGACCTCTTCCACCGGGCCGGTTTCGCTGGTGGGCATTCCGCAAAAGAACACCGTGCCGCTGCTGCCGACCAAGGCCGGCGACCTGAAGGTGGAATACATCTCGCTGGATGACGCCAGCGATCCGACCAAGTCGGTCACCGAAGTCAAGAAACTGATCTCCGAATACAACGTCGACGCCATCATCGGCCCCAGCGGTTCGCCCAATGCCATGGGCGTGATCTCCTTCGCCGCCGAAGCGGGCGTGCCCATGCTGGCCCCGGTGGGGACCGCCGCCGTGGTGCTGCCCATGACCGAGCAAAAGAAGTGGGTCTTCAAGACCACCCAGAACGATGACCTGATCGCCAATGCCCTGGTGGGCCAGATGATCAAGAGCAAGGTCAAGACGGTGGGCTTCATCACCATCAACGATCCCTTCGGCGAAAACTGGGCCAAGGTCTTCAGCGAGCTGGCCGCCAAGAATGGCATCAAGATCGTCGCCAACGAACGCTACCAGCGCACCGATACCTCGGTGACCGCGCAGACCCTGAAGATCATCGGCGCCAATCCCGACGCCGTGCTGGTGGCCGCACCGGGCGCGGCCACCGTGCTGCCGCAGACCACGCTGTTCGACATGGGTTACAAGGGCAAGCTGTACCAGACCCACGGCGCGGCGCTGCCGGCCTTCCTGCAACTGGGCAAGAACAAGGTCGAAGGCACCATCCTGGCGGCCAGCCTGATGCTGGTACTGCCGGAGATCGCCGACAGCAACCCGTCCAAGAAGGTCGCCACCGACTACATCGAGGCCTACAAGAAGATGTATGGCAGCGTGCCCGCCACCTTTGGCGCCAACGTCTATGACGCCGGCCTGTTGCTGGAAAAGGCCATTCCCGTGGCCGCCAAGAAGGGCAAGCCCGGCAGCAAGGAGTTCCGCGCCGCGCTGCGTGACGCGCTGGAAGGGACCAAGGAAGTCGTGGGCACGCAGGGCGTCTACAACATGAGCCCGGCCGACCACAGCGGCTTCGACGAACGCGGTCGCGAGCTGATCACCGTCAAGGGCGGCAACTGGGCCTTGTTGAAATAGGAGACGGCTCTGAAGGTGTTTGCACATCACCTGACCGTTCGTCCTGAGTAGCGGCAACGCCGCGTATCGAAGGCCCGCCTGCCGGGGGGCTGTCGGCATCATCGTCGGCACGCCTTCGATACGGCCCTCAAAGGGCCTGCTCAGTCCGAACGGTCGCGAGATGGGTTAGCAAATGGTTTTCAAAAAGATGTACTCATTTCGCCAGCCGCACTGAGCTTTGTCAGTGCGGCTGGCGGAGTTCTCCACCTCCACACGCATCCCGAACCTGGCGCGTCGTTCCTGGCTGGATCGCAGCGCCGGCTCCACAAGGAAGTCGCAATGAATCTCAACATCGTGGCGCTACTGGGGCAGGACGGCATCACCAACGGCGCCATCTATGCGCTCCTGGCGCTGTCCATCGTCCTGGTCTTCACCGTCACCCGCATCCTGCTCATCCCGCAGGGCGAGTTCGTCTCCTTCGGCGCGCTCACCATGGGCATGATGCAGAACGGCCAGCCACTGACGGTGGCCTGGCTGCTGGTGGCCCTGTGCCTGGCCGCCTGTGCCTTCGACCTCTACGACATGTGGCGCACCAGTCGTCGCCGTCCCAGCCTGTGGCTGCCGGCCAAGCTGGTCTACGCTGCCGTGGTGGCCGGTGTGGCGCTGTCGGTCAATTTCTCCACCTTGCCCATGCTGGCGCAGATCGCCATGACCCTGCTGCTGCTGGTGCCGATGGGGCCGCTGATGTACCGCCTGGCCTTCCAGCCCATCGCCAGCGCCTCGCCGCTGGTGCTGCTGATCGTCTCCATCGCGGTCCACGTGGCCCTGGTCGGTGTGGCGCTGCTGGTGTTCGGCCCGGAAGGCGCGCGCACCGCGCCCTTCACCGAGGCGGCGCTGGAACTGGGCAGCTTGCGCTTCTCCAGCCAGGCCTTGTGGGTGGTGTGCGTGTCGCTGCTGCTGATCGTGGCCCTGTTCGTGATGTTCGAGCGCACGCTCTACGGCAAGGCCCTGCGCGCCGCCGCCCTCAACCGCATGGGCGCGCGCCTGATGGGCATCTCGCCGGTCTTCGCCGGCAAGGCCATGTTCTTGCTGGCGTCGTTGATCGGGGTGATGTCGGGCGTGCTGATCGCGCCTCTCACCACGATCTACTATGACTCGGGATTTTTGATCAGCCTGAAGGGCTTCGTCGGTTCCATCATCGGCGGCCTGGTCAGCTATCCGGCCGCCGCCCTGGGCGCGCTGGCCATCGGCCTGATCGAATCCTTCTCCACCTTCTGGGCCAGTGCCTACAAGGAAATCATCGTGTTCGTGCTCATCATTCCCATCCTGCTGTGGCGCTCGCTGTCCACCCGTCATGTGGAGGAAGAAGAATGAAGCGCGTCATTTCCTCCCGTATCGCCCTGGGCGTCTTCATCGCCCTGCTGGTGGTGGCGCCCTTCGTGGCGTCGGCCTTCACCATGACCCTGTTGAACAACATCGGCCTGGCCACGCTGGTGGTGCTGGGGCTGGTGCTGCTGACCGGCGTGGCCGGCCTGACCAGCTTCGGCCAGGCGGCCTTCGTCGGCCTGGGCGCCTACATCTCGGCGGCGCTCTCGGCCAAGGTGTTGCCCTTGCCGGATGCCCTGCTGTGGATGCAGTCGCCCTGGATCGCGCTGCTGGTGGCGCTGGTGCTCACCGCGCTGCTGGCGCTGGCGGTGGGCAGCGTCACCCTGAAGCTCTCCGGCCACTACCTGCCACTGGGCACCATCGCCTGGGGCATCAGCCTGTATTTCATCTTCGGTACGCTGGAGAGCATGGGCGGCCAGACCGGCATGTCGGGCATCCCTTCGCTGAACCTGTTCGGCGTGACGCTGGCCTCGGACCGCGCCATCTATGGCCTCATCTGGGTGGCCGTGATGCTGGGCGTGGCGGCCCTGCACAACCTGCTGGATTCACGCGAAGGCCGCGCCATTCGTGCCCTCAAGGGTGGCATGGTGATGGCCGAGGCCATGGGCATCGATACGGCGCGCATGCGCATCGTGGTATTCGTCATCGCTGCGGTGCTGGCGGCGGTGTCGGGCTGGCTGTACGTGCACATGCAACGCTTCGTCAATCCTTCGCCCTTCGGTCTGGGCTTTGGCATCGACTACCTGTTCATGGCCGTGCTCGGTGGCGCCAGCAATGTATGGGGGGCGGTGCTGGGCTCGACCCTGATCGTGGTCCTGAAGGAATGGCTGCAAGGCCTGCTGCCGGTGATCCTCGGCCGTTCTGGCAACTTCGAGACCATCGTTTTCGGCCTCATGATCGTGGTGCTGTTGCAGCGTTCGCGCGATGGCCTGTGGCCCTACCTGGCCCGCCTGGTGCCGGTCCGTGCGCGCCGCCTGCAGATCGATGCCGGTGCCGAACCGCTGCCGCGTCGTCCCATGCCGGCCCGCCATGAAGTGGTGCTGGATGTGCGCAACGTGACCCGCAAGTTCGGCGGCCTGGTGGCCAACAATGACATGAGCCTGAAGGTCATGGCCGGCGAGGTGCTGGCGCTGATCGGCCCCAACGGCGCCGGCAAGTCGACGCTGTTCAACCAGGTCTCGGGCGTGGATACGCCGACCTCGGGCAGCGTGCAGTTCCGTGGGCATGAGGTGACCGGGCGGGGTTCGCGCCACATCGCCGGCCTGGGCATGAGCCGCAGCTTCCAGCATGTGCGCCTGATGTCGCGCATGACGGTGCTGGAGAACGTCGCCATCGGCGCCTACCTGCGCGGCCAGCGCGGCGTGCTGGCCTCGATGCTGCGCCTGGACCGCAAGGAAGAAGCGCGCCTGCTGGCCGAAGCCGCACGCCAGATCGAGCGCGTGGGCCTGACGGCGCAGATGTATGAACCAGCCGGCGCGTTGTCGCTGGGCCAGCAACGCATCCTCGAAATTGCCCGCGCCCTGGCCGCCGACCCCTGCCTGCTGCTGTTGGACGAACCGGCCGCCGGCCTGCGCCTGGGCGAGAAGCAGGCCCTGGGCGACCTGCTGCGCAAGCTGCGCAGCGAAGGCATGGCCATCCTGCTGGTGGAGCACGACATGGACTTCGTCATGGAGCTGGTCGACCGCATCGTGGTGATGGACTTCGGCCAGAAGATCGCCGAAGGCCTGCCCGAAGACATCCAGAACAACGCCGCCGTGCTGGAAGCCTATCTGGGTGCGGCCGATGAAGAGACCATTCCCGACACCGCGCTGGCGGCAGGAGCACACCATGGGCAATAAGGTATTGGAAGTACGCGACCTCTCGGCCGCCTATGGCCGGGTGCAGGTGCTCTCGGGCATCGACCTGTCGGTGGAGCAGGGCAAGATCGTCACCGTCATCGGCCCCAACGGCGCCGGCAAGACCACGCTGCTCTCGGCCATCATGGGCGTGTTGCCTTCGCGCGGGGTGATGGCTTTCGATGGCGTGATCCGCCATTCGCCGGAGGTCGAAGAGATGGTCGCCGCCGGCATGACCCTGGTGCCGGAAAAGCGCGAACTGTTTGCCGAGATGAACATCGAGGACAACCTCATGCTGGGCGCCTTCCAGCGCTACCGCACCGGCTTGCGCGACCATGCGGCCACGCTGGAGGAGGTCTATACGCTGTTCCCGCGCCTGCGCGAGCGGCGTACCCAGCAGGCCGGCACGCTCTCCGGCGGCGAGCGCCAGATGCTGGCGGTGGGTCGTGCCCTGATGGCCAAGCCGCGCCTGCTGATGCTGGACGAACCCAGCCTGGGGCTGGCGCCGCTGATCGTGCGCGAGATCTTCCGCATCATCGCCGAGCTGCGCCGGCGCGGCGTCTCCATCCTGCTGGTGGAGCAGAACGCGCGTGCCGCCTTGCAGGTGGCCGACTATGGCTACGTGCTGGAAAACGGCGAGATCCGCATGTACGGCCCGGCCAGCCAGCTGGCCCATGACCGCCGCGTGATCGAGGCTTACCTGGGCTTGTCCGGCAAGCACCAGGACAAGCTGGCCGGTTGAGCCTTTTCCCTGGACATCCCCTCATGAACCAAGACATTCCTTCCCCAGCCACCCCGCTGCGCATCTGCATCGCCGGTGCCGGCGCCATCGGCGGTACGCTGGCGGTGCGCCTGTCGGCGGCCGGCCACCAGGTCAGCGTGCTGGCGCGTGGCCAGACCCTGCAAGCCATCCGCGAACGCGGCCTGACTCTGCACGACCTCAACGGTACTACCCAGGCCCGTCCCGCCGCCAGCGACCGGCCCGAGTTCGGTGTGCAGGACGTGATTTTCCTGTGCGCCAAAAGTCAGGACATGTCAGCCCTGCTGCCGCAGGTGGCCCCCATGGTGGGCGAGCAGACCGTGGTGATTCCTACCAACAATGGCGTGCCCTGGTGGTATTTCCACCGCGAGGGCGGGCGCTTCGACGGGGAGACGGTCAAGGCCGTCGATCCCGAGGGTGCGCTGGCGGCGGCCGTACCGCTGGAGCGCCTGATCGGCAGCGTCCTCTTCATCACCGCCGAAGTGGTCGGACCGGGCGAGATCCGTTCCGTCAACCCGCACCTGATGGTGTTGGGCGAGCCTTCCGGCGAGATGAGCGAGCGCCTGCTGCGGGTGCGCGCGGCAGTCGAGGCCGCCGGCATCGAGGCCCGCGCCACCGACCGCATTCGCGACAAGCTGTGGACCAAGATCATCGCCAACATCAGCACCAATCCGCTGTCGGTCATCACCCAGGGCACGCTGGAGCAGTTGTACGGCTTGCCGGAGTTGCGCGAGGTGGTCAGCCAGATCATGCGCGAGACCCTGCAGGTGGCCGCCAGCTATGGCGCCCGCGTCGATATCGATCCTCTCACCTTCGTGCAGCTGGGGGAGGCCATGGGGGCGTTCCGCACCTCCATGCTGCAGGACTGGGAACGCGGCCGTCCGCTGGAACTGGCCGCCATCGGCGATGCGGTCCTGGAAATGGCCGAGCGATTCGACCTGCCCATGCCGATCACGCGGGCCATGGTATCGCTGGCGCGGTTCAGGGGTGAGGCGGCGAGGCAGCAGAGAGCGCAGCAAGACAACAAGCCGCAGCCTGCCGCCAAGGCAGCGTGAGCGGGGATGCCCCGGCTACCGTTCGGACTGAGTAGCCGCGCAGCGGCGTATCGAAGACGCATCGACGCATCGACGATGGGCGCGCCTTCGATACGGTCCTGCGGACCTACTCAGTCCGAACGGTCTTCCCTATTTCCAGAAAACGTCGTTTTCGATTCAGGAGTTCCATCAATGAATATCATGCAATACAGCTACGGCGCAGATAAGCCGGCCCACTGCAGCGACCAGGAATGGGCGCTGCGCATCCAGCTGGCCCACTGTTATCGCCTGGTCGATTACCTGGGCTGGACCGAGATGATCTTCAACCATATCTCGGTGCGGGTACCGGGGCCGGAACATCACTATCTGGTCAACCCCTTCGCCCTGAACTACAACGAAGTCACCCCGGCCAACCTGCTGAAAGTGGGCCTGGACGGGCAACTGGCCGAGCCCTCCGACTACAAGGCCAATCCGGCCGGCTTTGCCCTGCATAGCGCCATCCACGGCGCGCGCGACGACCTGCGCTGCGTGATCCACACGCACACCACGCCGATCTCGGCAGTGACCATGAAGAAGAGCGGCTTTGAGCACAACGACTTCTACGGCGCGCAACTGTTCGGCCGCATCGGTTATCACGACTTCGAGGGCATCACACTCTTCGCCGAAGAGAAAGAGCGCATGCTGCAAAGCCTGGGTGAGAAGCACATCCTGGTGCTGCGCAACCACGGCGTGGCGGTGTGCGAGAGCGATATCGAACGCGCCTTCTTCCTGTTGTGGACGGTGCAGCGCGCCGCCGAGATCCAGGTGGCGGGCCGTGCCATGGGGGGCGAAGACCAGCTGCTGCCCGACGGCGTGCGCCAGAAGTGCGCCGACCTGACCCAGCAACTGATCCGCAATGACGGCTTCGCCGTGATCTTCTTCGAGGCCATCGTCCGCAAGATGTTGAAGGCGGTCTATGCGGTGAAGTGATGGCGCACCAGCGCGTTGCCAGCCGCCCGGTCAGGGCAGCGGATGGAAGGTCAGCACCATCTCGCGCGGACTATCATCCGGGTACCCCGGCACTGCCATGATCGCCTTGCGCACGGCCTCGTCAAAGGGTGGCAGGCCGGAGGGCATGACGCGTTCCAGACTGTCCACCCCACCCATCGGCGACAGCCGCAGACGATAGGTCACGCCCGGATTGCCGACTAGATTCTGGGGCGGCGTATAAGCGATATGCGGCCAGATCAGCTGCGCCACGCGCTCTCCCTTGGCATACTGGGACGCCGCTGCGGTCGCGGTGGGGACCGTGCTGGGCGGCGGCTGATGGAGGTACTCTCTCGACGGGGTGGGGACGGGCGTGGAACCCGAGATCCCCCCGATGATCTTGCCCACCGAACCCAGCAGGAACACGACCAGGAGAAACGCCCGAAAACCGCCGAAGCCCCCGCCTCCCGAGCTGGTGGCTGGTTCGCTCTTGACCGCATCGGTGGACACCGGCATCTGCAGTCCCTGCTGGCGCCATTGCTCGAAGTGCGTCATGCCTGTCACCACATGCAGCCATTCGGGATAGCGATGGATCAGCGGCTGCAGCACCGGCAGCAGCTCGGCCGCTTCGCGCCGGTCCGGCATGCCAGGCCGGCGCAGGCGCGCGATGGCGACGCGGCCATGACTGACCTGCGCGGGTTTCAGTTGCAGGAAATGATCATACTGCCCGATCGCCTGCCCCAGATAATTGCCCACCGGACCCATCGTCGCCAGACGGGCGATGTCGGTATCCCACTCGAACACCTCGATGGCGGCGACGAACAGACACTCATGGCCGCTTCGCCAGCCCTGCGCCAGCAACTGCGCAATGCGAAGCTCCAGCCAGGGGCGCGTACGCAGATCCTGCCAGGCCTCTTGCGCGAGGATGTCGTGCAACAGCTCGACCCAGGAAGGCAGATCATCGGACTGGCGACTGCTTGCCAGCGCCTGGAACCGGCCGACTACGCTCGGCCATTGCGCTTGGGCCTGCGTGGTCCACGCGGGCAGCACTGGTTCTGCTGGCGGGCCAGTGACGCCTTCGCGCTGACGAAAATGCACCGCCGCCTTGGGTGGTGCGAAATTGGGCACGGGTGCAGTGGCGGCAGCTGGCTGCTCTGGGGTTGCCTGCTCGCTCTGCCCGCGCTGTTCACCCTGTTGGCTCTGCTGCTCGGCCGGTGCAGGTGCATCGGCGCCGGTGGCTGGCCTCGGTCGGGCGGTACGGCACCATATCAGTGCGGCATCATAGGCTTCGCGCAGGGCCTGGAATTCGACGGCCTGCTGCTCCTGGTCGAGCTGCTTGAGTTCGCGCGCATAGGCGCGCCGCACGGCGCGCTCGTCGGCCCGCCCATCCAGACCGAGACGGTGCAGAAATACCGGGACCTGGTTCATGGCGTCTCTCCGCTGGGCAGGAGGATGGTGGCCTGCCGCTCGACGTGATCGAGCAACTCGGTGAACTGCCGGGTCTGGGCGCTGATGCGTTCGCTGTCCTGGGAATCGAGCACCTGCTCATAGCCGGTGATCTGCATGCCCAGCCACTGCCGCGTATCGCCGCGCAACTGCTGGTACAGCCGTTCGGCGCGGGCCAGCAGGGTGCGATATTGCAGACGGTCGCGCGGATGGATCTTGAGGCTGGCCAGACGTGCCAGCGAGGCGGCGATCTCGCTTTCGTCGAGCAGGCCGGGCGCCGATTCGATGAGCAGGTTGTAACTCGTGCCGGTACTATGTGCCACTGCGTCGATCTGCAGCAAGCCATTCACGTCATAGGTAAAACGCACATCGATGGCTTGCTGGCCCAGCGGTCTGCCTTCGTCCGAGATGGTGAGCGTGCCCAGATAGATGTTGTCGCGGGTCAGCCGTGCCTCACCCTGAAAGATGTTCAGATCCACCTTGGTCTGCTGCGGTGAGGTCGGGAAATAACTCTTGACCTTGCTGACCGGCACCGTGGTGTTGCGCTCGATGACCGGATCCATGTGGCCGCTGGAGCGGCTGCCGTCGCCCAGCTGCATGGCGATCTCCACGCCCATCGAATAGGGCGCGACATCGGTCATCACCACTTCCTTCAAGGCCTGGTCGCGCATCTTCAGGCCGGCCTGCACTGCCGCGCCCAGCGCCACCACTTCATCGGGATTGAGATCGATGGCGGGGAAGCGGCCGAACATGCGGGCGATCATCTTGCGCACGATGGGCATGCGGGTGGCGCCGCCGGCCAGTACCACGCTGTCGAGTTCATCCAGCGGGATGGCCGCATCGCGCAGCGCCCGCTCGACCGGCGCGCGCAGCCGCGTCAGCAGCGGCGCGCAAAGGGTATCGAGGCGGGCCTCATCGAGCGTCATCTCGTAGTGCCGACTGTCGTAATCAAAGGCCAGCGTGGCGCTGGGTGATTCGCTCAGGGTGCGCTTGGCCTGTTCGGCGCGCGCATGCAGCAGCTGTGCGAAACGCGGTTCGTTGCGCAGCTTGTCGCTGATGTCCTGCTCGCGGCAGAAGGCATTGACGATGGCATGCACGAAGTCTTCGCCACCGAGGAAATTGTCACCTGCCGTGGCGCGTACTTCCATCACGCCTTCGAACAGATCCAGCACCGACACATCGAAGGTGCCGCCGCCGAGATCGACCACCAGGAACTTGGTCTCGCCCTCGCGCTGGTGGATGCCGTAGGCCAGCGCTGCCGCGGTCGGTTCGTTGAGCAGGCGCTCGACCTTCAGTCCGGCCAGACGGGCGGCATCGCGCGTGGCCTTGCGCTGGGCATCGGAAAAATACGCCGGCACGGTGATGATGGCTTCGCTGACCTCCACGCCCAGGGCCGCTTCGGCATCGGCCTTGAGGGCGCGCAGCACCAGCGCCGACAGCTCCTCCGGGCGGAAGTCGCGCTTGCCCACACGGATCGCCTTGTCACTGCCCATGAAGCGCTTGAAGACGGCGGCAGTGGCCTGCGGATGGGTCTGCAGCCGCTCGCGCGCAGCCTTGCCTACCAGGATGCTGCCATCCTCATCCACGCTCACGCAGGACGGCGTGAGCACGTCGCCCAGACTGTTAGGGATCAGACGTGGTTTGCCGTCCTCCCATATCGCAATCAGACTATTGGTGGTACCCAGGTCGATACCGACGATATGGCTCATGGGCAGTGGCTCCCCAGCCCGCGGCCATGCACGGGCAGACGACGTTTGGCGTAACGCATTCTTTTGATACCCCGATGAGAGTTAGTAATTTTTTTAGGATGGTTGCATAATTCGGCAGGTAAAGAAAGGACTGCCGAGTGACGATGCGAACAGGCCCTAGTGCTGGTCGCGGCTGGCCCGGGCAATGAGCGTATTGAGGAAGGCCCGGGCCGCGCTGGGCAGGGTGCGGCCACTGAGGGACTGGATCTCCAGTTGCAGGGTGTTCATGTCCTTGTCGCGGATGGGCAGGGCCGCCAGCTGGCCGGCGCGCACCAGCTTCCGGATCGGCAGCGCCGCCGAGAAACCGATGCCTTCGCCTGACATCACGAAGCACAGCAGCGCGCTGATGGAGTCGGCCGACAGGGTCGGCTCCAGCAAGACGTTGCGGCGGCTGCAGCAGGCGTCGATCAGGCGGCGCATGGTGATGTTCTTCTGCGGCATGGCCAGCGGATAGGGCGCCAGCTCGGAGAGCGTGACCTGCTTGCGCTGCGCCAGCGGATGCCCGGGATGCATCACCGCCATGATGGGCGCGCGCTGGGCAAACTCCACCTTGATATCGGCGTCGGGCGCCATGGTGAAGGTCAGCCCCAGGTCGACCGCGCCTTCGCGGATCTGCTGGGCCACATGCACCGCATTGCCCACCGAGAGATGAAAGCGGATGCCCTTGTGCTGGCGACAGAAATGCTCGATGGCGCTGGGCACGAAGTCCAGCGCGAAACCCTCGGTACAGGCCAGCTTGACTTCACCCCGCCGCAATCCCTTCAGGGCCGCCAGTTCATTGCCGATGCGTTCGGCTTCCAGCTGCATGCGCAGGGCATGCGCGGCCAGCAGTTCGCCGGCCGCATTGGGCCGCATGCCGCGCGAGACCCGCTCGAACAGCGGCGTGTCCAGCTCGGCTTCGAGCCGGGCGATCTGGCGACTGATGGCCGAGGAGGCGACATTGAGCGTGACGGCCGCCTCCGTGATGGAGCCGCGCCGCACCACTTCAAGGAAGTAGCGCACCGCCGTCTCCTGCAGCACGCGGGTATGGATGGTGGACATGCAAGCATTGTAGGAATGGTTTGCCGATTCGGCAATCAGTTATTCTCAAACTTGTACTTGTGGCAAACCATGCCTGGCCTTAGGATGAATCCACGTTACGGCGGGAGCGTCCCGCCGTCGGGCCGGAAGGGAATGCTTCATGGATGCTGCGGTAAAGGATGGCAAGTACAAATACCTGGTGCTGGTCCTGCTGTACCTGGGCTGGTGCGTGTCCTACATCGATCGCGCCGCCATCACCTTCGCGGCCACCCAGATCGCCAGCGAATTCCAGCTGAAACCCTCCGACCTGGGCATCCTGCTCTCCAGTTTCTTCCTCGGCTACTCGCTGCTGCAATTGCCCGGCGGCTGGCTGGCCGACCGTTTCGGCTCGCGCCCGGTGATCGTCATCTCCATCCTGCTGTGGTCGGTCTTCACCGGCATCACCGGCATGGCCTGGTCCATCACCAGCCTGGTGGTGATCCGCTTCGTGTTCGGGCTGGGCGAGGGCGCCTTCCCGGCGGCCAGCGTCAAGGGCGTGGCCGAGACCTTCACGCGCGAGGAGCGCCCCAAGATGTCCTCGCTGCTGATGTCGTCCAACTACATCGGCAGCATGCTGGCGCCGCTGCTGATCGCGCCGCTGATCGTGCATTACGGCTGGCGCGCGGTGTTCCATTACATCGGCATCGCCGGCCTGGTGTTTGCGCTGGTGTACTGGTTCTGCGTGCGCCCGGTGCGCCCTGGCGCGGGTGGCAGCAAGGCCATCAACCAGGCCGCCTTCAAGGCGTTGCTGAAGATGCCGCTGATGTGGCAGATCGTGGCAGTGTGGTTCGGCCTGTCCATCATCAACAAGGGCCTGGACAGCTGGATGCCGACCTACCTGATGACCGTGCGCGGCCTGAACCTGAAATCGGTGGGCCTGCTGCTGCCGCTGCCCTACATCATGGCCGGCCTGTCCACCGCCATCGGTGGCTGGGTGATGGTGCGCTTCTTCGATGGCCGTGAGCGGCTGCTGCTGATCGGCAGTTCGCTGCTGACCGCCCTGTTCGTCTACTGCATGTACACCGCGCAGAGCGTCAATGGCGTCATCGCCTACCAATGCCTGGCCTATTTCTTCAAGTCCTTCGTGCTGGCCGTCTGTATCGCCTTGCCGACCAAGATGCTGCAGGCGCAGCTGGTGGGCAGCGGCGTGGGCATGGTCAACCTGGGTGGGCAACTGGCGGGTTTCATCTCGCCGCTGGTGATCGGTTTCCTGGTCAGCGCCTTTGCCAACTATGACTATGCCTTCGCCTTCCTGATCGGCGCCGCCTTCTTCTCGGTGGTGGTGAGCCTGTTCATCCGTACCCAACGCAGCCCGGCGCACGTGCAGCCGGCCTGAGTCTCTTCAAGGAAAGCCCATGCAAGACAATACCCTGGTCGAACAAAGCGCGGTCGCGCTGCGCGCCCTGATCGGCAGCAAGCAGGTCTCGCCGGTCGAGTTGCTCGATGCCTGCATCGCCCGCATCGAAGACATCAACCCGCACATCAACGCCGTCACCGCGACCTGCTTCGAGCGTGCCCGCGCCGAGGCCCGCGTGGCCGAGCAGGCGGTGCTGGAAGGGCGGCCACTGGGCCTGCTGCACGGCCTGCCCATCGGCATCAAAGACCTGGAAGAGACCGGTGGCCTGTTGACCACCTATGGCTCGCCGATCTATCGCGGCAACGTGCCGGCGCGTGACAACGCCCTGGTGGCGCGCCTGCGCGCGGCCGGTGCGATCGTGGCCGGCAAGACCAACGTGCCCGAGATGGGGGCCGGCGCCAACAGCCGCAATACCGTCTGGGGCGCCACCGGCAATCCCTTCAATCCGCTGTTGAATGCCGGCGGTTCCTCGGGCGGCTCGGCCGCGGCGCTGGCGACCGACCTGCTGCCGCTGTGCTCGGGTTCGGACACTGGCGGCTCGCTGCGCATCCCTGCAGCCAAGTGCGGGGTGGTGGGTTTCCGTCCCTCGCCGGGACTGGTGCCCAGCGAGCGCAAGCTGCTGGGCTGGACACCCATCTCGGTGGTCGGCCCCATGGGCCGTGATGTCGCCGATACGGTGCTGCAATTGCGCGCCACCCTCGGCCTGCACATGAGCGACCCGCTCAGCTATGCGGTGGCCGAGGGCGAATTTGCGGCCTTGCCGCAGATCGACCTGGCGCAACTGCGCATCGGCTACACCGAGGACTTCGGCGTGTGCGATGTCGATGACGGCATCCGCCAGGTGTTCCGCGACAAGATGGCCGCCATCGGCCGTTTCGTGAAGGTGTGCGAGCCGGTGCAGGTGGAGATGGGCGAGGCCCATCGCGCCTTCGACGTGATCCGCGCCGAGAGCTTCGTGGCCGGTTTCGAGGCCGCATATCGCCGTGACCCATCCTCGCTGGGGCCCAATACCCGCGCCAACTACGAGCTGGGTGCGGCCATGAGCCTGTCCGACTGCGCCTGGGCGCAAGGGGAGCAGACCCGCATCTTCCGCCGCTTCCAGCAACTCTATGAGCGCTACGACCTGATCATTTCGCCGACCACGCCGGTCTCGCCTTTTCCCTGGAGCGAGCTGTACCTGAAGGAGGTCAATGGCGTCGCCCTGGAAAACTATTACCGCTGGCTGGCCCTGACCTACGTGGTCACGCTGGCCACCAATCCCTCCATCTCGCTGCCGTGCGGGCGCGATCATCGCGGCATGCCCTTCGGCTTGCAGGTCACCGGCCCGTTCCGGGGGGATGCGCGCCTGCTGGGTTGCGCGGCGGCGCTGGAGCAGGCTTTCGACGGCGACGACGCGCTGCGCCGGCCGCGTCCCGATATCGCCCAACTGAAGACCGTGCAGGCGCCGCTGAAGTCCATCGTCACGCATCCGCCGATCTTCGAGGGGCAGGCTGCGGGGATGGCGGGTGGCCCGGCCGTCTGAACGGCAGTGACCAATTCATTAGAACCCGTTCGGACTGAGTAGGCCCGTCAGGGCCGTATCGAAGGCGCTCCCCAGGATGCACGGTGAGCGTCTTTTCGATCGTGATGAATACTTATTTTTTTATACGATTAACGCAAACATGAATCCTATCCAACGTTTCAACACCAATGCCCGCATGAGCCAGCTGGTGATCGCCAACGGTTTCGCCTTCGTCTCCGGCCAGGTGCCGGACAACGCCGGCGCACCCATCCCGCAGCAGGCGGCCGAAGTGCTGGCCAAGATCGATGCGCAGCTGCAGGCGCAGGGCATCGCGCGCGAGCAGATCGTCAGCGCCAATGTGTGGCTGTCCAGCCCGGATCACTTCGGCGCCTTCAATGCCGTCTGGGAAGCCTGGGTACCCGCCGGCCACGCGCCCACCCGCGCCTGCGTGCAAGCCCTGCTGATGCTGCCGGGTCTTGATGTGGAAGTGGCCGTCGTGGCCGCGGTCTGAGCGATTCCCTGTGCAGGAGTTTGAGCATGTCTGAACACGCCAGCGTGGATTACCTCATCATCGGCGCCGGCATTGCCGGCGCTTCCATCGCCTACTGGCTGGCGCGCCACGGCAGCGTGCTGCTGGTGGAGCGCGAGTCGCAGCCGGGCTATCACAGTACCGGCCGTTCGGCCGCGCTCTACATGGAAAGCTATGGCCCGCCGCAGGTGCGTGCCCTGACCTGCGCCAGCCGCGCCTTCTTCGACCATCCGCCCGCCGGCTTCGCCGAGCATGCCCTGCTCACGCCGCGCGGCGCGCTCTTCTACGCCACCTCGGACCTGCGCGAGCAACTCGATGCCCATGAGGCGCTGGTGCGCTCGGTGTCCGACCGGGTGCAGCGCCTGGACCCGCAGCAGACCCTCGCCATGGTGCCGGTGCTGCGGGGCGAGGACATCATCGGTTCGGTCTACGAGGAAGACGCGGCCGACATCGACGTGCATGGCCTGCACCAGGGCTTCCTGCGCGGGGCACGCGCAGCCGGCGCACGCGTGCTGTGCGATGCCGAGGTGCAGTCCATCGTGCGCCAGCAGGATGAAGCGCGAAGCTGGTGCGTGCGCACCAGCCAGGGTGAATTGCACGCGGGTGTCATCGTCAATGCCGCCGGTGCCTGGGCCGACGAGATCGGCCGCCTGGCCGGTGCCTCGCCCATCGGTCTGCAACCCAAGCGCCGCTCCGCCTTCACCTTCGCCGCACCGCCCGACAGTGCGCATTGGCCGATGTTCATGCCGGTCGATGAATCCTATTACATCAAGCCGGATGCGGGCCTGTTGCTGGGTTCGCCAGCCAATGCCGATCCGGTGGCGCCGCAGGATGTGCAGGCCGAGGAACTCGATATTGCCATCGCCATCGATGCCATCCAGACTGGTACCACACTGGAGATACGCCGTCCGGCGCATGTGTGGGCGGGCTTGCGCTCCTTCGTGGCCGATGGCAGCTTCGTGGGCGGCTATGACAGCAAGGTACCGGGCTTCTTCTGGGCGGCGGGGCAGGGTGGCTATGGCATCCAGTCCTCACCGGCGGCGGGCGAAGCCTATGCGGCGCTGGTGCGCGGCGAACCGGTTCCGGCGCACATCGCGCGCTTCGGTGTCGATGCGACGGCCTTGAGTCCGGCGCGGCTGGGTTGATGCGCTAGGCCGTCTTCACCTGGCTCAATGGGCGGCAGTCCTGTACACGGTCGCGGCCATTGCTCTTGGCCAGGTAAAGGGCGTTGTCGGCATGGGCGAAGAGATCGTTCACGCTGGCATCAGGGGACGGGATGCACGAGATCACGCCGGCGCTGATGGTCACTACGCCGCAGTGGCTGCCCTCATGGGGGATCTGCATTGCACGCACGGCATCGAGCACCTGTTGCGCGATCCGGTGGGCTGCGGCCAGTCCGGTATCGGGCAGCACCAGCGCGAATTCCTCGCCGCCATAACGCGCGGCCAGGTCACCCTGGCGACGCTGCGCTGACAGTAGCGCATGCGCCACGCCCTGCAGGCAATAGTCGCCCTGCACATGGCCGTAGAGGTCGTTGAATTTCTTGAACCAGTCCACATCGAACATGACCAGCGCGACCGGGCTCTGGCTGCGCGAGGCGTTCTGGATGGCCTTTTGCAGCTGCTCATCGAGATAGCGGCGGTTGGCCAGGCCGGTCATGCCATCCATGAGCGCTTGCGACTTGAGCTTCTCGGTCAGCAGCCGCAGGTGCAGGTTCTTCTTTTCTATCTTCTCTTCGGCGCGGTCCCGCATCTTGATCACTTGAAGCAGATAGACCGTCAGCAAGCCGATGATCAGCACGGCCGAGAAGATCACCAGCAACTGTGCGCGCTGCGCCTTGCGCCAGTCGGCCAGGATGTCGTCACGTGCCAGGGCGGCGGTGACGAACAGCGGATAGTCGGGCACGCGGGTGAAGTAGTTGAGCCTGACCACGCCATCCTGGGAGGAACGGATCATCGCCCAGCCGGCCGGGCGCTGTTGCACATTGTCCTTGAACAGGGCGGCATCGTTCATGCTCTTGCCCAGGAACTGCGGGTCGAAGGGGCGACGCAGCAGCATGATGCCCGCATCGGTGGCCAGCACCAGCGCGCCACCCCGGCCGATGTCGAAGTCGTTGAACTGGCGCGCGAAGTAATCCACGCTCACGCCAATGCGGATGAGGCCGCTGGGCTTGCCTTGGCGAACCAGCGTGCGCGTGAGCGGAATGATCCATTGGCCGGTGGCCGGGCTGCGTACCGGCACACCGATGTGCATCTGCTGCATGCCCGCGCTGGCCGAGGCGGCATCCATCTGCGGTGGCAGTTGCACTTCCACCCGCTTGCCACCGCTGGCGGCCGGCCAGGCCTGCAGCAAGCGCCCGCGCTCGTCGAGGATCTGGATGCTGTCCATCTCGGGAAACAGGGCACTCTGGCGCGTCATCAGCTTTTCCATCAGCAACTGCGAGGCGGCTTGGCTGAAACGCTCTTCCGAGGTCAGCTCGGCCAGTTCATGCATCAGCAGGTCGGCGGCCCGGAAGCTCAGGTTGACCTGGGTCGAGAGGCTGTTGGCGATGTTCATGGTGTCGACCTCACCGGCCTTGAGGGCGGCCTCGCGCCCGGCCAGGCTGCCATTGATGAGCGCGTAGCCAAAGATCAGCATGGCCGTGACGGTCATGAGCAGCGAGATGATCCTGACCTTGTTGTTCAAGCGCCTGAGGGGCATTGCATTCTCCACGACCAACGGATGGTCGACTGTAGCACATTCAAACCAAATAAATCAAAAAACACAAATACTCATTATTCTTCCTTAGGGAGGATGTGGGGGGCATGGCTTATTTTACGGCCGAAAAAATCGTCCCATTTTGATATGGGTTAACTCAACTGGCGATATGACGCGGCTTTGACGTCCAGTTTTTGTGTTTCTTGGTCAGAAAAATTAACTATGCGATAAGTTATGGATGGCCGATAACAAGCTGGGCTTTACATGTGCAAGCAATTTCAGTGGGTGAGAAATAATCAAATTAATCATATTTAATAATTATTGTGAATGGGCCGAATAAGTGGAGTAGATGATCCGCAGCCGCCAAGCTGTGCTCAGCGCGCCCTCAGCGGGGCGGCCGGCATAGTGTCTCCAGCGCGGCCAGGTCACCGCGCTCGATGCACAGGCGGGCCTGTCGATGGAAGCCTGTGCATTGTGGGTGCTGCTGCCGCAGGGTTTCGCACCAGTCCAGCAGATCCGAGATGGCGCCCAGTTCGATGAGTGCCAGCGCATCGTCAAGCGCGGCCGGTGGTGGCAGCGGCAGCTGGGCAGTCGGTTCGGGGGCTGCCACCGGCTCCGGCCGCGCCAGTCCCAGCAGCCGGCCCATGGCCTCCTGCAGTTCGAGGAAATTGAGCGGCTTGAGCAGGCAGGCATCGAAATTGTCGCCAGCCGGTGCGGCTTGCCCGGCATTGAGGCTGGCCGACAGCAGCAGCACCGGTACGCGTGGCCACAGCCGCCGCGCTGCCTGCAGCACCTGGGCGCCATTGGCGCCGGGCATCAGGTAGTCGGTCAGGACCAGGTCTGCCACCGCCAGCGTCACCTGCTCCATGCGCGCCATCGCTGCCACACCATCGGCGCAGGTCTCCACGGCAAATCCCAGGCGGCTGAGCTGGTCGTCCAGCAGGCGGGCGATCTCGGGGTTGTCCTCCACCACCAGCACCAGGTATCCGCTGCCATCGATCAAGGGGCGCATGCTGGTGTCTTCCTGTACGTGATGACATGCCAGGTCGTGTTCGTCGCCAAGCGGCGCCGGCAGGCGCAGCTGCATGCTTGTACCGCGGCCCGGCACGCTGTCGAGCACGATCAGCCCACCCATGCGGTTGATCCACTGGCGCACGATGGCCAGTCCCATGCCGATGCCGGGTTGGCTGCGGTCGGCATCGGCGCGCTCGAAGGGTTCGAAGATGCGCGCCTGGTGCTGGCTGGGGATGCCGCAGCCGTTATCGCTGACCTCGATCTCCAGCATGCCGGTCTCCTGTGCGCAAGCGCCGGCATGCCAGCAGGCGCGCAAGCCGATGCGCCCGTTGCGGGTGTACTTGGCGGCATTGTCGAGCAGGTTGCCGAGAATACGGTGCAGTCGTTTGCCGTCCAGGACCAGCACCGCCGGCAGGCCCGGATCGATCTGCAGCGAGAAGACATTGCCCTGGCGGCGCGCCAGCTCGGCACCCTCCTGGCCGATGGCGTTGAGCAGCGCATGGAGGTAGAGCGGCGCCGGTTGCGGGGTATCGAGCTCGTCGCCACGGGCATAGTCGATCAGGTCGTTGACCATGGCCAGCATATGGCGGGCGCTGCGCACGATGATGCGGCCGTAGGCGGCCGGGTCGCCGCTACCCTGCAGCATGTCGCCGAAGCCGAGGATGGAGGTCAGCGGCGTGCGCAGGTCGTGGCTGATGCGGGTGAGGAAACCGGTCTTGGCGCGGTTGGCTTCATCGGCGACCTGCAGGGCTTCGCTCAGGGCCAGGGTGCGTTCGGCCACGGTCTGTTCCAGCTTGAGCTGTTCGCGCACCCGCATGTAGAGCATGGCCCATTGCAACTGTTCGTGCTGGCGGTGCAGGGCCAGTGCGCGGCATACCACCATGAGGCTGGTCATGCACAACAAGCCGGTCTGGAACAGTGCCGCGAAATGCCAGTCGGGCAGCAGGCTTTGCGCGAGCAGGCCATTGAGTTCCAGCATCTTGGCCGACATCGCCCCCCAGGCCAGCGCGAAGGACAGCACCAGCATGCGCGCATTGTCCAGGCCATGGCGCCAGCCATGCAGCATGGAGGCGACCCAGAGCAGATAGCACAGAGCGGCCGCGCCGTTGGCCACGGGAGCGGCCTGGCGGTACTCGCCCAGTGCGACCCAGAGGGTTACGACCGCCAGCACCACGCTCATGAACTGGTAGAGCCATCTCCAGGGGCGCAGGCGACGCAGTTCGACCAGCCCATAGCTCATGCGCAGATAGAGCAGGGTGGTCAGGCACCCCAGAGTGGCGGGCGTATGCACCAGCCAGGGACCGCCATCATCGAGCAGGTAGCGGTACAGGTAGCCCTGGAAGCTGCAGATGTAGGCCAGCGCTGCGACGATCCAGCCGGCCATGAGCACGAAGCCACGGTCGTGCCAGACGATGCCCTGGATCAGCGCATAGGTCGCCAGCAGCACAGACAGGCCGAGCATGAGCGCCTGCAGGGCCAGCTCACGGCCTTCCTCCTGGCGAAACGCCGCCGGCTCCCACAGCGCTACCTCCAGGTCCAGCAAGGAATCGCTGCGTACGCGCAGCACGAGCTGGCGCCGCTCACCCGGCATCAGCGTCACGGGGAACAGCGGTACGTGCGAGACCAGGGCACGCGTGGCCAGCGGATGAAGGGTGCCGGCCAGCTGGGGGGGCTCGGCCGCTTCGGCGCTGGGGACGCCGGCGCCCGCCACTGGCAGCAGCCACAGGCGCACGTCCTCCAGCCGCGCCGAGCCCATGCTCAGCCACCGCGTCACGGTGTGGGCGCTGTCATTGCGCAGCTCTCCACGCATCCAGAAAGCGCCGACGCTGTAACCCGCCTTGAGCAGCTTGACCGGGATGCGCTCCCAGGTCGGGCTGGCCAGGGCGCCGGCCAGCGCGAGGCCGGCATCGTGGTCACGCAGGAGCTGCAGTTGCGGCGTGATCACGCTCTCGCTGCTGATGTCGGCCAGCTCGATGGCTTGCGCGTTCCACACCGACAGCGCCAGCAGCATCCACAGCGTTGCCCGTAGCCATCGGTGCCAGCGCATCGCGCATCCGTCCTAGCGCCGGAACTGGCTGGGCGGCATGCCAAAACGCTCGCGAAAGGCGGTCGAGAAATTGGCGGTATTGCTGTAGCCCAGGGCCAGCGCAATGGTGCCGATATCGAGCGTAGTGTCGGAGAGCAGGCGGCGGGCCTCCTTCATCCGCTCTTCACGCAGAAAATCGAAGACGGTCACGCCCACGCAATTCTTGAAGGCCGTGCTCAGCCGCCGCGCATTGGTGCCTGCGGCCGCGGCCAAGGCATTGAGGCTCAAGGTCTGGTCCAGCTTTTCCAGCATCAGCCGGCGCGCGGCCTGGAACAGCACCACGTCGAAGGTGTTGGAGCCGGGCGCGATGTAGGTGGCCGCGCTCTGCGACGGTGGCAGGTCTTCATGGCTGCGGCTGCGCAGGTGGATGCACAGGCGCAGGCGTACTTCCTCGAAGTCGAAGGGCTTGGTGATGTAGTCCACCGCGCCGGCGGTCAGACCCGTGATCCGCTCCTCCACGGCCGTGGCCGCCGACAGGAAGATCAGCGGGATGGCGCGCGTGATGGGATTGGCCTTGAGCAGGCGGCAGCTGGTCAGGCCATCGTAGACCGGCATGCGGATATCCATCAGGATCACGTCCGGCCGGATGGTCTGGGCCTTGCGATAGCCGTCCTGTCCGTCGCGGCCGATATATAGACGCGCGCCGCAGCGGACCAGGAAGTCGGAGAGCAGGATGCGGTCTTCTTCGGCGTCGTCGACGACCAGGATGCGTTGTCCTGAGAGTGGTCCCGTGATGGCGGGATGTAGTGGTTTGAGCATCATTTTTTCCTCGTGGCGAATGTGCGGAAATTACCCCGAATGTGAGCGCAAACGTAGTAAAAAATGCGGAACGGAAAATATTTTTCCCGCCATCAAAACAAAGGGTGATCAGGGCAAAAGGGAAGCCAGGAAAAACTAAAAGTTTTACGATAAATTTTTCTCGCTATGACGACATGCGCTACCAGCAAGCTTTCTGGCGGCATGTCAATCCGAACGAATTCTTATTTTGTTAGTCGGTTTTCCAATCGTCACTGATAGAAAGGAAAAGAGAAATAATGGCAAGGATCATGTTGATCGAGGATGGTGTTCACGCATCGCATTCCATCAGCGCAATACACCGATTTCTGTTGAGCGAGGATCACAAGGTGAGCCTGGTGGTTGCCGATGGAGAGCATCTGATGACTTCCAATATCCAGTACGACATTGCTGTCATCGATATGGGGGCTGCCCGTGGAGCAGGCTGTGCCATCGCGTCGCGCCTGCGCGCTGTCGATGCCCGTCTGGGAATCCTGTTGCTCTCCGGTGACGACGATCCCCCGGGCATACGCATCACGGGCTTGCAGAGTGGTGCGGACTTCTGCGAGCCCAAACCGCCGATGACCAGCCTCATTCGTGCCTACCTCGACACGATACTGCGACGCATCGCACCCCAGGCCTGGAGCCTGGACACCATCGCCCGAACGTTGCGCGCACCTCACCGTGATGCGGTACCCATCAATCCGCGCGAGATGGCCCTGCTCAGGCTGCTGGCCGACAGTTCCCAGCACGCTGCCGATCGCTGCGCCATCGCCCAGGCCTTCGGGATCGAATGGGTTGGCTTCGATGAGCGGGTGCTGGAGAAGACCGTCAGCCGCTTGCGTCGCAAGTGGCGCGACGGTGCCATGTGCGACCTGCCCCTGCGCACCATGCATGGGGTGGGCTACTGTTTCACCGAAAAGATCCAGATCTGCTGATTGTCCTGTCGGCAGGTGGCGGGCTCCCGCGAGGCAGTCCGATACCTGCCGCCCATGCCCGAGTAGCGCCTTCCAGCTCTTGGCACGTTTCTTCCTCCGCTGGCGCAGGCCGGGCGGGGAGCTTGCTTTGTCCTTCGCCAGGTAAATGTCGCCTATTCCGTCCCGCTGCTCTCTTGTCTGCTTTCTTGCATCTGTCCGGTGGCGTCGTGTCCGGTCCCTGGTGTTGATGTGCCTGTTGCTGCTGTGGACCTCGGCGGCGCTGGGACAGCTCAGTGTGAGCAGTGCGTTTTCCCAATCCAATATCGCCGCCGGTCAGGGATCGGCGCTGACCTTCACCTTGCGCAATGGTGGCAGCAGCCCGCTGGTCGTGCCCGCCTTCACATTCAATCCTATCGGGACAGATGTCGCGACGTCGAGCACCTTGCAGGCGCTGACCAGTGCCGTGGTCAGCGGCAGCCCGGTGTCGCTCGGGACGAACTGTCCGGCTGCCACGGTCACACGCATCAATGGCAACCAAGGGGTGCGGCTGTCGGCGACCACGCTAGCCGCCGGCGCCTCCTGCGCGATCTCGGTGCCGTTTTCCGGCAATATCGGGGTGGCTCTCAACAAGGTGGTGACATTCACTCCCAAGGCGGCCTCCGCGAGCAGCGGCAGCCCTGCGGTGAGCGTGAGCTTCGCGGCGAGAAATTCGGTCTCCGTGTGGAACAACTTCCAGATTACCAAGGCGAGCTCGCCCAAGCTGGTGGCAGCGGGCGACCCCGTGTTCTTCGAGATCCTGATCAACAACTTTGCCGGGCAGACCCTCAATGGCTTGATCGTCAATGACAGGCTGCAATCCAATTCGGCCATGGTGAGCTTTCCTGGCTGGACCGGCAGCACTGGCCTGCCGGCCTGGAGCGCCATCAATACCAGCCGGCCGGCGGCACTGGGCGGCTGTACCGTGGCCAGCGTGGCGGGGTCGAACAGCAATCCCGTGTTCACGCTCGACAATGTGCTGTTGAACGGCGTCTGCACGCTGGGTTTCTGGGCCGCGCTACCCAAGGATGCCGCTGAAGGCGCGACACCGATCAACAGCCTGGAACTCGGTGCCGTCAGCTGGGTCAATCCGGTCAGCGGTTTTACGGTGGCCAACGCCAGCCAGACCAGCACGCAGATGCAAGTCGTTGCGCCCCTGGCCATCGGCGCCGCCTTCGGCGTGGCCAGCTCGCCCGAGGGTGTGCCGGTGACCCTGACTTTTACCCTTGCCAACAGCAGTGCGGGCACCGTCGGCAATCTCGCTTTCAGCGCGGCCTTGCCACTGACGGCGCTGGGCAAGCAGCTGCGGGTGGCCAGTCCGGCCAATGCCGCCACCACCTGCACCGGTGGCAGCGTCACGGCCGTGGCCGGCAGCAATACGATTGCCCTGTCCGGCGGCTCGCTGGCGCCGCGCACCATCAACCCCAGCATCGCCGGGAAGAACCAGGCCAGCACCTGTACCGTCAGCGTGCAGGTGATCGGGCCGGCTGATACCTATACGCTGACCCTGCCCAGGCAGGCGCTCAGCGGCAGCGGCAACTATGCCATCGATGGCAGCGCCTATACGCCCAGGAGTTCGGCACTGGTCGTTCCGGCGCCGGCAACGCTGGTCTACAACACGCCGATACTGGGCGCGACCAAGGCCTTTGCGCCGGCCAGCGTTGGTGACGGCGGGCGATCCACGGTCACGGTGACCCTCAACAATACCGGCGCCGGCGCCCTGGCCAGCCTGGCCCTCAACGATCCCCTGCCGCCTTACATGACAGTAGCCAGCCCGGCCAATGCCTCCAGCACCTGTAGCGGGGCGAGCCTGACGGCCGTGCCGGGCGCCAGCAGCGTGAGCATGTCGGGCGGGAACCTGGCAGCGTCGAGCAGCTGCCAGCTGGTCTTCGATGTGATCGGCAGTGGCGCGGCGCCCTGGGTCAATTCGATTCCCGTCGGCGGCATCACGGCCAGCGGCGGCGTCCAGAACCTGGAGCCGGTATCGGCCACCCTGGCCAACAGCACGCTGCCTGCGGTGGCGCTCAGTGCCACGCTGGCGCCGGCCACGCTGGCCATGCCGGGCCAGGACAGCGTGTTGACGATCCAGTTGCAGAACAAGTCGCCTCAGGCGCTGAGCAACCTGCGCCTGAGCGATTACTTCACCGTCAACGGGACGGCCGCTGCGGCGTCCACCGGCATGCAGCTGATGGCTCCCTTCAACCTCAGCAGCAGCTGTTCCGGCGCCGTGCTCAATGCCGCCGGCGACGGCGGCAGCTTCAGCATGACAGGGGCCAGCCTGCCCTTTGGCGCTAGCTGCACCATCACCGCCCATGTCACCACGAGCAGGAGCGGCACGGTCGTCAACGTCATTCCGGTACAGGCGGTGGCCTCTGGCGAAGGCGTCAGCAATCCGACCGGAGCTACCGTCGGCCTGACCGCGGGCGGACGTATCGACGTGAGCAAGTCCTTCACACCGGCGCTGGTGCGACCGGGAGCGGTGTCCCGCCTGCGCCTGAACCTGTCGCACACGAGCGTCGCGGCACTGGGCGGCCTGGCGCTGACCGACCACCTGCCCGCTGGCCTGGCCGTGGCCACACCCGCCAACGCGCTCACCAGCTGCAGTGGTGGCGTGCTCAGTACCGCTGCCGGCCAGGTGCGGCTGGCGGGCGCATCGATGCCGCCTGCCACAGGCCTGCCCAGCACCTGCAGCGTCGAACTGGATGTGGTGGCCGGCAGTGAAGGCCGCTACCAGAACACGCTGCAGGTGGGTGACGTCACCGGCAATTTCGACGGCGGGCCGGCCAGTAACTGGGTCGCTGCCGGGGCGGCGCTGGACGTGCGCAAAGCCGTGCAGGTGTCGAAGGGGTTTGCGCCATCGGTGGTGGCGCGCCAGGTTCCAAGCACCGCCACCATCACACTGGTCAATGGCAATGCGATTGACCTGACGGCGCTGCGGCTGGTCGATACCTTGCCGCCTAACCTGGTGCCGGCCGCGCTGCCGCGTGCCGCAACGACTTGTCCCGGCGGCAGCGTGGCCGTCGATGCGGTGGCCCGCAGCGTGACGCTCAACGGCGCCACGCTGCCGGCATCGGGGACCTGCCAGATCAGCGTCGACGTGGTCAGCGATGTCCCCGGGACCTACACCAGCAGCCTCGCCGCCCATGCGTTGCAGGACAGCGAAGGGGTAGACAATGATCTTCCGGCCAGTGCCACCCTGACGGTGTTGCAACCGCCTGCGCTGACCAAGCAATTCGTCGCGCCCCAGATCCGTGCGGGTGGGGTATCCACCCTGATCCTGGCGCTGGGCAACGACAACAGCAGCGCCATCAGCCTGAGTGCCGACCTGGTGGATGCACTGCCAGGTGGCATGACGGTGGCCGCCAGTCCCAACCTGGGTGGCAGTTGCGACCTGGCGCAGGTCAGCGCGGCCGCCGGTGCAGCGACGATCCGCTATGCCGGCGGGGCGGTGTTGCCCCCGGGAGGCTGCATCATCCGGGTCGACGTCACGGTCGCCGCCGAGGGCAGTTACGGCAACGTCATCGCCGCCGGCGCACTGCTGACCACGGCCGGCAGCAATGTCCTGGCAGCCACGGCCAGCCTGATGGCCAATCCGCCGGGCGTGATCTCGGGCAAGGTCTTCCTCGATGCAGCCAGTGCGCCCAACGGCATCTACGACGGCAGCAAGCCTGGTATCGCCGGTGTCGTGGTAGGTCTGAGCGGCACCAGCTATGGCGCCGATGGTGCGCCCGGCGGGGGCGATGACGTGGCGGTCAACCTGCAGGCCACCACCGACGCCAGCGGCAGCTACAGCTTCGGCGGCCTCATGGCGGGCCGATATACGGTGAGCCTGGCGGCCCACCCGTCCAATACCCTCACCGGCATCACCAGCGCCGGCCCGGTACAGGGGGGCGGTGGCGGCAGCAGTGGCACCGCCAGTGCGGTGACGGCCTGGCCCAGCAGCATCAGCGGTATCGTGATCCTGGTCGATGCCAGCGGCCGCACGGCCTCCTCCGGCAGCAACAACTTCGCGGCGCTGGCGCAGGCGTCGCTGGCGGGGCGGGTCTATGCCGATGGCAACAACAATGGCGTGGTCGACGCGGACGAAGCCGGCATCGCCAACGTGACGGTGCAACTGGCTGGCACGGACTGGAATGGCAATGCGGTGACGCGCAGCGCGCTGACCGCTGCCGATGGCCGCTACCAGTTCGACAAGCTGCCGCCCTCAAATGCGGCAGGCTATACCATCACCGAGATCCAGCCGGCCGGCTATCTCGATGGCAAGACCAGCGTGCCACCGGGCAAGCCCGGCGTGGCCGACAGCAGCAAGCCGGTGGCGGCGGGCGGCATGGATGCCATCCACGGCGTGGTGGTGCTGGCTGGCGACCTGCTGGGCGACTACCACTTTGCCGAAGTGCCGACGCTGTCGATTGCCGGGCGCGTCTTCATCGATCGCAACAATAATGGCATCGCCGATGCCGGCGAGACCGGTATCGCCAATGTGACCATACGGCTGGGCGGCAAGGATGTCGCCGGCAATGGGGTACGGCTCAGCACGCTCACCGGTACCGACGGCGTCTACCGTTTCGACAAGCTGCCTCCCTCGGACGCAAGCGGGTACAGCCTCACCGAGATCCAGCCGGTGCGCTACCCGGACGGTCTTACCCGCGTGCCGCCGGGCCAACCTGGCCTGGCCGAGACCGGCAAACCGGTGGCCGCCGGCGGAGCCGACGTGATCCGTGGCATCGTGGCGCGCGCCGGTGACATGCTGGAGGGCTACAACTTTGCCGAACTGGCCAGCCTGGTCCTGCAATTGCCCGTCGTCAGCGGTTACGTCTACCTCAAGGCCGACCAGGGCGGCACGCGTGCATCCGATCAGCTACAGGCCGGCATGGCCGGCTGGAAGGTGCAGCTGACGCAGAACGGTGCCCCGGTCTGCAGCGTGCAAAGCAATGCCCAGGGCTTCTACCAGTTCGACAACCTGCATTGCCCCGGTTACGAGGACAGCGGGCTGCCCAGCGGCAGCGGCTTTGCCATCACCTTCCTCACCGGTGGCAAGGTCGTGTCGACCACGGCCAGCTCGGGTAATCATCGCGGCGACGTCTCCGTACTGGGCAAGATCACAGGCATCACCCTGTTGCCTGACGAACGGGTGGTGGAGCAGAACCTGCCGCTGGACCCTTCCGGGGTGGTCTACGATGCCCAGACCCGGCAGCCGGTGGCCGGCGCCACCGTGACGCTGTCGGGGCCGGCCGGCTTCGATCCGGCGCGGCACTTGGTGGGCGGGCAGGCTCGCCAGGTGACGGGCGTCAACGGCTTTTACCAGTTCCTGCTGCAGGGCGGCTTCCCGCCGGGGCGGTACCGGCTCGCCGTGCAGGGGCCGCCGTCCTATCAGCAGGGCACAGCGGCCAGCATGCCGCCTTGCCAGGGCGACTTGACGGTCGCGGCGCTGCCTGCCCCGGCACGGGTGCAAGCCAGCGATAACGCGCCGGGCGTGGCAGTGCCGGTGGCCAATCCGGCGGCCTGCGTGGGCATCCTCACCGGTGGCGCTGCCAGTACCCAGTACTACCTGGGCTTCGTGCTCTCCGACACGTCGGCCCCGGTGCTCAACAATCACCTGCCGCTGGACAAGGCCGCCGCCGGCTTGCTGACCGTGTTCAAGAGCACACCCATGATGAGAGCGGCGCGCGGCGACCTGGTGCCGTATTCCATCACGGTCATCAACAACCAGGCCCATCCGGTAGGGGCGGTGAACCTGCTGGACCAGATGCCGCCCGGATTCAAGTACCGGCGCGGCAGTGCATTCCTGGATCACGTGCCGCTCGAACCGGTGATGAGCGGCCGCGTCATGGTCTGGCGTGGGCAGAATTTCCAGGCCAACGAGAAGAAGACCTATCGTCTCATCCTCGTCGTGGGCGCCGGGGTGGAGCCGGGCGATTACATCAACCAGGCCTGGGCCATCAGTGTGGACAACCGCCTGCTCTCGGGCGTGGCCCAGGCCAGCACGCGGGTGGTGGCCGAGCCGACGCTGGATTGTCCGGAACTGGTCGGCAAGGTCTTCGAGGATCGCAATGGCAATGGCTACCAGGATCCGGGCGAGCCCGGGCTGGCCGGGGTGCGGCTGGTCACGCCACGGGGTGTGTTGATCCATACCGATGCCCAGGGGCGTTTTCACGTGCCTTGCCCGGAACTGCCCAACCCGGACCGGGGCAGCAATTTCGTCCTCAAGCTCGATACGCGGACCTTGCCCGAGGGGTATCGCTTGAGCACCGACAATCCGGCATCGGTGCGCCTGACGCGGGGCAAGGTCAGCAAGATCAGTTTCGGCGCGGTGCGCTACCGGATCTTGCGATTGAACCTGGGCGATGCCGCCTTCGTACCAGGGCTCAGCGATCTGCTACCGCAGTGGGATGCCCAGCTGGATGCCCTGGTGGAGCGCCTGCTGGAAGCCCCATCGATCATGCTCTTGCAATACATGCAGTCGCTGTCGGCCCAGCCACAGGGGCTGGACCTGCTGCGCCTGCAGGCCCTGCGCGAGCGCTTGCTGGCACGCTGGCAGGCACGGCAGGGCCCCTACCTGTTGCGTATCGAGATCGCGTCGCAGCGATAGGGCGGGGCGCTTCAGGGTAGCCGGGCCTGTACCTGGTTGCCGGCCACCACGAACTTGCCCGCGCCCAGGTGATGCAGGGTGTGCAGGTCGGCATTGGCATCGGTGAAATGCCAGTGGCCGTTCTCGAAGATGCGGGCATCGGCGGCGGCCGCGACCACTTCGCCGAAGAAGGTGTCATAGGCTTGCTCGCTGCGGTTCTCGGGCAACCAGCGGCACTCCAGCCAGGCTGCGCAGCCCTGTTCCAGCACCGGCAGGCCCAGCACGGGCCCACTGCCGGCAGCGATGCCGTGGCGCGCGAACTTGTCGTCGTCGCGGCCGCTTTCGCTGCCTACCGCATAGGTCAGGTCCATCAGTGCCGCACCGGGAACGATGATGCCGAAGCTGCCCGATTGCGTGATCAGTTCGCGCGTGTAGGTGCTCTTGTCGATCACCACGGCGATGCGTGGCGGGGTGAACTCCACCGGCATCGACCAGGCGGCGGCCATGATGTTGCGCCGTCCCCCGTGGCTGGCCGTGACCAGTACGGTGGGGCCGTGGTTGATGAGGCGGCTGGCGTGCTCCAGGGCGACGGGGCGGAACTGGCTGGGATGGGACAAGACGGACTCCTGTGGCAAGAACGAGGGCCAAGGATGACATAGATTCTCGCCCGACGTCCGTCGTGGTGCCGCCTGCGCCGCCACTGGCCGTTCGTCCTGAGCCTGGCCAAGGGCATGCCGGTGGGCCAGGCGCACGAGCGCCTTCGATACGGCCCTGGCGGGCCTACTCAGTCCGAACGGTTCAAGATGGCGGGCAGGGCGACGTTGCGCTTAGTTGCGATTAGTCGCGCTTACTTGCCCCAGCTCAGCACCAGCGGATCAAGGCGGCGGGCCACGCGCAGCAGGCCTTCGCGCACCTTGGGATGCATCGGTGCCTGCGGATGGCGCAGCATGTCGGACTTGATGACGCCACCTTCGAGCATCAGTGCCTTGCAGGCGGCCAGGCCGCACTGGCGGTTTTCGTAGTTGATCAGCGGCAGCCAGTGCATGTAGAGCTCGGCGGCCTTCTCGGTGTCGCCGGCGAAGTAGGCGTCGACGATCTTGCGGATGCCGTCGGGATAGCCGCCGCCGGTCATGGCGCCGGTGGCACCGGCATCCAGGTCGGGGATCAGGGTGATGGCTTCTTCGCCATCCCAGGGGCCGACCACGGCATCGCCGCCCAGCTCGATCAGCTCGCGCAGCTTGGAGGCGGCCCCGGCGGTCTCGATCTTGAAGTAGGAGACGTTCTCGATTTCCTTGGCCATGCGCGCCAGGAAGGGCGCCGACAGCGGCGTGCCGGCCACCGGGGCGTCCTGGATCATGATGGGGATGTCGATGGCATCCGAGACGCGGCCATAGAATTCGTAGATCTGCTTTTCGGACACGCGGAAGGTCGCGCCATGGTAGGGCGGCATCACCATCACCATGGCCGCGCCCGCATCCTGGGCCGCGCGGCTGCGCTCGGCGCAGATCTGGCTGCCGAAGTGGGTAGTGGTGACGATGACCGGCACGCGGCCGGCCACGTGCTCCAGCACGGTGTCCTGCACCAGCACGCGCTCGGCGTCCGAGAGCACGAACTGCTCCGAGAAGTTGGCCAGGATGCACAGGCCGTTGGAGCCGGCATCGATCATGAAGTCGATGGCACGCTTCTGGCCTTCCAGGTCGAGGTTGCCGTGTTCGTCGAAGATGGTCGGGGCGACCGGGAATACGCCGCGGTACAGTGGGGTGCTCATGGAGTCTCCGTGATGGGTGTCGGGATGACACGTTGTAGTGGCGATCAATATACGTCTGCGTCACAGCGCTGTATAGTGAAGACTTTCCATCATGTGATCGCTTTTTGGAATCACCCATGCAACCCTCCCCCCGCCTGCAAAGTCTCAACAGTCTGCTGTCCCGCCTGCGCATGAAGCAGCTGCAGCTGCTCATCGCCCTGGACGACCACAAGTCGCTGCACAAGGCCTCCAGCGCCCTGGCCATGACGCAATCGGCGGCCAGCAAATCGCTGGCCGAGCTGGAGACATTGCTGGAGGCACAACTGTTCGAGCGCACCAAGGCGGGTCTGATCCCCAACCAGTTCGGCCATTGCGTGATCCGCTATGCGCGCCTGATGGCCACCGACCTGGGGGCCTTGTGCGAGGAGATGGCGCAGATCCGTTCGGGCCGGGGCGGCCGGCTGGCGGTGGGGGCGGTGATGGGCGCGGTGCCGCAGATCATCGTGCCGGCGGTGGATGCCTTGCAGCGTCGTCATCCCGAACTCAGCATCGACATCGTCGAAGATACCAGCGTGCACATGCTGGCCCTGCTGGACGAGGGCCACCTGGATCTGCTGGTGGCGCGTGCCAGTGTCTCGGACAATCCCGGCAAGTACCACTACCAGCCCTTGTCGGAAGAACCGCTATCGGTAGTGGTCTCGGCCGAGCATCCGCGCGTGCGGGGCAAGTCCATGAGCCTGGCGGCGCTGGCCGGGTATCGCTGGATCACCTATCCCAGCCACATGCCCCTGCACGCCGTGCTGGAGCGCGAGATGGACCTGGCGGGCTTGTCCATGCCGGGCAATACGATTTCGACCGCATCCACCTTCGTGACGGTGGCACTGTTGCAGCAGGGGGCCGACATGGTCTCCATCCTGCCCACGGCGGTGGCGGAGATGTTCGTGCGGCGCGGGATGTTGCGCATCCTGCCGGTGACGCTGCGCTCGATGTCGCAGACCATCGGCATCGTCACGCGCAAGGGGGGGCAGTTGTCACCGGCCGGCGAAGCCTTCGTGCGCTTGCTGCGCCAACCGGTGGCGTAGGGAGTCAGCGGCCGTCGAGCTGGCGCTGCACCTGCCAGGACAGCGGCAGCGTCAGCAGCAGGAATGCGGCCAGTATCTCCAGCGCCATCGGGATGCCGGAGAGGTCGCCCAGGCGGCCGAAGAGCACCGGCGAGAGGGCACCGGCGCCGATGGTGCCGGTATAGAACAGGGCGAAGGCATGGTCGCGCCGGGCTGCACCCGCCAGTTCCGGTACCGCACCGTAGAGCACCGAGGAGGTACCGTTGAGGGCCAGGCCCAGCAGCGGCAGCATGGCCATCAGCCAGGACAGCGGCAGCCACACCGCCAGCAGGATGCACAGCGAGGTCGTGGCTTCGGTGAGCCAGACGGTCTTCATCATGCCGATGCGCGCGCCCAGGTAGCCGCACAGCAGCTTGCCGAAAGCCCCGCCGACGAACAGCAGCGACAATGCCATGCCGATGCCGGCACTGCCGGCGCCCTTGCTGTCGAGCAGGAAGGGCAGGAAGGTGAGGAAACCCATGCGCACCGCGCTATCGATGGTGCCGGTGGCCAGCAGCGGCCACATGCCGCCGCGTGCCGCGCCGTCGGCGGCGGCGCTCTTGTTCTTGCGTGCAGCGGCGAGCTGGCTGTCACGCGGGATCAGCCACCACAAGAGCAGGGCCGCAGTCACGCCCAATGTGCCGATCATCAGCGCGCCGGTCTGCCAGCTGGCGATGGCCAGCAGCAGGCCGATCAGGCCGGGGACGAGGGTCTTGCCGATATCACCGGCGAAGTTGTAGTGCGACAGCGCCTCCTTGACCTTGCCACTGCCCTCGTGGCTATCGGCCACCAGCGACGAGGCCAGCGGATGCTGGGTGCTCGCGCCCAGGCCGCCCAGCACCAGTGCCACCAGCAACCAGCCCATGCCGCTGGCCTGGCTGGCCACCAGGTAGGCCAGGCCGGCCAGGGCGGTGCCGCCCACCAGCAGCGGCTTGCGGCCCCAGCGTCGGGCGAAGCGGCTGGCCAGCAATTGCATGCCGGCCATCACCCCCGAATAGGCGCCACGCAACAACCCCACCATGGCATAGCTGAGCGCGAACTGCGACTGCCATAGCGGCAGCAGGACATAGATCACATCGGTGAGGCCATCGTGGACGGCGTGGGCGGTGCAGGCGGCGATGAGGCTGCGGCGGGGTGCGGTGGGTGGGGGCGTATCGGTGGCGCTGCTATGGCTGCTGGCGTAGTGTGTGCTCATGAATCGTATCGATGCCGCTCTATTTGCGGAGACGTTCCCACAGCTTGTAGATCTCGTCCCCGTTACGTTTGCCGATGAGAATGACTTCAACCACTTCGATCTGCGTGGCGTAGATGACCCGGTATTCACCCACGTCGATGCGCCGCTCGCGCTCTCGTCCTCCGCGCAGTACCAGGCTGTCCTGTGGAACAGGGTTGCCGAGCAAGGACAGGATGGCCGAGCCGACCTGCTTATACTGCTTTGCGTCGAGATCGCTTAGGAATTTCAGTGCCTGCCTGCTTATTCTGAGCTGCATCGTGCGGGTTCCTCAAGGAAGCAAGCAACGCATCGACCTCTTTGGCAGTGGCAAAGCCTTCCTCGCGAGCCAGCTCGGCACCGTACGCCCACAGCCGTTCTTCCAGCTCTTCGATCTTTTGCAGGAGGCCCTCATACTGGTTTTTCGACACCACGTATGCCGTGAGGCGATCATGTTTCGTGATACCGACAGGTCTTCCCAGTGCAGTGTCCAGCACTTCGCCGAACCTGGTCTTTGCGTCCCTCGCGCTGAATAACATGAGAGTTGCGTTCATCGTTGACTCCATTGATTCAACCCGGGATGCCGGGATGAAAAAACAAGACGGGGGACATTTTCCAATTGATCCATCTGGCATCACGCGATGTGTGGAAAGCCCTGGACAGGGTTCATCGCGGTTGGAAGCATCCAAGAGGTGCGTTTCAATATAGCAGGGCGGCGGTTCAGTCACAACGACCATTTGAACCAAAATGATCATTTTGGCTATTTTGATCATTTTCCTCCACGCCTCTCCGATCCTGCCTCTTCCCGTTTCCTCTCGTCTTGTCGACGGGCAATGTACCTACAACCAGTGTGATCGAGTCGGCATGCGATGACTTTCATCGCATGCATGCAAAAAATTCGAGCACGGAGGTGATTCCATGATGGTATAGTGATTATACCAGTTCGGAATCGCAGCCCCAGGGCGGCATTCCGGCCGGTGATGACAAAGAAATAATAAAGAAACAACCATAAAAGGCAGCCAGGCGACCCATCAGGCGCATAGCCCCCGAGTCCCTGGCGATCCCCAGCAGAGGTTGTCGTTGAACAGGCACAGCCTCTCAACCCGACAGGAGACAAGACAATAATGGAGACCACCCAGAGTGCCGTCGAAAGATCGGCCATCCGCAAGGTCGCGATGCGGCTAGTGCCGTTCGTGGGCCTGATGTTTTTCATCAACTTTTTGGATCGCACCGCGATTTCCTTTGCCGGTCCCAACGGCATGACCAAGGATCTGGCGCTGACCGCTGCCCAGTTCGGGTTTGCGGCCGGCGTGTTCTTCATCGGCTACGTGCTGCTGGAAATCCCCAGCAACCTGGCCCTGCACAAGTACGGCGCGCGCCGCTGGCTGGCGCGCATCATGGTCACCTGGGGCATCGTGGCGCTGCTGTTCACCTGGGTCAGCAGCGTGGAAGGGCTGTATGCGCTGCGCTTCCTGCTGGGGGTGGCCGAGGCCGGCTTCTTCCCGGGCGCGATCCTGTTCCTGAGCACGTGGGTGCCGGCCAAGCATCGCAGTCACATCCTCGCGCTGTTCTACCTGGCTCAGCCGCTGACCATCGTCATCGGCGCGCCGGTGGCGGCGCTGCTGATCGAAGCCCATGGCCTGTTCGGCCTGGAAGGCTGGCGTGTGATGTTTGCCGGCGTGGCCTTGCCGGCCATCCTGGTGGGCGTGATCGCCTGGTTCTACCTGGCCGACAAGCCCGCTGATGCCAAGTGGCTCAGCGACGCCGAACGCAAGTGGCTGACCCAGGCCCTGCAGGCCGAGCAGAGCACCAGGCAGGTCGAGCACACCGCCCATGCGGGTGCAGCATTGAAGAACGGTCGTGTCTGGATGCTCTCGGTGGTGTACTTCGGCCTGATCTATGGCCTGTACGCCCTGGCCTTCTTCCTGCCGACCATCATCGGCGGTTTCGAAACCCAGTTCGGTGCCAAGTTCAACGTGTTCCAGAAGGGCTTGATCACCGCCATTCCCTACCTGCCGGCCGCCATCGCGCTGTTCGTGTGGAGCCGTGACGCCACCCGTCGCGGCGTGCGCAGCTGGCACGTCGGCCTGCCGGCCTTGCTGGGCGCCGTGAGCATTCCGACCGCGCTGTACATGCAGACGCCGGCGGCCACCGTGCTGGCCATCACGGTGACGGCTTGCGCGATCTTCTCGGCACTGCCGACCTTCTGGTCTATCCCGGCGCGCTTCCTTTCCGGTGCGGCAGCGGCGGCGGGCATCGCCCTGATCAATACGGTGGGCAATGCAGCCGGCTTCATGGCGCCCTTCATCACCGGCGCCATCAAGGATGCGACCGGCTCCTACCAGGTGCCGATGTTCGTGGTCGGTGGCCTGATGGCGCTGTCGGCGGTGGTGATCTTCGCCATCGGCGCAGGCTCGCGCGAAGAGGCGGCCGAGCTGCGGGGACGCGTGATCGCCGAATAAGTATTCAAGGAGTTAGTTTTCGGGGAAGGGCGGTTGGCCTTCCCCCTCGATAAACCCCGGAATCAATGAAGGAAAATCTAAGTTTCCGGGACAGGCATGATGATTGGAGAACCAGCATGAAAGAAAAGATTGCACTGTTCGGTGCCGGCGGCAAGATGGGTGTGCGCCTGGCCAAGAACCTGAAGAAGTCCGACTACCAGGTCGCCCACGTGGAAGTGAGCGAAGTGGGCCAGAAGCGCCTGCGCGAGGAAGTCGGCATCGAATGCGTCAGCGTCGATGCGGCGCTGGACAATGTGGACGTGGTCATCCTGGCTGTGCCTGATACCCTGATCGGCAAGATCGCCGCCGAGATCTCGCCCAAGCTGCGCGCCGGCGTGATGGTGATGACCCTGGATGCGGCTGCGCCCTTCGCTGGTCACCTGCCGGACCGGCCGGACCTGGTCTACTTCGTGGCCCACCCCTGCCATCCGCCGATCTACAACGACGAGACCACCCCGGAAGGTCGGCGCGATTTCTTCGGTGGCGGCGCCGCCAAGCAATCCATCACCAGCGCCCTGATGCAGGGCCCGGAATCGGCCTTCGACCTGGGCGAGGACGTGGCCAAGGTAATCTACCAGCCCATCCTGCGCAGCTATCGCCTGACCGTGGACCAGATGGCGATCCTGGAGCCGGGCCTCTCCGAGACCGTGTGCGCCACGTTGCTGTATGCGATGAAGCAGGCCATGGACGAGACCGTGCGCCGTGGCGTGCCCGAGGAAGCTGCGCGCGACTTCCTGCTGGGCCACATGAATATTCTGGGTGCGGTGATCTTCAAGGAAATCCCTGGGGCCTTCTCGGACGCCTGCAACAAGGCCATCCAGAACGGCTTGCCGCGCCTGTTGCGCGACGACTGGCTGAAGGTCTTCGAGCGCGACGAGATCGCCGAGAGCATCCGTCGCATCACCTGAGGGAGCCGGCATGGAACGCATCTACGCCAGCTACTGGCTGGAAACCGGCGACGACCCGGCCCGCGCGGCCGAGGTCATCGCGGGCGAACAATCCAGCGGCACCTTCGTGGCGCTGGCCACCGAAACGCCGGAACTGAAGGAGCGCTCCGGCGCGCGCGTCGAGAAGCTGGAGATCCTGGGCCACAGCAACACGCCCAGCCTGCCCGGCGGCATGAGCTCGCAGCGCTACACGCAATGCCGGCTGGAGCTGTCCTGGCCGCTGGAAAACACCGGCGCCTCGCTGCCCAACCTGATGTCCACGGTGGCGGGCAACCTGTTCGAATTGCGCCAGGTCTCGGGCCTGCGCCTGACCGGCCTGACGCTACCCAAGGCCTTCGTCGACGCCTATCCGGGCCCGGCCTTCGGCATCGCGGGCACGCGCAAGCTGACCGGGGTGGCGCAGGGCCCGCTGATCGGCACCATCATCAAGCCCAGCATCGGCCTGTCGGTCGATGAAACGGTGCAGCAGGTGCGCGAGCTGGTGGCCGGTGGCATCGACTTCATCAAGGATGACGAGCTGCAGGCCGACGGTGGCCGCTGCCCCTTCGACGAACGCGTGCGGGCAGTCATGCGCGTGGTCAACGAGCATGCCGATCGTACCGGCAAGAAAGTCATGGTGGCCTTCAACCTGACCGGCGACCTGGACCAGATGCGGCGTCGCCATGACCTGGTGCTGGCCGAAGGCGGCACCTGCGTGATGGCAGTCCTGAATTCCATCGGCCTGGTGGGCCTGCAGGAACTGCGCCGCCATGCGCAACTGCCCATCCACGCGCACCGCGCCGGCTGGGGCTACCTCACGCGCAGCCCGCAACTGGGCTGGGATTACGCGCCCTGGCAGCAACTGTGGCGCCTGGCGGGGGCCGACCACATGCACGTCAACGGCTTGCGCAACAAGTTCAGCGAGCCCGACGACAGCGTCATCGAAGCCGCGCGCTCGGTATTGCAACCGGTGGTGCCAGGTGCCGACATGGTCAGCACCATGCCGGTGTTCAGCTCCGGCCAGACCGGCTTGCAGGCGGCCGATACCTATGCGGCCATCGGCTGCGCCGACCTGATCCATACGGCTGGTGGTGGCATCTTCGGCCATCCGCAGGGTGTCTCGGCGGGCGTGGAAGCGTTGCGTGAAGCCTGGGTGGCGGCCATGGAGGGCGTGCCGCTGGAACAGCACGCGCGCCGCAATCCGGCCCTGCAGGCTGCACTGGGATTCTGGAAATGAACCCGCAGCCCGAGAGCACGGCCCTGCCGGCGGGCTTGCTGCTGGCCTACTACGGCGATGACTTCACCGGTTCCACCGATGCCATGGAGGTGATGAGCGCGGCGGGCTTGTCCACGGTGCTGTTCTTGCGTACGCCGGATGCGGCGATGCTGGCGCGTTTTCCCGAGGCGCGCTGCATCGGCATCGCCGGTTCCTCGCGCGGGCGCTCGCCGGCGTGGATGGACGAGCACCTGCCGGCCGCCTTCGAGGCACTGGCGGCCTTGCGTCCGCCGCTGCTGCAATACAAGGTCTGCTCGACCTTCGATTCCTCGCCCGAGACCGGTTCCATCGGCCGCGCCATCGACCTGGGCGTGCGCCACCTGGCTGGCGACTGGTCGCCGATGGTGGTGGGGGCGCCGCGCCTGAAGCGCTACCAACTGTTCGGCAACCTGTTTGCGGCCGTGGGCGGGGAGGGTTATCGGCTCGATCGTCATCCCACCATGTCGCGCCATCCGGTCACGCCCATGGACGAGGCCGACCTGCGTCGTCACTTGCTGCGCCAGACCACGCGTCGCATCGGGCTGGTGGACATGCTGCCCCTGCGCGATGGCGCGCAAGCGGCACGCGCGCGCCTGGATGGCTTGCGTGGCAAGGATGTGCCGGTGGTGCTGGTCGACGTGCTGGACGACGAGACCCAGCGCGAAGCCGGCCGGCTGGTGTGGGAAGGGCGGGGCGAGGGCGTCTTCAGCGCCTCATCATCGGGATTGCAATATGCGCTGGCGGCCTACTGGCGCTCGCGCGGCTGGATCGCGGCCCAGCCGTCCTTGCCACAGGCCGGCCCAGTACCGGTGATTGCCGTCGTCAGCGGCAGTTGTTCGCCGGTCACGGCAGGGCAGATCGCCTGGGCACGCGCGCACGGGTTTGCCTGCCTGCGCATGGACCTGGCGGCGGTACTGGGCGAACACACGCGATCGGCTGAACTGGCGCGCCTGGTGGCGGCAGCCGGCGAGGCCATTGCGGCCGGTCGCAGTCCGCTGGTGTTTTCGGCCGAAGGGCCGGACGATCCGGCCGTCACCGGTTTCGATGCCATCGCGGCGGGAGCCGGCCTGTCGCGTGCCGATGCGGCGCGCCAGGTCGGCGTGGCGCTGGCCCAGACCATGCGTGGCCTGCTGGATGCGCATGCGCTGCAACGCATCGCCATCGCCGGCGGCGACAGCTCCGGCGAGGTGGCCAGTGCCCTGGATATCGCCGCCCTGTCGGTCTGCGCCGGCATGGCTCCGGGGGCGCCGTTGTGCCGGGCCTGGTCGGACAATCCCCGGCGTGACGGGCTGGAACTGGTGCTCAAGGGCGGGCAGATCGGGACACCCGGCTTCTTCGGGGATGTGCTGGAGGGGCGTTCCTGCTGAGCCCCGGAGATCGCCGCAATCTCAGGCCGGGCCTGGGATTGTGGTAGAGTGCGCGTCCAACGAAACCTATTATTCGAGACAGCCCTCTCATGTCGGAACCGATACAGCGACGCAAGTTATACCAGGAAGTGCTGGAACGCCTCATGGATCGCATCCATCAGGGGGAGTTTCCGCCGGGTTCGCAGTTGCCCTCCGAGCGCGATCTGATGGAGCAGTACGGCGTGGGCCGCCCGGCCGTGCGCGAAGCGCTGCAGGCCATGGAGCGCTCTGGCTTTGTGGAGATCGCCCATGGTGAGCGGGCGCGCGTGGTCGACCCCACAGCCGACCGCCTGATCGCCCAGATCGCCGCCGGGGCGCAACACCTCCTGCGTACCAAGCCGGATATGTTGAAGCACATGAAGGAAGCCCGCGTCTTCCTCGAAACCAGCACCGCCCGCATGGCCGCCGAACGCGCCACGGAGGCACAGGTGCAGCGCCTGCGCCAGGCCATCGCCGAGCATCGCGCCTCGATGGTCAACCTGGAGGAATTCATCGAGCGCGACATGGCTTTCCACCGGGAAATCGCCGACATCAGCGGCAATCCGATCTTTCCCTCGATCGTCGAATCGATGTTCCGCTGGGCCAGCGAGTTCTACACCACGCTGGTGCGCGCTCCGGGCGCGGAAGAACTGACCCTGGCCGAGCACCAGCGCATCGTCGACGCCATCGCCGCGCATGACGGCGATGCGGCCGCCGACGCCATGCGCGCGCACCTCATGCGTGCCAATGAGCTGTATCGGGAGTTGGGGCAGCAGTAGCGCAGATGGTTTGCTTGACGGCCGATGTGAGCCGTTTGCGCGCTCACTATTCTGCGAAGACTTCTTGCAGTGCTTCCAGGGTTTGTTTGAGCGTCTTGTCTGTCACGCGGCCGAGTTTCTTGATCAAACGCTCCTTGTCCAGTGTGCGCATCTGGTCCAGGACAATCAGTCCTTTTTTCTTCTCGAATGTGATCGGCACGCGATACGGCGCGGGCTTACTGCCCGTCGTCATCGGCGCGACAATCACGGTGCGCAGGTAGTCGTGCATCTCTGCCGGCGAAACCACCACGCATGGCCGGGATTTGTTGATTTCACTACCCACTGTGGGGTCGAGCGCGGCTAGCCAGATCTCGCCGCGCATCACCATTGCAGATCCTTGTCTCCCGCGTTTGCAAACTCGGGCCAGACCAGGCCGTCGTCATGAGCGGCTGCAATCTTTCGGCTCGCCTCGGCCCATCCCTCGCGTGGGCGTTTTTCCAATTTTCGAATCACGATCTTGTCGTCTTCGATGTCGATGTCGATATCCTCATCGACCAGCATGCCCATCTTGGCCAGGAATGGCTTTGGAATCAGTACGCCTTGCGAGTTGCCCATCTTGCGAATGGATGTCTTCATTTGTCTCACCTGGTAAATACAATGTTATTACTTAAAACAGAAATGTAAAAACAATGTTATTACAATTTGCGTGGAATGCCTATCGTTGATGCAGATCGGGATCAACGCAGCATGCCATGCCAGGTCGGCTGCTTTTCCTCGTGATAGTGCGGGCGCGTCAGCGGCGCCGTCATGACTTTCTCGTCCCCCAGCACGGTCACCGTGGCCAGGCTGGGCGGGCCGTCGTAGCGGCGGCAGGCCTGGGCCGAGTTGCGGTTGTTGTGCATGTCCACCACCAGCAGGCGCTTTTGTTCGTCACTCATTCCCGGTACCGGCGGCGGTGCCATCACCTTGGGCGGGATCACCAGGGCGTCGCCCGGCTGCACCCACAGGTCGGCCAGGCTGATCTCGTTGACGTACGGACGCCAGCGCGCCACCGTCACCACCAGCGGCTCCGGCCCCTGGGAGAAGAAGATGTGGGCGAAGGCGTGGTACTCCAGATCGGTGGCGTTCCAGGTCAGCAGCTCGCGGCTGCGACCACCGCCCAGGTAGGGCGATTCATAGCCGGCCCATTTGCCATAGGTGTATTGCGCCATCACCAGGCCCTGATAGACAAAATGCAGGCACTGGCCATTGCGCAGCAGGGTGGCGCCGAAGGCCTGGGCGTTTTCCGGTGTGGCCGGCAGCGGCTCGTAGCGGACCTCCGGTACGCGGAAATCGAATTCGGTGATCTCGTAGGACGGCCAGTCCTTGGGCGTGACCGTGCGACGCCAATGGGCAATGTCACGATAGGTCGTACCCCGTTCCAGTGCGGGGGCTTCCGGGGCCAGTGTGATCAGGTCGCCGATGACGACTTCGCTCTGGTGGCCGACGCCGTCCCGGTTGCACATGTAGGGATACTTGACCGGATCGAGCAAGGCGCGCGAAGGACCGTCGGCGATGAACAGCACCGGGTCGAAATCGGGTTGATCTGGCGGCATTTTTTTCCTTTTTTGTAGGCGTGGCAGTGGATAGGCGCAGGCGATCTTCGCACAGATTGCCGCTGCCACTCAATTCATTTGCCCGCCTCGGCGGCCACGCGGCGGATGCGATAGACGCAGCGCCGACCGCCTGCCGGGAGGTGTTCTTCGCGGGTGATCTCAGCCTGGGGGCCGATCAGCTCCCCGAACAGCTGCAATTCCGAGCGGCAGAAGTTCTGGCAAGTGCTGGCGGCGGCGCAGATGGGGCAGTGATCCTCGATCAGCAGCCAGTCCCGCCCCTCCTTTTCCACCCGGGCCATGTAGCCTTCGGCGCTGCGCAGTTCGGCCAGCTTTTCCAGTCTCTTCGGCAGTGAGGTGATGCCGGCGCATTGGCGCTGGTAGTCGTTGCGCATGTCGCCCTCGCGCTGGTGGATCAGCTTGTCCAGGCCGGATTCGCCAAACAGTTGCCGGATCGACCCGATCAATTGCACCGTCAATTGCGCATGCGTATCGGGGAAGCGCGCATGCCCGGCGGCGCTCAGTTCCCAGTCCTGGCGCGGTCGTCCGGCGCGCGCCGGGGTGTCGGCCAGATGGCTGGCGATGAGGCCTTCTGCCGCCAGCTTCTGCAACTGCTGGCGTGCGGCCTCCGAGCTCATGCCCAGCTCCCGGGCCAGTTCGGCGGTGGCGGTCGGGCCGCGGGTCTTCAGGCGCAGCAGGATGCGTTCGGCGGTGCTGGGGCCGCCCTGTATCGATTCGCTCATCGGATATTTTCCAAGTGTTTACTTGTTTAATTGCCCGTCTGGTTCTACCATGGCGATGAATTAGCCAAGTATTTGCTTGCATATTATGCCGGGTCCACCCCGATGTGGATACGGACCTGCACCCGCATCCCGACTTTTTTTGCAAAGGATACGCCATGACGACTTCTCCTTCTTCCTCTGCCGACGTACATCCTGCAACTGCCACGGCTTCCTGGGGCGAGCTGCTGGGCCGCCGCCATGGCTGGCGCGCCGTGGCCCTGACCGGTGGCGTGGCCATGCATGCCATCAACGTCCATATCGTCACGACCATCCTGCCATCGGTGGTACGTGATATCGGAGGTATCGATTATTACGCCTGGAACGTGACCCTGTTCGTGGTGACCTCCATCATCGGCTCCGCCCTGACCGGCAAGCTGCTGGGCCGGCTGGGTGCGCGGCCGGCCTATCTGCTGGCGCTGGCGATATTCGGCGCGGGCGCCTTGCTCTGCGCCAGTGCCGGCGACATGGCCTGGATGCTGGCAGGGCGGGCGGTGCAGGGCATCGGCGGCGGCCTGCTGGCAGCCCTGGGTTATGCCCTGATCCCGCTGGTGTTCGAGCAGCGCCTGTGGTCGCGCGCCATTGCGCTGGTATCGGGCATGTGGGGCATATCGACCCTGCTGGGGCCGGCCGTGGGCGGCCTGTTCGCCGCCGGTGGCCAGTGGCGCCTGGCCTTCTTCGCCTTGCTGCCCCTGCTGCTGTTGCAGGCCGCGCTGGTGACGCGGCAACTGGGGCCGCAGGCGGTGCGCAAGGTCGCGGGCGAGCAGCAGGCCATGCCACTGGGGCGCATCCTGCTGCTGGCGGCCTCGGTGCTGCTGGTGGCGCTGGCCGCGCAAGCCAGCCAGGCCTGGATGGCGACGCCTTGCGTGGCAGGCGGCGTGGCACTGGGCGTGCTGGTGGCGCGTATCGACCTGCGCCACCGCGTGAGTCTGCTCCCGCGCGATGGCTATAGCTTGCGCACGGTCATGGGCTGCGTGTTTGCCTGCGTATCCTTGCTGGTGATGGCCAGTTGCGTGGAGATCTTCGTGCCTTACTTCCTGCAGACCCTGCATGGCTATGCGCCACTGGCAGCGGGTTATGCGACGGCGGCCATGGCCGCGGGCTGGAGCGTGGGTTCGCTCAGCGGATCCGGACACAGTGGCGCGGCGGCACGTCGCATGATCTGCGCCGGTCCCTGGCTGATGGCGTCGGGCCTGATCGCGCTGGCGCTGCTGTTGCCGGCGCAATTGCTGAGCCCGGGCTGGTTGTCCGATGCCCTGATCGTGCTGGCGCTGGCAGCGACGGGCCTGGGCATCGGCCTGGGTTGGCCGCACCTGATTGCCCGTGCCATGCAGGCGGCACGGGCGGGGGAGGAAAACCTGACCTCGGCCGCCATCACCACCGTGCAGCTGTATGCCATGGCCATCGGCGCGGCCCTGGCCGGTCTGGTGGCCAACCAGGCCGGGCTGGGCGAACCCGGCGGCGCGCTGGGGGCGACTCGGGCGGCGGCGGTACTGCTGGGGATGTTTGCGCTGGCGCCGCTGGCTGCCATCGTGTTGACGCGCCGCCTGGTGCGACGCAGTTGAGGGTGGGACGCATGGACCTGCCCCCCGAATTGAGCGAGATCGACTATCACCTGCTGGTGGCCGAGTTCGACATGTTGTGGTCGCGCCGACCCGAACCCGCCTTGCGCGAGCGGATGGATCAGATGATGCGCTTGATCTCGGCGTTCGAGGAGAGCCGGCGGATGGCTTCTTCAGCCTGAGCCAGTGCCGCCTCGGGCAGACGCAGATGGAGATGGGCCAGGATGTCGTGGCGGCTGGCCAGCAGTTCGTATTTCTGTTGCGCCAGCCAGTGGCGCAATTGCGGCTCGGCCGAATAGACCACGCCGATCTCGATCTCGGCCTGGGCGATGCGCTCGGTCCGTTCGGTGCTTTTGAGTGCGGTGGCAATCGCGTCGGTATAGGCGCGCACCAGGCCGCCGGCACCCAGTTTGACGCCGCCGTAGTAGCGCACCACCATGGCCAGCACGCCATCGAGTTCGTGATGGCGCAGCACTTCCAGCATGGGGCGGCCGGCCGTGCCGGAGGGCTCGCCATCATCGGACATGCCCGATTGTCCCCCGGCCATCAGCGCCCAGCAGACGTGGGTGGCGCTGCGATGGGCCTCGCGCATTTTGCCGATCTCCTGCATGGCGGCCTCGCGTCCGGCCACCGGCATGACGATGCCGATGAAGCGACTCTTGCGGATCTCCAGTTCGATCTCGGCGCGCTGGGCGAGGGTGTAGGTGGCCATGGTGTGCGGCGACTCAGGCTGGGTCGGTGGCGTTGCCCTTGAACAGGGCCAGCTCGGCGCGCAGGCCCTGGTTCTCTTCGGACAGGCGCGCCACGCGCCCTTGCAGCGCGGCGATTTCGCGGCGCAGGGTGGCGGTCAGTTCATTTTCCTGGCCTTCTACCAGGGGGATGTCGGTCGCGCCTGTGCCTTCATCACTGCGCGGTGCGCGTGGGGTGCGGGTGGCGGCCTTTTGCTCGCGCACCTTCTTGGCGGCTTCGCGCAACTCCTTCTTGCCGCCGGCCACGGCGCTGACCTGGGCTTCGCTGGGCAGGGTGGCCACAGCGGCTGCCGCATTGATGGAGATGGTGCCGGCGCGTACCGCCTGCACCAGCTCGGGCGCGGCGGTCTTGCGGATGCGGTCGATCTGGCCGATGGTGGCGCTGCTGATGCCGGCGGCACGGGCCATGTCTTCGCGGGTCTTGATGCGGCCGGTGCTGTCGTCGGCGTGCCAGGGCGGATCGCCGGCCTGGGTGGTGTCCTCGCCGCTGTCTCCGGGCGCCGCTGCGCCGTCTTCGCTGGCCTCGGTCTTGGCCGGCGTGGCCTCCGACTTGGTACGGGCGGCGATGATGTCGCGCTTGCGCAGGGCCAGCATGCCGCGCTGAAAGTCTGACACGCTGCGGCGACCCAGCTGGTTATCGATCATCCACAGCAGCACGTCGTCAAGAGACTTGAAGCTGTCGTTCTGCACCGTCTTGTAGGGCAGGTCATACTTGCTGCAGATCTCGTAACGGTTGTGACCATCGATCAACACCTCGCCCCACAGCACCAGCGCATCGCGGCAGCCTTCGGCCAGCAGGCTGCGTTCCAGCGCGGCGTACTCGTTGGGGGTGAGGGGATCGATGTACTTCTGCAGTTCTTCGTTGATGACGATATTCATGGTGCGATGCTGTGCGGGAGGGAGCAGGGGCAGGGGCAGGGGCCGCATTCTACACCACCGGCACTGGCGAGCTCCGGTTGCGGCTGGGGCTTGCAGTAGAATAGAGGGCTTCGTTCCAGCCCTTCTTCCATGCGCATGTCCTTCCGTCTTCCTTTCCGGCTGGCCTCGGCCATCCTCGCCAGCAGCCTTTTGCTGAGCGCCTGTGGTACGTCTTCGTGGATGCCCGGCAGCGCCTCCTCCAAACCGGCCGAGACCGGCACGCCCGCCACCCCGGATACGTCCGGTTCCAGCACGGCAGTTTCCGGCACCGTACCTTCCACCGTTACACCACTGCCGGTGGCGCCGCGCAAGGTCCGCATCGGCCTGGCTCTGGGCGGTGGGGCGGCGCGCGGCTTTGCCCATATCGGCGTGATCAAGGCGCTGGAAGCGCAGGGCATCACCGTCGACGTGGTGGCCGGCACCAGTGCCGGCAGCCTGGTGGGCGCACTCTATGCGGCCGGCAACGATGGCTTCGCCCTGCAGAAGCTGGCGATGTCCATGGATGAGGCCTCCATCTCGGATTGGTCGGTGCCGCTCTTCGCCAAGGTCAGCGGCGTGCTCAAGGGCGAGGGCGTGCAGAACTACGTGAACAAGGCGGTCCACAACCTGCCCATCGAGAAGTTCAAGATCCCCTTCGGCGCGGTGGCCACCGACTTGCGCAGCGGCCAGCCCATCCTGTTCCAGCGTGGCAATGCGGGCGTGGCCGTGCGCGCCTCGTCGGCGGTGCCGGGGGTGTTCCAGTCGGTGACGGTGGGTGATCACACCTATGTCGATGGCGGGCTGGTGTCGCCGGTGCCGGTGCGCTTTGCGCGCCAGATGGGGGCCGATTTCGTGATTGCGGTCAACATCTCGTCCAATCCCGAGGCGCAGGCGGCTTCCAGCAGCTCCATCGATGTGCTGCTGCAGACCTTCGCCATCATGGGCCAGACCATCAACCAGTATGAACTCAAGAATGCCGACATCGTGCTGCAGCCGCGCCTGGGCAACATGAAGGGCAGCGACTTCGCCAGCCGCAACGTGGCCATCCTGGCCGGCGAGCAGGCGGCCACGGCGGCCATGCCCGAGATCAAGCGCAAGCTGAAGATGATGGCGACCGGGAATTAAGTTATTTCCCCTTAGAAACAAAAAAGCCGCTGATCACAGCGGCTTTTTTTATCGGAACTGCACCGTGATGGTGCCGACCAATGCTTACTTGTCGTCTTCCTCACCCGCAATGATGCGGCGTGCACCATTGAAGCGCTTCTTCCAGTAGGACTCGTCCATGCTCTCGATACGCACCTGGCCGCCGGCCGAGGGGGAGTGGATGAACTTGCCGTCGCCCAGGTAGATGCCCACGTGCGAGAAGCCGCGACGCAGGGTGTTGTAGAACACCAGGTCGCCAGGTTGCAGATTATCCTTGCCAATCTTTTCGCCGACGCGGCTGATTTCCAGCGAAGTGCGCGGCAGGTCGGTGCCCCATGCTTCCTTGAAGACGTAACGCACCAGGCCGCTGCAGTCCAGGCCGGTGTCGGGCGAATTGCCGCCGTAGCGGTAATTGATGCCCAGCATGGCCAGGGCCTGGGTGGCCAGTTCGGATGCGCGGTTGGTGATGTCTTGCAGGCGGGCGATCGCAAGATTGGTCTTGCTGATCAGTTGCTGGGCTTGCGGGGTAGTGGCTTGAGGAGGCGGAAGATCCTGGGCTGCCAGCGAAAGGTCAGCACTGAAGGCCGATGCACTGATCCAAAGACCGGCTGCGAGCGCGCAGGCGCGAGCGGTTTGTCGTCGGATTCGGTCAGATCGGCGTAGGGTCATCGGGATCCTCTAAAGAATAGGATTGCGGGACTGTAAGTGAATTCTTACGCCTTGTCAAAAGCTGATTTCGTGCCAGCTTGTCAAATTGAAATGATTTATCAGATAAATAGCGGCTTGTTGCCGCCTTCTCCCCGTAAGTGTTTCTCCTACACGGTCAGGTGGAAGGTTTTTTGCTAAATGATTTACGCAGCGGCAGGAGAAGGGCGGCCGCAGGGCAGGTGTTGAAAAACTCTCAACGATGAGTTTGGCCGGGTTTGATGTCAAAACGACTTTCTGGTCGTACAATCAGCGTTCAATTTTTTTTGCCTACCGGAGCAATCATGCAAACCAAACCGTTTCTGTCGCTGGACGACGTGAAGAAGATCGCCGCTGGCGCCGAAGCCGAGGCCCGTGCCAACAACTGGAACGTAGCCATCTCCGTGGTCGACGACGGCGGCCACCTGCTGTGGCTGCAGCGCATGGACGGCGCCGCCCCGATCTCATCGCAGATCGCCCCGGCCAAGGCCCGTACCGCCGCACTGGGTCGCCGCGAAAGCAAGATCTATGAAGACATGATCAACAACGGCCGCGTGTCCTTCCTGAGCGCCCCCGGCCTGGATGGCCTGCTCGAAGGCGGCGTGCCGGTCGTGGTCGACGGTCACTACGTGGGCGCCGTCGGCGTCTCCGGCGTGAAGTCCTCCGAAGACGTGCAGATCGCCAAGGCAGGTATCGCCTCCCTGGGCCTGTAAGCCTTTCCCCCGCGCCGGCAGGCACTCTGCCTGCTGGCCGCGTCTGTGGGCGCTTCCCGCTGTTTGCACGCATTTCGGTGCTTCTTGCGGCAACTTTCGGCGATCTTCGATTTGCCGGAGGGAGGCTCTTGCGCTATAATTGAGCGGTTTAGCCAATTTTATCCGCCGTAGCGCATACCCATTCCTCTTCCTCGTTCCTGACAGGCCCAGCCACGCACCCGTACCGAATGAGTCGGGGTGTTCGCGCAGGTCGGTTTGGCGCGCAAAGGTCTTCCGGTCATCCAGCCGCGGCGGTAACAATCTCAGGAGTTACCCTTGCTGCCTCTTCTTTCCGGTCCCGCGATTCCGGCCATTCTCGCGCTCGCAGACGGGTCTGTCTTCCAAGGTTTTTCCATCGGCGCCGCAGGCAACACCACCGGTGAGGTCGTGTTCAATACCGCGATGACCGGCTACCAGGAAATCCTGACCGACCCCAGCTACAGCCGCCAGATCGTCACCCTTACCTATCCGCACATCGGCAACACGGGCGTGAACCGTGAAGACGTCGAAGCTTCGCAGATCCACGCCGCCGGCCTGATCATCAAGGACCTGCCGCGCCTGCTGTCGAACTTCCGCAGCCAGCAATCCCTGTCGGATTACCTGAAGGAAAGCAACATCGTTTCCATCGCCGGCATCGATACCCGCAAGCTGACCCGCATCCTGCGCGAGAAGGGCGCCCAGAATGGCGCCATCGTGGCCGGTGAGGCCGACATCGCTGCGGCTACCGCCAAGGCCCTGGAACTGGCGCGTGCCTTCCCTGGTCTGGCCGGCATGGACCTGGCCAAGGTGGTCTCCACCAAGAAGGCCTACAACTGGACCGAGACCGAATGGCGCCTGGGCCGCGGCTACGGTCAGCAGATCACCCCGAAATTCCACGTGGTCGCCTTCGACTACGGCGTCAAGTACAACATCCTGCGCATGCTGGCCGAGCGCGGCTGCAAGGTCACCGTGCTGCCCGCGCAAGCCACCGCCGCCGAGGCGCTGGCGTTGAACCCGGACGGCATCTTCCTCTCCAACGGTCCTGGCGATCCGGAACCCTGTGATTACGCCATCGCTGCCTCCAAGGAACTGATCGAGCGCGGCATCCCGACCTTCGGCATCTGCCTGGGTCACCAGATCATGGCCCTGGCTTCGGGCGCCAAGACCCTGAAGATGAAGTTCGGCCACCACGGCGCCAATCACCCGGTGCAGGACCTGGATTCCAAGCAGGTGATGATCACCTCGCAGAACCACGGTTTCGCCGTGGATCAGGCGACCCTGCCGGCCAACTGCCGCGTCACCCACATCTCGCTGTTCGACGGTTCGCTGCAAGGTTTCGAGCGCACCGACAAGCCTGCTTTCTGCTTCCAGGGCCACCCCGAAGCATCCCCTGGACCGCATGACATCGCTCCCCTGTTCGACAAGTTCGTAGCGATGATGGAGAAGAAACAAAATGCCTAAGCGTACTGACATCAAAAGCATCCTGATCATTGGCGCTGGCCCGATCATCATCGGCCAGGCCTGCGAATTCGACTATTCCGGCGCCCAGGCCTGCAAGGCCCTGCGTGAAGAAGGTTTCAAGGTCATCCTGGTCAACAGCAACCCGGCCACCATCATGACCGACCCGGAAATGGCCGACGCCACCTACATCGAGCCGATCACCTGGCAAGCGGTGGAACGCATCATCGCCAAGGAAAAGCCGGACGCCATCCTGCCGACCATGGGCGGCCAGACCGCGCTGAACTGCGCGCTGGACCTGCATCGCCACGGCGTGCTGGACAAGTACAAGGTCGAACTGATCGGCGCCACCCCGGAAGCCATCGACAAGGCCGAGGACCGTTCCAAGTTCAAGGAAGCGATGACCAAGATCGGCCTGGGTTCGGCCCGCTCTGGCGTGTCGCACACGATGGAAGAATCGTGGGCGGTGCAGAAGACCCTGGGCTTCCCGGTCATCATCCGTCCGTCCTTCACCATGGGCGGCACCGGCGGCGGCATCGCCTACAACGCCGAAGAATTCGAGACCATCTGCAAGCGCGGCCTGGAGGCTTCGCCGACGTCTGAGCTGCTGATCGAGGAATCCCTGATCGGCTGGAAGGAATACGAAATGGAAGTGGTCCGCGACAAGGCGGACAACTGCATCATCGTCTGCTCGATCGAAAACCTCGACCCCATGGGTGTGCACACCGGTGACTCCATCACCGTGGCGCCGGCGCAGACGCTGACCGACAAGGAATACCAGATCATGCGTAACGCCTCGCTGGCGGTGCTGCGTGAGATCGGTGTGGATACCGGCGGCTCCAACGTGCAGTTCTCGGTCAACCCGGCCGATGGCCGCATGATCGTCATCGAGATGAACCCGCGCGTGTCGCGTTCCTCGGCGCTGGCCTCCAAGGCTACCGGCTTCCCGATCGCCAAGATCGCCGCCAAGCTGGCCGTGGGTTTCACCCTCGACGAACTGCGCAACGAGATCACCGGCGGTGCCACCCCGGCGTCCTTCGAGCCGTCCATCGACTACGTCGTGACCAAGATCCCGCGCTTTACCTTCGAGAAATTCCCGCAGGCCGACAAGCACCTGACCACCCAGATGAAGTCGGTGGGTGAAGTGATGGCCATCGGCCGTACCTTCCAGGAATCCTTCCAGAAGGCCCTGCGCGGCCTGGAAGTCGGCGTGGACGGCATGAACGAGAAGACCACCGACCGCGAGACCATCGAGGAAGAGCTGGGCGAACCCGGCCCGGATCGCATCTGGTACGTGGGCGACGCCTTCGCGCAAGGCTTCTCGCTGGAAGAAGTGCATGGCCTGACCCATATCGACCCGTGGTTCCTGTCGCAGATCAAGGAGATCGTCGACATCGAACTGTGGCTGGAAAAGGAAGCTTCCCTGGAAGCGCTGGACAAGGCTACCCTGTTCCAGCTGAAGCAGAAGGGCTTCTCGGATCGCCGCCTGGCCAAGCTGTTGAAGACCACCGACACCGCCGTGCGCGAACAGCGCAAGAAGCTGGGCGTGCGTCCGGTCTTCAAGCGCGTCGATACCTGCGCGGGCGAGTTCTCGACCGACACCGCCTACATGTATTCGACCTACGACGAAGAGTGCGAATCCAACCCGACCGACAAGAAGAAGATCATGGTGCTGGGCGGTGGCCCGAACCGTATCGGTCAGGGCATCGAGTTCGACTACTGCTGCGTACACGCCGCGCTGGCGATGCGTGACGATGGTTACGAAACCATCATGGTCAACTGCAACCCCGAAACCGTCTCGACCGACTACGATACCTCCGACCGCCTGTACTTCGAGCCTGTGACGCTGGAAGACGTGCTGGAAATCGTCGACAAGGAAAAGCCGGTCGGCGTGATCGTCCAGTATGGCGGCCAGACCCCGCTGAAGCTGGCGCTGGACCTGGAAGCCAATGGCGTGCCCATCGTCGGTACCTCGCCGGACATGATCGACGCCGCCGAAGACCGCGAGCGTTTCCAGAAGCTGCTGCAGGACCTGGGCCTGCGCCAGCCGCCCAACCGTACCGCCCGTACCGAAGCCGACGCGCTGCAACTGGCGCAGGAAATCGGCTATCCGCTGGTGGTCCGCCCGTCCTACGTGCTGGGTGGCCGCGCCATGGAAATCGTCCACGAGCAGCGCGACCTGGAGCGCTACATGCGTGAAGCCGTCAAGGTTTCGCACGATTCGCCGGTGCTGCTGGACCGCTTCCTGAACGACGCCATCGAAGTCGACGTGGACTGCCTCTCCGACGGTGAACGTACCTTCATCGGCGGCGTGATGGAACACATCGAACAGGCCGGTGTGCACTCGGGCGACTCCGCCTGCTCGCTGCCGCCGTACTCGCTGTCCAAGGACACCATCGAAGAACTGAAGCGCCAGACCGCGCTGATGGCCAAGGGCCTGAACGTGGTGGGTCTGATGAACGTGCAGTTCGCCATCCAGCAAAGCGAAGTCGATGGCAAGACCGTCGATACCGTCTTCGTGCTGGAAGTGAACCCGCGTGCATCGCGTACCGTGCCCTTCGTCTCCAAGGCCACCGGCCTGCAACTGGCCAAGATCGCGGCGCGCTGCATGGTCGGCCAATCGCTGGACAGCCAGGGCATCAAGAACGAAGTGGTGCCGCCGTACTACAGCGTGAAGGAAGCCGTCTTCCCGTTCGTGAAGTTCCCCGGCGTGGACACCATCCTCGGCCCCGAGATGAAGTCCACCGGCGAAGTCATGGGCGTGGGCAAGACCTTCGGCGAAGCTTTCGTGAAGTCGCAGATGGGTGCCGGCGTGAAGCTGCCCAAGTCGGGCAAGGTCTTCCTGTCGGTGAAGAACAGCGACAAGCCGCGTGCCGTGCAAGTGGCGCGTGACCTGGTTGCGCTGGGCTTCTCCATCGTCGCCACCAAGGGGACAGCGGCCGCCATCAATGCGGCCGGCATCCCGGTGACTACCGTCAACAAGGTGGTCGAAGGTCGTCCGCACATCGTGGACATGGTCAAGAACAACGAGATCGCCCTGGTGGTGAACACCGTTGAAGAAAAGCGCAACGCCATTGCCGACTCCGGAGCGATCCGTACCTCGGCCCTGGCCGCCCGCGTGACCACCTTCACCACCATCGCCGGTGCCGAAGCGGCAGTGGAAGGCATGCGCCATCTGGAATCGCTGGACGTCTACGATTTACAAGGCCTGCATAAAGCTATACACTAAACCCACAACACGTTACTTTGTCGGCTGTAGTTGACGCCGACAAGCTAAGAGGGCATCTGAGCAATCGATGCCCTCTCTGACTTTTGGACGACACCCTGCGGCCACAACATGTTCAATGTTGCAGGGCAGATCCGTCCAGGGGACGCTAAGGACATGACGCCACCGTGCCACGTGAAGCTGGCTTGCGCGTGGCGTCATGTCCTTAGCGGCTCTGGGTCAGAGCGCGTGTTGTTGAAGAGCTGACGGAATCCTGCAGCAACGGTCCGTTCACCAGCCAGACTGTTCCCGTAAAGACGACGCTTGTCCGCCAAGTTGGCGGCGTTGCTGTCCTTTTGCGTGTTCACCGGCCGGCGGACCTTGGATGCGTCTTCCGTGTAACCCTAACCTTGAGCAAGAGACTTATGAGCACAGTTCCCCTTACCAAGCGTGGCGCCGAACTTCTGAAGGAAGAATTGCACCGTTTGAAAACCAAAGACCGTCCCGAAGTCATCAATGCGATCGCCGAAGCGCGCGCGCAGGGTGACCTGTCCGAAAACGCCGAGTATGAATCGGCCAAGGAGCGCCAGGCCTTCATCGAAGGCCGTATCGCCGACCTGGAAGGCAAGCTGGGCGCGGCCCAGATCGTCGATCCGGCCGAGCTGAACGCCGAAGGCCGCGTGGTCTTCGCTTCCACCGTGGACCTGGAAAACCTGGACAGCGGCGAGAAGGTGACCTACCAGATCGTCGGCCTGGACGAAGCCGACATCAAGGAAGCCAAGGTCTCCGTGACCTCGCCCATCGCCCGTGCCCTGATCGGCAAGAGCGCCGGCGACGTGGTGGCCGTGGAAGCGCCGTCGGGCGTGAAGGAATACGAAATCCTGGAAGTGCGCTACGTCTGAGGACGCAGCCACGACCGGCAAGCCGGGCCACTTGGCCTGGCTTGTTGCAATGCCGACGTGCCGGAAATGAAAATGCCCGCATCAGCGGGCATTCTGTTTTTGGTGGCCACCGCAGGTGGGTGGCCCGGCGTGATACCGATCAGCCGATCGCCTTCTTGGTGCTGCGCTGGCGCGGCTTGGCCTTCTTGACCAGGCCGCCGGCGGTGACGCGTTCATTGCCCTTGAGCATGACCTTGTTGACCGACGGGCGCTTGGTGGCATGCGACTTGACGATGGTCACTTCGCGCAGGCCGCCCTTGGCACCGGAGGCAGCCTTCTTGCCTTCGTCCTTTTGCGGGCGATACAGCACCAGCAGCTTGCCGATGTGTTGTACCGGAGCCGCCTTGAGCTCGGCGCAGATGGTTTCGTAGATCGCGATGCGTGCTTCGCGGTCATCGCCGAAGACGCGGACCTTGATGAGGCCGTGGGCGTTCAGGCTCTTGTCGATTTCCTTCATCACGGATTCGGACAGGCCGCTTTCGCCCACCATCACGACGGGGTTCAAGGCATGGGCCTGGGCGCGCAGTTCGCTGCGCTCGGCGGGAGTCAATGTCAACATGGGAATGCAGGTTCGGGACGGTGTCTCGGCGGCGCCAAGTTGTCCCTCAATGAGATAAAACCAGTATTCTACGCGAATGGCAAAGAACAAACTGAACAAAAACTGGCTGCACGACCATATCAACGATCCTTATGTGAAGCTTGCACAAAAGGAAGGCTATCGTGCGCGTGCCGCCTACAAGCTCAAGGAAATCGACGAAGAAGAGCGTCTGATCAAGCCAGGCCAGATCATCGTCGACCTGGGCTGTACCCCCGGCAGCTGGTGCCAGTACGTGCGCAACAAGCTGGCCGGCGCCGAGGGCGGCGGTATCCACGGCACCATCATCGGCCTGGACATCCTGCCGATGGACCCGATTGCCGACGTCCATTACATCCAGGGCGACTTCCGCGAGGACGAGTCGCTGCAGCAGCTGGAGGCCTTGCTGGACGGCCGCAAGGTCGATCTGGTGCTCTCCGACATGGCGCCCAACCTGTCGGGCGTGGCCATCGCCGATGCCGCGCGGGTGGAATACCTGATCGACCTGGCCATCGAATTTGCGCAGATGCACATGAAACCCACCGGTTCGCTGCTGGTGAAGTGTTTCAATGGCACCGGCTACAACGAACTGGTGCACAAGTTCAGGGCGGAATTCAAGACGGTGATGTCGAAAAAGCCCAAGGCCAGCCGCGACAAGTCATCCGAAATCTTTCTTCTCGGGAAAATCCTGAAAAATCCTCGCAGCTAAATCGGTTACAGTTGATGTAACGCCGCGTCGGAGAGTGTCAGAAGACGCAAATTCGGCTCAAAATCTGTCTGTTTGTGGGTTTTTTCCGTCTTGTTTTGCCTGATTTCAGCCCTATATCGATTTTCAGGAATCGTTTGATGGCATCAATCGGCGCTCGCGGGCGCCCGATGTCGAGATGGCAACGTGACTCTGGCCGGCACCGGCGCGGGATTTTTCTGCGTTGCGTCCCGGCACGGCAGGGCCGTGCGGACGGCGGTTTTCTAGTAAGGGTGTTTGAATCCGGGTAAAATCGGAGCATACAAAGGCAACGTGGCGCCCAGGCGTCGGAGGAGTTCCAGTGAACAATATGTTTTCCAAGGCTGCCATCTGGGTAGTCATCGCGCTCGTGCTGTTTATGGTGTTCAAGCAGTTCGACAGCCGCAGCATGGCGACCAACGCCAAGGCGATCGCGTATTCCGACTTCATCTCCGAGGTCAAGGCCGGCCACATCAAGGATGCGACCATCGAGGATCGCACCATCGTCGCCACCACCCAGGATGGCACCAAGGTCAAGACCGCTGCCACCTACCTGGACCGCGGCCTGGTGGGTGACCTGCTCAACAACGGCGTCAAGTTCGACGTCAAGCAACCGGAAGAGCAATCCTTCCTGTCGCAAGTCTTCATTTCGTGGTTCCCGATGCTGTTGCTCATCGGCGTCTGGATCTTCTTCATGCGTCAGATGCAGGGCGGTGGCAAGGGTGGCGCGTTCTCCTTCGGCAAGTCCAAGGCGCGCATGCTGGATGAGAACAGCAATTCCGTCACCTTCGCCGACGTCGCCGGTTGCGACGAAGCCAAGGAAGAAGTGCAGGAGCTGGTCGAGTTCCTGCGTGATCCGACCAAGTTCCAGAAGCTGGGCGGCCGCATTCCCCACGGCGTGCTGATGGTCGGTCCCCCGGGTACCGGTAAGACCCTGCTGGCCCGTGCCATTGCTGGCGAAGCCAAGGTGCCGTTCTTCACCATCTCCGGTTCGGACTTCGTTGAAATGTTCGTCGGCGTGGGTGCTTCCCGTGTGCGCGACATGTTCGAGAACGCCAAGAAGCACGCTCCCTGCATCATCTTCATCGACGAAATCGACGCCGTCGGTCGTCATCGCGGCGCCGGCATGGGCGGCGGTAACGACGAACGTGAACAGACCCTGAACCAGATGCTGGTGGAGATGGACGGCTTCGAAGCCAACTCCGGCGTCATCGTGATCGCCGCCACCAACCGTGCCGATGTGCTGGACAAGGCGCTGCTGCGTCCGGGCCGCTTCGACCGTCAGGTGATGGTGGGCCTGCCCGACATCCGTGGCCGCGAACAGATCCTGTACGTCCACATGCGCAAGGTGCCTATCGCCCCGGACGTCAAGGCCGACATCCTGGCCCGCGGTACCCCCGGCTTCTCCGGCGCCGACCTGGCCAACCTGGTCAACGAAGCAGCGCTGTTCGCCGCCCGTCGCAACAAGCGCCTGGTGGAAATGCAGGACTTCGAGGATGCCAAGGACAAGATCGTCATGGGCCCGGAACGCAAGTCGGCCGTGATGCGCGAGGAAGAACGCCGCAACACCGCCTACCACGAGTCCGGCCACGCCGTGGTCGCCAAGCTGCTGCCCAAGGCCGATCCGGTCCACAAGGTCACCATCATGCCGCGTGGCTATGCGCTGGGCCTGACCTGGCAGCTGCCTGAACATGACCGCGTGAACATGTACAAGGACAAGATGCTGGAAGAGATCTCCATCCTGTTCGGTGGTCGTATCGCCGAAGAGATCTTCATGCACCAGATGTCCACCGGCGCTTCCAACGACTTCGAGCGCGCCACCAAGCTGGCCCGTGCGATGGTGACCCGCTATGGCATGTCCGAGACTCTGGGCACCATGGTCTACGAGGATTCCGAGCAGGACGCCTACTTTGGCCGCATGTCTTCCAAGACCGTGTCCGAGGCGACCCAGCAAAAGGTCGATGCCGAGATCCGCAGCATCCTGGACGAGCAATATGCCCTGGCGCGCCGCCTGCTGGAAGAAAACAGCGAGAAGGTCGACGTCATGGCCAAGGCCCTGCTGGAGTGGGAAACCCTGGATGCAGATCAGGTCAACGACATCATGAACGGCGATGAACCGCGTCCGCCGCGCAATGGCACCCCGGCCAAGAAGTCGTCCTCGGACAACAACCGTTCCGGCGACGTCTCTCCCAACGCCACGGCGCCGGCCTGATGGTCCGCTAGCCTGTAGCAGTGAGAAAGGTGAGGAGTGATCCTCACCTTTTTTCTTTTTCGTGTCTGGTAAAAAAGACAAGATCAGCCGGTGTATCATGCAGCGCCGTGGCCGCAATTCTCACGGAAACACCCGTCGCAACGGGGCGCCAGCGGTAGTAACCGAACACAAGCAAGACAAGACAAGCAAGACAAGATAAGCAATATGACGCAAGCATTCCTCAAATGCGGCCGCTTCCGGCTGCCGGTGCAGCAGGGCCGCCGCCCCCTGGTGATGGGTATTCTCAATGTGACGCCGGATTCCTTCTCCGATGGTGGTCGCCACCAGTCGCTGGAGATGGCGCTGGAGCACGCCGAGCAGATGATCGCCGATGGCGTGGACATCATTGACATCGGCGGTGAATCGACCCGCCCGGGCATCGCACCGCTGTCGCTGGAGCAGGAGCTTGAACGCGTCATGCCCGTCATCTATGCGCTGCGTGATTGCGGCAAGCCGCTGTCGCTGGACACCTACAAGCCGGCCGTGATGCGCGAGGCGCTGCTGGCCGAGGTGGACATGATCAATGACATCAACGGCTTTCGGGCCGAGGGCGCGATCGAGGCGGTCAGGGATAGTGAGGCCGGCCTGTGCGTGATGCACATGCAGGGTCAGCCACAGACCATGCAGCAGGAGCCGCACTACCAGGATGTGGTGGCGGAGGTGGAAGACTTCCTGCGCCATCAGGTCGCGCTGATGCAGCAGGGCGGCGTGGCGCGTGAGCGAATCTGCATCGACCCCGGTTTTGGTTTTGGCAAGACTGTGGAGCATAATCTGGCTTTGCTGAAGAATACCCGGCACCTCATCGATGCGCTGGACCTGCCGCTGCTGGCGGGCATGTCGCGCAAATCGATGGTGGGCGCGGTGACCGGCAAGCCGGTCGAGCGCCGCATGGCCGGCAGCATCGGTGCAGCGCTGGCGGCTGCGCAGCAGGGCGCGATGATCATCCGCGTGCATGACGTGGCCGAGACCGTCGATGCCCTGGCCATGTGGCAAGCGGGACGTAACGATATTGGATGATCCAAGACGGGATGCGGCGGGGCCCCGCCGTATCGAGGGAGACAGGCCGTGGGGGCCCCGGCCTGCGACACAAAAAGGAAAAGGACAAAGCTGATATGGCAGCAAAATATTTCGGTACCGATGGCGTGCGCGGACGTGTGGGCGTTGCACCCATTACTCCTGACTTCGTCATGCGTCTGGGCTATGCCGCCGGCAAGGTGCTGGCCAAGGCCAAGGACGGCATGGCGCGGCCGACGGTGCTGATCGGCAAGGACACCCGCATCTCCGGCTACATGCTCGAAGCCGCCCTGGAGGCCGGATTTGCCGCCGCCGGCGTGGATGTCTGGCTGCCTGGCCCGGTGCCTACGCCAGCCGTGGCCTACCTCACCCGCGCGCTGCGCCTGTCGGCCGGGGTGGTGATCTCGGCCTCGCACAACCCGTATCACGACAACGGCATCAAGTTCTTTTCCGCCAACGGCAACAAGCTGCCGGACGCGGTCGAGGCCGACATCGAGGCCGCCCTGGAGCAACCCATGGATTGCGTGCCCTCCGAGAAGCTGGGCAAGGCCCGCCGCCTCTCCGATGCACCCGGCCGTTACATCGAATTCTGCAAGAGCACCTTCCCCAGCGCCATGAACCTGCGCGGCATGCGCCTGGTGGTCGATTGCGCCCACGGTGCGGCCTACAACATCGCTCCGCACGTGTTCCACGAACTGGGTGCCGAAGTCATCACCATCGGCAACCAGCCTGACGGCCTGAACATCAACGAGGACTGCGGCGCCACCGCACCCAAGACCCTGGTCGCCTCGGTGCGCGAATACCGCGCCGACCTCGGCATCGCCCTGGACGGCGATGCCGACCGCCTGATCATGGTCGATGGCGAGGGTCGCATCTACAACGGCGACGAATTGCTGTACCTGATGGTCAAGGATCGCCTGGCCACCGGCCCGGTCGAGGGAGCGGTAGGCACCCTGATGACCAACATGGCGCTGGAAGTGGCCTTCAGGAAGATGGGCGTGCCCTTCGAGCGCGCCAAGGTCGGTGACCGCTACGTGCTGGAAGTGCTGCAGGAAAAGGGCTGGCTGCTCGGCGGCGAAGGTTCGGGCCACCTGCTGGCGCTGGACAAGCACACCACCGGCGATGGCATCGTCTCGGCATTGCAGGTGCTCACGGCCTTGAAGCGCAGCGGCCAGACGCTGGCGGAAATGACGGCCGATATCACGATGTACCCGCAGTCGCTGGTCAACGTGAAGATCCCGGCAGGTTACGACTGGAAATCCAACGCCGCCCTGCAGGCCGAGAAGGCCGCCGTGGAAGAGGAATTGGGCGAGCGCGGCCGCGTGCTGTTGCGCCCGTCCGGCACCGAACCGCTGATCCGCGTGATGGTCGAAGCCCAGCAGGCCGACCTGGCGCGCAGCATGGCCCAGCGTATCGCGGCCAAGGTACTTTGAGGCTTTGAGTCTGGGCTGTTTCGGATAGAAGGACGATGTCAAAAGAGTTACCCCACATCCTCATGGTCGAGGACGAACCCAGCATCGCGGAGCTGTTGCGCTTCACGATGCAGGGGGCCGGCTTTGCCACCACCATCGCCAGCGACGTCGCGCAGGCGCGCCAGCTCATCGGTGAATCGCTGCCGCATATCGTGCTGCTGGACTGGATGCTGCCCGACAGCACCGGCCTGGCCTTGCTGGCTGAATTGCGGCGCGAGCCGCGCACGGCGGCACTGCCGGTCATCATGCTGACCGCCAAGGGCATGGAGGAGGACAAGGTCAAGGGCTTGAACGAAGGCGCCGACGACTACGTCACCAAGCCCTTCTCCCCCAAGGAACTGGTGGCGCGGGTGCAGGCGCTGCTGCGGCGCAAGGCACCGGAGATCGGCAGCCAGGCGCTGAAATACCGGGAGATCAGCATCGATGTCGAGCGGCGTCAGGTCTCGCTGGCCGATCGCCAGGTGGCGCTGGATCAGGCCGAGTTCAAGCTCTTGCGCTACCTGGTGGCACACCCGGAACGCATCTTCTCGCGCGCACAATTGCTCGACAAGGTCTGGGGTGACCATACCTTCATCGAGGAACGTACCGTAGACGTGCACATCATGCGGCTGCGCAAGTCGCTTGGCGATCTGGCCCACTATGTGCAGACAGTGCGCGGCATGGGCTACAAGCTCAGCAGTGAGCAGTAGCGGTCGAGGTATGCACGTCCGTGCAGCAGCAACAAGGCGATCCCCGGATCGCCTTTTTTCATGCCGTCGGCATCAGTCCAGCGGCACGCTGCGATAGCGGTTGACCTCGGCCGCCGAGACGAAGCCTCCCTGGTTGCCCCAGCTGTTGCGCAGGTAGGAGACCACGGCGGCCACTTCCTGGTCGCTCAGCTGCGGCCCGAATGGCGGCATGCCGAAGGGATAGGGATTGCCGGTGGTGGAGGGCGGAAAGCCGCCATTGAGCACCGCGCGGATGGCATTGACCGGATGTGCATTGGCTATCGCATGGTTACCGGCCAGTGGCGGGTAATCCGGTGCGCTGCCTTGCCCGCGGCCACCGTGGCAATCGGCGCAATGGTCGCCATACAGGCGCTTGCCCAGTTTCATGATGCGCTCGGCCTCGGCCGGTTCCGGTTGCGCCGGCTGCAGCGCTGCGCTGGGGCTGGCCGGCGGCAGTGTACGCAGGTAGGCCGTTATCGCCGCGATATCGGCATCTTCCAGATACTGCAGGCTGCGCCCGACGATTTCCGACATCGGCCCCAGGGTGGCACCGCGTGCCGACACGCCGGTCTTGAGCAGCGCCCCCAGGTCTTCATCGCGCCAGCGGCCCAGTGCCAGCTCGCCGCCGTGCAGCGCCGGCGCATACCAGTCCAGCGCCGGGATCACGCCACCGGCCAGGGTCAGCGGCGCCACGCTGGCGCCCAGGCCGTTGCGCGCGCTGTGGCAGGCGCTGCAATGACCGGCGCCCTGCACCAGGTAGGCGCCACGATTCCACTGGGCGCTGCGGCTGGTATCCGGTTGGTAGCTGCCGGGGGAGAAATACAGCGTGCGCCACAGCGCCAGCAGCACACGCTGGTCGTAGGGGAAGCGCAATGCATGCGGCTGGTTGGTGCGCGCCACCGCCGGCAGGCTCTGCAGATAGGCGAAGAGGGCGTCGCTGTCTTCTCGGCTCATCCGGGTGTAGCTGGTATAGGGGAAGGCCGGATAGAGGAAGCGGCCATCGCGCCCGCGTCCATGATGCAGGGCGCGCCAGAAATCGTCCGCGCTCCACTGGCCGATGCCGGTCGCCTTGTCGGGGGTGATGTTGGAGGTGTAGAGCGTACCGAAATCGGTGGCGATGGGGCGGCCACCCGCGTACTCGGCACCGCCCCGGGCGGTGTGGCAGGCCATGCAATTGCCGGCACGGGCCAGATAGCGCCCCTGCGCAAGCTGAGCGTTGCGGTCGCGGACCGGGTTGGCTACACCGGCCTCTTCGTGGCGCAGCATCTGCCAGGCGATTGCAGCGACCGGCAGGGCGACCACGGCGGCCAGCAGGATGCTGATGACCCAGCCCAGGCGCGCCCTCATGGGGTCACCCCGGCGGCCTGCGGCAGGCTGCCGCACTGGCGCGGCAGCGGCGCGCTCAAGCTGCTGGCCGGCGCATAGTCCGCGGGTACGGCCTGCCCCGAGAGCCAACTGCTGGCCGCGTTGATGTCTTCGGGCGTCAGTTCGCGAGCGATGGCGGCCATGCAGTCAGGGGCCCTGGCGCTGCGCTCGCCATTGCGCCAGGCGCCCAGCTGGGCGTTGATGTAGTCGCGCGGCAAGCCCAGCAGGCCGGGAATGGCCGGTTGTACACCGCCCAGCCGGGCGCCGTGGCAGGCGCTGCAGGCGGGAATGCGGCGCTGCCGGTCACCCTCGCTGACCAGGATGCGTCCGCGTTCGAGCAACGCCGCATTGGCCTCGGGTGGCACCGGCGGCGGGTAGGGCGGATGCTGGGCGGCGAAGAAGTTGGCAATCTGCTGCAGGTAGTCGTCGGAAAGATTGGTCAGCAGGTAGTTCATCATCGGATAGCGGCGGTGGCCATCACGGAAACCCTGCAACTGGTTCAGCAGATAGCCGGCCGGTTTGCCTGCGATGCGCGGATAGTAGCCGTCGGCCGTGGCGCGTCCCTCCTTGCCATGGCAGGCCATGCAGGCGGCCACCCGGTCGGCCATGCCGGGCGGACTGGCCGCGACGGCAGGCTGCTGGGCCAGGGCCAGTGTCCAGGCAAACCACGTCCCCAGCGCGGTGGCAGCAATACTCTTCATATTTGTTGTGAGCAAGCGCATTTAACTATTGTAGTGTATGGCGGCAGTTGCTTGCGGCTTTGCAAGCCCTGTCGCAGCGGATACAATAGCGGCCTTGCTGCCCCCGTAGCTCAGTGGATAGAGCGATCCCCTCCTAAACAGATTGGGCACCGGATGCCGAAAGGCGCCGCGTGAATGGAGTCAAAGTCGGTGAACCCTGACAGCGCATCGTCCCCGCGACCTTGCGGCTGCTGGCAATACCGAGCCAAGCCGGTTTCCTGCGTGCAGGCCGGAAGGTGTAGAGACTAGACGGCTCCGGCCTCAAGGCGAGTGTGCATGCACCCGCCCATGGCCAAGGTATAGTCCAGACCACAAACATGCACTTGGTGGCGAAAGCCATAGTGGTACGAAGGGATAGGTCACACGTTCGATCCGTGTCGGGGGCGCCAGCATAAAAAAAGCGCAGAAGCTAACTTCTGCGCTTTTTCGTTTTCAGGCGGCCTGATTGCCTCAGGCTCGCTTCGATCGGCTTCAATGCCCTTGGTTGGTACCTTCCAGGAAGCGCCTTGCGTTTTCGTTCTGGTTGCGCGAACCCTGCGTGGCCGGTGTCGTCGTCGTGCCGGCCGGTGCCGTGCCCGGCACATTGGGGGCGGGCTGGCTGCTGCTGGCTGGGGACGACGGCGTCTGGCTGGGTGTCCAGCCGAAGAAGTTGGAGATCGCGTCCACCACCGTCACACCCACGTTGGTCACCAGGCCGTTGTTGGGCGTGAAATTGTCATAGTAGGGCTCGCCATCGATGAAACGGATGCCATCCGGCACCGGTTGCTCGAACTCGGGGACGCCCTTCAAGGCCTTGGCCATGTAGTCAACCCAGATCGGCAGCGCCAGCTGGGCGCCGAATTCCATGCCGCCCAGGCTCTTGGGCTGGTCGTAACCCATCCACACCACCGTGGCCAGCGTGCGCTGGTAGCCGGCGAACCAGCCATCGACGGCATCGTTGGTAGTGCCGGTCTTGCCCGCCAGGTCGCTGCGACCGATGCTGTTGCTGCGCGCACCGGTACCGCGCTGGGCCACGGATTTGAGCAGGTTGGTCATCATGTAGCTGTTGCGCTCGGCCACCACGCGCGGTGCGCCATCACCCACCACCAGCGGCTCGGCCTTGGACAGCACCTTGCCACGTGCATCGGTGATCTGCGCGATCAGGTAGGGCTGGATCTTGTAGCCACCGTTGGCAAACACCGAATAGGCCGCCGACAGTTGCAGCGGATTAGTCTGGCCCGCACCCAGTGCCATGGGCAGGTAGGGCGGTACCTTGTCCGGATCGAAGCCGTAGGTGCCGGTGATGAAGTCCTTGGCATAGGGCACGCCGATGTTGTCCAGCGTGCGGATGGCCACCAGGTTCACCGATTTCTGCAGGGCGGTGCGCACCGTCATCGGACCGGCCGGGGCTTCGTCATCCTTGGGTTCCCAGTTCGGCTGGCCGGGGCCTGCAGGGTACGACACCGGGGCATCGTTGACGATGGAGGCGGGCGCATAACCCTTCTCCAGCGCGGCCGAATAGATGAAGGGCTTGAAGGTCGAACCCGGTTGGCGCCAGGCCTGGGTGACGTGGTTGAAATTGTTCTGGGTGAAGTCGAATCCACCGACCAGTGCGCGGATCGAGCCATCCTGCGGCACCACCGACACCAGCGCCGCTTCCACCTGCGGCAATTGCACCACCTGCCAGTTCTGCTTGGCATCTTGCATCACGCGGATCAGTGCGCCCGGAGCGATGCGGACTTCCTTCTTGGCCTTGTCCGACAGGGCAGAGGCAACGAAGCGCAGGGCTTCGCCCTTGATGCTGATCTTGTCGCCACTGCGCAGCACCGCATCGATCTGCTTGGGGCTGGCCGCCACGACCACGGCGGCGAGGATGTCGTCGTTGTCGGGATGGTCATCCATGACGTCATCGATGGCGGAGGCGCGATCATCGGCATTGGCGGGCAGCTCGATGGTCTCTTCCGGGCCGCGATAGCCATGGCGGCGGTCGTAGTCCATCACGCCCTTGCGCACGGCCACGTAGGCGGCCTGCTGGTCGGCGGCATTGATGGTGGTGTAGACGTTGTAGCCCTGGGTGTAGGTATCTTCCTTGTACTGGGCATAGACCATCTGGCGCACCATTTCATTGACGTACTCCGCATGCACGGTGTACTGGCTGCCGGGGGCGCGGACCTTCAGTTCTTCCTTGGAAGCCTTGTCGTACTGGGCCTGGGTGATGAAGCCTACGTCCAGCATGCGCTGCAGGATGTACTGCTGGCGGATGTGGGCGCGCTTGGGATTGACGATGGGGTTGTAGGCCGAGGGCGCCTTGGGCAGGCCAGCCAGCATGGCCGCCTCGGCCAGGGTGACATCCTTGAGGTCCTTGCCGAAATAGGTGCGGGCGGCGGCGGCGAAGCCGAAGGCGCGCTGGCCCAGGTAGATCTGGTTCATGTAGACCTCCAGGATCTGGTCCTTGCTCAGGGTCTGCTCGATCTTGTTGGCCAGCAGCACTTCATAGAGCTTGCGGGAGAAGGTCTTTTCCTTGGTCAGGAAGACGTTGCGCGCCACCTGCATGGTGATCGTGCTGGCGCCTTGCGAAGCCTTGCCGCGCAGCACGTCGGTGGCCAGGGCGCGGGCGATGCCGATCCAGTCGATGCCGCCGTGCTCGTAGAAACGGTAGTCCTCGATGGCCAGCACGGCATTCTTCATGTCGGCCGGGATATCGTCGAGCTTGACCAGGCTGCGCTTTTCCTCGCCGAATTCACCCAGCAGCACCTTGTCCTGGGACCAGATGCGCAGCGGTACCTTGGGCCGGTAATCGGTGATCAGGTCCAGCGAGGGCAGGCGCGGATTGATGAAGATCAGCGCATAGACCACCAGCAGGGCACCGGCAATGCCCAGGCCGACGATGGACAGTCCGATGAACTTGGCGATGTTGGGATTGAGAAAACCGCGCTGGCGGCGTAACGACGCCGGAGAAGATGGAAGAGGCATGGGATGTGCAGGAATCGGGATGCGCTATCTTACAGCATCGGACCCCCGGCCCGGCGCGGCGGGCGTGGGCAATGCTTAAGCAGATGTAACAGCGTTCCCGTTTGACGGGGGAAATCGCCGGGTTTCCCGTCTTTTGCGCCGGATTTTGTGATTTTTTCAATTGTCATGTGGCAAACCGGGCCCGCTATCCGTGTTTCCGGCAGCATTTGGGAGCATTTCCCTGGCGCAGTCGGTACAATGCCGCTCTCGCGCCTTTTTCCGGCGCCTCTGGTGCATGGATGCATCCTTCCTGCGCGGCCACGGCCGTCGCATTCACGTAGATTCACGCAAAGCACGCTATGGCAGTCATTTCCCTCAGCGACGCACAACTGGCCTTCGGCCACGTCGCGCTTCTCGATCACGCCGAATTCTCGCTGGAGACCGGCGAACGCATCGGCCTGATCGGCCGCAACGGCACCGGCAAGTCCTCGCTGTTGAAGATCATCGCCGGTCGTTCCAAGCTGGACGATGGCCTGCTGGTGATGCAGCAGGGCCTCAAGATCGCCTATGTCGATCAGGAGCCGCATTTCCCAGAAGAGATGACGGTCTTCGACGCCGTGGCCTCCGGCCTCGGTGAGCTGCCGGCGCTCTTGGCCGAGTATGAAGCCATCACCGGCCAGTTCGGCGGCGACAACGATGATGCCCTGCTGGAGCGCATGCACCAGATCCAGACCGTGCTGGACGCGGCTGACGCCTGGTCCATCGGCAACAAGGTCGAGACCACCCTGGACAAGCTGAACCTGAACCGCGAGGCCCGCATCGGCGAGCTCTCCGGCGGCATGAAGAAGCGTGTCGCGCTGGCCTGCGGCCTGGTGGGCAACCCCGACGTGCTGCTGCTGGACGAACCGACCAACCACCTCGACTTCGGCTCCATCCTGTGGCTGGAAGGCCTGCTGCGCGACTTCAAGGGCAGCATCCTCTTCATCACCCACGACCGCAGCTTCCTGGACAACGTCTCCACCCGCATCATCGAACTGGATCGCGGCAAGATCCTGTCCTTCCCCGGCAACTTCAGCACCTACCAGGCCCGCAAGGCCGAACTGCTGGCCAACGAGGAAGTGGAAAATGCCAAGTTCGACAAGTTCCTGGCGCAGGAAGAAGTCTGGATCCGCAAGGGCGTGCAAGCCCGCCGTACCCGTGACGAAGGCCGCGTGCGCCGCCTGGAAGCGCTGCGGGTGCAGCGCAGCGAGCGCCGCGACCGGCAAGGCCAGGTCAAGCTGGAAGTGGGCACTGGCGAACGCTCCGGCAAGATCGTGGCGGAACTGGAAAACGTCAGCAAGGCCTATGGTCCCAAGACCATCGTGCGCGACTTCAGCACCATCCTCATGCGCGGCGACAAGGTCGGCCTGATCGGCCAGAACGGCGCCGGCAAGACCACCTTGCTGAAGCTGATCCTGGGCGAGGAAAATCCCGACAGCGGCACCGTCAAGCAGGGCACCAAGATGCAGGTGGCGTACTTCGACCAGATGCGCGCGCAACTGAACGAGGAAACCTCGCTGGCCGACACCATCGCGCCGGGCAGCGACTGGGTCGAGATCAACGGCCAGCGCAAGCACGTGATGACCTACCTGAGCGACTTCCTGTTCGCTCCCGAGCGTGCCCGTTCGCCGGTGCGCACGCTCTCCGGTGGCGAGCGCAACCGCCTGCTGCTGGCGCGCCTGTTCGCCAAGCCGGCCAACGTGCTGGTGCTGGACGAACCGACCAACGACCTCGACATCGATACCCTGGAGCTGCTCGAAGAGCTGCTGGAAGAGTATGACGGCACCGTCTTCCTGGTCAGCCACGACCGCATGTTCCTGGACAACGTGGTGACCCAGGTGATTGCCGCCGAGGGCAATGGCCTCTGGCGCGAATATGTGGGTGGCTACTCCGACTGGGAACGCCAGCGTCCGGCGGCGCAGGCGGCATCGTCGAAGACTGCTGCGAAGGCGGCCGACAAGAACGAGGTGAAGGCCGAGTCCACCATGGCCGCGCCGGCACCGGCACCGCAGCCGGCCAAGAAGAAACTGAGCTACAAGGAACAGCGCGAACTGGAAGAGCTGCCCCAGCGCATCGCTGCCCTGGAGGCGGAGCAGAAGGAAGTTTCCGCCAAGCTGGCCGATCCTGAGCTGTACAAGAAGAGTGCCGATGAGGCCGTCAAGTTGAACCAGCGCTTCGCCGAGATCGACGAAGAACTACTGGTCAGCCTGGAGCGCTGGGAAGAGATCGAAGGGAAGAAGTAAGCCGCCCGCGCGGCGGGATCAGTTCGGCTTGCGCAGGGCTTCGCGCAGGTCGGGCAGCATCTCGCGCAGGTTGGGGGCGTCTTCGGCGTGCGGGCGCATGGCCAGGTAGGCTTCCAGGTCTTCCAGGGCCGCCTGGGCCAGGCCCAGGTTGGCGAAGGCCAGGCCGCGGTCACGCTTTTCGGTGATTTCCTCGGGCAGCAGGATCACCAGGCGCTCCTGCACATCCAGCACCTGCTGCCAGCGCTGGCTTTCCATGAAGATGGCCTTGAGGTTGCGCAACATGCGCGCCAGGATCTCGCGCGGATGTGCCGCGCGCAGATAGGCCGCCAGCGGCAGTTCGTCGCCGAAATCCTCTTCGGGCGGATGGGCCAGGAAGGGTTCCAGGCGTTCCTCCAGCTCTTCGCGGGAGAGACTGGATCCGTTCATGGGATCGAGCACGATCTCGCCCGACTGCACCGACAGCTTCATCAGGAAATGACCGGGGAATGACACGCCCTTCATGTCCAGCCCGATATGCTGGGCCAGTTCGATATAGACCACCGCCAGCGAAATCGGGATGCCGCGCCGGGTCGAGATGACCCGGTGGATGTAGCTGTTGTCGGGATCGTAATAATTGTTGACGTTGCCGGCAAAGGCCATTTCCTGGAAGAAGAAATGGTTCAGCATGCGCAGCTTCTGGATCTGCGAGGCGTCCGAGGGCAGGCGCTGCTTGAGCTTGGCGGCCAGCGTGTCCAGCGCCATCTCTTCCTCGGCAAAATCCATTTCGGGATAAAAGTCCTGTCCCAACGTCAGGGCGGATTCGAACAGCGGGATCGAATCGTCCTGGCGCACCAGCGAAGCGAAATAATCGAGGGAGGTGAGCGTCATGGCTTCATCCTATCAAAATATTTCGCGCTGCGTCAGGTCTGTGCAGTGCCGAACGAATTCTGTTGTTTCAGGCCGCTGCGACTGGCGCAGAAGCATCCCCGCCTTTATCCTGTGCAATTACCGTCGCGCTCTCAGCGACGGGCGATGCGTTTGAATTCACGCAGCCGGAATCCCATCGCAAACAAGGGGCCGAAGTAGGCCGCCGCGCAGACGGCGATCACCAGCGCCAGCGCGCCGATGCGCTCGACCGGGTGGGCGCGCAGGGCGATCCAGTCGAAATGGCCGGCAATCCACAATGCCACCCCCGCCAGTACCAGCAGGGCGCCGGTCAGGCGCACCAGGAACAATCCCCAGCCCGGACGCGGTACGTAGATCTGGCGCCGGCGCAGGCCGATGTAGAGGCAGCCGGCGTTGAGGCAGGCACCCAGGCCGATCGACAGCGCCAGCCCGGCGTGGGCGAACATGGGCACGAAGATGCTGTTCATCAGCTGGGTCGCAATCAGTACGCCCACGGCGATCATCACCGGGGTGCGGATATCCTGCTTGGCGTAGAAGCCGGGGGCCAGGATCTTGACCAGGATCAGGCCGATCAGGCCGACCCCATAGGCCACCAGCGCATGGCTGGTCATGGTTACCGAGAGGGCGTCGAAGCGGCCGTAGTGGAACAGCGTGGCCGTCAGCGGCTCGGACAGGGTGGCCAGCGCCACCGCAGCCGGCATGGCCAGCATGAAGGTCATGCGCAGGCCCCAGTCCAGTAGCGACGAATATTCTTCCTTGTCCTGGGCGGCGTGGGCATTGGAGAGGCTGGGCAGCAGGATGGTCCCCAGCGCCACGCCCAGCAGGGCGGTGGGGAATTCCATGAGCCGGTCCGCATAGGACAGCCAGGACACGCTGCCATGTTCCAGGCGCGAGGCGATGTTGGTGTTGATCATCAGGCTGATCTGCGCGGCCGAGACCGCGAAGACGGCCGGTCCCATCTTTTGCAGCACCCGCTTGACGCCCGTATCGCGCAGGCCTAGCAACGGATTGAGGTAGAGGTGCGGCAGCATGCCGATCTTCATCAGAGCCGGCACCTGGATGGCCACCTGCAGGATGCCGCCCACCAGCACCGCGAAGGCCATCGCGTAGATGGGCTGTGCCATGAAGGGCGCCACGAACAGCGAGGCGACGATGAAGGCCACGTTGAGCAAGACAGAGGTGAAGGCCGGGATGCGGAATTCCTTCCAGGTATTGAGGATGCCGCCGGCCAGCGCCACGAAGGCCATGAAGCCGATGTAGGGGAACATGATGCGGGTCATCAGCACCGAGGCGTGGAAGGCATCCTGGTTGTATTGCAGGCCGGTGGCGATGAAGTAGACCACGAAGGGCGTGGCGACGATGCCAGCCACGCAGGTCAGCAGCATGACCCACATCAGCACCGTGGCCACATGGTCCACCAGGTGCTTGGTCTCTGCGGCTCCGCGCTGGTTCTTGTATTCAGCCAGGATGGGCACGAAGGCCTGCGAGAAGGCGCCCTCGGCAAACAGGCGGCGCAGCAGGTTGGGGATGCGGAAGGCGATGTTGAAGGCGTCGGTGTAGGCTGAGGCGCCGAAGGCGCGGGCAAACAGGATTTCCCGGACCAGTCCGGTGATGCGCGAGAGCATCGTCATGCCGGAGATGGCGGCTAGCGTTTTATGCAAGTTCATGGAGCGGCATTATAGCGGGGTGCCTGGCAGTGGCGGGTCGCAGTAGAGTGCTCGCGGAGCCGGCTGGTTCGGTGCTTTTCGGTGATTTCTTTCGGGCAAGCCGTCTTGCCCCGGCGAGGGCGGTCATTGTGGGTCGCTTCGCAACGGATGACGCTCGTTTACCGGAGATACTGACAACTTGATTGCCTTGCCAGGGAAATCTGGTTATAATCCGATGCTTTACAGAATTTGGCATCGCGAGTCCTCGGGGTTTGCGGCGCAAACGACTCTCGATTTAGGATAATTTCATGGCAAATACCGCACAGGCACGTAAGCGTGCTCGTCAAGCAGTCAAGCAAAACGCTCACAACTCGAGCCAGCGCTCGACCCTGCGCACCGCAATCAAGGCTGTTCGCAAGGCAATCGCTGCCGGCGACAAGGCTGCTGCAACCAACGTGTTCCAAGCTTCCGTGTCGACCATCGACAGCATCGCCGACAAGAAGATCATCCACAAGAACAAGGCCGCTCGCCACAAGAGCCGCCTGGCTGCTGCCCTGAAGGCTCTGGCTGCTTAATTTGCGCCTGGCTTGAAGCCGGCGCGGGCTACCCGCCCCGGCACGCAGTACAAGAAAACCGCTTACTCGTAAGCGGTTTTTTGCATTGGTGCGACGCTTTTCCTGTCGACCGCCGGCATGGGGCGGCCGCGCCATGCCGGGGCTGCCGCCTTATTGCGGCAGTCCGTCGATCTTGGTGCCGGGCTTGATGTTCTTCTGTTTGAACCAGCCCTTGTTCATTTCCAGCGCATAGACCGCCCCGCGCTTGGCACAGTGCGAATCCAGCGTCTGTTCCTTCATTTCTTCGATGTTGATGATGACGCCTTTTTCGTCCATGAAGGCGACCGACAGCGGGATCAGGGTATTTTTCATCCACATGCAGACGCCTGCCGGCGCACCGAACAGGAACAGCATGCCTTCGTTGTCCGCCATCTTTTCACGGAACATCAGGCCCTGTTCGCGCTCGGCCTCGGTCTGGGCAACTTCCGCCTTGATCAGGTGGATGCCGATATTGAGCTGGGTGGTGGGGAATTTGCGTACCGCGGGCGTCTGGGCGCTGGCGCTGGCGATGCAACCCAGGGTGAGCAGGGCGGCGGCGGTGCGCAGGATGAAGCGAGGAGCTAGGGGCAGGCGGGTGTGGCGCATGGTCAATAATCGTATTGGGGCAGGCACAGGGACAGGCAGGATAACAGCAGGGCGTCGCCAAGGGAATCGCCCCGGGGTGGGCGTCGTGCGGCGAGCGGGCATGAAAAAAGGCAGGACTAGCCTGCCTTCTTGAATTGCCAAACGCGAATTACTTGGCGGCGGCGTCAGCTGCCGGAGCGGCCTTCTTTGCCTTCTTCGACTTCTTGGCCTTCTTTGCCTTCTTTGCCTTCGGAGCAGCAGCTTCGGTCTTGGCAGCGTCAGCAGCCGGAGCGGCCGGAGCAGCAGCTTGAGCGAAAGCGGCGCTAGCGAACAGGGAAGCGATCAGAGCGGCGATCAGTTTTTTCATTTTGCGTCCTTCAATTCAACATGTTAGGGATGTGAGGCAAACGATGATTCGTGCGAATCACTGCCAATAACGGTGGGGCGGGGCGAAGGTTGACACTATCTTTCATCTTTTTTATGAGGTTTTAGGAAGAAGTGTGCTGACCGCCCTCCAGAATGTTGTCAAAAGTTCACATTGCTGCGAGTTGATGTCGTCCGCTTACTTTTCCAGCTCCAGCGCATCCACCTCCTTCCACTCCCCCGGCAGCAACGGGTGGCTCGCCAGTGAAAACGGCCCGATGGCGATGCGCACCAGGCGCAAGGTCGGCAAGCCGACGGCGGCCGTCATCCGGCGTACCTGGCGGTTCTTGCCTTCACTGATGGTCAGCGCGATCCAGCTGGTGGGCTGGTTCAGGCGCTGGCGGATGGGGGGATTGCGCGGCCACAGCCAGGCCGGTTCCTGGATCAGCCTGACGTCGGACTTCTGGGTCACGAAGTCGCCCAGGTCCAGCGGCTTGCGCAGGCGCTCCAGCGCCTGCGGGCTCACCAGGCCGTCGACCTGGGCCAGGTAGGTCTTGGGCTGCTTGCGGCGCGGGTGGCTGATGGCGTGCTGCAGCTTGCCGTCGTCGGTCAGCAGCAGCAGGCCCTCGCTGTCGGCATCGAGCCGGCCAGCCGGGTAGACGTCGGGCAGGGTGATGAAATCGGCCAGGGTCTGGCGTTCGGGATGGGCCGAGAACTGGCTCATCACCTGGAAGGGTTTGTTGAATAAGATCAGAGGCATGCGCTAGTGTCGCAAAAACATGGCTTTGCGTAAAATCCTGATGCATAATCGATTGGTATGTCCTCTGTCTTATATAAGACTTTTCATGCTGCTGCGGGGAATTTTCAGGCTGGAATGCCGGAAATCTCTTAAAATTCCCCGCTTGCATGGCAATTCATGCAAGAGCCCGTCATGGCGGCTTCTTGCCAATGATTGTCGCTGATGCTTTCCATTGCCCCACCGCCTCAACCGCCGGAGAACTCGATGTCGTACCAACATATCCAAGTGCCAGCCGAAGGTAGCAAGATCACGGCCAACGCTGATGACACCCTCAATGTGCCCAACAACCCCATCATTCCCTACATCGTAGGCGATGGCGTGGGCGTGGACGTCACGCCGGTCATGCTCAAGGTGGTCAATGCTGCGGTGGAGAAGGCCTATGGTGGCGCGCGCAAGATCCACTGGATGGAGATCTACGCCGGTGAAAAGTCCACCAAGCTGTATGGCCCCGATGTCTGGCTGCCCGAAGAAACGCTGGCGGTCCTGAAGGAGTACCTGGTCTCCATCAAGGGGCCCCTGTCCACGCCGGTGGGCGGCGGTATCCGGTCGCTCAACGTCACCATGCGCCAGCAGCTGGACCTGTATGTCTGCCTGCGTCCGGTGCGCTACTTCAAGGGTGTGCCGTCGCCGCTGCGCGAGCCGGAGAAGACCGACATGGTGGTCTTCCGCGAGAACTCCGAGGACATCTATGCCGGTATCGAATGGCAGGCGGGCACGCCCGAGGTGAAGCAGGTCATCGACTTCCTGACCCGCGAGATGGGCGTCAAGAAGCTGCGCTTCCCCGAGACCTCGGCGCTGGGCATCAAGCCGGTATCGCGCGAGGGCACCGAGCGCCTGGTGCGCAAGGCCATCCAGTACGCCATCGATCACGACAAGCCCTCGGTCACCCTGGTGCACAAGGGCAATATCATGAAATTCACCGAAGGCGCTTTCCGTGACTGGGGCTATGCCCTGGCCGGCCGCGAATTCGGTGCCGAGCTGATCGACGACGGCCCGTGGATGCGCCTGAAGAACCCCAAGACCGGTCGCCAGATCGTCATCAAGGATGCCATCACCGACGCCTTCTTCCAGCAGGTGCTGATGCGTCCGGCCGAATACAGCGTGATTGCGACCATGAACCTGAACGGCGACTACATCTCGGACGCGGTGGCGGCCCAGGTCGGTGGCATCGGCATCGCCCCCGGTGCCAACATGTCGGATTCGGTGGCAGTGTTCGAGGCCACCCACGGCACCGCGCCCAAGTACGCCGGCAAGGACTATGTCAATCCGGGCTCCAGCATCCTCTCGGCCGAGATGATGCTGCGCCACATGGGCTGGATCGAAGCCGCCGACCTGATCATCTCGGCCATGCAGAAGTCGGTCTCGTCCAAGCGCGTCACCTATGACTTCGCCCGCCTGCTGGAGGGCGCGACCCAGGTGTCCTGCTCGGGATTCGGCGAGACCATGATCGAGAACATGTGACACCCGCTTCCTGATGTGGACAGGCAAGCAGCCGGGGCGACCCGGCTGTTCTGCTTTTGGGGTGCGGCAGGCAGTGGGGAGAGGGAGAAACGAAAAAAGCCCCGCAGAGCGGGGCTTTTCAGAGAAGGCCGGGGATTAGGCGGCGTTCTGGATGTTCGATGCTTGCTTGCCTTTGGGGCCTTGCGTAACGTCAAACTGGACTTTTTGACCTTCTTTCAGGGTCTTGAAGCCATTCATCTGGATTGCGGAGAAGTGTGCGAACAGATCTTCGCCGCCGTCATCCGGAGTGATAAAGCCAAAGCCTTTGGAATCGTTGAACCACTTGACAGTACCTGTTGCCATAAAAGCATCTTTCAAATAAAAACTATCACACGAGCCGTCAAAGCAAGAAGCATCGCGCGTCACGCAGCCCCCCTTATACCGTGCCCCCTTCTCTCAATCAGCGGTTACATTTAGTAACTACTAATCAACGAAATTCCATTCTTCTCGCTGGAAATGGAAAAGTCAAGCAGTTTTTAGGTTTGAGTTTGTGGTCTTGTTTGCACGATGGGCAGGTCAGCCCTTGATTTAGGATAAATCATCGTCATCTGCGCAAGGTCGGGAAAACGCGTAATATCTATCTCATCTAGAGGTTACGTGATCATTGTGCGTTGCACAGCTTTGATGGTCGAATAAACGCATGGCAACCAGGCACGAAAATGACAGCGGTACAGTGTTGGAACGGCAAGAGTCCAAGCTCAAGCCGCCCCCGATGTACCAGGTATTATTGTTGAACGATGACTACACGCCGATGGAGTTCGTCGTCGCCGTCATCCAGCAGTACTTCAACAAGGACCGTGAAACCGCGACGCAGATCATGCTCAAGGTTCACCGCGATGGGAAGGGAATGTGCGGTGTGTATCCCAAGGATATTGCATCCACAAAAGTGGAACTCGTTTTAACCCACGCTCGAAAAGCAGGGCACCCCCTGCAATGCGTGATGGAGGAAGCATGATTGCGCAGGAACTTGAAGTCAGTTTGCATATGGCCTTTGTCGAGGCAAGACAATCGCGTCATGAATTCATTACCGTGGAGCACTTGCTGCTGGCGTTGCTGGACAACCCGTCAGCCGCTGAAGTGTTGCGCGCCTGCTCGGTGAATATTGACGACTTGCGCAAGACGCTGACCAATTTCATCACCGACAATACCCCCACGGTGCCCGGCACCAATGAGGTGGATACCCAGCCCACGCTGGGCTTCCAGCGCGTCATCCAGCGCGCCATCATGCACGTGCAGTCGGCGTCCAATGGCAAGAAGGAAGTCACCGGCGCCAACGTGCTGGTGGCCATCTTCGGCGAGAAGGATTCGCACGCGGTGTACTACCTGCACCAGCAGGGCGTGACGCGCCTGGACGTGGTCAACTTCATCTCGCACGGTGTGCGCAAGGACCAGCAAGCCGATCCGCAGAAGGCACCGGAAGGCGCCGAGGACGTGCAGGCCGAAGGCCAGCAGAAGGAAAGCCCGCTGGACCAGTTCACCCAGAACCTGAACAAGGCCGCCGCCGAAGGCAAGATCGATCCGCTGATCGGCCGCGATTCCGAGGTCGAGCGCGTGATCCAGACCCTGTGCCGCCGCCGCAAGAACAACCCGCTGCTGGTGGGCGAAGCCGGCGTGGGCAAGACTGCCATCGCCGAAGGCCTGGCCTGGCGTGTCACGCAAGGCGATGTGCCGGAGATCCTGAAGAACGCCGTCGTCTACTCGCTGGACATGGGCGCGCTGCTGGCCGGCACCAAGTATCGCGGTGACTTCGAGCAACGTCTGAAGGCAGTGTTGAAGCAGTTGAAGGACAGCCCCAACGGCATCCTCTTCATCGACGAAATCCACACCATCATCGGTGCCGGTTCGGCCTCGGGTGGCACGCTGGATGCGTCCAACCTGTTGAAGCCGGCGCTCTCCAGCGGCCAGCTCAAGTGCATCGGCGCGACCACCTACACCGAATTCCGTGGCGTCTTCGAGAAGGACCACGCGCTGTCGCGTCGCTTCCAGAAGATCGACGTGAACGAACCGACCGTGGAGCAGACCGTGCAGATCCTGCGTGGCCTGAAGTCCAAGTTCGAGGAACACCATGGCGTGAAGTATTCCGCTTCGGCGCTGACTTCGGCAGCCGAGCTGGCAGCCCGCTTCATCAATGATCGTCACCTGCCCGACAAGGCGATCGACGTCATTGACGAAGCCGGTGCGGCCCAGCGCATCCTGCCCAAGTCCAAGCAGAAGAAGACCATCGGCAAGCCGGAGATCGAGGAAATCATTTCCAAGATCGCCCGCATCCCGCCGCAGTCCGTGAACCAGGATGATCGCGCCAAGCTGCAGACCATCGACCGCGACCTGAAGAACGTCGTCTTCGGCCAGGACCCGGCCATCGAAGCGCTGTCGTCGGCCATCAAGATGGCGCGCGCCGGCCTGGGCAAGACCGACAAGCCGATCGGCTCCTTCCTGTTCTCCGGTCCGACCGGCGTGGGCAAGACCGAGGTGGCCAAGCAGCTGGCCTTCATCCTCGGTATCGAGCTGGTGCGTTTCGACATGTCCGAGTACATGGAGCGTCATGCGGTGAGCCGCCTGATCGGCGCGCCGCCAGGCTATGTCGGCTTCGACCAGGGTGGCCTCTTGACCGAGGCCATCAACAAGAAGCCGCATGCCGTGCTGCTGCTGGATGAAATCGAGAAGGCGCACCCCGACATCTTCAACATCCTGTTGCAGGTGATGGACCATGGCACGCTGACCGACAACAACGGCCGCAAGACCGACTTCCGCAACGTGATCATCATCATGACCACCAATGCGGGTGCCGAGAGCCTGCAGAAGCGCACCATCGGCTTCACCGAGAAGAAGGAAGCCGGCGACGAGATGGCGGACATCAAGCGCATGTTCACGCCTGAGTTCCGCAACCGCCTGGATGCCATCATCAGCTTCCGCCCGCTGGACGAGGAAATCATCCTGCGCGTGGTCGACAAGTTCCTCATGCAACTGGAAGAGCAGCTGCACGAGAAGAAGGTGGAAGCCGTCTTCTCCGACAGCCTGCGCAAGTTCCTGGGCAAGAAGGGCTTCGATCCGCTGATGGGTGCGCGCCCGATGTCGCGCCTGATCCAGGATCTGATCCGCAAGGCGCTGGCCGACGAGCTGCTGTTCGGCAAGCTGGTCAGCGGTGGCCGTGTCACCGTGGAGATGGACGACAAGGACCAGATCAAGCTGGACTTCCCGGAAGGAGACGATTCGTCCCCGCCGGAAGAGCCGCAAGAGAAGCTCGAAGTCGAATAAGCCGTATAAGCCAGACCAACAAGGCCACGTCGGGAAACCGGCGTGGCCTTTTGTTTTGGTGCAGCGGTACGCACGATCACCAAACGAAAACGGCGCGGTCTTCACCGCGCCGTCGTCATTTCAAGCAGTCGTACCAGAAGAATTACGGCACCAGCGGCTTGCCCGCCTCCTGCTTGGCCTTCACGATCTGCGTGACCTTGTCGATCATGGAGAGTCGATAGGCGGTCGACGGATGCAGCGCCGTGTAGCCGTTGGGCACGCTGGCCGGATACTGGTCCGCCAGGCGCTTCCAGAAGGCCGGCACGTTGTCGATGTTGTAGCCGGCACGGGCCAGCAGGTACAGCGAGAGCGTGTCGGCGGCGGCATCGAGGTCCTGCGGATAGACGCGGATACCGGCGGTGCCGGCCGTGGTGGTCGGATCCGGATGCGGCAGCAGCAGGTTGTCGATCACTTCGGCGATGGTGGAGACCATGCGCTGGCGGATGGCGTGGCCCAGGATGTTGTGAGCCATGTCCTTGGCGATCAGGTAGGCCAGTTCGTCATCCGATTGCGTGAAGTTGAGCATGCCCCGGGTGATGAGCACGCGGCGGCCGTCGGCATAGGTGTTGACGTTGTCGGCATTGCCCAGCTCGATGCTGAAGGCGCAGGCGAAGGTCAGCGGCACATTGACCGTGCTGGTCTGGCCGCTGCGTTGCACGCCCAGCGCGATGGGGGCCTTCTTGACCACCAGCGGGCTCAGCAGCACGGCTGCCTGGCGCTCGGCGTCAGTGCCTTGCGGCATGGGTTTGCCGGCTACCGAGACCAGCAGGTCGCCGCGCTTGATGCCGGCCTGTTCGGCGCCGCTGCCGGGCAGCACGCCAGTGACCTGCAGACGGTCGTCATAGCCCAGGCTGCGTGCGGTCTCGACATATTCGATAGGGAAGGAGTAGCGGTTCTTGGCCGTGAAGCCCAACAGGTTGCGGGCATTGCCACGGCACAGCTGGGCGTTGCTGGTCAACAGCGGCGCGGCCACGCGGTAGAGGCGGTCCTGCTGCGCGATCAGATCGCGCAAGGGCTTCTGCAGCGGATTGGTGGCCTGGGCCTTCGGCGCGGTGGCCTGCGTGGCCGGGGAGGGCCAGGTGGCCGATGGCGCGCTGCTGACCGTCGGTTCCTGGGTGGCGCAGGCGGCCAGCAGGGCCAGCGGCGCCAGGGTGGCGAGATGCCTCAACTTCTGCCATGCCGGCAGGGCGGATACGAGCATGCGATTCTCCATCAGTGTTTGCCTGTGCTGCCGAAACCACCTGCGCCGCGTTCGCTGCTGTCGAATTCTTCCACCACATTGAAGCCGACCTGCAGTACCGGCACGATCACCAGCTGCGCCAGGCGTTCCATGGGGTTTAGGACAAACTCGGTGCTGCCGCGGTTCCATGTGGAGATCATCAATTGCCCCTGATAGTCGGAATCGATCAGACCCACCAGGTTGCCCAGCACGATGCCATGCTTGTGTCCCATGCCACTGCGCGGCAGGATCACGGCGGCGTAGTTGGGGTCGGCCAGGTGGATCGCCAGGCCGGTGGGGACCAGGTGGGTAGAACCCGGGGCCAGGGTCAGTGGCGCATCGATGCAGGCGCGCAGGTCCAGGCCGGCGCTGCCCGGGGTGGCGTAGGCCGGCAGCTGGTCTTTCATGCGGGGGTCGAGGATCTTGATATCGATAGTCTTCATGGATGCGTGGTAGAGATCAAAGGACACGGCCCGCAAGGCGCGGGCCGTGGTGGTTCAGGAGGCCAGGCGGCGCGCGATCTCGCGCACCAGCTGGCGAGCCAGGGTCTGCTTGTCGGCGCGTGGCAGGGCGCTGTGGCCCTGGGCGTCGAAGAGCATCAGGGCGTTGTCGTCGCGGCCAAAGGTCTGGTGGCCGATATTGCCGACCAGGAGCGGAATGTTCTTCTTGATCCGCTTGGCCGCACCGTATTGTTCCAGGTTCTCCGATTCGGCGGCGAAGCCCACACAGTACGGGCGTTGCGGCAGGGCGGCAACGGCGGCCAGGATGTCGGGGTTCTGGATGAATTCCAGGTGCGGGGTATCGTCTTCGTGCTGCTTCTTGAGCTTTTGCGCGCTGGCATTGGCCACGCGCCAGTCGGCCACCGCCGCCACCGCCACGAACAGGTCCTGGCCGGCCACATTGGCCATGACGGCATCGTGCATCTGCTGCGCGGTCTGCACGTCGATGCGGGCCACGCCATAGGGTGTTGCCAGCGCCGTCGGGCCCGATACCAGCACCACCTCGGCACCGGCTTCGCGGGCCGCACGGGCAATCGCATAGCCCATCTTGCCGGAAGACAGGTTGGTGATGCCGCGCACCGGGTCGATCGGCTCGAAGGTCGGCCCGGCCGTCAGCAGCACGCGACGGCCCGCCAGCAGCTTGGGCTGGAAGGCGGCGACGATGTCCTCCAGCAGCTGTGCCGGTTCCAGCATGCGGCCTTCGCCGACTTCGCCACAGGCTTGCGCCCCGGCATCGGGGCCGAGCAGTACGATGCCGTCTTGGCGCAGCTGGCGCACATTGCGTTGCGTGGCGGGGTTCTGCCACATCTCCACGTTCATGGCCGGTGCCACCATCAGCGGCACGTGTGCCGGTCGCGCCACGCACAGGGTGGAGAGCAGGTCATCGCAGGCGCCATGGGCCAGCTTGGCGATGAAATCGGTGGAGCAGGGCACGATGACGACCGCATCGGCCTCGCGGGTGAGGTTGATGTGCGGCATGTTGTTGTCCATGCGCGCATCCCACTGGTCGGTGTAGACCGTGTTGCCGGTCAGGGCCTGCATGGTGACGGCGGTGATGAAGCGGGTCGCCGCCTCGGTCATCACCACCTGCACCGACGCACCGGCACGGCCGAGTTCGCGCGCCAGCATGGCGGCCTTGTAGCAGGCGACGCCGCCGGTGAGACCCAGTACGATTTTCTTGCCAGCCAGATCCATCTCTTGCTCCCGGAATGGGGCGCCACGGTGTATTACCCGCGCGCCCAGCCTTGCGACGGCTTTTTTCTTGCTTACTTCTTCGATACCCGCCGCAGTTCGTCAACCACGAACAATACCGCACCTACGCAAATCGCACTATCGGCGAGGTTGAAGGCCGGCCAATGCCAGTTGCCCACAAAGACGTCGAGGAAGTCGATCACATGTCCATAGGCCACGCGGTCGATCACGTTGCCGATGGCGCCGCCCAGGATCAGCGCCAGCGCCCAGCAGAACATGCGCTGGCCGGGATGCTTGCGCAGCAGGTGGATGATGAACACGGCTGCACCGATGCCGATGGCGGTGAAGAAGTAACGCTGCCAGCCACCGCTGGCGGCCAGGAAGCTGAAAGCCGCACCCTTGTTGTACACCAGCACGAGGTTGAAGAACCCGGTGATGGGCAGCGATTCGCCGTAGTGGAACAGTTTCAGGATGGTGATCTTGCTGAGCTGGTCCAGCAGCAGCACGATGGTGGCGATGCCCAGCCAGGGCAGGAGCCCCTGGGCGGACGACACGGAACTGGAAGAGGAGGAGCGCTTTTTGGTGGTTGCCATGGGTGTTGTTCTTTGAGTGGGCCGCCCGCAGCGCGTTGGCGCTGCGGGCGGCTTTCAGGCCAGGCCGGACGGATCAGGCGAAGCGACGCGGCTCGCCCTGGCCGAACAGATTGGCGTGGCAGCGACCGCACAGGCCGGGGTGCTCGGCATGAGACCCGACATCGGCGCGATAGTGCCAGCAACGTTCACATTTCTGATGGGTCGACGGGGTGACGACCACGGCTTCTTCTTCCACCGAGCCCACGCGGGTGACCTGCGCAGCGGAGGTGATGAGCACGAACTTCAGGTCTTCACCCAGGCTCTCCAGCAGGGCCGCCTTCTCGCCCGACACCTTCAGCTCCACCTCGGCCTGCAGGGAGGAGCCGATGCTGCCGGCGATGCGCACTTCTTCCAGCTGCTTGGTGACGGCCGCACGCACTTCGTGCAGGACGGCGAACTTGGCCAGCAGGGCCTCGGCATCGCCCACCTCGGGCAGGGCGTAGTAGGTCTGCGAGAAGATGGTCTCGCCGCTCTGCGCAAAGGCTTCCTGGCCGGCGAAGAAGCTCCATGCTTCCTCGGCGGTGAAGGACAGGATCGGTGCCATCAGGCGCAGCAGCGACTGGGTGATATGCCACACCGCGGTCTGCGCCGAACGACGCGCCGCCGAATCCACGCCGCTGGTGTAGAGGCGATCCTTGAGGATGTCCAGGTAGAAGCCGCCCAGGTCTTCCGAGCAGTACATCTGCAGCTTGGCCACCACCGGGTGGAATTCGTAGGTCTCGAAGTGCGCCAGCACCTCGCCTTGCAGGCGCGCCATGTTGGCGATGGCGTAACGGTCGATCTCCAGCAGCTCGGCCACCGGCACGGCGTGCTGCGCCGGGTCGAAGTCCGAGGTATTGGCCAGCAGGAAGCGCAGCGTGTTGCGGATGCGGCGATAGGCCTCGGTGACGCGCTTCAAGATTTCGTCCGAGATCGAGATCTCGCCGGAGTAGTCACTGGAGGCGACCCACAGACGCAGGATTTCCGCGCCCAGCGAGTCGGCCACCTTTTGCGGTTCCACGCCGTTCTTGAGCGACTTCGACATCTTGCGGCCTTCGCCGTCCACCACGAAGCCGTGCGTGAGCAGGGCCTTGTAGGGCGCGCGGCCGTTCAACATCGCCGAGGTCAGCAGCGACGAGTGGAACCAGCCACGGTGCTGGTCCGAGCCTTCCAGATAGAGATCGGCCGGGAACTGCAACTCTTGCTTGTGCGATCCGCGCAGCACGGTCTGATGGGTCGAGCCGGAGTCGAACCAGACGTCCAGCGTGTCCTTGTTCTTCAGGTACTGGTCGGCCTCGTCGCCCAGCAATTCCTTGGGATCGAGCGCCTGCCAGGCTTCGATGCCGCCTTGCTCGATACGCTGGGCCACCTGCTCGACCAGCTCCGGCGTGCGCGGATGCAGCTGGCCTGTTTCCTTGTGCACGAAGAAGGCCATCGGCACACCCCACTGGCGCTGGCGCGACAGGGTCCAGTCGGGACGGTTGGCGATCATGCCATGCAGGCGCGCCTTGCCCCAGCCGGGGAAGAAGGCGGTGTCCTCGATGCCTTGCAGCGCGGTCTGGCGCAGGCTGGGGCCGCCATCCTTGGGCGTGTTGTCCATGCTGGCGAACCACTGCGAGGTGGCGCGGTAGACGATGGGGGTCTTGTGGCGCCAGCAGTGCATGTAGCTGTGGTCGAACATGACCAGCTTGAACAGCGAACCGGTCTCTTCCAACTTGGCGCAGATGGGCTTGGAGGCTTCCCAGATGGTCAGGCCGGCGAACAGCGGCAGCCACGAGGCATAGCGGCCATCACCCATGACCGGGTTGAGGATGTCGTCATCCTTCATCCCGTGCGCCTTGCAGGAGATGAAGTCTTCGATACCGTAGGCCGGCGCCGAGTGGACGATGCCGGTGCCGCTGTCGGCCGTCACGTAGTCGCCCAGGTAGATCGGCGAGAGACGGTCGTAGCCGGCATCAGCCTTGGCCAGCGGATGGTGGAAGCGGATCAGCGAGAGCTTCTCGCCCACGGTGGTGGCGATGACACGGCCTTCCAGGCCGAAGCGCTGCAGGCAGGACTCGACCAGATCCTTGGCCAGGATCAGCAGCAGCGGCTCACCATTGCGCGTGGTCTCGACCAGTGCATACTCGAATTCGGGATGGACGTTGAGCGCCTGGTTGGACGGGATGGTCCAGGGCGTGGTGGTCCAGATGACGATGTAGCCGTTGCGGGTCGGCAGCTCGGCCAGGCCGAAGGCGGTGGCCAGCTTGTCGTGCTCGGCGAAGGGGAAGCCGACGTCGATGGCGGGGTCGCGCTTGTCCTGGTATTCCACTTCGGCCTCGGCCAGCGCCGAGCCGCAGTCGAAGCACCAGTTCACGGGCTTCAGGCCACGATAGACATAGCCCTTCTCCAGGATCGTGCCGAGCGCGCGCAGCTCATCGGCTTCGTTGGAGAAGTTCATGGTCTTGTAGGGGTTGTCCCACTCGCCCAGCACGCCCAGGCGGATGAAATCCTTCTTCTGCAACTCGATCTGTTCATTGGCATAGGCGCGCGCCTTGGCTTGCACTTCGGCCACCGGCAGGTTCTTGCCGTACTTCTTTTCGATCTGGATCTCGATGGGCATGCCGTGGCAATCCCAGCCCGGCACGTATTGCGCGTCGAAGCCGGCCATGTTGCGGGCCTTGACGATCATGTCCTTCAGGATCTTGTTGACGGCATGGCCCAGGTGGATCTCGCCGTTGGCATACGGCGGGCCGTCATGCAGGATGAACTTGGGGCGGCCGGCCGAGGCCTTGCGGATGCGCTGGTAGACCTTCTTCTCCTGCCACTGCTTGACCCATTGCGGCTCGCGCTTGGCCAGGTCGCCGCGCATGGGGAAGGCGGTCTCGGTCATGTTGACCGGGTACTTGGAGGGCGCCTTGCCGGCTTTTTCGGGCTTGCCGGGCTTGGCGGAGGATTCTTGATTGGACATGACAAGACTTTCGTTGGATGCGGGTTGATTCTGGCGCCCGGCACAGCGCGAGGCGGGCCGGCAAGATGCAAGATGGGGCGGCTGGACAGCTGCGGGAGCGGGGCTCCGGCAGCCGCCCAGCGGTCAAATTCGGTCGGTGGCCGAGACGGCGAAGCCGGCGCTTTCGCGGAACCAGGCACGCGCATGGTCGACGTCGCGGGCGATGGCGGCGGTCAGCGTGGGCAGGTCCACGTATTTTTCCTCGTCGCGCAGCTTCTTGAGGAATTCCACGCGCACCAGCTTGCCGTAGCAATCGCCCCGGAAGTCCAGCAGATGGGTTTCCAGCAGCACGCGGCCGCTGTCATCCACGGTCGGGCGCACGCCCAGGCTGGCCACGGCCGGCAGCGGCTCTTCCGCCAGGCCATGCACCTGCACCACGAAGATGCCGGAGAGGGCGGGGCGCTTGTGGCCGACCCGCATGTTCAGGGTCGGGAAACCGATGGTGCGGCCCAGCTTCTTGCCATGGACCACGCGGCCGCTGATGGCGTAGGCGTGGCCCAGCAACTGGCGCGACAGACCGAAATCGCCCTCGGCCAGCGCTGCGCGCACGGCCGAAGAGGAGATGCGCACGCCGGCATTGGTCACCGTGGGCAGGGAGTGCACTTCGAAACCATGCTGGCGGCCGGCTTCGATGAGGGTGGCGAGTGTGCCGGCGCGACGCGCACCGAAGCAGAAGTCGTCACCCACCATCAGCCAGCGCACGTGCAGGCCTTGCACCAGGATCTTCTCGATGAAGTCCTGCGGCGAGAGGGCGGCGAAATGGCTGCTGAAATGTTCCACCACGACGCGATCGATACCGGAGTCGGCCAGCGACTGCAGCTTGTCGCGCAGGTTGGCGATGCGCGCCGGGGCACGTTCGGGGGTGCCGGCCAACTGGGCGAAGAATTCACGCGGATGCGGCTCGAAGGTCATCACCGCCGCGTCCAGGCCCAGATTGCCGGCGGCCTCGCGCACGCGCGCCAGCAAGGCCTGGTGGCCGAGATGCACGCCGTCGAAGTTGCCGATGGTCAGCGCGCACGGGGCGCGCGATTCGGCAGTGGGAAGTCCGCGAAATACCTTCATTGAGCCGCTGGAAAGATGCGCTGTTGCAAAAGCCTTCCATTATAAATGGTTTCGGAGGCTTTCCCTTAATTGGTGGCAGGATCGCAATGATCAAGCGGCCCAGTGCCGGCGCGGATGGGCTTTTTCTGAGTTTCTCGGATGAAATGTTTTTAGAAATGCAACAAACAGCCTCAGCGCTGCGCCGTCCCGGTCTCCGGCTCCTGCAGCTGGCGCGCTTCGGCCAGCATCCAGATGGTGATCTTGCGCACCTCCAGTTTGCTCTGGGTGATGTGGGCACGCAGCAGGATCTGGGCTTCGGTGGCGCGCCGCTTGGCCACCAGTTGCAGGATCTTGCCGTGTTCCTCGTAGGTGGCGTCGACGCGCTTTTTCTTGAGGAAGTCCAGCCGGCGCACGATGCGGATCTTCTCCGTCACTTCGGTATGGACCCGGGTCATCTCCTGGTTGCCGGCGGCGGCCACCAGGTTGGTATGGAAGGCTTCGTCCAGCTCGGCTACCCGGACGGCATCCGATTCGCGCGCCTCCGGCGCGGCCAGCCAGATGGCGTTGAGCTGCTCCAGCTCGGCGGTGGGCTCCTGCAGGCTGCACAGTTTTTCCAGCGCCGCCATTTCCAGCACGATGCGCAGGTCGTAGAGATTGTCGAGCCGGTCGAAATCGATGGGACAGACCTTCCAGCCGCGCCGGAAGCCCACCTCCAGGTAGCCTTCACGCTGCAGGCGGAACAGGGCGTCGCGCAGCGGCGTGCGTGAGACGCCCTGGCGAGCGGCCATCTCGGTCTCGGTGAAATTGTCGCCCGGCAGCAGGCGGAAGTTGAAGATGTCGTCCTTGATCCGGTGATAGACCTGTTCGGCGAGCGGGTTGGCGACGGTGACGGTCATGGTGCGGGCATTCTGGTGTTCTCGGGGTGCGATCTCATGCCATCAGGCTGACATGGGCGGCGACGATGCGCCAGCCTTCGTCCATGCGCACCCAGGTCTGCATCTGGCGGCCTGTCCTGTCGGAGGTATGGTCGGTGAATTCGGTGGAGACCGTAGCATAGTCGGTGCCGAAGGTGGTGACAACGGTGCGGTGCAGCTTGCGCGAGGCCGGCACCGGCTTGCAGGTCTTGCGGTACTGGCGGATCGCCTCGCCGCCCAGCAGCACTTCGCCCACGCCGTAGCGGACGGTGGCAGGGGCGTACCAGAACCAGCGGTCCAGGGTCGGGATGTCATTGATCAGCAGTGCGTATTCGTAATCGGCAAAGGCCTGTTCGACCTCGGCCACCACATGGGACAGGTTGACTTGCATCATGGATGCTCTCCGGTAAAGGCCGCCAGCGCCGCCTGCAACTGCGCCAGCGTGGCACGCCAGCCGACGATGCCGCCCTGGGCAGTCAGCATCTGCAGCGTGGCTTGATGGAAGGCGGGGAAGTAGCTGGCGCAGGCATCCTCGATCACCAGGCATTCGTAACCGCGATCATTGGCTTCGCGCATCGAGGTCTGCACGCAGACTTCGGTGGTCACGCCCGCCACAAGCAGATGGGTGATGCCGCGTTGCTGCAATTGCGCCTGCAGATCGGTGGCGTAGAAGGCGCCCTTGCCGGGCTTGTCGATGACGACCTCGCCGGCGATGGGGGCCAGTTGCGGCAGGATCTGGTTGCCCGGCTCGCCGCGCACCAGGATGCGCCCCATCGGCCCGACATCGCCGATGCCCAGGCTGGGGTTGCCGCGCAGGCGCTTGGCAGGCGGGCAGTCCGACAGGTCGGGCAGGTGCGATTCGCGCGTGTGGACCACCAGCATGCCGGCCTGGCGCGCCAGTTGTAGCAACGCCGCCACGGTCGGCACGATGGCCATCAGCGGACGCACGTCATTGCCCAGGGCGCTGCCGAAACCGCCTTCCTCGACGAAGTCGCGCTGCATGTCGATCACCAGCAGCGCCGTGCTGCCCGGATCGAAGCGGTAGGGATAGGGGATGGCATCGATACCGATCATGCGGCCTCGCAGTGTTCAGGTTGGTCTTGGTGCCCGGACATCCAGCGGCCCAGGGCGGCGCGGTCGGCGCCATGCGTGGGGACATCCCGCACCTCGTGGACGATGCGCCCTTCGGTCATCACCAGGATGCGATCGGACAGTTCCAGCAGTTCGTCCAGGTCCTCGCTCACCAGCAGCACCGCCGCGCCCTGTGCGCGAGCCTGCAGCAGGCGGGCGTGGATGGCGGCGACCGAGGCGAAGTCCAGCCCGAAGACCGGATTGGCGACGATGAGCACATTGGCCGCGCCCGCATCGGCGTGCTCGCCCAGTTCCCTGGCCAGCACGGCGCGCTGCACGTTGCCGCCGGAGAGCGTGCCGATGGCGCGCTCCGGGACCGGCGGCTTGACATTGAAGGCGGCGATCAGCGATTGCGCCTGGCGTTTCATGGCGCCGCGGTCGATGCGCCAGCCACCGCGCTTGAAAGGGGCGACATCGAAATTGCGCAGCGCCATGTTCTCGGCCACGCTCAGGCCGGGAATGCAGGCATTGCGCAGCGGCTCCTCGGGCAGCGCGAACACGCGCAGGCGGCGCATCTGGCTGCGGGTGGCGGTATAGGGCGCGCCGTCCACGTGGATCTCGCCCTGCAGGTGGCGGCGCTGGCCCAGCAGGGCTTCCACCAGTTCCTTCTGGCCATTGCCGGAGATGCCGGCCAGGCCGACGATCTCGCCGTGCCGGGCCTGCAGCGACAAGGCACGTACCGCAGCCACGCCACGATCATTGTTCACCGTGAGCTGGCGCACTTCCAGGCCGATGCCGGCGTCGGCGGGGACGGGCGCGCGCGCCACCGCTGTCTTTTCTTCACGGGCATGGCCCATCATCCAGTGCGCCAGTTCATCCGGACCGGTATCGGCCACGCGGGCACTGGCCACCAGGCGACCCTTGCGCAGCACCGTCACATCGTCGGCGTAGGCGGTGACCTCGTGGAACTTGTGCGTGATCATCAGGACCGTCAGTTCCTGCTGGCGCGTCAGCGCGTGCATCAGACCCAGCACTTCATCGGCTTCCTGGGGTGTCAGTACCGAGGTCGGCTCGTCCAGGATCAGGAAGCGGCGGCGCAGATAGAGCTGTTTGAGGATTTCCAGCTTCTGTTTCTCGCCAGCCGACAAGCTGCTTACCGCCCGATCCAGCGCCAGCCGGAACGGCATGCGCGCCATGAATTCGTCCAGCACGGCGCGCTCGCTGCCCCAGCGCAGGCGCCAGGGCAGGTCGCCCCGCGCCAGCAGCAGGTTTTCGGCTACTGTCAGGCTGGGCGCCAGCGTGAAGTGCTGGTAGACCATGCCGATGCCGAGTTGATGGGGGACCCGTGGACCACGGATGTCGACTTCGCGCCGATCAGCCACGATGCTGCCCTGGTCCAGCGGGCTATAGCCCACCAGTCCCTTGACCAGGGTGCTCTTGCCGGCGCCGTTCTCGCCCAGCAGCGCATGGATGGTGCCGGCGCGGATCGTCAGCGACACCTCGTCCAGCGCCCGGAAGTCGCCAAAGGACTTGCCGGCTCCGAGGATTTCCAGCTCAAGGGCGTGCATGATCACTGCCCGATCACATCGATCAGCGCGGCCGAGTCCGATACCGCGCCAAACACGCCACCCTGCATCTTGATCATCGACAGCGCCGCCAGGTGGTTGCCGTGGTCGGTCGCGCCGCAGCAGTCGGCCAGCATCACGCACTCGAAGCCACGGTCATTGGCTTCGCGCATGGTGGTATGCACGCAGACGTCGGTGGTGATGCCGGTCAGCACGATGTTGCGGATGCCGCGCGTGTGCAGGACCAGTTCCAGGTCGGTGGCGCAGAAGGAACCCTTGCCGGGTTTGTCGATAATGATTTCGCCGGCCATGGGGGCCAGTTCCGGGATGATCTCCCAGCCCGGCTCGCCGCGCACCAGGATGCGTCCGCACGGGCCGGCGTCGCCGATGCCCACGCCATCGGTGCCGATCTGGCGCGAGCGCCAGCGCTTGTTGGCGGGCAGGTCGGAGAGATCGGGACGATGGCCTTCGCGGGTGTGGATGATGGTGTAGCCACCCGCGCGCATGGCGGCCAGCACGCGCTTGATCGGCGCGATGGGCGCGCGCGTGAGCGAGAGGTCATAGCCCATCTTGTCGACATAGCCGCCGATGCCGCAGAAGTCGGTCTGCATGTCGATGACGATCAACGCGGTATTGGCCGGGGTCAGGGCGCCATCGTAGGGCCAGGCATAGGGTTCGGCCTTGATGAAGAGTTCGGACATGGTGGCTCCTTGGTGAATTATCGGGTCAGGCTCAGTTCGCCCGGGGCGCTGGAGAGCGTGCGATCGGGGCGGCAGGTGAGGATCATGATCAACAGCGTCAGCGCATAGGGCGCGGCATTGAAGAGGTAGTAACCGGAGGTCACGCCCACCGCCTGCAGTGCCGGGCCGAGCGCGCCGGCCGCGCCGAACAGCAGCGCCGCCAGCAGGCAGCGCCAGGGTTGCCAGCGCGCGAAGATCACCAGGGCGACGGCCATCAGTCCCTGGCCACTGGAGAGTCCCTCGTTCCAGCTGCCGGGGTAGGACAGCGACAGGTAGGCGCCGCCGACGGCAGCCAGGAAGCCGCCGGCCGCGGTAGCGGCGATGCGTGTGCCGACGATGCGATAGCCCAGCGCGCGGGCCGTCTCGGCATGGTCGCCGACCAGGCGCAAGGCCAGTCCCCAGCGCGTGGCCGACAGGCCCCATTGCAACAGCAGCGCCAGCACCACGCCGACGAAGAACAGGGCATTGATCTGTAGCGCGTGGTGCAGGCGCGCGTTGCTGCTCCAGGCACCCAGGTCGAGCGAGGGCAGCATCGGTGCCTGGGGCTGGATGAAGGGCTTGCCCAGGAAGAAGGCCAGGCCGGTCCCCAGCAGCATGAGGGCGATGCCGAAGGCGATGTCATTGACCCGGGGCAGCGAGCACACCACGCCGTGCAGCGTGCCCAACAACAGGCCCGAACAGCCCGCCGCCAGCACACCCAGCCAGGCGGATCCGGTGTAGAAGGAGGCGGCATAGCCGGTCATGGCGCCGGCCACCAGGATGCCTTCCAGGCCCAGGTTCACGCGCCCGCCTTTCTCGGTCAGGCACTCGCCCAGGCTGACGAAGAGGAAGGGCGTTCCGACCCGGATCGCGCCGGCAAACAGGGCCAGCAGCAGGGTGGTGTAGTCGAACTCATGCATGGGGCAGCTCCTTGGTCGGGACGGCCAGCGCCTGCGCCTGCCAGCGCAGCTTCAATGCCGCCAGGCGCCCGGTGATCGCCTCCCAGGCCAGCAGGTTGCAGAACAGCAGGCCCTGCAGCACCAGGGTGGTGGCGTCGGGCAGGTCGAGCCGGCGCTGCAGCAGGCTGCCGCTGGCTTCGACGCCGCCGATGACGATCGCGCAGACGATGATGGCCAACGGGTTCTGGCGCGCGGCGAATGCCACCAGGATGCCCGAGAAGCCGTAACCGGCCAGCAGCGCGCTGGTGGCGCTGCCCTGCACGGCGCTGACCTCGAACAGGCCCGCCAGTCCAGCCGCCGCACCTCCCAGGGCGCAAGCCGTCAGGATCAGGCGATTGACCGGCAAGCCCACCAGCCGGGCAGTGCGCACATTGCCGCCGACCACGCCCATGGCAAAGCCGGTCACGCCATGGCGCAGCAATACCCAGGCCGCGACGCAGGCAATGGCCCCCCAGGCCAGGCCCCAGTGCACTTCCAGACCAGGCAGCGAACCGACCAGATAGGGATCGGGCAATGGCAGGGTCGAGGGTTTGTTCAGGCTGGCCGGATCGCGCAGCGGCCCCTCCACCAGATGCTTGAACAGCGCCACGGCCAGATAGGACAGCAAGAGGCTGGAGATGGTCTCGTTGACACCGCGCCACTGGCGCAACGCACCGCACAGCGCGATCCATAGGCCACCGGCCAGCATCGCCGCCAGTGCCATGAGCAGCAGCATCGGTATCGAGGGCAGGGCCGGCAACAGTTGCGGCATCACTGCCGCAGCCAGCCCGCCCAGCGCCAGCGCGCCTTCGCCGCCGATGACGATCAGCCCCACCCGCGCCGGCAGCGCCACGCACAGCGCCGTCAGCAACAGGGGCGCGGCACGCTGCAGCGTGTTCTGCCACGCAAACATCGTGCCGAAGGCCCCCTGGAAGATCAGCAGGCAAGCCTCGCCCGCCGGCTTGCCCTGCACCAGCAGGAACAGCACGAACAGCAGCAGCGTACCGGCCAGCGCCAACAGCGTCGGCAAGGCCGGAGCAGCGCCGTTGAAAAGTACCGAGCGCAACCTGCGGGGCGTCCAGCGAGCCGGCCCGGCTTCGGCGGGAGCAGTGATGGATGTCATGGCACCGTCCTGCAAGTGGGGATCAGACCTGGCCGACCACGCCGGCCACCAGGTAATTCATCTTCTCCAGCACCACGTCGGTCTGGACCTGGGTGGTGCCGGCCGGGATCACGGTATTGCCCTTGTTGTCCTTGATCGGGCCCTTGAAGATCTGGAACTTGCCGGCCAGCATCTGGGCCTTGATGTCGTCCGCCTTCTTCTTGGCCGGGGCGCTCACGGCCGCGCCATAGGGCGACATCTTGACGAAGTCATCCTTCAGGCCGCCGCGCAGGAAGTTGATCATGGGCTTGCCCTCCAGCGTGGCCTTGACGATCTCGGTATAGGGTGTGGCCCAGTTCCATTCGGCGCCGGTGAGATAGCCCTTGGGCGCCAGCGAAGCCTGGCTGGCATGGTAGCCGGTGGTCATGATGCCGCGCTTCTCGGCAGTCTCGACGATCACCTTGGGGCCATCGACGTGACAGGTGATGACGTCGCAACCCTGGTCGATGAGACTGTTGGCGGCTTCGGCTTCCTTCACCGGCAGCGACCAGTCACCGGTGAAGATGACGTGGCAGGTAATGGAAGGATCGACCGACTGCGCGCCCAGGGTGAAGGCGTTGATGTTGCGCAGCACCTGCGGGATCGGCTTGGCGGCGATGAAGGCCAGCTTCTTGCTCTTGCTCATGTGGCCGGCGACCACGCCGGAGAGGTATTCGCATTCCTCGATGTAGCCGAAGAAGCTGCCCACGTTCATGGGGTGCTTGCCGGCCGTCCACAGGCCGCCACAGTGGGCGATGCGGACCTTGGGATATTTCTCGGCGATCTTCAGCACATGCGGGTCGAAGTAGCCGAAGGACGTCGGGAACAGCAGCGTGGCGCCGTCCTGCTGGATCATGGCTTCCATGGTCTTTTGTACGGCCACGGTCTCGGGGACTTTCTCTTCCTCGATCACCTTCACGCCCGGCATCTTCTTGATGATGGCGGCCGCCTGCGCATGCGACTGGTTGTAGCCGAAATCGTCGCGTGCGCCGACGTAGATGAAGCCCACGGTCAGCGGGGTAGCGGCCAGCAGATCCAGCGGCAGGGCGGCGCCCAGGGCGGTGGCTCCGGAGAGTTTCAGAAAATCGCGGCGGTTTTTCATGTTGTTGCGCTCCAATGAGAACGTGGGTGGTGGGGGATCACTGCGTACCGATCAGGACAGCGCCAGCGTGCCCGGCGCCTGCATGCGCGCCGGCTTGCGCACCTCGCGCTGGAAGATTTCCATGGACTGCTTCTTGGCCGCGATGAAGCCCGCCTGCGACAGCGTCTCCACCGTGCGCGGTCGCGCATCCTGGTAATGCAAGATGTCTGCCACCGCCGTCGGGCGCTTGGTCAGCAGCAGGATCTGGTCGGCCAGGTAAACCGCTTCTTCCAGGTCGTGCGACACCAGCACCATCGTGGTGCCGGTCTGCATGAAGACCTGTTGCAGCTTTTCGCGGATGAACAGCGTCATCTCGAAGTCCAGCGCCGAGAAAGGCTCATCCAGGAACAGCACCTCCGGCCCCGGTGCCAGGGCGCGCATGATGGAGGCAGTCTGCTGTTGCCCGCCGGACAGTTCATAGGGGTAGCGCATGAGGTCGAACTTCACATCGAAGGACGCCACCAGTTCATCGACCCGGTGCTTGATCTCGGCCTTGGACTTGCCTTCCAGCTTCAGCGGATAGGCGATGTTGTCGATGGTGCGCAGCCAGGGGAACATGGCATCGCGGTAGTTCTGGAACACGTAGCCGATCTTGGTCTGGGCCAGCGACTTGCCGTCGAACAGGATCTGACCGGCATCGATGGGGATGAGGCCGGCGATCATGTTGATCAGCGTGGACTTGCCGCAGCCATTGGGGCCGAAGACCGAGACGATCTGCTGCTTGGGGATGTCCAGGTCGAAGTTCTCGTACAGCGGCCAGCCGGCGAAATGCTTGGTGAGGCCGCGAATGGTGATGTGGGTGCCTGGCGGCCCGGGAAGGAAAGGGGTTTCCGGGGGCAGGTCGATCTTGGGACTGATGACGACGCTCATCTTCCGCTCCAATGGACGATACGTTTTTCGATGATGATGAAGACCACGTTCAGCACGTAACCGAGGGCGCCGGCCGAGAGGATGGCGGCGTACATCTCGCGCACGTTCAAGACCTGCTGGGTATCGATGATGCGGTGACCCAGGCCGTTCTCGGAGCCGATGAACATCTCCGCCACGATCACGATCACCAGCGCCATCGAGACCGCGCTGCGCAGGCCAACGAAGGTGGCCTGCAGGCTTTCCCACAGCAGCACGTCGCAAAAGATGCGCCAGCGCGACGCCCCCATCACCTTGGCCGCCATGACGCGCTGCTTGCGCGCGTTGAGCACGCCATAGGCGCTGTTGAAGAGCACGATCAGGAAGGCGCCGAAGGCAGCGATGGCGACCTTGTTGATGTCGGAGACGCCGAAGATCAGCAGGAACAGCGGAATCAGCGCCGACGACGGTGTGGAGCGGAAGAAGTCGATCAGGAATTCCACGCTGCGGTAGGCGCGTTCATTGCTGCCTAAAAGCACCCCGATGGGGACACCTAGCACCATGGCGATGACGAAGGCTTCCAGCGTGCGCACCACCGTGACGCTGAAGTCCATCAGCAGCGGCCCGCCGGCCAGGCCCTTGAGCATGGCCATGAGCGTGGCTTCGGGCGGTGGCAGCAGGATCGCCTTGATCCAGCCGGCGCGCACCACCAGGTCCCACACCACGAACAGCGCGATGGGGCCGACGATGGGCAAGAGCCGGCCCAGCGCCGGGCGCTTGCGCACGACCGTTGTTGGGGGCGTAGTGGTCGCAGTCGCCACCGGCTTGCTGGCTGCCACGGTCACGGAAGGAGCGACGGTATCGTTCATGATGGCCTCAGCCCTTGTAGATGAGGTTGTCGACCACGATGCGTTGCGAGAACACGCCCTTGTCGACGAACAGGTCATAGAACTTCTGGAAGTAGGCGATATCGCTGGGCTTGAACTCGTTGTAGAGCATATAGGAGGCCAGCGGCACTTCCTTGGTCAGGGCGCCTTCGATGGCGGTGTAGCCCTTGAGGTAGGTGCGCGCCTGGTCGGGCTTGCTGCGCACCAGTTCGATGCCACGCGCATAGGCGGCGATGTATTTGCGGGCCAGCTCCGGGTGCTGCTTGATGAAGTCGGTGGTCAGTGCCGCCGCGCCACCATGCCAGGGCGCCATCGGGTCACCCAGGATGTACTTGGCGATCACGCCGGCTTCCAGCACGCGGGTGCTGTTGCTCATGCGCCCCACGGTGCCGGTGGGCTCCAGCGTATAGGCGGCATCGACCTGGCCGGCCGCCAGCGAGGCCACGTGCTGGCCGATGGGCAACTCCACCACGGTGGCACCGGTGGCGCCGGCCCGTTCCAGGACCGTCTTGGCCAGTGTGACGTTCTGGATGCCGGGGCCGGAGGCGACCTTCTTGCCCTTGAGTTCGGCAATCGATTTCACCGGGCTGTCCTTGGGCACCAGGAATTCATCGAGCACGTACTTGGCATTGCTGGGATTGGTGGCGAAGATCTTGAACAGGCCCGGTTGCGCGATCTCGCCGATGGCCAGGTTGCCGGCGCCGGTGCCGTTGGCCGAGCCATCGGCACGGCCGGCCAGCATGGCTTCCATCACCTGCTGGGCACCGGCGAACTTGATGGCCTGCACTTCCAGCCCTGCTTCCTTGAAATAGCCCGCTTCCACGGCGGCGTAGAAGGGCAGGCCGGCGGCCACCGGCCAGTAGCCGACGCGGATCGGCACGGTCTGCGCGCGCAGCAGGGCGGGGGCACCGGTGATGGCGGCGGTGGCGGCCACCGTACCGGCCTTGGCGATGAAGCGGCGACGGCTGGCGTCGTGGGCAGAGGAGGGGATGGTCTTTTTCATGAGCAGCTCCGTGATGAGGTGTCAGTGCAGCGAGTTGAGATAGTTGACCCAGCCACCGTGGTGGGTGATGTCGGTGGCGCCGGCGATGCCGGCCGGCTCGCAGATGAAGCCCTTGACGCTGCTGCCATCGGCCAGCTCCACCGTGCCGATGCCCAGCGGCGCCGGGATCGCCGCCACGAAGCCACCGAACTGGCGCAGCGGCATCTCCCACACTTCCACGGCGATGGCGGCGCCCTCGTTGTCGGTGCGGGCCAGGCCGGGCTTGGGCGGCGTGGTACCGGCCAACGCATAGAGACGGTAGTGCGCAGCGGTGCGGGTGACGGCCACGCGGCGGGCGCCGGCTTCCAGCAATTGCCAGTTCAGCGGCTGGCCGCTGAGATGGGCGCCGACCACGCAGACCTTGATGGTGCTTTCGTTGAAGGGCAGGGGTGCGGCGGCGATGGCATCGCCCTGGGCGGCCCCGCCCAGTTGCTGCTGGAAGCGCGCGCCGGCCTCGGCCAGCAGGTGATCGGCGCCGGCCGGGCCGATCAGGGTGACGCCGGCGGGCAGGCCGTCGCGCCGCCACACGCCCGGGATGGCCAGTGCCGCCATGTCCATCAGGTTGACGAAGTTGGTGTAGTAGCCCAGTTGCGAATTGCGCACCACCGGATCGGCCTCGACCTCGGCGATGGTGGGGAAGGTGGTGGTGGTGGGCACCAGCATCAGGTCGCTGCCCTCCAGCAGGTTTTCTGCTTCGCGCCTGAGGTCGGCCAGGCGGTATTGGGCGTTGAAGGCATCCACCGCGTCGTACTGGTCGGCTTGCGCGGTGATCTGGCGCACCACGGGGTGGATGGCTTGCGGGTTCTCCACGAAGAAGTCACCCAGCGCGGCGCGGCGTTCGCCGACCCAGGGGCCCTGGTACAGCAGTTGCGCGGCATCGCTGAAGGGGGCGAAGGGAATCCGCGCCAGCGTCACGCCGGGCAGTATGGCGATCTGCGCGAGGCTGCGCTCCCAGGCTTCCTGGGCGACCGTGTCGCCATAGAACTCGCAATGATCGGGGATGGCGATGCGATAGCCACGGCGTTTCACGCCCAGCATCGCCGGGCGGCGCGAGTAGCCATCCTCGGCGTCGAAGCCGGCTGCGCTGTGCAACACGTGCCAGGCGTCGGCCACGTCATGGGCGAAGATGGAAATGCAGTCCAGGGTACGACAGGCCGGTACCAGCCCGCGTGCGCTGATCAAGCCCTTGGTCGGTTTCAGGCCGACCAGGTGGTTGAAGGCCGCCGGCACCCGGCCTGAGCCGGCCGTATCGGTACCCAGCGAGAACATCACCTGGCCCAGCGCGACGGCCACGGCCGAACCTGAGCTGGAGCCGCCGGAGACATAGTCCGGGTTGATCGCATTGCGTACCGCGCCATAGGGCGAGCGCACGCCCACCAGGCCGGTGGCGAACTGGTCCAGATTGGTCTTGCCCACCAGCAGGGCGCCAGCGGCCTGCAGGCGCTGCACCACGGTGGCGCTTTCGCTGGCCAGACGGCCGAATTCGGGGCAGGCGCCGGTGGTGGTCATCTCGGCCACGTCGATGTTGTCCTTGACGGCGAAGGGGATGCCGAACAGGGGCATGCTCTCCAACACGGCCTCGCCCTTGATCTGCAACATCAGGTCCAGTGCGGCGGCTTGCTGCTTGAGTTGCTTGGCAGGTACGCGACTGATCCAGACCTCAGCGCGGCCGGCGCTGTCGATGTGGGCCAGCAATTCGGCCACGGTCTTGCCGGGCGTGCTGCGGCCTTCCCGGTAAGCCGCCAGCGTGGCAGCGATCGTGGTGGTGGCAGCGGCCTCGGCGTCGCTTGGGGCAGGGTTCTGGATAGCGTTCATTTTGGATATTCAAACTTGAATACAAGATTGAATATCTTTAAGCAGAAGGCGTGCCAGGCGCTGCCGGCGGTGCTTGCGTGGGGAGGAAAGTCAGTCTGGGAGCGGCATTTCGACCAATGTTGTGGTCAGGAATGATGCCGCCAGGGAAATGGAACTGTTTGTCAGCGAGACAATTTGGTGAGGTGTGCGCGGTTTTTGTACGTTTTCCTGCCCCAAGAGGGTGGGCGTGCACGATAAACCGGCACGCCGCCGAAGTATCTGCGTCGGGTGGTGGCCATCAAAGTTCGCCCCACACCGCGTTCAAGGCGGCCAGCGCCGCCAGGCCGGCGGTTTCGGTACGCAGTACGCGGCTGCCCATGGTCAGCATCAGGGCGCCCTGGGCGCAGGCCAGGTCTTCTTCTTCCTGGCTGAAACCGCCTTCGGGACCGACCATCAGGGTCACCGCTTGCGGCGGATGATGGCGCGCCCAGCTCGACAAGGGGGCCTCGCCGCGCGGCGAGAGCAGGATGCGGCGGTGCAGGTCGCTCTGGCCGATCCAGCGCTTGAAGTCGACCAGTTCCCCCAGGTGGGGCAGGCGATTGCGGCCGCACTGTTCGGCGGCCGCGTGGATGATGCCTTGCCAGTGCGCCTGCTTCTTCTCGGCGCGCTCGCCCGACAGGCGCACCACGCAGCGCTGCGCGGCCAGCGGTTGCAGGGCGGTGGCGCCCAGTTCCACGGCCTTCTCCACGATCCAGTCCATCTTGGAACCCTCGGGCAGGGCCTGGGCCAGTGTCAGGGCGTAGGGCAGCTCGGCCTCGCGCGGCGAGAAGGTCTTGACCTCGGCGTGGGCACGCTTCTTCTCGATGGCACTCAGGGTGGCGATATATTCACCTCCCTCGCCGTTGAAGAGGGTGATGGCATCGCCCGGTTGCAGGCGCAGCACCTGGATATGATGGGCGATCTGGTCGGACAGGGTTAGCGCCGAACCGATGCTCAGGGCTTGCGGGAGGAAGAAACGGGGCATGGGCAGGGTCCTGGAGGCGGTTCGGGTCAAGAAATGGGGTAAACGTTGTCAGTCCGATCATCGGAGCAGCCGCCAATTTTAATCCCCGGGGCGCACTCTGGTAAAATACGGGCCCGCGCCGACGCGGAGCTTCCGCGACCGGTGCTTTTGCTCCAGAACCCGATTTGTGCGCCTGGCGGCGCCTCCAGCAACTCTCAGACATCGACATGATTTCCACTCTTCCCACCGACAAGATGGCCAACGCGATCCGCGCGCTGGCGATGGACGCCGTTCAAAAAGCCAATTCCGGACACCCGGGCATGCCGATGGGGATGGCGGAAATCGCAGTGGCCCTGTGGGCCAAGCACTATCGCCACAATCCGGCCAATCCACAGTGGGCCAACCGCGACCGTTTCGTGCTCTCCAACGGCCACGGTTCCATGTTGCAATACGCGCTGCTGCACCTGACCGGCTACGACCTGCCGATGGAAGAAATCAAGAACTTCCGCCAGCTGCATTCCAAGACCGCCGGCCACCCCGAAGTGCACATCACCCCGGGCGTGGAAACCACCACCGGCCCGCTGGGCCAGGGCATCACCAATGCCGTGGGCATGGCGCTGGCCGAAAAGCTGCTGGCGGCCGAATTCAACAAGCCCGGGCTGCCCGTGGTGGACCACTATACCTACGCCTTCGTCGGCGACGGCTGCCTGATGGAAGGCATTTCGCACGAAGCCTGCTCCCTGGCCGGTGTGCTGAACCTGTCCAAGCTGATCGTGCTGTATGACGACAATGGCATTTCCATCGACGGCCACGTCGAAGGCTGGTTCAAGGACGATACCCCGAAGCGCTTCGAAGCCTATGGCTGGAACGTCATCCCGGCCGTGGACGGCCACAATGTCGAGGCGGTCAGCGCCGCCATCCACCAGGCCAAGCTGGCCGACAAGCCGACCCTGATCTGCTGCCGCACCGTCATCGGCAAGGGTTCGCCCAACCTGGCCGGTACCGACAAGGTCCACGGCGCCGCCCTGGGCGACAAGGAAATCGCCGCCGTGCGCGAAGCGCTGGGCTGGACCTCCGCCCCCTTCGAGATCCCCGCCGACGTCTATGCCGCCTGGGACGCCAAGGCCAGCGGCGCCGACTTCGAAGCCAGCTGGAAGCAGACCTTCGATGCCTACGCCGCCCAGTTCCCGGCCGAAGCCGCCGAACTGCTGCGCCGCCTGAAGGGCGAGCTGCCGGCCGCCTTCGAGGCGACCGTGGCCGCCTACATCCAGTCCACGCTGGAAAAGAAGGAAACCATCGCCACCCGCAAGGCCAGCCAGAACGCCATCCAGGCTTACGCGCAGGCACTGCCGGAATTCCTGGGCGGCTCGGCCGACCTGACCGGCTCGAACCTGACCAACTGGAAGGAATCGGTGGCCGTGCGCGCCGACCAGCGCGGCAACCACATCAACTACGGTGTGCGTGAATTCGGCATGAGCGCCATCATGAACGGCATCGCCCTGCACGGTGGCTACCTGCCCTTCGGCGCGACCTTCCTGACCTTCTCCGACTACAGCCGCAATGCCCTGCGCATGGCTGCGCTGATGAAGGTCCGCGCGCTGTTCGTGTTCACCCACGACTCCATCGGCCTGGGCGAAGACGGCCCCACCCACCAGTCGGTGGAACACGTCTCCAGCCTGCGCCTGATCCCCAACCTGGACAACTGGCGTCCGTGCGACACCACCGAGACCGCCGTGGCCTGGGCCGAGTCGATCAAGCGCAACGACGGTCCGAGCACCCTGATCTTCTCGCGCCAGAACCTGCCCTTCCAGGAGCGTACCGACGCCCAGGTCAAGGACATCGCGCGCGGCGGCTATGTGCTGCGTGACGCGCCCAACGCCAAGATCGTGCTGATGGCCACCGGTTCCGAGATCGAGCTGGCCACCAAGGCCGCCGATGCGCTGACTGCCGAAGGCATCGCCGTGCGCGTGGTCTCCATGCCCTGCACCGACGTGTTCGACCGCCAGGATTCGGCCTACAAGGCAACGGTGCTGCCGCGCGGCATCCCGCGCGTGGCCATCGAGGCTGGCGTGACCGCCCTGTGGCACAAGTACGTGGGCCTGGAAGGCGCCGTGGTCGGTATCGATACCTTCGGTGAGTCGGCGCCGGCCGGCGTGCTGTTCAAGCATTTCGGCTTCACCGTCGAGAACGTCGTGGCCAAGGCCAAGGCAGTACTGGCTTGAGCGCAGTGCAAGACATGCCGCCAGGCGGCGATGAAGTGCTGATCCGTCGCGCCCGTGCGGGCGACGCGGCATCGATCGCCGGCGTGCGCATCGACGCCTGGCGCGCCAGCTACCGTGGCCTGGTGCCCGACAGCTACCTGGACCACCTGCAGCCCGAGCAGAGCGTGAAGCTGTGGGAGCAGGTGCTGGGCGCGTCTTCCGACGCGGCCTGCACCTTCGTGGCCGAGAGCGGCGGCGAGATCATCGGTTTTGCCTCCGGCATGACGCTGGCCGAAGCCCGCTTCGGCTGCGATGCCGAGCTGACCGCGATCTGCGTGCTGCCGGACGAACAGCGCCGTGGGCTGGGCAAGCGGTTGCTGGCCAACGTCGCGGCCACGCTGATCAGCGCCGGTGCGACCGGCCTGATGGCCTGGGTGCTGAGCAAGAACGAAGGCGCCGGGGAATTTTTCGAGGCGCTGGGAGCCGAACGGCTGTATGAACAGACCTTCACCTGGGATGATGGCAGCGAACTGGATGAAACCGGTTTCGTCTGGCGCAAGCTGAGAAGCTGACCCCGGGACATGCAGGGATGGCAGGCAAGAACGTACAAGAAACGAACAGGACGTCTGGAAAAGACGGATCAATGGCCGGGCCGACGTGGAGCAATGGCGTAAGCTGGCGGGCAGGTCGCTTTTCCGACTACCGATTTGCATTGATTTTTACTACTTAAGGAGAAGAGCATGGCAATTCGCGTTGCAATCAACGGTTATGGTCGTATCGGCCGCAACATCCTGCGCGCCCACTACGAAGGCGGCAAGAAGCACGACATCGAGATCGTCGCCATCAACGACCTGGGCGACCCGAAGACCAATGCCCACCTGACCCAGTACGACACCGCCCACGGCAAGTTCCCCGGCACCGTGACCGTCGATGGCGACTCCATCGTCGTCAACGGCGACCGCATCAAGGTGCTGGCCCAGCGCAACCCGGCCGAGCTGCCCTGGGGCGAGCTGGGTGTGGACGTGGTGCTGGAATGCACCGGCTTCTTCACCACCAAGGAAAAGGCCAGCGCCCACATCAAGGGCGGTGCCAAGAAGGTGATCATCTCCGCACCGGGCGGCAAGGATGTGGACGCTACCGTGGTCTTCGGCGTGAACCACCAGGTGCTCAAGGCAAGCGATACCGTCATCTCCAACGCATCCTGCACCACCAACTGCCTGGCACCGCTGGTGCAGCCGCTGCATGAAAAGATCGGCCTGGAAACCGGCCTGATGACCACCGTCCACGCCTACACCAACGACCAGGTGTTGACCGACGTGTACCACGAAGACCTGCGCCGCGCCCGTTCGGCCACCCAGTCCATGATCCCGACCAAGACCGGCGCTGCTGCCGCGGTCGGCCTGGTGCTGCCGGAACTGAACGGCAAGCTGGACGGTTTCGCCATCCGCGTGCCGACCATCAACGTGTCGCTGGTCGACCTGTCCTTCGTGGCTTCGCGTGATACCACCGTGGAAGAAGTCAACGCCGTCCTGAAGGCCGCGTCCGAGTCCGGTCCGCTGAAGGGCATCCTGAACTACAACGTCGATCCGCTGGTCTCGGTCGACTTCAACCACAACCCGGCATCGTCCAACTTCGACGCCACCCTGACCAAGGTCTCCGGCCGTCTGGTGAAGGTGTCGTCCTGGTACGACAACGAGTGGGGCTTCTCCAACCGTATGCTGGACACCACCGTCGCCCTGGCCACGGCCAAGTAAGACGGCAATACGAGGCCGGCGGCGCGTCCTGCGTAGCCGGTTTCGACAATTTCGGGGCTGATTCGGGTTCTTTTCCTCGTATGCAAGCGTGCTTGCCGCGGTGAAAATAGCTGATCAGCCTGCAAAAGAGAAAGGCTGTTGCCGGCACAAGCTGGCAATGGCCTTTTCTCCTTCTGCGCTATTGCCCGTCGACAACAAGAGCAACCGACCCATACGAGGGACCGCATGTCAGCAAGCTCATCCCAGGCTCGTCGCCTGTTGGCCAACCTGGCCCTGATTTCCGCCGTCAGCCTGTCGCTGACTGCCTGCGATTACGTCAGCAGCTTCACCAAACCCAAGCAGACCCCGGAAGAGGCCAAGGCCGAAGGTATCGCCCTGGGCGCCGGCTGCCGCCAGGCCGGCCAGAGCCTGGAAGACTGCTACCAGCGCAATCCGGATGCGCTCAAGGCAGGTATCTTCGCCGGCTGGAAGGACATGCACGAATACATGGCCGCCAAGGGTATCCAGACCGTCACGCCCCCGCCACCGCCGGCCGATGCCGCCAAGGACGATGCCAAGGGAAAAGATGGGAAGGACGCCAAGGATGGCAAGGATGCCAAGGACGGCGAGCGCAGCAGCCGTGCCCGCGAACGTGATACCTCGCGCGACAGCGGCCGCTCGCGTGACCGTGAGAGCTCGTCCTCCTCGCGTGACAGCAGCGCCAGCGACCGCCGTGCCAGCCGGGACGACAAGCAACCGCCCAAGTATTGATTGGCAGGGCACTTGCAGCCGGGTTTGCCAGCCGGTAACATTCTCCAATGCCCCGCATGCGGGGCATTTTTCATCGGTCGACAGGGGGAACCGTCGACCGCCCCCGGCATCATGGCAGGGCCCACGGGGCCGACGGCCAGCCGGTCATAACGAATAACGACATGAATACACCGTTGACGCAACTGCCTCCGGCCCTGCCGGAGCATGTGCCCGAGACCGCCTTTGGCATCTGGTTCTTGCGCACCCCGACCTGGACCCTCCACGTGCTGGAACGGGCGATGAAAGACCTGGAACGCCTGATCCCGGAACGCCGTGCCAGCTACCCCGTGGTGGCTGACGTGGGATGCGGATGGGGACGCTCGCTCAAGAAACTGCACACGCGTTTCGCTCCGCAACGCCTCATCGGCATGGACATCGATGCGGCCATGATCGAGGCCGCGCGCGCCGAGGTCCAGGCCGAGGGGATCGCGGCCGAATTCATCCAGTGCTCCAGTTCACGCATGACGCTGGAGGACAACAGCGTGGACCTGCTGTTCTGCCACCAGACCTTCCACCACCTGATCGAGCAGGAAGAGGCGATCCGCGAGTTCTATCGCGTGCTCAAGCCGGGCGGCATCCTGCTCTTTGCCGAATCGACCAAGCGCTATATCCACTCGTGGATCATCCGGCTGCTGTTCCGTCATCCGATGGAGGTGCAGAAGACTGCCGGGCAATATCTCGCGCTGGTGCGCAGTGCCGGCTTCGAGGTGGCACCGGAATCGATTTCCTACCCCTATCTGTGGTGGAGCCGCGAAGACCTGGGCCTCCTGGAGCGGGTCTTCGGGATCAAGCCCAAGGCCGAGCGCGAGGAAACGCTGATCAACCTGGTCGCGCGCAAGCCGCTGGCGTGAGCCTGCCAGCGGCCAGGCCATCCTAGCCGAACACCTGCTGCCACAGGCGGATCACACAAGCCCGTTCATGCTCGACCCGTATCGCATCGATATGGGCGCGCTCCGAGCCTTGCAGGCGGATCTGGTGCTGCAGCTTGCGGAAGATGCGATAGGCGTTGGCGGCCTCGCCGGCCAGCAGCGCATCGATCAAGCCCAGTTGGGCCGCCAGCTTCAACAGGGCGATGTTGCCGATGTCGCCGGTCAGTTGCGGATGGTCGCAGGCATGGCGCAGTACCAGGTATTGCACCATGAACTCGATGTCGATCATGCCGCCCTCGTCATGCTTGAGGTCGAACATCATGCTGCGGTTGGGGTGGGCCTCGCGCATGCGGCGGCGCATGGACATGACTTCCTCTTCCAGCTTGGCGACATCGCGCGGCTGGCGCAGCACGCGCTCGCGTAGCGCCTCGAAACGCTCGCCGATGGCAGCGTCGCCGGCACAGAAGCGGGCCCGGGTCAGGGCTTGGTGTTCCCAGATCCAGGCCGAGTTGAGCTGGTACTTCTCGAAGGAGGATACCGGCGAGACCAGCAGCCCGCTGGCGCCGTCCGGGCGCAGGGCGATATCGATGTCGAACAGCGTGCCGGCCGGCGTATGGCTGGTCATCCAGGTGATGAAGCGCTGCGCCAGCTTGGCGTAGAGGCCGGGCGCGTCCTGGTCCTCGTCATCGTAGAGGAAGACCACATCCAGATCCGAGGCATAGCCCAGTTCCTTGCCACCCAGCTTGCCATAGGCGATCACGGCGAATTGCGGCACTTCGCGATGGCGTTGGGCGATGGTCTGCCAGACCGCCTCGATGGTCACCTGCACCAGCACGTCGGCCAGCGCCGAGAGCTCGTCGGCCAGTTTTTCCACCGACAGGTCACCCTCCAGGTCTTGCGCCAGCAGGCGGAACTGTTCGGCGTGATGCAGCTCGCGCAGGATATCGAGCTGGCGCTCGGTGTCGCCCTCGGCCGTGGCCAGCTGGCGCCGGCAATTGTCGGCGAAGGCGCTCCAGTCGGAGCCGGCCTTGAGGTTGCGGTCGTCCAGCAGCTCGTCCAGCAAGAGCGGATGGCGGGTCAGGTAGGTGGCGGCCCAGCCGCTGGCGCCGATCATGCGCACCAGGCGTTGCAGGGCATGGGGATATTCGGTCAGCAGTGCCAGATAAGCGGCGCGGCGGGCGATGGCTTCGAGGAAATCGAGCAGCCGTCCCAGCGCCGGCAACTGGTCGTAGTGCAGTGCTGCCAGCAGCGGCAGGCAGGTGTTGATGACGGTGTTGAGGCGATTGCGGCTGGCCTCGGGCAGGCTTTGCATGCGCGGGGACTGCCAGGTCAGGTGCAGGCGCCGCGCGCCATCCTCGATATCGGCCTCGGGGAAGCCGATCAGGCGCAGGGCATCGGCCAGGCCTTCCAGGCCATCATTGTCACTCACGCTCACACCGGGGCTGTCGGCATCGGCCTCGCCGGATTGCTTGTCGGCGAAGATGGCATCGAATTGCGCCGCCACGATGACACGCTGGCGCTCCAGTTCATGCAGCAGCGCATCGACCTGGGCGTAGCCCATCATCTGCGCCACCAGCAGCAGGTCGTCCGGGTTCACCGGCAGGGTGTGGGTCTGGGCATCTTCCAGGTATTGCAGCCGGTGTTCCAGGTCGCGCAGGAAGGTGTAGGCATCCAGCAACTGCTCCACCACCTCGGGAGCGAGCAAGTCCTTGGCCGCCAGCGTGCGCAGGGTTGTGCGGGTGGAGCGGTCGCGCAGCTCGGAGTCGCGGCCACCCCGGATCAGCTGGAAGACCTGGCTGGTGAACTCGATCTCGCGGATGCCGCCGCGACCCAGCTTGACGTTGTTGCTGCGGTCCGGATGCAGCGCCTCCTGGCGCTTGACCTCGGCGCGGATCTGGCCGTGCATGGAGCGCAGGGCGTCGATGGAACCATAGTCCAGGTAGCGGCGGAAGATGAAGGGGCGGCTGATGGCTTCCAGCGTGGCGATGTCCTCGGCCGTGCCGGTCAGGGCGCGGGCCTTGGTCCAGGCGTAGCGCTCCCATTCACGGCCCTGGCGCACCAGGTATTCCTCCACCATGTTGAAGCTGGCCACCAGCGGGCCGGAATTGCCATTGGGGCGCAGCGCCATGTCCACCCGGAAGGTGAAGCCGTCCTCGGTGATCTCGGCCAGGGCGCCGATGAGCTTCTTGCCCAGGCGCACGAAGAATTCATGGTTCGACAGCGATTTCTGGCCGCTCTCGGCGCGGGTATCGCCATCCTCGGGATAGACGAAGATCAGGTCGATGTCGGAGGAGACGTTGAGCTCGCCGCCGCCCAGCTTGCCCATACCCAGCACGATCATCTCCTGCACCCGGCCGGACTCCTCGCCGATGGGCTGGCCGTAGAGGGCGCTCTGTTCCTGCATCAGCGCGGCGAGATGGGTTTGCACGGCGAAGTCGGCAAAGCCGGTCATGGTGGCGACCACCTCGGCCAGGTCGGCCCGGCCATCGAGGTCGCGCGTGATCAGGGTACAGACCACCAGGTTGCGCAGCCGGCGCATGGCGGCATTGAGCGACAGGCCGGCGGCCAGGTCGCGCTCCAGGCAATGCTGCATGAAGGCGCGCTCCAGCGGCTGGTTGGCGGCCTCGGCCACCAGCGCAGGGCGGCCGGGGTCGGCCTGGGTCCAGCGGGTGTAGTAGCGCGAGGCGGTGGCGTCGACCAGCGAGCGGTGATGAACGGGCGTGACTGACATAAAGGACCGGAAAGCTCCGCAACAAGGTGTAAAAGAAGGAAAACGGCAGGTAAAACCGCTTCAGCGATCCTGCCAGGCGGCCGAAAATGCAGTGCGGCCTGACATCGGGCTGACGATTTCACCGGACATGGGGGATTCTATCGCCCCTTTTTAAACTTATCGGTCATTTTGCTGCTCTTAGTGACATGGTGCCGATGGCATGGACCGGTTTTCCATGCGATCATGTCACCCGCCCGACTTAATTCCTACCGAGCTGCCATTGCATCCTGATGTCCCAAGAACAACATAACGCCGCACCCAGGCATGGCCGTTGGGCGCTGTGCTGGCGTATTGCGCGGGGCAGCTACTTTCGTCTGAACCGGGCCAGCCACCATGTGCTGGGCTTCACCCTGAAGCTGCTGCTGCTGGCCTATTTCGTCTTTTGCGCGCTGTTCCTGGTGCTGCGCTATGCGGTGCTGCCCGAAATCGGCCACTACAAACCCCAGATCGAGCGCCTGGTATCACAGAAGATCGGGCGCGCCGTCAGCATCGACGCCATCGATGCCTCCTGGCGCGGCTTGCGTCCGCAATTGTCGCTCACCAATATCACCGTCCACGACCAGGCCGGCGAGGCCGCGCTGACGCTGCCGCGGGTGGACACCACGCTGTCCTGGAGCAGCGTGCTGGTGGCCAGCCTGCAGTTGGAAAACCTCAGCATCGAAGGCGCCGACCTGGCCATCCGGCGCGATGGCGCCGGCAAGTTCTTCGTGGCCGGCATCCCGGTGCCCACCGGCGGCAACGGCGGTTCACTGGATTGGCTGCTGTCGCAGCGCGAGATCGTGATCCGCCACAGCAAGCTGCGCTGGGACGATGAACTGCGCAACGCCCCCGAACTGGTGCTGGAAGACGTCAACCTGGTCCTGCACAACCGCTGGCTGCGCCACCGCCTGTCGCTGCGCGCCATCCCGCCGCAGAGCCTGGCCGCGCCGCTGGATGTGCGGGCCGATTTCAGCCATCCGGCCTTTGCCCGCAGCTCCGACATCCTGCGCTGGAAGGGGCTGCTCTACGTCGACCTGCGTCGCACCGACCTGTCGGTCTGGCGCGCCTATTTCGACTATCCCATCCCCATCAGCAGCGGTACCGGCTCGGTGCGGGCCTGGCTGTCGCTGGACCATGCCAAGGTGGCCAATTTCACTGCCGACCTCGGCCTGTCCGACTTCAACGCCCAATTGTCGCGGCAACTGGAGCCGCTGGCCTTGAAGCGGGTCAATGGACGCATCTCGGCCAGCGAAAGCCTGGGCGCCACGCCCGAGGATGGCGTGCCCACCTTCGGCACCAACGGCCACCAGGTGACCCTGACGGATTTCTCCATCGAAACCCCGGATGGCTTCGTGCTGCCGCCTACCACGGTGTCGGAAAGCTATGAGCCGGCCTCGCCGCTGAAGGCCGAACGCACCAGCGTCAAGGCCACCTACCTGAACCTGGAGACGCTCTCGCAGCTGGCCACCCGCCTGCCGCTGGCGCCCTCCCAACGCAAGCTGCTGGACGACCTGGCCCCGCGCGGCGAGCTGCGCGACTTCACCGTGCAGTGGCAGGGCAGTTATCCGGAACTGAGTTCCTACCGCGTCCAGGGCCGCTTTGCCGGGCTCGGCATGAAGGCCATGGCGGCCCATGTGGAGCCGCGCAAGAACAGCGCCCAGCCGGCGCGGGCGCAATGGGCGGCCGTCCCGGGCTTCCAGAACATCAGCGGCGACATCGATGCCAGCGAGAAGGGCGGGACCGTGCGCCTGGACGCGCAGAAGCTGGCCATCGACCTGCCGGCCCAGATGTTCAGCGAACCCAGCCTGCCGCTGGACACCCTCAAGATGCAGGCCCGCTGGCAATACCTCAAGGACCAGAACCTGCAGGTGGACATCGACCAGATGCAGTTCTCCCAGCCCGGCGTAGCCGGCAGCCTGAGCGGCCGCCACGTGCTGCCGCTGCAGGGCAAGTCGGCGGGCAGCGTCGATATCAATGGCGAGCTGAGCACCTTCGACCTGAAGGTGGTGCACCGCTACCTGCCCCAGCACATGAGCGAGCCCCTGCGGCACTGGTTGACCGATGGCTTGCTGGATGGCCGGCTGCGTGATGTGCAGTTCTCGCTCAAGGGCGCGCTGGCCGACTTCCCCTTCCATACCGCCAAGCCGGGCGACAAGCCCCGCGGTCAGTTCCTGGTCAACGGCGATTTCGAAGGACTCAAGCTCAACTACACGCCGGGCCACCTGGGCCGCGATGGCAAGGAACCCGAATGGCCTCTGCTGGAAGAGGGCCGCGGCCATCTCAGCCTGGACCGGACCCGGCTGGAGATCAAGGCCGACAGCGCCCGCACCCTTGGCGCCCGGCTGGGCCCGGTCACCGCGCGCGTGGCCGATGTTGATTCGCACGAGGCCGAGCTGGAGATCGATGGCGTGGCCCATGCCTCCATGCCGGTGTTCCTGCAATACGTGAACCAGAGCCCGGTGGCGCGCTGGACCGGCAATGTCATGGAGCATGCCAGCGCCACCGGCGAGGGCAGGCTGGATCTGAAGTTCCAGATGCCGCTGCACCATGCCATCGAGACGCGCGCCCAGGGCGCGTTCGTGTTCGCCAACAATGATGTGGACCTGCTGCCGGAGTTGCCGCTGCTTTATCGCACCAACGGCAAGGTGGAGTTCAACGAGCACGGATTCACCCTCAACGGCGTGCGCGGGCAGTTCCTGGGCGATGCCCTGGCCATCAGCGGTGGCACCCAGCACGACGGCAGCACCCAGGTCAAGTTGGAGGGCGCCATCAATATCGAGGCGCTGCGCAAGCAGTACACCGAGCCTTCGCTGCAGCGCCTGCTGGCGCGCATGTCTGGCGGTACCCGCTACAACGCCACCGTGCTGGTGCGCCAGCGCCAGCCCGAGCTCACGATCGAGTCCAGCCTGGTCGGGCTGGGCGTGGACTTGCCGGTGCCGCTGCGCAAGGGCGCGCAGGATAGCCTGCCGCTGCGCATGGATGTGCTGCCGCTGGCCTCGACCGACCCCTTGATCGAACGCGAGGAGCTGCGCGTGGCCCTGGGCCAGAACATTGCCTCGCGCTATCTGCGCGAGCGGGTGGCTGCGCGTGGCGCCGACTGGCGTGTCACCAGCGGAGGCATCGGCTGGAACCAGCCGGCGCCGGCGCCGGCTGCCGGCTTGAAGCTGGCCGTGGCTGCCGATGCCCTGGATGTGGATGCCTGGCTGGCGCTGAAGAAGGAACTGGTCGGCAAGGACCCCGCCAGTGCCGGTGCGCCCAGCCGACTGGGCAGCAATGACGTGACCCAGTATCTGGAGCCGGACAGTGTGTCGGCCCGCATCGGCGAACTATCGCTGAGCGGCAAGAAGCTCAACAAGCTGATCCTGGAGGCCAGCCATCGCAAGAACGCCTGGCAGATGAACATCGAATCCCAGCAGGCAGCCGGCAGCGTCACCTGGGAGGAGCCGGGCGGCAATCGCGGCCCGGGCAAGGTGACGGCGCGACTGTCTTCGCTGGTCATTCCCAAGTCCACGACGACTGCGGCCACTCAGCCGCAAGCCGCTGCTCCCGCCCAGGCCATGGATGAGGTCCAGATGCCGGCGCTGGATATCCGCGCCGAGCAGTTCGAGCTGGCCGGCAAGAAGCTGGGGCGCATGGAGCTCGATGCCAGCAATATCATCACCTCGGTAGGGCGGGAATGGCGCATCAGCCGCCTGCTGCTGGCCAATGACGACGCCCAGTTCCGCGCCGCCGGCAACTGGATGAGCTTTGGCAGCAGCCATACCTCCAACTTCACCTACGCGCTCGATATCAACGATGCCGGCAAGCTGCTGGAGCGCTTCGGCTATCCGGGGACGATCCGCGGCGGCCATGGCAAGCTGGACGGCGACCTGAGCTGGAAGGCGCCGCCCTATGCCATGGAAATGGCCAGCCTGTCCGGGCAGGTGCACATGGATGTGCATTCCGGGCAATTCCTGAAGGTCGATCCGGGTGCCGCCAAGCTCTTGGGCGTGCTCAACCTGCAGGCGCTGCCGCGGCGCCTGACGCTGGACTTCCGCGACGTGTTCTCGGAGGGCTTCGCCTTCGACACCGTGGCCGGCACGGCCAGCATCAACAAGGGCATCGCCACCACCGACAACCTCAAGATGACCGGCGTGACGGCGTCCGTGCTCATGAGCGGCTCGGCCGACATCGCCAGCGAAACCCAGGACCTGCATGTGGTGGTGATCCCGGAATTCAACCTCGGTACCGCCTCGGTGGTGGCCATGGCCGTGAACCCGGTGGTTGGCGTGAGCACCTTGCTGGCGCAGCTGTTCCTGCGCAATCCGGTGATGAAGTCACTGAGCTTCGAATACAAGGTCACCGGGCCGTGGAGCGATCCCATCGTGGTCAAGCAGGGGCAGGTCACGCCCGTGGATGCACAGCGTGCAAAGGAAGTGCTGGACAAGGGCAAGGACGGCAGCGGTGGCAATGGTGGCACTGGTAGCAACCAGGCCGCGCCCGCCGCACCGATCCCAGCGCCCCCGGCACCGCGTCGCCCGGCCCGCGAGATCGGCCCGGCCATCAATTCCGGGGCCTGAGCCGGCTGGCCGGTGCGATCGGCATTTCTGCGCGATACTGGCGGCATCCTTCATCTCCTACCGACTATGAGAGGTCTAACATGACGCAGGCGTTCAAGGTGGCGGCGATCCAGATGGTCTCCACGCCCGAGGTGCAAGAGAACTTCGCCAGCGCGGCGCGCCAGGTGGCGCTGGCCGCGCAGCAGGGCGCGCAACTGGTGCTGTTGCCGGAATACTGGCCGCTGCTGGGGCGTCACGAGCGCGACAAGCTGGCCCATGCCGAGGCCGATGGCAGCGGCCCCATCCAGGACTTCATGAGCACGCTGGCGCGGGAACACCGGATCTGGCTCATCGGCGGCACGCTGCCGCTGCAGGCCCCGCATCCGGACAAGGTACTCAACACCTCGCTGGTCTACGATCCCCAAGGCCGGCGCGTGGCGCGTTACGACAAGATCCACCTGTTCAACTTCGTCCGTGGCGAGGAAAACTACGACGAGGCCCGCACCATCGAATATGGCAGCGAGGTGCGTAGCTTCGAGGCGCCGTTCGGCCGCGTCGGCCTGTCGGTGTGCTACGACCTGCGCTTCCCGGAGCTGTACCGTGCCATGGGCGAGTGCGCGCTCATCGTCATGCCGGCCGCCTTCACCTATACCACCGGCCGCGCCCACTGGGAGCTGCTGCTGCGCGCCCGCGCCATCGAGAACCAGTGCTATGTGCTGGCCTCGGCGCAGGGTGGCCAGCACGTCAACGGCCGCCGCACCTGGGGCCACAGCATGCTGGTCGATCCCTGGGGCGAGGTGGTCGCGGTGCTGCCGGAGGGCGAAGGCCTTGTGATCGGCGACATTGATCCCCATCGTCTACAATACGTGCGAGAAAGCTTGCCGGCGCTGCTCCATCGCAAGCTTTGACCTTTTTGCCTTCCGACAAGACGCTATGAAATTATTTGAACCCAACATGGGCGCCCTGCAAGTGGCGCGTGACGTGCTGCTGACTCCCTTCGGCCTGGACGAATCCAAGCTGCTCAAGGCCCTGGGCAGCATGTTCACCCACAAGGTCGATTACGCCGACCTGTATTTCCAGTTCACCAAGAGCGAGGGCTGGAGCCTGGAAGAGGGCATCGTCAAGACCGGCAGCTTCTCCATCGACCAGGGTGTCGGTGTGCGTGCGGTGTCGGGCGACAAGACGGCGTTTTCCTATTCCGACGAGATTTCCGAAGGCGCCCTGATGGACGCCGCCGCCGCCACCCGCACCATCGCCCGCCAGGGCAGTGGCAAGATCAAGGTAGCCGGCGCCATGAGCCCGGCCGGCGGTCGCGCGCTGTACCTGCCGCATGATCCGCTCAATTCGCTCGATGCCACGGCCAAGGTGCAGTTGCTGGAGCGCGTCGAGCGCATCGCCCGCGCCAAGGATCCGCGCGTCAAGCAGGTCATGGCCAGCCTCTCGGGTGAGTACGACGTGGTGCTGGTGGCCCGCGCCGATGGCGTGCTGGCGGCCGACATCCGCCCGCTGGTGCGCGTGTCGGTCACGGTGATCGCCGAACAGAATGGCCGTCGCGAGATGGGCAGCAGCGGTGGTGGTGGTCGTTACGACTACGCCTACTTCTCCGACGTGCTGCTGGAAAAATACGCCTCCGAAGCGGTCGCCACCGCCCTGGTCAACCTGGATTCGCGCCCGGCCCCGGCCGGTCCGATGACCGTCGTGCTCGGCCCCGGCTGGCCTGGCATCCTGCTGCACGAAGCCATCGGCCACGGCCTGGAAGGTGACTTCAACCGCAAGGGCTCGTCCACCTTCTCGGGTCGCATCGGCGAGCGCGTCGCGGCCAAGGGGGTGACCGTGGTCGATGACGGCACCATTGCCGATCGTCGCGGTTCGCTCAACATCGATGATGAAGGCAACCCGACCCAGTGCACCACGCTGATCGAGGATGGCATCCTCAAGGGCTACATGCAGGACACCATGAACGCCCGCCTGATGAAGATGGACGTCACCGGCAATGCCCGTCGTGAATCCTTCGCCCACCTGCCCATGCCGCGCATGACCAATACCTACATGCTGGCAGGCGACAAGGATCCCGAGGAAATCCTGGCCTCGGTCAAGAATGGCCTGTATGCCGTCAATTTCGGCGGTGGCCAGGTCGATATCACCAATGGCAAGTTCGTCTTCTCGGCCAGCGAAGCCTACATGATCGAGGATGGCAAGATCACCTACCCGGTCAAGGGCGCGACCCTCATCGGCAACGGCCCCGATGTGCTGAACCGGGTCTCCATGATCGGCAACGACATGCGCCTGGATTCGGGCGTGGGCGTGTGCGGCAAGGAAGGCCAGAGCGTGCCGGTGGGCGTGGGGCAACCGACCTTGCGCCTGGATGGCGTGACCGTGGGTGGTACGGCCTGATGACGCCTGGCTGAACAACGATAAGAACGCCGGAGCTTCTCCGGCGTTTTTTTTCGTCCGGCCGAGGCGTGATGGGGGAGAAAAGGACGTTGCCAGATCAAGTTTTCCGATTTATTTGCAACTTTGCCACAGCAGGCGGGGCGTCGCAGGGCGGGCAGGGCTTGCATGGCTGATGGTTTTTTATTGTGTAAATTTATTTTTGTTCATCGATTTATATATGAATTGTTCATTTTTGCGGCTTTTAATGGTTAATTTGTGCGTGTACGCCGTGATATCTCATTTTTCCGCCTTCGCTTGCCAAAGGTTCGGATTTATAGCACTATGGGCGCCTGCCTCACTTAACCGATGAAGCCCGAAATGTCTTTCTGCCACGCTTACTTTTATTTTTACTTTAGCTATTCCAGCCCCAAGGCGGTGAAAAGCGGTAAGCGTTCGTAAAAAGACAAAACCGAATTTCCTAAAAAACCGCCAGTGATGGCGGTTTTTTTTTGGTCGAGACTTGATCGATTTCCCAGCTGGACAAACAGCACACCAGGAGAAAAAAATGCCGCGCACTGACGATCTTCGCATCCGAGAAATGAAAGAACTGGTTCCCCCCTCGCATCTCATCCGCGAATTCGCCTGCACCGAAGAGGTCGAACGCACCACGGCTGAAGCCCGCACTGCGCTGCATCGTATCCTGCACGGCCAGGATGACCGCCTCATGGTCGTCATCGGCCCCTGCTCCATCCACGACACCAAGGCCGCCATGGAATATGCGCGCCGCCTGGTGGTGGAGCGCGAGCGTCACAAGGGCGAGCTGGAAATCGTCATGCGCGTCTACTTCGAGAAGCCCCGCACCACCGTGGGCTGGAAGGGCTTGATCAACGACCCGTACATGGACAACAGCTTCCGTATCAACGACGGCCTGCGCGCCGCCCGTGAACTGCTGTTGAACATCAATGAACTGGGCCTGCCGGCCGGTACCGAATTCCTGGACGTGATCAGCCCGCAATACATCGCCGACCTGATCAGCTGGGGCGCCATCGGCGCCCGCACCACCGAATCGCAGGTGCACCGCGAGCTGGCTTCCGGCCTGTCCTGCCCGGTGGGCTTCAAGAACGGCACCGATGGCAACGTCAAGATCGCCGTGGATGCCATCAAGGCCGCGTCGCAGCCGCACCACTTCCTGTCGGTGACCAAGGGCGGCCACTCGGCCATCGTCTCCACCGCCGGCAACGAGGATTGCCACATCATCCTGCGCGGCGGCAAGCAGCCCAACTATGACGCGCCCAGCGTGGAAGCGGCTTGCCAGGACATCGCCAAGAGCGGCCTGGCGGCACGCCTGATGATCGACGCCTCGCACGCCAACAGCTCCAAGAAGCCGGAAAACCAGATCCCCGTCTGTGCCGACATCGGCGGCCAGATCGCCGCAGGCGACACCCGCATCGTCGGCGTGATGGTGGAGTCGCACCTGGTGGCCGGCCGCCAGGACCTGGTGCCGGGCAAGGAACTGACCTATGGCCAGTCCGTCACCGACGGCTGCATCAACTGGGAAGAAAGCGTGCAAGTGCTGCAAGGCCTGGCCGATTCGGTCAAGCAACGCCGCCTGGTGGGCGAGCGCGACGCGGCCTGATCGACGTCGTCATCCGCATGCAAAACGGCCCGGTCGGCAATCGACCGGGCCGTTTTGTTTTCAGGCCGGCGGGATCAGGCAGCTGCCAGGCGTGAGAGGACCTGCTCACGCACCGGGATGGGCGCAATCGCGCCATAGCCGGTGGTGGACAGGGCTGCGGCCACATTGGCATAGCGTGCTGCCTGCTCCAGAGTGTCGCCGGCGGCCAGGCGGGCCACCAGCGCGCCATCGAAGCAGTCACCGGCACCGGTGGCGTCCATCGGCTCCACCTTCATGGGCGGCAGGTGCGTGACGGCGCCATCTTCCTTGCGCCAGATCCAGGCGCCCTCGGCGCCACACTTCAGAACCACCTGGCGCGCGCCGTGATGGGCGCACCAGTTCCAGACTTCGTCGCGGCTGACCAGGCCGGCGATGCGCTGCGCTTCGTCCAGGCCCGGCAGGAAGACATCGGTGTAGCCGATGGTCTGCTCGATGATGGCGCGCGCACGTGGCAGCGGCCACAGGTTCAGGCGCAGGTTGGGGTCGTAGCAGATTTGCGCGCCGGCCTGGCGGGCCAGGTCGATGGCGGCGAAGACCGTGTCGCAGGCGCTGGCGCTGATGGCCTGGCTGATGCCGGAGACGTGCAGGAAGCGGCAGTCCTGCAGCAGGGCGTGCGGCAGGTCGGCAGGGCGCATGCGGCTGGCCGCCGAGCCGGCGCGCATGTAGCTGAAGTGGTGGCCGTTGGCATCATGGGCGACGAAGTACAGGCCGGTATGGGCGGTCGGGTCGATCGCCACCGCGTCCGTCGCCACGCCTTCCTCTTGCCACAGGCTTTGCAGCATGCGGCCGAAGCGGTCTTCGCCCAGGCGGGTCCAGTACGCCACCCGCGCACCCTGGCGGGCTGCGGCGACGGCGAAGTTGGAGGTGTCGCCACCGAAGCCCTGGCGATACTGGGCGGGGCTGGTTTCATTGAATTCGATCATGGGCTCGCCGACGGCGAGGATGTCGAAACGCGGGGATGCTTGCATGGTGTCCATGTTCGAAAATTGGGCTCAGGCCAGGTCCAGGGTACGCATGGCGTTCTTGACGCCCTGGGTGCGGATCAGCTCCAGATGCTGTGCCAGCGTGGCTTGCAGCGCGGTGTCATTGGCCAGGTCGTCACCAAAGACGGCTGCCATGCGCAACAGTGCCGCGACCCGCGCGGCGCTGCCGCCGGCCACGGTGGCCGCCGCCTGCAGTGGCTGGGCCAGCGGATCGGAGAGGCTGTAGTCGCGACCAGCCTCATCCTGCCCGGCCAGGTAGCGGAACCAGCCGGCCAGTGCAAAGCACAGGCGCGTATGCGACAGCCCGGCAGCGCGTCGCTGGCGCAGCGTGCCCAAGAGGCGTTGCGGGATCTTCTGCGAGCCATCCATGGCGATCTGCTGCAGGCGGTGCTTGAGCGCCGGATTGCGGAAGCGCTGCATCAGCTCGGCCCGGTAGGCCGGCAGGCCCGGCCGCTCCAGGGTCGGTTCCACTTCCTCGGCCAGCATGGTGGTGACGAAATGTTCCAGCTGCAGGTCTTCCATGGCGCGGTCCACGGTTTCGTAGCCGATCAGCGCACCCAGGTAGGCCAGTGTCGAGTGACTGCCGTTGAGCATGCGCAGCTTGGCGTGCTCATAGGGGGCGGCCTGCTCGACCACGGTCACGCCGGTGTCTTCCCAGCGTGGACGCGGGCCGCAGAACCGGTCTTCCAGCACCCACTGGCTGAAGCCCTCGGTCATCACCGGCCAGGCGTCTTCCATGCCCAGACGTGCGGTCACATGCGCCAGATCCTCGGCGCTGGTCTTGGGGACGATGCGGTCGACCATGGAATTGGGGAAGGCCACCCCGGCAGCAATCCACTGTGCCAGGGCCGGATCCAGTGCGGTGGCGAACGCCAGCACCATGCCGCGCGTGGTATCGCCGTTGGCCGGCAGGTTGTCGCAGGACACCACGGTGAAGGGCGCCGTGCCCTCGCGATGACGGCGCGCCAGTGCATGCACGATGAAGCCGATGGCGCTGCGCGGCTCGGCCGAGCGCAGGTCGTGCTCGATATCGGGATGGTCCAGCAGCAGGGCGCGGCTGGCCGGGTCGTAGCAGTAGCCCTTTTCAGTGACGGTCAGGCTGACGATGTGGCAGCGCGCATCGGCCATGGCATCGAGCACGGCTGCCGGCGACTCGGGCGCAACCAGCGAGGCCAGCAGGGCGCCGGCCACTTGCAGGCGTTCGCCCTGGGCGTCACGGATGGCCACGGTGTAGAGATGGTCCTGCGGGGCCAGGGCATCGCGCGTGTCGGTGGAGCGCAGGGAGACGCCGATGATGCCCCAGCGCAGGTCGCCGGCGGCGATGGCCGCCTCGGTGTAGAGCGCCTGGTGGGCGCGATGGAAGGCGCCCAGGCCCAGGTGCACGATGCCCGGCTGCAGCCGGCTGCGGTCATAGGAGGGCAGGGTGAGCGCGTGCGCGGGCGCGGCGCTGCGGTTGGCCAGCGCGGCCAGTTGTGCTTGGTTCAGTCGCATGGATAGGCAGGTCGATGGAAAGGCTCCAGCTGGAGCCGGACCCGGCGCAACCGGACGAAGCGTCCGGCCGCTTGCGCTTGTCAGTTGCCGGCGCCGGGGAAATCGGGGTCACGCGGCACGGTGGAGTCCTTCAGGCTCCAGCCGCGCGAGAATTCTCGGGTCACGCGTTCGAGGTGGGCGCGCATGGCGCGGCGGGCGCCGGCGGCGTCATGGGTGGCGATGGCTTCCAGGATGCGACGGTGGTCGGCCAGCGTGGCGTGGCGCAGTTCATCGGTGTGGAAGTGCTCGTCCATCTTGCTCCACAGGCGGCCGCGCTGGTTCCACAGGCCCTCGATCACTTGCACGTAGGCCATGTTGCCGGTGGCGCGCGCCACCGCCAGGTGGAAGGTGCGGTCGGCTTCCTCGTTGCGCTTGCGGTCGCTGTAGAAGCGCTCCATGTCATTGACGGCGTTGAGGATGGCATCGATGGCGCTGTCGCTGGCCATGCGGGCGGCGACGGCGGCGATCTCGCTTTCGATCAGCTTGCGTGCCGACAGGATCTCGAAGGGGCCGGAGCCGGCCTCGTTCACGCTGGGAGTGATATGCAGCTTTTCATTCACGTACACGCCCGAACCCAGGCGTACCTCGACGATGCCGCTCAGTTCCAGCGCAATCATGGCTTCGCGCACCAGGGCGCGGCCCACATCCAGGCGGGCGGCCAGTTCGCGCTCGGAGGGCAGGCGCCCGCCGGCGGGAATCTGTTGCTCGCGGATGATTTCCTCGATGCGCTTGGCGACGACCCGGTAGGCGCGGGCGTCCTGGGCATGGGATTCGTCTTCGGCGAGGGCGGGCTTGGCGACTTGAAGGGGCTGGTTCATGGAGGTCCTCGGACTGTTGGGGCGATCATAACACACCTCAAAACTGGTTGACCAATTTAAATTGGTCAACCAATATTCGTCTTCAGGTCTAGCCAATTTGATTTTTCAATGCGATACTGGTTAGACCAGTTGGCTCAGTTCTTCTGCAATTCATCTAAAAATTACGAGGCACCCGTGAAGATCATCGACGCAAAAGTCATTGTCTGCTCCCCTGGACGCAACTTCGTCACCCTCAAGATCACCACCGACGAAGGCTTGACCGGCATCGGTGACGCCACCCTGAACGGCCGCGAACTGGCCGTGGCGGCCTACCTGAACGACCACGTCATTCCCTGCCTGATCGGCCGCGATCCGCATCAGATCGAGGACATCTGGCAATACCTCTATCGCGGCGCCTACTGGCGTCGTGGCCCGGTGACCATGAGCGCCATCGCCGGCGTCGACACGGCCCTGTGGGATATCAAGGCCAAGGCCGCCAACCTGCCGCTGTACCAGTTGCTGGGCGGACGCAGCCGCAGCGGCGTGATGGTCTACGGCCACGCCAATGGCCGCGACATCGACGAAGCCACCGATGAAGTGCTGCGCTATGCCGAGATGGGCTTCAAGGCCATTCGCGCGCAGGCCGGTGTGCCGGGGCTGAAGAAGGTCTACGGCGTGTCCTCGGGCGCCACCATGAGCAGCGGCGCCAAGTTCTACGAGCCGGCCGACTCCAGCCTGCCCTCGGAACACGATTGGTCCACCGAGCGCTACCTGGATCACGCCCCGCTGCTGTTCGAGCGCCTGCGCGACAAGCTGGGCTGGGATCACCACCTGCTGCACGACGTCCACCATCGCCTGACCCCCATCGAGGCGGCGCGCCTGGGCAAGTCGCTGGAGCCGTACCGCCTGTTCTGGATGGAAGATCCGACCCCGGCCGAGAACCAGGACGCCTTCCGTCTGATCCGCGAGCACACCGTCACCCCCATCGCCGTGGGCGAGGTCTTCAATACCATCTGGGATTGCAAGGACCTGATCGAAAAGCAGTACATCGACTACATCCGTACCACCGTGGTCCATGCCGGCGGCATCACCCACCTGCGCCGCATTGCCGACCTGGCCGCGCTCTACCAGGTGCGCACCGGCAGCCATGGCGCCACCGATCTGTCGCCGGTCTGCATGGGCGCGGCGCTGCACTTCGATACCTGGGTCCCCAATTTCGGCATCCAGGAATACATGCACCACAGCGAGGAGACCGACGCCGTCTTCCCGCACGACTACCAGTTCCGCGACGGCTTCCTGTATGCCGGCGAGAAGCCCGGCCACGGTGTCGAGATCGACGAGAAGCTGGCCGAGAAGTATCCCTACAAGCGCGCCTACCTGCCGGTCAACCGCCTGGCCCACGATGGCACGCTGACCAACTGGTAAGCCGGGCGGCATTGCACGCCCGGCACCGCATTCACTAGAGACTACCGAGGAGACACACCGAGATGAGCACCACACCCAACACCGCACGCCGACAGTTCTCGCGCCTGGCCCTGGGCGCCGCCGCAGCCACCTTGCTGGCGCTGGGCGGCAATGCCCTGGCGGCTGACGCGCAATACAAGTTCAAGTACGGCACCGCCTTCCCGACCGACCATCCGGGCGCGCTGCGCATCAAGGAAGCGGCCGACGCCATCCGCAAGGAGTCCAATGGCCGCATCGATATCCAGGTGTTCGCCCAGAGCACGCTGGGCAGCGAGCCGGACATGATCTTCCAGGTGCGCTCGGGGGCGATCCAGTTCATGTCCACGGCCGGTACCAACCTGCAATCGATGGTGCCGGTGGCCGGTATCAATGGCGTGGCCTTCGCCTTCAAGGATTACCAGCAGGTGTGGGCTGCCATGGATGGCGAGCTGGGTGCCTACGTCCACAAGCAGCTGGAGAAGATCAACATCTACACCTTCGACAAGGTGCTGGACAACGGCTATCGCAACATCACCACCTCGACCAAGCCCATCAACAGTCCGGCCGACCTGAAGAACTTCAAGATCCGCGTGCCGGGCATTCCGCTGTGGATCGCCATGTTCAAGGACCTGGGCGCGGCCCCGACCTCGATCAACTTCGGCGAGCTGTATTCGGCGCTGCAGACCAAGATCGTCGATGGCCAGGAAAACCCGCTGCCGTTGATCCAGAGCGCCAAGCTCTATGAGACCCAGAAGTATGTCTCCATGACCGGGCACACCTGGGACGGCCACTTCATCTTCACCAGCGCCAAGTTTTGGCAAGGCCTGCCGCCGGACGTGCGCGAGATCATCTCGCGCAACTTCAACGCCGCCGCCATCAAGGAGCGCGCCGACATCGCCGAGCTCAATACCCACCTGGAAACCGAGCTGAAGAAGCAGGGCATGGTCTTCAACTATCCCGACAAGCAGCCCTTCATCGATGCCCTGAAGAAGGCAGGCTTCTACACCAATACCAAGGCCAAGTACGGCGCCGAGGCCTGGAGCATCCTGGAGAAGTACTCGGGTCCGCTGTAAGCGCTCCTATCCACGCAGCGCGTTCTTCCGGTGGCGCGCCGCGTGTGGTGGAACGTACCGGAAGACGGATCGTCGACCTGCCATCCTCGCCAAGATGGCAGGTCGGATGATCCCCGCAGGCAGGATCACCCAAGCCATACCACTTGATAACGCGCGGCAGTACAAGAACAGGCACAGACCCCCTGGCGCGGCGTGGAGAACAACATGCACATATCTGAGACAAGCCCGATGCCGCAGGCGGCGACATCTCCCCTGGCCGTGTTCGGCAAGCTGCTGCAGAAGTCGACCGAATTCTGCGCGGCCCTCCTGGTCCTGGTGGAAGTGGGCGTGCTCATCGCCGGCACCAGCGCGCGCTACTTCTTCAACAGCCCCCTGACCTGGACCGATGAACTGGCTTCGCTGCTGTTCTTGTGGCTGGCCATGTTCGGCTCGGTCATCGCGCTGCGCCACGGCGCGCACATGCGCCTGACCACCTTCACCAACAAGATGCCACCGGCCCTGCGCGGCTGGGTCGAGGTGTTCGGCATGGTGCTGGCGGCGACCTTCCTGATCTTCGTGCTGTGGCCGGCCTACGAGCAGTTCGAGGAAAGCCTGATCGTCACCACGCCGACGCTGGAAATCAACGAAGGCTTCCGCGTCGGCGCCATCGTCGTCGGTGTCGTGCTCATGCTGCTGACCGCGCTGGAGCGCCTTTTCGTGCGCGCCAGCCTCAAGCAACTGGCCGGCACCATCGGCCTGGTGGCGGTGATCGGTGGCGGCCTGTGGCTGGGTTCGCCTTACTTCGCCGACCTGGGCAACCTGAACCTGCTGATCTTCTTTGTCACCATCGTCATGGGTTGCGTGGTGCTGGGCGTGCCCATCGCCTTTGCCTTCGGCTTGGCGACCTTGTCTTACCTGGCCTTTGCAACGTCCACGCCGCTGTCGATCCTGCCCAATCGCATGACCGAGGGCATGTCGCCGCTGATCCTGCTGGCGGTGCCGCTGTTCGTCTTCCTCGGCTCGCTCATCGAGATCGCCGGGCTGGCGCGCGCCATGATTGCCTTCCTGGTGGCGCTGATCGGCCACGTGCGCGGCGGCCTGCAATACGTGCTGCTGGCTGCGATGTACCTGGTCTCCGGCATCTCCGGGGCCAAGGTGGCCGACATGGCGGCGGTGGCCCCGGCGCTGTTCCCCGAGATGAAGAAGCGCGGCAACAGCGAAGGCGACCTGATCGGCCTGCTCTCGGCCTCGGGCGCCATGTCCGAAACCATCCCGCCCAGCCTGGTCCTGATTGCCATCGGGTCGGTGACGGGGGTGTCGATCGCCTCGCTGTTCACCGGCGGCCTGTTCCCGGCCATCGTGGGCATGCTGTGCATGTGCGTGGTGGTGTTCTGGCAGACCCGCAACGAGAACATGGAAGGCGTGGAACGCGCCAGCAGCCGCGTGGTGTGGAAGTGCTTCTTCGTGGCGCTGCCGGCCATCGCCTTGCCCTTCGTGATCCGCACCGCCGTGGTGGAGGGCGTGGCCACGGCCACCGAGGTGTCCACCATCGGCATCGTCTATACCCTGATCGTGGGGCCGCTGGTCTATCGCCAGTTCGATGTGAAGCGGATCTATCCCGTCCTGGTGGAGACGGCCTCGCTGTCGGGCGCCATCCTGCTCATCATCGGCTGTGCCACGGCGATGTCGTGGGCGCTGACGCAGTCGGGCTTCTCGCATCAGCTGGTCGATGCCATGACCCATGTGCCGGGCGGCAAGCTGGGCTTCCTGGCGATCTCGGCGCTGGCCTTCGTGGTGCTGGGCAGCGTGCTGGAAGGCATTCCCGCCATCGTGCTGTTCGGGCCGCTGATGTTCCCGATCGCGCGCGTGATGGGCATCAACGAGATCCACTACGCCATGATTGCCATCTTCTCGATGGGCCTGGGCCTGTTCGCGCCGCCCTTCGGTGTGGGCTTCTATGCCGCCTGCGCCGTCGGTCGCGTGCAACCGGACAAGGCCATCGGCCACGTCTGGCCGCATATCGCCGCGCTCTTCTTTGCCCTGATCCTGCTGATCCTGTTCCCGTGGATTTCGATCGGCTTCCTCTAATCGTCATCGCGTCATCGTCATCGCCATCGTCACTGGAGTCTTTTCATGAAGAGTATCGTCGTTGAACAACCGCATCAGATCGCCGTCATCGAGCGTCCCTTGCTCGATCCTGCAGCGGGCCAGGTACGGGTGCGCGTGCGCTACGCCGGCATCTGCGGCTCGGACCTGCACATCTATCACGGGCAGAATCCGTTCGCGGTCTATCCGCGCGTGATCGGCCACGAGTTCGTCGGCCGCATCGATGCGGTGGGCAGCGGCGTGGAGGCGTCGCGCATCGGTGAGCTGGTGGCGGTGGACCCGGTGGTCAGCTGCGGTCATTGCTATCCCTGCTCGGTGGGGCGTCCCAATGTCTGCAATCACCTGGAAGTCTATGGCGTGCACCGCGACGGTGGTTTCTCGGAAGCGGTCTGCGTGCCGGCCGGCAACGCCTATGTCATCCCCGAGAGCATCGCCGAGACCTGCGCGGCCATCATCGAACCCTATGCGGTCGCGGCCAATGTGCTCAACCGCACCGGCGTGTTCCAGAACGATGTGGCCCTGGTCTACGGCGCCGGTCCCATCGGCCTGACCGTGGTGGAGGTGCTCAAGGGCGTCTATGGCGTGCGCACCATCGTCACCGATCGCCTGGATGAGCGGCTGGCACTGGCCACCGCCTGCGGTGCGGATGAGGTCGTCAATACCGCGCGCGAGCCGATCACCGAGGCACTCAAGCGCCTGGGCGTGGAGCGTGGTCCGACGCTGATCATCGATGCCGTCTGTCACCCGGCCATTCTGGAAGAGGCCGTGCGCCTGGCCGCGCCGGCCGGGCGAATCGGCCTGTTGGGCTTCTCGTCGGAACCCTCGGCCATCCCGCAGCAGGAGCTGACCAAGAAGGAGCTGTCGCTGCATGCCTCCCGGCTGAACTGCGCGATGTTCCCGCGCGTGATCGAATGGGTGACCAAGGGCCTGGTGCGGCCGGAGAAGATCATCACCCACCGCATCGACTTCCGCAACGTGGAGCAGGCCTTCGAGATCGTGCAGAAGGACCCGCGCAACAGTTGCAAGGTGCTGCTCGATTTTGCGCCGGGCGATTGATGGCGTCGCGCTAGCGGAAACGAAAACGCCGGCAGTCGCCGGCGTTTTTCTTGAGCACAGCCGCAGCGGGCATCAGTCGCGGAAGTTGTTGAACTCCAGCGGGATATCCTTGATCTCCTTGCGCAGCAGCGCCATGGCGGCCTGCAGGTCATCGCGCTTGGCCCCGGTGATGCGCACGGCATCGCCCTGGATGCTGGCTTGCACCTTCATCTTGCTGTCCTTGATGACGCGCACGATCTTCTTGGCGTCGTCGCTCTCGATGCCGTTCTTGACCTTGATGACCTGCTTGACCTTGTCGCCACCGATCTTCTCGATCTTGCCTTCGTCCAGGAAGCGCACGTCGACGTTGCGCTTGGTCATCTTGTTGGTGAGCACGTCGCGCACCTGGCTCAACTGGAAGTCGGAGTCGGCGAAGGCGGTCAGTTCGCGTTCCTTTTGCTCGACGCGGGCGTCAGTGCCCTTGAAATCGAAGCGGGTGGAGATTTCCTTGTTGGCTTGTTCTACGGCGTTCTTGACTTCGACCAGGTTGGCTTCGCAGACGGTATCGAATGAGGGCATGGCTTTATCCTTATGTTCTTGCAGCCGGCGAAGGCCGGCGTTCTGACCCGTGATTTTAACGGACTAGGCCCGTTGCCGCCATCCTCGGCCTGCTGTCGGCGGATTTCCGGCCTGGCAGCGATATAATCCCAGCCCTATGACCACGCCTTTGCTCTCCATCCAGCGCGACGTTTCCCTGCGCGCCCTCAATACCTTCGGCATCGACGCCAGGGCGCACGCCTACCTGGCCGTCGATGGCCCCGAGACCCTGCGCGCGCTGCGCCAGGATGCCGCCCTGATGGCCTTGCCACGCCTGGTGCTGGGCGGTGGCAGCAACCTCCTGCTGACGCAGGATTTTGATGGCCTGGTGTTGCACATGCAGCAGCTTGGCATGGCCATCACCGGCGAGGACGAGGAGTTCACCTATGTGCGTGCCGCCGCCGGCGAGAACTGGCACGGCTTCGTGCAGTGGACGCTGGCGCAGGGCCTGGGCGGGCTGGAAAACCTCTCGCTCATCCCCGGCAGCGTCGGTGCGGCACCCATCCAGAACATCGGCGCCTACGGCATCGAGGTCAAGGACCGCTTCCACAGCCTGCGCGCCTTCGATCTCGTCAGTGGCGAGCTGCTCACGCTGGATACGCAGGATTGCCGCTTCGGCTATCGCGACAGCGTCTTCAAGCATGCGCTGAAGGATAGGGCGGTGGTGCTGGACGTGACGTTCGCCTTGCCCCGGCGCTGGGAGGCCAATGCCAACTACGCCGATGTGGCCAAGGCGCTGCAGGAGCAGGGCATCACCGAACCCGGCCCGCGCGACATCGCCGAGGCCGTCATCGCCATCCGTACCCGCAAGCTGCCCGACCCGGGCAAGATCGGCAATGCCGGCAGCTTCTTCAAGAACCCCATCGTGCCGGCGCGCCAGCGCGATATCCTGCTGGCCCAGCATGCCGACCTGGTCAGCTACCGGGTCGATGAAGGGCATTACAAGCTGGCCGCCGGCTGGCTGATCGACCGCTGCGGCTGGAAGGGCAAGAGCATGGGACGTGCCGGTGTCTACGAACAGCAGGCGCTGGTGCTGGTCAATCGGGGCGGGGCGACGGGCGCCGAGGTGGCCCGCCTGGCCAGGGCCATCCAGGATGATGTGCTGCAACGGTTCGGCGTGCCGCTGGAGCCGGAGCCGGTCTTCATCTGACGATCTGATGCGCTATGCACTGATGGCGCAAGGCACATAAAAAAACCGTCCGGTATCGCTACCGGACGGTTTTTTTTGACTGCTGCGGGACGCGCGATCAGCCGAAGTGGCAGACGTAGTCCAGGGTCTCGGTTACTTCGATGTCGAAGCTGGAGTTGCCCGGCACGTTGAACTGGGTGCCGGCGCCATAGGTGTTCCAGGCTTCTTCGCCCTTCAAGCGCACGCGGCAGCTGCCGCCGTTGATTTCCATGATTTCCGGCGCGCCGGTGCTGAAGGTCAGCGAGGCCGGCAGGATCACGCCCAGGGTCTTCTTGGTGCCATCGGCGAACAGCACGGTGTGCGAGACGCACTTGCCGTCGAAATACACATTGCCCTTCTTCAGGACGGTGACGTTGTCGAATTGGTTGCTCATCGAATCGCTTTCACAGGAACTGCGTTGGTTGAATCGGGATTACTTCTCATCCTTGCCCAGCAGCGGCAGCGACACGGCAGTGCTGGAGTCCAGCAGGCCGGTGCCCTGGTAGATCGCCAGCTTCTGGCGGGTGTCGGCGATGTCCAGGTTGCGCATGGTCAGCTGGCCGATACGGTCGATGGCGGAGAAGCTGCCTTCGCCCTTTTCCATGGTCAGACGTTCCGGATGGTAGGTCAGGTTGGGCGACTCGGTGTTGAGGATCGAGTAGTCGTTGCCGCGACGCAGTTCCACCGTGACTTCGCCGGTGATGGCACGCGCCACCCAGCGCTGGGCGGTTTCGCGCAGCATGATGGCTTGCGAGTCGAACCAGCGGCCCTGGTACAGCAGGCGACCCAGCTTGCGGCCGTTGTCGCGGTACTGTTCGATGGTGTCTTCGTTGTGGATGCCGGTGACCAGGCGCTCGTAGGCGATGAACAGCAGAGCCAGGCCCGGGGCTTCGTAGATGCCGCGGCTCTTGGCTTCGATGATGCGGTTCTCGATCTGGTCGCTCATGCCCAGGCCATGACGGCCGCCGATGCGGTTGGCTTCCAGGATCAGGTCGGTCATGTTCTCGAAGGTCTGGCCGTTCAGGGCCACCGGACGGCCTTCTTCGAAGCGCACGGTGACGGTCTCGGCCTTGACCTCGACGTCATCGCGCCAGAACGCCACGCCCATGATGGGCTGCACGATCTTGATGCCGCTGTTCAGGAACTCCAGGTCCTTGGCTTCGTGGGTCGCGCCCAGCATGTTGGAGTCGGTCGAGTAGGCCTTTTCCACCGACATCTTGTAGTCGAAGCCGGACTTGATCATGAACTCGGACATTTCCTTGCGGCCGCCCAGTTCGTTGATGAAGGTGCTGTCCAGCCAGGGCTTGTAGATCTTCAGGTTGGGGTTCACCAGCAGGCCGTAGCGGTAGAAGCGCTCGATGTCGTTGCCCTTGAAGGTGCTGCCGTCGCCCCAGATGTCGACGTTGTCGTCGCGCATCGCGGCCACCAGCATGGTGCCGGTCACGGCGCGGCCCAGCGGGGTGGTGTTGAAGTAGGTGATGCCGGCGGTGGAGATGTGGAAGGCACCGCTTTGCAGGGCGGCGATACCTTCGTTGGCCAGCTGTTCGCGGCAGTCCACCAGGCGTGCCAGTTCGGCACCGTATTGCATGGCCTTCTTGGGGATGGCGTCGTAGTCCGGCTCATCCGGCTGGCCCAGGTTGGCGGTGTAGGCGTAGGGGACGGCGCCTTTCTGGCGCATCCAGGTCAGCGCGGCGCTGGTATCGAGGCCGCCGGAAAAGGCGATGCCGACTTTTTGGTTGACCGGGACGGATTGCAGGATGTTGGACATGATCTTGACGTTGCGATGATATTGAATTGACTAGCAGGGCTGGGTAGCAGGTTAGACCGGGTGCTTCAGTGGTCGAACTTGCCGTGCACCAGGTATTCGAGCAGGGCCTTCTGGACATGCAGGCGGTTTTCCGCCTCATCCCAGACCACCGACTGCGGGCCGTCGATCACTTCGGCGGCCACTTCCTCGCCGCGATGGGCCGGCAGGCAGTGCATGAACAGCGCATCCTTCTTGGCGCGCGACATCTTGGCCTGGTCCACGATCCAGCCGTCGAAGGCCTTCAGGCGGGCATTGTTCTCGGCCTCGAAGCCCATGCTGGTCCACACGTCGGTGGTGACCAGATCGGCATCCTGGCAGGCATCGGCCGGGTCGGCGAAGAAGGTGTAGTTCTGGTTGCCCGGCGTGACTTGCGCCGGGTCGATATCGTAGCCCTTGGGGGTGGAGACGTTGACATGGAAGCCAAACACCTCGGCCGCCTGCAGCCACGAGTAGAGCATGTTGTTGGCGTCACCCACCCAGGCCACGATCTTGCCCTGGATGCTGCCGCGATGCTCGATGAAGGTGAACACGTCGGCCAGCACCTGGCAGGGGTGTTGTTCGTTGGTGAGGCCATTGATGACCGGCACGCGGGAGTGCTTGGCGAAGCGTTCGATGATCTCCTGGCCGTAGGTACGGATCATGATGACGTCGCACATGCGCGACATCACCTGGGCTGCATCCTCCACCGGTTCGCCGCGGCCGAGCTGGCTGTCGCGGGTATTGAGGTAGATCGCGGCACCGCCCATCTGGTGCATGCCGGCCTCGAAGGAGAGGCGGGTGCGGGTGGAATTCTTCTCGAACACCATGACCAGCGTACGATCGGCCAGCGTGTGGTGGGGCTCGTAATTCTTGAACTTACGTTTGATCACACGGGAACGTTCGATCACGTACTCGTATTCATCAAGCGTAAAGTCGGAAAACTGAAGGTAGTGTTTGATTGCCATAAATAAAAACGGCGGCCAGTGTGGCGCCTGCCGCCGATAGTCATTAACTCCTTAGATTATAAGGGATTCGGCCCAAAAAGATACCCGGGGTGGTTGCTCCTTGGAAACTGCGCCCGGCGGGCAGCTTGATGCTGGACCGGGCAGCAATTTTCGTGCGAATCGAAGAATCCCTGATATTCCTTGTATTCCCTGATATCGGGAATTGAAATTTTTCGAATGGGATTTCGATGTGGTTCTAGAAAACTTGGCTAACTCTCCAAGGTCAGCCAAGGTCATGATATAAATGATAATCGTTCTCGATTGTGGATTTAGAATCGGCGCTTTTCCAAATGTCTAGAGGAGTCGCCGTCATGTCTGGTTCGCATCTCGTATCTATCCGTCCACCCATCCGCCCGTCAATCCGCCCACGCCTGCGCACCTTGCCTGCGGCGCTGTGCGCGGCCTGCCTGTCCATGCCGCTGCCCCTGAATGCGGCCGAAAGCGAGGAGGCCGAGTCGTCTCCTCTGCCGGTGGTCGAGGTGCGCGGCCAGCGCGGCCTCCATGACCCGCGCCCTGCCAGCGTGGCCACGGCCACCCGTACCAGCAGCGCCCCGGAGGAGCTGCCGCAGACCATCAACAGTGTCAATGTCGCCCAGGTGGCCTCCTATGGCGGCCGAGACCTGGCGGCGGCCCTGGCCGGGGTGCCGGGTATCTCCAATGTCTCCGATACCCGCTTCGATGCATTCCGTATTCGTGGCTTTTCCAGTGCCGGTGATGTGCTGCTCGATGGCATGCGCGATGACGCCCAGTACATCCGCGGGCTGGGCAACATCGAGCGCATCGAGATCCTCAAGGGCCCGGCAGCGGTACTGTACGGGCGTGGCAGTGGTGGCGGGGTGATCAACCGCATCAGCAAGCAGCCCGGTCGCGACGCCTTCGGCGAGGTCTCGGCCACCACGGGCAGTTATGGACGCCTGGGCGCGGCGCTGGACCTGAACCGTCCGCTGGGGGAGGAGTGGGCGATGCGCATCAATACCGGTCGCGAGCATACCGGCAGTTTCCGCGATGAAGTCAGCGGGGTGCGCCAGTATTTCTCCCCCGCGCTGAAGTGGGAGTCGGGGCGCGATAGCTGGTTGCTGCAGTTCGATGTGGAGGAGTACGACCGCGTACCGGACCGGGGCATGCCGGCGCGGGTGACGGCCTTGTCAACCACCGGCCGTGCGCTGGCCTACGCGCTGCCGCCGGCGCCGCCGCAGAGCTTCTTCGGCGCGGCGGGACGGGATTTCATCCGCGACACCACCATGGGCTTGCGCTCCAGCTTCATCCGCACGCTCAGCACCGACTGGAGCGTACGCCACAGCATCAGCCTGCTCGACCTGGCGAGCGATTTCGACAATACCTTCGCCTCGCAGGCCTACATCAGCCGCACGCGTGACCTGACGCAGGTGCAACGTTCGCGCTTCCAGCAGAACCTGCAGCAACGCAATCTGCAGACCAATCTGGAGCTGCAGGGCAAGATCAACACCGCCTTCATGTCGCATGAACTGCTGCTGGGTAGTGAGTACGGCTGGCAGAAGCGCGAGCCCCGCCTGTGGTCGGGCAGCGTGGCGGGGACGGTGTCGCTGGTGGCCCCCGACAATCGCGCCGGCAACGATGCACAGCCGCAGCCCTGGCAGATGAACTACCACCGGGCCCGCAACCTGGGCCTGTATGCGCAAGACCAGATCAATCTGGGCGCGCAATGGAAGCTGCTGGCAGGCGCGCGCTGGGACCGTTTCGAGATCGATTCGCGCAACCAGCTTGCCAAGCTCGGCATCGAGCGTGGCAGCAATGCCTTGAGCCCTCGGGTCGGGGCGGTATGGGAGCCGATTGCCGGGCATCACCTGTATCTGTCGTACAGCAAGAACTTCGCCCCGGTGGGGGGAGACCTGATCGGCATCACGCCCGACGCCAAGGGCAACGTCAATGACCTCGGGCCGCAATACAGTCGGCAACACGAGGCCGGCATCAAGAGCGACTGGCTGGGTGGCAAGCTCAGTACCACGCTGGCCTGGTTCCAGCTGGATCTGTACAACCGCAGCGTGGCCGATCCGGTCAGGCCGGGCGTGTTCTACCAGACCGGGCTGGAGCGCAACCGTGGTGTGGAGCTGAGCCTGGCTGGTGAGGTCGCCCGTAACTGGTTCATCCGGGGTGGCCTGACGCAGCAGAACGCCAAAGTGCTGCAGGCCGAGCCGCAATTCACCGGCAAGCGCTCCACCGGGGTATCGGGTCGGGGCGGCAGCCTGTTCCTCGCCTATGCCCCGCCACTGGGATGGTTCGCGGAGACCGGCCTGATCTACGAAGGCGCACGCTATGTCGACCGCGACAACCTGCTGGAATTGCCCGCCTATACGCGCTGGGACGGCAAGCTGGGATATCGCCTGTCCACGGCCGAATACACGCTGGCGGCGACCAACCTGGGCAATCGCAGTTACTACGCCAGTGCCACCGGCGTGACGCAGATCGTGCCGGGGGCGCCGCGCTCGCTGGTGCTGACGGCGGCCTACAGGTTCTGAGGGGAGATTGCCGCAGGGCCGCTTGACGGATTGCCATATTGTTGTAGGCTTGCCCCGGCCATTTGGCGCGGGGCTTACTCCTGAGACGTCTTCTCAATTCAACATGAAAAAAAACTGGATGATGTATTTGCGCGGCTGTGTGCTGGGCCTGATGGTCCTGGCTGCGATGAGACCCTCTGCGGCCCAGGACTGCCCGCCCGTTCCGCATGTCAGTTCGGAAGACATGCAGCGCCTGGCGCGATCCGGGCAGCCGGATCGCGGACCGCTGTGGGAGTTGAGCAAGAACGGCCGCCGCTCATACCTCTATGGCACCATCCACGTCGCACGTCTGGAGTGGGATTTCCCGGGGCCACTGGTCACCAAGGCACTGATGGCCTCCAAGGTCCTGGCGGTGGAACTGGATATCGGCAAGCCCGAGACCGGCCAGCGCATGCTCGCGCCCATGCCCACGCAGGCTGCCGATGCGACATCGCCACGCTACCAGGCCATGGAGCAAGAAGCGAGCACGCAATTCAAGAAAGCCTGCATCGATGAGCGTGCTCTTGCCGGATCCGGCCTGGCCATCAGGTTGGCGGCCCTGAGCGTACTGTCGGCCAGACATGCTGGCCTATATCCCGATTTTTCCATCGACTCTTCGATCATTGGCTTTTCCCGGTATTTCAAGAAAAAGATTCATGAGCTGGAAACCACGGAAGAGCAACGCGCTGCCCTGGGCGGCAGCACGCTGGAGGAGCTGCAGGAGGATCTTGATGACATCAAGAGCGGACGCGTGAGTCAGATCACGCAACGCCTCGCGGCACTGTGGTCCGAGGGGAGCCTGGGAGACATCGAACGGTTTTGTACAGAAGAACACTGCACCGCGAACCAGAGGCTGTTCGGTCCGCGCAATACGGTACTGGCGCAACGCATCGCCCGGCTCATGGAAAGCCAAGGGGATGTCTTCTGCGCCATTGGCTTCCTGCACATGATTGGCCCCGATAGCGTGCTGGCTCAGCTCAAGGCGATGGGCTTCGAGGTGCGCCAGCTGACGGCCCTGCCCAGGACCTGAACGGTTCCCGCCGCAGCGCCATCTTTATCCAGCGCCACGCGAACCGGGTCAGTACAGGGTCTGCGACGACTCATGCACCAGCTGCCCATACAACTGGTGCCGCAGGGCCGCGATCTCGCCGGCCTGCACCGCTTCCAGCACGGCGCAACCGGGCTCGTTGAGGTGATGGCAGTTGTAGAAGCGGCACTTGCCCAGGTAGGGCGTGAAGTCGCGGAAGGCGCGCTCCAGCATGCCTTCGGAGAGCTGGTAGAGACCAAACTCCTGGAAGCCGGGCGAGTCGATGATGCTGGCGTCCTGCTCCATCTGGTAGAGCCGGGTGAAGGTGGTGGTGTGCTTGCCGGTATCGAGCGCAGCCGAGATCTCGCGGGTGGCGATGTCGGCATCCGGCACGATCAGGTTGATGATGGACGACTTGCCCATGCCCGACTGGCCGATCAGGATCGTGCTCTTGCCGGCCAATAGCGGCATGAAGGCCGCGCGGGTCTCGTCGGGCTGCGCCTTGGCCGAGACTTCATGCACCGGATACCCCAGCTTCGCATAGACCTGCAGCCGCTCGCGCGTCTTGGGCAGCGCCTCGGTGATGTCGGTCTTGTTCAGGATCAGGTGGGCCGAGACGCCGGCCGATTCGGCTGCTACCAGCGAGCGCGAGACCAGGTCGTCCGAGAAACTCGGTTCGGTGGCCACCACGATGAAGAGCTGGTCCACATTGGCGGCCAGCAGCTTGGATTTGTACTGGTCGGAGCGATAGAGCAGGGTGCGGCGCTCGTCGATGGCTTCGACCACGCCCTGGTTGGCCGAGGTACGGGCCAGGCGGATATGGTCGCCCACGGCCACGTCGCTCTTCTTGCCACGGGTGACGCAATGCAGTTTCTCGCTACCTGCCTGGACCAGGTAATGCCGCCCATGGGCGGCAATGACTACGCCTGATTCCAGCGCGGCCGCATTGGCCGGTGATCCTGCGCCGCGTGCGGCGCCGTGCTTGCGGCCAGCCATCAGGCAGCGGCGCGCTGGGCGAAGATGGCGTCGACCTTGGCGGCACAGATGAAGTCGTTGGCCGAGAGCCCACCCCGTCCTTCGTTGACGCTGTGCGTGTCGAAGCGCACGCTGCAGCGGTTGTAGCTCACGCCCAGGTCGGGGTGGTGGTCTTCGGCGTGGATGATCCAGGCGATGGCATTGACGAAGGCGATGGTCTCGTAATAGTTGCCGAAGGCGAAGGTACGGGCCAGCTTGCCGCCGTCGATCTTCCAGTCGGGCAGGGCGGCCAGGTGGGCCTGGATGCCGGCGTCGTCCAGTGCGGTGACGGGTTGGATGCTGCGGGAAGCGGCGAGGCTCTGTGCGGTGATGCTCATGGAATTCTCCTGAAGGCCGGCGGCGTGGCAGGCCGCCGGCGCGAATGGGTGGATGTCAGTGGCCGGTGGCGGGGGTGCCGTGCGCGGCGTGCAGGTGCTGGATGCGCAGCGACGCCGGCGGGTGTGAATCGTAGAAGGCCGAGTGCAGCGGATCGGGGGTGAGCGTGGAGGCGTTGTCTTCGTACAGCTTGACCAGCGCCGACACCAGGTCCTGGGCATTGGTGTGCTGGGCGGCGAAGGCATCGGCCTCGAATTCGTGCTTGCGTGAGGACAGCGAGGACAGCGGCGAGAGCAGGAAGGTGAAGATCGGCAGCACCAGCATGAACAGGATCAGCGCCATCGCATCATTGCTGCCGACCAGCAGCGGATTGACGCCCAGGCCAGTATAGAACCATGCCTGGCCCTTCAGGTAGCCCAGCAGGGCCAGGAAGGCCAGCGACAGGGCGAACATCACCACCACGCGCTTGACGATGTGCTTGAGCTTGAAGTGACCCAGTTCGTGGGCCAGCACCGCCTCCATCTCATGCGGCGCCAGACGGGCCAGCAGGGTATCGAAGAAGACGATGCGCTTGTTCGGGCCGAAGCCGGAGAAATAGGCGTTGCCATGCGCGCTGCGTTTGGAGCCGTCCATCACGAACAAGCCCTTTGAGGCGAAATCGACTCGCTTGAGCAGCCCCTCGATACGGTTGCGCAGGCTGTCATCTTCCAGCGGCGTGAACTTGTTGTAGAGCGGGGCGATGAAGATGGGGTAGATGACCAGCATCAGCAACTGGTATGCACACAGGAACAGCCAGGTGTAGAGCCACCAGAAGCGACCGGCCTGTTCCATGAGCGCCAGCACCACCCACAGCAGCGGCAATCCCAGCACGATGCCCACCAGGGTGTTCTTGAGCAAGTCGACGAGGAACAGGCCGTGCGTCATCTTGTTGAAGCCGAAACCCGCTTCCAGCCTGAACTGGCGATAGTAGTCAAAAGGCAGGTCCACCAGCCCCGAGATGATGCCAAAACCAGCCACCAGGGCAATCTGGTACAGCGTCCCAGGTCCGCCGGTCCAGCCCAGCAGCAGGCTGGAAAGCCACTGCAGGCCGCCCAGCAGGGTGAAACCGATCAGCACGGCGGTATTGACCAGCAGCGTCACCAGGCCGAACTTGGTGCGGGCGACGGTGTAGTCGGCCGCCTTCTGGTGGGCGGACAAGGGGATCTTCTCGGCGAACTCGGCCGGGACGGCGGCGCGATGCGCGATCACATGGCGGATGTGGCGCGAGGCCAGCCAGTAGCGGACCACCAGGCTGATGGCGAGGAAGACGACGAACAAAACCGAAAACGAAAGTGAAGACATGCTGTCCCTGTGCGAAAATGGCGAAAGTTCGATGCCGGCCCGCCGCGACCTCCCGGGGAGCGCCGCCGCAAGCCGCCCCCGGCGGCCAGGCCAGCAGCAGGACAAGAACCATGCCGCCAGCGCACGCTGGGCGAGCGAACCATGCAGTAGATGGGTGCAAGACCCATTACGTCAATAAGGAAGAATTATGTCACAAGCCCCCGCCGCGCCCGCGCGTCCCAATGAAATGAACCTGGTCTGGGTCGATATGGAGATGACCGGCCTGGATCCCGATTCGGACCGCATCATCGAAGTCGCCGTGGTGGTCACCGACGCCGAACTCAACGTGCTGGGCGAAGGCCCGGTGCTGGCCATCCACCAGTCCGACGAGCTGCTGGACGGCATGGATGCCTGGAACAAGGGCACCCACGGCCGTTCCGGCCTGATCGACCGCGTCAAGGCCTCCACCGTCACCGAAGCCGATGCCGAGCAGCAGATCATCGCCTTCCTGAAGCAGTACGTGCCGGCCGGCAAGTCGCCCATGTGCGGCAATTCCATCTGCCAGGACCGTCGCTTCATGGTGCGCGGCATGCCCAAGCTGGAAGAATTCTTCCACTACCGCAACCTGGACGTGTCGACCCTGAAGGAACTGTGCAAGCGCTGGAAGCCGGAGATCGCCACCGGTTTCAAGAAGCGCCAGATGCATACCGCCCTGGCCGACATCCTGGAATCGATCGAGGAACTGAAGTACTACCGCGAGCACTTCATCAAGGAGTGATCTCCTGGTCGCCCAGTCGAAATGAAAAGGCGCACCGTTCTCCGGTGCGCCTTTTTTATTTCCAGTGGGAAATTCTGGCGAAATCAATCGTCCGTGTCGGCTCCGCAGCATTTCTTGTATTTCTTGCCACTGCCGCAGGGGCAGGCATCGTTGCGGCCGGTCTTGGGCGCCTCGCGCTGCACCTGTTCCACCGCCGACTTGCGCTTGGGCGCCCAGTAGCGATGGATGTGCGGGATGGCGGCTTCGATTTCGATGGCCAGCTTGTGGGTCTTGATGGGGTCGTCGATGAGTTTGGTTTCTTCCTCTTCCAGCTCTTCGGCGCCGAGCAGGTAGATCGGGCGCATCAGCGGCCCGATGTTGGAATGGAAGATCTCATCCCATTGCGCCGCGCGCAGCTGGATGCCTTCCCAGAAGCCCCAGGCCCAGGCCTCGGCGTCCAGGAGCGGCTTGCCTTCGTGCTCGCGCTCGCAGAACAGCGGTTCGTATTCCTTGGGGGCCACCTCGAAGGTGATGGCGATCTCGTTCATGCTGCGCGCGATCAGGCTGGTGATGCGCTCGGCTTCCTTGCCGTTCTTGAACTTGGGCGTGTCTTCCGGGCGGCTGCCCCAGACGCGCGGCAGCCATTCGGCCATCAGGACTTCCTGCGGGCCGATGGCCAGCGCCGTCAGGTAGCCATGCAGGGTGTCCATGGTCATCACGTCATCGGCGCAGCGGTCGGAGAGGAGGAAATCGTCGAGTTCGTCGAACTCGGCGTCGGAAAGGGGCTGGTCGAGATGCATGATGGGTCCAATTGCAAATGCTAAAGGCAGGAGTGTAAAGGCATTCAGCCAGGGGCGCGAGTATTGTTGGGCGCACAGGGTGGATTGTCCTGTGGCGTTGGCGCCGGCAACAGTACAATAGACGGATGAATCAAGATGCCTCTTCCCCAGCCCAGCCACAGCCCGACGCCACCTCCTTCGCCACGCTCTCGCCCGATACGGTGCTGGATGCCCTGGATGGGCTCGGCCTGTATGGCGATGGCCGCCTGCTGGCCCTGAACAGCTACGAAAACCGGGTCTACCAGGTCGGCATGGAGGAGGGCCCGCCGCTGGTGGCCAAGTTCTATCGGCCCTTGCGCTGGAGTGATGAGCAGATCCTGGAAGAACACGCGTTTTCGCAGGAGTTGGCGGACGATGAGGTGCCGGTGGTGCCCGCCATGCGCCTGTCCAATGGCGTGACCCTGCATCGCCATGCGGGTTTCCGCTTTGCGGTCTTCCAGCGCCATGGCGGCCGGGCGCCCGAACTGGACGATGCCGACACCCTGGAGCGCATGGGCCGCTTCATCGGACGCATCCACGCCGTGGGCGCCCGTAGCGCCTTCGCGGCACGGCCGGCGCTGGATATCGCCAGTTTCGGCGAGGAGCCGCGCGACTGGCTGCTGGCGCATGACTTCATTCCCATGGACGTGGCCAGCGCCTGGCGTACCACCGTGGAGCAGGCCCTGGAAGGGGTGCGCCGCTGCTATGACCGCGCCGGCGACATCCGCCGCTTGCGCCTGCATGGGGATTGCCATGTTGGTAACGTGCTGTGGACCGATGCCGGCCCGCACTTTGTCGATTTCGATGACAGCCGCAGCGGCCCGGCCGTGCAGGATCTCTGGATGCTGCTCTCCGGCGAGCGCAGTGACATGGTGCGCCAGCTGGCCGATCTGCTGGCCGGCTATGAAAGCTTTTGCGAATTCGAGCCGCGCGAGCTCTACCTGATCGAAGCGCTGCGTACCCTGCGACTGATCCATTATTCCGCCTGGCTGGCGCGACGCTGGGACGACCCGGCGTTTCCGGTGGCCTTCCCCTGGTTCAACACCCAACGTTACTGGCAGGACCGCATCCTGGAGTTGCGCGAGCAGATCGCGCTGATGGATGAAGCGCCGCTGTGGCCGGTGTGAACCGCAAGAGAACCAAGACAGAGAGCATCCATGAACCAATCCCTGAAGCAATCTCTGAACCGCTGCGGCTGGGTCAACCTGAACAACCCGCTCTATGTGCACTATCACGACCACGAATGGGGCGTGCCTTGCCACGACGAGACGCGCCTCTTCGAGATGCTCAACCTCGAAGGCGCCCAGGCCGGCCTGTCCTGGGAGACCGTGCTCAACAAGCGCGAAAGCTACCGCGCCGCCTTCGACCAATGGGATGCCGAGAAGATCGCCCGCTACGACGAGCGCAAGGTGGCGCAGTTGCTGGCCGATCCCGGCATCATCCGCAATCGCCTGAAGGTGGCGGCCACCATCGGCAATGCCCGCGCCTACCTGAAGCTGCGCGAGGAGCTGGGCGGCCTGGACGATTACCTGTGGGGCCATGTCGATGGCCAGCCGGTACGCAACGGCTGGAAATCGCTGGCCGATTGCCCGGCCAAGACGCCGCTGTCGGATGCCATCTCCAAGGACCTGGCGCGACGCGGCTTCAAGTTCGTCGGCTCCACCATCATCTATGCCTACCTGCAGGGCATCGGCTTGATCAATGACCATGTGCAGGATTGTCACTGTCATGGCCGCTGAGTTAGTCACTACGGGCAGGGTGGCGGCCGGCGGCAGTTGCGCGGTTTGGTTTACACTCGCAGCCTGACAGATTCACGAGGCCGGCTGGCGGCATGCCAGGCCGGTGAAGTTTGGGAGTAGCATGATTTTCGTCAAATGGTTTGGCTGGTCGGTCCTCTGGCTGCTGCCGCTGCTGCTGCGCACGGTAGTGCGCGCGCTCGGCCGCAAGTCGCTCATGGGCGGCCGTGGTGCCATCCGTCTGTGGTGCGGCAGCTTGCTGCTGCTGTGTGCCAGCGCTGCCCTGGAGGCGCTGGTGCGGGCGCAACTGAGTACGGGCGATGACAGCCAGCACGCTGACCTGCTCGGCGCGGCGCTGATGGATGCCCTGGGCGGCAAGCTCAGCCGCGGCCTGGCAGCGGTGCTGATGCTGGGTTTGCTGGCGCTGGGCCTGAAATGGCTGCTGGGGGCGCTCCTGAACCCCGGCAAAGAGCTTGAGCGCGAGGACCATCCCGAACTCGACCTGGGGCCGCCACGGCGCGGCAGTATCGAGAGCGAGCGCGTGCGCATGAGCAGCCAGCGCAGCAGTTTCCCCAGTAGCACCGAGCGCCGCATGCCGGCGCCGCGCACCTCCAATCCCTCGGCGTCACGCCAGGCCTCGTCTCCCTTCCCCCCGCGTGCCCGTCCCAGTCGCCTGACCCCGCCGCCCAGCCCGGCCGCCGGCAACGCCCCGCGGGAAGACTGGCAGGTGCCGCTGTCGGCAATCACCGGTGGCAGCCAGCGCCACGCACAGGCTGCGCAGACCGCACCGGGGGGCAGCAACGCCCAGCCGGCACCAGCCGGCCGCTGGCCCCTGCTCAAGCAGCCCGCGCCGGTCGCCAAGGCCAGGCCGGAATCCGAATGGGCGGCTTTCGAGACCTTGCGTCCTACCGAAGCAATGCGGGCGCGCGCGGCGGCCAGCACCGTCATCTCGGCCGCCAGCGCCGCAGCCAACGCCAGCCTGTCGCGGGCGGCCAATCCGGTGCCGCCGATCCGGCCGATCCCGCCTTCCATCGCCCGTGCGGGGAGCGCTTCAGCATCTGCCCCCACGTCGGCCGCCATGCCGCCGTCGATGGCGACCCGCAGTATCCGCATCAGCAGCGTCGGTCGCGCCGCTCCCCAGGCGCAGCCTGCGGGCGCACCTGCTGCACATGCCGATGCCATTCCGACGCGCTTGATGCGTTCCCTGCAGGAGTCCGGCGAGCAGACCATCGGCAACGTGTCGCCGCAGCCAACACAGCCGGCGCCGATGGCGTCGATGGCGCCGCCGCCCATACCGGTGGCCGATCCCGTGCCGGCCGCCGAGCTGCCGGACCTGATGACGCCGCAGGCGTATGAGGAGCCTCAGGAACCACAGGAGCCGCTCACACCATTCGCGCCGCTGACGCTACCTGAAGCGGCGCTTCCGCAGTTCCAGGCCCCCTGGTTCGACATGCTGCCCGATCCGCAGCCGCCAACAGCGCCGCAGCCGCCCGCCACCTCGACCTTTACCGTCCATCAGCCTGATCCCGCCCCGGTATCGATGGCCTACCCGGACTACGTCGACCCGCCTTATGTGGACATCCCCTTGCCCTCGCTGGAGCTGCTTGATGAAGTGCCCGAATCGCGCATCGAGATCGATCCCGAGCAGTTGCAGGAAACCGGCCGCCTGATCGAACAGCGCCTCAAGGAATTCAAGGTACCCGTCACCGTGCTGGGTGCCGAAGCGGGGCCGGTGATCACCCGTTTCGAAGTGGAACCGGCGCAGGGCGTGCGTGGCGCCCAGGTGGTCAACCTGATGAAGGACCTCTCGCGGGCACTGGGGCTGACCTCCATCCGCGTGGTCGAGACCATCCCCGGCAAGACCTGCATGGGCCTGGAACTGCCCAATGCGCGCCGGCAGATGATCAAGCTCTCCGAGATCATCCATTCGCAGGCCTACCGCAAGTCGTCGTCCCATCTCACCATTGCCATGGGCAAGGACATCACCGGCACGCCCGTGGTGACCGACCTGGCCCGCGCACCGCACATGCTGGTGGCCGGCACCACCGGCTCGGGCAAGTCGGTGGCCATCAATGCCATGATCCTGTCGTTGCTCTACAAGGCCACGCCGGACGAAGTGCGCCTGATCATGATCGATCCCAAGATGCTGGAGCTGTCCATCTACGAGGGCATCCCGCACCTGCTGGCGCCGGTGGTGACCGATATGCGCGAGGCCGCGCACGCCCTGAACTGGGCGGTCGACGAGATGGAGCGGCGCTACAAGAAGATGTCCAAGCTGGGCGTGCGCAACCTGGCCGGCTACAACCAGAAGCTCGATGAAGCCGCCGCCCGTGGTGAGAAGATCCCCAATCCCTTCAGTCTTACGCCGGATGCCCCCGAGCCGCTGGAAAAGCTGCCCACCATCGTCATCGTCATCGACGAGCTGGCCGACCTGATGATGGTGGTCGGCAAGAAGGTCGAGGAGCTGATCGCCCGCCTGGCGCAGAAGGCGCGCGCCGCCGGCATCCACCTGATCCTGGCCACGCAGCGTCCTTCGGTGGATGTGATCACCGGCCTGATCAAGGCCAATATCCCGACCCGCGTGGCTTTCCAGGTGTCTTCCAAGATCGACTCGCGTACCGTGCTGGACCAGATGGGTGCCGAGTCGCTGCTGGGCCATGGCGACATGCTGTTCCTGCCGCCGGGCTCGGGTTACCCGCAGCGTGTGCATGGCGCCTTCGTCTCCGACGAGGAAGTGCATCGCGTGGTGGAGTACCTGAAGTCCTTCGGCGAGCCGCGCTACATCGAGGAAATCCTGGCCCCGCCGATTTCCGAAGACACGGCCCAGGCCGACATGTTTGCCAACGGCGAAGGCGGCGATCCGGAAGCCGATCCGCTCTACGACGAGGCCGTGGCCTTCGTGCTCAAGACCCGGCGTGCCTCGATCTCGTCGGTGCAGCGGCAACTGCGCATCGGCTACAACCGCGCAGCGCGCCTGGTGGAACAGATGGAGACGGCCGGTGTGCTCTCGGCCATGTCGCGCAATGGCAGCCGCGATATCCTGGTGCCGCCCTCGGGTGGCGGTGAAGAATAGGCCGAACGGCTGGTGAAATGAAAATCGGCGGACCTTTGCAGGTCCGCCGATTTTTTTTGATCACCCGGAGTGATCAATCCAGCAGCTCATGTGAGCTGCGTGGCATCAGACATCCAGCTGCGTCACCAGCTTGGTGTTGATGTAGGCCTCGATGGCCTCGGTGCCGCCTTCGGAACCGTAGCCGCTGTCCTTGATGCCGCCGAAGGGCAGTTCCGGCAGTGCCAGGCCGAGGTGGTTGATGGTCAGCATGCCGCTTTCCACACGGTCAGCCAGCGCATGCTTGGTCTGCGCCGACTTGGCGAAGGCATAGGCGGCCAGGCCGAAGGGCAGGCGGTTGGCTTCGGCGATCACTTCATCGAGGGTCTCGAAGGAATTGATCAGCGCCAGCGGGCCGAAGGGTTCCTCGTTCATCACGCGCGCGCTCAGCGGCACATTGGTCAACACCGTCGGCTGGAAGAAGTAACCCTTGTCGCCGATGCGCTTGCCACCGGTGCGCAGTTGCGCGCCGTTGGCGACGGCATCATCGATCAGCGCTTCCAGTGCCGGGATGCGGCGCTTGTTGGCCACCGGGCCCATGCTCACGCCAGCCTCCAGGCCATTGCCGACCTTCAGCTGTTCGGCATAGGTGACGAACTTGTCGACGAAGGCATTGAAGACGCCCTTCTGCACCAGGAAGCGGGTCGGCGAGACGCACACCTGGCCGGCATTGCGGAATTTCGAGGTGGCCAGGGTCTTGGCCGCCACATCGACATCGGCATCGTCGAACACCATGGCCGGCGCGTGGCCGCCCAGTTCCATGGTGGCGCGCTTCATGTGCAGGCCGGCCAGCGCGGCCAGCTGCTTGCCCACCGGGGTGGAACCGGTGAAGGAGATCTTCTTGATCACCGGATGCGGGATCAGGTATTCCGAGATCTCGGCCGGTACGCCATAGACCAGGTTGATGACACCGGCCGGCACGCCGGCGTCGGCGTAGGCGCGGATCAGTTCAGCTGGCGAGGCCGGGGTTTCTTCCGGTGCCTTGACGATGATGGAACAGCCCGCCGCCAGCGCGGCCGACAGCTTGCGCACCACTTGGTTGATGGGGAAGTTCCAGGGCGTGAAGGCGGCCACCGGGCCGACCGGCTCCTTGATCACCATCTGGTAGGCGCCCGGGGTGCGGGCCGGTACCAGGCGACCGTAGGTACGGCGGGCTTCCTCGGCGAACCAGTCGATGATATCGGCCGAGGCCAGGGTTTCCATCTTCGCTTCGGCCAGTGGCTTGCCCTGTTCCTGGGTCATCAGGCGGGCGATTTCGTCGGCGCGCTCGCGCAGCAGGTCGGCCGCGCGGCGCATGATCTTGGAGCGCTCGAAGGCGGACATCTTGCGCCAGGTCTCGAAGCCTTTCTTGGCCGCGTCCAGTGCGCGATCCAGGTCTTCACGATCGGCGTGGGCGATCTTGCCGATCACTTCCTCGGTAGCCGGGTTGACCACATCGATGGTGCGGCCGGAGGCGCTGGCGGTCCATTCACCGTTGATGAAAAGCTGTACGTCCTTATACATGTGCGAACCTCGTTGGTCAGGGTTGGGGAGATGCCGCCCGGCGACGGGGCGCGGCGGCAGGGGGAATAGGTTGACAGACCGGATATCGCTGGCCTGGTTCAGTCGCCCGCGTGCGCTGGCGAAGATTTCCTTTATACCATGCGGACGATTTTCGCGCCGGCCGGCCCTTGCGCGCGGGGCTGGACGGCCAGCCCACAAGCAGGAACAATCATTGTCGGCAGCGGGTCACACCGCCATCACAATGCACCAGGAGAAGGCCCCATGAGCAAGCCCTCGCGCCCATCCGACGACCTCGATACCCCTTCGGCCAGCAATGCGCTGTCCGCCGCCGGCATCGTTGCCGGCACCCTGTTCAGTGCCGGCCTGGGCATCTGGCTGGGGCGCAAGCGGCGCCAGCGGCGGCAGGCCGGGGCAGTGACGACGCCTGCTGCTGGCGCACAGGCAGTGGCGCGCCCCTCTGCCGTGGCTGCATCCACGTCGGGACTTGAGCGCGCCGTGCGGTTGGTGAGCCTGGTCTTGCCGCTGGTGGCCGCCTGGCGGCGCGGCTCAGCGCGCGCCAAGGCCGCTGCCAGGCGCGTACCGCCACCGGCGGCGGACGCACCGGCGCGCATCGACATCGTCAAGGCCAGGCTGGAGCCGGCCCCGTCTGACTATCTCGATCCCGCCGCCGAGGTCAAGATGCTGCAGGGCGGCTCGCGCGTGCAGCAGGCCTGGCAGTTGACGGTGGCGGCCGTGAACGCCTGGCTGAACGACTTCGCCCCCAGCATGGGCGCGGCCATTGCCTACTACACGATCTTTTCGATTGCGCCCATGCTGGTGATTGCCATCGCCGTGGCCGGCATGCTCTTCGGCCACGATGCCGCGCAGGGGGAGATCGTCAACCAGATCCGCGACATCGTCGGCACCGAAGGGGCCTTCGCCATCCAGGGGCTGCTGAAGTCGGTCAGCCAGCCACGCGAGGGCATGATTGCCGCCGGGATTTCAGTGGTAACGCTGGTCATCGGCGCCACCGCCGTGTTTTCCGAACTGCAGAGCGCGCTGGACCGCATCTGGCGCATCCCCGTGGCCACACGCAAGAGCGGCGTGTGGCAACTGGCCCGTACCCGTCTCTTGTCCTTCGGGCTGATCCTGGGGCTGGGTTTCCTGCTGATCATCTCGCTGGTGGTCAGTGCCGCGCTGGCGGCGCTGGGGCGCTGGTGGGGCGGCTGGTTCGAGGGCTGGCAGCTGGTGTTGCAGCTGCTGAACTTCGTGCTGTCCTTCGTGGTGTTCTCGACGCTCTTCTCGATGATCTACAAGTTCATGCCGCGCGTAACGCTATCCTGGCGCGACGTCTGGATCGGCGCGGTCGCCACCACGGTGCTCTTCATCATCGGCAAATACCTCATCGGCATGTACCTGGGCAGCACCGGCATGACCTCCGGTTTCGGGGCTGCAGGGTCGTTTGCGCTGTTGCTGCTGTGGATCTACTACTCGGCGCAGATCTTCCTGCTGGGGGCGGAGTTCACCTGGATCTACGCCAACAATTTCGGCTCGCGGGCGCAGCGGCAGAAGCTGGTCAATACGATGGAAGACCATCACGTCAGTATCGAACAGGCGCAGCAGGTCGTGCGTGCCGCTGATAGCGTCCGCTGAGACGATGGGATGCTGTCTCGAAGTTGCTGAGGGAAATGTCGAGAGAATGCTGCGCGATAGAGTGTTCTTCAACTTTGACGGCAATATCCGCAACTTCTCCATCGAGGAAGTGAGCAAGCGCGATGAACGCACCTACTAACATCCAGATCATCCACGGCCCCGACGGGAAGCCGGCCTTTGTCGTGATCCCTTACGACGATTACCTCAGGGAGCATCCACAGGACGATGGATCCTATGTTCCGCACGAAGTCGTGGCGCTGATGGTGGATCACGAGTGGACTGCCGTGCGCTGCTGGCGTGAACATCTGAATCTGACCCAGCAGGAGGTGGCAGCGCGACTGGGTATTTCGCAATCCGCCTATGCGCAGCAGGAGAGTAGTCGCCGGCTGCGTCCAGGCACCCTGGAGAGAATCGCCACGGCCCTGGGCCTGGAGGTGGAACAGCTGGATTTTTGAGCCAGCGTTTCCAGATCCCTCATGCTGTTTCGCAGGCATGAGGTCGGTGATCCAGCCACTCTAACCCTTATTGCCGCCAGCATGTCCCCCTGGGACCAGGCTGTAGGAGCCGGGCGCGGTGTAAATCGGTGCCGCGCCTACAGCCAGATCTGTCTCCCGCCTGCATCATCGGTAGCTCGGACGCAGCAATGCGCCGCGTCATTCCCATGCATGCATCAGGCCCGGAGAAGCAGGATGAAAACCAAGGATACCCCCGAAGAAGCGCGTTTCGACGAATACAACAACGCCGCCGGCGGCTGGGGCTCGGTCAAGGCACTGGGCTCCATTCTCCAGCAGGAGCACGTGATCGCCAGCGGTACCCGCGTCCTGATGAAGCAGAACAAGCCCGAGGGCTTCGCCTGTGTCAGTTGTTCCTGGGCCAAGCCGGCCGATCCGCACCTCTTCGAATTCTGCGAGAACGGGGCCAAGGCCACCGCCTGGGAGATCACCGGCAAGCGGGCCACCCCGGAGCTCTTCGCCCGCCATACCGTCACCGAGATGGAGCGCTGGAACGACCTGGAGCTCGAATCCACCGGCCGCGTGACCGAACCGATGAAGTATGACCCGGCCAGTGATCGCTACCTGCCGGTCTCCTGGGACGAGGCCTTCGATGACATCGCCGCCCGGTTGCGTGCCATGGATCCGAAGAAGGTGGTCTTCTATGCATCTGGCCGCGCCTCGCTGGAGACTTCCTACATGTACCAGCTGATGGCACGCATGTATGGCACCAACAACCTGCCCGACAGTTCCAACATGTGCCACGAATCCACTTCAGTGGCCTTGCCGCAGACCATCGGCGTGCCGGTCGGCACCGTCAGGCTGGAAGACTTCGAACACACCGCTTGCATCCTTTTCTTCGGCCACAACACCGGGACCAATGCCCCGCGCATGCTGCATCCGCTGGAAGAGGCGCGCAAGCGCGGGGTGCCTGTCATCACTTTCAATCCCCTGCGCGAGCGCGGCCTGCAGCGCTTCGTCAACCCGCAATCGCCCACCGAGATGATCACCCCGGCGCATACCGAGATCAGCTCGCAGTACGTCCAGATCCGCATTGGCGGCGATGCCGCGGCTGCCGTCGGCATGGCCAAGCGCATCCTCGAACGCGACGACCTGGCCCAGGCTGAAGGTAGGCCGCGCCTGCTGGATCAGGCTTTCATCGATGCGCATACCAGCGGTATGGAGGCATTTGCCGAGGTCGTGCGCAAGACATCCTGGAGCGAGATCGAAAGACATGCCGGCGTCGCGCGCACCGAGCTGGAGCAGGCCGCCGACACCTATGCCGCTGCCGACAGCGCCATGCTCATGTATGGCATGGGTGTGACCCAGCATCGCGAGGCGGTCCGCACCATTCACATGCTGACCAACCTCTTGCTCCTGCGCGGCAACATCGGCAAGCCCGGTGCCGGCATCTGTCCCATTCGCGGACACTCCAACGTACAGGGGCAGCGTACCGTGGGCATTACCGAAAAACCGGAGATGGTGCCCAACGACAAGCTGCGCGCGCTCTACCATTTCGAGCCACCGATGGAGAAGGGCCTCAACACCGTGGAAGCCTGCGAGAAGATCCGTGATGGCGAGCTGTCGGCCTTCTTCATGCTGGGCGGCAATTTCGTGCGGGCCATTCCCGACCAGGGTGTGATGGAGCCGGCCTGGCGCAAGCTGCCCCTGACGGTGCAGGTGGTGACGCACCTGAACCGTTCTTGCGTGATCCACGGCAAGACGGCTTATCTCCTGCCCTGCCTGGGGCGCATCGAGGTCGATCAGCAAGGCGGTGGCGAGCAGTCGGTGTCGGTGGAAGACAGCACCGGCTGCATGCATGGCTCGCGCGGACGCGTCAAGCCGGCCTCACCGCATCTGCTGTCGGAATCGGCCATCGTGGCAGCGCTGGCCAAGCGTCTGCTGCCCACCCCTGCGCAGGTGGACTGGGATGGCTGGGTCGCAGACTATGGCCGCATACGCGATGCCATCGAGGCCACCTATCCCGATATCTTCCATGACTTCAATGCGCGCATGTGGACGCCAGGCGGCTTTGGGCGCCCGCTGGCGGCGCGTGAGCGACAGTGGAAGACGCCCAATGGCAAGGCCAATTTCATGGTGCCGGACGGCTTCGAGCCCGATCCCGACATGCCCGCCGATGCACCCGGGGTGCTGCGCCTGATGACCACACGCGGCGACAGCCAGTTCAACACCACCGTCTATTCGCTGGATGACCGCTTCCGTGGCGTCTGGGGGACGCGCCGCGTCCTGCTGATGAACCGGCAGGATCTGCGGCACCATGGCCTGGTGCCGGGCGATTTCGTCACGGCCGAGACCGTCTCTTCCGACGGTGTGGAACGCCGCGTCGATCATCTGCGTGTGGAACCCTTCGATATCCCGGCCGGTTGCGTCATGGGTTACTACCCCGAACTCAACCGCCTGATTCCGTTGTTCCACCATGCGCGCGGGAGCAAGGTGCCGGCGGCCAAGTCGATCCCGATCCGCCTGATCCCGGAGCCGGGGCAGCCGGTCCTGGCCTGAGGCCGGGGGAGCGACAGGGATGAAAAAAGCCCCGCCGAAGCGGGGCCAAGAGGGAACTGAGGAAACCTCAGTCGGTGCAACAACGCAAAACACCTGTTGCAGCCGGCGTCATGCCTCACACGGAGGGGCATGGCGCCCGGCGGCGAATCAGTACTTCCACATGATCTTCTGCAGTTCCTTGGGATCATTGGTCTTGGTCAGCGCCAGCTCGGCCAGGATGCGGGCCTTCTGGGCGTTCTGGTCGTCGGTGACGACCCAGTCGAACTTGTCGTCAGGCTGTTCGCCATTGCGGATCACCACGCCGCTGCCGGTGCGGGTGGCGCGGATGACCTGCACACCCTTGCTGCGCACTTCCTGCAGCACCGGCACGATCTGCTCGGCCACGCTGCCGTTGCCGGTACCGTCATGGATGATGGCCTTGGCACCGGCTGCCACGAAGGCGTCATAGGCGGCGCGGCTCACATTGCCGTAGTTGTAGGCGATGTCCACACGCGGCAGGCTGTTGATCTGGTCGATGTCGAATTCGGTCTGGGTGGTGTGCGGACGGGCCGGCAGGCGATAGAACATCAGCTTGTTTTCCACCACGTAGCCCAGCGGGCCGTAGGGCGAACGGAAGGTCTCGACCTTGAAGGAATTGCTCTTGGTGACGTCGCGGCCGGAGTGGATCTCGTCGTTCATCACCACCAGCGTGCCCTTGCCGGCGGCTTCCTTGCTGCCGGCCACCAGCACCGCGTCATACAGGTTCAGCGCGCCATCGGCACCCAGTGCCGTGCCCGGACGCATGGAGCCGACCACCACGACCGGCTTGGCGCTCTTCAAGACCAGGTTCAGGAAGTAGGCGGTTTCCTCGATGGTGTCGGTGCCGTGGGTGATGACCACGCCGTCGACGTCATTCTGCTTGAGCAGTTCGGAGACGCGCTTGCCCAGTTTCAGCAGGCGCTCGTCGTTGAAGCTCTCGCTGCCGATCTGGAAGATCTGTTCGCCGCGCACGTTGGCGATCTTGGAGATCTCGGGGACGGCGGCGATGATCTTGTCCACCGGCACCACGGCCGATTGATAGGCGGCGGTGTTGACGCTGGATGCGCCCGCACCGGCGATGGTGCCGCCGGTACCGATGACCACGACATTGGGCTTCTTCTCCTGTGCTTGCGCGGCAAAGGCGCAGGCCAGGGAGAGGATCATCACAGCGCCGATTTTCTTGAAGTGTGTCTGCTGCATTTTTATTAGTCTCCAGTGTTTTTCTAGGTGGGCCGCATGATGGGTCCCGCTCGTGGTCCTGATAGGTAGGTCGAGCGGCCCCTGCGGAGGGTTCGCGCTGATGGCATCGAACGTTGGGGATCATACGAAAGCGGCGGGGCGCTGTCTCATGCTTTTAAAACATGGACGGATGCAGCACATGCATGATCCCGCTACCGTACCGGTGCGGGCTGTGCGGCATGGACAAGGTAAAGAAAAAAGCGGGATAAAGAAGAGGGAAAAGGAGAGGAAAAGATAAATAAAAAGCCGCATGAGCGGCTTGATGACAAGAGCAGGGCGGCGCGATCGGCTAGAAGAATTCCACCGTATCGTTGGTCGTGATGCCCGAGCGCAGCACGCCCGAATTGACCAGTTCCTGGTAGTAGCAGATGCGGTTGCGACCGCTCTTCTTGGCGTGGTAGAGGGCCTGGTCGGCATGCCCCAGGATCACCACCGGCGTCTCGCGGGCGATGCCCACGAAGCCCAGGCTGACGGTGACCTTGCCCACTTGCGGGAAATCGTATTCCTGGACGTTCTGGCGGAAGCGGTCGAAGATCTTGCGCGCATCGGCCAGCGTGGTCGAGCGCAGCAGGATCACGAATTCCTCGCCGCCGAAACGGAAGATGCGGTCATGGCCGCGGAACGAGGCGCGCAGGATGTTGGCCACCAGGATCAGCACTTCGTCGCCATAGAGATGGCCGTAGCGGTCATTGACCTGCTTGAAGTGATCGATGTCGACCACCGCCAGCCAGTGGCCCTTGGCCTCATCGGCGTCCTCTGCGAGGTCATGCCGGCGCTCGTCACGGTCCATCAAATGCGCCTCGTGCGGGGCAATGGCAAAGGCGTAGCGGGTGAACTGCTCGTCGAAGGTCTTGCGGTTGAACAGGCCCGTGAGCGCATCACGTTCGCTGTAGTCGAGCAGGCTCTGGTAATTGCAGTAGACGTGGAAGATGCCGTTGATCACCTCCATCATCTGCGTGTCGAAGGGCTGTTCGCTGCGGATTTCCAGACAGGAATTCATCTTGCCGTGCAGCCAGACCGGCAGCCACAGCAGGTGCATGCCGTCGGCCGTGGTTTCCAGGTATTCGTTGAGATGGTTGCGGATGCAGACCATCATGGACGGGTAGCTCGACAGCGGTTCCTTGGGATCGTCTTCGGTATGCTCGGCAATGGTATGGACGGTGCCGTCGCGGATGACCATCTTTTCCTGGACATAGTGCTCGTCGCGCATCGAGAAGATGTCGAGCATGCGGATGACCTGGACATTGGTGAGCTGGTACAGGGCCGAGATGACGGAGATGGCCAGCCGGGAATGCTCCCGATGGGCCGTGATCTCTACCAGATGCTTGAGCAGCGGTTTCTTCATCTCGTCGTCGGTGTCCTGCATGAGCCCATTGTTGTAGTTTGGTCGGTACTCGGCTTGTGCTTCGCCATTCAAGCAATGTCAGCACTGATGCAAGAATCACGCCATGAATCGTGCAAGGAAGCACAAGGATTCTACACGCTGGCGTGCACAAGCATGAAGCAGTTTTTAGCAAATCCGGAGGGAAAATGCCGATTGATTTCCATATGGAAACCTTATTGCTGCGTGATTTTTGATTACGTGCATATTTGCGAGCTTTTTGACTTCTTTCATGCATCATCGTTATAAGAGATGCCCGGGATGCTGCGCCTGCAGCGCGTTTGACGCACATCCGCCGGTGTTGGCGGGACAGTGCCGTTGCCGGATTCCAGTGCGCGCTGACCCCGCTGTGGGCGGCAAAAAAAACGCCGGCAGGAGCCGGCGATGGAGCAGCAAGAACAGGGCCGCAGTCACTGCAATGTGGGGTCGCGGAACGTATCGTTTTATATCGTTTCCGTCGTCACAGGCACAATGTCGCAGCGATCATGCATAGATGATCAGCAGCGCCACGGCAATGATGAGGCCGAACTTGGTGATCTTGTAGACCGTCCGGTTCCAGTTCTTGAAGCGGCGACGGTACTGGCCTGCCAGCCAGACGAAGCGGAACAGCTTGTTGACCCGCCCGGTCTGGTCGCCGGTCTCGTTGGGGGAGGCGGCGGCGGTCATCATGGTGCGGCCGAGGAAACCGTTGATGGCCTCTGCCCAGCGATAGCGCAGCGGGCGCTCGACGTCGCAGAAGAGGATGATACGGTTCGTCTCGGTGCCGTTCTGGGCCCAGTGGATGAAGGTCTCGTCGAACACCACGCTCTGGCCGTCACGCCAGCTGTAGCGCTGGCCATCGACTTCGATGAAGCAGCGGTCATCGTTGGGCGTGACCAGGCCCAGGTGATAGCGCAGCGAACCGGCGAAGGGGTCGCGGTGCGGATTGAGGGTGCCGCCGGGGGCCAGCTCGGCGAACATGGCCGCCTTGACGCAGGGAATGCGCTGCAGGATCTCCACGGTCTTGGGGCAGAACTTCTCGGCCGAGGGGTGGCTGGCGTTGTACCACTTCAGGTAGAAGCGCTTCCAGCCGGCCTTGAAGAAGGAGTTGAAACCGGCATCGTCATTCTTTTCGGCGGCCTTGATCTTGGCCATCTCGCGCAGCGCCACGGCTTCGTCGCGGATGACTTCCCAGTTCTGGTCGATCAGGGCCAGTTCCTTGAACTCCTTCACGGCCGGATAGGGGGTGGCCGGTACGCGCGAGAAGGCATACATGAACAGGTTGATCGGCGACATGATCGACGAATGGTCGAAGAACTGGCGCAGGAAGGGCAGCCGCACGCGTCCACGGAAATGGATGAACAGGATGGAAAACAGGTAGATAAAGACGATAGCCCACTTCATTGCATGGTCCTCTTGATGGTACTGGCCCTTCCATGTGAAGGAAAAGGCGCGGGCGGATAAAGCCCATATGGGGTGAAAATCGGGGAGATCAACGGCAAAGGCAGCCGTAAGGCGCGAGATGCGTGGTGATGAGCTGAGTTTCCCCGGGCTGCGCGCACGCCGGAGGCGTCGTTTGCGCAGAGCAAGCGGGGATTCTACACCAAGGGCCTGTGAGCAATTGTAAGCAGCTTGGCGGGTGTCGGGATGAAGCTTTGTTCATCGCCCTGGCTCTGATGCATATCAAGCGCCGCAAAAAAAACGGACCGGGAGATCCGGTCCGTTGAGCGTGGGGCCGTCAAACCGTCATCAAGCTGCCTGGGTGACCACCTTGGCGGTGCGGTTCCAACGCGGCAGGCCGGTGAAGGCGAAGTCGATCTCCGGCACGCGACCGGCGACGATCTCGGCAATGGCGCGGCCGGAACCGCAACCCATGGTCCAGCCCAGGGTGCCATGGCCGGTATTGAGGTACAGGTTGGCGAACTTGGTCTTGCCCACGTACGGTACGTTGGACGGGGTCAGCGGGCGCAGGCCGGTCCAGTAGGTCGGGTTCTCGTAGTCGCAGCCATCGGGGAACAGTTCACGGGTACGGCGCGTGATGGCTTCGCAGCGGGTGGTGTTGAGTTCGCGGGTGTAGCCGTTCAGCTCACAGGTACCTGCCACGCGCAGGCGGTCGCCCAGGCGCGAGACCACCAGCTTGTAGCCGTCATCGGTGAGCGAGACGGTGGGGGCGGCGTCCGGGTTGGTCACCCGGTAGGTGGCCGAATAGCCCTTGCCTGGGTAGAGCAGCAGGTCGATGCCCAGCGGCTTGACCAGTTGCTGCGAGAAGCTGCCCATGGCGACCACGAAGGTGTCGGCGGTGAGCACTTCATGGCGGCCATCCGGATTGATGACTTCCACACCGGTCACGCGGGCCGAGGCGCCGGCGCCTTCGGTGATCAGGCGGGTGATGCTGGTGGAGTAACGGAATTCGACGCCGGCTTCCTCGCTCTTCTTGGCCAGGCCGGTGGTGAGCTTGAAGACGTCGCCCGATTCATCGGTGGCGGTGAAGTCGCCGCCGACGATCTTGCCGCGCATCGATTCCAGCGCCGGCTCGATGCGGATCACCTCGTCGGCGCCGATCGATTCGCGCGGGCAACCCAGGTCGCGCATGAGCTTGGCGGCCGGCAGGGAATCCTGGAATTCCTTTTCCTCGGTGTAGAAGTGCAGGATGCCGCGGGTCAGGTGATCGTACTGGATGCCGGTCTCGGCGCGCACGGCTTGCAGGGTCTGGCGGCTGTATTCGCACAGGGCGACGATGTTGCGGATGTTCTCGTCGGTGCGGGCAGCGGTGCACTCACGCAGGAAGGCCACGGCCCACTTCCACTGCAGCCATTCGGGGCGGAAGCGATAGAGCAGGGGCGCGTCTTCCTTGCCCAGCCACTTGAGCACCTTCATCGGTGCGGCCGGGTTGGCCCAGGGTTCGGCGTGCGAGACCGAAATCTGGCAGCCGTTGGCAAAGCTGGTTTCCTGCGCGGCGCCGGGCTGACGCTCGATGACGGTGACGTCGTAGCCCTGCTTCTTCAGGAACCAGGCCGAGGCGGTCCCGATAATGCCTGCGCCCAATACGATCACTTTCATCTCACTCTCCCGGTTTGCGTGAACTTGCTGCTGGATTCTTGAATGGATTCGCCTCGCGTGAACGAAAGCGAACAATGCATGCATTGTAAGAAAAGCGGGATTGCCGATGTGCTCAATACTGCTCTAAATTTTTAATAATAAAAATGTGATGCGTCATTTTTCTTTCGAAAGAAAAAGAAAAATGGCTAAAAATTTACTTTTTTGAAGATGCGAATCGCGCCATCTCTTCCGCTACCGCCCGCGTGACCGTTTCCGCCAGGGCTTCACGCAGGTTTTCCTTGATGCGCTGCATCACGATCGTGGAGAGATTGTCCAGCGCCAGCGCCATCTGGTCCTGCAGGTGTTGTTGCAGGACGGTATCGGCTTGTTCCAGCAGGCTTTGCAGGACGTTTTCGCGGATTTCCTGTTCCCATAGGCGGTATTGCTCGGCCGCAGGCGCGAGCGGCACCGCGTTCACGGGCGGCTGGTAGCTGGTAGCCGAGGGCGGGGTGTGGAAAGCCCCCGGGAAAGCCGCGGCGGCGTAGTCGGCGGCTGCGGCAGAGGCCGGCGTGTGGGCGGCCGGGATCACCTCGGTGAGCAGGGGGATGCTGTTGTCGTCGTGGTTCATGGGCGTGCCGGCCTCAGGCGGCCACGTGGTGGGTCAGCGGATAGCCGCGTTCCTTGTAGAAGCGATAGCGGTCACGGCCGGCGGCCTTGTCGGCGTCGTCGGCGGAAATGATTTCCAGCAGGCGCTCGAAGCGCGCAAAGTGGGCCGGCGTGTCCGCGCCGAGGTTGATGAGGATCTGGTGGTGGGGCAGTTCCAGCGTGTCGTCATCGGCCAGGATGATGGGCGTCTGCGCGGCCAGCGGGTCGCGGGCGTGCACATGCGGCAGGAAATCCTGCTCGGAAAAGCTCCAGAGCGCCTGGTCCAGCTGCTGCAGCTGGGCGCGGTCGGGTACGCGCAGCACCATGGTGGCGCCACTGGCGTGCGCCTTGCGCACCAGGCGGCAGACGTAGGCGATCTTTTGCGGGACGTTGCTGTGGAAATCGATTCGGGTCATGCCGCAAGTATAGTGGTTGGCGCTGCAGCATGCCATCCGGGGGCGGCAAACAACTTCACCTGCCAGTGCATATCTCCTGCACCGTTCGGTCTGAGTACGCCCGCAGGGCCGTATCGAAGGCAGCGCGCGCCTTCGATACGCGGCATGGCCGCAACTCAGTCCGAACGGTATGTGACGGTGTGACGATGTGACAGCAGGGGAAATAAAAATGCCGTTCAGCAAGGTGCTGAACGGCATTGCGTGGCGAGCCGATGTGGCGCTCAGGCCGCCATGCCGCTATGGCGCAGCAGCGCATCGATGCTGGGCTCGCGGCCTCGGAAGGCCTTGAAGGACTCGATGGCCGGACGCGAACCACCGACGGCCAGGATTTCCTGCTGGAAGCGGCGGCCGGTTTCCAGCGAGATCACGTTGCCGCCGGTCACCGCGGCTTCTTCGAAGGCGCTGTAGGCGTCGGCAGAAAGCACTTCGGCCCACTTGTAGCTGTAGTAGCCGGCCGCATAGCCGCCCGCGAAGATGTGCGAGAACGAATGCTGGAAGCGGTTGAAGGCAGGCGGGCGGATCACGGCGATGCGGTCGCGCACGCTGTCGAGCAGTTGCTGCACGCTCTGGCTGCCACCGACTTCATATTCATGGTGGATCAGCATGTCGAACAGCGAGAACTCCACCTGGCGCAGCATCTGCAGGCCGGACTGGAAGTTCTTGGCGGCGATCATCTTGTCATAGAGCGCGCGCGGCAGCGGTTCGCCGGTCTCGGCGTGGGACGTCAACTGCTGCAGCACATCCCATTCCCAGCAGAAGTTTTCCATGAACTGCGAGGGCAGTTCCACCGCGTCCCATTCCACGCCGGAGATGCCGGAGACGCCCACTTCATCGACTTGCGTGAGCATGTGATGCAGGCCATGGCCGAACTCGTGGAACAGCGTGATCACTTCGTCATGGGTGAACAGGGCCGGCTTGGCCACGCCATCGACGACCGCCGGTTCGGTGAAGTTGCAGACCAGGTAGGCGATCGGGGTCTGCACGCCTTGCGCGGTCAGGCGGCGGGCGCGGGCGTCATCCATCCAGGCGCCGCCACGCTTGCCGGAGCGGGCGTAGAGATCCAGGTAGAACTGGCCGACCAGCTGGCCGTCACGTTCGATGCGGAAGAACTTCACGTCCTTGTGCCAGACCGGGGCCGTATCGGGCTTGATCTGCACGCCGAACAGTTGCTGCGCCACCTGGAACAGGCCGCCCACTACCTTGGGCTCGGGGAAATATTGCTTCACTTCCTGTTCCGAGAAGGCGTAACGCTGTTCGCGCAGCTTTTCCGAGGCGTAGGTGCTGTCCCAGGCCTGCAGTTCATCCAGGCCCAGCTTTTCGCGGGCGAAGGTCTTCAGTTCTTCGTAGTCTTTCTGGCCGAAGGGGCGGGCGCGCTGGCCCAGGTCTTCCAGGAAGGCGATCACTTCGCTGGGCGACTTGGCCATCTTGGCCACCAGCGAGACCTCGGCGAAATTGGCATAACCCAGCAATTGGGCTTCTTCCTTGCGCAGTTGCAGGATCTGGTCGATGTTGCTGCTGTTGTCCCATTCCGCCTTGGCGCCCAGCTCGGAGGCCTTGGTGGCGTTGGCGCGGTAGATCTTCTCGCGCAGGGCGCGGTTGTCGGCGTATTGCAGCACCGGGAAGTAAGACGGGAAGTGCAGCGTGAACTTGTAGCCGGGCTTGCCATCCTTCTCGGCGGCGGCGCGGGCGGCCTGCTTCACGTCGCCCGGCAGGCCGGACAGTTCGGCCTCGTCCTCGACGAAAAGGGCGAAGTCATTGGTGGCATCCAGCACGTTTTCCGAGAAACGGGTGGTCAGCATGGCCTGCTTTTCCTGGATCTCGGCGAAGCGTTCCTTCTTTTCTTCCGGCAGTTCGGCGCCGGAGAGGCGGAAGTCGCGCACCGCATTGTCCACCACCTTGCGGCGTGCGGCCGACAGAGCGGCGAAGCTCGGGCTGGCCTGCAGCGCCTTGTACTTCTCGAACAGCGCCAGGTTCTGGCCCAGCCCGGTCCAGAATTCCACCAGGCGCGGCTGGTTCTCGTTGTAGGTGGCACGCAGGGCCGGGGTGTCCATCACGGCGTTGAGGTGGCCGACCACGCTCCAGGCGCGGCCCAGCTTCTCGGTGGCCGACTCCAGCGGCTCGACGAAGTTGTCCCAGGTGACCTCGGCCATCGGCGCTTCCAGCTCGGTGACCAGGGCGCTGGCGTCGGCCAGCAGCTTGTCCAAGGCCGGTGTGACGTGCTCGGGCTGGATGGCATCGAACTGGGCATAGCCCGAGAAGTCGAGCAGGGGATTGGCGGCGATGTCGGTGGTGGTCATGGATTCTCGTTTCTCTGAAGCCTCCCGCCGGCGTGGGCCATCGGGAGGTGATGCGGTTTTAGGTACGTTCTGCGGCTTCGATCGTGTTGACCAGCAACATGGTGATGGTCATCGGACCCACGCCACCCGGCACCGGGGTGATCCAGCCGGCGACTTCCTTCGCATTGGCGAAATCGACGTCGCCGCACAGCTTGCCGTTGTCATCGCGGTTCATGCCGACGTCGATGACGACGGCGCCGGGCTTGACCATGTCGGCGGTGACGATGTTGCGCTTGCCGGTGGCGACCACCAGGATGTCGGCCTGGCGGGTATGGTGGCCGAGGTCACGGGTCTTGGAGTTACAGATAGTGACGGTGGCGCCGGCTTGCAAGAGCAACATGGCCTGCGGCTTGCCGACGATGTTGGAGGCGCCCACCACCACGGCATTGGCGCCGCGTACCGGGTAGTCGATGGATTCCAGCATCTTCATCACGCCGTAAGGGGTGCAGGGGCGGAACAGCGGCTGGCCCGTCATCAGCAGGCCGGCATTGCTGACGTGGAAACCGTCCACGTCCTTCTCGGGGGCGATGGCTTCGATCACCTTGTGCGAATCGATATGGGCCGGCAGCGGCAGTTGCACCAGGATGCCGTTGATCTTGGGATCCTGGTTGAGGGCGTCGATGCGGGCCAGGAGCTCGGCTTCCGTCATCGTGGCTTCGTATTTTTCCAGCACGGAGTGCAGGCCATTGTCCTGGCAGGCCTTGACCTTGTTGCGCACATAGACCTGGGAAGCCGGGCTGTCGCCCACCAGGATCACGGCCAGGCCGGGTTGCTTGCCTTGGGCGGTGAGGGCGGCGGCGCGCTTGGCGACATCGGCGCGCAGTTGTTGGGAGAGCAGGTTTCCGTCGATCAGTTGAGCAGGCATGGCAGATAGAGAAAGGCAGGACTAAGGGGGAAAGCTCCCGGGCGGGCCGGGGCGACTGGGGCGCGCAAGCGCCAGAGCCCGACATTATAAAGCCTGTGGACAGGGCCGACGACATGTCGGCGGGCGCAGATATGTTGTCAATATGAAAATAAAAACGGGCGGCTTCGCGCGACATTGGCATTTGGCTTGCCTCACGACGGGAATTGTCAATTTCGGTTATGCTCCCGCAACCAAGCAACCCAGCCCTGATTGATTGAAGGATTCCCGCATGACCGATCTGCTCACACGACGCCTGCAACAGCTTTCCCAGCCGCAACATCTGGCGTTGCTGGGGCGGGGTTTGCGCGGCGTCGAACGCGAGACCTTGCGGGTGGATCGCCAGGGTCAGCTGTCGCACAAGCCGCATCCGCCGGCACTGGGTTCGGCCCTGACCAATGACCTGATCACCACCGACTATTCGGAATCCCTGCTGGAATTCATCACCCCGGCCATGCCCGACATCGCCGATGCCCTGCAGCGCCTGGACGAGATCCATCGCTTTGCCTACGCCAAGCTGGATGGCGAACTCCTGTGGAATGCCTCCATGCCCTGTGTGCTGCCGCCGGAAGAGGAGATTCCCATCGGCTGGTACGGCAGCTCCCATATCGGCATGTTGAAGCATGTCTACCGCCGTGGTCTGGCGCTGCGCTATGGCCGTACCATGCAGTGCATCGCCGGCATCCACTACAACTTCTCCCTGAGCGAAGACCTGTGGGAAGTCCTGCGCGATGGTGACGATACGGTCGATACCTCGCTGTCCCGGCGCGACTACCAGTCCGAGCGCTACATCGCGCTGATCCGCAACTTCCGCCGCTATAGCTGGCTGCTGATGTATTTGTTCGGCGCCTCGCCGGCGGTGGCGACCAATTTCCTGCGCGGCCGGCCGCACCAGCTGGAGACGCTGTCCGAGGACACGCTCTTCCTGCCCTACGGCACCAGCCTGCGCATGAGCGACCTGGGTTACCAGAACCACGCCCAGGCCAACATCACGCCGCACTATAACAACCTGCCGGCCTATATCCGCAGCCTCGCGCATGCGGTCAGCGAACCCTATCCGCCCTATGAAGCCATCGGCACCAAGCGTGACGGTGAATGGGTGCAGATCAATACCAATATCCTGCAGATCGAAAACGAGTTCTACTCGTCGATCCGCCCCAAGCGTGTCATCAACAGCGGCGAGCGCCCGGTGCAAGCCCTGTCGGCGCGCGGCGTGCAGTATGTGGAAGTGCGCTGCATGGACATCGACCCCTTCAACCCGCTGGGTATCGGCCTGGAGACGGCGCGCTTCCTGGATGTGTTCCTGCACTTCCTGGCGCTGGAATCGAGCTGCCTGACCTCCGACGAAGAGGGCGCCGAGAACCGCGCCAACTTCCTGGCCACCGTCAAGGAAGGCCGCCGTCCCGGCCTGCAGCTGCAGTTCAAGGGCCAATCGCTGCTCCTGCAGGACTGGGGCCGGCAATTGCTGGACCGCATGGAGCCGGTGGCCGAGCTGCTCGATCATCACCTGGGCGGCACCCAGCACCGCGACAGCATGGCTACCCAGCGCGCCAAGCTGGCCGATCCGGACGCTACGCCCTCGGCCCGCGTGCTGCGCGAGATCCGCGCGGCCGGCAATTCGTTTGCCGGCTTCACCCTGGCCAACAGCAGCAAGCAGGCCGACGCCATGATCGCCCATCCGCTCCCGGCGTCCAGGACGGCTGACTTCGTGGCCATCGCTCAGGCTTCCCTGGACGCCCAGCGCGAGATCGAGCGGACCCAGGAAGGCGATTTCGACACCTTCGTGGCGGCGTATCGCGCCAGTACACTCGGCAATATCGCCATCTGAAGCTATCTTCTATATCCCTCTTTATATAGAGCAAGCTCCCCCGGTAACAGAGCCTCCCCGTCCGCAGCAGCGGCGCGGAGGCGTTTTTGTTATCTCCTTGGAAATCCTTTTTATTCATTTGAACAACCTAAAAACCGGCTTTTTGGGCAGTTCCTGGCTGCTTTGCGGCATTGCAAACAGGGCAATAAATCCCGGTTTTACGAGGGATACCGTAAAAATACGCGTGCCGGAAAGCGCCTATTCATACCGCTTTGCAGCATATTTTCGTATTATGAAATCGATTATCGTAATTTGAAAATTGAAAATTCCCTGATAAAATTCGTCGTCCACACGGCTGGAAAACCGTACATTGGAGCCTGTTTCACCGTCGATCCTCAGCCCCACAGGGCTGGATGACGGATTGGCAACAAGCAGAATCGGAGGTTTTCCTGCATCACCCGCCGGCGGCATCGCGTACTGAATGACCCGACCCGCCTGGTCCATCCGACCGGACGGTTCTCTCAACAACCAGGAGACATGACATGTCAGCCCAAATCGATCAAGTTCTGGCGCAGGCCGCCAACGATCCCGATGTGATGGAAACCCAGGAGTGGCTCGATGCCCTCGAAGCAGTGATCGAAAAGGAAGGCCCGGATCGCGCCCACTACCTGATGGAGCGCATGGTCGACCTGGCCCGCCGTCGCGGTGCCCATATTCCCTTCTCCAGCAATACGGCTTACGTCAACACCATCCCGGCTGACCAGGGCGCGCACTGCCCGGGCAACCTGGAATACGAAGAGCGCCTGCGCTCCTGGATGCGCTGGAACGCCATGGCCATGGTGGTCAAGGCCAACCGCGTGGACGGCGACCTGGGTGGTCACCTGTCTTCCTTCGCCTCGCTGGCCAACATGCTGGGCATCGGCTTCAACCACTTCTGGCACGCCCCGACCGAAGAACACGGCGGCGACCTGCTGTACATCCAGGGCCACTCCTCGCCCGGCATCTATGCACGCGCCTTCCTGGAAGGCCGCCTGACCGAAGACCAGCTGGTCCACTTCCGCCGCGAAGCCGACGGCCACGGTCTGTCGTCCTACCCGCACCCCAAGCTGATGCCCGAATTCTGGCAGTTCCCGACCGTCTCGATGGGCCTGGGCCCCTTGATGGCGATCTACCAGGCGCGCTTCCTGAAGTACCTGCACGCCCGTGGCATCGCCAAGACCGACAACCGCAAGGTCTGGGCCTTCTGCGGCGACGGTGAGATGGACGAACCGGAATCGATGGGCGCCATCGGCATGGCCGGCCGTGAAAAGCTGAACAACCTGGTCATCGTGGTCAACTGCAACCTGCAGCGCCTGGACGGCCCGGTGCGCGGCAATGGCAAGATCATCCAGGAACTTGAGTCCGACTTCCGTGGCGCCGGCTGGAACGTGGTCAAGGTCATCTGGGGCAGCGGCTGGGACGAGCTGCTGGCCAAGGACAAGGACGGCATCCTGCAGAAGGTGATGATGGAAACCGTCGACGGCGAGTACCAGAACTACAAGGCCAAGGACGGCGCCTTCGTGCGCAAGCACTTCTTCGGCAAGCATCCCAAGCTGCTGGAAATGGTCTCCAAGATGTCCGACGACGACATCTGGCGCCTCACCCGTGGCGGTCACGACCCGCACAAGATCTACGCCGCCTTCAAGGTCGCGCAGGAATCCAAGGACCAGCCGACCGTGATCCTGGCCAAGTCCATCAAGGGCTATGGCTTCGGCAAGGCCGGCGAGGCACGCAACACCGCGCACAACACCAAGAAGCTGGACGACGAAGCCATCCGCGCCATGCGCGACCGCTTCCAGCTGCCGATCTCGGACGCCGACCTGCCCAACATCCCGTTCTTCAAGCCGTCCGCCGACGCGCCGGAAATGCAGTACCTGCACGAGCGCCGCAAGGCCCTGGGCGGCTACCTGCCGCAACGTCGCCCGCACGCTGACGAAAAGCTGCCGGTGCCGGAACTGTCGGCCTTCCAGGCCATGCTGGAGCCGACCGCCGAAGGTCGTGAAATCTCCACCACCGCCGCCTATTCCCGCGTGCTGACCGCGCTGCTGCGCGACCCCAACCTGGGCCCGCGCGTGGTGCCCATCATGGTCGACGAGTCCCGTACCTTCGGTATGGAAGGCCTGTTCCGCCAGATCGGCATCTTCAGCCAGGTCGGCCAGCTGTACGAACCGGTCGACAAGGACCAGGTCATGTACTACCGCGAAGACAAGGCCGGCCAGATCCTGCAGGAAGGCATCAACGAAGCCGGTGGCATGAGCTCGTGGATCGCTGCGGCGACCTCGTACTCGACCAACAACCGCGTGATGATCCCGTTCTACACCTACTACTCGATGTTCGGTCTGCAGCGTATCGGCGACCTGGCATGGGCAGCCGGTGACATGCGCGCCCGCGGCTTCCTGATCGGCGGCACCGCCGGCCGTACCACCCTGAACGGTGAAGGCCTGCAGCACGAAGACGGCCACAGCCACGTGTTCGCCTCGGCCATCCCGAACTGCATCCCCTACGACCCGACCTTCGCCCACGAAGTCGCCGTGATCATCCATGACGGCCTGCGCCGCATGGTGGCCAACCAGGAAGACGTGTTCTACTACATCACCGTGATGAACGAGAACTACGGCCATCCGGGTATCAAGCCGGGCCAGGAAGAGGGCATCCTGAAGGGCCTGTACCTGTTGAACGAAGGCGGCAAGGAAAACCAGCTGCGCGTGCAGCTGCTGGGTTCGGGCACCATCCTGCGCGAAGTCATCGCCGCCGCCGACCTGCTGCGTGACGACTGGAAGGTCGATGCCGACGTCTGGTCCGCACCGTCCTTCACCCTGCTGGCGCGCGACGGCCAGGACGTGGAACGCTGGAACATGCTGCACCCGGCCGACACCGCCAAGAAGAGCTACTTCGAGCAATCGCTGGAAGGTACCGAAGGCCCCATCGTGGTCTCCACCGACTACATGCGCACCTACGCCGAGCAGGTCCGCGCCTTCGTGCCGAAGGGCCGCTCCTACAAGGTGCTGGGCACCGACGGCTACGGCCGTTCGGATACCCGTGCCAAGCTGCGCGAGTTCTTCGAGGTGAACCGCCACTTCGTCGCCGTGGCCGCCCTGAAGTCGCTGGCCGACGAAGGCAAGATCAAGCCGGAAGTGGTGGCCCAGGCCATCGCCAAGTACGGCATCGATCCCAACAAGCCCAACCCGGTGACCGTGTAAGGACTGCATGACCGACCATCCCCGCCTCAGCCTGCTGATCGCGGGGATGTGTCGTGTCTGGCACCAGCCATAAAAACGGGAAGGGCCGTCGCCAGATCGCTTAAGATGCAATGGCTGTGCGGCACACCTTTCCTACTGCGAATACCCCTCCCGGCCACGTGCCAGGGAACAGAACAACGGAGCGCATCAGATGAGTCAAGTCGAAGTAAAAGTCCCGGACATCGGCGATTTCAAGGAAGTCGAAGTCATTGAGGTGATGGTCAAGGTCGGCGATACCATCAAGGTCGATCAGTCGCTGATCACCGTCGAATCCGACAAGGCCAGCATGGAAATCCCCTCCAGCCAGGCTGGCGTGGTCAAGGAAATCAAGGTCAAGGTCGGCGACAAGGTCGCCGAAGGTTCACTGCTGGTGATCGTCGAGGCCGATGGCGCCGGCGCTGCTGCACCGGCCGCCGCCCCCGCGCCCCAGGCAGCTGCTGCCGCGCCTGCCGCCGCCCAGGCCTCGGCACCGGCTCCGGCCCCCGCTGCAGCGCCGGCTGCCTCCGGTGGCACCGTCGAGATCGAAGTCCCCGACATCGGCGACTTCAAGGAAGTCGAAGTCATCGAGGTCATGGTCAAGGTCGGCGACACCGTCAAGGCCGAGCAGTCCCTGCTGACCGTCGAGTCCGACAAGGCCAGCATGGAGATCCCCTCCAGCCACGCTGGCGTGATCAAGGAACTGAAGATCAAGCTGGGTGACAAGGTCGCCAAGGGCAGCATCATCGCCACCATCGAAGCCGTCGGTGGCGCACCTGCTGCCGCTGCGCCTGCTGCTGCATCTGCCCCAGCTGCCGCGCCTGCAGCGTCGGCCCCGGCTGCTGCCGCACCTGCTGCCGCCGCACCCGCCATCGCTACCGCCTCGGCCACCAGCACCGGCGGCAAGGCCCACGCCTCGCCGTCCGTGCGCAAGTTCGCCCGCGAACTGGGCGTGGACCTGTCGCGCGTGCCGGCCACCGGCCCCAAGGGCCGCATCCTGCAGATCGACGTGCAGAACTTCGTCAAGGGCGTCATGGCCGGTTCCACCGCCGTGGCTGCCGCACCTGCCACCAATGGCAGCGGTGCCGGCATGAACCTGCTGCCGTGGCCGTCGCTGGACTTCAGCAAGTTCGGCGAGACCGAGCTGCAGGCGCTGTCGCGCATCAAGAAGATCAGCGGCCCCAACCTGCATCGCAACTGGGTGATGATCCCGCACGTGACGCAGTTCGACGAAGCTGACGTTACCGAGCTGGAAGAATTCCGCAAGACCTCCAACGACGCCTTCGCCAAGGCCAAGTCGCCGGTCAAGCTGACCATGCTGGCTTTCGTGATCAAGGCCAGCGTCTCGGCACTGAAGAAATTCCCGGCCTTCAATTCCTCGCTGGATGCCAAGGGCGAGAACCTGATCCTCAAGAAGTTCTACAACATCGGTTTCGCCGCCGATACCCCGAACGGTCTGGTGGTTCCGGTCATCAAGAATGCCGACCAGAAGAGCATCGGCCAGATCGCCATCGAAATGGGCGAACTGTCCGCGCAAGCCCGTGACGGCAAGTTGAAGCCGGCCGACATGCAAGGCGCGACCTTCACCATCTCCTCGCTGGGTGGCATTGGCGGCACCGCCTTCACGCCCATCATCAATGCGCCGGAAGTGGCGATCCTGGGCCTGTCCAAGTCCATCATCAAGCCGGTATGGGACGGCAAGCAGTTCGCCCCGCGCCTGATGCTGCCGACCTCGCTGTCCTATGACCACCGCGTCATCGACGGCGCCATGGGCGCGCGCTTCTCGGCCTACCTGGCCGAGGTGCTGGGTGACCTGCGCAAGTCGCTGCTGTAAGACAGCCGCTAGCGAACCACAGAACATTACGGAGCCAGGACAATGAGTCTCTCTGAAGTCAAGGTCCCCGATATCGGGGATTTCAAGGAAGTCGAAGTCATCGAGGTGATGGTCAAGGTCGGCGATACCATCAAGGTCGATCAGTCGCTGATCACTGTCGAATCCGACAAGGCCAGCATGGAAATCCCGTCTTCCTCGGCCGGCGTGGTCAAGGAAGTCAAGGTCAAGGTCGGTGACAAGGTCGCCGAAGGCTCGCTGCTGCTGCTGGTGGAAGCCAGTGGCGAAGCTACCGCAGCGCCGGCTCCTGCAGCCGCGCCTGCCCCGGCCGCCGCTGCGCCTGCTGCCGCTCCTGCAGCACCTGCAGCAGCCCCGGCCGCTGCCAGCTTCGGCGGCAGCGCCGACGTGCAGTGCGACGTCATGGTGCTCGGTGGTGGCCCGGGTGGCTACTCGGCCGCCTTCCGCGCCGCCGACCTGGGCCTGAACACCGTCATCGTCGAGCGCGAAGCCACCCTGGGTGGCGTCTGCCTGAACGTCGGTTGCATCCCCTCCAAGGCCCTGCTGCACGTGGCCGCCGTGATCGACGAGACCGCCGCCATGGCCTCGCACGGCGTCACCTTCGGCAAGCCCGAGATCGACATCGACAAGCTGCGCGGCTACAAGGACAAGGTCATCGGCACCATGACCGGTGGCCTGGCCGGCATGGCCAAGGCACGCAAGGTGGCGGTGGTCAATGGTGACGGCCAGTTCGCCGGCCCCAACCACATCGAAGTCACCGCAGCCGATGGCAGCAAGAAGGTGGTGCAGTTCAAGCACGCCATCATCGCCGCCGGTTCCTCGGTGGTGAACCTGCCCTTCGTGCCGCAGGATCCGCGCATCGTCGACTCCACCGGCGCGCTGGAACTGCGCCAGGTGCCCAAGCGCATGCTGGTCATCGGTGGCGGCATCATCGGCCTGGAAATGGCGACCGTCTATTCCACCCTGGGCGCACGCATCGACGTGGTCGAGATGATGGATGGCCTGATGCAGGGCGCTGACCGCGACATGGTCAAGGTCTGGCAGAAGTTCAACGAGAAGCGCTTCGACAACGTCATGGTCAAGACCAAGACGGTGGCCGTGGAAGCCCTGGCCGAAGGCATCAAGGTGACGTTCGAAGCCGCCGAAGCCGGCGCCACCGCCCCCGAGCCGCAACTGTACGACCTGGTGCTGGTGGCCGTGGGCCGCAGCCCCAACGGCAAGAAGGTCTCGGCCGACAAGGCGGGTGTGATCGTGGGTGACCGCGGCTTCATCCCGGTGGACAAGCAGATGCGCACCAACGTCCCGCATATCTTCGCCATCGGCGACCTGGTGGGCCAGCCCATGCTGGCGCACAAGGCCGTGCATGAAGGCCACGTGGCCGCCGAAGCGATTGCCGGCGAGAAGAGCTTCTTCGACGCCAGCGTGATCCCGTCGGTGGCCTACACCGATCCGGAAGTGGCATGGGTCGGCGTGACCGAAGACGAAGCCAAGGCCAAGGGCATCAAGATCGAGAAGGGCCACTTCCCGTGGGCCGCCTCCGGTCGTGCCGTGGCCAATGGCCGTTCGGAAGGCTTCACCAAGCTGCTCTTCGACGCCGAAACGCATCGCGTGATCGGCGGCGGCATCGTCGGTACCCACGCCGGCGACATGATCGGCGAAGTGGCCCTGGCCATCGAGATGGGCGCGGACGCCGTGGATATCGGCAAGACCATCCACCCGCACCCGACCCTGGGCGAGTCCCTGGGCATGGCTGCGGAAGTGGCCGAAGGCCATTGCACGGACTTGCCGCCGCAGCGCAAGAAGTAATCGCAGCGAGCAGCAAAAAATAAATCGGCGGACCATCTGGTCCGCCGATTTTTTTTGTGACCAGCCGGTTCAGCCGGAACCGTCAGAACAAGCGACGCCTTATGCCGTCGAGGTGGACGGCACTGTGACGCCCCGGCCTCGATACAGCACCAGCGTGGCGATCAGCCCGCAGAGGGCGGCAAAGCTCATCCAGTAACCCGGTGCCGCCTTGTCGCCGGAGGTCTCGATCAGCCAGGTCGAGACCAGCGGCGTGAAGCCGCCGAAGATGGCGGTAGCCAGGCTGTAGGCCAGCGAGAACCCGACCGTGCGCACATGCGCCGGCATCACCTCGGTGAGCGCCACCACGGCCGCGCCGTTATAGCTGGCGTAGAGGAAGGACAGCCACAGTTCGGTGATGAGCAGGTTCTTGAAGCTGATGTCCGAGACCAGCCACGACATGATCGGGTAGGCGGTCAGCAGGGTCAGCAGCGTGAAGGCCACCAGCACCGGGCGGCGCCCCACGCGATCCGACAGCGCGCCCATGATGGGCAACCAGCAGAAGTTGGACAGGCCCACGCAGAAGGTGACGATGAGGCTGTCCGAGGATGACAGCTTGAGCACGTTCTTGCCGAAGGTCGGGGTGTAGACCGTGATGAGATAGAAGGACACGGTGGTCATCACCACCATCATCATGCCCGCCACCACGATCTTCCAGTTCTGTGCGATGGAGGCCATGATTTCACCAAAGCGCGGATGGTGCTTGCGGGCCAGGAATTCCTCGGTCTCCTGCAGCGAACGGCGGATGATGAAGATGGCCGGTACGATCAGACAGCCGATGAAGAAGGGAATGCGCCAGCCCCAGTCGCTGATCTGCGCCGGTGCCAGCCACTGGCTGACCAGATAGCCGATCAGGGCCGAGGCCATGATGGCGGCCTGCTGGCTGGCGGACTGCCAGCTGACGTAAAAGCCCTTGTTGCCGGGCGTGGCCATTTCGGCCAGGTAGACCGACACCCCACCCAATTCCACCCCCGCCGAGAAGCCCTGCAGCAGCCGTCCGGTCAGCACCAGGATGGGCGCGGCCACGCCGATGGTGGCGTAGCCCGGCACGAAGGCGATCAGCAGCGTGCCGATGGCCATGATGGCCAGCGTCACGATCAGGCCCTGGCGGCGGCCGATGCGGTCGATGTAGCTGCCCAGGATGATGGCGCCCAGGGGACGCATCAGGAAGCCCGCACCGAAGGTACCGAAGGTCAGGATCAGCGAGACGAACTCGTTGTCCGACGGGAAGAAGGTCTTCGAGATGTAGCTGGCATAGAAGCCATACAGGAAGAAGTCGAACATCTCCAGGAAATTGCCGCTGGTCACTCGCAGGACGGTGGACAGCTTGGAATGTCGGGCGCTTGTTGTGGTTGTTGTGTGTGTGCTCATGTCGGTCTCTCTCTTCTCTCTTTGTTGCGGCGCTGGATCAGCCGTCGATCAGCGCGGTGCCGGGTCCAGGCCTGAGGCCTTGATGGCCGCCTCGGCTTCCGGCGAGGCCAGGTACTGCAGCAGTTCCTTGGCGGCCTGCGGTTCCTTGGTGCCGACCACCACGCCCACCGAGAACGGCGTCAGCTGCTGCGCGCTTTCGGGGATGGGGCCGATGATGTCGATGCCCTTGATCGGCTTGAGCTCGGAGATCTGCTGCAGGCCGACTTCGGCCTCGCCGCGCGCCACCACTTCGCCCACCGGCTCGGCCGGGATCATGCGGCCCTTGTAGGCCATCTGCTGGTCGATGCCCAGGCGCTTGAACAGCTTGGTGGAGAGGAACACGCCGCTGGCGCTATCCGAATAGACCACCGAGTGCGCCGTCAGCAGCGTGCGCTTGAAGGCGTCGAGGGTAGAGATATCGGGCCTTGGCGCGCCGGCCTTGACCGCCAGACCGATGCGCGAGAGCGCCAGCAGCTTGTGCTCGGAGCGCGACACCTTGCCCTCGGCCACCAGCTTGTCCAGCGAATCGCCGACCATGATCACCACGTCGATGGGTTCACCGCGCTTGAGACGATTGGGGATGGCTTGCGGGGTTTCGCCCATGGACGGGCCCCAGCCGGAAATGAGCTTGTGGCCGGTCTTCTTTTCGAAGTCCGGGGCCAGTGCCTTGTAGGCGGCGGCAAAACCGCCCGAGCTGACCACGTGGATATCGGCTGCGGCGGCCAGGCTGCTGGCGGCGCCGATGAGCAGGGCCAGCACGCTGCGCTGGATGAGGGAACGGGTAAGGATGCCTTTCATGCGGATCTCCGGTTGGCGTTTTTAATTCGAGGTGTGGGGTGAGACCCGGCAGTTTGCGGAGTATCCTTTGAAAAGTTAATTGCATTTAATCTTGGGATTGATAAAAAATGCGCATCAATATCGAGACCTCCGAATTACAGGCTTTCATTGCGGTGGCGCGCCAATCCAGCTTCCGGGCGGCGGCTGAGGGCCTGTTCATCACCCAGCCGGCGCTGAGCCGGCGTATCGAGAACCTGGAACAGGCGCTGCAGGAGCGCCTGTTCGACCGCACCACCCGGCGCGTTTCCCTGACCCCGGCGGGCCAGCTGTTCCTGGTGCATGCCCAGGCGGTGATGGAAGAACTGGAACTGGCCGTCAAGAGCGTGGAGCAGGGCATGGCGCAACGCCGCCAGCATGTGACGGTGGCTTGCGTGCCTTCGGTGGCCAACAACCTGCTGCCGCTGGTATTGAAGCCCTATGCGCGCAGCCATCCCAATGTGCGGGTACGCATCATCGACGAGAGCGCGGCTGACGTGCTGGAAAGCGTGCGCAAGGGCGAGGCGGACTTCGGCGTGAACTTCATCGGCGCACAGGAAGCCGAGATCGATTTCGAAGAGCTGACCCGCGAGCGCTACCTGGCGGTCATGCCGGCCCATCATCCACTGGCGGTGCATGCCACCCTGAACTGGAAATCGCTGGCCGGGGAAAAGCTGGTCTCGGTATCGTCCAGCAGCGGTAACCGCAGCCTGATCGACAATGCCTTCGCCCGCGTACCGCAGCGCCCGGTGATCCAATACGAGACCAACCACGTAGCCGGCGCCATCAGCCTGGTCGCCGCCGGCCTGGGCGTGGCCCTGCTGCCGGAGCTGGCGCTGCGCAACGCCCCCTACAAGGGCATCGTGGCGCGCCCGGTGACCAGCCCGGTCCTGAGCCGCGCCATGGGGCTGATCAGCCTGAAGGGACGGGTACTCAACCCGGCCGCGGCGACGCTGGCCCAGGCGTTGCGTGATGCAATCGTGACCAAGGGCAGGAGGTCAGCGGCGCGGGAGGACTGACCATGGCCGGACTGCCTATTTTTTGTGCGGTTTATTGGGAGGGCAGACGGGGACGCCGCTTGCGCATCGGGGAAATGGGTTATCCACAAATTTATGCACATAAATCGTGGATAAGTTTCCTGTAACGACGGGGCTTCTGGCGGGGTTGCGTAAATTGTTTGCAAAATCGCGGCCCATAAAAAAGGCCCTCGCTGGGGAGGGCCTTTTTGGGGTGTTCTTGTCTGGTTCGGGGGCAGGTTTTCTTGCCTGGCAGGGCTGCCGAATTCCGAAGAGGGAGCGATTATATAGGCTTGGCAAAAAAAATGAAACTGCTCTTGGTAGAAAAAAGATCGGTGTCCGGTGGACAGCGGATCAGCGGGGTTCCCGAGCGAAAGGGTAGCCGGCCTCGTAGAGAATCCATCCCCGACCTTGCGCGCAGTTGACCTCCCGGTACATGAATGCCTTGACCACCTGTTCCCGCCCGAGGGCGCATGGTTCGCCTTTGCGCAGGATGAAGGCCACCTCGTCGGCCTCGTCTGCGGCTTTGAAGACGCTGACGTCCTGAGTTGCCCGCCACCAGCCTTCGGGCTTGCTGCAGCCAAGGAGGCTCAGCGTGCAGAGGATGGGGAGGAGGAGTTTCATTGCTTGGGGTAGTTGTTTGTCTTGACGGCTCGTTTTGATCGCTGGATCGCGATGAGAACTTCTTTAGGGGACACGCCGGCATTCGAGGACGGCGTAAAAGAGAATCTCGGATCGTGGGCGAGAATGCCAATGGTTTCAAGTACATCGGCTACGTTGGTCGAGCAACTGTTAGACACGATATTGTATTGAGCCCCGATCTTGATTCTCCGCTCAAGGTCCCGCCGTATTTCATCCCTCTCTGCGGGGGAGACGCGAAGAACAACGCCCAATGAGTCCCGGTAGGAATTGGCAACAAGGTATTTCTCCCGCAGGCGGATGTCATAGCCGTTATGCGACATGCCGTACACAACTCCTTCTACCTCGATGGCAACCTGCCCCCATGTCTGGCGCAAGAAGTCCGGTGTGCGGATGTCTCCCGCTGGCCGATAGCAAATTGTCGCGGGCTGGCCACGCGGTCGACTGCGCCTCCGGGAGTCAGCCCGCCATCGTCGCCGGTATCGGCCTGAATACTTATTCATTTTTCGATTAGATATTATTCATATTTTCTGGATTCCGCCAAAATTTGGTGAGATCTAATATGTGTTCCAAGCAAGGCATTCAGCCTGGAGACCAGACGAAGAGACGTCATCGCCAGCCGATGCATTGCGACCCCGCTCATCGATATTCATCCAAAGGAACGCATCATGAAACTCAGCAACAAAGTGGCATTTATCACCGGTGGCACCTCAGGCATCGGCCTGGAAACCGCAAAGCTGTTCCAGGCGGAAGGGGCCAGCATCGTGTTGGTCGGTTCGAACGCCGAACGTCTGGCCGAAGCGGGCAAGGCGCTCAATGGCAAGGCTGTGCTGATCCAGGCCGATATCCGCAAGGTGTCCGACATCGAACGTGCGGTAGAAGAGACCCGTCGCAAGTTCGGCAAGATCGACGTGGTGTTTGCCAACGCCGGCGCCAGCACGGTCGCCCCTCTCGACGCGGTCACCGAGGACTACATCAACGACAACATCGCGTTGAACTTCACCGGTACCTTCTTCACGATCCAGAAAACCACCGCCTTGATGAGTGCGGGCGGGAGCGTGATCGTCACGACCTCTTTCCTCAACACCATCGGCTATCCTGGTCTGTCCATCCTGGCAGCCACCAAGGCGGCGACACGCTCCCTGGTGCGCACCCTGGGTGCTGAACTGGCACCGCGTGGCATTCGTGTGAATGCCGTCAGCCCGGGCGCCATCGCCACGCCCTTCTACAGCAAGATCGGTCTGCCTGACGACGTGCTGGCCCAGGTCGCTGCGAGCATCACCGATAAGGTCCCTCTCAAACGGTTCGGCCAAGCGGAGGAACTCGCCAAGACGGCATTGTTCCTGGCCAGCAATGATTCGTCGTACACCACCGGTACCGAACTGGTTGTCGATGGCGGACTGACCCAGTTCTGAGGCGCGGAAACGATTAGCCGCCCTGCGGAGCAGCCCTGGTCCTGGCGGATCGGGGCTGGGATCATTGGGGGGCGTCAAGAGTAGAATTGCTTTTTCATATTTTTCTCAGAGTGCCACTTGGACAGACTAGAAGCCATGGCAATGCTGGTGGCGGCGGTGGAGGAGGGCAGCCTGTCGGCCGCTGCCAGAAAACTGAACATTCCAGTTGCCACGCTCACCCGGAACGTCAATGACCTGGAAAGCGCGCTGGGGACGCGCTTGCTCGTCAGGACGACGCGTAAGCTCGCGTTGACGGATGCGGGCGATGAATACGTGGTGGTGGCCAAACGTATCCTTGAGGAGGTGGACGAACTGGAGAGACGCGCCGCCGGCGAATTCACCACGCCACGAGGGGAGTTGGTGGTCGCTTCCCCGGTACAGGTCGCGCGTCTGAGAGTGCTGCCGGTCATCAATCAGTTTCTCGCGCTGCACCCCGAGATTCGTATTCGCTTGATACAGTCTGACAGGGTCATTGACCTGGTCGATGAGCGAGCCGACGTCGCAATCCGTGTTGGCCGGCTGCGTGACAGCAGTTTGATCGCAACCAGGGTCGGCACATTGCGGGTGGTGACGGTGGCGAGTCCCGCTTTCCTGGAAAAGTATGGCCGTCCCCGGACGCCCGACGACTTGCGCAACTTGCCTTGTGTCGTGTTCGACAGCCCCAGTCTTTCGCCCTGGCGTTATCTATGTCGTCATACGGGGCAAACCTTTACGGTTGCCGATACGCCGCGGCTGCTCGTTTCGTCACCGGACGCTGCAGTCGATGCTGCGATTGACGGCATTGGTGTGACATTTGTTCTCGAGCACGATGTGCACGACGCAATCATCGCGGGAAAGCTGCAAACCATCTTGCAATCGTTCGAGATTGAACCGATCCCGATCCATGTGGTTTATCTCTCCAGAGAGGGGATCCCCGCCAAGCTACGGCGATTCATTGATTATGCCGTGCCGCAGTTGCGCAAATTGCTTGCGGAATTCGGACGTATCCCTGCTGAGTAAGTCCCTTCGAACCCCTGACCATCACCCGATACGGCAGCTGCGCAGATCGCGCTGGCTGTGCTTGTCTATTGCCGCGTTCTGTCATCAGGTTGGTGTTCCTCCCTTCTGCTGGCGGGCGCAGCGTCAACGCGCCTTATGGTTCGCCTTGCTTAGTCATTTCTTGATCAGATGTTTGTCGGGTTTGCGTAATTCCGCTTCAAATTTGTCAGGAGCATGATTGATCTCAGGTGAAACGATCCGCCTAGCCAAATGGACGGATCGGTTTGCTGATGGAGAAAAAACCGATTCGCATTTTTGCTGGTCGGTTTTCTCGGCCGCTCAAACTAATCCATGTGAGATAAATGAAATGAAGCTCGTGAACAAAGTAGCACGTCACCCTGGGATTCAACCTGATGCTGGTGCGCCTCATGCGAAAGTTTGCCTAGGGAAGTCGGCGCTCGCTGTCATGGCGGCCGTCATCGGACTGATGTCGCAAGAACAGGCTCAGGCGCAGGTATCGATCAGCGGCGCGAGGCTGCCTCTGAACGCGGCCGTTATTGCCGCGCAGACGGCCGTGGAGACCTGCAAAGCCAATGGCTATGACGTCACCGCGACGGTCGTTGACGTATCGGGGACTCCCCAGGTTGTTCTGCGTGGCGACCATGCGGTGATTCACACCAAGGACAGCAGTTTCCGTAAAGCCTATACGGTAGTGACCATGGGGCCGATCTTCCATGTCGATACGACCAGTGGCTATATCGGTGTCCTGTCGAAGTATCCGCCGCTGCTCGCTCAGTCGCTGGCGAGCACTCCGAATGTTACGGCCTTGCCTGGCGGAGTGGCATTCAAGGTGGGCGACGAAACGATCGCCGGGCTCGGTGTGGGTGGCTCGCCGGGCGGTGACAAGGATGAAGTGTGCGCCCAGGCAGGTGTGGCAAAGGTGGCGGAGCTTCTGAAGAAATAAAGTGACACCGTAGCGTGGCCAATACCTCCTGTCATTGATCGCCACGCTACCTGGTGATATGGCCCATGACTGACATCAGTGATACGACTGACACAGTCACTCAATATTATTTATATCAAAACATCATGAACATCAAAGAAGTATTCATTGCTGCAGGCCTGGCTTTTGGTCTGTCTGCAGTTGCAAATGCCGCCGACAAGAAGCCGGTGCATGAAGGCCCTTCGGTGAGCATCCCTGCCAGCGACATCCAGTTCGTTGATACCGGCGTGAAGTCGGACGGCAAGGAGCTCAAGGCAGGACCGGCCTACGGCAACCTGGCAAATGGACGCCACGGTACTTTCGTTCGCGCACCGGCTGGCTTCAAGAGCGCTCCCCATACGCACAGCGAGGACTACTATGCCGTGGTCGTGAAGGGTGTCGGTGCCAACTATCAGGCCGGTGGGAAAGTTGTTCCGCTTCCGGTGGGTTCCTATTGGTTTCAACGTGGTGAAGAGTCGCACGTCACGGAGTGCATCTCGGACACCGATTGCTTGTTCTTCCTTGTGCAGCCCGGCAAATTTGATTATGTGCTGAGCAAATAACCAAAGCGAGCCCCATTCTCCGCCCACCAATCTGTTTCGCAGGGAGCGCCTCATCAAGGTGCTGCGGTTGGTCCCGGATAAGCAGGGGGAGGGGGCGCCAGCCCAACAAAAAGCCCGCTGTGTCAGCAGACACGCGGGCTTTAGAACATTGTCGGACTTCGTTGAATAATTGGTTGGTGCCGGGAGCCGGAATCGAACCGGCACGCCTTGCGGCGCGGGATTTTGAGTCCCGTGCGTCTACCTATTCCGCCATCCCGGCGACGCGAGCCGGTGATTATTGCCGATTTCGTTTTTTGGGGCAAGCCCTTTCATGCAATCAGGGAAATTATTTTCCGCAGACCGCCTCCATAGCCCGCTCGCCCGTGGAGCCAGGAATGGGGTCTTGCAGCTTGACGTCGGCATAGGCCAGTTGCGGGGCCAGCAGCAGTTGTCCGCGGCCATCAGCCTGTGCATACATCTTGCGGCTGCCGAAACCGAGCTGGCGATTGCTGCAATCGAAGTAGGCCGTCGATACCTCTGACAGGTAGTAGGTCTTGCTGCCCTGGCCCATCAGCAGCTGCGGACGATGCCAGTTCAGCAGGATCTGCGCCTGGCGGATATTGCGGTTGATCACCACGCTGTCCTTGTCGATGAAGAAGCTGCCGATGCCGTTGTCGCCCAGCGGCGACCATTCGGCATGAGCCTCGACACAGGTTGCTACCAACACGGTAGCCAGCAGTATCGCCAGACGGCGCGCGGGGGGAGGGGAGAACGGTCGATCCATATCGGGGCAGTGCCTCGCGTCAGCTCATCATCATGGCCAGCATGGCGACGTCGTCTTCCAGCAGCAGTATCAGCGTGATGCTCCAGAAGAGTAGTTCAGCCATCATCCGGTGCTCTATCGAGCGCAGCCTTGCAGCCATGTCCAACCTGCGGATCGCGAAAAATTGAGGTGCGGCAATCCTAACATGCCCGCCGCAAACGGTCATGCCGGCAACGCATGAAAAAATGGCCCGCCTTGATCGGGCGGGCCATGCAGCACTTCTTTGGCTGGCGGGACGGCAATCAGATCGCTGCGGCGATGGCTTTGCCCACTTCGGTGGTATTGCTCTTGCCGCCCAGGTCAGGCGTGGTCGGGCCTTGCACCAATACCTGTTCGATGGCGGCCAGCATGGCATCGTGCGCCTGGCGGTACTTGCCTTCGCCATTGCCCAGGAAGTCCAGCATCATCGCGCCGGACCAGATGGTGGCCACCGGGTTGGCGATGTTCTTGCCGAAGATGTCGGGGGCCGAGCCGTGCACCGGTTCGAACAGCGAGGGCAGCTCACGCGTGGGGTTGATGTTGGCCGAGGGCGCAATGCCGATGGTGCCGGCGCAGGCCGGGCCCAGGTCGGAGAGGATGTCACCGAACAGGTTGGAGGCCACCACCACGTCGAAGCGGTCCGGGTTCAGCACGAAGTGCGCGGTCAGGATGTCGATGTGGTACTTGTCGCGGCGCACGTCGGGGTACTTGGCACCCATGGCTTCGACGCGCTCATCCCAGTAGGGCATGGTGATGGCGATGCCATTGGACTTGGTGGCCGAGGTCAGGTGCTTCTTGGGGCGGCTTTGCGCCAGGTCGAAGGCGAACTTGAGAATGCGGTCGGTGCCCTTGCGGCTGAACACCGATTCCTGGATCACGGTCTCGCGCTCGGTGCCTTCGTACATGCGGCCGCCGATGGAGGAGTATTCGCCCTCGGTGTTCTCGCGCACCACGTAGAAATCGATGTCGCCAGGCTTGCGGTTGGCCAGCGGGCAGGGCACGCCCGGCATCAGGCGCACCGGGCGCAGGTTGACGTAGAGGTCGAAGTCGCGCCGGAACTTCAGCAGCGAACCCCACAGCGAGACGTGGTCGGGCACCGTGGCCGGCCATCCGACCGCACCGAAGAAGATGGCTTCGAAACCCTTCAATTGCTCGAACCAGTCGTCCGGCATCATCTTGCCGTGCTGGGCGTAGTAGCCGCAGTGCGCCCAGTCGAAGTGGGTGAATTCGATATCGATGCCGAACTTCTTGCTGGCGGCCTCGACCGCGCGCAGGCCTTCGGGCATCACTTCCTGACCGATACCATCACCGGCGATGACGGCGATCTTGTGTGTCTTGCTCATCGTTGTGCTCCTGGAGTAGGGGAAACCGGGGTCATGATAAAGCGCATCGCCTGCTGGATCATCCACGAAGTGGTGATTCTATAAAACACGGTCTGTAAATAATCAAGGCAATAAAAAGGCACTGCCGACCGCGCAGTGCCTCCGCTTGCGGGCAAGAGGCTCAATTGCCCAGCGGCTCGCTCCACAGTGTCACGCCCATGCTGTGTTCGGCGCCGGGTTCCAGCTCCACCAGGTCTTCCATCACATTGGCGGTCTCGATGCACAGCATGCGTTGCCAGGCGTCATCGGCAAACTGCGACAGCCGGCGCGCCTTGCTGGCCCAGGGGTTCCAGACCACGGCCGAGGTCGAGCCGCTGGCTTCGAGGACGATGCGGCGGTTCCAGCCATCGTCGCGGATGGCCAGTTGCGGCGGCAGGTCCAGGTAGATGCGGTCGGTTTCGCTGCTGACGACCAGGGGACGTTTCTGTTCGCGTTCGGCCCAGCCTTCCAGGGTCTCGATGTAGCGGTGGCCTTCCAGACCTTCGACGGTGACGTTGTGGATGCTGCTGACGGCAAAGTAGCTGTGCAGGGCCTGCGACAGGGCCACGTGCTGCTCGCTGTCGTTGCGGGTGGTGAGCTTGAGGTGCAGGCGGTCGTCCAGCAGGATCTCCAGGCGCAGCGCCAGTCCCGGCGGCAGGTGGCGCAGGCTGGGCGATTCATCGGTGGGCGGGATGGCCAGCACCAGGCGCACGGTGTCGCCTTCGATGGCGTTTTCCATCAGCAGCCAGTCGATGCCGCGTACCAGTCCGTGTGCCGGCAGGCGGCCGCCCGAGTGCAGGGCCTGGATCTGCGGAGGATTGCGCATGAGGTCGCCGAACCAGGGCCAGCAGACGGGGATGCCGCCACGCACCGAGTTGCCGGCCTCGAAGGCGGCTTCCTCGCTCATCCAGATCAGCGGCTCCTGGCCGAAGACCTGGTAGCGCAGCACCTGCGCTCCCTGTTCGGCGATCAACAGCTCCGCGCGTGCGGTCTGCACGCGCAGGCATTGCAGCTGGTTGACTTCGATGCGTTGGATGTGGGGGACCTCTGGCGGGACCTCTTGCTCCTCGATGATGCTCATGCGGGCGACTCCAAAGAAACGGTAAGAACGGTACGACGATGAATACGGACCTGATTGCGGACCTGATTGCGCAATTCTTGCAATAGCGCAAGACTGCCACATTTCCGCCTATCGTGGGCGATTTGCCTGAGCGTCGGCGGTGCCGATATCAAAATGGCAAACTCGGACCTGACCGGCTCTGGCTATAATCCACGGATCGTTGAATGGAATGGCTACGAACCGTGAATAATTCGCCTTTGCTGGAAGACCTGCGCCTGTTCTGCGTGGTGGCGCGTCATAGCAACTTCGCCGAGTCGGCGCGCGAGGTGGGCGCCTCGCCAGCCTATATCAGCAAGCGTATCGCCCTGCTGGAGCAGGCCTTGGGTGTGCGGCTGTTCCATCGCACCACGCGCAGCGTGGTCATGACCGAGGACGGCGGCAACGTCCATGAGTGGGCGCGCAAGATCCTCGATGATGTCGAGCAGATGATGGAAACCGTCAGCAGCGCCAAGCGGGTGCCGCGCGGCCTGCTCAAGATCAGCACCAGCTTCGGCCTGGGGCGCAAGTTCGTCTCGCCCTTGCTCTCGCGCTTTGCCGCCGAGCATCCGGAATTGAAGATACAGCTGGAACTGGTGGATCGCCAGATCGACCTGGTCAACGAGGGTATCGACCTGGATATCCGGGTGGGGGCGGGGCATGAGCCGCATCTGTTTTCCAAGCGCATCCTGCCCAGCCAGCGCGTGCTATGCGCCAGTCCGGCCTACCTGAAGAAGCATGGCGCGCCGGCCGACCTGGCCGCGCTGCGCCAGCACCAGTGCCTGGTGATCCGTGAGCGCAACCAGTCCTTCGGCATCTGGCGCATGGTCGGCCCCAAGGGGCAGGAGACGGTCAAGGTCTCGGGGACACTGGCCTCCAATCACGGCGAGATCATCCATCAGTGGGCCGTCGATGGTCACGGCATCATCCTGCGTTCGATCTGGGATGTGGCCGACAGCTTGAAGCGCGGCCGGCTGGTGCGCGTGCTGCCGCAGTATTACCAGGAGGCTGACCTGTGCGCGGTCTATCCCCTGCAATTGAAGAATTCGGCCAAGGTGCGGGAATGCGTGCGCTTCCTGCAGAAGCACCTGGATGTGAGTGCGCCGCCGTTGATCGTCTAGCGTTGCTTGATCAGCGGATCAGCGGATCAGCGCCCGTCCAGGCGTTGGCGCACGATGCGTTCGAGCACCTGGGCCACATGGGCCACGGCCGCATCCTCGGCGTGGCGGCGATGCTGCAGCAGGCGCAGCGGCGGCGCATCCAGTGGCAGGGGCGGGCGCAGACAGGCCAGCTCCACCGGATGGGCGGCCGTGGCGGCCGGCACGCAATGCATGGGCATGACCGCGATCAGGTCCGAGCCTTGCAGCAGCGCCGGCGCCATCAGGAAATTCGGGATCACCATGCCGATGCGGCGTTGCAGGCCCTGGGCGGACAACTGTTCGTCGAGCATGCGGTTGAGCGTGTCGTGGCAGGAGACCAGCAGATGCGGGAAGTCCAGCCAGCGGCGCAAGGTCAGTTGATGGGCGGCCGGATGGTCACGCCGCATCGCCACCACGCAGCGCTCCTGCAGCACTTCGCGTCCGCGCAGCGTATTGGTGGGCCGCAGGGCGCCCAGCAACAGATCGGTATCGCCCCGTTCCAGGCTGGCGGCGGCTTGTGCATCGCCCTGCCAGGGTTGGAATTCGATCTCCAGCAGGGGCGCCTCGGCGGCCAGTTCCTGATACAGGGGATGCGCCACCACCTGCGCCGGGTAGTCGGGCATGAGGATGCGCACGCGCTGCGCGCGCTGGGCCAGCGTGACCGGTTGCTGTTGCAGGCCTCTGGCCGCCAGGGCTTCTCGCACGGGTGCACGCAGGGCCTGGGCCGCGACGGTGAGCTGCATCTGCTCTCCGCCATCTTCCAGCAGCGGATCGCGCAAGACCTGGCGGCACCGTTCCAGCGCGCTGGCCGCCGCCGGCAGCGACCAGCCCACGCGGGCTGCGGCACGTGCCAGGTGGGCTTCGTCCAGGACTGCATCGAGCAGGTTCAGCAGACGGACGTCGAGGGCATCGAGGGCAGGGAGAGCGGCGGGATTCATGAAGCGATCAGGCAGGAAAAAGGCCATGCGCAAGCCAGGCGGACGCGCATCAGGGGCCGGAGTGTAGCCTGATCGCCCCCTGTCCACAAGCGTGACAGGGGGAAGGGCGGGGGGATCAGCCGAAGGCTTCCTTGAGCGTCAGGATCTTGCCGGTATCGGTGCCATCGTAGCCGGCCAGGCCGTTGACGACCTTGCGGAAGGCTTCCGATTGCAGGATGTCGATCACGGCGCGGATCGGCGGGTCCTGCAAGGAACCTGCTGGCAGCGCAAAGAAGTAGCGCTCCCGCACCAACGGGATGAAGTCCAGCCCGAACCGGTGCGAGGCCGTCTGCACCCCGAAGCCGACGTCGGCCATGCCACTGGCGATGAAGGCCGCCACGGCAGAGTGGGTGAACTCGGTGTTCTCGAAGCCGTTGATCTTCTTCTGGTCGATGCCGGCATCGGCCAGCATCAGCTCCAGCAGCATGCGCGTACCCGAGCCGGCTTCACGGTTCACGAAGCGCAGGTCGGGACGGGCCAGGTCGGCCAGGCCGCGCAGGTTCTTGGGATTGCCCGGCTCGACGAACAGGCCCTGGTTGCGGATGGCCAGGTGGATCAGGCAATCGCTGCGCTTGTTGAGCCACTTGGCGTAGTTGGCGATGGCCGGCTTCTCGAATTCACCCAACGGCACATGGAAGCCCGCCAGGTCGCATTCCTGGCGCGACAGTGCGGCCACGGCGTCGGTGCTGTGGCGATAGCGCACCTCCACCGGCAGGCGCGCCTCGTTGATCTGTCCCAGCAGGGCAGCCACGGCGAAGCCGTGACTGGCGTTCAGTCGCACCGTTTCCGGCTTGCCGCCCACGGTCTTGCCCAGTTCCACCTCCAGTTCCGAGGCCAGGCTGTCCAGCGTGGGGGATAGTCGCGCCGTGACCAGGCGATCAGCCCACAGCAGCTTGCTGGCGAAGTCGGTCAGTGTGGTGCCGCGACCACGGCCGCTGTCGATCAGGCTGTTGCCGAAGATGCGTTCGGCATCACGCAACAGCCCCCAGGCATGGCGATAGGAGTAACGCGTCAACTGCGCGGCACGGGCGATGGAACCGCTCTGCTGTATGCCCGTGAGCAACATCAGCAGGTTGGCCGTGTCCAGCGGCGCCTCGTTGTCGTAGGCGATTTCCCAGTGGGGCTTGATGTGTACTTTGTACATTTAAGAAAAATAAAGCATATTGATGCGCCGGTTTATCGGTGATAATTTCGCGTCAGCCCGCATAAATGATAAAAAATATATGCGGCGTTGTACATATATAAACAAATAAAAGAGAAGGATAGCGTCGCAAAGATGGGCCGGAATCACGAACCGGCCCTACTGGGCTTTGCAACGCAATCTTTCCTTCGATTTACCCCACATCACACATCAAAAAATTCGGAGGAATGAATGGCTTTCGATTTCCTGAACAAGGAACATACAGTCGCCAAGCCTGGCTTCAATCGCTGGCTGGTCCCCCCAGCGGCCCTGGCAATCCACCTTTGCATCGGCATGGCATACGGATTTTCCGTGTTCTGGCTGCCTTTGTCCAAGGCTCTGGGCGTGACTGCGCCCATTGCTTGTGGCGCTGACGTCGGTTTCTTCGCCCAGATCTTCTCGTCCACCTGTGACTGGAAGATTTCCATGCTGGGCTGGATGTACACGATGTTCTTCGTGCTCCTGGGCATTTCGGCCGCCATCTGGGGCGGCTGGCTGGAACACGCCGGTCCCCGCAAGGCCGGCGTGGTGGCTGCCATCTGCTGGTGCGGCGGCCTGCTCATCTCGGCATTGGGCGTGAAGACCCACCAGCTCTGGCTGATGTGGATCGGCTCCGGCGTCATCGGCGGTGTCGGCCTGGGCCTGGGTTACATCTCGCCGGTGTCGACCCTGATCAAGTGGTTCCCTGACCGTCGCGGCATGGCCACCGGCATGGCCATCATGGGCTTTGGCGGCGGTGCGCTGGTGGGTACCCCGCTGGCCGATGCGCTGATGAAGAAGTTTGCCACCCCGACCTCGGTGGGCGTGTGGGAAACCTTCGTGGTCATGGCCGTCATCTACTTCGTCTTCATGATGGCAGGTGCCTTCGGCTACCGCGTCCCGCCCTCGGGCTGGAAGCCGGCCGGCTGGACCCCGCCAGCGGCCAAGGCCAGTGCGACCATGATCACCCAGAACCACGTGCACGTCTCCAAGGTCTGGGGCATCCCCCAGTTCTGGCTGGTGTGGCTGGTGCTCTGCCTGAACGTGTCGGCCGGTATCGGCGTCATCGGCATCGCTTCGCCGATGCTGCAGGAAGTCTTCGGCGGCAAGCTGCTGGGCGTGAATGTGGGCTTCAATGACCTCTCGGTCGACCAGAAGACCGCCATCGCCGCACTGGCAGCCGGCTTCACCGGCCTGATCTCGTTGTTCAACATCGGTGGCCGTTTCGCCTGGGCATCGTGCTCTGACTTCTTCGGCCGCAAGATGACCTATGCGATCTTCTTCGTGCTGGGCTTCGTGCTGTACGTGAGCCTGCCGTGGTCGGCCAAGTCGGGCAGCATCGCGCTGTTCGTGGGCGCGGTCTGCATCATCCTGTCGATGTATGGCGGCGGTTTCGCCACCGTGCCGGCCTACCTGGCCGACCTGTTCGGCACCCAGATGGTGGGCGCCATCCACGGCCGCCTGCTGACCGCGTGGGCGACCGCCGGCATCCTGGGCCCGGTGGTGGTGAACTACATGCGTGAGTACCAGCTCGGCCTGGGCATGCCCAAGAACGAGGTGTACAACACCACCATGTACATCCTGGCCGGCATGCTGGTACTGGGCCTGATCTGCAACCTGCTGATCCGTCCGGTGGCGGCCAAGCATTTCATGACGCCGGAAGAACTGGCCCGTGAAAAGCAGCTGGCCCACGAAAAGTCGGCTGCCGAAGCGGCAACCACGGCCTCTTCGGACGACATGTCCAAGATCGGCTCGGGCGGCAATCCGCTGGTGATCGGCCTGGCCTGGCTGGCCGTCGGCATTCCGCTGGTCTGGGGCATCACCCTGGTGCTGCAGAAGTCGGCCGTGCTGTTCCGTTGATCCGGACCTGGTTCGTGACCAGGACCTGAAGGCGGGCCGGCTCCACCCGGCCCGCAGGTAACACCGCAACACCGTTGCACCGTAACACCCCCAGCGGCGAAAGCCGCTGACACAAGCCGCCAGGCGACCTGGGCCCGGCAGCTTGTGTCAGCGACTATCAGAAAAGAGGAGCAGGATAGAGCCATCCGTGAGGACGCCGCCTGCATCCGCAGTGTTCGTACCAACCCCAGAAGGCAGGGAGAACATGCAACGACGGAGACCAGCTGTTTCATTCTGTACGGCCGTGCGCGCTCTTGACCAGGGTGGCGCCATGCTGCCGCATTGTTCATCCTTTCCCCTCACCGGTTTCCAGCAGGCCGCCCCTCCCTAGGCGCGGTTCACCCCCTTTCATTCGTCATTTGCGCGGTCCAGACAAGATCCTCCGGGAGAAGGACGAGGTCCGCATCAAGGCAACACAGGAGGCAACAATGAAGCGGCAACAGGTTTTCGACGTGGCGGCGGTGCGCAGCATCATCGCCGATCGCAAGGACATGGCTGGCGCCATGCTCCCCATCCTGCACGGCATCCAGGAAAAGGTGGGCTACATCCCCGCCGATGCGGTACCGATGATCGCCGGCGAGCTCAATGTCTCGCGCGCCGAGGTACATGGGGTGATCTCGTTCTATCACTTCTTCCGCCAGGAGCCGGCCGGCCAGCACGTGGTGCAGGTCTGCCGTGCCGAGGCCTGCCAGGCACGCGGCAGCGAAGCCCTGGCCGAGCATGCGCAGAGCGTGCTGGGCTGTGGCTTCCATGAGACCAGCGCCGACGGCCAGTTCACCCTGGAACCGGTGTATTGCCTGGGCCAGTGCGCCGTCGGCCCCAACCTGACCATCGATGACGAGCTGCATGCCCGTGTCGATGCCGACAAGTTCAAGCGCCTGATCCAGGCCAAGCGGGAGGCATGATGAGTACCAACGATATCGTCACCATCTACGTCCCCCGTGACTCTACCGCGCTGGCCCTGGGCGCCAACGAAGTAGCCGCCGCCATCGCCGCCGAGGCCGACAAGCGCGGCCAGTCCATCAAGCTGGTGCGCAATGGCTCGCGCGGCATGTTCTGGCTGGAGCCGCTGGTGGAGGTGGCCACCGCCGCCGGCCGCGTGGCCTATGGGCCGGTGGCGCCGCAGGATGTGGCGGGCCTGTTCGATGCCGGCTTGCTGTCGGGTGGGAATCATGCGCTGCATCTGGGGCTGACCGAGGACATCCCTTTCCTGAAGAACCAGGAGCGCCTGACCTTCGCCCGCGTCGGCATCATCGATCCGCTCTCGCTGGACGACTACCTGGCCCATGAAGGTTATGTCGGCCTGAAGAATGCGCTGGCCAAGACCCCCGAGGCCATCGTCGAGGAACTGATCGCCTCCGGCCTGCGCGGCCGTGGTGGTGCGGCTTTCCCCACCGGTATCAAGTGGCAGACCGTGCTGCGCGCACCTGCTGCGCAGAAGTACGTGGTCTGCAATGCTGATGAGGGCGATTCCGGCACCTTCTCGGACCGCATGATCATGGAAGACGACCCCTTCACCCTGATCGAGGGCATGACCATCGCCGCCCTGGCCGTGGGCGCGACCGAGGGCTATGTCTATGTGCGCTCCGAATATCCCCATTCGATCGCCACGCTGAACGAGGCCATCACCATCGCCACCGCGCGTGGTTATCTGGGCGAAAACATCCTGGGCTCGGGCAAGTCCTTTCGCCTGGAAGTACGCAAGGGGGCGGGCGCCTACATCTGCGGCGAAGAGACCGCCATGCTCGAAAGCCTGGAAGGCAAGCGCGGCGTGGTGCGCGCCAAGCCGCCGCTGCCGGCCATCGAAGGTCTGTTCGGCAAGCCCACCGTGATCAACAACCTGATTTCGCTGGCCTCGGTGCCGGTGATCCTGGCGCGTGGTGCGGACTTCTACAAGAACTTTGGCGTGGGTCGTTCGCACGGCACCTTGCCATTCCAGCTGGCCGGCAACATCCGCCAGGGCGGGCTGGTGGAAAAGGCCTTCGGTCTCACGCTGCGCCAGTTGCTGGACGACTTCGGTGGCGGTAGCGCCAGTGGTCGTCCGATTCGGGCAGTGCAGATGGGTGGCCCGCTGGGCGCCTACCTGCCGCAGTCGCAATTCGATACCCCGCTCGACTATGAAGCCTTTGCCGCCATCGGCGCCATGATCGGCCACGGTGGCCTGGTGGCCTTCGACGATACGGTGGACATGGCGCGCCAGGCGCGCTACGCCATGCAGTTCTGCGCCGTGGAATCCTGCGGCAAGTGCACGCCTTGCCGCATCGGCTCGACCCGGGGCGTGGAGGTGATCGACAAGATCATCGCCAACGATGAGCGGCCACAACAGATCCATCTGTTGAAGAGCCTGTGCGACACCATGGTCAATGGCTCGCTGTGCGCCATGGGCGGCATGACGCCGTTCCCGGTGCTGTCGGCGCTCAATCATTTCCCGGAAGACTTCGGCGCGCCCAGCGAACAGGCGGCCTGATCCCATCACCGAATGCAGAGGAGTTGCAACATGAACCAGCTCAATGAAACGGATTACGGCACGCCGGCGCGTGTCTCGGAAAACATGGTCACGCTGGAGATCGACGGCGTGGCCGTGACGGTCCCGGCCGGCACCTCGGTGATGCGGGCTTCGGTGGAGGCCGGCATCAACGTACCCAAGCTGTGCGCCACCGACAGCCTGGAACCCTTCGGTTCCTGCCGCCTGTGCCTGGTGGAAATCGAAAAAGATGGCCGCAAGATGAAGGGCTATCCGGCCTCCTGCACCACGCCCTGCGAGCCGGGCATGAAGGTGCAGACCCAGACCCCCAAGCTGGCCGAGATCCGGCGCGGCGTGATGGAGCTCTATATCTCCGACCACCCGCTGGATTGCCTGACCTGTCCCACCAACGGCAACTGCGAACTGCAGGACATGGCCGGCGTGGTCGGCCTGCGCGAGGTGCGCTATGGCTACGAGGGCGAGAACCACCTCAAGCTGAAGAAGGATGAATCCAATCCCTACTTCACCTATGACGCCTCCAAGTGCATCGTCTGCAACCGCTGCGTGCGCGCCTGCGAGGAAACGCAAGGTACCTTCGCCCTGACCATCAACGGTCGCGGCTTCGAATCGCGCGTCTCGGCCGGCCAGATGGAAAGCTTCATGGAATCCGAATGCGTCTCCTGCGGTGCCTGCGTGGAAGCCTGCCCGACCGCGACCCTGACCGAGAAGACCGTCATCATGCTGGGCCAGGCCGAGCATAGCGCCGTCACCACCTGCGCCTACTGCGGCGTGGGTTGCTCCTTCAAGGCCGAGATGAAGGGCAATGAAGTGGTGCGCATGGTGCCGTACAAGGACGGCAAGGCCAACCAGGGCCACTCCTGCGTCAAGGGCCGCTTCGCCTGGGGCTATGCGACCCACAAGGACCGCATCCTCAACCCCATGATCCGCAAGAGCATCACCGATCCCTGGCGTGAAGTCTCGTGGGAAGAGGCGCTGTCCTATGCGGCCAGCGAATTCCGCCGCATCCAGGCCAAGCATGGCAAGGATTCCATCGGCGGCATCACTTCCTCACGCTGCACCAACGAAGAAACCTACCTGGTCCAGAAGCTTGTACGCGCCGCCTTCGGCAACAACAACGTCGATACCTGCGCCCGCGTGTGCCACTCGCCCACCGGCTATGGCCTCAAGCAGACCCTGGGCGAATCGGCCGGCACCCAGACCTTCGAATCGGTGATGAAGTCCGATGTCATCCTCATCATGGGTGCCAACCCGGCCTCCGGCCACCCGGTGTTTGCCTCGCAGATCAAGCGCCGCCTGCGCCAGGGCGCCAAGCTGATCGTGATCGACCCGCGTACCACCGAGATGGTCAAGTCGCCGCACGTGCAGGCCGACTATCACCTGAAGTTGCGTCCCGGCACCAACACCGCTGTCATCACCGCACTGGCCCACGTGATCCTGTCCGAGGGCCTGCAGGACGAGGCCTACATCCAGGAACGCTGCGACCTGCAGTCGTACCAGGACTGGAAGGAGTTCGTGCTGCGCGAGGACAATTCCCCCGAAGCCATGGCCGCCATCACCGGCGTGCCAGCCGAGACCCTGCGTGGCGCGGCGCGGCTGTACGCCACCGGCGGCAATGCGGCGATCTACTACGGCCTGGGCGTAACTGAGCATGCACAGGGTTCGACCACGGTGATCGGCATCGCCAACCTGGCCATGTGCACCGGCAACGTCGGCCGCGAAGGCGTGGGCGTGAACCCGTTGCGCGGCCAGAACAATGTGCAGGGTTCCTGCGACATGGGTTCCTTCCCGCATGAGCTGCCGGGCTATCGGCATATCTCGGACTCCACCGTGCGTGGCCAGTTCGAACAGGCCTGGGGCGTGACGCTGAACCCGGAACCGGGCCTGCGCATTCCCAACATGTTCGATGCGGCACTGGATGGCAGCTTCAAGGGCCTGTACTGCGAAGGCGAGGACATCGTCCAGTCCGACCCCAACACTCAGCACGTGGCCGCCGCCCTGCAGGCGATGGAATGCATCGTGGTGCAAGACCTGTTCCTGAACGAAACGGCCAAGTACGCGCACGTGTTCCTGCCCGGTTCCTCCTTCCTGGAAAAGGATGGCACCTTCACCAACGCCGAGCGCCGCATCTCGCGCGTGCGCAAGGTGATGCCGGCCAAGGCCGGCAAGTCCGACTGGGAAGTCACGGTGGCCCTGGCCGAAGCGCTGGGTTACCCGATGCCGTACAATCACCCCTCGGAAATCATGGACGAGATCGCCGCCCTGACCCCCAGCTTCCATGGCGTGAGCTACGACAAGCTGGATAAGCTGGGCAGCATCCAGTGGCCCTGCAACGAGGCCGCCCCGGAAGGCACGCCCATCATGCACGTCGGCAGCTTCATCCGTGGCAAGGGCAAGTTCATCAACACGCAATACTTCGCCACCGACGAGAAGGTGACCCAGCGCTATCCGCTGATCCTGACCACCGGCCGCATCCTGTCGCAGTACAACGTGGGCGCGCAGACGCGCCGCACCGAGAACTCGCAATGGCATAGCGAAGACCGGCTGGAAATCCATCCGCATGATGCCGAGGATCGCGGCATCCGCGAGGGCGACTGGGTCGGCGTGGAGTCGCGGGCCGGCCAGACGGTGTTGCGCGCCACGGTGACGGAGAACGTGCAGCCGGGCGTGGTCTATACCACCTTCCACTTCCCGGAGTCCGGCGCCAACGTGATCACCACCGACAACTCCGACTGGGCCACCAACTGCCCCGAGTACAAGGTGACGGCGGTGCAGGTCTTGCCGGTGACGCAGCCCTCCGAGTGGCAGCAGCACTACGAGCGTTTCAACCGCGAGCAGCTGGATTTGCTCAAGGGCGAGAAGGCTGCGGAGCCGCTGGTGACGAAGTAGATAGCGCAACGTCATCGCGCCCCATGGGTGCGATGACGGCGTGCCGGTTCTGCCATGATTTCCGCAGACGACCAGCCCGATCCACCCAGTGCAGGACAGCATGAACACACGCAGCCAGACCCCGATTCCGAACGTCGATGACACCACCGGCGAGTACGCCACCTTTGCCCGCGTCCAGGTGGATCGCTGGCGTGACGGCGAGCGCGAGACGGTGGAGGACGTGGTGGCCGAAGAGGTCCCCATCGCCCTGGAGTACAACGGCATTTCGCACGCGGTGATGATGGCCACGCCGGCCGACCTGGAAGATTTCGCATTGGGTTTTTCGCTCACCGAAGGCATCCTTGCCAACCCGGGCGAATTGTACGAATGCGACATCGTCCCCGGTTGTGAAGGCGTGCAGGTGCAGATGCGCATCGCTACGGAGCGCTTCGTGGCGTTGAAGGAAAAGCGTCGCAACCTGACCGGCCGTACCGGTTGCGGTCTGTGCGGCGCCGAGACGCTGGAGCAGGCGGTACGTCATCCGCAGGCAGTGCAGGGTGGCGCTGGCTTTACGGTGGCGCAGGTGCATGCCGCCTTCGAGCAGATGCAGGCCGGCCAGCAACTGCAGCAAGCCACCGGTGCCACCCATGCGGCGGCGTGGATGGATGCAGCGGGTCGTATCGTGCTGGTGCGGGAGGATGTGGGCCGCCACAACGCGCTGGACAAGCTGATCGGTGCACTGGCCGAAGAGAAGACCGATTTCTCCCAGGGTGCGGCCATCATCACCAGCCGCGCCAGCTACGAGATGGTGCAGAAGGCGGCCACGGTCGGCATCGGCTTCATCGCCGCTGTCTCGGCCCCGACGGCTCTGGCCATCCGCCTGGCCGAGGAAACCGATGTCACGCTGCTGGGCTTTGTGCGCAAGCAGGGCCACGTGGTGTATGCGCGCCCGCATCGTCTGCGTTGAACCGTCCGCGCCGGGCTGCATGCCCGGGCGAACCGATTGAACAATATTGCAGGAGGAGATTCATGAATACCGAACACCTGGTCAGGATGGCCAACCAGATTGGCAGCTTCTTTTCTACGATGCCAGATCGCGAACAGGCTCTGGCTGACCTGGCCTCGCATATCCGGCGCTTCTGGGAGCCGCGCATGCGCAAGGCCTTCCTGGACTTTATCGACCAGACCGGTGGCGAGGGTGTGGATGCGATCGTGCTGGAGGCGGTGAGCCGGCATTTGCAGGTGCCGGCCGCCTGAGATAAAAGGATCCGGCTGCACAGGCAGCCGGATCTCGTCCGAACAGAAGATCAGGTCAGAAGTGGAAGTTGCCTGTCAGTGAAACAGCCCGCGCCGCCCCCGGCAGGTAGCGGTAGCCGCTCCTGTTGATGGCACCCACGTAATCCTTGTTGAACAGGTTGGTCACGTTGAGTTGCAGGTCCACTTGCTTGTTGATCACATAGCCGACCATGGCATCCACCACCCAGTACGCCGGAGTGGTTCTGGGCGTGCCCATCGCATTGTTGTCCGAGCCACGTACCAGGCCAGCGGAGTAACGCGCTCCCCCTCCCAGCGTCACGCCCTGCGGCAAGCGCCAGCTGGCCCAGGACGTAAAGGACTGTTGCGGGGCATAGGCCAGCGTGTTCTCGCCGTTGGCCGTGACGGTCTTGCCGATGTCGACCCGGCTGTTCATCCGGGTGTAGCCCGCCGTGACGGAGATGTCGCGGGACAATTCGCCGGTCACGCCCAGTTCCACCCCTTGCACCACCTTCCTGCCATTCTGGAAATAGCGGTCGGCCACGCTGTCGTACTCCAGCTCATTGCGTATCTCGGTGCGGTAGGCTGCGGCGGTCAGCAGCAGTTTCCTGTCCAGCAAATCCCACTTGGTACCGAGTTCGGCCGTGTTGGTCTTCTGCGGGGCGTAGTTGGGGTTGGCGGCGCTGTCACGGTTGCTGTTGAGCGAGAAATTGGCGCTGCCCGGCGGTTGCTGGGAGGTGGCGTACAAGGCGTAGACGCTGCTGTAGCTGGTGGGCTTGTAGATGGCGGCCAGCTTCCAGTTGAACATCTTGCCGCTGTCCGAGAGGTCGCTCCTGCGGTCGGGGACGTTTGATTCGAAACGTGTGCGGTAGATGTCCTCGCGCAGGCCCGCATTGAGGGACCAGCGCTCGTCGAACTTGAGGGTATCCATCAGGTAGAGCGAGAGGGTGTCGGTCTTGCCCTCGTTGCGTCCGTTGGTGGCGATGCTGAAGTCGCCCTCGCTGAAACGCGGATCCGGGCGATACAGGTTGGCATGGGGGCGGCTGCCGCTGGCCGTGAAGGACAGTGCCCGCTGCTTTTCGTGCGTCAGTTCCACACCACCGGACAGCGCATGCTCCAATGTCCCGGTCTTCCATTGTCCGCTCAGGTGGGTCTGGTTGCTCATGATCTCGTTGACCTGGTCGCGTCGCGTGACGATGCCGCGTGCCAGCAGCCAGCTCGTGCGGTCCTCCGCCGAGGGCGTGAGCAGGCCGGCAGTGCGCCGGCGCGTACCGGTCCCGATTGTCGTGCCATTGGCCAGGAAGGAGCTGAGCCGGTAATCCTGGTCGGTCCTGCCGTAGCGGGTGGTGTTCTGCAGTTTCAGGGTCGGCGAGAAGTCATGCTCCACCCTTACCGTGAACATGTCGGCGTTGACCTTGTTGTAGTCATTGGCGTTGCCATAGTAGTTGGTCGGATCGACCCGGGGAGCGCGGCCGATATAGGAGCGTGCCGGGTCCGGCGAGGAATAGCCGGGCAGGCCGATGGTCGGGATGCCGCCATCGGGCGTGTTGTCCTGGTTGATGTGCAGATAGTTCAGCAGGATGCGGGTGGGGCTGTTGAGGCCGATGGCCAGCGAGGGCGCGATGCCGTCGCGCGCATTGCTGACCTCGTGCCGGCCGGGGACGCCGCTGTCCTGCTTCATCAGGTTCAGTCGCAGGGCGATGCCGCGATCCTGGTCGAGGATCTTGTTCCAGTCCACCGTGGCGCGCTTTTGCCCCCAGCTTCCGTAGGTGGCTGAGGCGGTGGTGGCGTCGAGCATCTCGGGCTGCTTGGTGATCAGGTTGATCGAGCCGGTCGGCGAGCCGCGACCGTTGTCGCTGCCGGCCGGACCCTTGAGGACCTCGACCTGTTCCAGGTTGAAGAGGTCGCGCGAGATCGCGCCGAGGTCGCGCACATTGTCCACGAAGATGGCGCTGGAGGCGTCGAAGCCGCGCATGTAGACCGTGTCGCCGGTGCTGGTGCTGCCGTTCTCGCCGAGGAAGAAGGTGCCCACGCCCGGGCTGTTGCGCAGCGCCTCGGTGAGGGTGGTGGCGCCTTGCTGGTCCACCAGCGTGCGCTTGATGATGGTGAGCGTCTGGGGCGTGTCGACCAGCAGCTGGTCGTATTTGCGCGAGGCCGAGCGTTCGGCCTTGTAGGGCGTCTCACCCGGGGCGTTGACCTGGACTTCGGGCAAGGCCTTGGTGCTGGTCTGAGTCTGGATTTGGGTTTGGGCCTGCGCCGTCATGGCCGGCAGGAGCAGGGCGCCGGCCACGGCGGCCGACAGGCGCGAAGAGCGTGCGAGGGGAAAACGGTGTTTGCGACTTCTGATAAGGCTCATGGCTGGATCCGAGAGAAGGGGTTGGACAATCTCTAGGCTGGCGATGAGGGGTGATGGCTGGCGAGTAGATGTGGATGGCGTTCCGGCACGGCCCGCGATGACGGGCGCAATGGAGAACTCGGCGAGTATAGAAATCGCCCGGGAAAATGGGATTCCTGTTTACTTCGATTTTTTGCAGGAATTTATGAGGAGAACTTGACCCTTACCGTCCATCGCGGCGCGGCATAAAAAAACCGCCCTCACCCCATGGGAGCCATGGAGGAGAAGCGGCAAGCGAGATCGGGAAAGATCGTTCAGAAGTGGTATTCGGCGCGCACCATCGGCGTCTTGGCCAGCGAGCCCGGCACGTTGGAGGGGTTGCCGAACTTGTTGCGCCAGTACTGGTATTCCAGGCCGATGCGGAAGGTGTTCTTGCCCATGCCCAGTGGCGTACCGACGTCGTACATGATCTGGCCATCGAAGTTCAGCTCGGGCGCGGTCGGGCCGCCGAACTCGTTCTTACCCTTGGAGGCGATGTAGTTCATGTAGCCTTCGAAGGCCAGGCCGGTCGAGCCCAGCGGAATACCCCAGGCCAGGTTGAGCATGGGGTGGGTGTCGTAGCTGTAGCGGCTGCTGATGCCCTTGGGCTGGTTGCTCTCGAACAGCGCCAGCACGCTCACATTGAGGAAGCCCGGTACATCCATCATCAGGGTCGGGCCGATTACCCACATGCGCTTCTTGGAGGCATAGCTGTTGTCGTTCTTGGTGTTCCAGTCGAAGCCCAGGGTCATGCCGACGCCGCGCGCCGGGCCGAAGGAGAGGTCCTTGCCGCTGATCTTGCCGATATCAAGGGTATGACGATAGGTGATATAGGCTTCCTGGGCGTTGTCATCCTTGCTGTCCGACATCAGCAGGTCCACGTTCAGGAAGTTGGTGCCGTACTTGTAGCCGCTGGCGTGCTGGAAGTTGACGATGTTCTTGCTGATGTCCTGCGTGTTGAACGGCTCGGCAAAATGGGTACCGTAACGGTAGCCGATCGAGTTGTCGGCCCAGTCGGCCGCCAGCGTGGCGCCGCTGGCCAGCAACAGGCCGCCCGCCAGCGCAGCCTGGATGCGCAGGGAAGTGTGGTGCATGGTGTCTCCTCCAGTGAATGGATATAAATTATTTATAGGAATGGGTGATGCAAGTTGCCCGGGTCGCCAGCCAGGATGGGCTGGCACGCCGGCGCCGCTTCAGGCCTCTGTTGGAGGAGGATGCGACGCAGCGCAGATGCGCGCAGCAAGCTGCGCACCGGGTGATTCCCCCCGGTTTGGCGCGGCTGCATGGTCTGCGTGGTAGGGCATTATGTCTGCTGGATGGATGGGTGGTATAAGTGGGCTCGTATATGCCTTTGCGGGTAGCGGTATATCATCTGCCGTCATCGCATGCGTCGTGCGTGCGGCCGATACCAAGCAGAATCAACCAGAACCAACCAGACAGGGAAAGGACAACATCATGGGCAAACTGAGCACGCATGTGCTGGATATCACCAAGGGCAAGCCGGGCGTGGGCGTGAAGCTGGCCCTGTATGCCGTCGAGGACGGTCGCAGGACGCTGTTGAAGCAGGCCGTCACGAACAGCGATGGCCGTTGCGACGAGCCGCTGCTGGCCGGCGAGGACGTGCGGGCCGGCAAGTATGAGCTGGTGTTCGGCGCCGGGGATTATTTCGCCGCCCAGGGCGTGAGCGTGCCGGAACCGCGTTTCGTGGATGAAGTGGTGATCGCCTTCGGCATCGCCGACCCGGCCCAGAACTATCACGTGCCGCTGGTGGTCTCGCCGTGGGCGTATTCGACTTATCGCGGCAGCTGATCAACGTCGTCGCATTGATCACTGCAGTCGATAAAAAATCCGGTCTTCGCAAGAAGCCGGATTTTTTCTTTTTTGGGGCGCCGCTCCGAGAGCCGAGGAGGGCGCCCGCAGGCAAGTCCTCAGAACTCGTTCTGCAATTTCTTGTAGCCCAGCACCAGTTCATTGTTGGTGCGCGCCACGTCCTCGGAGAATTCCGAGGCCGCCACCGACACGCGCGGGATGGTGGCAAGGTCGGTCTTGGGGCCGATGCGTTCGGTGGAGGGCACGTAGAATCCCGGCGGCAGGTCGCAGCCATCGACCACGGCGTTGTGGCGCACCACGCAGCCAGCGCCGATGCTGCAATTGAAGAGCACGCTGTTGAAGCCGATGAAGGCGCCATCGCCTACCTCGCAGGGGCCATGCACGATGGCACGGTGGGCGATCGAGGTGCGCTCGCCGATGGTGACGGCCGCGCCTGACTTGGAGTGGATCACCACGCCGTCCTGGATGTTGGAGTGGGCGCCGATGACGATGGGCTCCATCTCGCCGTGCTCGTCGACTTCGTCGGCGCGGATGACGGCATAGGGGCCGATGAAGACGTTCTCGTGGACGATCACCTTGCCGCACAGGATGGCGGTGTGGTCGACGTAGGCGGACTCGTGGACTTGGGGCCGGTGGCCGGATGGGTTGCGGCGAAGCATGGGTCTAATTCTCCTGATGTTGCGATGAAGTCGCGGCCGCGCGGGCTCGCGTTCGTGCATGCACGGTCAATCGGGTAGCGATCATACATGGTCTGTCAAGCACCCGGCCGGAACTGCCTTCCGACTTGCATCATCGGACAGGCTCAAAAGATCAACCGGGCGCTGTTTTGCTTGCCGCCCGTCAAGTCATGTAATATTATTGATAATCATTCTCAAATAATATCGGCTCTCGTTATGGTGACAGTAACGGGATAGCCGCGGCGCGCCAGATGCTCGCCGGGCCTGCAGAGGCCAGCCCGAGGGCGTCATCCCATTTCCCTCATCCCGTCCAGAAAGGAATTCATTCATGAAGCGTTTGGCGATCGTCTCCGGCTTGCTCTCTTCCCTCATGCTGGCGCTGCCGGCCTCGGCGCACCAGGTCTGGCTGCAGCAGGATGGCAAGGAGGCCAGGCTCTATTTCGGCGAGTTCGGCGAGAACCTGCGGGAAGCCTCGCCCGGCCTGCTCGACAAGTTCGTCTCGCCCAGCGCCGTGCTCATCAGCGCGCAGGGCGACCGTACCCTGGCACTGAGCAAGGGCGCCGATGCCTTCAGGCTCTCGGCCAAGGCCGGCAAGGGCGAATCCATCGTGGCCGAGGATGCGCACTATCCGGTCTTCGAGAACAAGCATGCCAGCCCGGCCGTGCGCACCGCATGGACGCCGGCTGCCCGCCTGGTGACCTCCGAGGCCGCCCAGGAGCCGCGCCTGACGCTGGACCTGCTGCCCACCGGCAAGCCCGGCCAGTTCAAGGTCAGCTACAAGAACGCGCCGCTGGCCAAGGCCAAGGTTGGTCTGGTGACGCCCTCGGGCTGGATGAGGGAAGCCTATTCCGATGCCCAGGGCCTGGTGCAGTTCGAGTTGCCCTGGCAGGGGACTTACGTGGCCGAAGTCCACCACACCGACAAGAGCGCCGGCGAACGGGATGGCAGCGCCTATGACACCGCCAGCTTCGTGACCACGCTGTCGCTGGTGCAGGCCAAAGGGATCAAGGCCTTGCCGGCAGCGCCTGCGGCCAAGCCCAACAAGTAAGCACAGCCTGGTCAGCCATGTCAGAGATGCTCTCCCGTCCTCCTCGCGGTCCGGCCCTGCATGAGCGCCTGGCCGTGCTCTCACGCATCGTGGCAGCCGTCGCTGGTGGCTATGTGCTTACCTCCCTTTGCACCATCGTGGGCGCGCGTTATCTGCCCATGGGCCGGGCCGATGCGGTGATGACGGCGACCATGTCGAGCTTCGCCATCTTCACCTGCGCGGTGATCTGGGTCTTTGCCGCGCGCAGTGCCTGGCGTGCCTGGGCCGGCTTGGCAGCGCCCGCGCTGTTGCTGGCATTGGTGGCCTGGGGTGGGAGAGGGGTGGCATGAAGGAGGGATTGCGGCAGTCCATGGCATGGCTACATACCTGGAGTGGCTTGCTGGTGTGCTGGGTACTGTTGCTGGTGTTTGCCGGCGGTTCAGCCAGTTACTTCAAGGACGAGATCAGCTTCTGGATGATGCCCGAGCTGCATGCCACGCAGCGTGATCCGGTGCCGCAGGCACAGGCCATCGAGCGTGCCGTCGGCTACCTGCAGCAGCAGGCACCGCAGGCCGAGCGCTGGTTCATCACGCTGCCCACGGCGCGCAGCAGCGCGCTGCGGGTGGGCTGGATCGGCGCTGCGCCCAAGGATGGCCCGGCCGGCAGCACCCGCAGCCGCTTCCAGAGCGAGCTGCTGGACGCCCGCAGCGGCAGCAAGCTGGCCGTGCGGCAGACGCGCGGCGGCGAATTTCTCTACCGACTGCATTTCGACCTGCACTACATGCCGGTGCAATGGGCGCGCTGGATCGTCAGCCTCTGCGCGCTGTTCATGCTGGTGGCCATCGTCAGCGGCGTGATCACGCACAAGCGCATCTTCAAGGATTTCTTCACCTTCCGTCCGCGCAAGGGGCAACGTTCCTGGCTCGACGCCCACAATGCCACGGCGGTGCTGGCTTTGCCTTTCCATCTGATGATCACCTATACCGGGCTTGTCACGCTGATGTTCATGATCATGCCCTGGGGCGTACAGACCGCCTACCGCGACCAGGGCGGCGAGAGCGCCTTCTTCGAGGAAGTCTTCCCCAGCGGCGCCGGACGCGGCAAGCCGGCCGGCGTGGCCGCGCCCCTGGTGGCGCTGGCACCGCTGGCGGCGCAGGCGCAACAGCACTGGCAGGGCGCGCCGCTGGCGCTGGTGGTGGTCAACCATCCGGGGGACGCCAAGGCCACTGTGGTGATCAGGCGCGAGAAGACGGCCACGCTGTCCTATCTGCAGCCGGCCATGGTGTTCAATGGCGTCACCGGTGTCGCGCAGGCCACCGTCGGTGAGCAGCCCAGCCCGACTGCCGTCACGCGCGGCGTGCTCTATGGGCTGCACCTGGGGCATTTCGCCGATCCCTGGCTGCGGGTGCTGTTCTTCCTGTGCGGCCTGTCGGGCTACCTGATGGTGGCTACCGGCGCCTTGCTGTGGGGCGTGAAGACGCGCCAGAAGCAGGCCAAGGCCATCGCCCAGGGGGCGCGTCCCGGATTTGGCCTGCGGCTGGTCGAGGCGCTCAACCTGGGCGTCATCGCCGGTCTGCCGATTGCCTTTGCCAGTTACTTCTGGGCCAATCGGCTGTTGCCGCTGGAGCTTGCGCAACGTGCGCAGATGGAAATCAATGTCTTCTTCGCGGCCTGGGCCATGGCCGCGGTGCTGGCGCAATGCCGCCCCAGCCTGGGCATGTGGCGTGTGCAGCTGGGGATGGGAGCGGTGTTGTTCATCGGCGTCCCGGTGCTCAATATCCTGACCACGCATTCGCACCTGGGCCTGAGCCTGCTGCTGGGACGCGGCCCCTGGCCGGTGGCGGGCTTCGACCTGGTCATGCTGCTTCTGGGGGCCGCACTGGCGCTGGCTGAACGCATGCTGGCGCGGCGGCTGCGCAAGCCGGGCGCGCGCCCGTCGGCGCCGCGCGCGGCATCGGCACAACGTATCGAGGAGGCCGCATGAATCCCTTTGGCGTATTGCTGGCTCTGGGCCTGGCCTATTGCGCATGGAGCGCCCTGTCGCAGGCCATGGACCGCCACTATGCCGACGTACGCGGACGCGGTGCCGAGCCTGCTCCAGCCCTGCGCCGTCGTCTGCGCTGGCTGGGCACGCTGGGCCTGCTGGCCAGCCTGGCGGTGGCGGTGCGCATGCAGGGCTGGAGCATCGGCCTGGTCGCCGGCACGGGTCTGCTTACCGTGTCTGGCGTGCTGCATGTGCTGGCGTTGAGCTACCTGCCGGCGCAGGTGCCGCGACTGGCACAGCGCGTCCTGGCCACCTTGCCGTTACTGCTGGCGTTGTGGATGATGACCGCTTGATTATGATCGCCGGAACATCCTGCGCTTGTGCGCAAGGTGTTTGATTTGGATTAAGGGGCAGCAGCGCAAATTCGGGTCCAATCTGAACTCCTCTCTGTTGTATTTGCGGGCTGCGGCAATATGTCGCAGCCCTTTTTTCTTGGGCGTTCGTCGCGCTAAATCCTTGTCGGAAAAGGGAAAACGATTTTCCCGGTTGAGCCGCCAGGCGGCTAGCCGCCTGGCATCCAGGCCGCAGTGCATGGGCTGCGTGCTAGATTGCGCCATCGAAAAAAACAACAGGGAGAGCGCGAACGTCACGGCGGTCGCGGGTGCGGCTGCGAGCGCTTCTCCGTGCCATGAAAAGCGTCGCCATGAAAATCCAACGTTCATCCTCCCGGGCCGGCCTCGGCCAATGGAATTCCTTGCTGCTGGCCGTCCTCTCTGCATGGAGTGGCGCCAGCTTCGCGCAGGCCAGCCAGCCGGACGCGGGCAGCGATGCGCAAGCCTTGCCCACCGTGGAGGTGCGCGGCAACGCGTCGGTGCCCGAGCGCAAGCAATTGCCCCAGACCAGCGCCAGCGTGACCGCTGACACCGCCGCCGACAGCATCAACGTCACCGACAGCTCCGACGCCCTGAAATACCTCCCCAGCCTGTCGGTGCGCAAGCGCTACATCGGCGACACCCAGGCGCCGCTGGCCACGCGCACCACCGGTATCAATGCCAGCGCGCGCAGCCTGATCTATGCCGATGGCATCCCGCTGTCGGCCTTGGTCAACAACAACAACGGCAATGGCTCGCCGCGCTGGTTCATGGTGGCGCCCGAGGAGATCGCCCGCATCGATGTGATGTACGGCCCCTTCGCGGCCGAGTATCCGGGCAATTCCTATGGGGCCGTCACCGAGATCACCACGCGCATGCCAGAGCATTTCGAAGGCAGTATCAAGGCGCTCTATTCGCAGCAGGACTTCAGCCAGTACGGTGCCTCTGGCACCTACCGCGCCCAGGAGTACAACGTCGGCCTGGGCAACCGCAGCAATGGCCTGGCCTGGCGTTTCTCGGTCAATCACCTGGACAGCTACTCGCCACCGGTGACCTATGTCACCGCCACCAGCATCCCGGCCGGTACCACCGGCGCGGTGCAGGCGCAGGACCGCACCGGCAAGAACCTCTATGTGCTGGGTGCGGGCAACCTGACGCACACGGTGCAGGATACGGCGCGTCTCAAGCTCTCCTATGATTTCACGCCAACGCTGACGGCGACCTACACGCTGGGCTTCTGGCAGAACCAGGCCAGCGCCAACCCGCAGACCTTCCTCAGGAACGCCAGCGGCGCGCCGGCCTATACCAGCGGTTTTTCCAGCAACGACGTGGACCAGCAGCAATGGATGCAGGGGCTGGAGGTGCGCAGCAAGACCGGCGGCCCCTGGGACTGGCAACTGGCCGCCTCCAACGTCTCGGCCTCGCGCGACCTGACCCGCACCTCCACCACCACCTTCCCGGCCGGGCAGGGCGGCGGCGCCGGGACCATTGCCGATGCCAGCGGCACCGGCTGGAGCACGGTCGACGCCAAGGGCATCTGGCGTTCGCAGGCGGCACAGGAGATCAGCGTGGGCGCACACTATGACCGCTACGTGCTGGCCACGCCGACCTGGAACACCAGCAACTGGATCAGCGGCGGCAACGGCACGCTGGCCTCGGACTCGCGCGGCAAGACCGAGACCTCGGCGCTATGGGCGCAGGATGTATGGCGCTTCTCGCCGGGCCTCAAGGCCACGCTGGGTGCGCGTTACGAGTGGTGGCGTGCCTTTGATGGCTACAATTATTCGACCTCCGGCAGTACCGGGTTCGCGGTCAACCAGCCGCAGATCACCAGCAGCGGCCTGTCACCCAAGGCCTCGCTGGCCTGGGCGCTGTCGGATGACTGGCTGGCTACCCTGTCGAGCGGGCGCGCCTTGCGTTTCCCCACTGTGGGCGAGCTGTACCAGAACGTGCTGCTCAATGGCGTCTACCTGCAGGCCAATCCCAACCTCAAGCCGGAGAAGGTCTGGAGCACCGAGCTGGCCATCGAGCGCCAGCTGGCCGAAGGGCAGGGCAAGTGGCGGCTGTCGCTGTTCGAGGAGCGCGTAAGCGATGCTCTCATTTCGCAGACCTCGACGATCGGCAGCGGCGTGGCCTCGTTCACGCAGAACGTCGACCGCACCCGCCAGCGCGGCATCGAAGCCGCGTTCGAGCGCAACGACCTGCTGCTGCGCGGCTTCTCCCTCAACGGCAGCGTGACCTGGGTCGATGCCCGCATCCTGCAGAACAACGGCTACGTAGCCACCACCACCGGCGCCACCTCGGTGGGCAAGCGCACGCCCTATGTGCCGGAGTGGCGCGCCACGCTGGTGGCCAGCTACAAGCCGGACGATCGCTGGACCTACACGCTGGCCGGTCGCTACAGCGGCCGTGTCTATGCCACCGTCGACAATACCGACGTCAACACCCACACCTACCAGGGCTTCGATGGCTACACCGTCTTCGATGTCCGTGTGCGCTACCGCATCGACACGCACTGGAGCGCTGCGTTGGGGGTGGACAACCTGACCAACCGGGATTACTTCCTGTTCCATCCCTTCCCGCAGCGCACTGCCTTTGCCGAGCTGAAGTACGACTTCTGATCCGGCGCCGCTGCTCGCCGCTCGCTGCTTCAGGCCGCCCGATGTGCGGGCGGCACCCGCAGGCCCAGCTCGCGGCGGAACAGGGCTTCCATCTCGCGCCGTACCTGGATGGCCTGGTGGCTGCTGTCGATGGCCACGTCGGCCCAGCTCACGATCTGGCCCGCTGACACCGGCCGTTGCAGCACGATGCCATGGGCCAGGCCGATGGGCAGTGCTTCATGCTCCAGCGAGGCCGCAGCCGGCATGAGCCTGCCGTAGACCATGTAGCCGCCTTCGCCATCGAGCTTCTCGCCGGGCTTGAGGTCGCGCTTGGCCACGGCCACCGTGTCGCCGGCAAAGCCCATGGTGCTGCCAGTGGGCTGGCCGCGCACGGCGATGTTGGCCACCGAATAGCCCAGCTCCAGGCCGATGAGGTGATAGGGCTTGTACATGGCGGCATAGCGTCCGCTGGCATCGGTCTTCAGGCCGTATTGGGCAAAGCAGTCGCGCACGTAGTCGGTGGGCGCTTCGAAGCAGACATACACGCCCCAGCGCAGATCGCGGAACACCGGGCGGCCATCGCGTTCCAGCGAAGACACCACTTCCACCGTACCGCTATGCGGCAGGATGCCGCCGTCGGCATGCGGGCGCAGCAGGGAGGGCAGGTCATCCACGCCGCAGGGCGGGAAGGCCAGGCCGCTGTCGGCCGGGCGCAGGCCACAGGCATTGGCCACTGCCGCCATCTCCAGCGCCGACTTGGTGCCATCGAGGAAGGAGTTGAACATCTGCGCGTTGAAGTCGCCGCCGGCCACCTGTTCTTCCGAGAAGCCGTAGTGGCCCCACACCGTATCCGGCGTGGACTGGTGATAGACCGGCAGGTACTTGGTCCCCTTGCCGGCGCAGACCACCTCGAAACCCGAGGTACGCGCCCAGTCCACCATCTCGGCGATGAGCGCCGGCTGGTCGCCGTAGGCCATCGAATAGATGATGCCGGCCTCGGCCGCGCGGCGTGCCAGCAGCGGGCCGGCCAGGGCGTCGGCTTCGACGTTGACCATGATGATGTGCTTCTTGTACTCGCAGCACAGCAGTGTGTGGCGGATGCCGGCGGCGGGGCTGCCGGTGGCGTCGATGATGATGTCCAGTTGCGGCTGCGAGATCAGGGCCTCGGCATCGTCCTGGACGAAGGTGGTGCCATGGCGCAGTGCCTCGTCCCAGGAGCGGGCCGCATATTGCTCGGCCTTCCAGCCGACCCGGGCCAGCGCAGCTTGCGCCCGTGCCGGTGAGAGATCGGCGATCCCCAGCAGGTGCAGCCCTGGCGTGCGTGGCACCTGCGACAGGAACATCGAACCGAACTTGCCGGCCCCGATCAGGCCGACCCGTACCGGCCGGCCTTGCTCGGCCAGCGCCTTGAGTTGATGGAACATGGTTGCCACGTCGTCTCCTTGGTCATTGTTGTCATGCGCGACCGTCCTGCCCATGGGACGGACGGCCAGCGAAAAAAGAGTAGCATTGGCCTTTTCTCGCGTAAATGTCGAGAAATGCACATTGTCCGTGCGTAGATTCGCATACCCTGGGGAGCCCTGACTTGCGCCAATTCGACTGGGATGACCTGCAAGCCTTTCTTGCCGTGGTGCGCGCCGGCCGCCTGACGGTGGCCGCGCGCAAGCTGGGCGTGGATCATTCGACCCTGAGCCGGCGCATCGTGGCCCTGGAGCAATCCATTGGCGTGACGCTCTTCGACCGCCGCGCCGCCGGCTATGCGCTCACCGTGGAGGGCGAGCGCCTGGTGCCGGACGCCGAGGCCATGGAGAACCTGGCCATCCGTATCGGGGCGCGTGCTGACGATGCCGCCCAGGGCCTGAGCGGCTCGGTGCGCATCGGTACGCCCGAGGCTTGGGGGACCTACTTCCTGGCACGCGAACTCAAGGAGCTGGCGCGCCGGCATCCCGAGCTGGAGGTGGAGCTGGTGGCCAATCCACGCATGTTCAGCCTGTCCAAGCGCGAGGCCGACATCGCGGTGAGCATGACCCGGCCCGAGCAGGGGCGGCTCATTGCGCGCCGGCTCAACGACTACGAACTGGGGGTCTACGCCAGCCGCAGCTACCTGGCGCAGCATGGGCCCATCGATGAGCGGCGGCAGCTGCAACAGCAGCGCTGGGTGGGGTATATCGAAGACCTGATGTGGACTTCCGAGCTGGACTACCTGGCCGAGATTTCGTCAACGATCCGGCCGCAGATCCGCATCTCCAACGTGATCAGCCAGGTACAGGCAGTGGCCTCGGGGGTGGCGCTAGGGGTGTTGCCGTGCTTCCTGGCCGCGCGTGAGCCGGAGCTGGTGCGACTGTTGCCGCAGGAGATCTGCCTGCGACGGTCCTACTGGCTGCTGACCCATGCCGACGCGCGTGACCTGGTCAGGGTGCAGGTGGTGGCGCAATTCATCTGCGAGCGACTGGAGGCACTGGGGACGGCGTTCTGGCTGCCGTCACAGGCCGCTGTCAAGGCATAGTCCGGCTTACTGGCTGCGCGCCTTGTCGATGGTCTCGCGCGCGGCTTCCAGCGTGGCGACGGTCTCCGGGGCATTGGATTCCAGGTAGCTGTTCTCCAGGGTCACCGACAGGTTGCTCATCTTTTCAGAGAGTTCGGCCAGCGCCACGCTAAGTTCGCACATCAGAGCCGAGATATTCTTGGGGGACTGCGTCATTGCACTTTCCTTTCAGATGTCGTGCCATCGCTTCCTCGCAATTCATCACGAATGTAGCCGGGGGCGTACCAATCAATTACGTCAAGGATGGGCTTATTCTAAGCCGAATGCCGGTGGGACTGTGGCCGGGGGCGAAAGTGCGACAAAAAATTGTAAGAACGATGCTTATTGCTTGCCATTCGGCAATCATCGGGCGGCGTTCATTGCTGCGGCGGCATGGCGTCCTGGATTGGTTTGCTCAGTTGCGATGGCACGCGCCCAAGAAAAAGGCCCGCCGAAGCGGGCCCGAGAACAGGGGGACAGCGGCGGCGGCCCGCCGGCTCAGAAGGTTTCCCAGTCTCCTTCGTCCTCGCCGGCCGGCAGGCGTGAGGGCGATTTGCCGGCTGGCTTGGCGGGTGCCGCTTCGCTCTTGGTGGCAGCAGCAGCTGTCGCCTTGGCCGGCGCAGCCTTGGGCGCTGCTGCTACTGCGGGTTTGCTGGCCAGTGTCGGCGCGGGGCGCGCTGCCGGCTTGGAGGCTGCGGCAGGGCGTGGCGCCGGCTTGCTCACCGGCCGCGCTGCGGCGTGGACCGTGGCGTGGCCAGCCTGGCTGCCATCGACATGGAAGCGGCTGACCAATCCCGCCAGTGTCGCGGCCTGGTCCTGCAGGGATTGGGCGGCAGCGGCGGCTTGTTCCACCAGGGCTGCATTCTGTTGCGTGCCTTCATCCATCTGCGTGATGGCGCGGCCGACTTCGGCGATGCCGGCGCTCTGCTCCTGGCTGGCCGAACTGATCTCGCCGACGATGTCGGTGACGCGCTTGACGCTGGCGACCACCTCGGTCATGGTGGCGCCGGCCTGTTCGACCAGCTTGCTGCCGGTATCGACCTTGGACACGGAGTCATCGATGAGCGTCTTGATCTCCTTGGCGGCCGAGGCCGAGCGCTGCGCCAGCGAGCGCACCTCGGAGGCCACCACGGCAAAGCCGCGCCCCTGTTCGCCGGCACGGGCCGCCTCCACGGCCGCATTCAAGGCCAGGATATTGGTCTGGAAGGCAATGCCATCGATCACGCCGATGATGTCGGCGATCTTGCGCGAGCTGTCGGTGATGCCTTCCATGGTCTGCACCACCTGGCCCACCACGCTGCCACCCTGGATGGCGACCTCCGAGGCCGATTCCGCCAACTGGTTGGCCTGGCGCGCATTGTCGGCGTTCTGCCTGACGGTGGCGGTCAGCTCTTCCATGGCCGAGGCGGTTTCTTCGAGGGATCCGGCCTGCTGTTCGGTGCGCCCCGACAGGTCCAGGTTGCCGCTGGCGATTTCCTGCGAGGCGGTGGCGATGGTGTCGGCCGAGGTCTTGATGTTGGTGATGGTGGCCAGCAGCGAGTCACGCATGCTGCGCACCGCATAGAGCAGGCTGCTCTGGTCGCCGGCAATGGTCTCGATGTTGGGCGTGAGGTCCCCCTGGGCGATGCGGTTGGCGACCTCGGCAGCCTTGGCCGGATCGCCACCGATGGTGCGCAGGATGCCGCGGTTGATCACCACCACCAGCGCCACCAGCGCCACAGCCACCACCGCGAAGAGGATCACCATCTGCCACAGGGTCCGCATGAAGGCGGCATTGATGTCATCCATGTAGGCACCGGTGGTCAGGTTCCAGTCCCAGGGCTTGTAGGCGATCACGAACGAGGTCTTGGCCACCGGCTCGGCGGCACCCACCTTGGGCCAGAGGTAGTTGACGAAGCCGCCCTCGGGTTTGGCACCCGCCTTGGTGATTTCAACGAACAGGTTGTTGCCGGCAGGGTCCTTGAAGTTGGTGAGGTTCTTGCCATCCAGCTCGGGCTTGATCGGGTGCATCACGATGACCTGGTCCGAGGTCGATATCGAGAAATAACCATCGCTGCCATAGCGCAGGCTCTTGATGGCCGCCGTGGCGCGCTTTTGCGCTTCGCCCTTGGGCAGTGCGCCGCTGTCGGCCAGGGCGCCGTAGCCCTTGACCAGGGACAGGGCGGTCTGGCCGACATTGGTGAGGTCGGCCCGCCGTTCTTCCAGGCGGATATTGCGCACCATGACGGCGCTGAAGATGGATATGGCCAGCAGTGCGATGAGGCTGAGAATGAGTGGCAGCCAAAGTTTCTTGTTGAAGGACAGTTGGCCCATAGTGGAGTCTCCCTAGTCTGTGTAGATGCCCGCAAGCGTCTTCGCGCCTGTGCAATGAGGGATGTGACCGTCCGTATTGCCTTGTTCGAGCGTTGTTGATTCGACAATCGCATGCTCGATGCCGAGTATGCGATATCACCACTTTACTGCCGCAAAGCGCTAATGCAGGTGCGGAACAGGAGGCAGAAGGCAGGTTACTTGCAGGCTTAGGCGGTGGCAGCGGGATCAGCGGCGCAACAGGTACCAGCACTGGCCGACCCATTCACGCAGGGCATAGCTGGACAGTTGCAGGCTGCCGGCATTGGGGAAGTAGTCGGTCAGGCGCGAGCGTGCCGGCCCTGCGAAGACGGTGGGCGCGGCCTGGACCTGCAAGCCGGTGCGGCTGAAGACCTGCATGGCGCGCGGCATGTGGAGGCTGTCGGTGACCAGCAGCACGCGCTCGATGCCATCAGCCCTGAGCATGGCGGCCGACAGGGTGGCGTTGTCGGCAGTGGTATTGGCGCGTTGCTCTTGCCAGCGCACCGACACGCCGAAGTCACGCTGCAGTACCCGCGCCATTACGGCCGCTTCGCTCTCCGGTGAGCCATCCGGATTGCCGCCCGTGACCAGGATGGGCAAGCCGGTCTGGCGATGCAGATACGCACCGTATTGCAGGCGTTTCATGCCGATCGGATTGGCGTCGTCGGTGCCGCCGTATTCGGGGGCGCGGTCGATGCGCCCGGAGCCGAGTACGACGATGGCTTGGGCATTGCTCGCGGCGCCGGCATCGGAGAGGGCGGGATACTGGTTTTCGAGAGGCCGCACGACCAGGAGCGCCCCGGCGCGCGTACTGAACAGCAGAAGCAGTCCCACCCCCAATGCCACCATTGCCGCTGCGCCGCGCGGCATGCGCCGCCGCAGCAGGACGCCGGCCAGGCACAGCAGCAGAGGCGACACGGGCGGCAGCAGCAAGGTGCTGGCGATAGCGGAAACCAGGACGGCAAGGGGCATGGTATGCAGCGATGGGCGGGGATCGAGTCGGCATTGTGCGGGATTGGCGCGATTTGAGCCACTCCTGCTGCGGCCGAGGCGGTCATTTGCCTGGCGTCGCGGAATGGCTGACAATGCCGCATCGCCAAGGGGAGGGCGCAAGCCCGGGAAGAACCGTGATACGTCTTGTCTTGTTGTTGCTGGGCGCCGATTTCATTCGACGCAACTGGCATGTGGTGGCAGTGGCCGGACTGGCCTGGGGCAGCATCGGGGTATCGCTGATGATCGATGCCCTGGATGGCGTGCTCAATTTCCCGCTGACCCTGTTCGGCTGGCTGCTCCTGCTGGAGAGCCTGGTCACCCTGTGGGTGGCGCAAAGCGGCATGGGGGCGCAAAAGACTCTGCGGCGAGTCAAGGGAGCGCTGTTCATGCTCATTGCGGTGCTGGTCATCACCCGCCACCAGGCCAGCGACATGGTCCTGGCCATTCTCTTCGGGGTAGCCTTCGCCATCGGCGGCGCGCTGCAGGTCACCTCGGCGCTGGTGGTGCGCTTTCCGCGCTGGCGCATGGCGCTGGCCGGCGGCGTGGTCCAGATCGTGCTGGCCATCGTGTTCTTCCAGCCCTATCCGACCCATTACAAGGGGACGGTGCCGTTCTGCCTGGCGCTGGGCCTGATCTTCGGTGGCTGGAGCATGATCTGGCTGGCGCTGCGCACGCGCATGCTGCCGCCGCAAGTCTCCCTGGACAGGATGGCCAGCCGCAACAGCGACGACAACCGGCCCTTCGATGCCGGTCTGTATCGCGGCGACGAAAGCATGCAAGCGATGCTGCGCGCCGGGCACGCCTTTCTGCCCTCGGCCACGCAACCCGTGGCGGCACTGACCGTCCATGTCTGGACCCCCACGGGCAGCGCCAAGGGGCCGGCGCGGCGCCAGCCGCTGATCGACCGCTATATCGCTGCAGTCGATACCAACGGCGTCATCTCCACCGGCCACGCCGCGCTGGAGCTGTTGCCCGACCTCTATATCAGCCTCTATCCGGCCGAGGAAATCGACCGTTCCCCCGACCAGTTCGCCCGCCTGCTGCGGGCTACCGCCGACAACGACGTCAAGGGCCGCTACCTGAGCGACTATCCGAGCGAAGCCGCAGCCTGGTGCGAGTCGACCGAGAAAATCGTCTTCCGCGACTACCGGCGTGCGCACCTGGACCGGTTCTGGCAGCACTATCGCCAGACCGAGGTCTACAACCTCACCTATCGCAACTGTTCCAGTACCGTGGCCCAGGCCCTGGAGGCGGCGCTGGAGGGCGTGATGGGCAACCGTGACCGCCACTGGACCAACGCACTGCGGATGTTGTTCACCCCCGAGATCTGGGTAGCCAGCCAGATCCGCAAGCGCGCCCTGACCATGGCCTGGACGCCAGGCATGGTGCTGGACTATGCCCGCGCCTTGCGCGCCGTGGTCCATGCGCGGCCGCTGACATGGGCTGTTTCCCTGCACCTGGCGCTGCGCCAGAGTCGCCGCCTGCGCCGGGGCTGGCGCGCGCGGCACCACCATGGGCAAGACCACCCAGCCCCACCACCCTGAGAACGGAGCACCATGCAAGCGATCGAATCCCCGCAGGAACAATGGCTGCAGGCCGCCGATGGCACGCGCCTGTTTTGCCGCGACTGGCTATTGCCGGGCGCCACGTCGGCCGTGCAGATGGTGCATGGACTGGGCGAGCATGGGGGGCGCTACACCGCCCTGGCGCGCCTGTTCAACGAGGCGGGCATGTCGGTGCGCATCTGCGACCATCGAGGCCATGGCAATTCCGGTGGCCGGCGCGGCAGCCTGGCCCAGGCCGAGGACCTGATGCGTGATCTCAAGCTGGCCTTCGATGATTTCAGTGCTCGCACGGGCTGCACGCCCATTCTCTTCGGGCATAGCATGGGCGGTCTGGTGGCGGCGCGCTTCGCCACCGGGGACTACAGCCCGGTGCGCGCGCTGGCCTTGTCGTCACCGGCGCTGGCGCTGGACATGCAGGGCTGGCAGAAGCTGCTGCTGGCGGTGTCCACGGCCATCGCACCGGGCCTGGCCCTGCCCACCGCCTTGCCGGCCAATCGCATCTCCCACGATGCGCAGCAGGTACAGGCTTACCGCAATGACCCACTGAACCACGGCAAGATTGCCCCGCGCATGCTGCATTTCATGCTCGATGCCATGCAGCAGGTGGCCCGCGATGCCGGCCGCTTCACCCGGCCGGTGCTGCTGCAGGTGGCCGGCGACGATGCCTTCGTCGCACCGCGCGGCAGCCGGGCCTTCTTCGAAGCCTTGCCCGGGCCGGCCAAGACGCTGCATTGGTACGCCACGGCCTACCATGAGATCTTCAATGAACGTGAGGACTTGCGCGAACAGGCCCTGCAGGACCTGCGTCTATGGCTGGCACAATTGCCGGCGCCCGGTTGAGACGATGGCGGCGATGGAAGCAATAGAAGGAGGGTATGCCGCGACAGGCATGCCCGGCAAGTTCGAAAATTAACCTGGAATTACGTCTGTAAAGCGCCGGGAAGAAGGTTTTTCACCAGCAAAGCCGGGGTTTTTGTCGTTCACGGTTGCCCGCTGGGAACATTGCTGAACTGGCAGCGGCTGTCAAAACCCACGAAACCTGGGGCGCAAGCACAGCCCTGCAGCGCCAGCAGCAGCGCGGTAGCGGCGAGAATCGAGGCGAGACGCATCATGCGGTGACTTTCGTTCCGTTTTGCAAACACCCGAGTGTAATGGGCTGTTGAGCATTTGCAAGTCGGCCCAGCCTGCTGCCGCTGCCGGCAAGCATATCGTCCAGGCGGGAATTGTCGTCGGTCAACACGACGATTCCATCCATCCTTGTTATTGATATCGATGATATGAGGCTGCCAGGGGCAAAAATCCCCGCCGTGGCTGCCCGGAAAACAGGCAAAAGAAAAAGCGGCTTGTCAGTATTGCAATGCGACAATTACCGCTTTTCAGGTTTTGCTCCGCGTCGATTTCCTCCCCCTTGCAGAGGCGGAAAAGACGTGGCCAGGGAGGCTGCTTACTTGACCGAGATCAGGTAACGCGCGACCATGGCGCCGATGAGCAGGGTGTAGGGCAGGATGTCGGCGACGATGTTCATGGTGAGCTCCGTGAGGAAAAATTGATCTGTTGCATTGCAATATATTCGCTTCATCGTGCCGCCGCCAATTTTGAATCACAATATCAGTTATCGAATTGGTGAATAACTTTTCCTGACGCCTGCGTGGGCTCTTCCTGTCTCAAATAAATCCTTTTAAATCAAGGGTTTGTATGTCTTTCCTGTATGCGCTTGCGGGTCGGGTGGCGTAAAGCAAGATGCCTCCTGGCGCAGGCTGTTTCATCCATGCGACAGGAGGCATCCGGAGTGACCGCCGCAGCGGTGCGGCATCCGTGGTGGCTCTATTGCTTGACGAGGTTCATCTTCAGGCCGTGCAGGTCGGTAGAGATCTGGATCTTGTAGCTGCCTCCTTGCCGGACCTCGACGGTCTGGCGATCCTGCGAGGTGGCACTGGGCGAGCTGAGGGTGTGGACCGGCCTGACGCTGAAATCATATTGGCCCGGCTTGAGCCAGATGGAGAGATGCTCGCCGCCGGTGATCTGTGCCAGCACCACGTCGTTGATGGCCAACTCCAGCATCTCGTTGTTTAGGATGCCGCCGGCGCGGTTGAATTCGACCTGGCTCAGCCCGGCCTCTTGCTGGGTCATGCTCTTGATGTAGATGCGCGAGGGAGGGATTTCTCCGCTGCTGGTGCGTTCGACCGGCGAGGCGCAGGCGGCCAGGGCGAGTGCGACGCTGAGGCTTGCTGCAAAGGCTTTGATCATGTTCCTCATCCTTGTAGTGGTGAAATCAGTTGGGGTGGGCCGATGACGGCGCAGCCTGCGTCATCCGCTCCGGCGGCGGCAGCAAGGGCAGCAGGTGGCGTTCGATCGCGAAGACATGCTGGTCGTCCGCGCCCAGCTCGCGCAGCGCCTGGGCCAGCTTGAGCAGGTATTCGCTGTTGGGACCGCTGGGGCCCACGGCCCGGGCGATCTGTTGGGCGATCTCCCGTTCGCTGGCCGGCCCGGCAAAGGCTGCATTGTCTTCGGCGGCGATGTAGATCAGGCCCTCGGCGCGCTGGCCATCATCGAAATCGATAGGCGTGACCACACGAAGGTAGCCGTTCTTTTCGCGATGGTCGAGATGGGCGAAGACTTCCGGTGTGATCAGGTAGGCCATGCCGGCACAGACGGCGTCAGCCTGCGCCACCAGGGTGACGACCCGGCCCGGTGCCTGGGCGGTGCCGCGGTGGTCATGCGAGCCTTGCCAGAAACGGCGTGCCCAGCCGGTGATGTGGGCAGGGCGGCGTTCCAGGTAGGGGAAGTCGGCCTTGAAGATGATGGAGCCATAGCCGAACAGCCAGACACTGGCGTGGTCATCGAAGTGACTCATTTGGCTGTTGAGGGCAATGGTATTGACGGACATGGGATCGCGGCAGGGTGACTGTGTGGCCGTTGGAAGCCTGACATTATAGAGGTGAAATCTTTCCTGACCGGACCTGTCGCGCTGCGCCAGTTTGGGCATAAAATGGCGCAGCCCTCCTCCTGGGGGCAACACATCTGCAATTTGAGGGGAATATCATGCGTGTCATCGTCATGCTGCTGACGCTGATGGTTGGCGTCGTGCTGGCCGGTTGCGAAAAGACCGACTTCGAAAAGAAATCCGAATCCGACGCCAATGCGCGGCGGATCTTCAACCTGAAGAAGGAGTCCTCCAAGGACTAAGGACCAAGGACCAAGGACCAAGGACCAGGCCAGGCGCCGGCGCACAGCCCACGCATCCAGGCAAAAAAACAGCAGGCACATGGCCTGCTGTTTTTTTTGCATCTGGCGCATGACGGCGCCCGCCGGTTTCAGTGGTGCGCCGAGGTCGCCGCCGGAGCGCGCAGCGCCTCGGCGCATTCGCGCACCAGCGCCGGCCCCTGGTAGATCAGGCCGGTGTAGAGCTGCACCAGCGAGGCGCCGGCGTCGATCTTGGCGCGGGCATCGGCACCGCTGAAAATGCCGCCCACGCCGATGATGGGCAGGGCATCGCCGACTTCGGCCTTCAGGCCGCGGATCACCTGGTTGGACAATTCCAGCACCGGCTTGCCCGACAGGCCACCCGCTTCTTCACCGTGCGGCATGCCCTTGACGGCATCGCGGGTGATGGTGGTGTTGGTGGCGATGACGCCGTCGATCTGGTGGCGCAGCAGTGCATCGGCGACGTTCTTGACCTGTTCCATGTCCATGTCCGGCGCGATCTTCAGGGCCACCGGCACGTAGCGGCCATGGCGGTCGGCCAGGCGGCGCTGGGCCGACTTCAGCTGCGACAACAGCGCGTCCAGCTCGGAGGCGCCCTGCAGCTGGCGCAGGTTCTTGGTGTTGGGCGAGGAGATATTGACTGTCACGTAGCTGGCGTAGGGATAGACCTTTTCCAGGCAATGTACATAGTCCTCGGCGGCACGCTCGATGGGGGTGTCGGCGTTCTTGCCGATGTTCAGGCCCAGCACGCCCTGGCGTTCCTGATAGAAGCGCGAGGATTGCACGTTGGCGACGAAGGCGTCGACCCCGCCATTGTTGAAGCCCATGCGATTGATCACCGCATGCGCCGCCGGCAGGCGGAACATGCGCGGCAGCGGATTGCCTGGCTGGGCGCGCGGGGTGACCGTACCGACCTCGATGAAGCCGAAACCCAGCGCGGCCAGACCATCGATATAGGCGCCATCCTTGTCCAGGCCGGCGGCCATGCCCACTGGATTGGGGAAGGTGATACCCATGACCGTACGCGGATCGGCCGCCGGACGCCGGATGACGAAGTCGGTCAGGCTGTAGCGTGCGGCACAGCGCAGCGCGGGCAGCGTCAGGTGGTGGGCGGTTTCGGGTTCGAGCGAAAAGAGCAGCGGACGCGCAAGCGCGTAGAGGAATTTATCGGACACGATGGGATGCAGGGAAAAGCCGGATGGCGGTCAAAAGTGCCGCTATTCTAACGTGCCTAGCGCGCCCGGCCGGCCATTTCCTCGATTTTGGCGGGTTTGCGGCGCAATTTGCAGGATCTGCGCCACAAGGCCTTCAGGCTTCCAGCGGCAACCACTGGCCGTCCTGAAGGGCCTCCAATGGCTGGAAGTTGGTCTTGTAGGCCATCTTCTGGCTTTCCTTGATCCAGTAGCCCAGGTAGACATAGGGCATGTCCAGCTGGCGCGCCTGCTCGATCTGCCACAGGATGTTGTAGGTGCCGAAGGAAGCCGTCGGCATGTCCGGGTCGAAGAAGGTGTAGACCGAGGACAGGCCATCATTGAGCACATCGATGATGCTGACCATGCGCAGCGTGCCGTCGGGTTCGCGGAACTCCACCAGGCGCGTGTTGACCTTGCTTTGCAGCAGGAATTGCGCGTACTGGTCGCGGCTGTCCTGGTCCATGCCGCCGCCAGCGTGGCGCGCGCACTGGTAGCGCAGGTAGAGCTCGTAATGTTCGTGGGCGTAGGTCAGGTTGGTGACCAGCGTCTGCAGGCTGCGATTGCGTTCCCAGGCGCGGCGCTGGCTGCGGTTACGCGCGAAATCGGGGACGCGGATGCGCACCGGCGTGCAGGCATTGCAGCCATCGCAATAGGGACGATAGGTGAAGATGCCGCTGCGGCGGAAACCCGTCTTGACCAGTTCGGAATAGACATCGGCATTGATCAGGTGGGACGGGGTGGCGACCTGCGAGCGGGCTTGCTGGTCGTCGAGATAGCTGCACGGGTAGGGCGCGGTTGCATAGAACTGCAACGTGGAGAACGGCAAGTCTTTGAGATGCGTCATGTGCGTCCTGTCCTGTCTTGCTGGACCCGGCGCGGGCCCTGGAGTCAGGTTCTAATTTACACTACTTTGACCGTCGCAGTGAACCACGGCGGCCGCGGTCATCCCTGGCGCGTCGCGGGGATCCCGGTTTCCAGCAGGTCCAGCGGCGCCCAGCCGTGGATCTGTGGCCACTGGATCGCCGCGTGCAGATGGCGCAGGAAGTCGTTGCGGGCGATAGGCCGAGCACCCAGCGAGGCCAGGTGGGCGGTTTCCTGCTGGCAGTCGATCAACTCCACGCCGCGGCTGCGCAGGAAGAACACCAGATGCGCCAGCGCCACCTTGGAGGCATCGCTGACGCGGGCGAACATCGATTCGCCATAGAACATGCGGCCGATCGACACGCCGTAGGCACCCCCCACCAGTTCTCCATTGAGCCAGACTTCCGAGGAGTGCGCATAGCCGGCCCGGTGCAGGCCGGTATAGCCCTGCATGATCTCGGGCGAGATCCAGGTCCCTTGTTCATGCCGGCGCGGGCCGGCGCAACCTTGCATGACCTCTTCGAAGACGGTGTCGAAACTGACCTGCCACAGGCCGTCGCCGTGACGGCTGCGCTCGATGCGGCGCAGCGTCTTGCGCAGGCTGTCGGAGACGATGAACTGGTCGGTGCGCAGGACCATGCGCGGATCGGTGCTCCACCAGAGGATAGGCTGGCCTTCGGAGAACCAGGGGAAGATGCCCTGACGATACGCCTCCAGCAGTCGCGCCGGCGACAGGTCGGCGCCGGCCGCCAGCAAGCCCGGGGGATCCTGCAGGGCGCGCGAGACGTCGGGGAAGGGTGTGTCCAGGTCGAGCCAGGCGATCATCCGCGTGCTCCCACGGATCAGATCATGCGGCGGCGGATGTCTTCGGTGTGCAGCTGATAGCCGCCATCACCGGTGCGGACCTTCTTCAGGTCGGCGAAGAAGGCGCGCAAGGTGAACTCCACCGTGGGGAAGGCGATGTCCTTCCAGGGGATCTGTTCTTCTGTATAGAGATCGACTTCCAGGCTTTCCACGCCGGCCTGGTAATCCAGGTCCAGCAGGGTGGCGCGATAGAACAGGTGGACCTGGTGCACGTGCGGCACGTTGACCAGCGAGAACAGTGCATGCAGCTGCACCCGGGCGCCGGCTTCCTCCTCGGTTTCGCGGCGGGCCGCGTCCTCGGTGGTCTCGTCGTTCTCCATGAAGCCGGCCGGCAGGGTCCAGTAACCCAGGCGAGGTTCGATGGCGCGCTTGCACAGCAGCACCTTGACCTGGCCGTTCTCTTCCCAGACCGGAATCGAGCCCACCACCATCTTGGGATTCTGGTAATGGATCGCTCCGCAACTGCCGCAGACAAAGCGCAGGCGCGTGTCATCGGGCGGAATCTGCAGTGCTACTGTCTGACCGCACTCGGAACAGAATTTCATAGAGGCTCGGATCGTGTCTGAATATATATAGGTATGTTAGCTGAGAGCTTGCGCTTCCCCGGCGTGCGGAAGGGCCTCGCGATCGTCCAATTCGGGTAGGAGTGTATCACTCAAAAAAGATTGCAGAAAATGTTTGCATTCCATTTTTCCTTGTCCTATAATTGTGTTCTTCAGACGCGGGGTGGAGCAGTCTGGCAGCTCGTCGGGCTCATAACCCGAAGGTCGTAGGTTCAAATCCTGCCCCCGCAACCAGTTTCAGAGACATGCCGCTAGAAGCTAGTAACAGCTTCTCAGCGGCATTGTTGTATTCAGCGTATATATCTCGCCTTCGGCGACGACATCGATCTTTCCATAAAGCTCGGCTACCAAAATGCGCGCCTGCTGCACGTCAGCGGCAAGAGCGTTTTGCAGGTTGGTCAGAGTCTTCCTGATTCTTTCTCCGATTTCTCGCGCAGATGGCCTGCCTTGGCTGGCATCCGGTTTGCTTGAGCCCAACTGCGCAGGGCATCGACGCGTTTTTGCGTCAGCTAGTCGGCTCGCACCACTTTCCGTCTCGTGTTGCGCAAGGATGCTTGCGCCCCCTCATTTCCTGGGTTTGTCAATAGGAAAATGGCTACTTCATTGTTGTCGCACTTGCATTGGATTAAACGAAAAAAGCAAATAATATGACATACATCAATTTAATTGATTTTAATATTTTTTTGCCAAATTCTCCGTTTACTAGCTCATAGCCAGGGCGTTCGAACAGGAGGAATTCGAGATCCATAGGAGCTAGAAATGAATTTGAAAAGCATGACGGTACGTACGAAGCTGACCTTGACCTTCGGGGCGCTCTCTCTTTTGGTTTGTGTTGCTTCGCTTATCGCAATCCTCTCCTTGCGAAATGCTCAACAGCAGTTTGGTGCTTTTGTCCTCGGTATCGATACCCGTGCTCATCTCGTCGAGCAAATTCATATCGCGGTAGGTGAACGAGCAATCGCGGTGCGCAACATGGTCCTGGCCACCGACCCTAATCGCCTGAAAGAGGAGAAGGCTGCGGCGGTCAAATCTCATGAAGCTGTTCATGAGAGTCTTTCCAAGCTGAAGGCGCTGGTCGCAGGCGATGATATTCCTGCCAATATCAAGGCGATGGTCGCGGACATCGACCGGATTGAACAGGCCTATACGCCGGTCGCTCTGTCGATTGTCGAGCTGGCCTCAAGCCAGCGACGCGATGAGGCAATCAACAAAATCAACAGTGAATGCATCCCCTTGCTCAACGCGCTTTCCGCGAAAGCCGATGCCTATGCTGACGCAACAAACGCGCGATCGAAAAGCTTGCTCGTGGAGGACGAGGAACGTTATATCGCCGATCGCAATTTGCTCATTGCGGTGTGTCTGCTAGCTATCGCCAGTGCGATTACCTTTGGTGTGCTGACGGTCAGAAGCTTAACGAGGGCACTTGGTGCCGAGCCGGCGGCCTTGGTGGATATTGCACGTTTGGTCGCTCAAGGCGATCTCCGGTCGATCGGGGATCAGCTTGCAGTACCAGGCAACAGTGTATTGGCCTCATTGCAGGTGATGCAGAAAAATCTCGTAGGAATCGTTGGGAAAGTAAGAAATGCTTCTAGCCTGATTGCGGCAGGCGCTACGGAAATTTCGTCCGGCAACCTTGATCTCTCCTCGAGAACAGAACAGCAGGCGAGCTCTTTGGAGGAAACCGCATCCGCAATGGAAGAGGTGACCTCCACCGTCAAGCAAACTGCTGAAAATTCGCGCAATGCAAACCAGCTGGCGTTGTCGGCTTCCGAAGATGCTATCGGCGGCGGTGAGGTCGTTGGCAGAGTTATCGCAACGATGAAAACCATCCATGAATCGTCCAGCAAAATCGTGGACATCATCAGCGTGATTGATGGCATCGCGTTTCAGACAAACATCCTCGCATTGAATGCCGCAGTAGAGGCCGCTCGTGCGGGTGAGCAGGGCCGGGGATTTGCCGTCGTCGCATCCGAGGTACGTACCCTGGCCCAACGAAGTGCGGCCGCTGCCAAGGAGATCAAAGTGTTAATCAACGACTCTGTGGCCAGCGTTGAAGGCGGCAGCAAGTTGGTCGCGGAGGCTGGTGCGACAATGGAGCAGGTGGTTTCCAGTGTGCGCAGGGTAAGTGAGGTGATCAATGAAATCAGTGCGGCCAGCAACGAACAAAGCGACGGGATAGAACAGATCAATCAGGCCATCACCCAGATGGATGAAGTGACGCAACAGAATGCTGCCTTGGTGGAGGAGGCAGCCGCTGCGTCGCAATCGTTGCAGATCCAGGCCCAGCACCTGGAAGAGGCGGTCGGTGTGTTCAAACTGGAAGTCGAGAGTGGCAGCACTTCCAGCCCGGTAGGTGGACACCTCTCACAAGCGCACAATGAGCGCTCGACCACGGTTTCCGGGGCGCGCTATGGCACGCTGGGATACTCCAGATAGGTGTGAATGGTGAGCAATGTCATAGCTGCCTCGATTCCTCGCCGGATTGAGGCAGGTTTTGGCATGAGCTGAGCGAGCGCTTCCATGCGCCTGGTGTGACGCCCGCGATCTTCTTGACGACGCGATGGACATGGCGATGGTCAAAGAAGCCACCCTCCCAAGCAATATCGGAAATGGCCTCTCTAGTGTGGAAGGCCAGCTTAGACGACGTGTTGCCACGAGACGTGCTTCTGCGTGATAACTGCTTTCGCATAATCAAGGCACGAATTGCCGACACAGGAAATCCCCGATTTCCATACCCCTCGAACAAGAACAGAATTGCCTTGTCTGCAACATCATGCATGTGCGAGGAAACGATGCCTAAATTCCGGGTCAGCTTCAAGGTGGTCAACCGGCCTGGTCGCCAGGAGATAGAACTGGAGACCACGGAGCCCGATTTGAGTTGCGATATCGTGTTGCGGGCCTTGGGGCAGCATTTGTTTCCGGCAGAGCAGTGGCCTTTTACCGTCGACGCTGTCGATTGCCCGGCCGGTGCCGATCTCGACGAGCGCGAACTGCGCAAGCGCAGGATGCAAGCCGCGCGCGAGTATCTCGGCGTCATCTATGTCTCCTACCGTCCGGAAGGCGCGGAAATGGAGCTTTCCTGCTGATCCGCCTGGCCTCCGACGGCGCAGGCGCGCAGACCAGAGCGGATGCAGATCAATTGCCGCGATGGGACAATTCCCGTTCGAACATGACCCCACCCAGAAGCTGCCGGGCAATGCTGTCGCACCAGCTCAGGGCGTGATCGATCATTTCCGTTTCGGTCGGATAGGTCCTTTTCAAGGACTGGCGGGTGACCAGCGCAATCCCTTCGTGAAACACTTGCACGTTGCCCAGGGACCATCCCTCAGGCTTGTGTGAAAAGCGCAGCCGGTAGCGGAAATCAGGGAAATATCCTTCGACTTCAAGCTGTATCGGCTTGCCGGCGCGGGTCAGCGTGTGATCCAACATCTGCTCATGGGGGAGGGGCAATGGAGAGGCATGATGGTAGCCAAGGCTGACGCGTTTTGCTGTGCCGGGTCAGAATTTGTCAGAAAACTGTCCCGTGGCCTTTTGCCTCTGCCTTGCTTGCTCCGTTGCCGCCGGCAGCGATCGGGTTCGTGTTAGCATCCAGCGGTTTTCATCCACCTAGAAAGAGAGAAGCTCATGTCCGAACAGGATCCCTGGATTGCACGCGCCGAAGAACTCAAGAATCAGATGGAAGCGCTGCTGGTGGCTCAGCTTGAGGAGTACGAAGTGATGACCTCCAAGCTGGAGCAGTGGAAACAGAATCCCGCCGATTCCTGGTTGACCGAGGCCGACTACCAGCCTTGGCAGGAAGCACTCAAGAAACTGGAATCGGCGCAGCGCGAGTTCGACGCGCATATCAGCGCCCGTGTGAAGAAAGAGGGCGAATAAAGTCCTCGTTCCTCCGATCACGCCGTGACGCCTAGCCCGTCACGGCGTTTTGTTTTCAGGTCCCGGTCCGGTGCGGGCGTTGTTACGCCGCCGGCGCCGTTTGCCCCAGCGCTGCACGCACTCGACCACGGCTTGCATGTAGAGGTCGGCCATGACCGGTTTGGGCAGGTATTGGACCGCGCCGGCCTGCAGCAGGGTGGGCATCTCCGGTGGATAGTCGCTGTCGGGGAAGACCACGATGGGAACGCTGCGGGTGTCGCGCCCGGCTTTCATGGCCAGGATGAAGTCCAGACCATTGTTTTCCATCATGCCGGGGTCCAGGAAAATCATGTCGGGCAAGCGCAGGTCGCCATCCTCCTTGCGCGGATACAGCAGGCTGTCGATGGCCGCGTCGGCTTCGTCATACCATTGCAAGATGCAATGAAAATTGCTGCGCCAGAGCGCAAATCGCGCCAGTTCGACTGCTTCGCCGTTCGATTCGATCATCAGGATGATCGGCGGGTTCATGATGTTTTCCTTCGCTGCGTGTGACCCTGATCACTATTCCCGTGTTGCGAGAAGATGGTGTGGCCTCATTGGGCGGGTTTCTTGGCACCAGGCTTCATCTGCAGTCTTACAAAAATGTGTACGGCGTCATATCATGATTTTCCTGATGAATGCGCCAATCGGGGCACGCGCCCGCTCTGCAGCGGCCGTTCCCATGGGCGCTGCCTCGCTCATCAGGGACGTGCGCGCACGCACGGCAGAGGCGGTGTAATCTAGGCCTTGTTGTGAAAAGGATGCAAGGCCAGGTGGGGCGTGCCGGTTTCCCATTGCACGGGAGTGGCAGGTGATCCTCGCTGAGCCGCATCCGCTACCGCACGCCTGCATGCCACGTCGGCCCAGCCGTGGCATGCCCCTTGCTGTAGTGTGGAGGGAGGCCTCGTGGCCGCATGCGCTCCCGCCGGCGGGCCAGGCATTCCGGAATTGAACAGGCAAATCATCATCATGAACGCACCACTGAATACAGCCGCTTCGCAACCGACGAAGCCGACGCTGGACATCCTCAAGACACTGATCGGTTTCAACACCATCAGCCGTGAATCCAACCTGGGTTTGATCGAATGGGTACGTGACTACCTGGCGCGCTACGGCGCTGTCACCCGTCTCACCTATGACGCCGAGCGGCGCAAGGCCAACCTGTTTGCCACCCTGGGGGATAGCGGCGTTGGCCGCTTCGGCACCGTCTTTTCCGGCCACACCGATGTGGTGCCGGTGAAGGGGCAGAACTGGGATACCGATCCCTTCGTGGCCCATGTGGCTGATGGCAAGCTCTTCGGCCGCGGCGCCTGCGACATGAAGGGTTTCATTGCCGTCTGCCTGGCGCGCCTGCCGGAGATTGACCAGTCCCGCCTGCAGACGCCGCTGCATTTCTCCTTTTCATACGACGAGGAGGTGGGCTGCCTGGGCGTGCGCGAACTGCTGGCCGACCTGCAGGCCAATGACATCCGGCCCACCGGCGTCATCATCGGTGAGCCCACCATGATGCAGCCGGTCATCGCCCACAAGGGCAAGCGCTCCTATCGCTGCTCGGTGCATGGGCATGCGGCGCATTCCTCGTGTCCGCACCTGGGCATCAACAGCATCGACTATGCCGCGATGATGCAATTGAAGATCCGCGAGATCGCCCTGCGGGTGCGCCATTCCGAGCAACAGGACTACGATTTCGACGTGCCGTATTCCTCCATCGTCACCACCCTGTCCAACGGCGGCAATGCGCCCAACATCATCCCGGACAAGGCCGAGTTCGTCTTCGAGCACCGCTTCCTGCCGGGCATCGACCCGAGCGAGGTGTTCGAGGAAGTGAAGGCCTATGCCGAAGAGGAAATCCTGCCGCAGATGCACATCGAGGGCGCGCAGGGGCGTATCGAGTTCGAGACGCTGACGGCCTATCCCGGCATGAGCACACCGGCCGATGATCCGCTGGTGGCGTCGGCGCTGCGTATCCTGGGCAGCGAGCGTGCCCGCAAGGTCGGCTTCGGCACCGAAGGCGGCTTGTTCGGCCAGGCCGGCATGCCGGCGGTGATCTGCGGGCCCGGCGACATCGTCCACGCCCACAAGCCCAATGAATTCGTGACGCTGGAGCAGTTGGCGCGTTGCGAGAGCTTCTTCGACAACTTCATCGCCTCCTCGCATCTGGTACCGGCCTGATCGCTATCGTCGCTGTCCGCTAGTGTGCCGCAATGAAAAAAGCCACCATGGGTCAACCATGGTGGCTTTGTGCCGTGCGAGCGGGCAATATCAGAACTGATAGCGCAAGCGCACGTCGGCCGTCTGGGAGGTGAAGCCGCAGGCGCCTTCCAGCGTATAGCGTGCCGCGATGCTGACGCGGTCGCTGCGCATGAGCGTCAGCCCCAATGCCAGCACGCCGGTATCGCGAATCGGGCTGGCGCCCTGCGACACGAAGCTGGTCGCGCCATTGCCGTCATTGATGTAGCTGGCGGTCAGTTGCTGCGCATTGCTGCGATATTCGTGACGCCAGCCCAGCTGCAGGGACGGGATCATCTCGCCGTAGGAGGTCGCAAAGCGCCGCTCCAGCTTGGCGCCCAGCTCGCTCCTGAGCGAGCTGTTGCTGGCGGCGCCGACCGAGAGGGCCGCGCCGTTACCGCCGGTTTCGCTATAGCCATTCTGTCGCAGGTTGCTATAGGACAGGCCAAGCAGGGGCGTCAAGGTGGTGTCGGAAAGCCAGTCATCCAGCTTGATGGGATACCCCCCGCGCACCGAGGCCACATATTGCAGGCCATTGAACTTGCCCAGCGCGCTACCGGAGAAACCGGTGAAGTTGACATTACGTACCGTGTGATAGCTGTGCGACACCACTCCGGCCGAAAAGTCGAGGAAATATCGATCCGCCGTATAGCCAGCGTAACCGGTGACGCCGTAGGAGTCGGCCGAAGCAGAGCTGCCGGTATTGTCGCCGGTGTTGGCCAGCGAGGTATTGGCATAGCTCACCAGGCCACCCACGCGCCAGCGATCCCCGGTCTGGGTGTCTGCGCCGATCAGCAAGCCCTTGTAGTTGGCGTAGTAGCCACTGATATTGTCGCGCTGTGCCTGGTTGCTTTTGCCGCCGAAGGCTTGGCCCCACAGCGCGATATCGGAGCCACGTTCACCGGTGGCGATGCCGCTCTGGCCACCGGCTTGCGCCACTCGCAGACCATCCACCCGGCCAGCGGCCATGTTGAGCACTTCGGTGGTGGAAGCGGTAGACGAATTGACAGCCGCCCCGGCATTGGACGCCGGGCTCAACTGCGCGCCAGCGCGGTTGGCGGAGTCGGAAGACCCCAGCGCAGCAGCCGCGTTGAAGACGTTCAGCAGATCGTTATTGATGCCGGTATAGCGGAACAGCCCATTGAGGGCGGCGGTGCCATTGGTCGTGCTGGCGCGATTGATGGGCGCCGAGGAGTTGCCCCCGCCAGATACGGCATTCGAGGCCAGCGTGAGGACCAGATTGTTCTTGCCGTTGCCATCGACGACCGTTGCGCCAGTGACCACCAGTCCGTTGGCTGGCGAGGTATAGGTCAGAGCCCCGGCATTATAGGTGGCGGTCCCGGTGGTCGAGATGGCCACGAAACGCTGCCCCTGTGCGAAAGCATAGGAATTGAGTTTCTTGAGGGTGATCGTGGAGCCGGAGGCAATCGTGGTATTGCCCGTTACCACCAGCGAACCGTAACCGGTATCGCCGGTGACACCATTGGACGTGGCGCCATTGGCCACGCCCATGATCAGGGTGGCACCGGCCCCCTGGAAGTAGTTGCCGGTAATGGTGATGCGATTGTTGAGCTGTAGAGTACTGGCCAGGTTGCTGACCGTATGGCTGGCCACATTGATGTTGTCGTTGAGCAGCAGGTTGCCGGACGAGAAGACGACATTGGAGGATTGATTGTCGATCAACCCGATCGCCCCGTTGTAACCGGTCAGTGTGCCGAACGTGCTGCCGCTGCCGCCGGAGATGGAGAGGTTGGTCGCGGTGGTATTGGCGATGTTGCCAACAATCGTACCGCTGTTGATCAGGCTGCCAACCGAACCGGAATTATAGATACCCAGCGATACTGAAGTAGCGCTGATGAGGCCCGAGTTGATCAATGTCGTTATCGCCCCGAACGTCGTGACACCGCCGTTGATCAGGCCGCTGTTGCTCAAGGTGCCGATGCTGCCATTATTGCTGATGCCAGTACCGGCACCGGCGCTGGCAGTGATCGTCCCATTGTTGACGAGTACGGGAATGTTGCCACTGTTGTCCATGCCGTGGCCGCCGCTAGTCGAAATGAGACCATTGTTGGTCAATGTCCCGACAGACCCGGTGACATTGAGCGCCGGAGAGGCGCTGCCGCTGATCACGCCAGTGTTGGTGATGGAGAAATTCCCACCGGTCCAGGATACTTGGCTATTGGTGGTGCCAAACAGCGTCGTGTTGGAAGTGACGTTGAGGCCGTAGGACACCGACGGCACAGTGCTCATCCAGAGCGAGAGCGCACCCGTGACCGCCAGGCCGAGCTTTTTCACACGTGGTCTGTTTTTCAATCTATTCCCCAGAAAGGCCCACTATCTCGGGCCGATGTTCTTGTCATGCTGCAGCGAGCGGGTTGAATCTTTGGCAACGTGCAGTTTTCATGATTCTCTGCTCAATCGTACATATTTGTAAATTGGAAAATGAAGTGAATTGAATCAAGCCTTGCTAAAATTCGTGCCAATCGGGCAAGCCGTGAGGGCGGCTGCTGACGTTGATGATGCATAGCGTCTTCACGCATCTTCTTCGCGTATCTTCCGCACTTATCTTCCTGTTTTGGAGCATTCTTGAACGATCATCATTTTCCGCACGCCCAGCAGATGAGCATCTCCGAAGCGCTCCACAAGGCCTATGCCCACTGGGCTGCCGGGCAGGCTCAGCAGGCAGAGGCGCTGTGCATGCGGGTGCTGCAGGTCCTTCCTGCACAGGCTGACGCCTGGCATTTGCTGGGTCTGATCGCGCACGCCTATGGCAAGCTGGACCTGGCGGTCGACTTCATGCGCAAGGCCTGCCAGGCCCCTGATGCGTCAGCCCAGTATTGCAGCAACCTGGCTGAAATGTGCCGCCAGAAGGGGGCGTTGGCAGAGGCCGAGCTGGCTGCCCGGCGCGCCGTCAAAGCCGACCCGCACTACATCGCCGCCTGGAACAATCTGGGTATCGTCCTGCAGGAAAGTGGCCAGTTCCAGGAGGCCCTGGCCTGTCTGCAGCGTGTAGCTGCGGTGCAACCGGACAACCCGGAAGTCCATAACAACCTGGGCAATACCTACAAGCGCCTGGGTGAACTCGACGCCGCACTGGCCAGTTACCAGCGCGCGCTGGCGCTGCATCCGGAATATGCCCAGGCTTACAGCAACCTGGCGTTCCTGCTCAACGACCTGCGTCGAGTGGATGAGGCAGTTGCCGCAGCCCAGCGCGCCATCGAGATCGATCCGCAGTTGGCGGAGGCCTATTTCAATCTGGCGCAGATCGAGATGTCGCGCTCGCAGCATGCCAAGGCCAGGCAATGGATCAATGCCTTGCTGGCCTTCGCGCCGCATCACGCGGGGGCGTTGACCGCCCGCGCCCAGCTGCTGACCGCCGAGGGGCTGGAGCAGGAAGCCGTGGACAGTGCACGCCAGGCCATCAGCCTGCAGCCCGATGGCGCCAATGCGCATCTGGTCCTGGGGCGTGCGCTGCAGGCGCTCGGGCAGTGGGAACAGGCGCTGGCCGCCTTTGACCAGGCGGCAGCCTTGCCCGGCACCGTGGCGGAGGAGGCCATGCTGCTCAAGGCCACCGCCTTGCAGGAAGCGGGCGACAAAGAGGGGGCGCAGCGGGCCTTCGATGAGGCGCTGCAACGCTTTCCCGGATCGCTGCGCGTCATCGCATCGCGTGCCGATTCGCGGACCTTCGTCGAGGGCGATGAGGACATCAAGGCCATGCAGGCCGCCTTGGCCCAGCCCGGGAAATTGGCGCCGGACGAGCGCATGAGCCTGCATTTTGCCCTGGGCAAGGCTTTGCTCGATACCGGCCACGCCAGTTCTGCGTTCGAGCATCTGCATCAGGGCAATGCCCTCAAGCGTGCCACTTTCGACTATGACCCCAAGCGCTCGCGCGCCTGGTTCGAGCAGATTGCCCAAGTCTTCACCGGCGCGCTGATGGAGCAGTTCAAGTCGCATGAGCCAGCCACGCCACGGCCGGTTTTCATCGTCGGCATGCCACGTTCCGGTACCACGCTGGTGGAGCAGATCCTGGCTTCCCACCCGGCAGTCCATGCTGCCGGGGAGCTGTTTGCGCTGCATCAGGCGGTGTCGGCCGCGGGGGCGTTTCCGCAGTCGGTCCTGTCCTGGCAGGCGGCGGATCTGGAGCGCATCGGCCGGGATTACCTGGCACGTACCCAGGACCTGGCGCCCCAGGCGCAGCGCCTGGTGGACAAGATGCCGTCCAATTTTGCCTATGCGGGGCTGATCCCCCTGATCCTGCCGAGCGCACGCATCATCCATTGCCGTCGCGATCCGATCGATACTTGCCTGTCCTGCTACACCAAGCTGTTCTCGGGCGACCAGCCATTTTCCTACCAGCTCGACGAGCTGGCCGATTTTCAGCTGGCCTACCAGGAATTGATGGCCAGTCTGCGCCAGGTCTTGCCGGCGGACCGCTTCCTGGAGGTGGACTACGAAGAGGTCGTGGCCGATCTGGAAACCCAGGCGCGGCGCATGATCGCGTTCATCGACCTGGAGTGGGACCAGGCCTGTCTGCAATTCCACCAGACCCAGCGGGTGGTGCGCACCGCCAGCCTCAGCCAGGTCCGTAAGCCCATCTATCGGAGTTCGGCCGGGCGCTGGCGCCGCTATGCCGAGCATCTCGGCCCCTTGGTGGCCGCCCTGGGCGGTGAGGCCGCCGAGGCCGCCGAGGCCGCCAAGGCCGCCAAGGCCGGTGAATGAGCCGGGAAATGCAGCACATCAGCGACCCCGTCGCCATCGATGCACAGGCCCTGGCGCTGTTGCGGCAGGACCAGCCGGAGCAGGCCGAGGCCCTGCTGCGCGTGGCGCTCAGCTCGGGGTCAGGACCGGTCGCACTGTGGAAGAAGCTGTTCCACGCCTTGCGTGAGCAGGGCAGGCTGGACGAGGCCAGGCAAGTGCTGGAAATGATCGTCCAGACCGTGCCCGGGGACGCCGCCAGTCGTTTCGATCTGGCCGAACTGGCGCTGTTGCAGGGGGATTTCGAGCGTGGCTGGCGTGAATACCGCTTCCGCTACAAGATGGAACACTCCTTCATGCTGGGACGGCGCGTGCAAGGTCCGCGCTGGGAGGGGCAAGCGATCCCCGGCAAGACCCTGCTGATCCACGACGAACAAGGCTATGGCGATACCTTCCAGTTCCTGCGCATGGTCGCCTGGGCGCGCCAGCGCAGTGGTGCGCGCGTCGTCCTGCAGGTCGCCGCACCTTGCCATATGCTCGCCGCGCGTGCCGCCGGCCACGATCAGATCATCGTGGAGGGGAGTCTGCCGCCGCCGTTTGATTACCATTGCGAGCTGATGAGCCTGCCGCTTGCCCTTGGCCTGCAGATGAGCGACCTGCCGGGAGCGATGCCTTACCTCGCGGCCGATCCGGCGCGGGTCGACACATGGCGACAGCGTCTGGCCGACCTGCCGCGCCCGCTGGTGGGGCTGGTGTGGGCTGGTCGCCCCAGCCATGCCAATGACGCCAGGCGTTCGCTGTCGCTGGCCGAGCTGGCACCGCTGGCGCGGCCGGGGATCAGCTTCCTGGGTTTGCAGAAAGGTCCCGCCGCGGAGCAGGCCATGCTGGCGCCACCCGGCATGGCGTTCTCGTCGCTGAGCGCTGACATCCAGGACTTCGACGATACGGCCGCGATCCTGAGCCTGCTGGATGTGCTGGTCTCGGTCGATTCGTCGCCGGTCCACCTGGCTGGCGCGCTGGGATGTCCGGCCTGGGTCATGCTGCCTTTCCTGCCGGACTGGCGCTGGCTGATGCAGCGCCACGACAGCCCCTGGTATCCCTCGCTGCGCCTGTTCCGCCAGCCGGCACGCGGCCAATGGCAACCCGTGCTGCAGACCATCGGGGACGAACTGGAGCGCCTGCGCGGCGCCTGAGACATCATGCCTTCCACACCCCATCAGCTCACCACCATGGCCCACGCGGTCGATGCGCATGAACGTCGTCTTCATTATGGACACGCCGGCGCGGTCATCTGGCTCACCGGCCTGTCAGGCTCTGGCAAATCCAGCCTGGCCATGGGGCTGGAGCAGGCGCTCATGCGCCTGGGTTACTCCTGCTACGTACTGGATGGCGACAACATCCGCAGCGGGCTCAATAGCGACCTGGGCTTTGGCGACGCTGACCGCAGCGAAAACATTCGCCGCATCGGCGAAGTCGCCGCGCTCTTTGCCGATGCCGGCCTGGTCTGCATTACGGCCTTCATTTCGCCCTTCCTGGCCGATCGCGCCTTGGCGCGGGCGCGCTGCAAGCAGGGGTTCCATGAGATCCACGTGGCCGCAGACCTGGCAGCCTGCGAGGCCCGTGACCCCAAAGGATTGTACAAAAAAGCGCGTGCCGGCCAACTGCCGTCCTTTACAGGGATAGGTTCGCCCTACGAGCCGCCGGTGTATCCCGAGTGCGTGATCAGCACCGGCACCGAAGCATTGAGCGAGAGTCTGGCGACGCTGCTTGATTACGTACGGCACGCCGTACCGCTGGCACGCTGACGTTGTCGGCCGGTCAGGCCGCAGTCGCTCGCACCCGCTTGTCCAGCGAGGCCGACAGCGCCACTGTGGCCAATCCCAGCAGCGCGAAGAGCGATCCGATCAGGGGCAGGTCGGTCAGCGGCAGGCCCGCCGAGATCGCCACGCCGCCCACCCAGGCGCCGGTGGCATTGCCCAGGTTGAAGGCGCCCTGGTTGAGGGTGGAGGCCAGGTTGGGCGCGCCGCGCGCGGTATCGAGCACGCGGATCTGCGCACCGGGCACCACGGCGAAGGCGAAGGCACCCCAGGCGAACATGGTCACCAGGGTCGGCCACTTGTAGTGGCTGGTGACCGAGAACAGGCCCAGTACCACGGCGATGCAGAGGAACACGCCGCACATCACCGGCATGAGCTTCCAGTCGGCCAGCTTGCCGCCGACCAGGCCGCCGACGGTGATGCCGGCGCCGAACAGCAGCAGGACCCAGCTTTCCTGCTGGGTAGTGAAACCGGTCACTTCCAGCAGGATGTAGGCGATGTAGGTGATCACGCTGAACATGCTGATCGATGCCAGCGTCGAGGTCAGCAGCGAGAGCTGGACGCGGGTGTCGATGATGGAGCGGAATTCCTGGAAGATGTTGCCGCCCTGCATGGCGATCTTCCGGGGCAGCATGGCCCACAGCATGAGGGCGGCCACCACGCCGATGCCGGTGACCACGCCAAAGGTGGAGCGCCACCCGGCCGCATGGCCGAAGGCCGTGCCCAGCGGCACGCCCAGGATGTTGGCCACGGTCAGGCCGGTGAACATCAGGGCCACGGCCTGGGCGCGCTTGTCCGGCGCCACCAGCTCGGCGGCCACCACCGAGCCGATCCCGAAGAAGGCGGCATGGCAGAAGGCGGTGACCACGCGGGCCACCATCAGGAAGGCATAGTTCGGTGCGATCGCGCACAGCACATTACCCAGGATGAACAGGCACATCAGGCTCACCAGCGCCTGCTTGCGCGGCCACTTGGCGGTCAGGATGGCCAGGATGGGCGCACCGGCGGCCACGCCCAGCGCATAGCCGGACACCAGCATGCCGGCCGCCGGGGCCGACACGCCCAGGTCGCGGGCGACGTCGGGCAACAGGCCCATGATGACGAATTCAGTAGTGCCGATGCCAAAGGCGGCAACGGCCAGGGCGAACAGGGGCCAGTTCATGCGTGATCCAGAGTGGAGGTAGTGGAGAGGGTGTGTGAGCAGGAAGTCACACAAAGTCGCCAGTTTACCGTCGGATGCGAATTGCTGCAGGCCCTAGGCCAAATCGGCGCGCGCGGCCGGTTGGAACCAGCTCTTGAGCACCGACATGATGGCGCCATAGGCCGGCAGGAAGAACAGCAGGCTGATGGCGATCTTGAAGCCGTAATCCACCAGGGCGATCTCCACCCAGTGCGTGGCCATGAAGGGGTCGCTGCTGCGCCAGAAGGCGATGCTGAAGAAGGCCAGGGTGTCGCTGGCATTGCCGAAGATCATCGACACCGTCGGCGCCAGCCACCAATGGCGCGATGCGCGCAGGCGATTGAAGACCTGTACGTCCAGCACCTGGCCCAGCACATAGGCCATGAAGCTGGCCGCGGCAATGCGCGCCACGAACAGGTTGAAATGCGCCAGCGCGCCGATGCCCTGCCACTGGCCCTGGTAGAACAATGCCGAGACGCCATAGGAGATGAACAGTGCCGGCAGCATCACCGCGAAGATGATGCGTCGGGCCAGGGGCGCGCCAAAGAAGCGCACCGTCAGGTCGGTGGCCAGGAAGATGAACGGGAAGCTGAATGCACCCCAGGTGGTATGCAGGCCAAAAATGGATACCGGCAATTGCACCAGGTAGTTGCTGGAGGTGATCACCAGCAAGTGGAACAGCGAAAGCCAAGCCAGCATAGCCGCGTGCCGGCGCAAGTCGAGAGTCGTCATGTGGACCTTTTTGATGGATGGGGTTAGGGAACCCATGGAGAGATCCTTGCCGGCAGCGATTGTCCAGGCAAGGCGTCAGGGGCGCTACTTTACCATAGCGGGCCGTTGCAATCGACTCGGACGTACTCACGGCGTGGGCATACGCGGTACACTCCTGCGCTTTGTGGACGGATGGATCGGCAGGCAGGAACAATGAATAGCAAGAAGGCAACGCTCATCGGATTGACCGCAGTCGTGCTGTGGAGTGCCATCGTCGGACTGATCCGTGGGGTCAGCGAGCATCTGGGGGCCACCGGCGGGGCGGCCGCGATCTACACCGTGGCCTCGGTGATCCTGTTGTTCTCGGTCGGATTTCCGCGCCTGTCGGCTTTTCCGAAGAAATACCTGTTCTGGGGCAGCGTGCTCTTCGTGTCCTATGAACTGTGCCTGGCCTTGTCCATCGGCTATGCCAACACAGGGCGCCAGGCCATCGAGGTCGGCATGGTCAATTACCTCTGGCCGACCTTCACGCTGGTGGCGGCCATCCTGTTCGGGCGCCAGCGCGCCACGGTGCTGGTGGTGCCGGGGTTCATCCTTTCCATGCTGGGCATCTGCTGGGTGCTGGGCGGTGACCAGGGGCTGGATGTGGCGGGCATGCTGGACAATGTCCGCGACAATCCGCTGAGCTATGGGCTGGCCTTTGCCGGTGCCCTGATCTGGGCGGCCTATTGCACGGTGACCACGCGCATGGCCCGAGGGCAGAACGGTGTCACGCCTTTCTTCATGATGGTGGCGCTGGTGCTGTGGCTGAAGTTCCTGCTGGGCGGCCATGGCGGCGAACTGTCCTTCAGTGTGCCGGCGCTGGTCTACCTGCTGCTGGCGGCGGCCGCCATGGGCTTGGGTTACGCCGCCTGGAACGTCGGTATCCTGCATGGCAATGTCACCGTGCTGGCCGGTGCCTCGTATTTCATTCCGGTGTTTTCCTCGGCCTTGTCGGCGGTGCTGCTGCAGGCGCCCTTGCCAGGTTCGTTCTGGGTCGGCGCCGCGCTGGTCTGTGCGGGCTCCATCCTGTGCTGGCTGGCGACCCGGGCGAAAGCCTGATCCGGTGGAGCGATGCAACAGATGTTGCATCGCCGGGGCAAATGTTTGCTAACATCGGGCGGTCATCGTCCGATCCTGGTCATCTTCATGAGTCTTGCCCATCCTCCCCGCAGTTTCAGTGAACTGGAAGCGTCCATACGCGAACGCTTCAACGACATGCGGCCGCAGTTCCAGGCGGGGGCCGCCTTCCTGCTGGACAATCCGGGCGAGGTCGCCGTCTCGACCATGCGCGCGCTGTCGCAACGCGCCCAGGTGCAGCCGTCGACCTTCGTGCGGCTGGCCCAGTACCTGGGCTTTGCCGGCTGGGCCGAGTTGCGCTCGCTGTTCGTCGAACGCCTGGCGGGCGAACCCAAGGCCTACGCCTTCAAGGCCAAGAACATCGTCCGCCGCAGCAACAGCGACAAGCTGGTGGCCGAGCTTTTCACGGCCCAGCGCGCCAACCTCGATGCCTCCGAACCCAAGAGTGCCGACCGCATGCTGGCGGCCGCGCGTGCCCTGGCCAAGGCGCGTCATGTGCATATTGCGGGCTTCCGGGCGGCGTTCAGCATTTCCTTCCTGCTGCACTACCTGTATCGCCTGTTCCGCCCGTCGGTGTCGCTGGTACGCGCCAGCGAAGGCGCACTCGAACTGGAGCTGCGCGCCATCGCGCCCCAGGATGCGGTGGTGGTGGTCAGCTTCGCCCCTTATTCGGCCGAGGCCGTGCGGGTGGCCGAGGTGGCCAAGGAGGCCGGCGCCCGGCTCATCGCGCTGACCGACAGCGCGGTGGCGCCGATCGCGCTCAAGGCCGACCATTGCCTCTTGTTCTCGCATGACAGCCCGTCCTTTTTCCCCTCGATGGCAGCTGCCACTGCAGTGGCAGAGAGCCTGATCGAGCTGGTCATCTCCATCGATGACGAACATGCCGTCAAGCGCCTCGAGGTAGCGGAAGGCCAGCTCCACCGCACCGGCGCCTACGTCAGCCGCTGACCCTGCGCGGGCGCGCCAGGCGCCTGCCAGCGGGTTTTCCTTTTCCCTTCCGGGTGTCACGCATGTTGCACGGCGATAGTGCCGCGGATGCGCCATTGGCGTGCCCGGCACGCTGATCCTGCACCACGATCATGCTGCGTCCGCACCAAAAAAATCATTATTAAATTGTTGTGCAACATATGTTGCATTGCGGGTGAGGTTCATCTATATTGCGCCACATAGTGAATGCGCAACGAATGTTGCGCTCGTTCAGTTCGTGCAACGGAAGGACCCATCCATGACCCACGTGTTTCATCGCAATCCCCGCAACCAGCTCCCCATGGCCGTGGCCGGGGAAGGGATGGTGCTCATCGACCAGCAGGGCAAGCGCTATCTGGATGCCTCAGGTGGCGCGGCGGTGTCCTGCCTGGGACATGGACATCCACGCGTGGTGGAGGCCATCCGCCGGCAGGTCGGCGAGTTGGCCTATGCCCATACGTCCTTCTTCACCACGGCCCCGGCCGAGGAGCTGGCGGCCATGCTGGCCGATGCCGCGCCGGGTTCGCTCAATCACGTCTATTTCCTCTCCGGCGGTTCCGAGGCGGTGGAGGCTGCGCTGAAGCTGGCGCGCCAGTACCACGTCGAGGTGGGGCAGCCACAGCGACGCCATGTGATCGCCCGGCGCCAGAGCTACCACGGCAACACCCTGGGCGCGCTGGCCATCGGCGGCAATGCCTGGCGCCGCGAGATGTTCCTGCCCTTGCTGATCGAGGCCCATCACGTTGCGCCCTGCTACGCCTATCGCGACCGCGCCGAGGGTGAAAGCGATGCGCAGTACGCGCAGCGCCTGGCCGATGAACTGGAGCAGAAGATCATCGAACTGGGCGCGGACCAGGTCGCCGCCTTCGTGGCCGAGACCGTGGTCGGTGCCACCGCCGGTGCGGTACCGCCGGTGGCGGACTACTTCCGCAAGATCCGGGCGGTGTGCGACAAGTACGGCGTCTTGCTGATCCTGGACGAGGTGATGTCCGGCATGGGGCGCACCGGCTATCTGTTTGCCTGCGAGGAAGACGATGTCGTGCCCGACATCCTGGCCATCGCCAAGGGCCTGGGGGCCGGCTACCAGCCCATCGGCGCCATGCTGTGCAGCGACCGTATCTATGACGCGGTGCTGCAGGGCTCCGGCTTCTTCCAGCATGGCCACACCTATATCGGCCACGCCACCGCCTGCGCCGCCGCCGTGGCGGTGCAGAAGACCATCCAGGAGGAGGGCTTGCTTGCGAACGTGCGCCAGCGCGGCGAGCAATTGCGCGCCGAGCTGCACCAGGCCTTCGCCGGGCACGCCAACGTGGGTGATATCCGTGGCCGTGGCCTCTTCGTCGGCGTCGAGCTGGTGGCAGACCGGGGCAGCAAGGCGCCGCTTGATCCGGCCCTGCGCACGCACGCCAGGATCAAGTCCGAGGCCATGCAGCGCGGCCTGCTGGTCTACCCGATGGGGGGCACCATCGATGGCCGCCGAGGCGACCACGTCTTGCTGGCACCGCCCTTCATTGCCACGCCGGCCGATATCAGCGAGATCGTGCAGCGGCTTGGCCAGGCGGTCACGGCGGCACTGGCCTGAGCAACGGGATACCGCATTTTCCAAGGAGGGTTCAACGATGAAGCACCTAGTCAAGCTGGCCGCACCGGCCGCACTGCTGTCCATGATGTTGTCCGTTCTGCCGTCGTCGGCCTGTGCGGCCGATGCCGCGCTGGGTCCGACGTTGCAGAAGATCAAGGACGCCAACCTGATCGCCATCGGCCACCGCACCAGTTCCATCCCGTTTTCGTACTACGACGAAAACCAGCAGGTGATCGGTTATTCGCAGGACCTGTGCAACAAGGTCATCGATGCGGTGAAGGCCAGGATCGGCGCGCCCAAGCTGGAGGTGCGCATGGTCCCCGTGACCTCGCAGAACCGCACGCCCTTGCTGCAGAACGGCACCATCGACCTGGAATGCGGCGTGACCAGCAACCTCAAGAACCGCTGGCAGCAGGTCTCGTTTGCCACCAATTTCTTCGTGGCCAGCAGCCGTATCCTGACCCGGCGCAACAGTGGCATCAAGGACTTCCCCGACCTGGCCGGCAAGGCCGTGGTGACCAATGCCGGCACCAGTTCCGAACAGCTGCTGCGCAATCTCAACGAGCATCGCAAGATGAACATGCAGATCCAGAGCGCCAAGGATTACGGCGAGGCCTTCCTGATCCTGCAATCGGGACGGGTGGCCGCCTATGTGATGGATGACGTGCTGCTGGCCGGGGCGCGCACCACGGCGCAAAAGCCCGATGACTGGGTCCTGACCGGCAACCCTTTCGGCGCCGAGCCCTATGCCTTCATGGTGCGCAAGGACGATGCACCGTTCAAGCAGCTGGTGGACCAGACCCTCACGGGCCTGATGAAGAGTGGCGAGATCCGGAAGATGTATGCGAAATGGTTTACCTTCCCGATTCCACCCAAGAACGTGAGTTTCAATTTCCCGATGTCGGAGACGGTCACCCAGTTGTACGCCGCACCCAGCGACAAGCCCATGGACTGAACTTCGCCACACCCTACTGACCAGGAGATCCACATGAGCCAACCCCAGCGCCTGCCCGCCATTGCACGCGAGCAGATGACACCCGAGCAGAGCGCCATGCTCGATGCCATCCTGGCCGGGCCGCGCAAGAACCTCAACGGACCTTTCGTGGCCTGGATCCACAGTCCGGCGCTGGGCGAGCTGGCGCAGCGGCTGGGGGCGTTCTGCCGTTACGACACCGGCCTGTCGCTGCACCTGTCGGAACTGGCCATCCTGGCCACGGCGCAGGCCTGGCAGTCGCAGGCGGAGTGGCATATCCACCTGCCCATTGCGGTGCAGGCCGGCCTGGCGCCGGAAGTGGCCGAGCAGATCCGGCGCGGCGAGGAGCCGGATTTCCCGCACCAGGACGAGCGCATCGTCTGGAACTTCGCCCGCGAGCTGTATCAGCACAAGCGGGTCTCCGACGCCACCTACCGGGCGGCCTGCGAGCGCTTCGGCCTGCAGGTGGTGGTCAACCTGGTGGGGCTGCTGGGCTACTACGCCCTGGTGGCGATGACCTTGAATACCTTCGGCATGCGCGCCGAAGGACAGGGCGAAGGCGATCTGCCTTTCGCCGAACCTGGCCCCACGCCCTGAGGGCGTACTGGAGACAACGATGGCATACCAATGGCAATGGTCGGTATTCCTGCAGGCGCCCAGCGCCGGCCAGACCTACCTGGACTGGCTGCTCTCGGGATTGGGCGTGACGATTGCGCTGGGGCTGTCGGCCTGGTTGCTGGCCTTGCTGCTGGGTGTGCTGCTCGGCGTGATGCGGACCTTGCCCAACCGGTTCATGTCAGGGGTCGCAGCCTGTTACGTGGAATTGTTCCGTAACGTGCCCCTGCTGGTGCAGATCTTCATCTGGTATTTCGCCATGCCCGAACTGCTGCCGGGGGGAGAGACTATCAAGGCGCTGCCGCCGATGCTGCAGCAGTTCCTCATGGCCATGCTGTGCCTGGGCATGTTCACGGCGGCGCGCGTGTGCGAGCAGGTGCGTTCGGGCATCGAGTCGCTGCCACGTGGCCAGCGCGGCGCCGGGCTGGCGCTGGGACTCACGCTGGCGCAGACCTACCGCTATGTGCTGCTGCCCATGGCCATGCGCGTGGTGCTGCCGCCGCTGACCTCGGAGTTCCTGAACATCTTCAAGAACTCGGCGGTGGCCTCCACCATCGGCCTGCTGGAGCTGGCCGCACAGGGGCGGCAGCTGGTGGACTACACGGCGCAACCGTATGAGGCCTTCATCGCCGTCACGCTGGCCTACATGCTCATCAACATCAGCGTCATGAGTCTCATGCGCGTGCTGGAACACCGCACCAGCCTGCCCGGCCTGGTGGGGAAATGAGGAACGTCCATGGCCTATGAATTCGACTTTGCTGCGGTCACGCCGGCCGCTATCCGGGTGCTGGGCGAAGGCATGCTGGTGTCGCTCAAGATCACGCTGGTGGCGATCGTCTTCGGTATCGTCTGGGGCACGCTGCTGGCCATGATGCGCCTGTCGCGGCAGGCGCCGCTGCGCTGGTTTGCGGCGGGCTACGTGAACCTGTTCCGCTCTATCCCGCTGGTGATGGTGCTGTTGTGGTTCTTCCTGATCGTGCCGCAGCTGCTGCAAAAGATCTTTGGTCTGTCACCGGCCAATGACCTGCGCATGACCTCGGCGCTGGTGGCCTTTGCGCTCTTCGAGGCGGCCTATTATGCCGAGATCATCCGCGCCGGCATCAATAGCGTCCCGCGCGGCCAGATGGCGGCGGCCTATGCGCTGGGGCTGACCTATCCGCAGGCCATGGGTATGGTGGTGCTGCCGCAGGCTTTCCGCAACATGGTGCCGCTGCTGCTCACGCAGGGCATCGTGCTGTTTCAGGATACCTCGCTGGTCTACGTGAGCGCGCTGGCCGATTTCTTCGGCCGCGCCTACAGCATCGGCGAGCGCAATGGTCGCATCATCGAACTGCTCTTCGTGGCCGGGGCGACCTACTTCGTACTCTGTTTTTCCATGTCGTTGATGGTGCGGCGTTATCGCCGACGCGTGGCCCGGTGAGGTACCGCGCCGCGTTCAGGCGGGACGCCGCGCACCGTTGACGGCCAGATAGATGGCATACAGCGACGTGGTCGCGGTGATGAAGAGGCGATTCAGGCGCGGCCCGCCGAAGCAGACGTTGGACACCACTTCCGGCACCAGGATCTTGCCCAGCAGCGCACCATCGGCGGCATAGCAGTGCACACCGTCGCCGGCGCTGGTCCAGACATTGCCGCGCTCGTCCAGGCGGAAACCGTCGGCCAGTCCCGGCGAGACGATCGCAAAGACCTCCCCGCCGGACAGCGTGCGGCCATCGATCACGTCGAAGACGCGGATGTGATGCGGCCCGTTGGCGCGATGGGTGCGGCCGGTGTCGGCGATATAGAGGCGGCTCTCATCGGGTGAGAAGGCCAGACCATTGGGGCGCTCGAAGTCGCCGCTGACCAGTTCCAGTTCGCCGCTCTGGCCGTCGACGCGATAGACATGGCAGCCGCCGATCTCGCTGTCGGCCCGGTAGCCTTCGTAGTCGCTGTCGATACCATAGGAGGGATCGGTGAACCAGATCGACCCATCCGACTTGACCACCACGTCATTGGGCGAATTGAGCCGCTTGCCCTCCCAGTGCGAAGCCAGCACCGTGCGGCTGCCGTCATGTTCGGTGCGTACCACGGCGCGCGCGCCATGCAGGCAGCTGACGATACGGCCCTCGCGGTCCAGGGTGTTGCCATTGTTAAAACCCGATGGCTGGCGGAACACGCCGCCGCCCGCGCCTTCGGACCAGCGCAGCAGACGATTGTTGGGGATATCGCTCCAGATCAGTTCATCGGTGGCGGGCAGGTAGACCGGCCCCTCGGTCCAGCGGCTGCCGGTATGCAGGCAATCCAGGCGGGTGCTGGGGATCACCAGGGCGGCAAAGCGCGGGTCGATGGTCAGCAACGGGGATGCGGCGGGCAGGGCGGGGGGGGGCGGGGTGGCGCTCATGGGGTCTCCTTGATCGATGTCATCGGTCGGGCACTGGCGATACCTTATCATGCGGGCGGCGACGGGCTTGCTGGGGGGCATGATACCTTGTTGCGCCGTCATAGCGCGGACCGGGTGTCTGACGCAAGCTGCCGGCACTTTTGACGCATATCAAGGCGGGGCGGCGGTCAAGCCGCTATCCTGCAAACTCCACTCAATACCAGCTCGCCCGGTGGGCTCGCGGCCCAGCGCATGTGCGCGCCGCGTCAGTCCGGCGTGGCAGCCGGCCAGGAGCATCGCATGCAAGTCGTCCATCCGTCCATCCTGCATCCTTCCGCCAGTCTCGTCGGCATGAACAAGAGCGTGCTGCGCAAAATGGATCAGCGTGGCCCGCGCTACACGTCCTATCCCACCGCAGATCGCTTTACCAGCGATTTCGCGGTCACCGACTATCTGCATGCGGTGTCCGACCGTCGCAGCATGAGTGCCTGGCGCGCCCTGTCGCTGTACCTGCATATCCCGTTCTGCGACACCATCTGCTATTACTGCGCCTGCAACAAGATCGTGACCAAGAACCGCTCCAAGGCGGCGCTGTACCTGAGCTATCTCAAGCGCGAGATCAGCATGCAGGGTTCGCTGTTCTCCGGCATGAACCAGGTCGAGCAGCTGCACTTCGGCGGCGGCACCCCGACCTACCTGTCGGACGAGCAGATGGGCGACCTGATGGACCACATCCGTCATTGCTTCACGCTGGCGCCCGATCATGTCGGCGAGTACTCCATCGAGATCGACCCGCGCACCGTCTCGGTAAAGCGCGTGCACAAGTTGCGCGAGCAGGGCTTCAACCGCATCAGCCTGGGCGTGCAGGACTTCGACCCCGAGGTCCAGCTGGCCGTGAACCGGGTGCAATCCGAGGAGCAGACGCTGGAGATCATCCGCGCCGCGCGGGACGCCGGTTTCCGCTCGGTGAGCGTGGACCTGATCTACGGCCTGCCCAAGCAGAACGTGATGTCGATGTCGCGCACGCTGGCCAAGGTGGTGGCGGCCAGCCCCGACCGCATCGCGGTCTACAACTATGCACACATGCCGCAGCTGTTCAAGACCCAGCGCCAGATCAAGGAAGAAGACCTGCCCAGCGCCGACAGCAAGCTGGACATGCTGTCGCTGTGCATCCGCCACCTGACGGCGGCCGGTTACGTCTATATCGGCATGGATCATTTCGCCAAGCCCACCGACGATCTGGCCATCGCCCAGCAGCAGGGGCGCCTGCACCGCAATTTCCAGGGTTACTCCACCCATTCGGAGACCGACCTGGTGGCCTGCGGCGTCTCGGCCATCAGCGCCGTGGGCGGCAGCTACAGCCAGAACGAGAAAACCCTGGACGGCTACTACGCCCGCCTGGAAAACGCCACCCTGCCGATTGCCCGTGGCATCCAGCTGGGCATGGACGATGTGCTGCGTCGCCTGATCATCCAGCGTCTGATGTGCAATTTCGAGCTGTCGATCAACTCGCTGGAGATTGCCTATCCCATCGTCTTCCGCGAATACTTCGCCGCCGAGATGGACAAGCTCAAGCAACTGGAAGAAGACGGCCTCATCAAGATCGAGCCCGAGTGGATCACCGTCGAACCCAAGGGGCGCCTGCTGATCCGCAACATCTGCATGGTCTTCGACCGCTACCTGAACCAGGAACGCGACAAGGCCGCCAGCGAGAACAAGGATGCCCCGCAGCGTTATTCGCAGACGGTCTGAGCGGGGTTGAGGTGAACCTGCTACCGATCTTCCTGGTGGGCCTGATGGGTAGCGTCCATTGCATCGGCATGTGCGGCGGTATCGTCGGCGCATTGAGTTCGGCCGGCCCCGCGCCAGCATCGGCGGCGAGGCCGCGCAACGCCGTAGCGGCCGTGTCGGTGGCGTCGCTGGCCCGGCCAGGCGGTTCGCGCTTGCAACGCATCATTCCCATCGAGATCGAGAACAGTGCCCAGGCCCAGGCCTTCGTGCAGGATCTGGCACGGGTGCTCTGCTACAACGCCGGGCGCCTGTCCAGTTACGCGCTGGCCGGTGCTCTGGCCGGCGGTATCGCTGCGGGGCTGCTGCGTGGCGCCGACGTGCTGGGCTGGCTGGCGCCGGCGCAGCGTGTGGCCTATGCCATGACCAATATCGTGCTGGTGCTGCTGGGCCTGTACCTGACGCAATGGTGGAACGGCCTGGCGCGCATGGAAACATGGGGGAGCGGCCTGTGGGCGAGGTTGCGCCCGCTGGCCGGTCGCCTGGTGCCGGTGGATACGCCGGCCAAGGCCTTGCTGCTGGGCAGCCTGTGGGGATGGCTGCCATGCGGCATGGTCTATAGCGCCTTGCTGACGGCCCTGATGTCAGGGACGGCGCTCCAAGGTGCGCTGACCATGCTGGCCTTCGGCGCCGGCACCTTGCCGGTATTGCTGGCAGCAGGCCTGTCGGGCGCGCGGCTGCGCCAGCTGGCTGCGCGACCGCTGGTGCGGCGCACGGCCGGCTTGCTGGTATTGGCCTTTGGCCTGCTTGGATTGCTGCGCGCCGCCGAATTCGGCGGCCTGGGCATTGCACACGGCTGGCTCGACGTGTTCTGCGTCGGCCCGGCCCATGGAGGTTAGACATGAATGGCGAAGGGAGCGGGGAGGGGACCCCGTGTTTCCATTGTGGTCAGCCGGTGTTGCCGGGAGCGGTGTTTCACCTGGCCATCGGCGGCCTTGAGCGTGACCTGTGCTGCGTCGGTTGCCAGAGCGTCGCACGATTGATCGTCGAGAGCGGTTGCGAGGATTTCTATCTGCGCCGCACCGTGCCATCGGCGCGGGTGGATCCTGAGCAGTTGCTGCCACCGGAACTGGCGCTGGTCGACCAGGCCGAGCTGGAGCGTGGGCGCGATACTGCCCATGCGCATGATGTCGCCGAGGAACTGGTGTTGTCCGTAGACGGCCTGCGCTGCTCTGCGTGCGTCTGGCTGATCGAGCGCTACCTGGCGCGCCTGCCGGGCATGCAGCTGGCCGAGATGAACGTCACCACCGGACGCCTGCACATCCGCCGCGATCCGGCCCGCTGTCCCACCTCCGCCATTCTCAAGGGCCTGCGTGGCCTGGGCTACACCGCCTATCCCTTCGATCCGCTGCGCCAGGGCGAGCAGGCACGCCGCGCCTCGCGCCGTCTGTTCCGGCAATTGTTCATCGCCGGGCTGTCGATGATGCAGGTGATGATGTATGCGGTGCCGGCCTACCTGACCCACGAGGGCATCGATCCCGACATGATGGCGCTGATGCGCTGGGCCAGCCTGTTCCTGACCATCCCCGCCGTGTGCTATTCGGCCCTGCCGTTCTTCAGCGGCGCCTGGGCAGGATTGCGCGCGCGCTCGCCGGGCATGGACCTGCCGGTGGCCATCGGCATCGCCGCTGCCTTCACTGCCAGTGCCGTGGCCACCTGGCGCGGCGAGGGCGAGATCTGGTTCGACAGTGTGAGCATGTTCATCTTCCTGCTGCTGGGTAGCCGCTATCTGGAGGCGGCCGCACGTCGCAAGTCGGCGGCGGCGCTGGAGCGCATGCATCAGGCCTTTCCGGCGTCGGCGCTGCTGGTGCCGGGATATCCGGCGCGCCGCGAGACCACCCTGGTGGCTGCCGCGCAATTGCAGGTGGGGGACGTGATCCTGGCGCGCCCCGGCGATACCGTGGCCGCCGATGCCGAATTGCTCGAAGGCGATGCCGAGCTGGACCTGGCCCTGCTGTCCGGCGAGAGCCGGCCACAATCCTTCCAGCCTGGCCAGCAGGCGCCGGGTGGTGCCGTCAATGTCAGCCAGCCTGTCCTGCTGCGGGTGCTGCGTACGACCGGCGACAGCACGCTGGCCGCGATCACCCGTCTGGCCGAGCAGGCCGGGCAGGGCAAGCCGGCGCTGGCGCAGTGGGCCGATATCGTGGCCTCGCGCTTCGTGGTGGCGTTGCTGTTGCTGGCCGCTGTCACCTTCCTGGCCTGGCATCTGATCGACCCCGCGCGGGCCTGGGAAACTGCCATTGCGGTGCTGGTGGTGTCCTGCCCCTGCGCGCTGTCGCTGGCCACGCCCTCGGCGCTGGCGGCCGCGACCGACCGCCTCCTGCGCGAAGGCACGCTGGTGGTACGCGGCAATGTGCTGGAAACCTTGCGCCGCGCCGATACCATCGTCTTCGACAAGACGGGCACCCTGACCCAGGGGCGCCCACAACTGGTGGCTTTGTGGAGCATCGGTGCGCAGGACCGGGTACTGGCCCTGGCCGCCGCCATGGAGCGTGGCAGCCTGCATCCGCTGGCCAAGGCGCTGGCGGAAGAAGCCGACCGCCGCGACATCCATGCCATCGAGGTGACGCAGCTGGAGTCAGTCACCGGCGCCGGCATGCAATGCCTGGTCGATGGCGTGGTGCATCGCATCGGATCGAAGCAGTTTGTCGCGCAGCTGTGCGAACAGCCGCTACCTTCGATCTTCCGCCAGGACACCGTCACGGGTGCTGGAGCGGTCTACCTGGGTAGCGCCCATGGCTGGCTGGGGCGCATGGACCTGGCCGATGCCTTGCGTCCGGATGCCGTGGCCACCGTGGCCGCCTTCCGCGCGCTGGGCCTGCGTACCGTGCTGCTCAGTGGCGACCAGCCCGAGGTCTGTGCCGAGGTGGCCGCGCAGACGGGCATCACCGAGGTGATCGCCGGTTGCACGCCGCAACGCAAGCTCGACTACGTGCACGGCTTGCAGCAGGGCGGGGCGGTGGTAGCCATTGTCGGCGATGGCATCAACGATGCGGCCATGCTGCGTGCCGGCGATGTCTCCTTTGCCATGGGCAAGGGCGCGGCGCTGGCGCAGGTCAGCGCCGATGCGGTGATCATGAGCGATCGCCTGCAGGCGGTGGCAGGTTGCGCACGCATGGCCCAGCGCACCATGCGCATCGTGCGGCAGAACCTGGCATGGGCCACGGTCTACAACTTCGTGGCGATCCCGGCGGCGGCCTTCGGCTTGCTCAATCCCTGGATGTCTGCGGTGGGCATGTCCCTCAGCTCGCTGCTGGTGGTGGGCAATGCGTTGCGGCTGAGTCGCGCATCGCATCAGAAGGAGGCGGCGCCCGTGCCGGCTTCCGTACAAGCCGCCCTGGCAGGAGGTGTCTGATGGAAGCGCTCTATCTGCTCATCCCTCTGAGCACCTTGCTGGTTTTCGTGGCGATATGGGTGTTCTTCCGCGCTTCCGACGGTGGCCAGTTCGACGATCTCGAAGGTCCTGCGATACGCATCCTGCATGACGATGACAGCGTCGCCGCCAGCCAGGAACCATCTGCCGGCAAGTAGCCGGCGCTTGCCTCTCAGGCCAGGTCGGGATGACCAGAATAGCCCCTTCGTATGGGTGCTGATGGCCCGGCGGGCGTTGTTTCCGCGTCTTTATCCTCGAGCGTCTTGTCCTAATTGATACACGTCAATGACCACGGAGGTCATGCCCCGTAAGCTCACGATGACCAGTACTCAACAATGTGGGGAGAGTTTCGTGAGCAAAGAAAATAGCTACAACTACACGGTTGTGCGCCAGTTCTCGGTGGCGACCATCCTGTGGGGCGTAGTCGGTATGTTGGTCGGCGTCATCATCGCCGCCCAGCTGGCATGGCCAGAACTGAACATGGGGATTCCCTGGCTCAGCTTCGGCCGGCTCCGACCGCTGCATACCAATGCAGTGATCTTCGCCTTCGGCGGCAGTGCGCTGATGGCAACGTCATATTATGTCGTCCAGCGTACCTGCCAGGTGCGCCTGTTCTCGGACTTCCTGGCGGCCTTCACCTTCTGGGGCTGGCAGGTGGTGATCGTCGGCGCAGCCATCACGCTGCCCCTGGGCCTGACTCGCGGCAAGGAATACGCCGAACTGGAATGGCCGCTGACCATCCTCATCGCCGTCGTCTGGGTCGCCTATGCCGTGGTGTTCTTCGGCACGCTCATGAAGCGCAAGGTGCAGCACATCTACGTGGCCAACTGGTTCTACGGCGCCTTCATCATCGCCGTGGCCATCCTGCACATCGTCAACGGCATGAGCATGCCGGCTACCCTGACCAAGTCGTACTCCATGTACAGCGGCGCACAGGATGCGATGATCCAGTGGTGGTATGGCCACAACGCGGTGGGCTTCTTCCTGACCGCCGGCTTCCTGGGCATGATGTACTACTTCATTCCGAAGCAGGTCAATCGTCCGGTCTATTCCTATCGCCTCTCGATCGTGCACTTCTGGGCATTGATCTTCACCTACATGTGGGCCGGTCCGCACCACTTGCACTACACCGCGCTGCCTGACTGGACCCAGTCGCTGGGCATGGTGTTCTCGCTGATCCTGCTGGCACCGTCCTGGGGTGGGATGATCAACGGCATGATGACCCTCTCGGGCGCCTGGCACCAGCTGCGTACCGATCCCATCCTGAAGTTTCTGGTGGTATCGCTGTCGTTCTACGGCATGTCTACCTTCGAAGGCCCGATGATGGCCATCAAGACCGTCAATTCGCTGTCCCACTACACCGACTGGACCATCGGTCACGTCCACTCCGGTGCCCTGGGCTGGGTCGGTTTCATCACCATGGGTTCCATGTACTACCTGATTCCGCGTCTGTCGGGCAAGACCCAGATGTGGAGCAAGGACCTGATCGAGATCCACTTCTGGGTCGCCACCATCGGCATCGTGCTCTACATCGCAGCGATGTGGATTGCCGGCGTGATGCAAGGCCTGATGTGGCGTGCGGTCAACGCCGACGGCACCCTGACCTACACCTTCGTGGAAAGCGTCAAGGCCACCTATCCGTACTACGTCATCCGTCTGATGGGTGGCCTCATGTACCTGTCCGGCATGCTGGTGATGGCCTACAACACCTGGCGCACGATGCGCGGCACCACGCTGGCTGTCGCACCGATTCCCGCCGTGACCAACGCTGCGCACTAATTGGGGGAAATAATGAAGTTTTCGCATGAATGGATTGAGAAGAACCCCTGGCTGCTGATTGCCCTGGTGTTGCTGGTGGTGAGCGTCGGTGGCCTGGCCGAAATCGTGCCGCTGTTCTTCCAGAAGTCGACCACGGAACCGATCGCGGGCCTGAAGCCCTACTCGGCGCTGCGCCTGGCCGGACGCGATATCTACATCCGCGAGGGTTGCTACAACTGCCACTCGCAGATGATCCGTCCGCTGCGCGCCGAGACCGAACGCTATGGCCACTACTCGGTCGCTGGCGAGTCGGTCTATGACCACCCCTTCCAGTGGGGTTCCAAGCGTACCGGTCCGGACCTGGCCCGCGTGGGGACGCGCTACAGCGACGAATGGCATCGCGCCCACCTGCACAATCCGCGTGATGTGGTGCCGGAGTCCAACATGCCGGCCTATCCCTGGCTGGAACAGGCCAAGCTGGATAACTACGACATCGTCTCGCGCATGAAGGCCCTGAAGCGTATCGGCGATCCGTACACCGAAGAAGACATCAAGAACGCCCCGGCCGAACTGGCCGGCAAGACCGAACAGGACGCGCTGATCGCCTACCTGCAAGGCCTGGGCGTGCTGATCAAGGCGGAGAGATAAGACCATGATTGAATTCATCACCGACCCACGCAGCCTGATCACCCTGATCAGTTTCATCACCTTTGCCGGCATTCTCTGGTGGACTTATGTCAGCCACAAGCCAGCCGATTTTTCGCAAGCCGAGATGATCCCCTTCGCCGATGGCGATATCGGCCAGCCTGCGGCACAGGGCAGCGACAAGGAGGTGCGCCATGGCTGATTTCACCAATGGTTTCTGGAACATCTGGATCATCGTCCTGACCGTGCTGGGCATTGCCGGTTGCGCGCTGCTGCTGTGGCAGCAGTCCAACTGGAAGGTCAAGAAGGGCGACCAGCCGGTGGCGGGTTCCACCACCGGCCACGTCTGGGACGAAGACCTCACCGAGCTGAACAATCCGCTGCCGCGCTGGTGGATGTGGCTGTTCTACATCACCATCGTGTTCTCGATCGGCTACCTGGTGGCCTATCCCGGCCTGGGCAATTTCGCCGGTGTGCTGGGCTGGAATTCCACCGGCGAGCATGATGCCGACGTGAAGAAGGCTGAGGCCGCGTACATGCCGCTCTACGAGGGCTACATGAAGCAGGACCTCAAGGCGGTGGCCGCCGACCCCAAGGCCCACGCCATCGGTGAGCGCCTGTTCCTGACCTACTGCGCGCAGTGCCATGGCTCGGATGCGCGTGGCAACAAGGGCTTCCCCAACCTGACCGACGACGACTGGCTGCATGGCGGCACCCCTGAGATCATCAAGGAAACCATCATGAAGGGCCGTCACGGCGTGATGCCGCCGATGGGCGCCGCACTGGGCAGCGACAAGGATGTCGACAACGTCGCCAACTACGTGCTGAGCCTGTCCGATTCGGCCCACGACCCGATCAAGGCCGAGCTGGGCAAGGGCAAGTTCGGTGTCTGCATGGCCTGCCACGGCGCTGGCGGCAAGGGTAACCAGGCCATCGGCGCGCCCAACCTGTCGGACAAGATCTGGCTCTACGGCGGCAGCATCGAGACCATCAAGGAAACCATCAACAAAGGCCGCAACAACACCATGCCGGCCTTCGGTGAGTTCCTGGGCGAGCCCAAGGTGCATGTGCTGGCAGCCTACATCTGGAGTCTCTCCAACATGCCCAGCAATGCTGCGGCCAAGTAAGTAACACGCAGGACCGGTCCGCCCGGGGGCGAAGCAGGCGCAGACTTGCGCGGCCCCGGCGGTGACAGTAGAACGCGTCGCTGCGTACCACAGGCATGGCGCAAGACAACGACAGCAGGGCAGGAAACAGCATGGACAAGGCAGTCAACACACCGAGGCAGCAACAGGAGGGCGATCCACCGCCTACCGACGGCGCCAAGCAGGACGATTACACCGTCATCCGCATGTATGCGGCGCGCGAGCAGATCTATCCGCGCGAAATCCAGGGACGCTTTGCCAGCTTGCGCTGGCTTTGCGTCTTTCTGACCCAGCTGGTTTTCTACGGTCTGCCGTGGATAGACTGGAACGGCCGTCAGGCCGTGCTCTTCGACCTGGCATCACGCAAGTTCTACCTGTTCGGCCTGGTGCTCTGGCCGCAGGACTTCATCTGGCTGGCGGCGCTGCTGATCATCTGCGCCTTCAGCCTGTTCTTGTTTACGGCCATTGCCGGGCGGGTCTGGTGTGGCTATTCCTGTCCGCAGACGGTCTATACCGAAATCTTCATGTGGATCGAGCGGCGCATCGAGGGTAACCGTAGCGCCCGCATGCGCCTGGATCGCCAGCCATTGTCGTTGGACAAGCTCTGGCGCAAGAGCGCCAAGCACCTGGCCTGGGGCGCCGTGGCCTTATGGACCGGGATCAGCTTCGTCGGCTTCTTCTCGCCGATTCGTGAACTGGTGCCGGCACTGGGTCACTTCGGCCTGGGCCCCTGGGAGATGTTCTGGATCGTCTTCTACGCCTTCGCCACCTACGGCAACGCCGGCTGGATGCGCGAGCAGGTCTGCAAGTACATGTGCCCGTACGCCCGCTTCCAGAGCGCCATGTTCGACCGCGACTCCCTGATCATCACCTATGACGGCGCCCGTGGCGAGCCGCGCATGCCGGCGGCCAAGGCTGCCAAGCTCGAAGGCGGCAGCCGGGCCGGTGATTGCATCGATTGCACGATGTGCGTGCAGGTCTGCCCGACCGGCATCGACATCCGCCAGGGCCTGCAATACATGTGCATCGGCTGTGCCGCCTGCGTGGATGCCTGCGACAGCGTCATGGACAAGATCAAGCGCCCGCGCGGCCTGATCCGTTACTCGACCGAGAACGCACTGGAGCAGGGCTTCTCGACGGCTGGTATCCGCCGTCGCCTGTTGCGCCCGCGCATCCTGATCTACAGCGCCATCCTGGGCGCGGTCATTGCCGTGTTCGCCGGTTCCCTGCTGGTGCGCACGCCGCTGAAGCTGGACGTCATCCGCGACCGTGGTTCGATGGGGCGCGAGGTCGAAGACGGCATCATCGAGAACGTCTATCGCCTGCAGATCATCAATACCGATGAACGTGGCCATCGCTATCGCATCAGTGCCAGCGGACTTTCCGGCATCAATGTGGATCCGCCCGAGCCGGTCGATGTGGCGGCGACCCTGACGCAGTCGGTGCCGATCCGGGTACGCGTTCCCCATGGCGTGGGCGAGCCCGGCTCCAACAAGATCCACATCGAATTACAGGCAGAGGACAACCCCGCATTGCACGTGAGCGAGAAGGCGGTGTTCCTGGTGCCACGCCCCTGATCCAAGCCAGACGCTTAACCCGAGAGGAAAACATGCAAGCAATCTCACCCAAGCATCCTTCCGCCATTCCCTGGTACCGTCATCGCTGGCCATGGCTGTTGATGTCGGGCCCCGCCGTGGTGGTGGTGGCCGGCCTGTTCACCGTGTGGCTGGCCTTTTCCCGCGCCGATGCCCTGGTCGCCGATGACTACTACAAGCAGGGCAAGGCCATCAACAAGGACTTGCGGCGCGACCATGAAGCCCAGCGCCTGGGTGCGGCCATCACCATGAAATACGATCCGGCCGCCAATACCCTGCAGGGCCGACTGTCCATGAAGGAGGCGGCGCCTGCCGGTGAGGAAGGCCGCACCCTGATCCTGAACCTGGTGCATCCGACCCAGCCCTCCAAGGATCGCACGCTGGTCGTGCGTCCGGCTGTCGATGGCAGTTTCTCGCTGCCGATGCAGGAAATGGAGCAGGCCCGCTGGCGCCTGATCGCCGAGGACGGCAGCCACAGCTGGCGCCTGCACGGCGGATGGGCATGGCCGCAACAGCGCAGCATCGAAATGAATGCAGAGGCCTACGCACCGGCCGAATAATGCGCTAAGCTGAGACCGAAGCCGGCTCAAAGACCGGCAGTCCACGGATGAATAACGTGAAGGAGACAGCAATGCGTAGACAGCAGCGCAATATCGCCATCGTGATCTGGATGGCGTTCCTCATGGCCATTGCGGCCGAAGGTGTGTTTTTTTCCATATTCAATCCTGATGACCTGGCACTGGCCACCGGCCATGAATTGCAGGCACTGGGCGCCTACACCATCGGATTTTTCTGTTTCTGGGGAAGTTTTTCCGTCTGCGGCCTGCTGGCCGTGCGGCTGACGCGGGCGCTGCCCAAGGAGCGCCTGCGTCATTTCGCGTAGCGGGCGCTACGCCAGGTGAGTGGATTCAGCCGGCGCCGCGTGCCGTGGCCGGCGCGCTGGTGGTTTCCACGCCTGCGGCCAGGCGCTTGAGGGCGGGCAGGTCCACCACTTCCACATCGCGCTGCTCCACCGCCAGCAGGCCCTGCTTGCGGAACTTGGAGATCAGGCGGCTGATGCTCTCGATGGTCAGGCCCAGGTAGTTGCCGACATCCTGGCGCGTCATGCGCAACTGGAAGCGGGTGGATGAGTAGCCGCGCGCTGCATAGCGCGAGGACAGGTTCACCAGGAAAGCCGCGAAGCGCTGCTCGGCGCGCATGTTCCCCAGCAACATGATGACGTTCTGTTCGCTGGTGATCTCGTGGCTCATGATGCGGTGGAAGTGACGCAGCAGGTGCGGAATCTGACCGAACAATTGTTCCAGGCGGGCAAAGGGGATTTCGCAGACTTCGCTGTCCTGCAAGGCCACCGCGTCGCATTGATGATGCTCGGTGCTGATGGCGTCCATGCCCAGCAATTCCCCAGGCATCTGGAAGCCGGTGATCTGGCGGTCGCCATCGAGGTTTTCCTGGTAGGTCTTGAAGTGGCCCACACGCACCGCGTAGAGGGCGGTGAAACGATCCCCGATACGGTAGAGGAAGTCGTCACGCGCCACCTTGCGACGGCCGATGATCTTGTCCAGACGCTTCATGTCGGATTCATCCAGCCCCATGGGCAGGCACAGCTGGTGCATGCCGCAGGCGGTGCAGCTGCGCAGCGCTGAGCTGGCCGCGGCTTCACGGGCGGCGGTCAGGGATGCACATTGAGGCAGGTTGGCGACGCCGTTGGCTGGCGATGCGGGTGACGAGGAGTGGCAAGGCTGGTTCATACGAAGTTCCCGGCAGACATGTTGCAATCGAATGCTTCGATTTTAAGTCTGCACAACGGGATACGAGGCACGATATTCCTGAAACAGACGGCATTTCTTGTCTCAGATCAAACATCGCGAAGTTAATTGCGGATTGCCTGCGCTGTACTTGTGTTGCGCGGCAACAGCTAGCGGAGGAAGTGCGAGGAAGAGGGTGGGGAGCGGCCTTGATGGGGGAAAGTGGGCGGTATCGCGGGGTTTACCGGGGACCCGCAATTGCCCTTCCATGCGACCGTCTTATTGTTGAAACTTCAGCTGATTTCTGTCCGATGACGGGGTCAGGCTTCAGCCGTGGCGCGGCAAACTTCAGGCAGCGGCAGCGGCGTGCTGGTGGGGCGGCCACGATAGTCGGTCCAGCACAGGCGCTTGAAGTCATACAGCTTGCAGCGACGTGCGGTGTCGAAGTACCAGCGCCAGGAGAAGCGCTGGATCACGATGCGGCCGGGCAGCATGGTTTCCAGCTTCTTCTGGGCCTGCTTGAGGCGATACAGCGGTACGCTCATGTCCACATGGTGTGCGGTGTGCTCCATGATGTGATGCAGCAGGGCACCCCAGCCGCGACCGAAGGTCAGGTGCACGGTGGTGGACACGAAGGGTTGCGCTGCGGCCCAGGTGATCTTGTCTTCATACCAGGCCACCGAGGTGTGGGTATGGTGGACATACACCACGAAGCCGATCATGGCCTTCCAGAACAGGATGGGGATCACGAAACCGGTCACCAGCAGGGTCCAGAAGGATTGTCCGGTGGCTTGCGCCGCCCAGGCCAGGCCGCCGATCCAGACGGCGGCCACGGCCGTCACCAGGGCACCATCCCACATGAATTCGGCGCGGCGCGTCGGCATCTGCTTCTTTGAGGGGAAGTACATGCGCTTCCACCACATGTCGATCATGTAGTACAGGCCAGGACCGAAGCCGCTGCGGTAGAGGCGCTCTACCTGGCGACGCCAGCGCGGCAGGGCCTGGAATTCTTCCAGCGAACGCGGTTGCCAGACAAAATCAAAACCCTTCAGGTTGGTATAGCCGTGATGCACGACATTGTGGCCCACGGCCCACAGGCTATAGGGCGTGAGCGACGGCATGAACAGCAGCCGGCCCAGCCAGGTGTTGAGCTTGCGGTTCGGTGTGAAGGCCTGGTGGCAGGCATCGTGGCCGAGGATGAACAGGCGGCCGATGATGAAGCCATTGACCACCCCCAGGGCGATCTTGGCCAGCAGCCAGGGCGCCCAGATGATGGCAGCCAGGCTGGCGCCGAACAGGCCGAAGTCGATCGCCGAGAGCAGCAGGGCGATGGCGGTGCTGCGCTGGCTGATGGGAATGACCCAGGAACGTATCACCTTGCGGTGGGGCATGGGGGCGCCAGGGGCGACCGGGGTATTGCTGGTAGACGAAGTCGAGGACATCGGATTTACCTCTTCATACGGTGGAACGTTGGACGGGGGAGCATGCCGCATGTGAAGCTCCTGCGAGCGCATCAGGTAGCCGTTGGCGGATGGCGGGTGGCGGCGAGCTGGGGCGCTTGCGCTGATCCCAAAAAACAACGCGACCAGTCATCAGGGATGACGGATCGCGCCGTTTGGGTGCGGCAAGGATACCTTAGAAGCGGTAGCCCACGCCAACACCGATCAGCCACGGGTCGATCCGCACGTTGCTGACCTTCACGCCGGAAGCGTTCTTCACGTCGCTGGAGATCTGGACCTTCTTGACGTCGAAGTTGATCAGCCAGTTCTTGTCGATCTTGTAGTCGGCGCCGAACTGCAAGGCACCACCGATGCTGTTGTTGTCCAGTTGCAGGCCATTGGGCAGGTCCACGCTGGAGATGCGGGTGTAGTTGATACCGGCGCCGACGTAGGGGCTGAAGGCGGCTTCAGGCATGAAGTGGTATTGCAGCGTCAGGGTCGGCGGCAGGTGCTTGAAGCTGCCGATGGTGTTGCCGTCCAGGCGCACGTCCTGCTTCTGCGGAACGGTCAGTACCAGCTCGGCCGAGATGTTCGGGGTGAAGAAGTAGCTGATGTCGAACTCGGGGATCATCTTCGAGTTGATCGTCAGGCGATCCGATGCGCCGGTGCCACCGATCTGGTCGGACTTGTTGTCCGGATTCAGGCTGACGGCGCGCACGCGCAGGAGCCAGGGGCTCTGGGCTTCCTGGGCGAACACGGGAGCAGCGAAGCACGAAGCGAGGGCCGCCACGGCGGCGGTGAGGGTGACGATTTTTTTCACGGTTTTTACCTGTCGAGTGAGAATGCACGAAAGGTACGCGTGAACGCGCCGACGGGCTTTGATGCCGATCAAGCGCAACGTCTCATGACGCCCAAAGGATACAAGCCCGGCCTGCACAGGCAGGCCGGGCTTGGCTTTGCGGCAGCTAGCGAACTTGCGTCATTCCTTGTAGCGGGCTTCGCGGGCCAGCTTGGTCAGGTTTTCCGGATCTTCGAAGGCCTTGTAGTAGGCGTTCAGGGCCGGTGCGCCACCGAGGTGGGCGTACAGCACGCGCTGGCCCTTGAAGTGGCCCTTCTTGGCCATGTCGATGAGGCCGTCGATGGATTTTCCTTCGTAGACAGGATCGGTCAGCATCGCCTCCATCTCGGCGGCGGTGCGGATGGCGGCGATGGTCTGTTCGCTCGGCAGGCCATAGGCCGGGCCGCTGTAGTCGGGGATGATCTCGATGTCGGCATCGCGCACCACCACGCGCTGGCCACCCTTGGAGGCGATCAGTTCACAGGTGTCGTTGGCGATCTTGGTGACGGCGCGGCGGGTCATGGCTTCGTCGTCGGCGGTATCGATGCCGATGACGCGGCGGCGCTTCTGCTGTGCGGCAAAACCGACCACCATGCCGGCCTGGGTGGAACCGGTGCAGGTCGCCACCACGATGTTGTCGAAGAAGATGCCCAGCTGCTCTTCCTGCATCGCCACTTCGTCGGCGAAGTTGGCGTAGCCCAGGCCGCCCAGCGGGTGGTCGGAGGCGCCGGCCGGAATCGGGTAGGGCTTGCCGCCCTTGGCGCGTACTTCTTCCAGCGCCTTGGCCCAGGTGTCCTTCTCGGTGGTGGAGTAGCCGTAGCCGCCCATGATGGGGTTGCCGCCCATGATGCGGGTCAGGAGGATGTTGCCGACCTTGTCGTAGACCGGGTCATCCCATTCCAGCCAGGTTTCCTGCACGGTGTAGGACTTCATGCCCACGGCGGCCGCTGCTGCGCACACCTGGCGCGTATGGTTGGACTGGATGTTGCCGATGGAGACCAGCGTATCGCAGCCCTTGGCCAGCGCGTCGGCCACCAGCCACTCCAGCTTGCGGATCTTGTTGCCACCGAAGGCCAGGCCCGAGGAGACGTCATCGCGCTTGGCCCAGATCTCTACGCCCAGCATGGCCGACAGGCGTTCCAGCTTGTGGATGGGGGAGGGGAAGAAGCCCAGCGTCTTGCGCGGGAAGAGTTTGTCGAGTGCCAGCATGGGATGCTCCGGTTCAGGTGGATTGTCGAAAATGGTCCGATTCACATCGAATCGCCGGGATCAACTTTACGCCTGGCCATTAAAATCGTGCTTCCGAATTTATGGCATTATTGAGATCAATAAATTGCCAATTCAAGATTGGTATTTAGAATATTTCAATAATGATCGGATATTCGGAATAATCATCATGAGCCTCGATCGCATGGACAAGCGCATCCTCAAGGCGCTGCAGAAGGACGGCCGCATCGGCAACGCCGAGCTGGCCAAGAAGCTGGGCATGAGCGCCACGGCCTGCTGGAACCACACCCGGCGCCTCATGGACGAGGGCTATGTGAAGGAGGTACGCGCCATCCTCGATCCCGAGAAACTGGGCCTGCCGGTACTGGTGACGGTGGGTGTGGTGCTGGATCGTTCCACGCCGGAGAGCTTCGCCGAGTTCGAGAAGGCGGTGCGCGAGATCGCCGCCGTGCAGGAGTGCCTGCTGCTGGCCGGCGAATTCGACTACTGGATCAAGCTGCGCGTGAAGGACCTGCAGGCCTTCAACCGCTTGCATGCCAATACGCTGTTGCGCCTGCCGGGCGTGCGTCAGTTGCGGTCCTTCTTCGTCCTCAATGAAGTGAAGAACAATCCGGAACTCGTGGTCGAATGAAGGATCTTGAAGCAGGCCCTATACTTCGATCACTGCCTCCTATTTTTTTCCAATTCAAGGATTTGCTGATGACCTCTACCGCATCTGATACCGGCGCCGCGCTGCGTAGTTTCTATCCCCCCATCGAGCCCTACGATCACGGCCTGCTGGATGTCGGCGACGGTCACAGCGTGTATTGGGAAGTGTGTGGCAATCCGCAGGGCAAGCCGGTGGTGTTCCTGCATGGCGGCCCGGGCGGTGGTTGCGGGCCCTCGCATCGGCGCCTGTTCAATCCGGAGAAATACCGCATCGTGCTGTTCGACCAGCGCGGTTGCGGCCGTTCGCTGCCCCATGCCAATCTCGAGGCCAACACGACCTGGGACCTGGTGGCTGATATCGAACGGCTGCGCGAGAAGCTGGGGATCGAACGCTGGCAGGTCTTCGGCGGGTCCTGGGGCAGCACGCTGGCGCTGGCCTATGCGCAGACACATCCGCAGCGCGTGACCGAGCTGGTCCTGCGCGGCATCTTCCTGCTGCGCCAGGCCGAGCTGGATTGGTACTACCAGGAGGGCGCCTCGTGGATGGCACCGGATCGCTGGGACGAGTTCCTCGCACCCATCCCCGTGGCCGAGCGTGGCAACCTGGTGCATGCCTATCGCAAGCGCCTCACCGGCGAGGACGAGGCAGCCAAGCTGCAGGCCGCGCGCGCCTGGAGCCGCTGGGAAGCCAGCACCATCACCCTGGTGGCTGACGAACGCCTGATCGATTCCTTCAACGATGCGCAATTCGCGCTGGCCTTCGCGCGCATCGAGAACCACTACTTCTATCACAAGGGCTTCATGGAAGAGGGCCAGTTGCTGGCCAATGCCAGCCGCCTGGAAGGCATCCCCGGCGTGATCGTGCAGGGACGCTACGACCTGGCCACCCCGGCCAAGTCGGCGTGGGACCTGCACCAGGCCTGGCCGGGTTCGGAACTGCATCTGATCGACAGTGCCGGTCACGCCTATAACGAGCCCGGCATCCTCGACCGCTTGATTGCGGCCACCGATCGTTTCGCTGATCGTTGATCGCGGAGCCTTTGCCGTCCCGGTTCGCCAGCGTTGGTGCGACGCTGGCGATATCACCTGCGCGTCAATCCTCGCTGTCCTTCTTGCGTCCCCGCTTTCCCTTCACCAGGCTGGCTGCTACTGGCGCCGCTTCCGAATAGCCCTGTTCCAGCTCGGCCAAGCGGCCATTGAGCTTGCCCAGCACCTGCGTCAGTACCTGGGTTTCCTCCGTCGTTATCGCCGAAAACAATCCTTCGAGGAAGCTCTTGCGCAGCGGCTCCGTCGAGCGCAGCACTTCCTGGCCCAGCGCGGTCAAAGCGATGTGCTTGACGCGGCGGTCGCTACTGTCGCTGCTGCGTACCACCAGGCCGTCACGCTCCAGCGCATCCACTGCTTCGGTGATGGTGCGCGGCGCGAAGCCGAAGGCCGCTGCCAGGTCGGTCGAGCGCACCGGACTGTTGCGCTCGATATGACCCAGGATCTTGGTGCGCGCCAGCGATGAGCCTTCGGCGCTCATCAGCTTGTCCAATGCGCGGTGCGAGCGCAGGTAAAAGTCGCGCAAGGCCTCGGCGGCCTGGGTGTGATCGTGTGTAAAGCCTGTAGACATGTTTTTTCCAGATACCATATCATATGGTACCTCATTAATTTCATCGGTCGTTGAACGAAATCAACCCTCTCCCCGATATTAGGACAAAAAAGATGACAGACGCCACACCCGCCAACAATGATGCCGCCGCCCGGCAAGCTGGCCAGAACGCTCCGGCCGATGCCCCCAGGAAACGCATGAGCCCACGCGCCCGCCTCATCCTGCGCACCCTGATGGTGGTGGTGCTGGTGATCGTGGCGTCCTGGATCCTCTACTACCAGTTCCGTGGCAAGTACCTGGAAAGCACCAACGACGCCTTCGTCTATGCCGACAGCGTCACGGTATCGCCCAAGGTGTCTGGTTATGTGGACCAGGTGCTGGTGGCCGACAACCAGATCGTCAAGGCCGGTCAGCCCCTGGTGCGTATCGATGCCCGTGACTACTCGGCCCAGGCCGCGCAAGCCAAGGCCCAGATCGATGCCGCCGCCGCCAGCGAGGAAGCTGCCCGTGCGCAGCTGGCCGAACAACAGGCCGCCATCGACCAGGCCCGCGCGCAACTGGCCGCTGCCGAGGAAGATGCCCGCTTCGCCAGCAGCGAAGTGGAACGCTACACCCCGCTGGCCGCCTCCGGCGCCGAGACCCGTGAGCGCCTGACCACGCTGCGCAACCAGCAGGCGCAGTCCCGCACCACGGTCGCGGCCCGCCGTGCCGCGCTGGAAGCGGCACAACTGCGCGTGCGTTCGATCCAGGCCCAGGTGCGCCAGGCCCAGGCCCAGGGCGAGACCGCCCGCGCGCAATTCGATGCCGCCAGCGTCAACCTCGGTTCCACCGAGGTGCGTGCCAGCGTCGATGGCCGCATCGGCGACAAGCAGGTGCGCGTGGGCCAGTATGTCGCCGCCGGCACGCGCATGATGACGGTGGTGCCGACCCGCTTCTACGTCACCGCCAACTACAAGGAAACGCAGATCGGCATCATGCGCATCGGCCAGCCCGCCGTGGTCAAGGTGGACGCCTTGCCGGGAGTGGAATTCCCGGGACACGTGGAGAGCATCGCCCCCGGTACCGGCGCGCAGTTCTCGCTGCTGCCACCGCAGAATGCCACCGGCAACTTCACCAAGATCGTCCAGCGCGTGCCGGTGCGCATCGCCATCGATGCCTCAACCGAGGACACCCGCGTCTTCGTCGCCGGCCTGTCGGTGACCGTGGAGGTCAATACCATCGCCGCCAAGGACGAATTGCGCGCACAACGTGAGCGCAACAGCGAAGCCAACGCTATCGGCAAGACTGCGGGCAAGGAGTCGCCGTGAGCAGCGCCGCTCCCGCCAGACCACAGGCGCTCGTGAAGCCTGCCGGCGAGAAGGCTGATGCCGCCGCCTGGCTGGCCGTGGCTGCCGGTACGCTCGGCGCGCTCATGGCCACGCTGGACATTTCCATCGTCAACTCCTCGCTGCCCACCATCCAGGGCGAGATCGGGGCCTCCGGCACCGAAGGTACCTGGATTGCCACCGCCTACCTGGTGGCCGAGATCGTCATCATCCCCATGTCGGCCTGGCTGGAACGCCTGCTGGGCTTGCGCGTGCTGTTGCTCACGGCGGCCACCCTGTTCACGCTGTTCTCGGTGCTGTGCGGGCTGTCGACGTCGCTGCCGATGATGATCGTGGGCCGCGTCGGCCAGGGCTTCACCGGCGGCGCGCTGATCCCCACGGCCATGACCATCATCGCCACACGGCTGCCGCGCGCGCAGCAGCCGGTGGGCAATGCCATGTTCGGCGCTACCGCCATCCTCGGTCCGGTGCTGGGCCCGGTGATGGGCGGCTGGCTGACCGAGAACGTCAGCTGGCACTATGCCTTCTTCATCAACCTGCCTGTGGGCGCGGCACTGATCACCTTGCTATTGGTGGCCATTCCCTACCAGCGCCCCAAGCTGGAGCAACTGGCCGAGGCCGACTGGTTCGGCATCGCCGGTCTGGCGCTGGGGCTGGGCGGGCTCACCGTGGTGCTGGAGGAGGGCGAGCGCGAGCAGTGGTTTTCTTCCCCCGATATCCGCTGGCTCGCCGCCACTTCCTTGCTGGGTTTCTTGCTGCTGGCCATCGGCCAGGTACGTGCGCGCCATCCGGTGATCCAGTTGCGCCTGCTGCGTGACCGCCAGTTCGGCTCGGTGGTGATGATGGCCATGATCGTCGGTGTGGCGCTGTATGGCACGGCCTACGTGATCCCGCAGTTCCTCTCCGGCATTGCCGGCTACAACTCATTGCAATCCGGCTGGATCGTGTTGCTCTCCGGCGTGCCGATGATCCTGATGATGCCCTTCACGCCCATGCTGATGCGCCTGGTCGATATCCGCATCGCGGTGGGCACCGGCTTCCTGCTGCTGGCCTTGTCGGCCTTCATCGAGACCGATCTCAGTCCACTCTCCTATGGCGGCTCCTTCATCGCCTCGCAATTGATGCGCGGCGTCGGCACGGTGCTGGCGATGCTGTTCCTGAACCAGGCGGCGATCCGCTCGGTTCCGCCCTCGCAGGCGGGTGACGCCTCCGGCCTCTACAGCGCGGCACGCAACCTGGGTGGCTCATTGGCCCTGGCGGCCATCGCGGTGATCCAGGACCAGCGCTTCTGGCTGCACAGCCGTCGCCTGGAAGAAAGCCTGCCGGCCAATTCCGAGCTGGTGCAATCGAGCATCGCCGCCCAGGGCCACCTGCTGGGCAGCCAGGATGCGGCCATCCAGTTGCTCGGCTCCACCATCCAGGTGCAGGCTTTGACGATGACCTATGCCGACCTGTTCTGGATGTTGGGCGTGGCCATCCTCTGCGTCACGCCGCTGGTGCTGTTCCTGCGTCCCTTGCCGACCCATGCCGCACCGGTGGCCTCCCATTGATCATGACCATGGATAAAACGATGTCTTCTCTTCCCGCCGCTCGCCTGATCGCCCTGGCGGCAGCCGCCGTGCTGGCCGGCTGCGCGCTCGGCCCCGAGTACGCCGGCCCGCCCGATGCCGCCCCGCACGCCAGCCAGGGCGGCCAGTTCGTCCGTGCCGGCGACGCCGCCCACGCCACCCAGCCGGCCAATCGCTGGTGGGAAGGCTTGGGCGACACCGAACTCGACAGCCTCGTGCAACGCGCCCTGCAGGCCAACCCCAACGTCGGCATGGCGCGTGCGCGCTTGCAGCAGTCGCGTGCCGGACTCGACCTGGAACAGGCCAACGCCGCCCCCACCGTCGGCGCCTCGGCACTGGCCGCGCATGCGCGTCTGCCACCGGCCAACCTGGGGGCGCTCACGGGCGGCTCCAGTTCCTCGTCGTCCTCCTCCACCAGCGCCAACCTGTACAGCCTGGGCTTCGATGCCAGCTGGGAGGTCGATATCTTCGGCAGCCACCGGCGTGCCGTCCAGGCGGCCGGCGCCACGGCGCAGGCCGCGGAGGCCTCGCTGGCCGATGTACAGGTGAGCCTGACGGCCGAGGTCACCAACGCCTACATCAACTTGCGCGACCGCCAGCAGCGCCTGGTGCTGGGCGAGCAATCGGTGCAGGCGCAACAGGACATGCTCAAGCTGACCAGCCAGCGTGTAGAGCGCGGCACGGCCTCTGCGCTGGAGCAGATCCGCGTCCAGAACCAGCTCGACGCCACCCGCGCCGACCTGGTGCCGCTGCAGGCCGAACGCGATGCCTACCTGAACCAGCTTGCCACCCTGCTGGGACAGGAGCCGGGGACGCTCGATGGTGAGTTGGGTGCAGTGATGCCGGTGCCACTGCCACCGCAGCAGGTTGCGGTGGGTGACCCGGTCTCGTTGCTGCGTCGCCGTCCCGACGTGCGCGCGGCCGAGCGCACGCTGGCCGCCGATACCGCCAAGATCGGCCAGGCCGAGGCGGCACGCTATCCCAGCCTGAAGCTGTTCGGTGTCATCGGTCTGGGCGGCACGCACCCCTCCGACCTGACCCGGCTGGATGATTTTGCTGCCCTCGGCGCACCCATGTTGAGCTGGAATTTCCTTGACTTCGGTCGGGCCAAGGCGCGCGTGACGCAGGCCGAGCGGGTGCGCGACGAAGCCGAGCTGAAGTATCGCCAGGCCGTGCTGGAAGCCCTGCGCGATGCCGAGGATGCGCTCTCGCGCTTCCGCTATGGCCGCGTCTCGGTGGCCACCATGGCACGTACCAAGGCGTCTGCCGACCGGGCGCTGGAACTGGCGCGGCAGCGCTACCAGGCCGGTACGGGCACGTTGATCGAGCTGCTCGATACCACGCGCCAGCAGACCACTGCGCAGCAGAACCTGTTGCAAGCCGAGGCCAGCCTGACGAGAAGTTTCGTAGGCATACAGAAAGCCCTGGGCCTGGGATGGGGGGACACCCCACTCTGACAGGACGCCACTTGTCCAGCGGGGCCACGGGCCCCGCTGTTTCTCTGCTGCTTCCATCCATGACCGCCACGGCGCGCACACATTGCCCCGTCGGCACCGCGCCTGACTCATCTCCTGGGGCGCAACGCCCTCTGTAGCGCAGCAAGTCTGATCCTTCCGCTGCCTTTGCTGGCTACCTCTGTTTCGACTCTCGTTTCGTCCACCTGACATGCTGCTGAGTTCGCCGGCAGGCGCGTCTGCGCTGCAGCGTGTTCACGTCCTGTGCGGCCACTGTGCCGTCGCCCTCACGCCAATGGGCCGCGCAATCCAAGTCCATCATCTACAACAGCACTCCCCCCTTGATGTAGCAACGGACAATTTAATGAGTTGAGTTAGCCCCTGAAAATCCTCTCCCAAACCATGTGGGCCAGCGCGATGACGCTGCCAATGACGGCGACGACCTGCTGGTTCGCTATGCAGGTGTGCCTGGGCCGGGCTTCTCGGTTCCGGGCAGCGCGCGTTCGCCCTGGTTGATGAAGGCAGGGATCAGCTACACGGTCAAGGCCAGCGCCGGCACCGATGTGTCTCTGCGCTACGACGCCGATGGACGTAGTGGCTTCATCAACCAGTCGGCCGCAGTCAAGGCAAGCTGGCGCTTCTGATCGGGGTGCGGCCGCCGATCCTTGGTCCGTGCCTGCGGATGGAGCGGCGGCTGGTGGAGACGATCTGAAGTTCAGTGATCGGGTGGCTGCCATGCTGGCCAACCCGATCATGTTTGTGTAGCTTGCATGAGCCAGCCTGAAGTGATGGCTGTAGCCGACGCTGCCATTCCTCTGTTCTGCCAAGGGCGCTGTGCTGCATCTTCCCTCTTTCGTCCTTCCTTTGTTCATGGTGCGCCCTCCGTGGTGTGCTGATGATCCTGCCTTTCGTGGAGGGTTGCGGGCCTGCTACCCGTCTTTCCTGTTCTCTCGCCGCCGTCGAGATGACGCACCAAGGTGCAGGGTGCTCCGTCCAGAATGGCACCAAAAGACAATGCTCACGAAGGCAATGGCCCTCGACAATAGCTCGCTTATAAAAGCCGGTTTCAACCGGCACGCAGGGAGGGATACACCCGTCTGCAAAGCCCGTCCTACACCGAGACCGGGGCAGGCGATCTGAACCTGTCGGTGCAGGCCAAGCGTAGCGAAGCGCTGTTGCTCGGTACCGGCGCGCGGGTGAACTACGCGCTGACACCGACGTCGCAGCTCAGCAGCTACCTCGGAGTCAGTTATGACGTCATCAACGACCGCGATGACCTGGTTGCCACCTATGCGGGCGCACCGGGCCAGGCCTTCACCACACCCGGACCGGTGCACTCGCCCTGGCTGTTGAAGGGCGGTGTGAGCTATCGCTTCAAGCTGGAGAACGCCACAGACATCCTGTTGCGCTTAGACGCCGAAGGCCGTAGCGGCTTCATCAACCAGTCGGCGTCGGTCAAGGCCAGCTGGCGCTTCTGATCTGCGTTGATGCACTGAAACCCTGAGACCCGCCACGCGGCCGCTCCTGTAGCGGCCGCGTGGCGTTTACGGGGTCGCTGATGTGATGCAAAAAGCTGCGCATTGTCTGCCTGCAAACAACACCAAATGACAATGTCCAAAACGCTGTCCCCCTCTGACAATGCGCCCTAATAAAGACCGGTTCTAACCGGCATCCAGGTGCGACGACAACGAGAACGGGGGAGCTCGATGCTGCCCAGCTTTTCCAACCAGTGCGGCTTGGCGAAGTACTGGTGCCTGTCAGCGCCGGGCTCGGCCATCACCAGTCTGAACATTACCTCCGATACCGCCCTGGTCAACGCCTCCGGCACCTCCATGGCTGCGCCGCATGTCACCGGTGCCCTGGGTGTGCTGATGCAGCGCTATCCCGACCTGGACAACCAGGCCATCCGCACCATCCTGCTGAGCACAGCCAAGCACCTGGGCAATGGCCCGGATGACGTGCCCAACGCCATGTTCGGCTGGGGCTTGCCGGATCTGAAAAAGGCTCTCGATGGCCCTGGCCAGCTGCTGGGCGTCTTCAAGGCCAATATCGCCGCCGGCAATACCGACACGTGGAGCAATGACATCTCCGAAGCCGCCCTCATCCAGCGCAAGAGCGAGGAGAAGGCGCAGATGATTGCCTGGCAAGCCCTGTCCGCCACGACCCTGCAGGCGGCCGCAGACAGCGCTGCCGCTCAGGTCAGCACACGCGCCGACAGCGGTTACGATGCGGCCCTGGCGCTGGTACAAAAGCGCGCCCAGCTCAATGCCATCTACCAGGCCAGCAAGAAGAAGGAAGACAATACCGCCTTCCAGCAGGCCGACAAGGCGGTGGCCGCCAATCCCCTGGCCGCTGCCATTCTCAAGCGCTCCGGCAACGGGCCCCTGCTGAGCAAGGATCAATTGCTGACCTACATGCTCTCGACCGATGCCGACACCGTCGCTGCCAACCTGGCATTGGGCAACTACAACGGCCAGACGGCCTACCTCGACGCGGTCAGCAAGAAGACCGATGCCGATTACGTGGGCAGCCTGGTCAAGACCGGCGAGGGCAGCCTGACCCTGTCCGGCAACAACAGCTACTCGGGCGGTACCCGCCTGGAAGGCGGTACGCTGGGCGTGGCTTCGTCGGCTGCCTTGGGTACCGGCCCGCTGGTCATGAGCGATGGCACCACCCTGCGCGCCGCTGCCGACAATCTGGCCCTTAACAACAAGCTGAGCCTGGGTGGCTTGGCCACGATCGATACCCAGGCCTTCAGGCTCACACTCAACAGCGACATCGCCGATGGCAGTGCCAGGGGCAGCCTGGTCAAGCAGGGCGAAGGCATGCTGAGCGTGCTCGGTACGCTCGGCTACACGGGCCATACCACCATCTCCGCTGGCACGCTGAGCGTATCGTCTTATACGCAGACGGCGGACCAGATCCTGACCATCGGGGTGGCCAGCGCGGCGCAATATGGCAAGCTGGCCGTCACGGGCGCAGCCAGCTTCGCACCAGGTGCAGGACTGGCCGTGGATGTCACCAAGGCCGCGACCCTGGCCAATGGCCAGACGCTGGCCGGCGTGGTCACGGCCGGCAGTCTCAGCGCACCGCGCCTGAACGTGTCGGACAATTCGCTGTTGTTCGACTTCCAGCCGGTGGTGGCGGGCAATGCGCTGGGCCTGAATATCGTCAACGCGGTCAGCATCGCCCAGGTGGTCCAAGATACTCTGGCACCTGCCCCCGGCACACCTGTTGCACCAGCACCATTACCAGTCCCGGTCTCAGCACCGGGGGGCGCTCCAGTCATGGCACCTGCACTAGCCCCGGTACCAGCACCAGTCCTGGCACCAGCGCCAGCGCCGGCAGTCCGGGCCCCTGTGGCTGTCGCCTCTGCCGCCGCCGCAGTGGCACCGGTACTGGACCGTCAGATCCGGCAGTCCTCCAGCGCCGACATGGCCCAGGTCGTCACTGCGCTGGGCCGGCTGCCCGATGCGACCAGCCTGTTGCGCGCCGCCAGCCAGACCCTGCCCAGGAATGTCAGCGACAACGCCATCCGGGGCAGCCTCGCCGCGCTCAACCGGGTCATTGCCACTCGCATCGACGCCGGCAATGCCGCCGCCGCTGGCGCAGGGGCAGGAGCAGGCAGTGGCCTGGGCTATGGCGAGGCTGGTGAGGCTGGTGAGGATCGTCAGGTCTGGCTCATCCCCTTCGAATCGCGTTCCAACCAGGGGGACCGCAACGGCGATTCCGGTTTCAGTGCCAGCACCTGGGGCATGGCCACCGGCGCAGAGATGGCGCTGGACAGCGGGCGCATCGGCCTGTCCTATGCCTATGCCAGCACCAGTGCCAGCGGCAACACCGCCATCACCGGCACGGGCAGTCGCAGCCGTATCGAGTCCAACATGGTGGCGCTGTATGGCAGTGTCCCGCTGGGCGAACTGGCGCTGTCCTGGCAGGCCGATGCCGGCTGGAACGGCAACCGGCTGGAACGTGAGCTGCGATTCGGCGGCCTGAACCGCATGGCTAGCAGCCGCTACCACACCTGGAGCGCGCATATGGGGGCAACCGTGTCGCACACGCTGCCTGTGAGTGAGTCATTGAGCCTGGTGCCCGCCCTGCAGCTTGATTACACTCGCCTGCACCGCCCGGCCTATGTCGAGAGCGGGGCAGGTGACCTCAGCCTGACAGTGCAAGGCAAACGCAGCCAGACCCTGCTATTGGGTGTGGCCACCCGATTGAACTACGCCGTGACAACGGCTTCGCAGATCAGCACCTATCTCGGTGCCGCCTACGATCTCCTCAACGGTCGCGACGATATGGTGGCCGCCTATGCCGGGGCGCCGGATCAAGTCTTCACGGCACCCGGGACCGCCCGCTCGGCGTGGCTGTTCAAGGCGGGAGCCAGCTATCGCTACCAGCTGACGACGGATGCCGATATCCTGCTGCGCATCGATGCCGAAGGCCGCAGCGGCTTCATCAACCAGTCGGCGGCGCTCAAGGCCAGCTGGCGCTTCTGATCTCTGCGTGGCCGCCGGGTTGGCGGCCGCTTGGCACTCACAAATCCTTGCTCAGCTCAGCCACCAGATAATCCAGGAAGATCTCCACACTGCGCGGCAGAGTCCGTCCCGCCAGCGTCTGTACTTCGACGAAACGTCCATCGGCCGGGCAATCCCGGATCGGCCGCATGGTCAGTTCCCCGCGCTCGATCCGGTAGCGCACGGTGACGTCGCCGGTGATGGAGAGCGCATCGTTGTCCAGCACATAGTTGTGCAGCGCCTGGATGTAGTTGCTGCTCATCACCGGTTCGATGGCGACCTGCTGGCGGCTGCACGCAATGTCGAACAATTGCCGCAGCGTCGTGGTGGGGTCGGGCAAGGCCATCGGGTAGGGCTTGAGCTGCGACAGCGACACCTGGCGGAAACGCGCCAGCGGATGCTCGTTGCGCATCACCAGCGCAATCGGGCCGGGCTGGCGGTGTACCACCTTGATCTCGGGCTCGGGCAGGCGCGCAAAGGTCAGGCCGATGTCGGCATTGCCTTCGCGGACCTGGCGCGAGACCACCGCCGGTGCGCCGACGAAGAGCTGGAACACGAAGCCCGGATATTTCTTCTGAAAGCCATTGATCACGCGCGGCAGGAAATCGATGGCAAAACCTTCCGAGGCCGACAGCCTGACCCGGCCGCTGCGCAAGCCTTTCAGGGCTTGCAGGTCGGCCACCACCCGGTCGGCTTCCAGCGCCATCTTGCGCGCGTGCGCGGCCAGCATCTCGCCGCCGGCCGAGAGCACCATGCCGCGTGGGCGGCGCTCGAACAGGACCGTGTCGAGAATCTGCTCAAGACTGCTGATCTGCCGGCTGATGGCCGAACTGGCCACGTTCAGGCGCTGTGACGCCTCGCTGATGGAGCCGCAACGGACCACTTCCAGGAAGTAGCGCAGGGCGGTGTCTTGCAGTTGCTGCGATTTCATCTTCAGCCTCGATCCAGGACGGGCGCGCCATCCGTTTCCGATGCCGCGCGTAAAAATTTCACATGGTTTATTTGGTGCGTGTTTCACGTCTTTGGTGCAATGCCATCCTCATCTGCCTGCGTCGTTTTGCTGCACCTGCTCTGGCGGCCCCGGCCCTGATGCAATGCGGGTTTCCACGGAGTGTGTACATTGTGGTGCAGCATTTGTGCGTTCCGTTTTCAGCAACGCAGTATTAGAAATTTGATGATTGTGGCATCGATAAATCGTAGCCTAGTATGCCCTTCGACGTCGCTGTTTTTTCACATTTCTCTTACTCGAATGAAGGGGCTGGAATGAACGCACTACATCAATCCGTCGTGGGCTGGTCGCGCTGTGCTGTGCTGGTGGCGGGGGCCATGTGCGCAACGCTCGCGCATGCCAACAAGGCCAACGACACCCTGGTCTATGCCTCGGACAGCGAAGTCGAGAACATCAGCCAGTATCACAACAACCTGCGCGAAGGCGTGATCCTGGCCCACCTGATCTGGGATACGCTGGTCTACCGCGATCCCAAGACCAACGACTACAAGCCGCAACTGGCCACCGCCTGGAAGTGGGAGTCGCCCACCGCACTGGTGCTGGATCTGCGCCAGGGCGTGCAATTCCAGAACGGCGACAAGTTCAGCGCCGACGATGTGGTGTTCACCTTCAACTATGCGGTCTCGCCTGAATCCAAGGCCGTCACCCGCCAGAACACGGACTGGATCAAGAGCGTCGACAAGCTGGGCGACTACAAGGTGCGCATCAACCTGAAGGGGCCGTTCCCGGCAGCGCTGGAATACCTGGCAGGTCCCTTGCCGATCTATCCCGCCGCCTACTTCAAGAAGGTCGGCCTGGAAGGCTTTTCCAAGGCGCCCATCGGCACCGGTCCCTACAAGGTCACCAGTGTCACCCCGGGGCAGGGCGTGACCCTGGTCAAGAACGCTAACTATTTCAAGGACAGCCCGCAGGGCCAGCCTTCGATCGGCAACATCAAGTTCGTGGTGATCCCCGATCCGGAAACCCGTGCCGCGCAACTGATGACCGGTGCCATCGACTGGATCTGGCGTGTGCCGCCAGACCAGGCCGATTCGCTCAAGACCAATCCCAAGTTGACCGTGCAGAGTGGCGAGACCATGCGCATCGGCTTCATCACACTGGACGCCACCGGTACCTCGGGACCCAATTCGCCCTTCAAGGATGTGCGCGTGCGCCAGGCCGTCAACCACGCCATCAACCGCAAGGGCTATGCCGAGAACCTGATGCGCGGCGGCAGCCAGCCGGTCTATACGGCCTGCTTCCGCACCCAGTTCGGGTGCGACAGCAATGCCGCCATCAAGTTTGACTACAACCCGACCAAGGCCAAGGAACTGCTGGCGGCAGCCGGCTACCCGAACGGCTTCGACACCGACATCTATGCCTACCGCGAACGTGAAGTGGCCGAAGCCATCATCGGCGACCTGCGCAAGGTCGGCATCCGCGCCCGCCTGCACTACATGAAGTTCGCGGCCCTCCAGAACGAATACCGCAGCGGCAAGACGCCGATGAGCTTCTACTCCTGGGGCTCGTTCTCGATGAACGATACCTCGGCCTTCGCCGGTGTCTACTTCAAGGGCGGGGCCGACGATATCTCCAAGGATCCGCAACTGCAGCAGTACCTGCAGACGGCCGATACCTCGATCGATCCGGCGGTGCGCAAGGCCAACTACACGAAGGCTCAGGAACTGATTTCCAAGCAGGCCTATGTGGCGCCGATGTTCTCCTACTCGACCTTCTACGCCTATAACGCCCAGCTCAATTTCCAGGGGTATCCGGACGAGCTGCCGCGTTTCTACGAGGCTTCCTGGAAGTAGGTCTGGCAGTCCAGATTACCGTTCGTCCTGAGCGCCTTCGATACGGCCCCTGGGGCCTGCTCAGTCCGAACGGCAAGTGATGGGTGAGGGATGAAGCCCGCAATATTCTTCAAGGAAGGGTCGCCATGTTGATCTACATCCTGCGCCGGCTGGCCATCGCTCTATGCGTGGCGCTGACGGTGTCCGTGGTCAGTTTCACCCTGCTGCACATGTCGGGTGACCTGGCGGTCTCCATCGCCGGGCCAGAGGCCACGGCCGCCCAGGTCGAATCGGTGCGCACCCAGTTCGGCCTGGACCGCCCGCTCACCACGCAATACGCGGACTGGCTGGGGCGTGCGGTGCAGCTGGACTTCGGCAAGTCCTTCTACTTCCAGGGACCGGTCATGGAGATGATCGCCGAACGCCTGCCGATCACCTTCAAACTGGGGGGCAGTGCCTTGCTGCTGGCGATCCTGACGGCCATTCCGCTGGGCGTGCTGGCGGCCATCTATCGCGATACCTGGCTGGACCGCGTGGCGCTGATGATCGCGGTGGTCGGGCAGGCCATGCCCAGCTTCTGGTTCGGCCTCACGCTGATCCTGATCTTCGCCGTCACGCTGCACTGGCTGCCGGTGGCCGGCAACGAGAGCTGGCAGCACTTCATCCTGCCGGCGGTGGCGCTGGGCTATTACGCCATGCCGGCCATGATGCGGCTGACGCGCTCGGGCATGCTGGAGGTGTTGGGCTCGGACTACATCCGCACCGCCCGCGCCAAGGGGCTGTCCAAGTCGCGCGTGGTGTTCAAGCATGCGCTGCGCAATGCCGTCATCCCGGTGGTGGCGTTGGCGGCGGTGGAGCTGGGCTTCATGCTGGGCGGCTCGGTGGTCATCGAGTCGGTCTATTCCATGCAGGGTCTGGGCCAGCTGGCCTGGGACGCCATCTCACGCAATGACTACCCGGTCGTGCAGGCGGTGGTGCTGATCATTGCCATGTTCTACATCGGCCTGACCTTCCTGGCCGATGTCATCAATGCGCTGCTCGATCCGCGCATCCGTACCCGTTGAGCCCATGGGAGCCGACATGACCGCCACCACCACTACCATGCCCGCCACACCTGTCCTGCAAGCGGCCTTGCCACCGCTGCCGGCCTGGCGCCGCAAGCTGCGTCGCCTGCTCGGTCATCGCGGCCTGATGCTGGGCGCCGCCATCCTGAGCGTGATCGTGCTGGCGGCGATTTTCGCGCCATTGCTGGCCCCGCATGATCCCTTCGACCAGGATGTGACGGCGCGCCTGATCCCGCCGGTATGGCAGGCGCAGGGCAGCTGGGAGCACATCCTCGGTACCGACAAGCTGGGGCGCGATTATCTCTCGCGGCTGATCTTCGGAGCGCGCGTGTCGCTGACCATCGGCATTGCCGCCGCGCTGATCTCCGGCCTCATCGGCACCACCCTGGGGGTGCTGGCAGGCTACTTCGGCGGCCGCACCGATGCCGTCATCAGCTACCTCATCACCACCCGCCTGGCCATGCCGGTGGTGCTGGTGGCGCTGGCGATGTCTTCCCTGGTGGGGGGCTCGCTGAAGGTGGTGATCATCCTGCTGGGGCTGCTGCTGTGGGACCGCTTTGCCGTGGTCACGCGCTCGGCCACGCAGCAGTTGCGGGACGCCGAGTTCATCGCCGCTGCCAAGGCCATCGGTGCTTCCACGCCCTACATCCTGCTGCGCGAGATCCTGCCCAACATCATGGGGGCGCTGATCGTGGTGGCCACGCTGGAGATGGCTCACGCGATCCTGCTGGAAGCCACGCTGTCCTTCCTCGGACTGGGTGTGCAGCCGCCCACGCCCTCCTGGGGCCTGATGGTGGCCGAGGGCAAGACCTACATGTTCTTCAAGCCGTGGGTGATCGTCATCCCCGGTGTGGCACTGGCACTGCTGGTGCTGGCGATCAACCTGGTCGGCGACGGCATGCGTGACGTCAACGCCCCCGATGGCCGCAACTGAGCCGGACCTGTACCCGAGGAGAACATCATGAGCGCCAACAACGTATTGCTGGATGTGAAGAACCTGAAGGTGGACCTGCCCACCGAGCATGGCATGCTGCATGCCGTGCGCGGCATCGACTTCCAGGTCAGCCGAGGCGAGATGCTGTGCCTGGTCGGTGAATCGGGTTGCGGCAAGTCCATGACCTCGCTGGCCCTGATGGGATTGCTGCCGCGCAAGGCGCAATGCAGTGCTGATCACCTGCTCTTCGATGGTGCCGATCTCAACAGCATGAGCGAGAAGCAGTTGATGCAGCTGCGCGGCAAGCGCATGGCCATGATCTTCCAGGAGCCGATGACCTCGCTCAATCCCGCCTATACCCTGGGCAACCAGCTTTGCGAGGCGATGTTGCAGCAGCCCCGCGTGACCCGCGCCGAGGCCAGGGACCGCGCCCTCTACCTGCTGCATCGCACCGGCATCAGCAATGCCGAGGACCGCCTGCGTCAATATCCGCACCAGCTCTCCGGCGGCCTGCGCCAGCGCGTGATGATCGCCATGTCGCTCATGTGCAGCCCCGACCTGATCATCGCCGATGAACCGACCACGGCGCTGGACGTGACCATCCAGGCCCAGATCCTGCGCATGATCCGCGAGCTGCAGCAGGAGTTCGGCACGGCCGTGATCTTCATCACCCACGACCTGGGCGTGGTCTCGCGCATTGCCGATCGTGTGGTCGTGATGTATGCCGGTCAGGTGGTCGAGACCAGCGATGTGGCGCAACTGTTTGCCCAGCCGCAGCACCCCTATACCCGTGGCCTGCTCAACTGTATCCCGGTGCGCGGCAAGACCTTACCGGGCAGTCGCCTGCAGGCCATCCCGGGTGTGGTGCCCAGCCTCATTGGTGAGGTACGCGGCTGTGCGTTCCGCAATCGTTGTGCGCTGGCCGACAGCGCTTGCGAGAGCGATCCGCCGATGGTGCAGCAGGGCAGTGCGGCAGCGTCGCACCTGGCGCGTTGCCACAAGCTTGGCGTTCCCGTTTCCGCGATGGAGGTGGCAGCATGACGACCGCAACGATCCCTCAACAAGCGCCGCTGAGCGATATCGCGCTGGAGCTATGCGCGCTGTCCAAGGTCTATCCGCTCAAGCGCGGGCTGTTCCAGCCGCCGGGCGAACTCAAGGCGGTCAACGACGTGTCGCTGCGCCTGTATCGCGGCGAGACCCTGGGGCTGGTCGGCGAGTCGGGCTGCGGCAAGAGTACGCTGGCCAAGATGCTGCTGGGTCTGCTGGCGCCCACCTCCGGCAACGTGCTCATCAATGGCCAGGAGGTCGATCCGACCCATCGGCGCGAACATGCGCGCCATATACAGCCGATCTTCCAGGACCCGTATTCATCCCTGAACCCGCGCAAGACCGTGGCCGAGATCGTCGGCCTGCCGCTGAAGCTGCATGGCATCGGCAGCGCCGCCGAGCGGGCGCGCCAGGTCAAGGACATCCTCGACCTAGTCGGCATGCCCGAACGCACCCACGCCCAGTATCCCAACCAGCTCTCCGGCGGCCAGCGCCAGCGGGTGGCCATTGCGCGCGCGCTGATCCTGCGTCCGGACATCCTGATCTGCGACGAGCCGACCTCGGCCCTGGACGTGTCGGTGCAGGCGCAGATCCTGAACCTGTTGCTGGACCTGAAGGCCGAGTTCGGCCTCACCTATCTCTTCATCAGCCACGACCTGGGCGTGGTGGAACACCTGGTGGACCGGGTGGCGGTGATGAACAAGGGCAGCATCGTCGAGCTGCAGAGCCGCGAACAGCTCTTTGCCGATCCCCAGCATCCCTATACGCGCATGCTGCTGGCCAGTGCACTGACGCCCGAGCCGGGCCTGGGCATCCCGGCACTGGCCGCCGCCGCATGACATGAACAACAACGAACTTCCCTGAGGAGCAGCAGCATGAGCAGAGCACAAGCCATCGCCGGCGTAGCAGCCTACTTCGATGACGGCCGTTTCATGGAGACCCTGAAACGCCGCGTGGCCATCCGCACCGAGAGCCAGGAAGCGGCCAGCCGTCCCATCCTCTACGACTACCTGAACCAGGAGATCACGCCCTACCTGCAGACGCTGGGCTTTGCCTGCGAGGTGGTCGATAATCCCTTGCCCGATGGCAGTCCTTTCCTCATCGCCGAGCGCCTGGAAGAGGGCGCCGCCTTTACCCTGCTGACCTATGGCCATGGCGACGTGGTGCGCGGTTATGACAAGCAGTGGCGCGCCGGCCTCTCGCCCTGGGAGATCGTGGTCGAGGGTGACCGCTGGTACGGTCGCGGCATCGCCGACAACAAGGCCCAGCACACCATCAACTTCGCCGCGCTGGAGGAGGTGATGAAGGTCCGTGGCGGCAAGCTCGGTTACAACGTCAAGCTGATCCTGGAGATGGGCGAGGAGACCGGTTCCCCAGGGCTCAATGCGGTCTGCCAGCGCTATGCCGAACGCTTGAAAGCCGACGTCTTCATCGCCTCCGACGGGCCGCGCGTGAATGCGCCCACGCCGACCATGTTCCTGGGTTCGCGCGGGGGCTGCAATTTCGATCTCAAGGTCAATCTGCGCGACGGTGGTCACCATTCGGGCAACTGGGGCGGACTCTTGCGCAACCCCGGTGTGCGCCTGGCCAATGCGATCGCCTGCCTGGTCGACGAGCGCGGCGCCATCCGCGTGCCGGGGCTGCTGCCGGACTCGCTGCCGCCCAGCGTGCGCCGTGCGCTGGCCGATGTGAAGCTGGGCGGCGGACCGACCGACCCCGAGATCGATCCCGACTGGGGCGAGCCCGACCTGACCCCGGCCGAGCGTGTCTTCGGCTGGAACACCCTGGAAGTGCTGGCCTTCAAGACCGGCAATCCGGAAGCGCCGGTCAATGCCATCCCGGGACACGCCAGCGCGCATTGCCAGATCCGCTTCGTGGTGGGTAGTGATGATGCGCACTTCCTCGACCATATCCGTGCCCAGCTCGACGAGCATGGCTTCGACGATGTCGAGGTGAGCCTGTCGGGCGTGCAGTTTGCTGCCACCCGGCTCGACCCGGACGATGAATGGGTGCGCTGGGGCCTGGCCTCGATGCAGGAGAGCAGCGGCAAGACACCGACCCTGTTGCCCAACCTGGGCGGCTCGCTGCCCAACGACGTTTTTTCGCAGACCCTGGGCCTGCCTACGCTGTGGGTGCCGCACTCCTATCCGGCCTGCTCACAGCACGCGCCCAACGAGCATATACTGGCCAGCGTTTCGCGCGAATCGCTGCAGGTCATGGCGGGGCTCTTCTGGGATCTGGCAGAGCAGGGCCAGGACGTGCTGGCGCGTCGCGCTTCATCGGAGAAGAAATGAGCCATTCCCACGATCACACGCTGTGCGAGGTCGCCGACCTGCACGATATCCAGGATGAGATCACCACCATCCGCCGCCACATCCACCAGCATCCCGAGCTGTCCTTCCAGGAAGTCGATACTGCCGCGCTGGTGGCGGCACGCCTGGAAGAGTGGGGTTATGCGGTGACCCGCCACATCGGCGGCAATGGCCTGGTGGCGACCCTGCGTGCCGGCAGCAGCGCACGCAGCATAGGCTTGCGCGCCGACATGGATGCCCTGCCCATCCAGGAAGAGACCGGCCTGGCCTGGGCCAGCTGCAAGCAGGGCGCCATGCATGCCTGCGGCCATGACGGCCATACCGCCATGCTGCTGGGCGCGGCCAAGCACCTGGCGCGCACCCGTCGCTTCGATGGCACCCTGAATCTGATCTTCCAGCCTGCCGAGGAGGCCGGCTTCGACAGTGGCGCGCAAAAGATGCTGGAGGACGGCCTCTTTGAGCGCTTCCCCTGCGATGCCGTCTTCGGCATCCACAATCATCCGGGTGTGGCGGCAGGTACCTTCATGTTCCGCAGCGGCCCCTTCATGGCGGCCTGCGATACCGTCAAGATCCGCATCACCGGCCGCGGCAGCCACGCGGCGCGGCCGCACCTGTCGGTCGACCCGGTGGTGACGGCCGCCAGCCTCGTGATGGCCTTGCAGACGGTGGTCTCGCGCAATGTCGACCCCATGGAAACGGCCGTGGTGACGGTGGGTAGCCTGCATGCCGGGCGCGCCTCCAACGTGATTCCCGAATACGCCACCATGGAGCTGAGCGTGCGCTCCTTCAAGCCGGAAGTGCGCGAACTGCTGGAGCAGCGCATCCGCGCCCTGGTGCAGAGCCATGCCGAGAGCTACGGCGCGCAAGCCGAGATCGAGTACCTGCGCGGCTATCCGGTGCTGGTCAACAGTGACGCCGAGACCGCCTTCGCCCAGAGCGTGGCCGAGGAACTGGTGGGCGCGGACAAGGTGATCGCCCCCTTCGGTCCGATTGCCGGCAGCGAGGACTTCGCCTACTTCCTGCAACAGCGTCCCGGCTGCTTCCTGCGGGTCGGCAATGGCCAGGGCCAGCCCATGCTGCACAATGCGGGTTACGATTTCAATGATGACAACATCCCCGTCGGCGCGGCCTACTGGACCCGTCTGGTCGAGCGCTGGATGCCGGTCAAGCCGGGCTGAGGGTGTTGTGGCTGGCGCTTATGCCCAGGGTGCATAAGCGCATGACGAATGCTTACTTCCCGCTGGTGGCGTTCCTGGGTACAGTGCAGCTGTCTCCTCAAGACGTCCTGGACTTGGACATTCGAGCTTCGACCCGCCACGCGCAAGCCTGGCGGGTTTTCTTTTTTCTGCCCGGTGGCCGCGCGGCTACGTAACTAATGCGTGATCGAAATGGCGGGTAGATCCGCCAGCACTCAGAAATTGCCTGATGTGGCGCGATTGCAATAGCCTCCCCATGTCAGGAATTCCCCGATGTTCGCAGTTACGTGCAATGCCTACCATGGGAACCAATGAAACGCGGTCTGTTGCTCCGGAATCGATGTAGCTGTCGAATGGCCGAAATGCGCGCAAGACCTCATCCATGAACTTGCCAGGAGCTTGCCATGCACTTCGTCACCGAATCCATCCCGGGGGAAATCACCCTGATGTTCATCAGTTACCTGGTGTTTTGTACCGTGCTGATGTACCTCTTCGTCAAGACCGACAGCGAGTGGTGCAAGCTGGAAGTTTCGCTGGATGACATGCCGCAGCCCCAACAGCATGCCGGCACTGTGGCCGCGGTGCGCTATGCAAGCCTGGAGCCGGAGAGCCGCTCGCTGTTCGACAGCGGCCTGATCCGCCCGTCCTTGCAGCATTGTGCGCAGTATCACGATATCGATTGCACCTGCTTCATGCAGGAGGCACGCAAAGCGGATTGAATACTTGGGGGAAAGCCGGGTGGTAGCGAGGGAGCGGGGAAGCAAGTGTAGTAGGGGTAGTAGGGGTAGTTGCAGTAGGTCGCAGGTAGTTGGTAGCAAGGCAGTACCGCAGTAGAAGTGGCAGTAGCAGTAGCAGTAGTTTCTCTTGAGGGTGGAACGGCAAGTCGCGAAGCCGCTTTTGTTCCAAAGCGCGCGTCACGCAACGGCAGCGGGCTCGACCCGCCGTCGTGAAGCGGCCAAGCGGCTTGCCCGTTCTTTTCCATGCGAAAATAGCGGCATGCAAAGCTCTCATTCTTCCGCGCAGAACCTGCGCCCATTGATTCCCCTGGCCGACTATCAACGCGTCTTCCGCGTCATCCACTCCGTGCTGCACAGTGTGGAGGCCGATATTCCGGCGGCCAGTTTCTTCTTTTCCGTTACTGCGGCACAGATTCTCAAGAAGTTCTACAAGCGCAATGCCTTCCCGGTGGCCGGGGCGGCGTTCTACCTGATCAATCAGGAGGGCGGCGGTGCGCTCTCCTTCGGCACGCTGGGCGAGGACGGCCAGTCCGTCTCCAGCAACCGGGATGCCTTCCATGCCTGGGTGCAATGTGATGGCTATGCCCTTGATTTCATGGCACCGCTGTTCCAGGAACTGCTGGAGTCGGCCGGTCATCCATTGCCGGTGCCGCGCCGCATGTTCCAGAAGGACCTGGGCCGCATGAGCCCGTCGGTACAGGCCCTGGCGGTGCCGGGCGACTTCTTCCTGGCCCCTGACCTGGAACTCACGCGCGAGCTGCTGCAGCAGTTCATGGCCAAGAAAGCCCTGACCAACCTGTCGCAACTCTGCCTGGAATGGTTCCGCAAGCCGCCCAAGGCCATGCCGGACGACCTGGCCCTCCAGGGCGCCGATGGCGAGGTCTCGCGCATCCGCATCCAGCCGACGGCCATCGACGGCGTCTGGTAAATCCGGGTTGATCTGATCGGGAAGTCGTGGAGGCGGACGCCTCCGAAGGGAGGGTGTGCTGGACGCGTGTCCAACACACCGTACGATCATGCATATCGGTTGCATGTACCGCACTAGGGTTCCCACTGTAGGTCATGGATGTGACGTCTTCATGACATTTCCCCGGGCTGTTTTGCCCCTTCACTTTTTTACATTGCTGCCTTCCTGCTGCCTGCAATGTCATGTCCCGGTCACACGTCGCCGATAGACTTCGGCCTGTCTCCTCTGTACCTGTTGCAGATGTTTTGCCTGCGATGCGAGCGCATCGCAGGCCATTTTTTCCCGAATTCGTTTGTGCTTCAGCGCCCACGCCGGACAGTGGCGTCGTAACCCGGCAGTACGCACACGTGATGGAAGCCGCGATCCTCCCTTCCCGGCAGGTGCAAGCCTGCCGGTACGCGGCGCGGGGTGCGTATCTCCTGCCTGTTCTTCTTTTCCCCCTGCTTCTGATGTCTTCCCGATGGCGCCGCTGATGCCGGCCTGCCCATTGGCTGTCAGTGTGCTGAATTTCCTTTTCATTCAATGACTTGTGGTGCTTGTTAAGCGTTTTTCCACAGGCTTGCTACCAAAATATGTGGATATCCCGTTCTAGCCACATCCTTGAACGGCCAGTCCCTGACCGTGCCCAAGTGCTGCCACGCTTTGCATCCGGCGTGGAAAATCCAAGAAAATCAGGTACTTGCCTGGCTTGCCAAGTGCTTGTCCACAGGCTTGCCACCAAAATGTGTGGATATCCCCGGGCAAGCTGCGCCGGTGTGGGCAATACCCACGCAAATAGCCGTAAAGACTCCCAAACGGGGGCCGGAAAGCAGCCTTCGAGCCGTTTTGCCAGCACCTGTTGCAGAGGTGGAAAGTTGTTTCGAATCAATGCCTTGGCTAGCTTACCCAGCGTTTCTCCACAGGCTTGCCACCAGAAAATGTGGATATCCGTGCCGGCTGCCCCGGGGCCGTGACACAGGGGGCTGTTGCCGGTTTTTTGCCACCTGCCGGTGCTGGAAGGAAATCTTCTTTTGAATCAATGCCTTGGCTCGCTTACCCAAGGCTTCTCCACAGGCTTGCCACCAAAAAATGTGGATATCCTGATCACGGACGGGGACAAGTCCATCGACGCAACGCTCGCCCACGCGCTTGCCCAGGGCTTGCACGCACCGCTGGCGGGAAATGAAAAGTGTTTGGAATCAATGGCTTGGGAGGCTTGTCAAGCGCTTGTCCACAAGCTTGCCCCCGGAAAGTGTGGATAAGGATGCCTGAGAGGCCACTTTCCGGGCAGCGGGAGAGGGATTGGGGATAAACCCCTGTCAGATGTTCTGTCAGCTGCTCAGTCAGCCATTATCGGGCGCCTGGTAGGGCTCCACGCTCACGGCCTTCATGCTGTAGCTGGAGGCCCCCATGGAGGAGTCGGAGCGCTCCACCTTGATGACGCCGCTGATCCAGACCGCATCCATGGTCCGCACGTTCTTGATGGCCTTGGTGCTGCGTACGTGGATGATCTGGTTGGCCGGCGGCGGCGGGACGTGGATGCAGGCGCCGAAGTAGGGCACCAGGAGGAATTCCTTGAGTGCCTCGCCCTCGCGGTCCAGCGACACCACGAAGCCGGGCAGGCGCACCGGCTTGCCTTCCATGCTGGCGTCCACCGGAGCATCCTTCCAGTACTTCTTGGCCTTCCACAGTGCCGCATCGGCGCGTGGATCGTCATCGGTCAGCTGGTCCAGCTTGAGGCCCTTGAAGGGCGCCATCGGGTCCCAGTCCTTGGGGATGAGCGATTCCCAGGCGATTTCCTGGTAGCCGTTGACCATCTTGCCCGAGGCCTGATACGGCTTGTCAGTCACGGCCGCGCTTTGCTGCAGGTGATCGCCGACCTGGTATTGGCCGCTGGAGGCCGCCGCCACGCCCGGCACGGTGCTGCCGGCATCGGCGCGCGCGCTCACGCCAGGGACGGCGCCGGCCAGTGGGGCGCCGGGTGGCAGGCTGGCCTGCGGGGCCGGCGTGGTCGGTGCGGGGGCCGCCTGGGCCTCGGCGTGGTGGGCCATCAGACGGACCCCGGTGCCCACCAGCAGGCCAGCGGCGACGATGCCGCCTATCCAGTAGAGATTTTTCATGGTGATGCTTTCCAATCAGATTTTCGGCGTGAGGCCGTCGGACAGGCTCAACCGATAGGCACGCAGCCCCGGCAGGAGGCTGGCGAACAGACCCGCCAGCACCGTCCAGAGCAGCAATTGTAATTCGCCTGCCGCCGGCCATGCAGGCTGCAGCGCGATGCCGAACTGCTGCGCCAGCAGCGGCCCCAGGGCCCATACCAGGGCGCTGAGCAGCAGCAGACCCGTGACCACGCCGGCCAGCATCACGCCCAGGCCTTCGATGGATAGCAGCAGCAGCACGTCCAGCGGGCGCGCCCCGACCGAGCGCAGGATCGCCAGCTCGCGCCGGCGCTCGCCCAGGCTGGCCAGGATGGCGGCCACCAGCCCGGCCAGGCCGACCACCACCACCATGCCCGAGACCACCAGCAGTGCGTTCTCGCCGATGCCCACCACATCCCATAACTGGTCCAGCGCCACGCCCGGCAGCACGGCCATGAGCGGTTCCTTGAAGCCATCGCCATCGGCAATGTCGCGCTGCAGGGCGAACACCCGGGCACGGCTCTTCAGGCCTACCAGGACGGCGGTGATGCTGGTGGGGGTGAGATTGAATTTCTTGACGAACTCGGCCGGGATATGCACCCCCGGCAAGGGCGCGCCGCCTTCCCAGTCGAGGTGGATGGCCTGCATGCCATCGAGGCCGATGTGGACGGTGCGGTCCACCGGGGTGCCGGTGCGGGCCAGGATGCCGACCACCTTGAAAGGCTTGTCGGCGTGCTGGGTCAGGCCCATGCCGCCCATGCCGTGGGCCAGGATGATGACATCACCCAGCTTGTAGTGCAGTTTGTCGGCCACGTCCGCGCCCAGCACGGCATCGAAGACACCGGCGAAGGGCTGGCCCTGCGCCAGCCGCAGCGCCTGGCCGCCGCCATAGCGGAAGTGGGTGAAGTAGTCGCCATTGGTGGCCAGCACCGGGAAGCCACGGTGCGAATCGCCCAGCGAGATCGGGATGGTCCAGGCCACCGCAGGGTTGCGCGCCAGCGCCTGGGCGCTGTCCCAGCCCATGTTGTTGGTGGCGCCACCGATGCGGAAGATGGCATAGAGCATCAACTGGATGGGGCTGGTGCGCGCGCCCACCACCAGGTCGGTGCCCGAGACCGATTGCGAGAAGCCGGCGCGCACCTCATGGCGCACCCGCTCGATGCCCAGCAGCATGGTGGTGGACAGGGCGATGGCCAGCAGCATCAGGCCCAGCGTGAAACGGCGGTTCCAGGCACTTTTGGCGGCCAGGCGCAGCAGCAGCTTCATGCGGCCTCCTCGTGGCGTGCGGCGCGGTTGATGCTTTCCAGCGCCAGCAGGCGGTCGAAGCGCTCGGCCAGGCGCAGGTCATGGCTGACGAACACCAGCGCCGCGCCGCCCTGCGCACATTCATGCTGCAGCAGGTCGAGGAAGGCTTGCTGGCGGTCGCTGTCCAGCGCCGAGGTGGGTTCGTCGGCAACGATGATCTCGGGGCGGCCGATCAGGGCGCGTGCAGCGGCGACCCGCTGCTGTTGTCCGATCGACAGCTGCGTGACCGGACGCGCCCACAGCGACGGCGCCAGGTCCAGCGTGCGCAACAGATGTTGCGCGAGCTCGGGCAGCGTGGCGCCCTGCTGCAGGGCGCGGGCCTTGCGATAGGCCGAGAACTGGCAGGGCAGCAGTACGTTGTCGATGATGGAGAGGTAGGGCAGCAGGTTGAACTGCTGGAAGATGAAGCCGATGTGATCGACCCGGAAGCGGTCCCGTCCGGCCGCCGGCAAGGCGTGTAGCGCCTGTCCCAGTACTTCCACACGCCCGGCCTGGGGCACGATGATGCCGCCGATGGCCGCCAGCAGCGTGCTCTTGCCGCTGCCGCTCTTGCCGCTGACGAAGACATGCTCGCCGCTGGCCACCTGCAGGTGATCCATTTCCAGCGCCGCATGCGGCTGGCCGGGCCAGGTGAAGCTGAGGTCGCGCACCGCGATGGCGGGCGCAATGAGAGGGGCAGAGGTGAGTGTCATTGCAAGGCGGGAGGGCGGATCAGGAACGTCGACGTGGGACGATGATAGTCCCTTGCGCTGTCAACGGCCTGACTGCCTTCCAGCCGGCCCGGCCGCCACCAGCGCGACGGGGAGGGAAAATCAGTTCAGCGGGATGAGCGCGCTGCCCGGCACCAGTTGCACGGCACCCTGTTTCTTGGGCGTGGCCAGTTGCACATCGATGCGCTGGAAACCCGGGAAGGCGGCGAACAGGCCGGAGACGTCCACTGTATTGAGCGCGCCGGGGCTGGCGCAGACCAGGGTGAAGTCACCATCCAGGTCGGCATGGCCGTCGCCGGCTGCGTCCTGGGTGCTGGCGGGCGTTTTCTCACCGAGCAGCTCCGGCGCCAGGACAGCCGATTCCAGCTGGATCTCGGCCGGCTTGCACTGGGCCGCAGCATCGGTGACGAAGATGCGCCCGACCTCGCGCAAGGTCTTGGCGGCGGCGCGCACGGTGTCCTTGTCCTTGCCGCTGTTGGCGGCATGCTCGAAGCCGACCAGGTTGATCAGCGGCGTATCCAGGTGCAGGGTCAGGGTATTGCCTTCCAGCGCCACATCCAGCTTGCCCACGCCGTGCACATGGGCGGGATGGTTGCCGTGGTGGTCATGGGCGTCGTCGGCCGCCATGGCGGGCAGGCAGGCCAGGGAAAGGAGCAGCAGGGGCAGGGTGGACAGGCGTGGCATGGACGGCTTTCTTGTGCTTGTTGAAAGGGGAGGACGCAGTGGATCACGATGGATGACTCGGCATTGTGAGCCCGGCGCAGCAAAAAGATCAGCGTTGTTACAATCTGCAACAGGGTTGCATTATAATGCTGTCTTTCCCTGTTTCTGCAACTCGGTTGCGCAAGCGGTCGCCATGCGGTGCCCGGCCTTGCCGGCGGCCCTGTTGCCTCCTTTTGCCAGGTTGCCCTCCGTGTCGCTTATCTCTCGTTTATTGTTCAAGCAAGGCGTGCTCGCCAGTCCCTGGTGGCAGCGTGTACTGGTGGTTCTTCCCGTGGTGCTGCTGCTGTGGCTGGGCGTGCACTGGGCGCTGGGGGAGGGCTGACATGAACGCCGCCATTTCCCTGGAGAACCTGACCGTCAGTTACCGCCGCCATCCAGCCTTGCACCACGTCAATGGTGCTTTCGAGCGCGGTTCGCTCACCGCCATCGTCGGCCCCAATGGAGCGGGCAAGAGCACCCTGCTCAAGAGCATGCTGGGGCTGGTCCGCTGCAATGACGGCCGCGTCATCACCCATGTGCAGGCACACCGCATCGCCTACCTGCCGCAACAGGCCGAGATCGACCGCAGCTTCCCCATCTCGGTGCTGGATTGCGTGCTGCTGGGTTACTGGCAGGCCAAGGGCAACTGGGGTGGCATCGACGCGGCCATGAGTGCGCGGGCGCGCCAGGCGCTGGCGGCAGTGGGCCTGGATGGTTTTGCCGGGCGGCCCTTGTCGAGCCTGTCGGTCGGGCAATTCCAGCGCGTGCTGTTTGCCCGCATCCTGTTGCAGGATGCCGAGGTGATCCTGCTGGACGAGCCCTTCAATGCCATCGACGCCCGCACCACCGGCGATCTGTTGCGCATCATCTCGGCCTGGCATGCCGAGCGCCGCACCGTGATCGCGGTGCTGCACGACCACGACCAGGTGCGCCGCGCCTTTCCGCAGACCCTGCTGCTGGCCCGCAATGTGGTGGCCTGGGGCGATACCGACGAGGTCATGTGCGAGGCCAACCTGCAACGCGCCCGCGCCATGGCCGAGGCCGTCGACGAGCACGCCGATGTCTGCGAGGTCAGCGAGGCCGAGGTGCTGGCGCTGTCGCATGAGCATGAGCATGAGCACGCCCACGGGCATGCCCATGTCCATCCTCACACGCATGCCGCCCCGGCCAAGGGAGCTGCACAATGAGCCTGCTGTCGTCCTTGCACCAGTTCGCAATCGAGCCGTTCCAGGAATTCTCCTTCATGCGCCGTGCCCTGGTGGCCGCCTTCGCGCTGGCGCTGGGCAGTGCGCCGCTGGGCGTGCTGCTCACCTTGCGCCGCATGAGCCTGTTCGGCGAGGCCTTGAGCCATGCCGTGCTGCCGGGCGTGGCGGTGGGCTTCATCTTCTTTGGCCTGTCGCTGCCGGCGCTGTCGGTGGGCGGTTTCGTCGCCGGGGTGCTGGTGGTGGCCATCGCCGGCTGGATCAGCCGCCATACCGAACTCAAGGAAGACGCCAGCCTGGCCGCCATCTATGTGGTGGCGCTGGCGCTGGGGGTGATCCTGATCTCGCGCCATGGCACCCAGCTTGACCTGTTGCATATCCTGTTCGGCAATGTCCTGGGCGTGGACAGCGAAGGCCTGGTGCTGATCGGTGGCGTGGCCAGCATCAGCGTGCTGGGCATTGCGGCGCTCTATCGCGGCCTGCTGCTGGAGAGTTTCGACCCTTCCTACATGGCCGTGGGTGGTGGCCGCAGCGGCGGCGCCATCTACCAGCAGGTATTCCTGATGCTGGTGGTGATGAACCTGGTGGCCTCGTTCCAGACGCTGGGCACCTTGATGGCCGTGGGCCTGATGATGTTGCCGGCGGTCTCGGCGCGGCTGTGGCACGACACGTTGCCAGCGCAACTGTGCAACAGCGTCTTGCAGGCCGCGCTGGCCGGCTATGCGGGGCTGCTGATTTCCTACTACGCCTCGGTGCCGTCGGGCCCGGTCATCATCGTCTGCGCCGGCGTGCTGTATGCCGCTTCGCTGCTGCTGGCGCCGCGCGGCTGGCTGCCGCGCCTGCTGCGTCGGCCGCACCTGCAGGCTTGAATCCTTTTTGCTTACCTTTCCGGAGTCCGCATGACACTGTTTCGTCCTTTCTCCGCGCTGGCGGCGGTCCTCGCGCTGGTCTTGATCCTGCCGCAGTCGGCCTCGGCCGCCGAGCGCATTCCCGTGCTGGCCAGCTTCAGCATCCTGGGTGATATCGTCGCCAATGTCGGTGGTGACCGCGTCGCCGTCACGACCCTGGTCGGCCCCGATGAAGACGCCCACGTCTTCCAGCCGGCCCCGGACGACATCAAGGCTGTCGCCCGCGCCCGCCTGGTGGTGGTCAACGGCCTGGGCTTCGAGGGCTGGATGGAGCGCCTGGCGCAGTCAGCCAACTATCGCGGCACCATCGTGGTGGCCTCGGCCGGTATCAAGGCGCGCGAGCGCGTCGGCGAGGACGAGCATGATCATGACCACGGCGGGGCCGCTGATCCTCACGGCAAGGACGATCCGCATGCCTGGCAGGATCCGCAGAACGTGATCGTCTACGTGCGCAACATCAGCGCCGCGCTGGCCAAGCTGGACCCGGCCGGCGCCGAGGCCTACCGCAAGAACGCCGAGGCCTACGTGGCCAGGCTGCAGGACCTGGATAGCTGGGCGCTGCGCCAGTTCGCGCAGATCCCCGATGCCAAGCGCAAGGTGATCACCTCGCACGACGCCTTCGAATATTTCGGTGCGCATTACAAGGTACGCTTCCTGGCCGCGCAAGGCGTGTCCACCGACAGCGAGCCCAGCGCGCGCGAAGTGGCGAGCCTGATCCGCCAGATCCGCAGCGAGAAGATCCGCGCCCTGTTCTTCGAGAACATGAGCAACCCCAAGCTGCTGCAGCAGATCTCCCGTGAATCCGGCACCGCGCCGGGTGGCAAGCTGTATGCCGACGCGCTCTCCAAGGCCGGTGGCCCGGCCCCGGACTACCTGACGCTGATGCGTTACAACATCACCCAGCTGCTGGAAAAGATCCGCCTGAACTGACCGTCCCCTACCCGGGCGTCACGGCGGCGGGCCAAATCGCGTATGCTTGTGGCCCGCGCGCTGGCGTACTGCTGGCGCGATTCATCACCATCCCCGAGGAGAAGACCAGCATGAGCACCATCACCGTCGTAGCGATCATCACTGCCAAGCCCGGCCAGCGCGAGCAACTGCTCTCGATTGCCCGCGCCAACCTGGCCGCCGTGCGCGCCGAGGAAGGTTGCATCGAATATGGCCTGGTGGTGGATGTCGACGGTTTCGGTCCGAACCAGGCGCCGATGGGCCCGGATACCTTCGCCTTCGTCGAGAAGTGGGTCGATGAAGACGCGCTGCGCCTGCACTTCACCCTGCCGCACATGACCGACTACCGCGAGAAGTCCAAGGACCTCATCGCCGACCGCAAGGTGCATGTGCTGAAGTCGGCCGACTGAACCCGCAGTCCTCGCCTCATCACCCCGGTGCAGTCTCAATACTCGCCGGGGAAGTCCGCCGGCCAGGTCTGCTGCGCATCGAACGGGGAGGCCTGTCCCATCTGCTTCAACCAGGTGATGAAGGTCTTCAGGGCCGGATTGGTGTCGGCACTGCCGCGATACAACATGTGGTAACCCTCCCCGTGCAGCACGATCTCCGGAAACAGCCGCACCAGCCGGCCTTGCGCCAGGTCGTCTTCCACCAGCGCCAGCGTGCCCATGACCACACCCTGGTCGGTGGCTGCCGCCTGCAGGCTCAGGAAGGAATGTTCATAGACCGTGCCCGGCATCTTGCGCCGCACCGGCACCCCGGCCTTGCTCAGCCACTGTGACCACGCCGCCGGACGGCTGGACAGGTGGATCAGCGGCACCTCGACGAAATCCCGTGGCACCCGGATCGGGTGGCTTTCCAGGAAGTGGGGCGCCGCCAGCGGTACCGAGACATCATCCAGGAAGCGTTCGCATTCGTAGCCGCTGCGCTCCAGCGGGCTGCGCCAGATGATGACGTCGAAGGGATCCTTCACATCCTCGAAATACTCCGACATGGTCGTCGTCACCCGCACCTCGATACGCGGGTTGTCGATCTGGAACTGCGATAGGCGCGGGATCAGCCAGCGCATGGCCACCGACGGCGCGGCGATGAGGCGCACCACGCGGCTCTTGCCGGCCAGCGACAGTTGTTCGGCGGCAAGGGCGATGCGATCCAGGCTGGCCTTGACCTCGGCATAGAAGGCCAGGGCCGCCTCTGTGGGTTCCACGCCACGCGACTGGCGTAAAAACAACGGTTGTTCGAAGTACTCTTCCAGCGATTTGATCTGCTGACTGACGGCGCTATGGGTGATGAAGAGTTCATGCGCGGCCAGCGTCAGACTGCGCGTGCGCACGGCCGCTTCGAATACCCGGAGGGCTTTGAGGGGCGGTAGCGAAGAAGGCATGATGTAAGAAAAACTTATATTGGTGTCGGAAAATGTTGCTTTGCAAAATTCTAGGGCGACCTTATTCTTCAATCATTCAAACGTTAAACAGAAGGAAGTGATCATGAACTCCGTGAGTATATTGGCAAAGGATGCCGGTTTTTCTAACAATTTGCGCTCGCTCGTCGAGCTGGCGAAGTTTGCTGTGCAGCAAGTCATCTCGGCCCATGCCTTGAAGCCCGTGCGCAACGATGCCACCGAACTGCAAGACGCCGCCTACTTCGAAGGCGTGGCCGACCATGTCGACCTGGAAAACCGCCTGCGCCAGCTGGAAAACAGCCACCTGCACGCCGTCTGGAAGCTGCAAGCGCAGATCTGAATGCAGCAGTCACTGGCAGGCAAGTAATACCAGGCCCGATGCGCCTGAGGTAAAAAATGACGAGACCGGTTCCGTATCGTCGGGACCGCAGGCGGCGCAAAGCCGCAAGAAAACGCATCATCCGGCAGTCCGGCACCGTCGATCCGATCAAGCTGATCCGGTGCCTTGCCAGCAGTGCCCCCATCCCCGCCTTTGCGGGGATTTGTCGTTAACGACCATGAAAACCACAATCCTCGTGCAATCCTCACGCGCCGATTTCCCATCGCGCACTGTCGATCAAAATTGGCAGCATGTCGTCAGAAAGCCCTGATATATTGATTTCAAGGAAGGACCTGTGTTGCTGCTTGCTCAGTTTCACATCGACAAAAAGAGGGGATATACCATGCTGTCTTCACTCCGCGCGCGACTGATCGTCATCTGCGTCCTGATCGTGGCATTCGCCATGATCGTCCTCAGCGCTGCCAATATCTACACGGTACGCAGCGATACGCTGGATGCCATTTCCGGCCAGACGCGACAACTCACCGAAAGCTACGCCTCCAACATCACCGACTGGGTCCGCAGCAAGCGCATCATCACCGGTGCGATGAAGCAGGCCCTGAAGCAGAGCGACGTGCTGCCCATCGTCGCTGCGGCCCAGGAGGCCGGCACCTTCGATGATGCCTATATCGGCTATCCCGACAAACGCATGCTGGCCCTGCATCCGATGCCAGCGGGCTATGATCCCACCGCCCGGCCCTGGTACAAGCAGGCGGTGGAGACCGGCAAGCCGGTATTGACCGCGCCCTATGTGGATGCCACCACCGGCAAGCTGGTGGTGACCTTCGCCGAGCCGGTCGGGGGCAAGGACAGCTTGCAGGCGGTGCTGGGTTCGGACGTGCAGCTCGACAACGTGGTGCGTACGGTGGCCGGCATCAAGCCCACGCCGTCCAGCTTTGCCTTCATCGTCGGCAAGGATGGCGTCATCATCACCCATCCCAACAAGGAGCTGGCCCTGAAGCCGGTCTCCACGCTGGACCAGACCCTGAGCGCGCAATCGCTGGCCGGCATGAAGCAGGGCGGTGATGCCACCATCGGCGGCATCCGCTACCTGCTCTTCACCCAGCCCATCGAGAACACCGACTGGTCGCTGGTGGTGGCGCTGGACTATCGTGAGGCCACCCATGCCATCCGCGCGCTGATGACGCTCTCGGCCGTGCTGGCGGTGCTGGCCATCGTGGCCGCCGCCATCCTGCTGACTTTCACCATCACCAGCCTGCTGCGTCGCCTGGGCGTGGTGCGCAATGCCATGGAAGAGATCGCCTCCGGTGACGGCGACCTCACGCGGCGCCTCGATACCAGCGGCAAGGACGAGCTGGCGCAGATCTCGCGCGCCTTCAACCATTTCGCCGACAAGATCTCACGCACGCTGCTGGACATCCGTCGCGCCAGCGAATCGGTGAAGGTCTCCTCCAGCGAGATCGCCAGCGGCAACATGGATCTCTCGGCACGCACCGAGCAGCAGGCCGGCTCCCTGGAGGAAACCGCCTCGGCCATGGAAGAACTGACCTCCACGGTGAAGCAGAACGCCGACAATGCCCGCCAGGCCAACCAGCTGGCGGTGTCGGCCTCGGACGTGGCGGTCCATGGCGGCCAGGTGGTGGGGCAGGTGGTGGAGACGATGAGTTCCATCAACGAGTCTTCGCGCAAGGTGGTCGACATCATCAGCGTCATCGATGGCATCGCCTTCCAGACCAATATCCTGGCCCTGAATGCGGCGGTGGAAGCCGCCCGCGCCGGTGAGCAGGGGCGCGGCTTTGCGGTGGTGGCCTCCGAAGTGCGTTCGCTGGCGCAGCGTTCGGCCACGGCGGCCAAGGAGATCAAGGGCTTGATCGACGATTCGGTGCAGAAGGTGGAAACCGGCAGCCAGCTGGTGGCGCAGGCCGGTTCGACGATGCAGGAAGTGGTGTCGAGCGTGAAGCGCGTCACCGACATCGTCGGCGAGATCAGTTCAGCCAGCCAGGAGCAGAGCGCCGGCATTGCTGAAGTGGGCAACGCGGTCACGCTCATGGATGAAGCTACGCAGCAGAATGCGGCGCTGGTGGAAGAGGCGGCGGCCGCCGCCAAGTCCTTGCAGGAACAGGCGGCGCACCTGGCGGCCGTGGTGGCTGGCTTCAAGCTCGATGAAAGCGGCGGTACGCGGCCGGTGACGCCGCCGCCCTCTGCTGCGGCAGCATCGGCACCCCCGCCACCGCCACGTAGCACTCCGGTCAACGTGACGCCCAAGCCGGCCGCCTTGAAGGCCAAGCCCGCCGCCAAGCCGGCACTGCAAGCCGCACCCGCCGCAGAACCCAGGCACGCGGCTACGCCAAAGGCGCCACCGGCCAAGAGCGGCGCCGATGACTGGGAAGAGTTCTAGGCGCGTTTCTTCAGCAGATGCATGGCGCCGAACAGCGCCTGCATCCCGCTATGTTCGATGAAGCTCAGGTTGTAGGGATGCTCGGCCACCGCACGGGGGAACTGCTCCACCAGCGGCAGGCTATGCAGTTGCTCGGCGATCTTGCCCCACAAGACCAGCGTGGGCAATGCTGCGCCCTGGGTCTGGCCATGCGCGGCCAGGGCGCGCAAGACCGTTTCGAAGAAGGGCTTCCAGGCCCGCGCATCCCTGACCGGCGCCACATGGGCGCGAAACACCAGGCTGGCATTGAGCAGCAGGAAGCCCTGGGCCGTCAGGTTGTCCTGCAGGTCGGCAAGGGTCTGGATGGTGCCGCCGGCATCGGCCTGCGCCTGTGCCGAGATGCCGGCCAGTGCGTCGCCGCTGGTATTGCCGGCCTGCAGCGCGCCATCGGCCACCAGCAGCATCTTCATGAAATTGCGCAGTGACGTAGCGCGATTGACCTGCTTGGACAAGCCCTTCTCGGACCACAGCGAACCCACCGCACCATCCATGAAGCACACCCCGGTGGCGCTGGCCGCGCGCGGGTAGGGGCCTTCGCCCACCAGCACGTAGCGCACCTGGTCCATGGGTTGCTTGAAGGCGGCGAACAGGCGTCCTTCGGTAGGCAGGTAGTCATCCTTGGCCAGTACGTCAAGGTAGGTCGGATCGGCCAGGGCAGTCGCTTCCAGGCCCGCGCGCAGGGCGGCGTGCCAGGAAGGGTGGGCGGTCTGGATCAGGCCCAGCAGCTCGGCGGGGAGGGTAACGGAAGGAGTGGTCATGGAAGAGGGGGCGTGCTGCCATATCGATAAAGTGGCGGCATTGTATACCGCCCCCTCCAGGGCGGGCGCTGATTACGCCGCCGCCGTGTCGCTGCCCGGTGCGCCGAAGAGTTGCTGCTTGAGCACATGCAGCTGGTCGCGTGCCGCTGCGGCCTTTTCGAACTCCAGGTTCTTGGCGTGGTCCTGCATCTGCTTTTCCAGGCGCTTGATCTCCTTGCTGATCTGTTTCTCGCTCATGGATTCGTAGTTCTTCTTTTCTTCGGCCACCATCAGTTCGCTGCGCGCCTGGGCCGGGTTGAAGACGCCGTCGATGAGTTCGCGGATCTCCTTCTTGATGCCGGTAGGCACGATGCCATTGGCTTCGTTGAAGGCCATCTGCTTGGCGCGGCGGCGTTCGGTCTCGCTGATGGCCTTGTGCATGGAGTCGGTCACCACGTCGCCATACAGGATGGCCATGCCGTTGAGGTTACGGGCGGCGCGGCCGATGGTCTGGATCAGGCTGCGCTCGGAACGCAGGAAGCCTTCCTTGTCCGCATCCAGGATCGCCACCAGCGACACCTCGGGAATATCCAGACCCTCGCGCAGCAGGTTGATGCCGACCACCACGTCGAAGGTACCCAGGCGCAGGTCGCGGATGATTTCCACGCGCTCCACCGTATCGATGTCGCTGTGCAGGTAGCGCACCTTGATGCCATTGTCGGAGAGGAATTCGGTCAGCTGCTCGGCCATGCGCTTGGTCAGCGTGGTCACCAGCACGCGCTCGTCGCGGGCGATGCGGTCGTTGATCTCCTGCATCAGGTCATCCACCTGGGTGGTGGCCGGGCGCACCGAGATGATCGGGTCGACCAGGCCGGTGGGGCGCACCAGCTGCTCCACCACCTGGTCGGCGTGGGTCTTCTCGTAGTCGGCCGGGGTGGCCGAGACGAAGATGGTCTGGCGCATCTTCTTCTCGAACTCGTCGAACTTCAGGGGCCGGTTGTCCAGCGCCGAGGGCAGGCGGAAGCCGTAGTCCACCAGGTTCACCTTGCGCGCGCGGTCGCCGTTGTACATGCCGTTCAACTGGCCGATCAGCACGTGCGACTCGTCCAGGAACATCAGCGCATCCGGCGGCAGGTAATCCACCAGCGTGGGCGGCGGGTCGCCCGGCTTGCCGCCGGAGAGGTGGCGCGAGTAGTTCTCGATGCCCTTGGTGAAACCGATCTCGGTCATCATCTCGATATCGAAGCGGGTGCGCTGCTCCAGGCGCTGTTCCTCGATGAGCTTGTTTTCCTTGCGGAAGAATTCGAGGCGCTCGCGCAGCTCGTCCTTGATGGTCTCGATGGCGCGCAAGACCGTGGAGCGCGGCGTTACATAGTGCGAGCCGGGGTAGATGGTGAAGCGCGGGATCTTCTGGCGTACCCGGCCGGTGAGCGGGTCGAACAGCTGCAGGCTGTCGATCTCGTCATCGAAGGTCTCGATGCGCACCGCCAGTTCGGCATGCTCGGCGGGGAAGACATCGATGGTGTCGCCGCGCACGCGGAAGGTACCGCGCCCGAAGTCCACTTCGTTGCGGGTGTACTGCATCTGGATCAGGCGGGCGATGACATCGCGCTGCGAGACCTTGTCCTTGGCGCGCAGGGTCAGGATCATCTGGTGGTATTCGTTGGGGTTACCGATACCGTAGATGGCCGAGACGGTCGCCACGATCACCACGTCGCGCCGTTCCATCAGCGACTTGGTGCAGGACAGGCGCATCTGCTCGATATGCTCGTTGATCGAGGAATCCTTCTCGATGAACAGGTCGCGCTGGGGCACGTAGGCTTCGGGCTGGTAATAGTCGTAGTAGCTGACGAAGTATTCCACCGCATTGTGCGGAAAGAACTCGCGGAACTCGCTGTAGAGCTGCGCCGCCAGCGTCTTGTTGGGCGCGAACACGATGGCCGGGCGGCCCAGGCGGGCAATCGTGTTGGCCATGGTGTAGGTCTTGCCCGAGCCGGTCACGCCCAGCAGGGTCTGGTAGAACAGGCCGTCGTTGACGCCTTCGACCAGCTTGTCGATGGCGGCGGGCTGGTCGCCGGCCGGCGGGAAGACCTGGTAGAGCCGGAAGGGCGAATCCGGGAAGGTGACGAACTTGCTCTCGTCGAGTTCATGCGCAATGGTAGTCAGTTCAGCCATGGTGGGGATCACCTGTACGGTAGTGTGGGCCATTGCAGTGCACACGCCGGGTTCCGGCGGGATGTTGCAGGCGGGCAATGCAAGGGCGCGAATATTCATCAAATGCTGCCGACATGTCCAGGTTCAAGTCTCCGCTGGAGTGCAAATCGCCTTGGGATATGTCATTTCTGCATGGATTCATGCAGATTCAGCTGGCTTTTACGCCTGGCTGTATCTGTGATTGGGCTGCCACATTTGTTAGAATGCAGTGTTGCAAAACGGTGCATGTCCTGCCTTTCCGATGTGCATCCTTTCCTTTCTGCAGCGCTTTGTTGCAGCTAACTTTTCATGTTATCACGATGAACGCACCTGTCTCCGCCTCCCTGTTTTCCGCCATCGAAATGGCGCCGCGCGACCCTATCCTGGGCGTCACCGAAGCCTACAACGCCGACCAGAACCCGGCCAAGACCAACCTGGGCGTGGGCGTGTACTACGACGACAACGGCAAGGTGCCCCTGCTGGAATGCGTGAAGAAGGCCGAGGCCGAACTGGCGGCCAAGCTGGCCCCGCGTACCTACCTGCCCATCGATGGCCTGGCCACCTATGACCGCGCCGTGCAGGAGCTGGTCTTCGGCGCCGGCAGCGCCGTGGTGACGGAAAAGCGTGCGATCACCGTGCAAGCCCTGGGCGGTACCGGTGCCCTGAAGCTGGGCGCTGACTTCCTGAAGCACTTCTCGCCGGCCGGCACCGAAGTCTGGATCAGCGATCCGAGCTGGGAAAACCACCGCGCCCTGTTCGAGATGGCCGGCTTCAAGGTCAACGCCTATCCCTACTATGATCCCGCCACCCGTGGCGTGAACTTCGCCGGCATGCTGGATGCCTTGAAGACCATGAAGGCCGGCTCGGTCGTGCTGCTGCACGCCTGCTGCCACAACCCGACCGGCGCCGACCTGACCGCCGACCAATGGACGCAAGTCATCGAAGTGGTGACCGCGCGCGGCCTGGTGCCCTTCCTGGACATGGCCTACCAGGGCTTTGGCGATGGCATCGAGGAAGACGGCAAGGTGGTGCGTCGCTTCGCCGAAGCCGGCGGCCCGCTGTTCGTGTCGAACTCCTTCTCCAAGTCCTTCTCGCTGTATGGCGAGCGCGTCGGCGCACTGTCGATCGCAGCGGCCAGCGCCGAAGAAGCTGCCCGCGTGCTGTCGCAATTGAAGCGCGTGGTCCGCACCAACTACTCCAACCCGCCGATCCACGGTGGCCAGGTGGTCGCCACTGCCCTGGCATCGCCCGAACTGCGCAAGCTGTGGGAAGACGAACTGTCCGAGATGCGCGTGCGCATCCGTGAAATGCGTCAGCTGCTGGTGGTCAAGCTGAAGGAAAAGGCCCCCGGCCACAACTTCGACTTCGTCAACACGCAGCGCGGCATGTTCTCCTACTCCGGCCTGACCAAGGCCCAGGTGGATCGCCTGCGCAACGAGTTCTCGATCTACGCCGTCGACACCGGTCGTATCTGCGTGGCCGCACTCAACAGCAAGAACATCGACGTGGTGGTCGATGCCATCGCCAAGGTGCTGTAATTCCCGTCCCTGTGACAGGCAGCGGAAACCCGTTTTCCCCTATGAGAAAATGCAGTTTCCGCGAAAAAAGTTTTGACATGAAGTAAAAATCGCGTCATAATCTTTTTCTCAGCTGTTCCCTGATAGCTCAGTCGGTAGAGCGACGGACTGTTAATCCGCAGGTCCCTGGTTCGAGTCCAGGTCGGGGAGCCAAAGAATGCGAAGGCCTCGCAAGCAATTGCGGGGCCTTTTCAATTAGTGTGAGGCTGCTGTTTCGGGTCTCGCGCAAGGGCGGCAGGGCTATGCCGCCACGATGCAGAACGATGTAAAAAATTTTCTTTTGCCACTCTGGTAATTCCGAAAAAAATCGTTCATAATCGCGCCCTCAATTGATCCCTGATAGCTCAGTCGGTAGAGCGACGGACTGTTAATCCGCAGGTCCCTGGTTCGAGTCCAGGTCGGGGAGCCAAAATTCGAAAGCCTCGCAAGTTTCTTGCGGGGCTTTTTTGTTTTTGGCTTCTAGTCATGGCAGCCATCTTAGGTGATGCGCCAGATTTTGGCTCAATTGAGCTAGAATATGGCGCATGACTGCGCTCGCCGATGCCCTCTTCTCCAAATCCACGCAAGCCATTCTGGGGCAGCTTTTCCTGCATCCGGAAGGGATGCACCTGCGTGCCTTGATGAGCAGCACTGGCCTCGGTTCGGCCTCGGCCCAGCGTGAACTGGGCAAGCTGACCGGCGCCGGCTTGCTGCTCAAGGAAGAGATGGGCCGGGTGCAGTTGTACAAGCCCAATCCGGCCTCTCCGATTTTTTCGGAATTGAGCGCCATCGTGCGCAAGACCTTTGGCGTGGCCGATGCCGTCAGGGCTATGCTCCTGCCTTTCGCAGCGCGCATCGACCGGGCTTTCATCTATGGGTCGGTCGCCAAGGGGCAGGACACCGCCGCCAGCGATATCGACCTGCTGATGGTGGCGGACGACCTGGGGAGCGCCGATCTCTACCCGGAACTGGTCGCGCTCGAAGCCCGCCTGGGCAGGAAGATTTCGTTGAAGGTCTATCGTCCTGCCGAATTCCAGAAGAAGCTGGCTGTCCGGCATCACTTTCTCATGGTGGTGATGGCGGGGCCGGTCATCGACCTGATCGGAGTGCAGGATGGGCATCAATGAGCTGGAAAACCTTCTACGGCTAGGTCAACTGAAAGCGGAGCCTTCTGCGAACGCAGAAATCGAGACCCATCTGCAGAGCGGTCGTGATCGCCTGCGTGACGCCCTGGTGCCGGGCTTATCGCTGTCAAGCCGGTTCCTGCTGGGCTACAGCGCGGCCTACGCCTTTTCGCTGGCAGCGCTACGTCGCCAGGGATTCCGTCCAGCGAACCGCTACGTGGTTTTCCAGTGCCTGCCGCATACGCTGGGCGTGGGGCCGGACATCTGGCGGCTCCTGGCCCAGGCCCACGACGTGCGCAACGGCTTCGAATATGAGGGCAGTGACGAGGTGACGGAGGACCTCGGGCTCCAGGTCATCCGCTGCGCCGAAGTGCTGGACAGCTTGCTGTAGCCCTGGTCACCCACTGGGTGCTGCCGCGCTTCGATCCAGCCCCTCAAACGCTGCTAGAATCGGCATCCCCTCCGAACAGCCAGGACATTCCCATGAGCGAACCCATTCGTCTGACCCAGTACAGCCATGGTGCCGGTTGCGGCTGCAAGATTTCACCGCAGGTGCTGGAAGTGATCCTCGCCGGCAGCGGCGCCCAGCATCTGGACCCCAAGCTGTGGGTGGGCAATGCCTCCCGCGACGACGCCGCCGTCTATGCCATCGACGACGAGCGCGGCGTGGTCTCGACCACCGATTTCTTCATGCCCATCGTCGACGATCCCTTCGACTTCGGCCGCATCGCCGCCACCAATGCCATCAGCGACATCTATGCCATGGGCGGCGACCCGCTGATGGCCATCGCCATCCTCGGCTGGCCGGTCAATGTGCTGGCGCCGGAAGTGGCGCGTGAAGTGGTGCGTGGCGGCCGCGCTGCCTGCGATGCGGCCGGGATCCCGCTGGCCGGTGGCCATTCCATCGACGCGCCGGAGCCCATCTTCGGCCTGGCCGTGACCGGTGTGGTCGACAAGCGCAACATGAAGCGCAACGACACCGCCACGGCCGGTTGCCTGCTCTATCTCACCAAGCCTTTGGGCATCGGCATCCTCACCACCGCCGAGAAAAAAGGCAAGCTGCGCGCCGAAGACGTCGGCACCGCGCGCGACTGGATGTGCAAGCTCAACCAGCCCGGCAGCCGCTTCGGCAAACTGGCCGGGGTGACGGCCATGACCGACGTGACCGGTTTCGGCCTGCTGGGCCATCTGGTCGAGATGTGCGACGGCAGTGGCCTGACGGCGCGCATCGAATCGGGGCGCGTACCCAGCCTGCCGGGCGTGCCGTATTACCTGGCCGAAGGCTGCGTGCCGGGTGGCACCTTGCGCAATTTCGAGAGCTATGGCGCCAGGATCAGCCCGCTGAGCGATAGCCAGAAGCACCTGCTGTGCGACCCCCAGACCAGCGGCGGCTTGCTGGTGGCGGTGCGCCCCGACGCCAATCCCGAATTCCTCGCCACGGCGGCTGCGCTGGGCCTGGAACTGGCGCCCATCGGCGAGCTGGTGGAACGACAGCGATACGCCGTCGAGGTTCTCTGATGGCCGATATCCATCCCAGCCAGGCGCTGTTTTTGGCCGATACGCCCATGCTGGATGCGCGGGCACCGGTGGAATTCGGCAAGGGCGCGTTCCCGACGGCGGTGAATCTGCCGCTGATGAACGATAGCGAGCGCCATCAGGTCGGCCTGTGCTACAAGGAGCAGGGCCAGCAAGCGGCCATCGAACTGGGTCACCAGCTGGTCAGCGGCCCGGTCAAGGAAGCGCGCATTGCAGCCTGGGCGCAATTTGCGCAGGAGCATCCGGATGGCTGCCTGTATTGCTTCCGGGGCGGCCTGCGCTCGCAGATCACCCAGCAATGGTTGAAAAGCGAAGCCGGTATCGCCTATCCCCGCGTGGCCGGCGGCTACAAGGCGCTGCGGCATTTCCTGATGCAGTCCATCGAAGAGGCGCTGGCGCAATGCCAGTTTGTGGTGGTGGGCGGCATGACCGGCAGTGGCAAGACCGATGTGCTGCTGCAGCTGGACAATGCACTGGACCTGGAAGCCTACGCCAACCATCGCGGGTCCAGCTTCGGCAAGCGCGCCTCGGCGCAACCGGCGCCTATCGATTTCGAGCACCGGCTGGCGATTGCCATGATCAAGCTGCGGGCGCAGGGCCATCGCTGGTTCACGCTGGAAGACGAAAGCCGCCTCATCGGCACCTGCGCCTTGCCGCTGGCGCTGCACCAGCGCATGCAGAGCCTGCCCATGGTGTGGCTGGAAGACAGCCGGGCAGGGCGGGTCGAGCGCATCCTGCGCGACTACGTCAGCGGCTTGTGCGAGGAGTATCTGGCGCTGGATCAGCGCCATGGTTTCGAACGCTACCGGGCGCATCTGCTGGCCGCCTTGGGCAAGCTGGTCAAGCGCCTGGGCGATCAGCGCTACCGGCAGTTGCTGCAGCTGATGGAGACCGCCCTGGCGCGCCAGGAGCGCGACGGCGTGGTCGACCTGCACCGGGCCTGGATCGAATCCCTGCTGACGGACTACTACGATCCCATCTACGCCTTCCAGCGCGAGTCCAAGCGCTCGCGTCTGCTGTTCGCGGGCAGCCAGGCCGAGGTGGTCGGCTTCTTGCGCCAGTATCGGCCTTAGCCCCTAGGCCCTGGTCAGAGCAAGGCTACGGCAGCCAGCCCGCTGGCCGCGCCGATCAGCATGGTCAGCAGGGCGACGGTCAGCAATACCTTGGGCGTGAAGGATTGGCGCAGCATCAGCAGCGAGGGCAGGCTGATGCTGGGCAGGGTCATCAGCAACGCCACCGCCGGACCGACGCCCATGCCCAGCGACAGCATCGACTGCACGATCGGGATTTCAGCCGCGGTCGGGATCACGAACAGCGTACCGATCACGGCCAGCGCCACGATCCATCCCAGGCTGTTGCCCATCGAAGCATCCACTTGCGGAAACAGCCATACCCGCGCCGCACCCAGCGCCAGCACCACGACGATGTAGACCGGTATCGTGGTCCAGAACAGTTGCCAGAGCTTTGCGCCCCAGCGCAGCAGGAAGGGGCGGCCATCCTCGGCCGGCAGGTCGCCGGCGGCGGTCACGGCATCCAGGGCCGCCTGCGGCAGCGCATCGGCCTGCGCCACGCGCTGTGCAATGAGTGATACACCCACCACCAGCAATACCCCCGCCACCAGGCGCAGCGCAGCGAAATCCCAGCCCAGCACGAAGCCCATGAACACCAGCGTGGCCGGATTGAGCACCGGATTGGCGATCCAGAAGGCCAGCGCGGCGCCGACCGACACCTGCTGGCGGCGCATGCCGGCCACCACCGGCGCGGCGCAGCAGCTGCACATCATGCCGGGCAGGGCGAACAGGCCGCCGCGTACTGTCGAGCCCAGGCCAGCCTGTCCGAACAGGCGCAGCAGCCAGTCGCGCGGTACCAGCACCTGTACCAGCGAACCCAGCAGCACGCCCAGTACGGCAGCCTTCCAGATGGCCAGGAAGTAGACCCCGGCATAGTCCAGCGCGGCCGACCAGGGGGCGGTCGGCGCATTGGCAAGGATGGAGCCGCCGATGCTGTGCTTGTCGGCAGCCACGAAGGTCTTCAGGTAATAGGGCGACCACTTCACGTAATAGAGGCCGACGGCCGCCACCAGTACGAACAGCAGCGGCTTGAGCCAGGCGGAGAGGCCGCGCGTGGCCGGCGGCAGGGAGGGGGAGGAATTCATGGAAGGTCCGGCGAAATGAAGAATGCGCGCATGATACCTGCGGCGCGACACGGCGTCAGGGCTGCAGCCCTCTGCGCCTGACATGTCGTACAACTTCCACAATGGCCAGCCCGGGTTTCCGGCGTCCTATCGTAGGCCAGCGCCGTCGCATTAGGCACTTGCGTCCGCTTCACGTCCTGTTATACTGCGCTTGCTGTTGTATGACGTCTTATAACAATTCAACCGATATCAATAACAATACGTCACAGGATGTCCGCCCGCGGCGGGCAGGCCCTGGAAGGCGAGTCGAGACCTGGAGAAAGCAATTGGCGCAAAGCAATGACACCGGCCTGGCCGGCGGGGCGGTCAAGCCCACCCATATCCGTTACCTGATCCTATTCCTGCTGTTCGTGGTGACCACGGTCAATTATGCCGACCGTGCCACGCTGTCCATCGCCGGTTCGGCGATGAAGACCGAGCTATCGCTCGATCCGGTGATGATGGGCTACATCTTCTCGGCTTTCAGCTGGGCCTATGTGCTGGCGCAATTGCCGGGCGGCTGGCTGCTGGACCGCTTCGGTTCCAAGAAGATCTACATGTGGAGCATCGGCCTGTGGTCGGTGTTCACTTTCCTGCAGGCGGGCGTGACCTGGATGAGCACCGGGGCGGCCGTGATGTCGCTGTTCCTGCTGCGCTTCATGGTGGGCCTGGCCGAGGCGCCGTCCTTCCCGGCCAACGGTCGCATCGTGGCGGCCTGGTTCCCGACCAAGGAGCGCGGCACGGCCTCGGCCATCTTCAACTCGGCACAGTATTTCGCGGCCGTGCTGTTCACGCCGCTGATGGCCTGGATCGTCCATACCTATAGCTGGCACCACGTGTTCACGGTGATGGGCGTGGTCGGTATCGTGCTGGCGCTGATCTGGGGCAAGATCATCTATAGCCCCAAGGATCACCCGCGCATCAACCAGGCCGAGCTGCAGCACATCGAATCCGGTGGTGGCCTGGTGGACATGGATAACCGCAAGGTCGCCGCACCTTCCACCAAGGGCAAGGGCTATATCCGCCAGCTGCTGTCCAACCGCATGCTGCTGGGTGTGTATATCGGCCAGTACTGCATCAACGTGATCACCTATTTCTTCCTGACCTGGTTCCCGGTGTATCTGGTGCAGGAGCGCGGCATGTCCATCCTCAAGGCCGGCTTCGTGGCCTCGATCCCGGCGGTGTGTGGCTTCATCGGCGGTGTGGTCGGCGGGCTGATCTCGGATCGCCTGATCAAGAGCGGCATGTCGGTCACATGGTCGCGCAAGATCCCCATCGTGGGTGGCATGCTGCTGTCGATGACCATGATCCTGTGCAACTACGTCGAGGCGCAGTGGATGGTGGTGGGTATCATGGCGCTGGCCTTCTTCGGCAAGGGCGTCGGTGCGCTGGGCTGGGCCGTGGTGGCCGATACCGCGCCCAAGCAGATCGTGGGCCTCTCGGGTGGACTGTTCAACATGTTCGGCAACGTCGCCGGCATCACCACGCCCATCGTGATCGGCTATATCGTCAAGGAAACCGGTTCCTTCTCGGGCGCCCTGGTGTTCGTGGGCATCAATGCACTGGTCACCGTGATCAGCTATCTTGTGATCGTCAAGGAAATCAAGCGCGTCGAATTGAAGGACGCCTGATCCGCACACCGGCGGCCCCCGCCTGCAAGGGCGCCGCCATTTCGTTTGAAGCATTCTGTCGTATGGGAACTTAGCATGAGCACCGATACCGTCTCCAGCCAGGCCTCCACGCCGCGCTACATCATGATGAATGACACGGACAACGTGGCCATCGTCGTCAACGACGGCGGCCTGCCGGCCGGCACCGTCTTTCCGGATGGCCTGACCCTGGTCGACCGCGTCCCCCAGGGCCACAAGATCGCCCTGCGCGACCTCAAGGAAGGCGAGGCCATCGTCCGCTACGACGTGGCCATCGGCTACGCCGTGCGCGACATCCCCAAGGGCAGCTGGATCGAGGAGTCGCTGGTGCGCATGCCGCCGGCGCGCGAGCTGGACAACCTGCCCATCGCCACCAAGAAGCCGGCGCCGCAAGCGCCGCTGGACGGCTATACCTTCGAGGGCTATCGCAACGCCGATGGTTCGGTGGGGACGCGCAACCTGCTGGCCATCACCACCACCGTGCAGTGCGTGGCCGGCGTGGTGGAACACGCGGTCAAGCGCATCCGCGCCGAACTGCTGCCCAAGTATCCCAACGTGGAAGACGTGGTGGCGCTGGAACACACCTATGGCTGCGGCGTGGCCATCGATGCGCCCAATGCCGGCATTCCCATCCGCACGCTGCGCAACATCAGCCTGAACCCCAACTTCGGCGGGCAGGCCATGGTGGTCAGCCTGGGGTGCGAAAAGCTGCAGCCCAACCGCCTGCTGCCGGAAAACCTGATCCCCATCCACAAGGCCGGCGAGCCCTATGTGGTGTGCCTGCAGGATGCGGAACACGTGGGCTTCAACTCCATGATCGATTCCATCATGAAGATGGCCGAGGCGCGCCTGACCGAGCTGAACAAGCGTCGTCGCGAAACCTGCCCGGCCTCCGACCTGGTGGTCGGCGTGCAGTGCGGCGGCAGCGACGCCTTCTCCGGCGTGACGGCCAACCCGGCGGTGGGCTTTGCCACCGACCTGCTGGTGCGGGCCGGTGCCTCGGTGATGTTCTCGGAAGTGACCGAGGTGCGTGACGGCATCGACCAGCTGACCTCGCGCGCGGTCAACGAAGAGGTGGCGCAAGCCATGATCCGCGAGATGGACTGGTACGACAATTACCTCAAGCAGGGCGGCGTCGACCGCAGCGCCAACACCACCCCTGGCAACAAGAAGGGCGGCCTGGCCAACATCGTCGAGAAGGCCATGGGCTCGATCGTGAAATCGGGCAGCAGCCCGATCTCCGGCGTGCTCGCGCCGGGCGACAAGCTCAAGCAGAAGGGCCTGATCTATGCCGCCACGCCGGCGTCCGACTTCATCTGCGGCACGCTGCAGCTGGCCGCCGGCATGAACCTGCACATCTTCACCACCGGCCGTGGCACCCCGTATGGTCTGGCCGCAGTGCCGGTGATCAAGGTCGCCACCCGCAACGACCTGGCACGGCGCTGGCATGATCTGATGGACGTCAATGCCGGCCGTATCGCCAGCGGTGAGGCCACCATCGAAGACGTCGGCTGGGAGCTGTTCCAGCTGATGCTGGACGTGGCCAGCGGCAAGAAGCGCACCTGGGCTGAACAGTGGAAGCTGCATAACGCACTGACCCTGTTCAATCCGGCGCCGGTGACCTGATCTTTCTCGAAAGGGATCCGCTTGCGGGTCCCTTTCTTTCATCCGCTATCCGGTCAGCGAGATCGGCTGCATCCGCTGACCCTGCAAGCCCTCATCACAACAACATCATCCGCAAGGAGACGCCATGTCCGACAAGAACCCCACCGCCGGCTCCCGCCTGGCCGCCCTGATCGCCACTTCCGCCCTGGGGCTGGCCGCCGCCCACGCCGGTGCGGCCACCATCGCCTATGTGTCCAACGCCGACAGCCACGACATCTACGTCCTGCAGCTCAACGGCGATGGCAGCGTCAATCTGGTCGACAAGGTCGACACCGGCAGTACCGTCATGCCGCTGGCGCTGAGCCCGGATCACAAGTATCTGTATGCCTCCTTGCGCGGCCAGCCGTATTCGGTGGTCAGCTATGCCATCGATCCCAGGAGCGGCAAGCTGCAGGCGCTGTCCAAGGTGCCGTTGGCCGACAACATGGCCAACATCGCCACCGACCATACCGGTCGCTACCTGTTCGCTGCCTCCTATTCGGGCAACAAGATCTCGGTCAATGCCATCGGCACGGATGGCACAGTGCAGACCCCGCCGCTGGCGGTCATTCCCACTGGCAAGAATGCCCACTCGGTGCAGGTCGATCCGGACAATGCCTTCCTGTTCGCCTCCAACCTGGGCAGTGACGTGATCCTGCAGTACCGTTTCGACGTTGCAACAGGCAAGGTCACCCCCAATGTGCCGCCGTCGGTGGCGACCAAGGCCGGCGCCGGTCCGCGTCACTTCGTGTTCTCGCCGGACAAGCGTTTCGTCTACTCCACCAACGAACTCGACGCGACCGTCAACACCTACGCCTATGACCGCCAGGCCGGCACGCTCACCCTGCAGGCCACCGATTCGGCACTGCCCGAAGGCTTCAAGAGCAGCGAACAGCTGGCTGCAGCCGACCTGCACCTGACCCCGGACGGACGCTTCCTCTACGCCACCGAGCGCACCTCCAACACGCTCACCGGCTATCGTGTGGATACCGCCACCGGCAAGCTCTCGCGCATCCTCAACATCCCCACCGAAACCCAGCCACGCGGTTTCAACATCGATCCGCAGGGTCGCTACCTGCTGGCCGTCGGCCAACAGGCCGGCCTGAGCAGCTACGCCATCGATCCCGCCAGCGGCGCGCTCAAGCCGCTGTACCGCTACACCCTCGGGCGCAATCCCAACTGGGTGGAGATCATCGACCTGCCCTGATCAGGTCGGCCTCCCCCCTGGGGCCTTGTCGGGAATGTCATTCCGACAAGGCTATTTGTGCGCGATCTACAACATGCTTGATCCAGGACAGGCAGGCCTGCCCGCGCGCATTGCACAATTGCAGTCCAGAAAGCTTGCTGACCGTCCTAACCGGGAAATAGGGCAGGTTTAGTCAGTTTGCTGATTGAATGGACGTGTGACGGCTGCTGTATCGTCCGGGAAGAAGTTTCATTTCTTGTGTTGAAAAAAATTAAGTGGAGAGAGGGAATGCGGAATCTGACGGTTCGCTTCAGCCTGATGAGCGCGCTTGCGCTGTTTTCGATCATGATCGTGGTGGGGGCCGGCGTGGGCATCTTTGCCCTGGGGCGCGCCAACCAGGCGACGGACTTTGTCCACCAACTGGCCCAGCGTACGATCGTCATCAATGACGCCTACAAGGATACGACGCGCACCCGTGCCGCCCAGACGCGCATCTACGCCACCCTGATGGAGAAGGGCGATCCGGCCGTGGCCGAGTCAGCGGTCAAGAGCGCCAAGATGACCTACGATCGCGGCCTGAAATTCCTGGACGACTATGCCAAGCTGCCCGACCTGCCGGGCCAGGACCCCGCCACGCGTACCGAGCTGATCGAGGCTGGCAAGGCGCTCAACGACAATCTCAGGCAAGCTGGCGAGTTGCTGGCCGCCGGCAATGTGCTGGCTTATTCGGAACTCAATACCAAGCAGATCAGCCCGGGCGGAACTCGCTTCTCGGTCGCCCTGGACAAGTACCAGAAGCTGGCCATGGACCTCAGCGACAAGGCCGCCGACGAACGTGATCGTGAATACAACATGGTGGTCTGGCTGGTCGTGGCTGGCTTGATCGGCGCCATGTTCCTGGTGGTCGGCGTGCATTTCATGCTGCGCAACATCGTGCTGACACCGCTCAACCGCGCCGTGCACCTGCTGGACCTGGTCGCCAATGGCGACCTGACCACCAAGGTCGATGTGGAGAGCCGCAACGAGATCGGCCGCCTGTTCTCGGCCATCCGCAGCATGCAGCAGGCGCTGCTGACCACGGTATCGCGCGTGCGCAGCAGCTCCGACAGCATCAATACCAGCGCCAAGGAAATCGCCGCCGGCAACATGGACCTGTCCTCGCGTACCGAGCAGCAGGCCAGTTCGCTGGAAGAGACTGCGGCCTCGATGGAGCAGCTGACCGGCACCGTCAAGCAGAATGCCGAGAACGCCCTGCAGGCCAACCAGCTGGCGCATTCGGCATCTTCCACCGCCAGCAAGGGCGGTGAGGTGGTCTCGCAAGTGGTCGATACGATGCAGGCCATCAATGATTCCTCGCGCAAGATCGTCGACATCATCAGCGTCATCGACGGCATTGCCTTCCAGACCAACATCCTGGCGCTCAATGCGGCGGTGGAGGCGGCCCGTGCCGGTGAGCAGGGGCGCGGCTTTGCCGTGGTGGCCTCGGAAGTGCGTTCGCTGGCCCAGCGTTCGGCGGCCGCGGCCAAGGAAATCAAGTCCCTCATCGATGATTCGGTGAACAAGGTCGAGGCCGGTAGCCAACTGGTCGAGCAGGCTGGTGCCACCATGAGCGAAGTGGTCTCCAGCGTGCAGCGCGTTACCGACATCGTCGGCGAGATCGCCGAGGCCAGCCGCGAGCAGAGCAGTGGTATCGAGCAGGTCAACCGTGCCATCACGCAGATGGATGAAGTGACCCAGCAGAATGCCGCCCTGGTCGAGGAAGCCGCTGCGGCCGCACAATCCCTGCAGGCCCAGGCCACCAACCTGGTGGGGGCAGTGAGCATCTTCAAGATCGATGCCCAGCAGGTTGCCGCCAGCCCGGCCAAGCCACGTGCGGCGCCGGTTCAGGCCAGCAAGCCGGTACAGCCGGCCCCGGCAGCAGCGGCCGTGGCCGCCGCAGCGCCAGCGCCCAAGGCTGCCCCCAAGCTGCCGCCGGCCAAGCCCGCCAGCGCGCCCAGCAGCAGCCGTGCCAAGGACGACGCCCAGGATTGGGAAGAATTCTGAGCCCCGCCCGGTACACGGGCATAAGGCTTGAGGAAGAAGGCATGAAAAAACCTCCGCAGCAGACACTGCGGAGGTTTTTTTTCGTGCTAACGACCGCTGATCAGGCCTGGGTATAGCTGGTCTTGACGGTGGTGTAGAACTCGGCGGCGTAGGTGCCTTGCTCGCGCGCACCGTAGCTGGATCCCTTGCGACCGCCGAAAGGCACGTGGTAATCGACCCCGGCAGTGGCGGTGTTGACCATCACCATACCAGCCTGGGCGTGGCGCTTGAAGTGGGTGGCGTACTTCAGCGAGGTGGTGCAGATGCCCGAGGACAGGCCGAACTCGGTGTCGTTGGCCAGTTGCAGGGCGTGCTCGTAGTTGTCGGCCGGGATGACGGCGGCGACCGGGCCAAAGATCTCTTCACGCGAGATGCGCATGTCGTTGTGGGCGTCCGCAAACAGGGCCGGGGCCATGTAGAAGCCGTCGGTCTCGCGCGAGAGGCGTTCGCCGCCCGATACCAGCGTGGCGCCTTCGCCCTTGCCGATGGCGACATAGGACAAGTCCTGGTCCAGCTGCGACTGGTCGACCACGGGGCCGATATGGCTTTCCTTTTGCAGCGCATGGCCGACCTTGACCTTGGCCAGTTGCGCGCAAGCCGCCTCGATGAAGCGCGGGTAGATGCCCTTTTCCACGATCAGGCGGCTCGACGCCGTGCAGCGCTGGCCGGTGGAGAAGAAGGCGCCTTGCACGGCAGCCGTGACCGCCACGTCCAGGTCGGCGTCATTCAAGACCACCATCGGGTTCTTGCCACCCATCTCCAGCTGGAACTTGGCCATGCGTGCGATCGCACCTTGTGCCACGCGGTTGCCGGTGGCCACCGAACCGGTGAAGGAAATGCCGGCCACGCGGCGATCCTCGATGAAGCGCTGGCCCACCACCGAACCACGACCCATGACCAAGTTGAACACGCCTGCCGGGATGCCCGAGCGGCTGATGATGTCGGCGATGGCCCAGCCCGAGCCCGGTACCAGTTCGGCCGGCTTGAACAGCACCGTGTTGCCGTAGGCCAGGGCCGGGGCGATCTTCCAGGCGGGGATGGCCAGCGGGAAGTTCCACGGTGCGATGATGCCGATCACGCCCAGCGGTTCGCGGGTGATTTCGACGTCCATGCCTGGGCGCACCGAGGCCAGCTTGTCGCCACGGATGCGCAGCACCTCGGCGGCGAAGAACTTGAAGATGTTGCCGGCACGGGTGGCTTCGCCGATGCCTTCGGGCAGGGTCTTGCCTTCTTCGCGCGAGAGCAGGGTGCCCAGCTCTTCGCGGCGCGCCAGGATCTCGTTGCCGATCTTGTCCAGGGCGTCGGCGCGGGCCTGGATGCTGCCGGTGCTCCAGGCCGGGAAGGCGGCGTGGGCGGCGGCAATGGCCAGCTCGGTCTGGGCCGCATCGGCCTGGGCGTATTCGCCGATCACGTCCGACAGGTCGGAGGGGTTGACGTTCCTGTTGATGCCGGCGCCGGCCAGCCATTCACCGTTGATGTAGTTCGCGAATTGGGTCATCGCATAGCTCCTGGGAGGAAGAGGGGGAAATGAAAAAAAGGGCCGCCAGTTTCCTGCGGCCCCTTGGCAATGCTGCTGCGGCTTATTGCGGGCCGAGCTTCTTGATCAGCGCAGCCAGTTCTTCGTGCTCTTGCGGCGTGCAGTCGGTCAGCGGGGTGCGCACCGGACCAGCATCGTGGCCGACGACCTTGGCACCGGCCTTGACGATGGACACGGCATAACCGGCCTTGCGGTTGCGGATTTCCAGGTAGGGCAGGAAGAAGTCATCGATCAGCTTGCCCACGGTAGCGTGGTCGTCCTTGGCGATGGCTTCGTAGAACTCCACGGCAGTCTTGGGGATGAAGTTGAACACCGCCGAGGAATACACCGGCACGCCCAGCGCCTTGTAGGCGGCGGCATACACTTCAGCAGTCGGCAGGCCGCCCAGGTAGGTGAAGCGGTCGCCCAGCTTGCGGCGGATGTGGACCATCGGTTCGATCTCGCCAACGCCGTCCTTGAAGCCGATCAGGTTGGGGCAACGGTCGGCCAGCTTTTGCAGGGTCTCGGCATTGAGCTTGCAGACGGCGCGGTTGTAGATGATGACGCCGAAGTTGACCGATTTGCAGACTGCTTCGACGTGGGCGGCGATACCGTCCTGGCTGGCTTCGGTCAGGTAGTGCGGCATCAAGAGGATGCCGTGGGCGCCCAGGCGCTCGGCTTCCTGAGCATAAGCGATGGCAGCGCGGGTGGAGCCACCGGCACCGGCGATGATGGGCACCTTGCCACGGCAGGTCTCGACAGCGGTGCGGATGATGTCCGAGTACTCGCCCGGGACCAGCGAGAAGAACTCACCGGTGCCGCCAGCGGCGAACAGCGCACTGGCGCCATACGGTGCCAGCCATTCCAGGCGCTCGATGTAGGTCTTGGGACGGAAGTCGCCTTGCTCGTCGAAGTCGGTCAGCGGGAACGACAGCAGGCCGGAAGAGAGGATCTGTTTGAGGTCTTGGGGTGTGTACTGGGACATGGTTTCGCTCGACGCCGTTAAGAATTGGATTGGAATGGATGCAAATGTTCTTGGTGTTGTCTCTGAATCTCGTTGCAGCTCTATATCCGTATAGGATATCAGTCATCGTACAACATAAGATTTCAGAAATCCAGCACTTTTTGGCGGGGATTTGATGGGTGTGTTGAAAAAGCGCGGGGAGGGTGACGCTGGCGCGGTGGGGGAATGCTTGGCCGGGCAATCAGCAGAGGATTGCCGCAGTAGCCCCCTTCAAGCCGGTGCGCCGGCTCGAAGGGAGGGCGTCGTCAGGCAGCGCTGGTCGCGCCCGATTCGGCTTCCTGCTGGGCGCGGCGCAGGCGCTCGCGGCTGTTGGTCAGGTGGTTGCGCATGGCCGCGCGGGCGGCTTCGGCGTCACCACGGGCGATGGCTTCATAGATATCCTCGTGCTCGCGCTGCACCCGGTCCAGGTAGCTGGCCTGCTGGTCGTGGGCCAGCTCGGCCGTATTGATGCGCTTGCGCGGGATCACGCCCATGCCCAGGTGGCTGATGATCTCGATGAAGTAGCGGTTGCCGGTGGCATTGGCGATGGCGAAGTGGAAGCGGAAATCCGGCCCCACGGTGTCGCCGCCACCTTGCTGGTTGTCGCGGAACAGGTCCAGCGCCTGGCGGATTTCGTGCAGCTGCTCATCGGTGCGACGGGCCGCGGCCAGGCCGGCGGTCTCGGTTTCCAGGCTGATACGCAACTCCAGCAGCGCCAGCAGGTCGCGCATGGTGGTGATGGTGGCCGGGTCGATGTTGATGTTGGAACCCTTCTTGGCTTCCAGTACGAAGGTGCCGATGCCATGACGGGTTTCCACCTGGCCGGCCGCCTGCAGGCGCGAGATCGCCTCGCGCACCACGGTGCGCGAGACACCCTGGGTCTGCATGATCTCGGATTCGGTGGGCAGCTTGTCTCCGGGCTTGAGGCTGCCATTGCTGATCATCGCCGTCAGCGACGCCACCACTTCCTGCGACAGGCTCTGGGGCTTGCGGCGCGGGCGCAGCAGCGGATTGGGGGTATCGCTTACATCCATATCGTTCTAGTTTGAAATGCGGCACGGACCCGGCTTGTATCGTTGTTGTCAGTCCGCGCATCGCCAGATGAAAAATGTTGCGCCATCTTACCAGATCGATAAGTGGCGAACGAACGGAAATGCCAGCCGGAAGCATGAGATTAGCGCAATTTCGGCAGGAGGTCAGACAAGTTTCACCAGAATTTGCGCATTTTCATTGCCGGCACTGAAGTCCGTACCTGACAGAATTAGTCGGGTTTGATATACTTGACTCAAATATTCGGGAATTCAGGGTCAGCGGTTCCGGCCGAACATTTGTTTCTGGAGTGAACATCCATGCGTCTAACTACCAAAGGTCGTTTTGCCGTGACGGCGATGATTGACCTGGCTCTGCGCCAGGGCAAGGGCCCCGTCACGCTCTCGGCCATCAGCGAGCGCCAGGAAATTTCTTTATCATATCTGGAACAGTTGTTCGGCAAGTTGCGACGCCACCAGATCGTCGAGTCCGTGCGCGGTCCCGGTGGCGGCTACAACCTGGCCCGCAAGGCCGCCGACGTATCCGTGGCCGACATCATCATCGCCGTCGACGAACCCCTGGATGCGACCCAGTGCGGTGGCAAGGAAAACTGCCACAGCGCCTCCCATCCCGGTGGCGCGCGCTGCATGACCCATGACCTGTGGTCAACCCTGAACGAAAAGATGGTCGAGTACCTGGATTCGGTCTCGCTGCAGGATCTGGTCGACCAGCAAAAAGAACCCAAGCCGGCGGAGCATCGCGCCGCCGACTCGCAGAGCGTGGTGGTGATGCACCGCCCGCAAGCCGCAGCCTGATTTGGAGCAAGGACCTATGAACGCACCCCTGGAAAAAAGCCTGCTGGAGACCATCAAGGCTCCTCACTTCCCGATCTACATGGATTATTCGGCGACCACCCCGGTCGATCCGCGCGTGGCCGACAAGATGATTCCCTACCTGCGCGAGCAGTTCGGCAATCCCGCCTCGCGCAGCCACATGTATGGCTGGACCGCCGAGAAGGCCGTGGAAGAGGCACGTGAAGAAGTGGCCAAGCTGGTCAATGCGGACTCGCGCGAGATCATCTGGACCTCCGGCGCCACCGAGAGCAACAACCTGGCCATCAAGGGTGCGGCACAGTTCTACAAGTCCAAGGGCAAGCACATCATCACGGTGAAGACCGAGCACAAGGCGGTGCTGGATACCTTCCGCGAGCTGGAACGCGTGGGCTTCGAGGCCACCTACCTGCAGCCGCAGGACAATGGCCTGGTGACGGTGGAGCAGATCGCCGCAGCGGTGCGTCCGGATACCATCCTGGTCTCGGTCATGCTGGTCAACAACGAGATCGGCGTGATCCAGCCGGTGCCGGAAATCGGCGAATTCTGCCGCTCCAAGGGCATCATCTTCCACAGCGATGCCGCGCAGGCCACCGGCAAGGTCAAGATCGACCTGGAAAACTGGAAGGTCGACCTGATGAGCTTCTCGGCCCACAAGTCCTACGGCCCCAAGGGCATCGGCGCGCTCTACGTGCGCCGCAAGCCGCGCGTGCGCATCGAAGCGCAGATGCATGGCGGCGGTCACGAGCGCGGCCTGCGTTCGGGCACCCTGGCCACGCACCAGATCGTGGGCATGGGCGAAGCCTTCCGCATCGCCCGTGAAGAAATGGATAGCGAACTGAGCCACATCCGCGCCATGCGCGACCGCCTGGCCAAGGGCCTGCAGGAGATCGAAGAGACCTACATCAACGGCGACATGGAACACCGCGTCCCGCACAACCTGAACGTGAGCTTCAACTACGTCGAGGGCGAGTCGCTGATCATGGCGATCAAGGACATCGCCGTGTCCTCCGGCTCGGCCTGCACCTCGGCCAGCCTGGAACCGTCCTACGTGCTGCGCGCCCTGGGCCGCAGCGATGAACTGGCGCACAGCTCGATCCGTTTCACCATCGGTCGCTTCACCACCGAGGAAGACATCGACTTCACCATCGAGCTGATCAAGAGCAAGGTCGGCAAGCTGCGCGAGCTGTCGCCGCTGTGGGATATGTACAAGGATGGCGTGGACCTTTCCACCATCCAGTGGGCGGCCCACTAAACCGGACCTGCCAGCCCTCGCCAGCAGCCCAGTGAAGCCGCCGGCGATGGACGAAACCATCTTCTAGGAGCAAGAACATGTCTTATTCGGAAAAAGTACTCGACCACTATGAAAACCCGCGCAACGTCGGCGCCTTCGAAAAGGGCGACGAGACCGTTGGCACCGGCATGGTGGGCGCGCCCGCCTGCGGCGACGTGATGAAGCTGCAGATCAAGGTGGGCGCCGATGGCGTCATCCAGGATGCCAAGTTCAAGACCTATGGCTGCGGTTCGGCGATCGCCTCGTCGTCGCTGGTGACCGAGTGGGTCAAGGGCAAGACACTGGACGAAGCCCTGTCCATCAAGAACACCCAGATCGCCGAGGAACTGGCGCTGCCACCGGTGAAGATCCACTGCTCCATCCTGGCCGAAGACGCCATCAAGGCCGCCGTGCAGGACTACAAGGCCAAGCACGGCGCAGAGCAGAAGGCAGCAGCCTGATCGACCCCTGGTCGCAGGCCGGCGCAAGCCGTTTTTGATTCAGTAAGGCAGGCATCATGGCAATCACATTGACAGAGAAGGCAGCAAAACACATCAGCCGGTACATGGAACGTCGTGGCAAGGGCATCGGCCTGCGCCTGGGCGTGCGTACCACCGGCTGTTCCGGGCTGGCATACAAGCTGGAGTATGTGGATGAGCAATCGTCCGAAGACACCGTCTTCGAGTCGCATGGCGTGCGTGTCTTCGTCGATCCCAAGAGCCTGCCCTACATCGACGGCACCGAGCTGGACTTCGCGCGCGAAGGCCTGAACGAAGGTTTCAAGTTCCAGAATCCCAATGTCAAGGACGAGTGCGGCTGCGGCGAAAGCTTCCGCATCTGATCGCTGGTCCTAGTTGACGCCGTCGCGCCGGCCCGGCCGCGAGGCGGCCAGTGCTTAGCCGATACCGTGACAGCCTCGTGATCGCTCCCTGCGGAGCTGAGCCGGTCACCGTTTGCCGTCCCTGATGTGCCAAGCCTGTTGCAGTCCGACAGGCTTTTTATTTTTCAGCCATGCAAAACCACTACGACCTGTTCCAGTTGCCGCAACGTTTCGCCATCGACCAGAAGGCGCTGGAGCAGGCTTACCATCAGGTGCAGAGCCAGGCCCACCCGGACAAGTTCGCCCACGCCAGCGATGCCGAAAAGCGCGTGGCCATGCAATGGGCCACCCGCGCCAACGAGGCCTACCAGACGCTGAAGAATCCCTTGAAGCGCGCCCGCTACCTGTGCGAGCTGCACGGCGTGGACCTGCAGACCGAATCCAATACCGCCATGGCCCCGGGCTTCCTGATGCAGCAGATGGAGTGGCGCGAAACCCTGGACGATGCCAAGTCCGCCAAGGATCTCGATGCGCTGGAACAGCTCAACACCGAACTGCTGAGCGAGAAGAAGGCCGAGATCGGTCGTATCGAAGCCCTGCTGGACGCCGGCGACTACACCGGCGCCGGCCAGCTGGTACGCCAGCTGATGTTCCTGGACAAGTTCGGCGCCGAGATCGGCGATGCCTTCGCTCTGATCGAAGGCTGATTGCGGAGCCGCCACCATGCCCAACCTGTTCCTCTTCCTGCTGGCCGCGATGACGCTGACCCTGGCCCCCGGCCCGGACAACATCTACGTGCTCACGCGCGGCATCGCCCAGGGCCGCAAGGCCGGTCTGGTGGCCGCTGCCGGCTTTAGCTCGGGATTGATCTTCCATACCCTGCTGGCGGTGCTGGGCTTCGCTGCCCTGATCAAGGCCTATCCGCCGGCCTATCACGCCCTGCAATACGCGGGTGCGGCTTATCTCGCTTACCTCGGTTATCGCACCTTGCGTTCGGCCTCGGCCGGCATCGCGTTGGCCGGCCAAGGGCAGGGAGCCGCCGCCGTGCCGCTGCGTCGCATCTACTGGCAGAGCGTCCTGGCCAACATGCTCAATCCCAAGGTGACGCTGTTCTTCATCGCCTTCCTGCCGCAGTTCGTGCAGCGCGAAGCCGGTCACGAAGCCCTGCAGATGCTGGTGCTGGCCCTGGTGTTCATTGCCCAGGCCTTCCTCATCTTCAGCGCCATCGCATTGTTTTCCGGCACGGTCGGCGCCTATTTCCGTCGCCGCGCCAACGCCTCCGTCCATCTGAACCGCCTTGCAGGTTGTGCCTTCATCGGCCTCGGCATCCGGATGGCCTTACCTGAATAACGCATCACGACGAGTCACATCACCTATGGCTTTACTGCAGATTTCCGAACCGGGCATGTCCACCGCGCCGCACCAGCGGCGCCTGGCCGTCGGCATTGACCTGGGCACCACCAATTCGCTGGTGGCCACCGTGCGCAACAGCATTCCCGAAGTGCTGGCCGACGACGACGGCCGCGTGCTGCTGCCCTCGGTGGTGCGCTACCTGCCCAACGGCCACGCCAACATCGGCTACAAGGCCCAGGCCGCGCAAACCACCGACCCGCGCAATACCATCGTCTCGGTCAAGCGCTTCATGGGCCGTGGCCTGAAGGACATCGCCCACGCCGAGAACATGCCCTATGACTTCCAGGACCAGCCCGGCATGGTGCAGATCAAGACCGTGGCCGGCGTGAAGAGCCCGGTGGAAATCTCGGCCCAGATCCTGGCCACGCTGCGCCAGACCGCCGAAGATGCCCTGGGCGACGACCTGGTGGGCGCGGTCATCACCGTGCCGGCCTACTTCGACGATGCCCAGCGCCAGGCCACCAAGGATGCCGCGCAACTGGCCGGCATCAACGTGCTGCGTCTGCTCAACGAACCGACGGCGGCCGCCATCGCCTATGGCCTGGACAATTCCTCCGAGGGCATCTTCGCGGTCTATGACCTCGGCGGCGGCACCTTCGATATTTCCATCCTCAAGCTCACCCGTGGCGTGTTCGAGGTGCTGGCTACCGGTGGCGATTCGGCCCTGGGTGGCGATGATTTCGACCACCGCCTGTTCTGCTGGATCAGCCAGGAAGCGCAACTGCAGCCGCTCTCGGACGAAGATACGCGTCTGTTGATGGTCAAGGCGCGCGAGGTCAAGGAACTGCTCTCCACCAAGGACGAAGTGCAGATCGACGCCGTGCTCCGCTCCGGCGAGGAAGTGCATCTCTCCATCACCGCCGCACAATTCAACGAGATCACCCAGCACCTGGTGACCAAGACCATGACGCCGGTGCGCAAGGCCCTGCGCGATGCCGGCCTGACCGTGGAAGACGTCGATGGCGTGGTGCTGGTGGGCGGAGCGACCCGCATGCCGCACATCCGCCGCGCGGTGGGCGAGTTCTTCAAGACCAATCCGCTCTCCAATATCGACCCCGACAAGGTGGTGGCGCTGGGCGCTGCCGTGCAGGCCAACCTGCTGGCCGGCAACCGTGCGCCGGGTGACGACTGGCTGCTGCTGGATGTGATCCCGCTGTCGCTGGGCATCGAGACCATGGGTGGCCTGGCCGAGAAGGTCATCCCGCGCAACTCCACCATCCCCTGCGCGCGCGCCCAGGAATTCACCACCTTCAAGGATGGCCAGACCGCCATGGCCATCCACGTGGTGCAAGGCGAGCGCGAACTGGTGGCCGATTGTCGCTCGCTGGCCCGCTTCGAGCTGCGCGGCATCCCGCCCATGGCGGCCGGTGCGGCGCGTATCCGCGTGACCTACCAGGTCGACGCCGATGGCCTGCTGGCCGTGTCGGCCCGCGAGATGACCTCCGGCGTGGAAGCCTCGATCAGCGTCAAGCCTTCCTATGGCCTGGGCGATGACGAGATCGCGCGCATGCTGCAGGAATCCTTTAGCTCGGCCGACGAAGACATGCAGCGTCGCGCCCTGCGCGAAGAGCAGGTCGAAGCCGAACGCATCGTGCTGGCCACGCGCTCGGCCCTGCAGGCCGATGCCGCCCTGCTGTCGGAAGACGAACGCCGTGCCATCGAAGTACAGATCGAGGCCGTCACCGTCGCCGCCCAGGGCAGCGACCACCTCGCCATCAAGGCTGCCGTCGATGCGCTGGCGCACGGCACCGAGGAATTCGCCGCGCGCCGCATGGACCGCAGCGTCCACGCCGCATTGGCTGGCAAGAAGCTGGATGAAGTCGCCTGAGCGATATCCTGAACCGAACACTGTAGAAAGACCCGAGAGCCATCATGCCCCAGATCGTTATCCTCCCCCATCCGGTCCTCTGCCCCGAAGGCTCGGTGATCGACGCCCCGGCCGGCAAGAGCCTGTGCGATGCGCTGCTCGACAGCGACATCGACATCGAGCACGCCTGTGAAAAGTCCTGCGCCTGTACCACTTGCCACGTGGTGATCCGCGAGGGATTCGAGACGCTCAATGAGCCCACCGACAAGGAAGAAGACCTGCTGGACATGGCCTGGGGCCTGGAAGCGACCTCGCGCCTGTCCTGCCAGGTGGTACTGGGCGAAGACGACCTGACCGTCGAAATCCCCAAGTACACCATCAACCACGCATCCGAAAACCATTGAGCCGTACTGCCCCGGCAGTGCCGGCAGGAGCCGACCATGAAATGGACTGATACCCAGCAGATCGCCGAGGAGCTCTACGACAGGTTCCCCAACATCGATCCACGGACCATCCGCTTTACCGACCTGCACCGCTGGGTCATGGAGCTCGATGGTTTCGATGACGATCCCAACCGCTCCGGTGAGCGCATCCTGGAAGCTATCCAGGCGGCGTGGATTGTCGAGGCGGAGTGAGCCCTGACTGGCAATGAAAAAACGCATCGATGTCGATGCGTTTTTTTTCGGCTTCGGGGTATGCGGCCTAGATGAACAGGTTCGGGATTCCCTTGGTGCCAGCGGCATATTGAGGAAAGATCTTTTCCAATGCGCCGTCGGTGATACGCATATGCCGCTCCGACAGCGCGCACAGCACCGCGCGGAAATCGGTAGTGATGGCCAGGTCGCGGCCTTCGTTCAGGGCGGCCTGGTTCAGCCCCGGCCATTGGCCGTAGATCTTGCCACCACGCAGGTTGCCACCCATCAGCCACATGGCATTGCCGTGACCGTGATCGGTACCGCCATTGCCGTTCTCGCGGAAGGTACGACCGAATTCCGACATCACCACGATGACCGTGTCATTGAAGGCCGGCCCCAGCTCCCTGGCCAGCGTGGCCAAGCCCTCGGCCAGGGGCGCGAGGCGGCCGGCTAGCTGGCCCGTGCCATTGCCCTGGTTGATGTGGGTGTCCCAGCCGCCCACGGCCAGGAAGGCCAGGCGGATGCGTGGGTCGTGGCGCATCAGGCGGCCCAGCCGGGCCGTGTCCAGGGACAGTCCATTGGGCAGCGGCGCACCATTGTTGGCCATCTGCTGCTCCTGGCTGTTGATCTCGCTCATGAGCTCGCGCCGTGCCGCAATGCCGTCGCGGTAGGCCTTGGCCACGGCATCGTCACCCTCATAGAGGGGCGCGTAGGCCTGCATCATGCGCGGCTGGTCGATCAGGCCTGGGCGGGTGGCGGCGCGCCCGGTCTGCAGGTTGGCCACCACGTTGTGGCCGGCCAGGATGCGCGGCGTGGCATCGCCCACATTGAGCGCCTGCAGCGGCGATTGCGCCGGCGGCAGGTAATCCATCACGCGGTTGAGCCAGCCGTCGCGGGTATTGTGCTGGCCGGGGGTGCCGGTTTCCATGTAGTCCTGCGCCTCGAAGTGCGAGCGCGAGCCATCGGGGGAACCCGAGGCATGCACGAAGGCCAGCTGGCCGCCTTCCCAGTACGGCATCAGCGGTCGCAGGGCCGGATGCAGGCCGAAATAACCAGTCAGGTCGATGGCGCCATTGGCCTGGCCCGGAGCCGCCACGGCGATGCTGGGCCGGGCCCGGTAGTACTCCGGGTCGCCATGCGGTACCACCACGTTCATGCCATCGACCGCCCCGCGCAGGAACACCACGACCATGCGCGGCGCGCCATCACCGTTGGCATGCCCGCGCGGGGCAGGGGAGCCATACGCCAGCTTGGCCGGGGTGGCGCGGCTGATGCTCTTGTCGCCCACGGGCGCCACGGCGCAACCGGATAGTCCGATCGGGACCAGGATGGCGCCGCTGCCGGCAGCGCCCAGGTAACGGATGAAATCACGACGGTTCATGGGACTCTCTCTGGCCGGTGGATCAGCGTTTCATGAAATCAGGACTGCCCAGGATCAGGCCCGCCTGTACGTTCTCAGGGGCCGCGGTGATCTTGGCGGCCGCCTGCGCCGAGATGGCCGGGCCCAGCGTGTCCAGCAACCGGCGTGGATCGACCGGCCGGGCGTCGGCATTGGAGGGCGCGGGCTCACCCTCGGCGCGAGCAATGGGCGACTTGCCATTGACCAGGTTGCCGGCGAAGTTGATCCGCCGCAGCAGCGCGTCGGGATTCAACCAGGCGGCTTCCGAATATTTGTAGCCCTCGGGGGTGAGCCAGCCATACAGCGGCATGCCGAACTGGCCCAGTGCGCCATTGACCGGTTTCGCGTTCCTCACGGGAATGTCACTGGCGCGCAGCGCCGAGACCACGAATTGGTAGGGCGTCTTGAATTGCGTCTGGTAATTGCTGCGTGCCCAGAATTGCGGGCTGTCAAAGAGTGTCTGCAGCACCGCGCGCAGGTCACCCTGGGTGGCCAGGAATTTCTGCGTGAGCCGCTGCACCAGCGCCGGATCGGGCTGGTCGGAGACGAAGTACTGCACCAGCTGAGTGGAGATGAAGCGCGCCGTAGAGGGGTGATTGGCCAGGATATCGAGCGCTGCCTCGCCTTCCTGGTAACCGCTGGCCGCCAGCGGCCGGCCCAGGAACACCTTGGGTGCATTGTCGTGGCGCTGGACGGCGAAGGCGAAGGGTGCCGCACCTGCCTTCATGGCGTTGACATCGATGGTCCAGCCCGAGAGGATGCGCGCCAGCGTGATCACGTCGGTCTGCTGGTAGCCGCCATCCACGCCCAGTGTGTGCAGCTCCATCAGCTCGCGCGCGTAGTTCTCGTTCAAGCCCTTGAAGCGGCCCCGCGCCCCCGGCGTGCCAGCGCCGCTGGAGAGCCAGTTGTCGAGGTAGTACAGCATCGCCGGATGATGCGCCACCGCCCCCAGCAGGTCGCGGAAGTGGCCCAGTGCGTAGGGACGGATGGCGTTCTTTTCGTAGTCGCCGACCCAGTAGCGCACCCATTCCTTGCCTTCGAAGATGTTGAAGTGGTTGGCCCAGAATTCGGTCATCACTTCTTCCAGCTGGCGCGGGCTTTCGGTGGCCTGCAACAGCCGGGCCGTGTGGAACTGCGGTGTCAGCTCGCGCGGTGCGCGCTGCCGCGCGGCCTGCTTGACCTCCTTGTCGGCCTCCTTGTCGATGGAGGGCGGGCCATAGTCGACGAACAATTGCGCCGGCGTCATCTGCAGGCCCGGCAAGGCGGCCAGTCGCGCCTGCAGGTCCGCCGGCAGGGGGATGCGTTCGGGATGCAGCTGCTGCTCGATGTAGCGTTTCACGCCCATGCGTTCGACCTGTTCCAGATCGCCCGGGCGGGGTCCGTAAGCCAGCCGGTTCAACACGTGCAGCGCACGTTCCTGCTCCGACAGCGGTGCTGCTGTCGCAGCGCCCGGGGTGGCGGCCCGGGCCAGGTCCAGGCTGCCCGCGAGCAGCACCAGCAGCAGGGCGCGGCGAGCGCGAACCGATCCCAGGATCGGGTGGATCAATTGGCGAAGCGGGCGCATGGATGAGCCTCGTGGTATCGAAATTTGTGGAGGCCAGTATGGACAATGGCCGCAGCGCCCGCTGTAAGAAAGTGTAATGCGCAACGCACACCGGGCGAATGCCGGGATAACGCGAGGTGAGCCATTTTGGTTGTCATGCCGACGGCGTCAGCTGAACAAAACTGCGCTCGCGCGGGACCAAAGTTGCCAGGCTGGCTACGCTTATTCAGTCCCCCGTTATCGGCGTGCTAACGCCAGCTGGATATTTCTTGAATTTTCAGATGATTCTTATGCGCCGGATCTCATTGCTCGCTCACAATAGCGCGTTTGAAAAATCGGGTTATCCGCCTAAGCAAGGTGTGGCAGTTCGCCGAAACAAAGAATAGGGACGCAGCATGACATGGACACCGGCATCGGCGATGCGTATCGCTCTGCTCGACGATCACGCGGTGGTGCGCTACGGCCTGGCCATGCGCCTGGCCGAGGAGCCGGACCTGGACGTGGTGGGCGCCTTCGCCACCAGCAAGGAACTGATGGCGGCATTGCGCACGGTGCAGGCCGATCTGCTGCTCATCGACTATGCACTGGGCAGCAACGATATCGATGGCCTGAACCTGATTCGTGCGCTGCGGGTGCGCTTCCCGCGCAGCAAGATCCTGGTCGCCTCGGCGCATCACAACCCGGCCACCGTGGCACTGGCGATGAAGGCCGGGGCGGGTGGCTTCGTGGGCAAGGCGCAGGACCTGGGTGAACTGATCCAGGCCGTGCGTGCGGTGGGGCGCGGGCGTCAGTATCTGAACGTGGCCATGGTGGCGGCGCTGTCTTCGATGCAGCAAGCCGAGTCCGGCGCCAGCCAGGCCAGTCGCAGCCTCAGCGGCAGTGCGCCGCCGGCCAGTCGGGCGCTGGCCGAGTTGTCCAGCCTGTCGCCGCGCGAGCGCGAAGTCCTGCGCTGTTGCCTGGAGGGCTTGTCGGTCACGGAGATCGCCGAGAAGTTCACACGCAGCGTCAAGACCATCAGCGGACAGAAGCAGTCGGCCTTGCGCAAGCTGGGCGTGCGCAGCGATCACGAACTTTTCAAGATCGCCTATCACATCAAGGACCTGTAGAGCAGGCCATGCAGTACACCAGAGGAGGGAAGAAACATGATGAGTAGCAGCGCGCCACAGGTCTTGCTGGTGGATGATTCGGCAACGATACGGCAGGCCATCGGCAATCGCCTGCAGGCCATGGGTTGCCAGGTCCACCGGGTGGTCGACGGCACCGCCGCGCTGGCAGCGATACGCGCGCAGACCTATGGCCTGGTGCTGCTGGATTGCTACCTGCCCGACATGCTCGGCCATGAAGTGGCGCAGCAGGTGCGGATGATGGAGTCGGCCGAGCCGCAACGTCCCTATACTCCGCTGATCGGCATCTCGGCCGAATCCGATCCGGCCCATGTGCGTCTGTGTCTGGAGAAGGGCATGGATGGCATGCTGGGCAAGCCGCTGCAAAGCGAGGCATTGCGCAAGATGCTGGCGCTGTGGTGTGACCACGAGTGGCCCGATGCCGGTGAGCAGGCATCCACCGGCGAGCGCGCCGGCGAGGATCTGCACCAGCTGTTCCTGCGTACCTCGCAGTACGATCTGCAGGCCTTGCGCGCCGCGCATGCCAGTACCGACCTGGCCGTCATGGCGCAACTCGTGCATCGCATGAAGGGCGCCGCCCTGACCATGCAGCGCGCCGAGATCGTGGCCCTGCTGGAATGTGTCGAAGAAGCCCTGCGCACCGGCGCCGACGGCCTGGACTCCGTCCCGCTGTTGCTGGTGTCGCTGGGACGGATCCTCGAGGCCTAGGGCTTCAGGCGCCGATCCAGGGCAGGCCGGCCTTGCACCAGCCTTCCACGGTCTTGCGGTGGCCGGCGGCATCCTTGTTGCCCTCGAAGCCCTCCAGGATGTCGAAGCACTGGCTGAAGCCATGGTCGGTGGCCAGCTTGGCGGCATGCTTGGAGCGCACACCGGAGCGGCACAGGAACAGCAGGATGTCATCCGGGTTGGCCACTTCCTTCAACTGTTCCAGGAATAGCGCGTTGGGCTTGCCCTCCGGGTAGAGATTCCATTGCACCGCCAGGTGCTGTCCGGCCGGGATCTGCACGATGCCGACCCAGTCGCGTTCGGCCCGGGTGCGTACGTCGACCAGCTTGACGGCGGCGTTGCCTTCGATCAGCGCCAGCGCTTCCTGGGGGGTGACCGCACCGCGGTAGGGGAGCTGGCCGTTACGGGCACGGTCGGCAGCGGCGGCGAGAATGTCTTGGTGGCTCATGAGGGTTCTCTTTGTCAGAACGTTGTCAAATTGAAAACGACATATTGAAACCGGGAAGTGTGCTTGCCCAGAAGGTGAAACTTTAAACAATTTTCCCAGCCCGGTGCAGGATCGCGATCAAGCAGCATGATGCCCCAAGACGGCGCAGGCACCAAAACAGGGCGTTTCACATGGAAAATCCAAAAACTGCATTATTACGGTGCATTCAATATAAAATGCACTGAAATAATGCATCCATTTGGCTTTCCTGCACTGTAGGGGAAGGCCGTCTGGCCGCCTGCTCCCTAAAATATTCCATAATTGCCGCCCCCGAAAGGTTGGTGGCATGGAATCTGCTATCATCCGCGACTGAGTTCGGCGCAAGACCGTTGTATCAAATGCAAAGATCCAGTCGCAGAAAACGGCTCAACACCCCAATTTATACTACTTCCTCGTTTTAGGAGATTCGCATGGCAAGGACGGCCGCAGAGGTTTTGAAGATGGTGAAGGACAACGAAGTCAAGTTTGTCGACTTCCGTTTCGCTGACACCCGTGGCAAGGAACAGCACGTTTCCGTGCCGGTTTCGCATTTCGACATCGACAAGTTCGAATCCGGTCACGCCTTCGATGGTTCGTCGATCGCCGGCTGGAAGGGTATCGAAGCCTCCGACATGCTGCTGATTCCGGATCCGAACACCGCCAACATCGACCCGTTCATGGAAGAGACCACCCTCTTCATGCAATGTGACGTGATCGAGCCGTCCGACGGCAAGGGCTACGACCGTGATCCGCGCTCCATCGCCAAGCGCGCTGAAGCCTACCTGAAGTCCTCCGGCCTGGGCGACACCGCCTACTTCGGTCCGGAACCCGAATTCTTCATCTTCGACGGCGTGCGTTGGGGTGCTGACATGTCCGGCTCCTTCGTCAAGATCGACTCCGAAGAAGCTTCCTGGAGCACCGGCGCCAAGATCGAAGGCGGCAACTCCGGCCACCGTCCGGCGGTCAAGGGCGGCTACTTCCCGGTTCCCCCGGTCGACAGCTTCCAGGACATGCGTTCGGAAATGTCCCTGATCCTGGAATCCATGGGTATCCCCGTCGAAGTGCACCACCACGAAGTGGCCGGCGCTGGCCAGAACGAACTGGGCACCAAGTTCTCGACCCTGGTCGAGCGCGCTGACTGGACCCAGACCCTGAAGTACGTGATCTGGAACGTCGCCCACACCTACGGCAAGACTGCCACCTTCATGCCCAAGCCCCTGGTCGGCGACAACGGCTCCGGCATGCACGTGCACCAATCCGTCTGGAAGGATGGCAAGAACCTGTTCGCAGGCGACGGCTATGCCGGTCTGTCGGAATTCGCGCTGTACTACATCGGCGGCATCATCAAGCACGCCAAGGCACTCAACGCGATCACCAACCCTGGCACCAACTCCTACAAGCGTCTGGTCCCCGGTTTCGAAGCCCCGGTCAAGCTGGCCTACTCGGCCCGTAACCGTTCGGCCTCGATCCGTATCCCCCACGTCGCCAACCCGAAGGGCCGTCGTATCGAAACCCGCTTCCCGGATCCCCTGGCCAACCCGTACCTGTGCTTCTCGGCGCTGCTGATGGCCGGTCTGGATGGCGTGCAGAACAAGATCCACCCGGGCGAAGCCGCGACCAAGGACCTGTACCACCTGCCGCCGGAAGAAGACAAGCTGATCCCGACCGTGTGCTCCTCGCTGGATGAAGCGCTGGAACACCTGGACAAGGACCGCGAGTTCCTGACCCGTGGTGGCGTGTTCAGCGACAGCATGATCGACGCTTACATCGACCTGAAGATGCAGGAAGTCACGCGTTTCCGCATGACCACCCATCCGATCGAATTCGACATGTACTACTCGCTGTAATCGAATCCGGGTTTGATGAAAAAGGGGAAGCTTGCTTCCCCTTTTTTTATGCGTCGGCGCCGCCGGCTCCAGGTGGCGGGGCGCGCCCGAAACTTGCTAGTCATCGGGTATGAAGACACCGCGACATGACATGAATCCAGGCTTATCCCCATCCGCCATGAAGACACCTTTTCCCTCGCTCGACGGCCTGGACCTGCTGGCCTCGGCCGTGATCATCCTCGATGCACAGGGCGGCATCGTCTATGCCAATGCCGCTGCCGAGAACCTGCTGGAGAGTTCCTTCAAGGTGCTCTCGCAACAGAAGCTCTCCGAGCTCTTCCTTAATGGCAAGGAGCTTTCGGCGCTGTTCTACCAGGCCATCGAACACCAGTTCGCCGACAAGCGCCTGGACCTGGTGCTGGAGCGCGCCAACCGCGAGCCGCTGCAGGTCCATACCATCGTCACTCCGCTGGACAACCCCGACATGCCGGTGCTGCTGGAGCTGCGCGAGAACGTGCAACAACTCAAGCTGGACCGCGAAGAGCGCATGTTCGACCAGAGCCAGGCCAACAAGGAACTGATCCGCAATCTGGCTCACGAGATCAAGAATCCGCTGGGCGGTATCCGTGGCGCGGCGCAACTGCTGGAGCTGGAGCTGCCCGAGCGCCACCTGAAGGAATTGCGCGAATATACCCAGGTCATCATCAAGGAGGCCGACCGCCTGCAGACCCTGGTCGATCGCCTGCTGGCGCCGCACCGCCATCCGCACATCGTCGGCGACGTCAACATCCACGAAGTCTGCGAGCGGGTGCGCAGCCTGGTGATGGCCGAGTTTCCGCAGGGGCTGAGCATCCAGCGCGACTATGACCTCTCCATTCCCGAATTCCGGGGCGACAAGGAGCAGCTGATCCAGGCGGTACTGAACATCGTCCACAACGCGGCCCAGGCATTGGCCGACCGCATCCGTGCGGGAGATGCCGAGCTGATCCTGCGCACCCGCGTGTCCCGCCAGGTGACGCTATCCAAGGTCAGATACCGGCTGGCACTAGACTTGCATATCATCGATAACGGTCCGGGTATTCCCCCAGACATCCAGGAGAGGATCTTCTATCCCCTGGTGTCGGGTCGGGAAGGTGGTAGCGGACTGGGGCTGACCCTGGCGCAGACCTTCGTGCATCAGCACATGGGCGTGATCGAATGCGACAGCCGGCCGGGTTGTACCGATTTCAGAATACTTATACCGCTGCCGTGAGCCCATGGCCGCAGGCGGCGCGCCAAAGCCGGAATGACGGAAGGCATCCCGTCATCATGGGGGCTGCGGACGGGGCGCCAGAAGTGCCTTGGCTCGCGGGAGCTTTAACAGCAAGACCAACGCAGGAAGAAGTTATTTATGAAGCCAATCTGGATTGTTGACGACGACGAATCGATACGCTGGGTGCTCGAAAAAGCCCTGGCCCGAGAAAATCTCGCCACGCAGAGTTTTTCCAGCGCACGCGATGCCATGGCAGCCCTGCAGAACGGGACGCCGCAAGTGCTGGTTTCCGATATCCGCATGCCCGGCGCCTCCGGGCTGGAACTGCTGCAGACCGTCAAGGCCAAGCATCCGGGGATTCCGGTGATCATCATCACCGCCTTCTCCGACCTGGATTCGGCGGTCTCGGCCTTCCAGGGCGGCGCCTTCGAATACCTGGCCAAGCCCTTCGACGTGGACAAGGCGGTCGAGCTGATCCGCCGCGCCCTCGACGAGAGCCTGCGCGAGACCGACATCGAGCAGGGCGCTGCCCAGACCCCCGAGATCCTCGGTCAGGCGCCGGCCATGCAGGACGTGTTCCGCGCCATCGGCCGCCTGTCGCAATCGAACGTGACGGTGTTGATCACCGGCGAATCCGGCTCCGGCAAGGAACTGGTGGCACGCGCCCTGCACAAGCACAGCCCGCGCGCCAGCCAGCCCTTCGTGGCCTTGAACACCGCCGCCATTCCCAAGGACCTGCTGGAGTCCGAGCTGTTCGGCCATGAACGCGGCGCCTTCACCGGCGCGCAAGCCATGCGCCGTGGCCGCTTCGAGCAGGCCGAGGGCGGCACGCTGTTCCTCGATGAAATCGGCGACATGCCGCTGGACCTGCAGACGCGCCTGTTGCGCGTACTCTCGGACGGGCATTTCTATCGCGTCGGCGGTCACCAGTCGCTGAAGGCCAATGTGCGCGTGATCGCCGCCACCCACCAGAACCTGGAACAGCGCGTGCGTGAGGGCCTCTTCCGCGAGGACTTGTACCATCGCCTCAACGTGATCCGCCTGCGTCTACCCAGCCTGCGCGAACGTAGCGAGGACATCCCCATCCTGGCACGTTACTTCCTGGCGCAGAGCGCGCGCCAGCTGGGCGTGGAAGCCAAGCGCCTGTCGCCGCAGGCCATGCAGTTCCTGTCGCAGCTGGAGTTCCCAGGCAACGTGCGCCAGCTGGAAAACCTGTGCAACTGGATCACCGTGATGGCCCCCGGCCAGACCGTCGAGATCAAGGACCTGCCGCAGGACCTGGTGGAAGAGCGCGCCCATGCACCGCAACCGGCGCAACTCGTGGCCGGTCCGGCGTCGGCCGGGATGGCCGCTCCGGTGATGCCGCTCAGCTATGGCGAAGCGGCCGCCAGTGCCGCCGCGCCGGAGGCTGGCAACGTCAGCTGGATCTCGCTGCTGGAAACCGAAGCCGCACAGATGCTGGCCTCGGAACAGCCGGAGGTGATGGATATTCTCGGTCGCCAGTTCGAAGCCGCGTTGATCAAGATCGCACTCAAGCACACCCACGGCCGCAAGAACGACGCTGCGGTGCGCCTGGGCATCGGCCGCAACACCATCACCCGCAAGATCCAGGAGCTGGGGATCGGCGGTGCCGAGGACGACTGAGCGGGTTCGTCAGTCGCAAGAGTCAAGCAGGGGAGGCCTGTCCGCGTGCCGCCGCGTGGGCAGGACCAGCAAGGGGAAGGCGGCGGCGCATAAAAAAGGAAATGGCCTGGATCGTGAGATCCAGGCCATTTTTATTGAATGCGTCAGGAGGTGCCGGATAAATGATTTATATCATTTATCCGGATTGTCCCGTTGATCAGCGCAGCTTCAGCACCACGCGCGCAGCCACCGATGCCAGCAGGCTCAGCACCGCGCCGAAGATGACGAAGTAGCTCACCGACAGCTTGTCGCCGGTGACGTCGATCAGCCAGGTGATGATCAGGCCGGCGAAGCCGCCGAAGATGGTCACGGCGATGTTATAGGCCAGCGACATGCCGGTGCCGCGCGTGGCCACCGGGAAGATATCGGCCAGCAGCGCCGGCATGGCGGCGAAGTACATGGTCATGAGCACGCCGATGACGGTCTGCAGCAACAGCAGTTGCAGGAAGCCCGGCGAGTTGGTCAGGAACACGAACATCGGATAGGTCAGTACGATGTAGAGGGCGCTGCTGGCGATCATGAAGGGCGTGCGGCCGATCTTGTCGGAGAGCGCGCCCACCAGCGGCGAACCGACGAACATGATCAGGCCGGCCACCGACATGGCCGCAAACGAGGACCAGGCCGGCAGGCCCAGCTGCTTGACCGCGTAGGTCGGGATGTACAGCGACAGGTACACCGAGACGGTGGCCATGATGACGCTGCCCGAACCGATCAGCAGGCGCAGCTTCTGGCTGGAGAAGGTGTCGCGCAGCGGGGCGTCGGTCCTCTCGCTGGAGTCCTTGAATTCGGGGGCTTCATCCAGGTGGCGACGGATGTAGATACCGGCCGGTGCGATCAACAGGCCGAAGATGAACGGCACGCGCCAGCCCCAGGAAGCCAGTTGGTCCGCCGTGAGCATGTTGTTGAGCACGGCGCCGAAGATGGCGGCCAGCAGCAGGCTGATGCCCTGGCTGGCGACCTGCCAGCTGGAGAAGAAGCCGCGACGATGCGGCGCGTGTTCCACCAGAAAGGCCGTGGAGCTACCGAATTCGCCACCCGCCGAGAAGCCCTGGATCATCTTGCCCAGAGCGATGCCGGCCGGCGCCAACAGGCCGATGCTGGCATAGCTGGGCATGAAGGCGATCATGGCCGTGCCGATGGTCATCAGGGTGATCGACAGCATCAGGGCCGACTTGCGGCCGGCGCGGTCGGCATAGGCACCCAGCACCACCGCACCCAGCGGCCGCATGAAGAAGGACACGCCGAAGGTGGCGAAGGTCAGCAGCAGCGAGACGCTATCGTCACCGGTGGGGAAGAATTGCTTGGCGATCACGACCGCGAAGGCGCCGTAGATCAGGATGTCGAACCATTCGAGGGCATTGCCGATCGAGGAGGAAATGATGGCGCGCCTGGCCTGTGGATGCGAGTGAGCGGCGTCGTGCGTCGCGGTCTGACTGGTCATGAAGACTCCCTGATGGATAGCAGTGTGGATGGAGGAGCGGGCTAGCCCGTGCGACCCGGGTGGAGCCGACAGTTGCCTGGCTGGTTGATGGTTGTTCGCTCCGTTGCAGCGGCCTGGTCATGACAGGCATGTGACAGTGCCGCTACAGCGGGCGAGGATAGGCGGGGCGATGTGGGGCTGTCAAGGCGCGCTGCAAGGGATTATCAAGGGGCAGGAAGCGTGGTGGCCGACACTGGCGCAAGCTGCGCCGGGCCCCTTCGACGGGCTCAGGACAGGCTTCGATACGCATCGATACGCGGCTGCACCGCTACCTAGGACGAACGGTAGTGGGGACATCATCATCCCCCCCCCCGTTCTGACCGAGTAGACCCATAGCGGCCGTATCCAAGGCGCTCCGGTGCCACGACACCGCCGGCAGGCATTGGAAAGCTGTGCTGACTCGGTTTACTATCCCATCCAGTGAACGTCCTTGCATGAATCAAACGAACTCCCGCTGACACACAAATCGGATAAGCCCCATGATGAACACGTATCGGCAACGCCAGATTCCAGAGGTCACAACGTGCATCTGATATGGCTGGAAGACTTCATTGAGCTGGCGCGCACGCGCAGCTTTTCGCGAGCCGCTGAGAATCGTTTCGTCACGCATCCGGCTTTCGGCCGTCGCATCAAGGCGTTGGAGCAATGGGTCGGTGCTGAACTGGTGGTGCGCGCGCATCCGGTATCGCTGACGGCGGCGGGACAGTTATTTCTCGATGCCGCGACGCATTCGACCGACGTGCTGTATGCCGCCCGGGCGCAGCTGCAGGAGGGCCCCGGCCCGATGGAAAGGACGTTGCGCGTGGCTACCGGGCGCACGCTGGCGCAGACATTTTTCCCGGACTGGTATGAGAGCATCAACCAGCGCTTCGGGCCCTTCCCCGTGTCGGTCAGCACCGGTGGCGCGCAGGAAGTGATCCTGCGGCTGGGCGCGGGTGACGCGGACCTGCTGGTGATCTATTCGAGCCCGACCACGCGGCTGCTGATCGATCCGATGCGCTACGAGTCATTGACGCTGGCGCGCGAGATCCTCCTGCCGGTGGTGGCCGTCGACGCCAAGGGACGGCCACGCTTCAAGCTGGCCCCGGCCGGCAGGGTGACGCTGGCGCCGACGCCATGGCTGGGTTTCTCGCAGTCGCTGACCCTGCGCGGCGTACTGGCCAAGCATCTGGCCGGCTTGCCCAGGAAGATAGCCCTGCGCATGGTATATGAAGCCGATTCCTACGAATCCATCCACGAGATGGCGCGCCGTGGCGTCGGCGTGGCTTGGCTGCCGCAGCGGCTGGTGCAGGAAGACATCAACGAGCGCCGCCTGCTGGTCATCGGCGAACCGGAGATGCGCGTCAATTTCGACATCTCGCTGTACCGCTTACGTGGCAACGACAACGCACTGGTCAAGATGATCTGGGATGGCGTCGCGTGCGACGCCATCGACAAGCCCTGACCCATTCCCTCTCGCTGCCGATGTCTGCTGCAGCAAAAAGCACAAGCCTGTGCCGAAACGGCAATAAGCAGAAAATCGCGCTCACTATACTCCCTCGAAGTTCTCGACATGCTTTCCGGTACGTCTGGAAAGATGTTCGCAGATGGAGCGCAATGCAATGCAACGCGCACTCCCTTCGAGCATCGAGCCAGGCAGGCCGCAGCGTGCGAGCCACATAGAATGAGCGCGCAGACGCGATTGCCATCGCAGCAGCAATGCGCCGCACCAAGAGAGAATGGGAGTCACCGCATGTCAGCCGAGTTCGAATCATCCGCCACCTGTGCCACCTGTGCCACCTGTGCCACCGTGCCGCAGGCAGCCAAACGCAAGAACCCCTGGAAAGAAATCTGCGCCGCCAGCATCGGCAACGCACTGGAGTTTTACGATCTACTGATCTACGGCTACTTTGCCGTGGTGATCGGCAAGCTGTTCTTCCCGGCCCAGGATGAGACGACCTCGCTGCTGCTCAGTGTCGGCACCTTCGGCATTTCCTTCGTGATCCGTCCTCTGGGGGCTATCGTACTGGGCTCCTACGCCGACCGCGCCGGCCGCAAGGCATCGCTCACGGCGTCGATCCTGATCATGATGGTGGGCACTGCGATGATCGCGTTTGCGCCGACTTATGCCCAGATCGGCATCGCTTCACCGATGATCATCATCGTTGCGCGGTTGCTGCAGGGTTTCTCCACCGGTGGCGAATTCGGTGCGGCGACGGCCTTCATGGTCGAACATGCCGACGCCAAGCGACGAGGATTCTTCGCCAGCTGGCAACTGTCCACGCAAGGCCTGGCCACGGTGTTGGCTGCCGGCGTGAGCGCATTGCTCAGCTATCAGCTGACGCCGGCGCAACTCGACGACTGGGGCTGGCGGGTGGCGTTCTGCTTCGGTTTGCTGGTGGGGCCGATTGGTCTCTACATCCGCAGCCAGATCGATGAAACCCCCGAGTTCAAGAAGATCGCCGCCGCCGCAGCGGTGGCCAAGGCCGAGAAATCGCCGCTGATGCTGGTGCTGGTACGCGATCGCGTCAAGCTGCTGCTGGCCGTCGGCGTGGTGGCAGGCGCCACCGCTTTCAACTACGTACACAAGCTGTACATGCCGACTTACGCATTAAAGCAGTTGCATATTCCTGCGACCTCGTCCTTCATCGGTGCGCTGATCACCGGGCTGGTACTGATGCTGACGGCGCCGGTATTCGGTACCTTGTCAGATCGCTTCGGCCGCTTCCGCGTGCTGACGATTGCGATGGCATTGATCGGATTGAGCTCATATCCGCTGTTCATGCTGCTCAACGTCTGGCCGACCGTGACCACGCTGATGGTGGTGCAGGGCATCGTGGGCGTGCTCATTGCGGCTTGCCTGGGGCCGATTCCGGCCATGCTGTCGGATATCTTTGCGACCCAGACCCGCGGCACCGGTCTTGCACTGAGCTATAACTTCTCGGTGACCTTGTTCGGCGGTTTCTCGCCACTGATCGTGACCTGGATGATCGCGGCCACCGAGAGCAAGATGGCGCCGAGCTTCTACGTCATGGCCACCGCGTTGGTCAGCCTTGCCGCCGTGATCGTGCTGGGCCGCCGGATGGAACGGACCCGATAATATCAATTGGAGGCTTTGGCATGAAAACCCTGGAACAAGTACGCGCACGACTGAAACACTACCCGGTCGAGGTGGAATTTCCCGCCATCGACAAATGGCAACACGGCAATACGGGCGTCGACTACGTCCACAGCATCGATAGCGGTATCGCCGGTCCCCACGTGATGATCCTGGCGCTGATGCACGGCAACGAAGTCAGCGGCGCGATCACCGTCGATCGCCTGCTGCAAGCGGGTCTGAAGCCGGTCAAGGGACGCATCACGCTGGGCTTTGCCAATGTCGAAGCCTATCGGCGCTTCGATGCGCGCGATCCGGATGCGACGCGCTACGTCGATGAAGACATGAACCGGGTCTGGTCGTCATCCCGTCTCGACGGCTCCGAAGACAGCGTCGAGCTGCGCCGTGCGCGTCAGCTCCGTCCCATCATCGACACGATCGACTACATGCTGGACCTGCATTCCATGCATGAAGAAGCGCCGCCGCTGATCGTCAGCGGTCCGCTGGAAAAAGGCATTCGCTTCGCCGCCGACGTCGGTGCACCCGGGCAGGTGATCGTCGACGTCGGTCATCCCAACGGCAAGCGCATGCGCGACTACGCCGGCTTCGGCGATCCGGCCAGTGCGAAGAATGCCTTGCTGATCGAAACCGGCCAGCATTTCTCCGTGCGCAGCAAGGAAGTGGCGATGGATTCGGCGTGCCGTTTCCTGATCGCCACCGGCGTGATGGCTGCCGGTGATCTGCAGGGTTTCATGTTGGCGGGCGAGCCGGCGCCACAACGTTTCTTCCGTGTCACCGAACCGGTGGTGGCGACGTCCTGCGATTTTGAATTCGTCGAAGATTATCGTGGCATGGAAATCATCACCAGGGCCGGCACCGTCATTGCGCGCGAAGGCGAGCGCGAATTCGTCACGCCTTACGACAACTGCGTCATCGTCATGCCGTCGCTACGCCAACTTGGACCCGGCGTCACCGTGGTGCGGCTGGGCCATATCATCGACCGCTAGCACAAACGCACGCGCAAGCCGCATCGGCGTCGCCCATCAATCACCTGAAGGGAGCCAGTACGACTTCGCCGCCAATACGACGGGATCGACCTCCAGAAACGTTCGAGAGGTCAGCATCTTTTGCGTGGCCGCGAAGAACTTCCGAAAATGCGCCGTCTCCCGATGTGCGTTATACGACGCCTCATCCTTGTACATTTCGAACACCAGGAAACGATGTGGCTTGTCCTTGGATTCAAGCGCATACAAGGTGAATACGTCGGGCTCTTCGCGCACGGAAGTGACGATGCTCTGCTGGAGCACCACCTTGAATTCGGCCAGGCGATCCGGCGCGACCTCCAATTGCGCAATGCGCACATAGGGCATCGCACCTTGCTTCCCAAGTGCCGATGACGTCCATAGTCCCAGGCTCTGCATGGTTTGGCTTCCTGTTTCCTGCTGCATCATGTGAGCGACGCTGACCTGTGCTGTCAAACAAGTCATCGAGGCCAATGCGATGTGAAAAATAATAGGGCTTGCGGATAACCACGAATTTACAGCGCACTCGCCCTGGTCAGGTTCTCCCAATTGGCATGGGCGAATTTTCGTTTGTCGTCTTCACTCAACTGCAGCGTTTCCACGAAGCGCCGGGCGTCCCCGCCAGGGCGGTATTGGTAGGGGTAGTCTGTCGAAAAGAGAATGCGCTCGGGACCCACCGTTTCGATCGCCTGACGCAGATAGGTCGGGCTGAACATGCCACTGGCGGTCAGGTAAAGGTTGTTTCGAACGTAATCGAGGAAGGGGCGTTGCAGCGTCGTCACCCGATCCAGCATGGCAAGACGTTCGAGATAGAACATCACCAGTTCGCCCCAATGGCCGAGGATCACCTGCAGCGTCGGATGCCGGTCGAATATGCCTGCGAGGACCATGCGGACGAACTGGATGCCGGCTTCATAGTGCCATCCGAGACCGAAGGTGGAAAGCGCCAGGTCGATCGGCGCGCCAAATCCCGCGTAGTAAGCGTCGCGCACACTCGACTGCGGAATTTGTGGATGGATCAGCACCGGGACATTCAACTCGGCCGCACAGGCGAAGGTCGGTGCGAACATCGCATGGTCAAGATTTTTCTCGCCGACGCGGCCATAGAGGATGACGCCCTTGCAGGCGAGCTCTTCGACACAGCGCCTAAGCTCCCGCGCAGCACTTTCGCCATCGGCAAATGGCAACACCGCCATGGCCTGAAAACGGGAGGGATTGGCCGAGACGGTCTCGGCCAGGAGATCATTGACACGACGCGCCAAGTCGAGGCCGTGATGCCCCAAGTTGTTGAGGCCCGGGGTCGTCAGTGAGAGCACCTGGACATCGATGCCGGTTTCGTCCATCAATGCCAATCGCCGCTGGGCGAGATCGGAAAGCCGCTCCCCAAGCTCACCCGCATTCAGTGCAAGCGTCCCGTCATCGGCATTCGGGATGGTGCGCCACGCCTGCCTCACGGTATCAGGAAGAACGTGCTCTTCGATGGCAATGATCCTCATGTCAGGTATTTGCCGTGAGTTGCTTGACGACCGCTTCGCCCACGCCGCGGGCAGATGCCGGGTTCTGTCCGGTGATCAGGCGCCCATCCGTCACCACGTTCACACTCCAATTGGGGGCGGGCTGATGCAGCGCGCCACGCTGCTTGAGGGTGCTGGCCAGCAGGTAAGGTACGACCTTGGTGTAGTTGACTTCAGCCTCTTCCTCGTCGGTGAAGGCTGCGAGCCTCTTGCCGGCGACCAGATAGCTGTCGTCTGACAGCGTTGCGTTGACCAGGGCAGCCGGGCCGTGGCAGACCGCTGAAACGATACCGCCGGCTTCCCATATGTCACGGATGAGCTGTTGCACGGCCTCGCTGTCGGCGAAGTCCCACATGGTCCCGTGGCCGCCGGCGAAGAACACTGCAGAGTAACGCGACGCATCGAGCTCGCCCAGCACTGGCGAATGGGCGAGCGCATCGCGGAAAGGCTTGTCCTTCCAGTAATGGGCGTTGACCGGGTCGCTCAGGTCGAAGAAGTCGATTGGTGGATGACCGCCGCGGATCGAGGCGATCTCCACCGGGATGCCGGCCTTCTCGAAGACTTCCAGCGGATGCGTCAGCTCGACCAGGGCGAAACCGGTCGGCTCGCCGCTATCGCCCCGAATGGGATGGCTGGTGACGACGCACAGGATGGGCTTGATGTCGGTGGACACAAATAGGCTCCTTAGGATTTGAGCGTGGCCATGTCAATGACAAAGCGATACTTCACGTCGCTCTTCAACATGCGTGCATAGGCGTCATTGATCTGTTGGATGGGAATGATGTCGACATCCGAGACGATGCCGTGTCGTCCGCAGAAATCGAGCATCTGCTGGGTTTCCGGCACGCCACCGATGAACGAACCCGAGATGGCCCTGCGGCCCCGCACGACACCGCCGGCATTCACCGGTGTGCCCAGCGGCCCCATGTAGCCGACCAGTACGAGCACACCTTCGAGTGCCAGGGTCGGCAGATAGGGATTGACGTCATGGTCATAGGGAACCGTATCGATGATGAGGTCGAAACGCCCGGCAACAGCCGCCATCTGCGCTGGATCGGTCGAGAGCACAACGTGGCTCGCACCAAGCCGGAGGGCGTCCGCTTCCTTGCCGGAGGAGCGTGTCAACAGGCTTACCTCAGCCCCCAACGCTTTGGCCAGCTTCAGCGCCATGTGGCCGAGTCCACCAAGCCCTATCACCGCGACTTTGCTACCCTGGCCAACCTGCCAGCGGTGTAGCGGCGACCAGGTGGTGATGCCCGCGCATAGAAGCGGCGCAGCGCCGGCGGGATCAAGTCCGTCGGGAATGGAGAGGACAAACTTGTCCCTGACGACGATCGAATCCGAGTAGCCGCCGTAGGTTACCGTGCCGTCATGCCTGTCCGTGCTGTTGTAGGTGAAGGTCGCACCTTCGCTGCAATCCTGCTCCCATCCTTTGAGGCAAGGTTCACAGTACTGGCAGGAATCGACCATGCAGCCCACGCCGACTATCTCACCGACCTTGAATCGACTGACCTTTCCACCGACTTCTCTCACCTTTCCGATGATTTCGTGGCCCGGGACAATGGGGTAGCGCGTGAAGCCGCCATGGTTATGGGCCAGATGCAAGTCGGTGTGGCAAACGCCGCAAAACAGGATGTCGATGACGACATCATCCGGTTCTGGCGCGCGTCGTTCGAAGGAGAACGGTGCAAGGGTGCCGCTAGCCGATGCGGCGGCATAGCCTGAAATGTTCATGACCGGTGCTCCCGATATCAGGCGTTGCCTGGTGCGAACAGCTGTTGCCAACCGACGAAGGGGCCAAGCGGGATGATGTCCCAGTCGATGAGCTCCGCCTTGGCGAGTGGAAAATCAGCCAAGGCCTTTCTGGCGAGCTCAATCGAATCAGCTTCGGCCATGATGGCGACACCGGGGCGATCCTGGCGGAAATAGATGTCGCGGATCACGCCACTGGTGTAGAGCTGCCAGCCGTGACGCGTTTCGTCCAGCAGGTGCGGCTGGTACTGCTCAGGGGTGGCGCCGGGTCGGGGGATGTCGAGGCAAAGAAATTTCACGGTGAGGCTCCTTGGCGAGAAAAGGTGAATCGGATGGGAATCGAACCGACTGCAGCCGACGTGTGCTCCAGGCCATGCACAGGCCAGATCGACGCCGTTGTGAACATGGCGGAGAGGTTGACTGGGATAAATGCTACTGTAGAAAAATGCAGGCCAGTGGCGACATTTTTTCCCATCTTTGTAGAATTTCTGGCTACTCTGCAATGGCCTGAAGCTGTTATTTTTTGCGTGGATGAGTGTGGCGCGAGAGCGTCGCGCAATAGCGCAAGCCGCATGTCACCAAGGCTGGCGCCCTTATATCGATGAAGGATGTACGGATGAAAACAGAGATGAGAGGCCGGCTCGACGGCGTAGAAGTCTTCGTGGAAGCGGTGGAAGCGGGTGGTTTCTCCCGCGCGGCCGAACACTTGGCACTGTCGAGATCCGCGGTGGGCAAGGCGATCGCACGGCTGGAAACCCGCCTTGGCGTTCGTCTCTTTCATCGCACGACGCGCACCCAGAACCTGACCGAGGACGGTCAGGTCTATTACGAGCGATGCCTGCGGGCAATCGAAGAACTGCGTGCTGCCGAGTCGCTGCTGGAGTCTGGCAAACAGGAAGTCGCCGGACGGCTCCGCGTGACGATGCCGGTACTGTTTGGCCGCTACTGCATTGCCCCAATCCTGCTGGACTTTGCACGTCGGCATCCCAAGTTGGAGTTGGAGCTAAGCTTCAGCGACAGGCCCGTCGATATGATCGCGGAAGGTTTTGACCTCGGCATTCGAAGCGGCGCATTGGGCGACGCCAGCGGACTGTGCGCGCGCCCCCTGGCGACCCAGCCCAAAGTGTTGTGTGCCGCCCCCGACTATCTCAAGGCGCGTGGCGAGCCCGCTACGATCGACGCCCTGGCCGGACATGATGTCCTGATCCACTGGCGCACCGGACATCCCTATCCGTGGCTGCTGCCCGACGCGGATGGCCGGCTCACCGAGGTCAGGCTTGCTTCGCGCTTGCGGTTCGATGATCTGGAAGTCACCGCCGATGCAGCGGTTGCTGGCATGGGCATTGCGTGGTTGCCGCATTGGCTGGTACGTGATCGGATTCAGGCCGGTGCGCTCGTTGCCCTGTGGGAGAAGCGGCCCGCAGCGTCCATGGACAGCCAGGCCATCTGGCCGGCAACGGACTACATGCCGCTACGTGTACGTCTGGCCATCGATACCCTCGTCGAAAAGCTGCCGGGTGCAGCGGGCGTGAAGGCCCCTACCGTCCGTGCGGGGTGGCAGGCGCAAGGGGTCACGGCCGGCGCTGCATCGTCACCGAGAAAGAAGCAGGGCCGAACACGCTGACGCAGAATCCGTTCAATGATGCTCGGTGATCGGCGCCAGGGCGCACGACCGATAGTAATCCGCGACCACGTCAGCCTCGCCTGCAATCATTGACCTCCAACGACTCACGACGCCAACTCGTCCTCATCTTCAGCGCCAGCCTGCCGCAGCTTGCGCCATAGCGTGGTCCGGCTCATCCCCAGATGACGCGCCGCCGCAGCGCGGTTACCGCGATATCGGCGCAGCACCGCCTCGATCTCTTCGTGGTCACTGGCTGCTGGGCTGGTTTCGGGGGCATCCATGGTGGGGTTCGCCACCCCCTTGGCCAGCAGCTCTGGTGCCACCCGCAGGATCAGCGCCGGCGTCAGCGCCTGCAGCGGTTCGGCCGCCAGGAACAAGGCCAGCCGCTCCATCAGGTTACGCAGCTCGCGCACATTGCCCGGCCAGCCATAGGCGCACAACAGCGGCGCGCAGCGCAGGATCTCGGCGGCCAGGTTGGCGTGCGGGCGGGTATCCAGCGCCGCCAGCGCATGCTTGAGATGCCACTCGGCCAGCGCCGGGATATCCTCGCTGCGCGCGCGTAGCGGTGGCAGCGGCAGGCGCAGCACACTGAGCCGGTAATACAGGTCGGCGCGGAAGCGGCCATCGCGCACCCGCTCCTCCAGGTCGCAGTGGGTGGCGCTGATGATGCGCACCTGGACCGGAATGGGGCGCGTGCCCCCGACCCGTACCACCACCCGTTCTTCCAGTACCCGCAAGAGCCGGGTCTGCAACTGCAGTGGCATCTCACCGATCTCGTCAAGCAGCAGGGTGCCGCGGTGAGCCACCTCGAAGACCCCGGCCCGGCCGCCGCGGCGCGAGCCGGTGAAGGCGCCTTCTTCATAGCCGAACAGTTCGGACTCCAGCAGTGACTCGGCCAGCGCCCCGCAGTTGATCGCCACGAAGGGATGGGCCGCATGGGTCTTGCCCTGCATCAGTGGATGGGCACGGTGGATGGCCTGTGCCGCCAGTTCCTTGCCGGTGCCGGTCTCGCCCTGGATCAGCACGGTCGAGGGTGATCGGGCAAACAGGGTGATCGACTGGCGCACCTCTTCCATGGCCGCCGAATCGCCGCGCAGGTCCTTGATGTGATGACGCGCGCGCAGGCTGTCGGCCACCGGCAGGCTGGGGCCACGCGTGCTCTCCAGTTGCGTCAGGCGGGCCAGTTCCAGCGCATCCTCGAAGGACTGGCGCACTGTCGCGGCGGAGTAGAGGAAGATGCCGCGCATGCCGGCTTCCTCGGCCAGATCGGTGATCAGGCCCGCACCCACCACCGCCTCGACGCCGCCGGCCTTGAGCTCGTCGACCACGGCGCGCGCATCTTCTTCGGTGGCATAGGTGCGCTGGGCGATCTCCAGGCCGAACATCTGCTGGAACTCGGCCAGCGCCGGCATGGCCTCCTGGTAGGTGACCAGGCCGATGCGCGTGGTGACCTGGCGCGCCCGCGCCAGCGCCTGCATCACGTCGAAACCGCTGGCGCGCGCCACCACCACCGGCACCGGCAGGCGGCTCTTGAGATAGGCGCCGTTGGAACCGGCCGAGATCACCACGTCGCAGCGCTCGCTGGCCAGGCGCTCGCGGATGCTGCGCACGGCTTCGTCGAAGCCCAGCTGGATCGGTTCGATATCGGCCAGCTCGTCGAATTCCAGCGTGATGTCGCGGAACAGCTCCGACAGGCGGGACATCGAGACCGTCCAGATGACCGGTTTGTCGGCGTGGCGATCGGCGGGGGCAGGGCGTTTCATGGCGGCTTCCGTTGTTTCAAATGGCGTTCACTACGTTTCATTGAAACGTTAATGTAACACTTATGGAACATCGGCTGAGTGCGCCGTACCACCACCTGGCGTGCGGCGACTGCCCGGGGACTCTCCCGGTCGTGCCATCCAAGTCCTTGATTACACGGTGATATACCAGTCCCGGCCGGCGCTGGCAGGGCAGCTGCGGGCGCATGCTGCACTGCGATGGCACGGCCGTTGCAATAAGCCTTGCCATCCGCCGGTGCGGAACCCCCCGCGCCCCTCCAGCAAACCACTCAGAAGGTGTCCAACATGGCTCTCCACTCCGCAGGCGCAGCATTCCGCAAGGCCGTCCAGGAAGAATCCCCCTTGCAGGTCATCGGCGCGATCAACGCCAACCACGCCCTGCTGGCCAAGCGCGCCGGCTTCCGTGCGATCTACCTCTCCGGTGGCGGTGTCGCGGCCGGCTCGCTGGGCCTGCCCGACCTGGGCATTTCCAACCTGGATGACGTGCTCACCGACGTGCGCCGCATCACCGACGTGTGCGACCTGCCGCTGCTGGTGGATGTCGATACCGGCTTTGGCGCCTCGGCCTTCAACGTGGCCCGCACCGTGAAATCGATGATCAAGTTCGGCGCCGCCGCCATGCACATCGAAGACCAGGTCGGCGCCAAGCGCTGCGGCCATCGTCCCGGCAAGGAAATCGTCAGCAAGCAGGAAATGGTGGACCGCATCAAGGCCGCCGTCGATGCCCGCACCGACGAGAACTTCGTCATCATGGCGCGCACCGACGCGCTGGCCGTGGAAGGCCTGGAATCGGCCGTGGAGCGTGCGGTCGCCTGTGTCGAGGCCGGCGCCGACATGATCTTCCCCGAGGCCATCACCGACCTGGCCATGTACAAGCAATTCGCCAATGCGGTGAAGGTGCCGATCCTGGCCAACATCACCGAATTCGGCTCGACCCCGCTGTTCACCGTGGACGAGTTGAAGGACGCCGACGTCGGCCTGGTGCTCTATCCGCTGTCGGCCTTCCGCGCCATGAACAAGGCCGCCGAGAACGTCTACCAGGCGATCCGCCGCGACGGCACGCAAAAGAACGTGGTCGACACCATGCAGACCCGCATGGAGCTGTACGACCGCATCGATTATCACAGCTACGAACAGCGCCTCGACGCCCTGTTTGCGCAACAGAAAAACAAATAATCCCTTCTGATAATTAGTTTCTACCGAACACGATACGAGGAGAACACGATGAGCGAACAACAAGCCGCAGGTTTCAAGCCCAAGAAGTCCGTTGCCCTGTCCGGCGTCACCGCCGGCAATACCGCGCTGTGCACCGTCGGCAAGACCGGCAATGACCTGCACTATCGCGGCTACGACATCCTGGACGTGGCCGACAGCTGCGAGTTCGAGGAAATCGCCCACCTGCTGGTGCATGGCAAGCTGCCCACCGCCGCCGAACTGACAGCCTACAAGGCCAAGCTCAAGGCCTTGCGCGGCCTGCCGGCCAACGTCAAGGCGGCGCTGGAATGCCTGCCGGCGGCCTCGCACCCGATGGACGTGATGCGCACCGGCGTCTCGGCGCTGGGCTGTGTGCTGCCCGAGAAGGATGACCACAACACCCCCGGCGCGCGCGACATCGCCGACCGCCTGATGGCCTCGCTCGGTTCCATGCTGCTGTACTGGTACCACTACAGCAGCAACGGCAAGCGCATCGAGGTGGAAACCGATGACGACTCCATCGGCGCCCACTTCCTGCACCTGCTGCATGGCCAGAAGCCCTCCGAATCCTGGGAAAAGGCCATGCACACCTCGCTGATCCTGTACGCGGAACACGAATTCAATGCCTCCACCTTCACCGGCCGCGTCATCGCCGGCACCGGCTCGGACATGCACTCGGCCATCACCGGCGCCATCGGCGCGCTGCGCGGCCCCAAGCACGGCGGTGCCAACGAGGTGGCCTTCGAGATCCAGAAGCGCTACGACAATCCCGACGAAGCCGAAGCCGACATCCGCCGTCGCGTCGAGAACAAGGAAGTGGTGATCGGTTTCGGCCACCCGGTCTACACCATCTCCGATCCGCGCAACAAGGTCATCAAGGAAGTGGCGCGCAAGCTCTCCAAGGAAGCCGGTTCGACCAAGATGTTCGACATCGCCGAACGCCTGGAGTCGGTGATGTGGGAAATCAAGAAGATGTTCCCCAACCTGGACTGGTTCTCGGCCGTGTCCTACCACATGATGGGCGTGCCCACCGCGATGTTCACGCCGCTGTTCGTCATCGCCCGTACCTCGGGCTGGGCCGCGCACATCATCGAGCAGCGCATCGACAACAAGATCATCCGTCCCTCGGCCAACTACGTGGGCCCGGAAGACCTGACGTTCGTGCCGATCGCCAAGCGCAAGTAAGCGACGGGCGAGGGGAGCAGTAGCAGTAGCAGGAGAGTCGCGGCGGCCCGCATGGGGAGCCGCGGCCCACGGATTTGTAACAAGCGTTACATCGGGTCGAGCCGACTGCAATTACTTGTTAAGATGCGGTCGGACCTTTTTTCCCACCGTCTGGACTCTCCATGGATTACCCGATGACTGCTCCCGTCACCTCCCGCCATTCCCTTTTCCTCACGACCTGCCTGGCTGGCGCTGCCGCCTTGCTGCTGGCCTCCTGCGCCTCCAATGATCCGGTGCCGGTCACCGATACCAAGCCGGTACTGCCGCAGATCCTGAAGTCCGAGGCGGCCAGCCAGCCGACCTGGGCCACCCAGTTGAAGACGGGTGACTTCAGTTGCGAGATGGGCAACAAGGTGCAGGTGCGCATGGATGGCCGCGTCACCGATGGTGTGACGCTGGTGTGGAAGGGCAACAGTTACATGATGAGTCCGGTCAGCACATCGACCGGCGCAGTGCGCCTGGAGAACAAGGGCGAGGGACTGGTGTGGATCCAGATCCCGTCGAAGTCCATGCTGCTCAATTCCAAGATCGGACAGCAGCTCGCCAACGATTGCCGGTCCCGCTGATGGGGTGCGCGTCGTTGGCCTGACGGCCTTCGACGCGATACCGTTTTCCCTCCGGATGGCGTTCGCTGTCCGTCTCTCTTTCTCCAGCTGTCTTGCCGCATTGACGTGCATCAATCGTGGCGCGCGTAGCGCGGGCTGCAGAGTCACGGATTCAGCAGACCGTAAGTTTCAGGTGCAAGACTGGTTTCATCGTCGCATCAGGGCCACGCATCAGCGCCATGCATAAGAGCCCCCGCGACAGCCGCGCCGCAAGCCAGGCAGCAGGCGGGCGAAGACGAGATTTCAATTCGAGAGACATGAGGAGACGTCATGCAATACGAGCAATTCTATCGTCAGTCCATTGACCAGCCCGAGGCCTTCTGGGCCCAGGAAGCGCAGCGCATCCACTGGGAAACGCCGTTCGCCCAGACCCTGGATTATTCACGCGCACCGTTCGCGCGCTGGTTCATCGGCGGCCAGACCAACCTGTGCTACAACGCGGTCGATCGACATCTGGCCGAGCGCGCCGACCAGGCCGCACTGATCGCCATTTCCACCGAGACCAATACCGAGCGCGTCTACAGCTTCGCGCAGTTGCAGCAGGAAGTCATGGTCATGGCAGCCACCATGCAATCGCTGGGCGTCGGTCGCGGCGACCGCGTGCTGATCTACATGCCCATGATCGCCGAGGCGGTCTTCGCCATGCTGGCCTGCGCGCGTATCGGCGCGGTGCACTCGGTGGTGTTCGGTGGATTTGCCTCCAACAGCCTGGCCTCGCGCATCGACGATGCGCAGCCGCGCCTGATCGTCTCGGCCGATGCTGGTTCGCGTGGCGGCAAGGTGATCCCTTACAAGGGCTTGCTGGACGATGCCATCGACCTGGCCGGGCACAAGCCGCAACAGGTGCTGCTGGTCGATCGCGGCCTGGCGCCGATGGCGCGCACCGCCGCGCGCGACGTCGATTACGCGCCGCTACGCGAGAAGTTCCTGGGCCAGCAGGTGCCGGTGACCTGGCTGGAATCCAACGAGAGCAGCTATGTCCTCTACACCTCCGGCACCACCGGCAAGCCCAAGGGAGTTCAGCGTGACGTCGGCGGCTATGCGGTGGCACTGGCCTCGTCGATGCAGCACATCTTCTGCGGCAAGCCCGGCGAGACCTACTTCTGCACCTCCGACATCGGCTGGGTGGTGGGCCACTCCTACATCGTCTATGGCCCGCTGATCGCGGGCATGGCCACGGTGCTCTACGAGGGCTTGCCGATCCGGCCCGATGCCGGCATCTGGTGGAGCATCGTCGAGAAGTACAAGGTGACCCGCATGTTCTCCGCCCCCACTGCCATCCGCGTGCTCAAGAAGCAGCCGCCCGAGTGCATGGAGCGCTACGACACCTCGTCGCTCAAAGCTCTCTATCTGGCCGGCGAGCCGCTGGACGAGACCACCTCCAGCTGGATCTCGGGCGCGCTGAAGGTGCCGGTGATCGACAACTACTGGCAGACCGAATCGGGCTGGCCCATCATCTCGATCGCCAAGGGCATCGACGACAAGCCCACCCGCCTGGGCAGCCCTGGCGTACCCATGCCCGGCTATCGCCTGGCCATCCTCGATGAAGCCAGCGGCGAGCCCTGCGGCGCCAATGAGAAGGGCGTGGTGGCCATCGAAGGGCCGTTGCCACCGGGCTGCATGCAGACCGTCTACGGCGACGACCAGCGCTTCATCAACACCTACTGGCGCAGCCTGCCGCGTGAAGTCTATTCGACCTTCGACTGGGGCATCCGCGATGCCGACGGCTACTACTTCATCCTCGGCCGCACCGACGACGTCATCAACGTCGCCGGCCACCGCCTGGGCACGCGCGAGATCGAGGAGAGCATCTCCAGCCACCCTAATGTCTCGGAGGTGGCCGTGGTCGGCGTGGAAGACAAGCTCAAGGGCCAGGTAGCCTTTGCCTTCGCCATTCCCAAACAAGCCGATGCGGTAGCCACGGCCGAACAGCGTCGCGCCCTGGAGGCAGAAATCATGGGCGTGGTCGACAAGCAGATCGGCGCCGTTGGCCGACCGGCGCGGGTGTTCTTCCTCAGCGCCTTGCCCAAGACGCGCTCGGGCAAGCTGTTGCGGCGGGCCATCCAGTCCATCTGCGAAGGCCGCGACGCGGGCGACCTGCCCACTATCGAGGACCCGGCGGCACTGGAGCAGGTGCGCGCGGTATTGCGAGATTGAACCTGGCGCGGCGGCCGGTGTTGCCGCGCCGGCCGCCGCAGCGGGCGCAATTTGGTTACACTGGCGACTTCATTGCGCTCTCCCCATACCGGCCATGCATCACCCCATCCGCCCGGCAACCGCTGCCGACGCCGCCGCCATCTGCGGCATCTACAACCACTACGTGGAAACCACCGCCATCAGTTTCGAGACCGAACCGGTCACGGCTGCGGTCATGGCCACGCGCATTGCAGAGGTACAGGCCAGGTTTCCCTGGCTGGTGTACGAAGAGCAGGGCCAGGTACTGGGCTACGCCTACGCCAGCCAATGGAAGCCGCGTGCGGCTTACCGGCAATCGGTGGAGAGTTCGGTCTACCTGCGCCATGATGCCGGCGGACGCGGCATCGGCAAGCAACTCTATGTGCGCCTGTTCGAGCAGTTGAAGCCCCTGGGCGTACATCTGGTCATCGGCGGCATCGCTCAGCCCAATGCCGCCAGCGTGGCGCTGCACGAGAGCCTGGGCTTCGTGAAGTGCGGCGTCTTCAACGAAGTCGGCTACAAGATGGGACGCTGGATCGACATGGGCTATTGGCAGCTCAAGCTGCAGGAGGCGCAATCATGAGATCGACCCGTGCCGCCAGCGCCATCGAGCGCCTGAACACCCGCACCGAGACGCGCGAATACTCCATGCTGCGCACCTCCGACGAGCGCTTCGTGCTGACCCGTCGCGTCGCCGGCCAGCCGATGGCAAAACTCAACGAGCCGCTGGAACTGGACGAATTCGTCGCCTTCGTCAATGCCCAGGGACCGCAGAAGGCCAAGCGCGTCAGCAAGTTCGACGTGCAGTTCGAGAAGAACATGCGCAACAAGAAAGACAAAGCGCCACCCGGGGGTGGCGCTGCCTGACTGCCTGCCAGCGGCACTGCGGATGAATCAGTCCGCCAGGGTCGCGATCACGGGCGCGTGATCGGAAGGTTGCTCCCACTTGCGCGGCACCTTGTCGATGACGCAGGCGGTGCAGCGTGGCACCAGATCTTCGGAGAGCAGGATGTGGTCGATGCGCAGGCCGCGATTGAGGCGGAAGCCCATCTGGCGATAATCCCACCAGCTGTACATCTTTTCCGGTTGTTCGAAGAGACGGTAGGAGTCGGTCAGGCCCAGCGCCTGCAGCTTGCGGAAGGCCTCGCGTTCCGGCTCCGACACCAGCACCTGGCCCTGCCAGGCCACCGGGTCGTGGACGTCGCGGTCTTCGGGGGCGATGTTGTAGTCGCCCAGCAGGGCCAGGCGCGGGTTCCTGGCCTTCTCCTGCGCCAGCCACTCATGCAGCGCAGCCAGCCAGCTCAGCTTGTAGGGGTACTTCTCGGACTCCAGCGACTGGCCGTTGGGTATGTAGGCGCACACATAGCGCACACCCTCGATGGTGGCGGCGATGATGCGCTGCTGCTCGTCGGGGAAGAGCGGGTTGTTCTTGACGACATCGCTCATGGGGTGGCGCGACAGGATGGCCACGCCGTTATAGGTCTTCTGGCCGGAGAACTCCACCAGGTAACCGGCTGCGGCGATTTCGGCAGCGGGGAACTTGTCATCGGTGAGCTTGGTTTCCTGCAGGCAGAGCACGTCCACCGGGTTGTCCTGCAGCCAGGTCAGGACTTGCGGCAGGCGGACCTTCAGGGAGTTGACGTTCCAGGTGGCGATTTTCATGGGTGGTGGGCTTTCCAGGGAGGTCCGGGCAGGGCATCCCGCATCGGCACCAGGATCCCGGCTGCACCAGACGGATTGCAGCGGCAAATATTTCAGGGCGCAACTATAGCACTTGCGATCCAGGCGTTCAGTCCAGCCAGCATTGCGCCCCCGTTTTTCCTTCCTAAGTCTCGGCTAAGTCTTGGCTAAGTCTGTTCCGCTAACCTCATCAAATAAGTAATAAAAAATTTCCATGTGGCAATGATGTTTGCCCCTTCCCGGATCACGGAGACAACATGCGCATACTCTTGGCGGAGGACCATCGCCCCCTGGCCGACTGGCTGGTGCTGACTTTCGAGCGCAACAACTACTCGGTGGATTGTGTCTACGATGGCGGCCATGCCGATCACCTGCTACTGACCCAGCACTACGACCTGGTGGTACTCGATATCTCCCTGCCGGCCCTGAGCGGCAACGAGGTGGTCAGGCGCCTGCGGGCGCGCGACAGCAAGGTGCCGGTGCTGATGCTGACAGCCAACAACTCGGTCGAGGGCAGGGTGGTCAGCCTGGATCTGGGCGCCGACGACTACCTGGGCAAGCCCTTCGCGGTCAAGGAGCTGGAGGCGCGCATGCGCGCCCTGGTGCGCCGTTCCGAGCAGCATCCCAGTCCGCATTGGCACTGCGGTACGCTCACCTATGACAGCAATACGCGGGTCTTCTGCCTCGCCGACGCCCCCCTGTCGCTGCCGCCGCGCGAGCACGCCATCCTGGAGACGCTGCTGTTCAAGTCGGGCAAGACCGTGAGCAAGAAGATGATCGCCGATGCGCTCTTTGCCATGAGCGAGTCGGCCTCCTCGGATGCGATCGAGGTCTATGTCCATCGCCTGCGCCGCAAGCTGGAGGACAGCGGCGTGTCCATCGTGACCCTGCGCGGATTGGGCTACATCCTCAAGCACGACGATGCGCCTGACTAGCCTGCGCGGCCAGCTGCTGCTGTGGCTGCTGCTGCCGCTGGGGATCTTCGTGGCGGTCAGTTCCTGGGTGACCTACCGCAATGCGGTCGAGATGGCGACCGATACGCATGACCGCCTCCTGCTGGGATCGGCGCGTATGATCGCCGAGCAGATCCGCTACGACGATGGCGTCTTCCAGGTCGTCGTGCCGCCGGCCGCGCTGGAACTGTTCGAGTCCGGCGCGCGTGACCGCGTCTATTACCGGGTGACTTCCTCGGCCGGACAGCTGCTGGCCGGCTCGGTCGATCTTCCCTTGCCTGGCCAGATCCCGGAGATGGAGGCGGCGCGCTTCTTCAGCGCGACTTTCCGGGGCGAGCCAGTGCGCATTTCTGCCTTCGGGAAATCCGTCATCTCCGCGCCCGACGATGATCTGGTCATCGTCGAGGTGGCCCAGACGCTGCGCGCCCACAAGATCTTCTCGGACCGGATCTGGGAGCATGCCCTCCTGCAATACCTGCTGATCCTGGTGTTTGTGGCCGTCCTGCTGCTGGTCGGGGTGCGTAGCGCCCTGTCTTCCACGGTGGCGCTGCGCGAGCGCATCCAGGATCGCCGTCCCGATTCGCTGGAACCGCTGGCCCGGGGCAATGTGCCCGATGAGCTGGTGCCGATGGTCGATGCCATGAACCACTACGTGGCGCGGCTGGATGCCCAGGTCGCGGCGCATGACCGCTTCGTGGCCAATGCCTCGCACCAGTTGCGCACCCCGCTCACGGTGCTGACCACCCAGGTCGACTATGGCTTGCGCAGCACGGCCGTGAAGGACAAGGATGCCGCCCTGCGCGCCATGGAAGCTTCCCTGCAGCATGGCATACGCCTGGTCAACCAGCTGCTGCTGCTCTCCAGCGCCCAGGCGGGTATCGATGCCGGTGCCGCCAGCCGTTCCGACACGATCGACCTGCTTGCCGTGATCCAGCAGGTCTTCGAGGACTTTGCCGGCTTTGCCCTGGACCGGCAGATCGATCTGGGTTTCGAGTCCCGGCTCGACGCCGCGCCGGTGCGTAACGGCATGTTGCGCGACCTGGTCTCCAACCTGCTCGACAATGCGCTGCGCTATACGCCCGTGGGCGGCATCGTGACCGTATCGCTGGTGCGGCAGGGGGCGCAGCTGGTGCTGGAGGTGGCCGACAATGGCCCGGGCATTGCCGAGCAGGAAAGGGGACGCGTCTTCGACCGCTTCTATCGGATCAGCTCCAGCCAGGCGGACGGAACCGGCCTGGGCCTGGCCATCGTGGCCGAGATCGTCGCTGCCATCGGGGCCACGATCTCGCTGTCGGCGCCCGTGGGACATTGCGGCCTGGTGGTCAGGGTGGAGATGCCGGCGGCGGCCTGATGGCCCGCAGGCGGGGTGTTGCTCAAACCGCACAGCCTCCCGGAAAAATGAAAGCCGGTCGTAAGATTCAAAATTCTATAGTGGCTCCGCTGGACTGCTGCAGGCGTCCAGACCACCCAATCAAATAACGGAGACCCTATGAAGAAGAGCATGGCCGCCATTGCGGCTCTTGGCGCACTCGGAGCATTGGGCGCAGGCAGCGCCTACGCCCAATCCAGCGTGACGATCTACGGCCTGATCGATGCCACGATCAGCACCACCAACAATGCCAATGCATCCGGTGCCCGCCTGACCGGCATTTCCACGGCCTGGTTCAGTGGCAACCGGCTGGGCTTCCGGGGCAAGGAGGACCTGGGCGGCGGTATGGACGCCATCTTCAAGCTGGAGGCCGAGTACCTGGTGGCCACCGGCGCCATGGATACGCCGGGCGTGCTGTTCAATCGTGATTCCTGGGTGGGCCTGCAGGATCAGCGCACCTTCGGCCAGGTCACCATCGGTCGGCAGAACACGCTGGCCCGCGACTTCGCCCAGGTCTACGGTGACGCCTATGGCTCTTCGGCGATCGGCTACGAGGAAGGCGGCTTTACCAATAACAACAACTTCAAGCAGATGATCTTCTATGCCGGCAGCGCCACCGGTACCCGCTATGACAACGGCGTGGTGTGGAAGAAGGTGTTCGACAATGGCCTGGTGGCCGGTGCCGGCTATCAGTTCGGCGAGGTCGCGGGCTCCTTCAACAGTGGCACCACCAAGTCCTTCGGCCTGGGTTACAACGCGCCCAGCTTCGTGCTGGCCAGCTTCTACAACGAAGCCGACGTCGGCAACAAGGCCGACGCTTCTACCGAGAAGCACAAGTCCTGGTCACTGGGTGGCAGCTATATGTTCGGTATCACCCGACTCAATGCCGGCTACTTCCACTACACCGCCGAGCAGGGCGCGCTGGGCAAGCGTACCGACAACGCCTGGACGGTATCGGCCAAGTTCGCGCCGCAGGGCGTGATGGATTACGAGATCGGCTACCAGGTGATGAAGGCCAGCAATGCGGCCTATAACAGTGACGGTACCGGCACCCTCAACGCCTATAGCGATGCCAGCGGTTCCACCGCCACCGGCTCGGGCAAGAAGTCCACGCTCTATGGTTCGGTGTTCTATCACCTCTCCAAGCGCACCGAGTTGTACGTGGCCGCCGACTACATGAAACTCGGCGACGGCTATCGGGTGGCCTCGGCCAACGGCTTCAAGAACCAGACCGAACTGGCCGTGGGGATGCGTACCCGCTTCTGAGCGCGGGAGTTTGCAAGGCAAGCATGTGCAGTGAGGTAGTCTTCGAGGTTGCGGCGTACCAGGGGTACGCCGCTTTTTTTTACGGAGAGACGATCAAGCCGGCATCAACTGATCGCTACGTTGTCGCGGACTGTCCTGGCCACCTTTGCGACGGCGACGATAGGCCGCAAAGCCCACCACACCCAGGCCGCCCAGCATCATGGCCATGGTCGAAGCTTCCGGCACCGGCGCCACGCTGATGTTGCCGGCGAAGCTGCCGCCGGACGAACCCAGGATAGTACCGCCTACCGACAAGGTGTACAGACCCGTGCTCAGCCCGTCAGTGCGCAGGCTGAAGGTCTGGGTCTCGCCGCTGAGCAGCGATGTGCCGGTGTAGGTATGGCCATTGCCGCTGAGCGTGAAGCTGTCGATGCCCAGCCGGGATAGGCCATCCAGGGCGATCGAGACCACCGCCGAGGAGACCGCTGAGCCGACGCTGTCGACCGTGAAGGTGAAATTCTCCAGGAAGGTCAATCCGGTCGTGCCGTCGCCATAGCGGGCATTGAAGGTCGACGTGGCGTCGGTCCAGACCAGGGAGCGGGTGCGTTCGAGATCGGCGGCGCTGGCCGCCGAACCCATGCCGAGGAACGCGGACGCGAGCAGCAAGCTGCCAATGAGTTTCTTCATGACATACCTCTTTCCAGTTCGATTGATTTGCACTGCAGGGGGAGTCGCTTCGGCACAGCTTGTTGTTGGAGTTCGGATGGCCGCAGCGGATGTGTCTCCGGTTCTGATTTTTGTTAGAAGAGACGAAGTGAGAATAGGTGTGAAGTAAATATAATTCAACCTATTTTTACGTGGAATACTTAACTTCTGTTGTTGTGTAGGAGTCCTGGAAGTCTTTTCGGTAAAGGGTTTCCGACTGGATATAAGATGTCGGGTGCAATGATGTGCTTGGTGCGATGGTATGGATGAACTGCGTTCTCACTACCAAAGAAATGATATAAAAAATTAGTTTTTTGTCTGGAAAAGAAACGGCCAGCCTGAATGGCTGGCCGCGGTACTGCTGGTGTGACGTCGTGGTGACGGTCAGGCCGGCATGAGCTTGCCCTCGTCCTGCTGCGGGACGCTGTCGTTGCGACGGCGACGATAGGCGGCAAAGCTCACCAGCGCCAAGCCGCCCAGCATCATGGCCATGGTCGAGGCCTCCGGCACGGCCGCCACACTGATATTGCCGCCGAAGCTGCCGCCGGTCGAGCCTGTCACCAGGCCGCCGACCGAGAGCGTGTAGTTGCCCGACAGAAGGCTGTTGGTCCGCAGGGTGAACACCTGGGTATCACCCAGGGTGGTCTTCACGCCGGTCCAGGTGCCACCGTTACCGGTGAGCGTGAGGCTGGACAGGTTCAGGCGCGAAACGCCATCCAGGGCAATCGAGATGACTGCCGAGGAGAGCGAGAACGGACTGGCGTAGCTGAACGTGAAGTGTTCGAGGAAGCTCTGGCCGGTGGTGCCAGCGCCGAACTCGGAGCCGAACGACGTGCTGGAACTGCTGTTGAAGGTCAGCGCGGTACTACCGTTGATCTGCGCCGCGTTGGCCGTGGCGCCAGCCGCGCACAGTGCGGACGCAAGCAGCACGCCGCCAATGAGTTTTTTCATGACACACCTCTTTCTTGGGTTTGATTTATCGAGAATGCACAACAGGGGGAGTTGTCCCGGCGTTCCTGTCCGATTGCCGCAACGTTGGTGTGCCTCAGCTTGTATTTGTCGATGCGGCCAATTTTGGTCACCCGACTTTGTTAAAAAGAGACCTCGTGAGCGTAGCGTTTCGCATCGGAAAGCTCAATCGATTTCGCGTCAAATCTGTTACTTTTTGTTGCGGTGTAGGAGTCTTGGAAGTCTTGCTGGTAAAGGCTTTCCGACGTCCGTGAGGAATTTTTTGCCGCGCCGCAATTTTCTCAGATATTGGATATTGGCAATGATGACGAGCAGCATCATTCCGGCCCCGCTTGGCGGGCCGGAAGGGGCATCTTGCTGTGTGTGGGGGAAAGGTGAGGTGGGATTACTTGAAGTGATAGCTCACGGCGACGATGGCCATGTCTTCGGCGCGATGATGGACCAGCGGGCTGTTGGTGACCGAGCTGTCGAGCCACTTGCGGCGCCAGGTCAGGTTCAGCTTCCAGTCGCCGGTGAGGGGGATGTCGGCCGACAGGCCCAGGATCGGGCTGGTGGAGGCCCCGGCCGTGTACTGGCGCAGGCCACTGGCGTTGGCTTCATTGGGGTCGACGCCGAAGTAGTAATTGTTGTAGTTGGCGCTGCGGTATTCCACGCCGATCTGCGGATAGATGCTCACACGGCCGATATCGACCTGAGCGGCATAGATGGCTTCGGCCAGCGTACCGTGGGAGGTGTTGAAGTCGTAGAAGGCGTTGAGGAAGAACGCGCCGATGGGGGTTTCCTGATAGGTACCCAGACCCAGCGGGATCGGGTCGGAGCGGCGGTGCAGGCCGTGGTCGGCGTCGAAGCCCTCGAAGTTCAGGCGACCGGCCAGCTCCAGGTAGCCATAGCCCATGCGCGCGGTCTTGATGCCGAAGGTATCGACCCGGGCGAAGAAGCGGCCGTAGTCGAAGTAGGCGTAAGGCAGGACAAGGTTGTGGCTGTGACGGCTCAGGCCGTTGCGGTCGAGGTGGAACACGCCGCCACCGATGTCGCCCACGATGCGGTCTTGCAGCTGCAGCGGATCGGCGTTCTCGGACGCGGCTTGCTGGGCCAGTGCGGGCAGGGTGCAGCAGGCCAGTGCCAGGGCGGCGAAGGTGTTTTTCATGACGGGTCGACTGATGGAATGTGAGCAGTATTGTAACGGTTTGCCCGATATTCTTAACAAAGTGTATCTGGATGAGGTCGTCACGCAACATGCACCATGCAAACGGCCCGCATGTGAGCGGGCCGTTGCAGGGGGGCTTCAGCGTGCCGTTCAGGCCAGCTTCAATGCCGGATAGTCGGTGTAGCCGGCAGCGCCGCCGCCATAGAGGGTTTCCGGATTGAAGGAGGCCAGGGCGGCACCGTGCTGGAGGCGCGCTACCAGGTCGGGGTTGGCGATCCAGGGACGACCGAAGGCCACCAGGTCAGCCAGGTTGCGCTCGCGCGCCTGCTGCGCCAGGGCCAGGTCATAGCCGTTGTTGGCGATATAGATGCCCTGGAAGAGATCCCGCAAGACCTGCAGGTCGAAGCCGTTCTCGACCTGGCGCGGGCCGCCGGTGGCGCCTTCGACCACATGCAGGTAGACCAGCTTGTGGCGGTTCAGCTGCTGCACCACATAGCTGAAGAGCGCCTGTGGGTTGCTGTCGGCGATGTCGTTGGCCGGGCTGATCGGTGACAGGCGGATCCCCACGCGTTCGCTGGGTACCACCGAGGTCACGGCCTCCACCACTTCCAGCAGCAGGCGGGTACGGTTCTCGATGCTGCCGCCGTAGGCGTCGGTGCGCAGGTTGGTCTTGTCACGCAGGAACTGGTCCAGCAGGTAGCCGTTGGCGGCATGGATCTCGACGCCGTCGAAACCGGCCTGGATGGCCAGTTGCGCGGCCGTCTTGTATTGCGCCACGATGCCGGGCAGTTCGGCCAGTTCCAGCGCGCGCGGGGTGACGAAGGGCTGGAAGCCGGTTTCGGTGAAGGCATTGCCTTCCGGCTTGACGGCAGACGGTGCCACCGGCAGGGCATGTCCCGGTTGCAGGTCGGGATGGGAGATGCGGCCGACGTGCCACAGTTGCAGGAAGATATGGCCGCCCTTGGCATGCACGGCATCGGTCACCTTCTTCCAGGCCGCTACCTGGGCCTGGTCGTAGATGCCGGGGGTGAAGGCATAGCCCTTGCCCTGCGGCGAGATCTGCGTGGCTTCGGCGATGATGAGGCCGGCGCCGGCGCGCTGGGCGTAGTACTCGGCGGTCAGTTCGCTGGGGACGTCGCCGGCTTGCGCACGGCTGCGGGTCAGCGGGGCCATGACGATACGATTCTGCAACTGGACGGCACCCAGTTGCACGGGCTTGAACAAGTCGCTGGCTTGGCTGGCGATGGTCATGTGTATCCTTTCTGGTTGACGTTGGCGATGACATTGTCGTCGGGCTACGCTGGCAATCCCGTGGCAGCGTGCCGACGTATTGGAATGCGTTTTCCGGCGAGCCGACCGCAAGGGACGGCGGGGGTGCCGGTAAAGACCAAGTAGTTTAGTCGAGAATTATCGAGCCTGCAGGTGCTGGCCGGATTGGGGTTGGAGCAGCCGGCGGCAGGCAGGTTCAGGGCAGGGAGGGTACCCGGTCCAGCCAGTCGCCCAGGCGTGCCAGGGCGTCCTCGCGGGCCAGTCGATTGGCGGCGACGGCCTGGCGCGCGCGGCCGGGATCGTCGAAATCATGGGTGGCGCCGGGATAGAGTGTGACCACCGGGGCGTCGGTCTGGCGAATACGCAGCACCCGCTGCAGCACGCGCTGGCAGGTGGCCGGCGATACTTCTTCATCGGCGCCGCCGAGCAGCACCTGCACCGGGCGGTCCAGCGCGGGTGTGCGGGAGAGCAATGCCTGCCGCCCGCAGCCGGGATAGAACACCAGCGCGGCGGCAAATGCGGGGCGCCCGGCGGCACGGTCGGCCTGGCGCTGCATCACGTTCAGGGCCGTGCTGGCGCCATTGGACCAGCCCTGCAGCATGATGCGTGCAGGATTGACTTCCTGGCGCGGGGCCAGCCAGGCCAGCGCGCCCTCGGCGTCCAGCGGGCGCACCGTCAGTTCGTTGACCTCGTCGCGCTCGGGGGCGCCATGGGTATGGCGGCCGAAGCCATGGGCCACGCCACGCGGGCCGAAACTGTCCACATGCAGGACCAGGTAGCCGCGCGCGATCCAATAGGCGGTCCAGGCCAGATGACGTTGGCTCAGCGTATCGCCGTCACAGGGCGAGGGGATGCCGGGTGCCACTAGCGTGCATTGGCTGCTGACCCGGCTGGAGTAGGGCCCAGCGCGGCCGTGCAGCAGCACGATGGCGGGATGCGGGCCCGCTCCCGAGGGCGAGAACAGGTAGCCGGTCAGGTCGGTGCGACCGTCGGCCGAGGGGAAGCGCACCGTCTGTGCCGGCGGCAGCGGGCCGGCCTGCGCCAGGCAAGCCCGGGGCAGCGTCGCCATCCAGACGATGAAAAGGACGAAAAAAAGCCACCGCATGCGCGGTGGCGGGGTGCTGCTGCGGCAGGCTGGCGGCGTCATGGCAGGTAAAACCGTGCAAAGACCTGTCATGCGCCGCCTGAGCTCAAGACCCTCAGGCGCGCGCCGGCTTGGCGCCTGCCTGCTTGAGCAGCCAGCTGGTCAGCAAGGGTACCGGACGACCGGTGGCGCCCTTGGCCGCGCCACTCTTCCAGGCGGTACCGGCGATGTCCAGGTGGGCCCAGGTGTACTTGCGGGTGAAGCGCTCCAGGAAGCAGGCAGCGGTGACGCTGCCACCCGGCTGGCCGCCGATGTTGGCGATATCGGCGAAGTTGGACTTGAGCTGCTCCTGGTAGACGTCCTGGATGGGCATGCGCCATGCGGTGTCGCCGGTCTCGCGGCCGGCGGCCAGCAGCTCGTTGGCCAGCTGGTCGTGGGCGGCATCTTCACGGGTGAACAGGCCCGAGTTGTGATGGCCCAGCGCGACGATGCAGGCGCCGGTCAGGGTGGCGATGTCGACCACGGCGGCCGGCTTGAAGCGTTCCACGTAGGTCAGGGCGTCGCACAGGATCAGGCGGCCTTCGGCATCGGTGTTGAGCACTTCGATGGTCTGGCCGGACATCGAGGTGACGATGTCGCCCGGCTTGGTGGCACGGCCCGAGGGCATGTTTTCGCAGGTCGGGATGACGCCGATGACGTTCAGTTTCAGGTCCAGTTCGGCGATGGTACGGAAGGTGCCCAGCACGGTAGCGGCGCCGCACATGTCGTACTTCATCTCGTCCATGTTCAGACCCGGCTTGAGCGAGATGCCGCCGGTATCGAAGGTGATGCCCTTGCCCACCAGCACCACCGGCGCGTCCTTGGCCTTGCCGCCCATGTGCTTGATGACGATGAACTTGGGCGGCTCGTCGCTGCCGTTGGTGACCGACAGGAAGCTGCCCATCTTCAGGGCCTGCAACTGCTTGCGGTCCAGCACTTCCACGCCCAGCTTGAACTGCTTGCCCAGCTTCTTGGCGGTGTTGGCCAGGTAGGTCGGGGTGCAGACGTTGCCGGGCAGGTTGCCCAGGTCCTTGGTCAGGGCCATGCCATTGGCCAGCGCCACGGCTTCGGCCAGCGCGGTCTTGGCGGCGGCGGCCGCCGTCACCGGGACCAGGAAGGCGATCTTCTTGACGCCCGTGGGGGCCGGGTCCTTCTTGCTCTTGAGGACGTCGGAGCGGTAGTTGGCATCGCGGCCGGCCAGCACCACGTTGCGGATGGCCCAGGCCAGGTCGCGGCCCTTGATGCCATCGAAGGGCAGGGCCAGGGCGGCGTCGTCGCAGCCCAGGGTGGCCAGGCTGCGCACCAGGGCGCTGCTGGCGGCGGCAAAGCTCTTGTCGCTGATCTCTTCGTCAGCGCCCAGGCCCAGCAGCACGATGCGTTCGGCGGCGATGCCGGTGACGCCGCGCAGCAGCAGGGTCGAGCCCGGCTTGCCGGAGATGTCGCCCGACTTCAGCGCAGCGCTGATGGCGCCCAGCTTGTCCAGGGCGCCTGCGGCCTTGGACAGCTTGCGGTTTTCATAGATGCCAACGACCAGTGCACCGGTCTTGACGGCGGTCACGGCGTTTTTTGCGTCCAATGTTTTTGTGCTAAAGTCCATCGTTCGTCCTTTATATGAATTACCTGGCGATTATAGAGCCCATTTCGACGCTACGCGCGCATGAGTTCGGCCGGGTGGGCCAGCCCCGGACAGGACGCTCCGGCCCGAGGCCCAAGATTCGACTACCAGACACCAGACACATTCCGGCATCCGCATGATTTTCCAGCGCGCTCTCCGACGCGAATTGACCAGCACCGCAGGTGGGGTCTTCACGACGCTGTTCACCATCACCCTGACCGTGATGCTCATCAAGATCCTCGGCCAGGCGGCCGGCGGGGAGGTCGCGTCGCAAGACGTGCTGGCCCTGATCGGCTTCCAGTCGCTGAACTACATGCCCATCATCCTGATCCTGACCGGCTTCATCTCGGTGTTGCTGGTGATGACGCGCAGCTACCAGGACTCCGAGATCGTGGTCTGGTTCGCCTGCGGCCTCTCGCTCACCCGCTGGATCGCGCCGGTGCTGCGCTTCGGCTGGCCCATCGTGGCGCTGGTGGCGGTGCTGTCCTTCGTGGTCACGCCCTGGGCCAACCAGCAGAGCAGCGAATACCGCGACCGCTTCGAGAAGCGCGAGGACATCGCCCGCGTCTCGCCGGGCAAGTTCCAGGAATCGGCCAGCTCCAACCGCATCTTCTTCGTCGAGGGTATTTCCGGCGATGCCTCCAAGGTGCGCAATGTGTTCGTCAATACCATCAACTCCGATGGCAAGAACAGCGTGGTGGTGGCCAAGGAAGGCGAGACCGTCATCGACCCCGATGGCGAGAAGTTCGTGGTCATGAACAAGGGCCGCCGCTATGACGGCTCGCCGGCCCTGCCGGATTTCCAGATCGTCGACTTCGAACGTTATGGCCTGCTGATCGGCAACCAGTCGCAGGCCGCCGCAGGCGAGCGTTCGGCGCGGGCGCTGCAGATGACCGAGCTGGTCGCCAAGAAGGATGGCTTTGCCCGCGGTGAGCTGCTCTGGCGCATCGCCTTGCCGCTGATGGGGCTGGCGCTGATGCTGCTGGCCATTCCGCTGTCGTTCGTCAATCCGCGTGCCGGCCGCTCGCTGGGGCTGGTGGTGGCCCTGCTGCTGTTCGTGGTCTACAGCAATACGGTCAGTGTCTTCCAGGCCTCGGTGGCGCAGAACCGCACGAGCTTCATGATGGCCTGGTGGCCGGTGCACGTGATCGTGGCCGTGCTGATCCTGGCGATGTTCGCGCTGCGCCTGAACATCAACCATCCGTATCATCCATCCCGGTTGTGGACCCGCGTTCGCCGCACCATGACGTTCAAGCGCGAGGCCTGAGATGAGAGTCATCCAACGTTATTTCACCTCCGAGATCACGCGCTCGGTCTTCTTTGCGCTGGCAGCCTTCCTGGCGCTGTTCGCCTTCTTCGAGATGATGGGGCAGCTGGAGCAGGTCGGCCGCAACGGCTACAACCTGCAACAGGCGGTGTTCTACGTGTTGATGGGCCTGCCCGGCAACGTCTATGAGCTCATGCCCACGGCGGTGCTGATCGGTACCATCTACACGCTCTCGCAGCTGGCGGCGCGTTCCGAGTTCACCATCATGCGGGTCTCGAGCATGTCCACCGGCATGGCCGCCAAGGTGCTGGCGCGCATCGGCATCGGGTTTGCGGTGCTGACCATCGTCTTCGGCGAGCTGATCGCCCCCAAGGCCAGCGAATGGGCCGAGAAGCTCAAGCTGCAGGCCCAGGGTGCCTCGCTGTCCTCGCAGTTCCGCTCCGGCATGTGGGCCAAGGACGTGATCAAGGATAACGGACTGGAAGGCAAGGTCACCGGTAGCCGTTTCATCAACATCCACGCCGTGCAGCCGGATGGCCGCATCGAAGGTGTCAAGCTCTATGAGCTGGATACCGATTTCCACATGGCGCGCATGATCACGGCCAAGTCGGGCTTCTACGAAGGCAACCACCAGTGGCAGCTCGATGAGGTGGTGCAGTCCGACTTCAGCGGTGGCCGCGAACGCGACATCACCGAGCCGGTCAAGACCATCCGGATGGCGCACATGAAGCTGGTATCGGAGGTGACGCCGGAAATCCTCTCGGTGCTCTTCGCCGATCCGGACCGCATGTCGGCCTATGACCTGCTGGCCTATACCAAGCACCTGGAAGCCAACAACCAGCGCACCGACCGCTACGAGATCGCCTTCTGGAAGAAGATCGTCTATCCGCTGTCGATCTTCGTGATGCTGGCGCTGGCCTTGCCGTTCGCCTACCTGCATTTCCGCGCCGGTGGCGTGAGCCTGAAGATCTTCACCGGTATCATGATCGGGGTGTGCTTCCAGCTGATCAATAGCCTGTTCTCCCATCTGGGCTTGCTCAATACCTGGCCTGCCTTCGTCACGGCCGCGCTGCCCAGCCTGCTGTTCATGGTGCTGGCCGCGGGCGCGCTGTGGTGGGTGGAGCGGACCTGAGCCTGTTTCAACCTGATCCGAAGTCATCATGCAAAGTCTGATCCTGTTCGCCCATGGCGCCCGTGACCCGGCCTGGGCCGCACCTTTCGAACGTCTGCGCGCGCTGGCTGGCGCGGCCATGCCGACTGCCAGCGTGGAACTGGCCTTCCTGGAACTGATGCAGCCTGACCTGCCCACCGTGGTGGCGCAACAGGTGGCTGCCGGTAGCCGGCGCGTCACGGTGATTCCGGTGTTCCTGGGGCAGGGCGGCCATGTGCGGCGCGACCTGCCACAGTTGCTGGAGCAGTTGCGCCAGGCCCATCCGGAGGTGGAGATTCGTACCGTGCCGGCAGTGGGCGAGGACGAGGCCGTGCTGCAGGCGATAGCTGCCTACTGCATCGGGGCGGTGCAGGACTAACTGAGACGTCGTAGCGGCGATACAAGCGCAGATGGCCCGTCATGACGGGCCATCTGCTTTTGGGTCATGCGGATCGGCCGTGACGGGATCAGAACAGGCGCGCGCCGTTCGGGACAGTCTGGTCGGGCTTGAACAGCACCACCTCGCCTTGGGCATCGGGGAAGCCCAGCGTCAATACTTCCGACATGAACTTGCCGATCTGGCGCGGCGGGAAATTGACCACCGCCGCCACCTGCCGGCCCACCAGTTGCTCCAGCGTGTAATGCGCGGTGATCTGGGCACTGCTCTGGCGCACGCCGATGCCGGGGCCGAAGTCGATCTTCAGCTTGAAGGCCGGCTTGCGGGCTTCGGGGAAGGCCTCGGCCGAGACAATGGTGCCGATGCGGATATCGACCTTCAGGAAGGCGTCGAAATCGATGGCCTCGGCGGCGGGGGCGTTGGTGTCGTGCAGGAGGTGCATGGCGTTTTCAGTCGCGGTCGGCCAGGGCCGGACCGATCATCACCAGCACCGGGCCGCTACAGGCTTGCAGCCCGGCTTCCAGGCCGGCCAGTTGCAGGTGGTAGATGTGCTGGTCGGGGCGGCTGCAGTTTTCCACTACCACCACCGGGGTATCGGGCGCGTGACCCAGCGCCAACAGGCGCTGGGCAGTGGCTGTGGCTTCGCGCCCGCCCATGTACTGCACCAGCGTATCGCCATTGGGCATGCGCACTTCGTCCGGCTCATCCACGCCCGTGCTGGAAGTGAACAGCGACACGCTGCGCGCGATGCCGCGCCGGGTCAGCGGGCGCTTGGCAGCCGAGGCGGCGGCCAGGGCGGCGGTGATGCCGGGGACGATTTCGTAGGGGATGTGGTGTTCTTCCAGCGCCCGCATTTCCTCGTCGGCGCGGCCGAAGAGCATGGGGTCGCCGCCCTTGAGGCGCACCACACGGCGGTATTGCTGGGCCGCTTCCACCAGTTTCTGGTTGATGACCGGCTGGGCGGTGGAGCGCTGGCCGCTGCGCTTGCCTACCGACACCAGCACCGCCTGTGGACATAGGGCCAGGATTTCGTCGGTGACCAGAGCGTCGTGCAACACGATGTCGGCTTGCATCAGCAGGCGCGCGGCGCGCACCGTCAAGAGGTCAGCCGCGCCGGGGCCGGAACCGATCAGCCACACCTGGCCCGGATGGTCCGGGCTGGGTGCGGGTGAATCGGACGAGGATGGGTTTGCTGCCTGTTCGGTGGCCATGGCCTTGGTACAAGGTACGATTGCGGATCGAAAGAAAATCAGTCGATCCGAATCATACCAGCGGCGACCGTCTGGTGGCTCACTTCGTCGATCAGGATGAAGGCGCCGGTGGCGCGGATATCCTGATAGGCATCGGCGGCGATGGGCTGCTGCACATTGACGCTGATGCGGGCGATGTCGTTGAGCTTGAGGGTCTCGGCCGGGCGACGTTCCTGGGTGTTGATGTCCAGCAGCGTATCGACCTTGGCCACCCGTGCCGCCACCTGCTTGGTGGTGTGCTTGAGCCAGTACTTGCGGCGCAGGTCCAGCGGTTCCTCGGAGAGCCAGCAGACGTCGGCGTTGACCGTCTTGAGGATGGTCGAGGGCTGGGTGGCGGCCGCCAGCAGGTCGCCGCGCGAGATGTCCAGGTATTCGTCCAGCAGGATGGTCAACGACTGGCCGGCTGCTGCCGACTCCAGCGAGCCGTCCAGCGTCTGGATATCCTTGACGGTCGCGCTCTGGCCGCTGGGCAGCACCACCAGCTTGTCACCCTTGGCGACCTTGCCGGCTTCGATGCGGCCCATGTAGCCACGGAAATCGTTGGCTTCGTGACCGTTATGGCGCGCCACCAGCTGCACCGGGAAGCGGAAGGCTTCTTCGTGGGCATCTTCGTAGACCGAGAGCGATTCCAGCAGGTTGATCAGGGTCGGGCCCTGGTACCAGGACAGGCGCTCGCTGGCGGTGACCACGTTGTCGCCGGCCAGGGCCGACAGCGGAATGGCGTGCACGTCCTTCAGGCCCAGTTGCTGGGCGAACTGCTGGTAGGCAGCGACGATGCGGTCGTAGACGGTCTGGTCGTAGTCCACCAGGTCCATCTTGTTGACGGCCACGATCACGTGCTGGATCTGCAGCAGGTGGGCGATGGTGGAGTGGCGCTTGGTCTGGGTCAGCAGTTCGACGCTGCCATCGTCGCCCAGCTTCACCTTGGAGACGTCCACCAGGATGATGACCGCGTCCGCCGTGGAGGCGCCGGTGACCATGTTGCGGGTGTACTGCTCGTGGCCCGGGGTGTCGGCGATGATGAACTTGCGCTTGGGCGTGGCGAAGTAGCGGTAGGCCACGTCGATGGTGATGCCCTGTTCGCGTTCGGCTTCCAGGCCGTCGGTGAGCAGCGACAGGTCCACCGTGTCGCCCACGGTGCGCTTGTGCTTGGCGCGCGAGATGGCGTCGAGCTGGTCGGCGAAGATGCCCTTGCTGTCGAACAGCAGGCGGCCGATCAGGGTGCTCTTGCCATCGTCCACGGAGCCGGCGGTGATGAAGCGCAGCAGGCCGCGTTCGTGCGAAGGCGCGGAGGCGTTGGCCAGTTGTTCTTGGGTTGCGGCGGCGTTCATCAGAAATATCCTTCCTTCTTGCGTTTTTCCATCGAGGCTTCGGACGTCTGGTCGTCCATGCGGGTGGCGCCGCGCTCGGTAATCTGGGTCACTGCGGTCTCGGCGATGATGGCTTCCACGGAAGCGGCATCAGAGGAGACCGGGCAGGTGCAGGAGATGTCGCCGACGGTGCGGAAGCGCACCACCTGCTTTTCCACGGTCTCGCCTTCGCGGGCCGGGGTCAGGTCGGTCAGTGGCACCAGCAGGCCATTGCGCGGGATCACTTCGCGCTCGTGGGCGAAGTAGATCGAGGGCAGGGCCAGCTTCTCACGGGCGATGTATTGCCACACGTCCAGCTCGGTCCAGTTGGAGATGGGGAAGACACGCATGTTTTCGCCCGGATGCACGCGGGTGTTATACAGGTCCCACAGCTCGGGGCGCTGGGCCTTGGGGTTCCATTGGCCGAATTCGTCGCGGAAGGAGAAGATGCGTTCCTTGGCGCGCGCCTTTTCCTCGTCGCGTCGCGCGCCGCCGATACAGGCGTCGAACTTGAATTCCTCGATGGTTTCCAACAGCGTCACCGCCTGGGCCGCATTGCGCGAATCGGTCAGCGGGTTGCGCAGGCGCACGGTGCCGCGCTTGATCGAGTCTTCCACCGAACGCACCACCAGGCGCTCGCCCAGTTCAGCGGCACGGCGGTCACGGAACTCGATGACTTCCGGGAAGTTGTGGCCGGTGTCGATGTGCACCAGCGGGAAGGGGAACTTGCCCGGACGGAAGGCCTTCTCGGCGATGCGCAGCAGCACCACCGAGTCCTTGCCGCCGGAGAACAGCAGCGCCGGGTTGCTGCACTCGGCCGCGACCTCGCGCATGATGTGGATGGCTTCCGATTCCAGCCAGTCGAGGTGACGGTTGCTGGCGTTGTCCAAAAAGAGTTTGTCTACCGCAGTGTTCATGCCGGGCCTTCCGATGCTTTGCTTGTTGTTGCTTTGATTGTTGCTCTGGGTGAATTCTGGTTCAGCTTGCCGCGTGCGCCTTGATGCGCACCAGCTTGCCATCGACCACGTGCAGGCCGCACTCCTTGGAGTCCGGGTTCTCCCACCACCAGCGGCCGGCGCGGACATCTTCGCCCGGCTGGATGGCCCGGGTGCAGGGCTCGCAGCCGATCGAGGGATAACCCTGGTCGTGCAGCGGGTTGTAGGGCACGTCGTTGGCGCGGATATAGTCCCACACATCCTGTTCCGACCAGTCGGCCAGAGGATTGAATTTCTCCATGCCGTGGGCTTCATCGCGTTCCTGCACGTGCAGTTCGGCACGCGTGACCGATTGTGCGCGGCGCTGGCCGGTGACCCAGGAGGCCTTGCCGGTCAGGGCGCGGTTGAGCGGCTCCATCTTGCGGATGTGGCAGCACTCCTTGCGCAGTTCCACGCTGTCGTAGAAGGCGTTGGCGCCGTTCTTCTGCACATAGGCTTCTACTGCTTCGGGCTGTGGACGGTAGGGCGCGACTTCGTAATCGTAGGTCTCGCGGATGCGGTCGATCATGCCCACGGTTTCCTTGTGCAGGCGACCGGTTTCCAGGGTGAAGATGCTGATGCGGTCCTGCAGCTTGCCACGCAGGATCAGGTCGGTCAGCACCATGTCTTCGGCCGCCAGGCTGGAGGCCAGCGCCGCCGGGGCGTACTCGGCGGCGATGCGTTCCAGCGTGGCCTGGGTCTTGGCGATGAGTTCTTGCAAGCCTGGGTTAGCCATGGGCTGTCCTTCCTTGTCCAATAGGGCCGTTCAGTCGGCGGCTTGCACCGTTTCGCGCTTGACGCGGCGGAACAGCGGATTCTTCTCATCCCAGGAGGTCTGGTACTTCTCGGAGAAGTCAGTCAGGCCCTTGACGGCGTCGTGGATGTTCTTGTCGGCGCGCACGGCGAAGGCGTCGAAGCCCACGCGCTGCATGTAGAACAGCTGGTCGCGCAGCACGTCGCCGATGGCACGCAGCTCGCCGGTGTAGCCCAGGCGGGCACGCAGGTTGTAGGCGATGGAATAGCCACGACCGTCGGCGAACTTGGGGAAGTCCACCGCCACGACCTTGAAGCTGTCCAGCTCGCCCTTGAGTTCTTCCGGGCGTTCGTCGCTGGCCAGCCAGACGCCGATCTCGGCGCGCGACTTGAGCGCCTCGGCCTGGGCTTTCCATACCTTCAGCGGCACGATGACTCGGCCGGCCGGCACGGTGATGGTTTCTGCGGACTCGCCTTCGGCCAGGCGCAGCACGCTCCAGTCGTCACTGACGACGGTCTTGTTCTTGATGATTTCAGGCATTGGCGTCTTCTCCTGCGACATAGTCGGCCGAACGGATCGGCGTTGCGTACACGAATTCCTTGAACGGCGTCACACCGATGCGGCGCACGGTATCGATGAAGCGTTCTTCCTCATTGCGCTGCTGCACATAGACCTGCAGCAGGCGGTCGATCACGGTGGGCATCTGGGTGGCCGAGAACGAGGGGCCGATGATCTTGCCGATCGAGGACTCGTTGCCCTGGGCACCGCCCAGCGAGACCTGGTACCACTCGGAACCGTCCTTGTCCACGCCCAGGATGCCGATGTTGCCCACGTGGTGGTGACCGCAGGCGTTGATGCAGCCGGAGATGTTGAGTTCGATATCGCCGATGTCATGCTGGAAATCGATGTTCTCGAACTTCTCGGCGATGGCCTGGGCAATCGGGATCGACTTGGCATTGGCCAGCGAGCAGAAGTCGCCACCGGGGCAGCAGATGATGTCGGTCAACAGGCCGATATTGGGGGTGGCCAGGCCGTGCGACTTGGCGGCCTTCCACAGGGCGTACAGTTCGGACTGCTTGACGTCGGCCAGCACCAGGTTCTGTTCGTGGGTCACACGCAGTTCGCCGAAGCTGTACTGGTCAGCCAGGTCGGCCACGAAGTTCATCTGGTCTGCGGTGATGTCGCCAGGGGGCACGCCCGGCTTCTTCAGCGACAGCAGCACGGCCGCATAGCCGGGCTTCTTGTGCGCCTTGACGTTGCGCTTGATCCAGTTGGCAAAGCCACGGTCCTCGGCCTTCAGGCGTTCGTATTCGGCATCCACGGCCGGCAGGGTTTCGTAGGCCGGGTCGGTGAAGAACTTGGCCACGCGCTGCAGTTCTTCCTCGGTCAGGGTGGAGGGGCCGTCCTTGATGTCGGCCCATTCGGCCTCGACCTGGCGCGCAAATTCCTCGGGGCCGATGGCCTTGACCAGGATCTTGATACGCGCCTTGTACATGTTGTCGCGGCGGCCATGCTGGTTGTAGACGCGCAGGATGGCTTCCAGGTAGGACATGGCGTGCTTCCAGGGCAGGAAGTCGCGGATGACGCTGCCCAGGATGGGGGTGCGGCCCATGCCGCCGCCGACCAGCACGCGGAATCCCACTTCGCCGGCTTCGTTCTTGAGCACATGCAGGCCGATGTCATGCACGGCGGTGGCGGCGCGGTCTTCGGTCGCGCCGCTGATGGCGATCTTGAACTTGCGCGGCAGATAGGCGAACTCGGGGTGGAAGGTGCTCCACTCGCGGATCAGCTCGGCGTACGGGCGCGGATCGACGATCTCGTCGGCGGCTACGCCAGCCAGTTCGTCGGAGGTGGTGTTGCGGATGCAGTTGCCGGAGGTCTGGATGGCGTGCATTTCCACGCTGGCCAGTTCTTCCAGGATCTCGGGGGATTCTTCCAGCTTGATCCAGTTGAACTGGATGTTCTGGCGGGTGGTGAAGTGGCCGTAGCCGCGGTCATACTTGACGGCGATCTCGGCGAACTTGCGCATTTGCTTGGAAGCCAGCATGCCGTAAGGGATGGCGATGCGCAGCATGTAGGCATGGCGTTGCAGGTACAGACCGTTCTGCAGGCGCAGGATACGGAATTCGTCCTCGATGAGTTCATCCGACAGGCGCCGGCGCACCTGGTCCCGGTATTGTGCAACTCGCTCTTTGACGATCAAGTGATCGTATTGGTCATAGCGGTACATCTTATAGTCCCTGTTAACGTCTTGATGGGCGACCCGGATGTCAGGTGCGCCCGATTGAAAAACAGCCTACCAAATCAGCTTGACTGCAACGCTCGTCAGCGTAATGGCCAGCAGGCCTCGCAAGAATTTCTCCGGCACCGCCCGTGCTGCGAGCGAACCGACGGTGATACCCGGTACCGAGCCCAGCAGCAGCGTGGCCAGCAATTCCCAGTTGATCGAACCCAGCCACCAGTGTCCCAGCGCGGCGATGGCCGTCAGCGGCACGGCGTAGGCGATGTCGGTGCCGGCGATCTCGGCCGGCGTCAGGCGAGGATACAGCAAGACCAGCAAGGTCGCGCCTACGGCCCCGGCGCCAATCGAGGAGATGGTCACCAGCGTGCCCAGCAGGGCGCCGGCGGCAATGGTGGCATAGGCCAGCGTGGCGCCTTGCAGCTGGCGTTGCGGATGGGCATTGAGCCAGGCCTGCATACGCGAGCGGAACAGCAGCGCGACCACGGTCAGGAATACCGAGATCGCGATCGAATAACGGATGGTCAGGGCGATGCCTTCGCTGACGGCGCCAAAGTGCTTCAACAACAGCGTGGTCACCAGTGCGGCTGGCAGGGCGCCGTAGGACAGGCGACGCACCACGTCCCAGCGTACGGTGCCCTTGAAACGATGGGCCAGGGTGCCGGCAGTCTTGGTGGCCGAGGCAAAGGCCAGGTCGGTACCCACCGCCACCGAAGGATGGATGCCGAACAGCAATGTCAGCAGGGGCGTCATGAGCGAGCCGCCGCCGACCCCGGTCAGGCCGACCAGCAGTCCTACGGCAAATCCGCTTACTACATAAGAAACAGTCATAACACCTCGCCCATTAGTCTGCGAATCGTAATAAACTTATGTTTCAAACCAAACTACATAGTATTTATTTGCTTATATACGCCTTTGGCATATACAAATGAGGCTGGCGATCGCTTTCCGGGTGTGGGCGCCGCGCTGTGTAGAAGCGAAGGATTTTTCTCATGAATCTTCACCAATTCCGCTTTGTACGCGAAGCGGTACGCCAGAATTTCAATCTTACCGAGGCCGCCAAGGCTCTGTATACCTCCCAACCGGGCGTCTCCAAGGCCATCATCGAGCTGGAAGAAGAACTGGGTGTGGATATCTTCACCCGTCACGGCAAGCGTATCCGCGGTCTGACCGAGCCGGGGCGGGCGGTATTGCGCTCGGTGGAGCTGATCATGCAGGAAGTCGATGGCTTGAAGCGCATCGGCAAGGAGTTCGCCGCACACGACAGCGGGAGCTTCACCATTGCCACCACCCATACGCAAGCGCGCTACGCCTTGCCCAAGGTGGTGCAGGCCTTCACGCAGAAGTATCCCAAGGTGCATCTTTCATTGCTGCAGGGTAATCCCAAGCAGATCACCGAGATGGTGCGCAATGACCAGGCCGACATCGCCATTGCCACCGAGGCCCTGGCCTCTGGTGAGGGCCTGGTGTCCTTGCCCTGTTACCAGTGGGAGCATGTGGTGGTGGTGCCGCCCGAGCATCCGCTGCTGCAATCCAAGAGCCTGACGCTGGAAGAGATCGCGGCCAATCCGCTGATCACCTATGACTCGGCCTTCAGTGGCCGCAGCAAGATCGACCATGCCTTCTCGCTGCGCCATCTCAAGCCCGACGTGGTGCTCGAAGCCATCGATGCCGACGTCATCAAGACCTATGTGGAGCTGGGCATGGGGGTGGGCATCATCGCCGGGATTGCCTTCGATGCCGAGCGTGACCGTGGATTGCGGGCCATTCCGGCGGGCCACCTGTTCGGCACCAATGTCTCGCGCGTGGCCCTGAAGCAGGGCGCCTACCTGCGCGGCTATGTCTATACCTTCATCGAATTGCTGGCACCGACCCTGAACCGCAAGCTGATCACCCAGGTGATGGAGGGCGAGAAGGACATGTACGAGCTCTAGGCCAGTCAATTGGTGGGCAACAAGGCAAAACGGCCGGATCGATGAAGATCCGGCCGTTTTGCCTTGTCCGTACCGCAGTTCGGCTTACGCCACGGCAGTGCGTTCCATGTCGCGGCAACCGTCCAGCAGGAAGGACAGGCCCACCACCAGCACCAGCTCACCCTCGGCCGAGCGGGCCGTACCGGTGATGCCGGCGGTGTGGATGGCCGTCAGTGGCTTGATCACCAGGTCGGCCGTGCCTTCCACGGATTCCACGCCCAGGATGTACGGGTGCGGCACCGCCATGACGATGCCCACGCGCTCATTGCCCGGTTCATAGCCCAAGACGCCGGCCAGCGAATTGACCGGCAGCGGGCGACCCTGGTCGCGCAGCACCGGGGCACCGCCGACTTCGTCGAAGGTTTCGGGCAGTTCCACCACACGTTCGACCACCGCCATCGGCAGGGCCAGCGGCGCGCCGGCGCAGCGCACCAGCATGGTCGGGATGATCGACAGTTCGATGGGCAGGCGGATCGAGAACTTGGTGCCCTTGCCGATGGTGGATTCGATGCGGATGGTGCCGCGATGCTTTTCCACCGCCGTCTTGACCACGTCCATGCCCACGCCGCGTCCGGAGACGCTGGAGGCCACTTCCTTGGTCGAGAAACCGGGCAGGAACACCAGCTGCAAGGCCTCGTCCGAGCTCAGGGCCTGGTGTTCATTGATCAGGCCCTTGGCCAGCGCCTTGCTGCGCAGCATATCGGGGTCCATGCCCTTGCCGTCGTCGAAGACTTCGATCATGACGCTACTGCCGGCCTGCCAGGCGTTGAGCGAGATGGTGGCCTTGGTCGGCTTGCCGGCGGCGACGCGATCGACTTCGATGCCGTGGTCCAGCGAGTTGCGCAGCATGTGCACCAGCGGATCGTAGAGGCTGTCCACCACCACCCGGTCGACTTCGGTTTCGGCACCGGTGATGACCAGGTCGACGTCCTTGCCCAGGTCCTTGGCCAGTTCGCGCACCAGTCGGGGGAACTTCTGGAACAGGCGGCCCACCGGCTGCATGCGGGTGGACAGGGTGGCGCGCTGCAGTTCGCTGGAATAACGCGAGGCACGGCCCAGGGTTTCGGCCAGGGTCGACATGAGGGCCGCAGCGGTGCCTTCGAACTTGAACTGTTGCAGTTTTTCCAGCAGGACGGCGGCCTGGTTGGCAGCCTGTACCGATTCGCCCGCCACTTCCAGCAGGGCATCGAGCTTGCCGGCGTCGATACGGATGCTTTCTTCCTTGGCGGCATCGGTGGCGCGGCGGTTGTGCTGTGCAGGCGCGGCCTTCTGCTCGCCACCATCGGCGCTGGCCGGGGCTGGCGCTGCAGCGGGCGCAGCCGCAGCCGGTACGGTCGCTGCTGCCTCCGGGCTGGCCGCAGCCACCACAGGGGCGGCGACGGCAGCAGGGGCGGGTGTACCTGCCGCACCCGGCACCAGGGCCTGGTAGAGGGCGTTCCAGTCCAGCTCGCCATTATTCATCACGCTGGCGCTGCCATCGACGGCCGCGGCCGAGGCGACCGGCGCGGCCGCTGCAGGGGCTGCGGATGCAACTGCAGCCGCAGCAGGGGCGGGTGCGGCTGCCGAGGCAGGCGCCTCGGCCTTGCCTTCGATGGCCTGGGTCAGGATGTCCTTGAGCTCGGCCGGCATCGACGCCAGGCTGTCGGGCGCGGCACCGTTGGAGAGTTCATTCAATTGATCGGCCACGAAACCGCTGGCTTGCAGCGCCGCTTCGATGGCCAGGGGCGTGACCGGCGCCTTGCCGGTACGCAGGGCGTCGAACAGGTTTTCGGTCAGGTGGCAGGCCGACACCATGGCCGGCAGGTTCACGAAACCGGCACCGCCCTTGATGGTGTGGAAGGCGCGGAAGACCGCATTGAGGATTTCAAGGTCATCAGGATGTCGTTCGAGCGTCAGCAGATGCTCTTCCACGTTGGAGGCCAGCTCCAGCGCTTCAACGACAAAATCCTTGAGCATTTCGTCATCCATTAGAACCCCAGGCTATCGAGTAAGTCGTCCACATCGGTCTGGCCCATGGCCGTTCCCGGCGTGGCAGGTCCGTTCATCAGCGAAACCGGTTTCTCTGCTTCGATCTGCGCGCGCACCTCAGCCGGCGCATTGTCGCGCAGCAACTGTGCCAGTTCGCGCTCGGCAGTGGCGGTGATGCCCACGATCTTCTTGATCAGCTGGCCGGTGATGTCCTGGAAGTCCTGGGCCATCATGATTTCCAGCATGCGGGCCTTTTCCGCTTCAGTCGATTCCACGACCGAGGCCGAGAACTTCTGGGAGTCGCCCGCCAGTTGCTTGAATTCGTCGATGCTCATCTGGCCGGCATAGAGCCGGGCCCAGCGGTCGTTGATGTCCTTGGCTTGTTCCTGCAGGCGATCCTGGGCGGGCATGCCCGAATCGAGCGCATTGAGTACCTTGTTGGCAGCCTGTTCGGTGAGCGTGGCGATATGTTCCAGGCGGCTTTGGGCGTCGCCGATCTGTTCGGCCACATCGGTGAGCGAACGGTCGTAGCCCAGTTCGCGCATCGAGTCGTGCAACAGACGCACGATGCCACCCAGACGCTCGTACATGGGTTTTTCGCTTTGGTCTTCCGTCGCTTCCGCGCTGGCCTCCTGGGCGGCGACGGCCTGGGTGGGCGATGCCTCGCCTGTGGCACTCATGGCCGGCAGGGTCTGCGAGGAAATTTCATCAAACAGTGCTTCCAGATCAACGTCGTCGCTCATGATTACCAATTCTCCCAACAAATGTAGTGCACTTTTTATGCGACCTGCCCGTCCAGGCAGGTCAAGTGAGTCATTCCACCAGGCCAGACCACTGCCCAGCCTGCAATATCGGCAGGCCCGGACGGTATCTGAAGTCCAGCAGTCGTCAACGGCGATTCAGGGATGACAGGGAAGGCCAAGGGGCGCACAGCCCGAGGGTCGACGATGCCATGGTGCCGAGTATAGGGTGCGCGCAGACCATCTCATCGGCTAAATAGCGAGTGAAATCCCCCATCTGTTCCGTTTTTTCTTAAAGCTGTCAGCTTCCTGACAAACGGGCTGGTCGCTGCGTTTGCCGAAGCGGTGTTGCGCCCCGATGTTGCTCTCACTTCTAGAAGTGATCTCGAACTTTTTCGATATTGTCTCGGATTTTATCCATCTTTTTCTTTTAAGCAATACATATGCCTAACTTGTGCTGATTTACATCAGTCTTCTTCTCTTGCTTGTGAGACAAGTGGCTTCGCGCCTACAATGGCCGCGTTTTGGTGCCCGCCGGCGTATTCTCGCCGGCAGTTAAACGGGAAACACCCGCCATCGAGTCTGGCCGCAGGGCCGGTGCCCTGGTCAATGTGTGCTGCCCCCGCAACGGTAAACAGGCGCCGGCCTGCTGTCCCAGTCTCTTTGCGAGACCTGGTCGAGTGCCGGCAATCCATCTTCCATGCCACTGTGTCTCTTGCTGCTTGCCAGCAATGCATGGGAAGGCTGATGGTCATGCCTGCAGCCCGGATACCGGCCAGGACGGGAGGAGGTTCTTCGCGCGCCACGTCGCCGGGGGCTTCCGTTGAATCGGGCCTGCGGGGAGGCAGGCCGGAGAATGTCACCGGATCTCATTACCATGTCTATCATCGTTTCCCGGGGCCGTCGCGCTGCCCCTCGCAGCAAGCTGCGCGCCTCTGTTTCCCTGAGCCTGGCGGTGGCCGCCGCCTGGCAGCTGCCTGCACAGGCCGAGCCCGCTGCGGCCAATGCCGACACCCCCTTGTCGGCGGTGGTGGTGTCGGCCTCGCGCTTCCCCAATGATCCGGCCTTTGCGCCCGTGGCCACGACAGTGATCACGGCCGAGCAGATCCGCGCCGCCGGGATCGACAATGCCAACGAAGCCCTGCGCAAGCTGGGCGGCATCTATGGGCGCCAGAGTTCGGCCGGCCCCAATGATTTCCCGCTGGATCTGCGCGGCTTCGGTACCAATGGCGACCAGAACATGGTGGTGCTGGTCGACGGCGTGCGGATCTCGGAAAACGAATTGTCCACGCCCTTGCTGTCCTCCATTCCCATCGAGACCATCGAGCGCATCGAGATCGTGCGTGGCGGCAGCAGCGTGCTCTATGGCAGCGGCGCCACCGGCGGCACCATCCAGATCATCACCCGCCGTCCGCAGGCCAACGACGGCCATGGCACCGTGCTGGCCGAGCTGGGCAACCAGGGCCAGCGCGCCGGGCGCGCGGCCGTCTCGCGCGGCTGGGACAACATGTCCATCGACGCCAGCTATGCCAAGGCGCATACCGACAACTGGCGCGACAATGCCAAGTCCAACCAGGAAAACTTCAGTACTACCGTGCAGTGGTTCGCCAGTGACTGGCGCTTCGGCCTGCGCGCCAATATCGCCCGGGCCGACTTCGGCTTGCCGGGCAGCCTCTCCCAGGCCCAGTACCAGGCCGATCCGCGCCAGAGCGTCAAGCCGCTGGACCACGGTTCCTACGACAACGATACGGTGACAGCCTTCCTGGAGCGCCGCTTTGGTGACTTCGACGTGGCCGCCGAGCTGTCGCATCGGGAGAAGATCTCGCGCGCCGACTATGTGAGCAGTACCTCGACCTCGCAGGCCAATATCCGCATGACACAGTTTTCGCCGCGCCTGCGCCATGTGCTGCAAAGCGGTCCGTGGAAGAATGAATGGATCGTCGGCACCGACCTCAGCGAGTGGAACAGTGTCACCAATGCCAGCTACGGCAACAGCGACGCAGCCCAGCATGGCAAGGCCTTGTACCTGCGCGACGAGATCGAGTTCGACCACAATGCCCGCCTGGCTGCCGGCGTGCGCCGCGAGCAATTCAGCCAGAGCAGCGGCTCGGGGGCCTACAACCGCACCAGTGCCGTCAATGCCTGGGACCTGCAAGCCAGTTACGCCCCGCTGCCGCTGCTGCGTGCCTTCGCCAAGACCGGCCAGAGCTATCGCCTGGCCACGCCCGACGAGAACGGCTATACCGCCTTGGCCAGCGGCCAGGTGCTCAAGCCCCAGGTATCGCATGATGTCGAGTTCGGCGCCACGCTGGGCAATGATGCCCGCCAGCTGACGGCGCGCTGGTTCCGCCATCGCGTGCGCGACGAGCTGTATTACGATCCCACCGCCAATGGCGGCTTCGGCGCCAACAGCAACCTGGATCCCACCCTGCACCAGGGAGTGGAACTGGAAGGGCGGCTGCGCGTGAACGACAACATCACCCTGAACGCCAACTACCAGCATATCGATGCCAGGTTCGCCGATGGCACCAACAATGGCAAGGAACTGGCCCTGGTGCCCAGGAACACCTTGTCGACCCGGATCAACTGGAAGTCCGGCCAGCACAGTGCCGACGCCGGCGTGCGCTGGGTGGACCGGCAACGCATGGGCAATGACTTCGCCAATACCTGCGCCAAGATGCCTTCCTTCACCACCATCGATGCCCGCTATGCAGTGCGGGTGAGTGCCTGGGAGTTTGCCCTGACCGGGACCAACCTGGCTGATCGGACCTACTATTCCCAGGCCTACGATTGTTCCGGTGGCACCGTCTCGGGCATCTATCCGGAAAACGGCCGGGCGGTAAAATTCACGGCCCGCTACGATTTCTAAGGCGGGTCGCCTGAATTTTCACCCCTGATCCGGATTGCCGATGCGACGTTTGCTTTCCCTGCTGGCCCTGTTGTTGCTGGTATCGCTGCTGACCCTGGCAGCGGCGGCCTTGTGCGGCAGCACGGGATGCCTGCGGCCGTCGTCCCCGGCCGATACGGTGTCATTGCTGTTGTCGCTGCGGGTGCCGCGCGCGCTGACGGCCTTCGTGGTCGGCGCGGCGCTGGCCCTGTCGGGGGCGTTGATGCAGGTATTGCTGCGCAATCCCCTGGCCGATCCCTATGTGCTGGGTTTGTCCGGTGGCTCGGCTGCCGGCGCCTTGCTGGCCATGCTGGCAGCCCTGCATGTCGGCCTTCCGGTGGCGGCCGCCACGGCCCCCGGTGCCTTGCTGGGAGCAGCGCTGGCGATGACCTTGCTGTTTGGCCTGGTGCGGCAATCGCTGCGGCATCTGGCGATTTCGCCGCTGTTGTCCAGCCAGCGCCTGCTGCTGACCGGGGTGATGCTGGCGGCCGGTTTCGGCGCGCTGATCTCGCTGGCGCTGTCGGTGGCGCCGGATGCGCAATTGCGGGGCATGGTGTTCTGGCTCATCGGCGACCTCGATGATGCCCGCCTGTTGCCTCTGGCGTCGGTGGTGCTGCTGCTGGCGCTGTCGTGGAGCCTGCGGCATGCACCGTCGCTGAACCTGCTGGCACGGGGCGACGCCTTTGCCCAGCTGCTGGGCGTGCCGGTGTTGCGCCTGCGGGTCATGAGCCTGTGCGCGGCCTCGGCCTGCACCGCGATGGCCGTGGCCATGGCCGGGACCATCGGTTTCGTCGGCCTGGTGGTGCCGCATACCTTGCGGCTGATGTGGGGCAATGACCAGCGGCTGCTATTGCCGGCCTCGGTCTTGGGCGGCGGCGCGGCGCTGACGCTGGCGGACCTGCTGGCGCGCACCGTGGTGGCGCCGGTGCAGTTGCCGGTGGGTGTCATCACGGCATTGGCCGGGGTGCCGGTGTTCCTGTGGTTGCTGGCGCGGAGCCGCGCATGAGCGGGCCTGGCGACATGATTCTGCAGGCAAGGCAACTGGGCCTCAGGGCGGGCAAGCGTGACCTGCTTACCGGACTGGATTGGCAGGTGCGCGCCGGTGAGTTCTGGTGCGTGCTGGGCCGCAATGGTATCGGCAAGAGCACGCTGTTGCATGCCGCCGCCGGCTTGCAGCGTCCGCAGGCCGGGGAGTTGCTGCTGCAGGGGCAGCCGCTGGCCGACATGCCGGTGCCGACCATGGCACGGCACCGCGGCTTGCTGCTGCAACAGCAGCATGATGCCTTTTCCCTGCCGGTGCTTGAGGCCGTGCAGGCCGGGCGTTTCGCGCATGGCGGCGGCTGGGGCCAGCCGGATGAGGATGGCGAACTGGCGCGCGCGGCGCTGGAGCAGGTCGGCCTGGTCGCTCTGGCCGGGCAGGACCTGTTGCAACTGTCCGGCGGCGAGCGACAGCGGGTGGCGCTGGCCACGCTGCTGGTCCAGGATCCGGACTTGTACCTGCTCGACGAACCGACCTCCCATCAGGATATCGCCGCGCAGCTGCAGATCATGCAATTGCTGCGCGGGTTGGCCGGGCAGGGCAAGGCGGTAGTGGCGAGCTGCCACGACATCAATCTGGCCAGTCGTTTCGCCACGCACGTTCTGCTGCTGGCAGCGGACGGGCCGCACGCCGGGACGGTGAGCCAGGTGATGGTCCCATCCCTGCTGGAAGCCGCCTTCGCTTGCCGTTTCACCCAGCTCAGCCGCGATGGCTGCAGCGTCTTTCTTTCCAGTCTCTAGCGCGCCTTTTGCTGAGGTGCAGGATGTGCTTCCCGCACCACGATTGGCTGTTGTTTGTTGTCAAGGCAATCGAATTTTTTCGAGAAATTAGCTTAACAAATATTTACCAATTCTCGTCATTCGATATAATTGCGGTGGGGAAACCCTGACAAAACACTGACATATCTCTAGGGATTACTAATAATGCAAAAGAAGCTCGCAGTAGCAGTGGCAGTAGCCGCAATGATGGCCGCCGGTTCGGCAGCCGCCCAGACCGCTGACAATGGCGTGTACGTGGGTGTGGAAGGCGCACTGGTGACGGTCAATTCGATCGCTCGCCCGAACAACGCCGTCAACGTGTCCGAGACCACCGACGTGGGCGCCCTGCGCGCACTGGTCGGCTATCAGTTCAACAAGAACTTCGCGTTGGAACTGGGCTATTTCGCCACCGATGACTTCAAGCAATCCGGCGGTATCCGTGGTTCGGCCACGACCTATGAAACGAAGATCAACGTCAAGGGCACCGACCTGGCCGTGATCTACAAGTTCACCGAGTTCCTGCCGGGCCTGTATGTGAAGGCCGGCGCGGTCTACTCCAAGGTGTCGGGCAGCGTGTCGGCGCGCAACGGCTCGGTTTCCGCCAGTGCCAGCGACTCCGTCACCGGTACCGGCTACCTGTACGGCCTGGGCTATGAGTTCAACGTCGCCCAAAACGTCGGCCTGCGCGTTGGCTACACCCGCTATGAAAAGTTGGGCGGCGAAAGCGAGAACAAGGGCAACATGTACTCTGCTGGCGTGAAGTACAAGTTCTAAGCGCGCATGCCTTAGTACCTCGCTCCGCAAAAAATCCCTCCGCTCGCGGGGGGATTTTTTTTGCGTGTACGTAGGATCGTTATTGTGGCCTTTTTACAATGTGCATCCACGATTCTTCGCTTGTTCTTCGGAGTATTTCGATCTTGGCGTCGAACTCAAACGAGTTTCCTTGCTCGTTCTCGAGAGCTGAGATGCATTCCTCTTCCTTCTGCCTATCATCCGTCGCACTCCGCGAGTCCGCCAGCTGGACGTGCCGGGCCGCGGAGGTGATCTCAATTATTCAGGAAGAGTCTATGAAAACAATACGCTTATTGACCGCCGGCCTGCTGCTGGCAGCCTGCGCAGCCTCTGCATCGGCGCAGGCAGTCAAGTCCGATAGTGGCGTCTATGTTGGTATCGAGGGCGGTATGACGACCTATCTGGTCAGTACCAATGAACCCTTTTTCAAGGAATGGTCGGAATCGAAGAATGCCGGTGCCCTGCGCGCCCTGATTGGCTATCGTTTCAATCCTAATTTTGCGCTTGAAATGAGTTATCTCAGTCTTGGTGACTACGAGCTTTCGTCGCCCAAGGTCAATGATCGTCGCGCAAAGCTGAGTGCCAATACCGACCTCTTTGATCTGAGCGTCATCTACAAATTCACCCAGTTTGTTCCCGGCTTTTATTTGAAGGCCGGCGCGATGAATTCCACGGTGTCGCTTCAATATAACGAAGAGACGTCCAGTGGTCGCGGGCGTGGCCGCAGTGCCTCCCAGTCCGGTTACGGCTATTCTCTCGGCCTCGGATATGAATACGACCTGACGCCCCATCTGAGCGCCAATGCCGGATTTACCCGCCTGCAGCGCCTCGGTGGGTCATGGGATGATGGAGACTCAGTCAACGCCAATCTGTACACTGCCGGCCTGAAATACCGCTTCTAGACCGGACTTGCGTTCGCAGCCAACAATCCCTCCGCAGGCGGAGGGATTTTCATTTCACCACAGCCCTGGCCTGATCCAGGCGGCCACAGACTTCCGCAGCGGCATCCAGGATGCGCGGCCCGGCGCGGTTGAGCCAATCCGCATTGACGCTATAGAGCTGCCCGTCGCGCACCGCGCGCAGGCGCGGGAACTGGCGCCAGCGTTCCAGCGGCTGGTCCTTTGCGTCACTTGGGGTGAGGATGACTTGCGGATCGGCCGCCAGCACCGCTTCGACGCTGACGGTGGGGGCCAGTTGCGGCAGCTCGGCGAAGACGTTGCGACCACCGCAGAGCCGCAGCACCGATGACACCATGTGGCGGCCATTGAGCGTCATCAACGGCTGGCTCCAGATCTGGTAGAACACGCTCACCTCGGGCCGTCCACGATATTGCTCTTGCAGGCTGTGCCAGCGCGCCCGGAAGGCGGCGGCTGCAGCCTGTCCGCTGGCATCGCTGCCGGCCAGGTGGGCGAGCTGCTCCAGCGACGTGGCGATCATGCCGAAATCGGCCGGCTGGCTTTCAAAGATAGGGATGCCGAACTGGCGCAGGCGTGCCAGTTGCGCGGGCTTGTTGCCGCTGTGCCAGGCCACGATCAGGTCGGGCTTGAGCGCCAGGATGCGCTCCAGGTCGAGCGCGGCAAAGCTGCCCACGGAAGGAAGTTGCGCAGCCTCGCGCGGATAGTCACTGACATTGCTGACGCCCACCAGCCGTTCACCGGCACCAGCGGCATACAGCAATTCGGTCACGTGCGGCGCCAGGCTGACGATGCGGCGGGCCGGCTGGGCCAGCGTCACCGTATTGCCCAGGTCATCCTGGACGGTGACCGCCGCCTGCGCCGAGCCTGCCAGCGCAAGCGCGGCCAGCAAGAGGCCGGCCGCAGCGTACATGTCAGATTTCCAGATTGTCGATCAGGCGGGTCGCGCCCAGCTTGGCCGCCGACAGGACCACCAGCGGCGCGCCCTGTTCGATGTCCAGAGCACTTGGCGGCTGCAGGTCGATGCGCTTGCGCACGGCCACGTAGTCTGGTTTCCAGCCACGCCCGGCCAGGCGCTCCATGGCCAGTTGCTCGACCAGGGCGATATTGGTCTGACCGCCACGCACCTCTTCGGCCACATGGTTGAGCACCTTGTAGAGCAGCGGCGCCTCGGCACGTTCCTCGGCCGACAGATAACCGTTGCGCGAGGACAGCGCCAGGCCATCTTCGGCGCGATAGGTCTCGGCGCCGACGATCTCGGTGGGCAGGGCGAACTGGCGCGCCATGTTGCGCACGATCATCAGCTGCTGGTAGTCCTTCTTGCCGAACACGGCCACGCGTGGCTGCACACAGGAGAACAGCTTCATCACCACCGTCGAGACGCCGGTGAAGAAACCGGGGCGGAATTCACCCTCCAGCGTGTTGCCCAGACCATCGGGCGGCTGCACGCGGTATTCCTGCGGTTCCGGGTACATGTCCTTTTCGGTCGGGGCGAAGAGCACGTAGACGCCTTCCTTCTCCAGCTTCTCGACGTCGGCCTGGAAGGTGCGGGGATACTTGTCGAAGTCCTCGTTGGGGCCGAACTGCAGGCGGTTCACGAAGATCGACGCCACCACCGGGTCGCCATGGGTGCGCGCCAGGCGCATCAGCGAGAGGTGGCCCTCATGCAGGTTGCCCATGGTCGCCACGAAGGCGGTGCGCAACTGGCCACGCAAGTGGTCGCGGAGTTCTTCGATCGAGGAAATGATTTTCATGCGGATTCTCTGGTTGCAGCCCGGCCGGCGCTGGCGTCATGCGCGGCCCGGCCGGGGTTGCCGGTGGGTGTCGCCCGCTCAGCTGGGCGAATACGACAGTCTGACATAGATGGGCGCGAAGGCTTCGGCCTGGGTGATTTCGATGAGCGTTTCCTTGGCCAGCTCGAGCAGGGCGATGAAGTTGACCACCACCACCGGCACGCCGCGCGAAGGATCGAAGAGGTCCGAGAACTCGACGAAGCGCGCCGTCTGCAGGCGCCTCAGGATGCCCGTCATGTGCTCGCGCACCGAGAGTTCTTCGCGGCTGATATGGTGGTGCTGGGTCAGCTTGGCGCGCTTGAGGATATCGGCCCAGACCGACTTCAGGTCGTCCATGTTGACCTCGGGCCAACGGGTGACCACGGTCTGCTCGATGTGGACCTGGGTGCGCACGTAGTCGCGCCCGACCTGCGGCAGCTGGTCCAGCTCCTGGGCGGCCAACTTGATCTGCTCGTACTCCAGCAGGCGGCGTACCAGCTCGGCGCGCGGGTCTTCCGGTTCCTCGCCGCTCTCGGCCTTCTTGGCCGGCAAGAGCATGCGCGACTTGATCTCGATCAGCATGGCCGCCATCAGCAGGTACTCGGCGGCCAGTTCCAGGTTCTGCTTGCGGATCTGCTCGACGTACTCCAGATACTGGGCAGTGACCTGGGCCAGCGGGATGTCGAGGATATTGAAGTTCTGCTTGCGGATCAGGTACAGCAGCAAGTCCAGCGGCCCCTGGAAGGCTTCCAGGAAGACCTCCAGCGCATCCGGCGGGATGTAGAGGTCGTTGGGCAGCTGGAACAGCGGCTCGCCGTACAGGCGTGCCAACGCCACGCCGTCGATCACGTCGGGCGTGGTGTCCTGTTGTCCTGCGGGGGTGATATCGATGGCGTCGACGCTGCGTTGCTCGCCGGGCTGATCGGCGGTGTCGGCGCCACCTGCTTGAACCGTCATGCGAACAGCTTAGTGGCTCTGGTAGACGTAGGGCTGTTGCGCCACGCGCGAAGCCTTGTCACGGGCGGTCTTGTCCAGGTCGATGGGATCCTTGTCCCACAGCAGGGCACGGCCGTCGCGCTGCGAGTCTTCCAGCTTCGGGTTCTTCGTCTTCAGTTCGTCGATGAACTGGGTGATTTCAGATACGTAGGTGGTCTTTTTTCCGAAGATCATGATGAGGTCAGGCCAAAATGTTACACAGAAGCGGTATTTTACCTTGTCTTCATCAGGGATAATCAATTACCTATGACTGAGTCTTTATTCACCCGCCTGCGTCGCCATGCCGCCAGCCTTGGTGGTTTAGTTGTTGCGTTGGCAATGTTTGGCTGCGACCGCAATGGCAATCCCATCGAGGAGTTCGGTTTGGACAAGTTGCAAAAGGGCATCTCCAGCGAAGCCGACGTGCGCGGCGTGATGGGGCAACCCGATACCGTCTGGGAGGATGGCGGAGGTGCCCACACCCTGGAATATCCCAAGGGACCGGAAGGCATCCGCACCTGGATGTTCGCCATTGGCGCCTCCGGGACGCTGATAGACTACACCCAGGTGTTGACCCAAGAGCATTTCGACACCATCCGCCCCGGCATGAGCGCCGACGAGGTGCGCCGCCAGTTCGGTCGTCCGCGCAGCGTGGTGCCGTTCGCCCGCAAGAACGAGGAGGTGTGGGACTGGAAATACCAGTACGTCCACGAGGATCGCCTCTTCAACGTGCATTTCGATATGAATACCCGGCAGGTGGTGCGGACTTCGATTTCGGAGATATCGGGGCATTAGTTTTTGCGTTGGCGGGGCAGATCTTCTTCAGTTCGCTTCAACGTTTTCATATTCACATCCCTTCAGATTCGCGGGCCGTCGAGAATTCATTTGACGAGCCGGTCCTCGCCTCTCAACCAGCCATTCCACGCGCTGGCATTTTTCCTCCTCCTTTCTCTACGCTGGTACAAAAACTTCATTCCGCCGATGGGGTGATTGTCGAATGATGATGGCGAAGCAGCCATCACTCGAAATTCAGCAAAAAAAATCTCGTAACGTTTCAACAATGTCGGACTGCTTTCGGCCTTGATCCGACGTTTACCACGTTCGCCGATATATTCCGCCAAACGATCACGTTATGTGGGCTAAGGGATTCAGTTTGCAGTGCTTAAACCTCGAAATCTGTTTAACGCGGCTATCTGAATTGCAGCTGTGAATTTGCCCCGACATACGCTGAGCCACATGCCGTGATGCCACCCGCAGGCTACTCCAGAGCCGGCCGCATGTAATTGCAAGAAAGAGATCCGCATGACATCAGGCAGAAGGAACAGGCGAGTCGTCATCACTGGCATGGGATGTGTGACTCCATTCGGTTATGGCATTGAGCGGACGTGGGCAGCGTTGCGGCAAGCTTCGTCGGCGCTGGCTCCGATATCGCGTTTCGATAGTTCCGCCTACCGCACCCGGATTGCCGCTGAAGTTGATGATGATCATGACCTCGATTCAGCTTGCGAACTTAACGTAAGACAGCTTTCACGCAACTCCCGTCTCTCGCTCGCCGCCGTAGCCGACCTGGCACAGGAGCAGGATTGGGGTTCGATGAGGCAGCCCGGGCAGCCGACATGATTCGCAGTGGACGCTGTGACGCGGTGTTGACCGGCGGCGTGGAGGCAACGATGTCACCACTGGTCTTCTCGGGTTTTGACCGCCTGCGAGCGATGACAACTAGGAACGTTACGCCCGATGGCGCCGATCTCGTTGCGGCAATGAAGGCCGCGATCATCGATGCTGGAGTAGGTCAAGATGAAATCGACCTGATCAAACAAGGCGGATGTCAGTCGCGGGAAGGTCGGGGATTCCGGACCGGTTATCGTGGAAACAGCCAACAAGGGAAGGATAGGTGGTCCCATCAATAGCTCTGGTAGTCCCAGCGTCAACTACCAGTGCAACTTCTAAGAATACGTTGACTTTTGGAGTCCCGGTCTCGGGGCTCTTCGCTGAATCAGTTTCATCACCATACACGGAGTATCGATGTCATCACCTGATAGACGAATTTCAACTCATCTCCCGTGGTTATTGCTGGCCTGTTTTGTCACTAGTGGATGTTCTGCTCCGAATTTCAATTTTCGTGATGCTGGAATTGGATTGTCCATGTTCCCTCACGGAAAGGCGCTGGAGCGCTGCGAGGCCATGACCGGTTACCACGATTCCCGTGACTGCACCAGAGCGGTCAACTCGCAGTATGAGGCATGGGAATTACAGCAAAAGAAGCAGGACGAAGTTAAATTTTTCAGGAAGTCTCCGGGGAGTCCATGAGCAAGCCTGATACAGATACCAGATCCGTCTGGTTCCGTATTTTTCTCCCGTTGCTGACGGCCTTGCTACTGCCTGCTTGTGCATCGCAAAGCGCCATGGAAGAGCGAGAACGCCAGGCAGCCAAGACGCCAGAGGAACGTCAGGCCGTTTTTGTCATGCAGATTGATCGCATCCTGCAGCGAGTGCCTGCCAACAGTCCTGGGCTCATCGTCAAAGTCATCAAGAATGGCCAGACGCGGTACCAGCATAGTGTGGGACTGGCCGATGTTGAAAAAAAGCGGCCGATCACTCCGGACACGCTTTTCGCCATCGGGTCCATCACCAAGCCGATGACCGCCATTGCCCTATTGCAGCTGGCAGAAAAAGGAGCGCTTTCCTTGAGCGACCCTCTCGGAAAATGGATAGCGGAGCTGCCTCAGGAATGGAGGATGGAAAGCATTCAGCGGCTGCTTTCCCATCAAACTCACTTCAATTTTCCGGAGATCCCGCTCTTCAATGGCATGACCAATCAGGATGTTCTGGACAGGCTCAGGGATACCAAGACATGGCAGCCGCTATCGGACCAGCCGGTTGGCTACAGCAATCCAGCGTACATGCTGCTAGCGCAGGTCATCGAAGCAGCCAGCGGTATGTCCTATTCGGACTATTTGAAGTCTCACATCTTCAATGCGGCGGGGATGAGCACGGCGGCGGTATCGCCGAATCCCTTCGCTACGGATCCGCACATCGCACTCAATTACGGCTTCAGCCCGCTTCAATTCAGACGCAGTTTTTACTTGCATGGTGCCGGGGGCGTCTATGCATCGGTGGAGGATATCGAACGCTTCAGCCTGGCCCTGCTCGCGGGAAAACTGGTCTCGCCAGATTCACTGCGACTGATGACATCGGATCACAGTCATGCAATTGTTCGTGACGGCTTTAATTCACACTACGGATATGGCTGGTTTGTGCCACGTGATAGCGAAGGTGGAACAGTCTTCTACCACAGCGGACAAGGTGACGGATATCAGAGCTTGCTCTATATCGACCAGAGAAGCGGAGTCATCGCCATCATGCTGAGCAACGGGGGTGATACGACGGGCAAGTTAATCACTGCCGCCTCGGGTATTGTCGTCAATATGTATCCGGAATGATGTCCATGCATTTGCGACCGGAGAAAGCGCGGATACGCCGCTGGCACCTCGCGGTAATCGCGTTGTTTCTAATGGGCTGGTTTGTCGTCGGACGAATTCGGCCGAGACCGTGCCAGTATCGGAATCCAGTTGCGCTGGAACATCTTCGACGGCGGCCAGAAGGATCAGCGCGTGGTGCAGGCGGTAGCGCTCTACGACCAGGCCCGCATCAGGCTGGACAAGATTCGCCGCGATCAGGAGATCGAAAGGCAGAATGCACTTTCCAAACTGGCCGAAGCACAGGAGGTCATCGGTGTCGCCCATGCCCAGTTGTCGCTGGCGAAGATGCAATTGCACATTGCCGAACAGCGTCATGCAAGCCAAGGTATTTCGACGACACAGCTTGGTGCGGCGCGCCTGGCGGTCAATGATGCCAGGGTTGGCCTGGCGATTGCCGAGATTGACCATCTGTTGGCGCAGGTCGCGGTACAGCTTGCACCGTGGAACCACTGATCTGAACGCCGTTTTTCAGCGTATCCCCGCCCGCATGAACGACTGCACGAACTGCCGCTGGAACAGCAGGAAGGCCAGCAGCAGCGGCGCCGAGGTCATCAGCGTGGCGGCGGTGATGATGGACCAGTCCACCCCCTGGTCAGTGGACGAAAACACCTGCAGCCCCACCGTCAACGGGCGCGATTCCACCGAATTGGTGACGATCAGCGGCCACAGGAAGTTGTTCCAGTGGGTACTCACCGAGACCAGCCCGAAGGCGATGTAGATCGGCTTGGCCAGCGGCACATACACCTGCATCAGGATCTGCAGCGGCGAGGCGCCTTCGACCGTGGCCGCTTCGTCCAGCTCGCGCGGCACCGTCTTGAAGGTCTGGCGCAGCAGGAAGATGCCGAAGGCCGAGGCGAAGTAGGGCAGGCCGATGGAGAGGATGGTGTCGCGCAGGCCCAGCAGGTTCATGGTCTGGTAGTTCTCCACGATGAGGATGTCGGGCATCACCATCAATTGCATCAGCACCAGCATGAACATCACATTGCTGCCGCGGAAGCTGAAGCGCGCAAATGCATACGCGGCCAGCGTCGCCAGCACCATCTGCGCCACCAGGATCAGGCTCACCAGCAGGAAGGTATTGAGGAAGTAGCGCGGGAAGGGCGCCGCATGCCAGGCATTGGCAAAGTTCTCCAGCGTCAGCGGCGCGTCCAGGGCGAAGCGGGTGGCGTAGGCGGCCGGGTGGAAGGCGGTCCACAGGGCGTACAGCAGCGGCAGCAGCCACAACAGCGCCAGCGTCCAGGCGGACAAGGTTTCCAGCACGCGGCTGCGCGTGGCGAAGGGGGCGGTCGGCGCGATCATTGGTAGTGGGTCCTGCGGTCGAGGATGCGGAACTTCACCAGCGCGATCAGCCCCAGCATGGCCAGCAGCACCACCGTCAGCGCCGCCGCATAGGACGAATCCCAGAAGGCGAAGCCGACTTCATAGATGTAGTACAGCAGCAGCGCGCTGGCATTGTCCGGGCCGCCCTTGGTCATCACCACGATATGGTCCACCAGCCGGAAGGCATTGATCAGGGCATTGATGAGCACGAAGAGCGTGGTCGGCATCAGCAGCGGGAATTGCACCTGCCAGAAATACTGCCAGCGCGAGGCGCCTTCCAGCGCGGCGGCCTCGGCCAGCACCGGCGAGATCTGCTGCAGCGCGGCCAGGTAGAAGATCATGAAGAAGCCGGCTTCCTTCCACACTGCCACCACCATCAGGGCGCCCAGCACGGTGTCGGGATTGCCCAGCCAGTTGTGCGAGGGCAGGCCGAGCGCGCCGGTGATCTGTTCCAGCAAGCCGTATTGGGGCGTGTAGAAGAACAGCCAGATATTGGCCACCGCAATCATGGGCAACACCGTCGGGGTGAAATAGGCCAGGCGCAGCACGCCGCGCCCGGCCAGCCGTTCATTGACCCACAGGGCCATCAGGATGGCCAGGGCAATGGCCACCGGGATGGTGCCGAAAGCAAACCACAGGTTGTTGCACAAGGCCCGCCAGAACACCGGATCGTCCACCATCAGCGCATAGTTCTCCAGGCCCACGAACACCGATGGCCTGCTGCCCTTGGGCGTGGAAAAGAAGCTATGCCACAGCGTCGCCAGCGCCGGATAGTGCGTGAAGGCGATCAGCAGCACCATGGCCGGCGAGAGCAGCAGCCAGGGCAGGGTGGAAGAGGGCAGGCGTTTCATCGGCAGACCTTGTGCTGGCGAGGCTTAGCGACCGTAGGCGCGCAGGATGCGCTCGGCTTCGCGCTGGGCATCCTTCAGTGCCGCGTCCGGCGTCTTGGTGCCGGACAGCGCCGCCTGCAGATTGTCGTTCAGGGCCTTGGTCACACGCTGGTTGTCATGGGTGGACAGTTCGGCCACGCCGTACTTCATCTGTTCCCGGGCGACATCGGCGGCCGGGACATCCTGCAGGTACTTCTTCATTTCCGGCGTATCCCAGGCGTCCTGGCGCGGTGCCACGTAGCCGGTGGCGATCGACCACTGGGCCGCGCGCGCCGGCTCGGTGGCGAAGCGGATGAACTTCATGGCGGCCTGCTGTTCGGCCGGCGAGGTCTTGTTGAAGACATAGAAGTTGCCGCCGCCCGTGGGGCTGCCCGGATGCTTGATACCGGGCAGCATGGCCACGCCGAAGGGGAAGCTGGCGTTGCTGCGGATATTGGTCAGGTTGCCGGTGGTGGTCCAGACCATGGCCGCCTTCTGCTCCAGGAAGTCCTTGGGCGTGGTGCCCCATTCGATGGCGCCGGCGGGCATGACCTTGTCCCGGGTGGTCAGGTCGACCCAGTGCTGCAGGGCCTGGACCGCGCCGGGCTTGTCGAAGTAGGTCTTGGTGCCGGCGCCGTTCATGAGGATGGTGTCGTTGGAGGCCGTCATGGCCTGGAACATCCAGTAGCCGAAACCGGTGGAGGGGATCTTCACGCCCCATTGGCTGACGTTGCCGGCGGCGTCGCGCTTGGTCAGCTTCCTGGCGGCCTCGACCATCTCGTTCCAGGTGGCCGGGGCCTTGTCGGGGTTCAGGCCGGCTTCCTTGAACAGGGCCTTGTTGTAGTACATCACGATGGTCGAGCGTTGGAAGGGGATGCCCCAGGTCTTGCCTTCGGTCTGGCTGTTTTCCATGAAGCCCTTGTAGAAGCCATCGATCCACTTCTTGTCTTCGGCGCTATTGGCCAGGCTGTCGATGGGGACGATGGCGTTCTCGTCGATCAGCGTGAAGAGGTCGGTGGAGAGCAGCACCGCCAGCGTCGGCGGGGTGCCGCCCTTGAAGGCGGTCAGCGCCTTGACGATGCTCTCCTGGTAGGTGCCGGCATAGATGGCCTTGACCTTGATGTCCGGATTGGCCTTCTCGAAGTCGGCCACCATGCTGTCGATGGTCTTGGTCACCGCGCCGCCGACGGCGACCGGGTAGTAGAAACTGATCTCGACCGGGTTGGCCGCCAGGACCGGGGCGCTGAAGGCGGCGGTGACGGCCAGTGCGGCCAGGGACTTCAGGATGGTTCTACGCATGAGACATCTCCATGAGGGGAAAGGTGGACTTGCAACGGAAAACAGGACGCGCATCAGCCATGGCGCAGGCCGCTGTCACGCTCGAAGAAATACTGGTCGCGGACATCCCAGGCCAGCCGTATCGCGTCGCCGCAGCGCAGGCGGTGCTGGCCCGGCACACGCGCCAGCACCGAGGCCTGGCCGATGCGCGCGGCCACGATGGTGTCGGCACCGAAGTATTCGACCGTCTCCACCACCGCCGCCACGCCGTCGTCGGCGATGCGGATGTGCTCCGGGCGCAGGCCCAGCTGCAACGGCGTGGTGGCGTCGTCCCTGACCCTGTGCGTGCTGCCGGCGATGACCAGGCCTTGCGGGGAAGACTCCAGCGCCAGCAGGTTCATGGGCGGCGTGCCGATGAAGCGGGCTGCGAAGGCGCTGGCCGGTTGCGCATACAGCTGTGCCGGCGGTGCATCCTGCTCGATGCGGCCATCGCGCAGCAGGATCACCTGGTCGGCCATGCTCATGGCCTCGGTCTGGTCGTGGGTGACGTAGATCATGGTCATGCCGAGCTGCTGCTGCAGGGCGCGGATCTCGCGGCGCATTTCCTGGCGTAACTGGGCGTCGAGGTTGGAGAGCGGCTCGTCCATCAGGCAGACCGGGGCATCGGCGATGATGGCGCGGCCCAGCGCCACGCGCTGCTGCTGGCCGCCGGAGAGTTGCGCCGGACGCCGGTCCAGCAGGTGCGATAGTCCCAGGATATCGGCCACGCGCTTGAGCCGTGTCTCATAGCCCTGGCGCGGCTCCTTGCGCACCCGCACGCCGAAGAGGATGTTGTCGCGCACGCTCAGGTGCGGGAACAGGGCATAGGACTGGAACACCATCGAGATCTTGCGCTGCGCCGGCGGCAGTTGCGTCACATCCCGACCGTCGATGTGGATACGGCCGGCGCTGGGTTGGTCCAGCCCGGCGATCAGGCGCAGGGTGGTGGACTTGCCGCAGCCCGAAGGCCCCAGCAGGACGGTGAAATCTCCCGACTTCACCTCGATATCGATGCCTTTGACGGCCTGTGCCTCGCCCCAGTGCTTGCAGAGGCCTTGCAAGGAAATGGCTGCCATTGCGGTTTCCCGTGGTGATGGTTCAGGACGTGGCCAGGCTGCTGCGGCGGATATGCTCCACCAGCAGACGGGCACTGGGTTCGTCGATGATCAGTTCGTTGATGAAGCCGCCGCGCAGCGCCGCCTTCAGGCCGGGCAGCTTGCCGGTGCCGGAGACCACGCAGATGGAATGCGCCGCACGCTGGAAGCAGCCCAGGTCGGGGCCGCTGCTGCGCGCATTGAGGGCGACGTCGCGCCAGCTGCCATCCTCGCGGAAGAACACCGTGGCGATATCGCCCACCAGGCCTTCGTCGCGCAGGATCTGGCGTTCCCGTTCGCCCAGGTAGCCGGCGGTATGGATGTAGCTGCCGGTGGCCTCGGCTCCGATGGAAAAGAGCAGGATGGAGGCGCGGTCCTGCAGGTCGCGGATGGCCTGGATGCTCTTCTCGCGCCACAGCGCGCTGCGGGTGTCGGCATAGTCGAAGAAGGCCGGCACCGGGAAATGATGGGCGCGCGCACCATAGTTCTGCGCCACCCGCGAGACGATGGATTCGCCGAAGGTATTGATGAAGCTGGCACCGCTGCCGGAGCCATTCAGCTGTACCACGTCGACGTCATGCACATGGCGCGGCAGCAACTGGTCGGCGATCTCCGAGACGGTGGTGCCCCAGGCCAGGCCGATGACCGACGAGGGCGTCACCAGCGCATTGACATAGGCGGCTGCATGGGCGGCCACGCGGTGCAGGGTTTCCTTGTCGCTGGCGGCGGCCGCCACCGGCACCACCTGGATGGAACGCAGCCGGTAATGGGTGGCGATCAGGGTTTCCAGATTGCCGGAGACTTCCTGCGGGTCGTGTACGCGGATTTCCACCAGGCCGCGATCGAGCGCATAGGACAGCAGCCGCGAGACGGTCGCCCGTGAGGTACCGATCTCGTCGGCGATGGCCGCCGTGGTCATGTTCTGGAAATAGTAGAGCCGTGCCACGCGCACGGCCATGTAGGCGGTTTCCTGCCTCTCCCCTTGGGCCATTTTCTTGTCCGGACGTCGAAAGTGATGCGAAATAGATAAATAGGAGGTCTGTGTGCAGCGGCCGCCTGGCAACGTTTTCACGATGGTAGCGATCCTTTGTTACACCTTGATGAACAGATGTTCTTGGCGCGTGGGCGGGCGCATGGGGTGACGTATAAGGACATACGAAAAGCTTCGTTGGCCGCGTGGGGTGGCGTCCCTACACTGGTTGGCCTGCACTTGGAAGCTGCGGTGCAGTCCATCCATCAGATCAATACAAAAGGAGCCCTCATGACCCTTCGATCCCGCCTGTCCGCCTTGCTGGCGCTGACCACGTTTTGCCTGGCCGGCCTGGCCCACGGCGCCGACACCAGGACGCTCAAGGTGGGCGTGCGGGGTGGCACCGACGAACTGATCTGGCAGGTGGTGACCCAGGTGGCCAAGAAGAACGGTCTCAATGTCGAGGCGGTCGTCATCTCGGGTGCGGCCAGCCCCAACGAAGCGCTCAACAATGGCGACCTGGATGCCAATTCCTTCCAGCATGTCCCCTTTCTGCGTGACCAGATCAAGCAGCGCGGCTACAAGCTCAGTGCCGTGGGTGACACCTATATCTCGCCGATCGCCTTCTATTCGAAGAAGTACAAGTCGCTCAAGGACCTGCCCGAGGGCGCCAAGGTGGCCATCCCCAATGACCCCAGCAACCAGACCCGGGCGCTGGTGATCCTGCGCGACGCCGGCCTGATCACCTTGCGCGAGGGCTTTGACCCCTACACCGGCACGGCGTCGCTGTCGGACATCACCGGCTATCGCAAGAAGATCAACCTGATCGAAAGCGCTTCGGTGGTGCTGGCGCGCTCGCTGGAAGACGTCGATGCCGCCGCCATCGTCAACACCTTCGCCTACCAGGCCGGCCTGATCGCCACGCGTGACGGCATCGCGGTGGAAAAGCGCGAGCACAATCCCTACGTGAACATCATCGTGGTGCGTGAGCAGGACAAGAACGCCCCCTGGGTCGCGCCGCTGGTGAAGGCTTACCAGTCCGAGGAAGTGCGCCAGTTCATCCAGAAGCAGTTCAATGGCTCGGTGGTGCCGGTATTTTGAGCATCGCCGCCCTGATCCGTGGCGGTATCAACCTGCCGGCACGCCGCCGCAAGGGGCTGACGCCGGCGGCGACGCCTGCGCCTGACCCCGTGACGGCGCTGCGCCCGGGGGACACGCACATCACCCTGCGCGACGTGACCAAGCACTATGCGGCTGCGACCGGCAATGTGCAGGCCCTGAGCGGGATCGATTTCAGCGTGGCCCGTGGCGAGATCTTCGGCATCATCGGGCGTAGCGGCGCCGGCAAGTCGACCTTGCTGCGCACTTTCAATGCACTGGAGGCGGTGTCCTCGGGCCAGGTGCTGGTCAACGGCATCGATGTCGGCACCCTCGACGAAGCGGGACTGGTGGCCTTGCGGCGGCGCATCGGCATGATCTTCCAGCATTTCAACCTGCTGTCGGCCAAGACCGTGCGCGAGAACATCAGCCTGCCGCTACGGGTGGCGGGCGTGCCGCCCGAGCGCATCCGCGCCCGGGTGGATGACTTGCTGGCGCTGGTGGGCCTGACCGACAAGGCTGACGTCTATCCGGCCAAGCTCTCCGGCGGCCAGAAACAGCGCGTGGGTATCGCCCGCGCGCTGGTGCATGAGCCCGACATCCTGCTGTGTGACGAGGCCACCTCGGCGCTCGATCCCGAAACCACCCAATCCATCCTGGCGCTATTGCGCCAGGTCAGCCAGGCCATGGGCCTGACGGTGGTATTGATCACCCATGACATGGCGGTGATCCGTGAAATCTGCGACCGCGTGCTGGTGCTGGACCAGGGGCGGGCGGTGGAACTGGGCGAGGTGTGGCGCGTGTTCGGCCAGCCGCAGGCCGATGCCACGCGCGCTTTGCTCAGCCCTCTGTTGCACGGTGTCCCGGCGGACCTGGCGGCGCGACTGGTGGATGATCTGCACGACGGCGCCGGCCAGGCGCTGGTCAACCTGCATGTCGATGGGAGTGCGGCCGGCCAGGGATTGCCATTGTCGGTGCTCACGCAACTGGGGCCGCAGGCGGTGCTGGTCCACGGCGGGCTGGATCGCATTCGTGGTCACTCGCAAGGGGAACTGCTGTTCCTGCTGCCGGCGCAGGACCTGGCGCGTGTGCGCCAGGCTTTCGAGGACGGCCAGCATGCCGTCCAGATCAAGGTGATTGCCTATGTCCCTGCCTGAACTGGACAAGTACGTCCTGGCTTTTTTTCAGACCCTGCTGATGGTGGGCAGTTCGGCGGTATTGGCCATCCTGCTGGGGTTGGCCCTGGCGGTGGTGTTGACGGTGACGGCGCGCCATCATCTCTATCCCCGGCCACGCCTGAATCGGGCCCTGTCGGTGACGGTCAACGTGTTCCGGGCGGTACCCTTCATCATCATGCTGGTGGCGCTGCTGCCGGTGACGCGCTGGCTGGTCGGCACCACCCTGGGCACCTGGGCGGCGGTGGTGCCGCTGACGGTGAACCTGCTGCCTTTCTATGCCCGCATCGCCCAGGTCTCGCTCAACGAGGTCGATGGAGGACTGGTGGAAGCGGCCCGCGCCATGGGATGCCGGCGCTGGCACATCGTGCGCCATGTGCTGCTGCCCGAAGCCCTGCCTGGCATCGTCGGTGGCATGACGGTGAGCGTCATCGCCATGATCAATGCCTCGGCCATGGCCGGGGCGGTGGGGGCGGGCGGCCTGGGCGACCTGGCCATCCGCTATGGTTATGAACGCTACGAGACGCGGGTGATGTTCGAGGTCATCGTGATCCTCATTGCGCTGGTGTCGGTGATCCAGTTCACCGGGGAGGCGATTGCACGGCGGCTGGATCACCGGCGCTGAGCACGGCCCGAAAGGATCAGACGAAAAAAATGCGACGCCACGGCGTCGCATTTTTTTGCAGGTCCAGCCGTCACCTCAGTGTCGCATCATCCGACGCATCACGATGGGGGGTGCATCCAACGGATTGGCCCGGGTGTACTCCAGTTCCGGAGCGATCTCGAAGCCGAAGGCGGCGTACAGGTCCACCAGCCTGACCTGGTCATGACGCACGGCCAGCCGCAGCTCGCGCACGTCAGCCGCTTGCGCCCGATGGATCAGTGCTTCCATCAGATGCTGCGACAGGCGTTCGCCCCGGAAGGCCGGGGCGATGCCCATGCGGCGGATTTCCCAGACATCGCTCTCGGTGTCGAGCGGGATCCAGCGCACCGAACCGGCCGGCGTTTCACCGCGCAGCAGGATGAAGGCACCGCCCTGCTGCAGGTCCTCGGCCACGTGATCGGCCGCCTCGCGGTGGCCGGACGAATTTGCCGCCACCTTGTTGGCCCAGCTGTGCCGGGTCAGGTCGGCGATGAGGGTGGTGTCCTCGGAGGTGGCTTCGCGGATGAGCAGGTCCATGCTGGAGACTCCCTTCTGGCCGGCTGCGCCTTAGCGCACCCGCATGCCCGGCTCGGCGCCCGGCCACGGGTTGAGCACGTAGATGCCCGGATTGGCCTTCTCGTCCTTGGCCGAAGCCGCCAGCACCATGCCTTCGGAGACGCCGAACTTCATCTTGCGCGGCGCCAGGTTGGCCACCATCACGGTCAGCTTGCCGACCAGGTCTTCCGGCTTGTAGGCCGAGGCGATGCCCGAGAAGACATTGCGGGTGCGGCCTTCGCCGGCATCCAGGGTCAGGCGCAGCAGCTTGGTGGAGCCTTCCACGGCTTCGCAGTTGACGATCTTGGCAATGCGCAGATCGATCTTGGCGAAGTCGTCGATGGAGATCTCGGGGGCCAGGTCTTCGATGGCGCTTTCTTCGGCAGCGGGGGCCGCAGTGGCTTCCGGTGCATCGAACAGGGCATCGAGCATCTTGGGGTCGACGCGCTGCATCAGGTGCGAGTAGGCGTTGATGACGTGGCCGTCGGCCAGCGGCACGCTCACGTCGCTCCACTGGAAGGGCGGCACCTTGAAGAAGGCTTCGACCTGCGCGGCCAGTTGCGGCAGCACAGGTTTCAGGTAGACGGTCAGGATGCGGAAGGCTTCCAGCAGGCGGCTGCAGACTTCATGCAGCTGCGCGTCGCGGGCCGTGTCCTTGGCCAGTTCCCAGGGCTTGTTGGCATCTACGTAGGCGTTGATGGCGTCGGCCTGTTCCATCACCAGGCGCAGGGCCTTGCCGTATTCGCGCTGCTCGTAGAGGCTGCGGATCTCGTCCGCTACGCCACGCAGCTTGGCCAGGAAGGCGTCGTCGGCAGTGGCCCACTGGGTGGACACGCGGCCTTCGAAACGCTTTGCGATGAAACCGGCGGCACGGCTGGCGATGTTGACGTACTTGCCGATCAGGTCGGCATTGACGCGGGCGACGAAGTCATCCGGGTTGAAGTCCACGTCCTCGACCTTGGCGTTCAGCTTGGCGGCGATGTAGTAGCGCAGCCATTCCGGGTTCATGCCGATATCCAGGTAGCGCAGCGGCGAGATGCCGGTGCCGCGCGACTTGGACATCTTCTCGCCGCTGACCGTGATGAAGCCGTGCGCGAAGACGTTGTTGGGCGTCTTGCGGCCGGCGAACTTCAGCATGGCGGGCCAGAACAGGGTGTGGAAATAGGTGATGTCCTTGCCGATGAAGTGGTATTGCTCGGTCTTGTCATCGGCCATGAAGGCGTCGAAATCGCGGCCGGTCTTGCCGAAGTAGTTCTTCAGCGAGGCCAGGTAGCCGATCGGGGCGTCCAGCCAGACATAGAAATACTTGCCCGGTGCATCGGGGATCTCGATGCCGAAGTAGGGCGCGTCGCGGCTGATGTCCCAGTCGCCCAGGCCGCCTTCGCCGTCGAGCCATTCGCGGGCCTTGTTGGCCACTTCGGGTTGCAGGCGGTTGCTGTCCAGCGCCCATTCGCGCAGGAATTCCACACACTTCGGATCAGACAGCTTGAAGAAGAAGTGTTCCGAGGACTTCATCACCGGGGTGGCGCCGGAGAGGGTCGAGTAGGGGTTCTTCAGGTCGGTCGGCGCGTAGACTGCGCTGCAGTTCTCGCAGGAGTCGCCGTACTGGTCCTTGGTGCCGCACTTGGGGCATTCGCCCTTGATGTAGCGGTCCGGCAGGAACATGTTCTTGACCGGGTCATAGAACTGGTCGATGGTCTTGGTCGAGATCAACTGGGCTTGGTCGCGCAGGGCGCGGTAGATTTCCTGCGACAGCTCGTGGTTCTCGGGGCTGTCGGTGGAACTCCAGTTGTCGAAGGCGATATGGAAACCATCCAGATACTGCTTGCGGCCGGCGGCGATATTGGCCACGAACTGCTGCGGCGTGATGCCGGCCTTTTCGGCGGCGATCATGATGGGCGCACCGTGGGCATCGTCGGCACCGACGAAATGGACCTCATTGCCCTGCATTCGCTGGAACCGGACCCAGATATCGGCCTGGATGTATTCCATGATGTGGCCGATGTGGAACGCGCCGTTGGCGTAGGGGAGTGCGGTGGTGACGAAGAGTTGGCGAGGTGCTGAGGTGCTCATTGGCAATACGAACGATGCGATGGGTGGATAAAGGGCCATGTTTTGTGTGGCCGAGGGGGCTCATTCTATCAGCCGACGGCGATCCGGCGCAGTAGTTGCTTAATTGCAAGGAGAATCCGGCGGCGCATGGACTCGCCTTGATCCCGTCACAGGGCGGCACGGGCGTGATTGCGATAGACTTGCGGGTTCTGAGCAAGGAGAAACAATGAGCATCACAGTGGAAGAGATCAAGGCGGCCCTGTTGCAGGTGATCGACCCCAATACTGGCCGGGACCTGATCCGGGGCAAGGAAGCCCGCAATATCCGTGTCGAAGGCGGCCGCGTGCTGCTGGACGTGGAGCTGGGTTACCCGGCGGCCAGCCAGCTGGAACCGATCCGCCAGCTGGTCGAGCAGGCCCTGGTCAAGCTGCCCGGCGTCACCGCCGTGGAAGCCAATGTCCATTTCAAGATCGTGGCCCATGCGGTGCAGCGCGGCATCAAGCTCAAGAGCAACGTCAAGAACATCATCGCGGTGGCTTCCGGCAAGGGCGGTGTGGGCAAGTCCACCACGGCGGTCAACCTGGCGCTGGCGCTGTCGGCCGAGGGCGCGCGCGTGGGCATCCTGGATGCCGACATCTATGGCCCCTCGCAACCCATGATGATGGGCATTTCCGGCCAGCCCGAGACCAAGGATGGCAAGACCATGGAGCCGCTGGAAAACCACGGCCTGCAGGTCTCCTCCATCGGCTTCATGATCGACCCGGACGAACCCATGGTCTGGCGCGGCCCCATCGTCACCCAGGCCCTGCAGCAACTGCTGGACCAGACCAACTGGCGCGACCTGGATTACCTGATCGTGGACATGCCCCCCGGCACCGGCGACGTGCAACTGACGCTGTCGCAGAAGGTGCCGGTCACGGGCGCCGTGATCGTCACCACGCCCCAGGACATCGCCCTGCTGGACGCGCGCAAGGGCTTGCGCATGTTCGAGAAGGTCGGCATCCCGATTCTCGGCATCGTGGAAAACATGAGCATGCACGTCTGCTCCAACTGCGGCCACGCCGAGCCCATCTTTGGCGTGGGTGGCGGCGAGAAGATGTGTGCCGACTTCGGCGTGGACTTCCTGGGCGCCTTGCCGCTGACCATGGAAATCCGCCAGCAGACCGACTCCGGCACCCCCACCGTGGTGGCCGATCCGCAGGGCAAGGTCGCCGAGATCTACAAGGCCATCGCGCGCAAGGTCGCCGTGAAGGTGGCCGAGAAGGCGCGCGACATGTCCAGCAAGTTCCCCACCATCGTGGTGCAGAACGACTGAACTTTACGGCCAGGGCGGGCCGCCGGCATGGCGTGCCCGCCTGCAAAGGCGTTAAAATGACGTCTTTCCGATAGAACCCTTGACCGTTGTACGGCTTTGGCATGCCAAGGCCGTTTTGGTTTTTTATTCCCGATCATGACTGCCACTCAAGTACGCACCCGTTTCGCTCCCAGTCCCACCGGCTACCTGCACCTGGGCGGCGCCCGCACGGCGCTGTTCTCCTGGGCCTATGCCCGTCGCTTCGGCGGCACCTTCGTGCTGCGCATCGAAGACACCGACGTCGAGCGTTCCACCCCGGAAGCGGTGCAGGCCATCATCGAGGGCATGCAATGGCTGGGCCTGGCGCATGACGAAGGCCCGTTCTACCAGATGAAGCGCATGGACCGCTATCGTGAGGTGGTGGCGCAGATGCTGGAGCAGGGCACGGCCTATCACTGCTACTGCACGCCCGAGGAAGTCGAAGCCATGCGCGAACGCCAGCGCGCCGCCGGCGAGAAGCCGCGCTACGACGGTACCTGGCGCCCGGAGCCGGGCAAGACCCTGCCGGCCATTCCGGCAGATCGCAAGCCGGTGGTGCGTTTCAAGAACCCGCAGGAAGGCGATGTCAGCTGGAACGACGTGGTCAAGGGCCCCATCACCATCTCCAACCGCGAGCTGGACGACCTGGTGATCGCCCGCCCCGACGGCACCCCGACCTACAACTTCTGTGTGGTGGTGGACGACTGGGACATGAAGATCACCCACGTCATCCGTGGTGACGACCACGTCAACAACACCCCGCGCCAGATCAACATCCTCAAGGCCCTGGGCGGGACGCTGCCCGAATATGGCCATGTGCCCATGATCCTGGGCGCCGACGGTGAAAAGCTCTCCAAGCGCCACGGCGCGGTCAGCGTGATGGACTACCCGGCCCAGGGCTACCTGCCCGAAGCGATGCTGAACTACCTGGCGCGCCTGGGCTGGAGCCACGGTGACGACGAGATCTTCTCGATGCAGCAATTCTGCGAATGGTTCGACCTGGATCACCTGACCAAGGCCCCGGCGCAATTCAATCCGGAAAAGCTGAACTGGCTCAACAACCACTACATCAAGCTGGCCGACAACGCCCGCCTGGCCGGCCTGGTGCGCCCGCTGCTGGAGCAGCAGGGGGCCGTCTTCGACGGCGCCCCGGCGCTGGAAGCCGTGATCGCCTTGTTGAAGGACCGTGCCAACACCGTCAACGAGATCGCCGCCGCCGCGCTGATGTTCTACCGCCAGCCGGCCCCGGACGCCGCCCTGGTGGCCCAGCACATCACCGACGCCATCAAGCCGGCGCTGGCCGATTTTGCCCAGCGCGTCGCCACCGTGGAATGGACCAAGGAAGCGATTGCCCCGATGATCAAGGAAGTCCTGGCCGCGCACGGCATCAAGATGCCGCAGCTGGCCATGCCCCTGCGCCTGATCGTCGCCGGCCAATTGCAGACCCCGGCTATTGACGCCGTGCTGCAATTGTTCGGTCGTGAGGCTGTAGCGGCACGTTTGGCCGCTTTTATTTAAAAAAAAGAAATTATTTTTGAAAAAGCTGTTGTCTTTTGAAAAGAGGTATTGCATAATCTCGCTTCTTCGCAACGGGGGTATAGCTCAGCTGGGAGAGCGCTTGCATGGCATGCAAGAGGTCAGCGGTTCGATCCCGCTTACCTCCACCAGCGACCCGCAGATGTTTGGCGGTGATATTTCAGGCGAAGCTTGAGATGTAGAAGTAAGAAGTGTTTTGAAGTACCTGCTTGTCCCCTTCGTCTAGAGGCCTAGGACATCACCCTTTCACGGTGAGTACGGGGGTTCGAATCCCCCAGGGGACGCCAGATTTTGATATCTGTGCTGTCACCCAGCAAGCAGCACAGGTATGAAGAAGTACAGTGTCCCCTTCGTCTAGAGGCCTAGGACATCACCCTTTCACGGTGAGTACGGGGGTTCGAATCCCCCAGGGGACGCCAGGTAGTAAGTAGTCTGATCTGACCGGTCAGGCTACCTTGAGGTTGGATAGTCCGGAGTTTGGGACTTTTCCTTTCGCAGGGGGTATAGCTCAGCTGGGAGAGCGCTTGCATGGCATGCAAGAGGTCAGCGGTTCGATCCCGCTTACCTCCACCAGCGACCCGCATGGAAATGTGGGGTGAATCAGTGGAAGAGCTGATTCGAGGAAGTTTGTAGTTGTAACCGTTTTGTCCCCTTCGTCTAGAGGCCTAGGACATCACCCTTTCACGGTGAGTACGGGGGTTCGAATCCCCCAGGGGACGCCAAATAAAAAAGCCCGCGCAAGCGGGCTTTTTTGTTTGGCGGCTCCTAGCGATGTGCTGAGCACATCGCGGGGGGATTCGAAAGGTTTCGCTTGCAAGCGAAACCGGGCCCGCGGCACGTGGGCGAATCCCTCGCTCGCGCAGCGAGCGTTAGAGGGCGGCGGAGCGCGCACCGAAAGCAATCCAAGCCAACCCATTCAATCGAAAGCCCGCGCAAGCGGGCTTTTTTATTTGGCGGCACCTAGCGATGTGCTGAGCACATCGCGGGGGGATTCGAAAGGTTTCGCTTGCAAGCGAAACCGGGCCCGCGGCACGTGGGCGAATCCCTCGCTCGCGCAGCGAGCGTTAGAGGGCGGAGGAGCTCGCGCCGAAAGCAATCCAAGCCAACCCATTCAATCGAAAGCCCGCGCAAGCGGGCTTTTTTGTTTGGCGTGACCCGTCCTGAATTAAGTTGACACTTTTCCGACAAGAGGAAGGAGTGTCAGATGGAGCAAGGGATGCGGCGTAGCCAGCGGGATTACAGCCTGGCTTTTAAATTAAGCGTTGTCGATCAGGTAGAAAAAGGCGAAATGA